>JAESGD010000006.1_pt1 | contig 873577 bp, 823 predicted proteins | sample 9269581 | NCBI WGS metagenome assembly JAESGD01 (sample SAMN14515903, study PRJNA621661) | algae metagenome | isolation source: Cyanomargarita calcarea GSE-NOS-MK-12-04C and co-occurring heterotrophs from... | place: USA: Grand Staircase Escalante National Monument, Utah | collected 2007-12-30 | reverse complement strand
TTATCCGAACGTCCATGCCGGCGGCGACGGCCTGCCGAAATATGTCGCCCAGAACCGCAATATCGACAATGCCGACGTGGTTCTCTGGCACTCCTTCGGCCACACCCATGTCTGCAAGCCCGAGGACTTTCCGATCATGCCGGTCGAATATGCGGGGTTCACCCTGAAGCCGAACGGCTTCTTCGATGCCAATATCGCGATGGACCTGCCGGCCGACAAGAACGGCCACAGCCGCGACAACCGCGAGGCGGATTGCTGTGCGCCGAAGGCCGAGACGAAAAGCGGCTGCTGCAACTGAGGTGGATGCCTGAAAACGAAGAGGCCCGGGTTTGATGCCCGGGCCTCTTGTCGTTTGCGACGATCGAAAGCGTCAGAGCGTGCCCTGGCGCTGCTGGATCATCTGATAGGTATCGAAGCTGTATTCGGCGATCTGCGCCCAGAGATAGGCGTCCTGCTTGAACGTCTGCTGGCTGTCATAGAGCTTCTTGAACCACTCGTTCTTGGCCGAGAGATCCGCATAGGTTTCCTTGGCAGCCTTGTGGCAGGTGTCGAGGATGTCGGACGAGAAGGCACGCAGCTGCGCGCCGCCTGCGACAAGCTCGCGCAGCGCCTGGGCGTTGGACGCGTCGTAGCGGGCAAGCATGCGGGCGTTGGCGGCCGCACACGCGTCGGTCAGGATGCGCTTGTAGTTTTCCGGCAGCGCATTGAACTTGTCCAGGTTGAAGAAGGCATGGACCGTCGGGCCACCTTCCCACCAGGCCGGGTAGTAGTAGTAAGGCGCGACCTTGTAGAAGCCGAGCTTCAGGTCGTCATAGGGACCGACGAATTCAGTCGCGTCGATCGTGCCCTTTTCCAGCGCCGGATAGACGTCGGAGCCGGCAATCTGCTGCGGGGTGACGCCGACCTTGGCCATGATCTCGCCAGCGAGGCCGGCGATGCGCATCTTCAGACCCTTCAGGTCATCGATGGTCTTGATTTCCTTGCGGTACCAGCCGCCCATCTGGGCACCGGTATTGCCGGCCGGAAGCGCGTAGAGCTTGTGGCTGGCCAAAAACTCGTTGAGCAGCTCGTTGCCGCCGCCGGCCGTGAACCAGGAATTGGTCATGCGGGCATTGAGGCCGAAGGGGATAGCTGTACCGAGCGCAAAGGCCGGGTCCTTGCCGATATAATAGTAGCAGCAGGTGTGGCCCATCTCGACGGTGTCGGCGGTGACGGCGTCAGCCACCTGCAGCGGCGGCACGATTTCACCGGCAGCGAAGACCTGGATCTCGAACTGGCCGTCGGTCGCCTTCGACACGCTTTCAGCGATGTCGGTCGCGGCACCGAAGATGATGTCGAGGCTCTTCGGGAAGGACGATGCGAGGCGCCAGGTAACCTTGGGGTTTTCCTGGGCGATGGCGGGCGCTGCAAGTGCGGCTGCCCCGACGCCGGCAACGCCGGCCTGCTTGAAGAATTGACGGCGGTTCATGATCTCTTGCCTCTGATTGTACGCACTCCTCCAGCTCCCGCGGCGGGTCTAGTCGGGCAGGGCAGGGAGTGCAAGGTCAAATGCTCAGGAAATTGTCCGGCAACCGGACCAAAATTGCGTTTTGTTTCGCCGGACCGTTGTTCCACGCAAGGAACCGTCAGGTCGGGCTGCGCAGGCGGGGATCGTCGAGAGCAGGATTGTAGAAAAGCGACAGCACGAGGCTTTTGGCAATGCGCTCGGCGCTCGCCATGAACCAGCGATGCGCGTCTTCAGTCGCGCCGATCTGGATCAGCGTGTCGGAGAACAGCTGCAGCCATTGCAGGAAGAGGCCTTCCGCCATGCCGTCGACGCCCTGATGCGCCATGACGGGCTTGCCGCCATAGGCGCCGGTCTTGAAGGCGACGGAGCCCCAGAAGGCCTTCATCTTGATCATGTGGTCGGGCCAGCGCCCGGCAAGCCGCCCCTCGAAGACAGGTCCGAGATCCGGGTGCTGGCGGATATTGCCATAAAAGGTCTCCACCATCCGATCGATGAAGGCGGCGTCCACGCCCATGGCAGCCATCTCGGCTTCGGAGCGGGCGGTGATTTCGGCGCGGTGGGCGGCGCGACCGGTGAGATCCGTGGTCATGGTGTGTCTCGTCACTGATGTCTGTCTGAGGGGTGATGAACCTCATCATGCAAATGGTCCATGCGGCATCTTGATACAAGCCTCCATCTGCCCTAAGTTTAGAATTATTCTAATTTGATTGGTGGTCGCCATGTTCAGCATTTCATTCCGGGGCAGCAAGCGCGCCTTCGAGACGCTCTCCGAACAGGAGATCTTGGCGCTCGCCATCTCCTCCGAGGAGGACGACGCACGCATCTACCTCGCCTATGCCGATCAGCTGCGCGGTGAGTTTCCACAATCGGCCAAGGTCTTCGAGGACATGGCCGAGGTCGAGCACACTCACCGCAACATGCTGATCGAAATGCATCGCGGCCGCTTCGGCGATCGCATCCCGCTGATCCGCCGCGAGCATGTGCGCGGCTTCTATGATCGCAAGCCCGACTGGCTGCGCAAGAACCAGACGCTCGACCAGATCCGCGAAGAGGCGATGCGGATGGAAGACGGGGCCTATCGCTTCTACCATGAAGCCGCCCAGCACACGTCCGATGCCGGTATCCGCAAGCTGCTCGGGGACCTCGCCATGGCCGAACAGGGCCATGAAGAGGTCGCGACCATGCTCGGCGAGCGGCATCTGCCGGAGGATGCCCGGGCGACGGAAGACGAGACGAAGAAGCGCCAGTTCGTGCTCACCTATGTCCAGCCGGGCCTGGCGGGGCTGATGGACGGCTCCGTATCGACGCTCGCCCCGATCTTTGCAGCGGCGTTCGCGACGGGGGACACATGGTCGACCTTCCTGATCGGCCTGTCGGCCTCCGTGGGTGCCGGTATCTCCATGGGCTTCACCGAGGCAGCCCATGACGACGGCAAGCTCTCGGGCCGCGGCTCACCGCTGAAGCGTGGCCTTGCCTCCGGCATCATGACCACCGTCGGCGGCCTCGGCCATGCGCTGCCTTATCTCATCCCGCACTTCTGGACTGCGACGATCACCGCGATCATCGTCGTCTTCTTCGAACTCTGGGCAATCGCCTTCATCCAGAACCGCTACATGGAGACGCCCTTCTGGCGCGCCGCCATGCAGGTGGTGCTCGGCGGCTCGCTGGTGCTGGCCGCCGGTGTCCTGATCGGGCAGGGGTAGCGGGCAAAGACGAGGCTTGACGGAGCCTCGTCCAGGACTGTCATCTGGCGATCATCGAAACGCATTATGGCGCATCCATGAAAGCCTCTCCCGCGACCATCGGTCTGGGCGTCACCATGACCATCGGTTACGGGACGCTCTACTATTCCTTCTCCGTGCTTGCCCCCGAGATCGCCCGCGAATTCGGCTGGGGGCAGGCTTATGTCTTCGGTGTCTTCTCCTTCGGGCTGCTGGCGGGTGCCGTGGCGGCCCCGGTGCTTGGCCGTCTTGTCGATCGCTTCGGGGCCCGATTGATCCTCTGCCTCGGCTCGATCGCCGCCACCGTCTCCCTCGCCCTGTTTGCCGTCATGCAGAATGCCTGGCAGTTTGCTGCAATTACGCTGGTGGCCGAGTTTGTCGCACTGGCGGTCCAGTATGATGCGGGCTTTGCGGCCCTTGCCCAGAGCCACGGACGCGAGGCGCGGGCGCATATCACGCTGGTGACGCTGATCGCGGGCTTTGCCTCCACGGTCTTCTGGCCGCTCCTGCAGTGGTTGCTCACCTGGATGGACTGGCGCGATGTCTATCTCGTTCTGGCGGCCATGAACCTTCTGATTGCTCTGCCCATCCATCTCGCTTTGCCGCGGGCTCGGATCCATGCGCCGGAGGCTGCCCGTGTCGAAGAGCCGAGCGCGGAGGTGAAACCCGACGGAGAGCGGAGGCGGCGGATGGTGCTGATGGCTACGGCCTTCGCGGCGGGCGGGTTTGTCATGTCTGCGGTGGGTGCCACGCTTCTCGTCCTGATGCGGGATCTCGGCTACGCAACCGCGATGGCGACACTGGCCGGCAGTCTCATCGGTCCGAGCCAGGTGACCGCGCGCCTGGTGGAATATGCGAGGCGCAACCTCTTTGCCCCGCCGCTGACGGCTGTTATCGCAGCCTTCGCCATGGCGCTCGGCATGGTTCTGCTGGCCGGTGCGCTCTGGGCACCGCTTGCCGGCTTCGCCATCGCCTTTGCGGTCTTCTACGGTGCGGGTCAGGGATTGACGTCAATCGTCCGTGGCGTGCTGCCGCTGCATTATTTCGGCACGGCCGGTTATGGGCGGACCATGGGTTCGCTGGCATCCGCGAGGATCATCGCCTCGGCGATCGCGCCTGTCTCGGTGATCTGGCTGAACGAAGCGCTGGGACCGTCTGCCGCGCTCGGCGCGCTAATTGCGGTCTCCGGCGTCGCTGTTGTCGCGACGCTGGCGCTCACCCGACGGTGAAAACTGGGATTACTGCAGCGCGCCGACGAGCACGTCGGACGTGCCGTTCTCGATCGTGACCCAGCGGCCGCTGTCAGTGGACGACTGGCGCTTGAGGAAGGCGTAGCGCGTCTCGGTCCAGAGCTTGACCTCGTCATTGAGGTTGTCGAGCACGAAGTCGCCGGACTGCGTGCGGACGGTCAGCACCGCATGGCCCTCGCCATCCGGCTTGCGGACGACGGTGATCAGGACGTCGGCGGCCGAAAAACCGGCCTCCATCAGCTTCTTGCGCTTGAGCAGGACAAAATCTTCGCAATCGCCGAGATCGACGGGATAGGCCCAGACTTCCTCGTGGCCGTAGATCTCCGCATCCGTCATCGGCACGATGGCATGATTGACGCTGGCATTGATGTCTTGCACCACGCCCCAGCCATGGTCAGTGACCTTCGGCGGCGTCGAGGGGCGGTTGCGCAGGGCGCATTCCTGGGGAAGGGTCTTACAGAATTCGTAATGGCCGATGGGCTGGGAGGTGACGTTGCCGGTGATCATCGATCGTAGCGACTGCGGCGCCGAGAAGCCCGCATGAGCAGGCGCAAGAACCGCAACTGCGATGATGAGCGCCTTGATGGCGCGCGAGCCGTTCGTCATGAACACGTCCCCTGTATCCTTAACAAAACGTTAAGATTGCAGGAGGACATGAGTCAACGCCGTGGGCGGTGCTCACCCACGCAATTCATCCGCTATGGTTAAAATGCGACAGTTCGAACCCTCCGAAAGAGAATCGGTTCCCAAGGAAGGGTAAGATATCCAAAACCCGTGATATTCAGAGCATCGACAGGATGGCCGCTTTCATGCGGGCGATATCCTCCGGGCGCGACAGGCGGTGGTCTCCATCGCGAATCAGGGTCAGCACGACATCGTCCAGCGGCAGGAATTCCATGAGCTTCAAGGCGTGCTGATACGGCACATCCGGGTCCTTCATGCCCTGCAGGATATGCACGGGGCATCCCGTCTCGATTAGCCCCGTCAGCACCCGGTTGTCATTCCCGTCTTCCATGAGTGCGCGGGTGAAGATGTTCGGCTCCGGGCTATACTCGGACGGTTCTTCGAAATAGCCGCGTTCGGCAAGCGACTGCCGTTCAGCCTCCGTCAGGCTGGGTTCGATGAGTTCGGACGTGAAGTCGGGCGCCGGTGCGATCAGCACCAGGCCGTCGACCTTAATGGGTAGATTGAGGCGGCGCGCCTCCTGAATGACGCGCAGCGCAATCCAGCCACCCATGGAGGAGCCGATCAGGACGACCTTGCTGACGCCTGTTGCCGCGATGACGGCGAGCGCCTCCTCGGTCCAGCGCGAAATGGTACCCTTGGCGAAATCCCCGCCTGACACGCCGTGGCCGGAATAGTCGAAGCGGATGGCCGTTATGCCCTGCTCTGCGGCAAGCACATCCATCTCGATCGCCTTGGTGCCCGACATGTCGGAGCGATAGCCGCCCAGCCAGACGAGAGCCGGACGATCCGCATCCGTGCCGAGACGGGTGATCACCGCGATGTCGCGCGCCATCTCGGCGTCTCCGACGGTGATCGTGGTCTGTCTGAGGATGTTGGCCCTGTCGGTCATTGCGTGCTCCTTTTGTCGACGGTTGTAAAACACATTCAGGAACTCACCGACAACAGGTGATTTTCTTTCGGAAGCATGCTATTGACACTGCCGTCGCAGATATCACATAGCCCTTTGACGCGGATGCGCGCGGGGAAACGCTGCGACATTCCGAAATTGTTTGAGGAGAATACGACCATTCGCAGACCGTTCAAGACCGATGCCCCCGTGAAGGACGGGCCGCGCTCCAACCGTGAAATCCGCATTCCGAAAGTCCAGCTGATCAATGAAGAGGGCGTGAACCTCGGTGTCATCGCGACGGATCAGGCGTTGCGCATGGCGGAAGAAGCCGGGCTCGATCTGGTCGAGATTTCGCCGAATGCCGAGCCTCCGGTCTGCAAGATCCTCGACCTTGGCAAGCTGAAATACGCCAACCAGAAGAAGGCGGCTGAAGCGCGCAAGAAGCAGAAGATCGTCGAGGTCAAGGAAATCAAGATGCGCCCCAACATCGACACCCATGATTATGAGGTGAAGATGAAGGCCATGAACCGCTTCTTCGAAGAGGGCGACAAGGTCAAGGTGACCCTGAAGTTCCGCGGCCGCGAAATGGCCCACCAGGAACTCGGCATGAAGCTTCTGCTTCAGGTCAAGGAAGACACACTCGGCATCGCCAAGGTCGAAGCCGAGCCGAAGCTTGAAGGCCGTCAGATGATGATGGTTCTCGCTCCGAAGTGAGCTTGAGACGAGCGTGACGTTGAAAAGGCCGCCCCTCGGGGCGGCTTTTTACGTTTTGGAGCTTTAATTCAGCCTCCGATACCCGCCCCGATGAGGGCCCGCTTGGCTGACAGATCCCTGACAACACCGCGCGCCGCTTTGTCAGCGTGCCTAGTGCATCATCCTCCCATCGAAACACATCGAGCCCCTTCTGGAGGAAATCTGATGACCAAGCTCCTTCGCCGCGCACTGCTGGTATCCAGCACCGCATTGATCGCAATCACCTTCGTTCCGACGCTGGGCGCCATGCTCCCCGGTTCCCTCGCAGCGCTCGTCGCCGATGAGGCCCAGGCACGCGGTGGTGACGACGATGGTGATGACGACAGCGGCAGCGAAAGTGACGACAGCGGTCGCGACAGTGACAGCGATCGTGACGACAGCGACGACGACAGCTCGGGCCGGGATCGCAGCAGCAGCAGCGACGACGACGATGATGACGATGACGACAGCCGTGGTCGCGGTCGGGGTCGTGGCGGCGATGATGACGATGATTCCGTCGACGACGACGATGATGACAACGGCCGAGGCCGTGGCGGTGACCGCGATGAAATTCGCCTGATCGTCAACGAGAACCAGCTGTCCGGACTGCTCAGCGGCTCGATGGTCCCGGTCGACCAGAATGGCAAGCGCCTTGGCTTCGAAGTCGAGCAGGAGCATGGCCAGACAGAAATCAAGCTTCGGGCGCCGAAGGGAACGTTGACGGGCGTCACCGTCATCCCCGCACCGTAATCGAACCGGAACGGCGAAGCCCGAGCCGCCGCGGGTAATTTCGATCCGTTTCGCCCCGTCCGGCCCCCACCGGACGGGGATAGCTTTTCTTCTGTTGGCTGCGGAGGCCGGCCACGCTACTCTCACTTGAACATTGATCGAGCCACCATGGACCGTCGTCTTTTCTTGATTGCACTCTTGGGCATTCTGAGCCCCGGCATTTTGCCGGTGGGCAGCGCTTTGGCCAAGGATGGCGGCGACCGCGATAGCGACAGTGGTGGGGACGACGACGGTGGTGACGACAACAGCGGGAGCGGCGGCGGAGGCTCTGACCGCGACGACGATGATGACGATGACGACGGCGGTGGCCGCGACAGAGACGATGATGACGACGACGATGACAAGGATGATGACGACGACGATTCCGGCAAATCCGGAAGTCGCCGGGATCACCAGAAAGCCCGTGATGCGGTGGATGAGGGACGCATCCTGCCGCTGCGCGAGATTCTGAAGCGCGTCGATGATCACGGCGGCGGACGGGTGATCTCGGTCGATCTCAACCTGAAGGCCCGTGATCCCTACTATACTTTGAAGGTCCAGAGCGGTTCCCGCGTCCGGACAATCAAGCTTGAAGCCGCGACCGGGCGTAAGCTCAATCTCTTCGGATGGTGAAACATGCGCATTCTGCTCGCTGAGGACGATCAGACCATTGCGGACCATACCCGCAACAAGCTCGAGCTTGAGGGGTTCATCGTCGATCACCGGACAACGGGACCGGATGTCTGGGCGGAAGGGGAGACAGGCGATTACGGTGCCATCATCCTCGATCTGGGCCTGCCGGGCATGGATGGCCTGTCGATTCTGAAGCGCTGGCGGGCAACGGGGGTGGAAACACCGATCCTTGTCCTGACAGCACGCGGCTCCTGGATGGAGCGAGTGGATGGCTTCGATGCCGGCGCCGACGACTACCTGCCCAAGCCTTTCCGCAGCGAAGAGCTGATTGCGCGCCTGAAGGCGCTGCTTCGGCGCGCAGGCGGCCGGTCCCGGACAACGGCCGCAGCAGGCGGTGGCTTCGTACTGGACGAGAGCACGCGGCGTGTCACCTATGATGAGCGCCCAATCGAGCTGACGCCGCTGGAGTTCCGTCTTCTCAGCATGCTGATTGCCGAGCCGAACCGCGTCTTCGATCCCCTGGAGATTGCCAGGCAGGTTCAGGGCCGCGACGACGATGCCGGCAAGAATGCGGTGGAGGCCATGGTCGCCCGCATTCGTCGCAAGACGCACCCGTCTGCGATCGCGACCCGTCGTGGCTTCGGCTACACGCTGGCCGGCGAGGGGGCATGACACAGTCTCTGCGCCTGCGTCTCTTTATCGGAGCCGTTCTGGCGATTGCCTTCATCCTGCTCCTCGTCGCATCAGGCCTCAGTCGCATCTTCTCCAATTATGTTGCTGACCGCTACCGGGCGGATATGTCGGCCATCATCGACCAGCTTGCGGCGGGCGTGGAGTTTCAGGGCGCAAAGGCCCTGATGAAGAACGAGCCGGGAGATCCGAGGTTCGAACTGCCGGGAAGCGGGCTCTATTGGGAGATCGTGACCGAGGATGGCGTGGTCTTCCGCTCGCGCTCGCTCTGGGACATTGAGCTCGAGCCAGAGGGGCTTCTGGATGGACCCTATGGCTTTCGCGAGGGGGTCGGCCCCGATGGCGAGCCATTGCTGGTCCAACTGAGGCAGATCGAAATCGAGAACCCTGATGCGACGCGCCCCTTGACGCTGCTCGCAGCTTTCGACCGCAGGGTCATCGACGACGCAATCTCGGAATATCATGGCGCCATGACGATCATGCTCGTCCTGACGGCGGCGGTGCTTCTCGCCGCCGCCTTCATGCAGATCGGCATCGGGCTTGCGCCGCTCTCCAGGCTGCAGAACGGACTGGCCCTGGTGCGATCCGGCCGGACCGACCAACTGCCAAGTGCCGGGCCGACGGAGCTGCGCCCGCTCGTCAGCGAGTTAAATGGCTTGCTGAAGGAGCGTGAAACGGCGGTCGAGCGGGCCCGTGCGCGGGCAAGTGATCTCGCACACGGGTTGAAGACCCCGCTGACGGTTTTGCTGCAACTCTCCGACAATTTGCCGCCACGCGAGCAGACGCTCATCCGCCAGCAGGTCGACCTCATCAGGCAGCGTGCCGATCGGCAGCTGCAATCGGCACGCCTCGGCGTCGAGCAGATGGCGCAGACAGGGCTTGCCTCGCTCACCGGCAAGCTGATTTCTGTTCTGGCGCCCGTCACCGCCGCACGCGATGTTCTCTGGCATGTCGACCTCGACGAGCAGCTCACCGTCGACATGGACCCGGCCGATCTTGCGGAGGCGCTGGGCAATGTGCTCGACAATGCCACCCGCTTCGCAAGATCGGAAATCAGGGTGACGGCCGAGCGCGAGAAGGACTGCGTCAGGCTTGATGTCGAGGACGATGGGGCAGGGGTCGCAGAGGAGGCCCTGTCGGAGATTGCCACTCGCGGGGTCCATATCGGCGAGGATGAGGGCACGGGTCTCGGGCTTGCGATCACGGCCGATATTCTGACCGCCTATGGCGGCTCGATCGCCTTTTCACGCGCGGCATCTGATGGTTTGAAGGTGAGCCTTCGCCTGCCTGTGACAGCCTAGTCGAAGATTCACCTCGGCCACCCGTTGCGCTTTCTTGGGTCTGCGGTTATAAGCGCCCGTCCGAACGGTCCGGCAGGGCATGCCGTGGCCGTTCTTTATGCTTGAAAACGGGCATTCGTCTGCCTGTTTCGATACAAGAACAATGGAGTAGCAAAATGCCCAAGATGAAGACGAAATCCTCCGCGAAAAAGCGGTTCAAGATCACGGCTTCCGGCAAGGTCCTCGCGGCCGCTGCTGGCAAGCGTCACGGCATGATCAAGCGGTCCAACAAGTTCATTCGCGATGCCCGCGGCACGATGGTTCTGGCTGAACCTGACGGCAAGAAGGTCATCAAGAACTACCTGCCGAACGGTCTCTGAGACCCGATCGCTGTTGGACAATTAAGGAGATCATGACATGGCACGCGTAAAACGTGGCGTAACTTCCCGCGCCAAGCACAACAAGGTATTCAAGCAGGCCAAGGGCTTCTACGGCCGCCGCAAGAACACGATCCGCGCAGCAAAGGCTGCCGTCGATCGTTCGAAGCAGTTTGCTTACCGCGACCGCAAGAACAACAAGCGCAACTTCCGCGCTCTGTGGATCCAGCGTATCAACGCTGCTGTCCGCGAACACGGCCTGACCTACGGCCGCTTCATCGATGGCCTGAACAAGGCTGGCATCGAAGTCGACCGCAAGGTTCTGTCCGACATGGCCATCCATGAGACGGCAACGTTTGCAAAGCTGGTCGAAGCTTCCAAGAAGGCACTTGCCTATCTCAAGGAAGCCGGCACGGCCAACGAGTTTGAAAGCGCGGTCAAGTAAGCCAGCGCTTCCCGACTGAAATTCAAGTATTGGGAAACCCGCGCTGGTACGGCTGGCGCGGGTTTTTCTTTGACCGTTAGGCTGTGACGGTATCACGGCGCGACACAAAGGGCAGGAAACGGAAATATGTCCGATCTCGACAGTTTGAAGACGCAGCTTCTCGCCGATATCGCCGCCGCCGCGGACGAACAGGCGATCGAGGCGGTGCGCGTGGCGGCCATGGGCAAGAAGGGTTCGGTCTCGGAGCTCCTGAAGACGCTCGGCACGATGAGCCCGGAAGAGCGCCAGACGCGCGGCGCCGCGATCAACGCGCTGAAGAACGAGATCACCGAGGAGATCACGACCCGCAAGACGGCGCTCAAGGATGCGGCGATCAACGCCCGCCTTAAGGCAGAGACGCTCGATGTCTCGCTGCCCGTTCGCTCCTCGCCGGCCGAGCGCGGTCGTATCCATCCGATCAGCCAGATCGTCGATGAGATCACCGCGATCTTCGCCGACATGGGCTTCTCGATTGCCGAAGGTCCCGATATCGAGACCGACTATTATAACTTCACGGCGCTGAACTTCCCCGAAGGCCACCCGGCCCGCGAGATGCACGACACCTTCTTCCTCTCACCGGCCGAGAACGGTGAGCGCAAGGTGCTGCGCACGCACACTTCGCCGGTGCAGATCCGCACCATGGAAGCGCAGAAGCCGCCGATCCGCATCGTCATTCCCGGCAAGACCTACCGCCAGGACTCGGACGCGACCCATTCGCCGATGTTCCACCAGGTCGAAGGTCTCGTCATCGACAAGACGGCGAATGTCGCCAACATGCGCTGGATCCTCGAAGAGTTCTGCAAGGCCTTCTTCGAGGTCGACAGCGTCACCATGCGCTTCCGCCCGTCCTTCTTCCCGTTCACCGAGCCGAGCTTCGAGGTCGACATCCAGTGCGACCGCTCCTCAGGCCCGATCGTCAAGTTCGGCGAAGGCAAGGACTGGATGGAAATCCTCGGCTGCGGCATGGTTCACCCGAACGTGCTGCGCGCCGGGGGCCTCGATCCCAACGAGTACCAGGGCTTCGCCTGGGGCATGGGCCTCGACCGCATCGCCATGCTGAAATACGGCATGCCGGACCTGCGCGACTTCTTCAACGCCGATGTCCGCTGGATGAGCCATTACGGCTTCCGCCCGCTCGACGTGCCGACGCTGTTCGGTGGTTTGAGCAGCTGATTGGCACAATGCGTGGCTGCCCCGATGAGGGGCGGCCAGACGGAGAGGTGGATGAAGCCCGCTTCTCCGAGTGAATGAAGGCAAATGTGACGTGATTGAACATCTCGACAACATGCGGCCGGTCGATCTGCTTTGCGATGACGACCTACTGCATGTGGAACTGACGGACGGTCGTATCGTCAGTGTCCCGGTCTGGTGGTACCCGCCCCTTCAGGAGGCGATGCCGGTGGAGCGGAACAACGTGGAATTCATGCCGTCGAGCATTCACTGGCCCGACATCGATCTCGATGTGACGGTGGTCAGCATGCTCCTCGGAAGGCAGGCGTCAGGCGCGCGACCGCAGGACGCTTCGGGCAAGATGCAGATGGGAACGAGACAATGAAATTCACACTCTCCTGGCTGAAGGATCACCTGGAAACCGAGGCTTCGCTCGACGAGATCTGCGAGCGGCTGACCGCGATTGGGCTTGAGGTCGAGGATGTCGATGACAAGGCGGCTTACAAGCCCTTCGTTATCGCCAAGATCCTGACGGCGGAAAAGCATCCCGAGGCGGATCGTCTGAAGGTGCTCTCGGTCGATGCCGGCGACGGCAAGCCGGTGCAGATCGTCTGCGGCGCGCCGAATGCCCGCGCCGGCATGATCGGCGCACTTGCGCGGCCCGGCACCTATGTGCCCGGCATCGATGTGACGCTCGCCGTCGGCAAGATCCGTGGCGTCGAAAGCCATGGCATGATGTGCTCCGAAAAGGAGCTCAACATCTCCGAGGATCACAACGGCATTATCGACCTGCCCGAGGATGCGCCGGTTGGTACGTCCTTCGCATCTTACGCTGGCCTCGACGATCCGGTCATCGAGATCAACCTGACGCCGAACCGTCCGGACTGCACCTCCGTCTTCGGCATCGCCCGCGATCTCGCAGCCTCCGGTCTCGGCACGCTCAAGGCGCCGAAGGCGCCTGACATCAAGGTTGAGGGTGAGACGCCGGTCGAGGTGAAGCTCGAACTGGAAGATCATCTCTGCCCGGGCTTCGCCTATCGCCTCGTGCGCGGCGTGAAGAACGGCCCGAGCCCCAAGTGGATGCAGCAGCGTCTGCTCGCAATCGGCCTACGTCCGATCTCGGCGCTGGTCGACGTCACCAACTACATGACCTTTGATCAGGGTCGTCCGATGCATGTCTTCGACGCCGACAAGGTCAAGGGTGCGCTTGTCGTGCGCCGGGCCAAGGACGGCGAGGAGATCCTTGCGCTCGACACCCGCACCTACAAGCTGAACCCGAACAATGTCGTCATCGCTGACGACAACGGTCCGGAATCCATCGGCGGCATCATGGGCGGCGAGCATTCGGGCTGTGACGAGAACACCGTCAACGTGCTGATCGAATCCGCGCTCTGGGATCCGATCAACATCGCCAAGACCGGCCGTGCGCATGGCATCATCACCGATGCGCGCTATCGCTTCGAGCGTGGCGTTGATCCGGAATATATGGTCCCGGGTCTGGAGCGCACAACCGAGCTGGTGCTCGAGATGTGCGGCGGCACGGCGGCAGCAGCCAAGGTCGAGGGCTTCAAGGGCCATGAGAAGAAGGTTGTCGACTTCCCCTATGCGGAAGTGAAGCGCCTGACCGGCCTCACCGTCTCCAATGACGAGTCGCGCCAGATCCTGACGGCCCTCGGCTTCGAGATCCTGTCGGGCGACGAGACGTCTGCCAAGGTTTCCGTTCCCTCCTGGCGTCCTGACGTCGATGGCAAGGCCGATCTCGTCGAAGAGGTCATGCGCATGCATGGCGTCGACAACATCAAGCCGGAGCCGCTGCAGCCGACCGGTTCGGTCAACGCCAAGATCCTGACCACGTTGCAGATCCGCACGCGTTCGGCCCGCCGGGCGCTCGCCTCGCGCGGCATGCTGGAAGCCGTCACCTGGTCCTTCATCTCGGCCGAGCATGCCAAACTCTTCGGCGGCGGCAGCGACAAGCTGAAGCTCGTCAACCCGATCGCGGCTGACATGTCCGATATGCGGCCGTCCCTGCTGCCGGGTCTGCTGACGGCGGCTCAGCGCAATGCCGACCGTGGCTTTGGCGATGTGGCCATCTTCGAAGTCTCCGGCACCTATGAAGGCGACACGCCCGACACCCAGCGTCGCGTCGCCGGTGGCGTGCGCCGTGGCACGGCGTCGATTGCCGGTTCCGGCCGCATGTGGTCGAACCAGGCCAAGGGCGGCGGCAAGCCGGTCGATGTCTTCGACGCCAAGGCCGATGCACTCGCCGTGCTCGAAGCCTGCGGTATTCCTGTCGGCAATGTACAGATCGAGCAGGGCGGTCCCGAATGGTATCACCCCGGCCGTTCCGGCACGATCAAGGCCGGCCCCAAGGTCATCCTCGGCACCTTCGGTGAATTCCACCCGAAGACGCTGGAAGCGCTCGACGTTTCCGGCACGCTCTGCGGCTTCGAGATCTATGTCGATGCTCTGCCGGAGCCGAAGAAGAAGGCGACCCGCACCAAGCCGGCGCTGGAACTTTCGGCCTTCCAGATGGTGAAGCGTGACTTCGCCTTCGTGGTTGAAAAGACGGTTGAAGCCGGCGCGATCATCAAGGCGGCGACAAGCGCCGATCGCAAGCTGATCTCTGGCGTCAACGTCTTCGATATCTTCGAGGGTGCATCCGTCGGCGAGGGCCGGAAGTCGGTGGCGATCGAGGTTCTGATCCAGCCGACCGACAAGACGCTGACCGACGAGGATTTCGATGCGCTGACGAAGAAGATCGTCGGCAATGTCGAAAAGTCGACGGGCGGCACGCTGCGCGCCTGATCTTACTGGCGAGCGGACCTGGGCCGCTTGCGATGAGACAAAGAAAAAGCCCTTTCCCTGCATGTCAGGGAAAGGGCTTTTTGATGTGAACCCGATGGTCATGGACCGTCGGGAAGGTCGGGCCTCGTAATCGTGCCTCAGAGGCTGACGCGACGGCCTTCCTTGTCGGCGGACTTGCGGTCGTCGCCGTGCTTGGCAAGGATCGCCTTGGCGTCTTCGACCGAGATGCGATGCTTCTTGGCAAAGGGAATGGGCTCATAGCCCTTGGTGTTGTCGTCTGCCATGCTGGTCTCCAATTCTGGAAATGCGCCGGCAGGATGCCGGAGCCTGGAATGTCGCGGTAAACGGGGAAGAAAAGCTCACATGTGGCGAGCGGATGCGACGCATGCGAAGGGCGCCGCTGATATCCCTTATGTAGGGATAAGAGACCGAAAGCTCAATACTTCTTCTTGCGCAGCGTCTTGTTGCCCTTCGGCCCGGAATAAACAGGTGTGCGCTCCCGGTTTTCCGCCTGCAATTGCCGCCAGCGCTCGAGGCGGGCAGGCTCGAGCGTGCCATCCTTGATTGCCGCTTGCACGGCGCAACCCTTTTCGTGCGAATGGCTGCAATCGCGAAACTTGCAATGCGGGACAAGCTCGGTGATCTCGGCAAACAGCGTGTCGATGCCGTCGGTGATGTCGCTGACATAGAGCGTGCGGATGCCGGGCGTGTCGATCACCCAGCCGCCGCTTGCGATCGCATGCAGGGAACGCGCCGTCGTCGTGTGCCGACCCTTGGCATCATGTTCGCGGATCGCGCCGGTCTTCTGAGCCGTCTCGGCGCCGTGGCCGGCAAGCGTATTCACCAGCGTCGACTTGCCGACGCCGGAAGAGCCGACGAGCGCCACAGTCTGGCCCGGGCCGCACCAGGACATCAGGGGATCAATGGCATCGGCCGAGCGCGCATTGACGATGATGACGGGAAGATCGCGCTGCAGGCCTTGGGCCTCCTCGGCGTAGACGGCGGAGGCATTGTCGACCGTATCGGCCTTGGTGAGCACGATGACAGGCCGTGTGACCGCTTCATTGGCCATGACCAGATAACGTTCCAGCCGCGCGGCGTTGAAATCGGCATTGCAGGAGGTGACGATGAACAGCGTATCGACATTGGCAGCGGCGAGTTGCTGGCCGAATGCGCCTTCGGTCCGCCGTTGCAGCACTGTCTGGCGATCCAGGCGACGCACGAGCAGGCCAGTGTAACGCTCAGCGAGAACCCAGTCGCCCACGGCAAAATCCGCCGTGTTGCTGTTCGGCGGAAGTTCGATCTCCACCGGCCCGGTGCTGTCGATCGCCTCCAGGCGGTCGCGATGCACCGAGGAGATCCGGCGCACCAGGAGCTCGGCCTCATCAGCCGTCACCTGCTCGGTGAAGAAGGCGTTGAAGCCGAGCCGCGCAAGCGCTGCGGTGTCGTGGAGGCCGGTCAAGGGCGGATCACCAGGGTGAGACGTAAAGCCATGGGCACTTTCAGCATTGCGATCGGATACTCGTGCTTCTCATAGCGCAGAAAGTCTTCGCTGACGCGCGAAATCGTCCGCGCCATCCGTCGCAGTTGCCGGAATGCGATCAGGCCTTGAGTTCCGCCGGCTCGACAGAGGTTAGGGGCCGGCGGCGCGGCAGCCGCGCAAACATGACGGCATTTCCGGCAAGCGTCAGCGCCAGACCCACCATCGCAAGTGGCGTAAAGTGATAGTCCTCGTAAAGGCTCGACAGCGTCAGGGCGACGACCGGGAAGAGCACCGTGGCATAGGCGGCCTTCTGTGAGCCGATGCGCGAGACCAGCATCAGATAGGTGGTGAAGCCGACGACCGAGCCGATGACGGAGAGATAGGCGAGGGCGGCGAGATATGTCTGGTCCGGTGGCAGCACCATCGGCGTACCGGTGACGCCGATCAGTGCGAGAAGTGCAATCGAACCATAGCTCATGCCCCAGGCATTGGCGGTGACAGGCGCAATGCCTTCAGCGCTGTTGCGGCGGGACGCCATGTTGCCGAAGGAAAAGAACAGCGTCCCGAGTGCCGAAAGCCCGATGCCCTTCCAGCTGTCCGGATTGACGGCGATGAAAATGTCAGGGCCGAAGAGCAGCGCAAGCCCGGTTGCGCCAAAGCCTGCGGCGACCAGCGTGCGCGGCTTGATCTTGTCGCCGAAGAAGATGCGGGCGTTCACGGCATTGTAGACGGTAGCGAGCGAGAAGACGACGGAGATCAGGCCAGAGGGCACATAGCTTGCCGCGTGATAAAAGCAGAGGAAGTTGCAGCAGAAGAGTGACAGTGCCTGGACAAGGATGAAGGGCTGTTGCTTCAGCGTCGGCGCTTTCAGGCGACCTATGATGGCCAGCACACCGACGAGCACGAGGGCGGCAAGCGCGAAACGGTAGAAGACCGAGACCAGCACGGGCACCGGCCCGATCTGCAGGGCGATCGCGATCCAGGTCGTGCCCCAGATCAGCACGGTCGACGAGAAGAGAAGAAGATTGGTCATGTCATGCGCCTCGCTTTCGAAAGGCAGGTAATGCCGAAGATGACCCATGTTCTTGCATGATCTTGCGGTGAACTGCGCTAAGGCGGCTGCGCCTATTCGATTGGTGATGCCGCGGCGCCGCAAGCGCGCTAGAATGCAGACGATCTTTCAAGGGCCATCCATGCTGCACACCGCCACCGTCTTCGGCTCCCTGTCCGCCTCGTCCCGTGCCGAGCGTCGGGAAACGCTCGACCTCGGCGAGGGCAGGGCAAGTGCGATCTGGCGCAACAGCCATGATCGCATGCGCTATGAGCGGACCGACGGTCATACCTTCAGCTGTTATCTGCGCGGCGGCGACGGCACGCGAAGGATCGATGCCGGCAGCATCGCCGGCTGGCCGGGCGCGCTCTGCATCATGCCGCAGGGGGCCTCGTCCGAATGGGAGATCACCGACAACTTCGAATTCGTGCATCTCTATGTCGCTGACGACGAGCTGCGCCGGCTCTTTTCCGAAACCTTCGACCGCGATGCCCGGCTGATGCTTTTGCCGGAAGCGACCTTCGACGAGGCGCCACGATTGGCGGAGGCGCTGATGCAGTTGGCCACAGCCACACAGGGCGGCAACCGGCTGCTCGCCGAACAGGCGATCGTTTCGGCAGTCGGGCAGCTCTTTGCTGACCCGCGTTACGGCGGCGAGCGGCGCCCCGTCCTGCGCGGCGGTCTGGCACCCGTCCTGCGGCGGCGTCTCGTCGAGCACATCGAGGCGAGCCTCGACCAGACGATCACGCTGAAGGATCTGGCGAAGCTTGCGGACTTGAGCGAATTCCATCTGCAGCGGATGTTTCGCTTGAGCTGCGGCGTCTCCCCGCATGACTTCATCCTCAACCGCCGCATCGATCGCGCGCGGCGCCTGCTTGTTGGTAATGAACCGATCGCTCAGATCGCCTCAGCCTGCGGTTTCAGCAGCCAGAGCCATCTGACGCGCATGTTCAAGGCCGTCACCGGCACGACGCCGTCGGCCTATCGCCGGGCGGTCAGCGGCTGATTATTCCATCGCCTTCAGTGCCCGCTCCAGCACCCGGAAGGGCCTGATGTCGCCCATATGCGCGACGTTGAAGCGCATGAAGCCGTCTGCGGAGAGTGAGGGGCTGAAGACATTGCCGGGCGCCAGCACCACGCCCTGGGGCAGGGCGGCCTGAGCGAGCGCGGTCGAGCTGACACCGTCAGGCATACGACACCAGAGATAGGGGCCGCCGCGTGGCGTCAGAACCGGGGTGATGCCGAGGTCGCCGAGACGGCTTGCGGTTGCGCGCCGTTCTGTGTCGAGACGGCGATGCAACTGATCGAGATGTTTGCGATAGCCGCCGCTTGCAAGCACGCCGTGGATCGCCTCCGTCGCCACCTGGCTTGGGCCGCCGAACTGGATCGCGACCTGCAGGTCGGTCAGAAGCCGGATGCGCTCGGGATCGGTGGCGATGAAGCCGGTACGCAGTGAAGCCGAAATGGTCTTGGAGAAGCTGCCGATGCGGATGACACGGGATAGGCCATCGAGCGTCGCCAGCGTGATCGCAGGCTCCGGCTCGAAATCGGAAAAGATGTCGTCTTCGACGACCAGCATATCCGAGCGGGCGATGATGCCGAGCAGTTGGAAGGCGATCTGCGGCGAGAGCGTCGCGCCGGTCGGATTGTGCAGGCCGGAATTGGTGAGATAAAGCCGCGGCGCCTCCCGCGTCACAGCGGCCTCGAAGGCAGCAATGTCAGGGCCGTTATCCATATAGGGCACCGGGATCGCGACCGCCTGATGAGCGCGCAGCAGCGTCTGGAAATTGAAATAGCAGGGATCATCGACAATGACGCGGTCGCCGGGGCGCAAAAGCAGCCGGCAGACGAGATCGAGTGCCTGGGTGGCTGAGCCTGCAAGCAGCACCTGATCTTCGGTCAGCGTAATCGACTGCTGACGCAGCCGCGTTTCGACGAAACGCCGGAGCGCCGCGCTGCCGCGAGAGGGGCCGTAATCGGTTGTGAGACTGGTCGCCTGACGCAGCACGGTGCGCATGCCGGCATGCAGAAGGGCGGTCGGCATCCAGTCCGGCGGCAGCCAGCCGCAGCCGGGTTTCGATGTGCCGGCATCGGCGTCGAGCGCCTGCCGCGCCACCCAGAAGGGGTCGACCTCCATCGCACGGGGCGGCTCCAGCCGGACAAGTGGTGCGGGCGTGCGGCCGGCCTCGGTCACAAAGAAGCCGGAGCCCGGGCGGGGGCGGATCAGCCCCTCGGCGGACAGCCGGTCATAGGCCTCGACGACGGTGGAGGGCGAGACCGAGAGCTCTATGGCCAGCCTGCGGATCGAGGGCAGCCGGTCATTGGGCACGAGCTGGCCCGCGCCGATGCGCCCGCGAATATCGGCCATGACATGCGCCGTCCGTGAGGCGGCCGGTCCCGGTGGTTGAACGTGTTCGTTCATCTGTATGGCCTTTGTAATCAATACAGTTTAGCCAGATTGTATCGCTCCGTCTCTGGATGCGCCAGTCCCTCCGCGCGATACGGGTCCACAGACAAAGGAGACGAGAATGACGACTTCGTGGAAGGCCTGGGCCAGCGGTTTCATCGGCGTGCTGATCTTCAGCGGCTCGCTGCCGGCAACGCGGGTGGGATTGGCCGATTTTGCCCCGCTATTCCTGACCTCGGCGCGAGCCGTGATCGCCGCTCTGCTCGGCGCCGCCCTGCTGATTGCGATGCGGGAGAAGCGTCCCCTGCGCAGCGATCTGCTACCGCTGGCGGTCGTAGCCCTCGGCGTCGTGGTCGGCTTTCCCCTGCTGACGGCGCTGGCGCTGCAAAGTATCACTTCCGCGCAGTCGATTGTCTTCATCGGCTTGCTGCCGCTCTGCACCGCTCTCTTCGGCGTGCTGCGGGCCGGCGAGCGTCCCTCTGCGATATTCTGGATGTTCTCCGTGACGGGCGCGGCGCTGGTTGCCGGTTTTGCGCTGTCGACGACGGCGGATATGGCGATCGCGGGTGCCGGGCTGATGATCGCAGCAGTCCTTGCCTGTGGTCTGGGTTATGCCGAAGGTGCGCGCCTGTCGCGTCGGCTTGGCGGCTGGCAGGTGATCAGCTGGGCGCTGGTACTGTCGCTGCCGGTGATGCTGCCGCTCGCGCTCTGGACCATGCCGGAGGATCTTGGCGCCGTTTCGATATCCGGCTGGTTGGCTTTGGCTTACGTCTCGCTGTTCAGCATGATGATCGGCTTCATCTTCTGGTATCGTGGCCTGGCACTGGGCGGCATCGCCTCGGTTGGGCAGTTGCAACTGCTGCAGCCCTTTCTCGGCTTCGTTTTGGCCGCAGGGCTGCTGCATGAAAAGGTCAGCCTTCCCATGCTGGCGACAGCCCTGCTCGTCGTTCTCTGCGTGGCGGGCAGCCGGCGCTTTGCTTGAGAGAGCACGTCCAGCAAAAGTGCGTCAGCGGTTTTGCGTCCGGACTGCGTCCAAGCAAGACATGTCGGGCATTTCCGGCTTTTACCGGAAATGCTCGATCGACTTAGCGCCCGGCCATCTTGGACATCGCCTCGTTGTAGCGTGCGCCGGCCACCTTGTCGGGCGAAACGGCATTCGCCAGCGCGGCGAGATCGTCGGCCGAGAGCGTGATCCCGGTCGCATCGATATTGCTGTCAAGATTGGCGATTTTCGTTGTCCCGGGGATCGGCACGATGAAATCGCCCTGGGCAAGAACCCATGCGAGCGCCAACTGACCGGGCGACACACCCTTCTCCACCGCCATGGTTTCGAGTGCCGTCACGAGCGCCAGATTGGCGTCGAAATTCTCCTGATCGAAGCGCGGCAACCCGCGGCGGAAGTCGTTCTCGCCGAGCTTGGAGAGGTCTTTCAATGCGCCTGTCAGCATGCCGCGACCGAGAGGGGAGAAGGGCACGAAGCCGATGCCGAGCTCGCGGCAGGTGTCGAGCACGCCGTTGGTCTCGGGGTCGCGGGTCCAGAGCGAGTATTCGCTCTGAATGGCCGAGATCGGATGCACGGCATGGGCCCGGCGCAGCGTTGCGGCACTTGCCTCCGACAAGCCCAGCGCCTTGACCTTGCCCTCCTTCACGAGCTCAGCCATGGCGCCGACCGTCTCCTCGATCGCAATGTCGGGATCGACGCGGTGCTGGTAGAAGAGGTCGATGACCTCGATGCCGAGCCGCTTCAGCGACGCCTCGGCGACGGCCCGAACATGCTCCGGCCGGCTGTCGAGGCCGGAGGGGCGTGCGGCTTTCGCCTCGTCGCCGATGGTGAAGCCGAACTTGGTGGCGATCGCCACGTGGTCGCGATGCCGCTTCAGGCCCTTGCCGACGAGTTCCTCATTGGTAAAGGGGCCATAGACCTCAGCCGTGTCGAAGAATGTAACGCCGCGTTCGACGGCACGGTCGAACAACTTCTGTGCCGCCGCCTCGTCGATATTGGTGCCATAGCCATGGCTCATGCCCATGCAGCCGAGACCGATGGTCGAAGTGGTGAGTGAGCCGAGTGTGCGGGTCTTCATGTTGGCCTCCTGTGATATGGGCAAGCGCAGTCTTGCTGCACCGATGATGGCAAACTAGAGCACACGCTCTCTTCAGAAAATGCATGCAGACCCGATCACCTTGTTCTATCATTTGGAACAATGAACCGAACCCAGCTTTCGCAACTCGCCGTCCTCGCCACCGTCGCCCATCACGGCAGCTTCCGCAAGGCAGCCGCCGAACTCGGCATCGCGCCTTCGGCGGTGAGCCATGCGATCTCGTCCCTGGAGGAGAGCCTGAACCTTCGTCTGATGGCGCGCACGACGCGCAGTGCCGCGCCGACAGCGGAGGGACGCCAGCTTCTGGAGACCCTGCAGCCAGCCCTTGCCGACATCGCTTCTGCCATCGAGGCGCTGTCCGATAACAGCGGTCGGCCGGCGGGCGTGCTACGCATCACCATGCCGATGCTGGCGGCGCAAAGCCTGATCGCCCCACGGCTCGGCGCCTTTGCCGCCGCTTATCCCGAGATCGAGCTGGAGATCGTGACCGACGACCGCTTTGAGGATATTGTCGAGAAGGGCTATGACGCGGGCCTGCGTTTGGGCGAACATCTCGATGCCGACATGATCGCTGTCAGAATGAGCGGCCCCTGGCGCGGCTCCGTCGTCGGTTCGCCGGAGTATTTGGCAAGGCATCCAATCCCACGCGAGCCGCGCGACGTAACCGAGCACGCCTGCATCCGCAGGCGCTTCCAGAGCGGTACGATCTATCGCTGGGAATTCGAGAAGGAGGGCCGTGCGCTGTCGATCAATGTCTGGGGACCGTTAATCCTCTCCGATCAGGGGCTGATGCGGCAGGCCGCTATCGATGGCGCGGGCCTCGCCTATCTCTTCGATACCGGCGTCGAGGTGGATATCCGCGAGGGGCGGCTCGTCCGCGTGCTCGACGACTGGTGTCCACCCTTTGACGGGTTCTCGCTCTACTATTCCAGCCGGCGCCAGATGCGCCCCGCGCTTCGCGCCTTCATCGATTTCTTCCGCTGGCGGGGCTGACAGCTATCAGCCGAGCTTCAGCCGGTAGCGCACATGGCCGTCTTCCGGCGCGTAGGTGTCATAGAGCTTGCGCGCCGTGGCGTTGTCCCGGTCGGTATGCCAGTACAGCCGCGACCAACCGTTTGCCTTCGTGATCGCGATCAGATCGTCGATCAGGGCCCGCCCGATGCCTTGGCCGCGATAGGTCGCATCGAGGAAGAGGTCCTCCAGATAACAATCCGGCGTCTTCACCCAGGTGGAATCATGGAAATGGTGGATGGCAAAACCGGCCAGAGTGCCGTCCACCTCCGCTACGCGCATGGCGACGCGCGACGACGGATCGAGAATGCGTGCCCAGGTATGGGCCGTGACATCCTCGGCGAGGTCTACCTTGTAGAAGGCGAGATACTGCTCCCAGAGACCCCGCCAGGCGGCTTCGTCAGCCGCCGTGGCGTCCCGAATGACGAGAGGGTGGCTCATGCGCTGGCCGCATTAAGGGCTTCGATCTGCGCCTTCGTCAGTTCAAGCTTACCGGCGGCAATCAGGCTGTCGAGCTGGCTGAGGCTGGTGGCTGAGGCGATCGGTGCGGTGATCCCGGGCTGCGCCGCGACCCAGGCGATGGCGACGGTAGCAGGGCTGGTCTCTGTTTCGGCAGCCACCTGATCGAGCGCTCCGAGAATATGGAAGCCACGTGTGTTGAGATAGGGCTCCATATCCTCGCCGCGTGCCTTTCCCTCGGTATCGGCCGCACTGCGATACTTGCCGGTAAGGAAGCCGGAGGCCAGCGCGTAATAGGTGATCACCCCGATCTCCTCGCGCTGGCAGAGAGCAGCCAGATCGTTTTCGAACTTGGCCCGCGTGTAGAGATTGTATTCCGGCTGGATGACATCGTAGCGGCCGACGCCGGCCTTCCTTGCCGCGTCGAAGGTCGCCTGAAGCTGTTCGGCATCGAGGTTGGAGCAGCCGATCGCGCGAACCTTGCCCTCCTCCTTCAGCTTGGCGAAGGCGGCAAGGCTTTCTTCGTCATCCGTTTCCGCATCCGGCCAATGGGCAAGATAGAGGTCGATATAGTCGGTCTGCAGACGGCGCAGCGAATCCTCGACGGCCTCCGCAATGCGGCGGGCACTGAGGCCCCGGCGCTTGCCGCCGAGATCCGCGCCCACCTTGGTGACGATGACGGCATCCTTACGCTTGACGCCACCGCGCTTCAGCCAGTTGCCGATGATCGTTTCGCTTTCCCCGCCGACATTGCCGTCAGCCCAGAGCGAATACATGTCGGCTGTGTCGATCGTATTGAAGCCGGCGTCGAAGAAGCGGTCGAGAACCTCGAACGACGTCTTCTCGTCGGCGGTCCAGCCGAAGACATTGCCACCGAGCACGACGGGGGCGATCGAAAGGCCGGTGCGGCCGAGAGCACGTTTCTGCATGGGAAGCCTCGGATAGATGGGGAAAGGAAGGATTGGAGCGACGCTATCAAGCGTAAGTCGGCGGCACCATTGAAAAGCATTGATGGGTTCTGAAGCGCGTTTGTCCTATCGCCCGCGCATGGCCTCGATATGGGTCTCGCATTGCGGCTTTCCAGTGTCGCACGGGCTTTCAGTCTCCAGTCTTGCGAAACGTGCTGGGTGACAGGCCGTGATGCTGGGCAAAGACCCGCCGCATATGCCTTGAGGAGGCGAAGCCCGCGCGATGCGCCAGGCTTTCCATGTCGAGCCTCGATTGCTTGAGAAGCTCCTGGGCGAGCGTCACCCGCATGAGGTTGACGTAATCGACGACCGACATGCCGACATGTTCGCGGAAGAGGCGAGACAGATGCCGTTCGCTCAAATGCGCGATGTCAGCGAGCCCTGGCAGGGACCAGTCCCGCGCCGGATCGGCCATGATCGCATCCTGTGCCCGATGGATGGCGGGATGGATGTGGTTGCGCCCCGAAAGCCAGGGCGACATCTGCGGATCCTGGCCGCTGCGGCGGAGATAGATGACCATCTTGCGGGCGGCAGACAGGGCTGCCTGCGGCGAGACGAAGCGGCTGACGAGATGCAGCACCAGGTCGATGCCGGTCGAGATACCTGCACTTGAGAAGCGGTTGCCATCTTCGACATAAAGCCGGTTCTCCAGCACGATGGCCGTCGGGGCGAGCGAGCGCAGTTCGTCCAGACACTCGGCATGCGTGGTGCATTGATGTCCCTCCATCAGCCCGGCGGCAGCAGCCAGCAGCGCGCCAGAGCAGATGGTCACGAGCCGTGTGTCGGGGCGAACCGTGCGGGTCAGCCAGCGCGTCAGTGTCTTCAGTTCGGGGTCCCGCGCAATCTCCTCGATTCCGACGGTGAGACTTCCCGAAATCATCAGGATCGCCTTGTCCGGCAGGCTGTCGGGTAGGGGCTCCAGCCCGTCCAGCATCAGCCCGATCGAGGTCTGCTGCCGGGGTGCGGCAGAGATGTAGCGATAGTCGAAACGGACCCGGTCCTGTTCCTGGTTCGCATAGCGCAAGACTTCCAGCGGACCGGCAATGTCGATCAGCAGGGTGTCGGGCGGAACGAGGATGAAGACCGGGATCACGTCCATGCTGGTCTATCTCAAGCGGCGGCGGAAAGGGACGCGAGCGCCTGCTCGACCGTCGCGATCCGGGCGAAGCGGCCTGATAGCACCAGTTCCGTCCTGATTCGGATGTCCTCGGCGGAGAAGACTGTGCCCGAGGCATGCGTCATCGGGAAGGTCAGCGTCGCCTCGGTGACGAAATCAACCTCGAAGCCGAGATCAGATGCGTGGCGCGTCGTGGTTTCACAGCACTGCTCGGTGCGGATGCCCGAGACGATGACGCGGCGAATGCCATTTGCGCGCAGCCAGGCGTCAAGCCCGGTATCGACCAGGGCCGAATGCACACCCTTGTGGAAGGTCACGTCAGGAGCAATCGTAATCTCCTCAAGCGTGCGAACAAGTCCGCTTTCCAGCCGGAAGGCTTCGTCGGTGTCGACGTGGAAGATCTGCACGATCGGCATGCCGGCAGCCTTCGCGCCATCGATCAGCGCCTGCTGGCGGGACAGATAGGTGGGCAGTTCCGACGCGTCCCAATAGGGTGCCTGGCGAAAGCTCTCCTGAACGTCGACCACGATGAGGGCAGTGTCTTGAGCGGACATGTTCGTCTCCTGTCTTTGCGATGAAGACTAGCATAGATCCCTGGCGCACAGTCACCATGCGCCTGCCGGACGAAGAGCGGACATTTTCGGCCAGGCGTGACCTTCTCGGCGCCAGCTGATTGTCTGACAACCCGTTGCGCCCTGCCGGAGCTTCGCCTAATGTCCGCCCCGACATTTTGAGGAGGACTAAAGATGCTGCGTTTCGGAATTCTGTCGACGGCCAAGATCGGTCGCGAGCTTGTGGTGCCGGCGATCCAGGATGCCGAAAACGCTGTTGTGACGGCAGTTGCGAGCCGCGATCTGGCCAAGGCGCGTGAGATGGCCGACCGCTTCTCGGTTCCCCATGCCTTCGGCTCCTACGAGGAAATGCTCGCCTCCGACGTCATCGACGCCGTCTACATTCCGCTGCCGACCTCGCAGCATGTCGAATGGGCGATCAAGGCCGCAGACGCCGGCAAGCATGTGCTCTGCGAAAAGCCGATCGCGCTGAAGGCTGAGGAAATCGACGGGATCATCGCGGCGCGTGAGCGCAACAAGGTGTTGATCACGGAAGCCTATATGGTGACCTACGCACCCGTCTGGCTGAAGGTCCGCGAACTGCTCGCTGAAGGCGCCATCGGCACGCTGAAGATGGTCCAGGGCTCGTTCACTTACTTTAACCGCGACCCCGGCAATATGCGCAACATTCCGGAACTCGGCGGCGGCGCGCTGCCGGACATCGGCGTCTATCCGACGATCACCACCCGCTTCGTCACGGGCAAGGAGCCGGTCCGAGTGCAGTCGACCATCGAGCGCGACCCGGACTTCGGCACGGATATCTATGCGAGCGTGAAGGCGGATTTCGCCGATTTCGAACTGAACTTCTACGTCTCGACCCAGATGGCCAATCGCCAGCTGATGGTCTTCCACGGCACGGATGGCTTCATCGAGGTGAAGTCGCCGTTCAACGCCGATCGCTGGGGTGCCGAGGAAGTCGAGATCACCAATCGCGGCCATAATGTTTCGCAAATCTTCCGTTTCCCCGACAGCCGCCAGTACAAGCTGGAAGCCGAAGCCTTCGCGCGTGCCGTTGCCGGCACCAAGGGCGAGGTCGTCACGCTGGAAAGCTCCAAGGCGAACCAGAAGCTGATCGACGCGATCTATCGCGCAGCGGGCAAGGACGGCTGGGAAGCGGTGTAAGCCGCTTCTCGTCCCTCAGCGACGAAAGACGTAGCGCGAATAGCCGAAGAAGCTGAACAGCATGGCCGCGATGGAGGCGAACACCAGCGCGGCATAGGGGCTGAGCAGCGGTGCGCCGATCAGAAGCAGGGCATAGACCCCGTAATTGATCAGCGACGTTACGGCGCCGATGAAGCCATAGCGAAAGCCTTCGCTGACAACAGAGCGTTTCGAGGCGCCAAAGGTGAAATGGCGGTTGAGCAGCCAGGTCGTGGTCATGGCAACCGCGATCGCTACGATGCGGGCGGCAAGCGGTCCGATCGGGGTGAAGGTCAGGAACAGCCAGAGCACACCGGCATCGACGAGAAAGCCGGTGGCGCCGACGACGACGAAGCGCAAAAACTTCTTCATGCCGCGCGAGACGAGCCGCCCTTGGCCACAGTCTTGGGCGAACGCTCACGCTTCGGCTTTTCGTCCGCCGATACGGGCTCAGCCTGGAGCTTGGCCGTGCTGAGGGCCGGCAGCGTCAGATAGTGGATCCTGAGCTGCTCGGCGCGCGAGCGGGCGACGGAATCGAGGATGAGCGCTGCCGTGAACGACAGGAAGGACATCATTGTCAGCGCCATCGCGGCAATCCAGGTCGGCATGCGCGAGACAAGGCCGGTGGTGAAGAATTCAAAGAGCACGGGTGCCATGAAGCCGAGGCTGACGCCCATCAGGCCAGCCGCGATCAGGCCGAAGAAGGCGAAGGGGCGCGTTTCCTTCATCAGCATGGCAAACATCCAGAGGATCTTGAAGCCATCCTTGAAGGTCGAAAGCTTCGAATGTGAACCCTCCGGCCGGCGGCCGTAATCGAGCTCGATCTCGCAGACCGGAAGCTTCAGCCGTGAGGCATGCACCGACATTTCCGTCTCGATCTCGAAGCCGGCGGAAACGGCCGGGAAGCTCTTCACATAGCGGCGCGAGAACGCACGGTAGCCGGAGAGAATATCTGTGAAGTCGTTGCCGAACAGCACGCGGTAAAGCAGGTTGAACAACCGGTTGCCGAAGGCATGACCGTTGCGGCCGGCATCATCATGTACGCCGCGCCGTGTGCCGACCACCATGTCGGCGCGCTCGGTGATCAACGTGCGGATCAGTTCCTCTGCATCCGCAGGACCATAGGTGCCGTCGCCATCGGCCATGATGTAGATGTCGGCATCAATGTCGCAGAACATCCGGCGCACCACATGGCCCTTGCCCTGGCGCCGTTCCCGCACGACGGTCGCACCCGCCAACATGGCTTTCAGCGCCGTGCCGTCGGTGGAGTTGTTGTCGTAAACATAGATCTTCGCCTCCGGCAGCGCCGTGCGGAAATCGGTCACGACCTGTCCGATCGTGGCTGCCTCGTTGTAGCATGGCAGGAGAACGGCGATGTCGAGGGAAGGGGTGGCCGCGCGGCTCATGGGGACCTGCTCAAAACGCTGGGGTTCGGGCAGCCCTAAGGCCACCATTGATTTTACTATTTCTTGAGAAGGTTAAGGCTAGGTTTCGGAGAAGATCAGTCTTTGAAATATGGTCTGCCGCTGTATTCCCGGAGGGGATATTGCCTGGTGGGCCTGGAGGTTTGACCAAGCATGGCCGACATCACCCTGCCGAGCGCGTCGAGACCCTCCACCGCGCGTCCGCTCCTTCTCTGGACGCTGGTTTACGGCCTCGTCACCATGGTCGTGATTGCCCTGCTCAATCTGCCGGCCGCCAGCGACTATGTCGGCAGCGACAATGACGATGTCATGCGCCTGGTGCAGGTGCGCGATCTCCTGGCCGGCCAGTCCTGGTTCGACCTGACGCAGTATCGGCTGGGGCTCGAGGGTGGCACCCTGATGCACTGGTCGCGGCTAATCGACTTGCCCATCGCGCTTTTGATCCGCGTCTTCGCCCAGATCGTGCCCATGGAACAGGCCGAGGCCCTGGCGCTTCTCGTTTGGCCGCTCATGCTAATCCTGCCGCTGATGGCAGCCATCGCAATCGCTGCGCGTCGGATCGGCGACGATGTCACCATGCATCTCGCTCTGCTGCTGACCTCCGTCTTCGTCATCACCGGCAATCGCTTCCTGCCGGGCTCGATCGACCATCACAATGTCCAGCTTGTCCTGGTCGCCACGATCGCAGCCGGCCTCATCGATCCCGCGCGCGGCGTAGCCGGGCATGCCCTTGCCGGCATAGCGGCCGCTGCCGCCATCGCGATCGGCGCCGAAACAACGCCTTTCGTGGCAGCGGCCTGCGCCATTGTCGGTGTGCTGTGGGCCGTGGAAGGCGAGGATTATGCGAGAGCCGCCCGCGCCTTTTCTCTCACGCTTCTGGTCAGTCTCTCGGCCTTCTTCTTTGCGACCGTTCCACCGTCACAATATGCAGATGTCACCTGCGACAGTCTCTCGGTCGGCTTCTACGCCGTGGTCGGCATTGGCGCCGCCTCGCTCTTCATCGCAACCCAGCTGCCGGGCATGGGCAATCTGCGCCTGCGCATCGCAGCTATTTGCGTCACCGGCGTACTCGTCGGCCTCGGTGCGGTGACGATCGCGCCGCAATGCCTGCAGAACCCGCTCAGCGAACTCGACCCGCTTCTGCATTCCTTGTGGCTTGCCGGTGTCATCGAAGCGCAGTCGTTCCTCGACCAGTTCGCCAAGGAGCCGGCGGCCTTTGGTGGTTTCTATGCCGTTGGCTTCTTCGCGATTTGTGTCTGCCTCTTCCGCATCCTCAACGGTGACCGGGTGCGCCCCCACGCGATTGTCCTGGCACTGGTCACTGTTTGCTGGCTGATCGCGCTCATTCAGGTGCGCGGTGCCATCTTCGCCAATCTGCTCGCCATCCCGCCCTTGGCGCTGTTGATTGGCGAGCTGCGTCGCAAGGCGCGCGAAGAACCCGATCAGCTGGGGACGGGCCTGCTCTTTGCGCTCGCCGCCTTTCTTTCGGTGCCGAGCGCCTGGGCGCTGTTCGGCGTGCTCTTCGTCGAGGGCACGGCAGGCGTTACCAACCGGGTGAAGGGCCTGTCCCAGACGCCGGCTGCAACAACAGAGCAGACAGCCGCCTGCGATGCACCGGCCGGGTTTGCCGCACTCAACGATCTGCCGACCGGCGTGGTGGTTGCCGCCGCCGATATGGGCCCGGAGATCCTGCGCTTCACCCGCCACCGGGCACTTTCCGGTCCCTATCACCGCAACCAGGGCGGTATGCTGACGGAGCTGCATGTCGGCCTTTCAAAGCCTGATGAGGCGGCAGCCTTCCTGCGCGGCGCGGGTGCGACGATCCTCGTTTTCTGCCCGGATTTCCCGCAAACGGAGAAGATCGCCTTGACCAAGGCCGACGGTCTCTATGCCGGCATGATGAAGGGCGAGGTCCCGGCCTATCTCTGGCGGTTACCGGTCGACCCTTCCTCCAGCATGCAGATCTACAGCGTCGAACTGCCCTGACGGAAAGCGCGGGATCACCTGCGCAGGCGGGCTGATCTCGCTCTGATTTTCCGCTAGGAAATGGCCATGAGCAATTTCTTCGACAGCGATTCGCCGACGAACCTCACCGAGTTCTCCGTTTCGGAACTCTCGGGTTCGATCAAGCGCACCATCGAAACCTCTTTCGATCATGTGCGCGTGCGCGGCGAAATCTCCGGCTATCGCGGGCCGCATTCCTCGGGCCATGCCTATTTCAGCCTGAAGGATGACAAGGCCCGTATCGATGCGGTGATCTGGAAAGGCTCATTCTCGAAGCTGAAATATCGCCCGGAAGAGGGCATGGAAGTGATCGCGACCGGCAAGGTCACGACCTTCCCCGGCTCGTCGAAATACCAGATTGTCATCGAGCAGATGGAGCCGGCCGGCGCCGGCGCCCTGATGGCGCTGATCGAGGAGCGTAAGCGCCGCTTCACGGCGGAAGGACTGTTTGACCCCGCGCGCAAGCAGCTCCTGCCCTTCCTGCCGAAGGTGATCGGGGTCGTGACATCGCCGACCGGTGCCGTCATCCGCGATATCCTGCACCGCATCTCCGACCGTTTCCCGGTCCATGTGCTGGTCTGGCCGGTGAAGGTGCAGGGCGAAGGCTCCGGCGACGAGGTGGCGAATGCCATCCACGGCTTCAACGCGTTCGAGCCTGGCGGGCCGATCCCGCGACCGGACGTGTTGATCGTCGCGCGCGGGGGTGGCAGCCTTGAGGACCTCTGGAGCTTCAACGACGAGGCGGTGGTGCGTGCAGCCGCAGCCAGCACCATTCCGCTGATCTCGGCCGTCGGCCACGAGACCGACTGGACGCTGATCGACTACGCCGCCGATGTCCGCGCGCCGACGCCGACGGGTGCTGCTGAGATGGCGGTCCCGGTCAAAGCGGATCTGGAAGCCCAGGTCGCGACACTCGCCGCGCGGCTTTCCGGTGCCATGAACCGCCAGATGGACAATCGCCGGCAGAACCTGCGCAGCCTGGTCCGCGCGCTGCCCTCGCTCGACCAGTTGCTGGCCTTGCCGCGCCGCCGCTTCGACGAGGCGGCTGCCGGTCTCGGACGCAGTCTCGAGCTCAATACCATGAACAAGCGCCGCAGCTTCGAGCGCGCGGCGGCCAAGCTCTCGCCGGATATGCTGGCGCGGCAATTGGTGGAGCGTAAGCAGAAACTATCCGAAAACGCGGTTCGCGCCGAACGGGTCATCGAACGGCTGATCGAGCGCAACAAGGCGCGTCTCGGCCGCTTCGACGCCACGTTGACGGCGGTGCCCGCGCGGCTGAAGGCGATGACAGAGCGCTCGAAGGACAGGCTTGAAAGCCTCGGTCGTCGTGCCGACAGTGCCGTGATGAACGACCTTCGCCGCGCGCGTCAGGCTCTGGTCTCTCAGGATCGCGTCTTGCAGTCGCTGTCCTACAAGAACGTGCTCGCCCGCGGTTATGCCGTGATCCGCGACGAAAACGATCGCCCGCTGTCCCGTGCCGAAGGACTGTCGCACGGCCAGGCGATCGCGATCGAATTCGCTGATGGCCGCGTCGCGGCCGTCGCCGGCGAAGGTGTAGCACCGCCGGAACCGTCGGCAGCACAGCCGGCCCGGGCCGCAGCCGTCTCCAAGCCGGTGCGCAAGAGCGAGCCGCCGGCCGGGCAGGGCAGTCTGTTCTGATGGTCGCCCGGCGCTTTCTCGTCGTACTCGCCCATCCCCTGCCGGAAAGCTTCGCCGCTTCCGCGGCAACGGCTGTGGTCGAGACGCTGGAAGCGAAGGGCCACACGGTCGACCTGCTCGATCTCTATGCCGAGGATTTCGACCCGCGCCTCTCGGCAGCCGAACGCGCCGCCTATATGGAGCCCGGTTATCAACCGACGGAAGTCTCCGGCATCGTCGAGCGGCTGAAGGCGGCCGATGGTCTCGTGCTTGTCTTTCCGCAATGGTGGTTCAATCTGCCAGCGATCATGAAGGGCTTCATCGACCGCATCTTCGTGCCGGGCGTCGCCTTCGGCCACGACAAGGCCGGGGGGCGGATCGTGCCGCTGATGATAAACATCCGCAGCTTCTGGGTCGTGACCTCGACGGGTTCACCCTGGTGGGTGGTGCATCTCTACATGGGCAATCCGGTCAAGCGCATCCTGAAGCGCGGCGTCGCCGCCTTCTGTGCCAAGGGCGTGGATTTCCGCATGCTCGCCATTCACGACATGGACCGCGCGACGGATGAGAAGCGCAAGCGCTTCCTGGCGAAACTCAGGGCCGTTTTCGCGGGCATTTGATGCAGAAAACGGGATGCGGTTGCATTCGCGCAAATTACACTTTTGATTGAGATTTGAGGCGGAATGGAAACCGATGGTTGACATTCATTAGAAACGCGTCTATCTAATGGTCATCGATATTTGCTTGCTGAGCTTTGGTTACCGCGCATCATTTGCGCCCTGTCGAACCTTCCTTTCAAAAATCGTTACCTCCACAGCGCATCCGCGCTGCGGCACTCTATGCGCTATGAAAGGGTTCATCATGACCACTGGCACAGTAAAATGGTTTAATTCCACCAAGGGCTTCGGCTTCATTCAGCCTGACAACGGCGGCCCGGACGCATTCGTTCACATCTCGGCAGTTGAACGCTCCGGCATGCGCGAAATCGTTGAAGGCCAGAAGCTGGCTTACGACATGGAGCGCGACAACAAGTCGGGCAAGATGTCGGCCTGCAACCTGCAGGCAGCCTGATAGATCCGGGATCCGCTTTCCTTTGACCACGGATGTACTGGCACTGTCGAAGGCACGATCCCACGGAAGGTCAGGCGGTTCGCCTGGCCTTTTTTTATTGCCCGGAAGGGCAGTGCTCCTGAAAGGAGACGACATGACCGAACAACTCACCAAGTCGCGCCAGACCGCCGAAATCGCTTTTGCGAAGACGCAGTCTCAGTTTCTCGCGCGCGGTCGCGCGATCGACGAGCAGGACGCGATTACCTCCGCGCGCGATGAGAAGACCATCCGCCTGCGCGAGGCTCGCCTCACCCGCGAACGCGAAGCGCGCGAAAGCGCCACGGCGGCTCTTGTCGCCAAGCGCGCCCGCACCTGACCCCCTATTGTCCAAGAGATCGGAGCACCGATGAAATTCAGCAGAGACCATGGCCTGGCCGAACGCCGTACCACAGCAACAGACGCCAAGGCGGCATTGCTTCAGGCCTATAAGGCGGCACACGCCGCAGCCGATCCCGAACGCGAAGCCCGCATGGCTGAGCGCGTCGCACGCGCCGAAGAGCGCGAGCAGCGCCATGCCGAGCGCACGCGCCTGAAGGCCGAAGAAAAGGCCCGTGCCGAACAGGAAGCCCGCGAACGCGAGGAAGCCCTGATTGCCGAGGCCAACGCCGAAAAGGACGCACGCGAACACGCAGAAGCTTCGCGCATCAGCCGCGTTGTCGAAGACGAAGCAGCCCGCAAGGCCGAGCGCGACCGTCGTTACGCCGCCCGCAAGGCGCGCCAGAGCTGATCGCAGCCGTCGGAAGAGCGGTCGAGCCCATCCGTGAAGACAGGCCATCGCGACAGTCGGTGGCCCCCGCGATGTAAAGATCGATGATGTGAAAATCGATTGCGCGCAATCGATCAATCTCATGTGATTATACTAGACAACTATCTTCATCATTGCCACATCTGCGCCTGAAGCCGGATGTGCTCCCAAGCATCCGGTCAAACGGAGCACGACTATGATGAAGAAACTTGTTCTCGCCGCAGCCTTGGCTGCGGCCACTGTCGGTGGCGTTTCAGCCCAGGCCGCGACCTATGTCGAAGCCGGCGGCTGGACACCCCGCGAAATCCTGTTCGGCAAGCAGTACAACGGCAATGTCACCGCGATCCGCGTCGATCGTGGCAGCTTTGAACGCCACACCTACCCGCAGCAGGCCATCTACCCGACCGGTAACAGCATGCGTCTGGCACAGGCTATGGTGACGGAAGACCCGAGCCTGTCGGCTGCCCTCGAAGTTCGCGGCATTGCCTCGCACAATGTGCTCTGGGTGCAGACTGCGTTCAACGGCGGCAAGGTCGTCTACTATCGCTGATCGACCCTAAGCGCGCTGAAAACAAAACCCCGCCCTGGCAACAGGACGGGGTTTTTTGTTGTCCATGGCTTGGAGGCGGAGGCCTTAGGCCCACTCACCCTTGCGCATGACCGGAACCTTCGAGCCATCCGCCCGGATGCCGTCGATATCGACCTTGTCCGAGCCGATCATCCAGTCGATGTGGATGAGCGAGGAATTGCCGCCCTGTGCCTTGATCTGGTCCTGGCTGAGCGAGGCACCATCCAGGAAGCACTTCGAATAGCACTGGCCGAGCGCGATATGGCAGGAGGCATTCTCGTCGAACAGCGTGTTGTAGAAGAGTACGCCCGAGGCCGAGATCGGCGAGGAATGCGGCACGAGCGCCACTTCGCCCAGGCGCCGCGCACCCTCGTCGGTATCGAGCACCTTGTTGAGCACGGCCTCGCCCTTCGATGCCTTGGCCTCCACGATCCGGCCGCCTTCGAAGCGCACCTGGATGTCGTCGATCAGCGTGCCCTGATGGGAAAGCGGCTTGGTCGAGGAAACATGGCCCTCCACCATCAGCGCATGCGGCGTGGTGAAGACCTCTTCCGTCGGAATGTTGGGATTGCAGGTCACGCCGTTCTTCGCCGTCGAGGCGCCGCCATGCCATTCGTGGCCGTCTGCGAGGCCAACCGTCAGGTCCGTGCCCGGTCCGGTGAAATGCAGGGCGGAAAAACGCTCGCCGTTCAGCCAGGTCGACCGCTTCCTCAGTTCTGCATTGTGGTCCGCCCAGGCGGCGATCGGATCGTCGCGATCGACGCGCGAGGCGGCGAAGATAGCGTCCGCGAGCTTGCGCACAGCCTCTTCCAGCGGCAGATCCGGGAAGACGAGCTTCGCCCAGGAAGGGTTCGGGTAGGAGCAGATGTTCCAGTTGATGTCGAAGTTGGAGATGTGCTCCAGCGCCGGCTTGTAGGCGATCGAGGTCGCCTTGTTGGCGCGTCCGACCTTGGCAGGGTCTTCCTGCGCCAGCAGCAGCGGATTGTCGCCGGCGATCGCCAGGCGCGCTGCCCCGTTCTCATAAGCCTTGGCCATGCCATTATAGAGCCAGTTCGGCGCGCGGTCGAAGCTTTCGTCATGACCATGGCGATACCGCGCCAGCGTTGTCTCCTCGTCGGAATAGAAGGTGGTGACCGTCGAGGCGCCAGCCTTGTAGGCATGCGCCGTGATCAGCCGCACCAGCGGCACGGCGACCAACGGGGCCGTCAGCACCAGGTCCTGACCCTTTTGCAACTGCAACCCGACCTTGATCGCCACCTCGGCGAGCTTGTCGAGCTTGGTCGGATCAATGGAGGCGGAGAGATCGGGGAGGGTCATGGGGCATTCCTTCTGTCTGGATATCACCGACTTAGGGCATGCGTGCGGCAATTTGAAGGGCCGAGGTAATCTCGAAGCTCAGGCGGCCGGCCGCACCTTAGCCTTCACAATCCAGAGCGCCAGCAGGGGGAAGAGGAGAAGCTCGGCGAGCAGCGACGGTAGGAGGTCGGCACCCATCAGCGGCCCTAGGTCGGATCCGGAAAACCGCGCAAGACCACCGACGAAGATCATGCCGATCGCCGCAAGAACGGCATTCCGCAAGGGGTGGAGGCGGAACGCTGCCGCGACAAACAAAAGTCCGACGCCGAGCCAGACGCCGCCGATGAAGCGCACATGGCTGTCACGGGTGGAGAATAGTGCGGGGTCGGTGATCTCGATGAATGGCCCGTCGCCCTGCAGGCCGAGCGTCTGGATACCACCGAAACCGATATTGATGCCGAGAAAGACGATGCCGAGGCCGACAAGCGCCAGGATTGCCTTGAGAAGTGTAGTCATGTCCGGCCCCCGCCCATTCGCAAGGTTGCTGGCCTAACATGCGCGCGGGGCAGCAGCTAGGCCGTAAGTGGCGCTGCAATGGCGCCAAGTGCCTCAAGCGCATCCTTCGGCGAGAGCCGCACCTGCAACCCGCGCTGCCCGCCATTCATGTAGACGAGCGGCTCGTCCATGGCTGATATCTCGATGGCCGTCGGCACAGGCTTCTTCTGGCCGAAGGGGCTGATACCGCCGACCACGAAGCCGGTAAGTTTCTCGGCATTGGCCGGTTTCATCATCGCCGCCGACTTGCCGCCGAAGGCGCTCGCCAGCTTCTTCATCGACACCTCCTTGTCGGAGGGCACGACGACGCAGACCGGCTTGCCGTCGAGTTCGGCCATCAGCGTCTTCAACACCCGCGACGGATGCTCGCCGATCGCTTCCGCCGCCTGCAGCCCGATGCGCTCGGCATTCGGGTCATAGTCATAGGTCGTGACGGTATAGGCGACGCCGGCCTTGTCGAGAAACTGCGTGGCGCGGGTGGTCTTGGCCATGAGATCAGGCCTTGAAGGTCTGCTGATAGATCTCCGGCTTGAAGCCGACCGTGAGCTTGCCGTCTACATCGAGCACCGGCCGCTTGATCATCGAGGGTTGCTCCAGCATCAGCGCCTTGGCTTTTGCCGCGTCGAGGTTCTCTTTCTGCGCGTCATCGAGCTTTTTGAACGTCGTGCCGGCCTTGTTGAGCAACACTTCCCAGCCGACTTTACCGATCCAGCCGTCGAGTGTCGACGCATCGATGCCTTTGGCCTTGTAGTCGTGGAAGTCATGCGCCACGCCTTGGCTCTCGAGCCAGGTGCGCGCCTTCTTCATCGTGTCGCAGTTCTTGACGCCGTAGATGGTGGTCATGCCGCATGTCTCCTGTTCGGGATCGACGGATAGCAAGACGATCACACGGCTGGCAAGCCGACCACTTGGTCTCGCTGCGCCACCCGTTGGAAAGTCTTTGCAGGCCCGGCATAAAACGGGTTGATCGATCGCGTAGAGCGGGCCAACCTGTACCGTCAGGAGAGGATGCTCGATTATGGTGACCAACCACGCTTTTGCGGTGTTCGAGACAAAGAGTGGCACCTGTGCGATCGCCTGGACCGATGCAGGCATTTGCGGCTTTCACCTGCCGGGTGACGAGCCGGAGCAGGCAGAGCGCGCCATTCGTCGGCGATTTACGGGTGCGGAGAGCGCGTCTCCGACTGCGGACATCGCAGTCGGCATAGATCGTGTGCGCGGCTACTTTGAAGGTGAACGCAGCGACTTCTCCGACCTGCCTCTCGACCTCTCTGCCCAGACGGATCTGTTCCGGCAGATCTATCTCGCCACCCACCGTCTCGGCTGGGGGAGCACGACGACCTATGGCGGGCTCGCTGGGGCGCTGGAACTTGGACCGGCGGGCGCCTGGACGATCGGCCAAGCCATGGCCAAGAACCCCATCCCGCTGATCATCCCGTGTCACCGGGTTCTGGCGGCAGGGCGAAAGATCGGTGGCTTTTCCGCCCCCGGCGGATCGGACTCCAAGCAGCGTATGCTGGAGCTGGAAGGTGTCGAATTGCCCGACTCGACCCCGGCCCAGCAGTCTTTCGGCTTCTGAGAAGGGGCCAAGAAAAAACGGAGGGCGATGCCCCCCGTTTCACTTAACTCATCGCGGTGGAGGCAACTGCCTCATTCCCACTCGATCGTGCCCGGCGGCTTCGACGTCACATCGTAGACGACGCGATTGATGCCACGCACCTCGTTGATGATGCGGGTTGCGGCCCGTCCGAGGAATTCCATGTCGTAGTGGTAGAAGTCGGCGGTCATGCCGTCGACGGAGGTGACGGCGCGCAGTGCGCAGACGAATTCATAGGTGCGGCCATCGCCCATGACGCCGACGGTCTGGACGGGCAGGAGAACGGCAAAGGCCTGCCAGATCGCGTCGTAGAGGCCAGCCTTGCGGATCTCGTCGAGATAGATGGCATCGGCTTCGCGCAGGATGTCGAGCTTTTCGCGGGTGACACCACCCGGGCAGCGAATGGCAAGGCCCGGACCCGGGAAGGGGTGGCGGCCGATGAACGAATCGGGCAGGCCAAGCTCCTTGCCGAGCACGCGCACTTCATCCTTGAAGAGTTCGCGCAGCGGTTCGACAAGCTGCATCTTCATGCGCTCCGGCAGGCCGCCGACATTGTGGTGGCTCTTGATCGTCACGGAAGGGCCGCCGGTGAAGGAGACGCTTTCGATGACGTCGGGATAGAGCGTGCCCTGGCCGAGGAAGTCAGCGCCACCAAGCTTCTTGGCTTCATCCTCGAAGGTCTCGATGAACAGGCGACCGATGATCTTGCGCTTGGTTTCCGGGTCGGAAACACCTTCCAGCTCGCCGACGAACTTGTCGACGGCGTCTACATGGATGAGGTGCAGGTTGTAGTGTTCCTTGAACATGGCAACGACGTCGGCTGCCTCGTTCTTGCGCATCAGGCCGTGGTCGACGAGGATGCAGGTCAGCTGGTCGCCGACGGCCTCGTGGATCAGGAGGGCCGCGACGGACGAGTCGACGCCGCCCGAGAGTGCGCAGATGACGCGCTTGTCGCCAACCTGGGCACGGATCTGCTCGACCGCCTTCTGGCGATAGGCATGCATGGTCCAGTCGCCCTTCACGCCGGCGATGTTCTGCACGAAGTTCTGGATGAGCTTCGCGCCATCGGGCGTGTGAACGACTTCCGGATGGAACTGCACGGCGTAATACTTGCGGGCCTCATCGGCGATGAAGGCAAACGGCGCGTTGGCGGAGGTGGCGAGCACCTTGAAGCCCGGCGGGATCGCGGTGACGCGGTCGCCATGGGACATCCAGACCTGGTGGCGGGAACCGACCGACCAGAGGCCGCCGAACAGGTCGCAATCCTGTTCGACCTCGAGGAAGGCACGGCCGAATTCGCGGTGATGGCCACCCTCGACCTTGCCGCCGAGCTGGGCGCACATGGTCTGCTGGCCATAGCAGATGCCGAAGATCGGAAGACCGCTGTCGAACAGCACCTGCGGCGCGCGGGGGCTTCCCTCATCGAGCGTGGAAGCGGGGCTTCCCGAAAGGATGATCGCCTTGGGCTTCAACCGGTGGAAGCCGTCTTCGGCGGACTGGAAGGGGACGATTTCGCAATAGACGCCGGATTCACGAACGCGGCGGGCGATCAGCTGCGTTACCTGGCTGCCGAAATCGACGATGAGAACACTGTCGGGATGTGCTGTCTGGGTCATGGCGAGCCTTTAAAGAAAACGGGCCCATCTTTCAATGGCAGAATGCCCAGAGAATCTCGATTTTTTGTGCGCCTGCTCAGAACCAGAAGACGCCGTCTTCGAGTGCCGTCTGCAAGCCGTCGACGGCAAGTGCCAGTTTCTTGTCGATGACATGCAGATATTGCGTCCAGTCATCGATGTGGTTGACGTCATGGCGGCCATCCGAGATGCCGCGCAGCCCGATCAAGGGAATCCCGAAGCTCTGGCAGGCGCGCAGGATGGCGAAGGTCTCCATGTCGACCATCTGGGCGTCGATCGACTGGTAGGCGGCACCTGAGACGACGTTCGCACCGGTCGAAAGCGTGGCCGCCGGGATGCCGGGGATCCGGAGCGGTAATTCAACGGAAACCGGCAGGTCGAGAAACGGCGTCTTGCCCTTCTCGAAGCCGAAGGCGGAGGCATCCATGTCGCGATAGGAGACGGCCGAGACCTGATAGATCTCAGCCTGTTCCAGCATGGCGGATCCGGCCGAGCCGAGCGAGACGACGAGATCCGGCAGATCGTCATGGCTTAAGAGGCGTGCGAGTTCCTTCGTCAGCACGACGGCGGCTTCGACCGGTCCGACGCCGGTCATCAGCGGCGAAATGCGGGTGCGCAGGAAGACGCCATATTCGGCATCTGCCGCCATCACGAACAGCACGCTTTTGCCGGCGATTGGCTTCATCTCGTAGGTCATCCGGAAATCCCCTCGCGTCCGCGGATGACCATCATGGTGCTGGTCATCGAGGCAATCAGCTTGGCCGGCCCGTCGGTCAGCGCATAACCGCGACCATCGGCTACAATGATGTTGGAGCCGGGCTTGGTGATCTCGCCGCGAAACAGGAAACGCTCGCCGCGCCCCGGCGACATCAGGTTCACCTTGAACTCGATGGTGAGCAGGGAGACCTCAGGCGTGGTCACCGTATAGGCCGCATAACTGCAGGCGGTGTCGAGCGCGGCGGAGATCACGCCTGCATGTAGAAAGCCGTGCTGCTGGGTGAGCTTGCGGTCATATTCGAGCTCGATCTCGACAACGCCGGGGCTGACGCGCGACAGCGATGCGCCCAAAGTTTCCATAGCCCCCTGACGCGCGAAACTCTGCCGAATCCGCGCCTCGACGGTCTCCTGATCGTAGTCCACCATGCCTTGTCCCCTTCGGCGGGGAAATTGGCATGGTCGTTCCGGGCAGGCAAGCCGCCACCGGGCAAATTCAGTTCAGCCAGGCGATCGAAAGATTGAGAATGCCAGCAAAGGTCACCCAGGCAAGATAGGGCACGAAGAGCAACGTCGAGATCCGGTCGATGGGCCGGGCCGTTACCATGAAGGCAATGATCGTCACCAGCATGCCCACGATCACGGCAAGCGCCAATTCCGGGTTCTGCAGGCCGAAAAAGGACGGCGACCACATCAGGTTGAACGCCATCTGCGCGAACCAGAGCTGCATGGCCGCCGATTTCGGCACGCGCTGCCAGATCCGGGCGCCGGCCACGCTGATCAGCACGTAGAGCGTGGTCCAGACCGGGCCGAAGAGCCAGGGCGGCGGATTGAAGAACGGCTTTTCGAGAGACTGGTACCAGTCGCCCGGCATATTGGTGAGGCCTGCGAGAAGGCCCGCGCCGACGACAAAACCGATGAAGAGGATGTAGCTCAGGATCTTGGACATGGAAGTCATCTAGTGTTCCACGGCGGGTTCTGCCAGCCTTTAGAGGCGGATGATATGCTGGTCCCAGGCGACAGAGCTTTTTCGCTCGAGGAAATCGCCGCGATACGAGGAGACGGCAAAACTCTTTGGTGAGGGGGCAATGCCCGCCGCATCCGCCAGAACCGTCTGCGAAATCAGCCGCCCATCCTTGCCATCGAGTACGGCCCAGAGCCCGTGCTGTGGCGAGGCGATGCCGACGAGGCCTTCGGTGCGGTTAACTGCGATGGCGCCGACATAATTGCCGAGCCGGTCCGTCGTCTCGTCCGGCAATTGGACATAAGAGACCGGCTCACCCTTGGAGAAATATCCAACCAGCGGCGGCCGATCGGTGCGCGACCCCTCATACTGGCAGGCGAACCAGATCCGGCCGTTGGCGGCCACGTCGAGATGCCGGGTGGAGAGCTGGCGGAGTTTCGGGGGAAGCACATGCTTCTCGATCAGCGCCCCGGTCTTGGCATCGGCCAGAACCAGAGATGGCTCCATATGGTCGAGGTTGAGCTTGGTGCGCCCGAAATCGGGATGGGTCTCGATCCCGCCATTGGCGATGACCAGGAGACCGTCTGCCGTGACGGTGATGTCATGCGTGCCGATGCCATGGGCCGGCACCTCGCCCACGCGCTCGAAGCCGGAAATGCAGTCGTAGATCCCGATCACGCCGGCATTGGCGTCGAAGTCGTTTTCGCTGGCATAGAAGAGCCGGCCATCGGGCGAAAAGGCGCCGTGGCCAAAGTAGTGGCGGCCTTCCGAAGCAGCGATGATGCGCGGCTCAACCGCCTTCTTGGCATCGAAGATGACGGCAAAGGTCCCGGGACGCCGGGCAAAGGCAACCGAAAGCCCGTTTGCGGCACTATGGCAAAGCCCATGAACCCGGCCCGGCAGCGCAATCTCGTCGATAACGCTGCCGGCCTCGCTGACCAGTCCGATGGCAAACTTGCCGTCGGGGCGCTTGAGGCCACTCGCATAGACCGCGTCAGTCCGTTCAAGCGCAAATGCCGAACGGGGCGCAAGCCCGGCCACGAAGGCCAAGCCTGCGGAGCGTAGGAAGGCACGGCGATCGATCAGCGGCGTTGATATCATCTCAGTCGCCGTCGGAGAAGGAGAAGCCGGCGGCAAGCCCGATCCCGCCACCGAGATCATTGTTGAGCCTGAGGATCAGGTCGCGGCTGTTGAGCAGCAGAAAGTCGAGCTTGGCGATCTGGGCCGGATCCTCGAATACCTTCGCCACATCCGGCTTGATATCGCCCGAGACACGCGACAGCGAGCGGGCGACGAAATCGGTCGAGGAGACGACCGAGCGATTGCCATCGGCCAGAAGCTCGACCATGCCCGAGGTGTCGAGCAGCGCGCGCACACCTTCGATATTGGCGGTAATCGACCGGAAGGTATTGCCAGAACGCCAATAGATCGCCTGGCGCGGGAGGGCCTTCTTCGGGTCGCCCTTGTAGAATTGCTCAATGCGCTGGTCGCGGATCGTCTCTGCCGCATGCACGAGCACGCCGAGCAGTTCCTTGGCGGCCTCCGCCTCGTCGCGGTAGAGCGGATTGTCGGGTCCCGGTGCCTTCCAGGCGGCAGCGACGCCATCGGGTGCGTCCCAGGCGGCGGAGAGTTCCGAGCCGAGGCGCTGCAGGTTGGCCGCGATCGCCGTGCCATACTGGCAGCGGTAATTGCCTTCGGTAGTCGTGAGCACCTCGGAGCCGGTGCCGAAGAGCACGAATTCCAGCGCGCCGAGCCCCTGCATGGCAACGCTCTTGCCCTTCAGCGTTTCGACCGAGGTGACGCTTGGATCGGGCTTGGCAAGGGCTGCCTGAACCTGCTTCAGCCCGGTGCCCTTGCGGTCGGGGAAGAACAGAATGCGCTCGAAGCGATTGCCTTCAAGAACAGGGCCGACACGCACGATCTCGACGCGCGACCAGGCTTCGACGAGGTCGCCGAAGGTCGACTGCGCATTCAAGAGGCTCTCGGTCGAAGGCGCCTCGCACAGCATGGCCATGGATTCCTCCATGGTCGCAGCCTCTTCGGTGAAATGGCGGTAGCCGGGACGGATGAAACCGTCGACGGCCCGGGCCATCACGGCCGGCACTTTGGCTGCGTCGAGCACCCCGACGGTCGAGTTCGATTCCTGCGCCAGGGTGGGCCGGGGCAGCAGCATCGTGGAGATAAGGGCAAGGCGCGTGAAAAACCGCATCAGAGAGACTCCAGAAACGTGATCAGGGCCTTGCGGTCCTCAAGGTTGGCGGCGGCAAAGGCGTTGCGGGCGGCTTCAGCCTCGCCGCCATGCCAGAGAATGGCCTCGGTCAGGTTTCGCGCCCGGCCGTCATGCAGGAAGAAGCTGTGGCCGCTGACCACCTGCGTGAGACCGATACCCCAGAGCGGTGGCGTGCGCCACTCCCGGCCCGTGGCATCGCCCACGGCCTGGCCGTCGGCCAAACCTTCGCCCATGTCGTGCAGCAGAAAATCGGAATAGGGCCAGATCAGCTGAAAGGCCTGCGCCTTGTTTTCAGCCTTCCGGCTGGTGACGAATTTCGGTCGGTGGCAGGCGGTGCAGCCGCTCGCATAGAAGATTTCCTTGCCGCGCAGGACTTCGGCGTCGTCGACATCGCGGCGCTTCGGCACGGCAAGGTTCTTGGCGTAGAAGGTCACGAGATCGAGCACCGGATCAGGTCCTTCGGTATCGCCCAGCCGCGGCTGTACGCCGGTCACTGCCTCGAAACACGAGGTCTGCTTCTCCGTACAGTCGCCGAAATGCCTGGGATCATCCGGCGTCGAAATACCGATGTCGCCGGCAAAGGCGCTGGAGCTCTGGTCGCGCACCGAGGCGTTCTGCGCCTTCCAGCCAAAGCGGCCGAGCTTGATCTCGCCGGTGCGGTGATCGCGGGCGCGGGCGGCACGTCCGGATATGCCATCACCATCAAGGTCATCGGGATCTGCGAGCGCCCGGATGTCTTCCTCGGGGATCGCTTCGATCAGGCCGAGCCCGATCATCGGATTGGCGATGCGCGGCGACAGCACCGTGCCCGGATCGAGCGGCCCATAATTCAGGTCGCGGACGGCATAGCTGGGGCGACGCAGCATCACCGTCTCGCCGCCTGATAGGGTTACCGGCTCCTCGGTATAGGTGATCACCATGCGTCCTTCGGCAGCCATGCCGGGGATCGCCTGGTCCTGAAGCTGGCCGCCATAGACGGGGTCGGGAAGTGAGGCGATGTCGAGCCGATCGAGCTTCGCCTTCTCCTCCGCCGTGGCGGCCGGTCGGGCCAGGCGGAAGAACATCGAGGTATGGTCGCGGTCGCCCTCCGGCGGGTGGCCGCGCCCGTCCTTCAGGTGACAGCTTTGACAGGCCCGCGCGTTGAACAGGGGGCCGAGGCCGTCGGACGCCTGGGTGGAAGAGGGGGAGGAGACCCAGAGCTTGCGAAACAGCGCGTTCCCGAGCTTGAACTCCTGCTCCTCGGCGAAGGTGATATTGCCGGAAAAATCGGAAAAGGAGTCAGCGCTTACACCGCGTGGGGACGTGCCGGCCCCGCCTTGCATCAGTTCGAAACTCTCGGCTTTGCTGAAGTCGCCGGTCGGAAGGGTCACGGCGATGACGCGGGACGTGTCCTTCGGCGTCAGATCGGTTCGCCCGGCAGCCTCTCCGGCGGCAACGGGCGAGGTCGTGAGGCCCGTCGTCAAAAGCATGCCGAGGCCGGCGAGGATGGCCTTGCGAGTTCTCATGATGGGGATCGGGCCGCTCCCTTGGAAGGGGCGGCCCGCCTTTGCTGCTTACTGGAAGACGGCGCCAGGATTATCAAGGCTGTCGGAGCCTTCAAGCTCGATCGTGCCGAGGTCCAGCGACGCAATGACGCGCTGGATGGTCTGGGTCTGATCGATCAACCCGTCGATGGCGGCCTGCACGGTGGCATTGCCCTCGGCATTGCCTTCGCCGATCATCTGGTCATAGGCTTCCTTGGTCTGAGCGCGCTCGGCCATGGCGTTCATGGCATTGAGCGTCTTCTCAAGCTTGCCCTTCATTTCCGCATCGAGTGCGGCATCCTTGGCGGCAACCAGTTCCGACAGCGACGGGCCGGTGAGCTTGGTGCCGTCGACGCGGGTGTATTCGCCGGTATAGGCGGAGGCGATACCGATGGCGTCGTTCAGGTGCGAGGCATGCGTGTTGTCGGAGAAGCAATCATGCTCCTCTTCCGGATCATGCAAGAGCACGCCGAGCTTCATGCGCTCGCCGGCGAGTTCGCCGTAGGAAAGCGAACCCATGCCGGTGAGGATCGCGGAGATGCCCTTCTGCTCGTCAGCGAGAACGGCCTTCGTGGCTTCGCCCTCGGGCGCCCAGGCGGCGACCATCTCTTCGAGGTCCTGGACCAGCAGCGTGGAAGCGGCCTTCAGATAGGCGGCGCGGCGGTCGCAATTGCCATTGGTGCAATTGGCCGTGTCATAATCGGTAAAGGAGCGGTTGCCGGCACCCGGACCGGTGCCGTTCAGATCCTGGCCCCAGAGCAGGAATTCGATGGCATGATAGCCGGTCGCGACATTGGCTTCGACTTCGCCGGCTTCATGCAGCGTCTCGGCAAGAAACTCCGGCGTGATCTGGGAGGCATCGACCTCTTCGCCGTTGATCTTCACCTTCGGGCTGGCGATGACGTTTGCTACGTAAAGCGCATTGCCGTCGCTTTCGGTGCCGTAAGCAGCATCGACGTAATCGATCAGGCCTTCATCCAGCGGCCAGGCATTCACCTTGCCCTCCCAATCGTCCACGATCGGGTTGCCGAAGCGATAGACCTCGGTCTGCTGATAGGGCACGCGGGCGGCGATCCATGCCGCGCGCGCGGCTTTCAGCGTGTCGTCGCTGGGCTTGGCGATCAGCGCGTCGATGGCGGCATCGAGTGCCTTGGCGGTCGAAAGCGCATCCTGGAACTTGGCTTCAGCCAGCGCGCTGTAGTGGGTCAGCACGTCCTTGGGTGCCGGCGCGGCGAGCGCCGGACCAGCGAAGATGGCAGCCGATGTGACCAGCAGCGCAATCGATGCGCCGATGACGGATTTCCGGATCATGGTGTCTCCCTGCGGCGCCGATGGCGCCTCGTATTGAACGGACGGCCATGTCTTCGCGCAAAAAGAAACTGGTGTCAAACAGTCGACTATAAGAAACAACCGTTGGAATTGACGATGGTCAAATCAGGTCGGGCGACGGCGCATGCGACAGAAGAAGAAGCCATCGGTGTCCATGCTGGCGGGGCTGAGCGTGACCGTCTTGCCATCCGCCGAGCGCGGCTTCGGAGCCGAGGCGCCGAACAGACGCGTCCAGTCCTCAACCACGGAGACGATCTCGAAGCTCGGATTGGCCTCGCAGAAGGCCTGCACCTGACGGTCGTTTTCTTCCGGCAGCACAGAGCAGGTGACATAGAGCAGAGAGCCATTCGGCTTGACGAAGGTCGAGGCCTCGGTGAGCGCCTCCTGCTGCTGCGCCACGCGCTCCTGCAGGTTCCGGTCGGTCAGGCGCCACTTGGTGTCGGGACGGCGACGCCATGTGCCGGTGCCGGTGCAGGGCGCATCGACAAGCACCTGGTCGCAGCGGTCTTTCAGGCTTGCCAGCCCCTTGGTGCTGTCATGGACCTGGACATTGTGGGTACCGGCGCGCTTCAGCCGCTCGATGATGGGCGCCAGCCGCTTGCGGTCGGCGTCATAGGCGTGGACCTGGCCCTTGTTGTTCATGGCAGCCGCCATGGCGAGCGTCTTGCCGCCACCACCGGCGCAGAAGTCGAGCACCTGGTCGCCTTCGCGCGGCGTCACGAGATCGGCCACGATCTGCGAACCCTCGTCCTGCACTTCGAACCAGCCCTTCTGGAAGCTGAGTTCGGCCGTGACGTTCGGCAGCCGCGACGGGCCTTCGCCGGCCGGCACGCGCATGCCGAAGCGCGCGATCGGCGAGGCCTGGGCACCGGAACGGTCGAGCGCCTTCAGGACTTTGTCGCGGTTGGCCTTCAGCGTGTTGACGCGCAGATCAAGCGTCGGGCGCGTGGCCAGCGCCTGCGCCTCGGCGAGCCAATCGTCACCGAAGGCCTGCTCGAAGGAAGGTTGCACCCAGTCGGGAATGTCGGCCTGGACATGCAAGGGGGCGTCGGAAAGATCACGGCTCGAAAAGGCCTGGATCTGGCTTTCGGTCAGGGCCGTGGGCGCAAAATTGTCGCCTTCGAATTCGGCCTGCAGAGCCTCAAGGCTCATGCCCCATTGGCGCAGGAGAACGGACCAGCCGAGCGAGCCGGCGCTGTCGTCATCCATCAGCCAGGCATGGGAGAGCTTCATGCGCAGTGCGTCGTAGACAATGTTGCCGATTGCCGCACGATCGCCGGAGCCGGCAAAGCGATGCGAAAGGCCCCAATCCTTGAGGGCATCGGCAACGGGACGGCGACGGGTCTCGATATCGCTCAAGACTTCGATCGCACCGGCAAGACGGCCGCCCAGACGCATGGTTATTCTCCTCTGAAAGAAGAGAGCGTGGTAGCGGCGATCACGGGCAAGAGCAAGCGCCTAAAGCCCGAGTGATCGATCGCCGCTCCCGGAGATCAGGACACTCAGCCCAGGATTTCGTAGCAGACCTTGGCGTGGCCAGAGCGGATCATGCCGATGTTCTGCGCGGCTGCCTTGGAAAGATCGAGCACACGGCCACGGATGAACGGGCCACGATCATTGATGCGAACGACGACGCTCTTGCCGCTGCGCGCATTGGTGACCTTCACCTTGGTGCCGAAGGGCAGGCTCTTGTGGGCTGCCGTCAGCTTGGCCGGGTTCATACGTTCGCCGGAAGCGGTCTTCGAATGCAGTGCGTACCAGGAGGCACCACCGCAGGAAGACTTCGCATTTGCACTGTGAGGCGCGAAAGCACAGAGTGCAGCAATAGTTGCAGCGGCGAAAATAGAGCGTCGGTTGATCGTCAAGTTTTACGTCCCTAGTCGTTGACACGAGCGGTTTTTTGCGTGGCATCGGCTAGGCAGGGTCAAAAATGGCAAAAACGTGCCCATGTTCGATCACGAAACGTTACATAGTGTAACATTCGTGATGATAGTGACTGGGATCTTTACCTTAACAAAATATGAATTTTACAGAAAAATCGTTTGATTCCATGACTCTTCGCGGAATTAAAAACTCACGATTCCACCGTTTACGGCATTCACGGAATCGGCGAAGAAAAATTTTGCTCATTCGTCATATTTGCTGCCCAAATTGTGGTGCGGACGGGGCCAGACGCTCGTCTGCGCAGGCTTTCTGGCACTCTGAGCGCAAAGTTTGACCCCGCGAAACGCAGTTTTAGCCCCTTTGGTTCCATGTGCCGGAGCCAAGTAGATCGGCCAGGGACATCATGTAATTCGGGTACTGGAAGTTGAATCCGAGCGACTTGATCTTGGCGTTCGAAACCCGCTTGTTCTCGCCGTAGAAGGAGCGCGCCATGGGGGTCAGCTCTGCCGTCTCAAACGGCTGTTCGGCGGGTGCATCCATCTCCATCAGCCGGGCAGCTTCGGTCACCACGTCCTGCGGCGGAGAGGGCATGTCGTCGGTGACATTGAAGATCCCGCCGGTCTTCGGGCCGGCGAGAAAGGCGGTCGCCGATGCGATATCCTCGACGCGGATACGGTTGAACACCTGGTCTTTTTTCACGAGCCGGCGGGCAGTCCCGTTGGCCAGGTTCATGAAGGTGTTGCGACCAGGGCCATAAATGCCGGAGAGCCGCAGGATCGAAAGCGGCAGTCCGGCACGCGCCGCGACCACCTGCCAGGCCTGCTCGGCATCGACGCGTTCTACCGAGCGCACCGAGACGGGCTTGAGTTCGCTCTCTTCGTTGACCCAGGCGCCGTGATGATCGCCATATACCCCGACGGTGGAGAGATAGACGATCCATTCGAGCTTCGGCATCAAGGCCTTGATGCCCGGCTGTCCGCAAAGGCGGATCAGCGGGTCACCCTCGCTGCCGGGGGCGATAGACTGAACGAGATGCGTGGTCTCCGAGAGCTCGGCGCGCAGAGGTTCCGACAGGCTCGCACCGTCGAAGACGAAGGGCCGGATGCCCATCTCCTCTAGCGCCTTGCCTTTCTCGGCACTCCGTGTGGTCCCGGCGACCGAGGCGCCCTCGCTGCCGAGAAGCCTGCCGATGGCCTTGCCCGAATATCCCGCTCCGAAAATCATCAAACGCATGCGTCAGCTCCCCGTCATCCATTCCTGTCGGACTGTCTCGTCCGTTTCTTGTCCCAGATGCCCCATCCGGAGCATCTGGAAACCCTCGTCGGTCAAAAGCCGCGACAGCGCCCAGACCGCCATGCCGCGCACATCCGCCGAGATATCGTCCAGCAGCGCTTCGCAGGCGGGCGCCAGATCGGCAGAGCCGGAGTTGCCGGCAGCAATCAGCACATTGCGCACGAAGCGATCCCGCCCGATCCGCTTGACCGGCGAGCCGCTGAAATAGGTGCGGAAGGTGGGATCGTCCAGCGTCAGGAAAAAGCCGATATCGGGCGCCTTCAAATCGTCGCGCGCGACGAGCTTCATCTCGCGCGCAGAGGCTGCGAACTTGTTCCAGGGACAGGCCGCCAGACAGTCGTCGCAGCCATAGATGCGATTGCCGAAGGCGGGCCGCAATGCCGGGTCGATTGGCCCCTTGTGCTCGATCGTGAGGTAGGAGATGCAGCGGCGGGCATCGATCTGGTACGGCGCGGGGAAGGCGTCTGTCGGACAGGCGTCGAGACAGGCCCGGCAGGAACCGCAATGGTCGCGCTCGGCTTCGTCGATTTCGAGTTCCGCCGTGGTGAACAGGCTGCCGAGAAAGAGCCAGGAGCCGAAGTCGCGGCTGACGAGATTGGTGTGTTTGCCCTGCCAGCCGAGGCCGGCTGACGCCGCGAGCGGCTTTTCCATCACGGGTGCCGTGTCGACGAAGACCTTGACGTCTGCGCCTGCGCGCGCTGCAAAGCGCGTCGCCACTTCCTTGAGGCGCCCCTTGATGACGTCATGATAGTCGCGGTTGCGAGCATAGACGGAAATCGCCGCCTTCTCCGGCTGCGCCTGCAGCAGGCGCGGATCCTCGTCCGGGCCGTAATTCATGCCGAACATCACGATGGAGCGCACCTCGGACCAAAGCACGCGTGGATCGGCGCGGCGCTCTTTAGTCTCTTCCATCCAGGCCATAGTGCCGTGGCGGCCGGCATCGAGGAAGCGCTCAAGCCGGGCCGGTGCTTCAGGAATGGCATCCGGCAAGGTGATGCGACAGAGATCGAAGCCTTGCGCTTCCGCCTCCTGCCGCAGAAACCGCGTGAGATCTGCCCGCCGCTTCCGGATCTTGGGATCGATCTGCGGCTCGTCCATGACAGTAACCGTTAGAAATCGAGGTCGGCGTAGTGCGACACCGGCGTGATGCCGCGCACGCGCTCGGTGAGCAGTGGCCGGAAGGACGGCCGCGACTTGATGCGCTGATACCACTCCTTGGCGACCGGGAATTCGTTCCAGTCGATCTCGCCGAGATAGTCGAGCACGGAAACGGCTGCGGCGGCCGAAAGATCCGCATAGCTCAGCCGCTCACCAGCGATCCACTGGCGCGAGCCCGACAGCCAGGTGAGGTATTTCATATGGTGTCGGATGTTCGACCGCGCCGTGCGCAGCACCTTTGAATCGGGCGCACCGCCACCGAGGCCGTTTGGAATGATCAGCTTGTGCACGCGTTCGCGCACCAGCGGCTTCGTCACGTCCTGCTCCATCTTCTGCAGGAACCATTCCGTCAGCCGACGGATCTCGGCGCGCTGGAAAGGGTCTTCCGCAAAAAGCCGCCGGTCGCGCTTAAGTACGCCATGCGTCTCGTCGATGAATTCGGAGATAATGATGGGGCCGCAAAGCGCCCGCATGTTGTCGTCGACATACACGGGCAGCGTGCCGGCGGGATTGAAGGCGAGGAACTCCTTGCGCTTCTCCCAGGTCTGCTCTTCCACCAGATCCGTCTGGAAGCCGTATTCGGACAGAACCAGGCGAATGAAACGGGACGCGGTGGACATCGTGTGATGATACAGGGTCGGCATCGGAACTCGGATTCTCGGAATTTTCAGTGGCCGCAGCGCAGGCTGTCGAAGCGGCTGGTCATCAGCGCGGCTTCCAAGCTATAGGGTTTCGGCTCCCGCAATACAAGCAAATCACTTTGCCTTCCCCTAGAAGGAGACCTCATGGAAGATCAATCGATTATCAGCGCGCTGGTCCTTGGCCTGATTGAAGGCCTGACCGAGTTCGTGCCGGTATCCTCCACCGCCCATGTTCTGCTGGCCGGCCATTTCCTCGGCTTTGAATCGCCCGGCAATACCTTTGCGGTCCTCATCCAGCTGGGCGCGATCCTGGCGATCCTGAGCGTCTACTTTGCCAAGCTCTTAGGCATCGCGCTGTCGCTGCCGACAAGTGCTGAGAGCCGTCGCTTCGTCGGTGCGGTCCTTCTGGGTTTCCTGCCTGCTGCCGTGATCGGTGTCATCGCGCATGATTTCATCAAGACCGTGCTCTTTGAGACGCCGATGCTCATCTGCGTCGTGCTGATCCTGGGCGGCTTCGTCCTGCTCTGGATCGATCGTCTGCCGCTGAAGCCCCGATATCACGACGTCACGGAATATCCGCTGTCGCTCGCGCTCAAGATCGGCTTTTGCCAGTGCGTGGCAATGATCCCTGGCACTTCGCGTTCGGGCGCTACGATCGTCGGTGCGCTGCTGCTGGGTGCCGACAAGCGCTCGGCGGCCGAGTTTTCCTTCTTCCTCGCCATGCCGACCATGCTCGGCGCCTTCACGCTCGATCTCTACAAGAACCGGAATGCGCTGACGGTCGACGACACCATGATCATCGGGATCGGTTTCGTGGCCGCATTTGTGTCGGCGCTCTTCGTGGTGCGGGGGCTTTTGAATTTCGTCTCGAAACGGGGCTATGCGCCCTTCGCCTGGTGGCGGATCGCCGTCGGCCTGGCCGGTATCGTCGGACTTCTCGTCTTCGGCTGAAGTCGGAATATCCAAGACACGCAAAAAGGCCGTCCAATTGGGCGGCCTTTTGATTTTGTCGGATCAGTTGGTCGACGGAATGGATGCCGTCGAGCAGGGGTCGATGCCATAGGCAGGCGAGCAATTGTCCTTGCGTGCCGCAACCGTGGTCGGCGCGACGAAGGAGCCAGCGATGATAACCAGCGCCGCACATGCGAAGAACAGTGCGATGGACTTGCCCATGAAATGCCTCTTGAGACTGTCTGAAATAAGGGGCCGGCAACCGCTGCCGGCCGGCCGTTGGGGGCCAGTCTTTACGCATTGCCACGATCGCCATCAATAGGCGAACTTGCTTTATCCTGAGTTAACGCAGGTCTTTGTTTAGCTGCGTCTTTTGTGCAACGCTGGTGCAGGTTGCAGCCGATCGTAAGCGCCGGAAAAGGCGGCTCACGCCGCCTTGCCGGATCCCGTATACTGGCCATGCACGCGGTACTGCACGAGGTAGGTCGGCAGGATTGCCGCCATCGTCACCGGCTGGATGCCGAGGCCTTCGAGCGTGCGCCCTTCGGCCTTGGCGGCGGCGGACACGACATTGTCCTTCTTCAGGAGCTTGACCTGGTCGCTGGTGAGCGGAGGCGTGATCAGCGGCACCGCAGAAGCGATGCTGCCCATGAGCGAGGCGATGCCGAAGGGCAGCGTGACGAGGGCGCGCTTGCGACCGATGATCTCGAGCATCATCTCGAGACACTGCTTGAAGGTTGCAACGTCACGGCCACCGAGTTCGTAGATCTTGCCGCGTGCGATGGAGCCGTCAACGGCGCGTGCCACGACCTCGGCGACATCTTCCACATAGACCGGCTGGAACTTCGTTTTGCCACCGCCGACCAGCGGGAGCGCCGGCGCGATGCGGGCCATGGCGGCGAACTTGTTGAAGAAACCGTCCTCGGGGCCGAAAACGATCGAAGGACGCAGGATGGTGGCATCAGGCAGGATCGACTGCACGGAAGCTTCTGCGCGACCCTTGGTGGCAGCGTAAATCGAGTCCGACTTGGCATCAGCGCCAATCGCCGAGATATGCGTCAGCGTCGCACCGACCGAACGGGCGGCTTCCGCGACAGCGCGTGCGCCAAAATCCTGCACGGCATCAAAGCCGTTGCGACCGCTTTCGAACAGGATGCCGACGCAGTTCACGACATGGTCTGCGCCCTGGACGGCGGCATCGACCGAAGAGCGGTAGCGCAGATTGGCCTGAACGAAGGAGATCTGGCCGACATTGCCGAGCGGCTGCAGGAAGCCGGCGAGATCAGGGCGACGAACGGCAACGCGAATGCGATAGCCGCGCTTGGCGAGCGTGCGCACCACATGCCGACCGACGAAGCCCGAGCCCCCGAAAACGGTGACGAGCGGCGGAAGGTTGGACAAGGTCATGGACGGCTCCCCTGAACTGTATGGGCGCATACGATATGCGCGATCTGGCCTCTCTTAGCCGAATCGTCTGACCGGGGAAAGGCCCGTCAAAGCCGCACCCTGGGGACATTCCGATCTAGGCGAGAAAGGGCTCAGACGCCCTCGACGACCACAATTTCCCCGTCCGCCACTTCCTGGCGGATCTTGGCAGCAATCTGGTATTCCGGCGAGTTGTAGCAATCGACGGCTGCTTGGTGCGAGGGGAACTCGACCACCACATTGCGGGCGCGGACAGGACCTTCGAGCTCGGTGAATGCACCGCCGCGGGCGAGGAAGTTCGCACCAAACTTTTCGAAGGCGGGTTTCGCAGCCGCGACATAGTCCTTGTAGCGCTCTGCGTCCCGGATATCCACGCGTGCGATCCAGTAGCCCTTGGCCATGTCTTCCTCCCGGTTTGTTTTCAATTACGGCTGTTTGGCGAGTGCTTCGTCCATCTCGGCAAGGATCGCAAGCGCAGCTGCCTTCGGATCTTCGGCCTTGACGATCGGTCGCGCCACGACGAGATGGCTGGAGCCGGCCGCAATCGCGTCCGATGGCGTCATGACACGCTTCTGGTCGCCCTTGTCCGCGCCAGCCGGCCGGATGCCTGGGGTGACGATCGCCATTTTCGGCCCAACGATGCCGCGTACAGCGAAAGCTTCTTCGGCCGAGCAGACGATCCCACCCATGCCGGCAGCGCGCGCCTGTTCAGCGCGCCTGAGAACCAGCGTATGCGGGTCGTATTCGTAGCCCGCATCCGTCAGGTCTTGCTCGTCCATCGACGTAAGCACGGTAACGCCGAGCAGGCAGAGGCCGGATCCCTCAGCCGCCTTCACGGCGGCTGCCATCGCCTTCGGATAGGCATGCAGCGTCAGCATGGTCATGCCCATGCGTGCGATGTTCTCGACCGCGGACGCAACCGTATTGTCGATGTCGAGCAGCTTCATATCGAGGAAGACCTGCTTGCCGTCTTTTGCAAGATCACGAGCGAATTCCAGGCCGCCGGCAAAGGCCAGCTGGTAGCCGATCTTGTAGAAAGAGATGCTGTCGCCGAGCGTCGAGACGACACGCTCCGCTTCCTGGACTGTCGGAACATCCAGTCCGACGATGAGACGGTGACGTGCGCTCAAGACAAAGACTCCTGCCAGATCTCCATGCCCCGTCCACTCGCATGCCGCGCGCGGAATCGCAAGCATGACGGGGGCAGGGGGATCGACGATCCCCCGTTCTCCGCAAAAGTGGCCGGTCAGGCCTTGCGGTAGATCCAGAGTTGGGCCGGCGGGATGTTGCGCACGACGAAGTCGAAATGCTGGATGTGGTAGCGGTCCGGCTTGGCGATGATCGGCGAGACGGGGCCGTAGGTGATCTGGACCACGGGGCGCCCTTCCGGGATGCGCGACAGCAGGTCTTCAAGCAGCTGGATACGGGCTTCCATCGGGAAGCTCAGCATCGGTACTGCGGAGATGACGCAGTCGAAGGTCTGGTCGACAAAGCCGCCAAGGATGTTCTTGAGGTCGAAAGCGTCGCCGTGGATGAAGTTGACGCCGGCATAGTCCTCGACGAGGCGCCGGTAGAAGTCTTCCGAATACTCAACGGAGACGATCTTTTCGGCAGGAACGCCGCGCGCCAGGATCTGCTTGGTGATCACGCCCGTGCCGGGACCGAGCTCGAGGACAGGCAGGCCCGACTTGACGTCGATGACGCTCGCCATGCGCTTGGCAGTCACGGAAGACGTCGGAACGATGGCGCCGACAGTCTTGGGACCCTGCATCATGCCTTTGAAGAAACGGATCTCCTCGTCGAATTTCTTTTCGAACCGTTCCTTCAGTCGAATGGCCATGATCATCCCTCTTCTTTTTGCTGCTCGATTGCTGCGAGCCGATTGCGACAATTTTGGGCCAGTTTGTCGCAAACGCAAGAGAGAATGACGCTGGCGGGCAAAATGTCCGCCAGAAACCTTGAAGCGTTAAACGCGCATCGGCATCAGGACATAGAGCGCATCGGCGCCCGCCGTGTCGCGAATGAGCGTCGGGGAGCCGGCATCCGCCAGCAGGAAGATCGCATCCTCGCCCGAAAGCTGGGCGGTGATGTCGAGGAGATATTTGGCGTTGAAGCCGATCTCCATCGCGTCGCTTTCATAGCCGACGGCGACTTCTTCCGTAGCGCTGCCGGAATCCGGGTTGTTGACCGTCAGCATCAGCTGGCCATCGGCGAGCGCCAGCTTCACGGCGCGGCCACGCTCCGACGAGATGGTCGAGACGCGGTCGACGGCACGCGCAAAGGTCTGGCAGTCGACGCGCATTTCCTTGTCGTTCGCCTGCGGAATGACGCGCTGGTAATCCGGGAAGGTGCCGTCGATCAGCTTGGAGGTCAGAACGACCGAGCCGATGGAGAGGCGGATCTTGGAATCGGAAATTTCGATGCCGATGATCAGTTCCGGATTGTCGATGAGCTTCTGCAGCTCGCCGACCGTCTTGCGCGGAATGATGATGCCCGGCATGCCTTCCGAGCCCGAGGGCGCATCCACGTCGGCGCGCGCCAGACGGTGACCGTCGGTGGCAACAGCGCGCAGCTTCAGCGCGCCACCGGCTTCGATCGTGTGGAGGAAGATGCCGTTGAGATAGTAGCGGGTCTCTTCCGTCGAGATCGCAAACTGGGTGCGATCGATCAGCATCTTGAAATCCGATGCCTTCATCTTGAAGGAATGGGTGAAGGTGCCAGCCGTCAGGTCCGGGAAGTCCGATTGCGGCAGGCACTGCAGCGAGAACTTCGAGCGGCCGGAGGCGACCGTCATCGTGCCGCCATCCGGATTGGTGGCGAGCAGAACCTCGGAACCGTCTGGCAGCTTGCGCACGATTTCATAGAGCAGATGCGCCGGAACGGTCGTGGCGCCGGCCTGCTCGACCATGGCGGCTGTGCTTTCGGTGATCTCGAGGTCGAGGTCCGTCGCCTTCATGTCCAGTGCCGCGCCTTCGGCCTTGAGCAGCACGTTCGACAGGATCGGGATCGTGTTGCGGCGCTCGACCACGCGGTGCACGTGGTTCAGAGACTTGAGGAGATTGGACCGTTCAAGAGTTATACGCATGGGATGCTACCGCTTTCGACGTGTCGTCTTCCGGAGTTCCGGATCGGAAAAAGGGGCCGGGCAGTCCCCGGGCCGGACGATGTGGACGGGCAAAATGGCAGTAAAAGAGCGGGAAAAGCAAGAGGCTCCAAGGTTTTCCACGCCAGTCCCACGCTAAGGTTATCGGTATGGTTTATGGCGGCGGCACCCTTGCCGCGAGCATGGGGGTGGAGGATAAAGGCCGCATGACAACTGAAGACAAAAATGCACCGGTCGCGGCCACTTCGAAGCGCTATCGCCTGAATGACACGCTGATCGCTGCCCGACCACTCGAGCCTGCGCTCTATCTGGTGGCGACGCCGATCGGCAATCTCGGCGACATCACCATCCGCGCGCTGGAAACGCTGGCCGGTGCCGATGTGCTCGCCTGCGAGGACACGCGCGTCACCCGCGTGCTTCTCGACCGCTACGGCATCGAGAACAGGCCTTATGCCTATCACGAATACAATGCAGACGAGGCAGGCGCCCGGCTGCTCGCCGCCCTCGAAGCCGGCAAGTCCGTGGCACTCGTCTCCGATGCCGGAACGCCGCTCGTCTCCGACCCCGGCTATCGACTCGGTCAGCTTGCCATCGAGGCCGGCCACCGCGTCGTGCCGATCCCCGGCGCCTCTGCTCCGCTGGCAGCCCTGGTCGGCTCGGGCCTGCCCAACGACGCCTTTCTCTTTGCCGGCTTCCTGCCGACCAAGGACAAAGCGAAACGCGACCGGCTGCGTGAGCTTGCCAAGGTGCCGGCAACGCTCATCTTCTTCGAGTCCCCGCATCGCATCGGCGATACGCTGGTCGCAGCAGCCGAGGAACTCGGCAATGATCGACCGGCCTCCGTCTGCCGGGAACTGACAAAGACCTTCGAGGAATTCCGCCGCGGCCCACTCGGCGATCTCGCTGCCGCCTATGCAGACAAGACGGTCAAGGGCGAGATCGTCCTCGTGATTGGCCCGCCGGCCCCCGATGCTGCCCCTGACGCCGCAGACGTCGACAGTCTGCTCGCCGAACTCTCCGCCACCATGCCGACGGCCAAGGCGGCGACCGAGGCTGCAAAGCTGACCGGCCTGCCGCGCAAGGACCTCTACCAGCGCCTTCTGGAACTCAAGGGGGCCGCATGACGCCCAAAGGCGCGGATCGAAAACGCATCCGCGCCGAGAGGCTGGGCCGCTGGTCGGAATACCGGGCGGCGCTCGCGCTGCTTCTCAAGGGCTACCGAATCGTGGCGCTGCGCTACAAGACGAAAGCAGGCGAAGTGGACATCATCGCCCGCCGCGGCGATCTCGTCATTTTCGTTGAAGTGAAAGCCCGACGAGACTTGCGCGCAGGCGTCGATGCCGTCGGCTACGCAGCCGAGAGGCGCATCGCGAATGCCGCAGATCATTGGCTTCGCAGGCAATCCGATGCAACACGTCTGTCACTTCGCCATGATATCATCGTGGTGCGGCCCTGGCGCTGGCCGACCCATTTTGAGAGTGCATTTTAGCTTCGTTTCACTTTCGACCTGGAGAGAGTGAAACCTTCGTTTTGTGACAGCCGTGACATAAAACTTTCAAGTCGCTGTCACGGAGCACGCCTAATGGAGCCCTCACCGCAACAACCGGTGGAGAGGATCTATCCCATGATCAAGAAGATTTCCCTGGCCGCTCTGGCCCTGACCATGACCGCATCGACGACGCTTGCCGCGACCAACATCACCTGGTGGCACGGTATGGGCGGCCGCAACGGCGAAGTGATCAACGAGATCGCCCAGAAGTTCAACGCTGCCCAGGCCGAATGCGTCCTGACGCCCGTCTCGAAGGGCTCGTACGAAGAAGCCCTGTCGGCCGGCATCGCCGCCTTCCGTTCGGGCGAGCAGCCGAACATCCTGCAGGTCTTCGATGCCGGTGCCGCCACCATCATCAATGCCAAGGGCGCGACGATTGCTGCCGAAGACCTCCTGAAGGACAACGGCTTCGAGTTCAACCGCGAAGCCTTCATCGAAGGCGTACGCTACTTCTACGCTGACTCGGACGGCAAGTTCGTCGGTATGCCGTTCAACTCCTCGGCGCCGATCATGTACATCAACGACGAAGCCCTGAAGAAGGCCGGCGTCGAAGCCCCGAAGACCTGGGAAGAGTTCGAAGCCATCGCTCCGAAGCTCAAGGAAGCCGGCTTCATCCCGCTCGTCCAGTCGCAGCTGACCTGGCAGTTCACCGAGAACTTCTTCTCGCGCAACAACCTCCAGTTCGCCTCGAACAACAACGGCTATGACAGCATCGTCGACACGACGATCAACGTCACCGACGAAAACCACGTCATGATGTATGACAAGCTGAAGGCCTGGTACGATCAGGGCCTGTTCGGCTACTACGGCGCTGCCTGGAACGACAACCAGAAGGTCTTCGAAGAAGGCAAGGCTGCTCTCTGGATCGGTTCTTCGGGCTCCTTCGGCGGCCTGCAGAAGACCGCCACCATGCCCTTCTCGGCAACCTTCCTGCCTTACTGGAACTCGATTGAAGGCGCTGGCGTCCACTCCTTCATCGGTGGCGCTGCCCTCTTCGCGATGGCTGGCAAGTCGGCTGAAGAAAACAAGTGCTCGGCCTCCTTCTTCAACTTCCTGACCTCGACCGAAGTCCAGAAGTTCTACCATCAGGCCACCGGCTACGTTGCTATCACCAACGCTGCTTACGAGCTGTCGAAGTCGGAAGGCTACTACAACGAAAAGCCGGCTGCCGAAGTTGGTATCCAGCAGCTGCAGCTGCCGACCGCCGAGTGGAACAAGGGCTATCGCCTTGGTTTCTACCCGCAGATCCGCGCCGTGATGGAGCGCGAATACAACCGCCTCTTCGCCGGTGAGACCACGGCCAAGGACGCCATGGAAACGATCAAGAAGGAAGCCGACGAGCTTCTCGCCCGCTTCGCCAAGACGGCTGGCTGATCATTTCTGAAACTTGATTGGGACCCGGGGGCGACAAGCCCCCGGGACTTGCATTGAGAGGGCTCCATGAAGCGCGTCCAGTTCAACTCGCGATACCTGCCATATCTATTCCTGCTGCCGCAGTTCGCGATCATTTCGATCTTCTTCTACTGGCCCTCGATGCAGGCGATCACCTCGTCCTTCTATATCGAGGATCCCTTCGGCTTCGGTTCGAGCTTCGTCGGCGCCGACAATTACACGGATGCGCTTACCTCGCCGGAATATCAGCGGATCGCCCGCTTCACGATCGGCTACAGCCTGATCGTCACCTTCCTTGCTTTGTCGATCGGCATGCTGCTCGCCTTGAAGGCCGATGCGGTGATCCGCGGCAAGTCGGCCTACAAGACGCTGCTGATTGTCGTCTATGCCATTGCCCCGCCGGTCGCCGGCCTCATCGGCATGATGCTGTTCGATCAGCATATCGGCCCCTTCGTGAAGTTCGCTGCCCTCTTCGGCTGGGAGATGAAGGTCGGCCTCAATTATTTCGACACGGCCTTCGCCATGGTCGCGGTCGCGGTCTGGAACCAGATCCCCTACAACTTCATCTTCTTTCTCTCTGGCCTCCAGGGCATTCCGGCCTCGATCCGCGAGGCGGCCGCCATCGACTGCAAGTCGGGCACGCGCCGTTTCTGGACGGTCATCCTGCCGCTGCTCACCCCGACGGCCTTCTTCCTTCTGGTCATCAACATGACCTATTCGCTCTTCGACACCTTCGGCGTCATCGACGTCATCGTGAAGGACAAGGCGGCGAACAACCCGATTACGCTGGTCTACAAGGTCTATCTCGACGGTTTCCGCGGCAACGACCTCGGCTCGTCTTCGGCCCAGTCGGTCATCCTGATGCTCGTCGTCCTGGTGCTGACCATGATCCAGTTCCGCTTCATCGAACGCCGCGTCCATTACGGTTGAGGAGAGCGCCATGTACCGCACCAAATTCTTCGACCATCTGATCCTGATCGCGGGCGTCATCTTCATGCTCGGGCCGCTGGTCGTCGCCTTCACCACCTCGACCCATTCCGCGGCTGAGATCCACACCAACGGCCTGATGCTGTCGATCGGCGATGATTTCGCCACGACCTATGACAAGGTCCTTTTCAAGTCCGGCGGCTTCACTGGTCAGGTAACCGGGCTCACCATGGCGATGAATTCGCTGATCCTGGGGCTCGGTTTTGCCATCGGCAAGATCGTACTCTCGATGCTCGCGGCCTATGCCATCGTCTATTTCCGCTTCCGCTTTGCGACGCTTGCCTTCTGGCTGATCTTCACGACGCTGCTCCTTCCGCTCGAAGTGCGCATCATGCCGACCTACAAGGTCATGAGCGAACTCTCACTCCTGAACAGCTATCAGGGCCTGATCCTGCCGCTTCTGGCGTCTGCCACCGGAACCTTCTTCTTCCGCCAGTTCTTCAAGTCCGTGCCCGACGAACTTTTGGAGGCGGCCCGCATCGACGGTGCCGGTCCCTTCAAGTTCTTCATCGATATCCTGCTGCCGCTCTCGCGCACCATGATCGCCGCCGTCTTCATCATCATGTTCGTCTATGGCTGGAACCAGTATCTCTGGCCCATGCTGATGACCACGGACGAGGGCTTCTACACCCTGATGCGCGGCATCAAGCAGATCCTGCAGGTCTGGGTCGGCTCGCAGATCCCCGATTACAACGAAGCCTTTGCCATGGCCGTGCTCGCACTCCTGCCCCCCGTTATCGTGGTGGTGGTGTTCCAGAGCTGGTTCATCAAGGGCCTCACCGAAACCGACAAGTAAAGGGAGTGCCGACCATGGCGTCCATCGACATCACCGAGGTCTCCAAGATCTACGACAAGGGCGGCGCTAAGGCTGTCGATACCGTCGACATCCAGATCGAGGACGGCGAGTTCATCGTGCTGGTCGGCCCCTCCGGCTGCGGCAAGTCCACGCTTCTGCGCATGGTCGCTGGGCTGGAGGAAATCTCGCAAGGCACGATCTCGATCGGCGACCGCGTGGTCAACGAGGTCGAACCTGCCGATCGCGACATCGCCATGGTCTTCCAGAACTATGCGCTTTATCCGCACATGACCGTCTACGACAATCTGGCCTACGGCCTGAAGAACCGCGGCACGCCGAAGACGGAAATCGCTGCCCGCGTGGCGGAAGCGGCCAAGATGCTGGAGATCGAGAAATACCTCGACCGCAAGCCCCGTGCGCTGTCGGGCGGCCAGCGCCAGCGCGTCGCCATGGGCCGCGCGATTGTCCGTAAGCCGGCGGTCTTCCTCTTCGACGAGCCGCTGTCCAACCTGGACGCCAAGCTGCGTGTCACCATGCGCGGCGAAATCCGCAAGCTGCAGAAGCGGCTGAAGACCACCGCGATCTACGTCACCCACGACCAGCTAGAAGCCATGACGCTTGCCGATCGCCTTGTTGTCCTCAACGGCGGTCGCATCGAGCAGATCGGCACGCCGCTTGAAGTCTACAACCGCCCTGCCTCCACGTTTGTCGCAAGCTTCATCGGCTCGCCAGCCATGAACCTCGTTGAAGGCAACATCGATGGAGCCGAGCTCGCAATCGGCGACGCACGCATTCCCTTGAACGGTGCCTGGCCTCAGGGCGAAGTCCGTGTGGGCATCAGGGCGGAAGATCTGGTCGTTGCCAGCGAAAGCGACACGATGTTCGACCTCGCGATCGACTATGTCGAGGAGCTGGGTGCCCAGCGTCTGGTCCATGGACTGGTCGGCTATCAGCCGCTGACCGCCGTTCTCGGCTCCAACGTCCCGCTCGGCGATCGTCTGCCCCTGCTCATTGCGCCGGAGCGTCTGCACTTCTTCGCGCTCGACACCGGTCGGCGCCTTGAAGCCGTCGCACGCGATGGCGCTACCGAGACCGTCATGGCCGAGCGAAGCCCGGTCCTTGCCTGATCAGATCCGAAGCATTTTAGCGATCGGGAACACGCGTCCTTAGAAGCTTGCTGCTAACGTCCGCAGCGACTTTTAAGGGGGAAATGATGGCTCTGAAGCTTCTTCTGGCGGGAATGGCGAGCGTGGCGCTAGCGGCACCGAACCGCCGTGCCGACGCCCAGCCGCCGGTAATCGCCGCAAACGGCGATCATCTGGCACTCAAGGCTGCACCGATCAATCCGGACTGGATCATTCGCGGCACGCCGCTCGCCCGCATCGGCGAGCATTCTCAAAGCGGCGACGAGGCGAGCCTGACGGCCGTCTGGGATTGCACCGCCGGCGAGTTTCGCTGGTTCTTCGGTTGGGACGAGACTGTGGTTATCCAAGAGGGCGAGGTGCTTGTCACCGCCGAGGACGGCGTGCAGCGTCTGCTGAAGGCCGGCGACATCGCCTATTTCCGCCAGGGCACCTGGTCCACCTGGCGGGTGGACACTTACGTCCGCAAGGTTGCCTTCCTGCGCAAACCCTTCCCCGAGCCGCTCGCCACGCTCTACCGCATCCGCAACGCGCTGCGGCGCGGCAAGTATTCGGCACTCTGATCTGAAGGCTCCTTCAGCAAAATTGAGGCCGCGCGGCGTTGCTATCGCCCGCCGCACGGCCTAAATCTCCGAGACTTCCGAACGGAGACAGACCACATGGCGAAGATTACCAATGTCGCGGTCCAGATGGACCATGTATCCACGATCAACATCGCGGGCGACTCCACCTTCGCCATGAGCCTGGAGGCCCAGGCGCGCGGCTACAAGCTCTTCCATTACACGCCGGATCGGCTCTCGATGCGCGATGGCAAGGTCTTTGCCACCGTCGAGCCGATGGAACTGCGCGATGTGAAGGGAGACCATTTCACCCTCGGCGCGCCCGAGCGGGTGGACCTCTCGACCATGGATGTCATTCTGCTGCGCCAGGATCCGCCGTTCGACATGGCCTACATCACCTCGACCCATCTGCTGGAGCGCATTCACCCGAAGACGCTTGTCGTCAACGATCCGGCCTGGGTGCGCAATTCGCCGGAGAAGATCTTCGTCACCGAATTCGCCGACCTGATGCCCCCGACGCTGATCACCAGGGATCCGGGCGAGATTGCCCGCTTCCGGGAAGAGCAGGGCGACATCATCCTGAAGCCGCTCTACGGCAATGGCGGCGCCGGCGTCTTCCACTCGACGCGCGATGATCGCAACTTCTCCTCGCTGATGGAAATGTTCGGCCAGATGTTCCGCGAGCCGTTCATCGCTCAAGGCTACCTGCCGGCGGTGCGCAAGGGTGACAAGCGCGTCATTCTCGTCGACGGCGAGCCGGTCGGCGCGATCAACCGCGTGCCTGCCGAACACGACGCCCGCTCGAACATGCATGCTGGCGGAAGGCCCGAGCCGACCGAACTGACGGCACGTGAGCGGGAGATCTGCGCCCGCATTGGTCCAGCGCTGCGCGAACGCGGCTTCCTGCTCGTCGGCATCGACGTCATCGGCGACTACATGACCGAGATCAACGTCACCTCGCCGACTGGATTGCGGGAAGTAAAGAAGTTCGGCGGCGCCGACATCGCAGCCCTTCTCTGGGATGCGATCGAGCGCAAGCGCGCCTAACGCTCTGAATCCTCTTTAGAAGTTCAGCGGTTGTTCCGGTTGTTCAACCGGATGCAACCGCACGCCTATCTGAAGATGCGGATGTTCCGCAAATGTTCTTGCGCTCGAATGCCTCTTATGCGAGATTGTTCCTGTCGCCACACGCAATATGAAGTTGCATTGGCGACTGTAGGTCGATCGGCGAGGGCGGGCGATGGTAGCGCGTATCAGTACGGTTGCATTCCAGGGAATCGAGGGCGTGCCCGTCGAGGTTCAGGTCATGGTCGCGCCCGGCAAGACCGGCATGCAGATCGTCGGCCTGCCCGACAAGGCGGTGGCGGAAAGCCGCGAGCGGGTTCAGGCGGCGCTGCACGCCTCGGGCCTTGCCCTGCCGGCAAAACGCGTGACGGTCAATCTGGCGCCGGCGGACCTTCCAAAAGAGGGCTCGCATTTCGATTTGCCCATCGCGCTTGGCTTGATGGCTGCCCTCGGCGCGATCCCCGGAGACGCGCTCTCCGGCTTCCTTGTCATCGGCGAGCTCAACCTGGATGGCACTATAGCCCCGATCGCCGGCGCCCTGCCGGCGGCCATCAGCGCCAATGCCGTGGATAAGGGGCTGATCTGCCCGGCCGACAGCGGCGCGGAAGCCGCCTGGGCCGGCAGCGAGATCGACATCCTCGCCCCGCGCAGCCTGATCGCACTGGCGAATCATTTTCGTGGAACCCAGGTGCTGTCCCGACCCGAACCCTCGATCCGGGCACTTCCTGCCAATCTGCCTGATCTTGCCGATATCAAAGGCCAGGAAAGCGCCAAGCGCGCTCTGGAGGTCGCAGCTGCTGGTGGGCACAACCTACTTTTCGTTGGTCCCCCAGGTTCAGGCAAGTCGATGCTGGCCGCGCGTCTGCCCTCGATCCTGCCGCCGCTTTCGGCGCCCGAACTGCTCGAAGTCTCGATGATCCATTCGATTGCCGGGCAGCTCTCCGGCGGCAAGCTGTCGGACCGCCGTCCCTTCCGCACGCCACATCATTCCGCCACCATGGCGGCCCTGGTCGGCGGCGGGTTAAGGGCCAAGCCCGGGGAAGCCTCGCTTGCCCATCACGGCATCCTGTTCCTCGACGAACTGCCGGAATTCGCGCCGCCCGTGCTGGATGCTCTCCGCCAGCCGCTTGAAACCGGTGAATGCATCATCGCCCGGGCCAATCACCGTGTGTCCTACCCCTCCGATTTCCAGCTGGTCGCGGCCATGAACCCCTGCCGTTGCGGCATGGCGGGGGAGCCCGGCCATGTCTGCGCCCGCGGCCTCCGTTGCCAGACCGAGTATCAGGGCCGCATTTCCGGCCCGTTGATGGACCGCATCGACATCAGGATCGACGTCCCGGCGGTCTCCGCGACGGATCTGATCAAGCCGCGCGCAGCCGAAAGCAGCGCAGATGTGGCAAAACGCGTGGCAGCCGCCCGCGCCCGCCAGCGGGATCGGTTCGAGCGGCTCGGTCTCACCTTTAGCACCAATGCCCGTTGCTCGACGGCGCTGATCGAGACGCTGGCCGGGCCGGATGCCTCCGGGCTGCAGCTTCTGCGCGATGCGGCCGAGAAATTCCGCTTCTCGGCGCGCGGCTATCACCGGGTGCTGAAGGTCGCCCGCACATTGGCCGATCTCGATGGCGTGGAGACGCTGGGGCGCATTCACCTGGCCGAAGCCATCTCCTATCGCATCGCCTCCGAACGGCTCGCGGCGGCGGCATAACGGCGACGGTGTAAAGGCCGCGAAGTGCAGGGCGCGGCGTTTGTCAGTGGTGGTCTGAGGGCGGCTCGGCAGTTGGGCGCAACATGTCGACCGGCAGCGTGAGGCGGATCACGGCGCCGGTTTCGGGATAGCTGATCTCGGTCTGTCCGCGCACGCCGGCGATGACCCGCTTCATCAGGGTGGAGCCGAACCCGCCCGCACCGGCGAGCGGCGGGGTGGGAACGGGACCGCCGCTTTCGCGCCAGGTGATCACGAGTTGCTCGTCGGCATCCGGGTGAGCGTCGATCGACCAGGCGAGATTGACATGACCGCCCGCGACGCTGAGAGCGCCGTATTTGGCAGCATTGGTTCCAAGTTCGTGCAGGATGAGGCTCAAAACGACCACGGTCTGTCCGCCGATCGGAACACGCGGGCCGCTCGCGTCGAACCGGGCGGTGCCGACGATGGCGAAGGGTTCGAGCGCCTGGAAGACGACACTCTGCAGTGAGGCGTCCTCGCCTTCGCGTAAGCCTCGAAGCAAAAGGTTTGAGCGGCCGAGTGCGGCCAGCCGGTCGCGCAGCCGTGCGGCGAGTTCATCGGCGCTGGAGGCATTCTTCAGGGAGAGGCTGATGATCGCGTTGATCGTGGCGAAGATATTCTTGAGCCGGTGATCAAGCTCCTGCGCCATGACCTCCTGCTGCTCGGCCAGTCGCTGGATTTCCTCGCGTGTGGCGATCTCCTGACGATAGGCACGGGTCACCAGATAGATCATCGTCAGTTCGGTGGTGACGACGAAAAGATAGAGCCCCATGGCGAGCAGCGTGCCCATGGAAAAGTCGAACCGCCCTGGGCTGATGAAGAAATACCAGGCGGATAGGCCCGACAGGATGGCAACGAGAACCCCCTGGCGCAGTCCAAAGACGAAGCCGCAGATGATAACCGCAGGGAAGAATGTCAGGAAGGGAAAGCCGGCCGGCAGGACGGGATCGAACCACGCGCGGACCGCAAGCGCCACCGCAAAGACGATCAGGCTTGCCACATAGGTGGCAATCAGGCCGCCGGCCGACAGTTGCTCCTTGACGGAAGCGAAGGCAGGCAGCCGGTGAAGAAGTGCGCGCATGGACCCCCGGGGAGAACTTGAAAAACTAAATCAATTTTTTGTGAGGCAATCTAGCCGGGGAAAGAGACGCCCGCAATAGAGGAAGCGCCGACCGACCGCCGGCGCTTCTCTTCATGGCTTACTCGCCGAGGCCTGCAAACAGGGCGGTCGAGAGATACCGTTCGGCGAAAGACGGGATGATCGCGACGATCGTCTTGCCGGCGTTTTCTTCGCGCTGGCCAACCTTGATCGCGGCGGTCAGCGCTGCACCGGAGGAGATACCGACCGGCACGCCTTCGAGCCGTGCGACGAGCCGTGCATTCTCAAAAGCCTCGTCATTGGTCACGGTAACCACTTCGTCATAGACATGGGTGTCGAGGATGGCAGGCGCAAAGCCCGCGCCGATCCCCTGGATCTTGTGCGGGCCGGGATTGCCGCCCGACAGAACCGGGCTGTCGGCCGGCTCGACCGCGATGATCTGGATCTCCGGCTTGCGGCCTTTGAGAACCTGGCCCGTGCCGGTGATCGTCCCGCCCGTGCCGATGCCGGAGACGAGGAAGTCGATCGTGCCCTCGGTATCGTTCCAGATTTCCTCGGCCGTGGTCTTCCTGTGAATTTCCGGATTGGCCGGGTTCTCGAATTGCTGCGGGATAACGGCATCCGGCGTCGTCTCGGCCAGTTCCTGGGCCTTGGCGATCGCGCCCTTCATGCCCTTTGCGCCTTCGGTCAGAACCAGTTCCGCGCCAAGCAGCGCCAGCATCTTGCGGCGCTCGATCGACATGGTCTCGGGCATGGTAAGGATCAGGCGATAGCCCTTGGCAGCGGCGGCGAAGGCAAGCGCAATGCCGGTATTGCCCGAGGTCGGCTCGATCAGCACGGTCTTGCCGGCCACGATCTTGCCCTGGGCTTCCAGGCTTTCGATCATCGCCACGCCGATGCGATCCTTGACCGAGGCGATCGGATTGAAGAATTCGAGCTTCGCCAACAGATGCGCCTTCACGCCCTTTTCCTTGGCCAGCTTGTCGAGGCGCACGATCGGGGTGTCGCCGATCGTCTCGGTGATCGAGCCATAGACGCGTCCGCGACCGGGTTTCTTCTGCTCAGTCATGTGTCTCTCCCTGATGATTTGGTTGGCGTGAGCTTACGCCCGGTACCCCGTGCATTCCAGCATAGCCATGCCGCGGCGAGCGGCATCCTTGGAAAAATCTGCTCCGCCGCCGGCCCGTTCTTGACCCTTCAGAAGAAAAGCGCCCGCGGCCGGTTTGTTGCATTCATGGAAACTCAGGCGGCGCGCGCCGCGATATAGGCCGCCGTACCGGCCAGGATGCCCGCTGCGCTCCGGTTCAGAACCTTCAGCGCCTCAGGGCGCTTGAGCAGTCCACGCGCCTGGGCCGCGAGCAGGATGTAAGGCAGGAGCACCGCCATCAGCACGACGAAGGTCAGCCCGACGAGCAGGATGTAATCGGCAAGCCCGATGGCTTCCAGCGGAATGAGTGTCGGTACCAGCGCGACATAGAAGAGCATGGTCTTCGGATTGCCAAGCGTCACCAGCAGGCCGGACAGGAAGGAAAGCGCCGGGCGCATCGCCTTCTGCGCCTTGATGTACTGAGGGACGAGGCCCGCAGTCCAGAGCTTCCAGGCGACATAGATGAGATAGGCCGCGCCGAGAAATTTCACGATGATGAAGGGCGTGACGAATGTCTTGGCCAGCACCGAGAGCCCGAGGATGACAGCGGTCAGGTAGACGAGATCGCCGAGGATCAGCCCGAGCCCCATGAAGAAGGTCGGCCGGAAACCGGAGCCCAGCGCACGCGCCACGATCGCCGTCATGCCGGGGCCCGGAATGGCAGCCGCAATGAAGAGGGCGCCGCAATAGGCGATGATGGTCGTCAGTGTCATGGGGGCTCCTCCTCCCCCATTCCTAGTCTCGGGCGGAGAGACTTGCAACGGTGACACGATCGCGATTGCGGCCCTCAGCCGGTTCCCGTTAGGAGGCATCAATCGCCGTGAGGAAACGATGTCATGCCAAGCCTGCCCGCATTCCTTGCCTTCAGCCTCATCTGCCTTGGTATGGTGCTCACGCCCGGGCCGAACATGATCTATCTGGTGTCCCGGTCTATCTGCCAGGGCCCCATGGCAGGCCTCATTTCGCTGGGCGGCGTGGCTCTCGGCTTTGTCGTCTACATGCTTCTCACAGCCTTCGGCATCACCGTCCTGCTGCTCGCCGTTCCCTTCGCCTTCGAGGTTCTGAAATTCTGTGGCGCGCTTTATCTCGGATGGCTCGCCTGGCAAGCGCTGAGGCCTGGTGGCCGCTCTCCCTTTCAGGTGCGTGATTTGCCTGTCGACAGTCCCCGCAAGCTTTTTGTCATGGGGCTTGTCACCAACCTGCTGAACCCCAAAGTCGCGATCCTCTACATGTCGCTTCTGCCGCAGTTCATCGATCCGACCCGCGGCAGCGTGCTGCTCCAGTCGCTGATTTTGGGCTTTACGCAGATTATCATCGGCGTGACGGGCAATGGCCTCATTGCCCTCTCAGCCGGCACCATCGCGCTCTTCCTCGCCGGCCGCCCGTTCTGGATGGTGATGCAACGCTGGTTGATGGGCACCGTGCTGGCGGCTCTGGCGATCCGCATGGTGACGGAAGCGCAGCGCTGAACATCCGGAAAAGGCTGCTTTTCAGAAATCTGCCAGCGGCGAGAGCATGAACGGCTGAGCCAGAGATGCGGGCTCAAGGCCCTTTACCATGAGCACACAGTCGCCTTGATGCGGTGTTGCCATACCGTCCCAACCGAGCCGCTCTACTGGGAAGAATACCTCTGCCCGCTCAAAATGCGCCCCGAGGCTCGCCACGATATGGCCGAGCGGTGGGATCTGGCGTGCCGCGACATCCAGGATCTGCAGCGACGCGTCCCCTTGCTGTTTCCAGGCAATAACCGCATCGTCTTCTTCCAGCAGGCTCAGCCTGATGTCCGGATCGAACTGGGCATTGAGCAGGAACATCTCCGTTTGCCGGACGACGGAGAAGATCTCCGAGATGGGTTGCCGAGCCTCGAGTGCCATCTGAACGATGTGGAGATCCGCCTCTTGCTTCAGGTCGAGGTCGCGCGCCCTGGGCACGGATAAGTCAGCATGTGGAACGGCACCCTGAAATTTGAACTGCGGCACGGTCCGGAAGCCGTAGGGTTCATAGAGCCCCGGCTTGTCCGTCAGCAGTATCCCGGCTTCGAACCCTTCGCGTTCCGCCCAGTCGAAGGCCCTCTGCATCAAGGCCCGGTATAGCCCTTGTCCGCGATAGTCCGGCCGCACGGCACCAGACTGGTAGCCCGCGGCCCGAACCACCCGTCCATTGACGACGAGCGGCATGGAGAAGGCGGAGAAATTCGCAACGCACCGCCCTGACGGATCGAAATAGCCAAACGGCATGGATGTGGGATCGGGTCCGCCCAGGGCCATCTGGAGAGAGATGTCGATGCCGAAGATATCCTGGAGCAGATCCGCGAGCGCCTGAAATGCCGCCGGATCTCCGAAATAGCCTTCCCGCAGCGCGAGCGTTTCTGGCATGGACACCTTCACACCCCGGTAGAGCCGAAACCGCCCGCGCCTCGCGCCGTATCCGTCGTCTCCGTAACTTCCGCCACCCTGAGCTGGGTCACCGGCGCAATCACCATCTGCGCGATACGCATGCCGCGGGTGATGACGAAATCCTCCTGGCCTAGATTGATCAGCAGCACCTTCACCTCGCCGCGATAGTCGCTGTCGATGGTGCCGGGTGTGTTGAGGCAGGTCACGCCGTTTTTGAAGGCAAGGCCGGAGCGCGGCCGGATCTGCGCCTCGAAACCTGGAGGGATTTCCATGACGAAGCCCGTCGGCACCAGCGCCCGCGCACCCGGTACAAGCGTCATCGGTTCATCGTCTCCGACGGCCGCGCGCAGATCCATGCCGGCTGCCCCCGCCGTCTCGTAAGCCGGCAAGTCGAGGCCCGCGCCATGGGCCAAGCGCTTCAGGTTCAGGACGGGGCCGAGGATTTCGGGGCTGATGGAGGACATGGCGATATTCCTTTGTTGACCGCGCTCAATTGCATATTGGCCCTCGAAACGCTAGATAACCGCCCGACCACAAGGAATTCCAGAGATATGGCTGAAACGCTCGCCGAGGCGGTCTCCCGCCGCCGCACCTTTGCTATTATCGCGCACCCGGACGCGGGTAAGACGACGTTGACCGAAAAGCTGCTGCTGTTCGGCGGCGCCATCCAGCTCGCCGGTGAAGTGAAAGCCAAGAAGGATCGCATCCAGACCCGCTCGGACTGGATGAAGATCGAGCGCGAGCGTGGCATCTCGGTTGTCACCTCGGTCATGACCTTCGAATACGAAGGCAATGTCTTCAACATCCTCGATACGCCCGGTCACGAAGACTTCGCCGACGACACCTATCGCACTCTGACCGCCGTCGACGCCGCCGTCATGGTCATCGACGCCGCCAAGGGTATCGAGCCGCGCACGCTGAAGCTGTTCGAAGTCTGCCGCATGCGCGACATTCCGATCATCACCTTCGTCAACAAGATGGACCGCGAAAGCCGCGATATCTTCGAGATCCTCGACGAGGTCGAAGAGAAGCTGGCGCTCGATACGGCCCCGATCACCTGGCCGGTCGGCCGCTCGAAGAGCTTCTGCGGTTCCTACAATCTGGTCGAAAACACCTTCCGTGGCTCCGACAAGCAGGTCGAGGCGCTCGCCGTCAACAGCCCGAAGAACGTCGCCGAAAACCTGCCGGAAAACGAACGCGCCACCTTCATCGACGAGCTGGAACTGGCGCAGGAAGCCTGCCGACCCTTCAATCACAAGGCCTTCCTCGAAGGCCACATGACACCGGTCTTCTTCGGCTCCGCCTTGCGCAATTTCGGCGTGCGCGATCTGATCAATGCGCTGGGTGCCTATGCGCCTCCGCCGCGCGATCAGGTGGCCGATACGCGCACCGTGCATGCGGCGGAAGACAAGATGACGGCCTTCGTCTTCAAGATCCAGGCCAACATGGATCCGAACCACCGCGACCGTATCGCCTTTGCGCGCATCTGCTCAGGGAAACTGGAGCGCGGCATGAAGGCCCGTCTGGCCCGCACCGGCAAGCAGATGGGTCTGACGGCACCGCAGTTCTTCTTTGCCTCCCAGCGCCAGCTGGCCGACACCGCCTTTGCCGGTGATGTCGTCGGCATTCCGAACCACGGGACGCTGCGCATCGGCGACACGCTGACCGAAGGCGAGAACCTCGTCTTCCAGGGCGTGCCCAACTTCTCGCCGGAAATTCTCCGCCGCGTGCGGCTGGAAGATGCGATGAAGGCCAAGAAGCTGAAGGAAGCCCTGCAGCAGATGGCAGAAGAAGGCGTCGTGCAGCTCTTCTCGCCGGAAGACGGCTCGCCCGCCATCGTCGGCGTCGTCGGCGCCCTGCAGCTCGACGTCTTGAAGGAGCGCCTCCAGGGCGAATACGGCCTTCCGGTCTCCTTCGAAATGTCGCGCTTCTCCGTCTGCCGCTGGATTTCGGCCGAGAACAAGGACGATCTGGAAAAGTTCATGACCCAGCGCCGCGGCGACATCTGCCGGGATCTCGATGGCGACCCGGTGTTCATGGCGCAGGACCAGTTCTCGCTGCGTTACGAGTCCGAGCGTTACCCGGCAATCAAGATGGTCGCCATCAAGGAATATCACGTCGCCAAGGCGGCGTGACCAACCCAGTTTCTGCCCAGAAGTGGTCCGAATCCCTGCGGATTTTGGCCGAATACTGACCTTTGCTGTTCGCCCCGGCGTGATACTGTTCATACAACTTCAAATCTTGTGTGGGCGGTCGTTGCGACCGGGGCGTTTTGTTCAAGACATTTTCTCGTAAGGCCCGCCTGCGGGCGCTTTTGACATCGGCAAGCATCCTGCCTCTCCTGACAGGTGCAGCACAGGCCGGCTCGGTCAGCTGGACTGGCGCGACCTCGACTGACTGGTTCACGGGCAGCAACTGGGAATGGGGCACCGGCGCACCGGTGGCCGGCGATGATGCGCGCATCGGCCAGATGGGCGTCGTGATCAATGGTCAGGATGCAGCGGCAGAAAACCTCTTCGTCGGCATTGTGTCTGCCGGTGGCCTCACCGTTCAGAACGGGCTGAACACCACCAACACGACCCTCGGTTACAACAGCGGTTCGTCTGGCACGATCAGCGTCAGCGGCAACCTCGGGGAATGGACCAATACGGGGTCCACCTATATCGGCAACAACGGGACCGGCACCGTCAACGTGCTGACCCAGGGCGAATTTCTCGGCGGCGTCGTCTATCTCGGCGCAGGCGCGACAGGAGAGGGCACGCTGAACGTCTCGAACCAGAGCCATTTCGAAACAACGAGCTTCTATATTGGCTATGCGGGAGACGGCACGTTCACCCTGGAGCAGGACGCCACGGCGACGACGGGGCGGACGGTCATCGCGGATGGCATCGGCTCCTCGGGCAGCGCCACGGTGGCGACCTTGTCGCAGTGGACGCTCTCAAATGCTCTGACGATTGGTGGCGGTGGTGTCGGCACCCTGCTGATCAAGGAAGGCGCCGATGTATCCGGCACGGCGGCCTATATCGGCAATGGGGCAGATACTGACGGCAGCAGCGTCACGGTGACGGGTGCAGGGACCACCTGGGTCAACACCGGAGAGCTCTTTGTCGGCGCCTTCGGTGACGCCACGCTGGACATTCTCGCAGGTGCCACGGTGTCGAATGGCAGGGCTGTCATCGGCCGCCACTCAACATCATCGGTGACCGTCAGCGGCACTGGCTCCAGCTGGACCACTGGCGCCCTGCTTGTTGGTGGCGATCGCTCTGACACGGATCCGACGGCAGGCAACGGAACCTTGGATATCCTGGCCGGCGCGACCGTCAACGGCACCTCTGCGGTCCTGGGCGACAGCACAGGGTCGGAAGGCACGGTCAATGTCGACGGAACGGGCTCGCTGTGGAACCTCTCAGACCGCGTCAGCGTCGGCGGGCTGGGCGAAGGCACGGTCAACATTACCAATGGCGGCAAGATCATCTCGACCGGTGGCCTCATCGGCCACGAGGCCTCCGGATCCGGCCTCGTCACGATCTCCGGCGACGGCAGCCTCTGGCAGAACACCGGTGTCTTCTTCGTCGGCAATGTCGGCGACGGCACGCTCCAGCTTCTGACCGGCGGCGACCTGACGAGCACAGACGGTTATGTCGGCACGGACAATGGCTCCGACAGCGAAGCCACAGTGAATGGTACGGGTTCGAGCTGGATCATGAGCGGCGACCTTATCGTCGGTCATAACAACCTTTCAGACGGCTCGGTGACGATCTCGGCAGGTGGCCGGATTCAAAACCTGCAGGGTATTCTCGGCAATCTGGCAGGATCCGATGGCGAGATGCTCGTCACCGGCAACGGTTCACGCTGGACCGTTTCGAGCGACCTGAACGTTGGCCGTTTCGGAGATGGTGTGATGACCATCGCCCTGGGCGGCGACGTGACTTCGCTGCGCAGTCTCATCGGCAATGAAGTCGGATCGATAGGCACCGCCACGGTTTCAGGCAATGGCTCGACCTGGGCCACCACCGGGGATCTTCTGGTCGGCAACGCGGGCACTGGCACGCTGATCGTCACGGGCGGCGGCTTCGTGTCCGCAGACGAGATCAAGATTGCCCGGCAGGCTGGTTCCACAGGCACGTTCATCATCGGCGCAGCCCTTGGGCAGACGGCGGGCGGCAGTGCCAGTTTCGATGTCAACGAAATTGATTTTGGCGACGGTACGGGCAAGCTCGTTTTCAATTTCGGCGGTGATGATGTTTCCTTCGACGCGCGCATCGAAGGAACCGGCGAGATCGCTGTGGCCAATGGCACGGTCATCTACGCAGGCAATGGCAGCGCTTTCACCGGCGATACGAATATCACCGGCGGCACGCTAGACCTCGTCAACGCCACGCTTGGCGGCACACTTTCTGTCTCCGGCTGGGGAACGCTGAGCGGGACGGGCACGGTGGGGGAGACCACGGTCTCCAGTGGTGCCACGGTGACGCCCGGGGGCTCCGGCGTGGGAACCCTGACGGTCGACGGCAATTTGATCTTCGACGCGGGCGCGACCTATGAGGTCGACGTCAACACCTCGACCGGCGCCAGCGACCTCTTGCATGCCACAGGCGCGGCACACCTCACCGGAGGCTCCGTCCTCCATGTTGGGCCTTCCAGCGGTTATGCGGCCAACCAGTCCTATGTCATCCTCTCGGCCGATGGCGGCCTGACCGGAACCTTCGACACGGTCGATACGGACTACAGCTTCCTTGATGCCGCGCTCGGCTACGATGCGAATGATGTGACGCTGACACTGACCCGCAATGCGACCGACTTCGCCGATATCGCGCAATCGACGAACCAGTCTGCGACGGCAGGCGCAATCGAAAGCCTGGGCTCGGGCAATGCGGTCTACGATGCGGTTGTTGTCCTGGACGATGACGCGGCCGCGACGGCCTTCCAGCAGCTTTCCGGCGAAGTTCATGGCCAGAGCGTCAGTGCGAGCTTGGATAATAGCGGCCTGATCCGCAGCTTGGGCGGCAATCGTATGCGCTCCGCCTTCGGCTCCGTTGGTGCTGGCCAAACCAATGTCGTCTCCCTCGGCAGCACCACGGGCGGCAATACCGCTGCGCTGGCCTATGGTGAAGAAAAGGCGAAGACACCTGCAGAACTGGCGGCCGAGTCGATCCTGGTGACACCGGAAAAGGCCGGCCCCGTTGCCTGGGCGGAAGCCTATGGCGGCTGGGGCAAGAGCTTCGGCGAGAACGGCGATGCCGATCTTTCCAATTCGATCGGCGGCATAGCCTTCGGCATCGACACAGTGCTGGCCGACACCACCTGGCGCCTCGGCATTCTCGGCGGTTATGGCGCGGCATCCTTCGAGCTGGGCGACGGTCTGTCGAGCGGCGACAGCGATGATTTCGATATCGGGATCTATGGCGGCAACCAGTGGGGTCGGCTCGCATTTCGCTTCGGTGCGCTCTACAAGCACCAGGAGGTCTCGACAGAACGCACCGTCGATTTTGGCGGCTTCACCGACCAGCTCTCGGCGGACTACGGGACGAATACCGCACAGGCCTTTGCGGAGCTGGGCTATGAGATCAAGGTCCAGGACGTGCGTCTAGAGCCCTTCGTGAACCTCGCCCAGGTCCACATGCACACGCCCGCCTTCACCGAAGAGGGCGGTGCAGCCTCCCTGTCGCGTGAGGCGAATGACATGAACCTGACCTTCACCAATATCGGTCTGCGGGCCGCGACCGAGGTGGCGCTGGCCGGCGTGAATGCAACAGTCCGGGGGGCTGCCGGATGGCAGCATGCTTTCGGCGATACGGAAACGGCCTCGACCCTGTCCTTTTCCGGTGGCAGCGATTTCGTCACGTCCAGCAAGACGGTCGCCGAAAACAGCCTCGTCCTGCAGGCCGGCATCGACATGCCCATCGCTCCGATGACGACGATTGGCCTGGATTTCGACGGCAGCTACAGCAACCGTGGCAATGCGCAATCCGTCAAACTGAGTTTTCAGAAGCACTTCTGACGAGAATTTGACCAGTGCGGGGCGGTAGGCCGCCCCGCAGGTCTCCGAATGCTCTCAGCGCGCAGGCCCGATCCGCAGCCCCTGCGAAGCGTGGAAATCGACGCGCAGGTGCTCATAGCTGGCGATGGTCGGATGAGAGGTTTCGAGCGGATGGGCATGGGTGGCCGTAATGACGGCAACGTCAGCGCCCGCGGCCTCTCCAGCCCTGACGCCGGCCAGCACATCCTCGAACACCAGGCAGCGGGATGGATCGAAACCGAGCCGCTCTGCCCCAAGCCGATAGCCAGCGGGATCGGGCTTGCCGATCTTCACGTCTTCTGCAGTCACGATCTGGAGCGGCTGCGGGAGGCCGGCAGCGCCGATGCGCGCGCGGGCGAGGGCTGATGGTGCCGAAGTCACGATCGCCCAGCGCTCGGCCGGCAGGCTCTTGAGGAATTCGATGGCGCCCGGGATGGGAACGATGCCCTCGAGATCCTCGATCTCGCCGCGCTCCACTTCAAGCGCCTCCTGCACCACGTCGATGCCGGGCAGGTTCAGCGCGCTGATCGTGTCGATCCCGCGCTTGCCATGCATGCTCGGCAGGAAGGTTTGGAGATCAAGCCCATGCTTGAGCGCCCAGCGGCTCCACACGCGCTCGGCCGCGGCGATGGAATTGAGCAGCGTGCCGTCCATATCGAAGAGGAAGGCATCGTAGAAGCGGTCGAAAAGCGGGTCGGGGGAATGATGCAAGGCCTGGATCCTTTGGTCGAACGCACGATGAGGCTCCCGTACCGGCTCTGAACCGGGCCTGCAAACACTTAATCGGGATAGGCCGGGATGACAGGTGACAGGGCCCTCTCTCTGCCCTAGTCTTTGGCACGAGAGACAGGGGCGTCTGGCGAAAGCCGGGCTGAGAAGCACCCTTTGAACCTGAACCAGATCATGCTGGCGGAGGGAGTCGCTCGGGTGCCGCGGGCTCTCCGCGTCCTGCCCGTCGCTTCTTCGCCGTCTGAGGAGAAGCAGTCATGACATCCACCCCCATCCGCAACGTGCTTTCCATTGCCGGCTCCGACCCCTCCGGTGGCGCCGGCATCCAGGCCGATCTCAAGGCCTTCTCCGCGCGCGGCTGCTACGGCATGGCGGCCATCACCGCGCTCACGGCGCAAAACACGCAAGGCGTCTCTGCTGTCGTGCCGCTCGATCCCGAATTCGTGGCCGAGCAGATCCGCATGGTCTTCGCCGATGTGCACGTCGATGCCGTGAAGATCGGGATGATCGCCAATGCCGGGATCGCAAGGGCCGTGGCCGAGGCGTTGAAGCCCCATCGCGGCATCCCTGTCGTGCTCGACCCCGTGATGATCGCCAAGGGTGGCGCAAGCCTGCTGGATCCTGATGCCGTCGAAGCGCTCAAGACCGAACTCCTGCCGCTTGCAACTCTGCTCACGCCGAACCTGCCGGAGGCTGCAGCCCTGCTCGGCGATCCCGAAGCCTGCGACCGGCGCATCATGGAATCCCAGGCCATCAGGTTGACGACGCTCGGCCCCCGCGGCGTCTTGATCAAGGGCGGCCATCTTGCCGGTGGCGAAAGCCCTGATGTGCTGGTGGCGGATGGCCAGGTGACCTGGTTCGAGGCCGACCGTATCGAGACCCGCAATACTCATGGCACGGGCTGCTCTTTGTCGAGTGCGCTGGCGGCTGAACTGGCGATGGGGGAAAACGTCGAGGAGGCCGTGCGCGTTGCCAAGACCTGGCTCAAGGAGGCCGTTCGGACATCGAACAGCCTGTCTGTTGGCTCAGGCCACGGTCCGGTCCACCACTTTCATGCACTTTGGCCGGCCTCTACGCCGGCTTGAACTCAGAGACGTTGAATGTAGGCAAAAGAAAACCCGGCGCTGGAGACGCCGGGTTGAAGTGAACTTGACTGCGTGGGGTTAATGATCGGCCTTGATAAAGGTTCCGTTCTGCAACTCTTTCATCGCCTGCATCAGTTCCTCGCGGGTGTTCATCACGATCGGACCGTGCCAGGCGACTGGCTCCTTGATCGGCTTGCCGGTCACCAGCAGGAAGCGGATGCCCTGTTCGCCGGCCTGCACGGTGATCTCGTCTCCGGTGTCGAAAACGACGAGCGTGCGGTTGCCGGAGAGATCGCGGATATTGAGCTCTTCGCCCATATACTCCTTCTCGACCTTCACGCCGAACGGCTTGGACGCATCCCGGAACGAGCCGGAGCCGGCGAAGATATAGGCGAAGGCCGAGCGATAGGTATCGACCGGGAATGTCTTGCGCTTGCCGGGCGGCACCGAGATGTCGAGATAGACTGGCTCGGCAGCGATGCCGTCGACAGGGCCGCTCTTGCCCCAGAAGTCGCCACAGATGACCCGCACAGACGTGCCGTCATCATCGATGACAACGGGGATCTCGGGCGACTTGATGTCCTGATAGCGCGGCTTCGTCATCTTTAGCGACGAAGGCAGGTTGGCCCAGAGCTGGAAGCCATGCATGCGGCCGGCGAAGTCGCCCTTCGGCATTTCCTGGTGCAGAATGCCGCTGCCCGCCGTCATCCATTGCAGGTCGCCCGCGCCCAGCATGCCCTGGTTGCCCAGGCTGTCGCCATGTTCGACGGTGCCGGCCAGGACATAGGTGATCGTCTCGATGCCGCGATGCGGATGCCAGGGGAAGCCGCGAACGTAATCCATCGGCTCGTCGTTGCGGAAATCGTCCATCATCAGGAAGGGGTCGGTCATCGAGGGATCGCCGAAGCCGAACACACGGTGCAGCTTGACGCCCGCACCCTCCATGGTCGGCGTGGCACGGCTCTCATGCTTGACGGGGCGGATGGACATTCGGGGCCTCCTCGGGAAACGGCTCTTTGCTCAGGTGGCAATATAGGCGAGGGGGCCGGTGCACGCAGGCCCGCTGAACAGAACGCAGTGTTCACTTTTGTGCCAGTCGACGGCAGGAAGAATGTTGCACTGCCCGACAAAATTTTGTCATGAAGGATGCCATGTTTGCAAATCATTAGTCTATCGGGCCAAGACTGTTGAAAACGAGCAGTCGGTTCGATGGAACTGGGGCAAAAAGCATATGTGTCGTTGGGCAGCTTACCGTGGCGTTCCGATCTTCCTCGAGGAGCTTGTCACCTCGCCTGCGCATTCCCTGATCGAGCAATCGCATTGCGCGACCCGCGCCAAGACGGCGACCAATGGCGATGGCTTCGGCCTCGCCTGGTATGGTGACCGTCCTGAGCCAGGCCGCTTCCGGGATGTGCTTCCGGCCTGGTCCGACTGCAATCTGAAGAGCCTTGCAAGCCAGATCCGCTCCCCGCTCTTCCTCGCCCATGTGCGCGCCGCGACCCATGGCGCGACCCGCCGCGACAACTGCCATCCCTTCGTCCAGGGCAACTGGTCCTTTATGCATAACGGCCAGATCGACAATTTCGATCGCATTCGCCGGCCGATGGAAGGCATGCTGGATGACGAGCATTTCCACGCACGCGTCGGCACGACCGACAGCGAGCTGCTTTTCCTGCTTGCCCTCCAGTTCGGCCTGAGGGAACGCCCGATCGCTGCGATGAGCGAGGCCGTGGGCTTCGTCGAGCAGATCAGCCTGCATCTGACGGGCACGGCCCGCATCCGCATGACGGCAGCCTTCTCCGATGGCAAGACGCTTTATGCGGTGCGCTACTCGACGGATGAATATGCGCCGACGCTGTTTGCAGCACCCATGGGGCCGAAGGGCAGCTTCTGTCTCGTGTCGGAGCCTCTGAACGACGAGACGGATACCTGGGTGGAAATTCCCGCCGGCAGTGCCGTGATCCTCAGCGAAAACGGCCTGGATGCCGCCGAGTTCAAGCCAGAAGTCGAGCGCACCCGGGTGGACCAGATCCGTCAACCGGCCATGGCCGCAGGCTGAGACCTGGGTTTTACTCGACGATGCCGAGTTCCGCGCGCAGCTTGCGCGTCAGTGAGGCGCTGACCGTGCGATAGGAGCGCGTGATATATTCCCGCACATCCGCTTCGCTGAGTTCCGTATCCGGGTTCACCGTCACCCACTTGCGCTTGGCGAAATAGGGGGCCTGCGACACGCCCTGGAGTGATGTCAGGATCTCGAAGCTTTCCTCGCTCACCTTGAAGCAAATGCGCCGTTCGGCGTCTGTCAGCAGTGCAAAGACCTTGTCGCCGACCTTGGCGATACGGCTGTCCCACTGGTCGATAAGTGTGGTTCCGGCGAAGCCTTCGGTAAAGGCATCGAAATCAGGGCGGGTAAACAGGCTCATGCGCCGGTCCCCCCGATCTGGGTTGCGATCCAGAGCGCCAGCCGTTCGGCGACCTCGTCCTTGGAAAGATCCGGCCAGCCTTCCACGCCGTCGCGGCTGATGAGCTTCACCCGGTTGCGGTCGCCGCCCATGATCCCGGTTTCCGGGGACACGTCGTTGGCGACGATCAGGTCAGCGCCCTTGCGCTCGAGCTTGCCCTTGCCGTTTTCTTCGACATTCTCGGTCTCTGCCGCAAAGCCGACGACGAGACGCGGACGCATGCCATGATGCCCCACCGTCTTGAGGATATCTGGGTTTTCCGTGAGCTCGAGCGGCGGCGGGGCCTCGCCCGGCTGCTTCTTGATCTTCTGTTCGGCTGATGTTGCCACCCGCCAGTCGGCGACGGCGGCAACCATGACAGCGATATCGGCTGGCAGTGCCGAAAGAACGGCGTCGCGCATCTCGTCTGCGCGCTCGACATGAAGGGTTTTCACGCCTGCGGGATCGGCGATCGTGACCGGCCCGGAAACCAACGTTACATCCGCGCCAAGCCGCGCAAGCGCTCCGGCAATCGCATGCCCCTGCTTGCCCGAGGAGCGATTGGCAATATAGCGCACGGGATCGATCGGCTCATGGGTCGGCCCTGAGGTGACGATAGCTTTCATGCCGCTCAGTGGCTTCGGACCTGAGAGCAGGTCTTCGACCCGGGCAACGATGTCGAGCGGCTCGGCCATCCGCCCACGCCCGCGCTCGCCGCTTTCGGCCATCTCGCCTTCCATCGGGCCAACAGCCTGGATGCCATCGCGCTGGAGCACCGCAAAGTTTCTCTGCGTGGCAGGATGTGCCCACATCTTCGGGTTCATTGCGGGCGCGATGAGCACCGGACGGTCGGTCGCAAGCAGCACGGTGGACGCAAGGTCGTCGGCCAGCCCGTTCGCCATCTTCGCCATCAGGTCGGCGGTGGCAGGGGCAACGAGCACGAGATCGCATTCGCGCGCCAGCCGGATATGGCCGACATCCTGCTCGTCCTCGCGGGAGAAGAGCTCGGTATAGACATGGGAGGCCGAGAGAGCGCCGACGGCGAGCGGCGTGACGAATTCCTGGGCGCCACGGGTCATGATTGGGCGCACGCTTGCACCGCGCTCCCGGAGCCTCCTGATGAGGTCGAGGCTCTTATAGGCGGCGATGCCACCCGCGATAACCAGCAAAATGCGCTTTCCGGCCAAGCTCATGAAGAACAACCCTTAATGTCTGCGGCGCGACCCTAACGCAAATCGGGTCGCTGGCAAATCACCGGACGCTAGACTGGTAAATGCGCCTCAGCCCGCGCCGTCGAGCTTCAGGGGAACCTCAGCCACGGTGCCATGCGTGCCTTCGAGATAATGCAGACCGTCCCCCAGCGTCGCCGCCATGGATTTGACGATACGGCTGCCAAGGCCGGTACCCTTGGGCGCACTCTCAGGATCGATGCCGATGCCGTCGTCTTCGACGCGCAGCATGGCTGCACCGTCGGGGAGCATCTTCAGGTGCACGCGGATATCGCCGGGCTGCCCGGGGGCATAGGCATATTTGAAGGCATTGGTGACGAGTTCGGTCACGATCATGCCGACCGAAACCGCCTTGTCGGCACTCATCGAAATCTGGTCGGCGTCGAGCAGCAGGCGGATCGGCTTTTCCGCGCTGTGCAGCGAGCTGTAGAGCTCAGCGGTGAGGCGGCTGAGATACCGGTCAAGTTCGACCCGGCTGACATCGTCGGAGGTGTAGAGGCTGCGATGCATGCCGGCGATGGCGGTGATGCGTGCCTGGGTCTCTGCAAGCTCCGCCTTCACCTCTTCGCTCCGGGCGCTGGAGATCTGCAGCCTGAGAAGGCTTGCGACCAGCGCCAGCGAATTGGCGACCCGGTGGTTCACCTCGGCCAAAAGGGCTTCTGCCCGCTCCTTGCCCAGACGGATCTCTTCGTCGGCCCGGACCTTTGCCGCCCGCAGCTGTGCGTTTGCCACCGTCTGCTCGATGGCGCTCGACAGCAGCGAGAGAAAGTCGTCGCTGACGGTCTTGATCACATAGTCGGCAGCACCCGCCTTGATCGCTTCGATCGCAACCTGCGCCTCGTTGGAACCGGTGACATAGACCACGGGCACATCGATCTCGGCCTCCCGCATTCGGGCGAGCACATCATGGCCGGTCGTCTGGCGCAGATAGTGGTCAAGCACGACGACATCGAAGGTGTCAGTCTGCAGGAGGTGGAGCGCCTCGTCTGGATTCTCGGCATGTGCCACCTCGTGTCCGAGGCGGCCCATATGCTTCTGCACCAGCCGGGCGATGGCTGCATCGTCGTCAATGTATAGGACGCTGAAGCGCATCGCCGGGCCGCCGTCAGGGAATTTGCATGACGGAGAAGAACAATCCGAGCTGGCGAATGGCATTGGCGAAATTGTCGTAATCGACAGGCTTGGTGATGTAGACATTGGCCCCAAGATCGTAGCACCGCTGTATTTCGCGCTCGTCATCCGTCGTCGTGAGGATGACGACCGGGAGCCGTCGCGTATGCGGATTGGATTTGATTTTTTCGAGAATATCGGTGCCCGACATGTCGGGGAGATTGAGATCGAGCAGGATCAGCAAATAGCGATCTTCCGAGACCTTGCCACTGCGATCTTTGCCGAGAACATAGTCGAGCGCCTCGGTCCCGTTGGTAAACGGGATGATGTCGTTGTGCACGCCGGCGCGACGCACGTTCTTTTCGATCAGACGGGCATGACCCTCGTCGTCCTCGACCATGATGATGGTGACTTCTTTACCCACGGCTTTCATATTCAACTCCGTACCAAGCGTGACAGGTCAGATGGCAGTCGCAGGACGAACGTCGATCCCTGTCCGAATTGGGAGCGAACGGTGATTTCTCCTCCGAGATTCCGCGCGAGTGAGCGGACATGGGCAAGGCCGATGCCTTCGCCGGACTGGTCCTGCTGACCGGAGCGGCGGAAGAGTTCGAAGATGCGTTCGTGGTCCTGTTCTGCAATGCCACGGCCGTTGTCCTCCACTTCGATCCGAACCATGTGACGCCCTTCGGGCGTGGTTCGGACGGCGAGGGTCAAGGGCCGATCCGGATGCTTGTATTTGATAGCATTGTCGAAAAGGTTACCGAGAATCTGTTCGACCGAGAGCCGGTCGGTATTGAGGCGAGGGGCCTTTATGTCGAGATCGATCTTGCCATCGCTCTCGCTTATCTGGTGATACACGCTGTTGGTGATCGTTTCCAGCAATGGCTGCAGCTCCACGATTTCGGGCTTCAACTGACGTCGTCCGTCGCGGGAAATCTTCAGAATGGCATTGATCAAGCCGTCCATCTTCTTGGTCGACGAACGAATGAAGCCGATGGCCTCAGGCAGATCCTCGGAGGCCGCCAGTCGCGCCTCTCGGATCTGGTCTTCCGACACCGGCTTGCCGTCGTTCAGCACATAGGCCTGCAGGGCCTTCAGCGAAGCGTCCAGTTCGGCCGTGAAGCCCATGATGTTGACGAGCGGCGCCCGCAGGTCATGCGTGACGATATAGGCGAAACGCTGGATTTCCTGGTTCGCTTGCATGAGATCTTCAGTACGCTCGGCGACGCGTGCTTCCAGGCCCTGGTTGAGCACTTCGACTTCGCGTCTCGAAGACGCCAATGCGCGCACATGCTGTGCAACCACCAGAATTGCCCCGCCCATCACGGCGATAATCGCGATGCCCCCGCCGATGGTGATCCACTGCAATTGCTGCGTAGCCGAGAGCTGGGCTTCCGTCCCGCTGTCGACATTGGCGTCGGACAGTTGCTTGAACTCATCCAGCATCTGGCGGATGTCGTTCATCAATTCGCGGCCGACATCGCTCTGGACCAGTTCGATGGCCTGATCCTGCTCGCCGCTGCGGACGAGATTGATCGCCTGCCCCATCTCCGCGAGTTTGCCCCGTACCTTGTCGCGCAGAGCGTCCATCTGCTGCGCCTTGATCGGGCGATCTTTCACGGCGAGTGCCAGTGCTTCCACGTCGTCACGAATTTCGCTGGCAGCGCCTTCGTAGGGTTGCAGGAACAATTCGTCACGGGTGATGACAAAGCCGCGCTGCCCTGTCTCGGCATCGGTCAGCTTTTGCATCAGATTGGCCGCCATGCGGCGGATGTTACGTTCCTGGAGAATGTAGTCGAAGGTCGAGCGCGTGCGCTCGACGAGACCGAAGGTCGCGACGATGATCCCGATGAGAATTCCGGTGCCGATCAGGAGGAAAAGCAGCGTGGACCGGACGAAGCCGGTTTGGGTGGCGGACATGGAACTCCTGAAGGAACAAGAAAAGCGTAACGCCGTTCCAACGCGGCATTCACGACTTTGTTCCATCGAAAGATCAAGAAAATTTGGTTTGCCTGCTGCCGATGAGGCGGCTCAGGACACCTGCACCGCAATGACGACTGCAGCCACTGCGATGACCCAGAGCGCCACACGCCCGAGCCTGGTATGCCTTGCCTCGGCGCGCCCGATCCGCTCCGCAGTATCGGCATCGAAGCGCAGGCCTTCTTCGCTCATCCGCACGATCTCGCCATGCAGCTTCTCGGTCTTGGCGGCGATCTCCGGCAACGCTTCGGCAAGCCTGAGCGCTGCCTTGGCACCGTCCTTGAGGTCGGTGGCGATGCGCTTCGGCCCGAGATTGTCGCGTATCCAGTGCGACACGACCGGCTCGGCGGCCTTCCACATGTTGAAGCGGGGATTGAGGATGCGCGAAACACCTTCGACAACGACCATCGTCTTCTGCAGCATCACCAGTTCGGGACGCGTTTCCATGTCGAAGATTTCGGTGACCTCGAACAGAAGCGTCAGCAGCTTGCCCATCGAGATCGTCTCGGCGGGCTGCCCATGGATCGGCTCGCCAATCGCCCGGATCGCCTGGGCAAAGCTCGCGACATTGTGGTGCGACGGCACATAGCCCGCCTCGAAGTGTACCTCAGCGACGCGCATGTAGTCGCGCGTGATGAAGCCATAGAGGATCTCGGCGAGGAAGCGCCGTTCCTTCTTCCCAAGCCGCCCTGCGATGCCCATGTCGACCGCAACGATCATGCCAGTGGGATCGACGAACAAATTGCCGGGATGCATGTCGGCATGGAAGAAGCCATCCCGCAGCGTATGGCGCAGGAAGGACTGGATCAGCGTGTCGGCCAGCGCATTGAGGTCGTGGCCGGCGGCCCTGAGGCCCTCGACGTCCGACATCTTGACGCCGTCGATCCATTCCATCGTGACGACATCGCGGCCGGTGCGCTCCCAGTCGACTTCCGGCACGCGGAAGCCGGGATCGGCCTTGGTGTTCTCGGCGATTTCGGACAGCGCTGCCGCCTCGAGCCGCAGATCCATCTCGACCTTGGTGGTCTGCTCAAGCGTCTTCGTCACCTCGACGGGGCGCAGGCGCCGCGAATTGGGAATGAACCGCTCCTGCAGATGGGAAACGAGATACATGGCCTCAAGATCAGCGGCGAAACGCTTGCGCACGCCCGGGCGGATGACTTTCACCGCAACCTTGCGAGGGCCGTCAGGCGTCGCGACCTCGGCCGGATGCACCTGCGCGATCGAGGCTGCAGCGATCGGTTCGCCGAAATTCGTATAAAGCTCGGTGACCGGACGACCGAGTGATTCCTGGATCGTCGACCTGGACGCCTCGGTGGGGAAAAAGGCCATCCGATCCTGAAGGCCTGCGAGATCTTCGGCAAAATCCGCACCGACGACATCGGGGCGCGTCGCGAGGAACTGGCCAATCTTCACATAGGATGGACCGAGCCGTGCCACTGCACTCGCAAGCCTGTCAGAACGCTCCGCCGACTTCGCGCGGCTGCGCGCAAGCGGTGCAACAGCGGCCTTGGCGATGCCGACGAGCGGCGGTAGACCCTCGGAGGGCAGCGCCGCGACAACACCTTCCCGCACCAGCACCCAGCCGACCCGCGCCAGGCGGAAATATGCACCGATCGTGCTCATCCGGATCAGATCTTCCAGCCGGAATGCAGAGCCACAATGCCGCCAGTGTAATTGGTGAAGCGTACGCTGGAGAAGCCGGCGCGTTCGATCATCCGGGCGAAATCAGCCTGGTTCGGGAACTTGCGGATCGATTCCACCAGATACTGGTAGGGTTCGGCGTCGCCGGTGATCATCTTGCCGAAACGCGGGATCGCGTTGAACGACCAGGCATCATAAAACTTGTCCAGCAACGGCAGCTCGACTTCCGAGAATTCCAGCACGAGCAGGCACCCGCCGCGCTTCAAAACGCGAAAGGCTTCCGACAGCGCCACGTCGATATGCGGCACGTTGCGAATGCCCAACGAGATCGTATAGGCATCGAAGGTATTGTCGTCGAAGGGCAGGCTCTCGGCATTGGCCTCGACAAAGGTCAGGTTGTCCGAAAGTCCATTCTTCTGCGCCCGCTCGGCCCCGACGCCCAGCATCGATCCGTTAATGTCGAGTACGGTCACGTGGGCCAGCCGATTGGAGGCCTCCACGATGCGAAATGCGATGTCGCCGGTGCCGCCGGCCACATCAAGCACCTTGTAGTTCGGATCCTTGCGCGGATTGAGCGAGGAAACCAACGCGTCCTTCCAGACACGGTGCATGCCGGCCGACATCACATCATTCATGATGTCGTAGCGCTTGGCCACCTTGTGGAAGACGTCGTTGACCAGGCCCTGCTTTTCCTGCTCGTCGACCTGGCGGAACCCATAAAATGTTTCCATGCCGCCATCGGCGGAAGTGCGGCTTTCGGTCATCGGTTTACTCCACGGAACGGACAGGACGGGCGGGACCATAGCGAAAAGGGCTCTCACGCGCTATCTGCGCAAGTGCACCGGCTTCAAGGCTGGTCTATAGACCGTAAAACAGGCGCTTCAAACAGAAAGATGGGCTGAAATGCCGGAATTGCCAGAGGTAGAGACAGTCCGTCGCGGCTTGGCGCCGACCATGGAAGGCGCACGGATCCTGCAGCTGGAGTTGCGCCGCCCCGATCTTCGCTTCCCCCTGCCGTGCGATTTTGCCGCAAGGGTCGAGGGGCGCCGGATCGAGGCCCTGTCGCGGCGCGCAAAATACCTGCTGATCGACCTTGAGGATGACCTGACCGTGATTGCCCATCTCGGCATGTCCGGCTCCTTCCGCATCGAGGCAGGAGCTGCGGTGGAGGCGCCTGGCGTCTTCCACCATGAGCGCAGCAAGGACGAGAAGCACGATCACGTCGTCTTCCATCTGGACGGGGCCGAGGGGCCGGTCCGCGTCATCTATAATGACCCGCGCCGTTTCGGCTTCATGGAGCTGATGGCTCGATCAGAACTCGACACCTATCCCGCCTTCCGCGATCTGGGTCCCGAGCCTGTCGGCAACATGCTCTCCGCCGATTATCTGGCGACGCGGTTTGCCGGACGCAGCCAGCCACTGAAGGGCGCGCTGCTCGATCAGAAAGTGATCGCCGGTCTCGGCAATATATATGTCTGCGAGGCGCTCTGGCGGTCCCATCTGTCGCCAACCCGCAAGGTAGCGACCCTGGTGACGGCAAAGGGCAAGCCCAAGGCGGAGCTGGCGCTGCTGACCCAGTCTATCCGTGACGTCATCGTCGATGCGATCCAGGCTGGCGGCTCGTCGCTGCGCGACCACATCCAGGCGGATGGCACGCTCGGTTACTTCCAGCATTCCTTCCGCGCCTATGACCGCGAGGGCGAGCCCTGCCTGACCGATGGTTGTGGGGGTACCGTCGAAAGGATAGTTCAATCCGGCCGCTCGACATTCTATTGTAGCCGCTGCCAGAAATAAGGCCTTTGAGGCCACAAGGGAGGACGCCATGTCATTTGAAACCCTGCTGATGGAACGCCGTGACCGTGTGGCACTCGTCGCGCTGAACCGGCCCCAGGCGCTGAACGCCCTGAACTCGACCGTGATGCGCGAGCTTCGCCAGCTTCTGGCCGAGCTGCAGGCGGATGCGACCGTGGGTGCCGTCGTGATCACCGGGTCGGAGAAGGCGTTTGCCGCTGGCGCCGATATCAAGGAAATGCAGTCGCTCGAATTCGTCGATGCATATACCGGCGGCTTCATCGGCGGCTGGGACGAGATCGCCGGCTTCCGCAAGCCGTTGATCGCGGCCGTCTCCGGCTTTGCGCTGGGCGGTGGCTGCGAGCTCGCCATGATGTGCGATTTCATCATCGCCTCGAAGACCGCGAAGTTCGGCCAGCCCGAGATCACGCTGGGCATCATCCCCGGCATGGGTGGCTCGCAGCGGCTCACACATGCGGTCGGCAAGGCCAAGGCCATGGATCTCTGCCTCACCGGCCGCATGATGGATGCGACCGAAGCCGAGAGCGCCGGCCTCGTCGCCCGCGTCGTCGAGCCCGAGCGACTTCTGGATGAGGCGCTGGAAGCAGCCGCCAAGATCGCGTCTTTCTCCCTGCCGTCAGTGATGATGGCAAAGGAGGCGGTCAACCGCGCCTTCGAGCAGACCTTGGCCGAAGGGCTGCGTTCCGAGCGCAGGCTTTTCCATTCGCTCTTCGCCACCGAAGACCAGAAGGAAGGCATGGCGGCCTTCGTCGAGAAGCGGAAGCCCGCCTTCAAGAACAGGTAAGCGTGTTGCCAAAGTCACGGATCCGGTCGCATCGCTTCCATTCCGTGACTTTGGTACAGGGACGGCGCGTTATCTGCAGAATCCGCGTTGACGCATTCCCGCTTTCCCGCTATATGCCCGCCCACGGTTGGGAAAGCCGATGCGCTTTTCCCATGAAACAGCTCCCCATGTGCTGGTATGGCAGGTCGCAACGACCCGACGCGGCGATGGTGGGCTTTGGTTTGAATTCGAGAGAGGCATCTATGGCCAATACAGCTTCGGCGAAGAAGGCGACCCGCAAGATCGCTGCCCGTACTGCAGTCAACAAGGCTCGTCGTTCGCGGGTCCGTGGTTTCATCCGCAAGGTCGAGGAAGCCATCGCTTCCGGCGACGCAACGGTTGCCAAGGACGCCCTCCAGGCTGCTCAGCCGGAGATCCAGCGCGCCGCCACCAAGGGCGTGGTTCACGCCAACACGGCATCGCGCAAGATCTCGCGTCTGGCCGCTCGTGTGAAGGCCCTGGCTGTCTAATTTAAGACACCTTTTCGACAAAATCTGAAGAGCCTGGCGTTGCGCCGGGCTTTTTGTCGTTTCCGCTGCGCCTTACCGGAAAATGATGTTTTAGGGCTTCCTGCTGCACTGCATCTTGTCAGTCCAGTGACATAAAAAATCCTGATAATTCAATAGGTTCAGGGAGGTGCCTTGTTCAATCGCCACTTCACCCTGGGGGAAGTTGGCCCCCTCGTGAGTCAAGAGAAATTTTATTTTTTCGCTTTGCGAGAGGCCCATTTTGTGCCCGTTTGGGAATCTCCTTGATTCAAAAGCGATTCTTTTTCGGCCGAATGTGACGCAAAAATGAAGTACGAAGAGTCAATGGTCCAAGCGCCCGATAGCCTAAAAATCGGTGTTGATCTTCACATTTGATCCTGCCTTAATGTGTCTCAGCAAAGGGCGAGGGACTAGCCCGAAACGGCGGTCTGAACGGCAGCAATGCCCACAAGACAAGTCGCCTTTGCCGGAGCGGAGTGTTTCCATTCCGTTTTCTCATAAAGTAATCGGCGTTGCATCGGAGACGTAGCCGTTTCCGCGCGATGACGATTTGTGTCTTGTCTGCAGTGTTGCAGACCGGGCCGGTAAATGGCGAGCCGCATGTCGAGGATGTGGTTTGTGCATATGGAGCGACCAGCGCCGTGAGGGAGGCGAGGGGCAAGTCATGCAGGTGCTTTTGGCTGAAGCGCTGACGTGACGCGTTCGGGGACCGTCGATCCGTTCGGATCGACTTGAGATGAAGCGGCTGTCGGACGGCGATAGAAACGCCCGGCACCTGGAATGAATTTGGAAGGCGGCAACATGCATATGAACTCTATGACGGCCGGTGCATTGGCGAACGGGGACAATGCACATTCGGCGCTCGGCGCCACGTGCTCCGAAGGAGCAGGAGAGAACGCCGATATGAAGCATAACGATCTCTTTGACCGCTTCAGCAAGAGACTGAAGGCCCAGGTCGGGGTCGACGTCTACCAGAGCTGGTTTGGACGCTTGAAGCTCCATTCCGCATCGAAGAGCGTGGTGCGCCTGACGGTACCCACCACCTTTCTGAAGTCGTGGATCAACAACCGTTACCTCGATCTCATCACATCGATCTTCCAGGCCGAGGATCCGTCGATCCTCAAGGTCGAGATCATGGTGCGCAGCGCAAGCCGCAGCACCCGTGGTCCGCAGGCCGAGGATCGTCCTGCCGGCGCCGAGGCGGCACAGCCCGCAGCCGTCCGCAAGTCCGGCCCCCAGTCGATCGGCCAGATCGCAACCCCGCAGGTCTCCTCGTCCGGCAACACGGCGCGCAGCCAGAGCGGCCCGCTCTTCGGCTCGCCGCTCGACAGCCGTTACACCTTTGACGGCTTCGTCGAAGGCGCATCCAACCGCGTGGCACTCGCGGCCGCCAAGACAATCGCGGAAGCCGGCGCTGGCGCTGTGCGCTTCAACCCGCTTTTCATTCATTCCTCGGTTGGTCTCGGCAAGACGCACCTGCTCCAGGCGATCGCCAATGCTGCGGTTCACAGCCCGCGCCAGCCGCGCGTTGTCTACCTGACCGCCGAATACTTCATGTGGCGTTTCGCAACCGCGATCCGCGACAATGATGCCCTGACGCTGAAGGACTCGCTGCGCAACATCGACCTCCTGATCATCGACGACATGCAGTTCCTGCAGGGGAAGATGATCCAGCACGAATTCTGCCATTTGCTCAACATGCTGCTCGACAGCGCCAAGCAGGTCGTCGTTGCCGCCGACCGTGCGCCCTGGGAGCTGGAATCGCTCGATCCACGCGTCCGTTCGCGTCTCCAGGGTGGCGTTGCCATCGAAATGGAAGCGCCCGACTACGACATGCGCCTCGACATGATGAAGTCGCGCCTGGATGTTGTCCGCAAGGACGATCCGTCGATCGATATCCCTGCTGACATCCTGGAACACGTTGCGCGCAACATCACCAGCAGCGGCCGTGATCTGGAAGGCGCCTTCAACCAGCTGCTCTTCCGTCGCTCCTTCGAGCCGAACCTGTCGATCGAACGCGTCGATGAACTGCTCGCCCACCTCGTTGGTGCCGGTGACCAGAAGCGCGTGCGCATTGAAGACATCCAGCGCGTCGTCGCCCGTCATTACAACGTGTCGCGTCAGGAACTGGTGTCGAACCGCCGCACCCGCGTCATCGTCAAGCCGCGCCAGATCGCCATGTATCTGTCGAAGACGCTGACCCCGCGCTCCTTCCCGGAGATCGGCCGTCGCTTCGGCGGCCGTGACCACACGACCGTATTGCATGCCGTGCGCAAGATCGAAGAGCTGATCTCGGCCGACCAGAAGCTGTCGCAGGAAATCGAACTGCTGCGCCGCCTGATCAACGAGTAAGCGATCAGTCGCAGAGATATAGGCCACCGCGATCCCTGAATATGGGTTCGCGGTGGCCTTTTCGTATCCGGATATGGGTTCAGGCGCGGGCGATCACGATGATCTCGGGGCTGGTTGCCGAATAGGGCGTGCCATCCCACCAGCCGAGAAGCTCGACCTCGCCGAATCCCGCAGCGGAGAGCAGGCGCTGGATGGTTTCTACCGGCGCAAAACGTAGTCGGCTCTCGCTGACCAGGGTCTCGCCCGTGGCTTCGATCGTGAAGACCGCATCGAAGGTCACGTGTTCGTCCTCGACGTCCTTGATCTGGTAATAGACGTCGACCGGCCCGATGCCGTCGATGATCCGCTGTTCGCGTGTCTTCTCCCGCGTCCAGTCTTGCCAGGCTTTATGTTGCGGATTGCGGCTTTCAAGGATCAGCCTGCCGCCCGGCACCAGGTGCCGATGAATGTTGCGCAAGGCATCCAGGGTTTCGACATCGTCGAGAAAGACCTGGAAGACATGCCCCGTCATGATGGCAAGGTCGAAACGATCGGGAAGCGTAAACTCGGCAGCGGGCGCCTGGAACCCACGCGACCCGACCTTGCTCGTCCTTCGCCCGCGCAACCTGCAGCATGCCGTCTGCCGGATCGATGCCGGTCACCGTGTGCCCGCGGTCTGCCAGACGCAGCGTCACCGATCCCGTGCCGCATCCGATGTCGAGCACGCGGCAGGGAGTCTGGGTGAAATTCTCATAGAAATCGCCGTCTTCGCCATGATGGTTGAAGGCGTCATAGAGGCGGGCCATGTCGAAACGGGCAAAGGCTGGATCGACCGGCATCGTCTCCAACTCCCTCAGCAGGCGAGATCGGCGACGACGGCGTCGAGGATCAGCATGCCCGGCGGCGTGCAGCGCAGCCGCGAATTGCCGAGCCGCTCGATGAAGCCCTGTTCGAGCAGAAACTGCTCCTTGTCCGGATCGGGATCGCGGCCGGAAAGTTGCTGCCAGCGGGCGAGGTCGACCCCTTCGCGCAGCCGAAGTCCCATCAACAGAAGCTCGTCGGCCTGGGCCTCATGATCGAGCTCTTCGCGCTCGATGATGCCATGACCATTCTGCTCGACGGCAGAAAGCCAGGTCTCCGGATGCCGCTCGGCAACGGTTGCAATCTTCGTCCGCCCCTGGGTCAGCCGTCCATGCGCGCCGGGTCCGATACCGGCATAGTCGCCGTAGCGCCAATAGGTCAGATTATGCCGGCTCTCCGCACCCGGGCGGGCGTGGTTGGAAACCTCGTAGGCCGGAAGCCCCTCGCGCGACGTGATCTCTTGCGTCGCCTCGTAAAGCGTCGCGGCATGCTCGTCGTCGGGCACGATCAGCTTGCCGGCCTTGTGCAGACCGTAGAAGGCCGTGCCCTCCTCGATGGTCAGTTGGTAGAGCGACAGATGATCGACCGCATAGGAGATCGCCTCCTTCAGCTCCCGCTCCCAGGCCTCGACGGTCTGGTTCGGACGGGCGTAGATGAGGTCGAAGGACATGCGCGGAAAGATCTCGCGCGCCAGCCGGATGGCTTTCAGCGCATCCGCGACGTCATGCAGCCGGCCGAGAAACTTGAGGTCGGGATCGCTGAGCGCCTGCACACCGAGCGAGACGCGGTTCACCCCGGCCGCCCGATAGCCGTGAAAGCGGGTCGCCTCGACGCTCGAAGGATTGGCCTCCATCGTGATCTCGATACCATCGGGCATGTGCCAGTTGGCGGCAATCCCGTCGAGGATGGCCCCGACGGTCGAGGGCTCCATCAGCGACGGCGTGCCGCCGCCCATGAAGACGCTGGTGACCGTCTTCGGGCCCGACAGCGCGCGCACGGCCTTGAGCTCGGCGAGGAAGGCCGCAACGAAACGCGCCTGATCCACCGGCTGATGGCGAACATGGCTGTTGAAGTCACAGTAGGGACACTTGGCCGCGCAGAAGGGCCAATGCACATAGACGCCGAAGCCGGGTTCGCCGGTGTCGGGCAGCAGCGTGAAGGACCGATCGGTCAAAGCCTCAGGCCTCCAGGCAGGTTTCGACGAAGAGCTTGAAGGCCCGCGCACGATGCGAAAGGGCCGCCGCATCGCCAGGCTTCCAGCCATGCTTTTCGTCCGCCGTCATCTCGCCGAAGGTGCGCTCATGCCCCTCCGGCTGGAAGATAGGGTCGTAGCCGAAACCGGCTGACCCACGCGGCGGCCAGGCAATGGTGCCCTCGACCTCGCCCCGGAAGAATTCCGTATGGCCATCAGGCCAGGCGAGACAGAGCACGCTGACGAAGCGGCATGTCCGCTGGATGGCTTCCGTCGCGCCGCGCTCTGCAAGCGCCTTCTCGACCTTCTCCATCGCCATGGCGAAGTCGCGGCTGCCATCCTCGCGCTCCGCCCAGTTCGCCGTGTAGACGCCAGGCGCACCATCGAGCGCGTCGATGACAAGCCCGCTATCGTCGGAGAGGGCAGGCAGGCCCGACGCCTTGGCCGAAGCCAGCGCCTTGATCGCCGCATTCTCCTCGAAGGTCGTGCCGGTTTCATCCGGCTCGACGAAGTTGAGGTCCTTGGCCGACTTCGCCGAAAAGCCGAAGGGGCCGATCAGGTCGGCGATTTCGGCTATCTTGCCGGCATTGTGGCTGGCAACGACGATCGTGCGGGTGTCGAGTTTACGCATGGATGCCTCTCCGGACTTTCGTCTCAGCCGATCGCCTGCTTCTGCAGCGCGACCAGTTCGTCGATACCGTTTCTTGCGAGGCCGAGCAGGATCAGGAATTCGTCCTGGCTGAACGGCTTGCCTTCGGCCGTGCCCTGGATTTCGACGATGCCGCCGGAACCGGTCATGACGAAGTTGGCATCGGTCTCAGCCGCCGAGTCTTCCAGGTAATCGAGGTCGATCACCGGCTGGCTGGCGAAAATCCCGCAGGAAACGGCCGCGATATGGTCCTTCAGGACCTTCTCGACCTTGATCAGGCTGCGGGTTTCCATCCACTTCAGGCAGTCATGCAGGGCAATGAAGGCACCCGTGATCGCCGCCGTGCGCGTGCCGCCATCCGCCTGGATGACGTCGCAGTCGATCGAGATCTGCCGCTCGCCGAGCGCTTCCAGGTCGACGATGGCGCGCAGCGAGCGACCAATCAGTCGCTGGATTTCCTGCGTGCGACCGCTCTGCTTGCCGGATGATGCCTCGCGGCGCATGCGCTCGCCGGTGGCGCGCGGCAGCATGCCGTATTCGGCCGTCACCCAGCCCTTGCCGGAATTGCGCAGCCATGGCGGCGTCTTTTCTTCAAGGCTCGCGGTGCACAGCACATGCGTATCGCCGAACTTCACCAGGCAGGAGCCTTCCGCATGCTTGGAAAAATTGCGCTCGAACGAAACCTTGCGCATTTGGTCGGTTTTTCTGCCGGATGGCCGCATCGTAATCTCCTGGGTTGTCTGTTGCCTTCTAAGGAGGCAGGCTACCATTTGCAAAGAAAAACCATCCCGCAGCGCCGAGAGGCGCGAAGACCCGGAATTACCGCTTGGTCATCCATCGCGCAGTGACTATATTTCCAGCATGAAACATCTGAGATCCTGTCCGCTGCGCCAATGGCATCACTGAAGACAACCGTCGCAGACGTTTCCGCGTCCCTGGACGATCGCTCCAGGGAGGTGTTTCGCCGTATTGTCGAGACCTATCTCGACTCCGGTGATCCCCTTGGCTCGCGCAATCTGTCGCGCCTCCTTCCGATGTCGCTGTCGCCCGCCTCCGTGCGCAACGTGATGAGCGACCTCGAAGACCTTGGCCTCATCTACGCCCCGCATGTCAGCGCCGGTCGCCTGCCGACGCAAGCCGGGCTGCGCTTCTTCGTCGATGCCTTCATGCAGATCGGCGACCTCTCGGATGGCGAGCGCGACGAGATCGAGCGCCAGATCCGCCCGACCAGCGCCGATCAGCCGATGGAAGCCATGCTCACTGAAGCGAGCCGCATGCTCTCCGGGCTTTCGCGGGGTGCTGGCTTGGTGATCTCGTCGAAGAATGATCCGATCCTCAAGCATGTCGAGTTCATACGGCTGGAGCCGACCAAGGCGCTCGCCGTTCTGGTCGGCGAACACAATCAGATCGAAAACCGCATCATCGATCTGCCGGCCGGTGTCACCGCCTCCCAGCTGACGGAAGCGGCCAATTTCCTGAATGCCAATCTCGCCGGCCAGACGATGCGGGAGTTGCGGAGCCAGATCGAGAAGCTCAAGACGCAGGTCGCGAGCGAACTCGATACCCTGTCGCAGGATCTCGTCGAGCGCGGGCTCGCGGTCTGGTCGGGCGAAGTGGCGGAAAAGCAGCCGGCCCGCCTGATCGTTCGCGGCCGCGCCAATCTCCTCGAAGGCCTGGCAGGTTCCGATGACATCGACCGTCTTCGCCTGCTCTTCGACGACCTGGAGCGTAAGGAAAGCCTGATCGAGATCCTCGACCTTGCCGAAAGCGGACCCGGTGTACGCATCTTCATCGGCTCGGAAAACAAGCTCTTCTCGCTCTCCGGCTCGTCCCTGATCGTCGCACCTTATCGCGACGGCGAAGACCGGATCGTCGGCGCAGTCGGCGTCATCGGCCCCACTCGGCTCAACTATTCGCGCATCGTGCCCATGGTCGACTACACCGCGCAGCTCATGGCCAGGCTCTCGCGCGGCAGTCGTTAGGCGGATTTGCCGCCAACCCTTGATTTTTTCACACCAAACCCTGATATCGGGCACGAATTCGACACCGAGAGTTCGAACACGTAAAACCATTCGGAGAACGTCATGACCGAAGAAACCAACAAGAACGGACCTGACGCGGCCGCCCACGAGGCGCACGCAACCGAAGCGGCTGAACAGCAGGCTGCAGGCGAGGAAGAGGGCGCGTCGGAACGACAGGTCGATCCTGTCGAAGCCTTGAAGGCCGAGAATGCCGACCTGCGCGATCGCTTCCTGCGCCTGGCAGCTGAGATGGACAATCTGCGCCGCCGCACGGATCGTGAAGTCAAGGATGCCAAGTCCTATGCCGTGACCGGCTTTGCCCGCGACATGCTGTCGGTTTCCGACAATCTACGCCGCGCCATCGAGACCCTGCCGGACGAAGCCCGCGCCTCTGCCGATGCCACGATGACGGCATTGATCGAAGGCGTGGAAATGACCGAACGCGGCATGCTCGCCACGCTCGAGCGCCATGGTGTGCGCAAGATCGAGGCTGAAGGCCAGAAGTTCGACCCCAACTTCCACCAGGCCATGTTCGAGGTTCCGAACCCGAATGTCGCCAACAACACGGTCGTACAGGTCGTGCAGGCAGGCTACGCCATCGGCGACCGCGTGCTGCGTCCGGCCATGGTCGGCGTCGCCAAAGGTGGCCCGAAGACGGATGCCGCCTCAGAGGATAGCGCCAAGGCGTGATCGGCCGTGATCACAGTTGAATAAAAAAAGCGCCTCTCGGGGCGCTTTTTTCTTGAGCTGACTGGGAAGCGTCATGGCCTCAGGCGGCGTTCGAAGCCTGTTCTTCGTTGAGGAAGGTGTAGATCGCCGACGCCGATTCGGTCGCGCGCAGCTTGGCCACCAGATCGTGGTCGCGCAGCACGCGTGCAATCCGCGACAGAGCCTTCAGATGGTCAGCGCCTGCACCTTCCGGCGCCAGCAGCAGGAACACGAGATCGACCGGCTGGTCGTCCAGGGCCTCAAAGTCCACGGGCGTTTCCAGACGGGCGAAAATCCCGGTGATCTTGCTGATCTTGTTGAGTTTGCCATGCGGGATGGCGATGCCGTTACCCACCCCGGTCGAGCCAAGACGCTCGCGCTGCAGGATCACGTCGAAAATTTCCCGTTCCGGAATGTCGGTAAGCTTGGAGGCTTTGGCCGCAAGTTCCTGAAGCAGCTGCTTCTTGGAGTTCACCCGGAGGGCCGGTACGACAGCATCCTGCTGCAGCAAATCTGCCAATGCCATATCAATGTCCTTCATGCCTCGGATCGAGGAGCGGGCGACTGCAGTGCGCAGTCGCCCAAGCCGATCTTCAGCCTTTGATGTTGGCGGAATCGATCCACCCGATATTACCGTCATTCCGACGATAAACGATATTCAATTGTTCACTTCCCGGGCTTCTGAACAGAAGAACCGGGTCATCCGTCATGTCGAGAGCCATAACCGCCGAGGCTACGGACATGGTCCGAAGCTTTTTGGTGCTTTCGGCCACGATTGTCGGCGCGTAGTCGTCCGGCAGTTCCTCGTGATCGTCGTCCATGGAATCCATGACCGTGTAGGCCACCTCGATCGACGCGTTCTGAGCTTCGCCCGCGTGATGATCCTTCAGCTTGCGCTTGTAGCGGCGCAGGCGCTTCTCGACGCGCTCGAAGGCGGTGTCGAAGGCCACTTGCGGATCATTGGCCTCGCCTGCGGCATGCAGGTTTGCGCCGGTATCGAGATGCACCAGGCAATCGGCCGCGAAGCGCGACTGCGACTTCGTGACGACCACTTGCCCGGAATACCCTCCGTCGAAGTATTTGGTAACCGCATCCTGGATCCGATCCTCGATCCGCTGCCGGAACGTTTCACCGATTTCCATCTGCTTGCCGGATACACGCACACTCATGGAGTTTCCCTTCTTATGATTGGTTGCGTCTCCATTTTACGCCAAGCGACGCCCGCGTCCAAGCTTTTCGAGCGGTTCGGTCAGTCTGTGCCTTCGTTTGTCGGGCGTAGTCGAGGGTTCTTGCCCTCGGGCAACAGTGTGCGCTGTCGATTGCGGCGCGCTTCTAGCCGCCATCTGAGGAAGAGTCAATGTCCTGTTAATCTTTGCGTCCGGAAGGTGTCCGTCAGACAGCCGAAACCTTGGCCATGGCCCGCTTTTCCCGGCGCCTCTGGACGGAGGAGGGGATGTTCATCGCCTCCCGATATTTGGCGACCGTGCGGCGTGCGAGATCGACACCGCCGGACTTCAGCTGATCGACGATATCGTCGTCGGAGAGCACGGCATCCGGGCTCTCCTGGGCAATCAGGGCGCGGATCCGATGGCGGACAGATTCTGCCGAATGGCTGTCACCGCCCTCTGCCGAGGCGATGGAAACGCTGAAGAAATATTTGAGCTCGAACAGCCCGCGCGGCGTCATCATGTATTTGTTGGTGGTGACGCGACTCACGGTCGATTCGTGCATCTTGATGGCGTCTGCGATCGTCTTGAGATTGAGCGGACGCAGGTGATCGACCCCGTGATCGAGAAAGGCGGACTGCTGGCGCACGATCTCGGCCGCGACCTTGGTAATCGTCTTCGCACGCTGGTCGAGGCTGCGGGTCAGCCAGTTGGCATTCTGCAGGCATTCCGACATGAAAGCCTGGTCCGGCGCATCCTTCGCCGTCCCGGGACGAACCGCTGCCATGTAGCTGTGGTTCACCAGAACCCGGGGTAGGGCATCCGGGTTCAGTTCCACCCGCCATCCGCCAATCCCGTCGGCACGCACCACGATATCGGGCGTGACGGATTCGCTCGCCTCATGTTCGAAGCAGCTGCCCGGCTTCGGATTGAGTTTCCGGATCTCCGACAGCATGTCGATCAGGTCTTCCTCGTCGACACCGCAGATCTTTTTCAACGTCGCGAAGTCGCGCTTTGCCAGAAGCTCGAGATTATCGACAAGGACGGCCATCGCCGGATCATACCGGTCCCGCTGGCGCAGCTGGATCGCCAGGCACTCGCTGAGCGAGCGCGCAAAGACACCGGCAGGTTCCAGCGTCTGCAGGGTGGTGAGCACGCCCTCGACCGCCGCGAGCGAAAGCCCGAGCCTCTCCGCGACATCCTGGAGATCAGCCCGTAGATAGCCGGCTTCGTCGAGATGATCGACAAGCACGGAGGCCAGCAACTGATCCGGTGCGGCGCTCAGCGCGAAGGGAATTTGCTGGTTCAGATGGTCGCGCAGGCTGACCTGGCCCGCGACGAAATCATCGAGGTCGAAGCTCTCGCTGCCATCGCCGGATTGCCCCGGCATCGACTTCCATTGTCCCAACAGCTCGGGCGCGTCGGGCCGCTGGGCCGATCCCTCGTCTGCAAAGGCGGTATCATAATTGGTGTCCAGGCGATCGTTCAGCCGATCGCTGGCGTCGTTCTCATACCAGTCGCTGTCGAGTGAGGGAGGTGCCGCGAATTCATCGACCGTGGCCTGGCTGTCCTGCTGCGCGCTTGCGCTGTGGCGATCGGCATTGTCGGGAAGCTCGCCGCCCAAATCTCCGTCATCTGCTGCCATTTCGAGCAGCGGATTGCGCTCCACTTCCTGCGCGATGAACTGCATCAGTTCCAGGTGAGTCATCTGCAACAGCTGAATGGATTGCATCAGCTGCGGAGTCATCACCAGAGACTGGCTTTGTCGCAGGAATAGGTTGGCGGATAAGGCCATGGCGGACGTTCGACTCCCCTACATTTCCCCGCAATCCCGCTATTTATGGCGGGAAAATCCACTTGGCCCAAAAATTGCTTTTTATTTTACTTTGGTCAAGCCGCAGGAGGGGCTGAGGTGGCGTTTTCTTCGTCCAGCCCTCAGAGGCTGAACTGTTCGCCAAGATAGAGGCGGCGGACATCGGCATTGTTGACGATGTCGTTGGCGCGGCCGTGGGTCAGAACTTCGCCGGCATGAATGATATAGGCCCGGTCGATCAGGCCGAGCGTCTCGCGCACATTATGGTCGGTGATGAGAACGCCGATGCCGCGCGCAGTAAGATGCCGCACCAGGTTCTGAATATCGGAAACCGAAATCGGATCGACGCCGGCAAACGGTTCGTCGAGCAGCATGAAGGTCGGATCGGTTGCCAGCGCGCGGGCGATTTCAAGGCGACGGCGTTCACCACCGGACAGTGCCACTGCCGGGGATTTGCGAAGTTTCTCGATATGGAACTCAGCCAGAAGCTCGTCGAGCTTGGCTTCGCGCTGACGCTTGTCGGTGACATGCACCTCAAGCACGGCGCGGATGTTCTCTTCCACGGTCAGGCCGCGAAAGATCGACGCTTCCTGCGGCAGGTAGCCGACGCCGAGGCGGGCGCGACGATACATCGGCATCGATGTCACATCATTGCCGTTGATCGAGATCGTTCCGGCATCCACTGGCACGAGACCGGTGATCATGTAGAAACAGGTCGTCTTGCCGGCACCATTTGGCCCGAGAAGGCCGACGGCCTCACCACGGCGAACCACGAGCGAGGCGCCATTCACCACACGGCGGGAATTATAGGCCTTGGTCAGCCCGTGGGCGATCAGCGTGCCTTCATAGCGCGACTTGTCGCCCGGCAGGATTGCCGGGGCAGCCGGCTTCTTGGCCTGCTTGGACTTGGTAAGGAAGGGAATGTGCACGTTCACGCTGACCCGTCAGTTGCTCTTCTGGGATTTGGGGTCGAGCTGAATCTGGACGCGCCGGCCGCAGCTGTCGAGCTTGGCCTGGCCAGAATTCATCTGGACGGTGAGCTTGCAGCCGACGAAGACATTCTGCCCCTCGGACAGAACGACCCGCTCGCCTTCGAGCACGAAGACCTGCTTGGTCATGTCGAAATAGCCCTTGTCGGCCGTCGCCTGCTGTGTCTCCGACTGCAGGAAGACCTTGTCCATCACATCGATCTTTTCGATGTCGGCATTGCCCTGCGTAACCGTTGTGCCCTCGCCGCGATAGAGAACGGTCATGGAACCGGCCTGCAGGGTCGTCGTGCCCTGAACCACCTTCACATTGCCGGTGAAGAAAGCCTTCTTTTCCGCCTCGCGGATCTCGAGCGCGTCGCTTTCGATCTGGATCGGCTGGTCGTTGGAAAGCTTGAGACCATCCATCTGGCTGCTGGTTGTCTGAGCCGAGACAAGCGCGGTGAAACCGCTTGCGGAAATCAGGAGGAAGCCAGCGACGGAAATCTTGGCGAAGGAGCGGTGAATCATGGCTGGGCGGCTTCCATTGACCGATTGCTGCGAAGGGCGGACGGCTCGATGTTCAACTTGACGGCGCCCGTAAATATCATGGTTCGCCCCTTATCCTTCATCTCGAGCGAGTTCGCAACAATCGACGCGCCTTTGGTCTGGATAGCCACCGGGTCTTCGGTCTTCATGGTGCCACCGCCGATGTCGAGATTGGCAGAGCCGAACTGGGCGTCGATGCCGCTGCTCAAATTGAGGGTGAACGGTTTGTCGAGATTGAGAAGGTTGGCGCCCCGATCGAAGATGCCGCTCGTGGCCACCACGCGGGCAAGGACCTTGTCATTGACAGGCACGGCCGCAGCGATCGACTCGAGCGTGATCATGTTGGGGTTCTTGATATCCTGCAGGGCGCGTTCGGCCCTCAGTGAATAGCGAACGCCTTCGGAATTGCGGCCCGCGATCGCCGGCTTCTCCATGACGACCTTGCCGTCTTCGATCTTGGCGGATTCGATCTGCAGCTCGTCCGGCATGAGGCCGCGCACAAGGGACACCGAGACGAAGGCAAGCGTGATCCCGAGTGCCACGACCGGCAGGAGAATGCGCAGACGCCGCACACGCCGCGAATGGCTCATCGCCCGGCGATAGGTGTCGGCACCGGAGCCGTGTCCAGTGGCCGGCGCGCCATCATGTGTTGATTGCAGCATTAACAGAAACCCGTTTTCATGGCGGCCAGCCGCAGCCCGCTCGCCCATTCTCGTCGTTTCGCATGTCTATGGGATGTTGCCAATATGGATTGTGGCAGGCCCATTACAAGAAGCATGCCAGATCGACGATGCAGCGGTCCCGCGGAGAAAGTGAGGCAGTGTCGTTCACGAATCCGCGTGTGATGGGCGTCATAGCACTCGCAAAGCCGGCACTTTATGGTTAAGTTGTTCCTTGACTGAGCTTTTTTGCTTTGGCACCTTTGTCAGCACTCACGTCACATTAGAAAATTCAGGGGGTCCGCGTGATAAAGTCGGAATTGGTGCAGATCGTCGCGGCCCGTAATCCGCATCTCTATCACCGGGATGTCGAAAATATCGTAAATGCAGTCCTGGACGAGATCACCGACGCGCTGGCAGCCGGCAATCGCGTAGAACTGCGTGGCTTCGGCGCCTTTTCGGTCAAGAATCGCCCCTCCCGCTCTGGACGCAACCCGCGCACCGGCGAGACAGTCTTCGTCGAGGAAAAGTGGGTCCCCTTCTTCAAGACCGGCAAGGAACTGCGCGAGCGTCTGAACCCCGGTATGGGCGACGAAGACGACGAATAAGCGCTTTTAGCGTTGAAAATTCCGCCTCTGTCCTTAACTTGAACCTCTGAGAGGTCCCGGCAGGGGGTCTGAAGAGATGAGGGAGTTGTCGAGATGGTCCGGAAAATCGTGAGCCTCGTGGTATTCCTTCCGCTCGGTGTACTACTGGTCGTTCTGGCCGTTGCCAACCGTGCCTCGGTCAATCTGGCATTGAACCCGTTCAACCCGGCTGATCAGGCACTGTCCGTCTCCGCGCCCCTCTTCGTCTTCCTGATCGTGGCCGTTATGCTCGGCGTCCTTCTCGGCGCCACGGTCACCTGGTTCACTCAAGGCAAGCACCGCAAGAAGGCCCGCAGCCAGTCGCGCATGACCCAGCAGTGGCAGGCTGAAGCCGATCGGCAAAAGACGCGGGCCGAAGAGATTGCCGGCTCGACCCTTCCCCAGTTGGGTGCACGCTAAGCCTCGGCAAACCTGAGCGACGGTCGCTCTCGGCAAATTTCCTTTCCGCGCCGGGCCGGCAATGCTAAGGGCTGGCCGAGACGAACACGACCCACGGATCATTGACGTGAAGAACAAGGAACGTCGCCCCGGCGCCAAGCCATTCCCGGGAGCGAAGGCTAAAGGCAGTGGCGAGACACGGCCGGCAACGGCAAAGCCTTATGCATCGAAGGGCAGGGACGAGCGCCAGGCTCGCCCGCCGCGCCGTGATGCCGAGGCACCAAAGCCGAAGCCCCAGCTGCAATCGCCCGAGACGACGGCTGAACCCGCGCGAGCTCTGACGGTCCGCAACGGTGACCGCCCGACCGAGCGCGTGCCGCTGATCCTGGAATCGACAGGCGCTGGCGACTTCCACCTGATCGACAGCGGCGACGGCTTGAAGCTCGAGCAATACGGCCCGTATCGGATCGTGCGCCCGGAAGCCCAGGCCCTGTGGCCGAAGGCGCTGCCCACCCATGTCTGGGAAAAGGCGGATGCCGTGTTTACCGGCGATACCGACGAAGACGGCATGGGCCGCTGGCGCTTCCAGCGCGAGGCGCTCGGCGAAACCTGGCCGCTCTCTCTTCTCGACGTGGATTTCCACGGTCGCTTCACCGCCTTCCGCCATGTCGGCGTGTTTCCCGAGCAGATCGCCCATTGGAGCTGGATGAAGCAGAAGATCGAAGCAGCCGACCGGCCGCTGAAGGTCCTGAACCTCTTCGGCTATACCGGCGTTGCCTCGCTGGTCGCAGCCGCTGCCGGCGCCGAAGTCACCCATGTCGATGCCTCCAAGAAGGCGATCGGCTGGGCGCGCGAAAACCAGTCGCTGAGCCGTCTCGACAAGGCGCCGATCCGCTGGATCTGCGAAGATGCGATGAAGTTCATCCTGCGCGAGGAGCGTCGCGGCCATCGCTACGACATCATTCTCACCGACCCGCCGAAATTTGGCCGTGGCCCCAATGGCGAAGTCTGGCAGCTCTTCGACCATCTGCCGCTGATGCTGGATGTCTGCCGCGAACTGCTGGCGCCCAAGGCCGTCGGCCTCGTGCTCACAGCCTATTCCATCCGCGCGAGCTTCTATTCCATCCACGAATTGATGCGCGAGACGATGCGCGGCAAGGGCGGCCTGGTCGAGTCAGGCGAACTCGTCATCCGCGAAGCCGGTCTCGACGGCAAGACACCGGGGCGTGCGCTCTCCACCTCTCTCTTCAGCCGCTGGGTGCCGAAATGACCGACGACTATCGAAACGAGGGGCCGCGACGCGTCGGCCAGGTCAAGGAAGTCACCAGCCTCGCCAATCCCATCATCAAGGACATCAAGGCTCTTTCCCAGAAGAAGAGCCGCGACGAAAGCCGCACCTTCCTCGCCGAGGGCCTGAAGCTGGTCATCGATGCCCTTGATCGCGGCTGGACCATCCGCACCCTCGTCTATGCCAAGGCCGGCAAGGGCAAGCCGCTGGTCGAGAAGGTCGCCGCCCGCACCGTCGCCGCCGGCGGCTTGGTGCTGGAAGTCAGCGAAAAGGTGATGTCCTCGATCACGCGGCGCGACAACCCGCAAATGGTCGCCGCCGTCTTCGAACAGCGCTGGACGCCGCTCAAGGACATCCAGCCGAAGGGCTCGGAAACCTGGATCGCGCTCGACCGTGTCCGCGATCCCGGCAATCTCGGCACCATCATCCGCACGGCCGACGCCGTAGGCGCGTCCGGTGTCATTCTCGTTGGCGATTGCACCGATCCCTTTTCCATGGAAACCGTGCGCGCCACTATGGGCTCGATGTTCGCGCTGCCGCTGGTGAAGACGACACCGGCCGATTTCCTCAAGTGGAAGAAGTCCGTGGATGCTCGCCTCGTCGCCACGCATCTCGCCGGCGCCGTCGATTACCGCACCATCGACTACCGCTCCAAGCCGGTCATCCTGATGATGGGCAACGAACAATCAGGCCTGCCGGATGAACTGGCTCAGGCCGCCGACAAGCTCGCCCGCATTCCCCAGGTCGGCATGGCCGATAGCCTGAACCTTGCAGTCGCCACCGGCGTCATGCTGTTCGAGGTCCGCCGCCACCTGCTCGCCCTCGACGGAGCCAAGTGACCATGCTTGCCGCCTTCAACCGGCCCGGTCCGGTCCTGATCTTCATCGCCATCGCCCTGATCCTCGATCAGGCCATCAAATATGCGGTGGAGATCTATCTGCCGATGCATGAGCTGATCCCGGTCATGCCTTTCTGGGCGCTCTACCGGACCCATAATCTCGGCGTCGCCTTCTCCATGCTGTCGCATCTCGACAGCTGGTTCATCGTCGGACTGCGCCTCGTGATCGTGGCTTTTGTCCTGTGGCTCTGGCGGAAGACCGGCCCTGAGCAGCATTTCGCTCATCTCGGCTTTGCGATGATCATCGCAGGCGCGCTCGGCAATATCATCGACCGCCTCACCTATGGCTATGTGGTCGACTACATCCTCTTCTACACCCAGACTTGGTCCTTCGCCGTCTTCAACCTGGCGGATAGTTTCATCACCATTGGCGCGATCTTCATCGTCATCGACGAGATCATCCAGCACCGTAAGCCGAAGCCGCCGGAGGCTTGATGGAGACAGAAGCCTCCGAAGTTTTGTCACTTTCCTGTAGCAGTCTCGTGTTTAAAGGCCCGTGACTTCAACGCTGGATAGATCCGATGAGCGTGGAACTGATCGAACGAGACCTTCTGCTGGAAAACCCGGCCGTTATGCCGCTGGGGCTGCCCGCTTCGCGCGATATCCTGGGCCGAATTGGTAGCCTGGAAACGCGCATTGCCCGCACCGAACGCGAGATCGACGCGGCCCAGGCCGTGCGTTACTGCGTCTTCGTCGAGGAGATGAAGGCGCAGGTCTGCGTCGAAGATGCCCGCCGCGGCCGGGAAGTCGACAGCTGGGATAGCCTCTGCGACCATCTCCTGGTTCTCGACCGCTCGATCGACGGCGACGCCGAAGACCAGATCGTCGGCACATACCGCCTGTTGCGCCATGAAGTGGCGATCGCCCATGGCGGCTTCTATTCCGGCTCCGAATTCGGCGTCGACGCACTCGTCGCCCGCCATCCGGAAAAGCGCTTCATGGAGCTCGGCCGCTCCTGCGTTCTGCCGCAGTATCGCACCAAGCGCACGGTCGAGTTGCTCTGGCAGGGCTGCTGGGCCTATGCCTTGCATAACCGCATCGATGCCATGTTCGGCTGCGGTTCCTTCCCCGGTGTGCAGCCGGAAGAGCATGCGCTAGCGCTCTCCTTCCTGCACCAGAATGCCGTCGCCAAGGGCGAATGGGCGGTCGACGCGCTGCCCCATCTCTACCGTGAGATGGACTTGATGCCATCAGAGGCCGTCAACGCCCGCCGCGCGCTCTTCGCCATGCCGCCGCTGATCAAGGGTTACCTGCGTCTCGGTGCCATGGTCGGCAATGGCGCGGTGGTCGACCAGGCCTTCAACACGACGGATGTTCTGATCATCCTGCCGATCGCGAGCATTTCCGGCCGCTACGTGAACTACTACGGAGCCGACGCCGGTCGCTTCGCCAGCGCCAGTTGACGATCGTCTCTTCGCATCGAGGTGATGCCCGGTGCGGCTTCCCTCTTCTCCCCAGCGGGGAGAAGATCCCGGCAGGGAGATGAGGGCGCGCGCAGCCGAACCACAAAGCTCTCAGCTCTTGCCAATCACCGTCAAGCCGCACATCCGGCGGGATTATCCCCGCCGACGCCGTGCCGACAATCAAACGCGACCACCTCCACCTTTGTCGTCCGCACAGGCACCTCCGGGACCATCGGCATGTCCGCCAGCTCCCGGGTACTCATCTCCCGCAAGTCCGGATGCCCCAACGGATCATGACGCCAGTCTTGCTCGTTGCAGCACTGCGCCCTGCGTGGTTTCCTCCAGGAAAGCTTGAACATGGCAGTCCCTCCATGCGCCGCATGACTGGCGCGATCGGATCCGTGATGCTTGTTTCTCTGCTTTCAAGCTGCAATATTCAATTGAGTTTTGGACCCGCCGATTATAGTTTTCCTATATGAAAAACCTCAGCCAGGTGCATCTGAACGGCCTGCGCGCCGTCGAAGCCGTTGGCCGCCTGGGCTCGCTCCAGGCCGCTGCCGAAGAGCTCGGCGTCTCCATCGGAGCCGTCAGTCAGCAGGTGATCAAGACCGAGCAGCAACTCGGGCGCCCGCTCTTCGAACGCACCAGCAGGGGTATGGTCCCGGTCGAGACGGCGACCGATGTGCTGGCACGTCTCTCGGATGGCTTCCGCCACCTCTCGGGCGCCTTGGCCCTTGCCAGACGCAGCGACGAGAGCGTGCTCACAATCTCCGTCGCCCCGGTCTTTGCCGCCCGCTGGCTCGTCCACCGCATTCCCGCCTTTTCCGAGCGCTTCCCGGAAATCGGACTGCGCATCGACGCGAACGATCGCCTGACCGATGCCAGTCAGACGGATGTCGATCTTAGAATTCGTGTTGGACGCGGCCACTGGCCGGGTTTCAAGGCCGAACTCATCCTGGAGCAACGGGTCGCCCCGCTCTGCACCCCGGCCATGGCTGAAAAGCTGCGCGAGCCCGCCGATATCCTTGACCTGCCGAAGGTCATCGATGGCAGAGCCATGTTCACCTGGGATGTCTGGCTATCGGAGGTCGGTCTTGAAGGCGCCGAGATCAAGGCGCGCCACACCTTCAGCGAAGCTTCGCTTTGCCTCGACGCGACGATCGCGGGGCAGGGGGTGATGCTCGCCTGGCAGACGATCGCGTCGCATCAGCTGCAGCACGGCCAGCTCGTCGCGCCCTTTGGTCCTGCGGTCAAAACAGGCTTCGGACACTACTTCGTGACCGCAGAGAATGCGAGGCGCTCGGACAAGGTGGAGAAGTTCAAACGCTGGCTGAAGCGCGAGATTGAGGACGACATGGAGCGGCTCGCAAAAGCCGCTCCGGTCTTCGCTTAACCCGCTGCGTTATAGGCCGCGATCGCCGCCATATTGACGATATCGCTGTCCTTGGCGCCCATCTGCGCAATCTGCACCGACTTTTCGAGGCCAATGAGCAGCGGCCCCATCACGGTCAGCCCGCCCAGTTCCTGCAGCATTTTCGTCGAGATCGCTGCCGAATGGATCGCCGGCATGACCAGCACGTTGGCCGTGCCCGAGAGGCGGCAGAATGGATACTGCTCCATGCGGTGCTGGTTGAGCGCAATGTCGGCGCCCATTTCCCCGTCATATTCGAAGGACACGCCGCGCCGGTCGAGGATCTTCACGGCCTCGCGAACCCGCTCGGAGCGTTCCCCAGTTGGATGGCCGAAGGTCGAATAGGCGAGCAGCGCCACGCGCGGCTCTAGCCCGAGGCGATGGGCAACGCCAGCTGCCTCTTCGGCGATATCGGCGAGCTCCTCAGCCGTCGGCATGTCGTGAACGGCGGTATCCGCCACCACGATCGTCCGGCCACGGGCCAGCGCCAGCGACACCCCGATCACGCGGTGGCCGGGTGCCGTGTCGATGCAGCGGCGGACATCCTCAAGTGCCGTCGAATAATTGCGCGTCGTACCCGTCACCATGGCATCGGCATCACCAAGAGCCACCATGCAGGCGGCAAAGTGGTTGCGGTCGGTGTTGATCAGCCGCTGCGCATCGCGATGCAGGTAGCCCTTCCGCTGCAGGCGGGAATAGAGATATTCGGTATAGGCATCGACGCGGGTCGACATGCGCGCATTGACCACCTCGATGCCGGGACGGTCGAGATCGATCCCGGCCCGCTCGGCGGTCGCCTTCAACGGCTCGTCGCGGCCAAGCAGAATGGCGGTTCCCAGTCCCTGGTTGACGAAGGAGATGGCCGCGCGCATCACCTGCTCCTCTTCGCCCTCGGCAAAGACGACGCGCTTGGGATGGCTGCGCACGTGTTCGTAGATCCGCTGCGTCGCGGCCGCGATCGGGTCGCGCCGGGCAGAAAGCTCATGCGCATAGGCGCCGAGATCCTCGATTTCCTTGCGCGCCACGCCGCTTTCCATAGCCGCTTTCGCCACGGCAACTGGGATCGCCGAAATCAGCCGCGGATCAAAGGGAACGGGGATGATGTATTGCGGCCCGAAGCGGGGACGCTCACCCTGATAGGCCGCCGCGACATCATCAGGCACATCCTCACGCGCGAGATCCGCGAGCGCCCTGACAGCGGCAATCTTCATCGCGTCGTTGATCTGGCTGGCGCGAACGTCGAGCGCGCCCCGGAAGATGTAGGGAAAGCCCAGAACATTGTTGACCTGGTTCGGATAGTCCGAGCGGCCGGTTGCCATGATCGCATCGTCACGGATCGCAGCCACTTCCTCCGGTGTGATTTCTGGATCCGGATTGGCCATGGCAAAGATGATCGGATTGTCAGCCATCGAGGCGACCATCTCGGAAGACAGCGCCCCCTTCTGCGAAAGCCCGAACACGACATCGGCGCCGACCATGGCTTCCGTCAGCGTCCGCCGGTCGGTCTTGACTGCATGCGCGCTCTTCCACTGGTTCATGCCCTCGGTGCGGCCCTGGAAGATCACGCCCTTGGTATCGCAGAGAATGATGTTCTCGCCGTTGAAGCCCATGGCCTTGATCAGCTCGATACAGGCGATGGCCGCAGCCCCGGCGCCGTTGCACACGAGCTTCGTCGTCTTGAAGTCGCGGCCCGTCAGCTCCAGCGCATTGATCAGGCCGGCCGCGGCAATGATCGCCGTGCCGTGCTGGTCGTCGTGAAAGACCGGAATGTCCATCAACTCGCGCAGCCGGCTTTCGATGATGAAGCAGTCCGGCGCCTTGATGTCTTCAAGATTGATCCCGCCGAAGGAAGGGCCGAGATAGCGCACGCAATTGATGAACTCGTCGACATTTTCGGTGTCGACCTCAAGATCGATCGAATCGACATCGGCGAAGCGCTTGAAGAGAACGGACTTGCCTTCCATCACCGGCTTGGAGGCCAGTGCCCCGAGATTGCCCAAGCCCAGGATGGCGGTACCGTTCGAAATGACGGCGACCATGTTGCCACGGGTGGTGTAGTCGTAAGCCGTCGCCGGATCGGCGGCGATCGCCTTCACGGGAACGGCAACGCCCGGGGAATAGGCGAGCGACAGATCGCGCTGGGTTGCCATCGCCTTTGTCGGCGTGATCTCCAGCTTGCCTGGGCGGCCCTGGGAGTGAAAGTCCAGCGCTTCCTGCTCCGTCACCGAGACTTTCGTCCGGCCGGTCGTCTTCTCGTTTGCCATGCTTCCCCTCACCTTGTTGTGGGCAGCGGGCGATCGCCGGCCCATCCTGGTTGTTTTTCCTCGCCTTAAGTCGTTAGTGTTGCACGACTTCCTTTTCAAGAAAACATTGAGCCCGTGACGCTATATCAAGCCACCCAAAGTGATGTCCTGAACGTCGCCGAGCTGACCTCCGAGGAGAGCCGCGCAACGGCCACTCCGATGATGGAGCAATTCATCGAGATCAAGGCCGCCAATCCCGGCAGTCTGCTCTTCTATCGCATGGGCGATTTCTACGAGCTGTTCTTCGAGGATGCGGTCGACGCCTCCCGCGCGCTTGGCATCACGTTGACGAAGCGCGGACAGCATCTCGGCCAGGACATCCCCATGTGCGGCGTGCCCGTTCATGCGGCAGACGATTACCTGCAGAAGCTGATTTCGCTCGGCTTCCGCGTTGCGGTCTGCGAGCAGATCGAGGATCCGGCAGAGGCGAAGAAGCGCGGCTCGAAATCGGTCGTTAAGCGCGACGTTGTGCGCCTCGTGACGCCGGGCACGATCACCGAGGACAAACTCCTCTCGCCCTTCGAATCCAATTATCTGATGGCGCTCGCCCGCATTCGTGGCGGCTCCGCCCCGCAGCTGGCGCTCGCCTGGATCGACATCTCCACCGGCATTTTCCGACTCGCCGAAACCACGGAGACCCGGCTTCTCGCCGATATCCTGCGCATCGAGCCGCGCGAACTGATCGTGCCCGACACGCTCTTCCACGACGAGGAACTGAAGCCCGCCTTCGACGTGCTCGGTCGCGTCGTCGTGCCTCAGCCGGGCGTGCTCTTCGACAGCGCCAGCGCCGAAGGCCGCATCGCCCGTTACTTCGGCGTCGGAACGCTCGATGGCTTCGGCGCCTTCTCCCGCGCCGAGATCGCGGCGGCAGCCGCAGCCGTCGCCTATGTCGAAAAGACCCAGATCTCCGAGCGCCCGCCGCTCGGCCTGCCGGAACGCCAGAACGCGGCCTCCACCCTGTTCATCGATCCCGCCACCCGCGCCAACTTGGAGCTGGTCAAGACGCTGTCCGGCGATCGCAACGGGTCGCTGCTGAAGGCCATCGACCGCACCGTCACCGGCGGCGGCGCCCGCCTGCTGGCAGAGCGCCTGATGTCGCCGCTGACCGATCCGGAAGCGATTGGCGACCGCCAGGATTCGATTGCCCATCTGCTGGCTGACGGCCTGCTCGTCGACCGCCTGCGTGACGCCCTGAAGCGCGTGCCCGATATGCCCCGCGCGCTTTCCCGTCTGGCGCTCGATCGTGGTGGCCCGCGTGACCTTGGTGCCATCGTCGCCGGTCTCGCAGCCTCTGCCGAGGTTGGCCGCCTGCTCGATCCGTCCAACCTGCCGACGGAGCTGTCCGAGGCCCTTGCCGACCTCGCAGCCTTGCCCGCAGATCTTGGCTCCAGCCTCGCTGCGATGCTCGGAGATGAACTGCCGCTCCTGAAGCGCGACGGCGGTTTCCTGCGCGATGGCGCAATCCCGGAACTCGATGAACTCAGGGCGCTGCGCGACCAGTCCCGCCGTGTCATTGCCGGCCTGCAGCTGCAATATGCCGAGGAAACCGGCATCAAGTCGCTGAAGATCAAGCACAACAACGTGCTCGGCTATTTCATCGAGGTCACCGCCGGCAATGCCGGCCCGATGACCGAGGGTGACGAGGCGAAAGCCCGTTTCATCCATCGCCAGACCATGGCCAACGCCATGCGCTTCACCACGACAGAGCTTGCGGATCTCGAAAGCCGCATCGCCAATGCTGCCGGCCAGGCGCTGTCGCTGGAGCTCGCCGCCTTCGACCAGATGGTGAGCCAGGTCGTCTCAGCCGCAGAACCCATCAAGGCCGCGGCCCGGGCACTTGCGGTCATCGACGTCGCCGCCGGACTTGCAGCGCTTGCCGAAGAGCAGGGTTACTGCCGCCCGCTCGTTGATGACTCGAGGATGTTCGCCATCACCGCCGGCCGCCATCCGGTCGTCGAACAGGCGCTCCGCCGCCAGGCAGCCAGCCCTTTCATCGCGAACGATTGCGATCTCTCGCCCAATGATACCAAAGGCCCCGGCGCCATCTGGCTGCTGACCGGTCCCAATATGGGCGGTAAGTCGACCTTTCTGCGCCAGAACGCGCTGATCGCCATCCTCGCCCAAGTGGGCTCCTTCGTGCCCGCCGGCGCTGCCCATATCGGGATCGTCGATCGCCTCTTCTCCCGCGTTGGCGCCTCCGATGATCTGGCGCGCGGCCGCTCCACCTTCATGGTCGAGATGGTCGAGACCGCCGCCATCCTCAATCAGGCGACCGACCGCTCGCTGGTTATCCTGGACGAGATCGGCCGTGGTACCGCCACCTTCGACGGCCTCTCCATCGCCTGGGCCGCCGTCGAGCATCTGCATGAGGCCAATCGCTGCCGCTCGCTCTTCGCCACCCATTTCCATGAACTGACGGCGCTCTCGGAAAAGCTCGCCCGGATGTCGAACGTCACGATGCGCGTCAAGGAATGGGACGGCGACGTCATCTTCCTGCATGAGGTCGGCCCCGGTTCCGCCGATCGTTCCTATGGCATCCAGGTCGCCCGTCTGGCCGGCCTGCCGGCTGCCGTCGTCGCCCGTGCCCGCGAGGTTCTTACCCGCCTGGAAGACAGCGACCGCAAGAACCCGGCCGCCCAGTTGATCGATGATCTGCCGCTTTTCCAGGTCGCGGTGCGCCGCGAGGAGATCCAGAAATCCGGCCCGTCGAAGGTCGAGGAGGCCCTGCGCTCACTCGATCTTGACGACCTCACGCCTCGCCAGGCGCTCGATGCGCTCTATGATCTCAAGAAACAACTTGGCAAGCCTTGACCGGTAGAGTGCCTGTCAATCGCGCCCGAAAAGCGCTATAGCGCCACCAATCCCGGCTGATTCCCGGGTCCCAAGAGATGATGCCGCCCCCATGGCCAAAGCAGACCTCGCCTTCGACGATCTCCTCGATATCGACGCGCTTCGTGCGTCCTGCAAGACGGTTGCAGAGGCCGGATGCGGCAATATGCTGGAGACCCGCTCGAAGCTCTTGCCGATCCTGAAGAAGGCCTCGGCCGATGCCCGCGAACAGGCGCGCCTGAAGCTCTTCGAAGATGGCAGCGGCATGAACTGCGCCAACCGCATCTCCTGGATCCAGGACCAGCTGATCTCGGTGATCTTCGATTTCGCCCGGATCCATGTCTATCCGAAGGATACCGACGGTCTCTCTGTCGCGGCCGTCGGCGGTTATGGTCGCGGCACGCTCGCACCCGGCTCGGATATCGATCTGCTCTTCCTGCTGCCGGCCAAGGCCGGCCCCGCCATGCACAAGGCGGTCGAGTTCGTGCTCTATCTTCTCTGGGATGTCGGCTTCAAGGTCGGCCATGCCACCCGCACAGTCGAGGAATGCATCCGCCTGTCGAAGTCGGACATGACGATCCGGACCGCAATTCTCGAAACCCGCCACATCTGCGGCGACGAGGCCCTGATCACGGAGCTGCAGCACCGTTTCGACCAGGAAGTCACGACCGGCACCGCGCCTGAATTCATCGCCGCGAAGCTTGCCGAGCGTGACGAGCGGCACCGCAAGGCCGGCGACAGCCGTTACCTCGTCGAGCCGAACGTCAAGGAAGGCAAGGGCGGCCTGCGCGACCTGCAGACCCTCTTCTGGATCGCCAAATATAATTACCACGTCCGCGATACCGACGAACTGGTCCGCTTGGGCGTGCTTTCACGCCACGAGTGGCGCCTGTTCCAGAAGGCCGACGATTTCCTCTGGGCGGTTCGTTGCCACATGCATTACCTGACCGGCAAGCCGGAAGAACGCCTCTATTTCGACATCCAGCCGGAGATCGCGAAAAGCCTCGGTTATCAGGCTCGCCCCGGCCTCTCCGCTGTGGAACGCTTCATGAAGCACTACTTCCTGGTGGCAAAGGACGTCGGTGACCTCACCCGCATCTTTGCGGCAGCATTGGAAGATCAGCAGGCCAAGGCTGCTCCAGGTATCGGCGGCATGCTAGGCCGCTTTGCCAATCGCCCGCGCAAGATCCCCGGTGCCAGCGAATTCATCGATGATCGCGGCCGTATCGGGCTTGCCGATCCCGGCGTCTTCAAGAATGATCCGATGTCGATCATGCGCCTCTTCCATGTGGCGGATCTGAACGGGCTCGAATTCCATCCGGACGCGCTGAAGGCCGTCACCCGCTCGCTGTCGCTGATCGACAATGATTTCCGCGAAAGCGAGGAGGCGAACCGCCTCTTCCTGTCGATCCTCACCTCCCGCAAGGATCCGGGCTTCATCCTGCGCCGCATGAACGAGGCCGGCGTGCTCGGCCGTTTCATGCCGGAATTCGGCAAGATCGTCTCGATGATGCAGTTTAACATGTATCATCACTACACCGTCGACGAGCATCTCATCCGCACCGTCGAGGTGCTCTCCGAGATCGACAACGGCAAAGCGGAGGAAGTCCACCCGCTCGCCAACAAGATCATGCCGGAGATCGAGGATCGTCAGGCACTCTATGTCGCGATCCTCCTGCACGACATCGCCAAGGGCCGCCAGGAGGATCACTCGATCGCCGGCGCCAAGGTCGCCCGCAAGCTCTGCCCGCGTCTCGGCCTCTCGCCCAAGCAGACCGAAATGGTCGCGTGGCTAATCGACCAGCATCTCCTGATGTCCATGGTCGCCCAGACCCGCGATCTGCACGACCGCAAGACGATCACCGACTTCGCCGAAAAGGTGCAGTCGCTCGACCGCCTCAAGATGCTGCTGGTGCTGACGGTCTGCGATATACGCGCCGTCGGCCCGGGTGTGTGGAACGGCTGGAAGGGACAGCTCTTGCGCACGCTTTACTACGAGACCGAACTGCTGCTGTCAGGCGGCTTCTCCCAGGTCTCCCGCAAGGAGCGCGCCAAGCATGCCGCCGAGCAGCTCACCAAGGCGCTCGAAGGCTGGAGCCAGAAGGACCAGCGCACCTATACCAAGCTGCATTACGAGCCCTACCTGCTCTCCGTCGATCTCGAAGATCAGGTCCGCCATGCCCACTTCATTCGCCAGACGGACAAATCGGGCCAGGCGCTCGCCACCATGGTGCGCACCCACCAGTTCCACGCAATCACCGAGATTACCGTTCTCTCGCCTGACCATCCCCGCCTGCTGTCGATCATCGCCGGCGCCTGTGCAGCGGCCGGCGCCAACATCGCCGACGCCCAGATTTTCACGACCTCGGATGGCCGCGCGCTCGATACGATCCTGATCAACCGCGAATTCCCGATCGACGAGGACGAGACCCGCCGCGCAGCCACGATCGGCAAGATGATCGAGGACGTGCTCTCAGGCCGCAAGCGCCTGCCCGAAGTCATCGCCACGCGCTCCAAGGGCAAGAAGAAGAACAAGACCTTCCCGGTCCAGCCGGATGTGCGCATCTCCAACGCGCTCTCCAACAAGTTCACCGTCATCGAGGTCGAATGCCTCGACCGCATCGGCCTTCTTGCCGAAATCACCGCTGTCCTGTCCGACCTCTCGCTCGACATCCATTCGGCCCGCATCACCACCTTCGGCGAAAAGGTCATCGACACCTTCTACGTTACCGATCTCGTCGGCCAGAAGGTCACCAACGAGAACCGCCAGGCCAATATTGCCAATCGCCTGAAGCCCGTGATGACCGAGCAGCCGGACGAATTGAAGGACAACATGCCCTCGGGCATCATCGCCCAGCCACACCGCGCCGTACCAGCGCCGAAAAAGGCACGGGCCTGAGGAATGAGCCTCGTCAAGAAATTCATGACGGTCGGTGGGGCGACGCTCGGCAGCCGCATCTTCGGCTTTGCGCGCGAAACCCTGATGGCCGCAGCGCTGGGCACCGGCCCGGTCGCCGACGTCTTCTACGCTGCCTTCCGCTTCCCCAATCTCTTTCGCCGTCTGTTTGCCGAAGGGGCCTTCAACGCCGCCTTCGTGCCGCTCTTCGCCAAGGAGATCGAAGGGAACGGCATCGATGGGGCCAAGCGCTTTTCCGAGGAAGTCTTCGGGGTCCTCTTCTCGGTCCTGTTGATCCTGACCATCGGCATGCAGCTTTCCATGCCGCTGCTGGTGCGGTGGATCATTGCGCCGGGCTTTGCCGACGACCCGGAAAAGTTCAACCTGACGGTCCGCCTGGCGATCGTCATGTTCCCGTATCTCATGTGCATGTCGCTGACGGCCATGCTGAGCGGCATGCTGAATTCGCTGCACCACTTCTTCGCAGCCGCGATTGCCCCCGTCTTCCTCAATGTGCTGATGATTGGCGCGCTCGGTTGGGCGCTCTGGACGGGCGCTGACCCTGCCGCTACCGCCTGGGCGCTATCCTGGTCGGTCCTGGGGGCAGGCCTGCTACAAATGGCCGTCGTCTATCTCGGTGTGCGCCATGCCGGCATCCGCATCGGCTTCAAGCGCCCGCGCTTCACGCCCAATGTGAAGCGTCTGCTGGTGCTGGCCGTCCCCGCCGCCGTCACCGGCGGCATCACCCAGATCAACCAGCTGATCGGCCAGGCCATCGCCTCGACCAAGGAAGGCGCGATTGCGGCTCTTCAATATGCCGATCGCATCTATCAGCTGCCCCTCGGCGTGGTCGGTGTCGCGGTCGGCGTTGTGCTCCTGCCGGAACTGGCCCGCGCGCTGAAGGGCGGGCACATGAAGGAGGCTGGCACGCTCCAGAACCGCTCGATCGAGTTCGTTCTTTTCCTGACGCTGCCCGCTGCTGCCGCCATCTGGGTGCTGTCAGACGAGATCATCCGCGTGCTTTACGAGCGCGGTGCCTTTTCCGAGCAGAACACCGCCGTCGTCGCCTCGATCCTTGCGATTTATGGCATCGGTCTGCCCGGTTTCGTGCTGATCAAGGCGCTGCAGCCGGGTTACTATGCCCGCGAAGACACCAAGACACCCATGCGCTTCACCATGGTCTCGGTCGCGCTCAACACGGGTCTCGCCATCACGCTTTTCCCGATGTTCGAGGAAAGTGGCATCGCGATTGCCGAAGCTGCTGCCGGCTGGACCAACACAATTCTTCTATTCTCTGTCCTGCTCTGGCGTGGCCATCTCGTTTTCGAATGGTCGCTCGTGACCCGCACGGCCCGCCTGATAATCGCGTCTGCGATCATGGCTGGCGTACTCGTCTACCTCTCCGACCGCTGGTCCGCCTGGCTTGCACCCTCAAGCCCGCTTTTCGATCAGGTGCTGGCGCTCGGTGGTCTGGTGGTGATTGCCATGCCGGTCTATTTCGGCATCGCCTTCCTGATCGGTGGCGCCGATATCGGCATCATCCGCCGCAGCCTGAAGCGCAGGAAGAAGACAGCCGACGAGGCCGCGACGACCTCATCCGATCCGGATCAGCAGTAAGTCCAGGTCCGCTTCGGCCCGATATCGACATGCACGATGCCGTTGCAATAGCGGCCGATGCCGCCAATGCCAGGCGCCGTGCGAGCCGCGGCGACGATCTTCTTCTCGGACACGCCGGGGACGCGAATATCGGCTGCAAAACAGTGGCTGTGCTGGGAACGGCCCGAACGCGGGCGATGGCCGGAAGTCACGACCGGCTTCTTGCCGGTCTTCTTGGCGATATGGGCAAGGATGCCCTTGAGTTCGTCGGGAAAGCAGTTGGCTTTGACGCTGACGCGCTGCAGCGTGTAGGCGACAGCTGTGTCGTGCTTCATGAAAAAGTGTTGCTTCTTCTTCTCGACGGCCTCCACGGGGGAGAGGAGACAGACCGAAAGAACGCAGCCGAGCGCGACGCGAAACAAAGTGCGCATGAGTCACCTTCTGGAATGGGATTGTTGTTTTGAGCGATCCAGATCGCTTGAGGCGGTTTTTTATTCCCGCAAATGTGTCAAATTTGGTGCGCTTTGCTCATTTCTGCTTTTTGAGGCCTCGCAAGGCTGCGAATCACTGCTCCGGTGCGTCGCGAATTCATTCCCTAAACCCCTCGATTCTGGGAGGAAATTTCCCTATGCGTGACATCGGAGACGTCTTCGTCACACATCGAACCGAAAGTGCGATTTCATGAGCCGAAACAGCCTCTTTCTCGTCAGCCTGGTCGTCGACACCTATGATCGGGCGAAGGGCTTCTATTGTGATGGCCTCGACTTCGAGTGCCTGGAAGACACCGCAATGCCGGACGGCAAGCGCTGGCTGGTGGTCCGCCCGAGGGGTAGCGAAGGCGCATCGCTCCTGCTCGCCGAGGCCTCGGACGAGACCCAGCGCGCGGCCATCGGCAACCAGACCGGCGGTCGCGTCGGCTTCTTCCTCGAAACCGATGATTTCGCCCGCGACCACCACCGTTTCACGGAAGCCGGCGTCCTCTTCCAGGAGGAGCCGCGCCATGAGTCCTATGGCACTGTCGCTGTCTTTGCCGATCTCTACGGAAACCTCTGGGATCTGATCGAGCGGGCGAAGCCTCGGACACAAAAGTGAGCGCTTGATTGCGCCCCGCCCGCCGTGCATAAGCCCTGACCGACGCGATCAGATGATCGGGCCCTCCACCAGCCTGTTGAGGACAAAAATGACTGAGTTCAAGCCGCTGGTATTCTCCGGCGTTCAGCCCACCGGCAACCTCCATCTCGGCAATTATCTCGGTGCGATCAGAAAGTTCGTCGCACTCCAGGAAAACAACGATTGCATCTACTGCGTCGTCGACCTGCACGCGCTGACAGCCCAGTTGGTCCACGAGGACATGGCGACCCAGATCCGTTCGATCACGGCCGCCTTCCTCGCCGCCGGCATCGACCCGAAGAAGCACATCGTCTTCAACCAGTCCCAGGTCCCGCAGCATGCGGAACTCGCCTGGATCTTCAACTGCGTTGCCCGCATCGGCTGGATGAACCGGATGACCCAGTTCAAGGACAAGGCAGGCAAGGATCGCGAGCAGGCCTCGCTCGGTCTCTATGCCTATCCGAGCCTTATGGCCGCCGACATCCTCGTCTACCGCGCCACCCATGTGCCGGTTGGCGAAGACCAGAAGCAGCATCTGGAACTCGCCCGCGACATCGCCATGAAGTTCAACATGGACTTCAACGAGAAGATCCGCCCGACCGGCCTCGGCATCGACATCAAGGTCGGCGAAGAGCCGGTGCATGCCTATTTCCCGATGGTCGAGCCGTTGATCGATGGTCCGGCCCCGCGCGTCATGAGCCTCAAGGACGGCACCAAGAAGATGTCGAAGTCGGATCCGTCCGATCTGTCGCGCATCAACCTGATGGACGACCAGGACGCGATCTCGAAGAAGATCCGCAAGGCCAAGACCGATCCGGACGCATTGCCGGGCGAAGTTGACGGCCTCAAGGGTCGCCCGGAAGCCGACAACCTCGTCGGCATCTTTGCAGCCCTTGCCGACAAGTCGAAGGCCGACGTGCTGTCCGAGTTTGGCGGGCAGCAGTTCTCGGTCTTCAAGCCGGCGCTGATCGATCTCGCGGTCGAGGTTCTGGCCCCGATCAATGCCGAGATGCGCCGCCTCATGGAAGACCCCGGTCACATCGATGCGGTCCTTCGGGACGGCGGCGAGCGTGCCCGCACCCGCGCCGAAAAGACCATGAACGAAGTCCGCGACATCATCGGATTCGTGCGATAAGGTCGGCAGGCAGGCGGGTCCGCCCGGAGCCCGCCTTCGCCACATGATATCTGTCCGGCGGCGGGGTTCTCAATGGTTTCAACGCGTCTGTCACGTCTTGAAGGTCACCGCCGCAAGTTCATGGCGGTGATCGACAACACCCCGGAATGCTCGCGCGCGGTCCACTATGCCGGCCGTCGCGCCAAGAATTCCAACGGCGGACTGGTGCTGATCTTCGTGATCCCGGAAGGCGACTTCCAGCAATGGCTGGGGGTCGAGGAAATCATGCGCGCCGAGGCCCGCGAAGAGGCGGAAGCCATCATGGCCAAGGCCGCCCAGACGGTGCGTGACACGATCGGCATCGAGCCTGAGCTCGTCATTCGCGAGGGAGGCTCCTTCGCCGAGATCAACGGCCTGATCGACGAAGACCGTGACATCGCCATCCTGGTGTTGGCCGCTGGCTCCACCAAGGATGGGCCGGGTCCGCTGGTTTCGATGATCGCCGGCCGTGGTGCCGCTTTCCCGATCCCGGTCACAGTCCTGCCGGACACGTTGACCAATGAGGAAATCGACGCACTCTGCTAATTTCAACATCCTGTCGATCGCGTCTTGAAGATGCGACCCACAGGGTCTATTTTTGAAACATTCTAATCTTTAGCGGCGTCTTCGCCGCCCGGAGGCCTAAATGTTCATCCAGACCGAAGCCACGCCGAACCCGGCGACCCTGAAATTCCTCCCCGGCAAGGTGGTCATGGAAACCGGCACCGCCGAATTCCGCGACGAAGCAAGCGCCAGCGCTTCGCCGCTTGCCGCGCGCATCTTCGCCATCCCAGGCGTCACCGGCGTCTTCTTCGGCTACGATTTCGTCACCGTCTCAAAGGACGGCCCGGAATGGCAGCACCTGAAGCCGGCTATCCTCGGCACGATCATGGAGCATTTCATGAGCGGTGCCCCGGTCATGGGCTCGGCCTTCACCTCGGCGCAGGTCGATGGTGAAGAAGAATTCTTCGAGGCCGGCGACGAAACGATCGTCGCCACCATCAAGGAACTGCTCGAAACCCGCGTCCGCCCGGCCGTTGCCCAGGATGGCGGCGACATCACCTTCCGCGGCTTCAAGGACGGCAAGGTGTTCCTCAACATGAAGGGCTCCTGCGCCGGCTGCCCGTCTTCGACGGCAACCCTGAAGCACGGCGTGCAGAACCTGCTTCGCCACTTCGTTCCGGAAGTGCAGGAAGTCGAAGCGGTCTGATTGGACCGGACTGGAGACGACATGATCGTTCTTGCGATCGACACGGCGGGTGTGGACTGCGCAGCCGCCGTTTTTGATTCCGACAGTGGCAAACTGCTCGGTCGCGTCAGCGAAACCATCGGCCGCGGCCATGCCGAGCGCCTGATGGCGATGATCGACGCGGCGCTGGTCGAGGCCGGGCTTTCTCTCACCGATATCGGCCGCATTGGTGTCACCGTCGGCCCCGGCTCTTTCACCGGTATCCGCGTCGGTGTCGCTGCTGCCCGTGGCCTGGCTCTTGCGCTCGGCGTGGAATGCGTCGGCGTTTCGACACTGGAAGTGCTGGCACAGACCACATCCGAAACTGATAAACCGGTTCTCGCCGCCATCAACGCCCATCGCGACGAAGTCTATGCCCAGGGCTTCGAGGCCGGCGTGCCCATTGGTGAGCCGCTGCTGCTAGAACTCGACGATTACCTCGCCCGCGCCGCCGTCCCGGGCACCGTGCTCATTGGTTCCGCCAGCGCCCTCGCCGCAGAACGGAATGCCGAAACCGGTCCCGATCACTATCCCATCGAGATCGTCGCCCGCATTTCAGCAACGGCGAAAGCTCAGGGCAAGCCGAAGCCGCTTTATCTGCGCGGACCGGATGCGAAACCGCAGACCGGGTTTGCCGTATCGAGAGCCTGACATGCGCGACAGCCTGTTCTACCGCCCGCCCGAATTCGAAATCGTCCCCATGACCTCGGACCATTGCCGTGCAGTCGCCGAACTGCATGGCCAGCGCTTCCCGCGCGCCTGGGGCGATGGTGAGTTCCTCAGCCTGCTTCTCCAGCCGAACAGCTTCGGCTTTGCCGCCTGGCAGACCAACACGCTGATCTTCAAGGCGCCGCTCGCGGGTTTCGTGCTGTCCCGCGAAGTGGCCGGCGAGGCTGAGATCCTGACTATCGCCGTCGGTGAGAAGGTCGCGCGCTTCGGTCTCGGCTGGCGCCTCATGCAGGCGGCCCTGCGCGAGGCAAAGGGCAGAGGTGGCGAATCCATGTTCCTCGAGGTCGATGATGGCAACCACGCAGCCCTCGGCCTCTACCGCAAGCTCGGCTTCGAAAAGGCCGGCGAGCGTCCGGCCTATTACACCGATGAAAATGGCCGCCGGTCCTCCGCGCTTGTCATGCGTCGCGATCTTCGCTAACCGGTCCGTTGGACGAACCGACCATCTGCGGATATGCTGAGCCTATGAATGACGCCCTGAAATCGCTGGAAACGCTGTGCGCCGAACGGGGCATGCGCATGACCGAGCAGCGGCGCGTCATTGCTCGTATCCTGGAAGACTCCGACGATCATCCCGATGTCGAGGAGCTCTATCGTCGTTCCTCCAAGATCGACGCCAAGATCTCGATCTCGACCGTCTACCGCACCGTCAAGCTCTTCGAAGATGCCGGCATCATCGAGCGCCACGATTTCCGCGACGGCCGCTCGCGCTACGAGACCGTCCCGGAAGAGCACCACGATCACCTGATCGACCTCAAGACTGGCACCGTGGTCGAATTCCATTCGCCGGAAATCGAGGCGCTCCAGGAGCGCATCGCCCGCGAACACGGTTTCCGCCTCGTCGGCCATCGCCTTGAGCTCTATGGCATCCCGCTGTCGAAAGACGAGAAGTGAGCCAATGCCCGCCACGCCTGTGAGGCCCGCGTGATCAACTGGCTGAGGGTCGGTTTTTTCCTCCTGGTGCTGCTGGTCGTCTCCGGCCTGATGATCCCCGTTCAGCTTCTCGCACTGCGTTTCGATTGGCCACTCCGTCGCCGCCTGCCGCGCTACTGGCATCGCATGGCGCTCTGGTTTCTCGGCATCCGCGTCCATGTCCACGGCACGCTCGAAACGAACCGCCCCCTGATGATCGCCGCCAACCACGCCTCGTGGAAGGACATCCTCGTCCTCGGCTCGCTGGCCGACGTCGCCTTCATCGCCAAGACTGAAGTCGCCTCCTGGCCGGTCTTCGGTTTCCTTGCCAGGCTGCAGAAGACGATCTTCGTGGTCCGCGAGGAAAAGCGCCGCACCGGCGAGCAGGTCAACGAGATCGCCGCCCGCATGGCCCATGGCGAAATTGTCGTGCTCTTCCCGGAAGGCACGACATCAGACGGCAACCGCATCCTCGGCATCAAGTCCTCGCTCTTCGGGGCCGCAGCCGCCGCGTTGCCAAAGGAGGGGGAGGGTGTCGTGCATGTCCAGCCGGTCGCCATCGCCTATACCCGCGTCCAGGGCATGCCCATGGGCCGCTATCACCGCCCGATCGCTGGCTGGCCCGGCGATGTCGGCCTCGTGGAGCACCTGATCGGCGTGTTGCGCGCCGGCGCGCTTGATGTCGATGTAACCTTTGGCGAGACGGTGGAGTTCAAAAAGGGCGCCAGCCGCAAGGCGCTCGCCACCCGCACAGAGGAACAGTTGCGCGCCATGCTGCTCGCCCATCTGCGCGGCCGCCATCGTCGCTAGAAGGCTCCGGCAATTTTTCAGTTTAATCGCGGGCCGAAAACCACTAAATAGCGCGCCATGACCCAGGAAACCGCGAGCCTCACCGATACCCCGGCGCCGGGCGCCAACACGCGCAAGGTCTTCATCAAGACCTATGGCTGCCAGATGAACGTCTATGACAGCGGACGCATGGCCGATGCCCTGGCGGCGGATGGTTATGCCCCGACCGAGGTCATGGAAGAGGCCGATCTCGTCCTGCTCAACACCTGCCATATCCGCGAAAAAGCGGCCGAAAAGGTCTATTCGGCGCTGGGACGCCTGCGCGAGCACAAGAAGGCGCGTGCGGCCGAAGGCAAGGAATTCATGATTGGCGTCGCCGGCTGTGTAGCCCAGGCCGAAGGGGAGGAAATCTCCCGCCGCGAGCCTGCCGTCGACGTGGTCATCGGCCCGCAGACCTATCACCGCCTGCCGCAGGCCCTGCACAAGGCCCGCGCCGGAGAGCGCGTGGTCGATACCGAATACGCGCTGGAAGACAAATTCGAGCACCTGCCGGATCCGACAAAGGTCATCGGCAAGCCGCGCTCGGTCACCGCCTTCCTCACGGTCCAGGAAGGCTGCGACAAGTTTTGCACCTTCTGCGTGGTGCCCTATACCCGCGGCTCCGAAGTCTCCCGACCGCTCACGCAGTTGCTGACGGAAGCCCGCCGTCTTGTTGATTCAGGTGTGCGCGAACTGACCCTGCTCGGCCAGAACGTCAATGCCTGGCATGGCGAAGACGAGACGGGCAGGGCAATCGGCCTCGGCGATCTCCTCTACAAGCTTGCGGAAGTCCCGGGCCTTGCCCGGCTACGCTACACCACCAGCCACCCGCGCGACATGGATGACCGCCTGATCGAGGCCCATCGTGACCTCCGTATGCTGATGCCCTATCTGCATCTGCCGGTGCAGGCTGGCTCCGATCGGATCCTGAAGGCGATGAACCGCCGCCACAAGGCGTCTGAATATGTCGCCCTCATCGAGCGCATCCGCTCCGTCCGTCCCGATATCGCCCTTTCAGGCGATTTCATCGTCGGTTTCCCCGGCGAGACGGATCAGGATTTCGAAGACACGATGGCCCTCGTGCGCGAAGTGAACTATGCGCAGGCTTATTCGTTCAAGTATTCGACACGTCCCGGAACACCGGGTGCCGATCTGCCCGATCACGTGGCCGAGGATGTGAAGACGGAACGTCTGGCACGGCTCCAGGCGCTGTTGCTGGAACAGCAGCAGGCCTTCATGCAGTCGATGGTCGGCAAGACCATGGATCTGCTCCTGGAGAAGCCGGGCCGCATGCCGGGGCAGCTGATTGGACGCTCGCCTTGGCTGCAGTCTGTGAATGTTGATGCAATGTCATCGCAAATCGGTGACATTATGCAGGTACGAATCACCGCAGCCGGCCCAAACAGCTTGTTTGCCGAGGTGGCAGAGGGTTAGAGTGAGGGCCTGAACCTGATCGCAACAGGAGCCTGATCGCTTGAACGCAACAGAAGTGGTTTCTTCACCCTCGCGCAATGTCCGCAACCCTGCGACCGACGCCAATCACTTCATCTTGACGTTCGAGAATAACAGGCTTGCGAGCGAGCTTTTCGGCCAGTTCGACCAGCATCTGAAATTGCTCGAGCAGCGCCTCCAGATCGAGGCCCATGCCCGCGGCAACTCGGTTGCCATTACGGGTGAGCTGCAGGCGACCAACCAGGCCCGCCGTGCGCTCGATTTCCTCTATGCCCGTCTGCAGAGCGGCGGCTCGGTCGAAGCCTCCGATGTCGAAGGTGCAATCCGCATGGCAGTGGCCGCCGACGACCAGCTCACGCTGCCGACGCTGGAACGCAAGGCCAAGCTCTCCATGGCGCAGATCTCCACTCGCAAAAAGACGATCGCTGCCCGCACGCCCACTCAGGACGCCTATATGCGCGCTCTGGAGCGTTCCGAGCTGGTCTTCGGCGTCGGGCCCGCCGGCACCGGCAAGACCTATCTCGCTGTCGCCCATGCAGCCCAGCTTCTGGAGCGCGGCATCGTCGACAAGATCATCCTGTCCCGTCCGGCAGTCGAAGCCGGTGAGCGCCTGGGCTTCCTGCCCGGCGACATGAAGGAAAAGGTCGATCCGTATCTGCGCCCGCTCTATGATGCGCTCTACGACATGATCCCCGGCGACAAGGTCGAACGCGCGATCACCGCCGGCGTGATCGAAATCGCACCGCTTGCCTTCATGCGCGGTCGCACGCTCGCCAATGCCGCCATCATCCTCGACGAAGCGCAGAACACCACATCCATGCAGATGAAGATGTTCCTCACCCGTCTTGGCGAAAATGGCCGCATGATCATCACCGGTGACCCGAGCCAGGTCGACCTGCCGCGCGGTGTAACCTCGGGCCTTGTCGAGGCCTTGCAGGTGCTGAAGGGCGTCGAGGGCGTGTCGGTGGTGCGCTTCAAGGATACGGATGTGGTGCGCCATCCGCTTGTCGGCCGCATCGTGCAGGCCTATGACGCCAAGTACAAGGTACAGGACGAGAGCGAGCAGAGCGAGCACTGAGCCCGCTCTGCGATCAAACGATGAGCCAGTTGGACATACAGATCGCCGTCGAGGCAGACGGTTGGGCAGACGAGACCGCGCTGGAGGCTTTGGCCCTTCGCGTTCTCGGCGTGGCCGAAACCTATATGGCGGCGAAGGAAGGCCAGCCCTTCCCGAAGCAGCCGACGGAGGTCTCGCTCGTCTTCGGTGATGACGAGATGATCCGCGAGATCAATGCCGAATGGCGCAACAAGGACAAGCCGACCAACGTCCTGTCGTTCCCCGCCTTCCCGGTGACACCGGGCAAGATGCCCGGTCCGATGCTGGGCGACATCATCATCGCGCGAGAGACCGTCGAGCGCGAGGCAGTCGAACTCGACAAGAGTTTCGAGGACCATCTGACCCATTTGATGGTCCATGGATTCCTGCATCTCTTTGGCTACGATCACATCGAAATAGACGATGCAGAGAAAATGGAATCGCTAGAGACTCGCATTCTGGCGGAACTTGGCCTATCTGACCCCTATGCGGGACACGACCCGATCTGATAGTTTGGAACAATGACCGATTTTGCGACGAGAACGGCCCCCGAGGCCAAAGAGGGTAACGAGGGAGCGTCTTCCGAAGAGGGCAGTAGTCCTTCCCGAGCGGAAAGCTCGGCCCGACAACACCCTTCCTTCTGGGCCCGCCTGGGCCGTATCTTGAAGCCTTCCTCCTCCACCAGCCTGCGCGAGGACTTAACCGTCGCGCTGAAAGCTGATGCGAGCTTGGGCGAGGCCTTCACGCCCGAAGAGCGGGCGATGCTTCACAACATCCTGCGCTTCCGGGAAGTGCGCGTTGAGGACATCATGGTCCCGCGCGTCGATATCGAGGCGGTCGACCAGAGCGTCACCATCGGTGAACTCATGACCATCTTCGATGTCTCCGGCCGCTCGCGTATGCCGGTATACGCCGAGACGCTGGATGACCCGCGCGGCATGGTCCACATCCGCGACCTCCTGTCCTACGTCACCAAGCAGGCCCGCAGCCGTAAGCGGGTCGCAAAGTCCGCGGCAGCCCCAAATGGTGCCGAGAAGACGGAAAAGGTCGAGAAGTCGCCGGCAAAGCCGAAGATGGACTTCGATCTCGCCCGCATCGATCTCAGCAAGACGGTCGCCGAAGCCGGCATTATCAGGTCCATCCTCTTCGTGCCCCCTTCGATGCTGGCCTCTGACCTGATGACCCGCATGCAGGCCGCGCGTACACAGATGGCTCTGGTCATCGACGAGTATGGCGGTACCGATGGTCTCGTCAGCCACGAGGACATCGTCGAAATGGTCATCGGCGATATCGATGATGAACACGACGATGAAGAAGTCATGTTCAGCCGCGTCTCCGATGACGTGATCGTCGCCGACGCACGCGTCGAACTGGAAGAGATCGCCGAAGCGATTGGCCCGGATTTCGATATCAAGGATCGCCTCGAAGACGTCGACACGCTGGGCGGCCTGATCTTCTCCGCGCTCGGCCGCATCCCGGCCCGTGGCGAGGTCGTTCAGGCGCTTGCCGGCTTCGAGTTCCACATCCTCGATGCCGATCCACGCCGCATCAAGCGCGTTCGCGTTGCCCGCAAGCGCGCCGGCGCCCGTCGCCGCTCGGCGACGAAGGGCGAGGTCGATACCCGTGCCGACGGCGACGTCGATGCCAAGACGACCAAGGTGGAGGCTCCCGCGCAGGGAGAGACCGCACCCAAGGCCCGGGCCAAGGCGCCGGCGAAGCCTCGTGCCACCAAGGCCGGGGTAAAGTCCTCAGAGCCATCGGACGAACCGGTCGCCGAGAGCGTCGAGACCCCGCTGGAAAGCGCAGACCGGCCGTCAATCTGACGGTCGGGCTCCACCCACGCGAAGACCGCGACACGGCTCCCGTTTTTTGGGAGACTGCCCGCGGTTGATTCGCGGTCATAAGGGGTGGATATGCAGGCTTTGGCAGCGAGGATCCTGCTGTTGTGGGGCGTGAGGCGAGCAGGCCTCGCCATTCTCGCAGGAGCGATCGGGGCGCTGGCGCTTCCGCCATTCAACATCTTCGCTGCGATGTTCGTGTCGTTCACGCTGCTTGTCTGGCTGCTCGACGGCGCGACAGGCAATGCCGAGACCGGGCGTGCGGGTTTTTCGTCTTCCTTCTGGATCGGCTGGCTCTTCGGCCTGGGCTATTTTGTCTGCGGCCTCTGGTGGCTCGGCAATGCCCTTCTCTTGGAGGCGGAGGAATTCGCCTGGGCGATCCCGCTCGCGGTTCTCGGTCTGCCGGCGGTCCTTGCCATCTTCTACGGCCTCGCAACCTTGCTCGCCCGCCTTGTCTGGTCTGACGGCATGGGGCGGATTGCAGCGCTTGCCGCAGCGTTTGGCCTGCTGGAATGGCTTCGCAGCTTCGTTGCGACCGGCTTTCCCTGGAATGCCATCGGCTATGCCGCGATGCCCGTACCCTTGATGATGCAGTCGAGCCATGTGCTCGGCATTCTCGCCGTCACGCCGCTTGCTGTGTTTGTCTTCGCAAGCCCGGCGCTGCTGGGCACGCGCCGGGGTGCCTGGCCAGGCCTGCTGCTGGCCGGCACGCTTCTGGTCGCCCATCTCGGATACGGCGCTTTCCGCCTCTACGTCGACCCGCCGAAGGAAGGGGACGCCACCGTCACCGTCCGTCTTGTCCAGCCGTCGATCGATCAATCACAGAAGATGGAAAACACTGATCGCATCGGTATCTTCGAGAAACATCTGGCGCTCACTGCCGCGGCGCCGGAAGAGGGCAGCAAGCGGCCGGACGTGATCGTCTGGCCAGAAACCTCCGTGCCCTTCATCCTGACCGAGAACCCCGATGCCCTGGTGCGCATCGGCGATGTTCTGCAGGATGGCCAGATCCTGCTCACGGGAGCGGTCCGTGCCGAGGAGCGTGGGGCAGGTCAGCCGCCGCTCTATTACAATTCGGTCTACATGATCGATGACAAGGGGCAGATCCTTGGCGCGAGCGACAAGGTTCACCTGACGCCGTTCGGCGAATACGTCCCCTTCGAAGACCTGCTCCGGCAGTTTGGCATCGAGGAACTGATCAGCCTTCCGGGCGGCTTCACCGCAGCCTCGAGCCGCACGCCCTTGAAGCTTCCCTCCGGCATCGGGTTCTATCCGCTGATCTGCTATGAGGCGATTTTTCCGGGTGAGGTTGCATCGGATCTTGCCGGTGCGAGTGCCATTTTGAACGTCACGAACGACGCCTGGTTCGGGGCGACCCCGGGCCCTTACCAGCACTTCCTGCAGTCCCGGCTCAGGGCCGTTGAAACAGGCGTGCCGCTGATTCGGGTGGCGAACAACGGTATTTCGGCAGTTATCGATCCGCTCGGGCGTATCGTTCAGGGACTTTCTTTGAACACCGTTGGAGCTGTGGATGCAACTCTCAGTGTCAATTCTGTTCCAATTCGAGCCGGCTATAATCACGCTTTAAACCTTTGGTTGGTCGTCGGCGCGATGACTTTGATAGCCGCCTTTTCTAGTCTGGGTTTTATTAGGCGCACGAATTGACCAAAAACCCCTAAAATTGCATAGTGGCTTAGACCGGTAATCTGCAAGTATGCTGAAAGATCATCTACGGCGAGCACAACGTCTCGTTATCGTTAGGCGGGCATCGGGTTAGGGTCGCAACGCCAACAATTTGTCAGGACGACATTAATGATCGAGAACAAGAAGAAGCCGAACCCGATTGACATCCACGTCGGGAGCCGGATTCGCCTTCGTCGTACGATGCTTGGCATGAGCCAGGAAAAGCTTGGTGAAAGCCTCGGGATCACCTTCCAGCAGATCCAGAAATACGAAAAGGGTACCAACCGTGTCGGCGCCAGCCGCCTTCAGAACATCTCCAACATTCTGACTGTACCGGTTTCCTTCTTCTTCGAGGATGCGCCTGGCGACCAGCCGTCCAACGCGACCGGCATGGCAGAAGCATCGAGCTCCAACTACGTGGTCGACTTCCTGTCCTCCTCGGAAGGGCTCCAGCTCAACCGCGCTTTCGTCAAGATTGGCGACGCCAAGGTTCGCCGCAAGATCGTCGATCTCGTCAAGGCATTGGCGGCCGAAGCCGACAGCGAGTGAGCTTAATTATCCCTGACAAAGAGAGCGGCCGCAGGGCCGCTTTTTTTATGCGCATGGAAGGAAATGTTTACTCACATAAAGATATATTTATGTGGTTGTGTCCTTGTCATCGTCGCTTGAACTGAGTAACGATGCCGAAATCCATACTTTGAGGGGAATCCCGATGCGCGCAAACTACCTCTTCACCAGCGAATCCGTTTCCGAAGGTCACCCGGATAAGGTTTGTGACCGAATTTCCGACGAAATCGTCGATCTCGTTTATCGTGAAGCGGCCAAGACCGGGGTGGATCCCTGGACCGTGCGCATCGCCTGCGAAACCCTCGCAACCACCAACCGCGTTGTCATCGCCGGTGAAGTTCGTCTTCCCCCGAGCCTGATGAAGACCGACAAGAACGGCAACGAGGTCATCAACCCGGCCAAGTTCAAGTCCGCCGCCCGCAAGGCGATCCGTGACATCGGCTACGAGCAGGACGGCTTCCATTGGAAGACGGCCAAGATCGACGTGCTCCTGCACTTCCAGTCTGCCCACATTGCTCAGGGCGTCGACAAGGCAGCCGACAGCTCCAACAGCGAAGGCGCTGGCGACCAGGGCATCATGTTCGGTTACGCCTGCAAGGAAACGCCGGACCTGATGCCGGCTCCGATCTACTATTCGCACAAGATCCTGCAGACGCTGTCGACCGCCCGTAAGAAGGGTGAAGGCGACGTCGGCAAGCTCGGCCCGGACGCCAAGAGCCAGGTCACCGTCCGTTACGTCGACGGCAAGCCGGCTGAAGCTACCTCGATCGTGCTCTCCACCCAGCATCTCGACGAGAGCTGGGATTCCAAGAAGGTCCGCCAGGTCGTTGAGCCCTATATCCGCGAAGCCCTGGGCGAGTTGAAAATCGCCGACGACTGCGCCTGGTACATCAACCCGACCGGCAAGTTCGTCATCGGCGGTCCAGATGGTGACGCAGGCCTGACCGGCCGCAAGATCATCGTCGACACCTACGGCGGCGCAGCACCCCACGGCGGCGGCGCCTTCTCCGGCAAGGACACGACCAAGGTCGACCGTTCGGCTGCCTACGCCGCCCGTTACCTCGCCAAGAACGTCGTTGCCGCCGGTCTCGCCGACCGTTGCACGATCCAGATCTCCTACGCCATCGGCATTGCCCAGCCGCTGTCGATCTATGTCGACCTGCATGGCACCGGCAAGGTGACCGAGGACGAGGTCGAAGCTGGCATCCGCAAGGTCATGGACTTGTCCCCATCGGGCATCCGCCGCCATCTTGACCTGAACAAGCCGATCTATGCTAAGACGTCGGCCTACGGCCATTTCGGCCGCAAGGCTGGCCGCGACGGTTCCTTCTCCTGGGAGAAGCTGGACCTGGTCAAGCCGCTCAAGGATGCGATCAAGGCTTGATCTGAATGACGGAACAGGAACGCAGGACGAGGTCGACCGAAGCCTTCTTCGGTCGACGCAAGGGAAAGCCATTGCGCGACCAGCAGGTCGGGCGGATGGAAACCATCCTGCCGGAGCTGAAGGTCGACCTGGCATCACCGGTCCCCGCCGACCTCAAGTCGCTGTTTCCTCTGCCCGTCGACAAGATCCGCCTCGAAATCGGCTTTGGGGGCGGTGAGCATCTCGTTCACCGCGCCCGCACCAATCCGACCACCGGCTTCATCGGCGTCGAACCCTTCATCAATTCCATGGCAAAGCTGCTCACGGTGGTCGAGGCCGAAGGGCTACAGAACATCCGCGTCTATGATGACGACGCGACCCAATTGCTCGATTGGCTGCCGGAAGGTCAGATCGACCAGATCGATCTCCTCTATGCCGATCCCTGGCCGAAGAAGCGCCACTGGAAGCGACGCTTCGTCTCGCAGGTCAACCTCGATCGCTTCCACAAGGTCCTGAAGCCGGAAGGCATCTTCTGCTTCGCCTCCGACATCGACACCTATGTCAATTGGACGCTGCAGCACTGCCGCGATCATGGTGGTTTCGAATGGACGGCCCGCAATGCGGCCGACTGGCTCACGCCCTATGAAGGCTGGCCGGGTACGCGCTACGAGGCCAAGGCCCGTCGTGAAGGCCGCTCCTCGGCCTATCTGACATTCCGCAAGCGCTGATTCGCCACCGTCTTCGGCAGCGAAGGATCAGCTGCACTCTTCAGTGCAGCGATACGGTCTTCAGGTCGTCTTCCGCTGCCTTGAAGAAGGTGCTGGAGCGATTGTCCGTAAGCAGAATGGGTGTGCCATCGGCGGCAAACAGTGCCCAGAGGTCCAGCGTCGGATCGATTTCCGGTGCTTCCGGGAAGCAGCGGGACACTTCGTCCGACTTCATTTTCCGGATATAGCCCACTTCGCCGGCACCGAGATGCGCAAGCTCTGATTTGGTCAGGCGGGACGAGGCTTCTTTCAGTAACATTCCGATCCTCCGCGAATGAGGGAGAGGCGGCCGAACATCGCCGCAAGTCTCATTCTGCGGTGGAGATGTTAATTTTCCTTACCAGATGAACGGGATCGTGCCGGATGATCTCGATTGCGAGCAGCCCGTTTCTGAGCGAGGCCCCGATCACCTCCATGCCGTCCTCGATTGCAAAGACCCGCTGGAACTGCCGCGAGGCAATGCCGCGAAACAGATAGTCTGCCTCTTCCCGTTCGGCCTGCTTGCCCCTGATCACCAACTGGTTTGCCTCGACGCTGACATCTAGCTCGTTTTCATCGAAGCCCGCGACGGCCAGCGTCACGCGCAGCCGTTCCACCCCCTTTTGCGGGGGCAGGCGTTCGATGTCATAGGGCGGATAGCCGTCGCTGCCCCGTGGCCGTCTGAGCGCGCTGCCGTCTCCGGTATCGAAGGTGATGAGAAAGGCTTCGGTCGGTAGTCTGGTGCGCGTCATTGCAGTCCCTTGTTCGGCCCGCCATGGGCTGCCCCTCAGTCATCAGGAATATGGGAAATCCCACTGCGCCCGACAAGCACTCTCTTGCTTGACAAACGTGAACTCGCGTTCCAAGCCTCATGCCCTCAGACTTTAGGATGCCCCATGACAGAACCCCGCAAGATCATCATCGACACCGACCCCGGTCAGGACGATGCCGCCGCCCTCATGCTCGCCTTTGCAAGCCCCGATGAACTTAACCTTCTCGGCATCACGACAGTGGCAGGCAATGTGCCTCTCTCCTACACGAGCCGCAACGCGCGCATCGTCTGTGAACTCTGCGGCGAAACCGGTCGGCGCATTTTCGAGGGCGCGGATCGCCCCATGGTGCGCCCGCTGGTGACGGCCGAACACGTGCACGGCAAGACCGGCCTCGACGGCGCGGTCCTTCCCGAACCGACGATGACGGTCGAGGGCCAGCATGCGGTCGATTTCATCATTGAAACCCTGCGCAACGAGCCGGCCGGCACCGTGACGCTCTGCACGCTTGGCCCGCTCACCAATATCGGCCTTGCCCTTCAGAAGGCCCCCGATATTGCCCCGCGCGTCAAGGAACTGGTGATGATGGGCGGCGGCTTCTTCGAGGGTGGCAACATCACCCCGGCTGCCGAATTCAACATCTATGTCGATCCCCATGCCGCCGCAGCCGTCTTCGCATCGGGCATCCCGGTCACCATGATGCCCCTCGATGTCACCCATCAGTTGATGACCACCAAGGCCCGCGTCGCCCGCATGGCAGCCATCGGCACGAAGCCCGCGAAAACCATGGTGGAATGGCTCGAGTTTTTCGAGCGCTTCGACGAGGAGAAATACGGCTCCGACGGTGGCCCGCTGCATGATCCGACGGTTGTCGCCTATCTCCTGAAGCCGGAGCTGTTCAGCGGTCGTCATTGCAATGTCGAGATCGAACTGCAGTCGGAACTAACGGTCGGCATGACCGTCGTTGATTGGTGGGGCGTCTCGGGCCGCACGCCGAACGCCACCGTCATGCGCAACGTCGATGCCGACGGCTTCTTCGATCTCCTGATCGAGCGCTTCGCCCGCATCTGAGCGGAACGAAAAAGGGGCGCTGCATCGGCAGCGCCCCCTTTTCTTTTTTCAAGCTTTACCAGCTTAGAACTCTTCCCAATTGTCAGCGCTGGCGGACGCGCCGCCTGCTGCCGCCACCTTGCGCGGTGCCGGGCTGTAGGAAGGCGTCTTGGGGCTCGCGCTCGGTTGGGCCGAAGCGGTCCGCATGGTCGCCGCAGCCGCTCGCAGCGCCGATCCCGGCGCAGACGCACCGCTCACCTGGAACTTCGCGACCAGCCCACGCAGCGTGTCGGATTCGCTGCGCAGCGCCATGCTGGCTGCCGTCGTCTCTTCCACCATCGCTGCGTTCTGCTGCGTTACCTGGTCCATCTGGTTGACGGCGGCATTGACCTCCTTAAGGCCGGATGCCTGTTCGCTGGCCGACGCCGAGATCTGCCGGATCAGACCGTTGATCTGCATGACCTGCTGGGAAATCTTCTCCAGCGTCTGCCCTGCTTCGCCGACGAGTTCTACACCGTCCTTGACCTGGGCTGCCGAGGCGTTGATCAGCGCCTTGATCTCCTTGGCAGCCGTCGCGGAACGCTGCGCAAGCTCACGCACTTCCTGTGCAACGACGGCAAAGCCCTTGCCGGCTTCCCCGGCACGGGCCGCTTCGACGCCGGCATTGAGGGCAAGAAGGTTGGTCTGGAAGGCGATCTCGTCGATGACCCCGATGATGCGCGAGATCTCCTGCGACGACTGCTCGATGCCATGCATCGAGGCGACCGCCTTTTGCACGACCTCACCCGACTTCTCGGCATCCTTCACGGCAACCGAAACGGTGTTGGCGGCAGTGCCGGCATTGTCGGCGCTCGAATTGACCTGCTCGGTCAGTTCGTTGAGTGCCGCCGCCGTCTCCTCCAGGCTCGCTGCCTGCTGCTCGGTGCGCTTGGAAAGATCAGCCGCACTTTCCGAGATCTCGCTCGTGCCGGCGGCGATGTTGACGACGCTGCCGTTGACCGAGGCGATCGCCTGTTCGAGGCTTGTCACGGCATCGTTGAAGTCACGCTTCAGCGCGCCGTATTCACCCGGGAAATCATCCGCGATCCGGTAGGTGAGGTTGCCCTGCGACAGTTGCGAAAGTCCGCTACCGAGCGCCGTTACGACATGCTGCTGCACGGAGGCGGACGCATTGCGATCTTCCTCGTTGCGACGGCGTTCGCCTTCGGCTGACTTGCGCTGGGCGTCAGCCTCTGCCGCCAGCGTGCGGCTCTCGGCCAGCTTATGGCGGAAGCCGTCGAGCGCCTTGGCGACAAGGCCGATTTCGTCCTCGCGATGCTGGTTGGAAACGTCGCTGGCATAGTCGCCCTTGGTCATGCGCTCGACGTCGCTGACGAGACCATGGAGCGGGCGCTGAGCGATCGAACGAACCGCAAGGAATAGCGCCAGCATGACCGCACCGAGCACGATCAGGCCACCGATGATCATCATCATCGTCTGCGCCTCGACCGGCGCGTTGATTGCCGCGTGCGGGATATCGATGATGACGGCCCAGGTGGTGTTCACTCCCGGGACGGCAAAGGGATAGAGCAGGCGGTCGAAACCTTCGCCTTCTGTGTTCGCCAGCCCTGCCACAACGCTGCCGGTGCCACTCGAAAGCGCGGTCTTCAGCGCGTCTGTGCCGGCTTCCTCATACGGCTTCATCAAGAGTTCGTCCGTCGGAGCCACCAGCCATTGCTGGCCCTGTGCTACCAGAAGTACGCGGCCAGTCTCGAACGGCTTGAGAGCCTTAAGCTTGTCCGACAGAGATAGCAGCGAGATGTCGACGCCGCTGACACCGATCAGTTTGCCACCGGAGACAACCGGATAGGCGATGGAGCTCATCGTCGTCGGCACATCGGTGCCCTCGGCCAGATAGGGAGCCGTGATCGCGCCCTTGCCGCTCTTGGCAGCGAGCGCATACCATTCTGCATCGTATTTGGCGGCGAAGGTCGAGAACTGTATCGCGCCGTTGCGGTCCTTGGACCAGTAGGGGGTATAGATCCCGTCGTCATTGGCGCCGAGATCGGCCTTCCCCTTGACGTCATCCTTCCGTCCATCGATGGCGCCCGGCGCTTCCGCCATCCAGCTACCGAAAGCGAACGGGTTCTGCTCCAGGTTTGCCCTGAGAATATTGGTGATGCCTTGCCGGTCAAAGGACTTGCCTTCATGGCCACGGCCAATGACGCCGGACATGGTGCGCGCGGCACTCGCCAGTTCGCCCATATCGCCGGCGATTTCACGGGCGATGGATTTCGCCTCGGCGTCGGCCTGTTCCATGGTCAGGGAGTGAACCCGATCACGGGTCTGCGAAATCAGGACGAGATTGGAAAGGAAGAGCACAAGGCCGATGGCGATGCCGGTGACGACGAGGAGCTTGGCTGCGATCGAACGGCTAAAGAAGGCGAACATGGGAGCCTCGAATACTGAGGATCAGGACGCAGGGACATTCGTTCCACACCCTCATGGCGTGGCCGGGCGCGCTTTCGCGCACCCCGATCACGTCAGATGCTATGTTCCATTGCTTAACGGGCAATAAATCAGACTTGTGCCCGGCTTTTCGTCAGAGGGCGGCGGCAACCTCGCCCGCGTCAGGGATCGACGGTTGGGCGCCGGCCTTGAGGCAAGCCAGCGATCCGGCGACGGCGGCGCGACGAAGTGCTTCGCCAAGCGCAAGTCCCGCGTCAAGGCTCGCGGCCAGATAGCCGCAGAACGTATCGCCTGCACCCACAGTATCGACAGGTTCGATCTTCAGCCCCTTGGTGCGGTGCAAGCTGCCGCCTTCGGCAGCCACGACACCTTCGGCCCCGAGCGTGATGATCAGGATCTGCCCGGTGTCCTTGTGCATCTGGAGGAGCATCTCTTCGCGCTCTTCGGATGTCAGCGCCTCGCGCCCCACCAGCAGTTCGAATTCCGTCTCGTTGGCGATGACGATATCGGCAAGCTTCGCGAGCTCGGCTGCCTCGGCAATCAGCGGCGCCGTGTTGAGCACGGTGCGCACGCCCTGCTCCTTGGCTGCCTGCAGTGCAGCCTTCACGGATGCGGCCGGGACTTCGAGCTGCAGCATCAGGATGTCGCCCGGCTGGCTGCTCGAAACCGCCTCAGCCGCTTGGTCGGGGCTGATGGTCCCATTGGCGCCCGGCACAACGGCGATCATGTTTTCCCCGTCGCCGCCAACCAGAATGAGCGCCGTCCCGGTCGGTCCATCCACACGCGCGACGCTGGAAAGATCCGTACCCGCCTTGTCGAGAAGGTCGAGGGCAGGGGCGGCAAACTCGTCGCGTCCCACCGCGCCCACCATGCGTACGGATGCACCGGCGCGTCGCGCAGCCAGCGCCTGGTTTGCGCCCTTGCCACCGGCTGCCGTCGCAAAGCCTGTTCCCGGAACCGTCTCGCCTGGCTTCGGAAGGCGCGGCGTGGTGGCAACGAGGTCCATGTTGATGGAGCCGAAGACGGTGATCATGAGCGAGAGGCCTCCCTGGGTTCTTCGCTCTTTTGGACCAGCGCCTTAGTCCTCGTCAACAACCCTGAGCTTGAGCATGCCGGTCCGGCTCTCCACCGCGCGCGATGAGATCTCCTCGCCATCCTCGCGCCCGCCCGGGGTCTCGAACTCCATGGCTTCGATCTTGGCGCCGCGCTTGGCCAGCTTGTCCGAGGATGTGATGATCATCTCGACATCCTTCTGCGCTGCGATGAAATGGCTCTGCAATTTCCGTGTACGGTCGTCGAGGCGGCTCAAATCCTCCATCAGGCGGATCACCTCACCCTGGATCAGATGGGCCTGCTCGCGCATGCGCTGGTCCTTCAGCACGGCCTGGATCACCTGGATGGAGAGCATCAGAAGCGAAGGCGAGACGATCACCACCTTCTGCCGATGCGCCTTTTGCACGACGCCCTCGAAGTTCTCGTGGATCTCGGCGAAGATGGATTCCGACGGCACAAACAGGAAGGCCATGTCCTGCGTCTCGCCCGCGATCAGGTATTTCTCCGAGATGTCGCGGATATGCACCTCCATGTCCCGCTTGAACTGCTGGGAGGCCATCTTCTTCTGCTCGGGGTTTTCCGTCTCGCGAATCACATTCCAGGCTTCGAGCGGGAACTTCGCATCGACCACCAGCGGCGGTGAATTGTTCGGCATCCGGATGGTGCAGTCGGGACGCGACCCGTTCGACAGCGTGGTCTGGAACGCATAGGCCCCCATCGGCAAACCGTCGGCGACGATCGTCTCCATCCGCGATTGGCCGAAGGCCCCGCGTGTCTGCTTGTTGGACAGGATCGCCTGCAGCCCGACGACATCCTTCGCCAGGGACTGGATGTTGTTCTGTGCCGCATCGATCACCGCCAGCCGCTCCTGCAGCGTGCGCAGATTGTCATGCGTCGACTTCGTCTGCTCGGTGATCGTTGTCCCCAGCCGGTGCGTCATGCCGTCGAGCCTCTGGCTGATCGACTGGTTGAGCTCCGCCTGCCGGCTGCCGAAAACCTCGGCCATGGTGGCAAGCCGCCCCTGCATCTCGGCCTGTGCCTTGAGGAGTTCCGCTAGCCTCGCTTCCGCCGCTTCGTCGCGCCGCAGAGCGTCTTCCCGCATCTCGGCGCGCGCCCGTGCCCCCCTCAGCGCCACGATCACGACCGTGAGGATCGGGAGCAGCAGAACCGCCGCCGCAAGCCCAAGCAGGAACGCGGGTGAAAGAGTGACTGAGCCGATGGTCACCGCCGGAATGTCGAGAATTGTCATGGATCGATGATAGCTGATTCGGACACCGAGAACAGATCAAAGAGTGAACGCCGCCCGCATCCGATCCCCTCAGGTTGCGCCGTCATATTTCTTTCGCCACACCGCGAGATGACAAACGTCAAAAGCGATGCCCGAAACAGTAATGATTTTCGTCCGCGCTGCCTGGCCCCGTCTCAAGACGCTAAAAGGTGCTCTCGGCAGGCAACACAACTTTTACCATTTTAGAATTTCCTCATTCGTATTTATCAGCAATCGCTGATGTTTTAGTCCAGGAAAGTGAGTGCCGGTCATGGTGTCCCAAAACGAGAACTCCGATCTGAAAAACCGTCTGCGTTTTCTGGGGCTTGATGACCGAGGCCGAGAAACCCTGCGTCGTCTTGGGCCTCTGATCCACAACAACATCGGCGATGCGCTCGCAATCTTTTACGACAAGATCCGCAAGGTCCCCGAGACCGCTGCCTTCTTCCGCAACGACGATCACATGAAGAGCGCTAAGAAGCGCCAGGAAGAGCATTGGGGTATCGTCGGAACGGCCGAATACAACGAAAGCTATGTCGAGGGTGTGACCAAGGTCGGCAAGGCCCATGCCCGCATCGGTCTCGAACCGCGCTGGTATATCGGCGGCTATGCGCTCGTGCTGGAGCAGCTGGTGCATGCGGTCACCCGCGAGCGCTGGCCAAGCCGCTTTGGCCGGCAGAAGTCGGAACGCCTTGCCGAGGAAATCTCGGTGGTGGTCAAGGCTGCCCTGCTCGACATGGACTATTCCATCTCCGTCTATCTCGCGATCCTGGCGGAGCAGCGCCAGGCGGCCGAGGATGCGAGGCTGAAGGCCGAGCAGGAACAGGCAACCGCACTTGCCGCCTTGCGCGCCGTGCTCGCCAAGCTCTCCGCCGGCGATCTCGATGCCCGTCTGCCGGATGATTTGCCCGCCAATTTCGTGCAGATGGCAAGCGACTACAACGCCTCTGTCGAAGCGCTCCGCGCGACCATTGTCACCGTGCGGCACTCGGCTGACGAGATCTTCAAGTCGACGGCCGCCATCTCCGATGCCACCGACGATCTCGCCCAGCGCACCGAACAGCAGGCGGCGGGTCTCGAGGAAAGCACGGCAGCCCTGCACGAACTCACCCAGAACGTCACGCTGACCGCCGATGGTGCCAAGGAAGCCTCGGTGGTCGTCGGCGTCGCCCTAACCGAGGCGCGCGTTTCCGAAGAGGTCGTCTCTCGCGCCGTCGATGCCATGGGCGCGATCGAGAAGTCGTCCGACGAGATATCCAAGATCATTGGCGTCATTGACGAGATTGCCTTCCAGACCAATCTGCTGGCGCTCAACGCCGGTGTCGAGGCGGCCCGTGCGGGTGAGGCCGGCCGTGGTTTTGCCGTCGTCGCCCAGGAGGTCCGCGAACTCGCCCAGCGCTGCGCCAATGCGGCCCGTGAGATCAAGAAGCTGATCTCCCAGAGCTCCACCCAGGTTGAAGCCGGCGTCGGCCTTGTCAACAATGCCGGCGACGCGCTCGGGAAGATCATCGTCCGGATCGGCGAGATCAACGACATCGTCGGCAAGATCGCGCTCGCCGCCGCCGACCAGTCCGGCGGCCTGCGTGAGGTTAACACCTCAGTGGCCTCCATGGATCAGATCACCCAGCGCAATGCCGCCATGGTCGAGGAAAGTTCGGCCCAGACGGCGACGCTTCGCGAAGAAGCCGGTCGCCTGGTCCACGCCCTGCAGGGCTTCAAGACCTCTGGCAGCCGGTCGCAAAGCACGAGCCAGAACGCTTACCGCATGGCGGGTTGAGACCCGATCACGGCCTCGCATGGCGGCATGATTTGTCGCCATGCGTTTAGAATCTGTTCAGCAAACCGTGACAGTTCTTCTTGATACCTGTTAACCCCGAGAGTCCGCATCGCATCATGAGTACCAAAGCCCAGAACGACCTGTCCGAACGCCTGGAATTCCTGGAGATCGATCAGAAGACGCGCAGCACGCTGGCCGAGCTTCGCCCGTCGATCAAGGAGGTTCTGGGTGGTGCGCTCGACAAGTTCTACGCCAAGGTGACGAAGACCGGAAAGATCGCCGGCCACTTCCGCGACGGCGCCCATATGAACGGCGCAAAGAGCGCCCAGATCGGTCACTGGGAAAAGGTCGCAGGTGGCAATTTCGATGAGAACTACGTCAAGGGCGTCACCGCCGTCGGCAAGGCCCATGCCCGGATCGGTCTTGAGCCGCGCTGGTATATTGGCGGCTATTCGATGCTGGTCGGCGAGCTCCTCTCTGGTGTCCTCGTCAAGCATTGGCCTTTCCCCTTCGGCAAGCAGCATGCGATTTCGCTCGGCGAGAAGCTTCGAGCGGTCGTGAAGGCTGCCATGCTCGATATGGACTATTCGATCTCCGTCTATCTCGAAGAGCTGGAGACCAAGCGTCAGGCCCTCGAAGAAGAGCGCGCCCGCTTCGCCGCCGACCAGGCGATCGCCATGGAGCATCTGCGTCGCGGTCTGGAAGCGCTGGCCCAGGGCGATTTCGAAGCCCGCATGACGACCGACCTGCCGGACAATTTCAAGGAGATGGCCGGCCACTACAACGAAACGGTCGATCGCCTGAACACCTCCTTTGCCGCGATCCGCCGTGCTTCGGAAGGCATCCTGACCGGCACGGACGCGATCGCGCACGCTTCCGGTGAACTCGCCAGCCGCACCACCCGCCAAGCAAGCGGCGTGCAGGAGAGCTCGACCGCCCTTCAGCAGCTCTCCGTCAGCGTCAGCCAGACGGCCGCCAATGCCGAGCGCGCCTCGCAGGAGGTGCGCGACACGCAGCTTCAGGCAAAGACCTCGGGCACCGTCGTCTCCCAGGCGGTCTCCGCCATGGGCGCGATCGAGAAATCGTCGACCGAGATATCCAAGATCATTGGCGTCATCGACGAGATCGCCTTCCAGACGAACCTTCTGGCTCTGAACGCCGGCGTCGAGGCCGCACGCGCAGGGGATGCCGGCAAGGGCTTTGCCGTCGTCGCCCAGGAAGTCCGCCAGCTTGCCCAGCGCTCAGCCGATGCTGCCAAGGAAATCAAGCAGCTGATTTCCCAGAGCTCGACGCAGGTAAAGGAAGGCGTCAGCCTCGTCACGGGCACCGGCGAGGCGCTGAACGACATCATCACCCGCATTGATGCCATCGACACCTTCGTCTCGGATATCGCGGCCGCCGCCAAGGATCAGGCGATCGGCCTTAACGAGGTCAACCAGTCCACCCGCAACATGGATCTCCTGACCCATGAGAACAGCGACATGGTGGAGCGCACCTCGGACGAGACGCGCCGTCTGCGTGCAGAGGTCGCCGGTCTCGTCGAGCAGCTGTCGCAGATCCGCACCCGTGCCGACGCCGCCCCGCAGGCGCGCCGCATAATGGAACGTCGGGTCGCCTGATCCGGCTCAGAATCGGAGAAACGGAAGCGTTTTTTCCGTTTCCTCCGCCGGGAAGTTGCGCTAAGGGGAGGCCATGACCATCAAGCCTCTCATCATCCTGCCCGATCCCCTGCTGCGTCAGGTATCCGCGCCTATCGAGCGCGTTGATGCCGAGCTTGAGCAGTTCATCGATGACATGCTCGAAACCATGTACGAGGCCCCCGGCATCGGGCTGGCGGCGATCCAGGTCGGCGTGCCGCGCCGTCTGCTGGTGATCGACCTCGCCAAGGAAGGCGAAGAGCCCGCGCCGCTGGTCTTCATCAATCCGGAGATCCTGACGAGCTCCGACGAGCGCTCGGTCTATGAAGAGGGCTGCCTGTCGATCCCCGACTATTACGCCGAAGTCGAGCGCCCCGCCTCGATCACGGTCAAGTCGATCGGTCGAGACGGCAAGGAGACGGTGACGGAGGCCGACGGCCTGCTTGCCACTTGCCTTCAGCACGAGATCGACCATTTGAACGGCGTGCTCTTCATCGATCACATCTCCCGCCTGAAGCGCGAGATGGTGATCAAGAGGTTCACCAAGGCCGCCCGCCAGAAGATCTGATATCGAGCAAATCCAGCAAAAGTGCGAAGCGGTTTTGCGTCCGGAATTGCGTGAAAACAAAATGACAGAGCATTGACCGCGTCTCCGGTTTCGCCGGAAATGCTCTGGGCGTCGTTCAACCCCGCGCTTGAAGGCTGACAGAATGGCACTTCGCATCATCTTCATGGGCACGCCGGACTTCTCTGTCGCGACCCTGAAAGCGCTGCATGCGGCGGGCCACCAGATCGTCATGGCCTATTCGCAGCCGCCCCGTCCCGGTGGCCGCCGTGGCCTCGACCTGCAGAAATCTCCCGTTCATCAGGCGGCCGAAGACCTCGGCATCGAGGTCCGCCATCCCCTGAACTTCCGTGATGCCGCCGATCGCGAAGCCTTCGTCGCACTCCAGGCCGATGTCGCAGTCGTCGTCGCCTATGGTCTGCTGCTCCCCGAAGCGATCCTGAACGGCACGCGTCTTGGCGCCTATAACGGCCATGCCTCGCTCTTGCCGCGCTGGCGGGGAGCAGCCCCCATCCAGCGCGCCATCATGGCCGGCGATGCCGAGACCGGCATGATGGTGATGAAGATGGACAAGGGCCTCGACACCGGCCCCGTCGCACTCACCCGCAAAGTGACGATCGATCCTGACATGACTGCCGGCGAACTGCACGATGCCCTGAGCATCGTCGGCGCCGAAGCCATGGTCGAGGCGATGGCGAAGCTCGAAGCCGGGACGCTCGAAACGGTCACACAGGCCGACGAGGGCGTGCTCTATGCGGCCAAGATCGACAAGGCCGAAACTCGCGTCGACTTCACCCGCCCGGCGACCGAGGTGCACAACCACATCCGCGGCCTCTCGCCCTTCCCGGGTGCTTGGACCGAGATGGACGTCAATGGCAAGTCCGAGCGCGTCAAGCTCATTGCCTCGAGCCTCGCGGAAGGGCAGGGCGCAATCGCGGCCCCCGGCACAGCCCTCGACGATCGCCTGACGATCGCCTGCGGCACGGGCGCCGTGAGCCTGGTCCGTCTGCAGAAGGCCGGCGGCAAGGCATTGAGCGCGGAGGACTTCCTGCGTGGCACGCCGCTTCCCAAGGGCACGGTGATCGCCTGATGCCCCGTTTTCGGATGACCGTCGAATATGATGGCTCGGCCTATGTCGGCTGGCAGCGCCAGGAGAACGGCCATTCCATCCAGGCCGCCCTCGAACAGGCGATCTTGTCGCTGACAAGCGAGACTGTGATCATCCGGGGTGCCGGCCGCACCGATTCCGGTGTGCACGCCATGGGCCAGGTGATCCATGCCGATCTCTCCCGCACCTGGGTGCCGCACAAGCTGCGCAATGCGCTGAACGCCCATCTGGCGATGGCGTCCGAGCAGGTCGCCGTGCTCGATGTCCAGGCGGTGCCGGACGAGTTCGACGCCCGCTTCTCGGCGCTCCGCCGCCATTATCTCTACCGCATCATCACCCGTCCGGCGCGCCTGGCGCTGGAGGACAAGCGGGCCTGGTGGGTGCCGAAGCCGCTAGATCCCAAGGCCATGCACGAAGCTGCCCAGCAGCTCGTCGGTCACCATGACTTCACCACCTTCCGTTCTGCCCACTGTCAGGCAAAAAGCCCGGTGCGGACGCTCGATCGTCTGGACGTCACGCAGTCAGGTGAACTCATCGTGATCCGCGCCACCGCCCAGAGCTTCCTGCATAACCAGATCCGCTCTTTCGCCGGCACGTTGAAGCTCGCAGGCGAGGGCAAGATGACACCTTTAGATGTGCGCGCAGCGCTCGACGCCCGCGACCGTGCGGCCTGCGGACCGGTCGCGCCACCGGAGGGACTATTCTTCATGAGGGTGGATTACCCTGGCGATGAGCCGTTCAGCGGCTGAGATGCGTTTTCAGCCCGGATAAACGCCGAGATAGCGTTCCAGCACTTCCGCGATGATCATCGACGGCACGAGCAGCACCATGATGATGGTCGAGACCATCAGCAACTGGTCGCCCACGATCATCCTGACGATGCGGAAAAGGGCCGCGATCAGCGTGATCATCAGCAAGAGCCACAGGAATGCCACGACACCGGCAAGCGCCGGCAAGAACATCATCAACAGCACCAGCAGGCCGTAGGAATATGATACCGGCACGGCGAGCCAGTTGATCGCCACGACCATCGACGCGTATTTCTCGCCTATCCCGACCATCCAGCAGAGAATGCCGAGCAATATCAGCGGGAAAAGCCAGTTGGACGCCTCGACCAGCGCCAGGCGGAAAAAGAACAGGCCGCCCGTCTCCGTGCCTTCCGGCAGGCCCTGTAGATAGAGCAGGCGCCACCAGGCAAAGGAGATCAGGATCGCGGGCAACGCCCACAGGATCGCCCAGAAGGAGCGCATCGCGCCCCGGTCGGTCAGGTCGAGATAGGCAAAGCCTGATGGGTCCTGCTTGAACAGCAGCCAGAGGCCCTTGAGATAGAACTCGACCTCCTTAAGCGTCGGCATGGGCGAACCACTGCTCGATGAAGGTCTGGTAGATCACGGTCAGCGTTTCCAGATCCGAGACGGCGACCCGCTCGTCGACCATATGCATGGTCTGCCCGACGAGGCCGAATTCGACGACCGGGCAGTAATCCTTGATGAAGCGCGCATCCGACGTGCCGCCTGTTGTCGAGAGCTTCGGCACCTTGCCGGTCACCGTCTCGATTGCCCCCGACAGCGAGGCGATCAGCGCGTTGTTGCGCGTCAGGAACACATGGCTTGGCCGTTCCGACCAGGTAATGTCGTAGCCGATCGCTGCACGATCCGGCCGCAGCTCGGGATCCACCGCGGCCTCATCGAGACGGCGGATAATCTCGGCCTTGACGCTGTCGGCGGTCCAGACATCGTTGAAGCGGATGTTGAACTTGAAGCGCGCCGAAGCCGGAATGACGTTCGTCGCCGCATTGTCGACATCGATGGTGGTGACTTCGAGGTTGGACGGCTGGAAGTTCTCCGTGCCAGTGTCGAAGGCCGGGAACATCAGGCTTTTTGCCAGCGACAGCGCGCCGCGCACCGGATTGTCGGCAAGATGCGGATAGGCCGCGTGACCCTGCACGCCCCTCACCGTCACCGTGCCCGAAACCGAGCCGCGCCGGCCGATCTTGATCATGTCGCCGAGTGCATCGGGATTGGTCGGCTCGCCGACCAGGCAGGCATCCCAGCGCTCGCCGCGCGCCGCTGCCCATTCGAGCAGCTTCACCGTGCCGTTGACCGCCGGGCCTTCCTCGTCGCCGGTGATCAGCAGCGAGACCGAGCCCTTCGGCACCTTGCCGGCTTCGACCAGTCGCGCATAGGCGGCGATGAAGCAGGCGATCCCGCCCTTCATGTCGACCGCGCCACGGCCATAAAGCATGCCGTCCCGGATGTCGCCCGAGAACGGACCGGCGCTCCAGTCGGTCTCGGCACCAACCGGCACGACATCGCTATGCCCGGCAAACATCAGATGCGGTCCGTCCGATCCCGCGCGCGCATAGAGGTTTTCGATATCGGGCGTGCCCTGGTCCTTTGCGATCATGCGATCGACGCGGAAACCGATAGGCGAGAGCAGGTTTTCGAGCACATCGAGCGCACCGCCTTCGGCAGGCGTGACGGAAGGGCAGCGAATGAGGGCCTGGAGAACATCGACGGGATTGGTAGCGGTCATGAACACTTTTACGGGATTGACCGAGGTCCGGTTCAGCCCGGCCGTCGGTGCCTTGAGAAGATGAGCCAGACTTAGCTGATCCGCCCGAACCTGTCACCCACCGCTCAGGACGAACGCATGTCCGATCCCGGCCCGTAACGGTTGTCGTCCTGGACCGGTGGCCAGACGCAGAGCACGAAGAAAAGGATCAGCGAAAAGGCAGGCAGTAGCAAGAGAACGGACGCCATGCCTGGCATGCCGATATCATGCAGCCGCTTCGTGCCGAGCATCAGCAGCGAGACGAGCGACAGGCTCGCAGTCGTCAGGAAAAGCGAAAACGAGCCGGGCGAAATGTCGTCCGATCCCGTCACGAACGCGATCACGGCCGCGTTCGTCATCATCCAGAACAGCGTGCCGAGGATGAAGACGCGCCGACCGATGCGCCCGTCCCATTGGAAGAGCGCCCAGCCGACCGATATCTCCCGCCCCGGCAAGGCCATGAGGGCTTAGTCGCGCAGCAGTTCGTTGATGCCCGTCTTCGAGCGGGTCTTCTCGTCGACGCGCTTGACGATGACGGCGCAGTAGAGATGCGGTGCCGGGAGACCGTTTGCCATGACGGCATTGCCCGACGGCATCGAGCCGGCAACGACGACGGAATAGGGCGGCACTTCGCCATACATGACTTCGCCGGTGGCGCGGTCGACGATCTTGGTCGACTTGCCGATGTAGACGCCCATGCCGAGCACCGAGCCTTCACGGATGATGCAGCCTTCGACGACTTCCGAACGGGCGCCGATGAAGCAGTTGTCCTCGATGATCGTCGGGCCGGCCTGAAGCGGCTCGAGCACTCCGCCGATACCGACGCCGCCGGAGAGATGCACGTTGGCACCGATTTGGGCGCAGGAGCCAACGGTTGCCCAGGTGTCGACCATGGAGTTTTCACCGACATAGGCGCCGAGATTGACGAAGGACGGCATCAGAACGACGCCCTTGGAGATGCAGGCCGAGCGGCGGACGACGGCGTTCGGTACGGCGCGGAAACCTGCCGAGCGGAATTCGGTCTCGCCCCAGCCCTCGAACTTCGACGGCACCTTGTCCCACCAGGTGGAAGCGCCCGGGCCGCCCTTGACGACTTCCATGTCGTTCAGGCGGAAGGAGAGGAGCACGGCCTTCTTCAGCCACTGATGCACGGTCCAGGTGCCATCTTCGCCGCGGGCGGCGACACGAACCTTGCCGCTGTCCAGAAGGTTGAGCGCCGTCTCGACGGCATCGCGGATCTCGCCCGTGGTGGTGGTCGAAACCGTATCGCGGTTGTCGAATGCCGCTTCGATGACGTGTTCGAGCTGGGTGAGATCGGTGGCGCTCATCTGAATTCCTTAAACTTCGTTGTCTACCGTGGGGATGGAAACGATCAGGATCTGATCGAAAATTCGCGCAAAGCTCTAGCGCATAAAGGGCTGGAAGAAAACAGCCGCAGGAGCTCTGCGTTTTGGAAAGGAAGAGGCATGGCACGGTGGAAGAACGGCAAGCACAGGCGCAAGGACGGATCCTGGGATCCGCTGAAGGATAGCTCCACTGACAAGCAGACCGCACAGGTCATTCCGCGCACCCCGCAGTCCGCGTCTTCGTCCTATACGCTCGCCTATGTCGACGATGAATTCCTCTGCCGCGAGGAACTGCGGCCGGTCCGCCTGCAGCTCGAATTGCTGAAGACGGAGATGATCCTCACCGAGCGCAGCATCAAGTCGACAGTGGTCATGTTCGGCGGTGCCCGCATCCCGGCCCCCGGCGAGGCGGCCTGGGCCGCGAAGAACGACATCCAGAAGAAGAACCTGGAAAACGCCTCGATCTATTATGAAGAGGCCCGCAAGTTCGCGCAGCTCTGCTCGGCCCAGGCAAAAAAGATGGATTACCACGAATATGTCGTGGTGACCGGCGGTGGGCCGGGTGTGATGGAGGCGGGCAATCGCGGTGCGTCAGAGGTCGGCGCCCCCTCGGTTGGCCTCAACATCGTCCTGCCGCACGAGCAGGCGCCGAACCCCTATGTGACGCCGGAGCTCAGCTTCAACTTCCACTATTTCGCCATCCGCAAGATGCATTTCCTCATGCGTGCCAAGGCGATCACCATCTTCCCCGGCGGCTTCGGCACGCTGGACGAACTCTTCGAGACCGTGACGCTGATCCAGACCAAGCGCATGGCACCGATCCCGCTCATCCTGTTCTCCCGCGCCTTCTGGGAGGACATCATCAATTTCGAGGCGCTCGCGGCCTTCGGCACGATCGCGCCTGAAGATCTTGATCTCTTCCAGTTTGCGGAGACTGCCGAAGAAGCCTGGAAGATCATCGCCGACTTCTACGACCTGAACGACGAAACGGCCCCATAAGGGGCCGCCCGCTTCTTCCATTGGTGTTCTGATCTTCCGATCAGCGCATCATGATCGGCCGCTTCGGCATGTCGTCGGCGCTGATGACGCCATCCTTGTTGCGGTCCATCCGGGTGAACATCTTGTCGGCCATGGCGGTTGCTTCCGCCTGGCTGATCTGACCGTTCTCATCGGTATCCGCGACCCGCATCATCCGGCCTTGGCCCCGCATGCCGTCCCGACCACCGCGATCCTCGCCGCGCTCTGCACGTTCATTGTGCCAGCCGTGGCGCTTGCCGTGTGGGCCCTTGCCCTCGCCACGCGGACCATCGTCATTCATGGCCTGTTCCTGGGGTGCATCACCCGGGGGCGGGGTTGGTGCATCGGCCTTCGCCGCTTCCCGTGCCGCCTGGCGCTCGGCGCGCATGGCCTCGCGGGCTGCCTTGTTCTCTTCGCGCATAGCTTCGCGGTGCTGGCGCATCTCGCCAGGGGTCAGCACGCCGTCCTTGTCGGCATCAATGGCCGTGAACATCGCAGTGCCCGCTGCCGTCGCTTCTTCCTTGCTGATCTTGCCGTCCTTGTTCGTGTCATGCTGCTGCAGCATCTGCACGAACATCACTTCCGGACCGCCACGGCCAGGGCCGCCACGGCGCTCGCCACGGTCCTGCGCAAAGGCGCCGCCGGCGGTGGTGCCGATGAGTAGGGAGGCTGCCACGGCGGCCAGCGTCAGGGTCTTGCCGTTCATTGGGATATCCTTTCGAGTGTCTGCTTCGATGGGATGACCGTAGCGGCGGCAAGGCTCAGGCCCTACTTAACTCTCTGTAAGCTGCATGAAACTTTCGTAAGCTTCCGCTCACGCCTCGTCCGCCAGCAGCGCCTGGAGGAAGCTGGTGAGATCGTCGGTCAGGTAATCGACGGTTTCTGCATCGACATTCTCGACGCGCTCCCAGGTCTCCAGGATCGCCGTGCCCAGGTTGCGCGGCACGAGCAGCACCGTCTTCATGCCGAGCGCCTTCGGAACCATCAGATTGCGCGGCAGATCCTCGAACATCGCGGCATGTTTCGTGTCGATGCGGTTGAGGCTCGCGAACTTGTCATAGGTGGCGCCCGCCGGCTTCGGCACGTAATCGGCCGCGACGATGTCGAAGATGTCGTCGAAATGGTCGAGAATGCCGAGCGCCCTTGCGGCGGCCTCCGCATGCGCCACCGTGCCATTGGTGAAGATGAACTTCCGCCCCGGCAACCGCTTGATCGCAGACCCGAGTGCCTCGTCCGGGATCAGGGCTGAATAATCGATCGCATGTGCCCGCTCCAGAAACGCGTTCGGATCGACCTTGTGATGCAGCATCAGCCCGGCAAGCGTCGTGCCGTGTTCATGGTAGTATTGCTTCTGCAGAAGCTTCGCCTCGGCCGGCTCCATCTGCAGGATCTCCGCCACGAAGGCGGTCATGTTCGTGTCGATCTGCGCAAAGAGGTTGATGTGATGCGGGTAGAGCGTGTTGTCGAGGTCGAAGACCCAGTCGCGCACATGGGCGAAATCGGCGGGCGAGGGGATCTTTGCTGGGGTGTTCATCGGGTCCTCTTGGGGCAGTGCGGATGGCCTGATGACACCAGGCGCGTTGCTTCTAATTAGCATTGGTCGGCGCTTCGGGAAGTGCTATCTCGGAAAGATGGGAAAGAAGATGGCGATTTCGGCGATGGAACGGGTCGTGGTCCTGCAGGACCGCAAGCGCCTTCCCGCGCGCTTCCATCCGGTGAGCTCAGGCACGATTCGCCAGCGTCAGGCGTAAGACGCAGGACCTGAGGCGTAAGCTCAGGCCAGATCGCCACCCTTTCCGATCTCCTGCCGCAAGCCGACATCCCCGCGCTGCGGCCTTTCTGGACGCTCTCCCATGGAACTCTGGGCCCTCATCACGGTTGGCAGCGCCTTCCTGCAAAATCTGCGCTCGACGCTGCAAAAACATCTCAAAGGCCGGATGGGCACGACAGGGGCAACCTTCGTGCGCTTCGGCTTCGGCCTGCCCTTCGCCTTTCTCTATCTCGCCATCCTGCATCTCGGCCTCGGCCGTCCGCTGCCGGTGCCCGGAGCGACCTTCGCGATCTGGGCGGTCATCGGCGCGCTCGCCCAGATCACGGCGACCTTCCTGCTGGTCCACCTCTTCTCTTTCCGGAACTTCGCCGTCGGCACGGCCTATTCGCGCACCGAACCGGCCCAGGCGGCACTTCTGGCGCTGATCCTCTTCGGCGAGACAATCGGTCTTGGCACCGCAGCGGCCATCCTCGTCTCCATCCTCGGCGTCATGCTGATCTCGGTGGCCCGCACGACCTTCACACCCCTGAGCCTCGTCACCTCGGTCACCAGTCGCACCGCGCTGATCGGCCTCGCCTCCGGCTTCTTCTTCGGCATCTCCGCGATCGCCTACCGCACCGCCTCGCTGTCGCTGGCGCCGAGCCTGCCCACACCGGATGCGATGGTGCAGGCGGGCTACACGCTCTGTGTCGTCATCACCATCCAGACGCTGTCGATGCTTTTCTGGATGGCCTGGCGCGACCGGGCAGAACTCACCCGCGTCCGGGCCGCCTGGAAAGTCAGCGCCCTCGTCGGCTTCGTTGGCGCCACGGCCTCCTTCGGCTGGTTCACGGCGATGACGCTCCAGCAGGTGGCGGTGGTGAAAGCCTTGGCCCAGGTCGAGATGCTCTTCACCTTTGCGTCGTCGGTGATCTTCTTCAAGGAAAGCATCAACAGGCTGGAGATCGCGGGATGTGTGCTGATCGTCTTCGGGGTGCTGTTGCTGGTTCTGGTGTGAGGGGGCGGTCATCTCCCCCCTTGCGGGGGAGAAAGCGAAATCGAGGAATTGGCCCGATCAGGGCCAAACCTCAGATTTCGCAAGAGGGGGGCTCGGTCAGCTTTGTGCCAGCGGAACCTTGCCCCTCTCCGGGAAAATCTGAAGGTTAGGCGGCTTGCGCTCGCCTAAGCCTTCGATTTTCCATCCTCTCCCGCTAGGGGAGAGGAGGCGCCGCCTAGCTCGCCTCGGCACAGCGCTCACCCTTGCCCCGTTGCGACCCATCCCGCTGCGCGATACACCGGACGGCACAAGCGCGCCGATGGCGGGGAGACAAAAGTGCACACCAAGACACCCGCGACACCGACGATCAGCGCCGACGCCGCGCATCCATACCCGAAGCGCTGGACGGCGCTGGCCGTGATGATGCTCGCGAATTTCATGAACCTGCTCGATGTCACCATCGTCAATGTCGCGCTGCCGAGCCTGCAATCCGAGCTTGGCGCGACCTCCAGCCAGATCGAATGGGTCGTGGCCGGTTACGTGCTGGTCTTTGCGCTCGGGCTCCTTCCCTTTGGACGTCTCGGCGACGTCCGGGGCAAGAAGCAGGTGTTTCTGGTCGGCGTGGCGGCCTTCACCTTTGCTTCGCTGCTGTGTGGTCTCGCACCCGATATCGGCTGGCTGGTGGCGGCGCGATTGTTGCAGGGGGCAGGCGCTGCTGTCATGACACCGCAGGTGCTCGCCATTGCCCAGATGATGTTTCCGCCGAAGGAGCGGGCTGCGGCCTTTTCTCTATTTGGCTTGAGCGCCGGGCTTGCTTCGGTGTCCGGCCCGATCCTCGGTGGCTGGCTGATCAGCCTTGATGTGCTGGGCCTTGGATGGCGACCAATCTTCCTCATCAACATTCCGGTCGGCATCATGACCATTCTGCTCGGCTGGCAGCTGATCCCGGCACTGGCGCCCAAGCCGGGTTTGAAGAACGATTTCGGCGGCATCGCGCTTGCGGCTCTCGCGATCTTCTGCGTCATCTTCCCGCTGATCGAGGGTCGTGGCTTCGGCTGGCCCGTCTGGTGCTTCGTTATGCTCGCCATGGCCATTCCCTTCGGGGTGGCCTTCGGCCTCTGGGAGCGGCGCCAGCATCAGCAGAAGGCGCCCGAACTCCTGCCCGTCGCGCTGATGAAGAACCGCAACTACGTGATCGGCTCGCTGATGACGGCGACCTTCTTCTCGACCCTGCCTGGCTTCTTCCTGATCTTTGCGATGTTCCTGCAGCAGGGTTACGGCCTCACCCCGCTTCAGTCGGGCATGACAACCGTGCCGTTCTCCGTCGGCATCTTCATCGCTTCGCTGATCTCGGGGCGCCTCGGCAACATCACCCCGCGCGTCCGCGTCGTGGTCGGCGTGGTGATGGTCATCATCGGCATGGGGCTGTTGCGCATGGAGATCCAGACCGTGAGAGAAAGCATCGACCGTATGGCGCTTCTGCCCTGGTTCCTGCTGAGCGGGCTTGGCATGGGGATCGCGATCGCGCCGATGTTCCAGCTTGTTCTCGCCGGTGTGCCGCCGCAGGATGCGGGCGGTGGATCGGGCGCGCTTCAGGCGATCCAGCAGGTTGGAAGTGCGCTCGGAATTGCCATCGTCAGCGAGATCTTCTTTTCGGATCTGGCGCGAAATGCGGCGGAAGGACTGAGCGGCAAGGCCGTCTATGCAGAGGGTCTGAGCCTCGGCCTCATCTACAACTTCGTCGCCTATGCGATCGTCCTGATCGCTGTCCTGTCCATGCGCACCGTGACGCCGGGAAGCGAGAAGCTGGAGCGTCCGCTGCCGATCGAGTGACCTGCAGCGGACGAAATCATCGGCTCAGGGAACGAGCAGAGTGCCGGCACCCGTCTCGGTGAAGAGTTCAAGCAGCACGGAATGGGCGGTCTTGCCGTTGAGGATGACGACACCCTGCACACCGGCCTGGATGGCCTCGATGCAGGTCTCGACCTTCGGGATCATGCCGCCCGAGATCGTGCCATCCTTGATCAGCGCATGGGCTTCGGCGACCGACAGTTCCTTGATCAGCTTGCCGTCCTTGTCGAGCACGCCGGGCACGTCGGTGAGGAAAAGCAGGCGCGAGGCATTGAGCGCACCGGCAATCGCACCGGCAAAGGTATCGGCATTGATGTTGTAGGTCGCGCCATCGCGGCCAGGCGCTACAGGTGCGATGACCGGGATCATCTCGGAGCGGGCGAGCAGGTCGAGCAGGGTGCGGTCGACTTCGACGACATCACCGACAAAGCCGAGATCGAGCACGCGCTCGATATTGCTGTCGGGATCGCGGACCTTCTTCTGTGCCTTTTCGGCAAAGACCATGTTGCCGTCCTTGCCACAGAGCCCGATCGCCCATTCGCCGGTCTGGTTAATGAGAGCGACGATTTCCTTGTTGATCGAGCCGGCGAGCACCATCTCGACGATCTCGACCGTCTTCTGGTCGGTGACGCGAAGGCCGTTCTCGAAGCGTGATTCGATGCCCATACGGGCAAGCATCGCGCCGATCTGCGGACCGCCGCCATGCACGACGATCGGGTTGACGCCGGACTGCTTCAGAAGCGCGATATCGGCGGCAAACGCCTTGCCGAGCTCGGGATTGCCCATGGCATGGCCGCCATATTTGACCACGATCGTCTTGTTCTCGTACCGCTGCATGAAGGGCAGCGCCTGGACGAGAAGGCGGGCCTGGATTTCGCTTTCGGAAGCTGACATGGAAAACCTCGCTGTGGATCGCGGCCTTTTAGCGCATGTGTCGCCGTGATGGAATAATCGCGCCGCAATATAAGCGGCAAGTGACATGCTTCTTCTTATCGTCGCATTGTCCACCGAATATGCCGTGCTATATCAAGGCCACTGGGTGAGGGGGCTCTATGGAACGCGACGACATCGGCGGATTGCTGGCCCGGGTAGCCCTGCGGGACCGAAGCGCCTTTTCCTTGCTCTATGGTCGTATTTCGGCGAAACTTTTCGCCATCTGCATCCGTATGCTCAAAGACAGGGGAGAGGCCGAAGAGGCGCTCCAGGATGTGTTCGTCAAGATCTGGCATAAGGCCGGCAGCTATACGGGCGACGGCGACAATGCCTATCCATGGCTCTGCGCCATCGTCCGCTATCACTGCATAGATCGCCTGAGGGCGCGTCGACCGCAGGGGGAAGACATCGAGGCGGCGATCGATCTGGCGGATCTCGCGCCGGATCCGGAGCAGCATGCGATGCTTCGATCCGAGGGTGGCCGCATTGACACATGCCTGGAGGCATTGGATCCTGATCGGGCGCTCGCCGTTCGCCAGGCCTATGTGGAAGGTCTATCCTATCAGGAGCTGGCGGATCATTTCGCCGTTCCGCTGAACACGATGCGTACATGGCTGCGGCGCAGCCTTTTGAAACTGAGAGAGTGCATGGATGAGCACGCCTGACCAAAGCAAGGGAGACCGGTCGCGAGACGAAGTTCTCGCGGGCGAATATGTCCTGGGCGTCCTAAGCGGAGCCGAGCGCCAGAAGGTGGACGCGCGTCTGCGCCACGACCGGCAATTCGCCGCCATGGTCAAGCGCTGGGAAGAGAACCTCACCCAGTTCAACGACGACTACGCCGAGGCCTCACCGCCGGATCAGCTGTTTTCGAAGATCGAGGATCGACTGTTTGCATCGCCCGCCACTGTGGCTGCGGTGAAGGGCAGCCTGTGGAACTCGCTGGTGCTCTGGCGCGGCCTGAGCTTTGCATCGATTGCAGCACTCGGCCTCATCGTCGGGTTCGACTATGCCGAACGCATGCGCCCGAAACCTCAAGCCGCGCTGACAGCGGACTTGGCAGGTGAGAACCAGGCGATTGCGTTGCATGCGCGCTATGACGGGAACTCGGGCCGCCTCGCCGTCACCCCTGTCGCAAGCGGCGGCGCTGATGAGAAATCGCTTGAGCTCTGGCTCGTCGAGGGTGAACAGGCGCCAATCTCGCTCGGCGTACTCCCGCAGACCGGGCAGGGCGAGCTTGATGTTCCCGAGGATCTGCGTGCCCGCCTCACGGAAGGCGTGGTGCTGGCCGTCAGTCTCGAGCCTTTCGGTGGATCGCCGACCGGAAAAGCCACCGGGCCTGTTGTGGCGCTCGGCGAAGTTCGTCCCTGACGAAGAAATTCTCTCATAAAATCAATGAAGTGTTTTCAGGCGGCCGATTTTCTCGAGCCGCCTGAAACTTGTTCGGAAGACCCGCCGTCTTTGGTGATGTTCCCGCTGAGGAACGCCCCCGATGTCCCGCCCGAACCCGCAGGGACACGATCGAGAACACCAAGGATAAGAGGAAACCGTAATGTTCAAGACCGCTCTTCGCCCGCTCGCATTCTCCGCAGCCATCCTGGCAGGCGCTGCCGCAGCCTATGCCGCCAATCCGATGGTCGGCGGTGGTGAAATGCTCGAAACCAAGAACATCGTCGAAAACGCCGTCAACTCGAAGGACCACACGACGCTTGTTGCCGCCGTCCAGGCAGCGGGTCTCGTTGAAACCCTGTCGGGCGCCGGTCCGTTCACCGTCTTCGCTCCGACCAACGACGCCTTCGCCAAGCTGCCGGCCGGCACGGTCGACACGCTACTGAAGCCGGAAAACAAGGCGCAGCTCACCAAGGTGCTGACCTGCCACGTGGTAGCAGCCGACGTGATGGCCGAAGCCCTCGTCAAGATGATCTCCGATGATGGCGGCGAACACGACGTCACCACCGTTGGCGGTTGCGTGCTGAAGGCGAAGGCCGCTGACGGCAAGGTCACCCTGACCGACGAGAATGGCGGCGTATCGACCGTCACCATCGCAGACGTCAAGCAGTCGAACGGCGTCATCCACGTCGTAGACGCGGTCATCCTGCCGAAGATGTAAGGAACGACGGTTCGGCCCGGCCTCCGCCGGCTAGGGCCGACCTGATCGGAGCCTGAGCGTCAAAGGCTCCGACCGATGGCCTCGCTGATTGCCCCGCGCAATTGGTCGAGGCCATCACCTTTTTCAGAGGATGTCGAGAGAACGCCAGGGAAGGCGGCAGGCCGCTTCTTGATCTTTTCCTGCGTCTCCGCAATCAGCTTCGGCACGGCTGGCGCCTTGATCTTGTCAGTCTTGGTGAGCACGATCTGATAGGAGACGGCGGCCTTGTCGAGCAGCGACAGCACTTCGTCGTCATTCTTCTTGATGCCGTGACGGCTGTCGATCAGCACATAGACGCGCTTCAACGTCGCGCGACCCCGAAGATAATCGAAAACCAGCTTCGTCCAGGCATCCACATGCTCCTTCGGCGCTTGCGCGTAGCCGTAGCCCGGCATGTCGACGAGCGCCATTGGCGGCAAGTCACCGGCGCCGCCGGAATAACCGTCTGGCACGAAGTAGTTCAGTTCCTGGGTGCGTCCGGGTGTGTTGGACGTGCGGGCGAGACCCTTCTGGCCGACCAGCGCATTGATCAGCGACGATTTGCCGACATTCGAGCGTCCGGCAAAGGCCACTTCGAGCGGTCCTTCCGGCGGCAGGAATTCCATCGACGGCACACCGCGGATGAAGATCCAAGGGCGGCCGAAGAGCGGCTGATCGGGCTTGTCGTGTGTTTCGGTCATAGATTAGGCCTTTCGTCAGGCGGACAGATCCGGGTTTTGGCCCGGAAAGTCAAGCAGCAGAGGTCGGAACGGGCCGCGACGCCTGCCGCGCGTGGCTGATGAGATAGGTGAAGAGGGCGGCCATCACGAGCGCTCCGCCGAGGATCGTCCGACCCGAGGGCACCTCGTTGTGGAAGATCACCATCCAGACCGGGGCGAGGATCATCTCGGCAGTCCCGATCAGGGCGGCGAGCGCCGAGGGTATCATGCGGGCTCCGGTGACATAGAGCGCCATGCCGAGGCCCAGATTGAGCGCGCCGAAGCAGAAGAGAAGCACAAGGTCCTGCCCGCCGACGGCAAACGTGCCGGCCTGGCTGGCGGCGATCGCGGACGCGATGAACGAGCCGCCACAGGCAGCCGGTGTCATGCGGATGCCGGGATGGCGGCGGGTCAGCACCGTCATGCAGGCGAAGATCGCGGGGATCGCGGCCGCCAGCGTCAGGCCGAGGATCGAGCCGCCTTCGCCAATCGAGGCCGAGACCATGATCCCGACTCCGAGGATGACGGCGACGATCGCGCCCCAGGTGACCGGCGTGATCGGCTCGCCCAGCACGACGCGCGCGAGAAGGGCCGCAAAAAGCGGGATCGACGCCATGAACAGCACGACATTGGCGACCGGCGTCATGGTGACGGCCAGCACGAAGAAGGTCGAGACGAGCGCAAAGCCGACGGCGATGAAGAAGCCGGGCCAGCCCATGGCGCGAAAAAGACGGATCGTGCCGTCGATGCGGTCACGGACAAGCATGAAGGTGAGGAGGAAAAGACCGGCGAACAGGCAGCGCCAGAAGACGATCGTCCAGCCGTCTTCCACGCCGATGAAGCGCTGGATCGCGCCGCCATAGCTCCAGGCAAGCGCCGACCCGCCGACAAGCGCGATCCCGAGCCAGGAGCGGGAGGGGGTAACGGAAGTGTCTGTCATCGGCGGATCTCGTCAAAAAGAGAAAGCCCCGGCTTGGCCGGGGCTTTTGATCGTCACTTGGTGGCGGTCGGCTTTCGCCTGAACATGTTGCCGATATTCTTGAACAGTTCGATCTCGACGCCGTGGCGCTTCATGATCAGGGCCTGCTGCAGGATCGACAGCGTGTTGTTCCATGCCCAGTAGATAACGAGACCGGCGGGGAAGGTGCCCAGCATGAAGGTGAAGATGACAGGCATCCAGTTGAACAGCATCGCCTGGGTCGGGTCCGGCGGGGTCGGGTTCATGCGCATCTGCAGCCACATGGTGACACCCATGATGATTGGCCAGACGCCGAGATGCAGGAATGTGGGTGCCTCGAACGGCAGAAGGCCGAACAGGTTGATGAAGGTCGTCGGATCCGGCGCGGAAAGGTCCTGGATCCAGCCGAAGAACGGCGCATGGCGCATTTCGATGGTGACATAGATGACCTTGTAAAGGGCGAAGAAGACCGGGATCTGCAGGAGCACCGGCCAGCAGCCGGCGACCGGATTGATCTTCTCTTCCTTGTAGAGGGCCATCATCGCCTGCTGCAGGCCCATGCGGTCGTCGGCATACTTTGTCTTCAGCTCTTCGAGCTTCGGCTGCACGCGCTTCATGTTGGCCATGGAGGCATACTGCTTGTTGGCAAGCGGGAAGAAGATCAGCTTGACTACGATGGTGGTGAGCAGGATGGCGACACCGAAATTGCCGACGAGATGGAAGAAGTAGTCCATCAGGTGGAACATCGGCTTGGTGATGAAGTAGAACCAGCCCCAGTCGATCATCAGGTCGAACTTCGGAATGCCGAGGCTTTCCTGATAGCTGTCGATGACCGGAACCTGCTTGGCACCGGCAAACAACAGGGTCTTGACCGTGGTGCTCTGGCCGGCCGGGATGCTCACGGCATCGTTCTTGTAGTCGGCCTGGAAGCGAGCCTGGCCATCGGTGAAGTGCGAGAAGCGCGATTCATAAGGCAGGGTCTGCTGTGGGATCAGCGATGCGGCCCAGTACTTGTCGGTGATGCCGAGCCAGCCGCCGGTCGCCTTCGCATTGGCGATCGCCTCTTCCTCGACATCCGTATAGTCGTGTTCAACCAGGCTGCCTTCGGCGCCGAGAACGCCGAGGAAGCCTTCGTGCAGAACGAAGATCGACGGTGTCGAGGGCTTGTTGTAGCGGGTGATGCGGCCGTAGGGCGCAAGGCTTGCGGCAGCCATACCATTGTTCACGATCTGGTCTTCGATGGTGAACATGTAATGTTCGTCGACGGCGATCGTGCGGGTAAAGGTGAGGCCGGCTTCATTGGTGAAGGTCAGCGTAACCGGCGTCGTCTCGGTAAGCTTGGCGCCTGCCGTTGCCGTCCATACGGTGTTCGGGCCCGGAACCGAGCCGGCATTCTCGCCAGCGATGAAACCGAGTTCGGCAAAATAGGCGTCGCGGGTCTCAGCCGGGTTGAACAGCGTAACGATCGGGCTCGTCGGATCGACGGTTTCGCGATAGGCGCGGAGCTTCAGGTCGTCGAGGCGACCGCCGGTCAGATTGATCGAACCAGCCAGATCCTGAGTTTCGATCGCAACGCGCGCCGTGCGCGCAACGGCGGCTTCGCGGCTGGCTTCCGGATTGGCGGCCGCACTGGCCGGCAGGCTGCCATCGACGGTCGCGGCCGGGGTCGCTGCCTGCTGCTCGGCCTGGGCCTGCTGCTGCGCGATCTGGGCTTCCTGCGCCTGGCGCTGGGCCTCGATGCGCGGGTTCATGTAGAAGAACTGCCAGGCGAGGACGATCACCACCGATAAGGCAATCGCGATGAAATAGTTGCGGTTGTTCTGCATCACTCTTTCCTGGGAGCGGTCTTGTGAGACCGGGTGTTGTTCGTCTGGCGGTTTTCGATGCGGTGGATCAGCTGCCGGGACAATTGATCAAACGGGATGTCCAGCACCTCGCGCCGGGCGACAATGACATAGTCGTGTCCCGGCTGCATTGCAAACGCCGCATTCAGTCGCACAGCTTCTTTCAGCCTGCGCCGCATGCGGTTCCGCTCCACTGCATTGCCGTGTTTCTTGGTGACCGTAAAGCCCACGCGGGGCGGCGCATCATTCTTGTGATCAAGCACCTCCAGAAGGAAGGTGCGACCCTTGCGCGCTTCGCCGTGCCTGACGGCGAGGAACTGAGGCCGGCTCTTGAGCCGGCCAACAGATTTCTTGGAGTCCGTGGACGTCATGGGCCCGTCATCTCGTCGGGCTCGTCCGGCCCTTAGGCCGAGAGCTTGGCGCGACCGCGACCGCGGCGTGCGTTCAAGACAAGGCGGCCGCCCTTGGTGGCCATTCGCGCACGGAAGCCGTGGCGGCGCTTGCGAACAAGCTTGGAAGGTTGGAAAGTACGCTTCGACATTTATTTAATACCGCGGTGTGCGGCCCTTCTTGGGATTTGCATTGCTGCAAAAGCGTTGGTTTTATCGCACGGATAAGCCCCGTCGGGGCACCTTTCCGAACGTGCGCGGCTTATACGGTCGCGGGTCCGAAGAGTCAATCGCAGCCAGGCGGATTACCAAAGCAGGGCCCTTGCAGGCTCGGCGCTCAGATCTGCATGCATCGGCAACCATGCTGAACCCCCTAAATTTAGGGTGAAACGAGCCATTAAACTCTCGATCCTAACATCCGAATATTCGGGAAAGTGCGCAAGGTGCGCATGGGATTAGGGTGAATGACGTGAAGGTCAGCGGCAAGGTTTATTCATTGGTCGGCATTTTGGGGGCGGCGGCGATCGTCATCGGTGCCATGGGCGTCTTCGTGACGGTCCAGTATGGCGCGAAGACGGCAGCCCTGCTGCAGATTTCCCAGCGTGCCTATCTCGGTGAGCAGGTCAACCGCATGGTGACGGCAGTCGTCATGGAAGCCCGCGGCATTTACGCGGCGGCCAACACGGAAAAGGCGCAACCCTTCGCCGAGGGCATCCTGAAGAACCTCGACAAGATGGATGCCGCATTTGCCAAGTGGAAGCCCATGGTGCCGGAGGCGCAGAAGGCTGCCTTCGATGCGATGACGGCCAAGTCGGCCGAGTTCCGCACGTTCCGCGCCGAGACGGCGCGCATCGGTGTCGAAATCGGTCCGAAGGACGCAAATGCCCAGGGCAATACCGAAGCGAACCGCGCCAACCGCAAGGCTTTCCAGGCCGATATCGACGCCGTGGTCGAGGCCGACCGTGCTGAACTCGAATTGATGACCAACAGCCTGGCCTCGTTCCAGAGCACCATGCTGATGCTGATCTCCGGCGTGACCCTGCTCGCGGTCGCCGTTGGTGCCGGCCTCGGCATCCATATCGGCGTCAACCATCTGAGCCGGCCGATCCGCCGCGTGACCCACGCGATGAATGACATTGCCGGCGGCAACTTTGCCACCGAAATCCCCTATAGCGGCCGTCCGGATGAAATCGGTGAAATGGCCGCAGCCGTCGAGGTCTTCAAGGAGAACGGTCTGTCCGTCCAGCGCCTGAACGCCCAGGAAAGCGCCATGCGCGCCAAGAGCGACGACCTGCAGTCCAGCATGGCGGCTGTCGTCGCCTCTGCGGCAGAAGGCGATTTCTCCCGCCGCATCGATAAGGACTATCAGGACGCCAACCTCAACCGCTTCTCCTCCAACATCAATGCGCTCCTCGCCTCGGTCGAAACGGGCGTATCGGAGACCAATCGGGTCATCGGCAGCCTCGCGGCCAATGATCTTTCGCAGGAGATGAACGGCCAGTTCCGCGGTGTGTTCGCCGAGCTCCAGTCGAACGTCAACAAGTCGCTGCAGAGCCTGCGCCAGACCATGTCGGACATCCGCGGCCGTACCGACCTCATCAACGACAACACCTATCAGCTGACGTCGGCCACCAACGACCTGTCCAAGCGCACCGAACAGCAGGCCGCGGCCCTGGAAGAGACCTCGGCGGCCCTGGACGAGATCACCGTGGTGGTTCGCCAGTCGAGTGAGCGCGCCCAGGAAGCCAGCCACATGGTCACCGAGGCCAAGCATAGCGCTGCCCAGTCGGCAACCGTCGTCGGCGAGGCGGTCAACGCCATGGGCCGCATCGAGCAGGCCTCCCGCGAGATTTCGCAGATCATCAACGTCATCGACGAGATCGCCTTCCAGACCAATCTGCTGGCGCTGAATGCCGGCGTTGAAGCAGCCCGTGCGGGCGAAGCCGGCAAGGGTTTTGCCGTCGTCGCCCAGGAAGTGCGCGAATTGGCGCAACGCTCTGCGAATGCCGCCAAGGATATCAAGTCGCTGATCACCAAGTCCGGAGAGGAAGTCTCGGGCGGCGTGAAGTTGGTGCAGCGCACCGGTGAGGCTCTGTCGGAGATCGAAAGCCGCGTCTTGAAGATCAACGATCACATCCATTCGATTGCAGCGGCCGCCAAGGAGCAGTCGACGGGTCTTGCCGAGGTCAATAGCGCCATCAACCAGATGGATCAGGTGACCCAGCAGAACGCGGCCATGGTCGAGGAAACCTCGGCATCCACCGCCAAACTCTCTTCGGAGGCGGGCGGACTGGCGCAGATCGTTGCGCAGTTCAAGCTCGGCGAACAGAGCCGCAGCCGTGTGGCGCCCGCAGCCGGGGCCCAGCATGCGCCCGTGGCGTCGCCGGCAAGGCAGCTGGCCGGAAGCGTTGCCCGCGCCTTCGGCGGCTCCGGCCGTGCGACGGCTGCAGCCGCAGCGCCCAAGGGCGACAACTGGGAAGAGTTCTGATCTCCACCAGGTTTCAATCTGGACATTTCTGCAAACGGTCGCGATATGCAGTGTCGCGGCCGTTTTGATTTCATGACGAAAGATTAATGTTTGCGGCAATCTTGCAGGTGGTCATGGCGTCAGCGCTCCACTAGACTGGAAACGCTGCCACACCCGAAATCTACCCTTGGGAAGACAGGAACTCGACTTGATGCTTGACCGGCAGGACAGCGATCTGCAGTCCGACCTCTCCGGAGGTTACGCCATGCCGTCCCGCATCCGCGGCCTGTCGGGCAAACTGCTCTGGCTGACCATCGCTTTCGTGATGCTCGCCGAAATCCTCATTTTTGCCCCCTCCGTCGCGACCATGCGTCAACGATGGCTGCAGGACCGGCTGAACACGGCCGCCGCTGCAAGCGTGGTGATCGACGGGCTGCAGCCGCTGGAGCTGCCGCGCGGCGTGCAGAACAGTGCGCTGGCAACGACCGGGACCAAGGCCATCGTCCTGCGCAAGGACGGCACCTCGCAGCTGCTCGCGGTCACCGAAATGCCGAACGAGGTCGACGCCGCCTTCGATCTGACGGAGTATTCCGAATTCGGCTCGATCCGCGACGCCTTGTATACGCTCTTCTTCGGCGGCGACCGGCTGCTTCGGGTCTATGGCCCGATTGCCGAGGCGAGCGACGTGACCGTGGAGATCGTCATCGATGAGGCGCCGCTGCGCAAGGCGATGCTGGGTTATGCCCGCAACATCCTCGTGGTCTCCCTGATCATCTCCGTCATCACCGCCTTCCTGATGTTCCTGGCGATCAACCGCGTGATGATCATGCCGGTCCGGCGGCTTGCCCGAAGCATGCAGTCTTTCGCCGAAAATCCGGAGGATCGGACACGCGTGCTGCCGGCAACGGACGGCAATGACGAGATTGCCGTGGCTGGCCGCCATCTGTCGCGCATGCAGGAGCAATTGCAAAAGACCCTGCGCCAGCAGAAGACGCTGGCCGATCTCGGGCTCGCGGTGTCGAAGATCAATCACGACATGCGCAACATCCTGGCTTCTGCGCAGCTGATGTCCGACCGACTGGTGGATGTCGATGACCCCCTGGTGAAGAGCTTTGCGCCGAAGCTGCTGCGCACCATCGACCGTGCGGTTGGTTATACGAGCGAAGTCCTCTCCTATGGCCAGACCTCGGAGGCTGAGCCACGCCGTCGCCGGTTCCTGCTGTCGGAGCTTTGCCAGGAGGTGCGCGACCTCCTGCATCTGAGCCCGGAAACCGGGATCGAATTCGTCGACAGCGTTGGCACCGATATCGAGGTGGATGCCGACAGCGAGCAGCTCTTCCGCGTGGTGCACAATATCTGCCGCAATGCCGTCCAGGCGCTGTCCGGCTTCACGCCGGAGGAGCCGGAACACACGCGGCGCATCACGGTCTCGGCGCAGCGCACCGGCTCGGTCGTGGCGATCATCATCGACGACACGGGGCCGGGCATGCCGCGCAAGGCCCGCGAAAATCTCTTCACCGCCTTCCGCGGCTCCGCCCGATCAGGCGGCACGGGCCTTGGTCTTGCGATTGCCCGCGAACTCGTGATCGCCCATGGCGGCACGATTGCGCTTGTGGAAAAACCCGGCCCCGGCACGATGTTCCGCGTCGAGATCCCCGACAGGCCAGTGGCTCTCGACGATTGGCGCGCCCGCGCCTGACCGCCGGCCGGCGGCGACATGACAGGAAAATGACTCTTTTTTCGAAAAGGGTGCTTGCATTCCGGATCATCCCGCTTTAGAGGATCGCCAACGCCGACGGACAGTCGGTTGGCACGCACCCGTAGCTCAGCTGGATAGAGCACCAGACTACGAATCTGGGGGTCAGGAGTTCGAATCTCTTCGGGTGCGCCATTCTTCCCATTCAGTAAAACTTAGACTTGAAGCCTTGAACGCATGATATGCGTCTCATCGCGCCGTCAGTGCGTTTTGGCCATGCCATGAAACCGACCGGCTGTCGCGCCGGGCAGGGGCATCGCCGCGCCGACCTGATCATTGTCATCTCTCATTTCACAACTGTTGAACAAAAGAACTTGGATATGACGCTGTGCTGATTTAACAGAGGCCGGCAACGTTGCAGGTCGAGAACTGCGAAGTCGCCCCTTGAGCTCATAGGCATGCCTGTGATCTTGAATGGGCATGCCCCGCTTCGGGGCCGTGAATTCGACCGACTGTGGGAATTGTGACATGAGATGGAAGCGCACGCTTCAGCTGCTCGACGTACATGCCGAAGGTGAAATCGGAAAGGTCGCCATCGGCGGCGTGCCGAAGATCCCGGGAGAGACAGTGGCGGAGCAGTTGCTCTGGCTGAACACGGATCCCAAGGGCGAAGCGCTCCGGCGCATGCTGGTGCTTGAGCCGCGCGGCGCGCCGATCGGCTCCGTCAACCTGCTGCTGCCGCCGAAGAACCCGGCAGCCGATGCAGCCTTCGTCATCCTGCAGCCGGATCAGGCCCATGCGAGCTCCGGCTCCAACTCGATCTGCGTGACGACGGCGCTTCTGGAAAGCGGCATGGTCGAGATGCAGGAGCCTGAGACGATCGTGATGCTGGAAACGGCAGCCGGTCTCGTCAAGGCAACGGCAACCTGCCGCGACGGGCGCTGCGAGCGGGTGAAGCTCACCATGGTCCCGTCCTTCGTCCATGAGCTGGATGTGACGCTCGACACCGAGCAATGGGGCCGCATCACCTTTGACCTGAGTTACGGCGGCATCTTCTATGCGCTGGTTGACGTTGGCCAAGTGGGTCTCACCATCGAGAAGGGCAATGCCCGGGCGCTGGTCGAAGCCGGCATGATCCTGAAAGAAGAGATCAACCGCAAGATCCCTGTAGTCCATCCCGAAATCCCGGCGATCTCTGGCGTGGCCTATGTAATGTTCCGCGATGTCGATCCCGATGGCGCAATCCGCACCTGCACGACCATGTGGCCGGGCCGCGTCGACCGTTCGCCCTGTGGTACCGGCAATTCGGCCAATCTGGCGACGCTTCATGCGCGTGGCAAGGTGAAGGTCGGCGACACGATGCTGTCGCGGTCGATCATCGGCTCCGAGTTCGAAGTCGGCTTCTCCGCCCTTGCGGAAGTTGCCGGACGCCCGGCGGTCATCCCGACTATCAGCGGCCGCGGCTTCACCTTCGGGCTGCATCAGGTGGCGCTGGATCCCTTCGACCCCTTCGAGCACGGCTTCGCGCTGACGGATGTCTGGGGACCCTCTTCAGGGGCCATCGGTTGACTTTCTCAGCTGCGTTTCTGCATTGTTCCAAATTGAATGAAATTCTACGATATCCGGTAGCCGAATTGTAAGGGTCTTGGTTTTCGGCATCTTGCTATCGATCAAGGCCAGCGAATAAGTAAGCCTCACCGTCATGAACACGACAAGTAATCTGTAAATGAAAGCAAACGCTACGACAGGTTCCGCCCTGCCGCTTCCGGCAACTACGCCGCCGACACTGCGCGGTTGTGCGATTTTTGCTGGCCTCTCGCCGGAAGAAGACCGTGAATGGCTTGCTCGCTGCCATTCACGCACCTTGAGTGCGGGGGAGAGCCTCGTCGATTTCGAAGACATGTCCAAGGATGTCTTCGTGGTCCAGACGGGAGAGATCCGCGCAGTCCTCAGATTTTCTGTCGGCAAGGAAGCGATCCTCGGCAGCTTCAAGCGCGGCGACATTCTGGGCGAGCAGTCGGCCATCGACGACATGGCGCGTTCGGCGAGCCTGATGGCTGTCAGCGACGCGACAGTGACCGTCATTCCCTGTATCGTCTTTCACGACATCCTGCGGCAGAGATCGGACGTCGCGCTGACCCTGTTGCAGCTCCTGTCCAAGCGCATCCGCGCCATGAACGACCGCCTGTCGGAGCTGTCCTTCCTCGACACCAAGCACCGCCTCTACAACACGCTGCTGCGCCTCTCGCGCGTGCGCAACGACGGAGGCCGTGAGCGCATCATTTCGCCGCCGCTCGTGCATGCGGAGCTCGCCGAGCATATCGGTGCAAGCCGCGAGACGGTATCGCGCGAAATGTCGAGGCTGGCGCGCGAGCAGCTGGTGGAGCGCACCAGCCGTGCCATCGTTCTGAAGAACCCCGTGGAACTGTCCCGACGGATCTCGCGCGCCCTCGAGGGCTGAGGCTTACGGGTAGATCACACCCTTGCGCAGGACGACATTGGCATAAAGCCGCGGCTCACCGGTCTGCACGACCGTATGGGCGGCCTTCACCCTGTTGTAGAAATCCGCGCCGATCAGCTTCGTCACCGGCACTTTCGGCTCATGCTTTGCACAGCAGTCGATGATTTCCTGATGCACGGGGTCGACCTGGTCCGGCTTGCCGCCGACCACGGAGCGGAAGATTGCTTCCGGCACGAAGTCATCGATCGGCATCACGCTGAGGATCGCGTTGAGCACGGGCACAAGGTGATGCCCGTCGAGGCGCACCAGACGTCGCGCATGTTCGAGCGCCGGGTAGTTGCCGTCGACGATGGCGATCTCGTCGCCATGGCCCATGGCGCGCAGGGTGGCGAGAAGCTCGGGGCTCAGGAGGGGATCAATTCCCTTCAGCATGGGTGGTATCCTTGAACAGTACGGTTTGATCGATGAGGTAGCGGTCGAAAATCGGCAGGCTGGCGCCGCCGATGGCGCGGGCCTGGTCGCCGACTTCGCCTTCGACGATGTCGGGAATGACCACGCCCTGGAGGTCGAGGCGGTTCATGGCCTCGATGGTGGCCTTCACCAGGCGATGGCGGACCCAGGCCGGGAAGCCGCCGTCGATGATGGCAGCGGCAAAGTCGATGATCGAGGCGGCGGCGATGACGGCCTGGGCGAGGGCGGCTGCCGTGTCCTGCAGCCAGATCTCCAGTGGCTCGCCGAAGTCGATCCACTCTTCTGCGGCATACCAGAGCGGCTGCGGATCGATACCGCGCTCGCGCAGCAGGTTTTCCAGCACGAAGATCGAGGCGATGTCGAGCAGCTGGCGGGTCTGGCCGTGTTTATCGCGCACGGGCAGAGGTCCGATCGCGCCCGCAGTCCCGGTGCGGCCGACGAAGAGGGCGGAGTTGACGACAATGCCGCCGCCGATGAAGGATCCGATATAGAAATAGACGAAATCGGGATAGCGCTGCCCCGCACCAAAGACGAGCTCTGCGCCGCAGGCGCTGGTCGCGTCGTTGCGCAGGTAAACGGGATGCGCCATCCGCGCCTGAACCTCGACCTGCAGGTCGACTTGGCGCCATATGTCCATGGCCCCTTCGGGCGCGCCCACTTCTTCGGCCCAGTTCCAGAGTTCAAAGGGGGCGGCGATGCCGATGCCTGCAATCCGCGTCCGCATCGTCGCATCCATCTGGGCTTCCATCTCTGCAATCCCATCACAGATGAAGGGCAGCAGATGATCGGGATGCGGATAGCGATAGGTGCGGTGGCGCTGCTTGTAAATGTTGCCGGCGAAATCCATCAGCACGAGGTCGGCACTGCGCCGTCCGATCTTTACGCCGAACGAAAAGACAGCCTCGGGATTGATGTACATCGGCACCGAAGGTTGGCCGACGCGACCCCGGATAGGCTCGCCGCGCACCAGCAGTTCGTCGCTTTCGAGCGACCGCATGATGACGGACACGGTCTGGGCCGAAAGGCCGGTCAGTCGGGCGATGTCAGCCTTTGAGCAACCCGGATTCTGGCGGACAAGCGAAAGCACAAGCCGCTCGTTATAGGCGCGCACGCGCACCTGGTTCGAGCCGCCGCCGGCACTCACCCTGGGCGCCGGATCCGCCAGTCGTGCATGATCATCCTGTGACACTTGAGGCCGCTCCTCCCGACCGCTTCCTTTTAAGAAAGCCACCGCAGAATGTCACACCGATTTAATAATTCAACTGGATTTATTTATTGACAGCCCAAATGTTCTGATGTTCTAAATGGTCTCGTGGAGGAGTGGATGCCTGATGGCACCCGATCGGATCGTCAAGGGGCGGTCCGTGCCGACACGTTGCGGCCGGAGGAGCTGGCCGACACCATTCGGGAGGACTACCAAATGAAAAAGTCTCTGATCACTGCTGCCCTGTCGACACTGGCCCTCGGCGTTGTCTTCGCCGCGCCGGTACAGGCAGCCGACGTTTCCGCCTGCCTCATCACCAAGACCGACACCAACCCCTTCTTCGTCAAGATGAAGGAAGGCGCGACCGCCAAGGCCGCCGAACTCGGCGTGACCCTGAAGGCTTATGCCGGCAAGGTTGACGGCGACTCGGAAAGCCAGGTTGCCGCCATCGAAACCTGCATTGCTGACGGCGCGAAGGGCATCCTGCTCACCGCATCCGACACCAAGGGCATCGTTCCGGCCGTCCAGAAGGCTCGCGACGCAGGTCTCCTTGTCATCGCCCTCGACACCCCGCTGGAGCCGATCGATTCCGCCGACATGACCTTCGCTACCGACAACCTTCTCGCCGGCGAACTGATCGGCAAGTGGGCTGCCGCCACCCTCGGCGACGCTGCCAAGGACGCGAAGATCGCCTTCCTCAACCTGACCCCTTCGCAGCCGTCGGTCGACGTTCTGCGTAACCAGGGCTTCATGAAGGGCTTCGGCATCGACACCGTCGACATCAACAAGATTGGCGACGAAACCGATGCGCGCATCGTCGGCCACGACATCACCAACGGCAATGAAGAAGGCGGCCGTACCGCCATGGAAAACCTTCTCCAGAAGGATCCGTCCATCAACGTCGTTCACACCATCAACGAACCGGCTGCTGCTGGCGCCTATGAAGCGCTGAAGGCCGTTGGCAAGGAAGGTGACGTGCTGATCGTGTCGGTCGACGGCGGTTGCCCGGGCGTCAAGAACGTCGCTGAAGGCGTCATCGGTGCGACTTCGCAGCAGTATCCGCTGCTGATGGCATCGCTCGGCATCGAAGCGATCAAGAAGTTCGCTGACACCGGCGAGAAGCCGGCTGCCACCGAAGGCAAGAACTTCTTCGACACGGGCGTCGCCCTCGTCACCGACAAGCCGGCAGCTGGCGTCGAATCCATCGACACCAAGGCTGGCACGGACAAGTGCTGGGGTTGATTTCAGCCTCCTGCGCCTGAACTGAAACGCCGGCGAGAGCAAGCTCTCGCCGGTAGGCGCAACGCCCGGCCTTGCGCGGCGGCAGGCCGGGCGTATCCTTCATGTAAAAATTAGAGACAACGGCAGGGAGGATGACCCACATGCAGCCGGCCAATCCCGAGACGCGGACCACGCAAGAATTTGAGAAGGTCCTGTCGTCGAGTTCGACCGAAGTCGCCTCGTTCGACCGTCATGAAAAGAGTGCCCTTGAGCGCTTCCAGCATTTCCTGCATTCGAGCCCGGCAGCCGTAGCGCTGATCGTGCTGGTGCTGTCGATTGCGGTCTTCGGCCTCATTCTCGGCGGGAAGTTCTTCTCCGCCTTCACGCTGACCCTCATTCTCCAGCAGGTCGCCATCGTCGGCATCGTCGGAGCAGCGCAGACGCTGGTCATCCTGACGAAGGGCATCGACCTCTCTGTCGGCGCCATCATGGTGCTGTCCTCGGTCGTGATGGGCCAGTTTGCCTTCCGCTACGGCCTCCCACCTGAGCTTGCCGTGATCTGCGGTCTCGGCGTCGGCGCCTTCTGCGGCTTCATCAATGGCGTGCTCGTGGCGCGCATGAAGCTGCCGCCCTTCATTGTCACGCTTGGCATGTGGCAGATCGTTCTGGCCACCAACTTCCTCTATTCGGCCAATGAGACGATCCGCAGCCAGGACATCGACGCCTACGCGCCGATCCTCAAATTCTTCGGCGAGAACATCCGCATGGGCGGCGCGGTGTTGACCTATGGCGTTATCGCCATGGTGCTCCTCGTTGCACTCCTCTGGTATGTGCTCAACCACACCGCCTGGGGTCGCCACGTCTATGCGGTCGGCGACGATCCGGATGCGGCGGAACTGGCAGGCGTCAACGTCAAGCGCATGCTGATCTCCGTCTACACGCTGTCCGGCCTCATCTGCGCACTCGCCGGCTGGGCCCTGATCGGTCGTATCGGTTCGGTTTCCCCGACCGCCGGCCAGTTCGCCAACATCGAATCCATCACGGCCGTGGTGATCGGCGGCATCTCGCTCTTCGGCGGACGTGGCTCGATCCTCGGCATGATCTTCGGCGCGCTGATCGTCGGTGTCTTCCAGCTCGGCCTGCGCCTGATCGGCACGGACCCGCAATGGACCTACCTGTTGATCGGCGTTCTCATCATCGCCGCCGTGGCAATCGACCAGTGGATCAGAAAGGTAGCAGGCTGATGACCAAGGAACCCATTCTCACAGCCCGCGGCCTGGTCAAGCGTTACGGCCGCGTCACCGCCCTCGATCAGGCAGACTTCGATCTCTATCCGGGCGAGATCCTTGCGGTCATTGGCGACAACGGGGCCGGCAAGTCCTCGCTGATCAAGGCTATCTCCGGTGCCGTTTCGCCTGATGAGGGCGAGATCAAGCTCGAAGGCAAGCCGATCAACTTCCGCTCGCCGATCGATGCGCGCAATGCCGGCATCGAGACCGTGTACCAGAACCTCGCTCTGTCACCGGCGCTCTCGATTGCTGACAACATGTTCCTCGGCCGCGAACTGCGCAAACCGGGCATCATGGGCAGCGTGTTCCGCAAGCTGGATCGTCCGGCGATGGAAAAGATCGCCCGCGACAAGCTTTCAGAGCTTGGCCTGATGACGATCCAGAACATCAACCAGGCGGTGGAAACGCTTTCGGGCGGCCAGCGTCAGGGTGTGGCGGTCGCGCGTGCGGCAGCCTTCGGCTCCAAGGTCATCATTCTTGATGAGCCGACGGCAGCGCTCGGCGTGAAGGAAAGCCGCAAGGTTCTGGAGCTGATTCTCGACGTGCGCTCACGCGGTCTGCCAATCGTGCTGATCAGCCACAACATGCCGCATGTCTTCGAAGTGGCGGACCGCATACACGTTCACCGGCTTGGCAAGCGTCTCTGCGTCATCAACCCCAAGGACTACACCATGTCCGATGCGGTTGCCTTTATGACCGGTGCGCGGCCGGCGCCTGAGGCTGAGCGGGCGGCATGAGCCAGGTGCTCGACGAGCTCTTATCCGAGATCGAAAGGCGGGCGCATGGGTGCGCCCGTCTGCTCGTCGGCGTGGCCGGCCCTCCGGGTGCCGGTAAGTCGACGCTTGCGGATCGGCTGCACGAAATCCTCACTCAAAGGGGACAGCGCAGCGCGGTCCTGCCCATGGACGGCTTTCATCTCGATAACGCGATCCTCGATCAACGCGGCGATCTCGCCCGCAAAGGCGCGCCGCACACCTTCGATGTGCGCGGTCTTGCCGACCTGCTGCGGGCCGTAAAGGCCGGTGGCGAGGTCTTCGTGCCCGTCTTCGATCGGTCAAGGGAGCTGGCGGTTGCTGCTGCCCGTTGTATTGCGCCAGAAGATCGCATCGTGATCGCCGAAGGCAACTATCTTCTGCTCGATCAGGGGCGGTGGGCAGGCCTTGCCGATCTCTTCGATCTGACGGTCATGGTTGCGCCTCCGATCGGGGAACTGGAGCGGCGCCTCATTGCGCGCTGGGTCCATTACGGTCTCACTCCGGCACAGATCGACGCGAAAGTCGAAAGCAACGATCTGCCTAATGGCAGGCTTGTTCTCGAGCGCAGCCGGACCGCGGATTTCACCTTCGATCTGTTCTGAAAGTGCCGCTTCTCAGGCGTAGTCGCACCTTCGAAAGTTATTAAGTTCTAATTAAATGTGCCATCCGTAAAATTGTATCGGTTTGGTTCAGCGAATTTCAGCCTCCCCCTGATACAACTCCTCCATGAAAGGTTAACGCGGCACCCGCTGTGTTGACGAGGTGTCTGGAAGCCTCGATCGGGTGCTTTCAAAGGGGGTAGAACATGGCCATTCTGATTGTCGAAGACAATCCGACCAACGCGATGATCATCAAGCATCTCGCGAAGAAGGTGACGGTCGAAGAGATCAAGGTCGCGGGCGATGGAAACACGGCTCTGATGCTGTGTCATGCCGAGAACTTCGAAATGCTGATCGTCGATCATCTGCTGCCGGGCATGTCCGGGCTGCAGTTCGTCAAGGCCGTCCGCCTCATGGATCGCTACCGCGACGTGCCGGTCGTCATGGTCACGGCGGATGATGAGCCGCGCCTGCGCGAAGAGGCAAAGGCGGCGGGTATCACCGATTTCCTGCACAAGCCGGTCGAGGCCGTCGCCTTCCGCAAGCTGCTGGCAGACCATCTGGGTGCAGCGGCCGTCCATCCTGAACGGCGTTCGGCCTAACAAGAGGAGCAGAACCATGAAGAGCATTCTCGTCGCGCTTCTTGCGAGCGCTTTGACTGCAACTGCCGCCCTTGCGCTGGATGCCCCGACCGGACCTGTGGTCCTGACGGTGAAGGGCACCATTTCCAACACCAATGCCGGCGACACCGCCCAGTTCGATCTTGCGATGCTGGAAGCGCTCAAAGGTCGCAAGGGCGAAATGGAAACACCCTGGACCGAGGGTACGGTAACCTTTGAAGGCCCGCTGCTACGCGAAATCCTTGCCGCAGTCGGCGCGACCGGCACCAGCCTGAAGGTCCGCGCGCTCAACGATTACGCCGCCGATGTGCCGGCTGAAGACGCCAAGCTCGATACCATTCTCGCCACCAAACTCGACGGCAAGCCGATGTCGATCCGCGACAAGGGCCCGCTGATGCTGGTCTATCCCTTCGATCTCGACGCAGACCTCTACAACGAGAAGTACTTCTCGCGCTCCGTCTGGCAGATCAAGGAAATCGAGGTCGGCCAGTGACAATGACGGGAGCAACAGCGCGGAAATTTGCAGGCGGAGGCACAGTTGCCTTCGTCCTGCAGACCGTGTCTGCTGTGCTCCTGCTCGTTCTTCTGGTTCTCTTCGTTGATATCGCCCGCCAGTACCGCATTATGGAAGATGGCGTGCGGGAAAACTCGCTCTGGTCGGTCTACCAGTTGGATCGAGAAGTGCGCCAGCTCAGCCACAGCATGGCAAATGTGCGCGGTGGCGAACAGAACCCGCAGATGCTCGATGAGCTCGCCCTGCGCTACGACATTCTCTATTCGCGGACGGCGATCCTCGATCAGGCGAAGTTCGGCACCTATTTTTCCGGCGACGAGAAGATCCGCGGCTATATCGCCGGCATCACAAAGTCCGTCCAGGCAGCGCAGCCGATGTTCGACGCTTATGCGGCAGGCACGCCGCCGGCTGCCGAACAACTGGAGCAGTTCGAGGCGTCCCTGGTCCCGATGAGCCGCACGGCCGAGGACTTCCTGCTCTACACCAACACCCGCGTCAGCCACGAGCGTGCAGAGAGCCGCTCGACGATCCTCGACCTTGAGCGCACCTCAACGGTGATGCTGAGCCTGCTCATGGTGTCGGTGGTCTTCCTGGTCGTCACCCTCAACCGCCAGCTCCGCTCGGTCCGCCGATCGAGCCACGAACTCCAGGTCATGGCAACGCAGCTGAGCGAGGCCTATGAGGCCGCCGATGGTGGCAACCGCGCCAAGTCGCAGTTCATGGCGACCATGGGCCATGAGATCCGCACGCCGCTCAATGCGATCCTCGGTATGTCCGAACTCCTGGAACTTTCAGAGCTTCCCGACGATGCGCTGTCCAGCGTCAAGACGATCCGCTCCTCGGGCGAGGCGCTGCTCGAGATCATCAACGAGATCCTCGACTTCTCCAAGATCGAGCACGGCAAGCTTGAGCTTGAAGAGCGCGCCTTCGACGTCTGCGCACTCGCTGAGAGCACTGTCAGCATCATCAGGGGCCGCGCCGACGACCACGGCAATACCGTGATCCTCGATCTGCCGGACTCCCTTCATGCCCTCTACGTCAAGACTGACCCGACGCGTCTGCGTCAGGTCCTGCTGAACCTGCTGTCCAATGCCGTGAAGTTCACCCATCAGGGCACCGTCACGCTGCGCCTGCGCGACTTCTACCGCGAAGGCAAGTTGATGATCCGTTTCGAGGTGGAAGACACTGGTATCGGCATCGATGAGGCCGGCCTCGACAAGCTGTTCAAGCCCTTCTCGCAGGTCGATGCCTCGATCAGCCGCCGCTACGGAGGGACCGGCCTCGGTCTCACGATCTGCAAGCAGATCGTCGAGAAGCTCGGCGGCGAACTCGGCATGAGCAGCACCGTTGGCGTCGGCTCCATCTTCTGGTTCGAGCTGTCCGTGGTACCGGTCACCCGGGAAGAGGCGAACGGACTTGCCGCCAAGGTGGTGGCCGAAGAAACCCTGCCGCGCTGCCGCATCCTTCTCGTCGAGGACAACAAGGTCAACCAGATCGTCGCCACCCGTTTCCTCGCCCGTCTCGGCCAGGATGTCGAGATCGCCAATGACGGCGCCGAAGCGGTCTCGATCTCTCGCGAGCAGGCCTTCGACCTGATCCTGATGGACATGCAGATGCCGGTCATGGATGGGATCGAGGCGACGAAGCGGATCATTGCCGAAGGCGGTCCTTCTTCGGACACGCCGATCATCGCCATGACCGCCAATGCCTCCGACGACGACCGCCGTCGTTGCCTCGAAGCCGGCATGAAGGGTTTCGAATCCAAGCCCGTCACTCTTGAAAGATTGAAGAACGTGATTGCCCATTCAACCTCTTCGCCACGCGAACCAGTCTCGATGCCGGCCACGACCACGGCGCCTCAGAAGCTTGAGCTGCCGGAGCTGGATCTCGGCGAGATGAAGCTGCAGTCCATGCCGGGCCTCGGCATCGAAGGGCTGGATGAAGCCCGCCATGCGGAGCTGGTGGATGCGCTCGGCGAGGACGTCTTCCAGGAACTGGTCGAATCCTTCTTCGACGATGCGACCGGCCTCATGGACGAATTGAACGAGGCTCTGCGCAAGAACGATCCTGAAAAGATCGACCGTGTTCTGCACACGATCAAGGGTGCGGCCTCCAATGTCGGCCTGAACGATCTCGCCGTGAAGGCCAATGCGCTCAGAAGCCAGACCCCGGCGCCTGCAGATATCGAAATGTTCGGCGAGGAAATCCTCGCACTCAAATTCAAACTGGTTGCCTGAGAAGCAAGGAGGCGTTCATGCGTATTTTGTTGGTGGACGACAACAGCACCAATCTGAAGCTCCTGACGAAGCTCGTCGGCAAGCTGGACAATTGCGAGGCATTGCCCTTCGCCAGCCCCGACGCCGTGCTGTCGGCCCTGCCGGAGCTCGATTTTGACATTGCGATCATCGATTACCAGATGCCGGTCTACAACGGCGTCGAGCTCTACACCGAGATCGTCCGCTTCGAGAAGTACGCCGAAGTCCCCGTCATCTTCGTCACGGCCGACAAGGACATGACGACCCGCATGGCCGCGCTGAATGCCGGTGCGATCGACTTCCTGACCAAGCCGGTGAACCCCGTGGAGTTCCAGGCGCGCGTGCAGAATATCGTGAGCCTTGCCCGCGCCCGTCGCCAGCTCGCCGACCAGGCGGAATGGCTGCGCCGCGAGGTGGAGCGGGCCGTCGGCGAACTGCGCGAACGCGAGCAGGAGATCATTCATCGTCTGACACTGGCCGCCGGCTACAAGGACCCGGAAACCGCCCGCCACACGCTGCGCGTCGCCTCCTATTCCGAAGCGATCGCCATCGAGCTCGGACTTTCCGCACAGCTTTGCCACGACATTCGTCTGGCCGCCCCCATGCATGACATCGGCAAGGTCGCCATGCCCGATACTGTGCTTCTGAAGCAGGGCCGCCTGACCGAAGCGGAGTATCGCCAGATGCAATCGCATGCCGAGATCGGCAGCGATATCCTCGGCCGCTCGCATTCCTCGCTGCTGCAGCTCGCATCCGAGATTGCCGCCAGCCACCATGAGCGTTGGGACGGGCAGGGCTATCCGAACCGTCTGGTCGGCACCGCGATCCCGATCTCCGGCCGCATCGTCTGCATCGCCGACAACTTTGATGCCCTGACGACCGAGCGGCCCTACAAGCCTGCCTGGAGCTTCGAGCGTACCGTGGAGCATATTCTCGGCCGTGCCGGCACCCAGTTTGATCCGGATTGCGTGGCCGCTTTCGAGCGCGCACTGCCGCGCATCCAGGCGATCATGGAGCAGGATCGCCGCGAGCAGGCCGAGGAGGCCGAAAAGACGATGGTATCGGCGAACGAACGGGTCGCCTGATCCTTTGATCCGGCTGGGCGGACATGCTAAGGGCGGCGAGTTCTCGTCAAGCCGGAGGCCCCGCCCATGTCATCCCTCACCATCCGCCGCCCCGACGACTGGCACCTGCATCTGCGCGACGGCGCGATGCTGGAAGGCGTGATCGGCGACACCAGCCGCCACTTCGCCCGCGCAATCATCATGCCGAACCTCGTGCCGCCGGTGGTGACGACAGATGACGCGCGCGCCTATCGCGACCGCATCTTGAAGGCGGTGCCTGCAGGCGACCGCTTCGAGCCGCTGATGACGCTCTATCTCACAGAGCATACTAACCCTGACGACGTGGAAGAGGGCAAGCGCTCCGGCCTGATCACGGCGGTGAAGCTCTATCCCGCGGGCGCCACGACCAATTCTCATGGTGGCGTGCGCGACATGGAAAAGGCCATGCCGGTGCTGGAGCGCATGGCGAAGATCGGACTGCCGCTCTGCGTCCATGGCGAAGTGACGACACCGGAAGTCGATATCTTCGACCGCGAGAAGGTCTTCATCGACACGGTGCTCGATCCACTGCGCAAGCGCCTGCCGGATCTCAAGATCACCATGGAGCATGTGACGACCGAGGATGGCGTTCAGTATATCCGCAGCGCCGATCGCAACCTCGCCGGCTCGATCACCACCCATCACCTGATCATCAACCGCAACGACATCCTCGTTGGCGGCATCCGTCCGCATTATTACTGCCTGCCGGTCGCCAAGCGCGAGAACCACCGCCAGGCGCTGCGCAAGGCCGCCATCTCGGGCGACCAGCGCTTCTTCCTCGGCACGGATTCCGCCCCGCATGTCGACCCGCTCAAGGAATGCGGCTGTGGCTGCGCCGGCATCTACACGTCGATCAACACGATGAGCTGCCTTGCCCATGTCTTCGAGCAGGAGAATGCGCTCGACAAGCTGGAGGCCTTCACCTCGCTGAATGGCCCCGCCTGGTATGGCCTTGCTGCGAATGAAGAGACGATCACGCTGGCGAAGCGTGACACGCCCGTAGAGTTTCCGGGAAAGATCTTCACCGGTGCGGGCCCGGTCACGGTTTTCGACCCTATGTTCCCGATCCATTGGGATGTTGCTTGATACATCAAGAGCCTCGTGCGGGCGCACGAGGCTCTTGGTCCGGTCGATCTGGGCTGGCAATCCCTGGGATCAGGGCGCCATCGTGGCGAGCTGCGGCCAGAGGCCGAGGACGCCGACGACGATCAGGTAGATCGCCACGACATAGTTGAGTAGGCGGGGCATGATCAGGATGAGGATACCCGCGATCAGGGCGACGAGCGGCTGGATGAGGAGGGCATTGTCCATGTCTTCAGGATCCTTTGTGGGTTGGTGACCACTAAAGATCTGCTGAGGACGATTGTTCCATGGGGCATGCATCTGGCGGGCAGGGCAGCTTGCTGCTATTGCGCTTTTGACCGTATCAGACAGGAGAGCGCCATGATCCAGACCCCCTTCACCGACCCCGCCGTCATGGCCGAACTCGTGGCGAAGATGCTCTGGGAGATCAAGGCGGTGCATTTCAATGCGGCCGAGCCCTACAAACTGTCATCCGGCATGAAGAGCCCTGTCTATATCGACTGCCGAAAGCTTCTGTCCTATCCGCGCGTGCGCTCCGCCGTCATGGATTTCGCCGCAGCCACCCTGATGCGCAATGCCGGCTTCGAGCAGTTCGACTGCATCGCTGGCGGCGAGACGGCGGGCATCCCCTTTGCGGCGCTTCTCGCCGATCGCCTTGGTCTGCCGATGATCTATGTTCGCAAGGCGCCGAAGGGCCATGGCCGCAATGCCCAGATCGAAGGGCATATGCCGGAGGGATCCCGCGTGCTCGTCATCGAGGACCTGACGACGGCCGGCGGCAGCATGTTCAAGTTCATCGATGCGATCAGAGCAGCCGGAGGCGTGGTCGACCACGGCATCGCTCTGTTCTTCTACGGCATCTTCCCGGAAGCCCTTGAGCGCTTCGACGACGGCAAGGTGAAGCTTCACTACATCGCCACTTGGCGCAACGTTCTCGCCGTCGCCCGCGAGCAAAAGCTCTTCGACGAGAAGACATTGTCGGAGGTCGAGGCCTTCCTCGATGCGCCGCTCGCCTGGTCTGGTCGCAATGGTGGGATTTCGTCGCTCGCCTGAGCAAATGCCCAAAGTCGCACTGGAAAATCGGAGCGGCTTGGTTTAAATCGATTGAAACGGAATCCTTGGGAGGTCGAGATGATCCTGTGTTGCGGCGAAGCGCTGATCGACATGTTGCCACGCGAAACCACGCTCGGCGAGCGGGCCTTTTCGCCCTATGCCGGCGGCGCGATCTTCAACACGGCGATTGCGCTCGGCCGCCTGGGCATCGACACAGGCTTCTTCACCGGCCTCTCCGACGACATGCTGGGCGACATCCTGCGTGACACGCTGAAATCCTCGGGCGTCGATTTCAGCTATTGTGCCACACTCTCGCGCCCCTGCACGATCGCGCTCGTCAAGCTGACCAACGGCCAGGCATCCTATGCCTTCTACGACGAAAACACGGCGGGCCGGATGATTACCGAAGCCGACCTGCCGACGCTGGACGACAGCTGTGAGGCCCTGCATTTCGGCGCGATCAGCCTGATCCCGGAACCCTGCGGCTCGACCTACGAGGCGCTGATGACCCGCGAACACAAGACCCGCGTCATCTCCCTCGACCCGAACATCCGCCCCGGCTTCATCAAGGACAAGGCCGCCCACCAGGCCCGCATCGCCCGGATGGCCGACATGTCCGACATCCTGAAATTCTCGGATGAGGACCTCGACTGGTTCGATCTGCCTGGTACCCAGGACGAACGCGCCGCCTATTGGCTGACGCGCGGCGCCAAGCTCGTGGTGCTGACCAAGGGTGCAGAAGGCGCGACCGGCTACACCGCGAACTTCAAGGTTTCCGTGCCCTCCAACAAGGTCGAGGTTGTCGACACCGTCGGCGCCGGTGACACCTTCGACGCGGGCATCCTCGCCTCCCTGAAGCGTCAGGGATTGCTGACCAAGGAAAAGGTTGCGACTCTCTCGGAAGAGGCTGTGCGCGAGGCGCTGACGGTCGGGGCGAAGGCTGCGGCGGTGACCGTGTCGCGGGCAGGAGCCAACCCGCCGACGGCGGCTGAGATCGGCTTCTGAGAGCCCGATCCGCGTTCCAACATCTATAATCTCGAAGGCCATCACGCTTGAAGATCAGGATCATCAGCAGGATTGGCGCCGAAAGCCGGCGCGCCTTTCAGGCCGCACAGATGCAACGTCTCGGCCTGCCGTTTTCCTTCGTCGACGCCGTCGAAGCGACGGATCTGACCGACGCGTTATGCCTGGAGGCCGCGCAGACCTGGCCGGGCGCGACGCTGCCGCAGGATATCGCCTGCTTTCACTCGCATCGGAAGGCATGGGGTGAGATTGTCGAGGACAAGGCGCTCGGACTGGTTCTGGAGGATGACGCCGTTCTCGCCGATACGATCGCCTCCGCTTTGGCGATCATCGAGCAAAAGCACCGGGACTGGCGTCATGTCTACGACCTGGAATTCACGCCGGAACCGCACATCATCGCCGAGCGCCCGACATGGCAGGATGCGAGCGGCGGATTGAGCGCGCGCCGCATCTACCGCAACCGCGTCGGTCTGGCAGGCTATGTCATCAGCCCCGAGGCGGCAGCGCGCATGCTGTCGGAAACACGGCACTACCGCCTGATCGATTCCTATCTCTGGCAGCGCCCGTGGCTGCAGGGCCAGATGATCGAGCCGGCCCAGGTGGTGCAGATGCGCTTCCTGCCGGATGCACCGGAGACGCCAGCCTTTGTCAGGTCCGCCGAGCCCCGCGTCTTTCGCCCGTCAAGCAAGGCGCGGAACTTTGCCCTGAAGATGGAAATCGAACTGCGGCGTGGCGTCTCGCTGCTGCAGGCTGCGGGCAGGTCGAAGCGCCGCGAGCCGGAGATAGAGTGGCAGCGGTTTTCGCCGGAAACGACGCCGGGCTGACTTTTGCGGTTAAGCCGCAGCGGATTGTAGGGTCTGGGCCAAGCAGGTCTTTGTTACGACCCGCCGAACGGGTTGATGACGCGCAGGCACTCATCGATGACAAGGCCGTCCTGCATGTCTTCGGAGATCAAGATATCGCAACCTGCCATGAGTGCGGCAGCGACGATCATCGCATCATATATGGAAAGTCCGTAGCGCTCGGAGACGCGAAGTCCCGTTTCGTGTGTGGCCTGCGACACTGGCTCGACCGTCAGCAAGGCCCGGACCATGTCTAGAAATAGACGCGTGTCAGGCCAGGACAGGCGCATCTTCCGGCGAAGGACATTGGCGGTTTCGTTGAGCACCTGAACGCTGATCGTGCCGCCTTGAGCAAGCACAGCCTCTGCACGATCGGCCTTCGCAGCATCGCCGGAGGCGAGATAGAGCAGCACGTTCGTGTCGACGAATCTACCGCCCATTCGCTTCCTCCCGGTCGAACTTGAAGTCGGGCGGCAACCGTCCTCGGAACGCTCGCAGGCGATCTAAAAGATCCTCAGGGGTGGGCTTGCGTGCCACATCCAGTTCGCGCCAGTCTGCGGCGCGAATTTCAATATCATCGCCTTCCTTCAGCTTCAGCGCTTCGACCACGCTGGCGGGAAGACGCACCGCAAGGCTATTGCCCCATCTGGCGATCTGCATGGCGGACTCCGTTGATATACGGTTGAGAGAATGTAGATCAGTCAGGCTTCACCGACAAGGGACCTGTTATTCTCACTGGAACTCTCGATCCGAAAATGTCTCGTTGTGCTCGGACTGATCAGGTTCTGGAAAGCCCTACTGTCGCTACAGCCTTACGCAAGAAACGATTGCCAATCTGCGCAAAGCAAAAGGGAAGGCAATCATGAAGGTCGATACGGGTGCCAGCTATCTGTTTTCGGGGTCGCGCAACCTTGCGGGGTCTCGCGTCGAGGATCAGCAGTTCGGGGCTATCCTGTCCGGGCAGACGGCGGACACGCGTGAACCCGTCGACAGCCGCACCGAAGATGACGCGATCGATTTCACCAGCATGACCCGGCAGGAATTGGTCGACTGGATGAATGGACAACTCAGCGACGGCGAGATGTCGTTTGACGAAAGCTCGGCCTTTCTCGGCATGACCCTGAAGATCTCTGCGGCCACCGGCAAGCAGGTGGATTTGGCGACCGATACCTCCCGCATCGATTTCACCGAGAAGGCGCGACAGGGCATCGAGTTCTACCAGTCTCATTTCGACGATGGGTCCGTCGACAGGTTACAGGATGCGCTGGACAAGATGCTGGCAAGCCGGTGAGGCATCAAGCAGAATTCTGGGCAGCCGATTTTCAGACAGATATCCGACGCCGAGCGGGACTTTTCTGTGACGACCTATCGTCGATAGGCCATGTCAGCCGACGGGAAAGCGGGCCGCATATCTCTCGCCAATCCGGAAGATCGCATTGACCGTGCCAGCGGTCTCAAGCCCACGGATTTCCTGGCCCCGAAACTGCGGAAACTGAGCCGCGATCAGGGAGCGGGCTTGAGCCTCGGTGATGGTCAGTTGGTCATTGTGCACGGGCCGCTTACTCCGCAGTCTGGATTGCGTTGTCCTCAGCCCAGCTCAATTCCCAATTTACCCCTGCCGCCGCTCCGCCAGCGCCGAAACCAGCCCGACCGTCGAGCTGTCATGCCCCGTGGCCGCGACCTTGCCCTGCACCACCGGCAGCAACCCGGTCGCCAGTTCCTTGCCGAGCTCCACGCCCCACTGGTCGAAGGAATTGATGCGGAAGATCACGCCTTCGACGAAGACGCGGTGTTCGTAGAGCGCGATCAGGCGGCCGAGCGTGAACGGGGTCAGCTGCTCGTAGACGAAGGTGATCGACGGGCGGTTGCCGGAGAAGACGCGGTGCGGGGCGAGGAAATCGGCTTCCTCGTCGGCAACACCCTTGGCGGTCAGCTGGCTCTTGGCTTCGGCAAGGGTACGGCCCTTCATCAGCGCTTCCGACTGTGCCAGGCAATTGGCGATCAGCAATTCGTGCTGGTGGCGCAGCTCCGGCTCGAAGCCGTTGGCGGCGATCAGGAACTCGGCGGGGATGACGCTCGTGCCCTGGTGGATGAGCTGGTAGAAGGCGTGCTGGCCATTGGTGCCGGGTTCGCCCCAGACGACGGGGCCGGACGCGCCCTGAACCGGCTTGCCGTCGATCGTAACGCTCTTGCCGTTCGATTCCATGTCGAGCTGTTGCAGATAGGCCGGGAAGCGCGACAGGCGCTGGTCATAGGGCAGGATCGCCCGCGTCGCGTAGTTCAAAACGTTGCGGTGATAGACGCCGAGCGCGCCGAGCAGCATCGGCAGGTTCTGCCGGAAGGGCGCATTGCGGAAATGCTCGTCCATCGCATGGCCGCCGGCAAGGAAATCGCCGAAATTGTCCGGGCCGATCGCGATCATCAGCGGCAGGCCGATCGCCGACCAGATGGAATAACGTCCGCCGACCCAGTCCCAGAAACCGAAGACGCGGGCCTGATCGATGCCGAAGGCGGCGACCTTGTCGAGGGCGGTCGAGACGGCGCAGAAATGATGGCCGACGGCGGCTTCACCCAGCGCATCGGCGATGAAGGCGCGCGCCGTCTGGGCATTGGTCATCGTCTCGATGGTGGTGAACGTCTTCGACGCGACGATGAAGAGCGTCGTTTCGGCAGAGAGCGTCTTCAGCGTGTCGGCGATATGGGCGCCGTCGATATTGGAGACGAAATGCAGTCGCGGGCCGTCATGGAAGGGGGCGAGCGCCAGCGTTGCCATGACCGGGCCAAGATCCGAACCGCCGATACCGATATTCACGACATCGGTAATTGCCTTGCCCGTGGCGCCCTTCATCTCGCCGGAGCGGATGCCGTCAGCAAAGGCGCCCATGGCCTCAAGCACGCCGTTCACGTCAGGCATGACGTCGCGGCCATCCACCATGACAGGGCGGTTCGAGCGGTTGCGCAAGGCTGTGTGGAGAACGGCGCGGCCTTCGGTAAAGTTGATCGGTGCGCCCGCGAACATTTCGTCACGCTTGTCGGCAACACCTGCGACCGTGATGAGCTGCTCGAGCTGGTCGAGAACCTCGTCATTCACGGCGCATTTGGAATAGTCCATCAACAGGTCGTCGAGCGAGGCGGAAAAACGGCTGAAGCGCTGCGGATCGGCGGCAAAGGATGCGCGCAGGTCTTCAGCATGGGTGGCGGCGACCGTGCTCGTCAGCGTGTCGATGATGGATTGCATCGGAATGTCCCTGGTTCGACGATGAATGCCGGGGACCTTATTAGCGAGTTGAGACGGGATCAAGACGAAGGGGAGGCTAGAGCCTCCCCAAATTTAAATCGATTTATTTTCCGTCTCGCAACTCGCGCCGTAGGATCTTGCCGACATTGGTTTTCGGCAGTTCGGTTCGGAACTCGATGTAGCGCGGCCGCTTGTAGTTGGTGAGGTTGGCGGCGCAATGGGCCTTCAGCTCGTCGATGGTGAGGTTCTCGTCTTTCTTGACGACGAAGAGCTTCACAGCCTCGCCCGAATGCTCGTCCGGCACGCCGACAGCCGCGCATTCGAGCACGCCGGCATGCATGACGGCCACTTCCTCGATCTCGTTCGGATAGACATTGAAGCCGGAGACGAGGATCATGTCCTTCTTGCGATCGACGATCTTCACATAGCCGCGTTCGTCCATCAGGCCCATGTCACCGGAGCGAAAGAAGCTATCCTCGCTCATGACCTTCGCCGTTTCTTCCGGGCGCTGCCAGTAGCCGGCCATAACCTGAGGTCCGCGGATGCAGATCTCGCCCACGTCGCCGATCGGCAGTGTATTGCCGTCCTCGTCGCGGATCTCGATGTCGGTGGAAGGCAGCGGCAGGCCGATCATGCCGGAGAATTCACGGGCGTCGAGACGATTGACGGTGGCAACCGGCGACGTCTCGGACAGGCCGTAACCCTCGGTGATCGGACGACCCGTCATCTCCAGCCAGCGTTCGGCCACCGGCCGCTGGATCGCCATGCCGCCGCCGAGCACCAGCATCAGCGAGGAGAAGTCGATCTTCTTGAATTCCGGGTTGTTCATCATCGCGTTGAACAGCGTATTGAGGCCCGGGAAGACATGCGCCTTGAAGCTCTGCAACTCCTTGATGAAGGCCGGGATATCGCGCGGATTGGCGATCAGCAGGTTATGGCCACCGAGCGCCACGCCCATCAGCGAATTCACTGTCAGTGCGAAGATGTGGTAGAGCGGCAGCGCGCAGACGAAGTTGAGGACATCCGGACGCGACTGTCCGGCAAAGGCTGCTTCCAGCCACAGCGCAATCTGCTGCTTGTTGGCGAGCAGATTGGCATGGGTGAGCGTCGCGCCCTTGGAAACGCCGGTCGTTCCACCCGTATACTGCAGGAAGGCAACGTCGCTCGAGATCACGTCGACAGGTTTCAGCTGCAGCTTTTCGCCCTCGGAGAGCATGGTCTTGAAGTTCGTATGGCCAGGGATCGACCAGGCCGGCACCAACTTCTTCACCTTGCGCACGACCAGATTGACGATGTGGCCCTTCAGCCCCAGCATGTCGCCCATGGCGCAGACCACGACATGCTTGACGTCGGTGCGCGCAACCACCTGCTCGACCGTATGGGCGAAGTTTTCCAGAACCACGATCGCCTTCGCGCCCGAATCCTTGAGCTGATGCTCGAGTTCGCGGGGTGTGTAGAGCGGATTGACGTTCACCACGATCATGCCGGCGCGCAGGATGCCATAGACCGCGACCGGGTTCTGCAGGATGTTCGGCGTCATGACCGCAACGCGGTCACCTTTGACAAGCCCCTTCGACTGCAGCCAGGCGCCGACCTTGCGGGACTGCTGCTCAAGCTCGCGGAAGGTCATGGACCGGCCCATGCTCGAAAAGGCCAGCCGGTCGGCGAATTTTGCGCAACTCGCTTCGAAGAGGGCGCCCAGAGACTGGTGGGCATGCGGCGCGATCTCGGCCGGCACCGCGGCCGGATAAGACTGGACCCAGATCTTGTCGGCGGCGCGGCCGCTCAGGCGGCTCAAAGTTTCCGTCATCATGTTCCTCCCGAAACCTTCGTTGTCTGCATGCCCGTCTCGGGGCCGATTCCTCCTCAGGTCCCCGAAAGCTTACGCGTTTCCGCGCCGACAGTGCAACTCGGACGAAGGCTATCTAACCTTGACGTAAACGTCAACAATCCTGTCCGGGCTTTGCCCCGTCTCGAAAGGAACCATGCTTCGCGTTTCGCCGTTACCCTTCCATCCACAACCAGAAGGAGGATATCCCCATGTTGCAGGAAAATCGAACAGCGACCAGTGGCCAGGATCCCTATGTCAAGGACACGGCGAGCCTGATTGCCAGCGACAAGGTCGAAGGTACGGCGGTCTATGGCCGCGACGGCGAGCGCATCGGCTCTATCCAGCGCATCATTCTTGAAAAGCGCGGCGGCCGCGTCGCCTATGCGGTCCTGAGCTTCGGCGGTTTCTGGGGCATCGGCGACGACTACTACCCGCTCCCCTGGGAAAAGCTGACCTATGACGAAAGCCTCGACGGCTATCGCATCGATCTCACCAAGGAACAGGTGGAGGCAGCGCCCCGCTACAAAGACGACAGTGAGGACTGGTACCGGAACAACGGTCGCTCGGTCTATGACTACTATGGCGTCCCGCCCTACTGGATCTGACCGTTCCGGTTATCCATAGACGTTCGAAGGGCCTCGCAATGCGGGGCCCTTTTTCATGCGCAGAATGCAGAGAACTGGTAAAGTGGACGGCAGCGTAATCGCGCTGCAGCAGGAGAGACGTCAATCAACCCGCCCGAGCCCGTACTAAAGTTTACGGCACTCGCGCCCGACGGCGCTCTTGGCACAGAAAACCCGAGCGGGGAAGGGATCTTGGTGAAACTTGGTTGGAAAAATGGTGCCGCTTGCAGGACTCGAACCTGCGACCCCATCATTACGAATGATGTGCTCTACCACCTGAGCTAAAGCGGCCTACGCTGGACAAGGAATATCCCTGCCGCGTTTGGTGAGGGGCTGATACAGGGATTGCCTGCTGATTTCAAGACGCATTTCAGTGGGCGTGGAAAATTTCCCCGCCCACTGCGCGATATCTGATCCTATTTCAGCGGCCAGGTCTTCGGCCATTCCGCAGGGTCGATGGTTTCGTTTTCGCTGATTTCGGACGGGCAGTCGCGGAAGGCTTCCTCGACCAGCACCAGCTGTGGAGCCATGGCACCCTCGGAAAGCTTCCATTCGCTGAATGTGCCGCAATCGCCGATGCCGCGTCCCTTGAAGAATGACGAGAAACGCTTGTCCTCGTAATCATAGCCGAGATTATAGGCTTGGGCCGTGGCACTCGGCGCGCCGTCCAGCATCACCGGGAAGGCAAGTGTCGTGACCATGCCGAAGGAATCGACGAAGGCCTGGAAGGGGACATTGTACGCTCCGCTCATTCCGCAGGGTGTCACATAGATGGTCGTGTTCTCATCCAGCTTGTGTGACATCGAATTGCCGTCGAACATCAGAGGATCCGTATCAGCGCAGGCTCCGCCTTCCTGGAAGTGCGCTCGAACCGCATCCGGCAGTTCTGCGATGCTACGAAGCTCCTGGATCGGCAGCGGCGGATTGGGCGCCTTGTCTCCTTTGGCGCTGAGTGCATCGGTATGACCGATGCGCTTCTGATATTCGTCGATGAACAGGAGGCTGGCAGCAGCACCTGCGAGCGGTATGTCGGCGGAAAGGCTGGACGTTCCGGCCTTGATCTCGACCGTTGCAGTGGCCCCGTTCTTCAAGTCATCGATCAGGCCGTTGCCGACGAAGTCACCGCTGAGGGAGACCGTCCCGCTGCCGGTGTCGACTGCCACGTCCTTGGCGCTGATCGGAAGCGGCGCACCGCCATCGATCGATATGCTGACCTCAAGACTGCCAGTCTCCAGAATGGCACTCTCGCTCGATGCAATCACGAGGGAGACGGGGCTTTCCGGTCCGCCGCGTCGTTGCAGTTCGAAGTTGGAGAGAGGATTGTCCGACAGGTATTGCCGCATGCTGCAGGTTTGTGTCTGGCTGCAGGAGACTTGCCAGGACTTGAATTCCTTGAAGGCACCATCGCCGGCAAAGGCGCCCGCGCCGCTGCCCATGAGGACAGCGAGCGAAAGAGTAAGTTTGAGATGCATGACGAGGTCCCCGCAAAACGATTCTGCGGGGACGCTAGCAGGGGTGGCTTCAGCCGCAAATCGCCTTTTTTGCGTCTAAATATTCGCGCTCCAGCCGGTCGACGACGGCTGCCACCGGCTCGACCGCCTTGACGGCCCCGATGCCCTGACCGCAGCCCCAGATATCCTTCCAGGCCTTGGCGCCTGTGGTCGCCTTGTCGAAGTCCATCTTCGACGGATCGGCAACCGGCAGGTTGTCGGGATCCATGCCGGCAGCAATGATCGACGGCTTCAGATAATTGCCATGGATGCCGGTGAAGTAATTGGAATAGACAATGTCATTGGCATGAGCGTCGACGATCGCCTGTTTGTACTCGTCCGAGGCGCGGGCCTCTTCCGTCGCGATAAAGGGCGAGCCGATATAGGCCATGTCAGCACCCATCGCCTGGGCCGCGAGCACAGCACAGCCATTGGCGATCGCGCCGGCAAGCAGCAGCGGACCGTCGAACCATTCGCGGATTTCCTGGACCAGCGCAAAGGGCGACAGCGTACCGGCATGGCCGCCCGCGCCGGTGGCAACGGCGATCAGGCCGTCTGCGCCCTTGCGGATCGCCGAATTGGCGTGGCGGTTGTTGATCACGTCATGCAGCACGATGCCGCCATAGGAATGCACCGCGGCATTCACCTCCGGCACGGCGCCAAGCGAGGAAATCACGATCGGCACCTTGTATTTGACGCACATCATCAGGTCGTGCTCGAGCCGCTTGTTCGACATGTGCACGATCTGGTTGACGGCAAAGGGAGCCGCCGGACGGTCTGGATTCTTGGCGTTGTGGGATGCGAGCTCTTCGGTGATCTCGGCGAGCCACTCGTCCAGCTGCGCTTCCGGACGCGCATTGAGCGCCGGGAAGGAGCCGACGATGCCGGCCTTGCACTGCGCAAGCGTCAGCTTCGGATGCGATATGATGAAGAGCGGCGAGGCGACGACGGGGAGCCTCAGATTGTCTTTCAGGATCGACGGCAGGGCCATGAATTCACCTCCCATGAAGTTTACGTTTACGCAAACGTCAAATATCAGATCCTTCGCCGCGAGGAAAGCGGGTGCGTGGCCTATGTGCCAGGCCAAGGGATCTGACGCAGTTCCTCTGTATGGCCAAAGCTTCTGGCCTCATTCCTGTGTTTATTGCGCTCCATAGCGATCTTCCGGGCTTGTGCTGGAAAAATCGAGCGTTTACCGAATCTAAACGATGATGACGATGTGGCTGGGGCGACCCCAAAAGGAGTATGGCGGCCAATGAGCGGATTGGAAACGGCCATCAGAAACGCCCTGGAGCGCTCCGAGCGTGCAAATGCGGAAGCGCGCGCCCGCGTCTATCAGTCGGCGCGCCAGGCTCTGGAAACGGGCCTGCGCAAGCAGAATATCGATGATCCTGACGCGATCAACTACCAGCGCCGCCGGCTGGAAGCGCTCATTCATGAAATAGAGCTGGAAGAGCGTGCCCGCCTCGAGGTGAGGCCGGATCCGCCGGTAGAGCCGTCGGCGCCCGTGGCAGTACCCCGGGCTGTGGCACCCGCTGCTGTCGCGGCTGACCCGCTCGTCGCCTCGCAGGCAGAGCGCCGCACCGGTCGCGTTGAGCCGGGATTTGCGTCTGTCGAACCTGCAAGCCGCGCGCCTGAACCGGCGCGAGAGCCAGGTTTCGACGAGGACTTCCAGGCATCTCCGCGGGTCGACCGGGACACCCATGTCGATGATGAAGGCCCGATGCCGGATATGCGGTCCGAGCGCCCCTTGAAGGCGCCCCGTCGTCGCCGAGGTATTGTGGCGCGCCTTCTGATCATGTCGATCTTCGTGGCAACGCTCGGCATCGGTGCCTGGTGGGTCTATTCCTCCGGGCTCCTGTTGTCCGAGGCAGAGCGCGACACATCCGTCCCCAATCCGCCGCCGCGCGTGGAATCGGAGGATTTCTCCGGAACCCCGGAAGCGACCGCTCCGGCTGCGCCGACCGGGCCGCAGGCCATCGATGCTCGTGGTGGTTTCTCCGATGATTGGGTTGAAGTTTTCGAGCCCCAGCAGGTCTCCGCCCTTCGACCCCGCGCCAATGCGCTGGTCGATATCGTGACGGCAAGCGATGGAAGTGCCGCGCAGATCGTGTCGCGCAGCGGGGATGCAGCTGGTGCTGTGGAAGTGACCGTGCCGACGGAGATCCTGCGTGAAATGGCGGGCCGCACCTCGACCATCGCACTCACGGTGCAGTCGACCGATGACAAGCCCGTCCAGATCTCGGTCGAATGCGATTTCCCGCGCATGGGCGATTGCCCGCGTCATCGCTTCACGGTGAACCCGCAAAAGCTCGATGCTCTCTTCCGTGTTTCCTTTGACAACGGCATGGCACCATCGACGCCGGGCCGTCTGTTGATCAACGCGGATCTCGCAGGCGGCGGAAGAGGCGTGAACCTTTACGCCATCCGCATTTTGCCGGGCCAGTGAAGTTTAGCTGGCGCAGGGTGGTCCCCCGCGCGCGCTCGCTCATTTCAGAAAGTCCGGCCCGCTGCCGATGATCTTCTTGTCGAGCTTGCCGATCTTTTCCAGATCCTTGCCCTCATAGTCGAGTGACAGAAGCATGTGGCGGATCAGATTGACCCGTGCCCGCCGCTTGTCATTGGCATGGATCACCGTCCAGGGAGCGCGATCCGTATGCGTCTCTCTGAGCATGCGGTCGCGCTTCTGGGTGTAGTCGTCCCATTTGTGAAGCGCCGCGATATCCATCGGCGACAGCTTCCAGCATTTCAGCGGATCGTGCCGGCGGTCGTGGAAGCGCTTGAGCTGCATTTCCTGCCCGGTGTCCAGCCAGAATTTGAAGAAGCGGATGCCCTCCCGGTCAATCAGCTTTTCGAAGCGCGGCACCTGTTCGAGAAAGCCCTCATATTGCTCCGGGGTGCAGAAGTTCATGACCGGCTCGACACCGGCCCGGTTATACCAGGAGCGGTCGAACAGGACGAATTCCCCAGCCGTCGGAAAATGGGAGATGTAGCGCTGGAAATACCACTGGCCGCGTTCGGTTTCCGTTGGCTTGGTCAGCGCGACGACGCGGGCGGAGCGCGGGTTCATATAGGAGAGTGTCGCGTGGATCGCGCCGCCCTTGCCGGCCGCATCGCGCCCTTCGAACAGCGCCATGACCCGCTCACCGGTCTTCTGCATCCAGAACTGCACCTTCACCAGTTCGATCTGCAGCGCCGTCAGCTCGGCATCATAGTCCTTTTGGGAAAGCTTCTTGTCATAGGGAAAGCCACCGGATCTCAGGGCCTCGTCTTCGATCCAGTCCGGCAGGTCCGGCAGGTCGATGTCGTAGACCCGTTGCTTACCGCCGACCGTCAAGGTGACTGCCCGGCTTTCCGTCTTCGCGTCCATCATCTTCCCCCTGTTCCAGTGTCTGATCTTGTTTCGCTACTTGAGCCTAAGCCGAAATGAAGTTCAAGCCTCCCGGTTCCCGCTTGGGCCCGATGCCTGCGCAGGGGATAAGCGCCGGGGATAAGCGAGGGGGCACAATGGCCCTGTGGTGTAACTTCTGTCATGAATCACGGTTATCAGGCATCGATGATGACGAAGCGGAGCGCGCGGCGCGCAATGACAAACGATACCGGGGCAGGCCACGCAGGCGCAGGCGAAACAGGCGAAGGTTGGCGTGGCGATCTGCGGCGGGTTCTGTCTGCCTGGGTCTACATTCTCTCCGCGGCCGTGCTGGCGCTCGGTGCCTGGGCAACCGGTGCTGCCACCGGCTATGCCGTCACGCTTTTCGTGCTTTTGTTTCTCCTCGTGGTGTTCCGGCAGCTTCCGGCAGAAGCGGATCAGACTGTGATCGCGCCCGTGCATGTCGCGTCCGAGCTGCCACAGGAGCCGCTGCCGCTGATCCTGGCCTCGCTGGATGCTCTCGACATGCCGATCTTTGTGCTCAACGCAGAGGCCGAGTTGATCGCCGGAAACAATGAGGCGGACAAGGTTTTCGGCGCGCCGCCGATCGGGCTGCATGTCTCGACCCGCTGGCGTTCGCCCGGCATCCTCGACATGATCCGTGAGACGATCGAGACCGGCGCACCGAACCAGATCGAGCACTCTGAACGTCTGCCCTCGGAAAGGGTCTATATCGTCCGCGTCGCCCGCGTCCTGTCGGACGAGACGAATGCGACGCCTTATTTCCTCCTGTCCTTCCGCGACATTTCCGAACTGCGTCGCCTGGACCGAATGCGCAGCGACTTCGTCGCCAATGCCAGCCACGAACTGCGCACGCCGCTGGCTTCACTGCGCGGCTTCATCGAGACCATGCAGGGCCCGGCCCGCGACGATGCGAAGGCCAAGGACCGCTTCCTCGCCATCATGCTCGATCAGGCCAACCGCATGAGCCGTCTCGTGGACGATCTCCTGTCTCTGTCGCGGCTCGAGCTCAAGGCGCATCTGCCGCCCGACCAGAAGGTGGAACTGGCGCCGATCCTCGGGCATGTGCGCGACAGTCTCGCACCGCTTGCCGCTGATCTGGGTGTGGAGATCAAGCTCGATCTGCCTGAGGCGAAGGTCGAGGTGATGGGCGAACGGGACGAACTGGTGCAGGTCTTCGAAAACCTGATCGAGAACGCCTGCAAGTATGGCCAGGACGGCAAGGTGGTTGAGGTGTCGCTCAGGCAGGAGCCGGGCGGTGCGACGGAGGTCAGCGTGCGCGACCACGGGCCGGGCATCCCGACGGAGCATGTGCCGCGCCTCACCGAGCGCTTCTACCGAGTGAATGTCGAGGACAGCCGGTCGAAAAAAGGGACCGGTCTCGGCCTTGCAATCGTCAAGCACATCCTCACCCGCCACCGCGCCCGCCTGATCGTGAAGTCCGAGCTCGGTGCCGGGAGCGAGTTTACCGTCCGTTTCTGACATAAAACCGCAATCTTCAAACGGACTGGTTTTGCATCCCATTGTTTCTCAATGGTTTTAATTGTCACAAATGTTTCACTGAACTGACATAAAAGCGTGAGCCTAGAGCCGCTAGAACGCACCTGCCGACGCTTGGCAGATGCCGCGACGGCCGCAAAGACACACAAGCCCATTCTGGGAGATGATCATGAACGCTCTGAAACTTTCCGTAGCTGCCTTGGCGGCCTCTGTGGCCTTCGCCGGCGCTGCCATTGCCCGCGACCAGATCCAGATTGCTGGTTCCTCCACGGTTCTGCCTTATGCCTCTATCGTTGCCGAAGCCTTCGGCGAAAACACCGACTTCGGAACTCCGGTCGTTGAATCGGGCGGTTCTGGCGCCGGCCGTAAGAAGCTCTGCGAAGGCGTGGGCGAGAACACCATCGACATCGCCAACTCTTCGTCGCGCATCAGCAAGTCCGACATCGAGCTCTGCAAGACCAACGGCGTAGCCGACATCCAGGAAGTTCGCATCGGTTACGATGGCATCGTGTTTGCCTCGGATATCGCTGGTCCGGAATTTGCCTTCACCCCGTCGGATTGGCACAATGCTCTCGCTGCCAAGGTCCTCAAGGACGGCCAGCTGGTCGACAACCCCTACAAGGCCTGGAATGAAATCCGCGCCGACCTGCCGGCTCAGCCGATCCTCGCTTTCGTTCCGGGCACCAAGCATGGCACCCGCGAAGTGTTCGACACCAAGGTCATCGTTGCTGGTTGCGAAGAAAACGGCACGTTCGAAGCCCTGAAGACCGCCGCCGGTGGCGACGAAGACAAGGCTGAAGAAGGCTGCATGGCGCTCCGCACCGACGGCACGTCTGTTGACATCGACGGCGACTACACCGAGACGCTCGCTCGCGTTGACGCCAACAAGAACGGCATCGGCGTATTCGGCCTGTCTTTCTACCAGAACAACACCGACAAGCTGCGCGTAGCCACCATGGGCGGCGTTGTTCCTTCGGTTGAAACCATCGCCAAGGGCGAGTACCCGGTTTCGCGTCCGCTGTACTTCTACGTCAAGAACGCACACCTCGACGTCATCCCTGGCCTCCAGGAATACGTAGAGTTCTTCGTTTCTGACGAAATGGCTGGCCCGGATGGTCCGCTTGCTGCCTACGGTCTCGTTTCCGACCCGGAACTGGCTGCAACGCAGGCAGCCGTCAAGGCTCGCACGCCGATGGCGCCCCTGAACTAATCTGATCAAGCGACCGGCGGCACGTTTCGTGCCGCCGGTTTCTTTCTGTTGGGGAAATGGCGGGTAACATGAACGCGAGCATCATCGTCCTCTGTATTCTAGTGCTTGCGGCACTCGGCTTCGTTCTCGGCCGACGGCAGGCTCTTTCGGTTTCGGCCGCGCGCGGCACGAAGCTTCACTCTCTGCCCGGCTACTATGGCCAGGTGGTGGCTCTGGTCACTGCCGTCCCGGCGCTGCTGCTGCTCATGGCCTGGCTTTTCATTCAGCCGGCCATCGTCGAAAGCCGCATCAGTGCGACCATTCCAGACAGCGTCGTGCCTGAAGGTGGCGCCCAAAGCCTTGTTATGGCGGATGTTCGCCGCATTGCCGACGGTCTCACTGCCGTCGAAGCGCGCGCCGCAGAAGCAGGTGCCGATGTCGACGTCGAGGCGCTCGATGCCGGCAATGTCCGTGCCCGGCTCGCCGATGTCGGCGTGGCTCTTGGTGCCGAAGTTCCCGTCGAAGTCTTCGAAGCCGCCAAGGCCTATCGCAGCCAGTCGGACTTTGGCCATCTGCTGATGACGATTGCTGTTCTGGCGCTCGCCGTTGCCGCATTGCCGCTGGCCTATGTTCGCGTCAACCCGGACCTGCGCGCACGCAATTTGAGCGAAAGCTTCGTCAAGACGGTGCTCATGCTCTCTTCGCTGGTCGCCATTCTGACCACGGTCGGCATCGTCGGATCGCTGGTCTTCGAGACCTATGTCTTCTTCACCATGTATCCGGCGAGCGAGTTCTTCTTCTCGACCGTCTGGAACCCGCAGTTCCGCGGTGGCTCCGAACTCGGCATTCTTCCGCTGCTCTGGGGCACCTTCTACGTTTCGATCATCTCGCTGATCGTGGCTGTCCCGATCGGTCTCATGATCGCGGTCTATCTGTCGGAATATGCCGGTCCGAACACCCGCGGTATCGTCAAGCCGGCGATCGAGGTTCTGGCGGGCATCCCGACCATCGTCTACGGTCTGTTCGCGCTGGTGACCGTCGGTCCGTTCCTGCGTGACTACTTCGCAGAGCCGCTCGGCCTCGGCACCTCGTCTTCATCCGTCCTGACCGCAGGTCTCGTGATGGGTGTGATGATCATCCCCTTCGTCTCGTCCCTGTCGGACGACATCATCAACGCCGTGCCGCAGGCTCTGCGCGATGGCTCCTACGCGCTGGGTTCCACGCAGTCGGAAACCATCAAGCAGGTCGTGCTGCCAGCAGCCCTTCCGGGTATCGTCGGTGCGATCCTGCTCGCCGCAAGCCGTGCCATCGGTGAGACCATGATTGTGGTTCTCGGCGCCGGCGCCTCTGCCAAACTCGATATCAATCCCTTCGAGGCCATGACCACGGTGACGGTCAAGATCGTCAGCCAGTTGACCGGGGATACCGAGTTCGCCAGCCCCGAGACCCTGGTCGCCTTCGCCCTGGGCCTCACCCTCTTCGTCATCACGCTCGGCCTCAACGTCGTGGCCCTCTACATTGTCCGCAAGTACCGGGAGCAGTACGAATGACCGATATCACCGCCATCGGCGCCCCCATGCCTACGGAAAAGAAGTCCATTCTGACGGTCGATGATCGCACGCGCCGTCGCAACAAGGAGGAAGTCCGCTTCCGCATGTGGGGCAAGGCTGCCGTCACCTTCGGGATCGTGGCCCTCATCGGACTGCTGCTCTCCATCATGTCGAACGGCTTGTCGTCGTTCCAGCAGACCTTCATCACGCTCGACGTCTACATGGACCCGGCGAGGCTTGATAAGGCTGGCACCCGCGATCCAGCGGAGATCGCCAAGGTCAGTACCTTTGGCTATGCGCCGCTCATCGAGCAGGCTGTCGCCAAGGCCCTTGAAGACAAGGGACTTGTTGCCGAAGGTCTCACGCCCAAGGCTGCAGCAGAACTCATTTCGAAGGAAGCGGCCGCCGATCTTCGCCGCTTCGTCCTCGCCGATCCCTCTGTCATCGGCCAGACCTATCCATTCGACTTTCTCGCTGGTGGTCGTATCGACGGCTACTACAAGGGTCGCGTGACGATGGAGAGCGCTGCTCTCGATCGCAATGTCTCGCCGGAACAGCTTGTCCTCGCAGACCAGCTGAAGGAAGCCGGCATTCTGGTGACGAAATTCAACTGGGGCTTCTTCACCGCGCCCGACGCATCCGACACGCGTCCGGAGGCGGCAGGCCTCGGCATTGCGGTCATCGGCTCTGCTTACATGATGCTGATCGTCCTGGTGCTGGCGTTGCCGCTCGGTGTCGCCACCTCGATCTATCTCGAGGAGTTTGCGCCGCAGAACTGGTTCACCGACCTGATCGAGGTCAATATCGCCAATCTCGCGGCCGTTCCCTCGATCGTCTTCGGTATCCTTGGCCTGGCCGTGCTGATCAACTTCGTCGGTCTGCCGCAGTCGGCGCCGATCGTCGGCGGTCTCGTCCTGACGCTGATGACACTGCCCACGATCATCATCGCCACCCGTTCGGCACTCAAGGCCGTGCCTCCGTCGATCCGCGATGCGGCCCTCGGCGTCGGCGCCTCCAAGATGCAGTCGATCTTCCACCACGTCCTGCCGCTCGCCATGCCGGGCATCCTGACGGGTGCGATCATCGGTCTCGCCCGCGCGCTCGGTGAAACGGCGCCCCTGCTGCTGATCGGCATGGTCGCCTTCGTACGCGAATACCCGGCAGGTCCGCCGGACGGCTTCTTCCAGCCGGCTTCAGCTCTGCCGGTCCAGGTCTACAACTGGACGCAGCGTGGCGACCCGGCCTTCGTGGAGCGCGCCTCCGGTGCCATCATCGTCCTCCTGGTGTTCCTGATCCTGATGAACCTGATCGCAATCATTCTTCGTCGCCGTTTCGAGCGTCGCTGGTAAGGAGCTGTATCATGATGAACAATCTCGCGACTAAGATGACCACGACGAAAGCGCCACCTATGACTGAAACCAAGATCACCGCCCGCAATGTGCAGGTCTTCTACGGTGACAAGCACGCCCTCAAGGATGTCAACATCGACATCCGCCCCCGTTCCGTCACGGCCTTCATCGGCCCGTCGGGCTGTGGCAAGTCGACCTTCCTGCGCTGCATCAACCGCATGAACGACACGATCGCGAGCTGCCGCGTCGAAGGCAACATCATGATCGATGCGGAAAACATCTACGACGCCAAGGTCGATCCGGTGCAGCTGCGCGCCAAGGTCGGCATGGTGTTCCAGAAGCCGAACCCGTTCCCGAAGTCGATCTACGAGAACGTGGCTTACGGTCCCCGCATCCACGGCCTCGCCCGCAACAAGTCCGACCTTGACGAGATCGTTGCGACCGCCCTGCAGAAGGCCGGTCTCTGGAACGAGGTCAAGGATCGCCTGGACTCGGCCGGTACGGGCCTCTCCGGTGGTCAGCAGCAGCGTCTGTGCATTGCGCGCGCCGTGGCTGTCAGCCCCGAAGTCATCCTGATGGACGAGCCCTGCTCGGCGCTCGACCCGATCGCGACCGCTAAGGTCGAGGAACTGATCCACGAACTGCGCGAAAACTTCACGATCGTCATCGTGACGCACTCGATGCAGCAGGCTGCGCGCGTTTCCCAGCGCACGGCGATGTTCCACCTCGGCGAACTGGTCGAGGAGAACGACACCGACAAGATGTTCACCAATCCGGATGACCAGCGCACCCAGGATTACATCATGGGCCGCTTCGGCTGAGCCTCGACGTCATCCACGGTTGAACTCAATTTCAAGGACGTTTCAAATGGGCTCCTCTCACATCTACTCGGCCTTCGACGAGGAACTGAAGTTCCTGATGCGCCGCATCTCCGAAATGGGCGGTCTGGCAGAACAGGTGGTCGCCGAAAGCGTGCGTTCTCTGGTGAATTCCGATGCGGCGCTTGCCCAGAAGGTGATCTCCGATGACGTCCTGATGGACGCCATGGAGCGCGAGATTGGCGACAAGGCGGTGATCACCATCGCCAAGCGTCAGCCGGTCGCCTCCGACCTGCGCGAAATCATCGGTGCGCTGCGGATCGCCGCCGACCTCGAGCGCGTCGGCGATCTCGGCAAGAGCAACTCCAAGCGCGTCGTTGCCGTCCAGGCGACCGGCGTGCCGCGCAAGCTCGCTCGTGGTCTCGAGCATCTCTCGGATCTGGCGCTGGCCCAGCTCAAGGAAGTTCTCGACGTCTACACGACGCGCTCGGCCGAAAAGGCCAAGTCGATCCGTGATCGCGACGAGGAGATCGATGCCATCTACACCTCGCTGTTCCGCGAGCTGCTGACCTACATGATGGAAGATCCGCGCAACATTACGAGCTGCACCCATCTTCTCTTCTGCGCCAAGAACATCGAGCGTATCGGCGATCACGCTACCAACATCGCCGAGACGATCTACTACATGACGACCGGTGCGCAGCCGGAAGGTGAACGTCCGAAGGAAGACCTGACCTCTTCCGTCGGCGCGCTCACCGAGTGACGTTGTACAGCGGGGTTGATGCCTGATGCAGCCGAAAATTGCCGTGGTGGAAGACGAGGAGGCCCTCTCGGTCCTTCTTCGCTATAATCTTGAAGCCGAGGGCTATGAAGTCGAGACGATCCTTAGGGGTGACGAGGCTGAAATCCGCTTGCAGGAGCGGGTTCCAGACCTTCTGATCCTCGACTGGATGCTGCCCGGCGTGTCCGGCATCGAACTCTGCCGCAGACTTCGGGTCCGCCCCGAGACCGAGCGCCTGCCGATCATCATGTTGACGGCTCGTGGCGAGGAAAGTGAGCGGGTGCGTGGCCTGGCGACGGGCGCAGACGACTATGTCGTCAAGCCCTTCTCAACGCCGGAGCTGATGGCTCGCGTCAAGGCCATGCTCCGCCGCGCCAAGCCCGAGGTTCTGTCCAGCGTCCTGCGGTGTGGCGACATCGAACTCGACCGCGAGACGCACCGCGTGCATCGCAAGAGCCGCGAGGTTCGCCTTGGGCCGACCGAGTTCCGGCTGCTGGAATTCCTGATGGCTTCGCCGGGTCGCGTCTTCTCGCGTTCCCAGCTGCTGGATGGTGTCTGGGGTCACGACATCTATGTCGACGAACGCACCGTCGACGTGCATGTCGGGCGCCTGCGCAAGGCCCTGAACTTCTCGAACATGCAGGATGTCATCCGCACCGTACGCGGCGCGGGTTATTCCATGGAAGCCTGAGCAAGCAAGTTTTTTCGATTGAGGGGCCGCACGGATCATCCGCTGCGGCCCTTTTCGTTTCAGGCTAGAGCCCAAAAAGAAAACGGGCCCCGAAGGACCCGTTGCATGTCTCGATCTTGCCGATGGATCAGCGGGCGGCCTTGCGGCGTTCGCTGACCGGCTGATAGGCGAGCTTCGCGTGATAGGTGCAGTAAGGTGCGCTATCGGCGATTTCGCAGCCGCAGAAGTGGAAGTCGTCCTTCATCGGATCGCCGATCGGCCACTTGCAGGTGCGCTCGGTCAGTTCCGTCAGCGCCAGACGACGCGAGATCGGTACGACGACGTTGAGCGAACGGCGAACTTCGACTTCCTCGTAGGCTTCGACTTCGACCTCTTCCTTCAGCATGGTTGCGCCGGCAGCGCGGGTCACCGTGCGGGTGGTCGTGTTTGCTGCCGGACGGTTCTGGAAGGCGGCCGGACGCTGGGTCTGTGCCGGGCGCTTTGCCGGACGGGCCGCAGACGAGCTGCCGCCAGCCTTTGCGCGGCCGGGAAGGTTCAGGCGGTGCACCTTGCCGATAACGGCATTGCGGCTTACGCCACCGAGTTGTGCTGCAATCTGGCTCGCGCTGAGGCCTTCAGCCCACAGCCGCTTCAGTCTCTCGACCCGATCATCAGTCCATTGCATAGTCGTCATGCCAATTCTCTCCGCCGCTCGCGTCTGTGATGGCAGAATCCGTCACCGTTGCTTCGAACGAATCCGAAACAAAACCGCCTCGATACTGTCGGTGAGCACTTCCGCCGCATGCAATCTATTAATGAAATTTAACCTAGAGGTCGGGTGACTCCGTGACAAGAGTCGCAGGAATCATCTGGAATCGATTTCGCGGTTTTCCCCAACTTGCTTCCCGAGTGAGTCAAGTATGCAACAGGTGGAATCTGCCCCGGCGCTCGTGCTGCGCGTGTCGGCCGAATCCGTGCCTACTCCTGCGATTCCTGCAGAAAACGTTGACATCGCAGGGGCGAATGCCGATAGTGCCCCCGCCGCCGCGAGGCGGCATTTTTAATTTTTCCGGGACCTCTGAGGCGTCCCGCCGTCGCGTGTGACGGATCGTCGAGAAGGATTGTGACAGCCATGGCCGAAGCTACGCCGCTCTACCAGACCTACAATCGGGCGCCGCTGCGTTTCGAGCGAGGCGAGGGCGTCTGGCTTGTAACGGAGAGTGGCGAGCGATATCTCGATTTTGCAGCCGGTGTGGCGGTAACTTCCGTCGGTCACGGCCATCCGCATGTCGTCGGCGCGCTAAAGGACCAGGCCGACAAAGTCTGGCATCTGTCGAACCTCTATGAGGTGCCGGGCCAGGAAGTTCTGGCCAAACGCCTGACGGACGTCACCTTTGCCGATCGCGTCTTCTTCACCAATTCGGGTGCGGAAGCGCTGGAATGCGCGATCAAGACCGCGCGCCGCTATCACTTTGCCAAGGGGCATCCTGAGAAGTTCCACATCATCACGATGGAAGGCGCCTTCCACGGCCGCACCATCGCGACGATCGCCGCCGGTGGTCAGGAAAAGTATCTCGAAGGCTTCGGCCCGAAGGCCCCCGGTTTCGACCAAGTGCCTTTCGGCGATCTGGAAGCCGTCAAGGCAGCCATCAGCGATGCGACGGCTGCAATCCTCGTTGAGCCGGTGCAGGGTGAGGGCGGCATCCGTCCGATCCCGGTGGAAATGCTGCGCGCCTTGCGCGACCTCTGCGACGAGCATGGCCTGCTCCTGATCCTCGATGAAGTCCAGTGCGGCGTCGGCCGTACGGGCAAGCTTTTTGCCCACGAATGGGCAGGTATCACCCCGGATCTCATGGCTGTCGCCAAGGGTATCGGTGGTGGCTTCCCGCTCGGCGCCTGCCTTGCGACCGAAGAGGCGGCCTATGGCATGAAGGCCGGCACGCATGGCTCGACCTATGGCGGCAACCCACTTGGCATGGCGGTCGGCAATGCCGTGCTCGATGTCGTGCTGGAGGACGGCTTCCTTGAGAACGTGCGCGATACCGCCCTCGTGTTCCGCCAGGGTCTGGCGTCGCTGAAGGACCGGTTCCCGGACGTGATCGAGGACGTGCGTGGCGAAGGCCTGATGCTCGGCCTCAAGGCCAAGGTCCCGAACACCGAACTCTTGATGGCGATGCGTGACGAGCACCTGCTCGGCGTTCCCGCAGGCGACAACGTCATTCGTCTTCTGCCGCCGCTGACGGTCACGGCAGAAGAGGCCCGTGACGGCATCGCCCGTATCGAACAGGCCGCCGAACATATCCGCGCCAAGGCCGCAGTCGCAGCGTCTGCCTAAGACAGGACCCTCTTTCATGGCATCTCCCAAGCATTTTCTCGATCTCTCCGCTGTCACGGCTGGGGACCTCCGCGGTATTCTCGAAGACGCAAAGTCCCGCAAGCAGGCGACCAAGGCCGGCACCGCCGACAAGCCGCTTGCCGGCAAGATGCTCGCGATGATTTTCGAGAAGCCCTCGACCCGCACGCGCGTCTCCTTCGACGTCGGCATGCGCCAGCTGGGTGGCGAGACGCTGTTCCTCTCCGGCACCGAAATGCAGCTTGGTCGTGCCGAAACGATTGGTGACACCGCCAAGGTTTTGTCCCGCTATGTCGATGCGATCATGATCCGCACCACCGATCATGCCCGTCTCCTGGAGATGGCCGAGCATGCGACGGTGCCCGTGATCAACGCGCTGACGGATCTCACCCATCCCTGCCAGATCATGGCCGACATCATGACGATTGAAGAGCATCGCGGCCCGGTCACGGGCAAGACGCTTGCCTGGACGGGCGACGGCAACAACGTGTTGCATTCGCTGGTCGAAGGGTCGGCCCGCTTTGGCTACAAGATGAACATGGCTGTGCCGCTCGGCTCCGAGCCGGATGACAAGATCCTCAACTGGGCCCGCAACAATGGTGGCGAGATCATGCTCTGCCATGATGCCGACCGCGCAGTGACCGGCGCCGATGCCGTCATCACCGACACCTGGGTCTCGATGAACCAGGAGCACAAGGCCCGCGGCCACAATGTCTTCCAGCCTTTCCAGGTCAATGCGGAGCTGATGAAGAAGGCCAATGACGAGGCGCTCTTCCTGCACTGCCTGCCGGCCCATCGCGGCGAGGAAGTGACGGACGAGGTGATCGACGGCGTACAGTCTGTGGTCTTCGACGAAGCCGAGAACCGTCTGCACGCGCAGAAGTCGATCCTCGCCTGGTGCCTCGGCGCCATCTGAGGTCGGATTTCGGGCGCCTGTCGGGTGACTTGACGTTTCGCGCAGGTGATCCCATCTGTGCCCTTTCTGATCGGGCCTCTCAGGCCTAGCGTATGGCGCCCCGTGTGCCGGGAGTACATTCATGGCGATGAAACAAGCAGAACTCGGCGAATTCGGTTTCGCCGGTGACGATCGTGTGGTCCCCTTCCAGGTGGAGGGTCTCGACGTGCGCGGTCGCGCCGTGCAGCTCGGTCCGCTGATCAACACCATCCTCGATCGCCACGCCTATCCGGCGCCGGTGGCCCGTCTTCTCGCCGAAGCGATCGTGCTAACGGTGCTGATCGGCACCTCGCTGAAGTTCGAAGGCAAGTTCACGGTCCAGACCAAGGGCAACGGCCCGGTGGATCTGCTGGTCGCCGATTTCAGCTCGCCCGAAAGCGTCCGCGCCTATGCCCGTTTCGACGAGCAGGCGGTGGCCGATGCCGTGGCTGAAGGCCGGGCTTCACCGGAGCAGCTGCTCGGCGAGGGCGTGCTGGCCTTCACGATCGACCAGGGCTCATACATGCAGCCTTATCAGGGCATCGTGCCGCTCGACGGGACCTCGCTTGAGGATATCGCTGGCGTCTATTTCCGCCAGTCGGAGCAGATCCCGACGCGGGTGCGCCTCGGTGCAGCCGAACTCTTCGATCGTGACGAAAACGGCAAGCCGCGCCGGACGTGGCGGGCCGGCGGTCTGATCGCGCAGTTCCTGCCGGAAGCGCCCGAGCGGATGCGCCAGCCCGACCTGCACGGCGGTGACGGCGATGATCGCGATACGGATCTGCATGGCGATGACGCCTGGGATGAAGCGCGCATGCTGGTCGAGACCATCGACGCCGACGAGCTCACCGATCCCCAGGTCGGCATTGAACGGCTGCTCTTCCGCCTGTTCCATGAGCGGGGCGTACGAGCCTATGAGCCGCAGGCCGTGCATGATCGCTGCAGCTGCTCGAGAGAGCGCCTCAAGGGTGTTCTCCAGGGCTTCAATGCAGAGGAGATCGAAGCAAGCACCGAAGACGGCAAGATCACCGTCAGCTGCGAGTTCTGCTCGACGAACTACGAGTTCTCTCCCGACGAACTCACCGCTGTCTAACAAAGACAGGCGATGGCAAAGGGCCCAAAGACGGGCCCTTTGCACGAAGAATGTGTCCGCGATCACTGCAGATTTGTTTGCCACACATTCTTTCTATACTATTCAGCTATTCTAAATGAATGTCTCCTAGGGTGGCCTTAGCGCTTTGGGGACACCGGGAATGCATTCGTCACAGGACGCGGCTGGATGTCGCGGGGAATTGGTCGCAGAAAAGGACCCTCAGGCTCATGCTTGGTCTCTGGCCCAGCTGAGCACCTCCGCGAAGCGCCAATACCGGGTATGGACGAGTGCCACCAGACGAAGGGCCATGGCCGAAGCCTACCGGCCCATCGTGCGCGGATTTCTCCTGCCGGGCGCCGCTTATTACTTCCTGGTCACCTGGCTCCATTGGCAAGACGAAAGCGGCTTCAGTCTTCTGATCCTGGGTGGCATCAGTTTGCTCACAGCCGTTTCCTACACGGCTTTCCGTTGGCTGCTGCTGCCAGCCGGCCGGACTTCATTGCCGCGGCTGGAAGCCGTCGGCTTCGCCACCAATCTTCTGATGTATTCGAATGTCCTCGCCTACATGCTTCTGCATTTCGAGGAGCAGAAGCTCATCTATTTCGTGCTGATGGCGGTGGTGTTCTCCACCTCAGGCGTCACCCTGCGCGCCACTCTGGCCAGCGTCGTGCTTTCCATCGGCAGCCTGTTCTGGTTTTCCGCCCAGGCTTCCCCCGATGTGGCCAAGCAGTTCGTCTTCATCGGCCTGGCCACCTCCTTTGCCGCCTTCGGCATGGCGAGCCTTCTGCGCAAGGCGATCCTTCGACAGATCGATGCCCGACTGCTTGCCGACCAGTTGGCGGCACGCGACAGCCTGACAGGCATTGCCAACCGCCGTTCGGTCTTTTCCCGCATCGATGAACTGGTTGAGGAAAAGAAGCCGTTCTGGGTCGGCATTCTCGATCTCGATGGCTTCAAGTCGATCAACGACATCTACGGCCACGCTGTCGGCGATCACCTGTTGTGCGAGGTCGTCGAGCGGCTGAAGCTCCGCCAGCGACAAGGCCTCGAGTTCGGTCGCATCGGCGGAGACGAGTTCGCCATCGTGATCGAGGGCGACCCCGGTGAAATCGAGGTCGAAGCTTTCGGCAACAGTCTGATCCACGACATCTCCCAGGACTATGACTTCCAGCCGCTGCAACTGTCCGTGAGCGGCACGATCGGCTTTGCGCAGTTTCCGGAAATGGGGACCACCGCCAGACAGATCTATGAGAAGGCAGACTTCGCCCTCTATCGCGGCAAGCAGTTTGCCCGCCACCAGTCGACGATCTTCACCGTCGATCAGGACAAGGAGATGCGCGAGAGTCTGGCGCTCGAACGAGCGCTGAGAGAGGCGCGCATGGAGGATGAGTTCCATCTGCTCTTCCAGCCGCAATTCGATATTGCCGCCCGCCGGGTGGTGAGCTTCGAAGCGCTTGCACGCTGGCAAAGCCCGACGCTCGGTCCGGTGCGGCCTGACCGTTTCATAAGGGCCGCCGAGCGGGCAGGTCTGATCCAGCAGGTCACCCGTATTCTCTTCGGCAAGGCGCTCGACGCATTGGAGCTCTGGCCAGACGAGATCACCATCTCGTTCAATCTCTCAGCCCAGGATCTGGCCGACCGTGCCTTCGTCTTCTCCCTCGTTGCCCAGGTCCACGCGCGCGGCATTAGCCCTGCAAGGATCGAGTTCGAGATTACCGAGACGGCGGTGATGAAGGATATCGCCACGTCCCGCATTCTGCTGGAGGATCTCTCCTCCGCCGGCTTCAAGATTGCGCTCGACGATTTCGGCTCGGGCTATTCCAGCTTCGAATACATCGACCAGTTGCCGCTGAACAAGGTCAAGATCGACAAGAGCTTCGTGCGAAAGGTGGCCGATAGCGTCACCTCCCGCGAGGTGGTGGCCGCCATCATCACGCTTTGCCGCAACCTGCATCTCAAATGCGTCCTGGAGGGCGTGGAGACCGAAAGCGAGATGGCAACCCTTGCGCCCCTATCGCCGCAGCTGATCCAGGGCTATCTCTTCGGTCGGCCGATGTCGCAGCGCGACGTGCTGAGCCTTCTCCTGCGCGCCGAACAGCAGGACGCCGACAGCAGTGCCGCGTGAGCGCTGACGCGCTCTTTCGGCCGCGGAGCTAGCCGTTCACGGTTGGGCTAGGGAAGTTGTTTTATGCCGTTTCGAGAGCGACCTTCACGGCGATGTCTGCCATGGCGAGGATCGCCTCGCGCGAGTTTGCCGCGGCGATGAAGCGGCCGTTGTGGCAGAAGCTGGCGCCCTTGACGCCGCAGACGGCCTGAAGGTCACCATTGCTCAAGCCCGCCCATGCGGCTGGCAGGTCGGCCCGCTGCTCGAAGCTGTCTTCCACCTTGCGGATCCCGGTGATGCACCAGTCCTTGTCGCGCGGATGCACGACGAAGAGCAGGTGGTCGGCCCCAGCTTTGACGATGGCCGGGCGGAAAGGCATGCCCATCGGCAGTTCCAGAATGCGACGGTCACCGGTTGCGGCGATGGCTTCGAGCACCATGCTTTCGGCCCGCAGCTTGGAGGCGCGTTGCGCAATGCCGGCTTCGACGATCGCGCGGGCGATCGACAGTGCCGCATGGAAGCCGCGATCATCGGCGCCAGGCTGCTTGTCGTCAAAGACAGGCTTCAGCGTTTCGAGCAGGCTCGGAAGGGTCAGATCCGCAAGCGGTCCGGCCGTTGCGGGGCTGAGCGCCCCGTTGTCCAGGAGGTCGACTGGCAGCACGAATTTGGTGTCGAAGCCCTTGTGAATGGCCTCGATATGCCCCGAGGGAATGCCCACGGCGGCGAGGTAGTCACGACCGTAGTGCTTCCAAATAAGGCCGAAGGAGCTGTAAGGCTGGCCGTCGTCGCGCAGTGGCGCGCCGCGCTGATGGTGATCGAAGATCCTGTTATCCGCGTCATAGGCACCGCCGACATCATAGATGATGCGGTCTGATGCCGGTGTGATCCAGTCCGGTGCGCGGCTGCGCACGATCGTCGCATCGGGGAAAAGGCGTGTCAGGATCACGGACGACAGCAGTTCGTCGGCATGAAAGCCGCCACTATGGGTGACGAGATGGGTAATGCTCATACCGGGCGGGACCTTTGGCTGACGACGCTGATCGAGCCTTCCAGATAGCGGCAGCCGCCGGTCAACTCAACTGCCAATCGTCAATTGAGGGTGCGCACCATGCCTGGGCTGTCGAGCGAGAAGGCCGGGATCTCGACGTCGAAGCTCTCTCCGTCGTCGGTTTCCATCCGATAGGTGCCGTACATCATGCCGGATGGCGTATCGAGCGGGCAGCCGGAGGAGTATTCATAGGTGCCGCCGGGATCAAGGCGCGGCTGCTCTCCGACCACGCCGGGGCCGCTGACCTCGTCGACCTGGCCGTTCTGATCGGTGATGTGCCAGTAGCGATGGGTAAGGCGGACGGTTTTCGTCGAGTGATTGGAGATCACGATCCGGTAGCCCCAGACATAGCGACTGTCATCCGGGTCCGACTGTTCCTCGAGATAGTAAGGTTCGACCAGAACCTCTATGTCCCGTGTCAGTGCGCGATACATGCGTGGACCCTGCGAAAACTTGCCTGCGATCATGACAGAAATGGCGTTCTTTGTGGCGGTAACAAGATCAGCCACCGAACGTCACGATGCTTTCAAGGGATAACGACGCAACCGGACCCGTCAAGGGCAATTGCTCAGCCGCGAGGATTATCGCGGCTGAAATTGTTGCAATATGAAGCGCTTTGAACGGTGCTCAGAGGCTCTTGATGGCCTTGGCGAAGTCTTCCAGCAGGTCCTGCGTGTCTTCGATGCCGCAGGACAACCGAACGGTGCCGCCTGAGATTCCGAGCTCTGCCCGGGCCTCGTCGGAAAGGTTCTTGTGCGTCGTCGTCGCCGGATGGGTGATCAGGCTCTTCGCATCGCCGAGATTGTTCGAGATCTTGATGATCTCCAGCGCGTTCTGCAGCTTGAAGGCCGCTTCCTTGCCGCCCTTCATCTCGAAGCAGACCAGCGTCGAGCCGCCGGTCATCTGCTTGGCGATGATATCGGCCTGCGGGTGGTCCTTGCGGCCCGGATAGATCACCTTGCCCACAGCACTCTGCTCGGCCAGAAAATCGGCGATCGCCGTTGCATTCTCCGTCTGCTGCTTCACGCGCAGCGGCAGCGTTTCCATGCCCTTCAACAGCGTCCAGGCATTGAACGGCGACATGGCGGGACCCGTGTGACGGAAATAGTCGTGCAGGTTCTCGTTGATCCATTCCTTCGACGAGAGCACGACGCCGCCAAGGCAGCGGCCCTGGCCGTCGATATGCTTGGTCGCCGAGTAGACGACGACATGCGCGCCGAGTTCGAGCGGCTTCTGGAAGAGGGGGGTCGCAAAGACGTTGTCGACGATCAGCTTCGCGCCGATCTGGTCGGCGAGCTTGGCCACGCCTGCGACGTCGATCACTTCGAGCGTCGGGTTGGTCGGGCTTTCGAGGAACATCACCTTGGTGTTCGGCCGGATGGCGGCTTCCCAATTGGCGAGGTCACGGCCATCGACCAGCGTGCATTCCACGCCGTAGCGCGGTGCCAGCGTCTCGACGACATAGCGGCAGGAGCCGAACAGCGCGCGGGCGGCGACGATGTGGTCGCCGGCCTTGACCTGGCAAAGCACGGCAGCGGCAACGGCGGCCATGCCCGACGCCATCGCACGCGCATCCTCGGCGCCTTCCATCATGCACATGCGCTTTTCGAACATGTCATTGGTCGGGCTGCCATAGCGTGCGTAGATATAGCCGTCGTTCTCGCCCTTGAAGCGGGCTTCTGCCGCTTCCGAGCTTTCATAGACGAAGCCCTGGGTGAGGAAGATCGCTTCAGACGTCTCGCCATAAGGAGAGCGCAGCGTGCCGCCATGGACGAGGGTGGTGGCCGGGCGCCAGTTCTTGCTCATGCACGTGCCTTTCGAACACAAAAAAACCGGTCGCGTGAACGGACCGGTTTCGTAAACCCGGTCTATTTAGCCACTTGTTTAACGTGGCTGCAAGCCGACCGGCCAAATCACCACGGGATAAGGCTGCCTTACGCCTTCGCGGCCCTTGCGTCAATTGGTGGGCTTTGGTTTTGTCGGGCCCAAACAGGATTGAGATCATGACCTTGAAACCCGGGATTTTGTCCGATCGCGCGATCGGCGCCTTGTTCGGTGGCGGCCAGCTGAAGAGCGAGGTCATGCTCGACAAGGACCAGATCCAGCCGGCGAGCCTCGACCTGCGTCTGGGCGGCAAGGCGATCCGCGTGCGCGCGAGCTTCATGCCGGGCAGGGGCCACACCGTGGCCGAAAAGCTGGAGCGGCTGACCCTGCACGAAATCGATCTCGAAAACGGGGCCGTGCTCGAAACCGGCTGCGTCTACATCGTGCCGCTGATGGAAAGCCTCGACCTGCCGGCGGAGATCTCGGCCTCCGCCAATCCGAAGAGCTCGACCGGCCGCCTCGACATCTTCACCCGCGTGATGGTCGATTACGCCCAGGAATTCGACAAGGTCCCCGCCGGCTACAAGGGCCAGCTTTATCTCGAGATTTCGCCGCGCACTTTCCCGATCATCGTGCGGCGCGGCTCGCGCCTGTCGCAGATCCGCTTCCGGGTCGGCCATGCCTTGCTCGGCGAGGCGGAGCTCTTCGACCTGCACAAGGCCGAGACGCTGGTTGCCAGCGACACGCCGAATGTCTCCGGCGGCGGAATTGCGCTCTCGATCGACCTGACAGGCTCCGGCCCGGATGGTCTGATCGGCTATCGCGGCAAGCACCACACCTCGGTCATCGACGTCGATCGGAAGGCCGCCCATGATGTGCTCGATTTCTGGGACCCGATCTACAGCCGCGGCCGCGGCGAGTTGATCCTCGATCCGGACGAGTTCTACATCCTCGTATCGAATGAGGCCGTGCATGTGCCGCCGCTTTATGCCGCCGAGATGACGCCTTACGACCCCTTGGTCGGCGAATTCCGCGTGCATTATGCCGGCTTCTTCGATCCGGGCTTCGGCCACGCCCCGGCCGGTGGCTCAGGCAGTCGCGCGGTTCTGGAAGTCCGCAGCCACGAAGTGCCCTTCATCCTCGAACACGGCCAGGTCATCGGCCGCCTGGTCTACGAGCACATGCAGGAGCGCCCGGAAGGCCTCTACGGCACGGGGCTCGGCTCCAACTACCAGGCGCAGGGCTTGAAACTCTCCAAGCACTTTCGCCTACCCTGACAAAAACGGGCGCAGCATTCGCGCCCCTTTCCGTCCCATCCGGCTTGACACTCCAGCCGAACTGTTGGATTTCTCATCCCCATTGCGGGTGTAGCTCAATGGTAGAGCAGCAGCTTCCCAAGCTGAATACGAGGGTTCGATTCCCTTCACCCGCTCCAGCCATTCATTCAGCGTAGTCCAACATATACTGGAAGTCCTTGTATATCAGGGGGGGGTCGCCTCGCGTGCGCGCAGTCGTGGGTTGCCCTGAGATGCGGGAGCTATAAAATCCGTTGCAATCCTTGATCTTCATAAGGAAGACAATTTGTCAGAGATATTGTTCGATGCCGAGGCGCGGAGGCGGTTCGAAGTGGAAGGTCTAGCCGTTAGCGGCGCTGTGCTTGGCCAATCGCATTCATTTCGCTTCGCTGAGCATGAGATACAACTGGTTCTTCCCATTGCGTCACCCCCCGACGCTGACGAGTGGCACAGGCAAACCCACAAGATCAGTTGGAGAGCGGATGATCCCGACAATCCGGATACAACCGAGCACCGGGTAATTGAAGTGGAGCTGCGCACGGAGCTTCCCGTTCAATTGGCAATTGACGAAAAGGCATTTCCCGAGCCTCTGAAGTTCCTCAATGTAACTGACGGACAAAAGACGATACTAACCCAGACCGTGGACGAATATGCTCGATTGTTTGCCGGTGCATTTGAACACTGGCAACGAACTCTTCGCTGGCTCGGTGGTTATTACACCGTTGGCTTCCCATCGAATAGAGTTGGCAGGGATCCCTACGGCCAGACGTCAGCATATCTCCACCGGCGGGCTGATGGCAGGGCAGTGTGGAGGCAGCCGGCACGGATCATTGCCCGGAGGCCGTCAGTTATCAGCACAAACCAGTGGCAGCTTGTTCAGCGGGTACTATCATCCGTAGAGGAGCCACCAATTTGGTTCGATTTTATTGCGGAAGCCCACCAAAGACACGTGACCTACGACTATCGAGGCACGATCATTTCCGCTGCTATCGCATGTGAGACGGTGATCCGAAGCATGTTCTGGCTAAATCTGTCAGAGGTGGGCAATGACGAGATCCGCGGAATCATTGATCGCGCGCCAGCACAAGCAATTCTCGGGAAATGGGATCAAGTTGCCGGGCCGTGTCCCGGGGGCAAATGGGAAAAGAAAATAATCCACGCGCTGTTCGATATGCGGAATTCGCTTATGCACTCGGGAGAAATGCGAAGTGGGTCGGACAAAGTCGAAGCAGCTCTCAAGGCGGCAACTGAATTCGTCCGTCTCGCTGACCGTGCATTTTCCCAGCGTAAGGTCATTACGGACTGGCCCGGAGAATATCGGGCACTCGAGTAACTTTTAGCCTCGGAAGGTGCAGGGTGGTCTAGGTCTCGGCCCCGCTAAGTGTTGAGGGGGAAGAATTAGACCAACCATCCGTATTCGCAATGCCCGCTATCTCACCGCTCTCCTGTAAACTTTGCAAACCCCGCCAGCAAATCCCCCAGCCGCTTAGCCGTCGCCTCGTCGGTGAGGTTGCCGTCTGCGTCTAACAGGGTATGCGCGCGAGACACCATCAGCCGCTTTTCTGAAAACGTCCGGCAGCCTAGCGTGTGCAGGACCGATAGCCAGGCATTCTGGCTGAGAAGTGTGCCGAAATTGCCGGGCGAGGCGCCGACCAGGGCGAAGGCTTTGCCGCCGAAGACCTTCGGGATGTCGGAAGAGGGGCGTGACAGCCAGTCGATGGCGTTCTTGAAGGTGCCGGGGATGCTGTTGTTGTATTCGGGCGTGAACAGGATCACGCCGTCGGCGGCGATGATCTTTTCCTTGAGGGCGGTGACGGCCGCCGGGATGCCTTCGGCCTCTTCCAGGTCTCCGTCATAGAGGGGAATGCCATGAATGCCGGCGGTCTGCAGAGTGTAGCCCTCGGCCGGCAGGCCGGCTGCGGCCTTCAAGAGTGCCGAGTTGAGCGAGCCCTTGCGCAGACTTCCCGAAATGCCAAGCAGTGTCACCATGATCTGGTCCCCGTGTCGATATGTTGTAAGGAAGGGTAGAACAGGGAGACGAGCATGACCAGCGGCCTGCACCACATCACGGCGATCACCCGGAAGATCCAGGCCAATGTGGACTTCTATTGCGGCTTCCTCGGATTGAGGCTCGTCAAGCGCACGGGCGGTTTCGAGGACGCGGCTCAGCTTCACCTGTTTTACGGCGATGCGGTGGCAAGCCCCGGCTCGCTGGTGACATTCCTGGCCTGGGAAGACGGCTCCCCCGGGCGCGTCGGCCATGGTGCGGCAAGCGAGATCGCCTTTGCCATTCGCCCCGAAGCGATCGGTTTCTGGCTGACCCGCGCGCTGCAGTTCGGCGTGGCAGCCACGGGTCCCGCAACCGAATTCGGCGAGCCGGTGCTGAGGCTGACCGACCCGGATGGCATTATCGTCAAGCTCGTCGGCACAATGGCGATCGAGGCAGGGGAGGCTTGGGCCGTGCGCGGCATCGAGCCGGGCGACGCAATCACCCGGCTCCGCGCAGCGACCTTGTTGTCGGAAAAGCCGGCCGACAGTGTCGACTTCCTCTGCCGCCATGCCGGCTTTGAAGTCGCGGCAACCGAAGGCACGATTACGCGGCTGACCTCGATGAGTGGGCAGGCGATCGACGTCCGCGATGCGGGCGGCTTCTGGCCGACAGCTCCGGGGACCGGTGCCATCGATCATATCGCCTTGCGTATGAACGATCGCGCGGCCGTCGAAACGCAGGCGGTAGCTCTCAGATCGCACGGTGACGACTCGATCAACATGCACGACCGCAAATATTTCTACTCGCTCTATGTCCGCGAGCCCGCCGGCGGGCTGATCGAACTTGCCTCTGATAGTCCGGGCTTTGCGATCGACGAGCCATCGGACACGCTCGGCAGCCGGCTCTTCATCCCCGAACATTTTCATTTGCGTCCGGAAGACATCGTGCCCATGCTGCCGCAATTTGGGCTTCCGGGTGAGCCGCGCATCATCTATCGCGACCTGCCCTTCGTGCACCGGATCCATGAGCCGGAGGTGGCGGATGGATCTACGCTTGTGCTCCTGCACGGAACGGGCGGCAACGAGGCGAGCCTCCTGCCCTTCGGGCGCAAACTGGCGCCTTCCGCCACGCTGATTGGTCTGAGAGGCCGCTCGACGGAGGAGGGCACCGCCCGCTTCTTCCGTCGCTTCGGCCTGCGGGATTTCGATCAGAGGGACATTCGCGCGGAAGCGGAAGCCTTCGCCGCCTTCGTCGAAGAGGCGACGCAGGCTTATGGCCTGGACACAACGCGTGTGCGTTTTGGCGGCTATTCCAATGGCGCGAATTTCCTCGCCGCAGCCATCATGCTGCGTCCCGGCCTCATGCGGGATGCACTGCTGCTGCGTCCGGTGCCGGTGCTGGCCGATCCGCCGGATGTCGATCTTCAGGGCACCCGCATCCGTCTCCTGACGGGCGCCGACGATCCGGCTGCCGGCGAGGAATCCGATCTTGTGGCCCAACTCCAGGCACTGGGTGCTGAGGTCGAACTGCTAACCGTGGCGGGCGATCACACCTTGTCGAATGCCGATGTCAGCGCCTCTGCGGACTGGTTCGGTTGAACGAGGCCGGGCGGCAGAGATCCGCTCCGGCTCGGTCTGTGTGGCGTCTTGTTCCAGTGGAAGGGCTTGAGCCTGAGCTCGATGACAGCCTTCCAGGCGGCGAGCGACACGGCCATCCAGTAGATCGGGATCATCGCCCATTTCCAGCCCATGCCCTTCTTCTCCCGGTCGGTCATCGGGGTCGCGCCCAGCGCGAAGAAGACGGCATAGCTGCCGAGGATGTTGAAGACGTCCATGGCGAGCATCATCGTCGTGAAGACATTCGGCTGCGGCGCAGGGATCTGCATCAGCGACAGGACCGACAGCGTGACGAAGACGATCAGTCCCGGATGACTCAAGGCCGCGACCAGCATCCCGCCGACGAGAAGCTGGAAGACGAGGAAAGAGAGGGGGCCCATATCGCGTGCCGTACGGAAGGGATGGCGCATCAGCACCAGCCATGTCTGCAGCCACCCCTTGTACCACCGGGTGCGCTGGGCGAGCCAGACGCGGAACTCCGTCGGCGCATCCTCATAGGTCGGTAGCGTCAGCGTCGAAGAGCGGTAACCCATGCGACAGAGACGCATGCCGAGATCGGCATCCTCCGTCACATTGAAGGGGTCCCAGCCGCCGCTTTCCCGGAGCAGGGCCGTTCGAAAATGGTTCGATGTGCCGCCGAGTGGCAGCGGCAGCCGGTAGAAGCCAAGCGCCGGCAGCAGGCGGCGGAAAAGCGCGGAATATTCGAGCGCAAAGATCGCGCTGATCCAGCTTTCTCCGGCATTGCCGATCACCAGTGGCGCCTGCAGGCAGGCAAGCTCTGAAGGGCCGAGCCGGAAGGCATGGAAGGCCTCTCGCAACTGTTGCGGATGCGGCCGGTCCTCCGCGTCATAGATGGTGAGAAACTCGCCACGCGCACCGGCGAGCGCATAGGTGAGCGCCTTCGGCTTGGTGCGCGGCGCCATGTCAGGCACTTCCACCACCTCGATATGCGGCCCGGGTCGCGCCTGCCGGATCGCCTCCAGCGTCTCGCGGTCATCCGCCTCGCAGACCAGCTTCACGTCGAGCAGGCTGCGGGGCCAATCGAGCGCGTCAAGCGCTGCGATCAATTGCGGAACGACAGCAGCTTCACGGTAAAGCGCGACCATCACCGTGTAGACCGGCAGGACGTCTGAGGCGCGTTCGAGTGAGACTTCAACCTTCGGGTGGCGTTTGCCATGAGAGACCGCCATGATCCGCAGAAAGAGAGCCGCCGTGTGGAAGAACGACAGCAGCATATGGGCAGCGACGACAGCAAGCAGGGGCGCGAAGACCAGAAGCAGGCTGATGAAACAGAGGATCGCGCCGGCGACGAAACCCTGGTCGCCGGTGACAACCAGACGCGCCGAGAGCGACTGCACGCTGTCGAACAAGCCGCGCACGGCAAGGCTAACCCGACGGGACTCCCCCACTTTCCAGGCGGCTTTTCGGATGGCAGATGGCGTCGTGACGACGAGACTGCCGGCTCCGTTTGCATGGCGTCCGAAGCGTCTGGCAAGGCCTTCCATATGCAGGATCTGCGGTGCTACCGCGACCACCGGCGGCCTGTCCTTATGATGCAAGCGCAGCATGCGCGGCTCGACAAGCTGCGTGTCGCCATAGGCGTGATCGGAAAGCAGGGAGGGATCGATCTCGGCGAGAAAGGGCAGGCCATACATGCGCGCAAGGCCGGCGAAATAGGCCTCTTCTTCGATCGCACCGCTCGCCAGCAGTTCCACTTCGATCGAGGTGCCATTCGACGCTGCCCGCTGCGCCATACGCGCAATCAGCGGCTTGGAAATCCCGAGGATATGCAGAAGACCGGCTTCCGTCTTCAGATGGTCAAACCTTGAGGGGCCGGTCGCGTGGTTCACGCTCCGTTGGCCATGCTCTCGCGTCGACCCATGGCGCGCGGCGACGATCCGCGGGCCATATTCCCTCGTCCACACCAAGCTGCTACACGTCATTCGCTCGGAATAACGCCCCACTCATACCCCGGTTGATGATGATAGAGATGCGCGCAAAAGTTACATCCCTAGATTTAATGGGGTTGTGGGCCACGATTTTCGCCCTTTTGCTGTGCCTCCTTCTGTCGGCACCGCCAGTCCGGGCTCAAGCGACGGATCTTCCGATCCTGTTCGATGCTCGCGAGCGGCTGGTGCGGCCCGATGTCAGCAGCGTGTTGCGGCTCCGCTTTCTGACGACCACCGATTTCCCGCCGTTCAACTTCACCGACCAGAGCGGCCGTCTGTCCGGCTTCCACATCGACCTCGCCAGAGCGCTCTGCGAGGAACTCGGCCTGCAGGCGCGTTGCCAGATCCAGGCTCTTCCCTATGGGCAGCTCGTCTCGGCGCTTGAAGCGGGGCAGGGTGAGGCGGTGATGGCAGGTATTGCGGTGACGCCGGAGCTCAGGCAGCGGTTCAATTTCACCCGTCCCTATCTCCTCCTGCCGGCCCGCTTCCTGATGCAGGGCGACACGGTGCTGCCGCGCCAGGATGCCGAGGGGCTCTTCGGCCGCAAGGTCGGCGTGGTCAAGGATACCGCCCACGCGGCGATGCTGAACAGCTTCTTCCCCGATATCGAAGCCGTCGCATTCGACGATCAGGACGCGCTGATGAAGGGCCTGAAGGAAAAGCAGGTGCCGGCCGTCTTTGCCGATGCCCTGCAGCTGTCCTTCTGGATGATGAGCCCTGCGGCAGCCGGGTGCTGCCGTTTCCTCGATGGCCCCTTCCTGTCGGAGCGGCATCTGGGCGAAGGCATGACGATCATGGTGGGCGGCCAGGATGCCGCGCTCATGGCAGCGCTGGAAAGCGCGCTCGCAGCCCTCTCCAAGGACGGCCGGTTGGAGGAGATCTACCTCCGCTATTTCCCGGCCGGCCTGTTCTGAAACAGGTTCCTCGAAGTGGGAACCGGCTGAGCCGTCAGATCCGGCGGTAGCGCGCAGAGGCGCTGCGTTCCAGCGCCGCGCAGACCAGCTTGTCGAGCCCCAGGCGGTCGCGCAGCATCTGCAGGAGCCGCAACTCTTCCGCGCGCAGCGAGAGATCGACCGCTGCGATCTCGACAGCCAGCGCATAGGCCGTCTCATGCAGCCAGTCCGGCAGTGCGTCGCGGATCGTCTCAAGCATGATATCGAGGCCTTCCGGCCCGGAGAGCAGGGTGGCGCAGCGTTGTGAAACCTCGATCAGGTGTTCCTTGTCGAAATTCTCGAAGACCGGAAGAATGTCGATCAGCTGGCCGATGCGCACGAGTTCCTTTTCGGCCATGGCATTGTCGACGGCGGATGCCATGACCATGACGAAGATCAGGGCTTCTTCCGGAAATACGGGCTTGTTCATGTAAGGTGCTTTCCAGTTGCAGTCGCCAGAGAGTAGGAGGCTCAGTGAGGCCTTTCAAGGGAGATGGTGTCTCGCTGTGCCCGAGCCGCGGCCTTCGCATCACCGCACAGGGTCACCAAAAAGCCCGCGTTTTGCGGCGCGGGCTTCCTCGGAGAGTACGGCAAGGGCGGAGCCGGGCTCGGCCTCAGCCCATCCGTATTTTGCAAGCCAGGACGAGACATCCTGAACGCCGACCCAGCAGCGCGTGCGGATCTCCCCCTGCCATGCAGCAGAGCCTGTTTCGCAGGTGAGCGACCGGTTGCGCAGGAAAAGCCGTTGCTGCGTGCGGGCCATGACCCCACAGGGCCAGGACGTGCCATCTTCCGCAAGACAGGTCCGGTCCGGATCTGTCTCTGCAATATCGGCAAGGCGAATGCGCTGGTCAGCGTTGAAGGCAACGACACCGGCCGAAAGACTGAGCGGGCGATGTAAGAGAACCACCTGTGGCCGTCCCCGCTCCTCGACGGGCGAGAGCGGCGCGCGTGCGGCAACACGTTCCAGATCTCCGCTGTCGGTAAAGGCCGGGGAACCGAAGACCTCGGGCTCGATCGCCCGGACCGCGCGCCGCGCTTCCGCCTGAGGAGCGGGCTCGATCATCTCATCGTCTGCTACTCCGACTTCAGGCAGATCGAGCTCTGAGGGATCAGGCACGTCGAGATCCTCGATGTTGTAGTCAACGGGATCTTCCCGCAGGCTCTCGCCGGCCTGCACGACCAAATAGGCCCAGAGAAGGAGCCCGATCGCGCCTGCGATGAAGGTGCCGATGCGTCGCATAGGTGCGTTTTCCTACTGGCTTGCCCAGATGATCCGCGCCACCCATTCGACATCGCTCATGTCGAGCGTGCGCGGCGGATGGTCTGGGTTGAGCGACTGCAACTCTATCGACTTGGCGCTCTGGCGGGCAAGGATCTTGGCCATGACTTCGCCTTCGCGGGTCTTCACCACGACGCGGTCACCACGGCGGACCTGGGCGCCTGGCTCGACGATCAGGATGTCACCATCGCGGTAGAGCGGCTTCATGCTCTCGCCCTGCACCTCCAGCGCATAGACGCCATTGTTGCGGCCGGGCGCTGCCGGGAATTCGACGAGGTCCCAGCCCTGGCCGGCGGGAAAGCCGCCATCGTCGAAGAAGCCGCCCGCACCCGCCTGGGCCATACCCAGCAGGGGTATCGAGCTTGCCTGCGGGGGAAACGTGCCCTGGGGCAGGGGGCTGCCGCGCAAGGCTTCGGGAGAGACGTATCGCATGAACTGGTCGAGGCTGGCGCCTGTCGCCTCCAGCACTTTGGCGATGGATTCGGTCGAGGGCCAGCGCATGCGCCCATCGGCGCCGACACGCTTCGATTTGTTGAAGGAGGTAGGGTCGAGGCCCGCCCGGCGCGCAAGACCTGATGGCGTCAGCGAGTGCTGCTCCGCCAGCCGATCGATCGCGGCCCATATGCTGTCATGCGAAAGCATGTTCGCGCCTCTTCAGCGCCGGAAACATCGAGTTCCATTGTCCGGCTTTGACGCGAATATTAGAGGATGGAACACGGTTAGTAAAGCCGAAAAGGAATAAAATCCTCTGCTCCGCTCAGGCAACCATGGCCATGTTGATCTTGCCGAGCTGGATGACGGCCTGTGTGCGGCTGTCTACCTTGAGCTTCAACAGGATGGCCGAAACATGTGCCTTGATCGTTGCTTCCGACACGCCGAGCTCATAGGCGATCTGCTTGTTGAGCAGGCCTTCACCCAACATGCCGAGCACGCGGCTCTGCTGCGGTGTCAGCGTTCTCAGGCGATTGATGAGATCCGCGACATCGGGATCGGTTTCCTGCCCGCCCTGGTAGCTTGCGGGTGTGGCGATGTCACCTTCCAGCACGGACTGGATGCTCGATCGTATCTCGTCGATGCCGGCCGATTTGGAGATGAAACCGGAGGCTCCAAGCTCAAGCGCACGGCGAATGGTGACGGCATCGTCGGTGGCCGAGACAATCACCAGCGGCAGGCTCGCAAATTCTGCGCGAAGCGACATCAAGCCGGAAAAGCCGGACACGCCGGGCATGGCAAGATCGAGCAGCATGAGATCCGCGTCCGAATGTTCCGCGGCCGCCTTGCGTGCCGCTTCGAAGTCGCCGGCCTCGATGATGGTTTGTGTTCCGTCGATGCCGGTCACGGCCTGGCGCAACGCGCCACGGAACAGCGGATGATCGTCGGCGATGATAAAGGTCGATGCAGCCATGTCACAGCCCCCTCCCAAGAGCGATGTCATATTGCGCGCGATTGCGTGCCCTTCTTTTAGCGCTTGCCGAGGCACTAGACAATGGTCGTGCAACGAATGGGCGAAAGCAGGCTTTGTCGAGGTCAGGTTCGATCTGGAACGGCGCCCTGCTGCGTTTCCTGCTCCTCGCCCTGGAACTCCTGTACGAGGCCAAAAAAGGCGCGCATGAAGCGCTCCATGATCCCGATCGATCGGTCGATCTCGGCATCACTCGGCAGCTCGCCGCTTCGCGCAACCATGCCGCCGCCGATCTGTTTTTCCAGAGCCTCGACCCGTTTTTGCAGCCGCGCGAGATCCTCGTCATAGGCCGCCCGTTCGTCCGCCGCCATCCGGCAGGTGAGCGTGCCCTCCGCTTCTGTGCAGAGCGTGACCGCGCCCGTCTGCCGATCCAGCCGCACGAAACCACTCTCCGATTTCTCCAGCGTATAGCGGTCGGTCGCGGCCTCCTGCGCCGTGGCGAAGGGAGTGCCGAGCGCAAGAAAAGCGAATGTCAGGACTGTTGTCTGCGTGATGGCCATGGATGCCTCCTCCTGTCGTCCGTCTCGCCGGGCGTGGACATTTGCCCGCGTTTGCGGCAAACCGCCTCGACCCTCATGATCTGCGAGAGACCGGACCTTGGACAAGACCATATACAAGATCGTGCCGAGAGAATTATGGCAGGAGGCCCGCACGGCCGGACTTTTCAAAGGCGCGTCGATCGATCTCGAGGATGGCTACATCCATTTTTCGACGGCTGCCCAGGCGATCGAGACAGCGAGACTGCATTTTGCCGGTCAGGCCGATCTTTTGCTGGTCGCTGTCGACGCCACCCTCTTTGGCGAAGCCCTGAAGTGGGAGGCGTCACGCGGCGGCGACCTGTTCCCGCATCTCTACGCCGATCTGCCGCTCGATGCCGTCATATGGGAAAAGCCCTTGGCCCTCGGGGATGATGGCCTGCATGTCTTTCCGAACATGGTCGAGGAGAACCGCTGATGCTTGACCTCTTCTCGCTCGGCCGTCGCGGCCTGTTTCTCTTTGATGCCGAAACCGCCCATGGTCTTTCGGTTGCAGCGCTGAAGACCGGCCTGGTGCCATCCTGCAAGGCGCCCACCGATCCGCGTCTTGCCCAGACGGTCGCCGGCATCCGTTTTCCAAATCCGCTTGGCATGGCAGCCGGTTACGACAAGAATGCCGAAGTGCCGGATGCGCTCTTGTCGCTCGGCTTCGGTTTCGCCGAAGTCGGCACGCTGACCCCGAAGGGGCAGGCCGGCAATCCGAAGCCGCGCATCTTCCGCCTGGAGCGCGACCGCGCGGTGATCAACCGCCTGGGCTTCAACAACGAGGGCCATGCCGCAGCGCTGGCGCGTCTCTCCGCGCGCGGCAATCGCTCCGGCATTGTCGGCGTCAACATCGGCGCCAACAAGGATGCAACGGACCGCATTGCCGACTACGTCGCCGGCATCCGACGCTTCTATTCGGTGGCCACCTATTTCACGGCCAATATCTCCTCGCCCAACACGCCGGGCCTGCGTGACCTGCAGGCGAAGGAAAGCCTTGATGCTCTGCTGTCGGCCGTGCTCGCCGCTCGCTCGGAAGAGGGGCTGAAGGCCGGCAAGCGCCTGCCGGTTTTTCTGAAGATCGCGCCGGATCTCACCGAAGAGGGCATGGACGACATCGCCGAGGTCGCAGCCGCCCATGATCTCGATGGCCTGATCGTCTCGAACACCACGCTGTCGCGCGACGGCCTTGCTGATGCGACGCTCGCGGGCGAGGCGGGAGGCCTGTCCGGCGCGCCGCTCTTCGACAAGTCGACCGCTGTCCTTGCCCGGATGCGGAAGCGCGTTGGACCCAACCTTCCGATCATCGGCGTCGGCGGTGTCTCCTCCGCGGAAACGGCGCTGGAGAAGATCCGCGCCGGCGCCGATCTCGTCCAGCTCTATTCCTGCATGGTCTATGAAGGGCCGGCGCTACCGGGCCGCATCGTGAAAGGTCTGTCGAGCCTTCTCGATCGTGAAACGGTCGCCAATATCCGCGAGCTGCGCGATTCTAGGCTCGATCACTGGCTGTCGGTAAAGGTCTGATCCGTCTTCGGCTTCAACCTTGCGAGTAGCAGCAGGCCGCGCAGCCCGAGAAACACGTTGAGCGCGATCCAGAGCCCGTGGTTGGAAAACAACGGCACGAGCACGGCGACGCTGGCGAGATAACCGGCGAGCGCCACGAGCATCATGTTGCGCATGTCCGATGACCAGGTCGCGCCGATGAAGACGCCGTCCATGTGAAAGGCGAGCGCTCCGGTGAGCGCCGTCAGCGCCGCGTAGATGAGGTAGGTCTCGGCAACGCTGCGCACATCGCCGGCCGTGGTGATGAAGCCGATGATCGCATTTCCGAAGATCAGGAAGAAGGCGAGGCTGGCAAGCGCCAGCCCGAAAGACCATAGCCCTGTGAGCTTGACGGCCCGCTCGAAGGCTGGCCGCTGTCGTGCCCCGATCGTCTCGCCGGTGATCTGTTCGGCTGCCGTTGCCATGCCGTCGAGATAGAAACTCGCGATCATGAAGAAGTTCATGAGAACCGCATTGGCAGCCAGCGTCACCGCGCCGAAGCCGGCGCCGATCCGGGTCATGACGGTAAAGGCCGTGATCAGCGAGAAGGTGCGGATCAGGATATCGCGGTTGAGCCGGAAGAGCGCCATCAGTTTCGCACGGTCCGTAACCATCGAAACCTGGGGAACGGCGGCCGGCCCATAACGCCAGAAGATGAAGGCAAAGCCGGCAAGCATCGCGACGACCTCGCCGATAACAGTGCCCCAGGCGACGCCGGCAATGCCGAAGCCGAAGGTGATGCCGAGCAGGATCGACATGGCGATGTTGACGCCATTGAGCAGGATCTGCAGCGCAAGTCCGACGGAGCCCAGTCCGCGCCCAAGCACGAAGCCGAGCAGGGTGAAGTTCGAGAGCGTCACCGGGGCGGCGAGAATGCGGATGCCGATATAGGTCGCAGCCGCCGCCTGCACGCCGCCATCTGCACCCATCATCGCCGGGCCGAAGCCGACAATGGCGGGGGATGCGATGAGGATGAGAAGGCCGAAGCCCACGGACAAGACGATCGATCGCCAGAAGACGGCGAAGAGTTCCGTCGTCTCGCCGCGTCCCTGTGCCTGTGCAACAAGTGCCGTGGTCGAGGCCCGGAGAAAATTCAGGCTGGCAAACAGCAGGTCGAACAAGGCCGCTGCAATCGCAAGGCCCGCCAGTTGCGCCGCGTCACCGCTCCGCCCGACAACGGCGGTGTCGGTGAGGCCGAGCAGCGGCGTGGTAACGAAACCGAGCGTCATCGGCACCGCAATTGCAAGCACGCTGCGGTGGCTGACCTCGATCGGCCGGGATGGCAAAGCGGATGGGCTGTGCATGGAAAGCTCCGAACGGGACCGGAGCAGGAGAATCACTCAGGCCGAGAGCACCATGGCCCAGTAGGGGCGGTTGCCGGAAGCGGAATCCCAGGCGACCGCAACGCCAAGGCCGTTGAAGCCACCGAGCATGTTGTCCAGATGCCGCTTGGAGTCGATCCAGGCCTGAACCGCGCGCTCGACCGTGTCCTGTCCGGCCGCGATGTTTTCCGCGGCCGGCAAAGGCACGTCGTGGCCCTTCATGCGGGCGCCAAAGCTGTCGTTGAAGCCGATAAGATGGGACATTTCCCCGGCGCGTGCCATGCGCTTGGCTTGGGCAATTGCGGCCACTTCCGCCGGTCGGCTGCGCGACAAGGAAGAGAGGCCGCGCGATTGGCGTAACCGGTTGACCATCGGCAGCGCGGCTGCCGTCTCCGCCCGTGACGAACCGTCATCGGGATTGAGGATATCGGTGGAGCGGCAGCCGGCGATTGCGGCTGTCAGGATGCCGGCCGAGATCAGGATCAGCCGGCGGCGGGTTAGGGTATCGAGCGACATGGACACTCAGTTCCTGGAGGCGAAGAGACGCAGCAGGATGAAGGCCGGAATGACGATCGTCGCACCGATCAGGAGGTATTGCCCGACACGTCCGAGCGCGTCGAAGCCCGTATACCAGAGGTCGATCAGGAAGTAGCGGACGCCGTTCAGGAGGTCGGCCGGATCGAGCCCGAAGACCGACATCACGAAGCCAACGATGAGCGAGACGACGATCAGCTTGACGAGCGTGCGGCCCGGGGTGTCGCCGAGAAATCGATTGATGCCATCAGCCATGCGTATCTCCTGTTGTCATCCGCAGATATGGGCGCGGCCCGCCCGCCCTGCAAGCCGGCGAAGCAGGGGCTTGCGATAGCACTTGAGTTTTTTCCGGCGATCGGTCAAGACCGCGAGCCGTCTCCATGCTGGCCCACTCCATGCTGGAAGGCGTGAGGATCTCTTCGATGCACCCCACCCAGTTCTCCTCCGGCGACGTGATCGCCGACCGCCGCGCCGATTATGCCCGCATGCTTGCCGAGAATGGCGAACATGAGGCAGCCGTGGAATTGATGGAGCAGGCGCTGGAACTGATGCCCGACTGGCCGGCGGGCCTCGTGCGGCTGGCAGATTACGCCGAGAAGGCGAACCTCCCGTCAAAAGCCATTCCTGCCTTGCGACGTGCGCTGGAACTCGACCCGGAGGATATCTTTGGAGCGCGGCTGAAACTCGCGCTTCTCGGCGCCGAAGACGTCCCGGATCAGCCACCCTCCCGTTACGTCGAGGCTCTCTTCGACGACTATGCCGATCGCTTCGATGCGGCACTCGTCGAACGGCTTGACTATACGGTCCCGGCCAAGCTCGCGCGGCTGATTGCTGACTATGACGACAGGCGGTTCGAAGTCGCGATCGATCTCGGCTGCGGCACAGGTCTCTTCGGTGCCGAGATCCGCGATCGGGTTGCTCACTTGGAGGGCTTCGATCTCTCGGTCAACATGCTTGCCAAGGCCGAGGAAAAGGGCCTCTACGATCTGCTTGCAAAGGCCGATCTCTCGCTCGATCCTGATGGATCGGGTCTTTTCGTTGAGGGTCTCGCCGAAGCCCGTGCCGACCTCGTTTCCGCAGCCGACGTGCTGATGTATCTCGGTGATCTCGCCAATGCCTTTGCGCTTGCGGCACGGCTTGCAAAGCCTGGTGCACTCTTCGCATTCTCGGTCGAAGACGCGGGCGAGGGAGATGGTTTCCGGCTGGCGCCAAGTCTGCGTTACGCCCATACCGAACAGCATGTCCGGCAGCGTCTTGCCGAAAACGGCTTCGATGTCCTCGTCCTGACCCGCACCACCATTCGCATGGATGGCGGAAAACCGGTCTTTGGCATTCTGTTTCTTGCGAGCCGGACGGCCTGAGAAGCAGCTTTCTTGCGAATTGCTCCATAGGTCAGCTTTGCTGACCTATCATCCTTGTTTTCCAGGCGATCTCGGGTACCATTTGGGCTCCGAGATCGCTTTCTGGAGACGTGACATGGCGCAGTTGACGAGCATGCTGGGAATCTGGAATTCGAACCCGACCCGCCACACACCGGCGGAAGATCTGCAGGGCCTCGTGGCTGGCAGCCTGATCGCAGCCCTTGGCCTCTATTTTCTCGCTCAAGTCGGACTTCTGACCGGCGGCATGGCGGGCCTCGCCTTCGTCCTGCATTACTGGAGCGGCTGGAGTTTCGGTCTCCTGTTCTTCGTGCTCAACCTGCCCTTTTACATTCTGTCGCTGCGTCGCGTCGGCCTGGACTTCACCATCAAGACCTTCTTGGCCGTCGGCCTCACCTCCTTCATCGTTGAAATCGAGAGCCGCTTCCTCGTCATAGAGAGCATCGCGCCAGTCTGGGCGGCGATCCTCGGTGGCCTGCTGCTCGGTTTCGGCCTGCTCGCGCTCTATCGCCACCGCGCAAGCCTTGGCGGCCTCGGCATCCTCGCCGTCTATATCCAGGACCGCTTCGGCATCCGCGCCGGCCTCGTGCAGCTTGCCTTCGACCTCTGCGTCATGGCGCTAGCCTTTGCCGTCGTCAGCCCCTCGGTGGTGCTCTATTCGGTGATCGGCGCCGTTGTGCTGAACCTCTTCCTCGCGATCAATCATCGTTCGGATCGGTATATCGCGCTGCGGTGATGCCGCTTTCGCCCCTTCTCTTTCCCCGCCCATCCACTACCTTGGGGCAGTGACGACAGCTGATTCCTCCCTAGCCCTCCTGCCTGCCCCCTTCCTCCGCTGGTTCGGCGACAAGGGCTGGCAGCCGCGTGACCATCAGCTGGAGCTGCTGGCCCGGGCGAGATCCGGAGACGACGGCGGGGAAAGTCTGCTGCTGATCGCACCGACCGGCGCCGGCAAGACACTGGCCGGCTTCCTGCCGTCGCTGACCGAACTCACCGAGCGCGGACGAAAGAAGCCGGGCGAGGCCTTCACCGGCATCCACACGCTCTACATCTCGCCGCTCAAGGCGCTGGCCGTCGACATCGAGCGCAATCTGATGAAGCCGGTCACCGAGATGGGGCTTTCGATCACCATCGAAAACCGCACCGGCGACACGCCGGCTCACAAGCGTCAGCGGCAGAAGACCAATCCGCCGGATATCCTTCTGACGACGCCGGAGCAGGTCGCATTGCTCATCTCTCACTCGGACGCGGAGCGCTTCTTCAAGGACCTGCGCTACGTCATCTTCGACGAGTTGCATTCGCTGGTGACCTCCAAGCGCGGCCATCTGCTGTCGCTCGGTCTTACGCGGCTGCGGAAACTCGCCCCTGGCCTCAAGACCATCGGTCTTTCTGCGACCGTTGCTCAGCCGATGGACCTGCGCCGCTGGCTGGTCGCCCAGCCGGAAGACAGCGAGGCGGCGGCGGGGCTGATCACCGTCGAAGGTGGCGCTAGACCCAACATCACCATCCTTCAGACCGATGAGCGCATTCCCTGGTCGGGGCACAAGGCTCACTATGCCATCCCCGAGGTCTACAAGGTCCTCAAGGACTTCAAGACGACGCTGCTTTTCGTCAACACGCGCTCCCAGGCCGAGATGCTGTTCCAGGAGCTCTGGACGGTCAATGACGACAACCTGCCGATCGCCCTGCATCACGGCTCGCTCGACGTCTCGCAGCGCCGCAAGGTGGAAGCCGCGATGGCCGAAAACCGGCTGCGTGCAGTCGTTGCGACCTCGACCCTCGATCTCGGCATCGACTGGGGTGACGTCGATCTGGTCATCCATGTCGGCGCGCCGAAGGGCGCCTCGCGCCTTGCCCAGCGCATCGGCCGCGCCAATCACCGGATGGACGAGCCGTCGCGGGCGATCCTCGTGCCGGCCAATCGCTTCGAGGTCATGGAGTGTCAGGCGGCACTCGACGCCAATTACATAGGCGCCCAAGATACCCCGCCGGTCGGTGAAGGCTCGCTCGATGTCCTAGCTCAACATGTTCTCGGCATGGCGTGTGCCGATGCCTTCGACGAGGAGGAACTCTTCCGCGAGGTGACGACGGCGCTTCCTTATGCCGCCCTGCCGCGCGAGATCTTTGCACGGATCGTCGATTTCGTCGCGACCGGCGGATATGCCCTGCGCACCTACGAGCGTTACGCCCGCATCCGTCGTCGCAAGGACGGGCTGTGGCGTGTCTCTAACCCGCAGGTCGCCCAGCAGTATCGTCTCAATCTCGGCACCATCGTGGAAATGCCGATGCTCAATGTCCGGCTGGTCAAGCGCAACCATCTGGGGTCCATCGGCCGAGGCGGTATGACGCTCGGCAAGGTCGAGGAGTATTTCTTCGAGCAGCTGACCCAAGGCGATACCTTCCTCTTCTCGGGCAAGGTGCTGCGCTTCGAAGGCATCCGAGACAACGAGTGCCTCGTCTCCAACGCCTTTTCGATGGACCCGAAGATCCCCGCCTATGCCGGTGGCAAGTTCCCGCTCTCGACCTATCTCGCTGAACAGGTGCGTGCGATGCTGGATGATCCCGCCCGCCGCACGGGCCTGCCCGAGCAGGTGCGCGACTGGCTTGCGCTGCAGGCGGAGAAGTCGGTTCTGCCGAAGCGCGGCGATCTCCTGATCGAGACTTTCCCGCGCGGCGAGCGCTTCTACATGGTAATCTATGCCTTTGAAGGCCGGCTCGCCCATCAGACGCTCGGCATGCTGCTCACCCGCCGGCTGGAGCGCATGCGGGCCAAGCCGCTCGGCTTCGTGGCGACAGACTATGCCCTCGCGATCTGGGCCTTGGAGGACATGGGCTCGCTGATCGCGCGGGGAGCACTCAGCCTCGCAGACCTCTTTGACCAGGACATGCTGGGTGATGATCTCGAAACCTGGCTCGACGAGAGCTTCATGCTGAAGCGCACCTTCCGCAATTGCGCAGTCATCGCCGGCCTGATCGAACAGCGCCATCCCGGCAAGGAGAAATCCGGCCGGCAGGTGACGGTTTCCTCCGACCTCATCTACGACGTGCTGCGCAGCCACGAGCCGGATCATATCCTCATGCAGGCAACGCGACAGGATGCCGCCGCCGGACTTTTGGACATTGCTCGCCTTGCCGATATGCTGGAGCGAATCAAGGGCCACATCCTGCACAAGCGCCTCACGCAGATCTCGCCGCTCGCCGTCCCGGTCATGCTGGAGATCGGCAAGGAGCCTGTGGCAGGCGAGGCCCAGGAACACGTGCTGTCGATGGCGGCAGACGATCTGATCGCTGAGGCCATGGCGTGAATCAGGCAGAGCGGCTATGACGAGGCCGGATGCTGCGGAATGAGCAAATGACGGGTATGACGGCCCGGCGCCTGGCGCCGATCGAGACATTGGAGACGACGACCGAGATCGCCCTCTCGGGCGTGGCAGCCGTCTGCGATCTGACCGGCGCCATGTACCTGCCGGATCATCGGACGCTCGTCGTCTCCGACCTGCATCTCGAAAAGGGCGCGGCCTTCGCAAGGCGCGGGCAGCTTCTGCCGCCCTATGACACGCTCGCGACGCTTCGTTTGCTGGAGAGCGTCGTCAATCGCTACCAGCCGGCGACTATTGTCAGCCTCGGCGACAATTTCCACGACCGCGTCGGCTCGGCCCTGATGCCACAGGTCTTCCGCGAAATGATCCTCGGCCTCGCCGGTGGACGCGACATCGTCTGGATCAATGGCAACCACGATCCGGACGGCACGACGGCTCTGCCGGGCGTATCAATGGATGAGTTCACGCTTGCTGGCCTCACTTTCCGACACGAGCCGTCATTGGCCCATGGCAAGGGCGAGGTGGCCGGCCATCTCCATCCCTCAGCCACCGTCCGCCGCCGCGAAAAATCCGTCCGTCGTCCCTGTTTTGCGACTGACGGCCTGCGCATGGTCATGCCATCCTTCGGCGTCACCACCGGCGGTCTTGACCTGCGTCACAAGGCCTTCACCGGCCTCTTCGCCCGCACCGACCTGATCGCGCATCTGCTTGGCCGCGACCGGATCTATTCGGTGCGCTACGGCAACCTTCTCGGCTAATTCGGCCTTTCAGCCTGGCGTGACCGCATAGCGCAGCTGGCGGACCCGTTAGTCCTTCCGGAAGATCAGGCTCGCCGCCCAGCCGGTGACCAGAGCGAGCAGAACGGCAAACGTGCCGTAAGCGAGCGGCTGCTGGTGTGCTGCCTCCGTGATCGCTTCTTCCAGGCCCGTCTTGATGACGCGCAGCGGCAGTTCCTTTTCCGCGATGAACTCGCCCGACTTGAAGAGATAAGCATGCACCATGTGCACTCCGTTCGGGATGTTGGCCGGGAGCCTGAGCGTCGCCTTGAACAGGCTCGACGACACGAAGCGCACGCCGCCCGTGTCGCGCTGATAGAGCCCGCCGGTTTGCTTCAGCCTGCGGAAGGCATCGCGGAACTCGCCGAGATTGACTGAATTGCTGATAAAGCCCGTAGGCGTGAGCGCCACATGGTCGATGCCGATGCCGAGCGACGTCAGCACGTCGTCGGCTGCGATTTCCTCCACCGGCCGTGTGCTGGCGAGTGAATAGGAAATCGGCATCTGCTCGAAGGTGAGCGATGTGCGGTTGACCCAGATGCCGAAGAGCCGCTCCTTGCGGCGCACGGTGGTCCAGTCGCGTGGACCCTCCAGTGTCACCACCACATCATACTGGCCGATGGCGAGCAGCAACTGGTCGGTATTGGTGAGCGCTCCGAAAATGGTGAGATCGGCGCCGGAAAAGTCCGAGGTGATGGCGATCTCGCTCGTTGAGGTTCCGATGTCGAGGCCTTCGGTTTCGGCAAGCTGCGACGTCAAAGGATCCTGGGCGAACGCCGGAAACGAGATCCCTGTCGTGGCGAAAAGCGCAAGGGCGAGGAGGTGCGCTCTCATCTCAGCCTCCGATCGCCAGCGAGTAGAAGTCATCAGGGGTGACGATCAGCTCGATCGCGAGACGCACGCCGACTGCAAGTACGAGCAGACCAAGCAGCGCACGCAACTGTTCGCCGCGCAGCTTCTGCCCGACCCGGACGCCGTATTGCGCACCGATCACGCCGGCGACCATCAGGATGAAGGCGAGCACGATATCGACCGAATAGTTGGTCGCTGCCTGAACGATCGTTGTGTAGGCGGTGGTGAAGATGATCTGGAACAGCGAAGTGCCGACGACGACATTGGTCGGGATCCTGAGCAGATAGATCATCGCGGGCACCATGATGAAGCCGCCGCCGACACCCATGACCGAGGTCAGGATGCCGATGCCGAAACCGAGCGCCAGGATCGGGATCACGCTCAGATAGATCTTCGATTTCTTGAAGCGCATCTTGAAGGGCAGGCGATGCACCCAGTTGTGTTGACCCGGCCGCTTCAGGGGCGCTGGTTCATTGCGCGCCGCGCGGCGCAGCGCCCGCAGGCTTTCCGCCAGCATGAGGCCGCCGACGGTGCCCAGAAAGACCACGTAAAGCAGCGAGATGATCAGGTCGAGCTGACCAAGGCGCCTCAGCCAGGAGAAGATCCACACACCCAGCGTCGCCCCCGCGAGACCTCCGATCAAGAGGACCGTGCCGAGCTTCATGTCCAGCGTCCCGCGCCGGAAATGCGAGATGGCGCCTGAGACGGAGGACGCGACAACCTGGTTTGCACCGGTCGCAACGGCAACCACGGGCGGGATGTTGTAGAAGATCAGGAGCGGTGTGATGAGGAAGCCGCCGCCCACGCCGAACATGCCCGAGAGGAAGCCAACAGCCGCGCCCATGCCGAGGATGATGAAGACATTGACCGACAATTCGGCGATCGGCAGATAGATCGTCACGTCAGGACCTCAAATGCAGGTAGCCGCGCACGATGGCGCGGTCACGTCAGGGTCTACAGCCCCTTGCTCTTTCTCATGCTGGGCGGGTGCAAGTCCTTGATCGGACTTGTTCCCTTTCGAATTCTTTCTTGCGCCTCAAGGCCAATCAAGTCAATTCGCGAGCCCGTCATAGACCCTCAATCGCGGTCTTTTATGACAGGCCGATCATTTGTTGCGGGCGAGCAGTTCCGTCACCAGCTTGTCCGTTACCTGGCCGGTCGGCTGTTCGCCGATCGAGGTCTGGAAAGCCTTGATCGCGGTAACGGTTTTCGCGCCCATCACGCCGTCGGGCGTGCCGGCATCGAAGCCGTTCTTGTTGAGAATGGCCTGGATGTTGCGGATCGCCTTTTTCATGTCGACGCTGGCGGTCTTCAGGCCCTTGCCGGCCCATTCGTCGGGCGTATTGGCAGAATTGGCGTCCGGGTTCAGCTCCTTGGCCTTCCAGAGATCGACTTCGGCGCGGGCGCGCTCCAACTGATCGGGCTTCAGGGCATTGGCCACCTCGTCCCGCTTCTGGGCCGCATCGGTGTCGCCACCCTTTGCGGCAATCGCAAACCACTTGTAGGAGGTCACCAGATCCTGCGCCGTGCCATTGCCACGCGCGCTGAGGATGGCGAGGTTGAACTGGCTGTCCGAAACGCCGTAGTCGGAGGCCTTGCCGAACCATTCGACAGCCTTGGCATAGTCCTGCGCCCCGTCCTTGCCGGAGGCGTAGATGACGGCGAGGTTGTGCATGGCGCTCGCATTGCCGGCATTCGCCGCCATTTCGTAGTAGCGCTTGGCTTCAGCAATGTTCGGCGCGACGCCGGTACCCTTTTCGAGGAAATTGGCGAGGCGATACTGGGCAAGCGCAAAGCCCTTGTCGGCCGCCAGTCGATACCACTTGGCGGCTTCGGCAAAATCATTCGCGACGCCCCGGCCTTCCGTGTAGCGCGCGCCGATTTCGAAGAGCGCCAGCGGATCGCCGTTCTTTGCGGCGATGGAGAGGGACGGCGGCGTGATTTCGGCGGGAACGACGATCTCGGCAGCGGGCGTGGAGGCCGGCTGGATCTCTTCGGCGACCACGACCTTTGCCGGCTCGGCCGGTTCTGCGGGTGTTGCTGCAAGCGTGTCGGCCGCAGGAGCTGAAGCCGGTGCTTCCAGTGTCTGGCCTGGCGCAGTCTGTGCGGGCGCCATCATGGCATTGACCGGTGCTGCATTGCCGACCTGAACCGGAGCGGCTGCAACGACGGGCTCCGGCGTCACCGCGACCTGCTCGTCCGTTTCCGCAGGCGGTTCGCTTGTGGTCAAATCGGCGGTGGGTACCGCTGCGCTCTCGATCGGCGCAGAGGCTTCCATGCTGTTGCCAGCTTCCTCGACCGGCAAAGCATCCGTCGGGGTGATCTCGCTCGTCTGGTCCGGAGTGGCTTCCTCGAGCACGACAGGCGCTTCGCTGCGGGTCAGGGTGTTGACCAGCGGCATGGCCATGGCTGCGAGCAGGATGGCGCCGACGGCCATCAGGATCGGGCGGCGATAGCGGGCAAAAAGCGAGGCCTCTCCAGCCTTCGACTTGGCCTTCACGTCGGCCATCATCTTGTTGCCGGTTGGTGCAACCTTCTGGGCGCGGTCCATCTCCATGGCGGCCGCCTGGGCGGCACGCCGTGCGGCGGCAATGTAGTCGGTGCGATCATTGCTTTCGTCGGTCGACGGGCCAGACTTGGCAGCCTGCTGGCTGGCGCGCACGCGCTCGAGGATCTTGCGCACATCAGGCGCACCCGAGCCCGGCTCCAGCAGTTCGTTGGCATCGTCAGGCGGAAGCACGTCGACGGCATCAACGGACGGCGCCGGATCGACGGCGGGCCGTGCTTCGACGGTCGCCTTCGGGGCCTTCTTGGTCGGCATCAGTTTATTGCCGAGGCCGGCGAGCAGGCTCGGCTTGGAGGCCTTCTTCTCGCGCGCCGCATCGATGACAGGCAGCGCCGTCATGGTCTGGGCAAAGTCGTCAGCCGCTGCCAGCAGTTCCTCGTCGATCGGATGCGAGGCCTGCGGGGCAGGCTCGGCAACCATGCGCGGAGGCTGCACAGCAGCCGGACTTTCGGCGGCCCGGAGTGGCTGCGGGGTGGGCAATGGCGCCTGGGCAAAGAGCGGCGCCGGTTCCGGATGATGCAGGTCGTCGAGGCGGCCGGCGATCTGGACGAGCGTGTCGTGCAGCGCTTCGAAGGTGCGGTGGGTGCGCTCTTCCGAGTGGCGGGTATAATCTTCCAGCTGCCGCAGATGATCGGAGAGAGCCGAAAGGGCGGAGATGTCGGCGGCGGCCGCCGGGCTTCCGGCCGGGAACCGATGGGCAAAGTTTGCCATGACAGTTTCGGCTGCCTGACGGGCGGCCTCGATGATGTATTCGTCGCTGGTCGCCACATAGTCCTCGAGCGCCGAGATGCGCCCGGCGACTTCCGGATCGGCAGCCGAGGGCTGGCTGATCAGGGCGGAGAGGTGGGCGATCTGGTCTTCGAGCCCCTTCAGGCTGGCGCTTTCGCCGCCGACAGGGCCTGTCGAGCTCGTCTCTTCCAGCCGGTCAACGACGGCATTCAGCCGGTCTTCCAGATTGCGGAGCGCACTGTCGTCGATCATGGCGACCGGGGCAGGGGCGTCCAGCTCCTCGATCCGCTGGGCGAGGATTTCCAAGCGGTCGGCAAGGCGATCATTGCCCGCGCCGCCGTCCAGCGCGTCGATTTTGCGCGAGATGTCAGCGAGGTAGCCGGTGAGTTCCGGGGCCGGAGCGGGTCTCTGAACCTTTTCCAGCATGTAGGAGAGCTGGTCGAGACGCTCTTCGATGCGCATGGCCCCCTGTTCGGCCGAGAGCTGTTCGATCCGGGCCGTCAGAAGCTCCAGCCGCTCTGCCATCTCGTCGGAAGCATCGTGCTGCGGCGTACGGCGATCCGACAGGGTCTCGATCTGCCGTGCGAGGCCAGAGAGCCTGTCTTCCAGCCGGTGGAAGGTTGCCGGATCATTGCCCGGGCCGCTGTTGCGGCTGCCGGCGGCAATCGCCCGGGTGATTTCGTCGAGGCGCGTGTCGAGAGCGGCGAACTGCTCCATGACCATGCGCTCGTTCGGATCGATATGCGCACCGATGTGCTCAAGCGCAGCTGCGACCGTGACGAGCTTCTCTTCCAGCGCCCGGATCGCACGCGTGTCGCCCATGCCGCCAAGCTGCGACTTGATGTCATCGAGCCGGTCGGCAATGCGAATGATCTCGTCACGCATCGCGCCGGTGTCGAGGCCATCAAGGCGAACCTCGACATCATCCCAGCGGCGCTCCATGCGACGGACGGAATCCTCGCGGGCAAGGCCATCCATCAGCGAGCGCAATTCGTTGAAGTCCTGGCGCAACCCGTCCGTGCCGGGGGCCTTGATGCCTTCGAGCCGCTGCAGGCTCTCGGCGAGGCGTGCAATATCCTGGCGCATGTCATCCTGCGGGCGGCTCTCTTCGGCCAGCACGCGGATGGAACGCATCTCGTTGCGCAGACCGGCGATCTCGCGCGACAGGCTCTCGGCGATGTCCTGCTTCAGCTCCTGTCGCAGCCCGCTCAGGGCTTCGGTGAACTCGAGGCCTGCGCGGGCCGGGGCAGCCGCGCGTGGCGGATAGGCTGGCTGCGGGTCGGCAAGCGGGGGCAGGGGCTGGCGCAACGGTGCGCGGGCCGGCGGTTCATCGCTGCGGCTGTAGAGGCTGCGGTCGCTGCCACGATTGCGGCTTTCTTCGAGCGCCCGCTGGCGCTGGCGGATTTCGGCAAGCGGATCAGGACGCTGGTCACGCTCGCTGCGCACAGGATCGTCGGCACGGCGGCCGGGAAGGACGCGTGACACGGGTTCGTCTGCGCGGCTGCGGGCTGCCTGTTGGCCGATCAGCCCTTCGATGCGCGCCTCAAGCCCTTCGATCGTACGGCTCAACGCATCCAGGGAGGATGGGCTGCCGGGCCGTTGGGTCTGGGATCGCGATCCGTTCATGGTTCTGCTCGCCTCGATGATGCCGGACGACGCTAGCGTCCGAATGCGTCCGGGTGGTCCATTTCGGCTTCGACAGAGGTGCCTGACGTTACGGCAGGCAGGCGAGTCGGAATCGCGGATGGATCACCAGCTTTCAAACGCAACCTTTCATGAAACATGGTAAACAAGCCGTTAAGCTTCTCCGGAAAAACGATGCGGCATGCATCTGCGCTGTCGCGTCACGCCCCGCACAAGCGGCTTTCTTTAGGACGAGCGGATAAAGCGAAAGTGACGGCTGAATTTCGCAAAAATGCCGCGCCTAAAAATTTTGACGTTTACGCGCACGTCAATTATTTGTATAAGCCAGAACAGTCCGATCCCGTCGGAACCGAAGTCTTTGGAGGAAGATGACCGATGCCTGTCTACAAGGCCCCCGTAAACGACACGCTTTTCATTCTCAACGACGTCCTTGGTCTCGAGCGGTACAACAACCTGCCGGGCTTTGAAGACGCGACCCCCGACATGATCGAGGCGATCGTCGGCGAGGCGGCCAAGCTCGCGGAAGAGCAGCTTTTCCCACTCAACCTCTCCGGCGACCAGGAAGGTTGCGTTCGCTCGGATGACGGCTCGGTCAAGACGCCGAAGGGCTTCAAGCAGGCTTACGACGCCTACTGTCAGGGCGGCTGGCTGGGCCTTGCCGTCCCGGCGGAGTTCGGTGGCCAGGGCCTGCCCTACACCCTGCATTCGGCTGTCGGTGAATACATGTCGTCGGCCAACATGGCGCTGATGATGTATCCGGGCCTCACCCAGGGCGCGATCGCCGCGATCCTGGAGCATGGCTCCGACGAGCAGAAGCAGAAGTATCTGCCGAAGATGGTCGAAGGCATCTGGACCGGCACGATGAACCTCACCGAGCCCCATTGCGGCACCGACCTCGGCCTGCTGCGCACCAAGGCGGTTCCGAACGGTGACGGTTCCTACAAGATCTCCGGTCAGAAGATCTTCATCTCCGCCGGCGAACACGACATGTCGGACAATATCATCCACCTTGTGCTCGCCCGTATCGAAGGCGCGCCTGAGGGCACCAAGGGCATCTCGCTCTTCATCGTGCCGAAGTTCATGGTCGGCGACGACGGTTCGGTAGGCGCCCGCAACACGGTGACCTGCGGCGCCATCGAGCACAAGATGGGCATCCACGGCAACGCGACCTGCGTGATGAACTATGACGAGGCGACCGGCTATCTGATCGGTGCCGAGAACAAGGGTCTCGCGGCCATGTTCGTCATGATGAACGAGGCCCGCCTCGGCGTCGGCCTGCAGGGTCTGTCGATCTCCGAAATCGCCTATCAGAACGCTGCCAACTATGCCCGCGAGCGGATCCAGGGTCGCTCTCTCTCCGGCGTCAAGGCGCCCGAGAAGAAGGCTGACCCGATCATCGTCCACCCGGACATTCGCCGCGTGCTCTTGACCATCAAGGCCTTCAACGAGGCTGGCCGCGCCTTCACGCTCTGGACGGCGTTGAAGTCCGACATCGCGCATCGTTCGGACGACGCCGCTGAAAAGCAGCTTGCCGACGACGTACTCGGCCTGATGACGCCTATCCTCAAGGGTGTGCTGACCGACAAGGGCTTCGACCACGCGGTCATGGCCCAGCAGGTTTATGGCGGCCACGGCTATATCGAAGAATGGGGCATGTCGCAGTATGTTCGCGATGCCCGCATCGCGATGATCTACGAAGGCGCCAACGGCATCCAGGCACTCGACCTCGTCGGCCGCAAGCTCGGTCTCAATGGCGGCCGTGCTGTCATGGCACTGTTCAAGGAAATCGGCGATTTCTGCGAGGAAAACCGTTCGGACGAGAACCTGTCGGCCTACACCAAGAGCCTGAAGAAGGGCCTGAACGACCTGCAGGCCTCGACCATGTGGTTCATGCAGAACGCCATGGCCAAGCCTGACAATGCCGGTGCCGGCTCGACCGACTACATGCACCTCTTCGGTCTCGTCGTGCTTGGCTACATGTGGGCAAAGATGGCCAAGGCCGCCAACGACAACCTGGCTGCAGGGTCTGGCGATGCCGACTACTGCAAGAACAAGCTGATGACCGGCCGCTTCTACATGGAAAAGGTCATGCCGGAGACGGCCCTGCGCAAGGCCCGCATCGAAACCGGCGCCGACAGCCTGATGGAAATGGCCGCGGAAGCGTTTTGATCTTCCCCTTCTCCCCAGCGGGGAGAAGGTGGCCCGTTAGGGCCGGATGAGGGGGCGCTTGCGCAATCGGCCCCCTCATCGCCTCGCATTCGCTCGGCACTTCTCCCCGCTGGGGAGAAGAGGGAAAAATTCCGGCGCCCCGGGCGCCCAAGGGAGAGAGACGATGACTGAAGTCTTCATTTACGACCACGTGCGCACGCCCCGCGGGCGCGGCAAGAAGGACGGATCGCTGCACGAAGTGCCGACCCCCCGTCTGGCCGCCAAGACGCTGGAAGCGCTGCGCGACCGCAATGGCCTCGATACCTCCACCGTCGACGACATCATCTTCGGCTGCGTTGACCCCGTCATGGAAGCCGGCGCCGTGATCCCGAAGGCCGCCGCCTTCGAGGCCGGTTATGATTTCGCCGCCCCCGGAATCCAGATCTCGCGCTTCTGCGCCTCCGGCCTCGACGCGATCAACCTCGCCGCCGGCAAGGTCGTGGCAGGCTCGGACGACATCGTCATCGCTGGCGGTGTGGAATCGATGTCCCGAGTCGGCATGGGTATGTCGGGCGGCGCCTGGTATATGGACCCCTCGGTCAACTTCCCCGGCTATTTCATGCCGCAGGGCGTGTCGGCCGATCTGATTGCCACCAAGTATGGCTTCACCCGTGACGATGTCGACGCCTATGCCGTTGAGAGCCAGAAGCGCTCGGCTGCCTCCTGGGCTGCTGGCAACTTCGCCAAGTCCGTCATCCCGGTAAAGGATGGCAACGGTCTCGTCATCCTCGACCGCGACGAACACATGCGTCCCGGCACCGACATGCAGTCGCTGGCAAGCCTCAACCCCTCGTTCCAGATGCCCGGCGAAATGGGCGGCTTCGAAGCCGTCGCCATTCAGGCCCATCCGGAAATCGAGCGCATCAATTACATCCACCACGCCGGCAACTCCTCCGGCATCGTCGATGGTGCGGCCGCCGTTCTCGTCGGCTCCAAGGCCGGTGGTGAGGCGATGGGCCTGAAGCCCCGCGCCCGCATCCGCGCCTTCACCAATATCGGCTCCGATCCGGCCCTCATGCTGACCGGTCCGGTCGACGTGACGGAAAAGCTCCTGAAGCGCACCGGCATGAAGATCTCCGACTTCGACCTGTTCGAACTGAACGAGGCCTTTGCAGCCGTCGTGCTGCGCTTCATGCAGCATTTCAACGTCGATCATTCTAAGATGAACGTCGCCGGCGGCGCGATCGCCATGGGCCATCCGCTCGGTGCCACCGGCGCGATGATCCTCGGCACGGTGCTGGACGAGCTGGAACGCCGCGATCTGAACACCGCGCTGGTCACGCTCTGCATCGGCGCTGGCATGGGCACGGCCACGGTTATCGAGCGCGTTTGAGGGGGGAGCTCCCCCTCATCCGCCTGCCGGCACCTTCTCCCCGCTGGGGAGAAGAGAGGTCGCCGCAGCGCTGGCCAATCCTCCTCTCCCCTCGGGGAGAGGGTGGCCGAGCGAAGCGGAGGCCGGGTGAGGGGGATGCTCCTCGCAACATCGAATTTCAGGGAAGAGGAATCCCATCATGACCTACAAGAACTTCACCATCGAGACTGACGCAGACGGCATTGCCCTCGTCACCTGGGACATGCCCGACAAGTCGATGAACGTCTTCACCGTCGAAGTGATGGACGAAATCGAGAAGATCCTCGACCAGACCGTTGCCGATGACGGCATCAAGGGCGTGGTCTTCACGTCAGGCAAGTCGTCCTTCTCCGGTGGCGCCGATCTCACCATGATCAAGGGCATGTTCTCCATGCTCGAAGAGGAAAAGGCTAGGGATCCGGCAGCAGCCGTCCAGAAGCTGTTTGACGCCGCCGGTCGCATGACCTGGCTCTGGCGCAAGATCGAGACCAATGGCAAGCCCTGGGTCTCCGCCATCAACGGCACATGCATGGGTGGCGCGACCGAGCTGTCGCTCGCCTGCCATGGCCGTGTGGCTTCGAACGCCAAGTCGGTCAAGATCGGCCTACCGGAAGTCAAGGTCGGCATCTTCCCCGGCGCCGGCGGTACGCAGCGCGTCGCTCGCCTCGCCAACACGCAAGACGCCCTGCAGATGATGACAACAGGTCAGACGCTGTCGGCCGCCCGCGCGAAGGCGATGAACCTGGTGCACCAAGTCGTCGAGCCGGGTGAACTCCTCAATGCTGCCAAGCAGATGATCAAAGACGGTCTGAAGCCGGTTGCCCCTTGGGACGAAAAGGGCTTCAAGGTTCCCGGCGGCGGCATCTGGACCCCGGCGGCTGCCCAGCTCTGGCCGGCGGCTTCCGCTATCCTGCGCCGCGAAACCGCCGGCAATTATCCGGCAGCGCTTGCGATCCTGAAGAGCGTCTATGAAGGCCTGCAGGTTCCCTTCGACACGGGTCTCAGGATCGAACAGCGCTACTTCACCGAGATCGTCCAGACCACCGAAGCCTATTCGATGATCCGCTCGCTCTTCGTCTCGATGCAGGAACTGAACAAGGGCGCCCGCCGCCCGGCAGGTCAGCCGAAGTCTGAGATCAAGAAGGTCGGCGTCGTCGGTGCAGGTTTCATGGGCGCCTCGATCGCCTATGTGACGGCAGCAGCCGGCATCAATGTCGTGCTGATCGACCGTGACATGGAAGCTGCCGGCAAGGGCAAGACCCATTCGGAAGGCCTCGTCGCCGGTGCCGTCGGTAAGGGCAAGCTCACCAAGGACGAGGGCGACAAGCTGCTCTCCCTGATCACGCCCTCTGACGACTACGGCACGCTCGCTGACGCCGATCTCGTTATCGAGGCCGTCTTCGAAGACCGCGACGTCAAGAAGGCCGTGATCGAGAAGGTCGAGGCCGTATTGCCGGAAGGATCGATCTTCGCCTCCAACACCTCGACGCTGCCGATCACCGGCTTGGCCAAGAACTCCAAGCGTCCCGTCGATTTCATCGGCATCCACTTCTTCTCGCCGGTCGAGAAGATGATGTTGACCGAAGTGATCCTCGGCAAGGAAACCGGCGACAAGGCGCTGGCCGTCGCCCTCGATTACGTCGCCGCGATCAAGAAGACCCCGATTGTCGTCAATGACACCCGTGGCTTCTTCGTCAACCGTTGCGTCCTGCGTTACATGGCCGAGAGCTACAACATGCTCATCGAAGGCGTGCCGCCGGTCATGATCGAAAATGCTGCGAAGTTCGCCGGCATGCCGGTCGGTCCGCTGGCGCTGAATGACGAAGTGGCGATTGATCTCTCCTACAAGATCCTGAAGGCGACCGTCGCGGACCTCGGCGAAAAGGCCGTGGATCCGCGCCACATGGAGCTGGTCGCCCGCATGGTCGAGAAGGAAGAACGCTTCGGCCGCAAGAACGGCAAGGGCTTCTATGACTATCCGGCAAAGCCCGCGAAAAAGCACATCTGGCCGGGTCTGAAGGATCTCCATCCGCAGCAGAAGCCTGACGATGTCAACGTCAAGACACTGCAGGAACGCTTCCTCGCCACCATCGCACTGGAAGCCGCCCGCACCGTCGAGGAAGGCATCGTCACCGATCCGCGCGAAGCCGATGTCGGCTCGATCCTCGGCTTCGGTTTTGCGCCGTATACCGGTGGCGCCCTGTCCTACATCGACGGGATGGGCGTGAAGACCTTCGTCGAGCTCTGCGAACGCCTCGCCAAGGAGTACGGACCGCACTTCACCCCGACGCCGTTGCTGAAGGACATGGCTGCCAAGGGCGAAACGTTCTACGGCCGCTTCAACCCTTATGGTGAAGCTGCCAAGGCCGCTTGAACTTTAGATTTGAATAGATTCGAAAAGGCGGCTCTCGGGCCGCCTTTTTTGTTTCAGATCGAGTGTGAGGCCTCAGTTCGTCAACTCATACGACCGACGCAAGCCTTCGCGCTCAAGCCAGGCGATCACAGCCTCCGGTTCGTCGGTCTGGATGATCGTCACACCGCGCTCGACGAAGAAGCCCCAGACATCTTCGGGTCGCCCCGTGGAGAGCGCCAGGTAGTCGCCGCGCCCGCCGGCCACCATGCCCTCGGGCCGATCGGTGATCGGGTAGGTATTGATCCACAAATGCGCGTCGTTGCGGATCGCGGCCGCGCGGGAAAGCGGCGAGAGCAGGGGGCCGCCATCCGCAGTGATGGGCTTCGATGCGTCCCGATACCAGTGCACGAGTTCTGCTGCCGGTGCGCCGAGTGCAGACTGCGTGCGATCGATGAAGGCCGGTTCTGTCACGGCATCGTCGGCGAGGATCGGCATGAAGGCGATGTCAGGGCCGATTGCCCGGCGGATGTCCCGGGCGAGCTGCAGACGCTCGGCATTCCAGACGGCAAGCTTGAGCAGCACGCCATCCGGCATGCCAAGGCTGCGTGCGAGATCGGCGACTTCGACGAGAGCTTCCGGTTCGAGCTTGTTGTCGATGTTGATGAGGATGCGGCCGCGCGCATGCAGCATGGCTTCTTCGAGTGTGAACACATGCTCGTCTGTCAGTCTCCGCTGACCTTCCACGACGAGACGACACGCCCTTAGCTCGGTGAGCGTATGCTCCGCCACCTTGCCGCGACAGGTCGTGGTGCGGTCCAGCGTCTCGTCATGCATGATCACAAGCACGCCGTCCTTCGAACGGCGCACATCGAGTTCGACCATCTCCACGCCGGTGGAAGCCGCATGATCGATGGCTGCGAACGAGTTCTCGGCCCGAACGGTCATGCCATCCTTCTTCCAGCCCGCCCGATGGGCCACGACCATGACATGATCACGGTTGAGATTGGCCTGGGTCAGCCGTTCGTGGATGAGAGCCGCCCGGTTGGATGGCGGAATGGGCGCCAGGCTCGCGGCCCCGGTGACGAGTGAAAGCAAAAGACCAAGGACGAGAACGGCGAGACGCATGAGCAGGGCTCCGATCTTCAATGTCGTTCCCGTCGCATTAGGTGCTTCGAGTGAAGCCGCCGTGACGGTTTTCTGAAGCCTCTGTGACAACGGAGAATGGAACAGGCCCGCCCACACTGCCGTTGAGACATGCGGGAACATTCAAAAGGGAGACGCGCATGACGACTGCGAACGGCATACCGGAAGGCCTGAGAGCCATCGACGTCGAGCTACCCGTCAATGCGGTGTTGCATCTCTGGCTAAAGGCGGTCACGCCGGATGAACCGGGATCCGTTTCCCTTTACAGTGCCAACGGCAAATTCGGTGAGGTCCAGGCGGTCAATGCCGAGGAGAACTCCTTCCGTATCTACCATGTCTTCGGTGGCGGCACGGTGACGCTCGCCTACGACATGGCTGTGACCTCAGTTTCGGTCGCCTATTGGTTCACGCCGTCGGACGTCTTGGAAACCGGCATCACTGTGATCCACACCAACCCCGCCAACGAGCCGCCGGATCTACCCGACGGCTACCATTTCCGCCCGCCCTTCGGCTGGATGAACGATCCCAACGGCTTCGGTCGCTTCGGCGGCCGCCCACATCTGTTCTACCAGCATTATTCGCACGGTCGGATCTGGAACAACATGCATTGGGGCCATGCCGTTTCATCGGACTACCTGCGCTGGCGCCATCTGCCGGTATTTCTCTTTCCCTCAGAGGAGTTGACCGTCCGACCCGACAAGCGCGGAGGCGCATTTTCCGGCTCGGCAATTGCGCGCACCGACGGTCCCGGTATCCGCGTCTTCTTCACCGAAAAGATTGCCGACCGCATTCCCGAACAGGAAATCCAGCTGACGGCCACCTCGACGGACCTGTTCAGCGCGGGTTCCGCAGACGTTCTTCTTCCCCGACGACCGGATGGTGAAGGCCTCACCTTCGACTTCCGCGACCCCTATGTCTTCCGGGGACCTGACGGTCTCTGGAACATGCTGCTTGGGAGCCAGAGCGCCGAGGGCGGTGTCGTCCTGCTCTACGAGACCGAGGACAATACGGCGGCAGATGGTTGGGCCTATGTCGGCAAGCTCTACACCGAGACCCGATACCAGACCTCGGCGCTTGAGTGCCCCTGCCTCTTGCCCATGGACGGAGACCATCGTGACCCGGCGACCCGCTGGGCGCTGATCTACGGATTGATGAATGGCGAGGACAAGGAGACCGGCAGGCGCAACCTGACCATGATCGATATCGGCTGGTTTGATGGACGAAGCTTCGCCAAGTCCTTCGGCCGTGAACTCGATTTCGGCACCGACAATTATGCCTTCCAGGCCTTCGTCGATGGCAATACTCCCGTCGGTATCGGCTGGCTGGGCAACTGGGCTGACACCGGCCCCACCATCGATTTTCCCTCCGCCATGACGTTGCCCCGGACGCTGACGCTGGACGGTGACACGCTGCTCACGCCGCCGATCGGAGCGGCCGAGAGCCTGCGCGCCCGCATGCTGGACCGCACACGACTGGCGGCGGGGCAGGTCGTCTCGTTGCCGAACGGCGCTGCCGAGATCACGTTTGATCTCTCTGAGGCAGGCGGTGCATTCCGTCTGGAGTTCGATCATCCCGAAATCCGCCTTGCCGTTGCTCAGCATGACGAGGGATTGGAGATCCTGCATGGCTACCTCGACCGCCCGGAGGAGCCGCCGGGACCGCGCTATCTGTCTCGTGCCGCAAACGTCCGGCGCCTGCGCATATTCCTCGACTACGGATCGCTAGAGGTCTTTGCCGATGGAGGCCGGATCGCCGGCACCAAACGAATTGCAGGCTTCGAGCCGGTTCGGTCCTTAAGGCTGATCGCCGAGCCCGGCGCAGTCAGCAACGCGACGGTCTGGTCTCTCAGGCTCTGAATTCATCCGGTTGACCTCTGTCATTTGCCTGTCAACGAGCCGGGATTAGGGTCACGGCGAGATCCACACAGGGCCGATGATGATCATGAAAGAGACAGCGGACGCTTCAACCCGGGCAGCCGAAATCCATGCCGAGATGATGGCACTTCGACAGGCGATCCTGACCGAAGCCGCCCAGTCCGTCACCTCTGGGCAAACCAACGATCCGGCCATCGTCAATCTCGGCCATTATCTTGCTCTGCGTCGCCACGACATACGCTCGCTGCAACGCCGGCTGATGGCACTCGGCCTTTCCTCGATGGGGCGGCTCGAAGGCCGGGTGATACCCACCATCGATGCGGTCTTATCTGCCCTGTCTTGCCTCGCGGACAGTACCGAAAATGCCCCTGCAATGCCGTTGGAGGCAGACTTCTTTGCCGGCGAAGCGAGACTGGAGGCGGCAAGCCTCGCCCTGTGCGGTGCCCCGCCAGCCGGGCGCCGCACACGCATCATGGTGACGCTGCCCAGCGAGGCAGCCGACGGCCCCGACCTCACGCTCGACCTTGCCCGTGCCGGCATGGATGTAGCGCGCATCAACTGTGCTCATGACGGTCCCGAAGCCTGGCGCGCGATGACCGCTTTCGTGCGCGATGCAGCAGCAATTGTCGGTCGGGACATCAAGGTGCTGATGGATATCGCAGGTCCCAAGATCCGGACCGGCGCGGTTGCGTCCGTCGAAAAGAAGGCCCGCCTGCAGGCGGGAGACCGCGTTCGGCTGGTCGCGTCGGGCGCGCCGCGCGTCGATGAACGCATCTCCTTCTCTGCGGCCGTCTCACTGCCTGAAATGGTCACCCGGCTTTCTGTCGGGGATCGGCTGCGCTATGACGACGGCAAGCTCGAAGCCGTGGTGGAAAGCCTGGCCGAGGGCGAGGCCGTCATCTTGGTACGGCGGACCAAGTCCGGCGGCACCAAGCTGAAACCCGAAAAGGGCATCAACCTGCCGGATACAGCCCTTGGTCTCTCACCGCTCACGGCAAAAGACGAGACTGATCTGGTCACCGTCATCGAATGCGCCGATCTGATTGGCTACTCCTTCGTCAGTCGCCCTGAGGATATCGATCTCCTCGACACGGTGCTTGCCCGTCACGGCTTGCAGGATCGGCCTCTCGGCCTGATCGCCAAGATCGAGCAGCCGCTCGCGCTCACCAACCTTCCGGAGCTGATGGCAAGAGCCCGCAGACGCGGCCCCTTCGGTGTTATGATCGCCCGTGGCGATCTCGCCGCCGAAATCGGCTTCGAGCGGCTGGCGGAGATGCAGGAAGAAATCCTCTGGATCTGCGAGGCGGCATCCGTACCCTGCATCTGGGCCACGCAGGTGCTGGAGGACATGGTCAAGGAAGGCATTCCGACGCGCGGTGAGATGACCGATGCAGCCATGGCCGCGCGCGCAGAATGTGTGATGCTCAACAAGGGGCCGGCTGTGGTCGAGGCTGTCTCCCTGCTTGACCGCCTCATGGGGCGGATGAACGACCACATGTTCAAGAAGACGCCGACGCTTCGTGCTCTGAAGAGCTGGTGAGAGCGACCGGAGCTTGGGCTCCGCTCTGGCAACCGTTCACTCGGCGGCAGCGCGGCGCTGAGAGGAAACCTGTGTGATGAACGCGCGGAGCGCCGCCGGCCGTACCGGCTTGTGCTGAAGCGTGATCGAATGCCGTTCGGCCTCTGCCCGCACTTCTGCCGAGCGGTCGGCCGTGATCAGCAGCGCCGGCACGTCGGACTGGGTAAGCGCGCGAAGTCGCAGGATCGCGCCGGTGCCGCTGCCGTCTCCGAGATGGTAGTCGGCAATGACGAGATCCGGCGGGTCGCCCGCTCTCAGAAGCTCGTCCATTTCCGCAATCGATCCTGCGCATTCGACATTGCAGCCCCAACCCGAAATGAGGAGCTGCATGCCTTCGAGGATCTTCGGCTCGTTGTCGATGCAGAGCACCCGGAAGCCCTGGAGTGTCGGCGTGGAGCGACTGCCGGCATCGAGGGGTATGACGCCCTTCGCAGCCGGTTTGGCGATATCGAGTGGCATCACGACCTTGAAGGTCGTGCCCTTGCCGGGCTTGGAAGCGAGCTCCACCGGGTGCTGCAGAACCTTGGCGATGCGGTCCACAATTGATAGACCCAGGCCCAGGCCAGAGGCGGTCCGCATACCTTCCTCAAGGCGTGCGAATTCCTTGAACACGGTGCGGAATTTGGACGCGGGTATCCCGATGCCGGAGTCCGTCACCTGGATCAGCACCTTGTCGCCTTGACGCCTGGCGCCGACGACCACGCGGCCGGATGGCGTGTACTTGATCGCGTTGGAGACGAGGTTCTGAACAAGCCGGCGCAAGAGGGTGGGATCGGAGCGGACCGAAAGCGTCGTGGGGATGACAACGAGTTTCAAATTCTTCTCCCGCGCCATGGGGGCAAAATCCGTTTCGATACGCTGCAACAGGCTGTTGAGCGGCACGCTGGAGAAGCGCGGCTTCATGGCGCCCGTGTCGAGGCGGGAAATGTCGAGAACGGCCCCGAGAATGCTCTCGACCGATTCCAGCGCGGAATCGATGTTCTCGACCAGCGCACTGTTTTCCGACTCGCCCAGCCGCTCCACAAGCGAGGATGAATAAAGCCGGGCGGCATTGAGCGGCTGCAGAATGTCGTGACCGGCCGCTGCAAAGAAGCGGGTCTTGCCGATATTCGCCTCGTCGGCCGCCGCGCGGGCTTCTGCGAGCGCATGGTTCACGCGGGTCAGTTCCGCCGTGCGCTCGCTGACGCGCTGTTCCAGGGTCTCGTTCGCCTGTTTCAGCGCCTGATCGGCCTCCACGCGGGCGGTGATGTCGCTGAAGGTGGCGACCAATCCCTTGTCGGGCATCAGGTTGCAGCGGACTTCGATGATCCGCTTGCCGCCGCCCAGCACCATCTGGAACGGCCTGTCGAACTGATGGAAGCTGCGGATCACAGCCTGCGTCTCGCCCGCCGGCACATCGCCCCTTTGCGCCAACATCGTGATCATGTCGAGCAGCGGAAAACCGACCTGCCCAACGTGTTCCGGCAAATCGAGAAGGGTCCGGAAACGCCTGTTCCAGATCGTCAGCCGGTCGGACGCGTCGAAGACGGCGATGCCTTGTTCCATCTGGGCTAGCGCCGTCTGCATCATATCCTGATTGTATTGCAGTGCTTCCGACGCCTGGTCGAGCAGCCAGACGGTATCGGCGGAAGGGTCCTCGGCCTTTTGCAGGATGAGCGACAGCACCAGGCGCGCCGAAGACGAGCCGATGGCGCTGCCGAGCAACTGTTCGGAGAAATGGATGAAGGCCATGTCGGCAGGGCTGTCATCTGCAAGTTTGCGCCCAACCGTCTGCTCGTAGGAGCGGAAGGATCGCTCCATGCGCTCGTTGCCGAGATAGCGCGCGATGGCCGCCTTCAGGTCGCCGACAGCGACGCTGGTCTTCCAGCCGCGCGTGGCGAAGTTCGACCGGGGCTGGCGCTTGATGAAGATGGCTGACTGGATGCGCTCCACTGGACGTGGGTTGCGGCTGAGCGAGCCGATGACGAAGGCGAGCGTATTGATCAGGAGGCTGAAGATCGTCGCATTGACCAGCGGATCCGCATATTGCGGCTCGAACATCGAGAGGCCCGGCAGCAGGAAAGCCAGCACCGAAGAGGCGATCCAGGAATGGTCTTCCGCCCCGAGGCTGGGCAGGAACAGCAGATAGGCCCAGACGAGAAACCCGATGGTGAGGCCGGCAATGGCCCCGCGCGCATTGGCCCGCCGCCAGATCAGCCCGCCGAACATCGCGGGTGCGATCTGCGCGATGGCCGTGAAGGACAGAAGGCCGATCTTGGCAAGCCCGGTCGTGTTGTCGGCGGACCGGAAATAGACATAGCCGAGCAGCAAGACGCCGAAGATCGCGGTGCGGCGGATATGCAAGAGCGTCTTCGCAAAATCCTCGCGCTGGCTTGGCCGCCCCAACAGCTTCTGCCGGAGGAAGATCGGCAGGACCATGTCGTTGGAAACCATGATCGCGAGCGCGACGGAAGCGACAATCACCATGGCGGTCGCAGCCGAGAAACCGCCGATGAAGGTCAGCAGCGAAACGAAGCCGGATCCGGCCTCAAGCGGTAGGGACAGGACATAGAGGTCGGCGTCGCCGCTCCCGCCAAAAATGAGAATGCCGGCGATCGCCGCAGGCAGCACGAAGATGTTGATGACGATCAGATAGATCGGCATCAGGATGCCGGCGAGTTTCAATTCGCGGGGTGTCCGGTTCTCCACCACGGTCACGTGGAACTGGCGTGGCAGCATGATGATGGCGAAGGCCGAGAGCGCGATCAGCAGGATCCAGCGGCTGGCCGGCGTCTCATGCGACAGCGCCGCCATGACCGCCTCGCTCTCGGTCGCTTTCTGCCAGAGGTCGGCTGGGCCGTCGAACATGGTCCAGATGACGAAAACGCCGAGTGTCCAGAAGGCCACGAGCTTGACGACGGATTCCATCGCGATGGCAAGGATCAGGCCGTCCTGATGCTCGGTCGCATCGGTATGTCGGGTGCCGAAGATTACGGCAAAGCAGGCGAGGATGAAGGCGACGATCAGCGGCAGGTCGATGAAATAGAGATTGCCGGTGCCGATACCATAGGCCGTCGGGTCCATCACGGCAGCGACCGAACTGGAAACGGCTTTCAGCTGGAGGGCGATATAGGGGATGATGCCGACCAGATAGATGACGGTCACCAGCATGCCGACGACAGGATTCTTGCCGTAACGCGCCGCGACGAAGTCAGCGCCGGAGGTGATCTTCTCTGTTTTGGCGAGCTCCACGATCCGTCTCAGGATCGGCATGCCCAGAGTGTACATGAGGATCGGGCCGATATAGATCGCCATGAACTCAAGGCCGTGCTGCGCCGCCAATCCCACGCCGCCGAAATAGGTCCAGGAGGTGCAGTAAACGGCAAGGCTCAGCGCATAGACGACCGGCCGGCCACCCGCTGGAACGCCATGCACGCGCGTCTTGCGGTCGCCGTAGCTTGCCACGGCGAACAGGAACAAGAGGTAACCGATCGCTGACGCAACGATGATCCAGCCTGGGAACACCTTTTCCTCCTCGACTGCGCCCAAGGCGGAACCTTAGGACAAGTCCGCGGCTTTTGAAATCGTTTCGGATATTGACCTTAGTCGAAGCGAAACCGTCAGAAATGAAAATTCACCATTTTCGAATGGACAAAGTTTCATTAACCATGGCCGAGGGATCGGCCATCAGGGGCCACTCCGGTCAGGACCACAAAGGAGCAGGGGATAATGCTACAAGAATTCAAGACTTTCATCGCGCGCGGCAACGTCATGGATCTCGCCGTCGGCGTGATCATCGGCGGAGCTTTCGGCCTGATCGTCAACTCGCTGGTACAGGACATCGTGATGCCGGTCGTTGGCGTCATCTTTGGCGGCTTCGACTTCTCGAACTATTTCCTTGCGCTGAGCAGCAACGTAACAGCGAATTCGCTGGCTGCGGCCCGCGAGCAGGGCGCAGTCTTCGCCTATGGCAACTTCATCACCGTCGTCATCAACTTCATGATCCTTGCCTGGATCATCTTCCTGATGGTCAAGGGCGTGAACGCCCTACGCAAGTCCATGGAGAAGGAAGAAAAAAAGGCCGAGGAAGCCGCACCGCCGCCGGCTGACATTCAGCTCCTGACCGAGATCCGGGACCTGCTCAAGACCCGCTGAAGACATAAGGTGACCCGCTTGCGGGTCGCCGAACCCATCAGCGAGATCGATATCAGCCTCAAGGAATATCATGGGATTTTTGCCCGGCGATCGGCTAGACATGCCGCACTGATCGAAGGAGTGAAGACCCCATGACCCTGCTGGACAGCCTCAGCCCCCGCGCACTCGCCGCCCCGGAAAGCGGTATCGTCGAGATTATCAACTATGCGCGGGGTCGCGACGGTCTGCTGCCGCTCTGGGCGGGCGAGGGTGATCTGCCGACACCCGACTTCATCAATCGCGCCGCAAGCGAAGCCTTGCTTGGCGGCGAGACCTTCTACACCTGGCAGCGCGGCATTCCCGAGCTTCGCCAGGCGCTTTCCCGCTACTATCACCGCCATTTCACCGTCGATCTGCCGGTCGAGCATTTCTATGTCACGGCATCTGGCATGCAGGCGATCGCGCTCGCCGTCCAGGCGTTGACCTCTCCGGGTGACGAGATGATCTATCTGTCGCCCTGCTGGCCGAACATTGTCTCTGCGATCGATCTGGCTGGTGCGAAGTCTGTCTGCGTACCGCTCTCCTTCACCGATGGTCGCTGGACGCTCGATCTGGAGCGGCTGGAAAAGGCGATCACGCCGAAGACGAAGGCGCTGTTCATCAACACGCCGTCCAATCCGACTGGCTGGACCGCAAGCCGCGAGGACCTGAAGGCAATCCTCGAGATCGCGCGCCGTCACGGGATCTGGATCCTCGCCGATGAGATCTACGCGCTCTACTACTATGGCACTGAAGAGCGCGCGCCGTCCTTCTTCGATGTGATGGAGGCGGGCGACAAGGTGATGTTCGCCAACTCCTTCTCGAAGAACTGGTCCATGACGGGCTGGCGCGTCGGCTGGATCGTCGCTCCTCCGGAACTTGGCCAGACGCTCGAAAACCTCATCCAGTATTCGACCTCCGGCGTCGCCCAGTTCATGCAGCGGGGTGCCGTCGTTGCCCTCGACCAGGGCGACGACTTCATCCGTGAGAACATCGCCCGAGCGACCGCCTCTCGCGATATTCTCTGCGATGCCCTGATTGCCACCAACCGGGTTGAAACCCTGAAGCCCGAAGGCGCCCTCTACGCCTTCCTGAAAATCGACGGCATCACCGACAGCCGCCAGGCAGCTCTCGACATCGTCGACAAGACGGGTGTCGGCATGGCTCCCGGCACGGCCTTTGGCGAGGGCGGGTTGCCCTTTCTGCGCGCCTGCTTCCTGCGCAACCCCGCGCAGATTGCCGATGCCGCAGAGCGCTTGAGCCAATATGTGAAGGCTCTCTAGGCAGAGATCGGATTGGATTCGGACATTCGCTAAAATTTGAGCGGATGTCCTCACCCAGACTTAACGACGAATCCCGAAAGTGAAGCTGTTTCAAGAGGTTGAGTGCTGTCCATAAGTACTCTGTAAGGTGTGCCTGCTTTTCTATTCCCGATAACAAGAACAACGGGAAGAAAAGTCATGGCGATCTTGGTGACGGGTGGCGCCGGCTTCATTGGCAGCCACATGGTCTGGGCTCTCCTCGACGCGGGCGAGGAGGTCGTCGTCGTCGATCGGCTGTCGACAGGCTTTCGCTGGGCGGTCGCGCCTGCAGCACGATTCTACCTCGGCGATATCGGCAAGCCGAACGTGCTCAAACAGGTCTTCGCCGAAAACGACATCGAGGCGATCATTCATTTCGCCGGCTCGATCGTTGTGCCGGAATCGATCTCGGATCCGCTGAACTACTACGAGAACAACACCGAGAATACCCGACGTCTGCTCGCGGCGGCCGTCAAGGCCGGCATCGACAAGGTGATCTTCTCTTCAACGGCTGCCGTCTACGGCCTGCCCGACAAGCCGCTGCCGGTGCGCGAAGATGCGCCGCTCCGGCCGGAATCGCCTTATGGTCAATCCAAGCTGATGAGCGAGATGATGCTGCGCGACACGGCGCGCGCCCATGGTCTCTGCTACGTCGCTCTGCGCTATTTCAACGTTGCTGGTGCCGATGTGAAGGGACGCGCCGGCAATTCCGCGGCCGGTGCCACGCACCTGCTCAAGGTGGCCTGCGAGGCAGCTTTGGGCAAGCGATCCGCGATGTCGGTTTATGGCACCGATTATGACACGCCTGACGGTACGGGTGTCCGCGACTACATCCACATCAACGATCTCGTTGACGCGCATCTGCAGGCCTTGACCTATCTGCGCAAAGGTGGCGGTCCCCTCGTCGCCAATTGCGGCTATGGCAAGGGTTACTCGGTGCTCGATATCGTCGAGGCAGTGCGCCGCGCCACGAATGTCGACTTCAAGGTGGACTATGCGCCCCGCCGCCCGGGAGACGCACCGCTGGTCGTGGCCGATTCCAGCCTCGCCAAGCAGGTTCTCGGCTGGGTTCCGCGCTATGACGACCTTGGCGTCATCGTCGAAACCGCCCTGTCCTGGGAGCGCCGCCTTGCGCAGGTCGCTGAGCCCGACATCAAGGATCTTCGCCGTCGGCTTGCCAGCGGCTTCTGAATACGCAGTTCGTTGCGCCAGAGAGACACCGCCCCGGCTTGCCGGGGCGGTGTTGTTTTATTCGTGCGGCTGCAAGCAAAGATTCTGGCGGATCGTCCTCGTCCGCTCGCCCCGAAGCGTCAGCGACCAATTGGGCTCAGAGCAAAGAAAAAGCCGGAGATGCAGCTTGCATCTCCGGCTTCCTCTATCGGTTCCGGTGCTCGGGCACGAGCCTCGGAGCCTTAGCTCTTAGGCTTCGAGATCGAAGCGGTCTGCGTTCATCACCTTGACCCAGGCAGCAACGAAGTCCTTGACGAACTTCTCCTGGTTGTCGTCCTGGGCGTAGACTTCAGCGTAGGCACGCAGGACCGAATTCGAACCGAACACGAGATCGGCGCGGGTCGCCGTGAACTTCTTCTCACCGGTCTTGCGGTCGCAGATGTCGTAGGAGTTCTTGCCCGTCGGCTTCCAGGTGAAGCCCATGTCGGTCAGGTTGACGAAGAAGTCGTTCGTCAGCTGGCCTTCCCGGGTGGTGAACACGCCATGCTTGGTGCCGCCATAGTTGGCGCCGAGAACGCGCATGCCGCCAAGCAGGACCGTCATTTCAGCGCCTGTGAGGCCCATCAACTGTGCACGGTCGAGCAGCATCTCTTCGGGGCTGACGACGTAGTCCTTCTTGGTCCAGTTGCGGAAGCCATCGGCCAGCGGCTCGAGCGGGGCGAAGCTTGCGGCATCCGTCTGCTCGGCGGTGGCGTCGCCACGACCTGCAGCAAACGGCACTGTGACGTCGTAACCGGCAGCCTTGGCAGCCTTCTCGACGCCGACATTGCCGGCCAGCACGATGACATCGGCGACGCTGGCGCCGAATTCCTCGGCGATCAGTTCGAGCACCGAGAGAACCTTGCCGAGACGAGCCGGCTCATTGCCTTCCCAGTCACGCTGCGGGGCGAGACGAATGCGGGCACCGTTCGCACCGCCGCGCATGTCGGACTGGCGATATGTGCGGGCGCTGTCCCAGGCGGTGGCAACCAGTTCGGCGATCGAGAGGCCGGAAGCGGCGATCTTCGCCTTGACGGCGCCGATGTCGTAGTTCTTGGCACCGGCTGGGACCGGATCCTGCCAGATCAGCTCTTCGGTCGGGGCTTCCGGGCCGATGTAGCGAACCTTCGGACCGAGATCGCGGTGGGTCAGCTTGAACCAGGCGCGAGCAAACGTGTCCTGGAAGTAGGCCGGATCCGCCATGAACTTTTCGCAGATGGCGCGGTAGGCCGGGTCGACCTTCATGGCCATGTCGGCATCTGTCATCATCGGCATGCGACGGATCGTGGGGTCGGTGGCGTCCACCGGCATGTGCTCTTCACGGATACCGATCGGCTGCCACTGCTGTGCACCAGCAGGGCTGTGCGTCAGTTCCCAGTCATAGCCGAACAGCAGTTCGAAATAGCCCATGTCGAAGACGGTCGGGTTGGCGGTCCATGCGCCTTCGATGCCCGAGGTGACAGCCAGGCTCGCCTTGCCGTTCTGGTTCGGGTTCATCCAGCCGAAGCCCTGGTTTTCTAGGTCGCCGGCTTCCGGCTCGACGCCGAGTGCCTGCGCGTCGCCATTGCCGTGTGCCTTGCCGACGGTGTGGCCACCGGCGGTCAGGGCAGCGGTTTCCTCGTCGTTCATCGCCATGCGGGCGAAGGTCTCGCGGACCTGGGCGGCAGTCGCCATCGGATCAGGCTTGCCGTTCACACCTTCCGGGTTCACGTAGATGAGACCCATCTGCACGGCGGCGAGCGGGTTTTCCATCGTGTTCGGCTTGGTCACGTCTTCGTAGCGGCTGTCGGAGGGGGCAAGCCACTGCTTTTCCGCACCCCAGTATACGTCCTTTTCCGGGCCCCAGATGTCGGGACGGCCGAACGAGAAGCCGAAGGTCTTCAGACCCATGTCTTCATAGGCAACGGTACCGGCAAAGAGGATGAGGTCGGCCCAGGAGATCTTGTTGCCGTACTTCTTCTTCAGCGGCCACAGCAGGCGGCGCGCCTTGTCGAGGCTGGCATTGTCAGGCCAGGAGTTGAGCGGAGCAAAACGGATATTGCCAGTGCCACCGCCGCCACGGCCGTCGGCCAGGCGGTAGGAGCCGGCGGAGTGCCAGGCGAGACGGATCATCAGGCCGCCGTAGTGACCCCAGTCAGCCGGCCACCATTCCTGGCTGTCGCGCAGCAGGGTCTTCATGTCGGCCTTCAGCGCTGCGGCGTCAAGCTGCTTGACGGCTTCACGGTAATCGAAGCCCTTGCCCATCGGGTCGGTCTTCGCATCGTGCTGGTGCAGGATGTCGAGGTTCAGCGCGTTCGGCCACCAGGCCATGACGGTCGCGCCGCTTTCCGTGTTCGAACCATGCATGACCGGACATTTGCCGGTGCCTTTGTTGCTCAGGGTATCCATTGTGTACCTCCTTGAAGAAACCGCTTTTCCAGGATCGAATTGCTGACACTCCCTTGAAGAGCACGTCCGCATCACAATCCGATGAACTGGCGGCAGGGCTTTGGACCGCCCCGCCTGATCAGCCGTCCGCTTGGTCCCGTGCAGGGGCAAGCTGGAGAATAGCACCACTGAGGTGGCCCCCGACGACTTCTGGAATTGTTCTAGCAAAGTGGAGCGATTAATGTAAGTTGGAAAATGTGATCAGTTCCATAGGATATGGTTATGATAAACTTCACCCTCAGGCAGCTGCGTTATTTCGAGGCGCTGGCCCGGCACGGGCATTTCGGCCGCGCGGCCGAAGCCTGCTCGATCTCCCAGCCGGCCTTATCCGTGCAGATCAAGGAGCTCGAAGAGGCCCTCGGCGCGGAGCTCTTCGAACGCGCTGCGCGGCAGCTCCGCCTCTCGGCCTTCGGGGAGGAGTTTCTGGTCAGGGTGCGCGATATCCTGCGGTCGGTCGATGAACTGGGTGATCTGGCCCGCGCCCATCGTCGGCATCTGGTGGGGCGTCTCCGCATCGGTGTCATTCCGACGGTTGCCCCCTATCTGCTGCCCGGCATGATCTCGGCGCTGACCCGTGACAATGCCGATCTCGACATCCATGTCCGTGAAACAGTCACGCCGAAACTCCTGCAGGAACTGTCGGAGGGCCGCCTGGACACGGCGATCGTCGCCTTGCCGGTCTCCGAGCCATCGCTCACCGAGATGCCCCTGTTCGAGGAGAACTTCGTGCTCGTCCGCCCCAGGGCGGACGCCGACAAGCCCGTCCCCAGCAGCGACATGCTGCGCGAAATGCGCCTGCTGCTGCTGGAAGAGGGGCATTGCTTTCGCGAACAGGCGCTTTCCTTCTGCGACATGGGGTCAGTGCGTCCGCGCGAGATCCTGGATGGCAGCTCGCTCTCGACGCTGGTCCAGATGGTCGGCGCCGGGATCGGTGTCACGCTGATCCCCGAAATCGCCATGCCGGTCGAAACACGCTCAGCCGATGTTTCCATCGCCCGCTTCGAGGACCCGCAGCCCTCGAGAACAATCGGCATGATCTGGCGCAAGACGAGCCCGATCGCCAAGCAATTGACGGAAGTCTCCGACGTGGTTCGCAAGGCCGCCGCCGATTTCGGCGTCAGTTTGCCTTGAGCGTTTCCCGCGGATGGCGGCCGAAGAAGGATGCATAATCACCGGAGAAACGCCCGAGGTGGAAGAAGCCCCAGCGCGTGGCAGCCCGGGTCACGGTCAGGCCACGAGACCGCGCCCTGAGATCACGGTGAACGCCGTTCAACCGCGCCATCCGGTACCATCGATCAGGGGCTTGTCCGAATGCGGCGAGCGTTGCCTCCGCAACCTCGCTCTGTGCAAGGGACCAGCGTTCGCAGAGCGCTCCGAAGGTCTCGGGGATATCGTCCACTTCAAGGAGCGCGCGTTCGAGTTGGCTGACAAGGTCGATCGCAGCAGACCGGCTGATCCTTTGGCTGGGCGAGGGTGCAAAAGCACCGGCACAGCTTGAAAGGCGCATCAGGAGAACCTCCTCCAGCGCAGCCGCCGCTGATGTGTCGAGCCCACCGCCAGTCCGCGCTTGACCGAGGAGGCAAAGAAGCCAGTCGCGCAGAAATTCGTCCTCCGGCCGCAGCCTTCTCGACTGGATGACGGATTCTTTCGCATTGAGAGCGAGCAGAGAGGCCGGCATTTCCACATGCAGGAGTTCACTGCCACTGCCGGGCGCGACAAGCAGACGGGTCAGCCCTTGCCGCATGGCGATGACGGCCTCCGTCTCACACCGGCCATCGACGCGCCAACCGCCCTCTGATCGAAGCGGGAAGAACAGCGACACGCGCCCACCGGGACTGATCGTCTCCTGGCCGATCGGAAGATTGATGCGGTCGCGCATGATGGTGACCTGTCCGATCGACAGCGTTTCCGACACCGCCGCATAGCGGCCCCGCCCCAACTGGTTGCTGGCGATCTGCCATCCTCCGACGGCGCCCGCCTGTTCGGTCACGTCGTCGAACGCCTGGCTCCAATAGGACCATGCAGCTCCTGCCCAATTATTGAGCGTATCCCCTGAAGGGACCTGGATAGAGTGCCCCATGCGCTTCACCTAGTTTGTATGTCTTGCGAACAAAGGAGGAGTTCTCATGAAATCGAAACTAGCCTGTTCTGTCGGCCTCGCGCTGTCAATCTCGTCCACCGCCATGGCGGCCGAACCGTCGCGCTGGGAGACGCCGACGATGATCAACGGCCGGGCCGCCATGCTCATGCCGGAACTGAATTACCTGACTTTCCAGCACATGGATCAGCTTTTCGCCACGCGGCCTGTGGCGGCGGGGGACACCAAGAGAGAATTGCCGCGCGACGAGCGCGACATCGGCAACAGCTTCGTCTTCGAAGGCAAGGAGCAGGGGCTGGTGGCGTTCCTCGAAAGCACGGCAACGAACGCGCTGCTGGTCATCAAGGATGGGAAGATCGTCAAGGAGATCTACCGTAACACCAGCGGTGAGCAGACCCGTTTCATGTCCTTTTCCATGGCCAAGTCCATGCTGGCGACCATGATCGGCATCGCGATATCCGAAGGCAAGATCAAGGGCGTCGACGACAAGGTCGTCAATTACCTACCCGACTGGAAGGGAACGGCCTACGCCGATGTCACGATCCTCAATCTCCTGCGCATGCGCTCCGGCATCGACTGGAAGGAGATCTACGAGTTCGGCAGCGAGACCCAGCTCACCAAGGTCCACGACAATTCTCTGGTCGGCTACAAGTACCGCTGGTGCGACTATGCGCGCAACGAGGCAAAGCCGCTGAACGAACAGGGAAGCACCTTCAACTACTCGACCCTCGATACGTCCGTTCTCGGCTGCGTTCTGGAAGCCGCGACCGGCATGAAGGGCGCGGACTATATGAGCGAAAAGATCTGGAAGCCGGCTGGCATGGAAGCGCAGGCCTTCTATGTGCTGGACGGTTCGGACGCAGTTGGTCGCGAATTCTATGGTGCCGGCTTCAATGCCACCCTTCGCGACTACGGCCGGTTTGGCCTGATGATGCTGGAAAACGGCAAGGTCGGGGAAACGCAGGTCGTCCCGCAAGACTGGGTCGAAGCCTCGACCGTTGCGCCCGCCGATTCCGCGGTGGTCGATCCTGAGGTGGGCTATGGCTATGGGTACCAGTGGTGGACGATCAGCGGCTCGGACGCCTATTCCGCCGTCGGCCTCTACAATCAGTTCACCTATGTCGATCGGTCGAACAACCTCGTGATCGTCAAGCTCGCAGCCCCCGCGAGCCCGCTCGGCTACGAGCGCGAGAACCTGGACTTCTTCAAGCGCATCTCGGAAACGCTCGCGACGAAATAAGAGTCCAGCACTCCAATGCCAAAGGGTCGGCTGCCGCCAGATGGCTGCAGCCGACCCTTTTCTTTTCAATCCGTGAACTGCGCCGGCTTCCCGGCGCAGCAGATGTCGCGATGCCTATCAGACCGCCTCTGCCTTCGGCGTCTCGGCGTGTTCGGCAGCCTCCTCGGCGGGGATCCTGAACCAGGCAACGTAGAGTGCCGGCAGGAAGAGGAGCGTCAGCACGGTGCCAACCACGATGCCACCCATCATGGCATAGGCCATGGGACCCCAGAAGACCTCACGCGAGATGGGGATCAGGGCCAGCGTCGCCGCCGCTGCCGTCAGCATGATCGGCCGCATGCGATGTTCCGTTGCCTCGACGACGGCGCGCCAGGGCGGCATGCCCTCGCTTCTCAACTGCTCGATCTGGACAACCAGGATGACCGAGTTTCGGATCAGGATGCCGACCAGCGCCAGAATGCCGAGGATCGCAACAAAGCCCATCGGCGCATTGCTGAGCAACAGTGCCGCCACGACACCGATCAGCGCCAGCGGAGCGACAGCGAAGACCAGGAACAGGCGGCTGAAGCTCTGCAGCTGGATCATCAGGATCGTTGCCATGGCAAACAGCATCAACGGAGCAACGGCGATGATCGGCCCCTGAGATTCGGCACTGGATTCGACCGAACCGCCGATTTCGACCGTGTAACCAACGGGCAGCGTCTTGATGAAAGCCTCGACCTGCGGCTTCAACTCTTCGACGATGGTCGCTGGCTGGGTAGACCCGATAACGGCCGCCTTGACGGTGATCGTCGGAATGCGGTCACGCCGCGCGATCAAGGGCTGTTCGAGTTCGTAGCGGAACTTGGCCACTGCCGACAACGGCACGGAATTGCCGCTGGAGCTCGGAAGCTGCAGGTTCTTCAGCGTTTCGATCGAGCCACGTTCGGAATCCTGGGCCCGCCCGATGACGTCGATGAGGTAGATGTTATCCTTGACCTTGGTCGCCGACGATCCTTCCACGATCCCGTTGATGCCATTGGCGATATCGCGGGAGGAGATGCCGAGCTGACGGGCCTTGTCCTGCAGCACGTCGATCTTGACCACGCGTGTGGGCTCGTTCCAGTCGAACGTCATGTTGGTCAGTTCGGCATGGCTGTTGACGATCGCGCCGAATTCACGCGCGAGGTCACGGACCTTCTGGATATCGGGTCCAGCGACACGATACTGGACCGGCTTGCCGACTGGCGGGCCGATATCGAGCAGCTTCACGAAGGCATCCGTTCCGGGGAAGGTCTTCGAAAGGTAGTCCTGCAGATCCGCCCGCACGCGATCTCGCGCTTCGAGATCCTTGGTCACGATCACGACCTGTCCCATCCAGGCGGCCGGAGTCGAGACGTCATAGGACAGGATGAAACGTGGTGCGCCTTCGCCGACATAGCTCGACCAGTGGTCGATATCGGGATTGCCGACCAGCTTTTCCTTCTCGAATTGGGAGATCTGGCGATTGGTCTCGGCAATCGTGCTGTTTTGCGGCAGTTCCCAGTCGACGATCAGTTCGACGCGATCCGATGCCGGGAAAAACTGCTGCTGCACGAGGCTCATGCCACCGATCGAAACCGCGAAGGTCACGACGGTCGCAAGGATCGTCATCCAGCGCCAGCGCATGGCAAGTGCGAGAAGCCACGCGAAGATGCTGGCGAAGCGGCCCTTCGTTTCGTGGTGAGACTTCATGGTCTTCGGCAGGATCGTCACACCGAGCAGCGGTGTGAAGAGAACGGCAACCACCCAGGACACGATCAACGATACGGCGATGACGACGAACAGCGTGAAGGTGAACTCGCCGGCAGCGCTGTTGTTGAGGCCGATCGGGATGAAGCCCGCGACCGTGACCAGCGTTCCGGTCAGCATCGGGAAGGCGGTGGAGGTATAGACATGCGTCGCCGCACTCCGAAGCGTATCGCCGGCCTCCAGACGAGAGACCATCATCTCGACGGCAATCATGGCGTCGTCGACCAGCAAACCGAGCGCGATGATCAAGGCCCCGAGCGAAATGCGCTGCAGCGAGATGCCTGTGTATTCCATGAAGACGAAGGTGATGGCGAGCACCAGCGGAATGGAGATCGCAACCACCAGTCCGGCCCTGACGCCAAGGCTGATGAAGCTGATGGCCAGAACGATGACGATCGCCTCGAACAGGGCCGTGGTAAAGCCCGAGACGGCCTCCTCGACCACCGCCGGCTGGTCGGACACGCGCTCGACATTGACGCCGATCGGCAGGTCGGCGACGACCCGGTCGAGCTGGGCGTCGAGCTGTTCGCCGAAGGTCAGCAGGTTGGAACCCGTTTTCATGCCGATGGCGAGACCAATCGCGGGCTCGCCCTTGAACCGGAAGAGCGACGATGGCGGGTCGACATAACCGCGCTTGATCGTCGCGATGTCAGTGAGCGGGAAGAAGCGATCATTGATCCGCAGGTTGATCGCTTTCAGGCTCTCCTCGGAGGTGAACTGGCCGCTGACGCGCAACGCAATCCGCTCGGCACCCGCCTCGACCACACCCGATTGCGTGACGGCGTTCTGGGCCTGGAGCGTATCGATGATCTGCTGTTGGTCGATCCCGAGCGCTGCGATCTTACGCGTGGAGAATTCGAGATAGATCACCTCGTCCTGCGCCCCGATAACGTCGATCTTGCCGACATTCGGAACGGTCAGCAGCTTGGCGCGGGCATCTTCGACGAGATCGCGCATCTGGCGTTGGCTAAGGCCATCCGAGGTGAAGGCGTAAATATTGCCGTAGACGTCACCGAAGCTGTCGTTGAAGAAAGGCCCCAGCACACCGCTTGGCAGGTTGCCCTGGATGTCCGCGACCATGTTGCGGACCCGGACCCAGTTCTCCGTGACTTCGCTGGCTCTCGTGGACGACAGGAGCTCGACGAAGATCGTGGTCTGGCCGGCCTTGGTCACACTCTTCGTGTAATCGAGCGCATCGAGTTCCTCGAGCTTCTTCTCGATCCGGTCGGTGACCTGCAGGGTCACCTCCTCGGCAGAGGCGCCCGGCCATTGCGCATTTATGATCATCGTCTTGATCGTGAATGCCGGATCTTCCTCACGCCCCAGGTTCAGGTAGGAAAAGGTCCCGGCCAACACGAAGACGAGCATAAAGTACCAGACGAGCGAACGGTGTTCGAGCGCCCAATCGGAGAGGTTGAAGGATTTCACTGGGTCATCTCCTGATCGACGCGGATGGACTGGCCTTCTTCGAGACTGTTGACGCCGGCAGTGACGATACGGTCACCGGCCTCCACACCGGAAACCACGGCGACGCTGCCGCCGGCAGCCGGAGCTTCTTCGATGGTCACGGCGCGCGAGGCGACCGTCTTGCTCGCCGGATCGACGATCCAGACGGAGGTCTTGTTATCTTGGGTCCTGATGGCCGAGGCGGGCAGGCGAATGGCGGGTGCCGTTCCATTGCTGCTCGTTGCCGTGATAACGGAACCGAGCCGCATGACATCGGGCGGATCGATAAGGGTCAGTTTCGTGCGATAGGTGCGCGTGATCGCATCGGCCTGCGGCGCGATTTCGCGGACTACGGCCTTCGCGCGCAGTGTCGGGTAGAGTTGCAGGGCCACCTCGAAAGGCGCGCCCGCCTGCAAGCTTGCGCCCAGCGCTTCTGGAACGTCGATGACGGCGTCACGCACCTCCGGCCGAGCAACCGTTGCGATCGCCTGGCCGGCCGAGACGACCTGGCCGATCTCTGCGGACGTCGACGTCACCACGCCGTCGAACTCGGCGATGAGCTGCGCATAGCCGAGTTGCTCGGTTGCTTTGCCCAGATTGGCCTTGGCCTTGGCGACCGCCGCTTCGGCGGTCTTCAGCTCCAGTTGCGCCGTCTCATAGGCTGCCTTGGCGCCGGACTGCCTTTCGAACAGCGTCTTCTGGCGCTGCTCGGTGGTGATGGCATTGGCCAGTTGCGCCTCGCTGTTGGCGAGATCGGACTGGGCGCTCTTGACGGCGAGTTCGAGCGCCAGCGGATCGATCGCCGCGAGCACGTCACCCTTCTTGACGAGATCGCCTGTCTGGACGTTGCGCGCAACGACCCTGCCGAGGATGCGGAAGCCGAATTCGGTCTCGACGCGGGCCTCCACAGTTCCCGACAGCGACAGCTGAACGGCAGGCTCCACCTGGGCGACGAGGGAGAGTACAGGGCGGGGAGAGGTGGCCTCAGGCTCCTGCTCGCCTTGGCAAGCCGTAAGAGCGCTGCCGGCCAGGAGGAGCATGGCGAGTTTCGAGAGCTTGTTCATTGGCCTGCTCCCTCAAATGCCACGACTTCGCCGTTGCTGATGAACTTGTTGCCGCTCGTCACGACGATGTCTCCCGGTGTAATGCCCGAGCTGACGGAGAGATATCCGTTGCCATAAGTGATGATATCGACCGGACGCAGCGAGGCCTTCGACGTCTTTGGATCCACGACCCAAACGGCCGTGCGGCCCGCATCCGAGGCAATCGCAGACCAGGGAAGTCGGATTGCCGTCACCGGCTTATAGCGCGCCACCGCAATGACGGGGCTTCCAAGGCTGACCTTTGCGCCTTCTTCAACGCTGAACTTGACCCGGATCGTGCCGGTGCTGCGGTCGATGGTCGGTGAAATCTCGCGCAATGTCCCCTTCAGCGGATCGCCGCCGCTGAGCGGCACGATGTCGACCTCGCTCTCGAACTCACGACCGAAGCCGAGCAGTAGCGATTCATCAACATTGAAGACGGCGTCCCGCGGTCCATCCTGGGCGAGCGTGAAAATCAATTGCGCGGCCTGTGCGACCTGGCCCACTTCGGCATTGCGCGTGGTAATCACCCCGTCCGCATCTGCCTTCAATTCTGTCTGGGCAAGCGTGTCGCGGGCCGTGTCGGCCTGTGCCTGCGCCGAATCGACCGTCGCCTTTGCCCGCAGCAGTGCTTCTCGCGCTTCATCCAGCGCCGCCTGCGTCGAAACACCCGTGGTAAAGAGACTTTCCTGGCGTTCCAGCGCCTGCTGCGCCTGGGTGCGTTGGGCCTCGGCAGATTGCAGCGAGGCGAGTGCGACCTGCAGATCGGCCTCCTGCTCTTCGGCATCCATACGCGCCAAGACCTGACCCGCCTCGACCTTGTCGCCGACATCGGCCAGGCGTTCGGTGATCCGTCCGCTGATCCGGAAAGACAATTCCGACTGGACGCGGGCGTTGATCTCGCCTGTGCTGGTAATACTCTCCGACCAGGGCTCCGCCTTCACTGTGACGGTTTCTACCAGTCTGGCGGGCTTTTTGGCGGCCTCTTCGGTGGGAGCGCAGGCAATAAGGGAGGCGCAGGAGCACGCCACCATCAGGATTGAACGGAACCGTCGCATGGATGCCCCTTGAAGTTTGATGGTTCAGAGCTATATTTGAATGACCGGTTAGTCAATGAATTTTTGCGCAGGCTGCGGAACAAGGTATATTGATGCTGAACGAAAAGAAGTTAACGAGGGCCGCGCAAAAGGCGCTTCGACCCAAACAAATCCTCGATGCTGCCTTCGAAGAGTTTGTCGCCCATGGCTTCACCGCGACCCGGGTCGAAGATATCGCCGACCGGATAGGGGTGACCAAGGGTACAATCTACGTCTATTTCCCGACGAAGGAGGATCTCTTCTCGGCGATGATTGCGCATATTTCGGTGCCGCTCGAAGAGCTTCTCCGCAATATGGAGACGCTCAAAGGCGGCTATGCCGAGCGTCTGCGGTCTTTTCTGCTTCTCGCCTATGATCGCATCACCCAGGACCGCCGGGCTCGGGAACTCCTCCGATTCGTCATCTCCGAAGGCGCGCGGTTTCCGCAGGTCATCGACATGCACCACGCAGAACTGATCGATCCCCTCATCGCGTGTACGCAAAGACTTCTGGCAGAAGGTGTGGCGGCTGGCGAGTTCCGGGATTGCGAAGGCGCCAACGCCGAAATCATCGTCGCCCCGATCCTGGCGCTGATGATGGACCACCTGATCTTCGACGGCCGACGCTCCATCGACCTCTCCGCTTATGTGAGATCCCATCTCGATCTGGTGTTCTACGGCCTCTCTCCGCGAGAGGCATGAGGGCGGGAACGGGTCGTTCCGAGAGATCGCGGGACGCACGCGGTAGATTCGCCAACGGCTACGATATGTCGCTAGTCAAGTGTGTCGGCGGGGAGGGGTGGTAAGAATGGTGCTGCTAGAGAGATTTGAACTCTCGGCCTCTCCCTTACCAAGGGAGTGCTCTACCCCTGAGCTATAGCAGCATCTGGCGGGCGACGCATGTGGTCGGCCCGGAACGAGGCGCCTATTGCCATAGAGTTTCGGACAGCGCAAGCCGTAAAGCGTTTGTGTGGCCAAGTTTTGTGACGGGGGCGGAAGGGACTTTTCGATTTTTATCCGATCGGATATCACGCGCTCATGACAAATGACCCGGAAAACAAGGGCGAAGCGGACGAAGGCCGGCTCGAAGGCGCGCCGCTCGCCGATCGTGGAAAACGTGCGCTGTCCGATGCCGAACAGCGGCGGCGCGAACGCGCGGCGGCCAAGCTCAGGGAAAATCTCGCCCGTCGCAAGCAGCAGTCGCGGGCGCGGCGAGCCGGTGAGGCCGAAGACGGCGTGGGGCTGCCGGCGGCGCAGGCGACTTCGGTGGAGCCTGCTGCGGAAGGCGAGGGCGGTGATCGGGATGTGAGCAATGCCGATCCTGCCGCAAATTCGTCCAAACCCGGTGATTAACCGAGCGTTGCAGCGTCAATTGAACCCTCTGTACTTTTCGTCTAAAGAGCCAGCCTCGCCGGATTGGCTTCCCCTCACACCTTCTCAAGGAAAGGCGGGCATTTCTCGCCCGTATCGCAGGCTCTCATGGATCGCATCAGGATTGTTGGTGGCAATGCGTTGAACGGGATCATCCCGATCTCGGGCGCCAAGAACGCAGCGCTTCCCCTGATGATCGCCTCGCTTTTGACGTCTGATACGCTGACGCTCGAAAACGTGCCGCATCTGGCAGACGTCGAAGGCCTGATCCGCATTCTCGGCAACCACGGCGTCGACATCGCCGTCAACGGCCGCCGCGAACATCAGGACGGTTCCTATTCGCGCACCGTGCATTTCACATGCCGCACCGTGGCCGATACCACCGCACCTTACGAACTGGTCTCGAAGATGCGCGCCAGCTTCTGGGTCATCGGCCCGTTGCTTGCCCGCGAAGGCCAGGCCCGAGTCTCGCTGCCGGGCGGTTGCGCCATCGGCACGCGTCCGGTCGATCTCTTCATCGAGGGCCTGACGGCACTCGGCGCCGAGATGGAAATCGACGGCGGCTACATCAATGCCAAGGCGCCGAAGGGCGGCCTGATCGGCGCCCGCTACACCTTCCCGAAAGTCTCCGTCGGCGCGACGCATGTCATGCTGATGGCGGCTTCGCTCGCCCGCGGCACGACCGTGATCGGCAACGCCGCTCGCGAGCCTGAGGTCGTCGATCTCGCCAACTGCCTGAACGCCATGGGCGCGAAGATTTCGGGCGCTGGCACCTCCACCATCACGATCGAGGGTGTCACCAGCCTCTCCGGCGCGCGTCACCGCGTTCTGCCGGATCGCATCGAGACCGGCACCTATGCCATGGCTGTCGCCATGACCGGCGGCGACGTGACGCTGTCGGGCACCGACATCACGCTCCTCGACACCGCGATTGAGGCAATCCGTCGCGCCGGTGCCGAAGTCTCGGCCGTCGAGGGCGGCATCCGCGTCATCGGCCATGGCGATCAGATCCGCCCGGTCGATATCGTGACCGAACCTTTCCCGGGCTTCCCGACCGACCTGCAGGCGCAGTTCATGGGTCTGATGACCCGTGCGAACGGCGTCTCGCATGTCACCGAGACGATCTTCGAAAATCGCTTCATGCATGTGCAGGAACTGGCCCGCCTCGGCGCCAAGATCACGCTCTCCGGTCAGACGGCTCGCATCGAAGGCGTGACCCGCCTGCGTGGCGCCCCTGTCATGGCAACCGACCTGCGTGCCTCGGTTTCGCTTGTCATCGCGGGCCTTGCCGCCGAAGGCGAGACCATGGTCAGCCGCGTCTATCACCTCGATCGCGGTTTCGAGCGCCTGGAAGAAAAGCTCACCCGCTGCGGCGCCATTGTCGAGCGTATCAGCGACTGAGCCACGGCTCTGCCGCACTCTTTCGCAGCGATACGGGGCGAAAAGTCTTTTTGCCCCGTTGCCACTGGACAAGCCGCAACCTATGTCGAAAACATGAAATTCGACGGGCACCGCCGAAAGGCGATACTGTGAGGTGACATGACGGACTTGAAACTGCTGGCGCTCGATCCCGATGATCTCTCGATCATCTCGGCCCATATGCAGGACGCCGTGTTCAAGGTCGGCGATCTGAACTTCTCGGCCCGCTCGGGTCTTTTCTCGCTGGCGGCCAATCGCTTTGTCTGGGAAAAGGCAGCGCGTGCGTCGAAGAGCTTCGAGCGCCGTCGTGCGGCCCTCAGCTTCAAGCGCGTCGAGGCAGTTCGCTCGATCGGTTTTGATCGCAGCAAGGCCGACGAAGTGATGAGCCTTCTCGCGATCCGTTACGTACCGAAGGGAGAGGGGCCTGATGGTGTGGTCGAACTGCTGCTCGCCGGTGGCGGCACCATCGCGCTGGAAGTGGAATGCATCGAGGCCCAACTGGCGGATACAGGCGGTGCCTGGGAAACGACGACACGGCCGGAACACGAGGCTGGCTGACAAGGCTAGCTCACGGGGCTGGCTGATGAGGCCGAGCGGCGCGCAATCGTCGCGGGTTGATTGAATTGAGACTGCTTGAGAGGGAATACGGGGCGTGGCAATCTGGCTGGATCAGGCATCGGGAGATTTCGAGGCGCGTTTTGCGGCCTTCCTGACGACCAAGCGTGAAGTCTCCGACGACGTCAACGATGTCGTGCGCAAGATCATCGACGACGTGCGCGCGCGTGGCGATGCGGCACTCGCCGACTATTCCAGACGTTTCGACGGCGTGGATTTTTCGACCGTTTCCATGCGGGTGACGGATGAAGAGATTGCAGCGGCACTCGCCTCCACCGCGCCTGAGCTGATTGACGCCCTGAAGCTTGCCGCCGAGCGTATCGAGCGCCATCACGCCCGCCAGACGCCGAAGGACGACATCTACGAAGACGCGATCGGCGTTGGCCTCGGTTCGCGCTGGACGGCGATCGATGCCGTCGGCCTCTACGTGCCGGGTGGTACGGCAAGCTATCCGAGCTCGGTGCTGATGAATGCGCTGCCGGCCAAGGTGGCAGGCGTTCCGCGCGTCGTCATGGTCGTGCCGGCAACCGGTGGCGCCATCAACCCGACGGTTCTGGCTGCCGCCAGTATTGCCGGCGTCACAGAGATCTATCGCATCGGTGGCGCCCAGGCCGTTGCAGCCCTTGCCTATGGCACGGAGACCATCGCCCCTGTCGCCAAGATCGTCGGCCCGGGCAATGCCTATGTCGCGGCGGCCAAGCGCCACGTCTTCGGGACCGTCGGCATCGACATGATCGCCGGTCCCTCCGAAGTTCTCATCATTGCCGACAAGGACAACGACCCGGATTGGCTGGCGGCCGACCTTCTCGCCCAGGCGGAACACGATCCCGGTGCCCAGTCGATTGTCATCACCGATGACCGCGCACTCGGCGAAGCGGTGGAAGCGGCTGTTGAACGGCAGCTGAAATCCCTGCCGCGTGCCGAGACGGCATCGGCCAGTTGGCGCGATTTCGGCGCGATCATCATGGTCGAGAAGCTTGAGGATTCGATACCTCTGGCCAACCGCATCGCCGCCGAACATCTGGAACTGGCCGTCGATGATCCGGAACCCCTGATCGAGGGCATCCGAAATGCTGGCGCAATCTTCGTCGGTCGCCATACGCCGGAAGTGATCGGCGACTATGTCGGCGGTTCGAACCATGTTCTGCCGACGGCGCGATCCGCACGCTTCTCCTCGGGGCTGGGGGTGCTGGACTATGTCAAGCGCACCTCGATCCTGCGGCTCGGGCCGGAGCAGTTGCGCAAGCTGGCACCGGCGGCAATTGCGCTCGCGAAATCGGAAGGGCTCGAAGCCCATGCCCGCTCCGTCGCCATTCGCCTCAATCTCGGGGACTAGCACATGGCGGCGGGCGACTTCCGGCTCTCAGATGTCGTGCTGGACGAGACCATCGGGCGCTCGACCCCCGATGTCGAGCATGAGCGGGCGGTCGCCATCTTCGACCTGATCGAGGAAAACATGTTTGAGCCGGCAGGCCATCCTGGCGGCCCATACCATCTCTTTCTGTCCTTGATGGATCGCAAGCTCGTCTTCTCGATCAAGACGGAAGCCGGCGAGGATGTCGCCGTGCATATCCTGTCGCTGACGCCCTTGCAGCGGATCATCAAGGACTACTTCATGATCTGCGAAAGCTATTACGAGGCGATCCGCTCTTCGACGCCGTCGCAGATCGAAGCCATCGACATGGGCCGTCGCGGCATCCACAACGACGGTTCCCAGACGCTGATGGACAGGCTCTCTGGCAAGATCAAGATCGACTTCGATACGGCACGCCGCCTCTTCACCCTGGTCTGCGTTCTCTATTGGCGGGGCTAGGATCGATGAGCGAGGGCGCAGACGACAGCCGCCGTCCGTCGCGGCCCGGCGCGATCCTCTTCATGTGCGGCCAGAACGTCATCCGCAGCCCCATGGCCGAGACGATTGCAAGACAGGCCCTGCCGTCCGGCACCTGGGTTGCCTCTGCGGGGGTGAAGAAGGGCGAGCGCGATCCCTTCGTGGATGTCGTGCTCGACGAGATCGGCCTGTCGCTCGGCCGCCGCCAGCCCCAGACGCTGGAGGATATGGAAGACGACTACTTCGACCTCGTGATTACTCTCACCCCCGAAGCCCATCACGCAGCGCTCGAATTGACTCGGTCTTCCGCGGTCGAGGTGGAATACTGGCCGATGCCGGATCCGACGGTCGAGACCGGCAGCCGCGAGCAGCGGCTTTCCGCCTATCGCGACGTGCGGGACCGCCTGACGAAGCTGATCCGCGACAGGCTGGTTCTCGCGCCGGATTAGCGGCGGTTTTGCCCCTCTTGAAACAAATTCCAAAAGCCGAATCTACAAGGTTCACAAATGCCGGGCGATTGTGTAGTTTCCGCCCACATTTTCGGGGCCCTTCGCGCGCCCCGCTTTAAAACCCCAGGAAAGACAACCGCTCTATGGCAAAAGAAGAAGTCCTCGAATTCCCCGGCGTCGTTACCGAATTGTTGCCGAACGCCACCTTCCGCGTAAAGCTCGAAAACGAACACGAAATCATTGCCCACACCGCCGGCCGCATGCGCAAGAACCGTATCCGCGTTCTCGCCGGTGACAAGGTTCTGGTCGAGATGACCCCTTACGACCTGACCAAGGGCCGTATCACCTACCGCTTCAAGTAAGCCTTAGGCCAAAAGCTGAGGCTTGAGGAGCGCGTTCGGATGGAATTGAGACAGAAGCTGATTTTGGCCTCCGGGTCGCCGCGCCGCGTGGATCTCCTCAAGCAGGCGGGCATCGAGCCCGCACGCCTGATGCCGATGGATCTCGACGAGACGCCGAAGAAATCAGAACATCCGCGCACGCTCGCCCGCCGCCTGTCCGCAGACAAGGCCGGCGCTGCCTACCAGCAGGTTCGCAAGGATCTGACCTGGGGCGGAAGCTACATCATCGCCGCCGACACCGTGGTCGCGGTCGGGCGCCGCATTCTGCCCAAGGCAGAACTGATGCAGGAGGCTTCCTCGGCGCTGCATCTGCTCTCGGGCCGCAGCCACTGGGTGTTCACCGGCGTCTGCCTGATCGCCCCTGATGGCAAGCTGCGCCAGAAGATCGTCGAGACCAAGGTCCGCTTCAAGCGCCTCTCCGGCTATGACATCGAATGCTACCTCGCCTCTGGCGAATGGCGCGGCAAGGCCGGTGCCTATGCCATCCAGGGCATAGCCGGCAGCTTCGTCCAGAAGATCGTCGGCTCCTACACCAATGTCGTCGGCCTGCCACTCTTCGAGACGTTGCAGATGCTCTCAGGCGAGGGCTATGACGTGCATACGGGCTGGACGGAGGGCTGACCATGGCGGAAGGAGACGAACAGCGGACCGCCAAGGTCGAGCCGCTGCGCAAGGCACTGCCTTGCCCCGAATGCCGTCGCCCCTCGACGCGCGAGAACTATCCCTTCTGCTCGGACCGCTGCCGCAATCTCGACTTGTCGCGCTGGCTGAAGGGTTCCTATGCCATTCCCGTGGCAGACGATGAAGCCAAGGCCGACGACGACTACCGCGACTGACGGCTCCAGCGCCCGGAAAGCCGGTCGTCCATCCTCTGCGATCCCCTTGTTCCCGCTCACCTTTCTGCGATTTTCACATCTTCTTCAAAAAAGTGGCTGAAGGCGCTGGACATGGCCGAACAAGATGTTATAACCCCGCTCGCTCCCGGGGAAATACCCCGGCGGTCTTGAAACAAAGACCGGCAGGCTTCGAAAAAAGCCGGGATGCCCGGATAGCTCAGTTGGTAGAGCAGCGGATTGAAAATCCGCGTGTCGGTGGTTCAAATCCGCCTCCGGGCACCATTTTTATTCAGCAAAACTCGTACGCATGATGTTTTCGGTGATTGGCACCGATGCCTCACAGCTGTTCCCATCAACGTGTATGACGGTCAGTCTCGACCCCAAACAAGAAGGCCGGTCTGCCTGAGCAAACCGGCCTGGTCGTCTGGAATTCAGAGCTTTAGCCGCTCAGAGCGGTGGCGGCGAGATCTTTGGCAAGACGAAGTCTTCGCCGAGCAGGTGCAGCCACAGGCGCTCCAGGATGTAACCATAGACCGTCACGCCGGATACGGTGTATTTCAGCATGGTGCTGAGCGCCTCAGGCGAGATCGCGGCCACGCGCTTGTTGCGGACCGCGAAGATCGCGCCGTACGAGAAGACGCCGATCGAGTGCTGGTCTGCCTTGGCGGCCAGTTCATCGAGCTTTGCAAGGCGCAGGAAATGTGCGGCGATGTTGGTACCGTCAGGCAGTCCGCCATGAATGACACGGTAAACATTGCCCATGCCCCAGGCACCTTGGTCGACGAAGTCGATCGGGCCCCATGTCAGCAGGGAGAAGCGCTCTACCCGCACCCTTGGGCGCCCGAACAGGCCGCGCTGGTATTCGGCCAGAAGCGTGGTCGGCGGGACCATTTTGTCCTCAAGCCACTGCCAGGACATGGGCTGCAAGTCCTGCCAATGCTTCCAGGTATGCAGAAGATTGATGAAGTCAGGGCTGTGCTCGAAGGGGTCGCCCTGGGCATAGACGGTGAAATCGTCGTTATCCTCGGTCTCATTCAGCATGTGATTGAGATAGGTTTCCGACTCCCGGCCCACATTCGGACGGTCGATGATCCGCGTGGCACGCTGGATGATCTCCGGAGAGGTTATCGGTTCGCCTTTGTTGTAGATCACGACTTCGAAGTCGTCCGGGATCAGCTTGATCCACTCCAACGGTTCCGAGTAGCGGGCGAGTATCACGCGATTCATGAAAGGCCTCCGGTTATCGAGGCACCTGAGCGGAAGCTTCTCTAGCCCAACTGCACGGATAGCAGCCCTTTCAGTCCCCAACAGCCGTAGTGCATCAGCAATCTTGTGCGTGGCTTGAACGGTCGAGCAACTGCCGACGCTTTCAGCTGACTATGACATCAGCGGCGGCCCTGCCGGACATGAAGGCCTGGTTGGACCAAAGGTAGTCCCACTCGCCGAAGCGCCCTGCCAGGGCGACTCCCTGACTTTCTACCCACTCGCGCACGGTATTGCGGCGTTCCTCCATCCCGAGATCGAAGACGACATTGCCGAAGGGAAGGTGCTTGTGGTGGGTGAGAACGATTTCGTCACGTTCCGCAAGCCCCATGGTCTCCACCGTCTGCAAGCAGTGTTCGATCAGCGCATCGGGGGACAGGCCATGCTGCATCCGGTGTGAGGAATAGATTTCGAACTGCAGCGAGGAATGGCCTTCCGGCGCATTGTGCGGGGACTTGATGCTCGGCGAATAGGCCCGGGACGCGAGAATGTCGGTATCGTAGATGTAGAACCACAGGCTCGGCGAAACGCGTGGTTTCCGAAAGCCGATCGAAACGATGTCGATGGACGTGGCAAACAGCGTATCCGCAAGCGCGCGGATATCCGGCGGCACATCCGTCATGATCTGGATCAGCAGCGGCAGGGGCATGGTTGAGATCATCCGCCCGTACTGCTGGACTTCGCCATTTTCGAAGCGGACGCTGCGGCTCCGATTGTCGATCTCGACCGCTTTCATGTGTGTCCGGACGTCAACTGTTTCGAGAAGCGGGGTGAGAAACGCCCGGTAGCCACCCCGTTCCGGATACCGCATCGTGGAGACGTAGTAGGTGTTGGGTGGGTTTTCGGAGACCGCTCCCAGCACGACCTCGCGCAGATCCGCGCGGCGCATGCGGTTGCCGATCCAGCCGGTTCCCAGTTCCGCAGCGTCAAGGGTCCAGTATTTCCTTGTGTATCGCAAAGGCCAGCGCTCGGCGATCTTGGCGCCGTACTGGTTATAGAGCCAGTCGCGATAGTTTTCGATGGGTGCGTCCGCTGAAACCTGCGCCAGATGATGGGCGAGATCGACCACCAGGTCGGCCTTCTCGTCAGCGGCCAAGGGATACATGTTGTTCTGCACGGGATGCGGGATCCATAGTCCCCCGTCCCAGTTCAGCGAACGCGCCTCATGGCTGAGATAGGGCGTGCGGTCGAATATTTCGCGCACCTCCGGCTCGGACGCAAAGGACAGATGCACGGCATTGTCGAAGGTCCAGCTTCCCTCCGGCGTCTCAAGCGTGAAACTGTCCAGCAGGCCACCGGGACGCGAGGCTGCCTCGAAGAGAGGAGCCCTAAGACCATGCTCCCGCAGGCGCGCAGACGCTGCCAGCCCGGCAATTCCGGCTCCAAGAATGATCACCTCGTGGTCTGGCTTCATGGAGCCGCCTTTTCCTGTTCCAGCAGTGTCTGCACGTAAGCGCTCAGGGCCACGTCCCACTCCGGCATCCGGTTCAAGCCCAGGAGGGTGAGTTTGCTGTTCTGTGCCGCCTCGTTGGGCGAAACGGGTGCCCGACGGACAAACCGCTTCGGCAGAAGAACAGGCGAAAGCCCGGCGGCAAGCAAAATGTGCCGCACGTAATCAAACCGAGAGACTGCGCCGCTTGCCACGCAGTTGAAGGCTCCCTCGATCCCTTCCGTGATCAAGTCCTCTGTCTGGCGAACGACGTCATCAACGTTTGTCGGTGAGCCGATCTGGTAGGGATCCGAATACAACTCAGCCTTTTGACGGGCTTCAGCAATCCGGGCCCATACGAAATTCTTGCGATGGGTGCGGCTACCGCCATAAAGCCAGCCGAGCCGAAGGATCAAATGCCGGCAACCACTGGCGAGAACGGCAGCCTCGCCCTGGGCCTTGCTTCGGTGATGCGCGGTCGTGGGATGAAGCGGCGCGAAGTCTGAATGCGGCTCACTCCCCGCTTCGGAAAGGCCATAGCAGCCGGTCGAGGAGAAATGCACCAGAAGCGCATCCATGCGCTGCGCTGCCTGGCCGACGAGGCCCGGAAGCAGCGCATTGACGGCAAAGGCGCGATCCGGCTCGCTTTCCGCCCGCTCAACATCTGTGTCTGCCACGCAATTGATGATCACGGTAGCCTGCGTCTGCATGACCGCTTCGATCAACTGTCGCGGTTGCGTCACATCCAGCAGAGCGCGGTCGAGAGTAACGACGTCGCGGCCGCGGAACTGACTGGCGAAACGGCTGCCCAGCATGCCGCTTGCACCGAGCAGCAGGATCCGCGCCGGCCTCACGGGAGATCTCCAAAGGCATCCAGCGGCCGGGTTTCCGCCTCGTCCGGATCATGGGGAATAGAGGCGACGTTCAGAAGCATGGAGGTGTGTGGTGCCACCCCCTGGAACGCGACAAAGTAACCGGGTGGCACAGTCAGCCGATTGTAGAAATCCGGTGTATCGGGCGAGAGTTGGGTATCGAGAACCATGCGTCCGTCTCCATCGCGCACCATGACCCGGATCGCGCCTGCGACGCAGACGAGGTTGAGCGTCATGCGGAGGTGTCGTTTCCATCCCTTGGTGTCGCCGGAAAAGACTTGCGAGAAATAAGCCTCGCCAAAACCCTCATACCCCGGATCGCTGGCCTTCATCCCGTGCAGCACGTCCCCTTTCGGGGTTGAGATCCGCTTCAGCGCCGTGAGGAAAGGGGCTGTCATGTCAGCGGTCGGCCGTCCAGACGAGTTCGCGATCGCGCGCAAGCTTCGTGAAGCTTGCGATCTGCTCCAGGGTGACCGAAAGCGCTTGTTCTTTCCCCTTGAGAACCCGCCTGTACCAGGAGCCGGTCATGTCGGCGCATTCCTCGTATTTCAGGTTCGCTTCCCAGTTCAGGTCAAGCAGGGCCTTGTCACAGTTGAGCTTGAGCAGGCTCGCCTCATGGAACGGAATATTGCCCGTGACCTCGTAAGGAGCGAGACCTTCCTCCAGCTGCCAGATCTTGCCAAGGCTGCCGATCAGATCGACCACGGTTCGGTTCTGCTCCGCCCTCGGCCCGAAATTGTAGGATTGCCCGTTCAGCCGATCCGACAAGGACAGTGCCTGCGCAAGTGTCAGATAACCGCTGAGCGGCTCCAGCACATGCTGCCAGGGACGCGTTGCGGCAGGGGAACGGATCTCGACTGTTTTGCCGTCTCCCCAGGCGCGAATGCAGTCGGCCACGATGCGATTGGCCGCCCAGTCTCCTCCGCCGATCACATTGCCAGCGCGGGCGGTGGCAAGCCGCACGGAATGGTTCTTGCCCTGGAAGAAGGAGTGGAAATAGGAGCGGAAGATCAGCTCGGCTGCACCCTTGGATCCGGAATAGATGTCCTTGCCACCAAGGGCATCCGTCTCGCGATAGCCCCAGACCCATTCCACATTGTCATAGCACTTGTCAGACGTGATGATCACGGCATGGCAGGGCCAGTCGACCTTGCGCAGAGCTTCCATCACATGCGCCGTGCCAATCACGTTGCTCGTGATGGTCTCCAGCGGATCGTCATAGGAGACGGAAACAATGGCCTGGGCGGCCAGATGAAAGACGAAATCAGGACGGAAGGACTGGATGACGCCGGACAACTTCTCGAGATCCCGCACATCGCCGATATGGTGCTCGATCTCGCCTGCCAGGCCTGAGAGTTCGAACAGAGAAGGGGTAGTTGGGATGTCGCGCGAATAGCCGCAAACCTTCGCACCGAGACTGATCAGCCAGGCGCTGAGCCAGGCTCCCTTGAAACCGGTATGTCCTGTAATCAGGACGCGTGCGTTCGAAAATGTGGTCTCAAGGCTCACTGTCATCTCTTGTCGGTTCGGGCAGGGCCGCCCAGATCATTGTTGTAAGTGTTCAGGGCAACGGCCACTGGCGGCGACCTGCTACCAGATCTTCCAGGGCGCTTTGCCGCTTTCCCAGTGCTTCTCCAGCTGCGTCTTGTCGCGCAGGCTGTCCATCGGTTGCCAGAAATTGTAGTGGCGGTAGATGGCGAGTTGCCCGTCGCGGGCGAGACTTTCGAGCGGCTCTTGCTCCCAGGTCGTTTCGTCCCCTGCGATAAGGCCGGCGACATCGGGCGTCAGCACAAAGAAGCCGCCATTGATCCAGTTGCCGTCGCCAACGGGCTTTTCCATGAAGGAAACGACCTTGTCGTCCTCCAGCTTCAGGGCGCCGAAGCGACCGGGCGGCTGGGCTCCGGTGACCGTCGCCCGAAGGCCGTGGGATTTGTGGAACTCGACCAGCTGGGTAATGTCGACATCGCCGACGCCGTCCCCATAGGTGAGGCAGAAGTAGGGATCGTTCTGGACGTAGGGGATGACGCGCTTCAGGCGCCCGCCGGTCATTGTGGTCTCGCCGGTATCGACGAGGGTGACCCGCCACGGCTCCGCTTTCGCCGCATGGGTCTCCACACGGTTGTTCTGCAGATCGATGGTGATGTCGGACATGTGCAGGAAATAATTCGCGAAATATTCCTTGATCACGTGACCTTTGTAGCCAAGGCAGATGATGAAATCATTGATGCCATGCGCGCTGTAGATCTTCATGATGTGCCACAGGATCGGCCGCCCGCCGATTTCGACCATGGGCTTGGGCTTCGTCGAGGTCTCCTCCGCCAGGCGGGTGCCAAGCCCTCCGGCAAGAATGATCGCTTTAGGCTTGAATTGCATGCTGAGCTCCTGGAGGGCCATCTTATCCGAACGCATACTTCCGGATCACGCCGCCATAGTTTTCGTAGGTTTTCGAAGAGCGGTAGAGCTCGGCCATGGAGCGCTCTTCCATGATCGCTGCCAAGACATCGTAGTTCTTGTTTGGCGGCCGGGTATGCGCCACGGCGATATCATCGATGATTGCAATGCGTCCGGGCACGCGACCGCCCAGCTGCGACCAGATATGATCCAGCCCGAAGCCGCTAAACGATGCCTCGAAGGTCGGAAGGCAGATCTGCAGAAACGAACGGCTGAAAACGGGGCACATCAGTTCCACGAAGTTGGTGTAGCGCACCAGGTATTCGGGGTTCTGTGCAGTGACCGGATGGGTCACGTATGAGGTCGCGACAAGCGAAGGCTGCGCAAGATCGAACCCGCCGATACGGAAGATGTTGAAGAGCTTGTTGATGTCGGCCCAGGTCATCATGAGGTCGTCATCCGGCATGTAGACGTTCTCATAATCGAGCAGCGGGCTACCCTCTAGGAAGAGCTTGTAGATCGCCGAAAACTTCCGGTCGTTCGGCTGGTGGGTGAAATACTCCCACTCCTTCAAGTCCGACGGTACCTCTTCGCCATACCAACTGATGCAGAGATCCCAGTTGCGGTCCTCTTCCGGGATGTTGCGCGCCCAGTGAATATGAAGAGATTGCGCATTGGCCCGCAGAACGACGAGGTTGCGGCGCTTGCGGCCTGGCAGGCCTTCTGCCTGCCGCAGTTCGGGCACGTCATCAGACGCGCTCTGGCCGAAGTCTCGCGCCGTCGGCATCTGAACGCGTTTCAGCACATGCACGATATTCGGGTCGACCTTGGAGCGCCCGGTCAGACGCAGAAGGCCGTGCTCATCCCGCTCGCTTTCGTCAAATATGGTCGTGGTCTGGCCGGTGATGCTCTGAAAGCGGAGAGCGCCGTCGACCAGCGCCCAGCAACGCTCGAAGGGATGGATATAGCCGCCGACGATGCCGTTCGGCAGCAAGCGCACGACTGGAGCAATGACTTCGCCGTTTTCCCGCGAAAAGGCCCAGGTCTGATGAACAAGCTCATCGTTTTGAATTGTCATATCATCCAGCCGTAAAGTGGAGATTGGAGGATAAGCAAAATCTGCAGCAGCTGCAGTAGTCATAGCGTTGCATCCCTCTGTCCCTCAGACGCTCGTGCGCCGAGGAAGTTTACTTACCTCACACCACCTATTCTTCTGTGGCAAAGAGCTTGTGCGAGGCTGTAGGCGCGCGGAGAGGTGCGTGAGTGGTGCCTTATGCCACTTTAGCTTTCGGTAAGGCCGGGCGTGTTAGGTGCTACATGGATACGACTTCTGGTCGTGTGAGCGGCTCGAAAATCGCCAGTCGCCAATCCGAACATATTGACCGATGCTGATTTATGATTTACGACTGACGAAACTCAAAATTCGTCAGTCGTAAATCGCCATGACCCAAAATGCTTCGCCGTTACCTGATGTAGCCGATACGTCCACCCGCATCCTTGAGGCTGCGGAGGCGCAGTTTCGTCACTATGGTTACAGCAAGACGACCGTCGCCGATGTGGCGAAGGAACTCGGCATGTCGCCAGCGAACATCTACCGCTTCTTCGGCTCCAAGGGCGAACTGCTGGAGGGCGTTTGCGCCCGCATGCTGCAACAGAGCCTGATGATCGCTAAGGCCGCGGCCGACCTCCCTGTCAGTGCCGAGGAGAGGCTCCGTCGCTACTCCATGAACCATTTCGAGTTCACCGTGTCGACCATGCTCGATGAGCGCAAGGTGCACGAAATGGTCGTGGTTGCCATTGAGCAGAGCTGGGGCGTCATCGACAAGCACATCGATGAAATCCAGGCGATCCTCACCGGCATCATTGCCGACGGCATGGAAAACGGCGAGTTCGTCAAGGGCGATCCGGCCCATGTCGCCCGTTGCTTCGGCGCCGCAACCTCGCCTCTCCATCATCCGCAGATGGTGGCCCAATGCATCGGCAAGAGCAATCGGGCCGCCCCTGAAGACCTGACCGAATTCGCCATCCGAGCCCTCAAAGTCTGAGCCCCTCCGGGGAGGAATCACCATGTCCGCCAGCGTCCGCCTTTCGTTGATTTCCCTGCCTGTTCTGCTCGCCCTCGGTCTCACATCCTGTACCGAAGGAGGGGCCGAAGTTGTCCAGGAACCGAGCCTGAGGCCGGTCAAGGTGGTTGAGGTTCAGGCTCCGTCGACGGATCGGGAGCTCAAATATTCCGGCACGGTGAAGGCCCGCAGTGAAGCTGCCGCTGGCTTCCGGGTTGCCGGCAAGATCATCGAGCGTCTGGTCGACATCGGTGATCGCGTAGCGCCAGGTGACGTGCTCGCGCGCCTCGATGTTACCGACTATCAGCTCCAGATGCGCAGCGCCGAGGCAAGCCTGGCCGCCGCCGAGCGCCAGCTGGAGACAGCAGATTTCGCCCTGAAGCGGGCCGATGCCCTCTATCGCCAGCAGGTCACCACCAAGGCGCAGCTGGAACAGGCGCAACTCACCTACAATCAGGCACTTGCGACGCGTGACAGCCAGCGCTCCTCTCTGGAGCAGGCCCGCAACCAGGTCGCCTATGGCGAGTTGAAGGCTGACAAGCCCGGCATCGTCACGACGATTGGCGCGGATGCCGGCCAGGTGGTCGCAGCTGGCAGCCCGGTGGTGACAGTCGCAGCCGACGGCGAGAAGGAAGTGCTGATCGCCGTGCCGGAAAACGAGATCTTCGCCTTTGCCCCGGGCAAGAAGGTTGAGGTCGGTTTCTGGTCGAAGGATGGGCTTGCCCTTGATGGCACTGTCCGCGAGGTCGCCGGCAGTGCCGATGCCACGTCGCGCACCTTTGCGGTCCGTATTTCGCTGTCCGACAACCCGCAGATCCTGTTGGGCATGACGGCGCGCGTGACCGCGACTGCGCCCTCGGACAAGAGCTTCTTCGAGCTGCCGCTCTCAGCGCTGACCCGCGATGGCTCAAATCAGACCATCGTCTGGACGGTCGACAGGATGGCGGCCACGGTGCATGCCCGCCCGGTCACAATCGACACCTTCTCGGACGCAGGAGTCCAGGTCTCCGCAGGCCTCAACCCGGGTGATCTCGTGGTCGTGGCCGGTACGCAGTTCATGACGGAAGACATGAAGGTGCGGCTTGCCGACGAAAACCTGCCGCAGGCAGCCGAGGCAGCAAAGCCTGAAGCCGCCACCCGCTGAGCCCAGCGACCTTTACCTTCTGGATCCAGATATCATGACACACTCTCCTGCAGAGCCGGGCGCGTTCAACCTGTCCCGCTGGGCGATCGGCCATCCGAGCATCGCGCGCTTCCTCTTCGGCCTGATCCTGCTGACCGGCCTCTTCGGGCTGATGCGCATGGGACAAAAGGAAGATCCCGATTTCACCTTCCGTGTGATGGTGGTTCAGGCCTTCTGGCCGGGCGCTTCGCTCACCGACATGCAGGACCAAGTGGTCAACAAGATCGAGCGCAAGCTGCAGGAAACGCCTTATCTCGACTGGGTAAAGTCCTACACGCGCCCGGGCTCCGCGATCATCACCCTGCAGGTCAAGGGCAACACGGATGCCAATGATGTGGCGGATGCCTTCTACCAGGTCCGCAAGAAGGTCGGCGACATCGAGAACGAGCTGCCGGAGGGCTTGCTCGGCCCTTACTTCAATGATGAATTCGGCGATACCTATATCACGCTCTATGCCCTGACCGGCGATGGCTACAGCTATCCGGAGCTGAAGCAATATGCCATCCAGGCTCGCGACGTGCTGCTCTCGACCCAGGGTGTGGAAAAGGCCGTCATCCTGGGCGACCAGCCACAGAAGATCTTCATCGAGGTCTCGTCCAAGGCGCTGGCCGAGCGCGGCCTTACCTTCGCCGACCTGCAGAACGCGCTGGCCGGACAAAATGCCATCGATGCGACAGGATCAATCGATACAGGGTCGCGCTCGGTGCGCATCTCGGTCGATGGTGGCTTCTCGGCGGCTGAGGACATTCGCGAACTTCGGCTGAATTCCGGCAGCCAGGTCACGCGCCTCGGCGACATCGCGACAGTAACCGAAGGTCTGGAAGATCCCTATCAGCGCAAATTCCGGTTCAATGGCAAGGATTCCGTCCAGGTCGGCGTGGTCATGGCCAAGGGCTTCAAGGTCACCGACGTTGGCGATGCCGTGGAGCAGACTCTGGATCGCTTCGAGGGCACCCTGCCGATCGGCCTCGAAGTCTCGCAGATCTCCAACCAGCCCGAAGTCGTGCGCGAAGCGATTGGCGAGTTCATGAAAGCTCTCGGAGAGGCGCTTCTGATCGTTCTCGTCGTCTCCTTCGTGTCGATCGGCTGGCGCTCTGGTCTGGTGATCGCCATCGCCATTCCGCTGGTGCTCGCTGCCACCTTCGCCGTGATGTACGAATTCGGGCTCGATCTGCAGCGCATCTCGCTCGGCGCCCTGATCATCGCGCTTGGGCTGCTCGTCGACGACGCCATGATCGTCGTCGAGATGATGGAGCGAAAGCTGGAGGAGGGGCTGAACAAGCTGGATGCAGCGAGTTTCGCCTATTCCTCGACAGCCTTCCCGATGCTGACCGGCACGTTGATCACCACGGCGGGCTTCATCCCCGTGGGCTTCGCGGAATCTACCGCCGGTGAATATGTCCGCTCGCTCTTCTACGTGGTCGGCATATCGCTGGTCATCTCCTGGTTCGTCGCGGTCTATTTTACGCCCTGGCTCGGCTACATGATCCTCAAGCAGAGGACGCATACGGGCGGCCATCACGACGCTTTCGACACAGCCTTTTACCGCCGCCTGCGCTCGGTCGTGTCCTGGGCCGTCGAGCATCGGATCATCGTCATCGGGTCGACGCTCGCAATCTTTGCGGTCAGCCTGTGGTCCTTCCAGTTCATTCCGAAGAACTTCTTCCCGCAGTCCTCGCGCCCGGAAATCCTGGTCGACATGTGGCTGCCCGAGGGCACCTCGATCAAGGAGGTTGAAGCCGAGGCGAAGCGCCTGGAAACTGCTATCCTTGCCGATGAGGACCAGCGTTTTGTTGCGACCTATGTGGGCGAGGGGGCGCCGCGCTTCTTCCTGCCGCTCGACCAGCAGCTGCGCAATCCGAACTATGCCCAGCTTCTGGTCATGGCGAGGGATGAAGAGGCCCGTGAAAGGCTGATCACCAAGCTCCGGATGATGCTGGCCGAAGAATTCCCCTCGGTGCGTGGCAAGGTCGACCGCCTCTTCCTTGGCCCGCCGACAGGATGGGCCGTCCAAATGCGCGTGAGCGGTCCGGAACGGGACGAGGTGCGCCGCATCGCCGATCAGGTGAAGGTGCGGTTCAACCAGAACGAACTGCTGCAAGCCGTGCACGACGACTGGCTGGAGCCGGTTCCCTCCATGACGCTCGTCGTCGATCAGGATCGGGCCCGTGCGCTTGGCGTATCATCGCAGCGCCTGCGCCAGATGCTGCAGGCGACAATGAGCGGCGCGCCGCTGGCCGATGTCCGTGCGGGTGAAGAAACGATCTCGATCGTGGCGCGCGAGCCGGAGGAGAGCCGTCGCCTGTTGACGGCTGTGAACTCGATCTATGTGCCGACGGATCTCGGCGCATTCATTCCGCTGTCGCAGATTGCCCGGGTCGTGCCCACCTTGGAGCAGGGCATCGAATGGCGGCGCAACCGTCTGCCGACGATCACTGTTCGCGCCACCCTGCCGGATGGCGTCCAGTCGAATGACGTCACCCTGAAGATGTTCACGGACATGCAGCCGCTGCGTGACAGCCTGCCCGCCGGCTATTCCATCGAGATCCAGGGCGGTGCGGAAGACAGTGCCGAGAGCCAGAACTCGATTGCAGCCAAGGCCCCGATCATGTTGCTGGTCATTGTCGTACTGCTGATGGTTCAGCTGCAGCATTTCGGCAAGGCGATGCTGGTGCTCGCCACCGGTCCGCTCGGCATCATCGGCGCTGCCGCTGCCTTGCTGATCTCGGGCGCCCCCTTCGGCTTCGTCGCGATCCTTGGCGTCATCGCTCTGCTCGGGATCATCATCCGCAACTCGATCATCCTGATCGACCAGATCGACCAGGACATCGCCGCCGGCATGGATCGTCGAGAAGCGATCATTGGCTCGGCCGTGCGCCGCTTCCGCCCGATCATGCTGACGGCACTCACCGCGGTGCTCGCGCTCATCCCGATCTCTCGCGGCATCTTCTGGGGGCCGCTCGCCTACGCGATGATGGGCGGTATCCTGGTTGCGACTGTGCTCACCATTCTGGTGCTGCCGGCCGCCTATGCCTTCTTCTTCGGTCGCTCTCCCCACACAGCGTGACCGAAAGAGAGGAGGAGGGGTTCCCCAAGTCCCTCCTCCTCTCCCCCTTGATTCACAGGGCGGACGCTCCTCCGATATGTTCTTTTTTTTGATCGGTTGATAAATTTTTGTCGCGTTGCTACATCGGCACCGTCAGGCAATCATGAGTTTTCTTTTTGCGACTCGCAAAGCGTGAGGCCTTGATTCTGCGGCACTATCTTGAATCGCTAACTTTTGATGGCTTCATTAGCTGATCGCCATTCTGACAAAATTTCCGCACTGCATCGAAGCTATTGTGGCGAAAACCAGACCAATTCTGTGACGGAATTGAGCCGAATCTCTCTTTACAACGTTTCCGAAGGCGATAAGACACTGCGTCAGTGATCAGATGGATGGTCTTTGCCGCTTGTCAGTTTACGACGCGCGACTGCCGTCCCTTCGATCGCCGGAAGACCGGTTGAAACCCGACCTTCTCAAAACACGGGCGCGATCCACGCGCCGCGGGACCAAAAGAACCGGCGAAGGCATCTGCCTTTCGCCTTTGGGAGACTGCTCATGAAAACCAAGTTCGCACTTGCCGCCGCAGCACTTGCCGCGGCCACCTTCCTGTCGGGCGCTGCCAGCGCCAAGACCTTTGTCTACTGCTCGGAAGGTTCGCCTGAGGGCTTCGACCCAGGCATGTACACCGCCGGCACCACCTTCGATGCCTCTGCGCATCCGATCTACAGCCGCCTGATGGAATTCAAGCCTGGCACGACCGAAGCTGAAGCCGGCCTGGCTGAGAGCTACGAAGTCAACGCTGAAGGCACCGAATACACCTTCAAGCTGCGTTCGGGCGTCAAGTTCCACACCACCGAGTTCTTCACCCCGTCGCGCGAATTCAACGCTGACGACGTCGTGTTCTCGCTGGAGCGTCAGCTGAAGGCTGATCATCCGTGGAACCAGTATGTTGCTGGCACCTCCTGGGAATATGCCGCAGGCATGGGCTTCCCGGAACTGATCAAGTCGATCGAAAAGGTCGATGACATGACGGTCAAGATCACGCTCAACAAGCCGGAAGCGCCGTTCCTCGCGAACCTCGCAATGCCGTTCGCTTCGATCGTTTCGAAGGAATATGCCGACAAGCTCGAAGCTGAAGGCAAGAAGGAACAGTTGAACCAGATGCCGGTCGGCACGGGTCCGTTCTCCTTCGTCGGCTACCAGCAGGACGCCGTCATCCGCTACAAGAAGAACGCCGACTACTGGGGTGGCGCGCCGAAGATCGACGATCTGGTCTTCGCGATCACCACGGACGCCGCCGTTCGCTACCAGAAGCTGAAGGCCGGCGAATGCCACCTGATGCCGTTCCCGAACGCTGCCGACGTTGAGACCATGAAGTCCGACCCGGCTCTGACGGTCATGGAGCAGGAAGGCCTGAACGTGGCTTATCTCGCCTACAACACGACCCAGGCTCCGTTCGACAAGCCGGAAGTCCGCAAGGCTCTGAACAAGGCGATCAACAAGGAAGCCATCGTCGACGCCGTATTCCAGGGCATGGCGACACCGGCTAAGAACCCGATCCCGCCGACAATGTGGTCCTACAACCAGTCCACCCAGGACGACGCATACGACCTGGATGCTGCCAAGAAGGAACTCGAAGCAGCTGGCGTCACCGGTCTGTCGATGAAGATCTGGGCCATGCCGGTTTCGCGTCCGTACATGCTGAACGCACGTCGCGCCGCTGAAATCATGCAGGATGACTTCGCCAAGATCGGCGTCACTGTCGAGATCGTTTCCTACGAATGGGCCGAATACCTCGACCGTTCGAAGGCCAAGGATCGTGACGGCGCCGTCATGCTCGGCTGGACCGGCGACAACGGCGACCCGGACAACTTCCTCGACACGCTGCTCGGCTGCGAAGCTGTTGGCGGCAACAACCGCGCTCAGTGGTGCAACGAGGAGTTCAACGCCCTGGTGAAGAAGGCCAAGGTCACCTCTGATCAGGCCGAGCGCACCAAGCTCTACGAAGAAGCACAGGTCGTCTTCAAGCGCGAAGCACCTTGGGCCACGATCGACCATTCGCTCTCGATCGTCCCGATGCGCAAGGAAGTCTCTGGCTTCGTCCAGAGCCCGCTTGGCGACTTCACCTTCGAAAACGTCGACATCGCCGAGTAATCGAAACACGCAATCTTTCGCCGCGGGCCTTGGCCCGCGGCGTTTGTCGTTGATGCAAGACCAATCTCGCGTCATGCTCGAAAGCTCAGGTGAAGCATTTCGGGTAACCACAGACGGCCCTGGTGCCGTGGTTCGACCTCCCTTAAACAACAGGTCTCACACATGTTTGGCTTTCTCCTGCGACGGCTCGCCGTCTTGATCCCGACCTTTATCGGCGTCTCGATCATTGCCTTCGCCTTCATCCGGCTTCTGCCGGGCGATCCGGTCGCGCTGCTCTCCGGCGAGCGCGTCATGTCGCCCGAGCGCCACGCGCAGATCAGCGCCCAGCTCGGCCTCGACCGTCCGCTCGTGGTCCAGTATTTCGATTATCTCGGCGGCGTCCTGACCGGTGACTTCGGCACTTCGATCGTCTCGAAGAGCCCGATCATCGACCAGTTCTTCGCGCTGTTTCCGGCCACCGTTGAATTGTCGCTCTGTGCGATCCTGCTGGCCGTCGCGATCGGCGTTCCCGCCGGCATCATCGCAGCCATCAAGCGCGGCTCCGTCTTCGACCAGACCATGATGGGCATTGCCCTTGTCGGCTATTCCATGCCGATCTTCTGGTGGGGCCTTCTGTTGATGATCCTGTTCTCCGGCATCCTGCAATGGACACCGGTATCGGGCCGTATCTCGCTGATGTTCTTCTTCCCGCCGGTCACGGGCTTCATGCTGATCGACAGCCTGCTGTCGGGCCAGAAGGGCGCCTTCGGCTCGGCCGTCAGCCACCTGATCCTGCCCTCGATCGTGCTCGCTACCATCCCGCTCGCCGTTATCGCGCGCCAGACCCGCTCGGCAATGCTTGAGGTTCTGTCGGAAGACTATATCCGCACGGCACGCGCCAAGGGCCTTTCGCCCTTCCGCGTTGTGGGGCTGCATGCACTGCGCAACGCGATGATCCCGGTCATCACCACGATTGGTCTGCAGATCGGCGTCATGCTCGCAGGTGCCATCCTCACCGAGACGATCTTCTCCTGGCCGGGCATCGGCAAGTGGATGGTCGACAGTGTGTTCCGCCGTGACTACCCGGTCATCCAGGGAGGCCTCCTCCTGATCGCCGGCATCATCATGGTCGTGAACCTCATCGTTGACCTGCTCTACGGCCTGATCAACCCGCGCATCCGCCACTAGAAGGATAAAGTCCCATGGCAGAGACACCAACCAGCCAGCCGGTTTCGAGCGCTCAGATGCGCCGCCAGATGCTGGCCGAATTCTGGTTCTACTTCTCCGAAAACCGCGGTGCCGTGATCGGCCTCGTCGTCTTCGTCGCCCTCGTGCTGATCGCCGTCTTCGCCGACGTGATCGCACCCCATTCGCCCTTCGAGCAGTATCGTGAAGCGGTTCTGCTTCCGCCGGCCTGGCTCGAGGGTGGCAACTGGAGCTTCGTGCTCGGCACCGATCCGGTCGGCCGCGACATTCTCTCGCGCCTGATCTACGGGTCCCAGTACTCGCTCTTCATCGGCGTCTTCGTCACGACCCTCTCGCTGACGACAGGCATCGCGATAGGCGTCATCGCCGGTTACTACGGTGGCTGGCTCGACACGGCGATCATGCGCCTGATGGACATCATCCTGGCCTTCCCGTCGCTGCTGCTGGCACTCGTGCTCGTCGCGATCCTGGGCCCCGGCCTGACCAACGGCATGATCGCGATCGCGCTCGTCCTTCAGCCGCATTTCGTCCGCCTGACCCGTGCTGCGGTGATGTCGGAAAAGACGCGCGACTATGTGACGGCCGCACGGCTTGCCGGTGCAAGCCCGCTTCGTCTGATGTTCAAGACGATCCTTCCAAACTGCATGGCGCCGTTGATCGTTCAGGCGACGCTGTCCTTCTCGAACGCCATCCTCGACGCAGCCGCCCTCGGCTTCCTCGGCATGGGCGCCCAGCCGCCGGCTCCGGAATGGGGCACGATGCTCGCCGAAGCGCGCGAGTTCATCCTGCGCGCCTGGTGGGTTGTCACCTTCCCGGGTCTTGCCATCCTGATCACCGTGCTCGCCATCAACCTCATGGGTGACGGCCTGCGCGATGCGCTTGATCCCAAGCTGAAGAGGTCCTGATCATGGCACTTCTCGATATCCAGAACCTCACCGTCCAGTTCGAGACGGCCAGCGGTTGGTTCAAGGCGGTCGACGGCGTCTCGCTGTCGGTCGAGCCGGGCGAAGTTCTCGCCATCGTCGGCGAAAGCGGCTCCGGCAAGTCGGTTGCCATGCTCGCCGTCATGGGCCTTCTGCCCTGGACTGCGAAGATTACCGCCGACAAGATGGAATTCCAGGGCCGCGACATCCAGAAGATCTCGGCCGCCGAACGGCGCAAGCTGATCGGCAAGGATGTCGCCATGATCTTCCAGGAGCCGGTGGCAAGCCTCAATCCTTGCTTCACAGTCGGCTTCCAGATCGAGGAAGTCCTGCGCCTGCACATGGGTCTCGGCAAGAAGGAGCGCCACGAGCGCGCCATCGAGCTTTTCAAGCTGGTCGGTCTGCCCGATCCGGCGGAGCGCCTCAACCACTTCCCGCACCAGATGTCGGGTGGCCAGTGCCAGCGCGTGATGATCGCAATCGCAATCGCCTGCAATCCGAAGCTCCTGATCGCCGACGAACCGACGACCGCGCTCGATGTGACGATCCAGAAGCAGATCCTTGATCTCCTGATGAAGCTCCAGGCCGAGACCGGCATGGGCCTCATCATGATCACCCACGACATGGGCGTGGTGGCCGAGACCGCCGACCGCGTCATCGTCCAGTACAAGGGAAAGAAGATGGAGGAAGCCGACGTGCTCTCGCTCTTCGAAAACCCGAAGAACCCCTATACCCGCGCGCTGCTTTCCGCACTTCCGGAAAACGCCACCGGCGACCGCCTGACCACGGTCTCCGATTTCCTGGCCGCCGCTGAAACGGGAGGTGCCGCATGACCGCCGCAACCCAAACCCCGATGCTCGAGATCCGCGACATCAAGCGCGACTACAGCGTGCCGCAGGGCATGTTCAAGCAGGACAAGATCGTCCATGCGGTAAAGGGCGTCTCCTTCAAGCTCGACAAGGGCAAGACGCTTGCCATCGTCGGCGAAAGCGGCTGCGGCAAGTCGACCCTTGCCCGCATCCTGACCTTCATCGACGAACCGACGGCGGGTGAACTGCTGATCGACGGCCAGAAGGTGGATACCCGTCCGGGACACCTGACAGCCGACATGCGCCAGAAGGTGCAGATCGTCTTCCAGAACCCCTATGGCTCGCTCAACCCGCGCCAGAAGATCGGTGACGTGCTCGGCGAGCCACTGCTCATCAACACCAAGATGAGCGCTGCAGAACGGCGCGAACGGGCAACCGAAATGCTGGTCAAGGTCGGCCTCGGTCCGGAGCACTACAACCGCTACCCGCACATGTTCTCCGGCGGCCAGCGTCAGCGTATCGCGATTGCTCGCGCCCTGATGCTCAATCCGAAGCTGCTGGTGCTCGACGAGCCCGTCTCGGCACTCGACCTCTCGGTCCAGGCTCAGGTGCTCAACCTGCTCGCAGACCTGCAGGAAGAGTTCGGCCTGACCTACGTCTTCATCAGCCACGACCTCTCGGTTGTTCGCTACATCGCCGACGAGGTGATGGTGATGTATTACGGCGAGGCGGTCGAATACGGCACGCGGGATGCGGTCTTCTCCGACCCGCAGCACGAATACACCCGCACGCTGTTCACCGCGACGCCGCGTGCAGACGTGGAATCGATCCGCGCTCGCATGGCAAAGCGCAAGCTGGTCGTATCAGGCTGATTGAAATGAAAAGGCCGGAGGGAGCGTCTTCGAGACGCTCCCTCTCGCCATCAACCCCGCCTTGATGACTCCACCGCCGCCTCGGCGAGGATGTCGATGAGCTGCCGACGGATGGCGGGTGGGCTCAGCGTATGGTCGGCGTTTTCCAAGAGAATATGCTTCAAGCCCGGAAAGGGACGCTGCCCGGATAGCGACTTGCCGAAATAGAGCTGCTGCTGGTCGAGACTGCCATCGGTGCGACATGAAATGAAAGTGACCGGAACCTTCCGCTCCTCCAGTCGTCTCAGGATGCCGAACAACTGGCCGCGCAAGCGTCCGAGTTTGGTCAGTCCGCCGAGATAGGGGGAGACCCCGCGCGAAAGCCTGTCCTTGGCGTGGCTGGCAATGTTTCGAGCCGCCTTGGGAACGTCCACGTCACCGCTCAGAACACGTTTGTAAGTGCCGAGGTTGAAGGCGCGTCGCTTATAGTCGCTGAGCGGCCGCGCGCCTGCCATCAGCAGCGATTCCACGTCCTCGTCGGGATCGAGCACAAGTCGCAGCTGGTTGATCGAGACGATGCCGGCCACATCCGAATTGGCAGCCCCGGCATACAGAGCCGAATGCGCTCCACTGCAAATGCCGGCGAGAAGGATGGGTGCCTTGCTCATGCTGCGGACATGGCGGATGACGGCCTGCACGTCGTTCAATTGCGTCTCGGAATAGACGACCTGATCGGGCTCGCGCGGGTCGGCGGGGCTTTCGCCGATATTGGAGAGATCGACCCGGAACGTTGCAACACTCTCATGCGCTAGCGTTCGCGCCGTGTCGACCCAGATATTGCCCCAGCCGTTATGCGGCGCATAAGCCATATTGAGCAGAATGATCACGGCACTTTCGGTGCCGGATGCAGGCTGGCACAAGACACCGAAGAGACGTGAATCGACAATCTCCGCCCGCTCACAAAACGAGGCTGTACTATGCATCGCGGTCTCAGCCTGCACCGCATCGGAAGGTCTGGAAACGGCCTCGGCCGGGATGGCCCGGCTGAACCACTCGCCGATTGTCTCGATCAGCGCCATCGGCATCGGCGATGTGACGACACCATCCAGCATGGCGCCATAGCCGGTGAAATCCGTGCAGGTGACGGAAGCTCCGGCAGCGCCCAACGCCTCCGCGAGATCCCGGTCGGCGGTATTTTCCGGCCTGGCAAGAACGAGCACAGGCAGGCTGGGCGAAACGGTATCGACAGCCACCGTGACGGCCTTCAGGTCGGCAGCCAGCCGCGGGTCCATGATGAAGGAGGCAAGCACGGTCGAACCCGGCGGATAACCGAAGTCGATGCCGATACCGTCCTCGATAACCTTTTCCCGAAGCGCCACCTCGCGAAGATAGCGCCGTCCGCTGAGGGCGGAAGCCGCAAGCATGTAGCCGGCCAGTTTCTCGTCTTGCCGTCCGGCCTGGAGAGCGACCGCAGCACCAATGCCCATGCCGTAATAGAGGATCTGCGTACAGCCGGTCCGCCTGCGCAGTTCTGCAGCCGCTCGGACTGCAGCGTTGACCCAGGTCGCAAAAGTCGCTCCCTCTTCGACCGGCAGTGAATCGCCTTCGCCGGGATAGTCGAACCGGATCGAGGGAAATCCCCGGCGGGCGAGGTCGTCTGCGATCAGCCGGTGAAACTTGACCGTACACAGCGCATCGAAACCCCAGGGCGAGCAGAACACGACCCCAGTCGAACCCGATGCATGGTGCAGACGCCCCATCACGCCGTCCATCGTCACCGCCATGGCAGGAGATGGTCCGGTGCCGTGCAAGAGGCCTGGATTTCCGCGTGCGAAGTCAGAGTGCGTCAAGGAGGCTACCATGGGGTCTGATGTCAGAAACGAGCGCGCTCGTACCAGTGCTCACCATGGACAAAACCCCTTAACACATTAGCAAAGCCCGAGCGGAAATTCGTATCTCAACGCTGCCAGATCGCGGCATTGCGCTCTTTCAGGGCAGGTAGCCTTGCGAGATTTTCGGGCTGTCGAAGACCATGGTCGACCGGATGGTCTTGATCTCCGCCAGCCTGTCGAACTCCTGCCAGATTAGCCGCTTGAAGTCGGCCATGTCGCGCACGGAGATCTTCAGCAGAAAATCGAAATCTCCTGCCACTGCATGGATCTCGACGACTTCCGAAAGCTTGCCGACATGCTCGATAAAGCGCTCGCCGACCTGAGGCGTGGTCCGGTCGAGCGTGATTTCCACATAGGCCTGCAAGCCGAGCCCCACGCGCGAGGGCTCGATGATCACAGCCTGGCGAATGATGCCACTCGAATAGAGCCGTGCGAGGCGTCGTGACAGTGGTGCAGCTGTAAGGCCGACCTTCTCCGACAGCTCCGCATTGTTCAGGCCCGCATCCTCCAGAAGGCATGCAATGATCCTGCGATCGATCTTGTCCAATGTGATAGCGCCGGCTTCCATCATCTCTCTCATTTGAGCGGTTACGCGCAAATTTCTATCGCATAATGACGGATAGCCGCAATAACCTAGGCATCAGCATCTGCCCGATGCCGAAATCCGCAGAGACTTTGCGCGCAATTATTGATATCTCTATTCGAGCACAATCGCTCTTCGATGAAGGTTCCCGATGTTCGACAAGCTCGCCTCCCAGCCCAATGACCCGCTGCTTGCCCTGATCGGGCTCTACAATGCCGATCAGCGCAGCGACAAAATAGACCTCGGCGTCGGCGTATATCGCGACGATCTCGGCCGCACGCCGGTGATGCGCTCGGTCAAGGCTGCGGAGAAGGAGCTCCTGGAGAAGCAGGAAAGTAAGTCCTACGTCGCGCCGGAAGGCGACCGGGTGTTTCTCGAGCTGCTCTGGGATCTGGTCGGCGGCAAGGGGCATGGCAAGTTTGCAGCCGGCGTCCAGACGCCCGGCGGCTCCGGCGCACTGCGCCTCGCTTCGGACCTCATTGCGCGCGCCGGAAGCGGTCGCCTGCATCTGGGCCTGCCGAGCTGGCCGAACCATGCCGGCATCTTCGGCGCCACCGGCCTTGCCGTCGAAACCTATCCGTATTTCGATGTGCCGACCCAGGATGTGCGTTTCGCAAGCATGATGAAGGCGCTCAGCAGCGCTCCTCGTGGCGATGCCGTGCTCATCCATGCGAGCTGCCACAACCCGACCGGTGCTGCCCTCACCGTGGCGCAATGGGAAGAGCTTGCCGCTGTGATCGCGGAGCGGCGTCTCGTGCCGCTAATCGATTCCGCCTATCAGGGCTTCGGCGTCGGTATCGAGGAAGATGTGGCCGGCCTGCGCACGATCATTGCGGCCGCACCCGAAGCGCTGATCGCAGTCTCCTGCTCCAAGTCTTTCGGCATCTACCGCGAGCGTACGGGTGCGATCTTCGCCGTCGCGGAAACCCAGGAAGCGGCCGATACCGCCCGCTCCAATCTCGTGACCATGGCCCGCACCAGCTACTCGATGCCGCCTGACCATGGCGCCGCCGTCGTCCGCACCATCCTCTCGACGGAGAGCCTGCGCCAGGATTGGATCGAAGAGCTGAACAGCATGCGCGACCGCCTCAACGGCCTGCGCCGCGAGCTGGCGGCAGCACTCGGGGACGGCTGGCAGCTGGCGCCGCAGATCGCCGAACAGCAGGGTATGTTCTCGCTGCTGCCTCTCAAGGAAGCCGATGTTCTGTCATTGCGCAAGCATCACGGCATCTACATGCCGACCTCCGGGCGCATCAACATTGCGGGCCTGAAAAGCGCTGACATCCCGCGCGTCGCCAATGTGCTGAAACCGCTTCTGGGCTGAGATCATGACGACCACCACCGTGAACCAGGCGGGCGCCGAGCGCCATCGCCTCTATGAAGACGTGCTTGCGATGATTTCGGGCACGATGTTCGTGTCGCTCGGCACGTTGATCTACACCGAAACCATGCTGACGGTCGGTTCGAGCGCCGGCCTGGCCCTGCTTCTGGCCTATGTCAGTGGCTGGGGCTTCGGTGTGATCTTCTTCGTCGTCAATCTGCCCTTCTACATCCTCGCCGTAAAGCGCATGGGATGGGGCTTCACGTTCAGAACCTTCACGGCCGTCGCTCTCGTGTCCGTGCTGTCGAAGCTGAACAGCCAGTGGATCGACTTTTCCCATCTCGATCCGCTCTATGCCACGGTCATCGGCGGCGGGCTGATCGGCACGGGATTGCTGATGCTCTTCCGCCACCGCACCGGCCTCGGCGGCATCAATATCCTCGCCATGTATCTGCAGGAAAAGACGGGACTGCGCGCCGGCTACTTCCAGCTCGGCGTGGATCTGACGATCCTCGCCATAGCCTTCTTCGTTCTGCCGGCCGATCGCTTGGCACTCTCGGTCCTCGGCGCGGCGATCGCCAACCTGATCCTGGCGATCAATCACAAGCCCGGCCGTTACATGGGGCTCAGCTGAGCGCCCGCTTCAGGTTTATGCCAGTGCCGCGTCCACGATGACGAGCGGGCGCCCTTGCGTGCAGGCTTCGATGCGGGCGTCGACGTGGTAGACGTCTCGAAGCAGGGCAGGGGTGATCACCTCGGTGGTCGACCCACTCGCAATCAGCCGGCCATCCGCCACCACCAGCGACTGATCGCAATAGCGCATCGCATGGTTCAGGTCGTGCAGTGCGATAAGGACGGCGATCCCACTTTCCTCCGCGAGCTTGCGCATGAACTGCAACACCTCGATCTGGCGGAAGAGATCGAGCGCTGAAGTCGGCTCGTCCATCAACAGCACTTCCGGCTTGCGAACGAGCGCCTGGGCGATCGCGACCAGCTGCCGCTGACCGCCGGAGAGTTCGCCGAGATCCCGGAAGGCGAGGTCCGAAATCCGCAGTGACGCGAGGATGCGGTCGATCTCCAGAAGTTCGTTGTCGGCGACCTTCCAGCCGGAACCCTGCTTGGAAGCGAGCAGCACGCTCTCATAGACGGTGAGCACGGCATTCGCGCCGGTGTCCTGCGGCATGTAACAGATCGGCCGCAGGCTCTCTTCGCCGGTGAGATGCACGACCCCTTCGCCTTTCAGCAATCCGGCAATCCGCTTGAACAGCGTCGACTTGCCGGCAGCATTCGGGCCGATGACTGCCGTCAGCACACCGCCTGTGATGTCGCCGGTGGTGATGTCGGCAAAGACGCGATGCCGGCCATACTGTGCGCCGACCCCTTCGAGCCTGAGGGCTACCATGCGCGCCTCCTGTTGGTGAAGATAAGGGAGAAGAAGAAGGGCACACCGACAAGTGCGGTGATGACGCCGATCGGCAGGATGGCGCCGGGGATCAGCATCTTTGATACGACTGACGTCGTCGAAAGCAGCAGCGCGCCGCAAAGGACCGAGCCAGGCAGGAAGAAGCGCTGATCTTCGCCGAGCAGCATGCGGGCGATATGTGGGCCGACGAGACCGATGAAGCCGATGGTGCCAACGAAGGAAACGGGGATGGCGGCCAGCAGGCTGACGAGCAGCATGGTTTCGAGCCGGAGCGCCCGGACATTGACGCCGAAGGAGGCGGCCTTGTCGTCACCGAGCCGAAGTGCCGTCAGCGCCCAGGCGCGGCGCGCAAACAGTGGTACGCAGAAGACAAGCACGGCAAAGGTGACCGCGACCTTGCCCCAGGTCGCTTTGGTGAGCGATCCCATAGTCCAGAAAACGACGGCGGCGAGCGCCTGTTCGGAGGCCAGATATTCGAGCAACGACAGCAGCGCGTTGAAGGTGAAGACCAGCGCGATACCGAGCAGCACGATTGTTTCCACCGTCACCCCGCGCATGGTCGAGACGCCATAGATGAACATCGAGGCGAGCATCGCCATCAGGAAGGCGTTGATCGGCACCATGTACTGCACAGCAGCGGGGAAGACGGCAACGCCGGCGACCAGCCCGAGCGCCGCGCCGAAGCCGGCCGCAGCCGAAATGCCGAGCGTAAACGGCGAGGCAAGCGGATTGGCGAGGATCGTCTGCATCTGGGCGCCCGCAAGCGACAGACAGGCGCCTACCGTCACCGCCATCAAGGCGATCGGCATGCGGATATCCCAGATGACGACCCGCAGCTGATTACCCGCCGAGGCGGGGTCCCAGATCGTCGAGACGACTTCGGACAGCGTATAGCGTGCAGGGCCATAGGCCATGTCGACCGCAATCGACAGCACCAGACAGAGTGAAAGCCCGGCAAGGATTGCCAGGCGTTTCGCCGTCAGGCTGCGATAGGTGTCGCTCGAGGCCGGAAGGGCCGTTTCGACGGTGGTAGCCATAAATCTCTTCCTGTCTTTCGTGCCCTCAAGGGCAAGCGGCCGGCGGTTGCCCGCCGGCCGGATGGGTATCAGGAGCCTGCCTTCAGCGAGGCAAAGTAGCCGGGCTGATAGTCCACCGGCAGGAAGCGCTCATGCATTTCCTTGAAAGTGGCGTCCGCATCGAGATCCTTGAAGAGATCCGGGTGCAGCCACTTTGCGATCTGCTGCACGGCAACGAACTGGTAGGGGCTGTTGTAGAACTGGTGCCAGATTGCATGGACGTTTCCGTCCTTCACCGCCTTGATGTCAGTAAAGCCGGGGCGCTTCATCAGCTCGGCGAGCTTGCGTTCAGCCTCTGCCTTGTCAGCGCCCGGACCCACGCCGATCCACTTGCCGCCGGGAACGTATAGCTCCCAGTTGGAGCCGGTCACGATGACCTGATCGGGATTGGAGGCGATGATCTGCTCAGGATTGACGGTGCCGAAGGTGCCCGGAATGAAGTCCTTGGCCATGTTCACGCCGCCGGCGAGTTCGACCATCTTGCCGAAGTTCTCGTTGCCGAAGGACATGCAGCAATCGTCGGAATAGCCACCGGCGCGTTCCATGAAGACGACAGGCTTCTTCAGGTCAGACTGCTTGGCCAGAACGTCGGTGACCTTGGCGATCTGCTCGTCATGGAACTTCACGAACTCCTCGGCGCGTTCTTCCTCGCCGAACAGCTTGCCGATGATCCGCATGGAATCGTCGGTGTTCTCCATCGGCTTCTCGCGGAAGTCGATATAGACGAGCGGAATGCCGACGGCAGCCAGCTTCTCGATATAGCCGCTTTCCTCGGTCGCCGATTTCGCTTCCGTGTTCATGATGATGACGTCAGGCTTCAGCGCGACCGCCTGCTCGATGTCGAAGGTACCGTCCTTCATCCCGCCGAAGGTCGGGATCTTCTCCATCTCCGGATACTTCTTCAGATAGATGTTGTAGCCGTCGAGATCGGCCTTTTTGAAGTCGTCGCGCCAGCCGATGACGCGGCCGAAGGGATTGTCGGTATCGAGCGCTGCGGTGAAATAGATCTGACGACCTTCACCCAGGATGACGCGTTCCACCGGAACGCTCACTTCGACTTCACGACCGGTGATGTCCTTGATTTTCACCGTCTCGCCGGCCAGCGCGACGCCTGAAAAAAGGGCGAGCGAAATCGCGGCGGCAGAAGCCACCTTCTCCATTTTGAACACGATCAGTTCTCCTGCTTGTGATTATGAGGTGATCTAGATTTTTATGACTTTAACAGTCAAGAATTATCTTTTAGAAGTGTTCCAGCCTCTCCGCCCCGATCCGAAAGAACACGAAAATGCAGGCCGTTAGCTCCCTTTCCAACCATGACCTTCGAGACGAAATCAAAGCCTACTGGTCACTCCGCGCCGAGACATTCGACACCCAGCCAGGTCATGAGATCTTTTCCGAAGAGGAGAGGGCTGCCTGGCACGCCCTGTTCCGCAAGCATTTGGGAGAGGGGAAGTCGCGAGCGGCCCTCGATCTCGCCTGTGGCACGGCGGTCATTTCCCATCTGCTCGACGACCTCGGCTTCAAGGTGACTGGCCTGGATTGGGCGGAGCCCATGCTAGAGCGGGCACGTGTGAAGGCTGCGGCTCGCGGCCGAAATATCCGCTTTCTCATGGGCGACGCCGAGCGCACGATGGAGGCGGATGGCTCCTATGATGTGATCACCAATCGTCACCTTGTCTGGACGCTCGTCGACCCCCTCGCTTGCTTCCGGGAATGGCACCGCGTGTTGAAGCCCGGCGGCAAGCTGTTGATCGTGGACGGTGACTTCGTCAACACGTCCAGGCTCACGCGCTTGCTCAAAGCGGCGACGAGGTTCGCAAGCCGTATCGGCCTTGCCCGCGATGCCATGCACGGCGCGCCCAATGCCGATATGGCAGAGACACACAACCGGATCCTGTCGCGGGTGCATTTCTCCGGCGGTGCCCATGCCGATGCCGTCGCAGATCTGCTCAAGGAAGCCGGCTTCTCCAAAGTCACGATCGATCAGGACATGCGGGCGATCCATAAAGCCCAACGCAAGAACTTCTCCTTCTTCAAGGGGCTGGAGCGCGGCACGCAGCACCGCTACGCGATCTGCGCGGAGAAGTGATCGGCACCTTGGGTGCCTTTGACCGACGGTAGATTTTCGTGGTCGCCCCGGCGTAGTCGCCGGTGCCTGCCAGCGCGTGGATTTACACACGCCCGCAACTGATATACTAGTATTTCAGCTGCGGGAGGACGCATGTCGGAACAGGATGTCAGAGGCTTGAAAACCAGGGCGGTTCCGGCAGAGCACCAGCGCGGCAGGACCCGCGCCGGCAGGGCTGCGACGCAAATCCATGCGACATTGCGCGACGAAATCGTCAGCATGAAATTCAAGCCGCTCGACATGCTGAACGAAAAGCAGCTCGGTCAACGCTTCGGCGTCAGCCGCACGCCGGTACGCGAGGCCCTTCTTCGCTTGGCAGACGAGGGCTTGGTGGAGATTTATCCCCAGTCGGGAACCTTTGTGTCGCGCATCCCGCGCCGGGCGCTCTACGAGGCGATCCTCATCCGTCGAGCGCTCGAGGCGACCACGGTGTCCCTCGCAATCGTTGCGATGAAGGAGAATGACCGGTTACCGGAGCTTGAGGACAATCAGGCATCCCTGGTGAAGGCGGCGGAAGCCAACGACATTGCGGGCTTCCATCAGATCGATACCGAATTTCATCAGCTGATCGCCGAGATCGCCGGCTATCCCGGGATCTGGGCAGTCGTCGCGCAGGTCAAGGTCCAGATCGACCGCTATCGCTACTTCACTCTACCGCAGAAGGGGCGCCTCGATATTGTGATCGCCGAGCACGCGGCAATCATCGACGGCATCCGTCGCCGGGATGATGGCGCCGCCGTGCTGGCGATGAGCCAGCATGTCGGACGCCTCACCGAAGAGCTTGAAGACATCGAGCACCTCGACCCCAACCTCTTTCTCGACCTCTAGAGCGCACATCTTGCGACATATTCCGGGAGTTGCACCATGAAGCCAAACTTCGACCTTTCCGGCCGCACGGCCATCGTCACCGGTGCCAATACCGGCATCGGTCAGGCTATTGCCGTGTCGCTGGCAAGCGCCGGAGCGGCTGTTCTCGGTGTCGGTCGGTCGAGCATGGCTGAAACGGAGGCGCAGATTGCTGATGCCGATGGGCGCTTCGCGTCCTTCTCCGCCGATCTCTCGACCATCGAGCCTGTCGACGCCATCGTAGACGCCGCCGTCACCGCGTTCGGATCCGTGGACATCCTGGTCAACAATGCCGGCATCATCCGCCGTGCCGATGCCATAGATTTCACCGAGGCGGATTGGGATGCGGTCATGGACGTCAATCTCAAGACCGCGTTCATCCTGTCCCAGGCCGTGGCGAAGCGCATGATCCCGAACGGTCGCGGCAAGATCATCAACATCGCATCCATGCTCTCCTTCCAAGGCGGCATCCGGATTCCGTCCTACACCGCCTCCAAGAGTGGCCTTGCGGGTTTGACCCGGCTGCTTGCCTGCGAATGGGCGGGCAGGGGCATCAATGTGAACGCGATCGCCCCAGGTTATTTCGTCACCAACAACACGACGGCCCTGCGCGAGGATGCGAAGCGGTCTAGCGATATCCTGGCGCGCATCCCCGCCGGCCGCTGGGGCGATCCGCAAGAACTGGGCGGCGCGGCCGTCTTCCTGGCATCGGATGCAGCTGCATATGTTCATGGCACGATCCTGCCCGTCGACGGCGGCTGGCTGGCGCGCTAAGCAGGATCAGAAGGACAGGAGGGGGGAAGGCATGGGACGGATTGTATCGATTGGCGAATGCATGGGGGAGCTGTCGGAGACCGGCACGCCGGGAACCCTCAACATGGGCTTTGCCGGTGACACCCTCAACACGGCCTATTATCTGCGCCGCAGCCTGGGGCCGGATTGGCAGGTGGATTATGTCACCGCCATCGGCACGGATGGCCTCTCCCAGAGATTGCTGGACTTTCTGAAGGCCGAAGATATCGGCACCCACCATATCGCCCAGCTCGCCGACAAGACGATCGGCCTTTATTACATTACCCTGAAGGACGGAGAGCGGAGCTTCACCTATTGGCGGAGCGACAGCGCGGCGAAAAAGCTTGCGAGCGATCCCGCGGCCCTTGCCCGCGCTCTGGAAGGGGCAGATCTGGCCTACTGGTCCGGCATCACGCTGGCCATCCTGTCAAACCAGGATCGCCTCGCCCTGATCGAGGCATTGAGCCAGTTCGCCGGTTGCGGGGGCACTGTCGTATTTGACCCCAATCTGCGGCCGCGGCTTTGGGATAATCCGGAGAGCATGCGCGGCTGGATCCACCGTGCGGCGGCAGTCAGTGACCTTTGCCTTCCCTCCTTCGAGGATGAGGCGACCTGGTTCGGCGATGCCGATCCTCAAGCCACGATCAAACGCTATCTGGCGGAGGGCGCGCGGCGTGTGGTGGTGAAGAATGGGGCGGGTGACGTGACCTATGCGGGCAGCAATGGCGAAATATCCATCGCTGCCATCCCGCCCGTCGAGCAGGTTGTCGACACGACGGCGGCCGGCGACAGCTTCAATGCGGGCTATCTGGCTGCTGAACTCGCCGGCGGGTCGGTCACGGATGCGATTGCGGCCGGGGCGAGATTGGCTGCGAACGTCATTGGCGCGCGCGGCGCGTTGGTCCCGGACGCAGTCAGGCCGTCGTAACGGCCCGGCTAAGCGTCAGATCGGGGCTCCACCGCCGAACAGCGTGAAATAGCCCCAGGCAGCGACGAGGGCTGCGGCGACGCCGACCCAGGTGAGGGCTTTCCGGGCCGTCGGCGAGACCGTCATTTTCGGCTTCGGCGGCTTTTCCTCGGGTGGACGCTCGAATTTGATGACGTTCGACATTCAGGTTTCTCTCATGCTGCTTTCGGGCGCTTCATCAGCTTCCTGCCATGATCGCGGGGCCGCGACAAGTCTGCTCAATCGGCCGCCACCGTTCTCTGCATCAAGAACAATTCGACGGCGGTACACGCCCTCGCAGGCACCAGCTGTGGTGACTTGCCGCAGGGTTGCGCCTGTCTAATACCAATGTGTCAATTGGCACTTGTCGACCGCCTCTGGCGCCGTTAGCGTTCTTTGGCAGGCGAAGAAGGCGTTACGGCCCAGACGTCGATAGCCCTTCGCAGACGGCATGATGGACGCGACTAGACTGACATGAGAAGCTTTCTTGAACCTTCCGCCCAGGCTGAAGCGAACCAAGGCCAGGATGGGGATCTGTATGCGACGGCTCGCAGAGTTTCCGGCGTCTCATCGGCCCACTTCCTGAAGCTCCTGGAACAGCGCGGCACCACCGGATTTTGGACCTGCGATCTCCTCACGGGGCAGTGCACCAGCAGCCCGGGGCTGTTGCGAGTGATGGGCCTCGAGACGCCGCAACCCTTCCGAATGCAGGATCTTCTCGATCAGGTTCACCCCGAAGACAGATCGCGCTGCGAGGACCTCTGGCCCCTCATTCGCTCCGGCGTGCCGGTCAACCGCAATTTCCGGATCATTCGTGGCGATCGAACGGTCCGCTGGGTCGAGTTCCGTTCGGAAGTCGTGCTCGATGCCGACCAGCGGCCAGTTCGGGCCATTGGCTTGCTGCAGGATGTCTCCCAGGAGCATGAGAACAGCCAGGCGCTGGATGAGAGCCTCGGGCGCTACCGTGCGCTGATTGGCGCCGTCGCGACCATGGAATGGCGGGCAACAGCGAGCGGCGAACCCGTGTTCTCGAATGGTTGGACTGCGCTGACAGGCCAGCGAGAATCCGAGGTCTTGAACGGCAACTGGCTAAGCGCCATTCATCCCGACGATCGGGAGCAGATGATGGCGGCATGGGAATATGCCGTGGCCAATCTTACGCCGTATGAGGCCGACCAGCGGATACGCAAGGCCGATGGCGAGTATGAGTGGTTTCATGCCCGCGCAGTGCCGATCCTGCACAAGAGCGGCCGCCCGCACGAGTGGCTGGGCATGATCATCGACCACCGCGAGTTCAAGAGACTGGCGAATGGAAAACCCGCCGTCGGCGCAACGCTCACGCCGATGCAGATCCGTGCCGGTCGCGCCATGCTGCAATGGACGCTGGACGATCTCTCCCGGGAATCCGGCGTATCCGTCTCCTCGATCCGCCGTATCGAGGGCGAAGGAGAGCGCTCCACGCGCCCTACCTCGCTTTCGGCGATCCGCCAGGCGCTCGAACGCCACGGCCTTATCTTTTCGGATGGCAATGGCATTTCGATGGGTCCGGCCTGATCATTCAAACAAACAGGCCGGAACCGTCAGCTCGCAAGGCGCGGTGTGGTCACGATCTTGAGGAAAAGCGCGTTCATCGCCTCGGTGATCCCCTGGCTCGGGCTAACTTCGAAGAACAGCCCCGGCGATGCACAGGATTGCATGCGTGTCGGGATCTGGCTCTGGAACGGGCTGATCCACTTGTTGTACCAATCGTTGGTCGGCAGCGGCAGATAGGTCGTGTAAAGAACTGCGATCCGGTAGCCCTTGCTCTTCAACGCCTCGCATTGCGTGGTGTCGATCGGCTCCTGACAGCGCCCGTTCGTCGTCTTCTTGGTGCAGCTGCTGGGCTTGTAGGCATCGCCCACGCCGTCGGAGACGAAGAAAAGGATCTTCTCCGGATTGCCGGCCGACGAGCCGGTTCCTGCCGTCCCCATCAGCTCGCCGATGTTCTTCAGCGCCCGGTCGAAATCGGTCTGCTGGTCGTTGTCATATCCCTGGTACGGGATCGACATGAGCCCGATCCCGGATGCGCTCGCCTTGACCTGGTCGAGATTGTCGGTGAGGGAGGCGACCTGCAGCAGCTTGGTGTCCTCGGCCTTCTCGCCGAAGGTATAGACCGCCATGCGGTACTGGTTGGAGCTCTTGCGCGAGCTTTTTGCCGTCTCCATCAAGGCCGCGGTCGCCTTGGCCACGACATCGATGCGGATGGTGACGCCAAGCCTCTTGGCAAGATAATAATAGCTGTTCTTGTCCTCCACGCCGTCTTTGACGATATGGCAGGCGAAGGCGCACTTGTCCCTCGTGTTGTCGACCATCTTGGTCACGTCGGCCGGGGTGGCCCCGACGCCCATGGATGGTGTGTTGTCGAGAAGAAGGTAGAAGTCGCGGAACGTATCCGTCTGGAAGACGGCTTCCGCCCTGCCGCCCACGGTGACATCGGACTGGCCAAGGATGCGGGCAAGCGATGTTGGGACGGTCGCATCGAAGGTGAAGATCGCCTTCACCTGCGTTCCCGTCTTCACCACATCCACATCGAAGTTCTTGAGCTCATACTCTTCAGACATCTTGGCGTGGCCGATGAACACCTTCTTGGCGTCCTCGATGGCCGCGGACAATTGCCCATCCGACTTCATCTGCATGGCCTGCATCACACCTGCAGATGTTTCCGCAACGGCAGCAATCGCCGCCGCATCGGCGGCGGCCTGCAGCGTGCTTCGCACCATCAGTGCATTGCTGATATCGATCGCAAAACCGGCAACGCCGATAACAGGCACCAGCATCAGCGCCGTCATCACACCAAAGTTGCCGCTGCGGTCACGGAAAAAACGCCCTAGCATAAATTACCCCCATAAAGTCATGGGTAATTTAGAGGCGTCTTGTGTCGATTCCGTTCATCGGCATGGTTACGGAAATGCTATCGGCCCTGTTCACTCAGGCTGCCGTCACCTTTTTCTTCGCAGGCGGGTTCTCCGCATCGTAGGTGGCGCGCGCTTCACGGATGCGTCCGTGGTGTTCTGCCGTCCACACGACGAGCGTCGCCACCGGCCCCAGCAGGGATTGTCCAAGTTCCGTCAGTCGGTACTCGACGCTCGGCGGCTGTGTCGGAAACACCTCGCGGTGGACAAGCCCATCACGCTGCAGGCTCCGCAAGGTGCCGGTCAGCATCGCCTGCGAGATGTCGGGTATTGCCCGCTTCAGCTCCCCGAAGCGATGCGGCTTCAAGCCGAGTGTCTGCAGGATGAGCGACGCCCACTTGTCGCCGATGTGAGAGAAGACATCGCGCACCGGGCAGTTCGCCGCGTCGAAGACCGTATTGATCGGTTCTCGCATCATGGCCATCGCCGTTCCGATCGCCGCTGTGAAATCGGGCTGTGTCTTGGCATGTGCGGTCATGGGTATCGTCCTCAGAACTTGGTTCTAAAAAACTGCCTACTTTACGGCAGAATGTTGATCTGTAATTTAGACCTGCTCTGAAATTTAAACCAGCCCTAAAATTCATGGGCACATCGAACGGACCTGACATGACAGCCAAGTATCTCGTCACCGGCGCATCCGGCCAGCTCGGCCAGCGCGTTCTTCATCACCTTCTGTCCACGGAAGCCGTGCCGGCCTCCGACATCATCGCGGCAAGCCGCAAGCCTGAACAGCTGGCCGATCTCGCCGCCAAGGGCGTTCAGACGCGTCGCGTGGATTTCGACGACGCAGCCTCCATGCAGGCCGCATTTGCAGACGCCCAGCGCGTACTGATCATCAGCACGGACACGCTCGATCGCCCGGGTCACCGTCTGGTGCAGCACCGTGCAGCTGTCGCCGCTGCCGAAAAGGCCGGCGTCCAGCATCTGCTCTACACCTCGATGCCGGAGCCCAAGAATTCGCCGCTGCTCTTCGCACCCGACCATGAAGGCACCGAAGCTGCCATCGAGGCGAGCGCGCTGCCGGCCTGGACGATCCTGCGCAACAACTGGTACTTCGAAAACGTGATGATGAGCGCCGGTCCGGCACTCGCCTCGGGCCACTGGTACTCGGCGGCTGGCGAAGGCAAGGTTGCCCACATCCTGCGCGATGATATCGCCCGTGCCATCGCCGCAGCACTGGTTGCAGCCGGCAGCGAGAAGAAGGTCTACACGCTGACGGGATCCACGTCCTATACGCATCGCGAAATGGCTTCGCTGATCTCCGCTGCCGCCGGCAAGGATATCGCAGTCATCGATGTCCCGGTCGAGGGGCTTGTGCAGGGCATGGTCGGTGCAGGCCTGCCGGAACCTGTTGCACGCGTTTTCGCCTCGATCGATACCATGGTCGGCCATGGCGGTCTGGCGAACATCACCGGTGACTTCAAGGCGTTGACGGGTGTTGAACCCCAGAGCTTCGAGGCATGGGTCGAGAGCCAGTCCGGCGCTTTCAAATCCATGGTCGCCTGACATTCCCTATCGGCCTCCGCCGGGCCGATCCGGACATGTCATATCCCACACGTGGCATGACCGAGGACCGCTCGTCCCCCCTGGACGGGCGGTTTTCGCATGGTTCAAGTATTGCAGGCGAATTCCTCCTGATTGGAGCAAACGTTCGTTCTGCCTGTTTCTCAGGCATGGCTGCCTTCAACACATGCATCGGCGATGATCAGAACCGGCTGGATAGCCGGTTTTGCCATGTCTGGAGCCAGAAGCAGACTTGGCACGCCCCTTGCTCCTCTACTTTCAGAGTTAGCCGCTAGGGTTCCGGCGCCGCAGGGCGTGGCTGGTCCGAGAGCGGCTCCCGATGGAGAGACATCCCATCGGGTGCACGGCGGGACAAAAGCCCGGGAGACCTCGTAAGCCAAGGGATTGGCGGCGCGATGGTCCATGCCGATCCCTTTTCGAAGACGCAAAAGGGGAATTTCTACATGCAGACTGTCAAGACACTCCTGTCGATCACGGCGCTGGCCGGCGCTCTCGCCTTCAGCCAGATGACACCGGCCGAGGCCGCGCCGAAAAAGGATTTCAAGGTCGCCTGGTCGATCTATGTCGGCTGGATGCCCTGGGGCTATGCCAATGACACTGGCATCGTGAAGAAGTGGGCCGACAAATACGGCATCAACATCGAGGTCACGCAGTTCAACGACTACGTGGAATCGATGAACCAGTATACCGCCGGTGCCTTTGACGCGGTGACGCTCACCAACATGGATGGCCTGTCGATCCCGGCCGCCGGCGGCGTCGACACGACAGCCGTCATCGTCGGCGACTTTTCCAACGGCAATGACGCCCTCATCCTGAAGGACAAGGACAAGCTTGAGGACGTAAAGGGCCAGAACGTCAATCTCGTCGAGTTCTCGGTCTCCCACTATCTGCTTGCTCGCGCCCTCGAAAGCATCGGCTCCTCCGAGCGCGACGTGAAGGTGGTCAACACCTCGGATGCCGATATGGTTGCCGCCTACCAGACGTCTGATGTGACGGCGGTCGTCACCTGGAACCCGCTGGTTTCCTCCATCCTCGAAGATGCCTCCGCCAAGAAGGTCTTCGATAGCGCACAGATCCCGGGCGAGATCATCGACCTGATGGTCGCCAATACCGACGTGCTCAAGGACAACCCGGACTTCGGCAAGGCGCTGGCAGGCATCTGGTACGACACAATGGTCGTCATGACGGCCGATACTGAAGAGGGCAAGGCAGCCCGGACCGCGATGGGAACGGCTTCCGGAACGGATCTCGCCGGCTTCGAAGCCCAGATGGCCGCCACCAAACTCTTCGACAAGCCGACTGATGCGGTGGCTTTCACCGCCTCCCCGGATCTGTCCAAGACCATGGACCTCGTCCGTAACTTCCTCTTCGAAAAGGGGCTTCTCGGTAGCGGCGCGCCGTCTGCCGATGTCATCGGCATCGAACTGGCAGACAGCACGGTTCTTGGCGACAAGGAGAACGTCAAGTTCCGCTTCACAACCACCTACATGGACGCGGCCGCCAAGGGCGCGCTCTGAGGCAGATCCATGCCGCCCGGTTGACCCTGTCGTCCGGGCGGCTCCCGCCTCCCTGAAATCCTGGAGTGGTCGATGCGCTGGATCAATGCTCATCCCGGAAATGGCGCGCGCCTGACGCTGGTGCTTCTGCCCTTCGTGCTGGTGCTTGGCGCCTACATGATCGGCTCGGCGGAGCGGCTCGCTGAAAACCCGAACGACAAGCTGCTGCCCGGTTTCGCTGCCCTCTGGGAGGGTATCAGCCGCATGGCCTTCACGGCTGACGTCAGAACCGGCGAATACCTGCTCTGGTCCGATACCTGGGCGAGCCTGGGGCGCCTAATTGCCGGGCTTGGCATCGCCACCGCGATCGCGTTGCTCCTCGGCCTCGTCATCGGCATCCTGCCCTATGCACGGGCAGGTCTCTCCCCCTTTGTCGGTGCCATCTCCATGGTCCCGCCGCTGGCGCTCCTGCCGATCCTCTTCATCGTCATGGGGCTCGGCGAGGCGTCGAAGATTGCACTGATCGTCATCGGTGTCGCGCCGATCATGATCCGCGATCTGGCCCTGACGGCGACATCGCTGCCGCGAGAGATGATCGTCAAAGCCGAAACGCTATCGGCCTCGTCCTGGCAGATTGCGCTGCGTGTGGTACTGCCGCAGATCCTGCCACGCCTGATCACCACGCTCCGCCTGCAGCTCGGGCCCGCCTGGCTCTTCCTCATTGCCGCAGAAGCGATCTCCTCCGACAGCGGCCTCGGATACCGCATCTTCCTCGTCCGTCGCTATCTGTCGATGGACGTCATCTTCCCCTATGTGCTCTGGATCACGCTGCTCGCGATCCTCACCGACATCCTGCTCGATCGCCTGCGCATCGCGGTCTTCCCCTGGTCCGAACTGGAGAAGGGCAAATGAGCGCACTCTCGGTCAAGAACCTCTGGAAGGAGTATGGCGACCAGATCGTGCTCGAAAACGTCTCGATCGAGATCGAGTCCAGAGCCTTTGTCGCGCTGGTCGGCCCCTCCGGCTGCGGCAAGTCCACTTTTTTGCGTTTGCTGCTCGGCCAGGAGCGCCAGACGAAGGGCGAGATCCTGCTCGATGGTTTGGCCCTGCCGAAAGAGCCGGGACCGGACCGCGGCGTGGTCTTCCAGCGCTATTCCGTCTTCCCGCACCTCACTGTGCTCGGCAATGTCATGCTCGGCAAGGAATTGAAGGCCTCGCGCTTCGCCGCCCGTCTCTTCGGCGCCGCGAAGCGCACGGTGCAGGACGAAGCCCGCGGGATGATCGCGGCGGTCGGGCTTGCCGGTTCCGAGGACAAGTATCCGGCCCAGCTCTCCGGCGGCATGCAGCAGCGACTGGCGCTCGCCCAGGCGCTCATCATGCGGCCCAAGGTTCTGCTGCTCGACGAACCCTTCGGCGCGCTCGATCCCGGCATTCGGGCTGAAATTCACACGCTGATGAAGAAGCTCTGGCACGAGGCGCCGATGACCGTCGTCATGGTCACCCATGACATGCGCGAGGCCTTCACGCTTGCGACCCGCGTCGTTGCCTTCGAGCGCCCCCGTGATCGCCCGGAGGAAAAGCTCCGCTACGGTGCGACGATCACCCGCGACATCGCCATCTGGCCGCCCCGCAAGGCGGGCGAGGCCTCCCTCTTTCGCCCCGACCGGGACGGCCCGGTCTCTTCAAAGGGTCAATAGCCGGGACGACCCGGCCAACGAAACCACTGGAGATGACAATGCATATCCGACGTTCCCCCGAAGAGATCGCCGCCAACCGGGCGCGCTACGAGGAGCATCAGAAGAAGGGGCTGGAATTCGCACCGAAGGCGCTGCCCGCCAAGAGCGTAAAGCCCGCGCCCGCAATTGCTGCTGACACCATCGTGCACCAGGAAAAGCTGCCCGGCGGCTGGTACTGGTGGACCCGCGTCAAGGCGAATGAGACACTCCGCATTGCGCTCGACGAAGGCGCTTCAACCGTATCGGTCGTGGCCTGGAATGCCGAGGACCCGACCGAGCGCATGAACCTGCCGGACACCGTCAAGGTCCAGTGGACCACCGGGCTTGGAAAGGGCCGTGTCATCTTTTCCGACATGGGCAAGGTCATGTTCTCGATCACCGAGGACAGCTCCGGCGCCCATGACGTTTTGATGGGCGGCTCGACAGCCTCTTCGAACGCGAAGAAATATGCCGGCCAGAACGGTCCGGCACTGCGCAATACCCGCGACAACTTCGTGCTGATCGCGACCAAGGCCGGCCTCGACAAGCGCGACATTCCGGCAGCTCTCGCCCTTTTCGCACCCGTTCGTGTCGATGCCGATGGCAAGTTCGAGTGGAAACCCGATCTCGTTTCCGAGGGCGACTATGTCGATCTGCGTGCTGAGATGGACATGATCGTCGGCTTCTCCAATTGCCCGCATCCGCTCGATCCGAACCCGGTCTACACGCCCAATCCCGTCAGCATCCTCAGGATCGCCGCCACTGAGCCAGCGGCGGATGACCTCTGCCGAACCGCAACCGCAGAAGCCGTCAGGGGCTTTGAAAACAACGCTTTTGCGGCCCTGTGAGAGGAGAGGTGACCATGACCAGTTTTATCCAGACCTCTGCCGCCCGCACGCTCTCCAACACCACGCAGGATCACTATATCGCTGCCGAAGCACCCTTCTCGACCTTCATCAAGAAGGGTCAGGTGGTGCGCATAGAGGACAGCTATGGCCAGCAGGCCGTCGATACGCTCTTCTACAATGCCCGTGATTTCTCCGAGCGCTATTCCAGCCAGGACACCATGCGCGAGCAGGGGGCGGCCTATATCTCCACCGGCACCAAGGTGATCTCCAACGAAGGCCGGGTGATGCTGACGGTGACTGCCGACAGCTGCGGCCGACACGATACATCTGCCGGCGCCTGCTCCTGCGAAAGCAACACGGTCCGCTTTGGCCACTACACGAAATACCTGCATGCCTGCCGCGACAACTTCGTCATCGAGGTTTCCAAACATGGCATGAGCAAGCGCGACGTGGTGCCGAACATCAACTTCTTTATGAACGTGCCGATCGAACCTTCAGGCGAAATGACCATCGTCGACGGGATCTCCGCCCCCGGCGACTATGTCGAGCTGAAGGCGGAGATGGACGTGCTGCTCGTCATCTCCAACTGCCCGCAGATTAACAACCCCTGCAACGGCTTCGATCCCACGCCGATCCGGGTGCTCGTCTGGGACGACGAGGCGGCCTGATGTTCAACAAGGTTCTGATTGCCAATCGCGGCGAAATCGCCGTGCGCGTCATCAAGACGCTGCAGAAGATGGGGATCGCAAGCGTTACGGTCTATTCTGATGCCGACCGGTTTTCGAAACCCGTCCTGATGGCCGACGAGGCGGTGCGCCTCGGCCCCGCACCCGCCAGCGAAAGCTACCTGAACGTCGATGCCGTGATTACCGCCTGCCGCCAGACGGGTGCGCAAGCCGTGCATCCCGGCTACGGCTTCCTCTCGGAGAACATCGGCTTTGCCGAGCGGCTGAAGGCCGAAGGCATTACTTTCATCGGCCCGACGCCGGACAACATCTCCGCCTTCGGCCTGAAGCACACGGCCCGCGAACTGGCCCAAGCGAGCGGCGTGCCGCTCTTGCCTGGCTCCGGCCTGCTCGACAGCCGGGAAGAGGCGCTCTCCGCAGCTGAGCAGATTGGCTATCCGGTGATGCTGAAGTCGACAGCCGGCGGCGGCGGCATCGGCATGCAGCTCTGCGACAATGCGGAGGCGCTTGCCGCAGCCTTCGACACTGTCCAGCGCACGGCGAAATCCAGTTTCGGCGACGCCCGCGTCTATCTCGAACGCTTCGTCTCCAAGGCCCGCCATGTCGAGGTGCAGATCTTCGGCGACGGCAAGGGGAAAGTGATTGCGCTCGGTGAACGCGACTGCTCGCTCCAGCGGCGGAACCAGAAGGTGATCGAAGAAACGCCGGCCCCGGGGCTTTCCGACGCCGTGCGCCAGCGCCTGCATGCGGCAGCCGTGTCGCTGGGCCAGCAGGTGGCGTATGCTTCTGCTGGCACGGTCGAATTCATCTATGATCCCGCCCGCGAAGAATTCTATTTCCTCGAGGTGAACACGCGTCTGCAGGTCGAGCATCCGGTCACGGAAGCGGTCTTCGGTGTGGATCTCGTCGAATGGATGATCCGCCAGGCTGCTGGCGAAGATGTGTTGACGGGCAGGCAAAGCCTCGTGCCAAAGGGTGCCGCGATCGAGGCGCGCGTCTATGCCGAAATGCCCCATGCCGGCTTCCGCCCGAGTGCCGGGCTGCTGACCGAAGTGGTGTTTCCAGACGGCGTCCGCGTCGACGGCTGGGTGGAAACGGGAACCGAAGTCACGCCCTTCTACGATCCCATGCTCGCCAAGGTCATCGTCTCGGGTGCGGATCGGAACACGGCCATTGCGGCGCTCTCCTCCGCGCTGGAAAAAACCTCACTTGCCGGCATCGAGACCAATCTCGAATACCTGAAGACGATCGCCGCCTCGGACCTGTTCCGCAGTGGCGATGTTGCGACCACGGCCTTGAAGGATTTCGCCTTCGTGCCCGATGTCGTCGAGGTGATCGCACCAGGTGCGCAGTCGAGCCTGCAGGAGCTGCCCGGTCGCCTCGGCCTCTGGCATGTCGGCGTGCCGCCCTCGGGCCCGATGGACGAACGCTCCTTCCGCCATGCCAACCGGCTGGTCGGCAACCACGATCATACGGCGGCCCTGGAACTTACCGTCTCCGGGCCGGTGCTGAAATTCTTCTCCGATACCGTGATCGCGCTTGCCGGAGCGGCAATGCCGATGAAGCTCGACGGCGTCGAGGTGCCACACGACGAGGCGTTACAGATCAAGGCCGGCCAGACGCTCGCCATCGGCAGCATCGCCGGTGCCGGACAGCGCGCCTATCTGGCGGTATCCGGCGGCTTCGACGCGCCCTTGGTCATGGGCTCTCGCGCCACCTTCGGCCTCGGCCAGTTCGGCGGCAACGCCACCGGCACGCTGCGCGCAGGCCATGTGCTGCGCCTGGCCCGCCGAAACCAGACCGATATCCTGCTGGCAACCCAGCCGGCGGAACTGACCCGCGAATGGTCGGTCGGCGTGCTCTACGGTCCACATGGCGCGCCCGACTTCTTCCTCGAAGAGGATATTGAGACGCTGTTTTCGACGCCTTACGAGGTGCACTTCAACTCGGCTCGAACAGGTGTCCGCCTGATCGGCCCGGCCCCCAAATGGGCGCGCACCGATGGCGGCGAGGCGGGGCTTCACCCTTCCAACCTGCATGACAATGCCTATGCGATCGGCGCGATCGACTTCACCGGCGACATGCCGATCATCCTCGGCCCCGACGGCCCGAGCCTGGGCGGCTTCGTCTGCCCGGCGGTCATCGCCCGCGATGAGCAGTGGAAGATGGGTCAGTTCAAGCCCGGGGATAAGATCCGGTTTCATGCCGTGGCCCGAACAAGCGATCCGCTGGCGGGACCGATGGTCAAACGCATATCCGAAGCAGCCGGGTCGGCAGTGATCGGAGCGACCGAGACAGGTGGCATCCCCGTCGTCTACCGCCGACAGGGTGACGATAACCTGCTGGTCGAGTACGGCCCGATGCAGCTCGACATCGGCATCCGCATGCGCGTGCACCTGCTGATGCAGGCGGTGAAGGAGGCGAGGCTTCAGGGCCTGATCGATCTGACGCCCGGCATCCGCTCGCTGCAGATCCACTATGACAGCACCACGCTGTCGCGCTCGAAACTCCTCGCCGCCCTCGCCGAGATCGAGAAAAGCCTGCCCCCCGTCTCCGCCGTCAAGGTGCCGAGCCGGACCGTCTGGCTGCCGCTCTCCTGGAACGATCCGGATGCGGAACTGGCCATGCGCAAGTATCAGGAACTCGTCCGCCCCAATGCGCCCTGGTGCCCCTCCAACATCGAGTTCATCCGCCGCATCAATGGGCTCCCCGATGAGCAGGCGGTGAAGGATACGATCTTCAACGCCTCCTATCTCGTGATGGGCCTCGGCGATGTCTATCTCGGCGCGCCGGTCGCAACCCCCATCGATCCCCGCCATCGGCTGGTGACGACGAAGTACAATCCGGCCCGCACCTGGACGCCGGAGAACGCCGTCGGCATTGGCGGCGCCTATATGTGCATCTACGGCATGGAAGGGCCGGGCGGTTATCAGCTCTTCGGTCGCACGATCCAGGTCTGGAACACCTGGCGGCAGACGGATGTGTTTGCGAAGGACAAGCCCTGGCTGCTCGATTTCTTCGACCAGATCCGCTTCTTCCCCGTTTCCCACGAAGAACTGACGGAGGCCCGCGCCGCCTTTCCGCATGGCGGCTATCCCATCCGCATCGACGAGGGCACCTTCTCCTATGCCGACTACGAGGCGGAGATGACCCGCAATGCAGACAGCATTGGCGCTTTCAAGCAAGGGCAGCAGGCGGCATTCGAAGCGGAGCGGAAGCGCTGGAAGGACGAGGGGCTCGATAGTTTCCAGGTCGATGACGGCGCAGGCGTCTGCCTCGGCGGCGATATCCCCGAAGGCTGCTTCGGGGTGGAAAGTGCCGTGCCCGGCAATGTCTGGAAACTGCTGGTCGAGGAAGGCCAGTCCGTGCAGGCTGGCGATACGCTTGCCATCATCGAGTCTATGAAAATGGAAATCACCGTCACCGCCCATGCCGCCGGTAAAGTCCGGGATCTGCGTGCCGGGCCGGGTCGCAACGTCAAGGCCGGCGATGTCCTGGTCATATTGGAGGATCTGTAATGCTGCCGACTATTCTCGATCTCGCTTCGCTGAAGGCCGCCTATGCCAGCGGGCTGACCCCGCTCGACCTCGTCGAGGAGGTGATCGCCCGCAGCAAGGCTTCCGACGATCCGGCAGTCTTCATCACCCAGACGCCGGATGAGGATTTGCGGGCAGCCGCAAAGGCCCTGATGGAGCGCGCGCCGGAGCCGAACAGTCTGCCGCTCTGGGGCGTGCCCTTCGCGGTGAAGGACAATATCGACGTATCAGGCCTGCCGACCACCGCAGCCTGCCCGGCCTTCGCCTACCAGCCGGAGAAGGACGCAACGGTCGTTGCCAGACTAAAGGCAGCGGGTGGCCTTGTCATCGGCAAGACCAATCTCGACCAGTTCGCCACGGGCCTCAACGGCACGCGCTCCCCCTATGGCGCCCCGCGCTCGGTGTTCAACAAGGAATATGTCTCCGGCGGCTCATCGTCCGGTTCTGCCGTCACGGTCGCGGCGGGGCTGGCGAGCTTTGCGCTGGGCACGGACACCGCCGGTTCCGGCCGCGTGCCCGCCGCCTTCAACAACCTCGTCGGCATAAAGCCGACGCCGGGCCTCGTGCCGAATGTCGGCGTCGTGCCGGCCTGCCGCAGTGTTGACGTGGTGACGGTCTTTGCCGCGACCGTCGGCGATGGCGTCGCGATCCGCAAGGTCATGGACGGTCTCGATGCGGGCGATCCCTATTCCCGCAAGGCGTCGCCAGCGGCCCTGCCGGTATCAGGCCTGCGCATCGGTGTGCTAGAAGGAGCCGAGCGCGAGTTCTTCGGAAACAAGGCCGTTGAAGCCCTCTACGATCAGGCAATCGAGCGGGCAAAATCGCTCGGCGCAACCATCGTCCCCTTTGACTACGCGCCCTTCCGCCAGGCCGCCGAACTGCTCTACAACGGCCCCTGGGTGGCCGAGCGTCTCGCGGCGGTAAAGGAGTTCATCGGTACCAATGCCGAGGATTTCGATCCGACGGTGCGCACCATTATCGAGGGTGCCAGGGGTTACGACGCGGTGGCGGCTTTCGAAGGTCAGTACAGGCTCGGCCATCTCCGCCAGAAGACGCTTGTCGAATGGGAGAAGCTCGACGCCCTGATGCTGCCGACCTCGCCGACCACCTACACGGTCGAGGCGATGCTCGCAGACCCGATCGTCAAGAACAGCCATTTTGGTCGCTACACCAACTTCGCCAATCTCTTCGGCTATGCGGCGATCGCCGTGCCCGGCGGCTTTGGCTCGGATGGTCTGCCAGGCGGTGTCACCTTCTTCGGCCCATCCTTCTCCGACGATGCGCTGGCACCCTTTGCCGACGCCATGCATCGCGCTGCCCAGTCCGGCATGGGCAAGGACAAGACCGCCGCTCTGCCGGAAGGCTCGAAGGTTGCCGAACCAGATGATGGCCTCGTCACCATCATGGTCGTCGGCGCGCATCTGACCGGCATGCCGCTCAACCACGAACTGACAGGCCCCGGCGGCAAGCTTCTGAAGACCTGCCGCACGGCCGGCGACTACCGCCTCTTCGTCCTGCCCAATACCACACCGCCCAAGCCGGGCCTGATCCGCGAGCCGGGTTTCTACGGCAAGGGACTGGAGGTCGAGGTGTGGAAGGTGACGCCATCAGCCTTCGGCCGCTTCGTCCAGAACATCCCCGCACCGCTCGGCATCGGCAAGGTCACGCTCGATGACGGAAGCCAGGTGTCGGGCTTCCTCTGCGAACCCTATGCCATCGAGGGCGCGCTGGAAGTCACCGATCTCGGCGGCTGGCGCGCCTATATTGCGTCGAGGAAGTGATCGTCCGGTGGCGCCTGCCTGAGCGCAGGCGCTAGCCTGAGGCTTTGCTTCAGGGCACCTGCGCGCCCCGCGTCGCGGTGTAGATCGCATAGAGCGAGGTCGAGGCCGTGATGAACAGGCGGTTCCGGCGCGGCCCGCCGAAGGTCAGGTTGGCGACCGCCTGGGGCACCAGGATCTTGCCGAGCAGCGTGCCGTCGGGATGGAAGCAGTGCACGCCATCTGCAGCGCTCGACCAGAGGTTCCCGTCGACATCCGTCCGCATGCCGTCGGGAATGCCCTTGTCGATATGGGCAAAGACCCGTCCATTCGTCAGCCGTTTGTCCTCGGTCACATCGAACATCCTGATATGGCGCGGCGCATCCGGCTTGTGGCTGGCGCCGGAATCGGCGACGTAGAGCAATGTCTCGTCTGGCGAGAAGCAAAGCCCGTTCGGCTGCAGGAAGTCGTCGACCACGACGGTGAGTTCGCCCGTGGTAGGTTCGAGCCGGTAGACGTTCCGGCTCGCCTGCTCCTCGTCGGCCTTGTAGCCTTCGTAGTCGGAGAGAATGCCGTAGGACGGGTCGCTGAACCACACGCTGCCGTCTGATTTCACCACAACGTCATTGGGGGAATTCAGCCGCTTGCCTTGGTAGCGATCGGCAAGCGTCGTAATCGTCCCATCGATCTCGGTGCGGATGACGCGGCGCCCGCCGTGTTCGCAGGACACGAGCCGTCCCTCTCGGTCACGTGTATTGCCGTTGATGAAATGCGACGGCGCGCGATAGACCGATGTGCCTACGCCTTCGATCCAGCGCAGCACGCGCTCGTTCGGAATATCGCTGAACAGCAGATAGCCGCCATCGTTGAACCAGACGGGACCCTCGGCCCATCGGCAGCCGGTGTAAAGCTCATCCAGGCCGGCGCTGGAAACGAGCAGGTCGCAGAAGCGGGGGTCACGGATCTCGTAATGCGGGTTTTCCATGGGACGATCCTGGCAGGGCTTCAGGTTTTGCCGGCGCTGCGCGTGGTCGGCAGCATGATGACGGCGATGATGATGAGACCGGTGAGAATGAGGCGGATGCCTGCGCCAAAACCGTAGGTATTCAGCATCGAAACGACAAGGAACATGAAGAGCGAGGCGCCCCATATCCCCGGAACATTCGAATTGCCGCCGGCCACCGCCGTGCCGCCGATAACGACGACGGCAATCGACATCAGGAGATATTCCGTGCCCATGTTGAGCGCGGCGCCGCCTGAGAAGCTGGCAAGCAGATAGCCACACAGCGCGGCGAGTACGGCGCAGAGCAGGTAGGTGATAAGCCGCGTGCCGTCGATCGGGATGCCGGCCATGCGGGCGGCACGGATGCTCTGACCGATCGCGGCGATTGAGCGTCCATAGACGGTGCGATTGATCACGTACCAGACGAGCGCGGAGAGCACCAAGGCAACGAGCGCAACATTCGGCACGCCAGCGGTGGACGAGGTCGTGAAGTCGGCAAGCCAGCTCGGCGGCTTGATGCGCAGTCCCCGGTTTGTCCAGATCGCCGTCGACTGCACGATGAAACTCATCGACAACGTGGCTATGATCGGCGGAATGCGGAGCAGCTTGATGAGTGCATAGTTGCCGATGCCGATCGCGATCCCGACGCCGATGGCAACGACAAGCCCTGTCAGGATCATGCTGTTTTCGACATTCATCACCTTGAGCGAGACCGTCGCTGCAAGCGTCATGTTGGCGGGAACCGAGAGGTCGATATTGCCAGGGCCGAGCGTGATCACCAGCATCTGGCCGAGACCGACCAGCACCGAGAAGGCGCCAAAGGTGAGAGCCGCCTGTGCAAGCCCGACGGTGCTTGCGCCGCCCGTGAAGACAATGGTGACGAGGAAGACGCTGGCGGCCGCGATAAAGGACCAGATCCAGGTCCGGGAGAAGAGTGTGGAGAGTGCCTGGCTCATGACTTGCCCTTCCGGCCTTCGGCGCGATTGAGGGCAAGACGCAGCGTCAGCACCAGGATCAGGATCGCGCCCTGGGCGCCGATCTGCCAGTCCGGCGAGATCCTGAGGAACGACAGGAAGGAGCCGGCGAGCGTCAGTGTAAGTGCACCGATGACGGCACCGATCGGCGAGACGCGCCCGCCGACGAATTCACCGCCGCCGAGAATGACACCGGCGATCGAGAGCAGCGTGTAGCGCAGCGCAATGTTCGCGTCCGCCGATGTGGTCAGCCCCACCAGCGCCATGCCAGCTAGCACCGCAAAGAACCCAGCGAGACCATAGACGGCCGCCCGTGCTCCGATGATCGACCATCCGGCGCGGGCAACGGAGCGGCTATTGCCGCCCACCCCGCGCAAGACGACGCCGAAGGATGAGCGCATGATGACATAGTGGCTGACAACGGCGATCAGGATGCTGGCCACAATCGCCATCGGAAGCAGCGGTGGCTTGACCGTCATGATAGCGCGGATCCAACCTGGCGCCTCACCGCCGGGCGCCGGCAGGATCAGGACGGCAATCCCGCCCCAGACGAAACTCATGCCGAGCGTCACCACGATGGAGGGCAGATCTCTCAGGTGGATCATCACACCGATCAGGGCATAAACGCCGATCGCTGCCATCAGAATGAGGACACCCAGCAGAGGCGACGACTGCAGGAAGGTGGCCGTCACGCAAGCGACGAAGCTGACGAAGGTGCCCATCGACAGATCGAGGTCGTTGACCGTCATGATCAGCATCTGCGCAATGGTCGCGAGCGCAATCGGCACCGCGAGATTGAATAGCAGGTTGAGCCCCGTATAGCTCATGGCCCTCGGCTGGAGATAGAAGACCGCGGCCAGCAGTCCGACCAGTGAAAGAGCCGGGATCAGCAGTCGCAGGCCGTCGGCTGAGAAGAATTTCGTCATGCGGCCTCCTGGAAGGAGGCGGAGAGGATGTTTTCTTCCGTCACCTCGTCGCCCTTGAGTTCGGCCACGATCATGCCGTTGTTGAACACATAGACGCGGTCGCAGAGGCAGACCTCGTCCATCTCGGTCGAGTACCAGACGAAGGTCCGGCCGGCGTCTGCCTCCTGGCGCAGGATCGCATAGACCTCCTGCTTGGTGCCGAAGTCGACGCCGCGCATCGGGTCGTCCATCAAAACAACGGGTGCGCGGCTGGCGAGCGCCCGGGCGAAGAGAACCTTCTGCTGGTTTCCCCCCGAGAGCGACAGGATCGGATTGTCCATGTCGGGGGTGCGGATGCCGATCCGGTCCTTCCAGGTCTGGCCCAGCGTCTCTTCCCGATTGAAATCCAGGGTCTGCAGCCGTGACAAATCCGGCAGGATGCCGATGCTGAGGTTTCGAAGAATGCTCCACAGCGTGAAGGTGCCGTTGACGGCGCGGTCGCCGGCGACGAAGGCGACTTCGGGGTCATCGGCCCGCAGCCAGTTGCCGGTTCGGGATTCGAAGAGGCCGACCAGCATATCCGTCTGGCCGTGCCCGCCGAGACCGGCGAAACCGACGATTTCACCCTTCATGGCCTGGAAGGGGAGACCGCGTCCGCGCACCGGCGCTGCGGTCAGCACACTGGCCGTGTCCGTCCTCTGCAGGTGCGTGTGGGCCTCGCGCGTCTTCACCACGCTGCCCATGGCCTCGATCAGGCCGTGTTCTGAAAATTCCTCGGCCGGTCTCTGGCTGACCACCCTGCCGTCCTTCATGACGACGATGCGGCTGGAGACCGAGAGTATCTCGCCGAGAATATGGGAGATGAAGAGGATCGAGCCGCCATCGCGGACAAAGCGTTCGACATAGGCGAGCAGCTGCTCGGCAAGCCGCGCATCCAGCGACGACGTCGGTTCGTCCAGAATGACGAGACGGACAGGACTGCCGATCTCGCAGAAGGTGATCGCGATCTCCACCATCTGGCGTTCCGCGATGGTGAGCGTGCCGACGGCCTCGTGGCAATCGATCGAATGTCCTGGGAAGATTTCCTGCAATTTGCTCTCGATCAGGGCAGCACCCCGCTTGCGCCAGCCCCAGCCTTTCAGGCTGCGATGCATCACGCGGGTGTTCTCCACGATCGTCAGGTTCGGGCAGAGCGACAGTTCCTGGAAGACGCAGCGGATACCGGCCTCGCGCGCAGCGTTGATGCTGTGGCCTCCGCTGCCGTGACCGTATCGGATGGTGCCCTCATGCGGGCTGAGCCCGCCATTGATGACGTTGACTATGGTGGATTTGCCGGCGCCATTATGGCCGACCAGGCCGACGCATTCTCCAGCCCCGATCTCCAGAGTGACGCCGTCGAGCGCCTTCACCGCGCCGAAACTCACTCTCGCGTCGGTAACGCTGACGACGGGCCGTCCATCGCCCTTATCGAGCATGGCATTCATCCTGAACAACTCTCTCACTCATGCGCCAAGGGACCCCCATCCCGCCCGGCCCGAAGGCCGGACGGTCCGGGGAGGTTTTCCATTCGATCACTTGGCGGACGCGATCACCTTCTGGGCGTCTTCGAGCGAATACTCGACATTGGCGACGCCGCCGGCCTGGGTGTTGGCCAGGTTGGCTTCGAGGTTATCCTGGTCGATGCGCAGGAAGGGCACGACGAGGTCCTTCTTCACTTCCTTGCCGTCGAGGATCTGCTGGGCGACCCAGAAGGCGAGCGTGGATACGCCGGGCGCAATCGAGACCGACATGGTCTCATACTGGTTAGCGTCCTTCTGTTCCTTCCACCACTTCAGCTCGTCCTCGCGGTTGCCCATGACGATGACGGGCATCGGACGGTTGGCAGCCGCAATCGCCTGGGCGGCACCATAACCATCGCCACCCTGGGTCACGACACCGACGAGTTCCGGCAGGCTTGGCAGGATGCCGGCCACGGCCTTCTGCGCGACGTCCTGCGCCCAGTCGCCATGCACGGAGCCGACGATCTTGAACTGCGGGAACTGCTTCACGCCTTCATGGATGCCGGCCGAGATCTCGTCATCGACGAAGACGCCGGCAAGGCCGCGGATCTCGAGCAGGTTTCCGCCCTGCGGCAGCTTGCCGGAGAGATATTCGACCTGGCTGCGGCCCATTTCCTTGAAGTCGACGGCGATGCGCCAGGCGCAGGGTTCGGTGACGATGCCGTCGAAGGAGACGACGGTGATGCCGGCGTCGCAGGCTTCCTTGACGGCGCCGTTGAGTGCCGTCGGCGAAGCGGCGTTAATGACGATAGCATCATAGCCCTGCAGGATCATGTTCTGGATCTGGGCTGCCTGTTCGGTCGCCTGGTTTTCGGCGGTCGTGAAAGCGTCGGCGGCTGCGACCTGTCCGGCCTTCACAGCCTCACCTGTCACCTTTTCCCAGCTGGTCAGCATGGCCTGACGCCAGGAATTGCCGGCATAGTTGTTCGAAAGGGCAATCTTCTTGGCCGAGGTATCGGCCATTGCGGGCATGGATGTGGCGATAAGGCACAGTGCCGCGCTCGCCAGAAGGGTTCTGCTGGTCTTCATGATCTCACTCCCTGTTGTCCGGCGCTCTTGGCCCCGGTTTCCTCCAAACAGCCGGACGTGGCCCGGTCTGAATTCCCCGCCGAGTTCCTCTTCTCGGCAGGATCAGGATGGAGCGAACGGCGACGCCTGTACAGGTTGGGGACGGCAGGACGTTTGCGGGAATTACGCAAAGTCCTGCGGGATCCCGCAGGACGACCACCCTATTGAGATGTGTTGTGAAGGAGATGCGGCCGTGGGAGTGGCCGCGGGGAGGACATCATGCTCAAGATCGCGCCGTCAGCGCTGCTCGATCACTATCTCGGCATTTCGCGGCTCCTGGCCGGTCAGCTCGATTTCCGTTCGGCCATCAAGGCCGTCGGCGTTGAAGTATCGCATATCGTGCCGCATGACCACCTCGATGTTTGCATCACCATGGTCAACGGGCTCTACCACACGGCCTATGAGACCGGCCTCGACACCTTCTGGGGCCAGACCACGCCGGCACCGGTCGCGAGCAGCCCGATCCGCACCCTGCTCTGGGGCGAGATCGACTTCCTTCTGACGGATGATGCCCAGCAGGAGACGCGCTACCACGTCGACACGCCCTTCACCCGCCCAATCTTCGAGCACAATCTGCGCAGCCGTCTCCATGTGCCGCTCAAGGTGCGTGGTGAGGTCATCGGTGCGCTCAGCTGCTCGTCGCATGCGGTCGGTTTCTATACTGAGCAGGACGTGGCCAATGCCCAGTCGATCGCCGATCTGCTGGCGCCCTACTTCTTTGCCTTGAGAGCCGCCGAACAAGCCAAACAATCAGCGATCGTCGAAGCCGAGGCGCGGGCCCGCGAGGAGGGGCTGCGGGCCGGTGCCTTGAGCCTGACGGAAGCGCTGGAACGCGAGCGGCAGCGTATCGGCATGGATCTGCACGACCAGACGCTTGCCGACCTCACCCGCCTGTCGCGGCGCATCGATCGCTTGATGCAGGAAGGCGACGTGAAAGGTGACGCGCTGGAGCCGGTTGCCCGCAGTCTCCAGCATTGCATGCAGGACCTCCGCGAAATCATCGAGGAGGCAAAACCCTCCGTGCTGCAGCTCTTCGGTTTCGCCCATGCCATCGAGAACCATCTCGACCGCGCCGTGCGCGATCACGGCTCCCAGCTTGCGTGGAGCCTCAGCGACGACACGGACGGTCTGATCGACACCATCGACCAGTCTGTCCGCATCGCCCTGTTCCGGATTGCGCAAGAAGCCATCAACAACGCTGTGCGCCATGCGCAGGCAAATGTCTTGGAGTTGAAGTTGAAGAGTACGGCACATGCCCTGACGATCGAGGTGGCCGATGACGGGCAGGGGCTTTCCCGCTCGGATCGCAGCGCCGGTGGCGGCATCGACAATATGGTTACGCGGGCGCGGCTGATCTCCGCAAAGCTGACGCTGGGCACGGCACGCGAGGGCAAAGGGACCGTGATGCGCGTGCAGATGCCGCTCACCCTCGCCAAAGCAGGATTGTTGGAGGAATCCAAGTGAAGGTTCTCATTGTCGAAGACGATCCGCTGCATCGGTCCTATCTGCTGGAGGCGGTCTGTGCCGCCCTTCCCGAATGCGACAAGGTCATCGAAGCCGGCAATGGGGCGGAAGGCGAGCGCCTGGCCCGCGACCACAAGTCCGCCCATGTCGTCATGGACCTGCAGATGAACGCCCGCAACGGCATCGAGGCGGCGCGTACCATCTGGAAGGAGCGCCCCGATACCCGCATCCTCTTCTGGTCAAACTACTCCGATGAGGCCTATGTGCGGGGCGTCTCCCGCATCGTGCCGGATGGGGCAGCTTACGGCTACGTTCTCAAATCGGCCTCAGACGAGCGCCTCAAACTTGCGCTGCGCAGCATCTTCGTCGAGGCGCAATGCGTCATCGACCGCGAGGTGCGCGGCATGCAGCAGAAGAGCCTCGGCCAGGTGCGTGGCTTCAGTGACAGCGAATACGAGATCCTCGTCGACATCGCGCTCGGCCTCACCGACCGCACGATTGCCCGGCGTCGTGGCCTGTCGATCCGCAGCGTCCAGAACCGCCTTCAGCAACTCTATGAAAAGCTCGGCGTCTACCAGATGTCGGTCGAGGATAGCGACGAGGGGCGGTTCAATCTGCGTGCCAGGGCAGTCACGGTCGCGCTTTTGCGCAAGCTGTTGAACTACAGCGCCCTGGAGCGCGCCGAAGCCGAGCTTGCGGAGTGGCTGCGGTCTCATTGATCCTTCTGCGGGTTCGAGATGGCTGTTGACGATCGCCCGCGAAGTTGGGAGACCGGGTCCATGGACGAACCGTCGAACGCCACTGAAGATCAGCCCACGCCACGCATGTTGGCCTGGGCCAAGAACTCGGCTGCCTACCGGCTCGCCAAGCGCATGATGACGGAACGCGAACTCGCCGATGCCATCAGGCGCAAGGCGCGCAGCAAGTTTGAGGATATCAGTGAAGCGCAGCTAAACGCGCTGGCAGAGACGGCCCTTGCCTTCGGGCGCAGCATGAAGGCGCTGGACGACCAGAATTATGCCGAGATCCGGGCGAATTCGGCGGCACGCAGCGGCCGCTCCAAGCGTGCGATTGCGCGGAAGCTGGCTGAGAAGGGGGTCGACCGCACTATCGTCGAGGCCGTCCTCGTAGACGCGGATGATTTTCGCTCCGCGGTGGTCTATGCGCGCAAGAAGGCTTTCGGGCCCTTCCGCCGGCCGGATGTGGAAGTCGACGACGCCCGCTGGAGCAAGGAGATTGCGTCCTTCGCCCGCCAGGGTTTCGGCTTTGATCTGGCCAAGCGTGTGCTCGACATGGAGCGTGAAGAAGCGGAGGACATTCTTCTCGGGCAGGCGTGAACGGGACTGCCTACAGAGCAGACTGCCTGCTCATGCCGCCAGGGATGATCTCCGCTGGAATGGCCCATGAGCAGGTGACCTGATTGCGGCCATTCCCCTTGGATTGATAGAGAGCCTCGTCGGCGCGACGCAACGGGTCTGCAAGGCCCAGATCGCTCTGCTCAAGCATGGTGACACCGAAACTTGCCGTGACCGGCGCATCCACCTCTGGCCGCCGAGAGGTCTCGATGGCCTGCCGCAAACGCTCTGCGACGGCAAGCGCACTCTTGGGAGTGGCTCCGGGCAGGAGAACGGCGAATTCCTCACCTCCCATCCGCGAGATAACATCGCCATCGCGCAAGACGCCCCGGCAGACCTCCACAACCTCGATCAGCACCCGATCGCCAGCCAGATGGCCGAACCGGTCATTGATTTGCTTGAAGTGATCGATGTCGAAGCTGATCAGGCCGATCGACGGAGGCGTCATACGTTCGACAAGCCTCTCCAAAGTTCCATGGAAAGCCATACGAGATGTGGCGCCGGTGAGCCAGTCCTGATCAATCTGGCGCCTGAGCTCCATCTCCCGCATCACCAGGGCGGCGAGCGATTGCAGGATCGCCATTTGCCGGTCGTCGAAGCGCCGTGGTTCACGATCCATAATGCAGAGCGAGCCAAGACGTGCTTTCTCTGAAGTTACCAGCGGAGCGCCTGCATAAAACGCCACATGCGGAGTTCCCGTGACGAATGGGTTTTTCGCCGTCCGGATGTCGTGTCTTGCGTCCGCAATCACCAGAACGTCGTCGCTGCAGATCGTCTCGTTGCATATGGCGTGCTCGCGCGGTGTCTCGCGAATATCCAGGCCGATATTCGACTTGAACCATTGGCGATTGTCATCGAGCAGCGAGATCAGCACGATCGGCGCGTCGAAGATCAGGCGCGCCAGAGCGGCGATCCGTTCGAAAGGCTCTTCATGCGGCGTGTCGAGAATGCCGTACTGATTGAGAATGTTCAGGCGTTCGACTTCATTCATCCGATCGTGCTCCTCCGATGTAGAGGACACTAGACCGCAAATATTTCCGTCGGCTTAAATTCGCAAGTAACCCCCTGAATCGTGGGGGCATCAGTCCTTGGCCCGCTGGAGCATGCCGAACAGGTCGCGTGGATCGTCCGGATCGGCGATCAGGTCGACAGACTGGGAGAAGGCGGTCCCGCGAACCCGCTCGCGCACATAACGCAAGGCCGAAAAGTCCTCGATTGCGAAGCCGACACTGTCGAACAGCGTGATCTGCTTGTCACTCCGCCGCCCCTCGACCTCGCCTGTCACCACCTGCCAGAGTTCGGTGACTGGGTAGTCGGGATCCATCTGCTGGATCTCGCCCTCGATCCGCGTCTGCGGCGGGTATTCGACGAAGGTGTCGGCGCGGGACAGGATGTCGCGATGCAGCTCGGTCTTGCCGGGGCAATCGCCGCCGATCGCGTTGATATGCACGCCCGCGCCGACCATGTTGTCCGTCAGGATGGTGGCATACTGCTTGTCGGCGGTGCAGGTGGTGATGATCTGAGCACCTTCGATCGCGGCCTGTGACGTTGCGCAGGCCGTGACATGCAGGCCGGAGCCCTCAAGATTGCGCCGGGTCTTCTCCGTGGCCTTCGGATCGATGTCGAAGAGCCGAATATGAGTGATCCCCAGCACCGCCTTCATCGCCAGCGCCTGGAATTCCGCCTGGGCACCATTGCCGATCATCGCCATGGTCGTCGCACCCTTGGGTGCCAGGTGACGCGCCGCCATGGCGGACGTTGCCGCCGTTCTCAGCGCCGTCAGCAGGGTCATCTCGGTCAACAGCACAGGATAGCCGGTCGAGACATCGGCGAGCAGCCCGAAGGCGGTGACTGTCTGCAGGCCCTCCGCCATGTTCTTCGGGTGGCCGTTCACATATTTGAACGAATAGATCTCGCCGTCCGAGGTTGGCATCAGCTCGATCACGCCTTCCCGCGAATGCGAGGCGACGCGCGGCGTCTTGTCGAACAGAGCCCAGCGGCGGAAATCGGCTTCGATGACATCGGTCAGCTCGGTGAGCACGCGCTCGATCCCGATGTGATGCACGAGCCGCATCATGTTCTCGACGCTGACGAAGGGGACGAGGGCTTTGTCCGAAGGGGCTGGCGCTGTCATGATCCACCGGTTGAAAAGGAAGGTGCAGCCAGTCTAGCGAGGCTCAGGCACAATCGAAACGGCGATAATCTGTCAGTTTGCGCAGCTTGATGTGCAAAGTGCGATGAGGCTGTGCGCATAGTGTCAGCGCAAAGAAAGACAGGGGCCGAAGCCCCTGTCTAAGGATCCTCTTTGGGGAGGACGGAGGATCACTTGAACTGCGCGGGAAGCCAGAGCGAGAGTTCCGGAATGAAGGTGACCATCAGCAGCACCGCAACGCAGGCTCCGAAGAACGGCCATATGGTCTGCATGGCTTCCCGGATCGAGATCTTGCCGACGGCGCAGCCGACAAACAGCACGGTTCCGACGGGCGGCGTGATCAGGCCGATGCCGGCATTCAGGATCATGATGACACCGAAATGCACCGGATCGATGCCGAAGGCCTGGACGATCGGCAGGAAGACCGGCGTCGTGATGATGACCAGTGGCGCCATGTCCATGAAGGTGCCGAGCACTAGCAGTGCCACGGTGATCAGGAGAAGCACGACCATCGGATTGTCCGAGATCGACTTGACCACCTGGATGAGCGTGAGCTGGACCTGCAGGAACGACATCAGCCAGGCGAAGGCGGCGGCCATGCCAATGACGAGGAGAACAAGCGAGGTCGTTTTCACGGCCCCCAGGATCGCCTCGACGAAGCCGCTCCAGTCGAGCTCGCGATAAACGAAGACGGCGACGAGGAAGGCATAGATGACGGCGATGCACGAACTCTCGGTGGCCGTGAACACGCCAGAGCGGACGCCGCCGAAGATGATCGCGATCAGCAGCAATCCCGGCAGGGCGGCGAAGAAGAAGATCAGCAGCTTGCCGAAACCCGGGAAAGGCTCCGCAGGATAGCCGCGTTTGCGTGCCACGACATAGGCCGTGATCATCAGGGCGATGGTCAGCAGGATGCCCGGAATAATGCCGGCTGTGAACAGGTCCGCGACCGAGACGGTACCACCCGCGGAGATCGAATAGAGGATCATGTTGTGCGACGGCGGGATCAACAGGGCGATCAGGGCCGAGCTGATCGTGACGTTGACGGCATAGCCGCGGTCGTAGCCGCGAGCCGCCATCTGCGGGACCATGAGACCACCGATCGCCGAAGCGTCGGCCACGGCCGAGCCCGAAATGCCCCCGAACAGGGTCGAGGATACGATGTTGACCTGTCCGAGGCCGCCGCGCATGTGGCCGACGAAACCCGATGCGAAACGGACCAGCCGGAAGGCGATCCCGCCGCGGACCATCAGATCGCCCGCGAAGATGAAGAACGGGATCGCCATCATGGCAAACACGTTCATGCCGGAATTGAGCTGCTGGAAAATCACGATCGGCGGAATGCCGAGATAGAGCACCGTGGCAAACGATGCGATGCCGAGGCAGAACGCGATGGGCATGCCGAGGACCATCAGGATCGCGAAAGTGCCAAAAAGGATCGAGTATGCCATCAGATTACCTCGGCCTTGGCCACGTCGTCGGCGACCACCGCGGCGGGCGCGATCAGCGTGTCGATGAAGCGTTCCAGCGCAAAAATGGAGATCAAGGCCCCGCCGACAATGAGCGGGATGAAGTCGATCCCGCCGGGCCATCCGAGAACCGGGATCCGTGCGGTCCATGTTCCGGCCGCCAGCTGGGCGCCGTAATAGGACATGGCGACTCCGAAGCCGGAGATGAGGCCGAGGCTGATCAGGTCCATCAGGCGCTGGACGCGGGGCGCCATGTTGTAGCGCACGATGTCGAGCCCGAGATGCACGCTTTCGCGCACACCGACGGCCGCCCCCAGCAGAATGAACCAGGACATCAGCTGCAGCGAAAGCGGCTCAGACCAGCTTGGCGTGTCATTGAGGACATAGCGACCGAAGACTTGCCAACCGATGATCACGGTCATCAGGACCACGCCGATACCGGCCAGATAGAGGCAGGCGAGGCTCAGCCAGTGTAGGCCGGGCCTGATGGCCCGCATGAAACGCAACATGGATCCCTCCGAAATCCAGAATAAGAAAAAACCGGCCGCATCGTGGACGCGGCCGGTCTGTTGTCTCACTTGACAGCGCGAACGCGCTCGACGAGATCCTTCATCTTCGGATCGGTGACGAACTTGTCGTAGACCGGCTGCATGGCGGCGACGAACTCCGCCTTGTCGACGGTGATGATGTTTGCACCGGATGCACGGATCTTCTCTTCCGATGCCTTTTCGCGGGCCTGCCACAGTTCACGCATCTTGCCGACGGATTCCTTGGCGGCTTCCCGGATGACCTTCTGGTCTTCCGGTGTCAGCTTGTCCCAGGTCACCTTCGAGATCGCGAGGATTTCCGGCGTCAGCGAATGGTCGGTCAGCGTGTAGTTCTTAGCAACCTCGAAGTGACGCGAGGATTCATAAGACGGCCAGTTGTTTTCGGCTGCGTCCACGACGCCGGTTTCCAGCGACGAGTAGACTTCACCGAAGGGCATCGGCGTCGGGTTCGCACCAAAGGCTTCCATCATCGCGATCCAGAGATCGGACTGCTGAACGCGGACCTTCATGCCCTTGAGGTCGGCGAGGCTCTGGATGGGCTTTTTCGTGGAGTAGAAGGAGCGGGCGCCGGAATCGTAGAAGGCAAGTCCGATCAGGCCATGCGGTTCGAAGGCTGCCAGCACTTCGTCGCCGATCTCACCATCGACCACTTTATGCATGTGTTCGGTGTCGCGGAACAGGAAGGGCAGGCCGAAGACGACCGTTTCCGGCACGAGATTGTTGAACGGCGCGCTGTTGACGCGGTTCATGTCGATGACGCCAAAGCGGGTCTGCTCGATCGTATCCTTTTCGGTGCCGAGCGCGGCATTGTTCATCACCTGGATGGCGATGCGGCCATTGGTGCGTTCCTTGACCAGATCGCCCATGAATTTCACGGCATCGACCGTCGGATAACCGTCCGGATGGATGTCGGCGGAGCGCAGGGTGATTTCCTGGGCGAAGGCAGCGCCTGCGCCGAGGGTAAGCCCCATGGCGAGGCTGAGCATTGCGGCAGTTTTCATTGGTCTTCCTCCTCTTTGATTGAACCGCCGAAACCTCCCGTTCCGGCGGATTGCAGTCCGGCTATCGGTCTCCTGAAGGCGCGATGCCGAAAAGTTCTGTCGGATTGTCCACGAGCGCGAGCTGGCGGGCAGCCTCGTCGGGCAGCCAGCCGAGCACGGTGTCGGCAAGGTCAGCATCGTCGGGGTAGTCGGCCTGTGCGCGCGCCAGATTATGCGGCCAGTTGGATCCCCAGACGATGCGTTCGGGCGCATGCGCCGCGATATCGCGGGCGACGGCCGCAACGTCAGCGAAGTCAGGTCCGCCTGTCTTCGAGGACTCGTAGGCGCCGGCGAATTTGAACCAGCAGCGCCCGCCGTCGATCAGCCGCTTGGTGGCCTTGACCTGCGGGCTGTCGGGCGTGACGCCGCAGAAGAACTTGCCGTGGTGGTCGAGCACCCAGCGGGATTTCAGTTTCGTGAGCCGCGCCTCATAGTCGAGGATGTCGCTGCCATCGAACTGGATCGCGATCATCCAGTCGCGGCTGGCGGCGATCGCGTCCACTTCCTCAAGCTTGGTCAGGTTGGCCGCGCCGCCCGGCAGGTTCATGATGCGCGCGCCACGGACGCGGGCCGCAGACAAGCGGTCGAGTTCGGCTTCGCTGGTGCTGGCATCGACAGCTGCGATGCCCCAGGCGATGTCCCCGAACTGCTCCAGGCATGCGACCAAGTTTGCATTATCAAGCTGATGCGCCATGCCCTGCGTGACAACGACGCGATCGATCCCGATCCAGTCCATGAACTGGCGATACTGCTCCGGCGTGGGCAGATCACCGGCTGGAAGGCCGGGCCCGCCGGGCAGGGCCGGATAACCAGGCAGATAGGCATGCATCTGCGTGTCGATCGCACCCTTGGGCAGGGTGATTGCAGGCTTGCGACCGGAGAGGGGGCGGATCAGGCTCATGCCTCGTCCTTCATCTTGAATTCCTGCAGGGCATCGCGGTTGATCTCGATGCCAAGCCCGGGAGCGTTGGGAATGGTGACCACGCCATTCTCGTGTTCGATCGGCGTCTGGATGACAGCCTGACGGAACGGGTTATCCGTGCGGTCGAATTCCAGGATCGGCTCGATCGGATTGACGCGGACGGGATCCGGCACCATCGCGGCGATGAACTGCAGTGCCGCCGCAATGTGCACGGCCGTTCCCCAGACATGCGGCACGACGCGAATGCCGTGCAGCGCTGCGAGATCCGCCACGCGTTTTGCCTCGGTAAACCCGCCGACACCGGCGAGATCCGGCTGGACGATGTCGACCGCGCGGGTCTCGATCGGCTCCTTCATGCCCCAGCGGCTGTGCCAGGTTTCTCCGCCCGCGACCGGGATCGGCTGTTTGGCCCGCACTTCGCGATAGGCGGCAAGCTGTTCCGGAACGACAGGCTCCTCGAACCAGTCGAGGCCATAGTCTGCCGCCCGGCGACCGAATTCGACGGCTTCCAGCACGCCATAGCCGTGATTGGCATCCGCCATGAGACGCATGTCCGAACCTGCGGCGTCGCGGGCCGCCCGGATCACGCGCAGATCTTCCTCGATGCCGAAGCCAACTTTGATCTTGGAGGCGTGGAAACCCTGCGAACGGTAGAGCGCGATGTCACGCGCATTGTCTTCGACCCTGTCGACGCCGTCGCGCTTGAAACTGCCCGTGGCATAGGCCTTCACGCTTTCGCGGAAGCGCCCACCGAGCAGCGTCGACACGGATGCGCCCAAATGCTTGCCCTTGATGTCCCAGAGCGCGATGTCGATGCCGGAAAGCGCCGTCAGTGTCAGGCCACGCTGGCCCTGGTCGCGAAGGGCGTTATAGAGCACCGCCCAGATCTTTTCGGTCTCCAGAGGGTTCATGCCGATCAGCCAGTTGCGATAGGCCGCAACCACTGCCGCATTCGGCCGGGCCGGACCGAGGCATTCGCCCCAGCCTGTCAGCCCGTTGTCGCAGATGATCTCCACGAGCACATGCGCCCGCCGATCAAAGCGCATGGAGGCGCTCTGGAACGGCACCGAGAGCCGGTGCTCGAGAAGATGGGTGCGAACCTCTGCGATCTTCATGACTGCGCGTCCTTTGCTCAGCGCTTCCACGGCGCGATAAGCTTGGCCATCATCTCTTCTTCTTCCGCCGTCAGATCATCGAGGGGAGGGCGCACCTTGCCGGCTGCAAAGCCCTGCAGACGCACGCCGGCCTTCACGGCAGAGACGGCATAACCCTTGCGTCGGCTGCGGATGGCCATGAACGGATAGAAGAAGTCCTTCAGGATCGTCTCGCAGCGCTCGCGTTCACCGGCGCGCAATGCCTTGTAGAAGTCGACGGCCAGACCGGGCACGAAGTTGAAGACGGCGGACGAATAGGTCGTGAAGCCGGCCCCGAGATAGGCCTCGGCGAAAAGCTCTGCCGTTGGCATGCCGCCCAGATAGGTGAGCCGATCGCCCATCGTCGCGGTGATCTGGCGCACGAGACCGATATCGCCCGTCCCATCCTTGAAGCCGATCAGGTTGGGGCATTCGTCGCAAAGGCGCTGCAGCGTCTCGACGCCGAGAACCGAATTGTCACGATTGTAGACCATGACGCCGATGCCGACGGACTGGCAGATGCGCTTGACGTGCTGGTACATGCCCTCTTGCGGCGCATCGATCAGGTAGTGTGGCAGGAGCAGGATGCCGTCGGCGCCGACCTTTTCGACCGATCGAGCGATCTCGATGGCGACCTCGGTGCCATAGCCGCAGCCTGACACGATTGCCGTCTTGCCGGCAGCCTCTTTGGCGGCGGCAACGACGCGCGGAACCTCAGATGGCGTCAGCGAGAAGAACTCTCCCGTGCCGCCGGCTGCAAACAGCACCGGTGCATCAAAACCAGACAGCCAGTGCACATGCTCGGCATAACTGTCGGACTTGAATTTCCCTGCATCATCAAAATGCGTCACAGGGAAGGAGAGTAGGCCGGCGCCGAGCGCGGCCTTGATGTCTTGCGGCGTCATGTTCGAATGTCCTCTCTTGGCCTCCTCCGGCCAAGTTGTCATACGTATTCATGGCGCCCGTGTCAAATGTTATCGTACAGGTTGGCGCTGCTCTCGCAAAAGCGCGCGATAGCGGCCCTGGCTGCCGCGCAGATGGCGGCGCATGGCGTCTCGTGCGGCGTCCTCGTCCCCGATCGAAATCGCCTCGACGATATCGGCATGTTCGGCATCGATCAGGCGCAGATAGGCCGATTGATCTTCTTCGCTGTCCTCGTCGCGGAGGGCGGCGCGAGGGATGACGTTCTTGCCGATCATGGCGAGAAACTCACGGAAGCGCGGATTGTTGGTTGCCTCGGCGATCGCGAGATGCAGGGCGAAATCGGCTTCCGTGGTCGATTGGCCGGCCTCAAGGCAGGCGCGGATGGCACAATGCCGTTCAAGAATGACTTCTTCCTGGGCTGGGGAGCGTCGCAATGCGGCGAGGCCTGCAGCCTCGACCTCGACGGCAGTTCTGAGCTCCAGGAGTTCAATCATGGACGAAACGCGCGCCGGATCCACATTGCCGATCAGCAAAGGTGCGGGCGTCGGCTCCTGAGGGGTAAGCACAAAAACGCCGGCGCCCTGGCGAGCCTCCACCAGCCGGTCGGCCCGCAGCGACGCAATCGCTTCGCGCACGACGGTGCGCGACACGCCATGGGCTTCCGACAGCTGGGCCTCGCTCGGCAGCTTGCTGCCTGGCGGAAACTGGCCGGCACCGATCGCTTTTCTGAGCGTATCGCCAAGTCTCTGCACCAGAGTGCCCGCGCCCGCTTCATTCCTTGCTTGCAATGCCATCCGTACTTCCCCGTCTTCGAAACGCCCCGGCTGCAGATATTCCATGCTTGCGCCTGCTTTGGCCAGCCTGTGGCCCCCAAGGTCTACGATATTGACCGGGTAAGGGCAACCTGTATGATAAGTTGCCAAATCACATCAGGGAGGAAAGCGGCGTGAAGAGACTTTTGCTGACGGGGGCTGCCGGCGGACTGGGCAGCGCGATGCGTGGGCGCTTGAAGGGGCTCGCGGAGATCGTCAGGGTCTCGGATATCGTCGAACTCGGTGCAATCGCGGATCACGAGGAGGCCGTGGTTTGCGATCTCGGCGACCGCGAGGCCGTCGACCGGCTCGTTGAAAGTTGCGACGCCATCATTCATCTGGGCGGCATCTCGGTCGAGGACAAGTTCTCCAAGATCATGAATGCCAATCTGCTCGGCCTCTATAATCTCTATGAAGCGGCACGCGCCAAAGGCATGCCGCGCATTTTGTTTGCCAGCTCCAATCACACGATCGGCTTTTACCGTCAGGACGAATACCTCGACCACGAAGCCGCGCTGCGACCGGACGGTCTCTATGGTGTCTCGAAATGCTTCGGCGAGGCGCTGGCGCGCATGTATTTCGAAAAGTTCGGCCAGGAGACCGCGCTGGTGCGCATCGGCAGTTGCATGGAAAAGCCGAAGAACCACCGCATGCTCTCCACCTGGATGAGCTATGACGACTTTCTATCGATGATCGAATGCATCTTCCGCGCCCCGCGTCTCGGCTGCCCGGTGATTTGGGGCTGCTCCGACAATGACACCCGTTGGTGGGACAATTCCCATGTGTCCTATCTGGGCTGGCATCCGAAGGACAATGCCGAGCGCTTCCGCGCCGAGATCGATGCAGTCGTCCCCAAGCCGAAGCCTGATGATGCCATCGCCATCTATCAGGGCGGCCCCTTCGTCAACGATCCCATTTTCGCGGAAGACTGAGCCAAGTATAGCTCCAGTTGTCGTTGAGGCCGGGCTCCCGCAGAGCCCGGCTTTTGCGTGTCTGGGCAAGGGCGCCTGCAGATTGGCCGGCGACCGGCCCATACAGGCCGGGGTAGATCCAGGCGGCGGAATAGGCTGCAGTCTGATCGCTAAAATTTGAGTAAATTGCAGAAACAAAAGGGTTTTTCGGCCCGAAATTAACTTCTTTTTCAATAATGGTCGCTGCAAGCATAACCGGTTATATCTTCAGGGTTAAGAAACCGTTGCGCCCGCCCCGAGACCGCGATTTAACTGCGATCAACTTGTTAAGGGGTGAGTTACCATGTCCATCGAAGATCCGCGCCTGTCCAGCATCGACAATACTTCCGCAGCTGACGATTTCGACTCTGCGGTCGAACAGCATCTGGGTTACGCCAGCGAGACCGTAGGCGGCATCGAGGTCGCTCAGGCCGAAACGCCTGACGCCACCCGCACCGACCGCCTGCCGGCGCAGACGCCTCCGGTTGAAGTCGCGGCGGCAACCATCCCGACCGAAGTCAAGCCGAACGAACAGAACGTCGTGACGCTGCCGGCCGGTATCGAACTCGACAACCTGGAATTCGAAGTCGACGGTGAGAACCTGGTTCTCGTCCTCGCCGACGGCACCGAGATCGTCGTTCTCGGCGGTGCAGCCAACATCCCGACCTTCGTGATCGGCGATGTCGAGCTCCCGCAGGTCGCTCTCTTCGCAGCCCTGGAAGGCTCGAACATCAACGTCGCAGCCGGCCCGGATGGTTCTTTCTCCGCTCAGGGTACGCCAAGCGCCAGCCGCAACTTCAACGACGACCCGATCGACGCAGGCCCGGAAGATCTGGCACTGGCCAATCTGCTCGGCGACACCGCCTTCGGCGACGAGCTGCGCACGGGCGTCGTCTTGGGCGAGGAAGGTGATACGGAACCCACGTTCCTTGGCGCGGACGCCGGCGGCGTGGACGAGGATTACCTCAAGGGTGGCAACATTAACGACGGGCAGACAGGTGGCGCATCCAGCTTCACCGGCTCGCTCGGCATCGATTGGGGTTCTGACGACGATAACCTCGACGGCAATACGGGTCTCTCGAACCCCTTTGATCGTGGCGTGGCCTTCACGCAGGCAACACTGAATGCTCTGATTTCGGAGGGCTATACGTCTGATGGCGTCGAGCTCCAATACGAGCTCTCTGCCGATGGCACGACCATTATCGCCTACAAGCTTGTTGTTAAGGGTGGCGACCTTGAGGTCTCTGATGAGGCGCCTGGCGACTCGGCCGAGCAGCCGCTCGTCTCCCGAGAAGACGTATTCGAGGTTTCGGTTTCCGATGCCGCAAACGGATCTTACACGTTCACGCTTAAGGGCAATCTGGACCATCCAGATGGCTCGACTGAAGACGACATCACCATCGAGTTTCCGTTCACAGCGCAGGATAGCGATGGAGATCAGGCTTCGTCGAGCTTCACTGTCACGGTGAACGACGACAGCCCGGTTATCGATGTTCCGACCGATGAAGATGGTGAGCCGGTTTACGGTGTTGTAGAAGAAGAGCAGCGGGACGTGTCCGGCAACGGCAACGAAGACACCACCGGCGAGTACGACGGCGACTATTACAATCGCGGTTCGAACGAGCAGCGTTCGTTCGGCGACGGTCCGGGCAAAGGCCGGTTCGTAGACGAGACCACAAATGTGGCCAGAGGGTCGCTGGGCATCTCCTGGGGTGCGGATGACGCAGATCTTGATGACAAAGCCGACTTTGGGACTGTTGCTTCTCTGGGGAATCGCTCTGTCTCGTTTGTGATCCCTGAGTCCGAAGGCGAAGGTGACGGCGTTGGAGCCGCAGCAAGGTCAGTGTCGCCAGTCCTGACTTCAGGCGGCGTGCCACTCGTTTATGAGTACAGCGCGGATGGAAAGACCCTTACCGCCTACCGCTCCTATGGCGAAAGTGTTTCCGCAGGTGACACTGAAAACGTCAGCGCCAAGATGCTCGACAATTCGCGCGTGTTTCAGGTCGTCCTTGATGACAACGGCGCTGGTTCCTACACCTTCACCCTGCTGCGCCCCCTCGACCATGCTGATGGCGCCGGCGAGAACAGCCTGAAGCTCGACTTCCAGTTCACGGCAACAGATTCGGACGGTGACACAACCGGTCCCGCGACGATCTCTATCATCGTTGTCGATGATGTACCGGTTCTCAGCGGCTGCGACCTCGTCTTCACAATCGATGAAGACGACATCAAGACTGCCCTGTCGACCGGCACAAGCCCGAACGATACCGCCCGCTGGGATGACTCCTACACAGGCAACCCAAATCTCGGAAATGACAGCGGACCGGCTTACATCAAGGGCTCCCTGGAGAGCCTTGTGAAGCCCGGCGCCGACGGCCCGGTTTCCTTCTCCTTCGTCAAGGGTGCCGACGCGACTGCCGCACTTTCAACGCTGACAGCCCTCGGTCTGTCGTCCCATGGCGACGCGCTGAGCTATCGAATCACCGGAGAGACGCTTCAGGCATACGTTGCTGGTAGCGAAGGTGAGGGCGAACGTGTTGTTTTCTCACTGACCTTGGAGCAGAGCGGTTCCTTCGAATTCGAGCTCCACGATCAGCTGGACCACGATGCGCCTGGCGACGACTTCCGCGAGCGTCCGACGAACTCCGACGAAAACTTCGACCTGCAGGATAAAATTACAGGCGACGTCACCAACATTAACTTCGGCGCGCTGATCGAGGCAACCGATGGTGACGAAGACAGGATTTCTCTCGATGGTGCGTTCTCGATCAAGATCCGTGACGACGTTCCGGAACTGAGCGGCAAGGAAGAAAACCGCCTCGTCGACGAAGACGACATCAAGAACGGCCAGTCGTCGGGCAACTTCCCGAACGATGGCAATGGCGACGGCTCCTTCACCGGCAGCTCGAACAGCAACGGTAATGGTCCGGCCAACATCTCGGGTTCGCTCGCCAACCTTATCAAGGGCGGCGCGGACGACACGGTGAAGTTCTCCTTCATCAACGAGAACACGGCCCGCGCAACACTCGACCGGCTCGGCCTCAAGTCTGAGGGCGCGGAACTCAGCTACGATATCCGCGATGGCGTCCTCTACGCTTTCGACAATGCGGGTTCGCAGAAGGGCGAGAGCTACGATCCGGACAATGGTGACCGCCTGGTCTTCACGCTGACGCTGAGCGAGGACGGCTCTTACACCTTCGAACTCGTCGATCAGCTCGACCACGACAAGCCGTATTCGGGCGCTAACGAGAACACAGATCTCCAGGACAACGTATTTGGTGACGTAGAAGCGATCGACTTCGGCTCGATCATCAAGGCAACCGACTTCGACGGCGACAGCGTCGTCCTGAAGGACGCCTTCTCGATCACCGTCAAGGACGACGTTCCGGTTCTGAGCGGCACCAAGGAAGACCGCATCATCGACGAGGACGACATCTCGACGATGGGCATGAGCCAGCCGGGTGAATCGCTCGGCACGAGCCCGAATGATGGCGCTTCGGAAGACCAGTCCTACACGGACAGCCCAAGCAACAACCAGCCGGGTCCGGCCTATATCTCGGGTTCGCTCGCGAACCTGGTCCGGGGCGGTGCAGACGATCCAATCACCTTCTCGTTCATCAACGAAACAGCGATCCGAAACCAGCTGTCGCTGCTTGGTCTCTCGTCCAAGGGTTCGACCCTCAGCTACGATCTTCAGCCGAACGGTGTTCTCTACGCCTTCGACAACAAGGGGCCGTACACTGACGAAAACTACGACAAGAACAACGATCGTCTGGTTTTCTCGCTGAAGCTCAATTCCGATGGCTCCTACGAGTTCCGTCTCTTCGACCAGCTCGACCACGACCGTCCATTCGACGACAAGGGCGACGGCAACGGAATTGCAGACGAGAACTTCGATCTGCGTGACGGCTCGTACAGCGAAGATGTCACTGCAATCAACTTCGGTAAGCTGATCACTGCTACGGATTACGACGGCGACACCATTTCGCTCGACGGTGCCTTCTCGATCAAGGTCCGCGACGACGTCCCGACGGCAGTTGCCCGCAATACCGAGGAAACCCTGATCGTTGATGAGAGCGACAGGCCGCAGAACGATGACACCGGCTATTCGCTGGACGTCTTTAGGAATGTCGACTCGAAGGGCACTGACCTGAACATGTGGGCTCAATTCGCCCAGCAGTCGAACTTTGTGACTTCGACGATCAACGGCGGCGCCGATGACGACGTCAGAATCGAGTGGGATCTCAAGATCAACGGTGGCAACGGTACCGCTTCTGGCCTGTTCACCACCGATGGCCGATCAATCGTTCTCTTCCTGGAAGGTGGTCTGATTGTCGGTCGTTATGACCGAGCGAATGACGGTAACACTGACGTCGATTCGTCCGACCCGGCTGCCTTTGCGCTCCATCTTTCGGACAATGGCACCCTCTCGATGGTCCAGTATGTCTCGATCAAGCACGATGATGCGGCTGACCATGACGAAAACGATGATGCGAACGACAACAATCTGTCGACAGTGGTTCAGAGCCTGACCGGCAAGCTGAATGCCGTCCTGACAGTCACTGATTATGATGGCGACAAGGCCGTCAGCGAAGTGTCCGTCGGTGATCGCATCCAGTTCCAGGACGACGGCCCGAGCGTCAAGCCTTACGATGTCAATACGATGCGTATCATCAGCGATGATGACACGGTCGTTGGCCGCAATGGTAACCCTGGCTTCGGCTCAAGCACCGCCGATGGCAGCTTTACGGACAGCAAGGAATACAACAAGACCGGTACGCTGCAGTTCTCGGCAGGCGCCGATGGTGCAACGGTTGCCTGGAACCTGGCCGATATCTCGGTTCTGAGCGGCGCGACGGGCATCACCTTCGATGTGAACTCCTCTGGCACGCTGTTGATCTTCCAGAATCAGGGAGGCTCCACGGTTCAGATCGCACAGGTTACCCTGAATGCGGCGACCGGTAGCTACGTCTACACCCAGACGGCTAACCTCCTGCACACGGCAGGTAGCGATGAAAACGAAGCTGAGTTCAAGCTCGGCTTCAAGGTAACCGATGGCGACGGCGACACGGCCGACGGCAAGCTGACGCTTCTGATCGACGATGACACGCCGGTGGTGAAGCCTTACGATATCAATACGATGCGTATCATCAGCGATGATGACACGGTCGCTGGCCGCAACGGTAACCCTGGCTTTGGTTCGAACGCGACCGACGGTAGCGGCTCGGATAGCCAGGAATACAACAAGACCGGCACACTGCAGTTTTCGGCTGGTGCCGATGGTGCAACGGTTGCCTGGAACCTTGACAATATCTCGGTTCTCAGCGGTGCAACCGGCATCACCTTCGATGTGAATTCCTCCGGCACACTGTTGATCTTCCAGAATCAGGGAGGCTCCACGGTTCAGATCGCACAGGTTACCCTGAATGCGGCAACTGGAAGCTACGTCTACACCCAGACGGCTAACCTCCTGCACACGGCAGGTGGCGCTGAGAATGAGGCTGAGTTCAAGCTCGGCTTCACCGTCACCGATGGCGACGGCGACAAGGCCGACGGCAAGCTGACGCTTCTGATCGACGACGATACGCCGACCTTGGTCAGCGCCCCGACGACCGGCCTTACGCTGAATGAAGACGATCTCCCTCTCGGAAACGACGACGGTCCTGCCAAGGAAGGTCTGTCTGCAACTGGCAATCTCAGCATCTCGCTCGGCGCAGACGGCGGCAGCGTCGCTCTGTCCGCACCGAATGCCAATTGGGATCCCGTCTACAAGACCCTCACGGCAACTGATTGGTCGTGGAAGATCACGCTCAACAGCAACGGTACCTACAAGTTTGACCTTCTCAAGAAAACGCTAGAGCACGGCCCTGGCGATGACCTCGAGAACACGTTAAGCGTCAACGTCACCTACACGGCGACAGATGGCGACGGCGACATCGAGAGTGGTTCGTTCGAGATCAAGATCGTCGACGACGTTCCGATCGCAGTTGGCGAAAGCGCGACTGTGCGGGAAGCCGCCCCAGTTGTCGGCGGCAACCTGATCCTTGCTTTCGACGTATCGGGCAGCATGGACGAAGACGCGGTTACAAACGGGCGGTTTGAATCCAAGCTCGATGTCGCAAAAGCGGCCGCACTGAATATGCTTGCCAACTCAGATGCTGCGTCTGTGCTCATCGTAACCTTCAATGACAGCGCGCGGTCTTCGATCTGGATGAGCAAGGCGGATGCGATCGCCTACATCAACGGTCAAATCCCGAACGAGGCTGGCGGTACTAACTACGACAGTGCCATCCAGGCCATCATGACATCTGCAAAGCCTGCTTCTACCGTCTACTTCTTCTCGGACGGCAATGCAGGTGGCGGGTCCTATGCGCTCGACGACGCCGAGACGGTTGCTTGGCAGAACTTCGTGAACAGCAACGGCATGACGTCATATGCAGTCGGCGTCGGATCGGGTCTCAACGCCAATAACCCTGATCTGTCGGATGTTGCCCATCCGGGTAACCCGATCGTCATCACGACTGCTGACGATGCGGCCTTGCTTGCGACGGTTGTTCCGACCCCGCAGATGCCGTCGACCGCCTCCGGTTTCGTTCTGGAGAACGATAGCTTTGGCGCAGACGGCGGACAGATCCAGTCGATTGTTGTCGATGGCGTCACGCACACCTGGGATGGCAACGAGGCGAATAAGGTCCTGAACGTTACAACCGCGTTGGGCGGATCGTTGATGTTCAACTTCAAGACCGGAGCCTGGAGTTACGCTGCCCCGTCCGAACTTGTGTCGGATACGGCCGAGACGTTCACCTACAAACTCGTGGACGGGGACGGTGACACCAAGACCGCAGATCTCGTCCTCAACCTCAAGGCCGTCAACGACGGTCCGGTCAACACGGTTCCGGCCTCGCTCAACGCGTTCGAGGACACGGAACTCGCGATCGCAGGTGTTCAGATCAACGACGTCGATGCCGGCAACGGCAGCCTGACGGTCAAGCTCGAGGTCCAGGAAGGTGAGCTGAAGATTGGCTCGACTGTTGGGTCAACGATCACCCTCACTGGCACTGTCGCTGAAATCAACGCAGCGCTGCTTGGCCTGAAGTACAAGGGTGACCTGAACTTCAACGGCGCCGACCAGCTCAAGATCACCACGACCGACAATGGCAACACCGGTATCGGTGGCGCCAAGTCGGATGTCGATACGGTCGCGATCAATGTCGCGGCGGTCAATGATGCGCCTGTTCTAACGCCTGACGCGCGCGAAATTGAGTTCCGGGAAAACGGTAGCCCTGTCGACCTGTTCCGCAGCGTTGATCTCCAAGATTCTGACAATCCGGAGAACTTCAACGGCGGCAGCGTTGAGATTTCGCTCGGCAACACTGCAGTCTCTGGCGACCAGCTCGTGCTGAACGACGACGACTTCCGCGTCAGCGGCACCAATGTCCAGATCTGGACCGGCTGGTCTACGGGCTGGAGCACTATCGGCACGATCGTCAATGGCGGTTTCGGTCAGACCACAGTTAAGATCGACCTCGGCTTTGGTGCAACAGAAGAACGGATCGAAGAACTGCTTGAGGCAGTGGCGTTCCGCTCGACGTCGGAGAACCCGACCGATGCGACCCGGACCGTGACGGTTACGTTCAACGATGGCGGCAATATCGGCGGTGGCCCGCTGAGCGACAGCTCGGTGATCAGCGTTGAGGTGAAGCCAGTCAACGATGCTCCAATCTTCACCGGCGGTGACGATCGTTACTTCACGATCGACGAGAATAGCGCGGCTGTTGGTACGGTTGCTGCAACCGACGTGGATGGCGGTACCCTGACCTATTCCATCCTGCAGTCGAACGACACGGACTGGTCTAAGTTCAAAATTGATCAGGCTACAGGCGCTCTGTCCTTCAAGACTGCTCCCGACTTTGAGGATCCGACGGATCAGAACGAGAACAACAAGTACTGGGTGGAAGTCCAGGTCTCGGATGGTCGCGGCGGCTTTGATCGTCAGATGATCGAGATCGACGTCAAGAACGTCAACGAGAAGCCGACCGATATCAACCTGTCTGCGGCTTCGGTTGCGGAGAACGTGGCTGGTGCCACAATCGGTAGGCTGAGCACTGTGGACCCCGACTTTGGAAATACGCATACCTACACGGTAAGCGACGAGCGCTTCCAAGTGGTCGGCGGCCAGCTGAGGCTCAAGCCTGGCGTTTCGTTGAACTACGAAGCGGAGCAGACTGTCGACGTTACGGTAACGACCAAGGACGGGGGTAATCTCACCCATCAGGAGACGTTCAAAATCATCGTACAGGATGGTGTAGACAAGCAGACCGGCTCGTCAAGCGCGGAGACAATTACCGGTACGGCTGGACCTGATGTCCTTGAGGGGAAGGGGGGCAACGATACGCTCATTGGTGGCAACGGTGACGATACTCTAATCGGCGGCACTGGTGCAGATACGATGACGGGTGGTGCAGGGCAGGATCGATTTGAGATCCAAGCTGGTGACTCGACCCCAGCAACATCCGGTTCATCGGGAAGTTCTAATGGCACGGTATCTGGATTTGACGTTATCTCGGATTGGGGCTCCGGTGGCACGAATGACAAATTGGTGATGCCTGTTGCTGTTGCCAAGGCGTTCGCGGGTTCATGGGTCGACGGTGCAGATTCGACCCTTACCGTCGGCGGTGATACCGTCGAGTCACACCGTGTGAATTCGGATACCGGTATCGTCACTTTCTTTGGTACTGATTCCGGCAGTAATCCGTTGTCGATCACGACAACGGGCGGTTTGGCTGCCGTGGTCCAGTATCTTATGGCTACCGATATCGGAAGCTCAGGGGCCACGATCGCATTCACTGGTATGGGTAACACTTACGTTTACCAGCAAACCACCGGCAACAGCGGCGGTACTCTGGTTCAGTTGTCAGGCGTAGCGCTGGCAGACATCTACACTTCAGGTGGCCTTGTTTCAGCGATAGACCCGATCATCCTCGACCTCGACAAGAACGGTTTCGCCCTCTCGTCGATCGACAACGGTGTCACCTTCGACATCAATGCCGATGGCAAGGGTGACCAGATCGCCTGGACCAGCGACGATGGCATCCTTGCCTTTGACGTTGACGGCAATGGCCTGATCGACAACGGCTCGGAGATATTCACGCCGGACTTCAATGGGGGCAAGTTTGCCAGCGGCGTGGCGGCTCTTGCCTCGCTCGACAGCAACAAGGACGGCAAGATCGACGCAAGCGACGATGCCTTCTCCAAGCTGCAGGTCTGGGTCGATGCCGACAATGACGGCGTCAGCGACGAGGGCGAGCTTTCGAGCCTCTCTGCCAATGGTGTTGCCAGCATCTCGCTGACGACCGACCAGACGGGCGGCGAGGAAGACGGTCAGACGGTCTTCGCCGAGGGTGAGTTCACCTTCGCCGACGGCTCGACCGGCAACTTCCTCGAAGTCGGCTTCGACACGATCTTCGGATCGGACAACGACGGCCTGACGCTGCATGGCGGCATGGGCGAGGTGGTGATGACCGGCAGCGCCGGCGCCGACACCTTCGTCTTTGACGGCACGGCACTCGACGAGCTCGACGTTGCCGATGTCATCACCGACTTCAGCACGGAAGAAGGCGATGTGCTCGACGTGACGGCCCTGCTCGACAGCCTGCTCGGTGAGCAGCCTGACGCAACCGTGGAAACGCATCTGCGCGCCACGGTCGATGAGGGCAACACGACCGTCAGCGTCCAGACCGCTCAGGACACCTGGAAGGATGTCGTTGTTCTTCAGAACCACGACACCGCCATCAAGGTCCTGTTCGACGACAAGCATGCGGTGGTGACCCCGCACGACTGATAGGTCGAAGATTATCGTGAGTGAAAAGGGCGCCGCTTCGGCGCCCTTTTTGTTTTCCTGGCGAACAGTTCCGGTTTTTACTGCCTTCCGAGTCGGAAAGACTCGCGCCGAACGTGAACGATGCTGACGTCTTGGCCCCGAAAGCGTGCAGCCTCTGTTGCGTCTGGGAGACAGTTCCGCCGGAACTTTAACGTTACGGCAAGGAAGTGTGGGAACCTTCTCAAAGGGTTAATCGCGAAAGCGAGCAAAACAATTCGGAATGAGAGTTGTTTCAACGATATTGCAAGCGCTTGGGTGGTGGCCTCAGGGTAAAAAATTCCGACTTTCGTTCCTCAGCGCAATTTTGTTTCAACAGATCAAAATTGGGTGCATCTTTTGGACAGGTCGATTGGACTTCCCAGCAGTCATCGCCCCGGTATATATGTTGGCCCACGGAAGATTTGGGTAGGGGCACTCAGTTGTTGACCAAAAAGACATTATTCGCAGCCTTGTATACCTCGGCAGCCTTTGCCATTGCGTCTGTGACGCCCGCGAGCGCGATGTCGCTGCAGGAAGCGATCCAGAAGGCTCTCACCACCAACCCGCAAATTTCGCAGGCGGTCGAGAACCGCGAGGCGGTCGAGTTCGAACTGCGCCAGGCGCGCGGTCTCTATCTCCCCTCCGTCGATCTTGAGGCAAGCGTGGGAAAGCGCCGTCTGTCGAACGACAGCACCGGATCGGCAACCCAGGACTACGAGACTTTTAACAATTCCGAAGTCGGCCTGACGATCACGCAGCGTCTTCTCGATGGCGGCGGCCGTCGTGCGCAGCTCGACCAGCAGGCCTCCCGCGTCGACGGCGCCTCCTTCCGCGTTCTTGAGCGTTCGGAAACGGTCGCTCTCCAGGTTGTCCAGGACTACCTCGAATATATCCTGCAGACCAAGATCGTCGGCGTCGCCAAGCAGAACGTCGACTTCCACAATGGCATTCTCGGCGATATCAACCAGGGCATCTCCGGTGGCGCGCTGACCGAGGTCGATGCGCTGCAGGGCCGTGAGCGCCTTGAGGCTGCCCGCGCCCGTCTGCGAGAAGCACAGGAAGAGCTGGAGCTGACGAAAATCCGCTTCCTGAAGACCGTTGGCGAGCCGATCACCAATGCCAAGGTTCCGGGCTCCGTTGGCAAGTTCATTCCGCGTTCGCTGCAGGATGCGATTGCGACCGCCAAGTCGAACAATCCGCGCATCTATTCGGCCCGCGCCGACATCGATGCGGCTGATGCAGCCGTCCGTGCTGCGCGCTCGAACTACGCGCCGACCGTCGACCTCGAAGGCCGCGCCAGCGTCGGCAATGATGTCGGCAGCAGCCAGGGCAACACAAACGACGTCCAGGTTCGCCTGGTCGCCCGCTGGAACCTCTATCGTGGCGGCATCGATCAGGCCCGCGAGCAGGAGCAGATCCGCCGCGCCAGCGAACAGCGTTATGCATCCGACCAGGTTCATCGCGAACTCGAAGAATCGGTTCGTTCGGCCTGGAACGAGCGCAGCAGCCGTGGCGAACTGTCTCAGATCCTGAATTCGCAGTCGTCGCAGAACGCCCAGCTCGTCTCGTCCTACAGCGAGCAGTTCAAGATCGGCCAGCGCTCGCTGCTCGACGTGCTTGATGCACAGAACACGCGCTTCAACACCAGCATCGTCGCCGAGACCGCCCGTGTGGCAGCGCTCTTCGCCGAGTACAAGATCCTGGCAGCCTCTGGCTCGCTGTTGAAGACGATGAACGTTAAGGCGGTTGGCCAGGCTGAAGGCTACGCCCGCAACGAGTTTTCCGTAAAGACGACCCCCAATGGGGCTTATGTCGAGCGGGATCCGCGGCAAAAGGCAGGAATTCCGATGGACCTCCTGGCGCCGCTCCAGTAAACGCCCATCCGATAGGATGACATGTTAAATTCGTTAATCGAACCGGCGGGCCCTCGTGCCCGCCTGAGCTTTCGTGCATCCTTCAAGGCTGTCGCCACATTTTACGGTCGGCCCAGCTCGGATACCGTCTTGTTCTCCGGATTGCCGGATGAAATCGTCGAGTCTTTGCAGCTCGACGACGTAGAGCATGTTGCCGAGCGCATCGGCCTTCAGGTCATGAACGTCGCTGAACGCGCCATTCGCGAAAACGACTTCGACTGTCCCGCAATCGTCGTCCTCAAGGATGGCGGCACGCTGCCGCTGCTCGAGGTCAGCGATGACGGCATCTACACGCTCGACATTCGCGAAGGAACGGCTGCTGCACGTCTGACCCATCAGGAACTTCTGGCCCTTGCTCCTGTGTCGGCCTTCGCCTTCACGCTTTTCTATCGCAATGATGGCGAAGAGGCGGTGATTGGTGCCGCCGACCAGATCGAGAAGCGCCACTGGCTGGTGCGGGCGCTGATGCCCTATTGGCGGACCTATTTGCGCGTCATCGTGGCGGCCCTGTTCATCAACCTGATTGCGCTCGGCTCGCCGCTCTTCACGATGAACGTCTACGATCGCGTGCTGCCCAACAAGGCGATCCCGACGCTCTGGGTGCTCGCTGTCGGCATCCTGCTCGCGTACCTGTTTGACTATCTGCTGAAAGAGGCGCGCGCAGCCCTGATCGATCATGCAGGACGCAATGCCGATCTGCGCTTGTCGCAGATGATCTTCGACAAGGTGCTCAATACAACGCTCGCATCGCGACCGATGTCGACCGGTGAATACGCCAACCGGGTGATGCAATACGAGTTCGTGCGTGAATTCTTCACGTCGAACACAATCGGCCTGATGATCGATACGGCCTTCGTCTTCATCTTCCTGATCGTCATCTACCTGATCTCCGGCTGGCTTGCGATCATTCCAGCCGTTGCCTTGATCCTGTCGGTCGCCATTGGTTTTCGTGCCCAGGCCCAGATTGGCCACCGCATGGCGGCCGCCTCCAATGAAGCCTCCAAGCGCCAGTCGCTGCTGGTGGAAACGATTTCCACCATCGAGACGCTAAAGAGCCTGCGCGCGGAAGCAACGATGCTGCGCCGCTGGCAGGAGCTGATGAAGCACTCCAGCCGCACAAGCGAAGAGATCAAGCATATCTCCACCAATGCGATCAACCTGACGGCGCTGATCCAGCAGATCGTCGGCGTCCTAATCGTGATTGCCGGGACATATGAGTTCTCCGAAGGCCGCCTCGCGATGGGCGCGATCGTCGCAACCGTCATGCTGGCCAGCCGCGCCGGCGCGCCGCTTGGGCAGATCGCCATGACGCTCGCCCGGTTCCGCCAGGCAACGCTGTCGCTGCGCATCCTCGATCAGGTCATGGAGCAGCCGGAAGACCGACCCTCGACCGTCGGTTTCGTCAACCGCGAGATCAAGCATGGCGGCTTCAGCTTCCAGGATGTGACATTCCAGTATCCGGGATCCGACAATCCGGTGATCAACAAGCTGTCGATTTCGGTCGCACCCGGTGAAAAGGTCGGCATTATCGGCCGTATCGGATCGGGCAAGACGACGCTCGGCCGCCTGCTCGATGGCCTCTTCGTGCCAACAGAGGGCCGGGTGCTGATCGATGGCGTCGATATTCGCCAGTATCACATGTCCGAGGTTCGCTCGGCCGTGGCTGTCGCCGGTCAGTCCTCGGATCTGTTCTCCGGAACGGTCAAGGAAAACCTCCTGATCGGCCGCGCCGATGCAACCGATGAAGAACTGCTCGAAGTGTCGCGCATGACCGGCGTCGAGGAGTTTGTCTCCCGCCATCCGCGCGGCTTCGACATGCCGGTCGGCGAACGCGGGTCGAACCTCTCCAGTGGCCAGAAGCAGGCCATGACGATTGCTCGTCTGCTGCTCACTAAGCCGAAGATCGTATTCCTCGATGAGCCCTCGGGCGCCATGGACCTGGGAAGCGAGCGCCATCTCATCAATCGCCTGAGCACTGCCTTCGACAAGGACACGACCCTGCTGATCGCAACCCATCGCTTCACCATGCTTGACCTCGTCGACCGCCTGATCGTGCTCGACAAGGGCCGCATCGTGGCTGATGGGCCGAAGAAGCAGGTCATCGAAGCGATGCAGAAGAAGGGGATAAAGCCGTGAGCCGCCCTGTTGCAGATACCCCGCCCTTCATGGCCCGTATGATCGTCGCCCTGGTCGCGGCCTTGATCGTCATTTTCCTCGCCTGGGCTGCCATCGCCGAGATCGACGAGATTGCGCGCGGCGAGGGAAAGGTCATCCCCGTTTCGAAAACCCAGATCATCCAGTCTTCGGAAGCGGGTGTCGTGGAAACCATTTCCGTGCAGGTCGGTCAGGTCGTTCGCAAGGGCGAACTCATCGTCCAGCTCAACAACACCACGACGGAATCCTCGCTCGGCGAATCCGTCGCCAAGGCCCGGGCCCTGGGCGCGAAGATCGCCCGCCTGGCCCTGGAAGAGGTGGGTGCCTATGACACGGCCTTCATCTGCCCCGACGAAGTCCAGTCGGTCGCCGGCAAGGTTTGCGAAAACGAAGAACGCCTGTTTGCGGCCAACAAGGCGGCCTATCTCAACAAGGCCGGCGTGTTGGGCGAACGCGTGCGTCAGCGCGAGAACGAATTGAGCGAGGCGCAGGCCAATATCGTCCGCCTTGAGCAGAACATCGCGCAGGCAACCCGCCAGTACGATCTGATGAGCCCTCTCGCTAAGAGAGGCCTTGTGGCCCAGACGGAGCTGATTACCCTGGAGCGCGAGCTGACCGACCAGCGCGGCCAGATTACGGTCTATCAGGAAAGCCTTGAGCGTCTGCGCGGCGCGGTCGAAGAAGCGCGCCTGCAGGTGGAAGAACTGGCCCTGCAGCTGCGCCAGCAGGCCTTGACCGAGAAGGCCCAGACGTTGGCCGAGCTTTCGGTGATCGACGAGACCATCCGTGGCGCGACCGATCGCGTCAGCCGGACGGATATTCGCTCGCCCGTGGACGGCATCGTCAATACGCTGGAAGTGAACACGATCGGAGCCTATGTCGATCCGGGCACGGTGGTGGCCGGCATCGTCCCGACAGCAGACACGCTGCTGATCGAGGCCAAGATTTCGCCGCGCGACGTGGCTTTCATCACCCGGGGACAAAAGGCCATCGTCAAGGTGACGGCTTACGACTTCTCGATCTTCGGCGGTTTGGAAGGCGAGGTCACCAATGTGTCGGCCGACAGCATCGTCGACAAGGAGAAGGGGGAAACCTTCTACCTGGTGCATGTGAAGACCGACCAGTCGGAACTGATGCGCGACGGCAAGTCCTACCCGATCATTCCCGGCATGGTCGCCTCTGCTGAGATCATGACCGGTCGCAAGACGATCCTCAGCTATCTGATGAAGCCGATCAACAAGGCGCAGTCCGTCGCCCTCACTGAACGGTGAAACATGTCGCTTCCGGACCGGCATCTGTTTCAGACAGAGCAGCCCGATCTCAATCCGGCGGCGCTGCAGAAAATCGAGGAAAGTGACGCGGAGCCAAAATTCCGCGCCATCATCGGCAAGGGTGGAGTCCGCCGCGGCATCCGCCTCGAAACCATCTATTGGGATGGCCTCTCCTGGCTCCTGAACGGCTCCAGACAGTCGATCGGCGATGTGGTGGATCAGGCGGCAGCCCAGGTCGGGGAGAACAGCAATCTCGCCTCCATGTTGCGGGTGGTTGCTTTCCGGTGGATGTGGCGTCGGCTGGCGCTCATGGAAAATGTCTACTCGCTGGATCATCTGAACACACTGATCCAGGCCTGCCCGACGCCGGCCATCGTGCTCACGCGCGACAAGAAGATCCAGTTCTTCAATGAGCCGTTCATGACCATGCTCAAGCAGCGGCTGGTGCTTGGAAACATCGCGCAGCTTTCGGCGGGTTTCCGCTTCGTCCTCGATACGCAGGTCGATGACGCGATCCAGAGCCTGTCAGCCAAGGGCAAGATGGTCACGACCGGCTTCACCGCAACCTGCGCCGGAAAACAGCTGACCGGACAGATGAACCTCGCAATGGCGCCAACGCATCAGAAGCAGATGGTGATCGGCTACGTCGTGCGCGGCTGAGCGATCACCACCGGCGAGGCCCGGATTGCGCCTTGCTCAGAGTTCGCCGCCCTCGCCGGGAGCGATGCTGTCGAAGCTCTTCATTGCCATGGCCTTGCCCTTTGTGCGGGTCCCATGCAGGAAGCCGCGACCATTCGAGATCGAGAACAGCGGCTGATAGTCAGGCAGGCGGCTGTCGACCAGCACCTGATCACGCATGTTGTCGAGGATGTAGTGCGTTCCCTGAACCTCGACCGAGAGCACGGCGTGATAGAAGTGGCGCTTCTTGTCGTAGAGAATGACGACCGTCATATCCTGCAGAGAAATGCCCTGGGCTTCGAGCACGGCCATCTTCAGAAGCGCATAGTCCTCGCAGTCGCCGAAGCCGGATGCCAGCGTCTGGGAAGGCGACGACCATTTGTCGAGCTGGCCGTGGCTGTCTGTGTCCTTCCGATAGGTGATGCGGCGGTTGACTTCGTGATTGACGAAATTGAGCTTGTCGCGAATGGACGACATGCCGCTACCGGCTGCAGTCCGATGCACGATGGCCTCTGCATCGAAGCAGTCTTTGCCACCGCAGCGCAGGGCCGTACCCTTGGCGATTTCGGCAAAGGTCGGCGCTGCCTTCTTCAGCGCGCCCAGCTTCTTGAAGGGAATGGCGACCGACCCGAAGACATCGTCGGACTGCGGCTTGTTGCGGCTCGATGGAGCGGTCTTCGACGTTGAGGCAACGGCGCCGGTCGAGAGAGCCTTGTCGGTTGGAAGCAGAGCAATGTTTTGGATCGGTGCGCGTGGCGAAAGCGTCTTTGCCGCTTGCTGCCACTGCTCCGCGATCGTCGCTTGAAGGTTCTGGCCGAACGATGCGGCAAATGGGCTCATGCCCAGCACCAGCGTCTGCGCCACCGTGGAGTAGGATGAGAGCGTGCCCGGCAGGATGGGCGCGGCGATCGAACTGGTCGAGAGCAGCGAAGCAACTGCGAAGACCGAGACTGCGACAGTGTTTTTATTCTTCTTGAACATCGCTATTCTCCGATTGTTGATCGTAGAATAGCTGTATTGATTGAATTATTGGTTCCGATGCTTGGAGTATGTACTGTAAATATGCAAAACTATATTATAGTAAAATGCGCTGGGTTGCGGTAAGTCAGTTTTAACCAAGCCGCGCACAGGTCCCGCAACAAAAGGGAAATGAGCGGTTTTCTGACGTCTCTCGTCTCGCCAGTGAGGAGGCCTGCTAAAGTTACCATGATCTCAATCTGCCCAGATATGGAACGCCTTCACTCTTGCGCCGCTGCGCGTCAGTGCTTACGGTCCGCAATGGGATCGGAAGCGAAACATAGCTGAAATCATGGTCGGATCAGAATTTACCACGCGGAGCTTCCTGCGCGCCGGGGCTTTGGCCTTGACGCTCGCCGGTCTCGCTTCCTGTCAGACGGACGACTTCAAGCCGGCAAGCGGCGAAGGCGCCGGGGCTGCCGCCTCGACAGCAGCCAGCACGACGGGGCTTTACAATCAGACATTGGGTTCCGGTCCGGTCAAGATTGCCTATCTCGGCATCCGCCGACAGGATCAGCACAGCCGCCAGGCCGATAGCGAGTATCGAGATGGCGCGGCACTGGCCGTCAACACGCTCGGCCCCGACGTCGTGAAGCTGACAATGCTGGAGACCCTCGACAAGCCTGAGGCGATCGAGGCTGCCACCAAGACGCTCGCACGCCAGCAGGTCGCTCTCATTATCACCACCGCGCGCGGTGCGGAGTTCGAGGCCATCCAGCGCGGTCTGGGCGGGCTTCAGGTCCCTATGGTCGCGTTCCAGACCAATGACGCCGTCCTGCCTCCGGACGTCTATGCCTTCGTATCCAGTCCGGCCGACAGCCTGATCGAGAGCGCGTCCTTTGCCATGGCCGAAGGTGCGACCCATGCGGTGATCCTGGCGTCATCTCCGGCCGAGAAGCTGGAAGCCGAGCGGATCGCCCGCCAGGTCAAGGCGTTCGGCGGCAAGGTCGAGCCGATCGTCGAGCTTGCCGGCGGCGCTCTTCCGGCAAAGGCGCTGGCCTCCTGGAGCAAAGCCGACATGGTTGTGCTGATGCCCGGCGTCAAATCGCCCGGCGAAGTCTTGAAGAAGGCGGACGCCGCCAAGCCTCCGCGCCCTGGGCGCCGCGTTGTGGCCAGTTCCGTTCTGACGTCTCAGGACCTGAATGAGCCGAAGCTGACGGGCGCGATCGTCTGTCGCTATGACCAGAATGTGCAGGCTCGGATCGGCAGCCGTTATATGGCAAGCTATGGCATGCCGGCCTCTGCCCAGGCCGGATATGGTTTTGATGCCATGGCAATGGCGATCGGTCTTGCCGGACGTTTCGGCGAGGTCGCCTTCGCACCCGAGCGCATCATGTCTCCGGACGGGTTCTCTGGATCGCTCGGTGTCTTCCGTCTGGAAGGCGAGCGCAAGGTTCGGCGCAACTGCGATATCTTCAAGGTCGCCAAGGGCTCCTATGTCTTCTTCCAGAAAGCGCCGCCAACACTGTGATCACCACAGTGTGACCTGATCTAACGACCGTCATCTTCCGTTTACATTGTCGTGGAACCGACACATTCTCTGTGTCGGAGTAACCGATGTTGCGCTGGCGAGGAGGCTGGCGGCGCAAACGGTTAAAGGTGGAGCATGGCCCGATGAGCGAAGTACAGCTGACCGCTGAGGGCGAGCGCTATGCAGGGCGCTTGCGCGTCCTCCATTGGTTGATTGCAGGTCTCGTGCTGGCAACATGGCCGCTCGGGCTCATGATCGGCTTCGTCAAGGATGACGTGAAGCTCGACTTTTATTTGGTGCATGAAAGCCTCGGCTTCCTCGTGCTCTGGTTCATGCTGCTGCGGATAGGAACGCGGCTGACGAGCGGGGCCCCGCTGGTTGAGGCGCCACCGCTCGAGAAAGCTGCCGCCCACCTCGTCCACGGCCTTCTTTATGTCTTCCTGATCGTCATGCCGGTTTCGGGTTTCCTGGCGACGAACGCCCACGGATTTCCGCTGAAATGGTTTGGACTATTCACCGTGTGGAGCCCGATCGGCAAGGCGCCGGATATCGCCGGCACTCTGTCGTTCATCCACGAATGGAGCGCATGGATCCTTTTGGCGCTCTTCGCGTTGCATTTTGCGGCGGTGATTTTCCACCACGTGATCCGCCGCGACCGAACGCTCTATCGTATTTTGTAATTCAGGACGGGATCTCGATGCGTAAGATCGACATGACGGATCAACTCTGGGCGCGCCTGCTTTCGATGCGCGGCAGTGCTGGCCATGCGATATCGGATGATGCCGACCCTGTCATGGCACTCTACGCGCCCATTGCCGCAGCCGAAGTTGGCTTTGTCCTCGCTCAGGTCGGCCAATCGCTGGATGGTCGCGTGGCGACCCCGTCCGGAGACGCCCGAGATATCTCAGGGCCTGAGGGCATTGCGCATCTCCATCGCTGTCGCGCGCTGGTCGAGGCCGTCATCGTTGGCGTCGGAACCGTCAAATGCGATGATCCGCGCCTCTCCGTCCGGGCCGTCAAAGGTCCCAATCCCGTTCGCGTCGTCATCGATTGTGGTGCGGAACTCACCGGAGACGAACAATTGTTCGCCGATGGCGGCGCACCCGTCATCCTCATCCAGTCCGATGATGCGCCGACCAAAGCCTACGACGCCGACGTGATCAGGGTGAAGCGGGGCGAGGGCGGGCTTGATCCGCAGGATATCCTCGACGCACTCGCTGCCCGTGGTCTCAGGCGCATCCTCGTGGAAGGCGGCGCCCGGACGATCGCCCGCTTCATTGAAGCCGGGCTCGTTGACCGACTGCATGTGGCGATCGCGCCGCTGATCATCGGTTCCGGTCCCGCAGGCATCGCGCTGTCACCGATTGAGCGGCTCTCCAGTGCCCACCGACCTGCCGCCAAGGTTTATGGCCTCGGCAGCGACATCCTCTTCGACTGTGACCTCAAGGGCCCGTCACGCTCCGTGTCGCGGCAGGGCGAGGATATCCGTGTGGCCGACCACGCATGAACCGGCGGGTTCTCCCACCTTCTCCCGCCTGAACTGCAACCAGGCTTTGATCTCGTCCGTCGTCAGGCTGCCGATCTCCAGCAGTGGCTTCTCCAGCCCCTCTAGAAATGCGAGTTGAAGCGCCGCATCCTCAGGCCCCATCACCCAGGGACTGGTCGCAACGGTAACGCGATAACGCAGGTTCTCGAGGGCAAGCCTCAGATGCTCTGTGGCGTCGGGGCCAAGTGCTGGGCCAAAGCCCTTGTCCAGACGTTGATGCTGGTTGAAGTCGATCGTTACCTGCCCATCGAGGGGGTGTCGGATCGACCATTCCATGACCCCATCATAGTTCAACGCGGCATAGACCCCGGTCTTGCTGCGGGCGAGGGTGTCGGCAAAACGATTGCAGAAGTCGGCGGAGCACAGGTCGAACAGGGCAGATGCCGTGACCATCGTCACCTCGGCAAGCGGCAGTTCCTCGATATGGTTCAGATCAAACTGGCGAAAGGTAACGTCGCCAGCGCCGTCGGCGCGCCGCTCCGCTTCCGCCAGAAGCAGCGGATCGTAGTCGAGAAGTTGCCACTGTGCTGTCCGCGGCACGCGGTCGGAAAGGCTGCGCCAGGTGGAGCCTGTTCCGCAGCCGATGTCGACGATCACAGGTACAGGCACCTCCTCCAGATGGCGCGAAAACCTCTCGACCATGGATGCGTCGCGCGCCCTCAGGTCGACGGGTTCGCGCAATGCCAGCCAGTCCTTGTCGAAACCGCTCATGCTATTCTGTCCAGTGTGTTGGAAATGATCTTGGCCGTCTGCGCCCAGTCCGGCAGAAGCGCACCCGCTTGCAGAGACGCGGTAGCCCGTGCCTGCCGCTCCCTCGGATCGCTGAGCAATCGGCGGAGGGCCGCCGCAAATGCCGTGACATCATCGACAGGAACGAGGATGCCAGCATTCTGGGGCACGACCTCAGGTACGGCGCCGGCATGACAGGCCACGATCGGAAGCCCATGCGAGAGCGCCTCGGCGAACACCATGCCATAGCCTTCGTAGCGGCTGGCAAGCGCGAAGATATCCGCCGTGGCGAAATAGGTTCGAGGATCCGCGACTTCGCCTGCAAGCGTCACTCGCTCGCCAAGCCCAAGCGTCTCCACCTGATGAGCCAGCGCCGCGCTCGTTGCCGGATCCAGCGTCTTGCTGCCGACGACCGTCGCCTGCCAGGGGAGATCCTCCACCGACTTCAGCGCGGCCAGAAGCACGTCATGGCCCTTGCGGCGTGACAGGGTTCCCACCGACAGGATATGCGGCACGGCACTTGAGGCCTGCGCCGGTGCAGCCTTCTCGGTGCCGGGAAGCGCGACTGTGATATCGGAAGCTTGGACTTCATAGTTCGCCGCAAGTTCGCGCGCCGTCATCGGTGAGGTAACGACCACATGACGGACAGTCGCAAGAGCCGCCCGCTCGCGGTCGCGAAAATGGCGCTGTTCGTCGTCCGACAGGCCGGTCTCTAGCGCCAGCGGATGATGGACGAGAGCAACGATCCGCAGCCTGCCAGCCTCGGTAAGCGCCCATGCATCGAGCACACCGAAGGCCAGACCGTCGATGACAACAAGCGCCCCGTCCGGCAGAGAGGACAGAGCCTCACCTGCGCTGCGGAGCATCTCCTCCGTCGGCAATGGAAAACCGTCGCCAAGCGACAGGAGTTCTACCTGCCAGCCCAGGGCCCGAAGCCCATCGATCACCTGACGATCATAGCCATAGCCACCGGTCTTGAGCGAAAGATCACCCGGATAGGCAAAGACCAGCGAACGGCTCAAAGATCGGCCTCGTACCAGCCGCGGGCGGCGTGGGATTCGTGCAAGGTTACTTTCAGGCGGCAGATGCGGTGGCTGCCAGGCCCGAGACGCTTGTAGGAAACAGCCTGCGCCAGCTGGTCGAAGATGTGCTTGGCGATGACTTCCGTCGTGCTGACCTTACCCTTGAAGACCTCGACTTCGTCCAGGTTCTGGTAGTTGAGCGGCTTCAACACCTCGGACAGCACTGTGGTGGCAGCACCGATATCGACTGCCAGCCCATCCTCGTCCACATCCCGGGTGAAGAACGCGGCATCCACGACAAAGGTCGCTCCGTGCATTCCCTGGGCCGGACCGAAGACCGGGCGCGGCAGGCTGTGGGCGATCATGATGTGGTCTCGAACTTCAACAGCGAACATGAGCTCTCTTTCGTCAGTAGCGGATGCGATGGCACAAGGTGTCCTGTGTGGACAAGATACGTGCGTAAGCGGCGGGCAGTTCAGAAAATGTGGTCTCTCCGGAAATGAGACGGTCGAGTTTGGCATCCAGCAGCAGATCAAGCGCCTTGGCCATCCGGCGGGCATAGCTCCAGCGCGCCCGTCGCGAGGCCGGAATGGATCCAACCTGCGAGCTGACGAGCGAAAGCCGCTTGGAATGGAACGAGCCTCCAAGCGATATCGTCACCGGCCGATCGCCATACCAGCTGGCCTCGACGATTTTCGCTTCGACACCGGCATGCGCGATCGCATTTTGCAGAGCGCCCGCTGACGCCGTCGCATTCACCAGTACGTCGAATTCGCCGTCGAGACGGTCGGCTTCGGAAAATGTCAGGCCGAGATCCGCCGCCAGACCCTGTCTTTTCGTATCCAGGTCGACCAGCACTGTTTCGGTCCCCACGATACGGGACGAGAGGTAGGCAACCAGCGAGCCAACCACGCCGGCCCCAAAGACGGCCACGCGATCTCCCGGCTGGATCCCGGCATCCCAGACGATATTGAGCGCCGTCTCCATATTGGCGGCGAGCACGGCACGACGCGGCGGCAGCATGTCCGGCAGTGGCGTCACCTGGTCGACGGGAAGGATGAAGCGGTCCTGATGGGGGTGAAGCGCAAAGACGTTCTTGCCGACCAGTTCTGCCGGTCCCGCTTCAATCTGTCCGACGGCCGCATAGCCATATTTGATCGGGAAGGGGAAGGTGCCCTCCATATGCGGTCCGCGCATCCGTTCGAATTCGCTCTCCGGCACCTCGCCACGGAAAATCAGGGCCTCGGTCCCACGGCTGATCCCGCTGTAAAGTGTTCGCACGAGGACGTCGTTTGGAGAGCGTGCGGGCAGGCGCTCCTGGCGCAGCCGGCAACTCTCCTTGGCTTCGAACCAGAGCGCAGACGCGGTTTCACCGTCGGATACGGTTTGTTCATTGATCTCGAACTTCAAACTGCGACCCCCGCGCCCTATTTACTCATCCGACTGGAACGTATCGCGACAGCGGGCATTTTGTTCCATAGCCGTCATCAAAATAAATTTACGACGGTAGCGCAAACCGTCGCCGGAACTCCGGCGTAATGGTTGCCACTGATAGGGAGAGTATGCCTCATGTCCATTTCAAGCCAGCCCGCCTTTCATTTTCCGACCGCAGAGATCGAAGTCGAACGCGCCGTAGCCGAGTTCCGCTATGGCCGGCCCGTCGTTTTCACCGAGGGGGAGAGAAAGCTAGCGGTCGTGGCGCTGGATTGCGTGGCGCCCTCTCTCTTCGACCAGTTCGCGGCAGTCACCGAAAACCGCCATAGCCTGTTGCTGACTGCACCGCGCGCCACGCGCCTCGGTATCTCCGGCAACCGTGACGTGGTGACACCGCTCGCAGGTCTGTCCTTCGATGATGCGTCGCGTATGGCTTACGCACTCGGCGCTGAGCGTCCGGCAGTTTGGCAGCCCGCCGATACCCTGGCAACGCAGTCGACCGAACTGGCGCGTCTGGCACTTCTGCTTCCCGCCATGGTTCTGGCCGACGTCACTGCGATCGGCGATCGATTTGCTGCGTGCTGCGAGATTGCATCGAGCCGCCTGAAGGGCGCCGATGTTGCCCGCCAGCGCTTCGAGAAGATCGTCAGCACCCGCGTGCCGCTCAAGGACCTCGGCGACTCCGATTTCGTCGTCTTCCGCGGCGGTCTGGCCCAGAAGGATCAGGTGGCAATCATCGTCGGCAAGCCGGACGTGTCTAAGACCGTGCCGATCCGCATCCACTCCTCCTGCATCACTGGGGATCTCTGCGGCTCGCTGAAATGCGACTGCGGCGACCAGCTGCGCAATGGTCTCACCCTGCTGAAGCAGGCCGGCGGTGGCGTTCTGCTTTACCTTGACCAGGAAGGTCGCGGCACGGGCATCGGCGCCAAGATGCGCGCCTACGGCTACCAGCATCTCGGTCTCGATACGATCGACGCTGATGCCGAACTCGGCCTGGCCGAGGATCACCGCCGTTATGAGGCGGCAGTCGCCATGCTTCGTCATCTTGGGATCGCCCGGGTGGCCGTCTACACCAACAATCCGACGAAGATCGCCGGCCTTGAACTGGGCGGCATCGAGGTGGAGGCGCGCTCACCTGTGACCGGACGTGTCACAGCGGAGAACGAAAACTACCTGCGCACGAAGACACTGCGCGCCGGCCATATGCTGGATCTGGAAACACTGGTCGCTGCAGAGTAAGCTTCGAGCGGGCAGGGAGGATTACAGGATGGCAAGCGAGCCTGAACGGCTTGGCGATGGCTTTGGTCGCCCCTGGACGCATGCGCCAGTGGACTGGGCGTCGATGATGCGACAGCGTCGCGGGCTGCTGAGGGATACCCTTGGCGGCCTCTCCGGCCTGTTGGTTGGCACTTCGGTAGTCGCCGTGGCCGTCTCGTTCCGCTTGCCGCTCGGCTGGGACTTCGTCGCCTCCGTGATCCTGTCGCTGGCGCTGATCTTTGCGCTTGTCGTCTATGCGCTGCCCGATCATCCGCACCGCCGCTTCGGTCCCGCCAATCTGGTTACGGCGTTTCGGGCATGTCTCGTCAGCCTGACGGGCGCGACCATTCTGTTTTTCGAGAGCCTGGCAGGGGCCGATATCGCGCTCTGGACGCTTGTCGGCGTGGTGCTGATCTCGCTCGCCCTTGACGGTGTCGATGGTTATCTCGCGCGCAGCTACGGCCACGAATCCGCACTCGGTGCCCGCTTCGATATGGAAATCGATGCGCTCCTGATCCTGGTCCTGTCGGTCGCGGCAGCGCTCTTGGAAAAGGCGGGGCTCTGGGTGCTCTTGATCGGCCTGATGCGCTATGGCTTCGTCGCAGCCGGGATCATGCTGCCGAGATTGAACGGGGGGCTGTTCCCATCCTTCCGCCGGAAGCTCGTTTGCGTGATCCAGATCTCGGTGCTTTGCCTGATCCTGATCCCCTTCGTCACCCCACCATATTCCACCGCAGCCGCCGCCTTTGCCCTGGTGGCCTTGGTCTATTCCTTCTCGGTGGATGTCCTCTACCTGTTGCGAAGGCCAGTCGCTCCATGAGTGGTGTCGTCCAGCGCCTCTCCACCTCCTTCGGTCTCGCCCGCTCTCTGGTCGTCTACTACGGCCAGCCCTGGCGGCGCTCCGCCTTGCGGCGTTTTTACGCCTCTGTCGTCAAGCCTGGCGATCTGGTCTTCGACATCGGAGCCCATGTCGGAAGCCGCAGCCGCACCCTGCTCGACCTCGGTGCACGCGTGGTGGCGGTGGAGCCGCAGCCGGCCTTTGCGGAATTCATCGAAAAGCGGTTTTCAGGCGCGCTGACGGGCTTCGAACGGGTGGCCGTTGGGCGCAAGGCCGGTGAAATCGATCTCTTGATTTCCAGCCGTCATCCGACGGTGACCAGCATCTCCAGCAGCTTTGTGGAGACGGTGAAGCAGAGCAAGGGCTTTGCCCAGGTCGTTTGGGACCGCAAGGTCACGGTTCCCATGGTGACACTGGACCACCTGATTTCTAAATACGGCCTGCCGACCTTCTGCAAGATCGATGTCGAGGGCGCGGAGGCAGAGATCCTTCACGGCCTGTCCAAGCCGATCCCCTTGATCGCCTTCGAATACATCCCCGCCATGCCGTCGGTGGCCTCGAATGCCATTGATCGGTTGATGGGCCTCGGCGGCTACCGCTTCAATCGCGTCGTCGGCGAGCAACATCGCTTCGTCTGGGATCGCTGGAAAACGGCGGATGAGATTCTCGTCGAACTCTCGCAGATGTCGCCTGATGCGCCGTCCGGCGATGTCTACGCCCGCATCGAGGCCCAATGATGGGCGCGTCAGGCGCGCCGCGGCCGAGCTTTGATCGCCTCAAGCGAAAGGAGCGCCAGGCCAGGCAGCGCGCCGGCAAGGGACAGCCCGCCATAGATGATGCTGGCTGCCAGCCCCTCGGCCGCAGAGGCACCCATGATCGGCCAAAGCGCCATCGCTGCCGCCTCGCGCGTGCCCCAGCCACCGAAACCAGCCGGGATCAGCATGGCGATCAGGCAGAGTGGCACGATGGTCAGTGCTGCCTCCCAGGGGAGCGGCGCACCCACAGCATCGCTCGCGATGAAGAAGGTCGCGACATAGGTCGAGACAATCAGCAGGCTTGTGCCCGATTGGACCAGAAGGGCTCGGTCGCGAAGGAAGACATCGGTGACATCCCCCATGATCCGGGTCACCCATGTCAGGCGGCGTCTGGCGACGAAGATACAAACTGCGATCACTGCCGCGATGAGGAAGAAGCCAAGCACCAGGTGAAAAGCCTGGCGTCCTTCAGTCTCCCCACCGAGAACGAGGGGCCAGACGAACAGGCCGACAAGTGCCAGCAGGAAAAAGGCCATCTGCCCCGAGAGCCGTTCGAAGAGCACGGCCTTAGCCGGCGCCTTCCAACCGCCGGGGCCCGCACTGCGCATGCGAAACGCACGGATGGCGTCACCCGCCACGCCGCCGGGCAGGCTCTGGTTCAGGAAGCTCGCCACGTAATACTCACGGATGGCCAGCGAAACGGGGAAGCTCCCGCCGAGGCGGGCAGCAGTAAAACGCCAACGGAGCGCGGACACGACGATCTGCACTTGCACCAGAGCAAGGCCGGCGATCACATGCACAGCCGAGACCTGCGAAAACGCCGATTGCAGCGCGTTGAGGTCGATCCTGGACAACAGAAAGGCCAGAAGAGCGATCAGAGCGAGCGGCGTGAGGATGCGAAGGATGGACAAACAGGAAGAATTCCGTGGATCGTGAATGAGCTGTCACACAACTATACGCAAAAGGTAAGGCGGCAGACTTCGATGACGGCAGAAACGTCCCTGTGCGACGACCGTAAGTTCCGCGGACGGAGTGTTTGCCAATGACGCGGCCTGTCAGCAGCATCCGGATCTTTGTCGGCGCCGTCATCGTGACGGCCATTGCCTGGCTTGCCTTTACCCTGCCGGATCATCCCGATGCGATCGGTGTGCAGGCCTTCGCCAAGCTACCGCTCGAATGGCCTCTCGTCACGCTCCTCCTGCTCCTGGTGCCCAGAACCTGGCGCCGGCCGACAGCGCTGCTTTGCGGCATTCTGCTCCTCCTCATCCTTTTTCTGAAGCTCGCCGACATCGGCACCCAGGCCGCCTTCCAGCGGCCATTTAATCCCTATCTCGACGTGAAGATGCTGGCGGACGGCTGGAACCTGATGTCCGGTACGCTCGGAACGCTGGTGGCTTTCTTGGGCGTGGCAGCAGCACTGCTCGGCCTGGTGCTGCTGCTGGTCGTCTTCCTCGTCGCAGCCCGCTGGCTGGCGGAGATCCCGCGTCCCGGTCGATCCTGGCTTATCCTCGGGCTCGCAGCGGTTGTCGTCCTGGGTGGAGCGGCAACCTTGCTCAGCATCCCGCGGGTCGAAGCTCGCATGCCGTCTTATCTCACCAATCGGCTCGCCCTTGTCGTCCGCTCGGTGCAGGACATGCATGTCTTCGAGGCGGCGCTTTCGAAGGGGGAGGGACCAAGCCGCGGCGAGGGTCTGTTCGAAGGTCTGGCGGACAAGGACTTCATCCTGATCTTCGTCGAATCCTACGGTCGTTCGGCTGTCGAGGATCTGCGCTACGCCGACATCACGCGGCCGCGCCTGGAACAGGTGGATGCGGAAATCCGGGCGGCGGGTCTTGCCTCGGCAAGTGCCTGGGTCACATCGCCCACGGTGGGCGGCCTGAGCTGGCTTGCCCATGGCACGCTGCTCTCAGGTCTTTGGGTCGACAGTCAGGCGCGTTACGACCGCCTGATGATCAGCCGCCAGCCGAGCCTTAACCAGCTCTTCGGCCAAGCAGGCTGGAAACCCGTTGCCGCCATGCCGGCGATCACGATGGACTGGCCCGAAGCGGGTTATTACGGCTACCGACAGGTTCTGGCAGCCGCTGACCTGGATTATCGGGGCAAGCCCTTCAACTGGGTGACGATGCCGGACCAGTATACGCTCTCCGCCTTCGAACGCCTCGGTCGTGCGCCTGCCCGAGCGGCGGGAGAAAAGGTCATGGCCGAGATCGCACTGATATCGAGCCACGCGCCCTGGACGCCCGTACCTCGCCTCATCGACTGGGAAACGGTCGGTGACGGTTCGGTCTTCAACGCCCAGGCAGAAAGCGGCGATCCGCCCTCCGTGGTCTGGGCAGATCCGGAGCGTGTGCGCCGCCAGTATATCCAGACAATCGACTATTCGCTCGAAACGTTGGGCAGTTACATGGCGCGTTTCGGCAAGGACACGGTCTTCGTCATCCTCGGCGATCACCAGCCCGCCGCCATCATCACGGGACCGAATGCGTCGCGCGCTGTCCCGATCCATGTCGTCTCCGCCGACCGGGAGCTGATCGCCCGCTTCGAGAGCGAGGGCTTCCACCCCGGAATGTTGCCTGCGGCACAGACGCGCGAATGGCCGATGAATGCCATGCGACAGGTACTGATCGACCTGTTCAGCGCGCGCTGATGCCGTCCGCATTCTCCTCGCGGGAACCGAGCCTCACCTGTTCCTGCTCACGCCATGCCCCGGGCGTCAGGCCGGTCTGACGGCTGAAGAAGCGGGAGAAATAGGCTGGATCCGAAAACCCGAGGCGGAACGCGACTTCCTTGATGCTCCCGGGTGTGAAAAGGAGCTCGCGCTGCGTTTCCTCGATCAGGCGCTGCGCCACGAGCTCCTGCGTCCCAAAGCCCGTCTTCGCCTTCAGAACGCGGTTGAGATGCGTGGGGGTGATCCCGAGCGCATCTGCATAAAACGACGCCGGACGATGGTTGCGCACCTCTCGGTGCAGAAGCGAAGAAAAAGCCTCGAGACGCCGGTCGTTGTCATCCGCCCCCTCGGTCTCCATCCGGTCCTGGGCTGCAAGCCGAGCCGTGAGGGCAAGCGCTGCAGCAAGCCCCGTCTCCATCAGGACCGTTCGTCCCGTCAGGCGACCCTGCCACTCGGCCACGACCCGTATCAGGTGAGCAAGAACGAGGTCGCCGTCCGGGTCCTGAGGCGCAAGCCGCGTGATCAGCGGCGTCGAGAGAAACCGCCCGAGCGCATTCGGTTCTCCCGGACGGACCGGCAGGCGGCTTGCCAGGAAGGTGAACACATAGCCGTCGATATCGGGGGAGAAGCGAAACCCATGACCGACCGCCGGCGGCACGGTAACGACGGAAACGGGTTCGAAACGGGCAACTTCGCCGTCGAAGACCGCGTCTCCCGACCCGCCGGTCACCAGCAGGATCTGGAAGTAGCGCTCGTGCCTGTGAAGGCCGATTTCCCAGTGGTGCAGGGCGCTTCGGGCCGGAATCGTTTCGCAATGCACCCAGAAGCGCGATCCCGCAGGATCGTCTTCGCCGTAGAGCTCATAGGTCGGGATCGGCGCTTTCGCCGGAGACTTGCGTTTGGTCATGTTCGATTTGTGCAACAAAAGACGCGATGCGTCCATTGTGGCGGTGCCCTCTTCGGCCGAAAACTTGGCGAAAGACAAGTTGCGTGCGCCATGGGAGGAAAGTCATGCGGACCAAAGTTGCGATCATCGGATCAGGCCCGTCAGGCCTGCTGCTCGGACAACTCCTGACCAATGCCGGCATCGACAATGTCATCATCGATCGCGTCGGCAAGGATCACATTCTGGCTCGTGTTCGTGCCGGCGTGCTGGAGGAAGGCACCGTTGGCCTCGTGGATCGTGCAGGCGTCGGCGAACGCCTTCATCGGGAAGGTCTGCCGCATGACGGCTATTCGCTGACCTTTGACAACCGCGATCACCGCATCGACCTCTTTGATCTGACCGGCGGCAAGCGTGTCATGGTCTACGGCCAGACGGAGCTGACGCGCGATCTGATCGATCGTCGTGAGCGCGACGGCGGGATCACGATCTATGATGCCGTCAACGTCTCCCCCTCAGGGTTCGATGGGGATCACCCCTATGTGACCTTCGAGAAAGACGGCATCGCCCAGAGGATCGATTGCGACTTCATCGCGGGCTGTGACGGCTTTCATGGTGCAAGCCGCAAGGCGGTGCCGGAAGGTGCCATCAAGACCTTCGAGAAGATCTACCCCTTCGGCTGGCTCGGCATCCTCGCCGACGTCCCACCGGTCAATCACGAACTGATCTACGCCAACCACCCGCGTGGCTTTGCGCTGTGCTCTATGCGGTCGGAGACCCGCAGCCGTTATTACGTCCAGTGCTCGCTCGAAGACACGGTCGACATGTGGTCCGACGATCGCTTCTGGGATGAGATCCGTCGCCGTCTCCCCGCCCACCATGCCGAAGCCATGGTCACCGGCCCGAGCTTCGAAAAGTCGATCGCGCCTCTGCGCTCCTTCGTGGCCGAGCCGATGCGTTTCGGTCGGCTCTTCCTGGTCGGCGATGCCGCCCACATCGTGCCGCCCACGGGCGCCAAGGGCCTCAATCTCGCGGCTTCCGATGTGCATTACCTCATCAGTGGCCTGCTGGAGCACTATCAGGAGAAGTCCGACGCCGGCATCGATGCCTATTCGGCACGCGCACTGAAACGTGTGTGGAAGGCCGTTCGGTTCTCGTGGTCGATGACCACATTGCTGCACCGTTTCCCTGATACAGGAGACTTCGGTCAGAAGATCCAGGAGGCGGAACTCGACTACCTCACCCATTCGAGAGCCGCGTCCACGGCCATGGCGGAGAATTACGTTGGGCTTCCCTACTGATCACCGGTCCAGCGCCACTTGTCAAAATTCAATTGTTTGCTAGACTTACAAAATAACCGGGTGGCGGAGACGCCCGGTGCCTGAATTTGCCGTTTGCCCGGGGGCTCGATGATCTATCGAGAGTGGTGATCTGGCGACGTCACCGTGTGGTGGCGTGGGTTCTGAACGTTACAACAATGGAGGAGGTATACCCATGAATATGCATATATCGCTGCTGATCAACGGAGCCGAAAAGCAGGCTTCAGGCGGAAAGACCTTTACCCGCATCAATCCCTTCACGCAGGAAGTGGCAACGACTGCTTCGGCCGCAAGCCTGGAAGACGCCGCAGCTGCTGTCGACGCCGCGGCTGCTGCCTTCCCGGCATGGTCGAAGACCGGCCCCGGCGAACGTCGCAAGATCCTGCTCAAGGCAGCGGATGTGATGGAATCGAAAACAGCGGAGTTTTCCGCGCTGGTGATCGCAGAAACCGGAGCGACCGGCCATTGGGGCGCCTTCAACGTCATGGTTGCCGCCAGCATGCTGCGCGAGGCTGCCTCGATGACGACGCAGATCTCCGGCGAGGTCATCCCGTCCAACAAGCCGGGTTCGCTGTCGATGGGCATGCGCCAGGCCGTCGGCGTCTGCCTTGGCATCGCACCGTGGAACGCGCCGATCATTCTGGGCACGCGCGCCGTCGCCATGCCGCTCGCCTGCGGCAACACCGTCATCCTCAAGGCATCCGAGCAGTGCCCCGGCACCCATCGCCTGATCGCCCAGTGCCTCGTTGAAGCAGGCCTGCCGACGGGTGCAATCAGCGTCATCACCAACGCGCCAGAAGATGCAGGCAAGATCGTTGAAGCTCTGATCACCAATCCGGCGGTCAAGCGCGTCAACTTCACCGGCTCCACCAAGGTCGGCAAGATCATCGGCGAGCTTTGCGGCCGCAACCTGAAGCCGGCCCTGCTGGAACTCGGTGGCAAGGCGCCGCTCGTCATCCTTGACGATGCCGATATCGATGCAGCCGTAAACGCTGCTGCCTTCGGCGCCTTTGCCAATATGGGCCAGATCTGCATGTCGACGGAGCGCATCATCGTCGACGAAAAGATCGCCGACGAGTTCGTCGCCAAGCTTGCCGCCAAGGCCTCGAAGCTGCCGGCCGGTGATCCGAATGGTCATGTCGTGCTCGGCTCGCTCATCAGCCTTGAATCCGCGAAGAAGATGGACGAGCTGATCGCAGACGCCGTCTCCAAGGGCGCAAAACTTGTCGCCGGCGGTAAGCGCGAAGGCAGCGTCGTCGAAGCGACCCTGCTCGACAACGTCACGTCCGACATGCGGATGTACCAGGAAGAGAGCTTCGGCCCGGTCAAGCCGATCATCCGGGTCAGCGGCGAGGAAGAGGCGATCCGCATCGCCAACGACACGGAATATGGCCTGTCCGGTGCCGTCTTCAGCCGTGACATCCGTCGCGCGCTGGCTGTCGCCGCTCGCATCGAGTCTGGCATTTGCCACATCAACGGCCCGACCGTCTTCGATGAGCCGCAGATGCCGTTCGGTGGGGTGAAGGGCAGTGGTTACGGTCGCTTCGGTGGCAAGGCAGCGATTGCCGAGTTCACCGAACTGCGCTGGATCACCATCGAAGATCCGAACCAGCACTACCCCTTCTGATACTGGAAACAGGAACGGCCGCCCTCTGGGCGGCCGTTTTGTTTGGGATGGCGAAAGACCAAATCAGTCGGTCTGGTTCGAGCGCGGCATGATATATGCGTAGATGCGTTTCAGGCCGTCGATGAATTGCTCCAGCTCTTCGGCCGAAAACCGCGAGGTGAAGCGCAGTTCGTGCTGTTCCTGGATGTTGCGTGCCTGTTTCAGGATCTCGACCCCATCGCCCGTCAGCAGCAGCTCCTGGCGCCGCCGATCGACCGGCGAGGGCTGGCGCTCCAGAAGGTTTCGCCCCTCTAGCCGGTTGACCAGTGCCATCATCGTGGCACGGTCCATGCTCAGCTGATTTGCGATATCGATCTGGCTGACTTTCGGATTGGCCGCGATCAGCTCAAGGACGGCGAACTGCTTCTGGGTCAGACCGATGTCCCCCATCGCCGCCGTATAGTCCTGATAGATGGCGACATTGGCCATGCGCAGATGGAAGCCGAGAATTTCGTCGAGACGGCCCGTGCGCAAGGGAGCGCCGACTTCGAATACGTCGTCGTCATTGGCCGGCTTCAGGTCATTATGTCGAGTCATGGCTCCTCTTCCAATCATGCGGCATGGAACTTGCAAATCATTCATGATCACTTTCGACTGCAACAGTCAAATTCCCACTTGTCAAATGCGGAGCGCGTAATTAGTATGTTAAACATACAATTCGCCAAGGAGGCCCTTACGGGTGGCGATGGGAGGATGAATATGCAGCCTGAATTCCAAGCGATGGCGATGGAAGTTGGATCCGTCGGACTGGAGACGGATGATCCGTTGATCTATCGCGCCATGGTCAGCCCCGAGCGGCAGGCGGTCTACGAAGTCGCGACGGGCCGCTCCGAGACCTATGCAGCGCTGGATGAGGCGGTCGGCCGCGGAGCCGCGCTGATCGCCCAGTTCACAAGCGGTCTGCCGGCGTCGCAGCGCATTGCCTTTCTCGGGCGCAATTCGATCGAACAGATCACAGTGTGTCTCGCCTGCCAGCGCGCGGGCCATGTTTTCGTGCCACTGAATTGGCGCCTCGGAGCATCCGAGCTCGGACAGATCATCGCTGATTGCGAGCCTGCTCTGCTTTTGCATGACGTCGAATTCTCCGCGGTTCTCAAAGATGTCGAGCAGCAGCTGCCGCGCACCATTGCCCTCGAGGGGCAAGGCGGTTGGGTAGGAAGGCTGGCCGGCACCGAGCGCGCTGAACCTAAGCCCACTGAAGCGGATGCGCCCTGCATCATGCTCTACACGTCAGGGACAACCGGCAGCCCCAAGGGTGTCATCATCACCCGCCGGAATGCCTTTGCCTCGGCTGTGAATTTTGCCCTTGTCGGAGAGGTCACGAGCCGCTCCGTGGCGCTTTGCGATCTTCCCTTCTTCCACACGATCGGCCTCGTTGCGATCGGGCGTACGACCTTGATGATGGGCGGTCGCCTCGTAATTTCGGATCGCTTCCTGCCCGAGCGGACGCTCTCGGTCCTCGGGGATCCCGCGCTCGGCGTCACGCATTATTTTGCCGTTCCCCAGATGGCTGCGGCCTTGCGCAATGCGCCGGCATGGGATCCGACGGCGCTGAAAGCCCTGCAGGCGATCTTCATCGGCGGAGCACCGCTCTCTCCGGCATTGATCGAAACATTTCTCGAAGACGGCATTCCGCTCGTCAACGGCTACGGCATGAGCGAAGCCGGCACGACGATCCATATGCCGCTGGACCGCGATGCGGTCGCACGCCACCCCGGCAGCGTCGGTTTCCCGGCACCGCTCCTCGCCGTCCGTCTTGTCGGCGACGATGGCCAGGATGTCGCTGACGGTGACGTCGGCGAAATCTGGGTCAAGGGCCCGTCGGTCACGCCCGGTTACTGGAACAAGCCAGGCGAGACGGCCCGCGCCTTTGTCGGCGACTGGTATCGTACCGGCGATCTCGGGCGCCGCGCCGAAGGTGGCGTGATCCATGTCCCGGACCGCCTGAAGGACATGTATATCTCCGGCGGCGAAAACGTATTCCCGGCCGAGATCGAAGCCGTCATCGGCGCTCATCCCAAGGTCAGGGACGTGGCCGTGCTCGGGTTGCCGGATCCCAAATGGGGCGAGTGCGGCGTGGCCTTCATCGTGGCCGGTGGCGAGAGCCCGTCAGCTGACGAGATCCTTTCCCACTGCGCCGAGCGCTTGGCGTCCTACAAGCGCCCGGCCCGCATCGTCTTCCTCGACCAGATCCCGCGAACGGCATCGGGCAAGGCGCAAAAGCATATCCTGCGCCAGACCCATGCCAACAGCTGAACACCATTGAACCGGCCACAGCGCCCAACGAAATGCCTCAAGGAGCCAAACATGACTGATACGAACACCACGCCAGATCCGGTTCTGGTCGAATTCGACAACGGCATCGCCTTCGTGACGCTGAACCGCCCGGAAAAGCGCAATGCGATGAACCCGAAGCTGAATGTCCGCATGCTCGAAGTGCTGGACGAACTGGAAGCCGATGACCGCTGCGGCGTGCTCGTCCTGCGCGGTGCTGGCCAGTCCTGGTCCGCCGGCATGGACCTGAAGGAGTACTTCCGCGAGAACGACGGCAAGGGCCGTGCGGCCGTCCTGAAGAGCCGCCGCCAGTCGGGTGGCTGGTGGAACCGCCTGATGTATTTCGAAAAGCCGACCATCGCCATGGTCAACGGCTGGTGCTTCGGCGGTGCCTTCACCCCGCTGGTCTCTTGCGACCTCGCAATCGCGGCTGACGAAGCGACCTTCGGCCTTTCCGAAATCAACTGGGGCATCCTGCCGGGCGGTAATGTCACCCGCGCCGTGGCCGAGGTGATGAACCACCGTGACTCGCTCTACTACATCATGACGGGCGAAAACTTCGGCGGCCAGAAGGCCCGCGAAATGGGCCTGGTCAACGAATCCGTGCCGCTCGCCGATCTGGAAACGCGTGTCCGTGCGCTTTGCGCAAGCCTGCTGGAAAAGAACCCCGTCGTGCTGAAGGCTGCCAAGGATACGTTCAAGCGTGTGCGTAACATGCCCTGGGAGCAGGCCGACGATTACATCTATGCCAAGCTCGAGCAGATGCTCTTCCTCGACAAGAGCAATGGGCGCGCTGAAGGCCTGAAACAGTTCCTCGACGACAAGACCTATCGCCCCGGTCTCGGCGCCTACAAGCGCTGAGAAACTGACTTAGAACCCAAAGATCGGTGGCGCGTGAGCGCGTCACCGGAACGATCGTCTCCCTCAAGCATTGTAGATGTAAGCGGATCGTAGAGCAGCCAGAGACGGACTTACCCGGCACATGACCGGATAGCGACTTGAAAGCTGGGCGATATCGCAAACAAGGAGAACGATTATGGGTTCCACATCCGACAAGATTTCCGGCAAGGCGAATGAACTGGCCGGCAAGGCAAAGCAGGCCGTTGGCGACGCTACCGACAATCACAGCCTGGAAGCCAAGGGCGCTGCCCAGGAAGCTAAAGGCCATGGCCAGCAGGCCAAGGGCGAGGCAAAAGACGCCGTAAAGAACGTCGTCGACAAGGCCTAAGCCTTCTATGTCCGAACATTTGGCCCGCCTCAGGCGGGCCTTTTGTCGTTTAGGCGTGGCGACTTCTTGTGAGGCGCTTCGCCTTATCCCTCGTATCGCGCAATCTCATGACCGGCCTGCAGATAGGCCCCGGCTTCGGCCTTGAACCGGATACGTCCGGCGCGCGCAGCCGTCACCTGAGTTTCCATCTTCATGGCTTCCATCACGGCAATCAGATCTCCAGCCTGGACCTCGGTCCCGTCCTCAATCTTGAAAGCCTGCAGTGTCCCGGAAATCGGCGCGGTGATGCTGTTGGCGTCTTCGGCTTTCGCCGAGGTCTGTCCGCCGACATTTCCCCCAGCGCCGGCAAGGCCGCCAAGACCTGAAAGCACCACTGCCGGAATACCGAGTTCATGCCGCTTGCCGTCAATTTCCACATGCGTGCGGATCAACGATGCATCCGATTGCGGTTCCGGTCGGGGAGCGGATGCCAGCGTCTCGGCAAAGTCCGTTTCGATCCAGCGCGTGTGAACGCGGAAACCGTCTTCACCGGTAAAGTCGCTCGCCTCCATCGCCGCGCGATGGAAGGGAAGAACGGTCGCCACACCTTCGATCTTAAATTCGGCGAGTGCCCGGCGGGCGCGGGCCAGCGCTTGCTCGCGCGTAGCACCGGTCACGATGAGTTTTGCCATCAGGGAATCGAAGGTCCCGGGAATGGTCGAGCCACTGACAACGCCCGTGTCCAGTCGCACACCCGGACCCGATGGCGGGTCGAAGCGCGTGATCGCGCCCGGCGTCGGCAGGAAGCCGCGACCGGGATCCTCGGCATTGATGCGGAATTCGATCGAATGACCACGCGGGGCAGGGGTCTCCAAGACCTCGAGCGCCTTGCCCTCAGCGATCCGAAACTGCTCGACGACCAAGTCGATGCCTGTGGTCTCTTCGGTCACGGGGTGCTCGACCTGCAGTCGTGTGTTCACCTCGAGGAAGGAGATGGTGCCATCGACGCCGAGCAGGAACTCGACCGTGCCGGCTCCTGAGTAGCCCGCAGCTGCGAAGATCTTACGCGCGGCATCGTGGATCGACTGACGCTGGACGTCGCTGAGGAACGGTGCCGGCGCCTCCTCGACGAGCTTCTGGTTGCGCCGCTGCAGAGAGCAGTCACGCGTGCCGAGCACCAGCACATTGCCATGCTTGTCGGCCAGAACCTGCGCCTCGATGTGGCGCGGCCGATCTAGGAAGCGTTCGAGAAAACACTCACCACGCCCAAAGGCGGCCTCCGCCTCGCGGACGGCCGAGTGATAGAGCTCGGCTACCTCTTCCATCTTCCAGGCGACCTTAATTCCACGCCCGCCGCCGCCATGGGCAGCCTTGATCGCGACGGGAAGCCCGTACTGCTTGGCGAAGGCCACGACCTCTTCGGCCGTCTCGACAGGGCCTTCACTGCCGGCCACCAGCGGTGCGCCAACGGAAAGCGCGATCCGCCGCGCTTCGACCTTGTCGCCGAGCGCTTCGATCACATGCGGATCCGGTCCGATCCAGGTGAGGCCTGCCTCCTGCACCGCACGCGCAAATTCCGCCCGCTCGGAGAGGAAGCCATAACCGGGGTGGACCGCATCCGCGCCGGAGCGTCGAGCGATGTCGATGAGCTTCTGAATGTCGAGATAGGTCTCCGCCGGACGACTGCCGCCAAGGCCATAGGCCTCGTCTGCCAGCGTGACGAACAGCGCATCCATGTCAGGATCGGCATAGACGGCGACGGACTGGAGCCCGTAGTCGCGGCAGGCGCGGATGATGCGCACGGCAATCTCGCCGCGATTGGCAATCAGCACTTTCTTCATCGGGGTCTCCTCACTGTCTTTTTGGGCGCCATCGGCGTCGGCGCGAGATCATGCCTTGGCGGGCGTGATCTCGGCGAAGCGCGTGATGGGTCGGAAGCGGATTTTGGCATTCACCGGGATCTGCCCGGCGAGATCGAGATGATATTCGGCAACCGTGCCGATGACGGGATAGCCGCCGGTCAGCGGATGGTCGGCCAGAAACAGAACCGGTTGACCGCTATGCGGAACCTGGATCGCGCCGGTGGCCGTGCCCTCGCTGGGAAGCTCCGCCTTGTCCTTGCGTTCAAGGGGCTCAGGTCCAGCGAGCCGGATGCCGACCCGGTTCGACTGCGGTGTCACATCGTAGACCTGGCTCGCCAGGGTCTCGATACCTCGTTCGGTGAACCAGTCGCTCCGCGGACCCATCACGACGTCGAGCGTGACGATCTCGCCGGACGCCGGGCAGTCGAAGGCCGGGCTCTCATTGAGCGACACGGGAGAGAGGCTGCGATCAGCGGCGCGGATAGCAAGCACAGCACCCGCGCCGACCGGGTCGGGACCGACGACTGCCAGCGTATCAGTCGAAGCGCTGCCAAGCACCGGTGCGACGTCAAGACCGCCGCGGAAGGCGATGTAACTGCGGGCACCCTTGGGGGCAAAGCCGAGTATGACCGTGTCGCCGGTTTCCAGCGAGACCGGCTGATAGCTTGCAGCCTCGATCACGCGACCTTTGACGTCACGGATCTTAAGCGGGCAGGGCGCACCGGTGAGTGCCATGACAGTAGGCCCCGAGACCTCGAACGCAAATCCGCCGAGTGTGATCTCCAGACAGGCAGCCTCTACCGGATTGCCGACGATCCGGTTTGCCGCCCGGAACGCACCCTGGTCGAGCGCGCCTGCGGACGATACGCCCTGGCCCGTCTGGCCGAAGCGGCCGAGATCCTGCACCAGCGCCGGCATGGGCGCTGCCGTGACCGTGATGGTGGTTGATGCTGAATGCTCGACCGTCCCGGTCTCGACCGTAGCTGAAGCGGTCTCGGCAATGGTGGTCTGCGCACGCTTGGCCAGATCGAAGAAACGCACCCGGTATCCCGGCTGGAAGAGGGCCGGCGGCTCGCGTGTCAGATCCCACATCTTCACCGGCGTCGTGCCGATGATCTGCCAGCCGCCGGGGCTCGCCTGCGGATAAACGCCGGAAAAAGCGCCTGCGAGCGCCACAGATCCCGCCGGGATCTTGGTGCGCGGGCTCTGCCGGCGAGGAACCTGCAGTGCCGGGTCTCCACCGACGAGATAGCCGAAGCCGGGGGCGAAACCGCAGAAGGCAACCGTGAATTCGCTCGCCGTATGCCGCTCGATCACCTCTTCAACGGAAAGTCCTGTCAACTCAGCGACATCACGCAGATCCTCGCCGTCATAGGTGACGGGAACCTCGACCAGCATGTCGGACGGCGGGATCTTGGCCGAGAGATCGCGATGGGCGATGGCCGCAGCAAGCGCTTCTGCCGTCAGCATGTCCGGACGGAACCGGATCATCAGCGTGCGCGCCGCCGGCACGATGTCGACGACGCCGTCAACCGGATCGGCTTCCAGCGAGACAAAGAGCGCGAGCGTCTCGTCGAGATCTTTCAATTCGACGATCAGAACGGTCAGGCTGACGGGGAGAAAGCGCATTCGAAGCCTCAGGCGTGATAGGCGGAATCGGGAATGTCGGTGATGAACATGTGCCCGGGCGCATGGGTGATGGCAAATGGGACTTTAGACGCCATCACGGCAGCCTGGGGCGTCACCCCGCAGGCCCAGAAGACAGGCACTTCACCCGGTTCAATGCGTACGGCATCGCCGAATTCGGGTTTGCCGAGATCTGCAATCCCAAGTTCTTCCGGTGCGCCGACATGAACAGGCGCGCCGTGAACCGCCGGGAAGCGCCCCGAAATGGTAGCCGCATCTGCCACGCGAGAGGCTTGGATTGGACGCATCGAGACGACGAGATTGCCATGCAGCCGGCCCGCCGGGCGGCAGGCGCGGTTGGTCAGGTACATCGGCACGTTCGACTGGTCGGTGATGTGGCGGATATCGATGCCCGCCTCCATCATTGGCGTCTCGAAGGTGAAGCTGCAGCCGATCAGGAAGCTGACGAGGTCGGGATGTTCGGCCCAGGCTGCCGTCGCATCGGTCACTTCCTCTGCCAGCTTGCCATCCCGCCAGATCCGGTAGAGCGGAACATCGCGGCGCAAGTCGGCACCCTTGGCAAGCACTGTCGCATGCGTGCCCGGATCGGAAACATCGAGCACCGGGCAGGCCTTTGGATTGCGCTGCGCATAAAGCAGGAAGTCGAAAGCCCAGTCGCGCGGCAAGACGATCATGTTCGCCTGGGTAAAGCCCGGAGCGACGCCGGATGTCGGCTCGACGGCACCCGCGCGATAGCGTTCGCGCGCGGTCCGTGCCGCGGTCGTATCGACATGACGCAAGGTCTCAAGATCGATCATCGAAGTCTCTCCTTGCGGATGTCAGCGATTGAGGAAGGAGCGCACCGCGATGCCGTCCTTTTTGAAGGCCTGTCGGATTTCCCGTGCGATGGCGACGGCGCCCGGGCTGTCGCCATGCACGCAGATGGACTGCGCATCGATCTTGATCGTGGACCCGTCGATCGCCTCGATCGTGCCGTCATGCGCAAGCTGCAGCATGCGCTTGGCGATGAGGCCGGCATCATGCAGCACGGCGCCAGCTTCGCGCCGGGATACGAGCGCACCTGAAGGCGTGTAGGCACGGTCGGCGAATGCTTCAGCAACCACCTTGAGCCCTGAGGCGCGCGCGAGATCGAGGATCGGAGAACCCGCAAGGCCCATCATCACCAGATCGGGATCGATCGCCTTGATGCCGTCGATCACGGCCTGGCCCTGTTTCGGATCATGGGCGATGCGGTTGTAGAGCGCCCCATGCGGCTTGACGTATCCGACGGTGACGCCCGCCGCCGCCGCCACGCCTTTGATCGCGCCGATCTGGTAAATCACATCGGCGGTCAGTTCCGCCGAAGTGACATCCATGTCGCGTCGGCCGAAGCCGACGCGATCCGGGTAGGAGACATGCGCCCCGATCGAAACACCACGTTCTGCGGCAGCCTTCACGGTCTTCCAGATGCCGAGCGGATCGCCGGCATGAAAGCCGCAGGCGACATTGGCGCTGGAGACGATGGCGAGCATCGCCTCGTCGTCGCCCATACCCCAGGCGCCATAGCTTTCGCCGAGGTCGCTGTTGAGATCGATGGCAGTCATGTCGTCCTCCCTTTTCTCGTTCTCAGGCCGCGGTCAGCAGCGCGAAGATCGGCCCGATCGACTTGTAGCCCATGTACCAGGTGAGCGCGCAAGTCAGCGCCCCCAGGATCAGCAGCCAGCGGGGATAGCGATAGCCACCCATCAGGTCGGAGCGTGCCCAGGCGGCATAGATGAAGATCGACAGGCCGATCGGCAGGATGAGACCGTTCAGGCCACCGACGAATACCAGCATCTGTGCGGGCGGTGTCGTAATGATCACGTAGAAGAACAGCGAGACGGCGATGAAGATGACCGTCGCGATGTTGCGGCCACGCTCGGTGATGTCAGGCTTGAACACGGTGACGAACGACACGGAGGTATAGGCCGCACCGATGACAGAGGTGATCGCGGCAAACCAGAGCACGGCGCCGAAGATGCGAAGACCGACATCGCCAGCCGCAGCCTGGAAGGCCTGAGCCGCCGGATTGGCACCCTTGCCCGAGACGTCGATGACTGCGCCGCTTGCGACGACACCCAGGATCGCGAGGAAGAGAACGTAGCGCATGACGCCGGTAACGGCGATGCCGGAGAGAGCTGCGCGGTTCACGGCGCCAAGGTTCTCGATGCCAACAGTGCCCTTGTCGAGCAGGCGATGCGCACCAGAATAGGTGATGTAGCCGCCGACCGTACCGCCGACGATCGTGGTGATCGTGGCAAAGTCGATCGTGGACGGCAGGAAGGTCTGGTAGAGCGCGTCACCGACAGGTGGCTGCGAGACGAAGGCCACATAGACCGTCAGGATGATCATCGCGATGCCGGCGACCACGATCAGCCGATCGATCGCGACACCAGCGCGATGAGACAGGAAGATGCCGATCGCGATCAAGGCACTGATCGAGCCGCCCAGCTTGGCGTCGAGGCCGAGAAGCGCATTCAGGCCGAGACCAGCGCCGCCGATATTGCCGATGTTGAAGAACAGACCGCCGACGATGACCAGGATGGCCAGCACGTAGCCGGTGCCGGGAATGGCCGCGTTCGCGATGTCGGAGGCACGCATCTTGGTCAGCGTCACGATCCGCCAGATGTTCAGCTGCACGACGAAGTCGATCAGGATCGATGCGAGGATTGCGAAAGCAAAGGCTGAGCCCAGCTTCGTCGTGAAGGTCGCGGTCTGGGTAATAAAGCCAGGTCCGATGGCGGAGGTCGCCATGAGGAAGATTGCGGCGATCAATGCGCCGCGACGCGTCTTGGCGGACATACCGCCTGTTGGGGCCTGATCGCCCGTAGTGGTTGTCTGTTTCATGGTTCCCTCTCGGTTGACCTGGCCCCGGCTTTGCGCGGAGCTTGTTGTTCACCTGCGAGAGTAGCGTCTCCCGGTTTCACAATTCTGTCAATATTGTTCAACGATTTTATTTGATCGTTCTACTTTGTTGCCGCAATGTTGAGCAGATTGATGATCGGATCAGCAGTTTTCGAACAATGGGGGACAATTTTTGGCCGTGTTTGGCTCCCGTCTTGCTGCAATTTCGCAACTGGAGGATAAGGCAGCGGAGCTGTGAGCCGATCAAAGTGTCGGTGATCGGTCGCAAATATGCCGGGCGATCCGGTCACTGGGGAAACTGATGGCAGAGACGGACACGACGGCAGCCTTGGCGCCACGCCTGGCGGAAGCAATCCGCGACAGACTGATCCGCGGCGAACTGAAACCGGGTCAACGTCTGTCGGAGGCTGCCCTCAGTGCCGATTTCGAGGTGTCCCGCAATTCGCTGCGAGAGGCATTTCGCCTGCTGACCAAGGAAGGCCTGCTTCAGCACGAGCCGAACCGGGGTGTTTTCGTCGCGACGCCAAGCATGGCCTCGATCATCGACATCTACCGCGTGCGCCGCGTGGTCGAAGGCCAGGCGCTCGCCAATGCCTACCCCAATCATCCAGCCGTCCACCGCATGCGCTCGGCTGTCGATGCAGCCCGCGCCGCGACCAGGCAAAACGACTGGACGGCTGTCGGCAGCGAGAACATGAAGTTTCATGCGGCCATTGTAGACCTTGCCGACAGCCAGCGGCTGAACGGTTTCTATGCCCAGATCGCAGCAGAACTGCGCCTGAGCTTCGGTCTCCTCAAGGAGCCCGAATTGCTGCACGCGCCATATGTCGAGATGAACGCCGCCATTTTGGAAAAGCTGGAGGCGGGCGACCCGAAGGCGGCAGCCGCTGCGCTCGAAGCCTATCTCCTGCAATCCGAGCGCACGGTCCTGGCGGCCTTCTCACGGATCTAGACGATCGCCGATCTCGAAAGCGCCGCCTACAGCGACGCGTTGATCCCGCCGCTAGCTCAGCCGATCCGATGCGCTTCCTCGGCAGTTTCGCTCGCTTCCTTGAAGCGCGCCTCGAATTCCAGACGCAGCGCACGGCGGGTTTCGGCGGCCCGCTGCCGGCGCTTGCGGACTTCGCTTTCCGGTACATAACGGGGAACAGCCGTCGGCCCGCCTTCGGCATCCACGGCGACCATCGTGAAGTAGCAGGAATTGGTGTGGCGCCGCTCGCCGGTCCGGATGTTCTCGGCCTCGACCCGAATGCCGATTTCCATCGAGGTTCGCCCGGCCTGGTTGATCGAGGCGCGGAAGGTGACGAGTTCGCCGACATGGATCGGCTGGCGGAACACAACCTGATCGACGGACAATGTCACCGCATATTGTTGCGAGTAGCGCGAGGCACAGGAATAGGCGACGCGATCGAGGAGATTGAGAAGGGCGCCGCCATGCACCTTGCCGGAAAAGTTTGCCATGTCGGGTGTCATCAGGACCACCATTTCAAGCTGGCTGGTGTCATGCGCTTCGTCCATCTGATCCCCTCTGCTTTCGTTGCTCTCGCCATCCTATTGTGCGCCGCGTCATGGCCGCAAGTCTGCGGACGGAGGCTGCAGTTGAAAACTGTCAGGCGGCGGATCGCTTGAGATAGTCGGCCTGATCGGCGCTTTCGGCGACCCAGCTCCAGAAGGAGAGATGAAACTCGCGGATATCATCCAGCATCTGCGGCGTGAGTGCCATCTGGTGGGTCCGACGATCCTGCAGGATGAAGCCGCATCCCTCTGCCCCATTCATCACATTGCGCAGGTGCGAATGCGAGATGCCGAGCCTCTCGGCCAGTTGCCGCGTCTCAAGCAGGAACCAGCGCGTCTCCTGCTCGCCGGGATATTCGTAATGGGCACGCAACAGGGCAAGCGCGATCCGGTCGCCGCAATCAAAACTGTCGAACCAGGACCAGGCATCGCGGCGGGACGCGATATGCGACCTGACCCTGTCGAGCATCAAGCGGGCGGCGGCGATGTAGCGCAGAGCAAAATCGTCGTCGGTCTTGAGCCTGTGGGTGCTACCCATCGGCAGGAGGCCCGCCACTTCGGCGCAGGTCATGTGATGGGAAAGCCAGGTCTTGAGCCCGTCGAGCAGGGGTGGTCGCGCGATCAGCATTTTGGCGCGCCGGTCTTCGGCATGATCGATCGTCTCGATGAAGCGGGCAAACCGCAGCAGTGCAAAGAAGCCCGAAAGGGTGCGCGAGCGGCCCATCTCCGCCTGGATCCGGGTCAGTGTCGGTCGCTCGCCTAGGCCAAGCTCGGCCTCGCAATGCATCACGGCAAGCAGGCCCGCGGCATGGGACTGGAGATTGCGGCCGAAGATCTTGTTGATCAGCTTTTCGCCGAAATGCATCGGAAGGATGCTGTTGGCGCAATAGCGGATGGCATCCTCATAGGCCTGGTCGTCCAGTCGCGCCCGCGAAACATCCATTCCCTACCGCTCTCCAATTGCAGGGCTAAGCTAGCATGCCGCACGTGGCTCCGCCGTGACGGCGATTACACCGCGTCCATCCACCATGGGAACAAAAACAACGCATCTGCACTCGAAGGATGCAGATTTTAGACTCCTCGCCGATTTGGTTTTGGAGAATGATGCAACCGCCGGACCCTGCCGGCTGCGTCCGCCGGGGCACGTCCGGATTGCCGCCGCACCTAAGCTTGTTGCAAGGCCTTTCATCACGGGCGGTTTTTATTTTCGCCGCGACCTTTTCCCCGTCATGCCCCGGCGGACTGCCGACCGATAACGCTCACCGCACCGCCCGCATCGAACGCGGCAAAGACGAGTTCCCCGCTGCGGGGAACGACGGATGTCAGACCGGTGATGTTGACCTGATGGGTGACGAGCACCAACGGAAGATCTGACGGGCGGGACGTCAGCCATGTCCTCAGTGCCTCGGTCTGGGCGCTGCCGTTCTCCGGCTCGCCAAAGAAGGAATTGAGAAGCGGTTGCTGAATGACAGGCCCAAGGCCGAGCAGGTCTGCCGTATCGAGACACCGGCACCACTGGCTCGAATGGAGAGATGCCTCGCGGATACCATTCTCCCGGAAGAGGTCGCCAATCCGCCCAGCCTGCGCACGTCCTTCAGCCGACAGGTTCCGTTGTGTCTCGCAAGCGCCGATCCGCATGCCCGGCGGATCGCCCGTACCCGGTGCAATCGCGTGGCGAAGAAGCACGAAGGCGTTGCCCGACCTCAAGGCCTCCCAATGATCTTCGGCGGCGCCGACGGGAGCACCGCCGCTGATCACAAGGAGTGAGGTCAGAAGAAAGGATCGCCTGTGCAGCATGGGCAAGACCTTCGAAGATTTTCGATTTAGTGATCACAATCAGTACGCCACGCCGTGCACTCGGGATTTCAGCTCAAACGCACATATCCGTGAACGGCAGCCGCCATCTCGGCCCGGCTCGACCGCGTAAAGATTGCATTCACCTTTCTCCGGTAAAGCTTTGTTAGCAATTCCCAGAAGCTCCGGGTGTCCGCCTTCGCATGCGCCCGGCCCAAGTGTTCGAGTCCGTGTACCATGCGTTCCAAGGTCCTCTCCTCGCTCCTTCTCGGCTGTCTGGTGCTCGCCGGCTGCAGTGCGCGCACCAATCCGATCGAAGTTCTGGGGCTGCAATCCCGTTCCGCACAACCGGTTCAGGCCGCGTCTGCCGCGCCCACTCCGGCCGTTGCCGTGAACGAGCAGACAGGGTCGATCGCAGCACCTGCAGGCGGACAACCGCAAGCGCTCGCCTGGGCTGGTGACACGTCAAACCAGGCACACTTCGAATCTGCGACGATGACGGCTGGAATGCCGGTGCCGGATCAGCGTCCGGTCGCCATGCTTGCGCCGCCGGTCTCACCGCTGGCCGCACCAGAACAGTCTCCCGCGCGATCCGCAGGGCGCCACCGGGTCTACAACCAGCGTTTCAGCGATGCCAAGCCAATGAACTTCGGCAAGGTCAAGCCGAAGCACCATGCCGTTCACGGCGTGGACGTATCCCGCTGGCAGGGCAATATCGACTGGGCAACCCTGCGCGGCCAGGGCGCCAACTTCGCCTATATCAAGGCGACCGATGGTGGCGATCATCTGGATCCCATGTTCCACACCAACTGGAAGCGGGCGAAGGAAGCCGGCGTGAAGCGCGGCGCTTATCACTTCTTCTACTGGTGCCGCGTTGCCTCCGAGCAGGCTGATTGGTTCATTCGCAATGTCCCGCGCGATCCCGACGCGCTGCCGCCGGTCATCGATGTCGAATACAATGGTGAATCCAGCTGCCGCTTCCGACTGTCGCCGGAAAAGGCCCGCGAGAAGATGCAGGTCTTCATGGACCGCCTCGAGCGTCATTACGGCAAGCGTCCCGTGATCTACACGGCCCCGGATTTCTACAAGGACAACCTGCGTGGCCAGTTCCTTGACTATCCCTTCTGGCTGCGTTCGGTCGCTGCCCATCCCTCCAAGATCTATCCGGATCGCAAGTGGGTGTTCTGGCAGTATTCCGGTTCGGGCCTCTCGCAGGGCGTCAACGGCAAAATCGACCTGAACGTCTTCTACGGCTCGGTGTCCGATTGGCAGAACTGGGTTGCCGGCAAGAAGGGCTGGGAAAGGGTCGCGGGCCTGCGCTGAGGCCCGCGCGGCCTTTGCTCAGATTCCGACGCCGGGTTCTGTCACCGGCGGGTCGCGTGTCTCGTCCGGATTGGGGTTCGGCAATTCGCCGGGAAGCAGGTCCGGCTCCGGCTCTTCGACCGGGACCTCCGGTGCCCAGGTGGGGGCCGGCATCGGCGGCTGATCGCCAAACGGTGATGATGGATCGTTGATGGGCATGGTCATCTCCCTTGTGGGACGCCTTTCCGCGGGATGCGGTTGAGGCCGTCCGGTAAAGACCAATTCGCCGAACCTACGCTTTGTTCCTGAACCAACCTAGCTAGCGTCGTATTCCATGCACGACACCTGTCTCGGAACCTTCCGCATGCCGCGTGGTTTTCTGCGCTGATGACAGCAGCGGGAGGGCGAGTGGATGGACGAGCGGCGATCAGGTGCATATGCCGAGGAACCTGCCGTCGAGTCCGACCATCGTGTGTCTCCGAAAAGCTGGGGAGCGGAATACACCGCGCCCGGCGAGGTACGCTTCCGGATCTGGGCGCCAGCGGTCCAAACCCTGAGCCTTCGCCTGATCGATGAGGACGTTCCGATGTCGCCCGTAGAGGACGGCTGGTACGAACTGGTTGCCACAGGCATTCTACCGGGCACCCCCTATTCCTTTATTCTGCCGGATGGGACGAGCGTTCCAGACCCGGCGGGCCGCGTTCTCGAAAGCGATGTGCATGGCCGGTCGCTTGTGGTCGACCCAACGGCCTATCGCTGGAAGTCCACCAGCTGGAAGGGCCGGCCCTGGTCCGAGGCCGTGATCTACGAAATCCATGTCGGCACCTTCACGGATGAGGGGACCTTTGCCGCCGCGGCGGAGAAACTGCCTCGCCTCGCCGAGCTTGGCATCACGATGATCGAGCTGATGCCGGTAGCGGCCTTCGGCGGCAGTCGCGGATGGGGTTATGACGGCGTCCTGCTCTACACGCCGCATCCTGTCTATGGTTCGCCCGACGATATGAAGGCTTTTGTGGACACAGCGCACGGCCTCGGCCTCATGGTCATCCTGGACGTTGTCTACAATCACATCGGCTTTGACGGGAACTATCTCGCGCGCTACGCGCCCGATGTCTTTACCGATGAGGGCACCCCCTGGGGGCCAAGGCTCGATGTCTCTCAGCCGGCGACCAGGGATCTCGTCCTGGAAAACGCCCTCTACTGGCTCAAGGAATTTGCGCTCGACGGTTTGCGCCTCGATGCTGTCCATCACATCGAAGACGATACGAGCGATCCCCACATCCTAGAGGAAATGGCGCTCCGTATCCGGGACACGCTGTCCGACCGCCACGTGCATCTCGTGGTCGAGGACGGCCGTAGCATCACGAGCCTGCACGAACGTAACGATGACAACTCTGTCCGGCTCTATGACGGCGTCTGGAACGACGGTTACCACCACCTGATCCATGCCTGGGCCACGGGAGAACATGGCGGACATTTCAGCGTCTTCGCCGACAACTTCTGGCCCCGGATCGGAAAGACCTTGGCAACAGGCTTCACGATCCAGGGGGAAAGGATCGAAGGCAAGGGAGACGATGTGGTCGGCGAGCCGAGTGGACATCTGCCACCGGTTACCTTCGTCAACTTCCTGCAAAATCACGATCAGATCGGCAATCGCGGTCGAGGCGAGCGGCTCTGGAGCCTCGTCGATCCCGATCTTGGAGAAAGGTTGCTGGCGCTGCTTCTGCTCTCACCGCAGATCCCGCTTCTCTTCATGGGTGACGAGTTCCGCTCTCAAGGCCGGTTCTTCTTTTTCGGCGACTATCCCCCGGATCTCGACCAGAACGCACCCGAAGACCGATTGCGTCAGGCGCGTGATTTCGGCACCGAAGATCTGACCTTGGAGGAAATCCGCGATCCAAACGACGTCCAGACCTTCAATATCTCCAAACTCGACTGGCAGGAGGCTGACACCGACGCGGGAAGAAGCGCGGCCGCCCAGTTCCGGGACTTGCTCGGGAAGCGCCGCGCTCATCTCGTGCCACTTCTTGAGAACGTCGGTGGCGGTGTAGGCCACCTGCTGACTGCGGAGGAGGGGCGTCTGGCCATCGACTGGCAACTGGGCGAAAGGCGCTGGCAGTTGCGCTGCAACTTCAGCGACGCCCATGTCACGCTGCCCCCGGTCCATGGCGAAACCATCCATGTAATGCCACCCGAGGCCGCCTCGGATATCCGGGATCTCGCAAACTTCCCGCCCCATTCTCTCATCGTGGCATGCGGATGAGCAAAACTTGGAGGCGAAAATAGCTCTTGGTGGCGGGAACGTTTGCCGCACCCGGACGTTTGGCGGATATCAGGAGGAGTGCGGCATGACCCAGGTATATTGTGACATCATCCCTCAGGCCGGTGGCTGGTGCTTCTTGTCCGAGGAAGGCCAATCGCCAATCTATCCGAGCCATAGGCTCGCGGTGGAAGCCGCCCGGAGCTACTCCGAAAGCCAGGTCGACAAGCGCAAGATACCTGTGCTGCGTCAGCAGGACCTGAAGGGGCGGATGCTGGAAGTAGCCGGCATCGTTCATGCCTGGGGTCAGGAGAACTCTTCCAAAATGGGTGGGCGCGCCTGACTTAAGTCCGGCCGAAGGTATCGGAATATCAGTGACTTCGATCAGCGCAGCCGCGGCCCAGCGAGGCATGCATGGATGGTGTTCAACCATCCATTCGCGTGCGCGCGGGCCTGAAAATCGTAGAGATCGAAATGCCCGACAACGGCGACCGTCAGGGCGCCTCGTCCGTTTGCATACGGACCGTCACCTTCTCCACGCCCGGCACCGTCAAGACAACCTCGACCGCACGATCCATTTCGTCGCGAGAGGCAACGGCACCGAAGAGAAAAATCTCTCCTCCGCTGGCCACGACCTTCAGCCCCTCCGCACCTGTCCCGGCCGTCAAGGCGAGCGCGTCTGCCACCCGTTGTTCGAGCGTGGTCTCGGGCGGATTTTCGTCCGCCACCACCGGCGTTTCGCCGTGGAAACGTTGCGGTTTGAAGATCATGGCAGCCTCCTTGTTCAGTCTCAGGGTCCTAACGCCGCCATTGCCATTTGGTTCGGTGTGAAAATCATCAATCTGCGTCGGTGCCTCAGGAGGGTCGTCGTGTGAACCGGCTGGCCAGATCATTCCTGGGCGCCTTTCCCACCGCCTCCATCGGCTCGTATCTCGCGGTCATGGCGGTGCTTTCGACACTGCCACTCCTCGCCTTCGTCGCCTTTCTGTTGATGCAGCTTGAGCGCTCACAGTTCGAGGCGCTGCGCACCAACGTGGCGGATGATGCGCATGCGATCAGCCAGTCGGTGGAACGCAAGATCGCAGACATGGAAACCACGCTCGCCCTTTTGGCCAATTCGGTGGAACTCCAACAGGGCGACCTCCAGGCGTTCCACACGCGGGTAGGGGAAAGCCTGAAGGCAAGCTCGCTCTACGTGATACTGGCACGGCGTGACGGAAGCCAGATCGTCAATACCCGCTTGCCTTGGGGAACGCCGCTTCAGCCGATGGCCAACCCGGAGTCGGTGCGCTCGGCTCTCAGGTCCGGCAATGTAGAAATTTCAGACGTCTTTCTGGGCGCAACCAGCCAGCGTTGGGTGGTCAATCTCACAATGCCGCTCGGCGAGCGCGGCCCGGCCGGTGTGGACGCCGTCGTTCTGACCCAGGATGCAGCCAGCCTCGGAAGTCTGGCGTCCCGAAACGCGCTCCCTCCGGGCTGGTCATCCGCCCTCGTGGATGGGGAGGGCCGCATCGTCGTGTCGAGCGGGGCGGATAATCGGCCGTCTGGTACCCAGGTGGACCAGAGCTGGCTTGAACTCATGTATGGATCGAACAACAGCGCCGTCTTTTATCGCGACGGCAGGCAACATCTGATGGGCTATGCGAAGGTCGCCGACTGGCCCTGGCGTGCGATCGTCTGGGGACCGGTAGACAGTCTCAACAGCTCCTTCGTCGCGCTGTGGAAGAGCTTGCTGATCGGAAGTCTTGTTTTCCTCGCGCTGATGCTCGGTGTCGTGATGGTCGCCGCCCATCACCTCCGCTCGGCGATCCGCAAGATCGCCAGCATGGCCGACCGGATCGGCCACGGAGACATCGTCTCACCGGAGATTACCAAGATCGTTGAGGCAAACCAGGTCGCAGTCGCACTGTCCAATGCCTCCTTCGACCGTGCGGAAGCCGAAGACCGCATCCACTTCATCCTTCAGGAACTCGTGCACCGGACAAAGAACATCCTCTCGCTCGTACAGGCTATGATGCGGCAGCTTGCGCGCGGCACTGATGACGTCGAGGAATTTCAACGTGCCGTCAGCGGTCGCTTGGCGGGTCTCGCCCAGTCGATCGAAGCGCTGGCAAAACAGCAATGGGGCGGCATTCCGCTCGCCTCCCTGGTCGACCTGCAATTGACGACCGTGACAGGCTCAAGCGACCGGATCTCCCGCCGTGGTCCCGATCTGCTTGTCAATGCCAATGCCGTGCAGAACCTTGGCCTCGTCTTCCACGAACTCGCCACCAATTCGGTCAAATACGGAGCCCTGTCCGTTCTCGAAGGCCGGCTCCGCATCGAGTGGGAAATCCTGGCGCCGCTGGAGGAAGGCGAGGAGCCAAGGCTGCGCCTGACCTGGTCCGAACAACATGGACCGCCGGTCAGTCCGCCGACCCGCCGCGGGTTTGGGTCGACGGTCATCGAGCGGCACGCGGCTAGTTCCTTCGGGGGGCAGGTCTCGGTCGACTTCGACCCGGCAGGGCTCCGCTGGAGCCTCGTCGCCCCACTGTCTTCCTTCCTTGCCCAAATACCCGCTGATGACGGTGAGTGACAGCTCGGAACCTTTGGCGTCGGTGTCGTGTTGAACACGATATCACCGGAGGAAGATGTCATGACTGAAGATCGTCGAGATGAAGATCTAGACCGCGTTCACAAGGATGCCGAAGGCCAGTTCGCTGGCACGCAGGCCGGTGGGGACAATGACGGCGTCGCCAGCGCCAAGCCGACTGTGATCACCGGTTCCGAAGATGCGACCGTCAACAAGTGGCCGCCCGGCAAGAAGGATCCGCCGAAGGATTGGGACGCCAATTTCGATCTGAGCGACCATTCTCAGGACAAGTAAACAATGCCGCCGCTCGGCGGACAGTAAGCGTAAAAGCGGCCGCTCTCACTTAATGAGGCAGGGAAAGCCTCACCCGTAACCGATCAATCGCTCTTGTTCAGCGCCTCTGTGAATCCATTGGGTTCGCTAAGATCGGATGAAGCCCGGCGCAGGGCGGATGCCCGTGCCTTAGCCGTCTCCAGGATATCGCGAATAGCCTCCCCCTTTTCATGACCACGCCCGATGCCGGCGGAGGGCTCGGCGCCAGGATCCTCGGCGCCGTCCCTCAGCAGCACTTCCTGCTCCAGGTTGCGCAGCAGCTCGGGAGCCTTCTCCGGGGTGACGAGGATGTCGCTCAAGAGAGAAATCAGGATCTCACGGTGAGCGTTGAGCCTTGCCTCGAGTGTCTTCAAATCTGTTTCCATGAACCCGTCTCCTATGGTGCGAGAGGGGAACATTGGGCGGCTCCAAATGTTTCCTCAGGGAGGAATTTCTTCTGTCGAAAAGGAGTGCATCATGTCCGATACGGTGCGCCCGCCACGCTGGCGCCGCTTTCCCGATCCGCGCGATCGGCTGATCATCGCGCTCTTCGCGCAACTGGAGGCGGAGCGCCAGACGCGGGAAACCCTGCGCATGGCAATTCGTGCCGGCACGATCGATCCCGCCGTTCTCGAAGCCATAGCCGATGATCCCGTTCCCGCCGTCGGCGAGGACATTGCCGCGCTGGAGCGCACCATCGCTGCCCGCGAGCGGTTCAACGCGGATGGGGATCAGCATATGGACGATTGGAGATGAGGCTCACGGCCTCTCTGATCTAGCGCGGACACACTCCCGCGATCGACCCAGCAATAGACAAAGGGCCCGGATCAGATCCGGGCCCTTTGTCATGACTGTCTGGCGGTTCGTCCGATCAGTGACGCAGTTCCACCGCAGCTTCCGTGAGCCGACCATAGACCTCAGCATAGCTTTCGGCGCTGCGATCCCAGGAATAGTCGGCACGCATCGCCTGCAACTGAAGGCGCGCCCATTTGCGTTTGTCGCCATAGGCCTCAGCCGCACGCCGTATCGCATGCCGAAGGCCCTCCGGTCTTACCGGATGAAACTGGAAGCCGGTCGCCGCCCGTGCCGAAATCGCCGCATCATTGGCGTCGATGATCGTCTCCGAGAGACCGCCTGTCCGCGATACCACCGGCACGCAGCCGTAACGCAGGCCGTACAGCTGCGTGAGGCCACAGGGCTCAAACCGCGATGGCTGAATGATAGCATCCGAGCCACCATGGATCAGGTGCGCGGTCGGCTCGTTGAAGCCGATCGAGACCGCCATGCGGCCCGGGAAGCGCGCGGCAGTCGCCTTTAGCGCATCCTCGATGTCATGGTCTCCCTGGCCATGCACGATTAGTCGCCCACCCCAGTGGAAGATCTCGTCCGCCACCTCGGCCAGCATGTCCATACCCTTCTGCCAGGTAATGCGCGTTACAGCCGAGAACAGGGGGCCGTCGCCCGGTTCCAGGTTAAAGCGCTCGAGCAGGAGTGCCTTGTTGTTCTTCTTGTTGCGCAGCGTCTTCATGTCGTAGCGGAACGGCAGATAGGGATCCGTGGCCGGATTCCAGACCTCGTTGTCAATGCCGTTGACGATACCCTGAAGCCGGTCCATGCGGGCGTTCAGCACACCGTCGAGGCCCATGCCGAAGGTCGGCGACAGGATCTCCCGCGCATAGGTCGGGCTCACGACCGTGATGTGATCGGCCGTCACCAGTCCACCCTTGAGGTAGCTGATATCGCCGAAATATTCCATCTGCTCGACCGAGTAGACCTCTGGCGGCAAGCCGATATAGGGCAGCAGCGAGGCGGAATACTGGCCCTGAAAAGCGAGGTTATGGATCGTCAGAACGACGGGAACGTCAGATCCCATCTGGCGGAGATAAACGGAGGTGAGAGCCGACTGCCAGTCATGGGTATGCACCAGGTCGGGCTTCCAGCCAGGAAGCGCGCCAGCCGCAATTTCGGCGCCCGCCAGCGAAAGCACGGCGAAGCGTTTCCAGTTGTCGGCATGGTCGACACCGTGCTCGTCGACATAAGGGCCGCCCGGCCGCTCATAAAGCGCCGGCGCATCGAGCACGAACAGGCTAAGGCCGTCGATCTCCAGGTGGCGCAGCGTTGCCTTCTCACCCAGCAGATCGTCGAACTCCATCAGCGGCGGGTGCAGCCGTGCGAGCGCGAGGATCGACGGATAGCCGGGCACCAACGTGTGGGTTTCGATGCCATAGGTGGACAGCGCCTTCGGAAGCGCGCCGGTCACATCGGCAAGGCCGCCGGTCTTGATCAGGGGATAGATTTCCGACGTCACCGCGAGCACATGCAACGGCACGCGCGTCGGGTAATTGCGGCGGGGGCGAAGCTCCTCATCTTCACGATGATAGGCATCACGCACCCGCTGAATGAACTGCGCTCGGCTGAGGGCTAGGGAAAGATCGACTCCGGCCACCTTCGTCACCCTTTCCGGCTCCTTGCCGATTTGCGGACCGGTTGAACCGGCTCCTCTGTGATCACAAGACCTTCCTGCACTGCGGATGCCTGTGCCTCGGCAATGCGCCGGCCGGCCTTCGCCGTTGTCTCAGTCGCGGAAGCATTCAGGGTTTCCCAGTCGCTCAGAGCGGTCTGCCAATGATCTTCGTCCCGACCATCTGGGCGACCCTCTTCTTCCCAGAGCGAGTAGGCTCGCCGGGCAATCCAGTCATAGTCTCGTTCAGCCATGGTAAATCTCCGTCGTCGCCGCTTTCCGTTCCAAATGCCCAAACGTCCGCCGAGCGCGGTCTCGTCACGCCCGCCGGCTCCCCGGTCGGATCTGTCCGCGATACCCCCGTATCGACCTCGGATCCTCCGGTTCATCATTGAAGAGGAACAGGCATCAGATGAACGCCAGGAAGGGCAAACGGTTCCCGGTGCAACCGCCGATTTGAACGGTCCTCGGAACAGTTCCGTCCTGCTCGCGTTTTCCGGGGCAGTGCTGCGGACGGACCGCCTCGCGAAGGAGAGAGACATGGCGCAGCGCGCGTTCTGGAAAGGCTATCTCAAGCTGTCCCTGGTCACCTGTCGCGTCGCCATGACGCCAGCTGTGACGGAAAGCGCCAAGCTCCGCTTCCACAACATCAATCGCAAGACCGGAAACCGGGTCGTCAGCCGCTATGTCGATGCCGAAACCGGCAAGCCGGTCGACGATGAAGATCAGGTGAAAGGCTACGAGCGCGCAGAGGATGACTATGTTCTGTTCGAAGACCAGGAGCTGGAGGATGTCGCACTTGAAAGCACGCGCACCATCGACATCGAGACTTTCGTCCCGCGCAATTCGATCGGCTGGATCTGGTACGACAGCCCCCACTATCTGGCACCTGCCGACAAGGTGAGCGAGGAGGCTTTCGCGGTCATTCGCGAAGCGATGCTGAAGACCCACACCGGCGGCATTGCCCGTCTCGTTCTCTATCGTCGCGAGCATGCCGTGCTGCTCGTGCCGAGGGACCAGGGCATGGTGGTCTGGACACTCCGCTACGGCGATGAAGTCCGCGATCCCGCCCCGTTCTTCAAGCTATCCGAAGACGCATCACCGGCAACCGGCGCCAAGACCATGATGAAGAAGCTTGTGGAGGCACGCCAGCGCAACTGGGACCCGAAGCTGGTGCGCGATCCGGTCGAGGAGCGTCTGCACGAGATCATCGAAAACCGTACCAAGAAGTCGAAGCGGACGAAGCCCAAGAAGGCGGCCGAGCCCGAGCGCAAGGACAACGTGATCGACATCATGGAGGCTCTGCGCCGCAGCCTCGCGTCCGAGAAGAAGCCGTCCCAGCGCAAGTAGCAGGTTCAGCGGCGCGTCTTCGACTTGGCCTTTCCTTGCAGCGGTTCTTCCGCGCTTCTGAAATCTTCCCAGGGGTCTCCATCGCTTTCGGCAAGCCGCGCCGGCACATTGCAGACGGTGAAGTGGTTTGGCAGGATCTGAGGGCTGAGCTCGTCGAAGGATAGCGGCATGGATACCGGCGCGCCCGGTCTGGCGCGTGTGGAGTAGGGAGCGACAGCCGTTGCCCCGCGACCATTGCGCAGATAGTCGATCAGGATCTTGCCCTTGCGCTTCGCCTTGCTGATCGTCGAGACATAGTCCTCTGGGCTGTCGGCACTCATGCTCTCCGCCAGCGCCTTCATCGCCGCCTTGACCTCCGGCCACTGGGCCTTCGGTTTGAGCGGGGCGACGACATGCAGGCCCTTGCCGCCGGATGTCTTGACGAAGCCGGTGAGCCCGAGATCGGTGAAGCGCTGGCGCACCTCGAAAGCCGCCTCGATCACGCGCTCCCACGTCACGTCGGGACCGGGATCGAGATCGATGTTCACCATATCTGGCCGCTCCAGGTCTCCGCCACGTGATCCCCACGGGTGGATCTCAAGCGCTGCGCCCTGCACAAGCGCCAAAAGCCCGTCGAGATCGCGAATGGCAATTAATGCCTCGTCGTCCTTCGGGTCACGGATGGTGATGATCTCTTTGCGCATGCCTCGCCAGCCATGCTTCTGGAAGAAGCAGGTCTTCTCGTGACCCTCCGGGCAGCGAAGGAGCGCAAGCGGCCGATCGACGATAAAGGGCGCGATGCGCGGCCAGACCAGTGCATAGTGATCGGCCAGCCCCTCCTTGGTGACACCCGCCTCCGGCCAGTAGAGCCTGTCAGGATGTGTGAGGGTAATCCGCCGGCGGGCCGCCTCGGCCACCGCCTGTTCCTTCTTCGTGTCCGCCGGGCCACTTTTGCGACTGCCGGTCTTTCTGGTCGGCGTGTTCGGAGCGGGTGCCTCCAGCACGACGTCACTGGCTGCCTTGTCTTCCCGCAGCCCTCGGAACGAGGCGTGGCGCAGATGGGCGTCCCCGGTCCAGCCGCGAAACTCGATCTCCGCCACCACGTCCGGCTCGACGAAAACCGCATCCTTGCGCTCGAGGCCGGTCAGTTTGTCCTTGAACGGGCTTTTCTCCCGAACGAGCGGTTGAAGGCTGTCGAAGACTTGCCGCGCCAGCTTCTGCGTGTAGCCGGTGCCCACTCGTCCGACATGGCGCAGGCCATCCGCCTCGTTCACGCCCATGATCAGCGATCCGATCGCCCGGTCAGAGACGGAGGAGGGGACATAACCTCCGATCACCAGCTCCTGGCGGGCCGTGCATTTCGATTTCACCCAGTCCCGCCCTCGGCCTGACCGGTAAGGCGCGGAAGCGACCTTGGAGATCACACCTTCGAGGCTGAGGCGGCAGGCGTGTTTCAGCACGAGTTCGCCGCTTTCGTCGAAATGGCTGGAAAACTTCAACGGCTCTCCGGCATCCGCGATCAACGGCTCCAGCGCTGCCTTGCGATCGGTGAGAGACGCACCCGTCAGGTCCTGACCGTCGAGATGCATGAGATCGAAGACATAATAGCTGAAGCGGTCGTCTCGTCCTTCGCTCAGATCCTGCTGGAGAAGCGAAAAATCGCTGCTGCCATTGCCGCTTTCAACCACGATCTCACCGTCGATCAGGGCCGACTGGACGGGTAGCGCCTTGAGCGCCGAGACCAGCCGTTTCCCGAAGCGGTCCGTCCAGTCCAGCCCCGTGCGCGTCAGCAACTGCACCTTGCCATGGTCGATCCGGGCCTGGATGCGATAACCATCCAGCTTAATTTCATGCAGCCAGCGGTCTCCCTTGGGAACCGTCTTGACCAGCGTCGCAAGTGCCGGGGGGAGAAACTCCGGCAGGCTACCCGCTTTCGCCCCCTTGATCTTCAGATCTTCCGCCTTCGAAGACGCGCTTCCAGCAGCGGCCGTTTTCCCTGTCTTGCTGGAGGTCTTGCGCGAGTTCCAGACGGCCGCCTTGCCGTCACCCTTCAGGCTCTCGATCGGTCGGCCACTCTTCACCGAGAGCGGCATTTCCTCGATGATGTCGGGATCCTCTGGCTTTCGTGCCAGTTCGTCGTCGCCCTTGATCAGCAGCCAGTTCTCACGCGTCTCGCCTTCTTTTCCGGCCATGCGCACGAGATGCCAGTGCCCCCCAAGCTTCTCGCCATCAAGCGAAAACTCAAGATGGCCCTTCTTGTAGCCCTTCCGCACATCGAAGAGCGGTTCCCACGTGCCGCGATCCCAGACGATGACCTCGCCCGATCCGTATTGCCCCGGCGGGATCACGCCTTCGAAGTCACCGTAGGCGAGCGGATGGTCCTCGACATGAACGGCGAGCCGCTTTTCACCCGGCACGAGGCTCGGGCCACGCGTCACGGCCCAGCTTTTGAGAACGCCGTCCATTTCCAGCCGCAGGTCGTAGTGCAGACGCCGCGCGGCATGTTTCTGAATGACGAAGCTGTTGCCCTTGTTCTTGGCCTTCGCAGCCTTGGGTTCAGGTGTGGCCTTGAAGTCGCGCTTGCGGCGATACTCGGAGAGCGACATCGTCAACCGGCCTTATTCTGCTTCGCACCGGACGCGACCGTCGCCTTGCGTCTGGCCGGAGTTTTCTCCTCGGAAGCACCCGCACTCTTGCGCAGGGCATCGAGAAGGCTCGTAACGTTCTCAGCCTTGCGCTTCGGCAATTTCTTCGGCTTGCGACCGGCGATCTTGGCCTTGACGAGTTCGGTCAGAGCCGCCTCGTAGCGATCTTCGTACTGGCTCGGGTCGAATTCGCCCATCTTGGTGCCGATAATGTGCTGCGCGAGCTCAAGCATCTCCTTCTCGATCTTGACCTTCGAAATGCCCTCGAAGCTCTCCGCCGGATCACGCACTTCGTAATCATAGTTCAACGTGGTTGCGATCAGACCCTTTCCCTGGGGTCGGATGAGCACGCTGCGGACACGCCGGAACAGCACGGTGCGCGCAATGGCCGCCACGCTCTGCGTTTCCATCGTGTTGCGGATCAGTTCATAGGCCTCGACCGATTGCCGATCGGCCGGCGCGAGGAAATAGGGTCGCTCCAGGTAAAGCGTGTCGATCTGATCGCAGGCGAGAAAGGCTGAAAGCTCCAGCCGCTTGTCGCTCTCCGGCACGGCATCGCGGATTTCGTCGGGCTCAAGGATCACGGTCTGGCCTTCAGACGTGTCGTAACCTTTGACCAGGTCGTCCTTGTCCACCGGGCGCCCGCTGTCCCCGTCCACATATTCGCGCCGCACACGATGCCCGGTATCCCGGTTGATGATGTGGAACGCGGCGCGTTCTGCACCGTTGACGGCGGAGTAAAGTGCCACTGCGCATCCCAGATCGCCGATCGAAAGGTGGCCTTTCCAGATAGCTCTCGCGTTCACGCTTCACTCCTGTCGCTTTTCGGCGCAACGAGGCAAGCGTCGGCTTTGTTCCGCCAAGCCCGAAGGCCTCTCAGGACAAATTAAAACATTATTTTCTCATATTAGAGATTGCGGCTTGATGTGGAGATTTCATTAACCTTCAAGCAAGGAATTAACCATAAAGATTGGGCGACACGTCGGAGTGGGACTCGCATCAGAGTTTCCTTCGGGCATGACGCCATCCCGTCGTACCGGTTCTGGTCCGGTCTGTATTTAACATGGAGCAGTTCGATGAATCTGCAGACATGATGCGGACGGCGATAGGGATCGGATCCCGAGCACAAGTGAACCCGCATTTTTGACTGCACGATCATTGGACCGATGGAAGGCCCCCTCTGGGTGGCCATAGTGCGGGACGAATGACGGGTCAGGGGATGTCCACGGAGCGGGCGACGGGATCACAGGCGGGCAGCCTGCGTGACCGACTGCGCTTTGCCGGTCTCGATGAGGCCCAGTGCGAGCTTCTGCGCCAGAACCGCCATGTCCTTTCCCAGCCCCTGAAGACAGCGCTTCGCGACCTCTTCCAGCGCCTTCAGTCATCGCCGGATGCCGCGCGTGTCTTCTCCAGCGAGCGCCAGTACGACAGGCTGCACGATCTTCTTTCGTCCCACTGGGACGTTCTCACCGATGCCCGTTTCGACGCCCTCTATGCAGAGCGGGTCAAGGTGCTTTCCGACAGCGAAAGCCGTATGGGTCTCGATCCGCGCTGGCATGTCGCGGGCCATGCCGTGGTGCTTGAGCATCTGCTGACGGCCGCCATCGGCGACGCGAACAGTGGAGGTCTCCTCCCTTCCAGCCGTCGTCGCCAGCGGGAGGTCACGGACCTCGTTGCCGCGCTCGTCCGGCTCGTCATGGTCGATGTCGAAATCGCCGTATCGCTGCGTTTCAACGAACTGCGTCTGAAGCATCACCGGGATCTGGCAGCGCAGCGCGAGCATGACCGCGCCGAATTCGAAACTGTCTTCCGCCCTGTTGTCGATGGCCTCGCTGCCGGTGACCTCACCGTGCGCGCAGCCTCAGACGTTCCAGAGGCCTATGCCGATCTCGCCGGAAGCATGAACGAGGCGCTGGAACAGCTCCAGACCGCCTTCCTATCCTCGGAAGAAAAGCTCGCCCATCTCCGCGGTGCGACTGGCCAGATGGTCGAGACCGCTCGTACCTATGCGGACCGCGCGCAAGACCAGTCCGGTGCGCTGGACGAAACCAGCCGCGCCCTCCAGGATCTTACATCGAGCGTGCGCGACAGTGCTGGCCAGACGAAGCGCGCCGAAGCCACGGTCGCTGCAACCCGCACATCCGTCGAAGCAAGTGGCGAAGTCGTCGGCCAGGCCATCTCGGCCATGGCTGACATCGAGGCCTCCGCCGAACAGATCGGCCACATCATCGGCGCGATCGACGAAATTGCCTTCCAGACAAACCTGCTGGCACTCAACGCCGGCATCGAGGCAGCCCGTGCCGGCGACAGTGGCCGAGGCTTTGCGGTCGTAGCCCAGGAAGTCCGGGCCCTTGCCCAGCGCTCCGCCGATGCTGCCCGCGAAATCAAGACGCTCGTTGCGACCACCAAGAACCAGGTCGAGGCCGGGGTCGATATGGTGGCGAAAACGCAAGGCGCCATCGCCGACATCGTTCTCCAGGTGGGCGATATCAGCGGCACGGTTTCCGACATTGCCGCCCGCACCGACCGTCAGGCGACCGAGCTTGCAGGCATTGCCGGGACAGTCGCTGGCCTTGGCGCCGAGATCGGCAGCAACGCCGTCGTGGCGCGCCAGTCCTTCGAGGGCACCGATGATCTCCACAAGGTCATCCTCGAATTGGGCGCAACGATCCGCGAGTTCCACATCGAGCGACAGACGCGTGCTCCGAAGCCGCAGACTGCGCGCATCCAGCTCTCGACCCATCGGGAGCAGGCGTCTGCAACAGCAGCGAGCGCGCCCTATCCGACATCAGAAATGCTGGAAGACGAAACGGCGGATTTCGGCTTTCCGGTTCATATCGCGGGGCTTGGAGGGTGAGGGGATTGTTTACCACCATGCGCTACAAAAGGAAGCTAAGGGCGGGAATTTCGGCAATCTGTCCGGGGGAATGGTTCTCCCGGGACCCACGTTTGGGCCTGGTTGCCGCAGCCTCGGGACACAAGGAAAGAAATGATGGCAAGTAAGAAAGGCGAACAGAAGGCCCTGAAGCTGGCCGCTGTGTTGGACCTTAATGAGGCCTCCAATCTCAAGGCCAATATTCTCTCGATGCGCGGTGCTCCTCTGACGATCGACGCGTCCGGCGTCGAACGTGTCGGTGCTCAGTGCGTGCAGGTTCTGATGGCCGCGGCCAAGACCTGGGAAGCCGAAAAGCACCCCTTCTCGTACGGAAAGGCCTCTGAGGCTTTTCTGAAAACCCTTCAACTGATTGGCGTGAACATCGACCATCTGCTCGCTAAGGAGATCCGGCAATGAAGAAAAAAGTGCTCACAGTGGATGACTCCAGAACCATCCGAAACATGCTTCTGGTTACCCTCAACAATGCTGGCTTCGAGACCATCCAGGCCGAAGACGGCGTCGAGGGCCTGGAAGTGCTAGAGGAATGCAATCCCGACGTCATCGTGACCGACATCAACATGCCGCGTCTCGACGGCTTCGGCTTCATCGAAGGTGTCCGCCGGAACGAAAAGTACCGCGCTGTCCCGATCCTGGTTCTGACCACGGAAAGCGATGCCGAAAAGAAGAACCGCGCTCGCCAGGCCGGCGCGACAGGCTGGATCGTGAAGCCCTTCGATCCGACCAAACTGATCGATGCCATCGAGCGTGTAACCGCCTAAGCCGGGATTTTCTCCTATGGATATGAACGAAATCAAAGAGATCTTTTTCCAGGAGTGCGAGGAGCAGCTCGCCGAACTGGAATCCGGTCTTCTGAAAATGAATGATGGAGATCGGGATCCGGAAACGGTGAACGCCGTGTTCCGCGCGGTCCACTCCATCAAGGGCGGTGCTGGCGCCTTCGGTCTCGACGACCTGGTCGCCTTTGCACACGTCTTCGAGACGACTCTTGATTGCGTTCGTTCCAACAAGCTGGAACCCGGCCCTGAAGTCATGAAGGTGATGCTGAAGTCGGCCGACGTTCTGGCCGACTTGGTCAGCGCCTCGCGCGACGGCGGAAGTGTCGACGAAAGCCGTTCGAGCGGCCTGGTCAAGGAACTGGAAGCGCTCGCCAACGGCGAGATGCCAGCTCCCTCTGCAGCGCCTGTCGCTGCAGCCAAGCCGGCTCCGAAGGCCGCTGCACCGGCCCCAGCTGCGGCGCCGAGCGATGACAGTGGCTTCCAGCCGATCCCCTTCACCTTCGACGGCTTCGGCGGCGAAGATGAAGCAGCAGCTGAAATCTCCACATTCGACGTGACCTTCAAGCCACGCCGCGACCTCTATTCGAAGGGCAATGAAGCAGCCCTCCTGCTGCGTGATCTGTCCCGCCTCGGCGAGATGAGCATCAACTGCAACATGGACGACCTGCCGTCGCTCGACGACATCGATCCGGAAGCCGCCTATTTCCACTGGACCATCCAGATCAAGGCGGAAAAGGGCGAAGAAGGCATCCGCCAGGTCTTCGAATTTGCCGAGTGGGATTGCGATCTCGACGTCAAGCTTCGTGAGCCGGAAGCAGCTGCCCCGACTGAAGAACTGCCTATGGTACCGGTTCCGTTCGACCTGTCGGCTCTCGACGACAGCGCCGACGCTCCGGAAGAAACCGTAGCAGCAGCCGTCGAAGCTGCCGAGACGGCCTCCAACGTCATGAAGATGGCGGCAAGTGCTGCCAAGACTGAGAAGAAGGAATCGCCTGCCGCCGCCGCTGCAGCCGCAGCAGCCGCTGCCGCCGCCCAGGCCAACAACACGGCCGGCCAGACCATCCGCGTTGATCTCGATCGCGTCGACCGCCTGATCAACTTGGTGGGCGAGCTCGTCATCAACCAGGCAATGCTCTCGCAGAGCGTTATCGAGAACGACGCAACCGGCACGTCCGCCGTCAACATGGGCCTCGAAGAGCTGCAGCAGCTCACCCGCGAGATCCAGGACTCGGTCATGGCGATCCGCGCGCAGCCGGTGAAGCCGGTCTTCCAGCGCATGTCGCGTATCGTTCGCGAAGTCGCCGACATGGTCGGCAAGTCGATCCGCCTGGTCACGGAAGGTGAAAACACCGAAGTCGACAAGACGGTCATCGACAAGCTCGCCGAGCCGCTGACCCACATGATCCGAAATGCCGTCGACCACGGCATCGAAAGCCCGGAAAAGCGCGCTGCCGCCGGCAAGGAGCCGGAAGGTACGATCAAGCTGACGGCAAAGCATCGCTCGGGCCGTATCGTCATCGAACTCGTCGACGACGGCGCCGGCATCAACCGCGAACGCGTTCGCCAGAAGGCCATCGACAACGAGCTCATCGCTGCCGATGCCAATCTGACGGACGAAGAAATCGACAACCTGATCTTCGCACCGGGCTTCTCGACCGCCGACAAGATCTCCGACATTTCCGGCCGTGGCGTCGGTATGGACGTGGTCAAGCGTTCGATCCAGGCACTCGGTGGTCGTATCTCGATCACCTCGCGTCCGGGCCTCGGTTCGACCTTCACGATGAGCCTTCCGCTGACGCTCGCCGTTCTCGACGGCATGGTGGTCACGGTCGCCGGCCAGACTCTGGTCGTCCCGCTAACCGCGATCGTCGAAACGCTGCAGCCGGAAGCGCAGAACATCCACTCCTTCGGTGCCAACCAGCGTCTGATCTCGATCCGCAACTCCTTCTGCCCGTTGGTGGATGTAGGCCGGATCCTGAACTTCCGCGGCATTCAGGCAAACCCCATGGAAGGCGTCGCCCTCCTGGTGGAATCCGAAGGCGGTGGCCAGCGCGCCCTCATGGTCGATGCGATCCAGGGCCAGCGTCAGGTCGTCATCAAGTCGCTCGAAGCCAACTACACCCATGTCCCGGGCATCGCAGCCGCAACCATCCTTGGTGATGGTCGAGTGGCACTCATCCTGGACGTGGATGCCGTCGTCGCCGCCTCGCGTGGTCATTCACTCAAGCAGGAAATGTCGTTAGCCGTCGCAGGGTAATAGTATGTCGTATGCGGTCAAAAACTTAGGTCAGGGGAACCGTGAACTCATCGCCTTCCGTATCGGCGATCAGGAGTTCTGCGTGAACGTCATGGCGGTGCGTGAGATCCGGGGGTGGACCCCGGCGACCCCGCTGCCGCACTCCCCGCACTATGTCTTGGGCGTCATCAACCTGCGTGGTGCTGTCCTGCCGATCATGGACCTGTCTCTGCGTCTGGGCATGAAGCCCGCCGAACCGACTGCCCGCCACGTGATCATCGTGGCCCAGGTCAAGTCCAGGATCGTGGGACTGCTCGTCGAAGCAGTCTCGGACATCCTGACAGTGACCGACGACAACATACAGCCGACGCCGGAGGTCTCCTCCGACCTCGAACGACAATATGCCCGAGGCATTCTCGCCATCGACAAGCGGATGATCTGCTTGATCGAGCTTGGTGCACTTTTCAACGAAGCCGCCGAAAGCGAGGCTGCATGACCTTTGCAATGAGTACATCCCGTCAATCGGACGACGAGGTCCTGGCCAGCGGCGAATACCCGCTGACCCGGCGGGATTTGAACGAGATTGCTGCCATGATCTATTCGGATGCGGGGATCGCGCTGAACGACAGCAAGGCCTCGCTCGTCTACTCGCGCCTCTCCAAGCACATCCGCAATCTCGGACTCTCCGGCTTCCGCGCCTACTGCCAGCTCGTCGCCTCTCAGGAAGGGGCAGGCGAGCGTCGCGAAATGCTGTCGCATCTGACGACCAACTTCACTCGCTTCTTCCGCGAGAACCATCACTTCGAGCATCTGCGCGACGAGGTTCTGCCGGGTCTGATCCAGCGGGCGAAGTCCGGTGGCCGGGTGCGTATCTGGTCGGCTGCAAGTTCTGACGGCCAGGAGCCCTATTCGATCGCGCTGACGGTCTTCCAGGCATTCCCGAACGTCCTCGACTATGACTTCAAGATCCTCGCGACAGACATCGACCCCAAGATCCTCGCCATCGCCCGGCAGGGTGCCTATGACGAGCAGGCGCTCGAGACGGTTTCGCCGGCCATGCGCAAGCAGTGGTTCAAGGAAGTCGAGATCGCCGGACGTCGCAAGTTCCAGGTCGACGACCGCCTGAAGCGGCTGATCACCTACAATGAGCTCAACCTGATGGCCCAATGGCCTTTCAAGGGCAAGTTCGACGTCATCTTCTGCCGCAATGTCGTGATCTATTTCGACGAGCCGACACAGATGCGGATCTGGACCCGCTTTGGGGAACTGCTCCCGGTCGGCGGCCATCTCTACATCGGCCATTCGGAGCGTGTCTCCGGCGACTCGAAAAACGATTTCGACAATATCGGCATCACGACCTATCGCTATCTGGGCAAGAACGGAGGGCGCAAATAATGGCAGCACCTGCTCGCGTTCTCGTCGTCGACGATAGCCCGACCATGCGCGGTTTGATCACGGCCGTGCTCAGTCAGGACCCTGACGTCAGCGTCATCGGCCAGGCCGGCGACGCCATGGAAGCCCGCGCGGCCATCAAGCAGCTCAATCCCGATGTCGTGACACTCGACATCGAGATGCCGAACATGAACGGACTGGAGTTCCTGGAAAAGATCATGAAGCTCCGGCCGATGCCGGTGATCATGGTCTCCACCATGACCCACCGCGGCGCCGAAGCGACGCTTGCGGCCCTGGAAATCGGTGCATTTGACTGCGTGGCAAAACCGCAGCCGGGTGATGCCCGTCCCTTCGGCGAACTGGCCGAAAAGGTAAAGGCTGCGGCCCGCTCTCAGCACCGCCACCATGCGGCACCACATGTGCCGCCCGTATCGGCAGCCCCGGTCGCGGACTTCCGTGTCGGCCGCAAGATCGTCGCGATCGGTTCGTCGACCGGTGGCGTGGAAGCACTGATCGCCGTGTTGCAGAAGTTCCCGCGTAATTGTCCCCCGACGGTGATTACGCAGCACATGCCGCCGACCTTCACCAAGAGCTTTGCCGAACGTCTCAATCGTCTCTGTGCCCCTGTGGTGGAGGAGGCCACGGATGGTGCAAGGCTTGAGATCGGCAAGATTTATCTGGCTCCGGGTGGGGAACGGCATCTGCAGGTGTCGAATGCCTCGGCTCCCTGCTGCCGCCTCGTCGAGCGCGCGCCGGTCAACGGACATCGTCCTTCGGTGGATGTCCTGTTTGATTCCGTCGCAGAACTCGCTGGCCGGAACGCCGTCGGGGTTATCCTGACGGGCATGGGGCGCGATGGTGCGTCCGGCCTATTGAAGATGCGTCATGCCGGTGCTCGCACCGTTGGCCAGAACGAAAAGACCTGTGTGGTCTATGGGATGCCTCGAGTCGCCTATGAGCTGGGCGCTGTCGAGCATCAACTACCTCTCACCTCCATTGGCGAGGAAATCCTCAAACTCACTGCTGCCCGAAAAGAAGGTATCGAATAATGTCCCTAGCTGAAAAAATCAAAGTTCTGATCGTCGACGATCAGGTCACAAGTCGCCTGCTGCTCAGCGACGCGCTGACCCAGCTCGGCTTCAAGCAGATCACTGCCGCCGGTGACGGCGAGCAGGGCATGAAGATCATGGAGCAGCAGCCCCATCACCTGGTCATCTCGGACTTCAACATGCCGAAGATGGACGGTCTGGGCCTTCTGCAGGCCGTGCGCACCAATCCGAATACGAAGAAGGCGGCCTTCATCATTCTGACCGCGCAGGGCGACCGCGCGCTGGTCCAGAAGGCCGCACAGCTGGGCGCCAACAACGTCCTGGCCAAACCCTTCACCATCGAAAAAATGAAGGCGGCCATCGAGGCCGTATTTGGAGCCCTAAAATGACTGAAGACGGTGCAGCAAAGCGCGTCCACATTATTCAAGGGGAGTGGAAGGTCAGCAAGGATCCGAATGTGGTCCTGTCGACGATCCTCGGTTCGTGTGTTGCTGCCTGTATTCGGGATCCGATTGCAGGGGTCGGTGGCATGAACCACTTCCTGCTGCCGGGTTCGGCCGTGCCGGGAGCCGGTGGCGGTGACGCCACCCGCTACGGGGTTCACCTGATGGAACTCTTGATCAACGGCCTTCTGAAGCAGGGCGCCCGCAGGGACCGCCTGGAGGCCAAGGTCTTCGGTGGCGCCAAGACGATCGCGACCTTCTCGAACGTCGGCGAACAGAATGCCGCCTTCGCCCAGCAGTTCCTGCGCGACGAAGGCATCAAGGTGGTTGGGTCCTCCACGGGCGGAGACCACGGCCGCAAATTGGAATTCTGGCCGGTCAGCGGTCGGGCAAGACAGTATCCGCTCACGGGCGCAGAAACACAGAAGACGGTGGCGCTGGAGCAGCGTCCAGTTCCTGTTTCGAAGCCGGTGGAAACTTCAATCGAGTTCTTCTAGTACTGGACATCGGATGCAAAACGAACACTTGGCGGGAAATCAGGACACTCAGGAAGAACTTCCGGAGATCCTCATGCGCATCGTCAGCGAGCTGCACGACGTAGCTTATCTGATCGAGCGCGTGGAGCCGCACCTCCTTGAACTTGGTGGTCCAACGGTGCTGCAGCATCCCGAAAGCCTGAAAGTATTGCAGGGCATTGACCTGGCTGTTCAGAAGACACGGGGCTTGGCCGAATTCGTCGACACCATCACGGCGACAATTCCGTCCGATTGGATGATCGACATGACGACGGCGTTGAGCCTGGTGAAACTTGCCGACATGCAGAAGGCCCTGGGGGCAGGTCTTCGTCATGGCCATTCCCAACCGCTCGTCAAGGCGGCTGGCGACTTCGACTTCTTCTAACCGTCCTCTAAAGGACGGCCGGGCCGCAGATTCTGCGTTTGCGATCAGCCGAAATGAATTCGGCTTTCCCGCCCCGCGAAACGTTCGCACAAGTTTCGATTTCTATTGTCGCGCCAAGGGCAAAAACGCCCGAACCTTCTTGTAGATGGTGCGAGACAGAATGAATCTGTTAAATCAATTACTTCAGATACCAAAAAATTTCGCGGCGATGGGTCAGGCGAAGATTTTGGCGATGGCTGGTGTGGCCGTTGTCTCCTTTGCGATCATCATTGCCGGCGCCCTCTACGTCAACAAACCCTCCTACGAGAACCTCTACGTCGGTCTGGAACCCGTCGATCTGAACCAGATCAGCATTGCGCTGGCTGAATCGGGCATCGATTTTGAAACGGGTGCGGACGGTCAGAGCATCAGTGTGCGCGCCGGCATGACCGGAAAGGCGCGTCTTCTGCTCGCCGAACGCGGCCTGCCCAACAGCGCCAATGCCGGCTATGAACTTTTCGACAATGTCGGCTCCCTCGGCCTGACCTCGTTCATGCAGGAAGTAACCCGGGTTCGCGCCCTGGAAGGTGAAGTCGCACGCACCATCCAGCAGATCTCGGGCATCGCCGCAGCACGGGTCCACATCGTCATGCCGGATATCGGCAACTTCCGAAGAGGCGAACAGAAGCCGACGGCTTCCGTCATGATTCGTGCCTCCTCGGATGCCGGCCGCAAGGCTGCTGCATCCATTCGTCAGTTGGTGGCCTCTTCGGTCCCAGGGCTCGATGTCGAGGACGTCACGATTCTCGATTCGACCGGCCAGCTTCTGGCAGCCGGCGACGAGACGGGCGGCGAAGCCTCCCGGTCGCTCGGCGTCGTCCAGTCGGTCCAGCGCGAGATCGAGACGAACATCGACAAGGCGCTTGCGCCATTCCTCGGCATGGACAACTTCCGCTCCAGCGTCACGGCCCAGATCAACACCGACAGCCAGCAGATCCAGGAAACGATCTACGATCCGGAATCGCGCGTCGAACGGTCTGTCCGCGTGACCAAGGAGCAGCAGAAGTCGCTGCAGAGCCAGTCCGATACGGCCGCAACCGTCGAGCAGAACATTCCCCAGGCGGCGCCCGAAGCAAGTGGCGGCGGTCCTCAGTCCTCGGATGAGCAGGACAAGAAGGAAGAGCAGACAAACTACGAAATCAACAGCAAGACGGTCGCTACGGTCAAAAATAGCTACACCGTCGAGAAGCTGTCGGTCGCCGTTGTCGTCAACCGCGGTCGCATCGCCAAGATGGTCGGCGAGCCCGTCGACCAGGCCAAGATCGACGCCTATCTTGCCGAGATGCAGAAGATCGTAAGCTCCGCTGCCGGCCTCGACGGCGAGCGCGGCGACGTGGTCACCCTGACTGCCATGGACTTCCTCGAAAACCAGCTGCTGGAAGAATCCGCGACCGGCCCGGGCTTCATGGAAATCCTAAGCCGCAACCTCGGTGGCATCATCAACTCGCTCGCCTTCGTTGCAGTCGCTTTCCTGATCGTCTGGATGGGCATCCGTCCGATGATCCGCACCGCAGGCGGCGGCGGCGCAGACACGGCACTCGCCGGTGGTATCGGCGAGCAGGCCGCAGGTCTCGAGCTTCCCGACTTCTCTCCGGCGCTGGGCGGTGGTTCGAGTGGCGGCCTCATGGACGGCTTCGGTTCCGACTTCGGTTTCGACTCGACCGACGACCTGCTCACCATGGACGACGATCCGAATGGCGGCTTCAACCGCCGGGTCAAGGAAGGTCCCGAGCGGCGCCTGTCGCGCATGGTGGAAATCTCGGAAGAGCGTGCCGCCAAGATCCTTCGCAAATGGGCTGTGGACAACGCAGCCTGACAATCAAGAACAAACGAGTACCAACCGCGCCCCCTGGGCGCGGTTTTGCGTTGTAATCCCATCGGCATGCGGGATTGCAACATGGCCCACAGACGGGCATGCTTCCAGCCATCCAAGATTACCGAAGACACCTGTGACCTTTGCCACTTTATATTTTACAGTGAACATGATTCGGTAGCTTGAGATTACGGAGCGGTCTGAGTCGGCCGTGATCTTTCGCGGGGAAGACTGCGATACTGCAAGGCTGTTCAAAGGGGCACATTGAATGGATGCCGAGCTGACAACGGAGGGCCAAGAGGGGCGGGCCCGTGCGGCTGCTCCTATGGAGCCTCCGCAAAAAGGCTCTTCGTCGAAGGACGTCTTGATCCGAAAGCTGGCAACGCCGGCGCTTTCGGGCGATATGGGACAGTGCCTGCGGGTTCTGTGTGACTATGTCGGCGCCTCGCATCACCTTTTGGCGCGCTATGACCTTGTTCAGGAAGAAGGCCTCGATTTCGTGGTCGCTGCCGACTGGCCGTTCGACCTGGTTCGGCGCCTCGAAAGCGAACTGGCCACCAGCTATTCCCAATCGACCGAGCTGGAGAAGTGCCTCTCGGTGCTGCAGCCCAAATATGCGATCCTGCCAGATGACGCGCATGTGCCGCTCGGCATCAGCCGTCAGTATTGCACCGTCACGATGAATGTCGGTCGCACCCGTCTCGCTCTCATGCTGCTCTTCCCGCAGGACTATGTGCTCTCGCCAGAGAGGCTTCGGGAAGTCGGGCTGCTCGCGGGTTATGCGCTCAGCCTCTCCACGAACAAGGGCCACAAGAGCGATCGTGATTTCGACCTGACCGATCGCGAGCTTGAGTGCCTGTTCTGGATTGCAGAAGGCAAGACCAGCGACGAAATCGCGACGATCCTTGGCATCTCGCGCAATACGATCAACAATTACATCACCAGCGTCATGCGTAAGACAGCAACGAAGACACGCTCGGAAGCGATCGCTTATGCGGTCCGCAACAATCTCGTCTAAGGGAGCAGGAATGGCCACCAATACCAGACCAGGCGGAGCCATCCTCGAAGATGCGACTTGGTCCGGCCAGCGCCCCGTTACATCCCGCTCGGACATCTTCCCCAAACTGGTGTCCCTGCAGCGGTCATTGAACGCGCGCGGTTTTGCAGCATTTCGTGTCGGAGGCGCAAGCCTGCCGCACAAGCGGCGCCTCGACCCTGAATTCGAGAACTGGAGCAGCGGTCTCAGCAGCGGTCGTGACGCCTTTGTGGCCGCCTATGGTGACATCCTGCTCGCGCATATCGAAACATCGACCCTGCCGCTGCTGTGGAGCGCAGAGGAGAAGACGAGCTTCCTCGATGCCTCGGACTTCACCCCGTTTGCCGTGCAGCTGCAGGAGCGCCTGCTGCCCTATTCGGGTGTCGCATTCCCGGTACGCCTCGGCGCTGTCGGAAACGGCTATGTCGTCTTCCCGACGATCGGTGGGGCAGATCTTCCGGGCGAACTCATCCTTGCCGTGCACAGCCGCTGCTACAAGGTGATGACGGACATCCTGTCGCTGGATGAGCGGCGTGCAGCACCGTCAGAGACCCTGAGCGAACGCGAGATCGCCTGCCTGCAATTGGCCGGCGACGGTCGTATCAGTGAAGAAATCGCCGAGCGTCTCGGCCTCTCGGTCCATACCGTCAACGCTTATCTCGGCTCTGCCACGATCAAGCTTGATTCGGTCAACCGCATCCAGGCGATCGCCAAGGCGATCCGCCTCGGCTACATCACCTGATAAAACCTCATCCGTAGAGGGGGGACGCCTGTCCCTTGACGAAGCGCGCCTCCTGCAGGCGCTCTTCGAGCATGCGCGTATTGGTGTCCGGATCGCCGGACGAATCGTGAAACGCGATATGCTTGATGTCGAGCCCGGCCTGCTCGTTGGTGAGCGTCAGCTGGGAATAGATCGTGATGCCGCGCGGCTTGATCTCGAGATCAAGCACGATTTCCGGTGGGCCGCCCCATTCCAGCCGATAATCCCCACCTGCGCCGAAAACCACGGTGCCCGGGTGGAAATAGAGCTCTGCTGCCGACGAGACGAGGTCCGACAGATTGCCATAAAGTTCAAAACGCAGAAGTGAAATAAGGTCGGCAGCATCGAGAAGGCGCAACTCGCTCGCGACGGGGCTGATCGCCTCGGCCACGATGCGTTCACGCTGGTTGGTATATGAGCATTTCTTCATCGGGCCTAGCGTATCCGTCTTTTGGGGGCCTTCGACGCATAGACCCGGTGCACGAGTTCTGCGACTGCCTTGTAAAATATTGACGGAATGACGCTATCCACCGAGACTTGCGCAAACATGGAGCGCGCGAGCGGCGGGTCTTCAAAAATTGGAATGTCGTTCTCGCGGGCAATCTCGCGAATCTTGAGCGCAACCAGGTCCTGCCCCTTGGCAACGACCACCGGAGCATCGCCTTCCTCACGGACATAGCGCAGTGCCACGGCATAGTGGGTCGGGTTGGTGATCACCAGTGTCGCACGCGGTACGCTGGCGATCATGCGCTTGCGGGCGCGGTCACGCGCGATCGATCTCTGGCGCGCCTTGACGATAGGGTCGCCCTGCGCCTGCTTGTACTCTTCCTTGACCTCCTGCTTGGTCATGCGCAGCTGTTCGTACCAGTGATAGCGCGTCCAGAAGACGTCGACGGTCGAAAGAAACGCGGTTGCCATCACCACGATGATCATCATCTTGTTCAGGATTTCCGAGAACTTGACGAAGATGACCTGCGGGTCGGAGAACATCGTGTCGATGACGCCGAAATAGTCGCTCTTCAGGGCAAAGACCATAATCACGGAGAGCACGACGATCTTGAAGATCGATTTGCCAAACTCCACCATGCCCTGGGCACTGAAGATCCGCTTCCAGCCGGCGAACAGCGAAATCCGGTTCATCTGTGGCCTGATTCGCTCAAGCACGAAGTAGGGCATGTTCTGTGCGACGTTCGCGCTTACCCCCAGCAGCACCAGCATGATCAGCATCGGTGCCAGGAATGCACCGATTTCCCAGGCCAGGTGGGTAAAGAGCGACACCACGTCGACGGCCGTCCCGAGATACCATTGGTCGGGACGCTCAAAGATGTCCTTCAGGGTCTGCCCGAGGCGGCCAATGGCATCGGGCAGAAAGAATACGGCGTAGAGATAGAAACCAAGCGCGGTGGCAAAGAGCGGCGCCTCGCGGGAGGTCGGGACATTCCCCTTCTCAAGCGCGTCCCGAAGCTTTTTCTCGGTCGGGTCTTCTGTCTTGCTGTCTTCGTCGTCATCTTCGGCCATGACCGCTGCCCTCCAGGAGGCGTGCACCGGGCGGGATCGATGCCCTGGCTGATCCAGTCACCGGTGCCGGGCACCGACGGCTCGCCGGAGAACTCCCGGCGACACGAACGTAAACACCCGCCGATTGGGGTTCAATCGGCGGGTGACAGAAAGCTTGTGGTTTTCAACAGAGGTGACCGATCAGGCCGCCTGCGTATCGCCTTCGGTTTCCTTCAGCTGGATCTGACCTGCATTTGCAAGACGGATGGCTTCCTGGGCGACGGCGCGCCGTGCGATGGCGATCTCGCGCGGATTGATGCCGGCAGTCCCAGCCTGCAGGTCCGATTCGATCATGCGGCGTGAGCGCGGGCTGATGGAGGCCAGCACACATTCCTTGATTTCCGCGCTGGCACCGCGCAACGCCATGGTCAGGATTTCGCCCGAGATGTCGTTGAGGAGCAGAACGCGGCTGCGTTGCGGCATGACGAGCAGGTCCTCGAAGAGGAAGATCTTCGGGCGAACCTTGTTGACCGATTCCTTGCTGATCGATTCGAGCGAGGTGAGCAAGGTATCGACTTCGGTCTTTTCCAGTTCGTTCATCAGTTCCGCGACCTTGGCCGAACCGGTCGAGTTCTTCTCGGCTTCGATCTCTGCAATCAGGTCATGGACCCGGTTTTCGATGATCTGGGCAGCCTTCGGGCTGACGTTCTTCAGGTTGACCGTGCGGTTCATGATGTCAGCACGCCGGCTTTCCGGCAGCTTGAGCAGAACCTTTGCGCCGAAGGAGGAGGGCAGCATCGAGAGGATGTAGGCAACGGTCTGCGGATGCTCGCGCATCAGGAACCGTGCGATGAAATCGGGATCGGCATCCTGAAGGCGATCCCAGATGGATGCTTCGAACGCCTGGAAGGCTGTGCGACGACCGAGCAGTCCGTCGACCTCTTCCGGCGTCAGGCCTTCCTCGAGAATGCTCTCGATGGCCTTCGCATTGTCCATCAGGCCGGCGCCCTCGGTGAAGAGGTCCTCGAATTCGTTGACGAGTTCGGTCAGTTCATCCGGCGGGATCGTGCGAAGGGTCTGCGCAGACGCGATAATCGTCTGCAACTCGGCCTGCGTGAAATACTTGAGCAGCTTGCCGGCGACACCCTTCCCCATGGCCAGCAGCACTGCGGCTGCCTTATCGGCCTGGGAGAGGGGTTTTCCGGTTAAGGGGCCGCCAAAATCGTCAAAGTCCATCATGGTCTTGTCCTCTCTGGCCCATCATGGGTCAGGATGTCTTGGTCGCCATCACTTCAATCAGTTTGACACCAAATCGCGTATCGTCGTTTTCGAGAACGGTGATCTCGCCGCGCGCGATGCGGCGGCCATTCACCATGATCTCGACAGGCTCGCCGATCTTCTTGTCCAGCGCGATGATGGCGCCTTCCTCGAGGTTCATAAGCCCTGAAACCTGCATGCGGCTGGACCCGAGCACGATCTGGACCTCGATCGGAATGTCCATGATCAGGTCGAGATTGGCGCTGAGACCGCTGCCTGGCTCCTGCTGGCTGCCAGTCGAGCCGCCAAAATCGCCACCGCCGAAATCATTCGACCCGCCGAAATCGCTGGAGCCGCCGAAGTCGCTGCCGCCGCCGAGATCGCTGGAACCGCCGAAATCGCCCAGTCCGAAGTCATCGCTCGGGGCCGCTGCAGCGCCGCCGCCGAAATCCGATTCGAACGCCGCCAGCGGATCGTCCTTAAGGCCGAGATCGGGACCGAAATCGCCCAATCCGCCGTCTGAGTCTGCCTTCAGGACGCCGCGAAGGTCATCGACCGCTTGGTCGAAATCGCTGTCGCTCGCGCCCGGCATCGCCAGCGCGTCGTCATCCTTCGGTGGTGTCTTCTTCGTTGCCATGGATTGATTATTCCTCTTGAAACTTGCCTCAAGCTGCCGTGGGTCAAGCCCGGGTAAATTGCTAGCTCATCAAATGTTTTAGAATTTCATCTTCGCTGCTCACATTGTCCTTCACCCGGACCGTGTAGCGGTCGCCCGCTCGGCCGAATTCGCAGACGTAGAGGTTTTTACCGTTGGCGCTGACATCGACCATCACGTCGCCCTTGTCGCGGAACGGGATGACATCGCCGGCGATCAAGCGGGAGACGGTGGCCAGCGTCAGCGAATCGAGCCGGATCCGCGCTTCCAGGGTGACCTGGGAGCGACGCACCTGTTCGGCGATCTGCTCCTGCCACTCTTTCTTCGACTTGCCGGCCTGGCCCTTCGACTTCGGCATGGTGACGACGGTCTTCAGCAGCGCCTTCTGCGGAATGACCAGGTAGAATTCGGAGGTCACCGTGCCGAGCGTGATGCCGAGCTTCACCGTCACGGCATATTCGTCGACGTGATCCTCGTCCGGCTTCGGGCGATCTTCGGCGTTGTGCGCCTTCTCCAGCAGCGGCTCGAAGCCTCCGGCAGCATTGACGCCCGAACGCAGAACATTGGCGATCTTGTCGTAGACCATCACGGCCAGATCGAGCTCGATCTGCGACAGCGGGCGTTCGATCGGCTCCTGAATGGTCTCGGGCAGGGCGCCGAGCAGGTTCTCCATCAAGGTGATGACGAAACTGTTGCCGCAGGCGAGCACGAAGTTCGGCGACCAGTTGCGCAGCTGTCCGTCGGCGAGCGAGACATTGTCGCCGAGATCGGCGATCAGGTCCGTCATGAGGCCGCTTTCGTGGCCGTTATAATGGACCTGCATCGTCAGGCCCGTCTCGCTGTGGAAGACGTCGGGCAGGAACTCCACGTAAAGCTGGCCGAAATCTGCGCAAAGCTTCTGCAGCGTCTTGGAATCACCCAGCCCGCCGGTCAGCTTGGCGAGAAGGGCGCGGTCCATCGGCGGTGCTGTGTCAGTCTGTGCTTCCGTCATAATCAAGCCGCCTTGCTATCGCCGCCGCCGCCGGGGTTCATCATTTCCTGCTCAACGGCGTCGATAGACGGACGCTCGTAGGAAGAGATGGTCTTGCGGCCGTATTCCAGCGCCACCTGCGGAACAGAACCGTTCATGTAGGCGAGCAGTGTCTGCTTCACGATGATGTAGAGGCGGTGCTGCTTGGTGCGAACCATCTTGATCTGGGCAATAATCGGGTTGCAGAGGCAGTAGGACAGGAAGATGCCGAGCATGGTGCCGACGAGCGCGGCGCCGATCAGGCCCCCCAGGACTTCCGGGGATTCGTTGATCTTGCTCATCGCCTTGATAACCCCGAGAACGGCCGCGACGATACCGATCGCCGGGAAGCTGTCGCCCATGGCGGTCATGGCGTGGTAGGGCTTCATCTTGTCGTAGTGGATGGTCTCGATTTCCTCATCCATCAGCGCTTCGATCTCATGGCTTCGGGCGTTGCCGATGATGATCAGGCGGACATAGTCACAGATGAATGCGGTGAGCTCTTTGTTCTTCAGGAGGTTCGGCGCTGCCGTGAAGATCGAGGACTCTTCCGGGTTGTCGATATGCGCTTCGATCTCGTTGCGCGACTTGGTGCGGAGGTCGCGCATCAGGGAGTACAGCACGCCGAGCACGTCGAGATAGTCGCGCTCCTTCGGAACCGTCTGCTTGAAGGCCTCGCCCATCGCCTTACCGGTGTCTTTGATGACCTTCATCGGATTGGCCATGATGAAGCCGCCGAGACCGGCACCGCCGATAATGACGAGCTCGAACGGCTGGACGAGGACGTCTAGGTGGCCGCCCATGGCCATGAAGCCGCCGAGAACGCAGCCCAGTGTGATGATGAAACCGACGATTAAGTTCATTTTGCCCGCACCCGAACGTTACTATTCACCGTAAGCGATAGAGCCCCTGCCTTGCGTGAGGCTGAATCACGGAGCCAATTTTGGGCTGCGCTTCCCCCCGGATTTCCGGGCGTTCCCTCGACAGTTTCGCGCAAGCCTTTTGCCGCAAGAAGAGTGGAATGGAGCGTAGGCTATCCTGCGTTAAATAATGATTTACTGATATTCTTCACCTGCGGAGGCAAAACAGTGCAATCCGGTATTTACGTGTCCCTGTCGTCGCAGATGGCCCTCGAGCGCCGTCTCACCACGATCGCCGACAACATGGCCAATGTGAACACGGTCGGTTTTCGCTCGACGGATGTGAAGTTCGACGAGATGCTGAGCCGCACTGGCAATGAAATGAATGCAAAGATCGCCTTCGTCAGCCAGGGCAACGACTATCTCTCCACTAAGAGCGGAGAGCTGATGGAAACCGGGAACGTCCTCGACTTTGCAATCAAGGGAGACGCCTGGTTCGCGATCGATACGCCGGTCGGTCAGGTTCTGACACGTGACGGCCGTTTCACGATGACCGATACCGGAGAACTCGTCTCTACCCGCGGCTATCCAGTCCTGGACGCCGGCGGCGCGCCGATCCAGCTCAACCGTGCTGGCGGCCCGCCGGAAGTCGGTGCCAGCGGCCAGATCATGCAGGACGGCCGTGTGGTCGCAACCCTCGGCGTCTTTACGGCTGACGTCCGCAACGGCTTTCTCCGCTTCGAAAACAGTGGCGTGACCACGGTCGACGATCCGCAGCCGGTTGTCGACAACCCGGAAATCTCGATCCTTCAGGGATATGTCGAGAACTCCAACGTTAACGGCATCAGCGAGATGACGCAGCTTATTCAGGTGAACCGCGCCTTCGAGGCGATCAGTGCCCTGATCAGCACAAGCGAGAGCACCACGAGCGAGGCGATCAAGGTCCTCGGCGGCGGCAACTGAGCCTGAGATCGGATGGACATGAGCGCGCCGACACCAGACGAATTTCCGCTTTCCCCCAAGCTCGGACAACTGGCGGCATTGGCGCAGCGTTATTCGCGCCCGGCTAATTCCGTGACCCAGGGCGGGCATGTGCGCACCATCGCTGCCGGCCATTATACGGTGACCGGTCTGTCGCGGCATGTGCGCCTCGGCGAATTCGTCGCCCATCGCTCGGCCACCGGCGTGCATCTGGGCGAAGTCGTCCGTGTCGAGCCTGACGTTTGCTATGTCTGCCCCATCGAGCCCGGGGAGCCGATCGGTATCCATGATGTCGTGATCCGCAAGGGCGCCTTCCGTGTTGCCCCTGACGACAGCTGGTGTGGTCGCACGATCAACGCGTTGGGTGACCCGATCGACAACGGACCGGCGCTGGCGCCCGGACCGGAGCGGAGGCCGATCTCGACGACGGCACCACCGTCCATGACCCGCAGCCGCGTGGAAACGGGCTTCAAGACAGGCGTCCGCGCCATCGACATCTTCTCGCCGCTCTGCCTTGGCCAGCGCCTCGGCATCTTCGCCGGTTCCGGTGTGGGTAAATCCACGCTTCTCTCGATGCTCGCCCGCGCCGATGCTTTCGACAAGGTCGTCATCGCCCTGGTCGGCGAACGCGGCCGCGAAGTGCGGGAATTCATCGAGGACACGCTCGGCGACAACATGGCGAAGTCCATTGCCGTGGTCGCCACCAGCGATGAGAGCCCGATGCTGCGCAAGATGGCGCCCCTGACGGCGATCACCATTGCCGAGCACTTCCGCGACAAGGGCCAGAACGTGCTCTTCATCGTCGACAGCGTGACCCGCTTCGCCCATGCGATCCGCGAAGTCGCGACCGCAGCCGGCGAGCCGCCGATTGCCCGTGGCTATCCGGCTTCCGTCTTCACCGAACTGCCGCGCCTGCTTGAGCGCGCAGGTCCCGGTGCCGAAGGTGCCGGCACGATCACTGCGATCATCTCGATCCTCGTCGACGGTGACAACCACAACGACCCGATCGCCGACTCCACGCGCGGTATTCTCGATGGCCACATCGTGCTCGACCGTGCGCTCGCCGACGAAGGGCGCTACCCGCCCATCAATCCGCTCACCTCAATCTCGCGTCTCGCCCGCAAGGCCTGGACCTCCGAGCAGGAAAAGCTGGTGTCGCGCCTGAAGGCGCTGATCCACCGCTTCGAGGAAACCCGCGATCTGCGCCTGATCGGCGGTTACCGAAACGGTTCCGACCCCGATCTCGACATGGCGATCAAGCAGGTGCCGGTCATCTACGACATTCTGAAGCAGACGCCCGGCGAAAAGCCGGCGCTCGATGCCTATGCCGATCTGGCCAATGCCTTGAAGGCGGCCGCCGGAGGGCAGGGTATGAGACAAAGGGGCTGACAATGACCGATTTCGATGCTGATGAGCCCGTGGCTCCGCTGCGCCCGGTCTTCACCCGTCGCCGGATCCCGACAATCGACCGCGTGCTGGCCATGACCGGCATCGCGCTCGCCTGCGGTGCGGCCTTCTTTCCCTGGTACGTTTTCTTCAACGAAGAGAAATTCGGCATCCAGGTTGCCGACTGGGAACGCACCCGCGATCTGCCGGAGGGCCCGGGCCGAGACGTGTTCAGTGTCTCCCCGCTTGCGCTGGTCGATCGTGACGACGAGGGTGGCGATGGTGAAGGTGACCCCGAGGTCGATCAGATCGTCACCGCGACTGTTCCGACCCTGGGCCTGGAAAGGCCCGAGGGACTGGACACCGCAGCGACGCAGCCCTTCCCGGGCAAGGCCGGCTTCCGCCTGCTGCATGTCGCCAATGGTCGTGCGCTGATCGAAGACAAGGCCGGCATGTATCTGGTCCGTATCGGGTCCATCCTGCCGGACAACAGCCGCGTTGCGACGCTTGAACAGCGTGAGGGCAAGTGGGTGATCGTCACCTCTACGGGTGAGGTTGTTCAAAACAATTGAAGAAGTGTGGGGCGGGCAAGTCCCACGCAAGATTACTGGCCTAGGCTCCGATCAATAATAGACGGAGTGATGTGAATGAATCCCATCCAGTTGTTCGAGCTGGCCTCCCGACAGGCCGAGTGGCTCTCGGTGCGCCAGCAGGTTGTTGCGACCAATATCGCCAACGTCAACACGCCGAAATTCATGGCCAAGGATATCACGCCCTTCAGCGCGGTTCTGGACAAGACCGGCATGGTGCAGGGCATGGCCGTTACGCAGCCGGGCCACATGGCCGCTGCCGATTACAGTGACCGTAACATCGCTGTCGAAGAAGAAGATCTCAACAAGGAGATCGGCATCCAGGAATCTGGCAACACCGTCGCCTTGTCGGACGAGTTGCGCAAGACCGGTGAGATCAAGCGCAATCACGAGCTCAACACCTCGTTGATGTCTTCCTTCCATCGCATGATGCTAATGACGGTGAAACGCTGATGACCGATCCATTGCTCGCAACGCTGAAGGTTGCCGGAAGCGGGCTTGAAGCCCAGTCGACCCGCCTTCGCATCGTTTCCGAAAACATCGCCAACGCCCGCACCACCGGTGACACGCCCGGCGCCGACCCATACCGCCGCAAGACGGTGAGCTTTGGTGCCGAACTGGATCGCATCACCGGTGCAGAGACCGTCGAGGTCAAGAAGCTCGGCGTCGATCTGGCCGACTTTATCGAGGAATACGACCCCGGCAATCCGGCCGCGGATGAGCGAGGCATCGTCAAGATGCCGAACGTCAATGTCCTGATCGAAATGGCGGACATGCGCGAATCCAACCGCAGCTACGAAGCGAATCTGCAGACCATCAAGCAGACACGCGAGATGATTTCCCAGACCATAGCGCTCCTGAAGGCCTCGCAATGATTGAATCCGTGACCAAGACCAGCGCTCTTTCAGGCATCAACGGCCTGGACTCGCTTTCAAGCTCCTTCTCGACCAAGGGCCTCACCGCTGAGGGCACAACGCCTGGCACGGCGACCGGAGAAACCTTCCTCTCGGCGCTCAACAGTATGGCGATGCAGGCATCCGACAATCTGAAGCAGGCCGAACAGACCTCCTTCGACGGTCTGATGGGCAAGGCGAACACCCGTGAGGTGGTCGATGCCGTCATGCAGGCCGAGCAGTCGCTCCAGACGGCGATCGCGTTCCGCGACAAGATCGTCAACGCCTATCTCGAAATCACCAAGATGCAGATCTGACAGGGGTACCAAACTATGAGAGCGCTCGCCATCGCAGCCACGGGTATGGACGCCCAGCAGACCAATCTTGAGGTCATCGCGAACAACATCGCCAACATCAACACGACCGGCTTCAAGCGGGCGCGTGCTGAATTCTCTGACCTTCTCTATCAGACGGAGCGCGCCCAGGGCGTGCCGAACCGTGCCAACCAGGCCATCGTGCCGGAAGGTGCGAACATCGGTCTCGGCGTGCAGACGGCGGCCGTCCGCAACATCCATACCCAGGGTCAGCTGACCCAGACGGGCAACGAACTCGACCTCTCGCTGATCGGTCGCGGCTGGTTCCAGATCGAAAGCCCTGATGGCACGACGCTCTACAGCCGCTCGGGTGCATTCAACATGAATGCCGAAGGTCAGCTCGTGACGATCGACGGCTACCTTGTCACGCCGCAGATCACCATTCCGCAGGATGCCAGCGAAGTTGTCATCAGCCGCACCGGCCAGGTTCAGGCGCGCATCGGCAACGATGCCGACTACACCGACCTTGGACAGCTGACGATCGCCAACTTCGTCAACGAGGCGGGCTTGAAGCCGCTCGGTGACAACCTGTTTGCCGAGACTGCCGCTTCGGGTGCCGCCATCGTCGGCGCGCCGGAAGATCCGGGCTTTGGCTACATCAAGCAGTCCTATCTGGAAGCATCGAACGTCGACTCGGTGAAGGAGATCACGGACATGATCTCCGCACAGCGCGCCTACGAGATGAATTCCAAGGTCATCACCACTGCCGACGAGATGGCTCAGATCGTCAGCAAGAACCTCAAGTAAGACAACTGGAGGCAAACATGAGGTTTCGCCGGATATTCGGACATGCCCTGCGGGCGGCGGCAATCGCCGCCGCAGCGTTTGGCTTCGCCGCCGGCACTGCGCTGGCACAAAACACGGCCGTGATCCCCAAACAGGTGATCTATCCGGGCGAAACCATTTCCGCCGAGCAAATCGACGTCGTCGCCGTCACCAATCCCAACCTTGCGGGCGGCTACGCTCGTGTCCGGGAAGAAGTGGTGGGCATGGTCGCCAAGCGCACGCTGCTTCCCGGTCGAACCATTCCGGTGCATGGCCTGCGCGAAGCCTTTGCGGTGAAGCGCGGCAGCAGCGTTCGTCTGACCTTCGCCATCGGCAACATGTTGATCAGCGCAAGCGGTACCCCTTTGACCGACGCTTCCGTCGGAGAAGTCGTCAAGGTCCGCAACATCGATTCCGGCTCGATCGTCTCCGGCACGGTCATGGCCGATGGTACCGTACAGGTGATGGCAAAATGAGACTGATTGCACCCATACGGATCGCATTCTGTGCAATGGCGCTGGTTCTGGCTCCTCTTGAGCCGGCACTCAGCGCCAATTCGCGCATCAAGGACATCGCCTCGCTGCAGTCTGGCCGTGACAACCAGCTGATCGGCTATGGTCTCGTGGTGGGTCTGCAGGGAACCGGCGACAGCCTGCGCTCCTCGCCCTTCACCGACCAGTCCATGCGCGCCATGCTGCAGAACCTCGGCATTTCCACCCAGGGCGGACAGTCCAACGCAAAGAACGTGGCGGCCGTCATGGTAACGGCCAACCTTCCTCCGTTCGCCAGCCCCGGCAGCCGCATCGACGTGACCGTGAGCTCGCTGGGTGACTCGACCTCGCTTCGCGGCGGAACGCTGGTCATGACTTCGCTCACCGGTGCCGACGGCCAGATCTATGCTGTGGCCCAAGGCTCAGTGGTTGTCTCGGGCGTCAACGCGCAGGGTGATGCAGCAGCCGTCCAGCAGGGCATCACGACCTCCGGCCGCGTGCCGACAGGCGCGATCATCGAGCGCGAGCTGCCGTCCAAGTTCAAGGACAGCGTCAATCTCGTACTGCAGCTGCGCAATCCGGACTTCACCACATCCTTGCGCGTGGCCGACACCATCAACGCCTATGCCGCCGCCAATTACGGCGCGCCGATCGCCGAAGCCCGCGACAGTCTGGAGATCGTGGTCCAAAAGCCCCGGACCGCCGACCTCGCAAGACTGATGGCGGACATCGAAAATCTCGTGGTCGCGACCGATTCTCCGGCACGCGTTGTCATCAACGAGCGCACGGGCACCATCGTCATCGGCGCCGATGTCCGCGTCTCGCGTGTTGCCGTCAGCTACGGCACCTTGACCGTGCAGGTCCAGGAAACACCGCAGGTCATTCAGCCGGGCCCGTTCTCCCGTGGAGAAACGGCGGTCCAGCCGCAGACCGATATCTCCATCCGTCAGGAAGGTGACCAGATCGCCATCGTTGATGGCCCTGATCTCAGAACCCTCGTGAGCGGCCTCAACAGCATCGGCGTCAAGCCGGACGGCGTCATCGCGATCCTTCAGGGGATCAAGTCGGCTGGCGCCCTGCAAGCGGAGCTCGTCCTGCAATGATCAAGCCGAACCAGCCTCATTTCTCGCGCGTCGTATTGCGCAACGCTGTGGCCGTCCTCGCGATTGTCACCCTTCCGGCCTTCGCGCAGACAGCCCTTGGCCAGCAGCAGCCGCCGGAAAGTGCGACGGAAGCCGAAATCCGCCAGTTCTGCACCGGTATCGCCGATGCGGCACGCGATCAGCGTTACCTCTTGCAAAAGCAGGAGCTGGAAAAGCTCCAGGCCGATGTCGACAGCCGCATCGCAATCCTGGAACAGCGCCGCGCCGAGTATGAGGACTGGCTCACGCGTCGCAACGAATTCATGAAGCAGGCCGAAGGCCAGCTCGTGGAGATCTACAAGAAGATGGCGCCGGATGCGGCAGCACCCCAGCTCGAGGAGACCAATGTCATCCTCGCCGCCGCCATCATCATGAAGCTGCCGCCCCGCCAGTCGAGCCTCATCCTCACCGAGATGAGCCCGGACAAGGCAGCGGAAGTCGCCTCGATCATGTCGAGCGCCGGCGACCCCAATACATCGAAGGACCCATCATGATGAAGCGTTTCCCGGCTCTGCTGGCCGTTCTCCTCCTCGCTGGCTGCCAGAGCCAGACCATCAAGGAAATCGGCAACGCGCCTTCCATGAGCCCGATCGGGTCCGGACTGCGCTATAGCCAGACGCCGCAGATGGCCATGTATCCGAAGCAGCAGGCCCAGACGGCCAGCGGCTATTCGCTGTGGAGCGACAGCCAGTCGGCCCTGTTCAAGGACGCCCGCGCGCTCAACATCGGCGATATCCTGACTGTTAACATCGAGATCAACGACCGCGCCTCGTTCAACAACGAAACGGACCGCAGCCGTGACAACAATACCGGCCTGTCCTGGGGTGCGGAGATCTCGAACTTCCTCGGCTTCTCCACGGATACCGGGACGTCGGGCGATCTCTCGACCGATTCCACCACCAGTTCGTCCGGCAAGGGCTCGACAGAGCGCTCGGAACGCTTGAACCTGCTAGTCGCAGCCGTCGTCACCGGCGTGCTCGAAAACGGCAACCTCTTGATCAGCGGTTCCCAGGAAGTGCGCGTCAACCACGAACTGCGCATCCTCAACGTCGCCGGTATCGTTCGTCCGCAGGATGTGAATGCAGACAACGAGATCTCCTACGACCGGATCGCCGAAGCGCGCATCTCCTATGGTGGCCGTGGCCGTCTGACCGAGGTCCAGCAGCCGCCGATCGGCCAGCAGGTCGTCGACATCTACTCGCCCTTCTGACCGGATCCGAGGACAGTTACATGGAAGAACCTCAGGAAGGCGAAGGCAAGAAGAAGTCGGGCATGATGGCGCTCGTCATCCCCCTCGTCGTGCTGACGGCTGTCGGCGGCGGTGGCGGCTGGGTCATCGGCAACATGCTCGCCCCGCAGGTGAAGCAGGCCGAAGATGCAGCCAAGGCTGCCGAGGCGGCTGCTTCAGGCGGGGAGGGCGAGGCCAAGAAGGAAGAGGAGGGGCTCCCTCCGATCTCGACGGAAGCCAACGGCGTGGTCGCGCTTGAACCGATCACCACCAACCTTGCCTACCCCTCGGAGAACTGGATCCGGCTTGAAGTCGCGTTGATGTTCAACGGGCCTCCGGACGTCAAGATTGCCGAGGATGTCCACCAGGACATCATGGCCTATCTGCGCACGGTATCACTGCAACAGGTCGAGGGCCCACGGGGCTTTCAATATCTCAAGGATGACCTTCAGGAGCGAGTTGACCTGCGCTCGGAAGGCCGCGTATCCAAGGTAATGTTCAGAACGCTCGTGATCGAATGATTCGGTTTCTCATCTTCGTCGCCGTCATGATGATGGCGCCGGAACTGGCTGTGGCCCAGCAGTTCCCGACGGATATCTTCAACACCCCGATCGATGGATCGGTGGCGGCGTGGATTATTCGTACCTTCGGTCTGCTCACGGTGCTGTCTGTCGCGCCGGGCATCCTGATCATGGTCACGAGCTTCCCGCGTTTCCTGATCGCCTTTTCGATCCTGCGCTCCGGCATGGGGCTTTCGACCACCCCTTCCAACATGATCCTGACCAGCATGGCCTTGTTCATGACCTTCTATGTCATGGCGCCCACGATGGACCGGTCGTGGCGCGAAGGCGTGCAGCCACTGCTCAGCAATCAGATCACGGAAGGTGAGGCCGTTGCCCTCATCGCTGAGCCCTTCCGGACCTTCATGACGGCGAACACACGTGACAAGGATCTCGCGCTCTTCGTTGACATCGCCAACGAGCGTGGCCAGGCAACCATCGTCGACGGCAAGGTCGACTACCGGGTGCTCATCCCGGCCTTCATGCTGTCGGAAATCCGCCGAGGTTTCGAGATCGGCTTCCTCATCATCCTGCCGTTCCTGGTCATCGATATGGTGGTCGCGACCATCACCATGGCCATGGGTATGATGATGCTCCCGCCCACCTCGATCTCACTGCCGTTCAAGATCCTGTTCTTCGTCCTGATCGACGGTTGGAACCTGCTTGTCGGCAGCCTGGTCCGATCCTTCGTTTGAGTTAACTATAAGCGCTTACGATTGCTTCACCACGCTCTCTTACGGACGATTTACCACGTCCTGAGCGCCCCTTGGGCTACCTCAAAATGTAAAGAAGTTGGCAAGGATTGGCTGCGAGTTTGGAGCTCGCACGACGGGTCTGGTAGCAACGAAAAATACCAAAGGCATGATGCCGAACGTCCGTGACCGGTAAGTTTTTGTAAGTCCGGTATGTCCCCTCTTGTATCTCGTTTAAGGGACAAATTGACATGGCCAGCATTCTGACCAACTCCAGCGCGATGTCCGCGCTCGCCACCCTGCGCTCGATCTCTTCCAACATGGAAGCGACGCAGAACGCCATCTCGACCGGCCTGAAGGTTTCCAAGGCATCTGACAACGCTGCTTACTGGTCGATCTCGACGAGCATGCGTTCTGACAACATGGCACTGTCCGCTGTGACCGACGCACTCGGCGTCGGCGCTGCAAAGGTCGATACCGCCTATGCCGGTATGGATTCCGCAATTGACGTCGTCAAGGAAATCAAGGTCAAGATCGTTGCCGCCAAGGAAGAAGGCGTCGACAAGGCCAAGATCCAGGACGAAATCACGCAGCTCCAGGAACAGCTGGAATCGATCGCGAAGAGCTCGTCCTTCAACGGCGAGAATTGGATTGCCGGCACCGCCGCCACCAAGACGGTCGTCAGCGGTTTCGTTCGTAACTCTGACGGCAACGTCAGCGTCAAGACGACCGAATACACCATGGACAACACGTCCATGCTGTACACCTTCGACGCCGACGGCGAAGTTGAAGACGACAACGGCATTCTCGGCGCAAACGGCGACACCATCACCGTTGACGGCACCGACTACACGACCATCGCTGTGAAGGACATCGACGTCGAGAGCGACGATATCGACGCCGCACTGGTTTCGGTTGATGCCGCACTTGAGAAGATGACGAGCGCCGGCGCAAAGCTCGGTTCTATCTCTGCCCGTATCGAGCTGCAGACCGACTTCTCCGAGAAGCTGTCTGACGCCATCGAAAAGGGCGTTGGCCGTCTCGTTGACGCCGACATGAACGAAGAGTCGACCCGCCTCAAGGCCCTGCAGACCCAGCAGCAGCTGGCAATCCAGGCGCTCTCGATCGCCAACAGCGACTCGCAGAACATCCTGTCGCTCTTCCGTTAATCGAAAGAACAGGCCGGCCCGTAAGGGCCGGCTAGACTGTCCCGACGCCGATATGCCTTGGTGGCTGACCAGAGGCGTGCGAAGGGAGAGCTTCAACATCCGGGGGCTGACCTGGACACGAGGCAAGGCAAAGGCCGCATTCGGAAACGAATGCGGCCTTTCCGTTTTGTTAAACATAATCTGCTACGCGCGCGCACGCGTGAAGGTTGCAAAAATTTTCAGAAAAACTCGATTTCCCGTTTTCGTTTAGGCCTTCATTAACCTTGATAGTTTTATCTAGGCCTATCGAAGCGGCGAGCTAACTCTTAAAAATCAGCCAGTTAGCAGGCATGATGCTGTGCGCCGTTACCGGAGAGACCGGAATGTCCCTTCTTAGTCAGCCATTCAAGGGGCAACACTACTATGACGAGCATTCTCACCAATATCGCCGCCATGTCCGCACTCCAGACGTTGCGCTCTATCGGCAGCAACATGGAAGACACACAGGCCCGCGTTTCCTCCGGTCAGCGCGTCGGCGAAGCCTCCGACAACGCTGCCTATTGGTCGATCGCCACCACCATGAAGTCCGACAACATGGCGCTGTCCGCCGTGTCTGACGCACTCGGTCTCGGCGCATCGAAGATCGATACTGCCTATGCCGGTATGGAATCTGCCATCGACGTCGTAAAGGAAATCAAGGCCAAGCTGGTCACCGCCACCGAAGAAGGCGTCGACAAGGCTAAGGTTCAGGAAGAAATCGATCAGCTGCAGCAGCAGCTCATGTCGATCGCAGAATCGGCTTCGTTCAGCGGTGAAAACTGGATCGCTGGCGGCACCGACACGGCAACCGGCGCTGCCGATGTGACCGTCGTTTCCGGCTTCGTTCGCGACGCTGGCAACAACGTATCGGTCAAGACCACGACCTACTCGCTCGACGCTACCACCGCTGGCGAAATGACCATCCTGTTCGGTGGCGACGCGACGGGCGCAATCGACGAAGTGACCGGTATCCTGGGTACTGTCGGTTCCGATTGGACCACCACGACCTTCACCCTGCCCGACGGTACGACCAACTCTGGTGCGACCACCGACGTAGCCGGCATGTCTGTCTACACGCTCGACATCACCGACTTTGAAAACGACGACATGGCAGAAGCCCTGACGCTCGTTGACGCAGCGCTCGCCAACATGACCAGCGCCGGCGCAGACCTCGGCTCGATCTCCATGCGTATCGAACTGCAGGAAGACTTCGTCAACAAGCTGTCTGACTCGCTCGACTCTGGCGTTGGCCGTCTCGTCGACGCCGACATGAACGAAGAGTCCACCCGCCTCAAGGCACTGCAGACCCAGCAGCAGCTGGCCGTCCAGTCGCTCTCGATCGCCAACTCTTCCACGGAAGTCATCCTCTCGCTCTTCCGTTAAGACTGAAGAGCTCCAATATGGAAGCCGCCCTCCGGGGCGGCTTTTTTTCGTATTAAGGATTTTTACAGTTTCGATTAACCATGCGTTAACCATAAGCCGGTTACATGAGGTCATGTAACGATGAGTTAACCAAGACGAAGAAATGGTTAAGGGCATTACGCCGCGTCATCGTTCCCGGAAAGACCGGGATGTCCCCAGATCTAGCCATTAAGGGACACGACCGTGACCAGCATTTTGACAAACAACGCAGCGATGGCTGCACTTCAGACACTCCGCTCGATCGACTCGAAGATGCAGGACACCCAGGCGCGTGTATCCTCCGGTCTGCGTGTCGGCGACGCCTCCGACAACGCCGCCTATTGGTCGATCGCAACCACCATGCGCTCCGACAACATGGCGCTCTCCGCCGTCCAGGACGCCCTCGGCCTCGGCGCCGCGAAAATCGACACCGCCTACGCCGCGATGGAAAGCTCCATCGAGGTGATGAAGGAAATCAAGGCCAAGGTTGTTGCCGCTACCGAAGAAGGCGTCGACAAGACCAAGATCCAGGAAGAAATCGACCAGCTGCAAGAGCAGCTTCGCTCGATCTCCGAATCCGCAAGCTTCAGCGGCCAGAACTGGGTTGCAACCGGTACCGATACAGTGACTGCCCCCGTGGATGTGACGGTCGTTTCCGGCTTCATCCGCGACTCCAGCGGCAATGTCTCCGTTTCGACCACTCTCTATTCCCTCGATGCCACAACCGCGGACGGCATGACCGTTCTGTTCGGTGGCGACGCGGCCGGTCTGATCGACTACAACTCCGGAATCATCGGCAGCGTTTCGGACACCTTCGACGCCTTCGTCGACTGGGACAATGACGGAACGGCCGGTGTCGCAGCTGCCGAAATCGCAGGCGTTTCCATCGACCAGCTCGACATCACCGGCCTGACGACCGCCGGCATGCAGGAAGCCCTGTCACTCGTCGAATACGGCCTTCAGCAGATGACCAGCGCGGCTGCTGCTCTCGGCTCGATCTCCATGCGAATTGGCATGCAGGAAGACTTCGTCGCGGCTCTCACCGACTCGATCGACAGTGGTGTCGGTCGCCTCGTGGATGCCGACATGAACGAAGAATCGACCCGCCTCAAGGCACTGCAGACCCAGCAGCAGCTGGCCATCCAGTCGCTCTCGATCGCCAACACCTCTTCCGAAAGCATCCTGACACTCTTCCGTCAGTAAGCGGCGCTCTGGCTAGGGGCGACTTCGTCCCGCCCTGACTGTGTCGGATGTTATCGGTGTGAATCCGCGCCTCGCAAGAGGCGCGGATTTTCGTTTGAGCCTTGCGCGAAACTTTTGGCATTTTCGTTTGGACTACAAAAGACAATCCGATGCCTTGCCATGCCCTTGGTCTCTTTGTTAACTGCCGCTGTTAACGATTTGTTAACAGTGACGGGGACCGCGAGCTTAGGCGGTCTGCATGATGCCCTCCCGTCTTGCCGGCCAGCGCCGGATGCGCAGTCCTGAACGCTTAGGGGCACCAAGCATGACCAGTATTATGACCAATGCGGCCGCCATGGCGGCGCTGCAGACGCTTCGTTCGATCGACAACAACCTCGAGACAACCCAGCGGCGTGTTTCCTCGGGCTACCGGGTCGAAACCGCAGCCGACAATGCCGGCTATTGGTCCATTGCCACCACGATGCGCTCGGACAACGCAGCGCTCTCGACCGTTTCCGACGCGCTTGGCCTCGGTGCTGCGACCGTTGATACCGCTTACACGGCCCTCGACAACGTCGTCGACGTTATGTCGAGCATCAAGGCGAAGCTTGTGGCCGCCAGCGAGCCGGGCGTCGACAAGAACAAGATCAACGAAGAAATGACGCAGCTGAAGAATCAGCTGATCTCCGCGGCACAATCCGCATCCTTCTCCGGCGAGAACTGGCTCTACAATACCAATGCTGCAGAGCTCGGCACGAAGCAGGTTGTCTCGTCCTTCGTTCGCGGTGCCGATGGCAGCGTGCAGGTCACGACACTCGACTTCGATACCGAAGAATCGGTCCTGATCGACATCCAGGATGCCTCGCGAGGCTTCCTGACGAAGTCGATCGACGCCGATGTGCTGCGCAACACCGGTACGGGTGCCCGCGAGTATTACCTCCTCGACATGGGCGCACCGACCAGCGGCGATGAAATCGCCATCGATACAAATACGACCAAGGAACAGCTCGACGACATGATTGCCGTCGTCGACGACGTCATCCAGCAGCTGACGGATGCCGCCGCCACGCTCGGCGCGATCACCTCGCGTATCGAGATGCAGGACAACTTCGTCTCCAACCTGATGGACGTGATCGACAAGGGTATCGGCCGTCTGGTCGATGCCGACATGAACGAGGAATCGACACGCCTGAAGGCCCTGCAGACCCAGCAGCAGCTCGGCATCCAGGCTCTCTCGATCGCCAACAGCAGCGCCGAAAAGCTTCTCACCCTCTTCCAGCGCTAACAGTTGAGGCGCCGGACGCGCAAGCGTCCGGCGCACTCGTGTCGATTTGAAGCAGGTGGCCGCAAACGTCATTCATCTTCGCGCAAGTTTGAACCCCTAGTTTTAGGAAAGCACGTGGCACAAGAGCGCCAATCCGTGCCGACGAGCTTCGAACAATTTCGGAAGATGAGAGAACGCGTACGGATATGCTGAAGTTTGATCTTCTTCTCGCGGAAGGCCTTGTTTTCTGGCCTCACCATGTCGCCGATGGAGGCGATTGCCGATGAGCATGCCACTGGCCCGTTATCTCAAGGATTTTTCCAGCGACGTCGCGCCGCCGGCACCGCCGACCTCGGCGCCGACTTTCGATTTGCCGAGCGTCGATGCGTTCGACATGGACTTTCCGGCACTGCCCGAACCTGACCCGATTGATGTCGAAGCCCTCAGACGCGAAGCCTATGCCGAAGGGCACGAGGCTGGCGAAAAGGCTGCCGCCGAGCGTTTCGAGGTCGACCGGCAGGCGATGGAGATTGCCCACGCCCAGGCGCTCGCCGAACGCGACCAACGGCTGCGCGACGAGTTCGCAACCATCGTCGGCACGAAACTGCCCGAGCTGATCCAGAAGCTTTCGCTTGCCGTCAGCGAACAGGCGGCTGTTGCTCTGGCGCCGGTGATCGGCGAGGCGCTTGCGGAAAAGGCGGTCAAGGATCTCGCCGTCGTGCTCCAGGCAGCCATCTCCTCTGGCGACGCGGGTACGATCGAAGTGAAGGGTCCGCGCCTGCTGTTCCAGAAATTGCAGTCCGAAATGCCAGAGCACACGAGCTTCCTTCGCCATACGGAGGATGACGATCTCGACTTGACGGCCGAGTTCGGTGACGCGGCGCTTGTGACCCGCATCTCCGCCTTTACGGCGAGCCTGAAGAAAGTGCTGGCATGAGCGACGAAAATCACCACCACGGCAAAAACGAGATCATCATCGTCAAGCGCCACAAGGGCGACCACGATGGTGCGCATGGTGGCGCCTGGAAGATCGCCTATGCCGACTTCATGACCGCGATGATGGCCTTCTTCCTCGTCATGTGGCTGGTCAACGCCGCCAACGAGGAGACAAAGGCCTCGGTCGCCAGCTACTTCAATCCGATCAAGCTCTCTGACGAAAAGCCCACCGAAAAGGGCCTGGAGAAGCCGGTCGAGACCAGCGAAGGCGAAGAGAAGAAGGAGCGGTCCCAGGTCGACGAGGACGAGGACAAGGTCGGTTCGGCCGCCGCAACTGGCGACGATCAGACGGCGTCGTCCGGCGACGAGGCCAATTATTCCGAGGCCGACTTCTTCGAAAACCCCTATTCCGTTCTGGCCGAAATCGCGCAGGAAGTAGGCCAGCAGGCCAATGTCAGCGCCAAGGGCGAGGGCGGTGCAGCCGATTCGGGCCCGTCGACCGGTGCGCAGGGCGGTGAAGCCTATCGCGATCCCTTCGATCCCGACTTCTGGACCCAGCAGGTGCAGACGGCCAACGGCCCGCCGGGTGAGCCGACCGATGCGCCGACACCGGCGGAGCAGGCCCAGACCGCAGCACAGCCGACGACCGAACCGGTGGATCCCTCAACCGAGCCTGAGCAGCAGATCGCCCTTGTCGTTCCCGGACAGAAGCCTGTGGACCCGGCAACCCCCTCCGAGGCATTGACTGGCGACAAGCCGGCGGAAGCCGACATGCCGAAAAGCGACGTCGGCGAGACCGACCAGTCCGAGACCAAGACCGAAGACAAGGTTGAGACCGCCAAGGTGGATCCCACGGCAGAGGCTCAGCTCGAGGTCCAGCTCGCCGCGGCCGACAAGTTGAAGGCAGAGATCGAGGAAACGCTCGGCGGCGCGGCTGGCAAGCTCGCCGAGGGCCTCCTCGTCACACCGTCGGAAGGCGGACTGCTCGTCACCATCAGCGATCAGAGCGACGCTGCCATGTTCAATGTCGGCTCGGCCGTCCCGCGCCGCGAACTGGTGCTGGCGATGGAACGACTGGGCAAGCTTTTGCAGGACAAGCCTGGCCGTATCGTGATCCGCGGTCATACCGACGCCCGCCAGTTCAAGGGTACGGAAAACGACAACTGGCGCCTCTCCATGGCCCGCGCCCACAGCGCTTACTACATGCTGGTGCGTGGCGGCCTGAGCGAGGACCGCGTCGAACAGGTCTCCGGCTTTGCGGATCGCCGCCCACAGGTTGCCGAAGATCCGCTCGCGGATGCCAACCGCCGCATCGAAATCCTGATCGAAGCGGATGAGGGCTGAGCATGGCCATCCGGCGACTGTCCCTTTGCGTTCTGCTCTCCGGTCTGGCGGCATTTGCTGCCGGATCGCCGAGCCATGCGCAGTCGGTGGACGAGACGCTCGAACCTTACCGGATGCTGCGCTCGCTGCAATTCGTCCAGGACACCGTCATCCGGGGTGACCATTCCGCAGCAGACATGCAGCGTTTCATGCTGGGCACGATCGATGAGCGGCTGCGCACCGCCGATCCGAAGATCTTCCAGGACCCGCGCAACGTCGATGCGGCCCTGATCTATGCGATGAGCGGCGGCAATCCCGCGACGCTGGAATTGCTGGTCGCCCGTGATATCGAAGGCAATTTCGACAATCGCGTCAGCGATGCCTTACGCAAGTATCTGACCGGCAAGGGTACCTTGATCGCCAAGACATTGGGCGACATGGCCGTCGAATACAAGAACGCCAAGATCGGCCCGTATCTCGCGCTCGTTGCCGGCAATGTCACCCTCGCCAAGGATCCGGCAGCCGCCTTGAAGTTCTACGACTGGGCGCGCCTCACGGCTCCCGGCACCATTGTCGAAGAGGCAGCCCTTCGCCGTTCGCTCGCCGTCGCCGTCGACGCCAAGATCGTTGACAAGGCGTCGCTCTATGCGAACGGCTACGCACGCCGCTTCCTCTATTCGCCCTATGCCAGCCAGTTTGCCGATCTCTTCGTTCGGTTCGTCGTAGAGCACTATGATGTGCTGAAGCCCGCCGATATCGACGCCACGCTGGGCTACATGGATATCGACCGGCGCCGTGAGGTCTACCTCCGCGTTGCGCGCGAAGCGGCAATCGCCGGGCGCAAGGAACTCGCCACCATGGCAGCCGATCAGGCAAAGCTCCTGTCCGGCAGCGAGGAGGGTGCAGACGCTCTTGCCAAGCTCTATGGCAGCCTCGTCGGCGTCCCGACTGAGAATGTCGACGATGCCATGGCTGTCCTGATGAATATCCCCGAGGACGCGCTTTCGCCTCGCGACCGCGCGCTGCGCCAGGCAGCCGAAACCGTGGCCAAGGAGGTTCTGCGCAAACCGGAACCCGTGGCCGCCCCGCAGACGCCCCCGCCCGTCGACGCTCCGCAGTCCGGCGAAGCGGTTGAGGCTGCTGCGACCGACCAGGAGCTGCAGGATCCCTTTGCTCAGCCGCAGCCGCAGCCGCAGCCGGCAGACGCTGCTCCCGGTGAGGCTGAAGTACAGCCCGCCGCGGCAGAGCCCGGTACGCCACCGGCCGAGCAGGCCGAGATCGATCCCGAACTGCGAACCTTCGTCGATGCGGGACGGTCAAAACTCGATGCCATAGACGATCTTCTCCAGAAAGAAGGCCCCTGATCATGATGGATGCACTCTCAGCTCCCAGATTGCCTGTTTCGGATGGCGCAGCCTCGCAATCCGCCTCCGGTCGTAGTGACAGGGCGGAAGACGGCGGCAGCTTCTCGAAGGTGCTTTCGAGCTCTGGAGAGCAGGAGCGTGGCACGTCGCAGGGCGGAAATTCTGACGAAGACGCGGCAAGCGTAGACGCCGACAGCGATCTTCCGGCGGCAAAGACCTCCACGCGCAACGCCGACCCATCCCTGTTTGGCATCGACGATGCCCTGCTTGCAGAGCTCGAAGCTCTGCCGGACGATGTGTCCATGGGCGAACTTGTGCGCCTTCTGGCAAACGCCAAGGCTCAGGGCAAGGGAAGCGCCAAGGAGGGCAAGGAGCCCGAGGTCGAGATCGAGGGTCTCGATCCCGCACTCAAGGCGGAGCTCGCCAAGGCCATGGCCGCCGTTCGCGACCGCAAGGGCGAGGAAGGCACCGAGGAGGTTTCGGCCGAACAGGCATCCGGCGAGACTGCAGGCGCCGAGACGACGGCCGCTTACCTTGCAGATGTGCTGCAGCTTCTGGCCGGTGGTGAAGCCAAGATTTCCGAAAAGGACGAGGAGCCCGTCAAGGGTGAGAAGAGCGCAAAGGCAGACCTGAAGGCCGTTGATGGCCTTGCCGTGGCAGCCGTGTCGGAGGGAGAGACAGACGCCTCGACCTCGGATGACAGCGGCTCGGAAGGCAATCGCGACTTCCGCTTCGTCCGGGCGGATGGCAAGGGTGAGCCGGTACTTCTGCGCAGTGAAGGGTCCGAACAGAGCGAGCAGAAGGCGGTCGAGACGGTTACCGTGGTCGACAGCCGGCGCTACATCGCGCCGGTCTCGACGGCCAACGGCGCATCGATCACAGCGGCCATGCTGGGCGACAGCGAGTGGGTCGGTGCCATGTCGCCGGGTTCTGAACTCGCTAACGCCGCGACCCAGTCCAGCCAGGGCAAGGTCGTGCATACCTTGAAGATCCAGATGACACCGATCGACCTTGGAAGCGTTACCGCGACCTTGCGGCTATCGGGTGAGGAGCTGAGCGTCCAGTTGACTGTCGACAATCCGGCAGCGCTCCGCCAGCTCTCCAACGATCAGAGCGACATCCTGAAGGCTCTGCGTGCGCAGGGTCTGGTGGTCGACCAAGTGCAGGTGAACATGCAGGTCGCGACTGTCGATCGCAGCGCCGATACCGGTCAGAACAGTGCGCAGAACCAGCAAGCCGGCCAACAGACATTCCAGTCCGGAAACCAGGGTGGCAGCGAACGGCAGCAGCAGGGTGAGGCTGCAGGAAACGGGGTACGGACGGCAGATGAGCGCCTGGTTCAAACGACGGATACTCCGGCTACCGACGCTCGCGGCGCTCGCCCTGATCAGCTTTACGTCTGAGGCAGCGGCAAGCCTTGGGGCCTGTGAGGGCGCCATCAGTGCAGCCGCGGCCAAGTTCGGCATCCCTGAAGGCATCCTCTATTCGGTTGGCCTCACCGAGACGGGGCGCAAGGGCAGCCTTCAGCCCTTCGCGATGAATGTCGAAGGCAAAGCCTATTACTTCGATGAACTGGAGGAAGCGCTCGAGGCTTTCCAGCGGGCGAGGGAAGGCGGCGCCGTCCTCATCGACGTCGGCTGCATGCAGATCAACCAGCACTTCCACGGAGAGCATTTCAGCTCCGTAGAAGCGATGTTTGACCCTCGGCGAAACGTGGAATATGCAGCGCGCTTTCTCAGCAATCTGCATAGCCGTCACGAAACATGGACCATGGCAGTTGCCAGGTACCACGCGGGACCGAACAACGATCCGGCCCAGAAGCGCTATGTGTGTCGCGTGATCGCAAATTTGGTGGCGACGGGCTATGGAAGCTGGACGCCCAATGCGCGACAATTTTGCGGTGAATAACAATCGACGGTTGTTTGACAGCCACGATTGTGCCGATTTGCCAAATGTGGCGAGACTGCGATGAAAGAGGCATTAGCAAGAGCTTGTGCGAAACTTGCGTTAACTTTTCCACTGGAAAATAGTGCCTTATAAGCCGCCGAGCTACTATATCTAGTTCAAATCGGCACCAAATGGTTAATCAATCGTTAATTACTATGGTTAAGTTCTCCTAGTTGTTCATGAATCCCCCGATTCGTACCCATGGTGCATCGAAACACCACACTGATTCGGAGGCGGCTGAATGATCGTCGTGGTAGATGAGCGCGAGCTCGTGAAAGACGGATACACATCACTATTTGGGCGCGAGGGAATTCCCTCGACGGGTTTCGACCCACGCGAGTTTGGGGAATGGGTCAATACGGCGGCCGATTCCGACATCGCGGCGGTTGAAGCATTCCTGCTCGGACAGGGTGAGGCGACCCTGGAACTGCCGCGGGCAATCCGCGACCGGACCCAGGCACCGGTGATCGCAGTCAGCGATCAGCCATCCCTGGAGGCAACCCTCGCACTCTTCGACTGCGGCGTCGATGATGTCGTGCGCAAGCCTGTCCATCCTCGCGAAATCCTGGCACGCGCTGCGGCTATCCGCCGGCGTCTGCGGGCGATCACCAACTTCACGGAGATCGGCCCGATCAAGGTCTTCTCCGACGGCCGCGATCCCGAGATTGCCGGCGACGTCTTCCCACTGCCGCGCCGCGAGCGCCGCATTCTCGAATATTTGGTCTCCAACCGCGGTCGTCGCGTCTCGAAGACCCAGATCTTCAACGCGATCTACGGCATCTTCGACGAAGAAGTCGAAGAGAACGTCGTCGAAAGCCACATCTCCAAGCTTCGCAAGAAGCTTCGCAAGAAGCTCGGTTTCGACCCCGTCGATTCCAAACGCTTCCTCGGTTACTGCATCGACTGGAGCTGATGATTACATCCCGCGGCCGCCCTTGTGCGGCCGCAGTTTTTTCCTCGCCACGAGGTGAAAAAACGGCAGGGCCCTCCAGCCAGACAGCTTCACGCAAGGCCCACCTCATACTCTCCCATTGACTATAAAACGAGGATTTTGACATGAGCCTTTACGGAACCATGCGAACGGGTGTCTCCGGCATGAACGCCCAGTCGAACCGGCTGAGCACTGTCGCTGACAACATCGCCAATTCCAGCACCGTCGGCTATAAGAAGGCCTCGGTGCAGTTTTCATCCATGATTTTGCCGACCACGAACGGCGCCTACAATTCCGGCGGCGTTGAGACCGATGTCCGCTACTCGATTTCGAGCCAGGGCACCTTCAGCTATACGACCTCCGAGACGGACCTCGCCATCAATGGCGACGGCTTCTTCATCGTGAAGGGCGACGACGGCACCCCCTACATGACCCGCGCGGGCTCCTTCGTTCTCCAGGATGACGGCACGCTCAAGAACACCGCAGGCTACACGCTGCAGGGTTACGAATACGATTCCACGGCTGATCCGACCATCGTCGTGAACGGCTTCGATGGACTTGAAGACGTCGATTTGTCCGGTTCGGGCATCTCCGCTGTCGCCTCGACGACCGGTACCCTCAACGTCAACCTGCCCAACGGTGCGGAAGACGGCTTCGTGCAGACGACCTCGCTGAAGGTCTTCGACAGCCAGGGTTCCAGCCGCCTGATTGAATTCACCTACACCAAGGTGTCGGACAACGTATGGACAGTAGAGGCGATCGGCCCGGGTACGCCGGCAAACGTTATGGGTCCGGAAACTCTGAACTTCACGACGGATGGAAAGCTCGATCTGACTACAACGACTAATCCGCTCCCCTTGGATCTCTTCGATATCGACGGTGCGCAAGTGCCACTGATAACTTTGGAAATCGGCGACACGACGCAGCTCGCGTCTGCCTTCTCCGTCGAGGAAGGCAAAGTTGACGGTAACGCCGCCTCGAAGGTCAAGGGCTACGAGATCGACGACAAGGGTGTCGTCTCGATCGCCTACGAAAACGGCGACCTGGTGCCGAAGTTCCGCGTCGCTCTCGCGAGCGTCCAGAGCCCGGACAACCTCAATCCGGTGGCCGGCAACATGTACACCCAGTCGAACGATTCCGGTGTCGTCATCCTCGGTTATGCCGGCTCCAGCGGCTTTGGCACGATCCTGTCCGGCGCTCTCGAAGACTCCAACGTGGACGTCGCTGAAGAGCTTACGGCCATGATCGAGTCCCAGCGGAATTACACCGCAAACTCCAAGGTTTTCCAGACCGGCTCCGAATTGATGGAAGTCCTGGTCAACCTGAAGAGATAATCGAAAGAGTAGGTTAGTCCTATGTCGCTTGCATCGTCGCTCAATACGGCCAATTCGATCTTCCGGAACACGTCGCAGCAGACGTCCGTGATCTCGACGAACATCGCCAACACCGGCAACGAAAACTACGTTCGCCGTGACGCGGTGGTGACGCAGTCCGTATACGGTTTCTCGTCGGTGCAGAACGAGCGGTCGCAACAGATGGCTCTGTTGCGGCAGATGTCATCGTCGACTGCGCAGCAAAGTGCGCAGTCGACCCTGCTCGATGGACTGACCACGCTTTCCGATGCGCTGGGCGGCAATGACTACGAACTCTCGCCGTCCGCCTATCTCGCCAATCTGCAGAGTAGTCTCCAGTCGTTTGCGGCATCGCCAGGCGAATATGCACTCGCCTCCACGGTGGTGACGGATGCGATCGACGTGGTGAACTCGCTCAACAACGCGACCGCCACGACGCAGGAGCTGCGTGAAGACACCGACGCTCAGATGTTCGAGCAGGTGGAAACGCTGAACAAGCTGCTCGCCGAATTCAAGATCGTCAATGACACGGTGGTGCGCCAGACGGCAACCGGCGGGGCTGCCGACGACTATCTCGACCGCCGCGACACGCTGCTCAAGGAAATCTCCGGGATCATCGGCGTTTCCGTGAATATGCGCGATAACAGCGACATGGTCCTCTACACCTATGATGGCACGACGCTGTTCGAGACCGATCCGCGTGAAGTCAGCTTCGTTCGCACCTATACCTACGACGCGACCGTCTCCGGCAACGCGATCTACATCGATGGCACACCGGTCCGCGCCGGCGTCGGTGGCAATACGGACGGCCAGGGTTCGCTCGCTTCGCTGGTTCAGATCCGCGATGTCATCGCTCCGACCTTCCAGACCCAGCTCGACGAAATTGCCCGTGGCCTGGTCGAGGCCTTCCAGGAAACGGATACCGGTGGCGGCGGTGAATTGCCCGGCCTGTTCACCTGGCCGACCGGCACTGTTCCGGCAACCGGCACTGTTGAACCTGGACTAGCTGCCCTCATTCAAGTCAATCCGGCTGTCCGCTCGGATGCCGGTGGCGACCCGATGCTGATCCGCGACGGCGGGATCAACGGTGCCGCCTATGTTCAGAACGTCGATGGTTCCTCCGGTTTCACCGACCTCATCAACTCCTATGTGGATGAGCTTGCGGCCAACCGCAGCTTCTCCGCCGATGCCGACCTGAAGACGGATGCAAGTGTCCTGTCCTTCGCCAGCAACTCGATCGGCTGGCTCGAAGAACTGCGCTCGAACGCGACGACGGCGAACGAAAACAAGCAGGCGCTCTATGAGCGGACCTTCCAGACCTACTCTTCCAAGACGGCAGTCAGCCTCGATGAAGAACTATCGCTGCTGCTCGATGTAGAGCAGTCCTACAAGGCCGCGGCCAAGCTCGTCTCTACCGTTGACGAGATGCTGAAGGCCGTTCTCGAAATGGCGGGGTAATCCCTGATGTCGACAGCCAGCGTTTCTAATCTATCGACCCAGACATCGATGCGCCTGACCATCCGGCAGGCGCAGAACGAACTCCTGAAGTCCCAGCAGGAAGTCAGCACGGGTTTCTATGCCGACATTGGCGCCGAGCTCGGCAGCAAGACGTCGACGGTGGTTGACCTCAACCGGGAAAGCCTGCGGCTGAACTCGATGATCAGCAACAACTCCATCGCGACCCAGCGTCTCTCGGCCTCCCAGGAAGCCTTGAAGCAGATTGCCACGGCCGCCGAGGATATGAACAACGCGCTGATCACCATCTCCGGTTCATCGAACAGCGACACGATCGAAACCACAGTCATGACGGTGAAGAATTCGCTGTCGACCATGACCAGCATGGCCAATCAGTCGGCCAACGGCGAGTTCCTGTTTGCCGGCATCAACACCGACGTCCAGCCGCTCGCCGAATACACCGAGACCTCAGCCGCAAAGACCGCGTTCGACACGGCATTCACTGCCTATTTCGGATTTGCGCCCACCGACACGGCCAATACGGCAACGATTGCGGCAAGCGGTGCAGCGCCCAGCATGGAGGACTTCATCACCTCCACGCTCGAGCCGATGTTCACCGGTCCGGACTGGAACACCAATTGGTCCAGCGCCACCGATGAGGCGATGACGAGCCGCATCACGCAGTCCGAAACCGTCCAGACCTCGGCCTCCGCGAATGAAGACGGCTTCCGCTACTTCGCGCTGGCTGCAGTGTTGACCACGGAACTGATGAGCATCGGGGCTCCAGCCAATGCTGTGACGGCCGCGATCAACAAGGCGATCGACTACACCGGCCGCGCAATCACCGGCATCAACTCCACCCGCTCGGAACTCGGTCTTTCTCAGAACCGAGTCGAGAAGGCGGATGCCTCGCTCAAGGTTCAGGTGGATATAATCGAGACCAGCCTGTCGAGCAAAATTGAAGTAGATGCGTACGAAGCCTCGACTCGCGTTAACTCTCTGCTTTCCATGGTGGAAGCATCTTACACGCTGACCTCGAAGATCCAGGCGCTGAGCCTTGTCAACTACCTTTGATGAGCAAAGGGTGAAATGAACCTGAAGGGCAACTGAATGTACCAGTTCTCATATGCCGAAATTATGGAGGATGGCGTCGCTGACGCCAAGGATCGCGAACGTCAGGCCCTTGACCGTTGCATCCAGCTTCTTAGCGCGGCGCGGGACAAGAAGGGTTACTCCCGCGAAGCGATCGAGGCACTTTTCTATACGCGCCGGGTCTGGGTCCGGCTGATCGAAGATCTGCAAAACCCGGAAAACCAGTTGGGCGAGGAAATCCGCGCCAATCTGATTTCCATCGCCATCTGGATTTTGAAAGAATGTGACCGGATCCGCAAACGCGAGTCGGAAAACTTCCAGGGCATTATCGACGTGACAACCATCATCAGGGATGGACTTAAATGAAGAGCACTTTGCGCATCTCGCTCAAGTCGGGCGAACGTATTTTCATCAATGGAGCGGTTCTGCGCGTCGACCGCAAGGTTGCCCTCGAGTTCCTGAACGATGTGACTTTCCTGCTCGAGAACCACGTTCTCCAGCCTGAACAGGCCACGACCCCACTGCGTCAGCTGTATTTCATCGCTCAGATGATGCTGATCAATCCGGAAGGCAAGGATCAGTCGCTTGCGATGTTCCGCAAGTCCGTGATCATGCTGCTGTCGTGCTTCGAGAACGAAGAGATCCTTGCCGAGCTTAAGCGCATCGACGGCATGGTTTCGTCCGGCCGCGCCTTTGATGCTCTCAAGGCCATTCGTCAGCTGTATCCGATCGAGGACCGCATCCTGAACAATCAGGAAATGGCGCCGGCAACGATCGAACAGATCCGCAAGGAGATCGCACCATGGCGGTAGACGGTGTAGCAGCCACAACTGCTGCCACGACGGCCACGACGACCACGTCCTCGACATCCGGCAGTGCGGCGAGCCAAGCTTCTGCCAAGGCGTCTCTGGATTATGACAGCTTTCTGCAGCTGCTCATTGCCCAGATGAAAAACCAGGATCCGACGGATCCGATGGACGCCAGCGAGCAGATCGCCCAGCTTGCCACCTTCTCGCAGGTCGAGCAGTCGATCCAGATGAACTCGAACCTCGAGACTCTGATCACCGGCAATGCCTTGACCAATGCCTCGTCCTACATCGGCAAGACCATTACCAGCGCCGATGAAAAGACCAGCGGTGTCGTCGCCTCCGTTCGCGTCTACAGCGACACGATGATCGCGACTACGACCGATGGCAAGGAAGTCCCGATCGTGGTTGGCGTTCGTGTCGGCACCAAGCCCACCACCGAGACGACCGGTTCTTGATATGCTAGGCCTTTCGGGGTGGATGGCATGATTCGCCGCTCCGAAAGGATACCGTCTCATGAATGAGGCAGACGCTCTCGACATTCTCCAGGCTGCAATCTGGACCATCATCATCGCGTCCGGCCCTGCGGTCGCGGCCGGCATGATCGTCGGCGTCGTCATCGCTCTCATCCAGGCGCTGACCCAGGTTCAGGAAATGACCCTGACCTTCGTGCCGAAGATCCTCGCGATCATGATCACCATCGGCATTTCGGCCCCCTTTGTCGGGGCGCAGATCAATCTCTTCACAACGCTGGTCTTCTCGCGAATACAATCCGGCTTCTAGCTGGGCGCCTGACACCCTCGCGCAAGCTTCGACCGTTATCTCTCTGGGGCAGACTGCCGGAAGCATGATCTTCCGGATGACTTCTCATGAAGAGATGGAACGGATATGGCGCAACCTCCTGCACTCGTAATTCCGAAGGTAAGCCCCAGCGGGCGTGACATCGGCTTCGCGCTTGGGATCGTGATGATCCTGTGCATCCTGTTCCTGCCGATCCCGCCTTTCCTCATTGACGTCGGTCTCGCATTCTCGATCGCGCTTTCCGTTTTGATCCTGATGGTCTCGCTGTGGATACAGCGTCCCCTCGATTTCTCGTCCTTCCCGACCATCCTGCTGATCGCCACCATGATCCGCCTGTCGCTCAACATTGCGACGACGCGCGTGATCCTGACCCATGGCCACGAGGGCCATAACGCAGCCGGCGGCGTCATTGCAGGCTTCTCGAACCTCGTGATGGGCGGCGACTTCGTCATCGGTCTGATCGTCTTCTTGATCCTGATCACCGTCAACTTCATCGTCATCACCAAGGGTGCCACCCGTATCGCGGAAGTCGGGGCCCGCTTCACCCTCGATGCCATTCCCGGCAAGCAGATGTCGATCGACGCCGACCTGTCCGCCGGCATCATCGACGAGAAGGAAGCCCAGCACAGACGTCGCGAACTAGAGCAGGAAAGCTCCTTCTTCGGCGCCATGGACGGTGCCTCGAAGTTCGTTCGCGGCGACGCCATCGCCGGTCTGATCATCACCGCGATCAACGTCGCCGGCGGCATCATCATCGGCTACTTCCGCCACGGCATGGAACTCGGCGAAGCAGCCGACGTCTTCGTCAAGCTCTCCGTCGGTGACGGTATCGTCTCGCAGGTTCCGGCCCTGATCGTCTCGCTCGCAGCCGGCCTTCTGGTCTCGCGCGGCGGCACGCCGGGGTCGACCGACCAGGCCGTCGTCAATCAGCTGAGTGGCTATCCGCGCGCACTGTATGTGGCAGCAGGCCTGATGGGCGCTCTCGCGATCGTGCCGGGCCTGCCGTTCATTCCCTTCGTCGCACTCGGTGGCCTCATGGCCTTTGGTGCATGGTTCATCCCCCGCCAGCTCGAAGCGGAAAACCAGCTCAAGCGCGACCAGGAAGAAAAGAAGGTCATCCAGAACAAGGAAGCCGAGAAGGATTCGGTCAAGTCCGTCCTCAAGACCTCGGAAATCGAACTCGCGCTCGGCAAGCTCGTCTCCACCCGTCTTCTGGGTGCACACCAGGAACTGGCCTTCCGCGTCGGCAAGATGCGCAAGAAGTTCGCCAGCCAGTACGGCTTCGTCGTGCCCGAGATCAAGGTGACAGACGACATCATGATCCCGGAAAAGGCTTACCAGATCCGCATCCACGGCACGACGGTCGCCTCCAACAACCTGCGCGTCGGCGAAGTCCTCGTCGTTACCGGTTCCGGCCGCAGGCCCAATGTTCCCGGCGACGAAATCCGCGAACCCGCCTTCGGCATGCCGGCGGTCTCGGTTCTCGAAACCTTCACCGAGGAACTGAAGCGCGAAGGCTTCCATCCGATCGACAACGTCTCTGTTGTCCTGACCCACGTCTCGGAAGTCATCCGCAACAACCTGCCGCAGCTCCTGTCCTACAAAGACGTCAAGGTCCTGATCGATCGCCTCGATCCCGAATACAAGAAGCTCGCCGACGAGATCTGCTCGTCGCACATGTCCTATTCGGGCCTGCAGGCTGTGTTGAAGCTGCTGCTGGCCGAACGCGTCTCGATCCGCAACCTGCACCTCATCCTGGAAGCCGTGGCCGAGCTTGCGCCGCATGTCCGCAAGACTGAGCAGATCGTCGAACACGTCCGTGTTCGGATGGCTCAGCAGCTCTGCGGCGACCTCACTGACAACGGTGTCCTTCGCGTCCTGCGACTCGGCTCCAAGTGGGACCTCGTCTTCCACCAGGCATTGAAGCGCGACGCCAAGGGCGAAATCGTCGAGTTCGACATCGATCCCCGCAGCCTGGAAGAGTTTTCCGAGCAGGCAAGCCAGGTAATCCGTGAATTCATGGACCGTGGTCTGCCCTTCGTGCTTGTCACATCGCCCGAAACGCGGTCCTATGTGCGCATGATCATCGAACGACTCTTTGCGACCTTGCCCGTTCTGTCCCATGTCGAACTGGCCAAGGGCATCGAGATCAAGATTTTGGGCTCCATTTCATGATTGCTGACCCGGAGGGGACTGTGCTGGTGCTGGTGGCGATTTTCTGTCGCATCGGCGCCTGCATCATGACCCTTCCGGGTTTTTCCTCTGCCCGTATCTCGACCACCATCCGGTTCTTCCTTGCGTTTGCCGTCTCCATGGCCATGACGCCGCTGCTCTTCGACACGATCTACCCGAGCGTCCAGGGCACCGCGGCGACCCTCGTCGGCGTGATCTTCGCTGAGCTGCTGATCGGTGTCATGTATGGCCTCGTGCCGCGCCTCTATGTGCTGGGACTCCAGTTTGCCGGTTCGGCCATATCAATGGCGATCGGTCTCAACACACCGGGCGCCACCGACATCCTGGAAGACACATCCGAAAACCAGATGACCAACCTCATCTCGTTCAGCGGGCTCCTCGTCCTTTTCATGCTGGATTTCCATCACGTCGTATTCCGCGCGCTGGTCGATTCCTACACCGTGATGCCACTGGGCGGCATGCCGGACAGCCAGAAGATGCTGATCACGCTGACCGACACCCTGTCGCAGACCTTCATGCTTATGCTGCGCCTCGCCAGTCCGTTCCTGATCTTCGGCTTGATGTTCAACTTCGCCGTCGGCCTGGTGAACAAGCTCGCTCCCCAGGTGCCGGTCTTCTACATCTCGACCCCGTATCTGCTGCTCGGTGGCCTGATACTGGTTTATTTCACCATTGCTGCCATGGTGATGCAGTTCGGTCAGTATTTTCCGATGATCTTCAACTTCTGAAGAGGACGCCATGGCAACGCAGAAGAAATCCGACAAGCTGAAGCGTCTCGTCGCGGTGCAGCGCCACATGGAGCGCATGGCCGAAAGCGATCTCGGAATTACCGCCCAGCGCATCGAAGAGAACGCCCGCTCGATGGAAAACGTCATGGAGGCGATCGGCTCGCTCGAGCCGCTGCACCGGCTGTTTGCGCAGAATTATGCCGACCGCTTCGACCGCCTCTCCAACACCGACAAACAGTTGCACGGCCTGCAGCAGGTTCAGGAAATGAAGCTGATGCGCGAGCGTGCCAAGGGCGATCGGCTGGAAGAAAACATGAAGGATGCCCGCGATCACGAAGAACGCGAGCGCGACGACGACGCCATCTACGACCTGATCGACATCAAGTTCGCCACACCAGCCTCCAGCAAGCTTCACGAGTGATAGTCGCCTCGAACAAAAATCGAGGATGTCACCGTGGCCATTTCTCCTCCGAGCGATCTGGTGCTGGACGTGATCCGCGCCGCCGATCCGGCGCAAGTCGCCGCCGCCCAGGAACAGTTGAAGATCAACCGCGCCAACTTCATGGCGTCCAGTCTCGCTGAGAAGGGCGCAGGCTTCGGTGCGACCGTCGACATCCTGAACCGCACCACCAATGCAGCCCGCACGGAAGCGACGGCCGAGAAGATCGAAGACACCGGCAAGCCGCCGAAGATCTATCGCGATTTCGAGGCCGTTTATCTGACCAACTTCGTCCAGAGCATGCTGCCGGACGAGAGTGAGGAAGTGTACGGCAAGGGCAATGCCGGCGAGATGTGGAAGAGCATGATGGCCGAACAGCTCGGCTCGACCATTGCTGAGTCAGGCGGCGTTGGCATCGCAGAGCAGATGTATGAGACCGCCCTTCAGCGCGTTCGTGGTGAGGACGCAGACGCCGTGAACGCCTCGACCGACGAGGTTGATCGCGGTCTGGCGATGAGCTGGGTGACAGATCTTGAGCGCCGCACCCTGGGTGCCGGCGCTGACGACAACAACTGATTGTTTTAGGAAGATAGGGCAGAATTTCATGGAAGTTGTTTCGAGCGAATATCGCGTCAAGACGGTGCTGAGCCGCCTGGAGCGCATCATCGACAACGAAAACGAGCGCATCGGCAAGGATCCGGAATTCGACTTCAAGGTCTCCAACGCGCACAAGAGCCGTTGCCTGTACGAATTGACGATGCTGTTCCGTGACACCGATCCGCGCGAGTTCGCCGTCAACTATGTCGAGCAGCTCCATGTTCTCAAGGAAAAGCTCGCCCTCAACGCGCGCCGTGTCGAGGCTCACCTCGCAGCCGTTCGCGCCGTCGCCGATCTCCTGAAGAATGCTGTCCGTGACGCCGATGGTGACGGCACCTATTCTCAGGAACAGTTCCAGTTCAGCGAGTTCTGATGGGCAAGATACTCGGAATCGGCCTTTGGGTCTGCATCGTTACGCTGGGAGCCGTCTACGGCTCGATCTTCCTGGCGACAGCCCCTGCCGGCCCGAGCGAGGAAGAAACCAAGAAGGCCGCCCTGGAGCTGATCCGGGGCGAGCCGATCACCATTCCCGTCATCGGAAATGGTGATGTCACCGGCTATTTCCTGACCCGCATTTCCTTCATGATGGACAAGGAAAAGGTCAAGGGACAGGACTTGCCCACGACCGAGCTGATGACCGACCAGCTCTTCACCCTGCTTGTCGGCAACAAGATGGTCGACATCGGCAACGTCTCCGCCTTCGACGTCAATGACTTCCGTGAGAAGATCAAGGTCGAGATGAATGAGAGACTGGGCGAAGGCATGGTCGATCAGGTGTTGATCGAGCAGCTCGACTATGTCTCGAAGGACGCCGCCCGCAAGGCCGCCGACGGTGGGTCCAAGCCCATGGAGATGACCACGGTCGTCGAAGGCGAGAAGGTCGAAGAAGCTCCAGCCTCGTCTGGCCACTGATCAGGCCTCGGCTTCGTTTTGCCGACATGGTGAACGAAGCCTTGATCAGATCCTGAGAGTTTTAGCACCGTTTTTCACTTGAATTTCAGCGATGGCTGATAGGTTCCGAGCCTCAGATCTTTGGGACCCGCCATGCCAGCTTCTTCATCTTCTGCCCGTAAACAGCCGGTAGAAATTTCTGCGGTCGGCTCCGCCCAGCCTGCTGTTCCTGTGCTGCCCATTCTCGGAATGCCGGTCCGCGATCTCGGCTGGAACGAGGCTTTGGTGCATCTGGAGCAGAAGCTGGTCGCCCGCGACGGTTTCACCCACATTGCCTTCCTGAATGCCAACAACGCCAATGTCATGGTGGGCGACCCGGAATACCGCGCGGTTCTGGAGCGCTCCCTGGTCCTGCCCGACGGCATTGGGGTGGATATCGCTGCGCATTTCCTGCACGGCGGTCGCTTCACGGCCAATCTCAACGGCACTGATTTCGTCCCGGCAGCGCTGACATTCATCTCCAGGCCCCTGCGGGTGGGGCTGCTAGGAGCAACCTCTGGCGTACTGAAGTCCGCGGCGACCAACCTCCGCCGGCAGACGCCGTGGCACGAATTCGTCGAAATCTCCGACGGCTATTTCGACCGGGCCGATCCGGCCCTGATCCTCAAACGCATAGAGACGGCCCGCATCGACCTGCTGCTCGTGGCCATGGGCACGCCCTTGCAGGAAAAATGGGTCGACCGGCACCTGACCAGTGAACATGCCCGCGTTGTGATCAGCGTCGGCGCATTGCTCGATTTCGTCTCCGGGCGGGTGGCGCGTGCGCCGCGCTGGATGCGACGGCTGCGGTCCGAATGGCTCTTCCGCCTCTGGCTTGAGCCCTCGCGTCTCTGGCGGCGCTATGTTCTCGGCATTCCCGTGTTCCTTGCTCATGTGGTGAGCTACCGGCTGCGCCATCAAAACACGCCTACCACCTGAGGCACCCCGCAAATTCCTGCCTTGCAATATGCCGCAATTTGACAGCATAGGACGGTGACAGGCAAATGGTGCCCCTGCGTTGGCGCTAGCTTGCTGCCAGTGGAAGACGGGGATTGAGCACAGTGACGACCACGGTAATCGATGGAAAGGCAGCCGCCGCTTCGGTAATCGAAGCGGTAACCTCAGCGGCAACGACGCTGAAGACCTCCGGCCACCGCAAGCCGGGCCTTGCAGTCGTCATCGTCGGGGATGACCCGGCAAGCCACGCCTATGTCGGCGCAAAAAGCCGGATGGCCAAGCAGTGCGGCTTCAATTCCATCCAGCACACGCTGCCCGAGGATACCTCTCAAGCCGACCTGATGGCGCTGGTTGCCTCGCTCAACGACGATCCTGAAATCGATGGCATTCTCGTCCAGCTGCCGCTGCCCAAGCATCTCGACAGCGAGCCCGTCATCCAGTCGATTTTGCCGGAAAAGGATGTCGACGGCCTGCACATCGTCAATGCCGGCAAGCTGGCGACCGGCGACCTGAAGACCGGACTTTTGTCCTGCACCCCGGCAGGCGCCATGATCCTGGTGCGCCAGATCCACGGCAACGATCTCTCGGGCCTGAATGCCCTGGTCATCGGCCGCTCCAACCTCTTCGGCAAGCCGATGGCGCAACTGCTTCTCAATGCAAATGCCACCGTCACGATCGGCCATTCGCGAAGCCGCGATCTGCCCGAACTCGCCCGTCAGGCCGACATCCTCGTTGCAGCCGTTGGCCGCGCGGAAATGGTCAAGGCTGACTGGTTGAAGCCGGGTGCGACCGTCATCGACGTCGGCATCAACCGCGTGGCGGCACCCGAAAAGGGCGAGGGCAAGTTCAAGCTGGTGGGCGACGTCGCCTTTGCCGAATGCAAGCCCGTCGCCAAGGCCATTTCCCCGGTTCCCGGCGGCGTCGGCCCGATGACCATCGCGATGCTGATGGCCAACACGGTGATCGCCGCTCATCGTAGGGCGGGTGTGGCAGCGCCAAGCTTCTGACGGATTGTGCCGGGCGCCGTGTCTTAGGCCGGCGCAGGTCCCGTCGAGGCCCGCACCACCAGCTCCACCTTCCACAATTCCTGCTCCGGCAAGGCCGGTTCGCTCTGGTTGATCATTGCGATCAGGCGCTCGCCGACCCGTTTTCCTGCAGCCCGCAGCGAGGAGCGGGTCGTCGTCAGCGGCGTCGAGAAGTTCTCCGGCTTCAGCAGCGGCAACTCGTCGTCATGGGCGATCAGCGAGATGTCGGTCCCGAGCTTCAGCCCGAATTCGTTCATCGCCCGGACGGCGCCCAGCGCAAGCACAGTACTGGCACACAGAACCGCGGTCGGACGATCGGGTAAGCCCAGGATCTCCTTCATGCCGCGATAGCCCTGCTCATCGCCCATGAAACTGTGTCGGGTGTGCCGGGGATCGAGCAGGAGCCCTTTTTCAGCGAGCGCCTTCTCTGTTCCAAGTCGACGCCGGTAGGCGAAGTCGAGCTCCGCCTGGCCGTTCAGGAGCGCAATGCGCTTATGCCCGAGCTGCAGCAGGAAGTGTGTCGCATCGTAAAAGGCGCCTTCGTTATCCACGTCGAGGAAGGGGTAATCCAGATCGAGACCGGAGGATCGACCGTGCACGATGAAGGGCAGGGACAAGGATTTCGCCATCGCGATCCGCGGATCCTTCTCACGCACATAGGCGAGATAGTAGCCATCGACACTGCCGCTTGAGACGAGCCAGCGGATCGCCTGTTCCTCTTCTTCAGCCCGGGAAGGCATGATGACGAAATGGAAATCGTGGACGATCGACGCCTCGGCAAGCCCGCTCTGGAATTCGGCGAAGTGCATGTCCGAGCTATGATCGGGAGAAATCGGCATGATCAGCCCGATCGATCCGGCCTTGCCGGTTGCCAGACGCTGTGCCGCCCGGTTCGGACGATAGCCGGTGTCCTTGGCAGCCTGGAGCACGCGTTGGCGTGTCTCCTCGTTGACCTCCGGGTAGCCATTGAGAGCGCGGCTGATTGTCGTCTGCGACAGGCCGAGCATCTGTGACAATTCTTTCAAGTTCACTGCAGGCATTCCTCTCCCTCGCTGGACCGCCGGTTCCCCTCCGCAGACGGCCAAAGCGCTTCGACTATGGCGCAGACGCCGGGGCGGCGACAAGAGAAAAATGCTTTAAATCAATGCAGATGCCGCCGGCCGTGCGAAGCGTTGCGCCAAAATGCGGCAGAACCAGAAAAGCGCTTGACTCAATATGGAACCCAATGGGATGAAATAGGGGCCAAAGCGCTTTGAGGATAATGCGCTGACCAAGGACGTTTGGCCGTCCGATGTGATGGGAGGTTAATCACATGAAGAAGATGTTTTTGATGACCGTGGCAGCCGCTGCGCTCGTGGCCGGCTCTGTCGGCGCGCAGGAGTTGAAGTTCGCGCCGGGTGAGGACGCCAAGTTCAACTGGGCGAGCTTCGAAGAGCTGAAGAAGACCCAGCTTGCTGGCGAACAGATCACGATCTTTGGACCCTGGCTCGGCCCGGACCAGGTGCTCGTGGAAAGCGTTCTGGCCTATTTCGCAGCCGCGACCGGCGCTGATGTTCGCTACACCGGTTCCGACAGCTTCGAACAGCAGGTCGTCGTCGACCTCGAAGCAGGCTCCGCTCCGAATATTGCAATCTTCCCGCAGCCGGGTCTCGCATCCGACATGGCAAAGCGCGGCTTCCTGACCGACCTCGGTGCAGAAAACGCATCCTGGCTGAAGGACAACTATGCGGCTGGTCAGTCCTGGGTTGACCTCGGCACCTATGCCGGCAAGGAAGGCAACAAGGCTTTCTACGGCTTCCCCTTCAAGACCGACCTGAAGTCGCTCGTCTGGTACTCGCCGGAAAACTTTGAAGATGCCGGTTACGAAGTGCCCAAGAGCATGGAAGAGCTGAAGGCTCTGACCGAGAAGATCGTTGCTGACGGCGGGACGCCGTGGTGCATCGGTCTCGGCTCGGGTGCCGCCACCGGTTGGCCGGCCACCGACTGGGTCGAAGACATGATGCTGCGCACGGCATCGCCGGAAGACTACGACAAGTGGGTCTCCAACGAGATGAAGTTCGACGATCCGGTTGTCGTCAACGCCATCAACGAATTCGGCTGGTTCGCCAAGAACGACAAGTTCGTCGTCGGTGGCGCCGGTGCCGTTGCATCCACCGACTTCCGCGACAGCCCGAAGGGCCTCTTCGCATCGCCGCCGCAGTGCTACATGCACCGCCAGGCCTCCTTCATCCCGTCCTTCTTCCCCGAAGGCACGTCGGTCGGTGAAGATGCTGACTTCTTCTACTTCCCCGCCTATGCCGACAAGAACCTCGGCAGCCCGGTTCTCGGTGCCGGTACCACCTTCACCATCACCAAGGACAGCAAGGCTGCCCGCGCCTTCATCGAATTCCTGAAGTCGCCGATCGCCCACGAAATCTGGATGGCACAGAAGGGCTTCCTCACCCCGCACAAGGGCGTGAACCCGGAAGTCTTCACTGACCCGACGGTCCGCAAGATGAACGACATCCTGCTGCAGGCAACCACCTTCCGCTTTGACGGTTCCGACCTGATGCCTGGCGCCGTTGGTGCCGGCAGCTTCTGGACCGGCATGGTCGATTATGTCGGTGGCAAGTCTGCAGAAGATGTTGCAAAGTCGATCCAGACGTCCTGGGACGGCATCAAGTAAGCTGCCGTAGAGCAGAGCTGCCTCACGAGCGTCCGGGCCATTGGGTTCGGGCGCTCGCACAAAATAATCAGAAGGCATGCGGAGGGGGAGACCATCATGAATCCAGCGTTGCAGGCTCTGATCACGATCGTCATCGGTGTCGGTGGTTGTATCGGCTATTTTTATCTGTCGAACATGTTCATCGACAGGGTTCTCTTTCCCGCCAAGGGAGAGCATGCCGGGCGCAACATCAACCGCGCCAATATGGTTCGGCCCTGGCTGTTCCTGTTTCCCGCAATCTTCGCTCTTGGCATGTATCTGGCCTATCCGGTGGTGGCCACGCTCTGGCTTTCGGTGACCGATCGCAGCGCTGGTGGCGCATTTGTCGGCCTCGACAATTACCAGAGGATGGTCGGCGAACCGAAGTTCTGGGAAGCGATCAGCAACAACCTGCTGTGGCTGACCGTCGTTCCGGCCGTGTCGACTGCTTTCGGTCTGCTCGCCGCACAGCTCACCGACCGGATCTCCTGGGGCAACATCGCCAAATCGCTGATCTTCATGCCGATGGCGATTTCCTTCGTCGGTGCCTCCGTCATTTTCAAGCTGGTCTATGACACGCGCCCGGCAGGCGAGGAGCAGATTGGCATCCTGAATGCCCTGTGGCTCTCCTTCGATGGCGGAATGGGCACCGTCCTCGTTCTGCGCGTGCTTCCCGCACTGCTGCTGGTCGCCTTCATCGCCTTTGTCGCCTACGGCATCTACCAGCTGCTGCGCCCGCTCGCCGGCGGTATCGGCTATCGTGGCGGTAGCTCGAAGTTCGGCGTGGTTATCCGCGCGGCCGTCACGCTTGCCGGGGTCTGGCTCGCCTACCGCGCCGTCATATCGATCTATTCCGTGCTCACCTTTGCCTATCCCTATGGTGAACCGCAGACCTGGCTGACGGTGCCCTTCTGGAACAACTTCTTCCTGATGGTGGTGCTGATCTGGATCCAGACCGGCTTCGCCATGGTCATTCTCTCGGCTGCCCTGCGTGGCATCCCCGAGGAAACCATCGAAGCTGCAGTTATCGACGGAGCCAACGATTTCGAGATCTTCTTCAAGATCAAGATCCCGCAGATCATGGGAACCGTCGTCGTCGTCTGGACGACGATCACGCTCGTCGTGCTCAAGGTCTTCGACATCGTCTTTGCGATGACCAACGGCCAGTGGGAGACCCAGGTCCTCGCCAACTACATGTTCGACAAGCTGTTCCGCGCCAATGACTGGGGCGTCGGCTCGGCCAGCGCCATGGTCATCATGCTGCTCGTGCTGCCGATCCTGGTCTGGAACGTCTACAACGCTCGAAAAGAAATGCGCTGAGGGGAGGCGGGACCATGGCAAAGATCGCAGGCAAGAAATCCGGTCTCGTCTGGACCGTCCATATCTCGGTAGCGGCACTGGTCATCCTGTGGCTGCTCCCGACCACTGGCCTCTTCATCTCGTCCTTCCGGACAGCGGATCAGATATCGACCAGCGGCTGGTGGAGCTCGCTGTTCTCGCAGGAGCAGAACCTCGTCTTGAGAACGGCGGCACCGTCGACCCAGCGCCAGGAGGGAAATCTCTGGGTCATCGAAGGCAATGTGCTGAGCGAAGGCGGAGCCACCGCCGAGGCTGAGATTTCAGCCTGGGGCACGTCCTCGCGCGCCATCAGCGAATACGAACCCGGCGCGACCGCTACCCTCGGCGACAGCGGCCGCGTGACGGTGCAGGCGAACGGCGACTACCGCCTGGAAAGTGATGTCGAACTCACCGGCAACCGTGGCGATCGTATCTTCGTGACGGCCGAGCTGCCTCCGAAATTCACTCTCGACAACTATCAGACGGTGCTTTTCTCAGGCTCAACTACGGACTCGATGGCCAAGGCCTTCTTCAATACGCTGACCGTCACCATTCCGGCGACCATCATCCCGATCGTCATCGCCGCCTTCGCCGCTTATGCGCTGGCCTGGATGGAGTTTCCGGGACGTGCATTGCTGATCGCAGCCGTCGTCGCACTTCTCGTTGTGCCGCTGCAGCTCGCGCTCATCCCGCTTCTGCGCCTCCATCTCTCGATCGGCATCGGCAAGGGCTATCTCGGCGTCTGGCTCGCCCATACCGGCTTCGGCCTGCCGCTCGCAATCTACCTGCTGCGCAATTACATGGTCGGGCTTCCGCGCGACATTATCGAATGCGCCAAGGTGGACGGTGCGACCGACTTCCAGATCTTCACGCGCATCATCCTGCCGCTCTCCTTCCCGGCGCTAGCGTCCTTCGCCATCTTCCAGTTCCTCTGGACCTGGAACGACCTGCTCGTCGCCAAGGTCTTCCTGATCGATGCGACCGGCGACACCACGGTTATGACCAACCAGATCGTCGAACTGCTGGGAACCCGCGGCGGCAACTGGGAAATTCTGGCGACGGCAGCCTTCGTGTCGATCGCCGTGCCGCTCCTCGTCTTCTTCTTCATGCAACGCTATCTCGTGCGTGGCCTCCTTGCCGGTTCGGTCAAGGGTGGCTGACGCCGGGACGAAAGACCAAGCCAACAGGAATGTCTAAATGAGTGCAGTTTCAAATCCCGTCATGACGCCCGACAAGGACTGGTGGCGCGGCGCGGTGATCTATCAGATCTACCCGCGCTCCTACCAGGATTCCAACGGCGACGGCATTGGTGACCTGAAAGGCATCACGGCCCGTTTGACGCATATCGCCGAGCTCGGCGCAGACGCGATCTGGATCTCGCCCTTCTTCGCCTCGCCGATGAAGGACTTCGGCTACGACGTCTCGAACTATGTCGACGTCGACCCGATGTTCGGCTCGCTCACCGATTTCGACGGCCTGATCGCCGAAGCCCATCGCCTCGGCATTCGGGTCATGATCGACCTCGTCATGTCTCATTCGTCGGATCAGCATCCCTGGTTCGTGGAAAGCCGGTCCAGCCGGGTCAATCCCAAGGCCGATTGGTATGTCTGGTCCGATCCGAAGCCGGATGGCTCGCCGCCGAACAACTGGCTCTCGATCTTCGGTGGTTCTGCCTGGCAGTGGGACCCGACCCGCATGCAGTACTACCTGCACAACTTCCTGACCTCGCAGCCCGACATGAACCTGCACAATCCGGAAGTGCAGGATGCACTCTTGGCCGCCACCCGCTTCTGGCTGGATCGCGGCGTCGATGGTTTCCGTCTCGACACTATCAACTTCTATTTCCACGACAAGGAACTAAGAGACAACCCGGCTCTGGCGCCCGAGCGCCGCAATGCCTCGACGGCGCCCGCGGTCAATCCCTACAATTTCCAGGAACACATCTACGACAAGAACCGCCCTGAGAATATCGCCTTCCTCAAGCGCTTCCGCGCGCTTCTGGACGAATATCCGGCGATTGCGGCGGTCGGAGAAGTCGGCGACAGCCAGCGTGGTCTCGAGATCGTCGGCGAATACACCTCCGGCAACGACAAGATGCAGATGTGCTACGCCTTCGAATTCCTGGCGCCGGAACCGCTGACCCCGTCTGTCGTCCAGAATACGCAGAATGCCTTCGCGGCCGCAGCCCCCGAAGGCTGGGCCTGCTGGGCCTTCTCCAACCATGACGTGGTGCGCCATGTCAGCCGTTGGGGCGCGACCGTCCTCGACCGCGATGCCTATGCCAAGATGACGTCTGCCCTGCTGCTCACCCAGCGCGGCTCGGTCTGCATCTATCAGGGCGAAGAACTCGGCCTCACCGAAGCCGAAATCGCTTTCGAGGACCTGCAGGACCCCTATGGCATTCAGTTCTGGCCGGAATTCAAGGGCCGCGACGGCTGCCGCACGCCGATGGTCTGGGATGATCATGCCGTTCAGGCCGGTTTCTCGACGGCGCAGAAGACCTGGCTGCCGATCCCGGTGGAGCATGTGCTTCGCTCGGTCAACACGCAGGTCGGTAAGCCGGAATCCGTGCTGGAGCATTATCGCCGCTTCCTGGCCTTCCGCCGCCAGTACCCGGCGTTTGCCAAGGGCGACATCACCTTCCATGAGGCGGGCGAAGACACGCTCGTCTACACCCGCGCCTTCGGCAACGAGAAGCTGCTCTGCATGTTCAATATGGGCGCGGATCCGGCCTCGCTCGCCATGCCGGCAGGCAACTGGGTCGAGCTGGAAGGCCATGGGTTTGTCAGTAACGTCAACGATAACAAGGTAGAATTGCCGGCTTGGGGCGCCTATTTCGCGCGTCACGCCTGACAGGGGAGGATAGCATGACGGGTCTGGTTCTCAAGGACATCCGCAAGGCATACGGGCAGGTCAAGGTCCTGCACGGTATCGATCTGGAGATCAAGGAAGGCGAGTTCGTGGTCTTCGTCGGCCCGTCGGGCTGCGGCAAGTCCACACTGCTGCGCATGATCGCGGGCCTTGAGGACATCACCGGCGGTGAGCTCTACATCGACGGCCAGCTCGTCAACGACGTTCCCCCGTCCAAGCGTGGCATCGCCATGGTGTTCCAGTCCTATGCGCTCTATCCGCATATGACGGTCTACGACAACATGGCCTTCGGCATGCGCATTGCGGGCGAAAGCAAGGAAGAGATCGACCGCCGCGTCCGTTCGGCTGCCAATATCCTGCAGCTTGGCCCCTATCTCGACCGCCTTCCCAAGGCGCTGTCCGGTGGCCAGCGTCAGCGTGTTGCGATCGGCCGCGCGATCTGCCGCAACCCGAAGGTCTTCCTCTTTGACGAGCCGCTGTCCAACCTTGATGCAGCCCTTCGCGTTGCGACCCGTATCGAGATCTCGAAGCTGAACGAAAGCATGCCCGATACGACGATGATCTACGTCACCCACGACCAGGTCGAGGCGATGACGCTGGCAGACCGTATCGTCGTGCTCTCGGCCGGCAAGATCGAACAGGTGGGCCCGCCGCTCGAACTCTACGAGCGTCCGGCGAACCTGTTCGTCGCCCGCTTCATTGGCTCGCCAGCCATGAATATCATGCCGGTGACCGTGGTCGGCACAGGGGATGCAACACGGATCAAGCTGAAGGACAGCTCGGAAGTGACGGTCGATGTAGCAACGTCTGCGTCTGACCAGGGCAAGGTCGCAAGCTTTGGCGTGCGCCCGGAAGATCTGGCGATCGCGACCGGCGACGAGTTCCTCTTCGAGGGCGTCGTCGATATCGTTGAGGCGCTCGGCGAAGTCACGCTGCTGTATGTGAACGGTCCGGTCGAGGAAGAGCCGGTCGTGGTCAAGCTGCCTGGTATCGTGGACGTGAAGAAGGGCCAGACACTGCGCTTCTCCGCAGACAAGACCAAGCTGCATCTCTTCGACGCCGACGGCCAGACCTACCGCCGCTGAACGTTTCACCATTACCTTGCTTAAGGCCCTGTTATCCTTACCGATGACAGGGCTTTTTTGCTGTCAGGAATGACCCCTCCGCCAACACCGACTGTTAAACAGTGGCTGGTAGCTTTTTGCCCATAACAACTGACAAAAGACGAGGGCATGAAACGATGAGAACGGCAGGTGGCGGATCTCATTTCCTGAAAAAGGAGGAATCCTTCATGTACGACCGGGAAAACCGGTATCGCATGGAGGATACGATGAATGCCGGGCGCCTCGAATACACTGAGAACGGCATGACCCACATGGCAGCGCGCCGTTGCGACGTGCTGCGCATCTCGCTGAGCGGCGCCGTGATCAGCCTGATCACGCAGGTCAACTTGCCCAAGCAGTTCTATCTCGACATCCCGGACGCCCGCATCAACAAGGTCGGCGCCATCCTGATGAAGAGTTTTGCCAACAACACCGCCGAGATCCGCTTCCTGCGCCTGCTGACGCAGAAGGAGCTCGACCGCATCTTCGTCTTCTCGACCCACCCGGCGCACAAGGACCGCGTGCTCGACGTCCGCAGCTGGTAACAAGCGAGCGCGAAAGTTTTCGGCTGGGCCGGTGCAGCGAAAGCTGCATCGGCCTTCAGCTTTTCTGACTGGACATCACCGAGCGGAGCCTCGATCTTCCTCAAACAGCAAAGGGAGAGCATGCATGTCCAGTGAAAAGGTTGCCATCGTCACGGCAGGGGGAAGCGGTATGGGGGCGGCCGCCGCAAGGCGTCTCGCCGCAGATGGCTTCAAGGTCGCCATCCTGTCGTCCTCCGGCAAGGGTGAGGCGCTTGCCGCCGAGCTTGGAGGCTTCGGCATCACCGGTTCGAACCAGTCTCCGGACGATCTCGCGCGCCTCGTCGAGGGCACCATGGAGCGTTATGGCCGCATCGACGTTCTGGTCAACAGTGCTGGCCATGGGCCTCGCGCCCAGATCCTCGAGATCACAGACGAGCAGTGGGCGAAGGGCATGGATGTTTACCTGCTCAACGTCATCCGCCCGACCCGCCTCGTCACCCCGATCATGCAGGCGCAGAAGTCAGGCACCATCATCAACATCTCCACCGCCTGGGCTTTCGAGCCCTCCTCGATGTTCCCGACATCTGCGGTCTTCCGCGCAGGCCTAGCCTCCTTCACCAAGATCTTCGCCGATACCTATGCGGCTGAAAACATCCGGATGAACAACGTGCTCCCCGGCTGGATCGACAGCCTGCCCGCCACCGAGGAGCGTCGCGATGGTGTGCCGATGAAACGCTACGGGACAAGCGAGGAAATCGCTGCCACCATTGCCTTCCTGGCATCCGATGGCGCGGCCTACATTACCGGCCAGAACCTCAAGGTCGACGGCGGACTAACCCGTCACGTTTGAGACTGTTTCGAACGCCACGCCCGGAATGTGACAAGAAACCTCCGGGCGTAAACCTCTTGGTTACCAAACTTCTTCATTCTTTAGGACAGTCGACAGGACGACCTCGCGGTTGCCTGTCCCAGTAAAGTCGGTTTCCGCTGTTAGGCGGTCGGCTCTCCAGAGTTTTGGTAAGCGAGTTCAAGTATCATGGCGTCCTCGACCCTGAAGGTCACCGGTGGCGATCGTGCCGCCGTTCAAAAGACGAAGTCGCGCAGGAAGGCGCGCGGCTCCAGCCTGCCGACGGTCTTGGGCATCTCACTCGCCTGCCTCTTCTGGGGCACCGCGAGCCTCGCCGTCTTCAAGGGCCTCTCTTCCTCCACCATCCAGGCACCGGCGATTGCAGGTCACAGCCTGCCGAAGCCGGATCTTGCTCTCGTCAAGCCGGTCCCATCACAGGCGACGCCGGTAAAAGCCGCGAACCTTGCGGCTCTCGAAGAGATGCACAATCGCTTCGCCGAGGCGATGGCTGCCACCGACCATCTCGGTCTTCTCATGCTCCCGGCCGCAATGCGGCTTGCGGAAGTCGATAAGTCGGACCGGCTCCTCCTCGCCCGCGTCGAAAGCGTGACCGGCTCCCAGGCACTTGCCGTTCTACGCGACGCCCTTCTGCAGGCAGAGGCAGGCCGCCAGCAGGCGGCCCTCGCAACGGCAGCCGGTGAGCGCCGTAGCGGCCTTGATGACATCGATCCGGTCGTCACCGCCTCGATCCCGAGCGATACGACAGCGGCCACCCCCGTCGCGCTCGGCTATGCCGCCGTGCCTTCTGCGCCTGAGATGATGGCGGCCGCAGATCCGCGTGAAGAGCCCTTCCAGGAACTCTTGTCCGAGCCCGCAGCCGAAGATCACGGTGCGCTTCCGGATGATGGCCCGCTTCCCGGCGCCAAGCCGCAGGCGAAGCCCCGTGTCGAGCGCGTGCCGGCGCCAGAGGCCCCGGCTGTTGCCACGGCGCCGGAGAAGCCGAAGAAAAAGACACTGATGGACATGTTGGCCTATGCCAAGCCCGACAATCCGGTCACCACGGATGACGGGGCAGGAGGCATCTTCCAGCGCAAGAACAGCCTCCCCGGTCCCGGAAGCCGCATCGCCGTCTATGTTATCGAGGATTCTGTCGTGCATATGCCGAACGGCGAGAAGCTGAAGGCGCATTCCGGGCGTGGCCATATGCGCGACAATCCGAAGTTCGTGCATGTGAAGAACTACGGCCCGACCCCGCCCAACGTCTACAAGCTGCGCATGCGCGAAGCCCGCTTCCACGGTATCGAGGCGATCCGCATGAACCCGGTCGGTGACGCCAAGATGTACAATCGCGATGGCTTCCTGACCCACACCTATCTGCTCCGCCGCCGCGGCGACAGTTCGGGCTGCGTCGTCTTCGAAGACTACAATCGCTTCCTGAACGCTTACAAGCGCGGGAACGTGCACACTCTGATCGTGGTCCCGAGCATGCGGGATCTACCGAAATACATGGCGATGCTCTGACGAAAAGGCCTCCGCGACAGTGTCACGGAGGCCTTCTTGTTTTCAGCTCAGTTTCTCCAGGCTCCGCATCGCGGGGCCTGTTCGACTTACATCGCCGGGATCACGGTGATCGACTTGAGCGCGGCAGGGGCGCCGGTGATGTCGCCGGCCTTCGTGGCTGCACCCGTCTCCAGGTTCACCGTGTAGAGGGCGCTGTCCGCGACCAGCCAAGCAGTGTTCTTGCCGTCAGCGCCCGCTTCGATGTCGAAGGCGTAGGACGTCGGGCTGCCTTCGATGCCGAGCTTGCCGATCGCCTTCAGCGTGCCGTCATTCGGCTTGGTCTGCTGGATGAGCGCACCGATCGTCGCGTCGATGTTGTACATCGCCGTCTTTTCCGGCTTGCCGACCGAGTTGGTATAGGCGGCCGCGACAGTGTTCGGGGTCTCGCCCTTGTGCATGTCGCCCTCTTCGAAGGCAAGGCTGCCGTCGACGGTCACGGCACCGGTGTCGGGATGGACGCGGTGATTGGTCGTGCCGGTCATGTAGCGCAGGCGGTCAGCGGCCGGATTGAAGTTCACGACGACAGGCGCGTCACCGATGGTCAGCGGCTTGTCCATCTTGGCGAGTTCGGTCGCAGCGCCTGTTGCCGGATCGATGGTCACGATCACATTGTCTGCCGTCACGCCGACGATGGTCTGGTTTGCCGGGCGGTAGTCAATGCCGACGAGACGGTCAACGCCGGTGACATCCATCGACTTGGAGACTTCAGGCTTGGCTGTGTCGAACATGACAAGGGTCTTGTCACCGGCGAGACCGACGACCTGGGCGGCCTGCGCTCCGAAGGCCGTAAGGGCGGTGGCGGCGGCAAGGCTGAGGATACGGATGCTGGTCATGAAAACTCTCCCATTTGAATGGCGGTGGCACCGGTCTGGTGCCTCCTGATCCCTAGACACACGGCAGCTGCGGTTTGGATGCAGAGCCCGGAAGATTTTTTTCTGCTGCATCCAGAAAGGCGCTTCCGGTGTCTTGTTGGTGAAGGAGAAAAGCGATGGATGTGACGATGACAGCTAGCGGCTCCTCCATTGGTGCGCGCGGGGCAGGTTGCCAAATCAGGCCTGCGAGCTACTTTCCGCACAGGACCTTGGAAGGAAGCTGGATGGGGAATGAGCAAGACGAGCTCGGCGCGGCGCTGAAAGCCTGTGCCGCGGGTGATCGCAAGGGATTGGCCGTCATCTACCAAAGCGAGGCGCCGCGCATGGTGACAGTCGCCGAGCGCATCCTGCGCCGCCACGACCTGGCAGAGGAAATCGTCCAGGAAGCTTTCCTGCAGATCTGGAACAAGGCCTGGCAGTATGATCCCTCCAGGGGCTCCGCGCGCGGCTGGATATTCTCGATCGTGCGCTCGCGCTCGCTCAATGCTCTTCGAGACGGTGGCCGTGAAGATCTGGCCGAAACCGACAGCCTCGAGCGCCTTCAGGATGAGGGTGCCGACGCGCTCTATCACGATCTTTTCGATCAGCTGGATACCGCAAGCCGTCTGCGCACTTGCCTCGGACGATTGGACGGTCTGCGCCGCAAGACGGTGATCATGGCCTATGTCTCCGGCTACAGCCACGGCGAGATTGCCGGTCGGCTGAAACTGCCGCTCGGAACCGCGAAGGCCTGGATCCGGCGTTCACTCTCGGCCTTGAGGGAGTGCATGGCATGAGCACCTGGTACACGCTTGCCGAACGCGCGGACGCCTATGTCCTTGGCCTCGTGGATGAGGCGGAGCGAAAAGCGATCGACGCGGAAATGGAAACGGATGAAAACCTCGCCCGCGCCGTCGGTGAGGCGCGCGACCGTTTTCTCGAACTCGACCTTGTCGGCCCGACAGCAACAGTGTCAGCCGATCTTTGGACCCGGATAGAGGCGCAGCTCGGACCGCAGCAGCGCCCGGGTCTGAAGTCGGCCCCACCATCCGCCGTCAACGACAACCGCCTTGCCTGGTGGCGCGGTGTCGGCATGTCGGCGGCGGCAGCCTCCCTGCTGCTCGTCGGCGCCTTGTCCTATACGCTCGTGACACGCTCCGAGCCCCAGGTCATCGCGATCCTGATGGATGCCGCAGGCGAGCCCGTCGTGATGATCGAGGATTTCGGCAACGACACCGCGAAGGTGACGCCGCTCTCCGATGTATCGGTGGCGGCAGATCAGTCCCTTCAGCTCTGGACCTTGCCCTCGAAGGATACCGGCCCCGTCTCGCTCGGCGTTCTCGATGGCTGGCGCACCGCAACGGTCGATGGCCCCGACCTGCCAGGCCCGCTGGAAGAGCAGCTTTACGAGATCACCGTGGAGCCGCTGGGTGGATCGCCGACGGGCAAACCGACCGGTCCAATCCTCGGCAAGGGATTTGCCAAGGCGCCGAGGCCTTGAATGGACGTCGCGCCCGCCGAAGCGGGCGCGACCGGTTATCGGCTTAGAACTCCTGCCAGTCGTCCTGCTTCAGCGCGGCATTGCCATGCGTCGGTGCTGGACGTCCGGCTGCACGACGAGGTGCAGCGGTCGCGGCTGATGGAGTCGCTGGAGCATGGGCTCTGGCTGCACCGTGGGATGCCACTGCAGGCGCCTGCTGTCCGGCATAATGTTTGCCGAGCGTGAACCGGGAGATGAACTGACGCAGTCGCTGGGTCTCCGTCGCCAGCGTCGCGCTCGCAGCGTTGGATTCCTCGACCATCGCGGCGTTCTGCTGGGTCACCTGATCCATCTGATTGACGGCCGAGTTGACCTCGGAAAGGCCGGTCGCCTGTTCGCGGGCCGAGCTCGCGATCGCCTGCATGTGATCGTTGACCGCGATGATATTGTCCTGGATCGTCTTCAGCGCCTCGCCGGTCTCGCTGACCAGCTTCACGCCGTTCTTGACCTCCTCCGACGAGTTGCGGATGAGTTCCTTGATCTCCTTTGCCGCTTGCGCCGAACGTTGTGCGAGTTCACGCACCTCCTGCGCCACGACCGCAAAACCCTTGCCGGCTTCACCGGCACGTGCGGCTTCGACGCCTGCATTCAGCGCGAGCAGGTTGGTCTGGAATGCAATTTCGTCGATCACGCCGATGATGTTCGAGATCTGATTGGACGATTGCTCGATGCGAGCCATCGCGCCCACGGCTTCGGCCACGATCTGGCCGGAGCGGGTGGCGCTGGTGTCGGCTGCCTGGGTGGCGTGACGGGCTTCCTCGGCACGCTTTGACGCGTTGTTGACGTTGACGGTAATCTGGTCGAGGGCGGCTGCCGTCTCTTCCAGTGATGCCGCCTGCTGTTCGGTCCGCTTCGACAGGTCCTCGGCGCTGGAGCTGATCTCACGGCTGCCGCTGTCGATCTGGTCGGTCGACTTTGCAACGGCACCCAGCGTGGTCGCCAGCTGCATCACGGCTTCGTTCAGATTGGTCCGTAGGGGTTCGAAGTCAGGCGCGAACGGCTTGTCGAGTGCGAAGCTGACGTCACCATGGGCCATGCGTCCCAGTGCATCGCCGATGGTGTCGACCGCATGAACGCGTTCAGTCACATCGGTTGCGAACTTCACCACCTTGGTCACGCGGCCACGATCGTCGATGATCGGGTTGTACGAGGCGTTGATGACGACCTTCTTCCCGCCCTTGCCATAGCGTGTGAACTCGGCCGCCTGAAACTTTCCGGCCCGCAGATTTTTCCAGAATTCCGCGTAGTCCGGCGACCGGACAAATTCGGGATCGACGAACAGGCTGTGATGCTTGCTCTTGATCTCGTCCATCCGATAGCCAAGCGCGTCCAGGAAATTCTGGTTGGCTGAGACGACCTCGCCTTCCGGCGTGAATTCGATAATCGCCTGAACGCGGCTGATCGCCTCCATCTGGTTCTGGAAATCGAGGTTCTGCAGCCGCTCCTTGGCATTCGCCCATTCGACGACGAAACCGGTGGTCTTGGCGCCATTCTTCAGCGGCGTCACGATCAGGTCAAAGGCGCGGTGCCCAACCCAGATGGTTGCCTTATGCTGGTTCTTCAGGCTCGACAGCATATTGCGCTGATGGTTTGGGTCCTTGTGGAAGATGTCGATATTGCTGCCGATCAGCTTGTCGAAGTCGAAGCGCGGCAGTTCCTTCTTCAGGTCGCTCTCCGCTTCCTTCAGAAGCGCCTTGGTGGCGGTGTTCATGTAGCGGATGTTGAGCTTTTCGTCGGCGATCATGATGTTCGCGGTGATGACTTCAAGCGATTCGAGTTGCGAGCGGGTGTTGCTGGACATTCCAAACATATTGCCTTGGTCCTTTGGCCAATTTCCTGCTTCAGAAACCGGACCGCGCATTCAAAAGGTAGACAAAGGGCGAGGATGCTGGTGCAGGATCGTCTGTTTGTACAACTTGTTGATATCGCGTGTGTTTCTTCAATAAAATATACAAAATTAGAAGTGTCGAATGTGTTAATGTGGCGCGTATCGGCACGCCTCTACACGAAATTGGTGCAAAAAAGCTCATACAGAAAAGGCCGCGATCGCTCGCGGCCTTTGAAGTTATTCTTGTGAACTGAGACGCTTAGAACAGGACGCTGGCACCCTGGTCGGCCGGACCTGCAATGCGCCGGAAGCTGGCGAACAATTCGCGTCCCATGCCGAACTCGTTATCGTCGAGATTGATCGTCGCGAGTGGCCGTGCATTGAACTCGGCTGCGTCGACCAGAACTTCCAGCGTGCCTGCGACGGCATCCAGCCGCACCATGTCGCCATCCTTGATCTTGGCAATCGCGCCGCCATCAACCGCTTCCGGTGTCAGGTGGATCGCTGCCGGGATCTTGCCCGATGCGCCGGACATGCGCCCGTCTGTGACGAGAGCCACCTTGAAACCGCGGTCCTGCAGCACGCCGAGCGGCGGCGTCAGGCGATGCAGTTCCGGCATGCCGTTGGCCTTCGGACCCTGGAAGCGCACGACGGCAACGAAGTCCTTCTCCAGCTTGCCGGCCTTGAAGGCATCCTGCAGCGCCTGCTGGTCGTTGAAGACGATTGCGGGGGCCTCGATGACATGGCGCTCCGGCTTGACGGCGGAGATCTTGATGACTGCCTTGCCGAGATTGCCGGTCAGCATCTTCAACCCACCATTCGCCTGGAACGGCTTGTCGATCGTGGTCAGAACCTTCGGATCGGCACTCTCTTCGGCGGACGGCGCGCGATACACGGTCCCGTCTTCGGCAAGCTTGGGATCGATCGTGTAGGCGGCGAGACCCTGGCCGTAAACGGTGCGCACATCGTCATGCACGTAACCGGCCTTGAGCAGCTGCTTGATGAGGAAGCCCATGCCGCCGGCGGCATGGAAATGGTTCACGTCGGCAAGCCCGTTCGGATAGACGCGGGCAAGCAGCGGCACGATGTCGGAGAGTTCCGAAATGTCCTGCCAGGTCAGCTGGATGCCGCCGGCACGGGCCATGGCAATGAGGTGGATCGTGTGGTTGGTCGAGCCGCCGGTTGCATGCAGACCGACCACACCATTGACGATCGAGCGTTCGTCGATCATCTCACCGGCGGGTGTGAACTCGTTGCCGAGCGCGGTGATGGCGAGCGCCCGCTTGGTTGCTTCCTTGGTCAGAGCGTCACGCAGCGGCGTGCCCGGGTTGATGAAGGAGGCGCCGGGCAGGTGGAAGCCCATGATCTCCATCAGCATCTGGTTGGAATTGGCTGTGCCGTAGAAGGTGCAGGTGCCCGGGCCATGATAGGACTTGGATTCGGCTTCGAGCAGTTCGGCGCGGCCGACCTTGCCCTCGGCATAGAGCTGGCGGATGCGCGACTTCTCATCGTTCGGCAGGCCCGAGGTCATCGGTCCGGCCGGAATGAAGACGGCGGGCAGGTGGCCAAAGGTAAGGGCAGCGATCATCAGCCCCGGTACGATCTTGTCGCAGACGCCGAGATAGACGGAGCTGTCGAACATGTTGTGCGACAGGCCGATGGCTGCCGACATGGCAATTGCATCGCGCGAGAAGAGCGAGAGCTCCATGCCCGGCTGGCCCTGGGTCACGCCATCGCACATCGCGGGAACACCGCCCGCTACCTGGGCGACGCCACCGACTTCGGACGCCGCCTGGCGGATCATCGCCGGATAGGTCTCGAAAGGCTGGTGCGCCGAGAGCATGTCGTTATAGGCAGTGATGATGCCGAGGTTCGGCACCACGTCGCCGGCCAATGCTTCCTTGTCCCTGGGCGAACAGACCGCAAAGCCATGGGCAAGGTTGCCGCACGACAGCGTCGAGCGGTGCACGCCCTTGGAAATGGCACGGCGTGTGCGGTCCAGATAGACTTCGCGGGTCGGCTTCGATCGCTCGACGATCCGCTTGGTGATGGCTTCGATGCGGCTGTCTGCACTCATGAGATATGGCTCCTCGTCTGGCGCGGGCGCTGAGGCGCACATCGCGCAAAGGCCTCCTCGGCCGTGAAACTCGTCTTATGCGCATCACCTGCCGAAAGCTCCGGCAGGCGAGGGCTCTCCCTCAGGGCGCCCAGTAGATGTCGGTTGCGGTCTGGGCCCGTTCAAGAACGGCCCGGATCGGCATCTCTGCCTCGTCCGTGCCGGCAAGCGCCTTCTCCAGCACGGCCTTCTTTTCGGCACCCTCGATGTGAACCACGAGAAGGCCGGCATCGTGAAGTGCCGAGAAGGAGAGGGTGAGGCGAGCCTCGCCCGCCCCGGGCGCTTCCATGGTCATGACGCGGCGCGGCAGCGAAAGATCAAGCGCTGCGTCCAGATGATCGCCGCCGGGGAAGAAGGAGGCCGTATGCCCATCCGTCCCCATGCCGAGGATCGCCACGTCGAAGGCTTGGCTCATGCCAGGCACGATCCCGGATGCCGTTTTCGCGGCCTCCTCGATCGTCGCCTCCGGGCGGTAGAGCGGCACGAATTCGGCTGCCGCCGCGTCATTCTTCAGAAGATGCGTCTTCACCAGAAGATGGTTCGAACGCGGATTGTCTTCGGGCACGAAACGTTCGTCGACCAGCGTAACCTTCACCTTGGCCCAGTCGAGGGCCCGTGTCGACAGAGCCTCGAAGAAAGCCTTGGGCGTCGAGCCGCCGGAGACGGCAAGCGTCGCTTCGCCGCTCTTTGCGATCGCTGCGGACAAGGCCGAAGCGACCGCGTCAGCGAGGCCCGCTGCAAGAGCAGCTCCGCTTTCGAATGTCTTCATCTGATGCGCCATAGATCCCGGCCTCAGTCGTTTTCATGCCAGGTGCGGCCGTCACGCTCGATAAGCGCGATAGCCTGGCTCGGACCCCAGGTGCCGGACGTATAGCCCTGCGCCCTCTGGCCAATCTCTTCCCAGGCTTTCAGGATCGGGTCGCACCAGTTCCACGCCGCCTCGACTTCGTCGCGACGCATGAACAACGTCTGGTTCGAGCGGATGACGTCCATCAGCAGGCGTTCATAGGCATCCGGATTGCGCACGTCGAAGGCCTGGGCAAAGCTCATGTCGAGCGACACATGGCGCAGGCGCATGCCGCCCGGACCCGGATCCTTGATCATCAGCCACTGCTTGACGCCTTCGTCCGGCTGCAGGCGGATGACGAGCTTGTTGGCCTCGATGCGGCCGGCAGCATCGCCGAAGATCGAATGCGGGATCGGCTTGAAGGCGATGACGATTTCCGACATGCGGGTCGCCAGACGCTTGCCTGTGCGCAGGTAGAAGGGAACGCCGGCCCAGCGCCAGTTGTTGATCTCGGCCTTGATCGCCACGAAGGTTTCCGTGTCGGATGCCGAACCCAGCTCTTCCTGATAGCCGTTGACGGCACCGCCAGCAGAGGCGCCGGCGCGATACTGTCCGCGCACCGTGAGCTTCTCGACATTGGCCTCGGTGATCGGCTTCAGCGAGCGCAGCACCTTGAGCTTCTCGTCGCGAACGCCCTCGGCATCCATCGAGAATGGCGCTTCCATGGCGACGAGGCAGAGCAGCTGCAGGATATGGTTCTGCACCATGTCACGCAGCGCACCGGCCTTGTCGTAATAGGTGACGCGACCTTCGAGACCGACGGATTCAGCGACCGTGATCTGCACATGGTCGATATGGGCGGAATTCCACAGCGGCTCGTAAAGTGCATTGGCAAAGCGCAGCGCCATCAGGTTCTGCACTGTCTCCTTGCCGAGATAGTGGTCGATGCGGAAGATCTGCTCTTCCTTGAAGACCTTGCCGATCGTGTCGTTGAGGATCTGAGCCGAGGCCAGATCCCGGCCGATCGGCTTCTCGACGACGATGCGGGTCGACTTGGTGATCAGCTTGTGATCACGGATCTTGTCGGCGATGTCGCCGAAGATCGACGGCGAAACGGCGAGATAAAACGCCCGAACGATGTCCTTGCCCTGATCGAGCAGCTTCTTCAGGTCTTCCCAGCCCTGATCCGACTTGGCGTCGACGGGAATATAATAGATGCGCTCGAGGAACTTCGCGACTTCCGCCTCGTCAAGCTCCTCGGCCTTCAGGTGCTCGTGCAGGGCGTCAAGCGTGAACTTGCGGTATTCCTCATGCGTCATCGCCGTGCGCGATGCGCCGATGATACGGGTCGGTTCCGTCAACTGACCCGCGAGCTGGCGATGGAACAGGGCCGGCAGAAGCTTCCGCTCGGCCAAGTCGCCGGTGCCGCCGAAGACGACATAGTCAAAGGGTTCAACGGGGATGATCTGGCTGCTCATGCGGCATCTCTCGTTCGGCAATCTGGTTGGACAGGTTCTAATCTAATCGATTTAAAAAAGCCACCCTCACGGCAGCGATTTTGTCTTTACACGGCCTCGAAGCCCTGCGCGAGCGCCGTTCTGCGACAATGAATCACACGCCCGGATGACGGCGGCGCGACGCCGAGGCCACAGAGAACACCAAACAGAAGTATGTAAGCCAGTCTGCGGAAAGGGCTAATCCTGCCGCCGTGCCCGGCTTCCTCGACCACGGTCAACAATTCCGCGGCCTCGCCTGCCTGCGAGGCGGGGACCAGGATCGGAATGCCACCCAACGCTGTCGCAAGGTGTGAGTAGTTGTTGATCAGATGGATCGGCTCGGCGGCGATGAGGATGCCGTGCGCCACGAGGAACGAGCGTGTCACGCCAAACTCGGCTGCGTTGAACACGGTCGCCACGCGCACCAGTGCATCGGCCCGCCGATCTGCCATCCTCAGAAACGGTCCCGAAGGGCATACCAGGTGAGTGCCAGGAAGAGCAGCGGCTTGCGGAGGCTGGCACCTCCGGGGAAGGGCGGGATCTTCAGGTCCTTCAACAGCTCCAGCTCCCGGGCATTGCCGGCCACCATGTCGGCATACATCTTGCCGCAATAGTTGGAGAGCATCACGCCGTGCCCCGAATAACCCGCAAGCGAGGTCACACCCGGCATCACATCCCGGGCGAAAGGCTTGCGTGGCAGGGTAATGCCAACAGAGCCACCCCATCCATGGGTAATCTCAATCGTCTTCAGATCCGGATAGATCTCGGCAATCTGCCGGCGGATATGGCTGGAGATATCCCGCGGGCTGTCCGCCGTGTAGGCCTCGCGCCCACCGAAGAGCAACCGCCCGTCGCGGCTCTTGCGGAAGTAGCGCACCACAAACCGGCTGTCTGCCACGGCCTCCGAGCCGCGCAGCACCTGCGGGAAGCGATCGAGCGGTTCCGTTGCCCCGATGAAGGACCGGATCGGCATCACATGGGCTGCCGTCACTGGCTCAAGATTGCCGATATAGGCATTGGTCGCGATCAGCAGACGGTCGGCAGTGATCGTGCCCTTCGGCGTATCGATGACGGTCTTGCCACCAGCCTGACGGATCGCGCTTGCCGGCGTCATCTCGTGGATGCGCGCCCCGGCCGCAGCTGCGACCTTCGCCAGCCCAACCAGCAGCTTCAGCGGATGAATGTGCCCGGTGCCGGTATCGCGAACGCCGAAGTGATAGCGGGTGGAGCCAACGCGATCATGCGTTTCCTCCCGGTCCATGAAGGAGACATGCGGATAGCCGTAGCGCACCGCCATGATCTCGGCCTCGTGCCGGTAGTCGGATTCGCCGTTCCGCTTGTGCGAAACATTCATCTGCCCCGGCAGATATTCGATGTCGATGCCGTGCTGTTCGGCAAAATCGAGCAGGTAGTGCTTGGCATTCTCCGCCAGCTCGAACAGTGCCTTCGAACGCTCGAAGCCAAGCTCTGCCTCCACCTCAGCCGGCGAGGCCCGCTGGCCGGTGCCGAGCTGCCCGCCATTGCGGCCCGAAGCGCCGTCGCCGAAGCGGCTGCCCTCGATCAGGACCACCGAGACACCGAGCCGTGCGAGATTGTAGGCCGCCTGCAGTCCCGTGAAGCCGCCGCCGATGATCGCCACGTCAGCCGTGACAGAGCCGTCGAGATCAGGATATTCCGGCCGCTCACCAACGCTCGCCTGATACCAGGAGATCCCCGGCGCAATCGGGCTTTGCCATGTCATCGGATTGCTATCCTCATACGTTGAGCAGGAGGAATTCGCGTTCCCACGGGCTGATCACTTGCATGAAGGTCTCGAACTCGCCGCGCTTCACACCGGCATAGAGACCGATGAATTCGGGCCCGAAGACCTCGTTGAAGTCGGCTTCACCTTCAAGCAGGGCGACTGCTTCGAGGAGGCCGCGCGGCAGATCGACAGATCCCTCATTCGCCGAACCCTCGGCTGCCGCCGTCGGCTCGATCTCCTTGATGATCCCGAGATAGCCGCAGGCGAGCGAAGCCGCGAGCGCAAGATAGGGATTGGCATCCGAACTCGGCAGACGGTTTTCGACACGCCGTGCGGCAGCATCCGACACCGGCACGCGGAAGGCCGTGGTGCGGTTGTCGTAGCCCCAGGCATTGTTGACGGGGGCGGCCATATCGGGCGTCAGGCGGCGATAGGAGTTCACGTAAGGTGCCAGCATCACCAGCGAGCTCGGCACGTATTTCTGCATGCCACCGATGAAGTGGAAGAACTCCCGGGAGGCAGAGCCATCGGGATTGGAAAACACGTTCTTGCCCGTCTTGGCATCGACCACCGACTGGTGGATGTGCATCGCGGATCCCGGCTGCCCCTGCATGGGCTTCGCCATGAAGGTGGCATAGATCCCGTGCTTCAGCGCCGCCTCGCGGATCGTGCGCTTGAACATGAAGACCTGGTCGGCAAGCTCGATCGGATTGCCGTGGCGCAGATTGATTTCCAGCTGTGCCGGCCCCTCCTCGTGGATCAGGGTATCGATTTCGAGACCCTGCTTTTCCGAGAAGTGGTAGATGTCGTCGATCAACTCGTCGAATTCATTGATGGCGGCGATCGAATAGCCCTGGCCACCGATGATCGAGCGACCGGAGCGGCCTTTCGGTGGATGCAGCGGATAGTCCGGGTCGTCGTTCATCGCCACGAGATAGAACTCGATTTCGGGCGCTACGACCGGCTTCCAGCCTTTTTCGTCATAGAGGCGCAGCACGTTTTTCAGAACGTTGCGCGGCGTGTAGGAGACGTTTTTGCCGTCGACATCGACGATGTCGCAGATCACCTGCGCTGTCGGATCTGTCTCCCACGGCACAACGGACAGCGTCGAAAGATCGGGCAGCAGCTTCAGGTCGCTGTCGCGCGGCTCGTAGCGGAAGTTCTCGGTTTCGTCAGGATATTCGCCCGAAATCGTATGACGATAGAGCGCCGAGGGAAGCGCCAGCGACGTATTCGAAGTAAACTTCGACGACGGCATCATCTTGCCGCGCGGAACGCCGGCAAGGTCGGGCGTGATGCATTCGATGTCTTCGATGCCGCGAGCGCGCAGCCAGGTCGCTGCTTCCTTCCAGCTCGAGACGCCGCGCTTCGATCCGGGATCCGGCGGGATGGCCGCTTTCTTCGAGGACGCGTTCTGGGGTCTCAGCATGGACTTCTTCGCGGGCATGTCTCACCGGTTGGTTGTTAATGGGGCCATCATAGCCAGACTTTGGCCTTTGGCGAGGGGGACGCGTTGACTTTGATCATAAGTTTGTCGAGACAGGCGGCAGATCCTCGGGAGCAGTATCATGGCCAGGAAGTATGACGTCGCGATCATCGGAGCCGGTGCCGCCGGCATGATGGCGGCTTTCACGGCAGGTCGGCGCGGCCGTTCCGTCGTCGTACTCGACCATGCCAAGGCCCCTGGCGAGAAGATCCGCATCTCCGGCGGCGGGCGCTGCAACTTCACCAATATCCATGCCGCGCCGAAGAACTACATCTCGCAGAACCCGCATTTTGCCAAATCCGCGCTGGCCCGCTACACGCCCTCCGACTTCATCGCCATGGTCGACCGGCACAAGATCGCCTGGCATGAAAAGACGCTTGGCCAGCTGTTCTGCGATGACAGCGCGAAAGACATCATCCGCATGCTGCTGGAAGAGATGCGCGCGGTGCATGTCGACCTGAAGCTCTCCTGCGAGATCTCCGATGTCGAGGACGGCCCGGACGGCTTCCGTCTGTCCACGAGCGAAGGCCCGATCCTGGCTGCAAGCCTGGTAATGGCCTCAGGCGGCAAGTCGATCCCCAAAATGGGAGCGACGGGTTTCGCCTACCGCATCGCCGAGCAATTCGGCCTGCCCGTGACCGACACCCGGCCCGCGCTGGTGCCGCTGACGCTCGAACCCAATCTGCTCGGCGAATTGTCAGAGCTCTCGGGCGTCGCCGTCGATGCCGATGTCTCCTGCAGCAAGACCCGCTTCAACGAGGCGCTTCTCTTCACCCATCGCGGCCTGTCCGGCCCCTCGATCCTGCAGATATCGAGCTATTGGCGCGAGGGGGACGAGATCCTGCTCTCTCTAGAGCCGGGCGTGGATTTCCTCGAACACCTGAAGGCGGCGAAGCGCGAGAACGGCCGCCAGCAGGTCCAGACGGTGCTTGCCCAGCATTTGCCCAAGCGCCTCGCGCAATATCTGGCGGAGACTGCCAAGCTGGAACGTCCGCTTGCGGATCTCCCCGACAAGGCCTTGTCATCGCTTGCCGAGCGCATCCGCCGTTGGCCGATCAAGCCGGCGGGTTCGGAAGGCTACCGCACGGCGGAAGTGACCCTTGGCGGAGTCGATACAAACGCGCTCGACAGCCGGACGATGCAGGCGAAAACCGTGCCCGGGCTCTATTTTATCGGCGAATGCGTCGACGTCACGGGCTGGCTGGGCGGCTATAATTTCCAGTGGGCCTGGGCTTCAGGCCATGCGGTCGGCGAAAGTGTCTGATCGTCTCTCCCGCTCCGGGCAAGCTTTCCTTGGTAATTCAGGACTTGTTAACATGCGTCGGTCATCCTGCCTGAATGCCGGTGTGACATCCCCAGATGTCGCGACATGAGGTCTGGCCGGCAAACGCCCGCAAGGGCATGACCTTCCCTGGCCGCATCAAGGACCGCGCCCCATGAACCATGAGACCCGCAAGCCCCGTGCCATCGCCATTGCAGCAACCCGTGCCCGTGACGAAGAGCGCGCCCGCTTTCGTCAGGTGACCATTCTCTGCCTCTATGCCGCGAGCGCCGTTGCCGCTCTCGCCATCGGTCTCCTCGGCTAATCCCAAGCTTCAGATCTGCGGCAGGCGGCCCGCGTGCACCCTGACGCATGCGTCTAGCTGACCTGCTCGCATGCTCAGCGCCAATGCGGCGCTAGCCTCGTCCCGTCTTGGCTGTCCTCTCCCGCGCCGGGACCCTCCCACCACCTTAACTCCGTCTTGAGACTTTTACTGCAACCCTAGTCTTCGGAGTGGAGTGTAGACGGTGCCGATGCTGATCGGTGCTGTCAAATTTTGAGGGGCATGCGCTTGGAGCGCAGCACCTTGTTGTTGGAGGAACTGTTTTGATCGACCATATTCTTTCGCGCTTTTCGATTTCGACCAAGGTGCTGGCTTTTGTGCTTCCCTTCGTCTTCTCGATCACCGCTGTCGGTCTGATGGGGCTTTACGCTTCCGGCCTCCTGCAGCAGCGCATGGAGATCTCCAACGGCACCATGCGGTCGCTGAACGGTTTCAAGAACGTCACCGCCGCAATGACCCGCTTCCTCGACCAGACCTCGGAGGAAACGCGCAGCGTCGTGATCTCCGAACTTTCGGGCCAGCAGGCGACACTCAATCAGAACATTGCCGAGATCGGCAGCGACGGCACAGGCCGCAATTTCCTCGACGAGGCAATTGCCGGCACGGGCAACGTCAACCAGAAGATCGACATGCTCTGGCAATTGCACGAGGGCGAAGTCAAGCTCGCCGCCGCCATTCAGGAACATCTCAAGGGCCTGATGGCCCAGCAGATCCGCGTCTCCGATGAGGCGCAAAAACTGCAGCGTGCCGTGCTTGGCGGTGAAAACGACGCAAAGAGCGCGCTTAAGGAGGCCGATCGCCTCGCCGCAGCCGCGCGCCAGCTTGCAGACGTCAGCAAGGGCTACTTCTCCGCCGGCTTGCCCGAGGCCCAGTTCCCCTATCTGCAAAAGCAGGTGCCCGAACTGGTCAAGACCCACCGCAAGATCGCCAATGCGCTGCCCCCCGAGCACAAGGGTACGGGCAAGGAGCTTCAGACGGCGATCAATGAGATCAAAAAGGTGGTTGGAGCAGGCGACACCAGCATGGAAGCTGGCCGCGCTGCGGGCAGCATCCTCGCCCGCTTCCGCGGTTTCGAAGCCATTCTGCAGGAGAGCGCCGCCACCAAATACGCCGAATCCGTCCAGAAATTCGCAGCGGTCGAGACCGGTGCCGTGCAGGCCGCCGACATCCTCGTCGGCAGCCGCACCCTGATTGCCGATGTCTACGATCTGCGCATCATGACCGCGACCTTTCTCAATGTGAAGGACGACAAGACCCGCGAGCCGATCCTGCGCCAGATCAAGCTGATCGGCGACAATCTCGCGGTGCTGGGCGGCAGCATCTCCGACAAGGCCTTCTACGACAGCCTCACCGCAGCCATCACACCGCTGCTGGCCAACTTGACCACCGACACGGAAGGTCTGGTGAAGACCAGTGCCGAGCGCATCGCGAGCTTCGATGAAGCCAGCCGCACCATGGATTCGATCTGGGTATCGCTGACCTCCTTTGCCGACTTGCAGAAAGACGTCGCCGGCACCGAACGTCAGGAAGCGAACCGCCTGTCGATCGGCACGATGATTGCCGGCGTCGTGCTCGCCGTGATCGGCGGCATCGCCCTTGTCATGACCCTCCAGCGTCCGATTGCCCGCATCACCGCCACCATGCAGCGGCTGGCCGACGGCGACCTCGAGGCCGGCATTGCCGGCGACAAGCGCGGTGACGAAATCGGCGCCATGGCCCGCGCGCTCGCCGTCTTTAAGACCAATGCCCGCAGCAAGCTTGAGATTGAATCCGAGCGTCAGCGTGAGCAGATGGAGGCGGAAGCCGAGCGCCGCCGCAACGATGAGGAAAAGCAGGCGCTCGACCAGCAGATCGAACATGCCGTCGGCAAGCTTGCCCAGGCTCTGGAGCGTCTCGCTAACGGCGATATTTCCTTCGAGATCGAAGGCCGCTTCCACGGTCGCCTTGAGCAACTGCGCAACGACTTCAACCTGTCGCTATCCCGCCTGCGCGATACGATGCACCAGATCTCCGGCAACGTTGATCAGATCCAGAACAACGGTCGCCAGATGGCCCAGTCGGCGCTCGATCTCGCCCGCCGCACCGAGCAGCAGGCTGCTTCCCTGGAAGAGACCGCTGCCGCCGTTGATGAAATCACCGCCGCCGTCCGTTCGTCCTCGGAGCGTGCCGAAATGGTGAACGGCGTCGTCCGCGAAGCCAAGAAGAACGCCGATGAATCCGCCGTCGTCGTCGGCAGCGCCATCTCGGCCATGGGCCGCATCGAGGAAGCCTCGCGCCAGATCTCGAACATCATTGGCGTGATCGACGAGATCGCCTTCCAGACAAACCTTCTCGCCCTGAACGCCGGCGTCGAGGCAGCCCGCGCCGGGGAAGCCGGCAAGGGGTTTGCGGTCGTCGCCCAGGAAGTCCGCGAACTCGCTCAGCGCTCTGCCGGTGCCGCCAAGGAAATCAAGGCGCTCATCAATCGCTCGGCCGAAGAAGTGTCGAGCGGCTCCACCCATGTCCAGCAGACCGGCACGGTGCTGTCGCGGATTGGCGGCCAGATCGCGACGATCAGCGAACACATCGAGAAGATCGCCGAGACCAGCCGCGAACAGTCCGGCGCCCTGCACGAAGTCAACGGCGCCGTCGGCCGCATGGACCAGATGACCCAGCAGAATGCAGCGATGGTCGAGGAGGCAACGGCTGCCACCCAGGATCTCTCCGCTCAGACCGATGCTCTGCGCGATCTCCTGCAACAGTTCCGGATTGAAGCAGAGCGCGGGCATTCTGTCGGCCGCGCCGCCTGAACCAGATGATGTGCAAGACCAGAAGCCCGGCGCATCGCGCCGGGCTTTTTCTTGGTCAGGCTTTTGCCAGGTGGCACGCGTGGTGGTCGACGGTAACGGTCGGCTCCATCAGCTTTCTGGGGCGCATCCGATCAAGGAGACTATGGCCGAAGCGCACCAACCGCTGCCACGGCGCCTCGCTGTAGCGGGCATAGAATTCATCCTCGGATAGCCGGCCGCGATCGCCGAACTCTTTCTGCAGTGAGGTAATGGCCAGGGCGACATAGGTTTCATGCATGACGGATCTCCTCTCGTTGATGCCGTCGTCTCTTTTAGTCTCCGGATTTGGATGCATGAACAGACGAGAACGTGCTATGTCTTTCATCCATGAAAGACATAGCCTGGGACGCCTATCAGCTGTTTCTCGCAGTCGCCCGTCATGGCGGGCTGACTGCGGCTGCGGAAACCACGGGTCTGAGTGCCGCGACGCTCGGCCGGCGCATGGTCGAGCTCGAGCAGGCGCTCGGCCGCGAACTCTTCCTGCGCAGCCAGACCGGTTATCGCCTGACCAGTGACGGCAGTCAGTTGCTGGAGCATCTGGTCGAGTTGGAGGCGGGCAGCAGGCGCGTGGAGGAGTGGCGGCGCGGCACGGCTGGCCAGTCGCTGGTGCGCATCAGTCTCGGCACCTGGATCGCCTGGCTATTGTGCCAGAACATGTCCTTGATCCGCACCCCGCGTGACGAATTCCGCATCGACCTGCATGTCGCCGAACAGCGTGCCAGGCTCGCGCATCGGGAGAGCGATATCGGCATTCGCGCCTTTGAGCCTGAGGAGCCGAACCTTGCCGCGATTGCAGCAGGCGAGGTGGCCTATGCGGCCTACAAGGCGCGCAACAGGGAGTGGATGGGACCGGAGCCCTGGGTCGCGATCGATGATGAGAACGCCGTCTCCGCCTATCTGCGCTGGCCGCGCCAACAGTCGGCCGAGCAGATTGTCGCCACCGTCAATCGCCCGCGCTCGCTGAGGGATCTGGTGAGGGCAGGGGCCGGTATCGGCGTGCTGCCATGCTTCGTTGGCGATCTCGATCCGACCCTGGAACGGGTGGGAGACGAGATAGCGGACCTTCGCCATCGCCAATGGATCGTAATGAACAATGACGACCGCCACCGAAGCGATATCCGCACTGTCGCCGATCGCCTGGCGAAACTGCTGAAGTCTCACCGGGATATTCTGGCCGGCAAGCGTCCGAGCACCACCGGCTAAAGCCAAACGAAAAACCCGCACGACGACCGGCGCTCTCTAAAGAGGCGGCATCGTGCGGGAACCGGTCCGGAGGTCAGGTGCCGGACGAGGGATAGATTTGCGGCTCAGGCGGCCTGATGGCTGCCCTGGGTCACGATGACGGGGATCAGCAGATCACCCCAGTTGCCGTCGCCACCATGATGGCGGGCGGAGCGAACAAGTTCGACCGAAACGCCGGCATCGACGGCCTTCATGATCGAATGGTTGAGACGGTGCAGGTCGTTTGCCAGCATGCGGATCATCGCCTGCTGATCGCTGCTCATGGCCGAGGACTGTTCTTCGGCGCGTTCCTTGACTCGGGTCTGGGGTGTCATGGCATTTCTCCTCTTGGTGTCAGGGGTTTTTGAAGTCGTTATGCTTGGTCTAAGGCCCCTCCCAACCCTCCCCACAAGGGGGAGGGCTTAACCCGTGGCATCGTTCTTGCCTGCATCTGGCGCAAGGTCAGCTTGGGGCAGATCGATCACCGCGGTCTCCGGCCCCTCCCCCTTGTGGGGAGGGGGTGGGGAGGGGCGTTTTCTTCACTCAGCCGCCGGGCGGAACTGCTCGGTTTCGGTCGATTCCTTCATCGCGGTCGTCGAGGACTGGCCGGCGGTGATGGCGAGCGACACGGCGTCGAAGTAGCCGGTGCCGACTTCGCGCTGATGCTTGGTCGCGGTGTAACCGTTGACCTCGGCTGCGAATTCCGCCTCCTGCAGCTCCGAATAGGCCGCCATCTGGCGATCCTTGTAGCCGCGCGCCAGTTCGAACATGCCGTAGTTCAGCTGGTGGAAGCCGGCGAGCGTGATGAACTGGAACTTGTAGCCCATCGCACCGAGCTCGCGCTGGAACTTGGCGATCGTCGCGTCGTCGAGATGCTTCTTCCAGTTGAAGGAGGGCGAGCAGTTATAGGCGAGCTTCTTGCCCGGATGGACCTTGTGCACGGCTTCGGCGAACTTGCGGGCCTGTTCGAGGTCCGGCTTGCCGGTCTCCATCCAGATCATGTCGCAGTAAGGCGCATAGGCAATTGCACGCGCAATGCAGGGCTCGATGCCGTTCTTGACCTGGTAGAAGCCTTCCGCCGTGCGGCCGGCATCATAGTCGACGAAGGGCTGGTCGCGCTCGTCGATGTCGGATGTGAGCAGCTTTGCAGCTTCTGCATCGGTACGAGCAACGATCAGCGTCGGGACGCCCATGATGTCGGCGGCCAGACGGGCAGCCGTCAGGTTGCGGATATGGGCCGCCGTCGGGATCAGAACCTTGCCGCCGAGATGGCCGCACTTCTTTTCAGACGCCAGCTGGTCCTCGAAGTGAACGCCCGCGGCGCCGGCTTCGATGAAGGCCTTCATGATCTCGAAAGCATTGAGCGGTCCGCCGAAGCCGGCTTCTGCGTCGGCAACGATCGGCGCGAACCAGGTGTCGACCGAAAGGCCCTTGCCTTCCTGCGTCTCGATCTGGTCGGCACGCTGCAGCGTCTTGTTGATGCGCTTTGCAAGCTCCGGTGCGGCATTCGCCGGATAGAGCGACTGGTCCGGATACATCGACGAGGCCGTGTTGGCATCGGCAGCAACCTGCCAGCCGGAAAGGTAGATGGCCTTCAGGCCAGCACGAACCATCTGCATGGCCTGGTTGCCGGAGAGCGCGCCGAGCGCATTGATGAAGGGCTCTTCATTGATCAACTGCCACAGGCGGTTCGCACCCATTTCGGCAAGCGTGTACTTGATCTCGACGGAGCCACGCAGGCGCTGCACGTCTGCTGCAGTGTAGGGACGATCGATGCCGTCATAGCGGCCCTTGGGGGCGTTCGGAACGAGATTGTAAAATTCAGTCATGACGTATCTCCCTGTCACTGCGCGGCGCTGACCAAGTGAAGTTCTTCGGGTTGCCTTGGTCGCTTCTGATGTGACTAGATTTACATCGCACTGCAAAATACAGCCAGAAAATTCGATAAAACAACGGGATGAAAGAGGTTAGGCTGTCTTGTCTTTGACAAAGCGCGCGTGTAAATTTGTAAATTCAGTCAAGAAGAGTTAGGCGCCGAGTTCGGCAAATCTTGTAAAGGAGCTGTAAAGTGGCAGAGCGCAAGATCTTCGCAGGCCCCCGTGTCCGCCGTATCAGGAACGGCCTTGGTCTCACTCAGACGGCCATGGCCGAGGCGCTCGAGATTTCCCCCTCCTATCTCAATCTGATCGAGCGCAATCAGCGCCCGTTGACCGTCCAGCTGCTTCTCAAGCTCGCCTCTGTTTACAAGGTTGATCTGGACGAACTGCAGGGTGAGGCGGGCGGCTCGACGAGCCAGTTGCGCGAAGTCTTCGCCGATCCGCTCTTGTCGGGCGAACTCCCCGGCGATCAGGAGCTGATCGAGGTGGCAGAGGCCGCACCCAATGCCGCGAGCGGTATCGTCAAGCTTTACCGCGCCTATCGAGAACAGGCGGCCCGGCTCTCCGATCTCGCCGATCTCCTCGCCCGCGAGGGGCACGAGACCTCTCTGTCAGGCGCCCGCCTGCCGATCGATGAAGTCCGCGAAGTCTTCGAGCGCCGACCGAATTATTTCGCCCGGCTCGACGAGGCGGCCGAGAGTTTCCACGCCGGTCTTGGCCTGTCAGCCGGGGATGATCTGGCCGTCGCCCTCAAGGCCTGGCTGCGCTCCACGCACGGCATCGTGGTGCGCGCGCTTCCTGTGCAAACCATGCCGTCGCTGCGCCGCCGCTATGACCGCCATTCCATGCGCCTCTTCCTGTCTGAGCGCCTGTCGCCCTTCGATCAACTGCGCGAAGTTGCCATGGAGGTGGTGCTTCTGGCGCTCGGCGAACATGTCCAGGCAGAGCTTGAGATTCTGGAACTGTCGTCCGGCGAGGCGCGCCGCATCGCCCGTTTTGAGCTGGCGCGCTACACAGCGCACGCCCTTATGATGCCCTACGCCGCCTTCCTTTCGGCGGCCATCCGCGCCCGCTATGACATCGACGTGCTGCGTGCCCGTTTCAACGTCTCCTTCGAACAGGCCGCGAACCGGCTGACCATGATGCAGCGCCCGGGTGCTGCCGGCGTATCCTTCTTCATGATGGAGATCGATAATGCCGGAAACCGCTTCCGCCGGGCGGGCGCTGCCGGCTTTCCGCATTCGAAGTTCGGCGGCGGCTGTCCCAAGCTCAATGTCCACGCTGCTTTCTCCCAGCCGGGCCAGGTCCTGGTCGAGCAGGTCGAGATGCCGGATGGTAGCGCCTTCCTGACCATGTCGCGCACGCTGGAGGGGCCGCAGGCAAGCTTCGGTGAACGCATTCGCCGCACGGCGCTGCTCGTCGGCTGCGATGCATTGAGCCGGGACGAGGTCGCCTACGCGGCAGCCCTTCCGGACCGCTCGGTGCCCGCAATCGCCATCGGTCCGGCCTGTCGTCTGTGCGAAAGGTCCGGCTGTCTCGCCCGTGCAGAACCCCCGCTCACCCGGCCGCTTGGCCTCGACGAAATGGTCACGGGCCTGTCGGCTTTCGATTTCCAGTAAGTGAAATCCCCCCGATAAAGCATTCGCGACTGCGAAGAATTTCGCTTGTCGCCCGTCCAATTCCTTTCTAGTCTCTTAAAAAATAACGGGAATGGCATGGGTGGCACATCGCTCCCCTAAGCTGGAACAGGAGAAAAAATGAAGGCTCATTTCATCCGTACGGCGTCGGTAGCCCTGGCGACGATCTTCATCGCATCGGCTGTCCAGGCGCAGGAACGCGTCGTCAACGTCTACAATTGGTCCGACTACATCGACGAATCCGTCCTTGCCGATTTCACCAAGGAAACGGGTATCAAGGTCGTCTACGACGTCTTCGATTCGAATGAATTGCTTGAGACGAAGCTGCTTGCCGGCGGCTCGGGTTATGACGTCGTCGTGCCGACCGCGCCTTTCCTGGCGCGGCAGATCCAGGCCGGCGTTTTCCAGAAGCTCGACAAGTCGAAGCTGCCTAACCTCACCAATCTATGGCCGATGGTCAGCGAGCGTCTGGCGAAGTACGACCCCGGCAACGAATACGCCGTCAACTACATGTGGGGCACCACGGGCATCGGGTACAACGTCGCCAAGGTGAAGGAAGCGCTCGGCGCAGACTTCGCCGTCGACAGCTGGGATGCGATCTTCAAGCCGGAGAATGCCGATAAGCTGAAGTCCTGCGGCATCAACATCCTCGACGCCTCGGACGAGACCTTTGCCATCGCGATGAACTATATCGGCAAGGACCCGGACAGCAAGGAAACGGCTGATCTGGAAGCCGGTGGCGAAGTCTACCAGAAGATCCGCTCGTCGGTACGTACCTTCAACTCTTCTGCCTATATCGACGATCTCGCCAATGGCGACGTCTGCGTGACGATCGGCTGGTCGGGCGACATTCTGCAGGCGAAGGCTCGCGCCGAGGAAGCCAAGAATGGCGTCGAGATCAACTACGTCATCCCGAAGGAAGGCACCTATATGTGGTTCGACAACATGGCGATCCCGGCGGATGCCAAGAACATTGCCGAAGCGCATGAGTTCATCAACTTCCTGATGCGGCCGGACGTGATCGCCAAGGCCTCCAACTATGTCCAGTATGCCAACGGCAATCTGGCCTCCAAGGATCTGCTTGATCCGGAAGTTAAGGACAACCCGGCCGTCTACCCGCCGGAAGATGTCATGGCGAAGCTCTTCACGATCTCGCCTTATGGCTCGCGCGAACAACGCGTGCTGAACCGGGTCTGGACGACGATCAAGACCGGTAGCTGACCAAACACAGATCGCCGGGCGCCAAAAGCGCCCGGCGATTTACTTGCGGATAGGGGCAACAAGAAAAACGGCTGGGATCGGGTAATGGCGAAGACACTGGGGCCTGTTAAGCGTAAATTCTCTCCTTGGACTGATCCGGATGCCGTACCGTTCATCCGCTTCGAAAATGTCACCAAGCGTTTCGGCGATTTCATCGCGGTCGACAATCTGAGCCTGGATATCTACGAGCGCGAGTTCTTCTCGCTGCTTGGACCTTCGGGCTGCGGTAAGACTACGCTGATGCGCATGCTCGCCGGCTTTGAGGCGCCGACATCCGGCCGCATCCTGCTCCAGGGGCAGGATCTGTCCGGCGTGCCGCCCTACAAGCGTCCCACCAATATGATGTTCCAGTCCTATGCGCTCTTCCCGCATATGTCGGTCGAGAAGAACATCGCCTTCGGCCTCGAGCAGGACAATCTGCCGAAGGGCGAGATCGAGGCGCGCGTCCAGGAAATGCTGAAGCTGGTAAAGCTCGACCAGTTCGCCAAGCGCAAGCCGAATCAACTCTCCGGCGGCCAGCGCCAGCGCGTGGCGCTTGCCCGTTCGCTGGCCAAGCGCCCCAAGGTCCTGCTGCTCGACGAACCGCTCGGCGCCCTTGATCGCAAGCTGCGCGAGGAAACCCAGTTCGAGCTGATGGACATCCAGACCAAGCTCGGCCTCACCTTCCTGATCGTCACGCATGACCAGGAAGAGGCAATGACCGTGTCCGACCGCATCGCGGTCATGGACAAGGGCATCCTCGTCCAGGTGGCAACGCCTGCTGAAATCTATGAGGCACCGAATTCACGCTACGTCGCGGACTTCATCGGCGACATCAACATCCTCGAGGCCAAGGTCGAAACCAAGGAAAGCCATGGCGCCGCCGAGCTCGTCCACATCGACAGCGACGGCGTGAAGATCACCGTCGATCAGGCCTGCGAAGCGGCGAAGGGCGATGCAGTCGCCTTCGCGATCCGCCCGGAAAAGGTCCGCATCTCGACCACCGCACCCGAGGGCGCTGTGGCCAACTCGCTGCATGGCGAGGTCTGGGACATCGGCTATCTCGGGGACTTCTCCGTCTTCATCGTCCGGCTCGACGATGGCCGCATGTTCCGCGCAGCACAGGCCAATGTCGCCCGTCTCGTCGATCGCCCGATCACCTTTGGTGACATGGTCTGGTTGTCCTGGTCGGCCGATGCTGGCCTCGTTCTGACCCGCTGAGGAGGGCGCCCCATGGCCGATAGTGTCACCGCCTCCAAACCAGGGTTAGCCCGCTGGCTGGTCGTCATCATTCCCTATCTCTGGATGGTGCTGTTCTTCCTGACGCCCTTCCTCATCATCGTGAAGATCTCGCTGTCCGACACCGAGATTGCAATGCCACCCTATACGCCAGTGCTGGAAAGCTTCTCGGCGATCGGTGACTTCATCTCGCAGCTCGACTTCGAGAACTATCTCTTCCTCACGGAGGACCCGCTTTACGTCAACGCCTACATGTCCTCACTGCGGATCGCGGCGATCTCGACCCTGCTGCTGCTGCTGATAGGCTACCCCATGGCGCTCGCCATGGCACGCGCCTCCGCCTCCGTTCGCCCGACCCTGGTCATGCTGGTGATCCTGCCCTTCTGGACCTCCTTCCTGATCCGCGTCTACGCCTGGATCGGCATCCTGAAGCCGGAGGGCCTGCTGACTGTGCTGTTGCAGTCAGTCGGATTGATGGACGAGGGAAGTCAGGTGCAGATCTTCCGCACCGAAATCGCCGTCTTCATCGGCATCGTCTATTCCTATCTGCCCTTCATGGTGCTGCCGCTCTATTCGGCGCTCGAAAAGATGGACGGCACGCTCCTGGAAGCAGCAAGCGATCTCGGCTGCCCGCCCTGGAAAGCCTTCTGGAAGATCACCTTCCCCCTCTCGATCCCCGGTGTCATCGCCGGCTCGATGATCTGCTTCATCCCGATCACGGGTGAATTCGTCATCCCCGATCTGCTCGGCGGTGCCGATACACTGATGATCGGCAAGACGCTGTGGACCGAGTTCTTCGGCAATCGTGACTGGCCGCTTGCCTCCGCCGTTGCCGTCCTGCTGCTCCTCATTCTGGTCGTGCCCATCGCGATCTTCCAGAACCAGCAGCAGAAAGTGTGAGGGCGGACCGATGAGACCTGGAAAATTCGACGCGACGATCCTGACACTCGGTTTCGCCTTTCTCTACATCCCGATCCTGATCCTGGTGATCTACTCCTTCAACGAGTCGAAACTGGTGACGGTCTGGGGCGGCTTTTCGCTCAAATGGTATGGCGAGATGTGGCGCAATGACGGGCTCATGAGTGCGGCCTGGGTCACGCTGCAGGTCGGCCTCCTCAGTGCGACGCTCGGCACGATTCTCGGCACATTGGCGGCGCTTACACTCGTTCGCTACACGCGCTTTCGCGGCAGGCTGCTTTTCTCCGGCATGGTCTATGCGCCGCTCGTCATGCCCGAGGTGATCACCGGCCTGTCGCTGCTCTTGCTCTTCGTCGCCATCGGCATCGACCGAGGGCTGATGACGGTCGTGATCGCCCACACCACCTTCACCATGTGCTACGTGGCGATCGTCGTGCAGTCTCGCCTGATTACCTTCGACACGAGCCTTGAGGAAGCCGCCCAGGATCTCGGCTGCCCGCCGGTCAAGACCTTCTTCAAGGTCACCCTGCCGCTCATCCTGCCCGCCGTCATTTCCGGCTGGATGCTGGCCTTCACGCTGTCGCTGGACGATCTCGTGATTGCAAGCTTCACCACCGGGCCGGGTGCCACGACCCTTCCGATCAAGATCTATTCGCAGGTCCGCCTAGGCGTCACGCCCGAGATCAATGCGATCTGCACCATCCTGATCGGCATTGTCACCATCGGCGTGATTATTGCCTCCATCGGCACCAAGCAGCGCGAGTTGCAACGCCAGCGGGATGAGCACGTTGCTGCCCGTGGAACCTTGGCCTGAAGCTCTTGAAGGCTGCCCCGGTCAACCCCGGGGCGGCATCAGAAGATAGGTGGTGAGCCAGATCGGCAGGATGACCACGGCCCCCATAACCATGCGCGGCGCGGCCCAGGCAAAGGCCGATATGATGCCATTGTGCAGATCTTCTGCCGTCACGCCCATGCTGTCGAGCACCGCCCTTGGCGTGATGCCGAAGAACGACAACAGACTTCCGGCCAGCAGCGAGGCCAGCGCCAGTTTGAAAAACCCCGATAACACTGACTGCACGTCTCGTCCCCCGGATCCCCGACTCGGTCCATTCTAGTATTTGCAGTCTCGAATGAAACAGCAGGCAAGGGCAGGGCGAGACCTTTATTGACCCGTGACGGGAACGGGCGGGATGGGCGAGATCACGGGATCATGCCATGCACCACCGATGAAGAAGCGCAAGGGCGGCGAATCCGGTTGCGGTGCTGCCCCCGGCTGCGAAAGCGTGCCCGTCAGGGCAAGGGCCTGACGGCTATAGGGGATGATCCCGGAAAGGATGAAGGTTTCTGTCTCGCCGACGATCCGCGCGTTGCCCACTTCCGCCGACCCGTCCGAAAACCGGACGGCTATGTCCAGCGTCTGATAGTCGAACTCCCCCGAACCGGCAGCACTCAGCTGGAAATAGGCCCGATCGGACGACAAGCGTCGCAGCCCGTCTGCGTTGAAACCTAGGAGTGCGCCATTGTCGGCACGGATGCTGAGACTGCCGGACATCGCCTCGATATTGCGCCGCCATCCAGGTCCTACCAGCTTGGCATTGAGCGTCACCGATCCGATCCCTTTCAGGGACAGGCTTGCGGGCGCCACCCGGGACATCAGCGATCCGAGATCGACGCGGTCCAGCATGATGGCGATATCCGCCCCCTTGTCGAAGCCTTCGCCGCTGCCGCTGAGCAACGCGGACAAGGTGCCGCCCATGAGCTGCGTGTCCCCGATTACCAGCTTAAGGGACTCGTTGCCACCGATGAGGCTTGCGCCAAGGTCTTCGAGCTGAAAGCTCGCGAAAGTCGCGGAATTGGCAGAGAGCCGCATGTCGACGTCGACCCAGCGGGTGAGGCTCGGGAGCCGCACATCGGTGCGGTCCTCGAGGCTGATCGACAGCGCCTGCAGGAAATCGTCGAGATTGAGCAGGTCGACGGCCACTGTTCCGCTCAGAAGCGGTTTTCCGTCGCCCCGTTTCTTAAGGGTCAGACTGCCGTCGCCGCGGCTGTCATTGATCTCGAATGCCAGGTTGTCGAACCGCCACTCTTCCTCGGCATTCGTTACCTGCGCGGTGAGCGAGGCGGTTTGCCATCGTTCGGTACCTGCGAGCCGCAAACCGAGCGCGGCAGCAGCCTGCGGCACGTCCGTGATGCGCAGCTCGAGATCGGCCGCATCCAGGCTCGATTGGTTGAGGTCGATCAAGCCTTTGACCTGCCCGCTGAGGCCGGGAAGCGTGGCGGAAAGGTCGACCTCGCTGGCGGCACCCCCGAGCAGAAGCAGCGGGGTCGGCGTGGCAAGTGTGATGGACATGCGGCGCTCTGCAACGATGAATGTCGCCTGACCGGAAAGAGCCGCCGTCAGACGCGGCCAATCGAGCTTGGCATTCATCCCGTCAGCCACGATCGTCGAGCCGCTCTTTGCGTCGATCAGGGTAACCTCGCCATCGATGATCTCGATCGATCCGATCTCCGGTTCATCCGCCCCGTCTCGTAGCGGCTCGTCCACCTGCCCGGTCTGCGCGCTCCGAACGGCGGCGTTCAAAAGCCCGTCGCCACTCCAGTCCAGCCGACCGTCGATATCCCTCTCGATCCGTATCCGGGGGCGCTCGAAACGGAAGTCGTTGAAGTCGGGCTGGCCTTTCACCGCAGACAAGAGGCTGAACTCGGCAGATAGGCTCTCGATCTCGACGAAAGGCAGATCGTCTCTCCGGATGGTCACGCCTTCAATGGTCACCTGGGGCCGCGGCCAGAAGCGGAGTTCCGACACATCCTCGATCGAAACCGGGTGTCCCGCCCATTGCGCCATGGCAGACTCGATCGCCGAGCGCACCACCGAGCTCGATATCAGATAGGGGGCAGCGACGCGCAAGGAGATGGAGACGATGGCGCCCAGAGCCAGCACCAGAACCCCGAGCTTCAGCAGCCGTCGGGTACGACGGCCACGACCTGCGGATCCAGGGCTTTCAGATTGTCCGGCGCGTCGCAAGAATGTCATTCTGGCCGTGTCCAAGAGCTTCGTCTAGTTCTTGTGGCGGATATAGGAATTCCGCCGCCCGTGCAACGAATGGACGGCCGTCCATTGGTTTCACGGCTTTGTATCGCATTGCGGTATGCTATAGAAAAGACATGACGAGGAGGAGCGGAATGACTGAACAGGTACCCCTTTGGACGCCGTCCGACGCTTTCAAGGCGGCACAGCCCCTGACCCATTTCATGGCCTGGTGCGCCACCCGCGAGGGACTGAGCTTCGCCGACTATGACGCATTCTACGCCTGGTCTATCGAGGACCGCGCGTCCTTCTGGTCGGCCGTCTGGGACTATTGCGGTGTGGTCGGAGACAAGGGGGATGTCGCACTCGCCGATGATGGCGACATGCTCAAGGCACGCTTCTTCCCGAAGGCCCAGATCAACTTCGCGGAAAACCTCCTGGCCCATGCCGGCGATGGCGATGCGCTGATCTTCCGCGGCGAAAACAAGGTCTCGGACCGCTGGTCCTGGTCGCGTCTCACCGCCACAGTCTCCCGCCTGCAACAGGCGCTCGCAGCCATGGGCATCGGCGAAGGCGACCGTGTCGCGGCCATGATGCCGAATATGCCCGAAACCGTTGCCCTGATGTTGGCGGTAACGTCGCTCGGTGCCATCTGGTCTTCCTGCTCGCCCGATTTCGGCGATCAGGGCGTGCTGGATCGTTTCGGCCAAATCGAGCCCAAGCTCTTCATCGCCTGCGATGGCTATTGGTACAATGGCAAGCGCCAGGATGTTGCGGACAAGATCGTCAATGTCGCCGCCAAGCTCGACGTCCCGGCCTTGGTCGTACCCTATGCCGGCGACACCGCAGCACTCCTTGCGCGATTGCCCGACGGCCGCAGCTTCGACCAGTTCATCTCAGACTTCTCCGTCCGGGATATCGAGTATCGCCGTCTGCCGTTTTCACATCCGATCTACATCCTCTTTTCCTCGGGCACGACGGGTGTCCCGAAATGCATCGTGCATTCCGCCGGCGGCACCCTGTTGCAGCAGCTGAAAGAACACCGCTTCCACTGTGGCCTTCAGGCCGGTGAGAAGCTCTTCTACTTCACCACCTGCGGCTGGATGATGTGGAACTGGCTGGTGTCAGGCCTCGCCTGTGGCGCGACCCTCTGCCTTTATGACGGCTCGCCCTTCTATCCCGACGGCAATGTGCTTTTCGACTATGCCGCCGACGAGAGTTTCGCGATCTTCGGCACCTCGGCAAAATACATCGACGCCGTGCGCAAGGGCGGGCTGACGCCGAAGACCTCGCATAATCTGTCGAGCCTCAGGCTGATGACCTCGACCGGTTCGCCGCTCTCGCCCGAAGGCTTCTCCTTCGTCTACGAGGGGATCCGCGACGACATCCAGCTCGCCTCGATCTCCGGCGGCACCGACATCGTCTCCTGCTTCGTGCTTGGAAACCCGCTCAAGCCCGTCTGGCGCGGAGAGATCCAGGGCCCGGGCCTCGGCCTCGCGGTCGATGTCTGGGATGATGACGGCAAGCCGGTGCGCGGTGAAAAGGGCGAGTTGGTCTGCACGAGCGCCTTCCCCTCCATGCCGGTCATGTTCTGGAATGATCCCGATGGAGCCAAATACCGGGCGGCCTATTTCGAGCGCTTCGACAACATCTGGTGCCATGGCGATTTCGCCGAATGGACGGAGCATCATGGCCTTGTCATCCACGGCCGTTCCGATGCGACGCTCAATCCGGGCGGCGTCCGCATCGGTACGGCGGAGATCTATAACCAGGTCGAGCAGATGGACGAAGTGGTCGAGGCGCTCTGCATCGGTCAGGACTGGGAGGACGACGTGCGCGTGATCCTCTTCGTGCGTCTGGCGCCCGGGCTCAGCCTGACGGAAGACCTCGACAAGCAGATCAAGACCAAGATCCGCACCGGCGCATCGCCCCGCCATGTGCCCGCCAAGATCATTCAGGTTGAGGACATCCCCCGCACCAAATCCGGCAAGATCGTCGAACTCGCGGTGCGCGAAGTGGTGCATGGGCGCCCGGTCAAGAACAAGGAAGCACTTGCCAATCCGGAAGCGCTTTCCCTTTTCGTCGACCTCCCGGAGTTGCGCTCCTGACGAAAATCTGTCCCGAAACACAGCAATTTCAGGGCAATACCTCAAATGTTGGGTAGCCGGGCGAGCCGCCCGGTAAGTTTCTCTTAACTGGCATTCGGCAAGACTGAGCCCAACTTGGAGATGCGCGATCAGACACGGTGAGGCCTCGCCTCCGACAGAATGTCGATCGCTCGACCACTCCGGTTCGACAGCATTGACTAAGGGCGGCTTCGGCCGCCCTTTTTTTATTCGGGATGAAGTTGATCAGCGCTTTTCGTCGAGCGAGCGCGACACCAGGATGACGGGAATGAGGCCCGCCGCAATGATGATCATCGCGGCCACGGACGCGTCCTGCGCCATGCCGCGCGAGGCATCTTCGTAGACGAGGGTGGCGAGCGTGTTGAAATTGAAGGGCCTGAGCAGGATCGTCGCCGAAAGCTCCTTCAGCGTCTCGATGAACACCAGCAATGCGGCTGTCAGCACCGCGGGCCTCAGGTTCGGCAGAAGCACCTGCCGCAGCGTCTGCAGACCCGATCGACCAAGCGTCCGGGCCGCCATATCCAGATGTGGTGAGAGCTTCTGGAAGCCCGCATCAACGGTCCCCTCTGCCATGGTCAGGAAACGCACGGTATAGGCATAGACAATGGCAAAGCCCGTGCCGGAGAGCAGAAGACCCGACGAAATGCCGAAGCTCTGGCGCAGCCATCCGTCCAGCGCATTGTCGAAGGCCGCAAGCGGGATCAGCACGCCGATGCCGAGCACGGTGCCGGGAATGCCGTAACCGAGAGCGGCCAGCCGTCCGGCCCCCTTGGCGAGACGCGAGCGATCGGTGCGCGCGGCATAGGACAAGACAAAGGCCAGAACCACCGTGATCAACGCCGCGGCGGACGAGACCAGCGTCGAATGCCAGAGCGCATCCAGCAAGCGTGGTTCTAAGAAATCCTCGACACGCCGCAGGGCAAATCCACCGAGCACGAAGACGGGCACGAAGAAGCCGATCAGGATCGGGATAACACAGAAAAGCACGGCCAGCGCCGCCTTCATTCCGGTCAACCGAAGCCGCACGGCATCCGGCACGACTGCCGTTGTCTTGTGGCTGGTAAAACGCTGACGTCGACGCGCCATGCGCTCGACGATCAGCAGACCCGCAACGATCACCAGCATCACGCAGGCGATCTGCGCCGCACCGGCAAGGCTGCCCCGATTGAGCCAGGTGTCGTAGACCGAGAAGGTCAGCGTCTGCACGCCGAGATATTCCACCGCACCGATATCGTTCAGCGTCTCCATCATCACCAGCGTCAGGCCGATCATGATAGCGGGCCGCGCCATCGGCACCTGGATGCGGGCAAAGACCCGCAACGGACTGGACCCGAGCGTGCGGGCAACATCCGCTGCCGCGCGGCCCTGCATCAGGAACATCGAGCGGCAGGCGAGATAGACGTAAGGGTAAAGCACCGCGGACATGACCAGCACGGCACCCGAAAGCGACTTCACGTCGAAGAAACTGTATTCGCGGGACGAGGTGTAGCCGAACAGCGCCCGATATCCTGTCTGCACCGGTCCTGTGAAATCGAGAAACTCGCCGAAGGCATAGGCTGCCAGATAGGATGGGATGGCCAGCGGCAGCACCAGCGCCGGAGAGAGGAGCCGCCGCAACGGAAACTCGCAAGCCGCCACCAGCCAGGCGCTGCCGATGCCGACCACAGCGGTGACGATCCCGGTGAACAGCAGAAGCCAGAAGGTGCGGATCCCGGCCCGGGGGATGACATTCGTCATCATGTGCTGCCAGTTCTCAGGGTCCGCCGAAAAGCCGATGACAAAGATGGCGACGATGGGCATGGAGACGATCGCGGCAGCAACAAGCGCGGCGATGGTCGCCGTACCAATCCGCTTTCCGGCGGGTGCACCGGAGGAAATGGCGGGGTGGGCTGTGCCCGGGCGCGGGAGTGTGGACAAGCGATCGGCCCTTGCAAATGCGGGAATGGCTTTCCTCTAGCCGAAAGCGGCAGCGATGGAAACCTGCCGGAAGGTCACGCCTGTCTTACCGGCGCAGGACCGCCAGACTTTCGCCAATCAGCCGAAGCCCGAGCGCGCCGATCACCGCTCCCGCCAGCCGGTCGACCCAGAGCTTTCCATTCAGATAAGCGCGCTGCGATCGCGGCGCTGAAAAGGCGATCGCGACCGCGGCGTACCACCCGGCTTCAATCAAGAGGATCAGGGGAGGCAGGGAAAGCACGAGTGCCAGCGGCGGTTCCTGCGGCATGAGGGCGGCGAAGATGCTGGCATAGACCACGGCGGTCTTTGGATTGCTGACCTGGGTGACGAGACCCAGAACCAGCGCGCGCGGAACGCTGAGCGGGCCGCGTCCATTGGCAGAGGCAAGCTCGATCGGTTCGCGTGCGCCACGCCAGATGGCGATGCCGAGATAGATCAGATAGAGCCCGCCGGCGCATTTGAGAACGAGATAGAGCCACTCGACCTTTTCCAGAAGCGCAACGAGGCCGGCCAGTGCCAGGATGGCGAAGAAAGCCCCGCCAAGGCCCATGCCGATTGCCGCCGCGAGGCCATGCAGGCGGGAATTCCCGACCGATATGCGTGACACAAGCACGAAGCTCGGGCCGGGACTCATCGCGCCGATCCCGATCGCAATCATGATGCCGAGGAGAACGCTGAAGGTTGCCATGCCGATGTCGTCTCCGTCCGAGGTCCGCTTGAGTGAAGTCAGAGGCTATTGGGGCTAACGCGCGCTGGCAAGTCGTCTGCGACGTCGGTCAAGCCAGGACTAATCCTCACAAGCTGCGCGTCATCTGCACAGGATCTGCAAACACCGTCTGCATTCTGCGCCCATGACCTCACTCCGCAACGACCCCAATTTCCCCGTCCCTCGCTTGCCGGCCCGCCTGATCCGGGAGGGCTGGTGGCTCGTGGATGATCCCCCGCAGCTGCATCCCGATCCACCAGACGCGGCGGCCGGACGCGCGTGCCTCAGCCCCCCATCGAAAGAACACAGGAGCACAATGTGCCGAACAGTTATTCCCTTCTGCCGCGATTGAAGGGGCATCTTGCTCCTCTCCTGCTTGTCGGCTTGGTCGTTTCCGCTGACTTTCTGTTCTTCCGCCAGGAGCCGGGCATCAACCGCTTCGTGTTCTGCCTGCTGCTCGTGGCCTCCATCGTCCAGGTGGCGCGAGTGGTCAGCCCGGCAAGGGTGCTGCGTTTTGCCTTGCTGGCGCTTCTATGCATGCTCCCGATGATCGAAGCCGCGAGCCTGTCATCGAAGATTGTCGCGACCTTTGCGATCACCCTGCTGGCGCTGGCGGCGGCAGGTCTGCTTCCGCGCTTGCCCTCCGCCATTCCCCCCGTCTTGGCAAGGTTCACGCTGGCGATCCCGCTTCGAACCATCCGTGGCACGGGACGGCTGATGACGGCCGGAACGATCCCGGCAACCGCCCGCGGCATCGGCACTGAGCTTCGCTTCTGGGTCTTGCCGCTGGCGCTTGGCACCATCTTCGTCGGTCTCTTCGCTGGCGCCAATCCCCTGATTGAGCGCGCCCTTCATGCGATCGATCTCGCGGCGCTCCTGGCCTACATAAATCTCCAGCGCATCTTCCTCTGGCTGGTGATGGCCGTCATGGTCTGGGCCCTCTTGCGCCCGAAGCTCGCCCGTCGCTGCTGCCGCAACCGCGCTGATACAGACATCCGCATCGGCAGCGCCGCGCATATCAGCGAGCCTGTCGTGCTCAGGGCGCTTCTGCTGTTCAACCTGCTTTTCGCAATCCAGACCGTTCTGGACGCGGCCTATCTCTGGGGCGGTCTCGACCTGCCGGAGGGCATGTCCCATGCCCAATACGCCCATCGCGGCGCCTATCCGCTGGTGGTCACGGCGCTGCTCGCCGCCCTCTTCGTGCTGGTGGCCATCGGGCGCGGCGAGGATGGCGCCCGCGCACGCCTGATCCGGGGCCTGGTCTACCTCTGGATCGGCCAGAACATCCTGCTCTGCATTTCAGCCATCCTGCGGCTCGACCTCTATGTGGAAGCCTTTTCGCTGACCGGCATGCGCGTGGCCGCAGGGCTCTGGATGCTTCTGGTTGGCGTTGGCCTTGCCCTTATCATGATGCGGATCCTCTTCAACAAGAGCAACCTCTGGCTCTTTGCGACGAACGGCGCGAGCCTGCTCGTGGTGCTCTACGGGGTGGCCGTCACCGATATTCCAGCCTATGTCGCAAGCTACAATGTCGAGCATTCCAGCGATCTGGATGGTGGCGGCGTGTGGCTCGATGACTACTATCTGCGCTCCCTTGGCCCGACGGCCCTCCCGGCGATCGATTTCTATCTCGAACGCGCTTCGTTTCACCACATTCCCCAATTCAAGCTGGCGCGTATGAAACAACTGCGCAGCGACCTTCTGTTCGATTTCAAGATCCGCTCGCGTGATTGGCGCAGCTGGACATGGCGGGCCCAGAGGCTCGAAAATTACCTCGCAAGGTCCGGGACGGCAGATTAAGAGCATTGGATCAGGCAGGCGGAAGGCGCGGGGAGGGAACGGAGACATGCAGCAGATACTGGTGGTCGACGACGAGCCGCATATCCGCGATGTCATCTGCTTTGCCATTGAGCGGGCCGGTATGCGGCCCGTCGTCGCCCGGTCGGGCCAGGAAGCCCTCACGGCCTTTCGTCGCGCCCGCCCCGATCTCGTCGTGCTCGACGTCGGTCTGCCGGATATCGACGGTCTCGAGGTCTGCCGGGAAATCCGCAAGACTTCCGCCCTGCCGATCCTCTTCCTTTCGGCGCGCGACGAGGAGATTGATCGCATCCTCGGTCTCGAAATGGGCGGCGACGATTATGTGACGAAGCCCTTCAGCCCACGCGAACTGATCGCCCGCATCAGGGCTATCCTCAAGCGCTCAGGATCAGGCAGCGCCGCCGCCGACGCTTCTGCCGTGCTTACTGTCGGTGAGGTGGTGCTCGATCGGGCGGGGCGGACGGTTCTCCTGGCCGGCTGCGCTCTACAAGTGACCGCCCTCGAATTCGCCATCCTCGACGCCCTGATGACCAGGCCTGCCATGGTCTTCACCCGCGAGCAGCTGATGCAGGCGGCTTACGATCCCGGCGTCCATGTCTCCGACCGCACCATCGACAGTCACATCCGCAACATCCGCGCCAAGGCCGCCGAAGTCTCCGCCCAGCCGGTCATTGCGACCGTTCACGGGGTCGGCTTCCGCTTTCACCAGGCCGGTGCCGCATCATGACATCACGCCTGATCATTGTTCCCAAATGGCGCCCGCCGCTGGCGCTCGTCATCTATTCCGTGCTGCTAACGGTGATGGCTCTTCCCGTCCTCCTGCTGGCCTGGTTTCGCCCGGCAGCACTCGATGTCAAGCCCTTGAGCTTCACGGAGCTCGGAGCCCTTTGCGTCGTCCTCGCCTTCACTATGGTCATCGGCTACGTGCTCGTCCGGGCCATCAAGGCACCGCTTGATGCCCTCGTCGCGCGCAGCCGGGAGATCGCTCTCGATGGTCGCGATGCCATCCGCCCGCTCGAAAGTTACGGCACGCGCGAGGTTGCCACGCTTTCCCAGGGCATCTTCGATCTCGCTTGCGATCTGGTGGAGCGAACGGACTATGTCCGAACCTTCGCCGCCCATGTGTCCCATGAGCTGAAGTCGCCGCTGACCGCCATCGCCGGTGCGGCAGAACTCCTGCGGGAGAGCGAGACGGACAGCGAGCCGATGACGCCCGCGCAGCGACGCCTGTTCCTCGACAATATCGTCTCCGACGCCCGCCGCCTTGATCGTCTGCTGATCCGCCTGCGCGAGCTGGCCCATGCCGAAACGCCCGTCGCCGGCGGCAGTTCGCAGCTTTCTGGCGTCGTCACGACGCTCACTGGCCGTTTCCCTGATCTGCAGATTGTCGATGACGGAGCCGCGCCACGATCGGTCCCCTTGCCGGTCGAGGCAACGACGATCGCCTTGGCAAATCTGGCGGAAAACGCGCTTCAGCACGGCGCAACACGCCTGACACTCACCCTAAGGGAAGACGCGGGCGGGCTTCATCTCCGCATCGAAGACGATGGATCCGGCATTCCCATGGAGAGCGCAGACGCCATCTTCCGCCCCTTCTTCACAACGCGGGCAGAGGAGGGCGGAACGGGCATGGGGCTCCGGATCGTCGAGGCAGTCCTCGCCGCCCACGGGGCTACGATCCGCCTGGATACGGCTTACCAAACCGGTGCCGCCTTCGAAATCACCATGCCACGCGCCGCCTGATATGCGCCGCCCGCACGGACCTCAATCGGCCAGAACGCGCGGTGATGGGAAAGTCACCTCGACCAGTGTGCCTTCGTTCGGCGTCGAGGAGATCGCAAACTGTGCTCGGTTCGCATCGACCATGGCCTTGGTGAGCGGCAGGCCAAGACCCGTGCCGTCGCCACGATTGCGCGGCGTGCCGGTCGAGACCTGGCGGAACGGCTTCATCGCCTGCTCCAGCTCGCTGCGCGACATGCCGATACCGGTGTCACGGATCCGGAGCACCACGCTGCCATTTGGCTCATAGGCGGAGGACACGATGATCTGCCCGCCGGACGGCGTGAAACGGATCGCGTTGGCCAGAATGTTGAGCACGATCTGCTTGATCGAACGGCCGTCGGCCACGACGTTCGGAACGGCCTGCGACAAAGCGGTGCGGATGATCACCCGCTGGCTGTTCGCCTGCGGCTGCACGATCGACACCGCCGCCTGTACCATCTCGTTCAGTCCGACGGAGGAGAAGTCGAGCTCCATTTCGCCGGCTTCGATTTTCGAGATGTCCAAGAGGTCGTTGACGATGTCGAGCACATGGCGGCCCGAGCGCACGATGTCATGGGCATATTCGCCGTAGCGCGGATGACCGACCGGGCCGAAATGCTCGTTCGCCATCATGTCGGCAAAGCCGATGATCGCGTTGAGCGGCGTGCGGATCTCGTGGCTGACCCGGGCAAGGAAGTCGGTCTTGTGCGCGTTTGCCGTCTCGGCCGCCCGCTTGGCGTTGCGCAATTCTTCTTCGGTGCGCTTCCACTGGGTGATGTCGCGGATGACAGCACAGTAGCCGTTCGAGGAGTTGAGCTTCCCGATCGTCATGAACAGCGGCAGGAAACCGCCGGAGGCCTCGCGGCCAATGACTTCGCGCCCGTCGTTCAAGACGCTGGCAACACCATGACCGGAAAGCCCGTTAAGATAGTCGAGGATCGACTTCTGGCTTTCATGGGCAAACAGCATGACAAACGGCTTGCCGCGCGTTTCCATGTCATCGAAGTTGAACAGCGCGCTCGCAGCCCGGTTCATCGAGCGGATATCGCCATCGGCATCGAGGATAACGACGCCATCGGTCGCGGTCTCCAGGATCGAGCGCAGCTCGTCGACTTCCACCTTGAGGCGGGTGACCTCTACCGTCTGGGCCGGCGCCGCGACAGGTGCGGCTGTGACCACTGCCGGCTCGGCATCCGGCTCCGGTTGCGTCTGCAGTTCCGGCTGGGCGATCAGCGCCAGCATCAGCGCGCTCGTTTCCTCGAATCGCACCGACTGCAGCCGTGCAGTGACCGGCAACAGGCGATCATCGGCACAGAGCGCCACGACCTGACCGGCCTCGTCGCCGGGTGTTTCGAGATCACGGCGCTGGATCAGCGTGTCCAGACCACCGGCCTCGTCGAGCTCGGCAAGTGTCTTGTAGCCGGTGAGGCTGAAGAATTCCGGATTGGCATGGATTAGCCGGTCGCCGACATGGACGAGCAGCGCCACGGGCATCAGGTCGATAATCTCGGCCGTCAGGCTACGCTCGCGCTTGCCCATCGGACGCTCAATCTGCGGGTCCGGCAAAGGCGGCTCGACTGCGGCAATCGGGGCCGTAGGCGCGGCCGGCGGTTCGGGTGCCTTCGCGATCGGCGCGCTCGCTTCAGTGCGCAAGACCGGTGGTTCCGACGCCGTCAGCGACTGTTCCACCTTGGCGCGTAGCCCCAGCGGATCGAGCTTGCGCGCGATTTCCTGGAAGGCCGCCTGCTCGCCGGGCGTCAGGCTGTCGCGCTGGCGCTGACGATGATCCTGCAATTGCACCACCTTGTCCGGCATGGCAGGCTTGCGCGGTTCCATGACCCGGAGCACCGGCGGCTCGAAGCCGGCAGGCCTCGGAGCGGGTTCGTCGGCTTGGTGCGTCGGCGCGGCTTCGATGTCGTCTTCAGAATCAGGCTCCAGGTCATCGCCGCTGTCTTCCGCGTCGTCCACCAGGGCGTCGAGCCTCTGCTCACCAGCTTCTGCAACCTGTTCCTCGACGAAGTCTTCCGGCGGATGGTTCTCGCCTTCGCTGAGCTCGCTCAAGAATTCGGCAAGCTCTTCAGCCCGTTCGCTGTCGGTCAAAGGCACTTCGTCCGACAACTCGTCGTCCGAAACCTCCGGCTCAACGAAAGTCATGCCGATCGCATCGGGATCCTCCTGCGCATCCGCGACGCGCACGATGCCGAAGCCACGGAAACCGTCAAAATCGCGATTGCGCGTATAGGTCGGCAGGGCCGCGAGATCGACGGGAACGACAAGCGTTGTTCCCTCGACCGGCCAGTAGATCGTCTTGCCCGACCACGTGTCACGCTTCTTCAGCAACTCGCCGATCTTGCCCTCGGGATCAAGGTTGAAGAGAGCGGCGAGATCCGAGAAGGCAACCCCGTTGATATCGGCTGCACGCGGGCCGACGGCCTGGGCAAACTCGGAGGAGACCTCGCTGAAGCGGCCTTCCGAATCGATTTTCCAGACGAAACGGGTCGCGCGCCGGTCCTGGCTGAAGATGAAGCGCTCGGGCTCTGCACCAGGTGCAGGCGTTACTGGTGGGACCGGGAGGCTAGTGGAATGCACCGGCTCGGCGACCGGAGCGGGTTCCTCTGCATCAACGTCAACGGTAACAGATGCTTCCTCATCCAGTGTCTCCGGGCTCTCTGCCGTCTCGACCGCCAAGCTCTCAGGCTCCGGCTCGACGAAATCATCAGCCTCTTCCGGCGCGATATCGTCTTCCGACGCATCATCATCGTCGACGTCGATCTCATCCTGGTCCAGATCGTCCGTTCCGGCCTCGATTTCCTCGATGTCGCCGATCGCCGCCATCACGCTCTCGAACGGTACGGCCGGTGAGGGCAGGTCTTCGTCCTGGGCCGGAGCTTCCGCTTCGGTCTCATCGGCAGACTGTATGTCGAGATCTTCGGCCGACGGCGCGCTGACGTCATCCGCAACCGTATCGTCGGCGCGAACCGGCTCGGCCACTGCGATCGGAAGGTCCTCCTCAGCGTCGCTCGAAAAGTCGTCGCTCGGGTCCATCTGACCGAGGATCGTCTCGACCGTGAACAGGAGATGCAGGCCGGGTTCATCGGCGATCTTGCCGATCGCGGCCGGCAGATAGCCGCGGCCCGTCGGGATCGGACGTTTTACCAGCCGGTCGGCATCGGCTTCGACAAGGTTCACCAGCATGCGCGCCGTCTGAGGCGTAATGCCGAGACCGGCAAAACCTTCGGAGCTCGCGACGAGACCGCCGTCACCGTCGAGCACGGCCATATGCGTGTCGGGATCGTCGAAGCCGCTCATCAGTTCGAGAGCAAGCTGGCGCAAGCTGCCATCGGTGCGCTTGAGCGGCGGCACGGCGAGCAGGATCGTCGGTTCGCCCTTGCGGATTTCCACGCATTCCGCGACCGCCGTCACCGGCACCTTCTGGAATCCGGAGCTGATACGCAGCATCAGGCTGCGCGTATCGCCCACTGCCACCAGCTGCTGGGTCGCTGTCTCGATTTGCCGGAAGGTGATGTCGCCGCGATTGGGACCTTCCTCGAGAAAGTCGTAGATGGACGGGGCGCCGAAGAAGCGCGCACCCCCCCCATTGCACCAGAGCACCCGCTCCAGACGCGGCGCAAACAGCACGAGCGCCTCGCCGCGCGCCAGGCGCGGTCGTATGAGGTCGTGCACGGCGACGTCGATAAACGGATATTGAGCGGGCATTTCGGGACCTGTCACTTCATGGCCTGCAAGCAAATTAACAGATTTTTAATAGCTAGGCAGTGCCTTTGGGTCCAGAAAGTGGGGCGCCTTTCGGTTGATAAGGTTAATCCGGCCGGATTATCAACATGCGGAAAATCTAATTGTGCAGTGCACAATGATATTGCAATGCACAATATCCGGTGCTATATAGGGTTCATGAATGAAACATGAGGGATCACCAAGGATCCCGCGACAAGAGGAAATGCGCCATGAACACCAAGGATATCTTCTCTTTCTCCTCCTTCGATCCTTCGAAGATGCAGGAAAGCTTCCGTGACTTCGCCGAAAAGGGTGCAGCCCAGTCGAAGGAAGCCTATGCCAAGATGAAGTCTGCCACGGAAGAAGCCACGAAGACCGTGGAAGCCACCGTCCAGACGGCTCAGGCCGGCACCGTCGAACTCGGCCTCAAGGCCATCGACGCCATGCGCACCAATGCTGACCTTTCGCTGTCCCACATGGAAGCGCTTCTCGGCGTGAAGTCGGTTGCCGAGCTCGTCGAGCTGCAGACCGCTTTCATCCGCAAGCAGGCTGAAGTGACGATCGAACAGGCCAAGGCCATCCAGGAAACCGCCAAGAAGGTTGCCGACACGATGACGAAGCCTGGTAAGGAAGCGGCCGAAAAGGTCATGTCCTCGCTCAAGGTTGCCTGATCGCCTGATGCGACTTTAAAAATCCTCCCAAGGATCTTGGGCCGGGCACATAGCCTGGCCTTTTTCTTATCCCGAGCCTTTTCACGCAATGTGCAGAAAGGGCTTGAAAAAAAATCCATCTGCTCGTATGTGACCCCTCGACGGCGTCAGCGACGCGGTCATGTGCGGTTGTAGCTCAGTTGGTTAGAGCGCAGGTTTGTGGCACCTGAGGTCGGAGGTTCGAGACCCCCCAACCGTACCATTCTCTCCCAAAGCCCAAATATGTCATTGGCCTATCCCCGCAATTGCGTGCGTTTGCAGCTTTGCGTCGCGACGATCGATTAAAATTCGATCCTTTGCGTTTACCCGAAAACAAGGGTTCCGGCACTTCCCGCTTTCTGGCAGCCCCGTTTGATGCTCTGACTATCCCGAACAATGGGAGAGCCGATGGAGCGTCGAAACGAGCAGCGTTCGCTTTGCGACATGGATGCCTTGGTGCTGATGTACGGGTGCCATTTCCAGGCATCCATATCCGACTGGAGCCAAACCGGCTTGCGACTGGTCCTCAGTGACGGCCTAAGGCTGGAGGAAACAGAAGCCTTTATCCTCCATGGCAACGCTTTCGGCGTCTTGCATGGCGAAGTCATCTGGTCTGAAGACGGTCAGATCGGCGCCCGAATTCGCAACGCCAGATCTGCCGCTGTCATGCAGCGGCTCGCGCCACAGCTCACCACCCTCATGCCTGCATGATCGCCGAAGACCGGTTGTCTCGGTTCATCGCCACAAGGGCTGTCAGAACAGCCTCCTGGAACGCCAGGATTTCCCCTCCGGCGCGTTCATGCGGACAGCCGAGCGATGTCAATTCGGCGCCCAGCGAACGGCATAGGGATATCCAGTAGCGGTCGGCGCTTGCCCCATTCAGGCGATCCAGCGCCTGTGCGGCCTGATGCACCAGATCCTTCCGGTGCATCAGTGGAAAGAAGTTGAGGGAACACGGTGGTTGGGCGTGTTGATCTGCCTGCAAGGGGAGCTCCATCGGTGCAAGGTTTATGCGTCATGCATGCGACTGCGACACGGTGGGCAACAAGGACTCGCTTCATTAGAACTTAATAAAAGGCAAATTTGATTGTCAACTTCGGTTGACATATTTCCCCAAGGATTAAGGTGAAGGGGCTGCGGGCCAGGGGATGTCGAACGTGCGGTCACTCGATCTGAGCGCAATTTCGAACTCTTGGTGCGCCTTTCGCCATCGTTCCATTTTGTAGAACGTCGTTGTCTCCAGCAAACGAAAAACCCCGCCACGGGACCGTAGCGGGGTTCAAACTTCGAGGACGCTGCAGAGGTCTCAGACCCGCGTGACTTCCTTCACCCAGCCATGGGCATCGGCAACCGAGCCGCGCTGGATGCCGGTGAGCTGGTTGCGCAGCTTTTCCGTTTCGATCCCCGTGCCGGCATTACCGATGACGAATTCGCCGCCCGGATGGCGCACGGTGCCGATCGCGGCAACAACGGCAGCCGTGCCGCAGGCAAAGGCCTCACGCAGCTTGCCGCTGCGGGCATCCGCCATCCATTCGTCGAAGGAATAGGGACGCTCGACAACCTTTAGCCCATTGTCATTGGCAAGCTTGATGATCGAGTTGCGGGTGATGCCGGGCAGGATCGTGCCCGAGAGCGGCGGCGTGACCACGGTGTTGTCGTCCATGACAAAGAACACGTTCATGCCGCCCAGCTCTTCGATCCACTTGTGCTCGGCGGCATCGAGGAAGACGACCTGGTCGCATCCACGGCTTGCCGCTTCCTTCTGGGCGAGAAGGCTGGCTGCGTAATTGCCGCCGCACTTGGCAGCACCCGTGCCACCGGGAGCGGCGCGCGTGTAGTGTTCGCTGACCCAGAGTGTCACAGGCTTACTGCCGCCTTTGAAGTAGGGGCCGACAGGCGAGGCGATGACGCAGAAGATATATTCGCGCGACGGGCGAACGCCGAGGAAGGCTTCGCTCGCAAACATGAAGGGACGCAGATAAAGGCTGCCTTCGCCTTCCGGAACCCACTTGGCGTCGATCTTCACCAGTTCCTCGACTGCCTTGAGGAACAGCTCTTCCGGCACATCAGGCATCGCCATGCGCTCGGCCGACCTGTTGAAGCGGCGGGCATTTTCTTCCGGGCGAAAGAGCGTGATGCGGCCATCGGCAGCCTTGTAGGCCTTCATGCCTTCGAAGATTTCCTGGGCGTAGTGCAGAACGCTTGCGGCCGGATCGACCTGGAAAGGCTTGCGGGCCGTGACCTCCGGGCTGTGCCAGCCCTTGTCGACATGCCAATGCACGACCGCCATGTGGTCGGTGAACAGCGTACCGAATCCCAGGTTTTCAAAAGCCGCGAGCCGCTCGGCTTCCGGCATGGGCGAGGCATTCGGAACGATCTGGAAGTCGAGAAGTGCGGTATTCGTGGTCATGGAGAGCCTGTGCCTGAGCTGTTCACGGTTGCGCTGGCCACGCCGATGAAACGGTCGCAGCCGGTGCCGTCGTTTGTGCGGTTTGATCCCGGTTTGTCAACAGAAACCGTGCTATCGCGTTGCAGCAAAACGCTTAGTCTGCAGGGCCGGGAGCCGGTTTAGCCCGTCACGAGCCCAAACAGGAACCAGAAGCCGGCAAGCGCGATGGCAGCGCCTAAGCCTTGCACCAGCCGCCCGCCGCCGATCGGCTTCAGCGCCGCACCGATCGCAATCCCGATCACATGGATCACGCCGGTAGAGACCACGAAGCCGACAGTGAAGGCTGCGGGGTCGCTGGCGCGGGGTGCCAATACGCCGTGTGGATAGCCATGCATCAGCGCAAAGGCTGCAATCAGCACCAGCGCCGCCCATTCCGGCGCCCGCCAGGCCGCCGCAATCGCACCGCCGAGAACGATGACCGAAACGGCAATCCCGTATTCGATCGGCTGGTCCGGCAGGACGCCGGTCATGCCGATGATTCCGCCCACGCACATGATCATCGGGAAGGTGGCCGGCAGCGTCCAGACCGATCGCCCGCCCATTTGGGCACCCCAGAGCCCGACGGCGAGCATCGCAAGCAGATGGTCGAAGCCGGCGAGCGGATGCCCGAAACCCGAGCCGAACCCGCCGAGTGGCCCGTCCATCACATGGGCACTGGCCGGCACGGCGGAGAGGAGTGCAAGCAGAAAGGCGGGAAGGCCGAGATGAAGCAAGGGCTGGCGCATGTCAGTGTCCATGGGTGATGAGATCGGCACAGTCTATCTGCGTCGATCATGACGGAAAAGCGTCCTCAAAACGCACTCCGTTTATTGGCCAGCTGCGTCAGCCGAAGATCGCCCGATCCTGCTCGACGGCATCCTGCAGAAACTGCACGACCGCCCGAACGCGCACGAGTTCCCGCGCACTTTCATGGAAGGTCGTCCAGTAGGCCCGCCGGAGCGTGATATCAGGCAGGACCCGCACGAGGCTCTCGTGCTGGCGCGCGATATAGCTGTGCAGGATGCCGATGCCGGCGCCGGCCAGCACCGCCTCCGTCTGGCCGATCGCAGACGAGATCTCGAACCCGGCATTCCAGTCGCGCATCACCTCGCCGGTGAAGTTCAGCGAGGGCGTGAAGATCAGGTCCTCCACATAGCCGATCCTGCGATGGGCCTTGAGCTCCTCCGGCGTTGCCGGCAAGCCGTTCGCCTCGACATAACCCTTCGAAGCATAGAGGCCGAGCGTGTAGTCGACGAGCTTCGACGAAACGAGCCGCCCCTGATCCGGCCGCTCCAGCGTCACGGCAATATCCGCCTCGCGCTGTGAGAGCGAGAAGGAGCGCGGCACCGGCACCAGCTGGATCTTCAGTTCCGGGTGCCGTTCGATCAGCGCGCCGAGCCGCGAGGCGAGGAAGAAGACGCCGAAACCATCGGGTGCACCGATCCGCACCGTGCCGGCGACCTGCGTATCGGTCCGCCCGAGCCGCGCCTGCACCTCCAGCATTTCTGTTTCCATGCGCTCGGCGGAGGAGAGAAAGGCTTCGCCCTCGGCCGTCAACTCGCAGCCATTCGTGCGGCGAATGAAGAGCCGCGTCTTCAGCGCCGTCTCCAGCGCCGTCAGCCGACGCGAAAGCGTGGCGTGGTTCAGGCCCAGACGTCTGGAAGCCGCCAGGATCTGGCCCGTGCGCGCAACAGCCAGAAAGATGCGAACGTCATCCCAGTTCATGCCAAGGCCTCCTCCGTTCCGCATCTCCAGGCATCATGTGTCGAAGCCATGTGCACCGTGGCTCAAGCCCAGCATGTCCATCCGCCTGTCGAAATCGCCGGCGATATCAGAGAGCTTCAGGGTCGCAAACCGCGAGAGCAACAGTGCTTCCGCCTCCCGCCGCGCATCCTCGAGGGCCTCGTTGACCGAGAGCTCCACAAGGCAGCCCGGATGGTCAGACGCGCTGACGAGGCAGAAGAGTTCCGGTCGCTCAAGCGCCTCGTAGACATCCAACAGGCTGATCTGGTCCAGGCTCCTGGTGAGCTTCCAGCCGCCGCCATGTCCCTTTTCGGATTGCACATAGCCGCGTTCGCGCAAGCCCGCCATCGTCCGGCGAACCACCACAGGATTGGTGTTGAGCATCTTGGCGATCATCTCGGAGGTCGCCGCTTCCTTGCGGCGTCCGAGATGGATCAGCACATGCAGCATGCGGGACAGGCGGCTATCCCCGCGCATCGGCGTTTCCTCCACTGTTGACTGATCCGTAGCGCAGCCATCGTCATGCAACAAGTCAAGTTACATCACTTGACGGCGAGGCTTCACGTAACTTAATAAGATACATAATATCAAAAGTTACATGAAAGGGTCTGCCATGAAGTATGATGCCGTCGTCGTGGGTGGAAGTTTCGCCGGTCTCTCGGCAGCCATGCAGCTCACCCGCACCCGCCGCAATATTCTGCTCATCGATGCAGCGCGCCCGCGCAATCGTTTTGCCGAAGCCTCGCATGGCTTCCTCGGACAGGACGGAGTGGCACCGTCAGAGATCCGCCGCCGGGCTCTGGAGCAGCTTGCCCGCTATCCGAACTTCACCCTTCTGGACGGGGAGGCGGAGAGCGCCGAACGCTGCCTGGGCGGGTTCAGGGTCGGCATGGCCGACGGCCGTGTCATTGAGGCGCAGGTTCTCGTGCTCGCGGTCGGTGTCAGCGATACGCTCCCGTCGATCCCGGACCTCGCCGAGCGCTGGGGGCGCACGGTCCTGCATTGCCCTTACTGCCACGGCTACGAAATCGGCGGCGGCCCGATCGGCATCCTCGCCTCGTCGCCCCTCGCAGCCCATCAGGGCAGCATCCTGCCGGATTGGGGCCGCACGACCATGTTTGTCGAACCCGGCGTCACATTCGACGAAGAACAGCAGGCCATGCTCGCCGCCCGAGGTGTCACGATCGAGACCGAACGCGTCGTGGAGCTGATCGGCGAAGGGCAGGGGCTTGAAGCCGTTCGCCTGGCTGACGGACGGAGTGTGGAAGTGCACGCCCTCTTTGCCCAATCAAAGGTGTCCATCGCCTCGCCGCTTGCATCCCAGCTCGGCCTCGAATTGGAAGAGGGGCCGCAAGGCTTTCACATCAAGGTCCAGATGGGCTGCACCAGCGAGCCCGGCGTCTTTGCAGCCGGCGACGCGGCAAGTCCCATGCACAATGCAACGCTTGCAAGCGCATCGGGCGTCATGGCCGGAATCTCGGCACACCGTGCCCTGATCGAGTCCTCTCTATGGAAATGATAAAACTACCTTGCTTCAATCTGCGCACAACAGATGCGTAAATCATCGCGTTGATTTGTAGAAATCAAAGCGCATACTGCCTCCATAACAATCCAGGAGGATACCCATGTATCAGGTAGGTCATTTCATCGGCGGCAAGCATGTCGCCGGCACCTCGGGTCGCAAGCAGCCGATCTACAACCCGGCAACCGGCGAAGTGCAGGGCGAAGTCTCGCTCGCCAGCGCCGACGAGCTGAATGCTGCCGTCCAGAACGCCAAGGCCGCACAGGCCAAGTGGGCCGCCACCAATCCGCAGCGCCGCGCCCGCGTCTTCATGAAATTCGTCCAGCTCCTGAACGACAACATGGATAGCCTCGCCGAGACCCTCTCGCGCGAACACGGCAAGACCATCGAAGATGCCAAGGGTGACATCATCCGTGGCCTGGAAGTCTGCGAATTCGTCATCGGCATTCCGCATCTGTCGAAGAGCGAATTCACCGAAGGCGCTGGCCCGAACATCGACATGTATTCGATCCGCCAGGCTGTCGGCATCGGCGCCGGCATCACGCCGTTCAACTTCCCGGCCATGATCCCGATGTGGATGTTCGCGCCTGCCATCGCCTGCGGCAATGCCTTCATCCTGAAGCCCTCGGAGCGTGACCCGTCCGTTCCGATCCGCCTTGCCGAACTGATGATCGAGGCAGGCCTTCCCGCCGGCATCCTCAACGTCGTCAACGGCGACAAGTCCGCCGTCGACGGCATCCTGACGCATCCGGACATTTCGGCCGTCTCCTTCGTCGGCTCCACGCCGATTGCCCGTTATGTCTATGGAACGGCTGCCATGAACGGCAAGCGCGCCCAGTGCTTCGGCGGCGCCAAGAACCACATGATCATCATGCCGGATGCCGATCTCGATCAGGCCGCTCAGGCGCTGATGGGTGCCGGCTACGGCTCTGCCGGCGAGCGCTGCATGGCAATCTCGGTCGCTGTTCCGGTCGGTGAAGAAACCGCCAACCGCCTGATCGAAAAGCTGACCCCGATGGTGGAAAGCCTGCGCATCGGCCCTTACACCGATGACAAGGCCGATCTCGGCCCCGTCGTCACCAAGGAAGCCCAGGCGCGCATCAAGGGCCTGATCGATAGCGGCGTTGAAGCCGGCGCCAAGCTCGTGGTCGATGGCCGCGACTTCAAGCTCCAGGGCTACGAGAACGGCTATTTCGTCGGCGGCTGCCTCTTCGACCACGTCACGCCTGATATGGATATCTACAAGACCGAAATCTTCGGCCCGGTCCTCTCGGTTGTCCGCGCCAAGACCTATGAAGAAGCCCTCGACCTGCCGATGAAGCATGAATACGGCAATGGCGTCGCGATCTACACCCGCGACGGTGATGCCGCCCGTGACTTCGCCAGCCGCATCAACATCGGCATGGTCGGCATCAACGTGCCCATCCCGGTTCCGCTCGCCTACCACTCCTTCGGTGGCTGGAAGTCCTCGTCCTTCGGTGACTTGAACCAGCACGGCACGGACTCGATCAAGTTCTGGACCCGCACCAAGACGGTCACCAGCCGTTGGCCGTCGGGCATCAAGGACGGTGCCGAATTCGTCATGCCGACGATGAAGTAAGCGAACCACCAGATCGATCAAATTTCCGCCACTCCGTCGAAAGACGGGGTGGCGTTCTCTTGTCAGCCTCTCTCAACTTGGTAGCTTCCCTTTCGGGAGGGCTGAACATGCCGAAAAAGAAGATCCACACCGGCGGCTGCCTCTGCGGAGCGGTGCGCTTCGAAGCCGATGCGCCGGCTGCCAGACCACACACCTGTTCCTGCAAGATGTGCCAGCGCCACACCGGAAGCCTGACGGCCAGCTGGGTCGAATTCCCCCGCGATGCCGTCCGCTGGATCGGGCCTTCAGGGGAGCCTTCCACCTGGCGCTCATCCGACATCTCGTCGCGCGCCTTTTGCGGCACGTGTGGCTCCTCGCTCGGCGCCATCGATGACCAGCCCACGGTCGCGCTCCTGCTGGGTGTCTTCGATCGCACAAGCGCCGCCGATCTCAAACCCGCCTATCATTCCTACAAGGGTGGCCGCCCGAAATGGTGGTGCATCGAGATCGCCGAAACCTGAAGCCTGCAGGCGTCCGAAGTGTCCTAGCGCACTTGAGTGCGTGGTGGTCTCATGATCAATGTTCAGGCGCGCGTCGCGGGGGATAGCGACGTGCCGGTTTTGATTTCATGAGGGACATTTCATGCAAGAGGCAGTTTTTGGCCGCGCGGCCAATTTGCGTCGCGGCGAGTTTCGCGGCAGCGCCGGTGAGTATTTCGGCATCTGGATCGTCAACATCCTGCTGACCATCATTACGGTCGGCATCTATTCGGCCTGGGCCAAGGTCCGGCGCAATCGCTATTTCTACGGAAACTCGTTCATTGACGGTCACTCCTTCGACTACCACGCCCGTGGCCTGCAGATCTTCATCGGCCGTGCCATCGTCTTCGGCTACATCGTCGCCTACAACCTGCTTCTGACCTTCAGCCCGATCATCGGCGGTATCCTGGCGCTGCTGATGCTGGTCCTCCTGCCGTGGATCGTCATGCGCAGCCTGCGCTTCAACGCCCGCGTCACGAGCTACCGCAACATCCGCTTCGACTTCGTCGGCAAGACCGGCGGCGCCTTCTTCGCGATCATCGTCGGCGGCCTCGTGTCCTTCTTTTCGCTCGGGATCCTCGCGCCTTTTGCCAGCCGCTGGCTCTATCGCTACATCTTCAACAACCTGCGTTATGGCGACCGCGCTTTCGAGACCGATCCGAAGATCGGCGCGCTCTACCGCGTCTGGCTGCCCGCCTTCCTGCTGATGCTGGTTGGTGCTGCCGTCGGCGGCTTGCTCGGCATCGCGGCCTATTACAGCGCGGTCGAAGGTGCCGGTACCAGCATGGATCCGGAACTGGATCTCATTCTCGGCATCTACGGCGCACTGGTCCCGGCGATCGTACTTTGGGGCGTGGCCGCGATCTTCTATCGGATCGGCGTTCGCAACGTGGTGATGAACGCCACCCGCTTCGATAGCCGCCACACCCTGTTCTCCGATCTCGGACGCCTTCGCTACTTCTGGATCGTCATTTCGAACCTGGTGGTCACGGTCCTCACTCTCAGCCTGATGCGCCCCTGGGCAGCGGTCCGCGAACATCGCTATGTGATCGAACATTCCGGCATCGTGGTCGATGGGGAACTCGATGATGTGGTATCCTCGATGCAGGCCTCCGGCTCTGCTGTGACGGCGGAATATCTCGATCTCGAAGGATTCGACTTTGGCTTCTGACGACAAGCGCATCGCCTCCGGTCGCTGGCATCCGCCCGGCTCCAGCCGCGCGGAACCAGCCGTCCTGCTGGGCGAGAGCAAGACGCTCTATGTCCGGCTGGCTGCAGGGGGCGATCCGGTTTCGATCGGAGATCTGGCCCGGACGGAGATATCTGCCCGGGTCGGTCGCATTCCGCGCAGGATCAGTTTTACCGACGGCTCCATGTTCGAGACCGAAGACAACGATGCGATCGATCTCTGGCTGAAAAGGCATGGGAAAAGCGGCTTCGTCCACGAACTGGAGCGCTTTCATCCGCGGCTGATCGCATTCGTGCTTGCCGTTTTCCTGTTTGCCGGCCTGATCTATCGCTATGCGGTGCCGGCGCTGGTCGAGGTTGCCGTCCTGGTGACACCGCCGGCGGTGACCCAATGGATGGCGAGCGGCACCTTGCTCTCGCTCGATCAGGCGCTCTTCGACGACAGCAAACTGCCGGATGCCCGACAGGCAGAAATCCGCGAGGCCTTCAACGGCATCGCCGACCTCTCGTCACGCGGGCGCGCGGGCTATAACCTGAACTTCCGCCATGGCGGCGTCATCGGTCCCAATGCCTTTGCCTTGCCGGATGGCACGCTTGTGATCACCGATGAGCTGATCGAACTGGCGGATGGCGACATGGACATGATCATCGGGGTCCTTGCCCACGAGATCGGCCATGTCGAGGAAGAGCATTCGCTACGGCAGCTCTACCGGGCGGCCGGCATGGCGGGCCTGATCATGTTGATTGCAGGCGATGTTGGGGCGGCCGGTGAGGATATCCTGACCAATGGTGCGGCCCTCATGTCGCTTTCGCATTCGCGCGATGCGGAAAATCAGGCAGACCGTATCTCGGTGGAACTGATGGCGAAGGCGGGACGCGATCCGCGCGCCATCGGCCGCTTCTTCGCGCTGCTGGAGGAGAAACTCGGGCTCGACGGAGACTCGACCTTCCTCTCCACCCATCCTGGAACAGCCGAGCGGCGCAAGGCGATCGACGATCATGCTCGCGAGGTCGGAGCCGGCGGGTCCTAGACGGCCGAACGGAAACGCAATTCCCTGTGCCGAAATGCAAGAAGGGGCGGTCCAAGACCGCCCCTTCTGCTTTTTGGGATGTGCCGAAGCTTACTGCGTCGGGCCTTCGTTCAGGCCGACCTTGTCGACCAGTTCCGACGCCGTCTTGCGGTTGGCGGCGATGTCGACGAGCGGCAGCGGGTCGGCCTTGATCGGGCCGAAGCCGGCGACGATTTCGGACACCTTGGCGTTCGGTCCGACCGGATATTCGAAGACCTGCTCGGCATAGATCGACTGTGCTTCATCCGAGGCAAGGAATTCCAGCAGCTTGACGGCATTGTCCTTGTTCGGGGCATTCTTGGCCAGCGCCATGCCGGAGATGTTCACATGCGTGCCGCGATCGGCAGCGTTCGGGAAGAGAACCTTGACCGAAGCGGCCCATTCCTTCTCTTCCGGCTCCTTCTCATTGGTCTTCATCAGACCGAGATAGTAGGTGTTGGCGAGACCGAGATCGCATTCGCCGGCATGGATTGCCTTGGCCTGGGCGCGGTCATTGCCATCGGGCTTCTTGACGAGGTTCTGCTTCAGGCCAGCGAGCCACTTCTCGGTGTAGTCGGCGCCATGATGGGCGACCATCGAGGCAAACAGGCCGATGTTATAGGAGTGCTGGCCATCACGCATGCAGATGCGGCCCTTCCACTTCGGGTCGGCAAGCTCTTCATAGGTGATCGCATCTTCCGAGACGCGGTCCTTGGAGGCGTAGACCACGCGACCGCGGGTCGTCAGGCCGAACCAGTTGCCATCCGTATCGCGATACTGTGCCGGGATTTGGCTGTTGATGTCGTCGTCATTGAGCGGCTGCGTCACGCCGCCGTCCTTGGCTTCCGTCAGGCGCGCGATATCGATCGTCAGGATCACGTCGGCAGGTGAGTTGGCGCCTTCTGCCGTGATGCGCTCGACGAGGCCCTTGTCGAGGAAGAGCACGTTGGTCTTGATGCCCGTTTCCTTGGTGAAGGCATCCATCAGCGGCTGGATCAGTTCCGGCTGGCGGTAGGAATAGATGTTGACCTCGCCTTCGGCCTGCGCTGCGCCGGCCGAAAGAGCCAGAACGGAAACAGCACCGAGTGCGAGTGTGCGAATAGATGTCATGGCATAGCCTCCCTCTTGGATTGTTGAGGGGCATATTCATGAATTCATATAAGCTGTCAATTGCACTCGACTTTAATCACGGACACGTGAGTCGTGAACTTGAGTATTTTGGAATTGTTCAAAACTGCAAAAGGCGCTATATAAGAGCCAACAAAACAGAGGAATCGTGCATGCGTTTGACAAAGCAGACAAATTACGCCGTGCGCATGCTGATGTATTGCGCAGCCAACAGCGACCAGCTGAGCCGGATCCCGGAAATCGCCAGGGCTTACGGCGTCTCTGAACTCTTCCTGTTCAAGATTCTGCAGCCGCTCAACAAGGCCGGTCTGGTCGAAACCGTGCGTGGCCGCAACGGCGGTGTGCGGCTGGGTCGTGCGGCCGAAAAGATCACGCTGTTTGATGTCGTGAAGGTGACCGAAGACAGCTTCGCCATGGCGGAATGCTTCGAGGATGACGGTGACGTCGAATGCCCGCTGATCGACAGCTGCGGTCTGAACTCGGCGCTGCGCAAGGCGCTCAATGCCTTCTTCGACGTGCTCTCCGAATACACGATCGATGACCTGGTCAAGGCTCGCCCGCAGATCAACTTCCTGCTCGGCATCGACGAGCTGCAGCCGCGCCGCGTCGCAGCCGCACCGGCCGCCTGAACCATCCAAAATCATCAGTCTGGTTGAACCCGCCGCAAAGCGGGTTTTTCTTTGCGTAGCAAGCCTTTGAGACGGTCTTGCGTCCCCCCGCCGCTATGCTACGCTTACGTTCACGGCAATTTAAATCTGCTTAATGTAGGCGCAGTGAAAATGCTGTGCTGCCGATGGTCTCTGGGGGAGAGCATGTACGATTACGTGATCATCGGCGGGGGCTCGGCCGGGTCGGTCCTCGCGGCGAGACTGAGCGAGGATCCCTCTCTCACCGTCTGCCTTCTCGAAGCCGGGGGGCGCGGCGATGGCATCTTTGCCCGCGTGCCCATGGCTGCAGCTGCGGTCGTGCCGGGCCATGTGAAGAGTGCCAACTGGCGTTTCTCCACGGTGCCGCAACCCGGATTGAACGGTCGACGTGGCTACCAGCCGCGAGGCAGGGGGCTTGGCGGATCGAGCCTCATCAATGCCATGCTCTATGTGCGCGGCCATGCACGCGATTATGACGAATGGGCCGCACTCGGCTGCGATGGCTGGTCCTGGGACGATGTGCTGCCCTGGTTCAGGAAGTCGGAAGACAATATCCGGGGTGCTGACGATCTGCATGGACGGGGCGGACCGCTACAGGTCTGCGACCAGAACTGGACGCGCCCGATCAACCAGGCCTTTCTGAAGGCCTGCGAACAGAGCGGGTACCGGCAGAACGACGATTTCAACGGTCCGGTTCAGGAGGGTGCGGGCGTCTATCAGACCACGCAGTTCTGGAATGGTCCGAAACGCGGCGAGCGTTGCTCGGCTTCGGGCGCCTATCTGCACGACGTGATGACCCGCCGCAATCTGACTGTTATCACCGAGGCGCAGGTCACGCGAATCATCGTCGAGCGAGGCAGGGCGGTCGGTGTCGCCTATCGCCATGGCAAGGAGCAAAGGGTTGTCCGTGCCGGCCGCGAAGTCCTGCTGTCGGCAGGCGCTTTGCAATCCCCACAGATCCTGATGCTGTCAGGCATTGGTCCCGCCGATCATCTCACTTCTCTCGGCATCAGCGTCGTTGCCGACAGCCCGGAGGTTGGCGCCAACCTCCAGGATCATCTCGATTACACGATGATCTTCCGCTCGCCGGATACCGACATGTTTGGCATGGGGCTAACGGCGGCGCGGGATCTGATGCGCGCGGCCAATGAATGGCGCACCGAGCGCATGGGCCATCTGCGTTCGACCTGCGCGGAATCGGGCGCCTTCCTGAAGACCGATCCGTCACTCGATCGGCCGGATATCCAGCTGCATTTCCTGGTCGCCATGGTCGATGATCACGTGCGCAAGATGCATTGGGGCTACGGCTATTCCTGCCATGTCTGTGTGCTGCGCCCCCATTCGCGCGGCACCGTGCGCCTCGCGAGCGCCGATCCCATGGCCGCCCCGCTGATTGATCCCGCCTTCCTCTCGGATGCACGCGACATGGACGCTCTGCGCAAGGGTGCCCGGGTGATGGCGGAGATCATGGCGGCCCCGGCGCTCAACAAGTATCGCGGCGCCGAACTCTATCCTGCCGGCCCGTTGGACGCCGAACTCGACGCCGCCATCCGCGCCCGTGCCGACACGATCTATCACCCCGTCGGCACCTGCCGCATGGGCTCGGATCCGGCCGCGGTCGTCGATGTCACCCTCAAGCTCAACGGCGTCGAAGGGCTGCGCGTCATCGACGCATCCGTCATGCCGCGCCTGATCGGCGGCAACACCAATGCACCCGTGATCATGATGGCGGAAAAGATCGCGGCTGCCATCCGGGCGGAGGTCCGACCGGCAAGGGAACGGGTGGCCGCGAAGGGCGCGAACAGCGAGAGCGGATTGCATTTCGCCTGAACCTTCCTATTGTCGCCACCCTTGGATGAGGGTGCACGAAGAGGAAGAGAATGCCGCCAGAAATTCTGCCAACCGCCCCGCAGGCGGTGATCGTCATGGGCGTCAGCGGCTGCGGCAAGTCTTCGGTCGGTGAAGCGCTGGCACAGCGTCTCGGGCTTGCCTTCATTGAAGGCGACGTGCTGCATCCGGAAAGCAATGTCGCGAAGATGGCGGCTGGAACGCCACTCACCGATGAGGATCGCTGGCCCTGGCTGACCGTGATCGGCGAGCGTATGGCGGAAGCCTTGGGGCGCGGGGAGGGGATCATCGTGTCCTGCTCGGCGCTCAAGAAGATCTACCGCGAGCACCTGCGCGCCGCGACCGGCGGCCGCCTCGCCTTCGTCTATCTCCACGGATCCCGCGAACTGCTCGGACGCCGCATGGGCGCCCGCACCGGCCATTTCATGCCGCTCGGTTTGCTCGATAGCCAGCTCGCCACCCTGGAAGTGCCGACCGGCGAACCCGGCGTTGTCACCGTCTCCATCGATCAGCCGGTCGAAGGCATCGTCGCCGACGCGCTCGACGGTCTGAAAACGGAAGCCTGAGCCTCAACCCTCATAGCCCAACAGCGGACCGTAAAGCTCCGGACGGCGGTCGCGGAACAGGCCCCAGCTGGCGCGCTGACGGGCAATGCCGTCGAGGTCGAAGGTGGCCGTCAATACGGTCTCCGTCTCCCGGTCGGCGGTCGCCACCATTGAGCCAGTCTGGTCGCAGATAAAGGACGAGCCGTAGAAAGTGAGCGACGTGCCCTTGCGGCCGTCTTCCTTGCCGATGCGGTTCGACGCGATGACCGGCATGATATTGGCCGCCGCATGCCCCTGCATCACCCGCTGCCAATGGCCGGAGCTGTCGATGCTCGCATCCTGCGGCTCCGAGCCGATCGCGGTCGGATAGAACAGGAGTTCGGCGCCCTGCAGCGCCATGGCACGCGCTGCCTCCGGGAACCACTGGTCCCAGCAGATGCCGACGCCGATAGCCGCATGCCGCGTCTCCCAGACCTCGAAACCGGTATCGCCGGGCGAGAAGTAGAACTTCTCTGTATATCCAGGACCATCAGGGATATGGCTCTTGCGATAGATGCCGAGCACGTCGCCGGTCGCGTCGACGATGGCGACGCTGTTGAAGAAGGTCTGCCCCGCCTTCTCGAAGAAGCTGACGGGAATGACGACATCCAGTTCTTCAGCAAGTGCTGCGAAGTGCTCGATCAGCGCATTGTCATGCGCAGGTTTTGCAAGATCGAAGAACTCCGCAATCTGGTCCTGGCAGAAGTAGGGTGTCTCGAACAGCTCCTGGATCAGCACGATCTGCGCGCCTTTGGCTGCTGCCTCGCGCACCAGCTTTTCTGCCCGGGCAATGTTGCCGGGCAGATCCCAGCTGCAGGCCATCTGGGTGGCGGCGACGGTGACGGTGCGGGTCATCTCTTCTCTCCTCAAACGCCGAGCCGGTCGCGCATGCCGTAATACCAGGCACCAAGCGCCGTGAACGGCACGCGGAACATGCGCCCGCCCGGGAAGGGATAGGCCTGCAGCGATGACCAGACGTCGAAGCGGCTCATCTGGCCATGCACGGCCTCGCCGAGGATCTTGCCGAGCAGATGCGTCGTGGTCACGCCGTGGCCGCTGTCGCCATGCGAGAAGTAGACGGTGTCCGACAGCTTGCCCATATGCGGGATACGCGTCAGCGTCAGTGCGAAATTGCCGCTCCAAGCATAGTCGATCTTGACGTCCTTAAGCTGCGGGAAGGTCTTGAGCATGTTCGGCCGGATGACGCCCGTCAGGTTTTTCGGATCCTGGCCGCCATAGCCGATGCCGCCGCCATAAAGCAGGCGGTTGTCAGCCGTGCGACGGTAGTAGTCGAGCACGTAGTTCGCATCCTCGACGCAGTAGTTGGAGGGCAGCAGCTCCTCGATCAGCTTGGCATCCAGAGGCTCGGTCGCCATCACCTGGCTGGAAACCGGCATCATCTTCTCGGTCACCTTCGGCGCGATGCCGGCCATATAGGCATTGCCGCAGACGAGGATGTGCTTGGCCCTAACGATGCCACCCTCGGTGCAGACGAAGGGCTGCGGGCCGGTGTCGAGATGCACGACCTTTGAGTTTTCGAAGATCTTGGCGTCGAGGCTTTCGGCCGCTGCCGCCTCGCCGAGCACCAGATCGAGCGGATGGATATGGCCGCCGTGCCGGTCGATCATGCCGCCGACATAGCGGTCGGTCTTGGCGTATTTCGAGACCTCGGCCTTGGAAACCATTTCCAGCCCGTCATGGCCATGCTTCATCCAGTGTGCCCGGACGTCTGCCATCTCCTTCACCTGCTTGTCGGTGAAGGCTGCGAAGAAACCGCCGTCGACGAGATCGCATTCGATCCCGTATTTCGCCACGCGCTCGCGGATGATCCGCCCACCCTCGAGCGACATCTCGCCGAGCCGATCCGCCTTTTCCTGGCCGTAGCGGCGAGCGATGGTCTCAAGGTCACGGCTATAGCCGTTGACGATCTGGCCGCCATTGCGACCCGAAGCGCCAAAGCCGATCCGATCGCCTTCGAGAACGATGACGGCATAACCCTTTTCCGACAGCTCAAGGGCTGCCGAAATGCCGGTAAAGCCGGCGCCGATGATGCAGATGTCGGCGGTGTGCTGGCCGTCCAGCTTGGGGCGCACCCGCTTGTCGCGGGCAGAGGCTGCGTAATAGGTGGCCGCATGGCCGGGATTGGGTCCGATCGACTTCGTCATGGCTTCACCTCACACGGTCCGGATATAGGCGTCGTATTCGACGTCGGTAACGCGCAGCGAGAACTCCGAGAGTTCCTGCTGCTTGCAGGCGGTATAAAGGCTTCGATATTTCGGCCCGAGCGCCGCATAGGCGAAGCTCGACTTGGCAAAGCGCTGCAGGGCGTAGTCCCAGTTGGTCGGCAGCGGCTCGTGGTTGACGGCATGGTCGTCGCCGGAGATCGCGCCACCGGGCGAAAGCTTCTCCTTCATGCCGGCCAGTGCCGCCGACAGGATCATCGCCAGAACGAGATAGGGATTGGTGTCGGATCCCGCGACGCGATGCTCGATGCGGGTCGCAGGCTTCGACGCGGTGATGACGCGCACGGCGGCAGACCGATTGTCGAAGCCCCATGATGCATAGGTCGGCGCATGTTCGGACGGGCGCAGGCGGCGATAGGAGTTCTGGTGCGGCGCAAAGATCGCCATGCTCTCGCCCATGCTCTCGAGAAGCCCGCCGACCGAATGGAAGAGGGCGTCCGAGGGGCCGTTCTCGCCAACATAGATGTTCTCGCCCTTCTCGTTGAGAACGGAGAAATGCACATGCATGCCGCTGCCGGCCTGGGTGCCGTAGGGCTTGGCCATGAAGGTGGCGTCGAGGTCGCTGGCGCGCGCCACGCCTTTGACGATGCGCTTCAGGAGGACCGCATAATCGGCAGCCGCCAGCGCATCCGGCACATGGTTGAGGTTGATCTCGTACTGGCCAGGGCCGTTTTCCCGCAGCGTCGTGTCGGCCGGCACGTTCTGGGCGCGGGCTGCCGTCGAAATGCCGTGGAAGACCTCTTCGAAGTCCTGCAGTTCCGAGATCGACAGCACCTGCGTCTGGCCGGTATGCCAGCGACCGTCACGCGTATTCGGCGGGCGCACCGGGTCGAGCGCCGAGCGAACCGGGTCGATCAGGTAGAATTCGAGTTCTGTGGCAACGACCGGCGTCAGTTTCGCGGCCTTGAAGCGGTCGAGCACATGGCCGAGCACCTGGCGCGGGTCGGCGTAGAAACTCTCGCCTTCCGGGGTGTACATCTGCAAGAGCACCTGCGCCGTCGGGCGCGACAGCCAGGTCACGCGGGAAAGCGTGCCGGGAACGGGGAAGCAGATGCCATCAGGGTCGCCGGTGCCCTCGGCGAGGCCCGCTGAATTCACGTCACGGCCCCAGACGTCCAGCGCATAGACCGAGCGCGGCATTGCCATGCCCTTGGTCAAGACGTCGATGGCCCGCTCGCGTGGAATCCACTTGCCGCGGGGCACGCCGTTCACGTCGATGACGAATGCTTCAAGTACTTCAATATCGGGATTTGCCGCGAAGAATTCGCGTGCCTCTTCGGCCATGTCCATGGATCACCGTGTGGCTGATGTCGATCGGGTTCGAAACGCGCATTGGAGCGCGAACGGATGCTGGTCCGCTAACGATAGACGCTTTTCGCGTTATGGATCAAACACCGGCGCATGCCACTGTCCGTCTCTTCCTGATCCCCTCGACCGGCGGCGTTCTTGCGACGCGTGCTTCGTTCCGGCCTGTTTCCACCGGGAAACAATTTGATCAAATTATTCGGAATGAGTACCACCTCGGCGCCAAAAAGGCTAGCCCCCTGAGAAGGGGGCTAGAAAAGCTTTGTTTTTCAGGGGCGGAAACGCTCAGGGCTCCAGGCCTTGGCGTCGATGAAGGTCTTTTCCCCATCCATCATTTCCCCGATCAGACGGCCCGTGACGGGGCCAAGTGTCAGGCCGTGATGCGCATGCCCGAAGGCGAACCACATGCCCTCGTGGCGCGGCGCCTTGCCGATGACCGGCATCATGTCGGGCGTGCAGGGACGGGCACCCATCCAGGGTTCGGCATCGAGCCGGTCGGCAAGCGGGAAGATCTCGCGCGCCACCTTTTCCGCCCGGGCGAGCTGGACGGGAGATTTGGGCGCATCGCGATTGGCAAATTCCGCACCCGTGGTCAGGCGGATGCCCTTTTCCATCGGTGCCAGGAAATAGCCGCGCTCGGCATCCATGGTCCAGTTGTTGAGGACGGCATTGCCCTCGGGCGCGTAATGCATGTGGTAACCGCGCTTGACGCCGAGCAGGAAGCGGTAGCCGAACTTGCGGGTGACTTCCTCCGACCAGGGGCCGAGTGCCAGCACCACATCGTCGCCCTCGACCATCCCGTCATCGGTCTTCACGCGCCAGCCCTTGCCCGATGCACCCGTTTCCAGCGATGTGGCATCACCCTTGACGAAGCGTCCACCGAGTGACTGGAAATAGGTGAGATAGGCTTGCGTCAGGCCATGCGGATTGGTGACCGACCAAGGGTCGTTCCACTTCAGACCACCGACAAAATCGCCCCGGATATGCGGCTCTTCCTTGGCAAGCTCTTCGCGGTTGAGCGCCCGGTAGCTGACGCCGTATTCGCGGGCGAGGCGAGCCGCTTCGGCAAGCTCGGTGTCGCGCTTGGCCGTCGTGCGGAAGATTTCCATCCAGCCGTCCTTGCGGATCAGGTGGTCGGCGTTGGCCGCCTGGATCAGGTCCTGATGCTCGGTGATCGAGTTTTCGATCAGCGGCGCATAGGCGCGGGCAATCACCTCATGCCGGCTCTTGTTCGAATGCCACCAGTAGCGCGACAGGAACGGCACGAGCTTCAGGATGGCGCTCGCATGGTAATGTGCGTCGATCCGGTTGTTGAAGCCGTAGCGGATCAGCAGGCTCAAGTCCTGCGGGAAGCCATAGGGCACGACGCCCTCGCGCTGGATGAGACCCGCATTGCCGAAGGAGGTTTCTTCACCGGCACCCCGGCGATCCACCAGCACCACCGAGCGCCCGCGACGGGCGAGATGGATGGCTGTGGAAACGCCGATGATGCCGGCGCCGAGCACGAGGGTAACCTTGGACATGTCAGTTGAATTCCTGAAGGTGGGATTGCCGGGCAAGGATGCATTTCAGCCTGTTGCGGCGCAAACGAAAAATCGCCGCATTTGCCGCAATCCTCAAAATCCTTGCCGATCCCGAATCATGCCATATCTCCAGGCAAAGCGACGGCAGCCAGCGAAGGGGATTTGATGCGCCTGCTCATTCTTGGCTGCGCCTGGCTGATGGTCGGGGTCGGTGTCATCGGCATCTTCCTGCCGGTCCTGCCCACGACACCCTTCATGATCCTGGCGGCAGCGCTGTTCGCGCGCTCGTTTCCGCGCTTCGAGCAATGGCTGCTCGACCATCCGCGCTTCGGCCAGCCGCTGATCGACTGGCGGCGTGAAGGGGCCATCTCCCAGAAGGCAAAGATCGCCTCGGTCTCGCTGATGGCTGTAAGCTACGGCATCGTGCTCTTCTTCGGGCCGCCGCAGCTCTGGCTCAAGCTCGTGATCGGATTGATCCTCGTCGCTTGCGCGGCTTTCGTGCTTACCCGGCCTGCGCCAGGCCACTGACACCGATCGCATCGCTGCTCGCCAGCAGCGAATGGGCTGCCGAAAGCGCCTGGATCTGGCGGGCTGATTGCGGTCGGCCGAAAAGATAGCCTTGTCCTTCTTCACACTGCATCGCGGCCAGCATTTCACACTGCAGGGCATTCTCGATGCCTTCACAGACAACTTTGAGACCGAGACCATGCGCAAGTGTCGTGACCGTCTGCACGATGGTCTGTGCGGCGCTGTCGCTCACCATCTCGCGAATGAAAGACTGGTCGATCTTCAGCTTGTCCAGCGGCAAGCTGGAGATATAGCTGAGCGAAGAATAGCCGGTGCCGAAATCGTCGAGCGCTATGGTCACGCCGAGACCGCGCAGGGCCTCCAGCTTCTCCAGAAGCTCCTCCGACTTTTCGAGGAAGATCGATTCCGTGATCTCGACATGGAGGCGGTGCGGTGCGAGCCCGCTGATGGCGAGCGCCGCGCGAATATCGGAAAGCAGGTCGCCGCGCAGAAACTGAACAGGTGAAATGTTAACGGCGACGCTGACATGCGCCGGCCAGTTGGTGGCAGCCTTGCAGGCTTCCTTGAACATGAACTGGCCGAGATCGCAGATGAAGCCGTTGGCTTCTGCGATGCTGATGAATTCCGCCGGCGAGATCATGCCGAGGGTCGGATGTTGCCACCGCAACAGTGCCTCCGCGCCGACCAACCGCCCGGTCTTCAGCGCGACCTGCGGCTGATAAAGCAGGAAGAACTGGCCCTGTTCCAAGGCGCCCCGCATCTCCGCTTCCAGAAGGCGCGAGCGCGCCCGGCGCAGCGCCGACGAAGGATCATAGGCCCGCCAGCCGCTGCCGCCGACCCGCTTCGCCTCGATCAGCGCGAGTTCAGCTGCCTCCACCCATTTGCCGGGATCGCCGAGATCGAGCGAACCGCTGCAAGCGCCGACCCGCGCATTCAGTTCGATCTTGATGCCCTCGACACCGAAAGGCGCATCGAAGAGTGCAAGCAGCCTTTCGGCGCTTTCGGCCAGCGCGGGCTCACCTTCGATCCCGGGCGTTGCCAGACAGAGCACATCCCCTGCCAGCCGGGCGCAAAGGCCATCGATACCGGCATGGCGACGTAGCCGCGCGGCGACGGCCTGCAGCACGCTGTCACCCTTTTCCCGGCCGAGCATTTCATTCAGGTGGCCGAAGCGGTGAAGGTCGATGGCAAAAACCGAGAAACCACGACCGACCTTCGCCATGGCATCGCCGAGGCCCCGCCGGGTCAGAAGCCCCGTGAGATCGTCGACGCGGGCCATCTCCTCGAGCTTGGTTTCGTAAAGATGCCGTGCGGTCATGTCCCGCAGGCTGATGCAGGTGACATGGGTTCCGACGGAAGAATGGCCCTGGCCCCTGCCGCTTTCATAGGGCGAAATGGTGATGACAGCTTCGAGATGCCGGCGCCCGGTCCGCCCCGGCATGCTGAAGGACAGAGGCGCGCTATGCGCCCGGTCGGGCTCGGCGGCATGGTTTGCTTCGAGCGCAAGCACCGCGTCCATCAATGCTTGCGGCACGAAGCTGCTCAGATTGGTGCCCCGGGTTACCGGCTCGTCCAGTTCCAGCATGTCTGCCGTAGTGTGGCTGGCATCCAGCAGATTGCGCTGCTGGTCAAGCACGATGACCGGGTCGACACTGTCGTTGATCACCCGCTTGAGCACGCGGCGAATGTCCCGGTTCTCGGTGATCGCCAGTTCGGCGAGCCATCCGTTGAGACCGATCTTCTCCGCCATCAGCATCAGGAAGCCGAAGGCCAGCACCGCCCAGATCGTCGCTGTCTGAAAGACGATCGCTTCGTTCTTGTAGAGGAGAAAGGCCGCAGCCTCTCCGATGGTCACGATCGCGGCCGAGGCTGCGAGCGGCACTGCCAGCGACAGGCGATGAAAGGTCAGCGTAAAGGCGATGATCAGGGCTGCGAGCAGCAGGACGATCGGCTCTGCTCGCAGGCGCGTCAGCAACCGGTCCTGCACCAGGGTCTCGGTCGCAAGCACATGCAGCATAGGTCCGCTGAGGATGCCATAGACCGGCACTGCAAAGAGATCCTTCAGTTCGGTGGCATAGGCCCCGACCACAACGGCCTTGTCCTTCAGAGCGTCTCCCGCCACTGCACCCGACAGGACGTCCGCGACGGAATAGGTGGGTACGGTCTCCGGGTTGATGGAAAAGTCGATGTCGAGGCGGGTGGTGCGGGCATCGCTGTAGCCGGCCAGGACTGCCGGTGCCGATTGTGTCGGGATGCCGTCGACGACATCCGTCACCGGAAAGGACCGCATCAGGCCGTCTGCATCCAGTGAAACATCCACCAGTGCGGTCCAGGCGTTGTCCGCAAAGAGCGGAATAGGCGAGGTCAGCGTCAGCGGAGCGTTCGATTGCGCTCCGAACTGCTGACGAAACATCGGCAGGATCACGCCGCCGCCAGCATCCTCGAGCGCCTTGGCCAGCCGCGCATCGCTCTCCGGCCGGGAAGGCGTGCTGAAATCGATGTCGAGGAAGATGTCTCGTGCGCCGGCCGCAACCAGCCGGTCGATCAGCTCGGCATGCACGTCCCGTGGCCATGGCCAGGTGCCGACCTCGATCAGGCTCTTCTTGTCGATGGCGACAAAGACGAAGTCGCCGCTGGCGTCACGAGGAGCCGCAGCGGCCCGGAACGCGATCAACTCGTTGTCGACATGCTGCACGACGGAGAGTGACGGCAGCAGAAAGGGGAGCGCCATGATCATCGCGATCATGGCGAGTCTGAGCGACGTCAGGGACGACAGGGTGCCGCGCAATGTTATGGCGCGACCCGTCATGCACAGACCGAAGGCTCGCCGACGGCTGAAGCGCGCGGATCAGTCATCGTCACCGTCATCGTCATCGCTGCCGCCCTTGCCTTTGCCCTTGCCGTTTCCGCCGGCATTGCCGTTGCCGTTGCCGTTGCCACCAGCGTTGCCATTGCCGCCAGCGTTGCTGCCGCTGGAGCTGCCGTTTTCTCCGGAATTGCCATTGCCATTACCGCCGGAATTGCCCTTGCCGTTGCCGCCGGCATTGCCGTTCGACGAGGAATTGTCCTTGTCCGAGGATTTGCCGGCGCTCTCGGCCTTGGACTTGCCATTCGATGTGCTGCTGGCTTTTTCCGACTTTGCGGCATCGCTCTTCACACTTCCGACGGCAGGCACAGCAGGAGAGGAGGGAGCGACACGGCTGATACTTGGTTTCTGCGAAATCCCCGCGACCGTCATTCCCGTTGCATCGACCCGGGCGCCTTGGCCGGCGGATAGCTCGCTGCGTTCGCCGCTGCGGAAGCTGGTGACCTGCACGAGGCCGCGATCGACAGCGACGGCCGCATCCCTCTTACCAACCTGGACGGTGAAACGCGTCCCCTTCACCACGGCGGCGAGGAAAGGTGTCTGCACAGTCGTATGCGGCTTCTGTCGCTTTTCGATTTCCAGGCTGATCTCGCCGACCTGCTGCACGACCTCTGTCTTGCGGTTGATCGTGCTGCCCCGGGTGATGATCGAGGCGAGCGTATTGGGCTGGAAGGCGATGCTCTCGCTGCCGCGCACCAATTGCAGGCGTCCGCGCGGACCGGTCGATATCCAGGCCTTGTTCGGCACTGCCATGCCCTTGCGCAGCGGAACCCAGGTTTCCTTGTCGGTCGTGTAAGAGACTTCGCTCGTGGCGCGCGCTGCGACCCAATCCTCGGCGGCCGTGGCAACGGACACTGAAAGGCAAGCAAAAACAAGACAGACGATGGTGGAAACGATGACGCGCATGTTGGGCACTCCCTTGAGTGCTAATTGAGCATCTGTTCCTTAAGATTCTTCTGAATTCGATAGCTCGGTTTTATCAAGCGCCCCATTTTTGGGCGTGCGCTATACGCTTCCGAGAAAACGGACGGCCGCGCATTGCCTTTGTCTATGTTTGCAGCGTCGCTTGGCCGGCCCGTTTTCGAGGAGCTGCAGAAAAATGACCGTGTCCGTGTAACAATCGGCTTCGTCGCGTGTCATGTCACTACAAGCCCCCTTAACTCGCAGAGGCACGCATGGATCGCACAGAGCCGAAAACGACCCGACCCGGCTCCGACTGGCAACGGCCCAAGCGCTTCGACCGCAATCTGGTTGTCATCGGTGCTGGATCTGCAGGCCTGGTCTCGGCCTATATCGCCGCCGCTGCCAAGGCAAAGGTGACGCTGGTCGAGGCGAACGAGATGGGCGGCGATTGCCTCAATTTCGGCTGCGTGCCCTCGAAGGCGCTGATCAAGAGCGCCAGGGTCGCGCACCAGATGCGCCATGCCGACCATTATGGCCTGCAGCCGGTCGAGCCGAAGGTGCCTTTCTCCGCCGTGATGGAGCGGATCCACAAGGTGATCGCCGAGATCGAGCCGCATGACAGCGTCGAGCGCTACACCGGCCTCGGCGTGGAAGTCCTCCAAGGCTATGCCAAGCTGATCGATCCCTGGACGGTGGAGATCGCGCTGAGCGACGGTGGCATGCAGCGTCTGACGACGCGCGCGATCATCATCGCAACCGGTGCGCAGCCTTTCGTGCCGCCGATACCAGGCCTCGCCGAGATCGGCTATCTCACCTCTGACACCCTGTGGGAGCGGCTCCGCGATCGCCCTTCCGTGCCGGAGAGGCTGGTCGTTCTGGGCGGAGGGCCGATCGGCTGCGAGCTGGCGCAGAGTTTTGCCCGGCTCGGCTCCAAGGTCACGCAGATCGAGATGGCACCGCGCCTGATGATGCGCGAGGACGAGGATGCGGCCGCGCTGGTCGAGGCTTCGATGAAGGCTGACGGTGTCAATGTCCTGACCAGCCACAAGGCGGTCGCTTGTGGCGCGGATGCCGGCGAGAAGTGGATCGAGGTCGAGAAGGGCGGGACCAAGTTCCGCATCGGCTTCGACGAGATCATCGTTGCGGTCGGACGCGCGCCGCGGCTGAAGGGCTTCGGGCTCGAAGACCTTGGCATCAAGGTCGACAGGGTCGTCGAGACGAACGAATACCTCCAGACACTGCATCCGAACATCCTGGCGGCAGGCGATGTGGCAGGGCCCTATCAGTTTACCCATGTTGCCGGGCATCAGGCCTGGTTTGCGGCGATCAATGCGCTCTTCGGTGATCTCAAGCGTTTCAAGGCCGATTACAGCGTCATCCCCTGGGCGACCTTCACCGATCCGGAAGTGGCGCGCGTTGGTCTGTCCGAGGCCGAGGCGAAGGAGAAGAACATCCCGCATGAGGTGACGCGCTTCGGCATCGACGATCTCGATCGCGCGATCGCCGATGGATCCGCCCGCGGCTTCGTCAAGGTGCTGACCGTGCCGGGCAAGGATAAGATCCTCGGCGCCACCATCGTCGGTGAACATGCCGGCGACCTGCTCGCCGAATTCGTCTTTGCCATGAAGCACGGCCATGGCCTCGGCAAGATCCTCGGCACGATCCACATCTATCCGACGCTCGCAGAGGCCAACAAGCTGGTCGCCGGCCAATGGCGCCGCAATCACATCAACGGCTTCCTCCTGTCACTGCTTGAACGCTTCCAGACCTGGAGGCGCGGATGATCGATGCGAAGATCCTGCCGCTGCAGAAGGCAGCGCTGCAGCCCGTCGCCGAGTTCCTGGCGCATCGCGGGGTGCGGGCAGATCAGATCAGCCTTGTCGGTTTCCTGGCAGGGCTCGGCGCCTTCGCCGCACTCTGCTTTGGCTCCTTCCTGGTGGCACTTCTGCTGATCCTCGTGAACCGCGCGCTGGATGGCCTCGACGGCGCAGTTGCCCGCATCCAAGGCCCGACGGATCGTGGCGCCTATCTCGATATCGCGCTCGACATGGTCTTCTACGCGCTGATCCCGCTTGGCTTTGCGGTGGCGATCCCTGAGGTCAATGCGCTGCCCGCAGCCGTCCTGATCGTCTCCTTTGTCGGCACAGGCTCTTCCTTCCTTGCCTTCTCGGCGGTTGCGGCGAAGCTTGGTCGCAAGGCGCCGGAATTCCCCACCAAGGGCATCTACTACGCCGGCGGTCTGGCAGAAGGCTTCGAGACGATCGCGGTCTTCGTCGTCATGTGTCTCCTGCCGCAAAACTTCCCGCTGATTGCCTATGGCTTTGCCGCCCTTTGTGCGCTGACAACAGTCATCCGCTGGCGCCAGGGCTGGCTTGCCTTCTCGGGAGAAGACCGATGAGCCTTGCCCAGTCTCGGTCAGAGGCCAACATTCAGCCGGTCGAGCGCATTGCGAACCGTCAGCCGCGCCCGGTGCAGAAGCACGCGCATATTGCCCTCGGAGATGTCGAGCAACGCGCAGACCTCCGCCGGATCGAGCTCCTGCTGGCCGCGCAGGATCAGCACCGCCCGTTGCGCGGGCGGCAGCGTTTCGATGACCGCCTCGACGTGTTGCAGCACGCTCCGACCCTCGATGTGGCGCTCGGGCGTCAGGTCTTCCCAGAGCTCGAGTCTGGTGCGCCAGTGTCCGCGCCCATCAAAAGCCTCGCCGAGACCGTTGCCATCCCCCAGATCGTCGAAGGACACGGTGCGGCCTTCGCGGCGAGCGCGACTGCGGGCCTTGTTGAGGAGGATTGTGTAGATCCAGCTTGCGAGCGATCCGCGTCCTTCGAAGAGATCGATGCGGCCGAGCACGGCCACCCAGGTGTCCTGGACGACTTCTTCCGCGATGTCGCGCGACCGGACGATGCCCGCGCAAAAGCGGATCATCGCGGCATTGTGCCGGCGATAGAGCAGCTCGAAAACTGCAGCATCCCCGCCAACGAGGTGCCGAGCCAGAGCCAGATCGTCACCTTCATCCTGCGCCACGCCGCCCCCTGCCTCAGCTCGGGCGCCATTAGCAAAACAATCGCCTTCCATGTCCAGCAGCATTCGACCCCATCAAGCCATAGTGACCATGGGGGATCAGTCGCGCCGGAACCGGTGATCTTACAGGGTGCGCGGGCGTTTCGAGGAAACCACGATGATTGACAGCCGTTCCCCGCAGCACGGCCGTCCCCCGGAGGACGCCCCCACCGCCTCGAAGGAGGCTATCGGCAGCCGCAGCCTCTGGCGCTATACGCCTGTCGTCCTCGTCGTCGCGGGTCTGGCACTCGGTTATGCCTTCGGCCTGCAGGACTATCTCAGTCTTGGATTTCTGGCCGAACAACGCCAGGCTCTGAGGGCCTATGTCGATGCCAATGTCCTCTGGTCCGCGCTGCTGTTCCTCGCCGTCTACATTCTGGCTGTCGCCTTCTCCTTCCCCGCAGCTTCGGTGCTGACAATCTTTGGCGGCTTCCTCTTCGGCTGCATGATCGGGGGGGCGCTGGTTGCCGTTGGTGCCACGATCGGTGCGGCGCTCCTGTTTCTCGCCACACGCTCTGCCTTCGGCGACTTTCTGCGCCACCGGGTCGATGGTGTCGTCAAGAAAATGGCGGATGGGTTTCGCGAAAATGCCTTCGGCTACCTCTTCGTCATCCGTCTGGCGCCGGTCTTTCCCTTCTTCGTCGTCAACATCGCGGCTGCCCTGTTCGACATCAGCCTCGGCCGGTTCATCGCCGCGACCTTCTTCGGCATCCTGCCCGGCACTTTCGCCTATGCCTATCTCGGCCAGGGCGTCGACAGCGTACTGGTCGCGGCACAGGCGAGTGGCCGGGAAGCGCAGGTCTCGGATCTCGTGACACGCGACATCACGCTCGCCTTCTTCGCGTTGGCGCTGGTGGCGCTCATTCCGACGCTGGTGCGCCAGATCCGCAAGCGCAGGACGTCGCCATGAGACTTCGTTTCACCATGTCCGGCAAGGGCTGAACCATGTTTCGATGCAGTGAAGTCGCCGCGCGTGCCAGTCTTCTGATCGATGGCGATCTCGGCTTCTGGCCGCGGCTGAACATCAAGCTGCATCTGGCCATGTGCCGGGGATGCCGGGCCTTCGTGGAGCAGATGCGCATTACCGATAATCTGACCGCCATGGCAGGCGCCATGCATGATCCGGTGCCGAGCGAGGAGATCAAGGCCGCACTCGCACGACGACAGATGGGGTCTGGCAAGAAAACGTGAGATCCGCCGGATCTCTGAACCGTAGTTCAAACAGCAGCCGCAACGCGTCAGCGTCAGACGGTGGACTTTGAGGGAGAATGCACACCATGCGATTGATGACAGGGATTTTCGCCGCCGCACTGATGGCAGCCACAAGTATCGTTCCGGCGAAGGCTGCTGGCCCCGAGCTGACCGATTGGGCTGGCATCGAAAAGGCAGCGTCCGGCCAGACGGTCTATTTCAACGCCTGGGGCGGGTCTGAAAACATCAACGCCTATCTGGAATGGGTCGGCGCCGAAATGCAGTCGCGCTACGGGGTGACCGTGGTGCAGGTGAAGCTCGAGGATACCGCAAGCGCCGTCGCCAAGGTGATTGCTGAGAAAGCTACCGGCAAGAACGAGGGCGGGTCGGTCGATCTCATCTGGATCAATGGCGAGAACTTCGTTTCGATGAAGCAGCAGGATCTGCTCCTCACCCCCGGCTGGGCAACCGCGCTGCCCAACTGGCGTTATGCTGATATCGAGAACCAGCCCACCATTCTGACTGACTTCACCGAGCCAACGGACGGGCTGGAAAGCCCCTGGGGCGGCGCAAAGATGGTCTTTTTCTACGACAGCGCCCGAACGGAAGCATCAAACCTGCCTGACAATGCCACCCAACTGCTCGACTGGGCGAAGAACAACGCCGGCCGCTTCTCATATCCCGCGCCCCCGGATTTCATCGGTTCGTCCTTCCTGAAACAAGTCCTGAACGAAGTGATCGCCGATCCCGCCAAGCTGGCAAAGCCGGTGGTCGAGGAGAGTTTCGAACAGGATGTCGAGCCGCTGTTTGCCTATCTCGACCAGTTGCATCCGGTGGCCTGGCGTTCGGGCAAGACCTTCCCGCAGAACTATCCTGACATGAAGCAGAAGCTGGCTGACGGCGAACTGGACATCATCTTTGCCTTCAATCCGTCCGAAGCCTCTGCCGGCATCAAGGCGGGCGAACTGCCTGAGACCGTGCGCTCCTTCACCTTCTCCGGCGGCACGCTCGGCAACACCCATTTCGTCGCCATTCCCTACAATGCCAATGCCAAAGAGGGGGCGCTGCTGACAGCGAACTTCCTGATTTCGCCGGAAGCGCAGCTTCGCAAGCAGGACCCGACCTATTGGGGTGACCCCACCGTCCTCGCCATGTCGAAACTGCCGGAAGCCGATCGAGCCGCCTTCGCAGCGCTTGACCTCGGCGTCGCAACGCTCTCGCCGGACAAGCTCGGCCCCGTGATTGCCGAGCCGCATGCGAGTTGGATGGAGCGCATCGAGGTTGAATGGCGCCGGCGTTATGCCAGCGGCAACTGAGCCGTGACAGCCTGGGTGACCGATCGCTCTCTCGTGTACGGAATGACCGCACGTCTCCCGAGGAGTGCGGTCGCCCTCACGCTTGGCCTTCTGCTCTTGCCGATCACCTTCGGGCTTCTCGGCACGTTGCTGCCGGCCTTCGGTTATCTGCCCGCGCTCGGCGGAGATGACCTCAGCCTGCAACCCTTTCGAGACCTTGTGGCGACACCGGGTCTGGCGACAGCCTCAGTCTTGAGTGTGGCAACCGGGCTCGCCGCCACGTTCATCTCTCTCGGCATCACGCTGGTCTTCGTTGCGAGTTACGCGGGCACACCGACGCTGTCGCGGCTGCAGCATCTGCTGTCGCCCCTGCTGGCGGTTCCGCATGCGGCCGCCGCCTTCGGCTTTGCCTTCCTGATTGCCCCGTCAGGCTTCCTCATCCGCCTCGTCGCGCCACTTCTCGGCATCGACCGGCCGCCGGATATTCTGATCCCGCACGATCCGATGGGGCTGACGATGATCGCGGGCCTGGTGATCAAGGAAACGCCCTTTCTCTTTCTGGTGACGCTCGCAGCCCTGCCGCAGGTCGAACTCCCCGCGGCTCGGAGGCTTGCAGCCTCCTTCGGTTATGGGCGCATCGCGGGCTTCATCTACCTCCTCTGGCCGGCGCTCTACCGCCAGATCCGTTGCGCCGTCTACGCCGTCATCGCCTACTCGTCGTCTGTCGTGGACGTGGCCCTGATCCTCGGACCAAACTTGCCCGGCACGCTCGCAACCCGGCTCGTCCAGTGGATGAATGATCCTGATCTGTCGGCGCGTTTCCTCGCCTCGGCCGGTGCCGTTCTGCAACTCGGCCTCACGCTGTCCGCACTGCTCACCTGGTTTGTCCTGGAGCGGCTGGCGTCCGTCCTGCTTCGCCAAGCGAGAGAAAAAGGCTGGCGGTTCCTTCGCGACCAGATCCTGCGGCGCGCCTCGATCCTCATCGTCGGCCTGATCGGCGGCGCGGTGTTTGCAGGCCTTGCCATTCTCGCAGTCTGGTCTCTCGCCGGTCTCTGGCAGTTTCCCGATCTCCTGCCGCAGAGCTTTACGCTGAGAAGCTGGATGAGTGCCCTGCCGCGCATTGCCGACCCGCTGGTGACGACGCTGGTGACGGGCCTCGCCTCGACGCTCATGGCGATCCTGCTGACCATCGGTTGCCTCGAACGCGAGCTTCAGACGGGACGCAGCGTCGGCGAGAACGCGCTCTTGATGCTCTATCTGCCGCTGATCGTGCCGCAGATCACCTTCGTTTTCGGTCTGCAGCTTCTTTTCATCGGCAGCGGCGGCGGCGAATACCGGCTGACAGCCCTCGTGCTCGTCCATCTGGTCTTCGTGCTCCCCTACGTCTTCCTCTCGCTGGCCGATCCCTGGCGGGCACTCGACCGCCGATACGAGATCATCGCCACGGCCCTTGGCCGGTCCCGGATTTCGGTGCTTCTGTCGATCCGCCTGCCCATGCTGATCCGTCCAATCCTGACGGCGCTCGCCGTTGGCTTTGCCGTTTCGGTCGGGCAGTATCTGCCGACATTGCTGATTGGCGAGGGGCGGCTCTCGACCATCACCACGGAGGCCGTCGCTCTCGCCTCCGGCAACAATCGCCGCGTCATCGGAGTCTATGCCCTGTTGCAGACCATCCTGCCCTTCCTCGCCTTCGCGCTCGCGGCTCTGATCCCCGCAGCCCTCCACCGCAATCGCCGGGACATGAGGGTCTGATGATGCTCCAGCGACAGCCCACCCCCGGCCTTTCACTTGCCAATATCCTGATCCGTCTCGGCGATGTCAGCCTGATCGAGCTGACCGCAGATGTGCCTGCAGGTTCGGTCTTTACCGTCATGGGACCCTCTGGATCGGGGAAATCCACCTTGCTGTCCTTCATCGGCGGCTTCCTCGATCCGGCGTTCCACGCGAAGGGTGCCGTCTCCGTCGATGGTGTCGATCTCCTGTCGCTGGAGCCGCAAGCCCGCCGCGCAGGCATCCTGTTTCAGGACCCGCTGCTCTTCCCGCATATGTCCGTCGGGGCCAATGTCGCCTTCGCCATCCCGGCTGACGTGTCGGATCGCCGCCAGCGCTGGCAGATCGCGGCAGACATTCTGGCCGACATGGACCTCACAGGTTTTGCCGACCGCGATCCGGCCACGCTTTCGGGCGGACAGAAGGCGCGGGTGGCGCTTGCCCGCGTTCTCGTCTCCCGGCCCCGATTGCTGCTGCTCGACGAACCTTTCTCCAAACTCGACATGGAGCTGCGCGCCCAGATGCGGACCCTGGTGTTCGAGCGCGCAAGGACAGCCGGCCTGCCGGTCATTCTCGTCACCCATGACGAAGCCGATGCAGCTGCTGCTGGAGGTCCCGTTCACCGTATCGGCATGAAGGACGCCTCGGATGGCTGAGGCCCGTACAAAGCCCGTCCCGGTCGTCCTTCTCGGCGGTGGACACGCTCATGTCGAAGTGGTGCGCCGCCTGGGCGAGCTTGGCTTTGGCGCGCAGATCACGCTGGTTTCACCTTCCCGCTATGCCCCTTATTCCGGGATGCTGCCGGGCCACATCTCGGGGGAATACAGTTTCGACGATTTCCATATTGATCTGGCCGCCTTGTGCACACGTTCCGGCTTCACCTTCCTCGAAACTTCCGCAACCGGCATCGACCCGGAACGCCGCGTGGTCTCGCTCGCGAGCGGCGAAAGCCTCGGCTATGGCCTGCTCTCAATCGATATCGGCTCCACCCCCTCACTGCCTAAGGGCATATCGACCGGCATCTCCGTAAAGCCGATCGCGAGTTTTTCCGATCGCCTTGCGCGGCTCGATGCGCTGGCGAGAGAGGGACGGCTCTCGACACTGGCGGTGGTCGGGCAGGGCGTCGCCGGTGTCGAGGTGGCCTTTGCGCTGAAACACCGGTTGGAGGGGCGCGGTATCGGTGTTGCCCTCGTCGGTCGGGCGGCAGACCCGGTTCCGGAGCGCAGCCGCTGGTCGCGGCGACTGCTGGAACGGGAAATGCGCAAAGCAGGCATCGCCCACCACCCGGCTTTCGATGTCGTGGCCTTCCGCGACGGCGAACTCGTCGCGCGGGGCGGACGGCGGCTGGCGGTGGATGAGGTCGTCTGGACGACGTCGAGCGGCGCCCCCGCCTTCCTCCGCGAGACCGGCCTCCAACTCGATGAAAAGGGTTTCATCCGCGTCGACGAGACATTGAGATCCCTATCCCATCCGCAGATCTTCGCGGCTGGCGACGTTGCATCGCTGCCGAGCCCCCGTCCGAAGGCCGGCGTCTTTGCCGTGCGGCAGGGACCGGTGCTCGCCGAAAACATCCATCGTAGCCTCGTGGATAAAAGCCTCGCGCCCTATCGCCCCCAGACCTCCTGGCTGGTCCTGATCTCGCTCGCCGACGGACGGGCCATTGCCGACAAATGGGGCTTCGCGATCCTCGGCCGCTGGGTGGCTCTTTGGAAGCACCGCATCGATAGCCGTTTCATGCAGCGCTACCGCTGAATAAGGCGCCAAGCGCCGGCCGCCGATATTTTTTCCGACCCGTGGAGCCAGCATCGGGGTTGCGCGTTTAGCAACGTGATTATTCGGGGGCTTTACATAAATGATGATGACGTACTTCGCGGGCTATGAGGCTCAGGTTGCGCTTGGGCTGGTGGTCTTGCTCTTTGCGATGTTCGTTTGGGAGAAATACCCGGCCGAAGTTACAGCCTCGGCCGGTGCGGCGCTGTTTATCGTGCTCGGTTTCGTGCCGACCGACAAGGCGATGGCCGTCTTCTCCAATTCCGCACCGCTGACCATCGCCGCTATGTTCGTGCTGACGGGTGCGCTGGTCCGCACAGGGGTGCTGGAAAGCGTCGCTGGCATCGTGCTCGAACGGGCGAAGACCTATCCGAAGCTGGCACTGGCTGTCTTCCTGCTGACAGCACTCGCAGCCTCCGCCTTCATGAACAATACGCCGGTGGTTCTGGTGCTGATCCCGATCGTCATCCGGCTTGCCGCAGCGCTCGACATCGCCGCCACGCGCCTCCTGATTCCCGTATCCTATGCAGCGATCCTGGGTGGCACATTGACCTTGCTCGGCACCTCGACCAGCCTGCTGGTCGATGGCGTCGCGCGCAGCCAGGGCATGGAGCCGTTCTCGATTTTCGAGATCACGCCCGTCGGTCTCGCCGCAGCCGGAACGGGCATCCTCACAATGCTGGTCCTGGGCAAGTTCCTTCTGCCGGATCGACGCGAAGAGGGCAGCGAACTGGCCAGCCAGGATGATGCCGAATACCTCTCGGAACTCACCGTGATGACCGATGGTCCCTTCACCGAAAAAACCATCGGCGAGATCGCGGAATTCAAGCAGCCCGGCCTGCGGATCGTCGGTCTGCGGTCGGAGGGTAATGTCGTTCGCAAGGACGTTCCGTCCCTCAAACTCAAGAAAGGTGACGCGCTGATTGTGCTTGCCAAGTCCCCTGAGCTTCTCACCTTGAACAATCTCGAAGGGTTGCGGGTCGGGCAACGGCGCGGCACGGCGGGTGACGGCGAAAAGATTGTCGTGGAAGCCGTCGTCGCACCCGGCCGCTTCAGCTATGGCACGCTTCTCTCCAGTCTGTCCCTTGGCCGCCGCTTTGGCGTCCGCATCCTGGGTGCCCATCGTCACCGGCATGTTCCGGGACCCGATCTCGGCAATGTCCGTTTGCGCCCGGCAGACAAATTGCTGCTCGAAGGGACCGCCGAAGCGCTCGACGAACTGTCGCACGAAAGCGATCTGGTATCCGTCACCCGCTCGACGGCGCGCGCCTTCCGTCCGACCAAGGCGCCGCTTGCGCTTCTGGCGCTGGGCCTCGTCGTCGTGCTTGCAGCCTTCAACGTTATGGACATTGCGATCCTGGCGATGATCGCTGTCCCGGCCATCCTCATCCTCCGCTGCATTGATGCAGATGAAGCCTGGGGTTCGATCGAGGGAGGCATCCTGATCCTGATCTTTGCGATGCTGGTCATCGGCCAGGGTCTGCAGGAGACAGGTGCGGTCACTCTCGTGGTCGATGCGGCCATGCCCATCATGTCGACGGTGTCGCCCTTTGCCGTCTTGCTCCTCGTCTACGTGCTTGCCTCGACGCTGACGGAATGCGTGACCAACAATGCCGTCGCCGTCATTCTGACACCCATCGTCATCAGTCTCGGACAACAACTGGGTGTCGAGCCGAGGGCACTGGTCGTGGCCGTCATGTTTGGCGCGAGCGCCAGCTTTGCGACGCCGATCGGCTATCAGACGAACACGCTTGTCTATGGTGCGGGCAACTACCGCTTCAGCGACTTCGTCAAGATCGGACTGCCGATGAACATCATCGTGGGCTTCGCGTCCTGCTATGCAATCTATCTGTACTATGGTCTTTGAGGAGGCCGAACGGGGACCATCCGGGACCAACGCAGCGATCGAACGGAACGCCAGCGGCTGCCAATCGTTGCGTTCCTTGAGTCCGGCCAGCTATTGCAGAAAGGCGGTGTCATGAGGATCCGCGCAGGGTTTCATATCGAATATGAATGCCAGAACGAGACGCCGATGCTGCTCGTCCTGAAAATTCACCCATCGCGAGAACGGGATCTCTTTACCGAACAAAACCTCTCCTTTAGCCGCCCGATCTCCCATCGCGACTATCTCGATGAGTATGGCAATGCCTGCAGCCGGATCCTGGCGCCGCCTGGCCGGACGATGATTTCGGCCGAGTTTGAGGTGAGCGATAGCGGGCTGCCGGAGTTTCTGCCCGAACAGGCCGTGCAACTCCCGATCCAGGACTTGCCCGATCATGTCCTGGTCTTCCTGCTGGGCAGCCGCTACTGCGACACCGACCGCCTGGCCGATTTCGCCTGGCAGCAGTTTGCCAAAACGCCACTGGGCTGGCCGCGGGTGAAGGCCATCTTGGACTTCGTCCACGGCCATCTCGTTTTCGACTATGATAGGGCTGACCCGACGCGCACCGCCCATGGCGGCTTTACCGACCGGACAGGTGTTTGCCGCGACTTCGCGCATCTCACCATCACGCTTTGCCGCTGCCTGAACATCCCCGCCCGCTACTGCACCGGATACCTCGGCGATATCGGCGTGCCCAAGGATCCGCATCCTATGGATTTCAGCGCCTGGTGCGAGGTCTATCTGGGTGGCCGCTGGTGGACCGTCGATGCGCGGCACAACAATCCCCGTATCGGGCGCATCCTGATGGCGAGAGGCCGCGATGCCACCGATGTCGCCCTCTCGACCGCGTTTGGACCTGCTACACTCACCCATTTCGAAGTCGTGACGGAAGAGATTTCCTGACGGGTTACGCAGGGCGTGGGCCGGGCGACCACTGAGCCTCGATGAATTCCAGATGCTCTTGCGAGCACTGACAGAAGGAACGTGCCGCCATGTCCATCCAGAGAGCGAGCTTCTATGTGCTCCTTGTCGTCGTGACGGTCGCATTCCTGTGGCTTCTCGTTCCCTACTACACGGCCGTGCTATGGGCCGTCATTCTGGCGATCCTGTTTTTCCCGCTCCACAAGCGCCTGGAGCGCTTTCTCGGCGGCCGCAGCACCATCGCGGCATTGCTGACGGTGCTTCTTTGCATATGCCTCGTTATCCTGCCGGCACTCGCCATCCTGGCCTCGCTCGTTCAGGAGGGAACCAGCCTCTATCAGCGCATCAGCAGCAACGAGATCGACCTCAATGCACACCTCCTGCGCCTCCAGGCCGTACTTCCGACATTTCTCGATAACTGGCTGAACTCGCTCAAGATCGGTGGTTTTGCCGAGCTATGGGCCAAACTCTCCTCCGGCGTCATGGAGGCGGGGCAGTCGATCGCGGGCGGTGTCTTGAGCTTCGGGCAGAACACGCTGCAGTTCTTCATCAGCATGGGCCTGATGCTTTATCTCTTGTTCTTCCTGTTTCGCGACGGCGCTTCTTTGGGACGGATGATGCGCCATTCCATCCCGCTGAGCGACGACTACACGCGGCAGTTCCTCGACAAGTTCGCCGCCGTGGTCCGTGCGACCGTCCGCGGCAATGTCATCATCGCGATCATCCAGGGCACGATTGGCGGCATCAGCTTCTGGGCGCTCGGGATCGAGGCGGCCCTTCTGTGGGGTGTGGTCATGACCTTTTTGTCGATGCTGCCGGCCGTCGGCGCTGCGATCGTCTGGATCCCCGCGGCGATCTGGCTTTTCCTTGTCGGCGCATGGATCAAGGGCGTCATCATGGTGGTGATCGGCGCGCTCGTCATCGGTCTGGTCGACAACCTGCTTCGCCCGCCACTGGTGGGGCAGGGGGCGAGGCTTCCGGACTATGTGGTCCTCATATCGACCGTCGGCGGGATCTCGCTGTTCGGCATCAGTGGTTTCGTCATCGGCCCCTTGATTGCGGCGCTCTTCATCTCCGCCTGGTCGCTCTTTACCCAGCAACAAACGCAGGCGCCGAAGGCATAGAATTCAGTCGTTCCGAACTGAATCGGACTGTCGTCATTCATAAGCGGAACAAAACAAGGGTGACCGCGGTTACATCTTTTGAACGAAGGTTGCTGTCCTTGCAATTTTTGATTTAGACGCCATATTGAGTGCAATGACAGCCATTGTAAGGGCGTTGTCATTTTCCGGGCGGCACTCACCCGAGCCCCAACAAAGGAGGACGACATGTCTTCCGACGACATCAAGCAGTCCATCGACAATACGGACGTCAGCATCATCAGAGATGTGCTGCGACAAACGGGTTTTCAGTTTGAAGAGCCCATGGCTGAGCTTGACCGGATCGCCGCACGTCATGTCATGGACCTTTATCAGAAGGGCATTCGGGAGCCCGACCGCCTAATTGCTGCGCTCAGCGCCTGGGCGACAAGTGTCTCGACAGCACGAGACCAATCCAAGTCTGTGGAGATCTCGTCATGACGCTGTCCTTTAACAATCCCACCAGAAGCTACGATGAGCGCCGCGGTGTCATCCGGTTTGTCGGTCACGATGGATTGAACCAGATCCTGTTTCTGTTTCCCGTCGAACTGCTCGATCAGGCTGCTCCAGCACCGAGACTCCATGAGCAGGGCTACCTGATGGCCTTTGATCGGTATCGCACCAAGATCATCGCGATCGCGCAGGCGATGTACAAGCAGAACAACCGATCGATGATCGAGCTGGACGCGGGCGCAGTTGGTTCGTCCCTTCGCATCGCAAACTGATTTCAGGCAGGTACCCGTGCCTTCGGGCTGAGGAGACGTCCATGCATTTGGAAATCGTGTTGCTAATCATGAAGACGGAGACCGGCGAACGTCCTGAAGGACGGTTCTTCGCTTCGTCATGGTAGTCCGGCTGAGTTCGAGGTCTGTCGGCTCGATCACCGATCCGCGCATTCTGTCGGGGCTTCGCAAGCGGTCCGCCCACACGGCTTCCAGTCAGGAGGTCGAGCAAGGCGCGGACGATTTGGCTGAACGGTCACCGGCTGCCCGGATTGGCGAGCGTAGGACCATGCGGATTGGTTTCTCCTTACCGAAGAGGCCGGGTGGTCTCTTACAGGAGATCGCCTTGTCGCGGTGGGAAAACGAGGGTGGCAGTGCTTCAGGGCTGCGCATACCCGGGACCTCCGCGTCGGAGGTCGACGATGGAGAAACACTCTAAAATCGTCGTCCTGGCCGATGTTCGATCAAGCCTCGACGCCGCGCGTGCCTCCATGCGGAACGTCATCAAGATCAGGCGTCCCATCGATCCACGCGAGGTCTGCAGCATTCTCCTGTTCGCGCACAGGAAACGGCCCTTTCAGACGCCGAAACCATGAAGGTCCTGATGACGCGGCGATATCCGCCAGCGTTTGCCCCCTGGATCGACCAAGAGAATGGAGCTTTGCATGTTTACCCGAACGAAGACCAGGACGGTGCATTTCGATGGCCCCTTCACGCTGGCGGGCCTCGATGGAACCTATCCGGCAGGCGACTACCAGGTTCAGGACGATGAAGAACAGATCACCGGCATCTCCTGGCTCGCCTATCGGCGGATCTCAACCGTGATCGAAGTCGTGACCGGCAAGAAGAAGAGCCTGATCGATATCGATCCCTCCGACCTCGACGCAGCGCTCGAAAAAGACAAGCAACTCGCCACGCACAAAAACTGATTGCGCCTCTGGCCTCATCCGGGCCCGGGATCCGCGATCTTAAACACCTCGCCCTCACACGAATGGAGACACTTCATGCCCTCTCATCGCTTCACCATTGGACAGATGGTTCGCCTCGTCACCACCAAGGGCCTCTCGCCGGCTGCCGCCGTCACCTACACGATCGAAGCCCCCATGCCGGCTTACCAGAACAGCCCGCAATACCGGCTGTGGAATGCCGAACTGCATCAGGGACGCGTCGCCCTGGAGCGGGATCTCGAGGCCGTCGGATCGCTCTGATCCCTGAGCCGAGGCGCATGTATCCACGATCTGGACGCGCGTTGCGCCCCGGCAATTTTCGGCGAGATCTCGCCACCAAGTTCTGAAGGGAACGCAGATGACAAACCCGACACGTATCGCCTTCATCGGCAATTCCCTTCCGCGCCAATGCGGGATCGCGACATTCACCAGCGATCTCTCCCAGGCAATGGCCGATGCGGCGGAGCCGATCCGCACGAGCATTGTCGCCGTGACCGACCCGAAGCAGAGCTATGCCTATCCGGAGGAAGTGATCTTCGAGATCCGTGAAGACGAGATCGAAGACTACGTGACGGCCGCCCGCGTGCTCAATGAAGGGCGCTTCGATGCCATTTCGCTTCAGCATGAGTTCGGCATCTTCGGCGGCCCTGATGGCGAATTTATCCTCGCGCTCCTGGACAATCTGCGCATCCCGGTCGTCACCACCTGCCACACCATCCTCGCCGAACCCACGCCCTCTCAACACCGCGTCTTGCAGAAGGTCGCCGCCCACTCCAGCCGTGTCGTCGTCATGGCTGAGAAGGGGCGCACCCTGCTGACGGAAATCTATGGCGTCGCTCCCCAGAAGATCGACGTTATTGCCCACGGCATTCCCGATCGCCCCTTCCACGATCCTGACATCGCCAAGGTCGAGCGCGGTTACGCCGGCCGCCCTGTCATCCTGACGTTCGGCCTTCTCTCCCCGAACAAGGGCATCGAGGTGGTCATCGACGCCATGCCGGCGATCCTCAAGCAGAGCCCCGACGCGGTCTATGTCGTCCTCGGCGCGACCCACCCGACGCTGCTGCGCACGCAGGGCGACAGCTATCGCGACGGCCTGCGCCAACGCACCGAGCGGCTCGGCGTCGATCACGCCGTCCAGTTCCTCAATCGCTTCGTCGACCTGCCGACGCTTCTCGACTTCATCGCAATGAGCGATGTCTATGTGACCCCTTATCTCGATGAGGCGCAGATGACCTCAGGCACGCTCGCCTATAGCTTCGGCATGGGCAGCGCGGTCGTGTCGACACCCTATTGGCATGCATGCGACCTGCTGGCGGATGGCCGCGGCATCCTTGTGCCCTTCGGCGATGCAACTGCCACCGGCGAGGCAATCGCCTCCCTGCTCGGTGATGATGTTGCAAGGACGGCGATGCGCAAGCAGGCCTACGACGCCGGCCGATCGATGATCTGGTCACATGTTGCCACACTCTATCTCGACAGCATGGCGAAAGCCCGCGCTGCCTATCGACCGAAGCTGGTCAGCGATCTGATCTCTTTGCGGATCAAGCGGCCGCCACAGCAGACGGCGCTGAAGCTCGGCCATCTGCGCACGATGTGCGACGATACGGGCATCTTCCAGCATGCTGTGTTCTCGGTCCCGGACCGTTCCCACGGCTACTGCGTCGACGACAATGCCCGGGCACTGCTTCTGTCTTCGCTGCTGTCCGCAGTCGGCGAGACAGGCATCGCGGACCGCATGACGGCCTCCTTTGCCTCCTTCGTCGAACACGCCTTCAATCCGGATACCGGCCGTTTCCGCAACTTCATGAGCTTCGATCGCCGTTGGCTCGAAGACGAGGGATCCGAAGACAGCCATGGACGCACACTCTGGGCGCTCGGAGCCTGCACACTCTCCGATACCGATGCCCCCCGCCGCCGCTGGGCGAGTGCGCTGTTTGCGAGGGCGATGACCGCCACGCTCGACTTCCGCTCGCCGCGCGCCTGGGCCTTCACCCTGCTCGGCCTCAATGACTACTGCACCGCCAACCCGCAAGATGCGCACGCGCGCATGCTGCGCGTCCGGCACGCGGAAAACCTGATGGACCTGGAACGACGTGTGTCGCAAGGCGAGCGCCGCTGGTTCGAGGAGGGGCTGTCCTATGAAAATGCCCGCCTGAGCCAGGCCCTGATCATCACGGGTGCGGCGACCAAGGTTTCCGCTTTCGTCGAGACGGGTGTTGCGACCCTGCAATGGCTGATGACCCAGCAGACGGGGGAGGCAGGCCAGTTCCGCGCTGTCGGCACCGAGGGCTTCTTCGAGATCGGGCAGGCACCCAAACTGTTCGATCAGCAGCCGGTCGAGGCGACGGCCACCGTGTCAGCCTGTCTGGCCGCCTATGAGGCGACTTCCGACAAGACCTGGATCGAGGCCGCCAACAAGGCCTTCGACTGGTTCACCGGCAGCAATGATCATGGCATCTCGCTCGTCGATCCTGAGACAGGCAGTTGCCGCGACGGGCTGCATGCCGACCGCCCCAACGAGAATCGGGGGGCGGAATCCGTCCTCTGCTACCTGATCTCCTGCATCGAGATCGGCCGCGCCAACCAGATGCTGCGCCCCGTGCTTCCGAGGATCGGCGTCAGGCAATTGTCCTGACCCGACCCTCCCATGCCCAGAACTCCGAAGGATCTTCCTTGCCCCATTCAAGCCTTCTCAATCGGCAGGCCCTCTATCTGAAGCCTGATCCCACGCGGGTCATCGTTCGCCCTTTCAAACCGTCGACCGAGCCGCGGCATCTCAACCCGCGTGACAAGACGAGGGCCAACGAAATCGTCGACCGCGTGCTGTCTCTTGACCCGACGGCCACGGCAAACCAGTTGCGCGACATCCTTGCCAATTTCGATGGCCGGCATCGCAATCTGCTGCGCCAGTTCGAGCTGCGGGCCGACGCCATGGAAGATGCCTTCCAGCACCACCAGCAGTTCAGCCAGCAGGAGAGGCAACTGGTCGGCGCCTATTTCATGAACGAATATTCGTTTGAATCAGCTGCCCTGTTCAACCCGAGCATCGTGCCCCATCCGGATCAATCCGGCATTCCGGATGGCAGCACGCGGGTAATCATCAGTCTGAGGGCCGTCGGCGAAGGGCATATCTCGTCCCTGACCTTCCGCTCCGGCGTCATCGATCCGAAGGGGGCGGTGACGATAGATGCCCCGACGCGGCTGGCGGGCCTGCCCGATATCCATGCAAGCGACGGCCTGGCGCCGGCGGGCTGCATCGGGCTTGCCTTCAAGAGCGAAAGCGAACTCAGCGAGCGGGTTATCTTCCCGGTCACCGAGGCGCAATCCAACGGCATCGAGGATGCCCGTTTCGTGGCCTTCGATGACGATGGCAAGACGATCTACTTCGCGACCTATACCGCCTATAGCGGCTCCTCGATCCGTTCGGAGCTTCTCGAGACCACGGATTTCCTCAACTTCACCCTGACGCCGCTCCATGGTCCGGCCGCCCGCAACAAGGGCATGGCGCTCTTTCCCCGGAAGATCGACGGGCACTACGCGATGATTGCCAGGCAAGACAGCGAGAACCTGTTCCTGCTCTATTCGGACGATCTGCATCACTGGGACGAGGGACGGCTCTTGATGAAGCCGGAATTCGCCTGGCAGTTCGTCCAGATCGGCAATTGCGGTTCGCCGGTCGAAATCGACGAGGGATGGCTTCTGTTCACCCATGGCGTGGGGCCGATGCGGCGCTACGCAATCGGCGTGACGCTTCTCGACAAGCACGATCCGAGCATCATCCTCTCGCGGACGGTCGAACCGCTGCTGCAGCCGGAACCGACGGAGCGGGAAGGCTATGTCCCGAACGTCGTCTACTCCTGCGGTGCCATGCGCCATGGCGATCTGATCGCCCTGCCTTATGCCGTCTCGGACACCTATTCCAACTTCACCACGATCAAGATCAGCCGGCTTCTGGAGACCATGCGCCCGATTGGCGCGACATCGTGAGCGGCGAGGGGCTTGGTCCGAAAGGCTCCGGGCCATGACCCTCGCTTTGCTCAAATCCTGCTTCTTGGAAGAGATCCTCCCGACCTGGGCCAAGTCCGGTTTTGACGACAGCAGCGGACAGTTCGTCGAGCATCTCGAGCTCGACGGATCGCCCCAGAGATCAGGTGGTGTGCGAACACGCACGGTGGCACGCCAGATCTATGTGCACGCCCATGCAGCCCATCTTCGCGTCGCCCCGTCCGGGTCGCTTGCCATGGCCGAGCGGGCTTTCGCCAATCTCCACAGGGTCGCCTGGGTCGGGGGCAAGCGCAGTGGCTATGCGCGCGCCTTCGACCGCCGCACTGAGACCGTGACCGATCCCGTGCGGGACCTCTACGACAATGCCTGCGTCCTTCTCGCCCTCTCCTGGCTGCTAACGGCAACGGGCAAGGACCTCTATCGTCGTCAGATCGACCAGATGGTAATCGCGATCGACCGGACGTTGAAGGATGCCTTCGGCGGCTGGGCCGAAGACAGTGACGGTACCCTGCCACGCCGGCAGAACCCGCACATGCACTACCTCGAAGCCACGCTGGCACTCTGCGAAAACAACCGGACCTCCACGCATATGCGGGCGGAGAGCAAGGCGTTTGCCCTGCTGCGCTCGCATTTCCTCGTCGGACCGAAGGGGCCCTTGCACGAATTCTTCGGCCCCCGTTGGGAACTGGCCGAGCAATACGGGTCGGACCGACTGGAGCCCGGCCACATGTGCGAATGGGTTTGGTTGACGAAGCGCCACGACACCCTCGCGCACAGTGACCACACCGCGATCTGCCTGGACCTGCTGTCAACCGCGCTCACGATTGGACGGACTGATGGCTCGCTCTTCCTGGTCGATGCCGTTTCGGAATCGAGGCCAGTCCGCCCGTCGCGGCGGCTCTGGCCGCAGGTCGAGATGCTGAAGGCGTTCCTGGCGCTGCACGAGCGTCTCGGGCTCGGGATTTATCTGGCTCAGGCGGACGACGTGGCCTCGGCGATGCTCGCCACCTATATGGCCGATGCACCTGTCGGCTGCTGGCATGACTGCCTGGATCTCGCGAATAAGCCCACCTCCGGCACGATCCCGGCGAGCTCGCTCTATCATCTCTGGACGATGGTCGCAGACCTGGTCGAAGCCGACAGAGAGATGGCCCCCATGAGATCAGAAGCAAAAGCCTGCTAGAGGCCTTTCTCGCTCCCGATCTTTCTCCAACCCAAAGTCCGTCTGCCTCCGACATCCGTAGAGGATGTGGCAGGCAACTCGCTCCATCTCCGGACTGCGGAAGCGTCTGCCATCGGCATTGAAAGAGCTTGGAGCTAGCATGGCTGATACCGCAATTCCCCTGACCCGCGACGCCGCCTTGCGCCGTCTCGATGCCTTCCTGCCGGCTGCGGCAGGGGCTTATGCGCGCTTGCGCAACAAGGAAAAAGGGCAGGGCGGCCATGTGCATGTATCGCAGCTGTCTGCCGCGCTGCGCAGGCGTTTGGTCAGCGAACAGGAGGTCGTCGACGCTGTGCTTGAGCGGCATGGCTTGGCCCCGGCGGAAAAATTCGTGAGCGAGGTGTTCTGGCGCACCTACTGGAAAGGCTGGCTGGAGCAGCGGCCTTTCCTCTGGGAGGATTACGGCAAAGCACTCGACCGCGCGCAAGAGCGTCTGGAGACGTCGAACGATGTCCGCAAGCGCTACGCAGCGGCGGCCGAAGGTCGCACGGGAATAGACTGTTTCGACGCCTGGGCCGCCGAGCTGGAGCAAACCGGCTACCTGCACAACTGGGCGCGCATGCAGTTTGCCTCGATCTGGATCTTCACCCTCGTTTTGCCCTGGGAACTCGGCGCCGCCCTCATGTTCGATGGTCTGATCGACGCCGATCCGGCATCGAACACGCTGTCCTGGCGCTGGGTCGCCGGCCTCCATACGGTCGGCAAGGCCTATCTTGCCGATGCCGAGCGGATCAGGTCGATGACCGATGGCCGCTTTGCGCCGAAGGACCTCGCCCGCACGGCCCGCATTCCCGCAGATAGCCTGGAGGTGCCGCAGCCCACACCCATTCGACAGATGCGTGAGCCGGACCCTTCAGCCGCGACGCTGCTCCTGCTCACCACTGAAGACCTCTCCGTCGAGCGGATCGACCACATCCGCGCGCTCCCGGTCACGACGATCGCGGTCCTCGAAGGCCGGAATGACTGGGACCGGATAGCCCTTGCCGACGGCCTCGCACGCGCCTCCGAGGTATGGCCGGATGCGGCAATCGATCAAAACCTTTCGCCCACTGACCTACCGGACAGGGCGACGGCGAGCGGCTGCACGCAGATTGCGACCGCATTCTTACCGGTGGGACCTGTCGCCACATCCCTCGCGCCGCTGCAGGCGGAGTTCGCCCAACGCGGCATCGCGTTTACAGAATACTTGCGGGACTGGGACCGCAGGAGTTGGCCCTATTGCCGAAAAGGCTTCTTCGGGCTCAAGGAGAAAATTCCAGCACTCCTGCAGGCGTCGTCATGAGTGACCGTGATCGCTACAGACCGGTCCCGCAGGGCCGATTGAGCCGGTTGGCGGCGCTTGGCCAGATCGCCGGCGGCGTCGCCTCGGGAATGGTCGCGGAAGGTTTGAGCCGCCTTGCGGCCGGCGAAAGGCCGCATCTTCGCGATCTTCTGCTGACGCCGTCGAATGCGCTGAAGGCGGCCGACCAGCTCTCTCGGATGCGGGGCGCTGCCATGAAACTCGGCCAGATGGTGTCGCTGGAGCCGGGGGAATTTCTGCCGCCGGAGCTTCAGGCCATCTTCTCGCAGCTTCGAGCCTCTGCGCATTTCATGCCGCCCGGCCAGCTTGCGGCCGCACTCTCCAGTGCCTGGGGTCCGGACTGGCGGCGCCATTTCAGCCAGTTCGAGATGACCCCGATCGCGGCGGCATCGATCGGTCAGGTGCATAGGGCGGTGCTTGCATCCGGTCGCAAGGTGGCGGTCAAGGTTCAATATCCGGGCGTTGCCAGAAGCATCGATTCCGACATCGACAACGTGGCGACCTTCCTGCGCCTGTCGGGTCTGCTTCCGTCCAGCCTCAACATCGCGCCGCATCTGGCCGAAGCCAAGCGGCAGTTGCGTGAGGAGGCGGACTACCTGCGGGAGGCTGAGGAAATGCGCCGTTTCGCCGGATTGCTTGCTGGCGACCTCCGTTTTGTCGTGCCGACGCCGGTCGAAGAACTCTTGCGGCCGACGGTGCTGCCGATGGATTTCGTCGATGGCGTTCCGCTCGAAACGCTTGCGTCTGCGCCGCAAGCAGACCGCGACGCGGCAATGACCGCGATGTCCGATCTGGCGCTGCGCGAACTCTTCACATTCGGCCATATGCAGACCGATCCGAACTTTGCCAATTATCTCTGGCAGCCTGAGCAAAGGCGCGTCGTCCTGCTCGACTTCGGCGCCGTGCGCCCCGTTTCCGCCGAAAGCGCCGAAGCCTACCGCGTCCTGCTGCGGGCCACGCTTGCTGGCAGCGTCAAGTCCGTGCGCGATGCGCTTGTCGACATGCAGTACCTGTCGGCGGCACAGATCGATCGCCATGGGCGCACGCTGGACGACATGACGTCCATCGTGCTGGATCATGTCCTGAAGGGTCCAGGAGGCCTCGTCGACTTCAGCGACAGGGGACCGCTGGTTGCTGTCCGGGAACGGTCCGTGCCGCTCTTCGCCGACCGGGCACTCTGGGCCCTGCCGTCGCCCGACAAGATGTTCCTGCAGCGCAAGATCACTGGCCTCGCCCTTCTCGGCATGAAACTGCGCGTCCGCCTGCCACTATCGGCGATGCTCGCCGATTATGCTTGAACGCCACGGTCCGTCCGTCTGCCAGATGCCCGCCATGGCTCACGATGCACCCTGCAGCCAGATGAAGCCCCAGCCAGTAGCGTGAATGGCGACAGCCATTCACGAGGCCCGCTCGAGGTGTCAGCCGCGAAGCTGCCACCCACGGCTCGACTTGCGCTCTCGCGGTGCCGCTTTCCCCTGTGCCGAGCATGCCATCGATCCTCCGAAAAGCCTGTAGTCCCCGTGCGATCTCTCCGTTGCGCCGCCCTTGAGTGAAATAAATTTCAGTGATAAAAATAATATGCGGACATGATTGACGCGAGGAACGGCGTGCATTAGAGATCACGTCACGCAATAAATTCTGACAGTTGAATTTTATTGCGATTGTCTTTGATCTCTGGGAGGGGAAAATGCTGAAGTCTTTGAAGGCCGCCACCGCCATCGGCCTGGTTGCCGCCGCCGCCATCGCCGGGTCCGTTCTGCCGGCCCATGCGGAAGGAAAGTTCGCCTGCGAACCGGGCGAAACCTATGTCATGAACGTGATGGTCTCCGGCCATCCCTATTGGGTCCCGGTCTTCGAAGGCTTCAAGCAGGCCGCCAAGGCACTCGGCTGCGAGGCTGCATTTACCGGCACGCCGGAATACGACATCACCAAGCAGATCGCTTCCTTCGAGCAGGAAGTCGTGAAGAAGCCGAAGGGCATTCTGCTGCATCCGATGCAGTCGGATCCGTTCATCGAGCCGATCAACCGGGCCACCGACTCCGGTATCTCGGTCACGACCTTTGCGGCAGACTCGCCGAAGTCCAAGCGCACTGCCTACATCACCTCCGACAACGTCGCCGAGGCGAAGTTCGCAGCCGAAGAAATCGTCAAGGCGCTGGGCGGCAAGGGTGAATACGCTGTTCTCGAAAATCCGGGCCAGAGCAACCACGATCTGCGTGTGACCGCACTGATCGACTACATGGAGCGCACCCATCCGGACATGAAGCTGGTTGGTCGCCAGGCGACGAACCAGGATTCCAATGCAGCATACCAGGCGGTCGCCGCCATGCTCCAGGCCAATCCGAACCTCGGCGCGCTCTGGATTCCGGAAGCCGGTTCGGCCGAAGGTGCGGTCGCCGCCGTGCTCGAAGCCAAGAAGAAGGTGCTGATCCTGCATGCCGACATCACGCCCACCACGCTCGAACACATCAAGCAGGGCAACATCCACATGTCGGTCAATCCGAACCAGGGCATCCAGGGCTTCATGGGCTTCATGAACACCTTCCTCGGCGCCCATCCGGAACTCATCGATCCGTTCAACGACTACAAGGTCTCCGGCTTCAACCCGATGCAGGTGCCGTCGATGGACAATGGTTTTGCGGTCATCACCAAGGCGAATGCCGCATCCTTCGATCTCAACGAATACATGAAGGGGCGCTGAGCGTCGACCTGCATGACCCCGGCGGCGCGTCTCGTGGCGCCGGGGAAGTCGAAGTGATGGAAGGGGAGGGGTGTCATGGCCGAGGTCGTCCTCAGCATGACGGATGTGCACAAGTCGTTCGGACCGGTCCAGGCGCTGCGTGGCGCCCAACTGGAACTGCGCCGCGGCGAGATCCACGCGCTGGCCGGCGAAAACGGTGCAGGCAAGTCGACGCTGATGCATATCATCGACGGCATCCTGCAGCCCGACCGTGGCGAAATCCGCCTCGACGGCGCCCCCGTTCGTATCGCTTCGCCGAATGCCGCCAATCGGCTCGGCATCGGCTTCGTCCACCAGGAAATCGCACTCTGCCCGGAGATCTCGGTCGCCGAAAACATGTTTATGGCCGAGACCGGCCGCAGCCGTACCCTTTTGATGGATTATCGAGCACTGGTCGTCCGCGCCGGTGAGATCCTCAAGGAAATCGGCGATATCGATCCGAGGCGCCGTGCGGGCGATCTCTCGATATCGCAGCAGCAGATCGTCGAGATCGCCAAGGCGCTGACGCTCGACTGCCGTATTCTGATCCTCGACGAGCCGACGGCGGCCCTGACCGAAACCGAAGCGCAGACACTGTTCAAGATCATGCGGCGTCTGGCCGATCGCGGCATTGCGATCATCTACATTTCCCATCGCATGGCGGAGATCTTCCAGCATTGCGACCGCATCACCATCATGCGCGACGGCTGCCACATCAAGACGGCGGAGGTCGCGGCGATCACCCCGGAAGATGTCGTCAACAGCATGGTCGGCCGCGTGCTCGACAAGCTCTATCCGCCCAAGCAGGCGCCGGACGCCAAATCGGATGATGTCATTCTCTCGGTGCGCAACCTGACCGAAGGGCGCAGGGTCTCCAACGTCAGCTTCGACCTACGCAAGGGCGAGATCCTCGGCCTGGCCGGCCTGATCGGGGCAGGGCGCAGCGAGATCGTGCGTGCCATCTGCCGGCTGGAGGGCAAGGCCGAGGGGGAGGTCGTGCTCAAGGGCCGCAAACTCTCGCTGAGGGACTATCGCGACAGTATCCGCGAGGGCCTGGTCTATGTCTCCGAGGATCGCAAGGGCGACGGCCTGTTTCTCAACATGTCCATCGCCAGCAACGTCTCGGCGCTTGATCTGAAACGCGTGGCCAATCCCTTCGGTCTGATCAGCCGCCGACAGGAGACGACACGCGCCGAGCACTACGGGACGCGTCTGAAGCTGCGCTCCAACGGGGTGGGCGACGCCGTCAATACGCTAAGCGGCGGCAATCAGCAGAAGGTCGCGCTGGCGAAGATGCTGTCGGTCGAGCCTGAGGTCGTTTTCCTCGACGAACCGACCCGTGGTGTGGATGTCGGCGCCAAGGCGGAGATCCACCGCCAGATCCGGGATCTCGCCAACGAGGGCGTCGGTGTCGTCGTCATCTCCTCCGAGCTCCCCGAACTGATCGGGGTGAGCGACCGGGTGCTGGTGGTGCGCGAGGGGCGCATCACCGGAGAGGTGACCGGTGCCGAGATGACCGAAGAACGGATCATGCAGCTTGCATCGATCAGCAGTCAGTTGACCCAGGGCGATACTTCGCCCGTGGACGTTACCGCGTCCCAGGGCAAAGCATGAGGGAGTGGGACAAATGGTAACGATCGACACACAGCAGCACGCAGGCTCGGCCACCGAGCGCCGGGTCCAGTGGTGGACGCCCGCGATCAAGGCGCGCGAGACGGGCCTGATCGTCATCATCCTAACGCTGTTCACGGTGATGTCCTTCATCTCGCCCTACTTCCTCACGGTCGACAATCTCCGCGCCATGGCCATGGCCTTTGCGGTGGAAAGCATCGTGGTGGTCGGCATGACGATCCTCCTGATCTCGGGCGGCATCGACCTATCGGTCGGCTCGGTTACGGCGCTCGCCATGGTGGTCGCCGGTTGGCTGTTCCTGAACGGGATCGATCCCTGGGCCGCTGCCGCCTTCGCCATCGCGGTCACCACCTGCATCGGCATGTTCATGGGCTTTCTGACCACCGTGGTCGGCCTGCACCATTTCATCGTTTCGCTCGGCGTCATGGTGATTGCCCGCGGCGTCTGCCTGCTGGCGACGGGTGGTCGACCGCTCGGGCTCTTTTCCCTGCCGCCGGAGTTCAAGTTCATCGGCCAGGGCGCGGTCTACGGCATCCCGCTCGTCATCATCATCTTCGTGGTCGTCGTGGTGTCCTTCGACTTCCTGCTGCGCCGGACGACGGCCTTCCGCAAGGTCTTCTATACCGGCAGCAATCCCAAGGCGGCCGCCTATTCCGGCATCCGCGTCGGCCGCGTCGTCTTCGCCACCACCACGCTCTGCTCTGCGCTTTGCGGCGTGGCCGGCGTCATCTACATGGCCCGCTTCGGCTCCGCCCAGCCCAGCTTCGGCGTCGGCATGGAACTGAACGTGATCGCGGCGGCAGTCATCGGCGGCGCCAGCCTCTCGGGCGGTGCCGGCACGATCTTCGGTGCCATCCTCGGCGCGGTCCTGCTTTCGGTGGTTTCCAGCTCGCTCTCCTTGCTCAACGTATCCGTTTACTGGCAGGACATCATCAAAGGTAGCATTCTGCTCACCGCAGTGTTGTTCGACCACTACCTGGTCAAGCGTCGCCGCTGAGCACCCGAGAGCAAGAGGAGACGACGCGTCATGGTGGATAACAGGGATGAATTCGATCAGCAGCGCCAGATGTATTCGGTCCTCGTCCTGCATTTCATCGAGGGAGTGAAGCAGTCGGAGATCGCCGAGAAGCTCAACCTCTCGCATACGAAGGTGAACCGCATGATCGCCGCCGGCCGCAAGGCGGGCATGGTCAAGATCAGCATCTCCAGCCCCTTTCAGCGGCTGGTCGATATGGAAAACGACGTCACGCAGCGCTTCGGCCTCAAGCAGTCGGTGGTTACCCCGACGGTGTCTGACAATCCTGAGACGACGCTGCAGATGGTCGGACGGGTCGCGGCCAACCATCTACTCGAAACCCTTCGTGATGGCGATGTCATCGCCATCACCGGCGGCAAGGCGGTGAGTGCCGTGGTCGAAAACCTCGAGGCCGAGCGTCGCTTCGATGTCCGGGTCGTGCCGCTCACCGGCGGCGTGCAGGGCAAGCATTATACCGACGTCAACCACCTGGCGACGCAACTGGCCGACAAGCTCGGTGGCACGGCGCAACTCGTCCACGCCCCCCTGTTTGCCGAGGACGAGCAGCAGCGCGACCTCCTGATGAATGTCGCCTCGATCCGCGAGGTCTTCGATCTGGCGCGCCAGGCGACCGTGGCCCTGGTTGGTATCGGCTCGGTCCAGGCGCCGGGCTCCGGCTATTACGACCTGTTGCCGGATCCGGCACGGGGCGGCCAGGCGCTAATCGACGCAGGCATTGCCGGAGAATTCTTGGCGCATCTGATCAAGGCGGACGGTTCGCTCGCTGAGATCGATCTCAATTCGCGGGTCGTCGCACTCGACCCGGCAGACCTTGCCAACTGCCCGACCATCATCGGCGTGGCGGCTGGCAGCCTGAAGGCGGGCCCGGTGGCAGCGACCCTTGCCGGGCGGTTTTTGACCTCGCTCGTGGTGGACGAAGAAATCGCCCGGGCACTCGATACACATGGGGAAGGATGATCCGGTGACGGACAAAGGCATTGTTACCCGGCCCATCGGCCGAAGCGGCATTGAGGCATCGGCGGTCGGGCTCGGCACCTGGGCAATCGGCGGCTGGATGTGGGGCGGCACCGACGAGAAGCAATCGATCGACGCCATCAGAGCCTCGGTGGATGCCGGCATCTCCCTCATCGATACGGCACCCGCCTATGGCATGGGCCTCGCAGAAACCATCGTCGGCAAGGCGATTGCAGGCCAGCGTGAAAAGGTCGTGCTTGTCTCCAAATGCGGTCTCGTCTGGCATGTGGGAGAGGGGACCTACTTCTTCGAGCAGGCTGGCAAACCGGTTCACCGCTACCTGGGTCCGTCCTCCATCCGCTACGAAGTCGAACAAAGCCTGCGCCGTTTGGGCACCGACTATATCGACCACTATGTCACCCACTGGCAGGATGCGACGACGCCGATTGCCGAGACGGTCGGGGAACTGCTGCGCCTGAAGGACGAGGGCAAGATCCGCTCGATCGGTGCGAGCAATGTCTCAGAGGCAGATCTGGCCGCCTATCTCGCAACTGGTGCGCTCGACGCGATCCAGGAGGAGTACTCCATGGTGAAACGCGACATCGAGACGAGCTTCGCTCCGACCTGCATCGACAATGGCGTTTCCATTCTCAGCTATTCCTCGCTGGCGCTCGGCCTGCTCTCGGGCAAGATCGGTCCGGACCGCGTCTTTGCCGACGACGACCAGCGGCACGGCAATCCACGCTTTAGCCTGAGCAATCGGGAGAAGGTCGCTCGCCTCATGGACGTGATCCGCCCGATCGCCGACCAGCACCAGGCGTCGGTCGCCCAGGTGGTGATCGCCTGGACGGTGGCCCAGCCGGGCATCACCTTCTCGCTCTGCGGTGCGCGCGACCCTACCCAGGCGATCGAGAATGCTGGTGCGGCGCGACTTCGCCTCACTGAGAACGACGTATCGGCCATCACGGCCGGAATAAGAGACCATCTGGTCGAACTCGACCGGTAACCACCACAGACCACAACAGAGAATTGGGACGTTGGCGTCAAAACCAGCGAACGGTACTTCCATGTCCACATTCCGCGAGGACGCGCTCAGGCGAATTCGACAGGACGGCGATTTCGACGTCGTCGTGGCCGGCGGCGGCATCAATGGCATCGCCGCCTATCGCGATCTGGCGCTGCAGGGATTGCGCGTGCTTCTGGTCGAGCGGGACGACTTCGCCTCGGGCTGCAGCGCCGCCCCCTCGCGTATGATCCATGGCGGCCTGCGCTATCTCGAAAACGGTGAATTCAATCTCGTCCGGGAATCCTTGGCCGAGCGCGATGCACTGCTGCGGCTCGCCCCCCACATGGTTCACCCCCTGCCGACGACGATCCCGATCCACTCGATCTTCAGCGGCTTCTTCAACGCGGCGGCCACCTTCTTCGGCTCAGTCGGTAAACCGTCGAGCCGTGGAGCACTGGCGATCAAGGCTGGCCTCTCGCTCTATGATCTCGTCACCCGCAAGAACCGGCTTCTCCCGCGCCACCAGTTCCGCAATGCCCGCAGCACCCGAGCCCTCTGGCCGGCCTTGACGCCTCAGGTTCGCTATTCCGTGACCTATTACGATGCCTGGATCAGCCAGCCGGAGCGCCTGGCGCTCGAACTCGTCCTCGACACGCGAAGCGACGCGCCCCAGGCGATCGCGCTGAACTACGCGAAACTCCTGCGGATCGGCGACAGCTACCAGCTCTCGGCAGAAGGTTCGAACGAACTCATCGTCGTGCGTCCCCGCATGATCGTCAATGCCACGGGCGCATGGATCGACCAGACGATCACGGCGCTCAGCGACGGCGCAGCACCTGCCGAAAAGACGGTCACCGGCACCAAGGGCTCACATCTCATCCTCGCAAACGACGCCCTTTATCAGGCCCTGAACGGGCACATGATTTTCTTCGAGAACACCGACAACAGGGTCTGCATCCTCTTTCCCTATCTCGGCCGCGTGCTGGCCGGATCGACGGATATCAAGGTCGACAAGCCGGGCCGGACGCGCTGCGAGCCGGAAGAACGCGACTACATCCTCACTGCCATCCGCACCGTCTTTCCGGATCTTGCCATCGCTGCCTCCGATATCGTCTTCAGCTTCAGCGGTATCCGGCCTTTGCCGCGCAGCGATGCGGAATTCACGGGAAAGATCTCAAGGAGCCATGTCATTCACCGGGTCGAGAGCGATCCGCCCCAGCTCTGCATGGTCGGCGGCAAGTGGACGACCTTCCGCGCCTTCGGCGAACAGGTGACCGATGAGGTGCTCGCCTTCCTCGGTCGTCCCCGGATCGCGACGACAGCCGACCGTCCCATCGGTGGCGGCCGGAACTATCCGGCGGATGGCGAGCGGTTGTCGGCTCTGCTCTCCCGCGAGTTTCCGATCGGCAAGGCCCGCGCCGATCACCTGGCATCCACCTATGGATCGCGGGCCTTCGATGTGATGGCCTTCTGCGACGGACATCCGGACGATGTTCCCTTGTCCTCCACAAGTGTGATGACGCTGGCCGAAATCCTCTGGCTCATAAGGGGCGAAGACGTCCACCACCTGGCCGACATCGTGCTCCGCCGCACGAGCCTTGCGATCACCGGCCAGATCGATCTGGAAATTCTCGACACTCTGCTGACCGTCATGGCCCGCGAGCTCGCCTGGTCGGGCGAGCAGATGTTGGCGGAGCGGCGGCAACTCATCGACGAACTGGGGACCTATTACGGGGTCTCGGTCGCAATGCTTCAGGACAGATGCAAGGAAAAGGACAAGGCGTCATGATGCGAATATCCAAGAAGGCACGAATGAACAGGCTGTTTCGTCAGGGCGGCTGCCTCGACGTCGCCATCGATCACGGTGTCTGCAACGAGCCAAGCTTCCTGATCGGTCTGGAGGACATGGCAGGCGTGGTGGGCAAGCTCGTCGAAGCAGGTCCCGATGCCATCCAGATGGCCTATGGCCAGGCAGACTTGCTTCAGGCAAGACCCGAGCGCGACAAGCCGGCGCTGGTGATGCGCATCGACATGGGCAACCCCTACAATTCCACGCGCCATCGCAGCATGTGGTCGCAACTGCAGAACCATGATGAACCGATCATCGGCGCGCTGGAAATGGATGCCGCCTGCGTCGTCGTCAATCTGTTCATGCTGCCGGACGAGCCGGAACTCTTTCGCCAATGCGTCGAAAACATTTCCCGCGTGCGCGCCGATTGCCATCGCTACGGCATGCCGCTGATGATCGAGCCTTTGGTGATGCTGCCCAATGATATCAGGGGCGGCTATCAGGTGGATGGCGATGCCGAGAAGATCGTCACGCTGGTCCGTCTGGCCTCCGAAATGGGTGCCGACATCATCAAGGCCGATCCGACCAGCGATCCCGAGGACTTCCACAAGGTCATCGAAGCGGCGCGTTGCCCGGTTCTGGTCCGTGGCGGCGGTCGCGAAGATCTGCGCGTCGTGCTCGCCAAATCAGCGGCCCTGATGGCTCAAGGCGCAAACGGGATGGTCTATGGACGCAACATCTATCAGCATGACAATCCGAAGGCGGTCGTGAAGGCGCTGACGGCGATCATCCACCAGCGCGCCAGCGGCGAAGAAGCATGGGACATTTATAACCGTGGCTGAGAAGAACTACATTTTGGGCGTCGATGTCGGAAACACGGTCATAAAGGCCGTGCTGTTCGACACGGAGGGCCACCAGATTGCCCACTGCGCCATCGACGGCCAGTCGAGCTTTCCCGAGCCAGGCCATGTCGAGCGTGATCTCTCCGAACTCTGGGAAAACGGCTGCGCAGCGATCCGCGAGGTCATCGCGAGGTCCGGTGTCGATCCGACACGGATCCTTGGCCTTGGATGTGCCGGTCATGGCAACGGCCTCTATCTGCTCGATCGGGCCTTCCAGCCTCTGAAGGGCATCCAGTCGCTGGACAGCCGGGCAGCCGATATCGCCGCAGAACTCGACCGCGAAAACGGCGACGCGCTCCAGGCGCGCTGCCTGCAGCGCCCATGGCCGTCGCAGACCCCGAGCCTGCTCGCCTGGGTCAAGCGTCATGCGCCGGAGACCTATGCCAAGATCGGCGCAGTCCTCTTCTGCAAGGACTTCATCAACTTCCGCCTGACGGATCGACTGGCCAACGACATCTCAGACCTGAGTGGCGCAGGCCTCCTCGCCATGCCGGAGGGCGAACTCGATGCGGCTTTGCTCAGCCTCTATCACCTTGAGGATGCCTTGCCGTTCTTCCCGGAACGCGTTCAGTCCGCAGATATTGTCGGCCGGGTCACTGCAGCGGCGGCCAAGGCAACGGGTCTCTCGGAAGGCACGCCTGTGATCGGTGGCTATTTCGACGTCGTTTCCAGTGCCATGGGCTCTGGCGTTATCCATGCCGGTGAAGCCTCGGTCATCGCGGGGACCTGGAGCATCAACCAGGTGTTTGCCGATGAGCCCGTCATCAGCCCCGATGTCTTCATGGTCACCACCTTCGGGCAGGGGCGATACGTCAACATCGAATCCAGCGCGACATCGGCCGCCAATCTCGAATGGTATGTGCACCGCATGCGCGGCGACCATGGCGGCGAGGCCTTCGATCGCTGCAACGAAGAGGTCGGTAAGGTCGTACCGCGCGCCGACGACCCCTTCTTCCATCCCTTCATCTTCGGCTCGCGCCTCGGTGCCGAGTTTCGCGGTGGCTTCTATGGGCTGGCCGGTTGGCATGGCGAAGGCCACATGATCCGGGCGCTTTTCGAAGGTGTCTGCTTCGAACATCGAAGGCATATCGAAGTGCTCCGCAATGCCGGGTTGGCAGTCGACCGCGCAGTCATGTCCGGCGGGGGCTCGCGAAGCCCCCATTGGCCGCAGATGATGGCCGACGTCCTGGAGATCCCGCTCACCGTGGCCGAAGCCCGGGAGACGGGTGCTCTAGGGGCTGCGATCGGTGCCACAGTCGCGATCGGCCTCTATGCCTCCTACGAAGAGGCCGTTGCTGAAATGACCCGCTCTGCCAGAGACTTTCAGCCGAATACCGAGCGGAGGGAGCATTTTCGCAGGCGCTACGGGCTCTACACGACCCTCACCGATCAGATGCGGGACTTCTGGAGCGCGCTCCGCCTGAAGTCTTAGCTCGACTGCGGATCACAGACGAACATGGGCGATCGTGATCGCCAACGAAAGGACAGACCATGCCGGACACGACACGGCTCGATGGCGACTATGACTATGTCATCGTCGGGGCAGGGACGGCGGGATGCGTGCTCGCCGCGCGCCTGACGGAGGATCCGAAGACCCGCGTGCTGCTCCTGGAGGCCGGAGGCTCCGACCGCTATCACTGGGTGCAGATCCCCGTCGGCTATCTCTACTGCATCGGCAATCCGCGCACCGACTGGATGATGCGCACCGCATCCGAACCCGGTCTGAACGGCCGCAGCCTCGCTTATCCGCGCGGCAAGGTGCTCGGCGGCTGCACCTCGGTCAACGGCATGATCTATATGCGCGGCCAGGCGGCCGACTACGACGGCTGGCGCGACCTTGGCAATCCCGGCTGGGGCTGGTCAGATGTGCTGCCCTATTTCCGCAAGTCCGAGGACTACCACGGGCCATCAGGAGAGATGCATGCAACTGGTGGCCCGTGGAAGGTCAGTCGCCAGCGCCTGAAATGGGATATCCTCGAAGCCGTCCAGGAAGGCGCCCGCGAATTCGGCATCGAACCGCGCGCCGACTTCAACGACGGCAACAATGAAGGATCCGGCTTCTTCGACGTCAACCAGCACAAAGGTGTCCGCTGGAACACGGCCCGCGGCTTCCTGAGGCCGGCTCTCAAACGCTCCAACCTGCGTCTGGTCCAGCATGCCCTGGTTGAACGCCTGACCTTCGAAGGTAAACGCGTGACCGGCGTCCAGTATCGCACGCCGGGAGGCTCTTTCTCCGCGAAAGCGTCAGGCGAAGTGATACTCGCTGCCGGCGCCATCAACTCGCCGAAGCTCCTGGAACTCTCCGGCATCGGCGACCCCACCCGCCTCTGGTCGCTCGGTATTGACGTCAATCTGCCGAAGCCGGCCGTCGGCGCAAACCTGCAGGATCATCTGCAGATCCGCACGGTCTTCAAGGTGAAGAATACGGTGACGCTGAACCAGCTTGCCAATTCCTGGCGCGGAAAGATGAAGATCGCCGCCGAATATGCGCTCTTCCGCTCTGGCCCTATGTCGATGGCACCCAGCCAGTTCGGCATGTTCACCCGGTCCAGCCCGGACGAAGACCGGCCCGACATCGAGTATCACATCCAGCCGCTCTCCACCGACAAACTCGGCGATCCGCTCCACCCGTTTCCGGCAATCACCGTCTCGGTCTGCCAGTTGCGCCCGACCAGCGCCGGCACATGCCACATCATCGCGAACGACCCGGCCCTGCAGCCGGAGATCCGTCCGAACTACCTCTCGACCGACCAGGATCGTTCCGTGGCGATTGCCGCCATCCGTCAGGCGCGACAGGTGATGTCGGCTGCAGCCCTTCGCCCCTTCCAGCCCGAGGAGATCTTGCCCGGTCGTGAATTCCAGGACGACGAAGCCCTGCTGCAAAAGGCCGGCGACATCGCCACCACCATCTTCCATCCGGTCGGAACCTGCCGCATGGGGCCGGATCCTGATGCCGTCGTGGACCCCGCATTGCGCGTGACCGGCCTTCAGGGACTACGCGTCGTCGACGCCTCCATCATGCCCAGTATCGTTTCAGGCAACACCGCCTCACCGGTTGTAATGATCGCCGAAAAGGCGGCAGATCTGATCCGCAAGGCGCGTCGGGCCTCGCGGTAGGCACCCGGTCAGCGCGCTCCCAGGATCGGGGCTCTCCTCGCCTGATTTGAGCGGCTACGATCCGACGTGACCGCGTCTGCGCGATTGCCGGGTGGAAAAAGGTCTCGTGATGTGCCACATCCTCCCTTGGAAGGATGTTCATGGACGAACGAAACCTGAGGCACGACATGCCGCCACAGCGCGGACACGTCTTAGCCGTCATCGCCAGCCTCTTCGCGTCACTGCTCCTGTTACTGGGCGGGGATGCGTCTGGTCGTTTCAATCCTGGCCAGTCGAATGCCGGCGCCATGTCGCGTTCGGACAATGGGCAGGTTGCAGCCCGTGGAGCCGGTGACACACGTTTCCTGACGGTCTCCGAGCAATCCTCGCGCCCGAAACTCCGGCCAACTGGCTCCGGCGATGGCTATCTCTGCCCCGACATCCAGACGCTCCGGATGTGCCGCCACGGCGATCTCGTCCAGCGCTCTGGCACGGACAGCGCCTCCTTCTCTCTGCCGCTAGCCTATCGCTCGCGCGCACCCCCTGCCATCCAGCACACCGTTTGACGTTTCGCCGCCATCTTGCCGATGGCTCGACCCGTTTGTGCCACGGCTCTGATGCCGCGGTCGCAACATGCTGGATTCCATATGAAAAACTCCTTCTCGAAGGTGGTGGGCTACATGCTCGTCATCCTGCTCGGCTTGCTCGTCGCGTTGCCGAATGTGCTGCCCGATACGACCCTTTCCCGACTTCCCTCCTGGCTGCCGCATGAGCGCGTATCGCTCGGCCTCGACCTGCGCGGCGGCTCCCACCTCGTTCTCGAGGTCGACCGCCCGGCGCTGACGGACGAATGGCTCCAGAGCCTCACTCAGGAGGTTCGGTCGACCCTTCTGGAGGCCCGTGTTCAGACCCGCAGCATTCGTCGCGACGGCGGTGCCGTGGTGGTTGCCCTCGCCGATCCCGCGCAGATGAGTGCTGCGACCGAAGCGCTCGCGGTTCTGAACAACCCGACGGTCACGCTGACGGGCAGTGGGGCGCCCGAGCTCGATGTCTCCACCAGCGGTGCCGACACGCTGAGACTGGCGCCGAGCGAGCAAGGCATCACCGCGCGTATGAGCCAGGCGGTCGAACAGAGCCTTGAAGTCATTCGCCAGCGCGTCGACCAGGTCGGCGTTGCCGAGCCGACCATCCAGCGCGTCGGCGCCGATCGCGTTCTCGTTCAGCTCCCCGGCGAGCAGGATCCGTCGCGACTGCGCGCGCTTCTCGGCACCACCGCCAAGATGAGCTTCCATCTGCTGGGAGAACAAGGAGCAGCCGGTGTCGAGACGATGGAGGATGACGACGGCCGGGCCTATCCCGTCCAGTCGACGGTCCTCCTCGCCGGCGACAGGCTCACCGATGCGCGGGTACAGTTCGATCCCCAGGGCGGCCAGCCCGTCGTCTCCTTCCGCTTCGATGGCGTTGGCGCAGACCGCTTTGCTTCCATCACCCGGGACAATGTCGGCCGTCCCTTCGCGATCGTGCTCGATGACAAGGTGCTGAGCGCGCCTGTTATCCGCGAGCCGATCACGGGCGGTGCGGGACAGATCTCCGGAGACTTCTCGGTCGATGAGGCCAATACGCTTGCCGCACTGCTGCGGGCAGGTGCCCTGCCGGCCAAGCTCACCGTCATCGAAGAACGCACGGTCGGAGCGGACCTCGGCAGCGATGCGATCGAAATGGGGATCATGTCAGGCCTCGCGGGCTTCGGCCTCGTCGTTGCCTTCATCCTCGCCCTTTACGGCACCTGGGGCCTGCTCGCGGTGCTGGCCCTCACGCTCAACGTCGTTCTGACCTTTGCCGGTCTGACGATGCTCGGGGCGACGCTCACTCTGCCGGGCATTGCCGGCATCGTGCTCGGTATCGGCCTTGCCGTCGATGCGAACGTCTTGATCAACGAGCGTATCCGCGAAGAGGTTGGCAAGGGGCGAGGGGCCTTCGCGGCCATCGACCATGGTTTTGCCAAGGCCTATTCCACCATCATCGACAGCAATGTCACGGCGCTGATCGCCACCGTTTTGCTCTTCTGGTTCGGTTCCGGCCCCGTGCGTGGCTTTGCCGTCACCATGGGCCTTGGCATCGCAATCTCGATGTTCACGGCCGTCTCGGTCGTACGGGTCGCGATGGTCGCGATCGCCCGCCGCTACAAGCTGAAGACGATCGCCATCAAGCCGCTCCTGCCGTTCAAGCTGATCAAGGACGGCACGAAGATCGACTTCATGAAGGCGCGGTTGTTCGGCATCGGTGTTTCGGCCTTCCTGTCGATATCCTCGATCATCCTGTTCATCACGCCGGGCCTCAACTACGGCGTCGATTTTAAGGGCGGCATCCAGCTCGAACTCTCGACATCGGGCCCGGCCGACCTCTCTGGTCTGCGCTCCGGCATCGAGGGCCTGAACCTGGGCGAAGTCGCCTTGCAGGAGTTCGGCGACAGCAACCACGTCATGCTGCGTCTCGAACGCCAGCCGGGCGGCGAACAGGCGCAGACCGATGCGGTCTCAAAGGTGCGCGAGACGATCCAGACGATCGATCCCTCCGCCAAGATCGAACGGACCGAAGTGGTCGGCCCGAAGGTGAGCGGCGAACTGGCGACTGCCGGTCTGACCTCGGTCATCCTCGCGTCGCTCGCCATGCTCGTCTATATCTGGGTGCGGTTCGACTGGCCCTTCGCTGTCGGAGCGATCGCGACCCTCATCCTCGACGTGACGAAGACGATCGGCTTCTTCGCGCTGACCGGCCTCGACTTCAATCTGACGGCGATCGCAGCGCTCCTGACGCTGGTCGGTTACTCCGTCAACGACAAGGTGGTGGTTTACGACCGCATGCGCGAGAACATGCGCCTTTACAAGACCATGCCCTTCCGCGACCTGATCAATCTCTCGATCAACGAAACGCTCGCCCGAAGCATCTACACCTCGGCGACTGCCTTCCTCGCCATGCTGCCGATGGCGATCTGGGGCGGCAGTGCGGTCGAGAGTTTTGCCGTGCCCATGGTCTTCGGCATCTTCATCGCCGCGTCCTCGTCGGTCTTCATCGCGGCCCCCATCCTGCTGTTCCTCGGAGACTGGCGTAGCCGAAGGAAGACACGCCTGGAGCAGGTCGCAGCCGAAGAACAGCCTGCCTGAAGCCATCAAGGTGGGCCTGTCTGGGGCAGGCCCACTCAACTCAAACCGCGGTGGCTGACCCGCAAATGCCGGGGCAACCATCCGTATTGGTGAACCGTAGCCCCGCCTTTTCGAAGGCCAGCTTCAATTGCGCTTCCGTCGACCGATGTAAGCCATGACGCTGACCTTCGAAATCACGGATCGTGCTGCGGGAAACATGCGAGTGTGTGGCCAGGTCCTCTTGTGTCCACCCGAGGTAGCCGCGAGCCGCGCGACACAGTGCTGGCGAAAAAACGGGTTCGGTTTGGGGTTGATCCATGCCTAAACTTGCCTAGATTGGGTGATATCGCCCATTTAGGTTGAAATTCTTTAATTTCTAGTCCGAGGCATTTTTCTCGGTTGCATCGTTGAAAGGAACTGGATTTGGGATAACGCTGGACGCTTCGACCCTCCTGCTGCTGGTCCTTGTGCTCCCATTCGCGGGGAGCATCGCCTCGGCCTTCATTCTGAACACGACGTCACGCGACCTGCCGGTCTTCGTCGCAGGCGCCACGACGCTCCTGACGTTGATCGTGACCGCGTCTGCCTATCCTCTCGTCATGCACAACGGCGTGCTGCGGTTCACCGCAGAGTGGCTGCCGCAGTTCGGGCTTGATTTCGCTCTGAGATTGGATGGCTTTGCCTGGATCTTTGCCATGCTGGTCACCTCGATCGGCTTTCTCGTCATCCTCTATGCCCGCTATTACATGGGCAAGGACGACCCCATCCCGCGCTTTTTCTCGTTCCTGCTGGCCTTCATGGGCGCGATGCTCGGCATCATCGTCTCCGGCAACGTCATCCTGTTGTCGATCTTCTGGGAACTGACCAGCATCTTCTCCTTCCTGCTGATCAGCTACTGGCACACAAGCGCCGCGGCCCGTGATGGCGCCCGCATGGCGCTGACGATCACCGGGATCGGCGGCTTTTGCCTGCTGATCGGCATGCTGCTTCTCGGCAAGATCGTCGGCAGCTACGACCTCGACAAGATCCTCGCATCCGGCCAGCTGATCCGCGAGCATCCGCTCTATCTGCCCACCCTGATTTTCATTCTGCTCGGAGCGCTGACCAAGAGCGCCCAGTTTCCCTTCCATTTCTGGCTGCCGAACGCGATGGCAGCCCCGACGCCCGTCTCGGCCTTCCTGCATTCCGCCACCATGGTGAAGGCAGGCGTTTTCCTGCTCGTGCGCTTCTGGCCGGTGCTTTCAGGCACTTACGAATGGTTCATTCTCGTTGGTCTGGCGGGTGTTTCGACACTGCTGCTCGGCGCTTTCCTCGCCATGTTCCAGCGCGACCTCAAAGGCTTGCTCGCCTATTCGACGATCAGCCATCTCGGCCTGATCACGACGCTTCTCAGCCTTGGCAGCCCGCTATCGACGGTCGCGGCGATCTTCCACATGCTCAATCACGCGACGTTCAAGGCCTCGCTCTTCATGGCGGCCGGCATCATCGATCACGAGACGGGAACGCGGGACATGCAGCGGCTGAGCGGCCTCTACCGCTTCCTGCCGGCAACCGCGACGCTTGCCATGGTCGCGAGCGCCGCCATGGCCGGCGTGCCGCTGCTCAATGGCTTCCTGTCGAAGGAGATGTTCTTCGCCGAAGCCGTCGAAACCCATGCGGATTCCTGGCTGGACGTGATCTTGCCCTATGTTGCGACGCTCGCCGGCATCTTCAGTGTCGTCTATTCGCTGCGCTTCATTCACACCGTCTTCTTCGGGCCTCCACCTGTCGGACTGCCCAAGGAAACGCCGCATGAGCCGCCGCGCTGGATGCGTGTTCCGATCGAAGTCCTCGTCGTCGTCTGCCTTGTGGTCGGCATCGTCCCCGCGATTTCGATCGGGCCTTTCCTGCAGACGGCGGTTGAAAGCGTGCTTGGCGATCGGACGCCGGAATACAGCCTCAGCATCTGGCACGGGTTCAATGTCCCCCTCCTGATGAGCCTCATCGCCCTGGTCGGCGGTTTCCTGCTCTACATGGCGATGCGGGATTATCTTTCCCGCTCCGAGGATGGTCCGCCCTATCTGCGCCGACTTAAAGGACAGCGCCTGTTCGAACGCGTCCTGGTCACCGTTTCCTGGCGCTGGGCGCGTCTGGCGGAAAGCCGGCTCGGCACCCGCAATCTGCAGCCGCAGCTCAGATGGATCGTCGTCACCGGCTTCCTTGCCGCAACACTGCCGCTTTATCTCTCTGGCTTCGAGCGCAGACCCGTCGTCTTCTCGGCGGTTGATCCGGCCTTCGCGCTCATCTGGCTGGTCGGCATGGCGCTGGCGATCGGGGCCGCCGTGTCCGCCAAGTATCATCGCCTGGCATCACTCATCATGCTGGGTGGGGTGGGCTTGATCGTCTGCATGACCTTCGTCTGGCTGTCGGCGCCCGACCTTGCGATCACCCAGCTGCTCGTCGAGATCGTGACGACGGTCCTCATTCTACTCGGCCTGCGCTGGCTGCCCAAGCGCTCACCCGGGATCGGCGAGGTGATGACCCTGCGGAGCCGCTTCCGCCGCTTCCGCGATCTGGCGATTGCGATCGTCTGCGGTGTCGGCATGTCGGTTGTCGCCTTCACGGTCATGACCATGCCGGTGCCCGATGCCATCGCGAGCTACTTCCTGCAGAATGCCTATACGGAGGGTGGCGGTCGCAATGTCGTCAACGTGATCCTCGTCGACTTCCGCGCCTTCGACACCTTCGGGGAAATCGCCGTGCTCGGCATTGTTGGCCTGACGGTCTATGGCCTTCTGCGCCGCTTCCGGCCCGCCGAAGACAGCATGGAACTGCCCGAGCAGCAGTTGACCCAGAACCGATTCGATGCTGACCAGCCGGAGCGCTCGCCGGGTGACATGATGCGCGACTACCTGCTGGTGCCTTCAGTGCTGATGCAGTGGCTCTTCCCTGTCATCATCACCTTTGCCGTCTATCTGTTCATGCGGGGCCACGACATGCCGGGCGGCGGCTTCTCGGCAGGCCTCACGCTGTCCATCGCTTTCCTCCTGCAATATCTTGCGGGCGGTACGCGCTGGGCGGAGGATCGCATTCGCATCCTGCCGCTGCGCTGGATGGGGGCCGGAATCCTGATCGCGGCGGCAACAGGGATCGGGGCCTGGCTGCTTGGCCATCCGTTCCTCACCTCGCACTTTCGCTATCTGGAGATCCCGCTCATCGGCAAGGTGCCGGCTGCATCCGCTTTGCTCTTCGATCTCGGTGTTTTCCTGCTCGTGGTCGGCGCAACGGTCCTGATCTTGGTGGCGCTCGCCCACCAGTCGATCCGCATCAACCGCCTGAGGGCGCAGGAAGCAAAGGGGGAGAAACGCTGATGGAAATCATCCTGTCCCTGGCCATTGGTCTCATGACCACCTGCGGCGTCTGGCTCATCCTGCGTCCGCGCACCTTTCAGGTGATCATCGGATTGTCGATGCTCTCCTACGCCGTCAACCTGTTCATCTTCGGCGTCGGTGGCGTCAAGAGCAACATGCCGCCGATCCTTGAGGATGGCGTGGTGTCGACGACACTCACCGATCCCGTTCCGCAGGCGCTGGTCCTCACAGCCATCGTCATCGGCTTTGCGACCACCGCTCTCTTCCTCGTCGTGCTGCTCGCCGCCCGCGGTCTGACCGGCAATGACCATGTCGACGGTAGGAACGAGTAGCCATGATTGCCTGGAGCCACCACCTGATCGTTACGCCGATCTTGATACCGATGGTGACAGCCGCCCTCCTGCTGTTCATCGACGAGCGCAACAGAACAGCCAAGGCACTCGTCAGCCTTGCTGGGGTCATCCTTCTGCTTGCGAACGCCGTGCTGTTGTTCGCGATCGAAAGCGGTCCGAACGGCTTCGACAATGTCTATCTGCTCGGCAATTGGGCGGCCCCCTTCGGCATTGTTCTGGTCATCGACGGCCTGTCAGCGATGATGCTGTTGCTGACATCCATCCTGGCGCTGGCAGCATTGGTCTTCTCTCTCGCGAAATGGCATGCCGTGGGCGCCCATTTCCACAGCCTGTTCCAGTTGCTGCTGGCCGGAGTCAATGGCGCTCTGCTGACCGGCGACCTCTTCAATCTCTTCGTCTTTTTCGAAGTCATGCTCGCAGCCTCCTATGGCTTGCTGCTGCACGGAACGGGCACGCTGCGCGTGAAGTCTGGACTGCATTACATCGCCGTCAATCTCGTCGCGGCTCTCTTCTTCCTCATCGGGGTAAGCCTCGTCTATGGCACGGCCGGCACGCTCAACATGGCGGATCTTGCCCTGCGCATGCCGGAGATGGAGCCGGATCGGCTGATCCTGATGGAGGCGGGTGCAGCCGTGCTTGGGGTGGCATTCCTCATCAAGGTCGGCATGTGGCCGCTCTGCTTCTGGCTGCCGACAGCCTATAGTGCCGCCTCCGCGCCGGTGGCGGGCATGTTCGCGATCCTCAGCAAGGTCGGCATCTATATCATCCTGCGCCTCACCATGCTTCTCTTCGGCGATGGTCCGTCGGCAGGCTTCGGCGCTGAAGTGCTGCTGATCGGCGGAATGGCGACACTCGTATTCGGAACCATCGGCGTGCTCGCCTCCCAGGCACTTGGTCGGCTTGCCGGCTATTCCGTCCTCGTCTCCTCCGGCACGCTTCTGATGGTGCTGGGCATCAATGATGGTGTCGTGTCGTCCGGCGCGCTGCTCTATCTCGTCAGCTCCACCCTGACGATCAGCGCCTTCTTCATGCTGATCGAGCTGGTGGAGCGGGGGCAGGATGCCGGCGCCAACGTCCTTGCCGTCACCATGGAGGCCTATGGCGACGGGGAGGAAGCCGATATCGAGGATGGCAACGGCACGACCATGCCGGGGACGATGGCGATCCTCGGCATCTGCTTTGCCGCCTGCGGTATCCTGCTGGCCGGTCTGCCGCCACTCTCCGGCTTCATCTCCAAATTCGCCATGCTGTCGGCGATGATGGGCACCGGATCGATCGGTCAGACGCCCGATCTCGCCGTCTGGACCTTGATTGTGCTTGTCATCTTCTCAGGCATCGCCGCGCTGATCTCGATGACCCGCGCCGGCATCCGGACCTTCTGGGGTTCGATCGAGGGAGCGGTACCGCGCGTGCTGGTCGTGGAGCTGGTGCCGGTCATGATGTTGCTGTCACTGACGCTCGTCCTGACCATCCAGGCAGGCCCGGCAATGACCTATATGGACACGACGATCAGGACGCTTGCCAATCCTTCGGCCTATATCGACGCGGTCCGCAACGCCACCGTGGTCAGGGATGCGAGCCCGGTGGCGGTCGGCGAGGGGGAGGGCGCGCCATGATGCCCTATCCGCTCCTCAGCCTGTCGCTGCTCGTGATGTGGCTGCTGCTCAACGACTTCACCCTCGGCCATCTCGTCCTCGGATCGGTCGTTGCCATGTTTGGCGGTTGGGCCATGGCGTCGCTCAGGCCCGACAAGCCGAAGCTGAAGAAGTGGTATCTCGTGCCCAAGCTCCTCTGGCGCGTGTTCACGGATATCATCCGCTCGAATGCCGCCGTCGCTTTCCTCATCTTGCGCGGCAAGCGACAGCAACATACAGCCGGCTTCATCACTGTTCCACTCGAGATCGAACACCCGACAGCGCTTGCGATCATGGCTGTGATCCTGACCAGCACGCCGGGCTCGGCCTGGCTCGCCTATGACGGTCGCCGCAAGACGGTTCTGATCCATGTGCTCGATCTGATCGACGAGGAGGCCTGGGTGAAGAACATCAAGGACCGCTACGAAAGCCTGCTGCTGGAGATCATCGAATGAGCGCCATCATTTTCTTCACCGCCGTATCGATCTCGAAGCTGCTTCTGGCACTTGCCCTGATGATCGCCGTTGTGCGCGTCTTCATCGGCCCGCGCGCCCAGGACCGTATCCTGGCACTCGACGCATCCTATGTGATCGCCATGCTGCTGCTCGTCACCTTCGGCATCGGCAGTGGCCGCACAGTCTATTTCGAGGCCGCTCTTGTCATCGGCATGCTCGGTTTCGTGGCAACGGTAGCACTCGCCAAGTTCCTCATGCGCGGAGAGGTGATCGAATGACCATGCCCATCGCCGACCTCCCGCTGTGGATGGTCATCGCCGTCTCCATGCTGCTTCTTATCGGCTCCGGCCTGACACTGCTCGGCGCATTCGGCCTCTTGCGCCTGCCGAGCTTCTACGAGCGCATCCACGCGCCCACCCTCGGAACAAGCTGGGGTGTGGGCGGCATCATGCTCGCCTCCATCCTGTATTTTTCGTTTGTCGGATCGCGAGCCGTCGTCCATGAGATCCTGATCGGCATCTTCGTCACCCTGACAACGCCTATCACCCTCATTCTGCTGGCGAGAGCGGCCCTGCACCGCGATCGCGCAGAGGGCAACCCAACAGTTCCGGAGGATGGTTCTCCGGGAGAGCGGCCGGTCTCTGAGGGGTGAAAGACGGGGCGTCTGCCATTTGCGCGATCGCGGCGCGGTTTCGGAACGGAAGCTGCTCTATCGACGTGATGCCCGCCGTCAGCGCGTACCCCAGCGATTGTCCCGGATCGTGAGCAGGGCTGCCACGCGAAGCGGGGTCAGAATAAGAACATGGGCCAGGCTGTAGAGCGGCGCCAGCAGGATGAGCCTGGGCTCGCGCAAGATCAGCGTCATGTTGCGGAAGAGGCCAGCGGCGAGGACAAAGGCCAGCCATATGGCAAGGATCGACCATGATCCAACGATGGGATCAAAGATCAGGATGTTCGCGATGGTAGACAGGTAGAAGAACCAGAAGAACAATTCGGCAAAGCTGAGCAGGCCGGGAAAGCTCAGAACGCCGAAGTCCCTGACAGCCAGCCCGGATTCGCGCAAGAAACTCTTGTTCCAGCGCAATTGCTGTTTCATGAACTGTATCAGGTTTGTCGGTACCTGCGTGAAGGCGACGGCATCGAGCGCGATGATGACCCGGCCGCGCTGGAGAGCCAGTGCCGTCGAACGCCGGTCATCGCCAAAGTGCACAGGCTGCCCAAGAAAATGTTGGTCGATCCACTCGGGCTTCACAGCCCTGAGGAAACTTGAACGATAGACAGAAAGCACGCCGGACGCACATAGGGCCGACCCCATGACCGATTGGGCCGCACGTTCCACCATGAAAGCGCTGCGATAGCGCGCGTCGATGATCCGGCTCAGCCAGTTCGTGTCGCGGTTAAGGGCACGGATGTTGGCCGTCACGGCTGCCGTGTCCTCGTCCATAGCCGCAAGGAGATGCGACAATGCGCGCGGCTCGAGCACTGTGTCCGAATCCAACAGCGCCGCATAGGGCATGGCGAGCCGATCAAAGGCCAGGCCAAGAGCATGTCGCTTGCCCACCTGCTGCTCGTTGCGCAGCACCAGGACGCGCGGATCGTCAGCAAACACCCGCTTTACGTGGTCAAAGGCAGCTTCGGACTCGGATCCGTCGTCCACGGCGATGACCCGACCGAGCCGTATGTTCTGCTGTGCCAGGACACTGCGTATGCAGGCCTCCAGCAGGCTTGGATCTTCGTTGTAAAAGGCAATGGCGGTGTCGATGGACAGTTCCGTTGTGTCCCTCGGCACACGTCGCGCCGAGTGCAGACAATAGATTTCTGCCAGGATCATTTTGCCAACGACATAGCCGATGACCAGAATGCCGTAAAGCGGGATCACGAGCCCGTGGGGCAGGACCAGATGTGCCAGGATGATGGCGGAAGCGGCCGCAATCGCAAGCAGATCTGCTAGCCTGCGGAGGGCCGCCATCCAGGCCGGGCGTCCCTTTGGTTCCATGGACCGGATCAGGGTCATGACCGGATGCCCCGAACTTCAGCTCCAAGGCGGAACCCGAGATCACATCTCGTCTGGTAAACTGGAATCCGGGAATCGGCCATCGCGTCAATACCTTTAAAACTGCAAAATCTGCCTGGCGCCAATGCCACCTTCATCCACACAGGAAGGCCTGAAGGGCGGACGTTCCTGCAGCGCGCGACAGGCTCTGCCCGCCTTACACAAGAGACATGGGCCGGACGACGGGGACGGGTTTGATTTGCATGGAGTGCGAACAAATCTGCACTCCTGTGACGGGGCGTGGTCGGGAGGACTACGGTATGCATCCCTTACTGTGAACGAAGGTGCCATGATCCATAAGGCCACCGGAAACCTCAGGGCCTTCTGTTCGGACGAGGCACCCCCTAGAGAATGCGGTAGAGCGTGTTGTCCCGCTTGATGACGTGGTGCAACAGCACGGCGCCGAGATGCATGGCGAACAGGGCGAGCAGGATCCAGGCGCTCCAGGCATGCACCGCCGACAGGGTCCAGGCGATGTCTGGAGATTTCGCGATCGGGCTCCAGATCGGCACGAGACCGAACCAGGTGAGCGGGAAGCCGTGCGCATTGGTGGCCAGGAACCCGCTGATCGGCATGAGGATCAGGAGAACATAGAGGAGTGCATGCACGGTTGAGGCCGCAGCGCGCTCGAGCGGTGCGCCATGGGCGTGGGGGCGTCCGGCCGTCAACGTGTTGCCGACCCTGAGCAGCATCAACCACAGGACCAGAAAGCCGAGGCTTTCATGGATCATGTAGAAATCGAGGGCCACGTCCTTGTTGGCAAATTGGATGAAGAACCCCAGCGGCCATGTCGCGAGCACGAGTGCAGCAACGGCCCAGTGCAGCAGGCGAGATGTGGCGGGAAAACGCTCGACCTCGATCGTGGCGTTCGAGGGTCTGGTGAGTGCCGCCATGGCCCTGATATTGGGGAAGTCGACCATATTCATCTCCATGGTCGTGAACCGACAGGCTGAAAGCCTTCAGCGGGTCAGAAGCGTGACTGAAACTGATCTTCGGGGTCGACGAGCAACCGCCGGACGATCTCCGCCGCAAGTTCGGACGGCACCCTGCCCAGGGTCTTCAGGTGAAGCTCCGGGTTCTCCGGCCTCTCATAGGCCGAATCCAGTCCGGTGACATTGCGGGCGAGCCCCGCCATTGCCTTCTGGTAGAGCCCCTTGGGGTCGCGTCGCATGCATTCTTCGAGCGGTGTATCGACAAAGACTTCGATGAACTCGTCCTCGTCCATCAGGTCGCGCGCCATCTGCCGATCGGCCCTGAACGGCGAGATGAAGGAAACGATGACGATGAGGCCTGCCTGCGTCATGAGACGCGCGACCTCGGCGATCCGCCGGATGTTTTCGGCGCGATCAGCATCCGAAAATCCGAGGTCGCGACTGAGGCCCAGCCGCACATCGTCACCGTCGAGCAACATCGTATGGCGCCCTTGGTGATGCAGAAGCCGTTCCAATTCGCGGGCGATGGTGGATTTGCCGGCGCCGGACAATCCGGTGAACCAGATGACTTTCGGGCGCTGCCCGAGGAGAGCGACCCGATCCGCCTTTACAATGGAAGGGGGGGCAATGGCAGGCGCAGGGCGGTCCAGACCGGTTGATGGGACGGATGCGCGTTGCAAAGTCTGCGCTGCCTCATTCTCTCCGTTTCGCGCTGTCGCCCGCATGGCAGAACTCTTTCGTCTGAGGTCGTATCAGTGGGTGAGGTTGAGTGCGCGGTCATGGGCCGCGGCAAAACCCTTGAGCGGCACGGTCAGTTGCAAGGCTTGGCCCGATCTCTCGGAGACGAGCACATGCAGGGCTTGTCCCGAGCGCAGCGCGTCGACAAAGCTGTCGTCGCCTGCGAGCGGCACGATGCAACCCGCCGGCAGACAGGTCGAGAAGGCCTGGGCTTCGCCCGGCTCACCGTCGTCGACCCGCAGCACCACGCCCTTGGCGAGCGCCAGTCCGAAAGGCAGGATCATCGTGCCCTTGAGCCCATCCTCGGAGGGTTGCCATTCGATGGCGAGCATACGCTCGCCCTTTTCCGTTGCCTGGTGTTGCGCCAGCGTGCAGCGACGGTCGGGCGTCCCGTTGTCGGATCCGCGCGCTGTCTTCGAGGTCGCAGATGCGTCTTCGGGTGTGACGGCCCGGCACGCCATGGTCCAGTTGCCATGGGTCTCGCTCAGCGCGCTTGCGCCGCCCGGCAGGTCCTGTGCCGTCACATGTGCCGTTCCGCAGGACAGGACCGTGGCAAGGGTAGCGACCGCAGAAGCCATTTTGAGGGAATTGATCATCTCGTCTGTTCCTGAATCTGGGGCCCCTGTCACCACAGGAGAGCGGTGACAGGGGTTTTTGGCGCGGGCCTCGTACCCGCGCCGATCGGTGTTATCGCCGTTCAGAACTTCGCCTTCAGAGCGGCATTGATGCCATGGTCCTGAGCACTCGAACCGATCGTGCCCGTGTAGCGGATCGACAGGTCCATGCCGTTGTCGAAGCCGAAGGTCAGGCCCGTCTCGATCAGCGCCATGTCCCTGTCGAGCGGCGTGCCGGAGACCGTGTAGGCGTCGCTGCCGGAGGCAAAGGCCATGGTCGTCGAGGGGCTGACGCTGCCGAAGACGTGGTTCCAGCCGAGCGATCCGTCGAGGGTGATCCGCGTGCCGTCGGCGAGACGGCCATAGTCATAGGCTGTCCTGAGACCGATCGTGGTGACCGTCAGCGTGTCGGATGAGGAGGTGGCGGTCAGTGCCGCCGCCCCACCTGTTTCGGTGAAGGCGCCGGTATGCTGATAGACCAGAGCGGCACCCGCAAAGGGTTCGAAGGCGAAGCCGCCCGCGGAAACCGCATAACCGACTTCTCCGAAGACCTGGGCGGTCGCGGCGCTATAGTCGGCCTCGAGTTCGTCGGTGAAGCCGCTGAAGTCGACCGTCCGGTTCGATCCGATTTCGTGCCAGGAGAGAGACGAGCCGAATTGCACCCGGAGGGGGCCTGCGGAGTGTCCGGCATAGGCGCCGAAGGTATAGCTGTCGGCATCGGCAGTCGACGCGCGATCGTCGACATCCGTGCCCGTGCGGCCGTAGCCGGCAAAGGCCCCGACCCGCCAGTCGGAACCTCTGCCGGTCTCGACGCCGAACAGGGTTCCCCCTGTCGCGCGTGTCGTCTCGGCCGCATTGCCATCGCCCTCGATGCGGCCGAACATCCCGTAAACCTGCCCCCAGACATCGTAGCTCCGCTCAGCCGCCGCCTGAGGCACGAAACGGCCGATCGACGCCGTGGACCGCTGGTCGAGCGTGCGGGTCATGATGCCGCCGAAGGATGAACGCAACTGGCTCCCGACGACATCGCGGGTGAGGCCGGCGCTTGCCGCAAGCCCGCCCTGCAGCGACGCATGCGCTTCGCCCGACAGCTGGTCCAGGGCATCCTGCAGCTCCTCGGTGCTTTCCGAAGAGAGAACGGCGTCAAAGACCGCATTGCCGGCGCCGAGGCTTTCGACGGCCAAGGCCGTTCCGGCCTGGTTGCCGGTGGTGGTGAATTCGCCGAGGGAGGCCCCGTTACGCTCGAGTGTGACCTCGAGCGTCGAGCCGGAATTGACGACCGCCGCATCGAAGAACAGGAAGTCCTCGCTGACCGTGTCGAACGTGCCGGTAATGGCGGAGGCCGTCAGGATGGCGAATGGACTGCCGGCGCTGACCGTGCCGCTGCCGACAAGATTGAGGCTTGCGCCGCTGTCGATGGTCACGTCTGCGGAACTGGTCATGAAGTCGGACGATGACAGGTCGACCAGGAAGGTTGAACCCGACTGGAAGTCGATCCCGGCGACGGTCCCGCTGCCGCCGAGGGTGCTGCCGGAGAGCACGTTGACCGCGCTGGTGGCGCTGCCGTCGAAGATCAGCGTGCCCGCCTCGACGGAGATGTCGCCGCTATTGGTGATCGAGCCGGACAGGGTCCAGGTCCCGCTGTCGACCTTGGAGATCGTGGTGAAGCCCTCGATGTCGTCGCTGAACTCGCCTGTGCCGGTGTCGTCGAAGATGAGCTCTGCCGTAGTGTTCGCACTGCCGGAGGCGACGAGATCCCCTGTCACGCTGGCTTCAGTGCCGATGGTCAGCGTTTGCGCTGCGCCGTCTGTTGAATAGAGGAACACCGCCCGAGCTAGATTGCCGGTTGCCGAAACGACGCCGCCACGGATAGTGACCGAATTGCTGGTTCCGCCGTCAGGACCAGACGCATTGGATTGGATCGCGGTCGATCCCGCTCCATTCACCGTGACGACGCCGCCGGTCACCTCCAGGAGACCGCTGGCATTCAGTCCAGATGTTGCGAGAATAATGCCCTTTGCGTTATACCCGCTGGCTGCAACCTCGCCTCCCGCGATGGTGACGGTTGCCGCAGAATCTTCGCCAAGGGCTCGGGCCGTGATGCCCACTGCCGATTCCACATCACTATTAGCTGATACCGTGCCGCCGCTAATGGTGACGGTTGCTGCTGCGCCATTGCCATAGGACAAGACCTCCATACCCACAGCTTGAAACCCGTCGGCTTCGATGGATCCGCTGCTCATCGTGGCCGTTGAGACTGCGTCGTCCCCCTGAGAGCTGACGCTCACGACCGTGGTGTTTGTACCGTTTGCCGTGAGCGTCCCGCCGCTGATTGTGACGGCTGCGCTTTCACCGTCCCCTTCGCTTTGCGCCTTGACAGCGACGGAACCGGCATTGCTGACCGTTATCGTCCCGCCGCTGACATTGATCGCTGCAGAACCATCGGAAGCATAGGCATAGGCGCCTTCGGCGCTGCCACCAGTCGTCGATATCGATGCCTCGCCGGAGATGTTGATCGTTGCCGAGCCTCCCGATGCAGAGGCAAAGGCGCCATGGGCGTCGTCACCCGTGGTCGAGATGGTCGCCGTGCCGCCGATATTGATCGTTGCTTCTACATTGGTTCCCACGGCGCGTGCTGATGCGCCGTGGGCATCGTCGCCCGTGGTGGTGATCGTGCCACCGGTGACATTCACCGTCGCCGTGCTGTCGGTCACGTTCGAAATGTCTGCGAAGGCGCCGACGGAGTTTTCGCCAGACGTCGAGATGGACCCGCCGCGAACGTTGACTGTCGCTGTCTGACTTAGGCCGAAGTCAGCCAAGGCGATCGCCCCATGAGCCTGCGTTCCGGTTGTGGTGATCGCGCCGCCATCAAGATTGACCGTGCTGACGGTGTCGTCGCCAATTATGCGCCGCGCGAACGCTCCATAAGCCCGAGAGCCGGTCGTGGAGATCGAAGCACTCCCGCTGATATTCACTGTGGCGCTGCCGTCACCATATGATCGGGCAGTCAAGGCCTTCGCATCCGCCGACGTTAGGGTGCCACCGCTCATGTTGACTGTCGCTGTGCTCCCCTCTTGGGCTTGCGCGAACACCGCGTAAGCCACGTTGGTGGTTGAAATGGAGCCGCCACTAATCGTGATCGTTGCGGCACCGCCTTGATCAGCAGCTTCGGCAAAAATGCCAGAAACCGTATTATTCGCTGAAATCGTTCCATCGGTAATCTGGATCGTCGCCGTACTGTTGCGGCCTTCGGCTCTAACTATCGCTGCCCTGGCTGAATCGCCGGTGATCACACCACCATTGATAGTGACCGTTGCCGCGCTATCGTCATCGTAGACAAACACAGAAATCACGTCAGCTTCGTCGCCGGACGTTGTCAGCGTCCCGCCGCTTATCGAAACGGTCGCGCGGCCGCCGATGCCGCGTGTGGAAGCGTAGATTGCTTTGCTATCGTATCCGGTGGTCTCGATTGTCCCCCCACTGATCGTGACATTGGCCTCGCTGCCGGAGCCGGTCCCGACAGCGCTCACTGCTGTCGATCCGTCTCCGTATGTCCGGATGGAGCCACTGCCGATATTGATCGTCGCATCTACATCGTCACCATCGGCGCGTGCCAGAGCGCCGAAGGCATTGTCGCCCGTGGTGGTGATCGTGCCACCGGACACGTCGACGGTGACGCTGCTGCTGTCGGTATAGGAGCGGGCAGCCACGGCTGCCGCAGTCCCGGAAGTCTGGATCGTGCCGCCGCTGATGGCGGCCGTCACCGTACTCCCGTCCCCGGAGCCTTCGACCAGCACTGCGTGACCGTCGACCGCAGAGATCGATCCCCCGCTGATCGTGATGGTCGCGACGCCGCCCACCCCTTGGCTTTCGGCGCGAAGACCGACGGATTGGCCAACCGTCGACACGATCCCGTCCTGAAAATCGATCGTCGCGACACCGTTGACGCCTCCGGCCAGCGCCTCGACGGCGTCGGCGCCGGAGCCATAGCTGGTCATCGAGCCTCCATCGACGATGATCGTCGCCGCGCCCTCGTTGTCCCGCGCGAATGCAAAGACCACATTGGAGTTGTCGCCAGAGGTCGTCAGCGTTCCTCCGCTGATCGAAATAGTTGCCGAACCGCCGCGGTTGTTGCCCACTGCCTCGATTGCATTGCTATTCTCGCCGGTCGTTTCAATGGTACCCCCACTGATCGTGACCGTGGCCTGGCTGTAGTAATCGAACGCAAAAGCGATCACCGCTTCTGAATTGTCCCCGGCGGTTTGAATGGTGCCACCGCTGACATTGATTGTCGCATCCGTTGCCTGGGTGGCGAGACCCAGTGAAAACTCGCCTTCGGTCCGGATCTCTCCGCCGTTCATCTGGATGCTGGCACTGGTACCAAGGAAAGTAGATTCGACTGTTGCTGCAATCGAGGAATCACCTGTCGTGACGATGGACCCACTGTTGATCGTGATGGTATTGGCATCGCCGCCAAAGAAGTAAATCCCATTGCCAAATGCCCCTGACGTGGCGATTGAGCCTCCGTCGAGGATGGCGCTGTTGCGGTCACCCGTTCCCAGAATGGCGCTGATCTCGTCTCCTGTCGTCGTGATTGTCGTGTTGCCATTGATGATCACGGTGCTGTCGGTGTCGATTTCGATCGCGTCGGCGTTTCCGACGGTGAGATCCGTCGGCGTCGTCCCGTCGCCGATGGTAATGGTGACGTCGGTCGATCCTGCTTCCGCGACGATCGGATCGACGAGACCTGTCCCCACACATGTCACGCTGCCGCCCGATTGCGGCGCCGTGGCCGAGCCCGTGCCGCTCGCCACACAGGCCGCTTGCGCCATCGGGGCGGCGGCCAGGAACAGACATGTCGACAGAATGGCCGTGGACCCGAGCACCAGAGCCCGGCGATGGGCAATGATCGACCGGGACGAGGGTGGCAATTTCGAAGCGACGTGGCCGGTTGAAAAACGCTGCTGGGCAGTGCGGTCAAAATGCATGGTCTGCAATATCCTCGGCTCAAATCTTTCACGCGGCCGCCCGTTCGCCGGGCGCCGTTCGTCACGTAGGCGCAATTGTGGCCCCGTCACTCTGACGTGCTTAACCAAGCAGGTGAGGCTCTGCGATGGGGAGCAGGCGCGTTTGCACGGGACGAAATCAGATCTGCACGGGATGCAATTCGGGGCCCCACCCGGCAGGCTACGCGCGTGCTAATCTCCTGCTGAGACCACGTGAAATGACTGAGAAAACTGAAGTAATGCTCGAAATGAATCAGACTGTCGGACACCGGAATTCAGGCCCGGTGGTCGCCGGTGACGGCGTCGGAGTGGCAGACGATAATCCGTTCCAGGTGACGTGTTCGTCCGGACTGCTGGCCTGGATGAAGCGCGAAAATCTCTCGCTCGGCTTTTCCACCTACACCCGTGGCAAGGTCGTCCTGATCGGCCCGGGCATGTCCGGCACCATTGCCGTGAGTGAACGCAATTTCGGCCATGCCATGGCCATGCGTGCCACGGACAATGGCTTCTATCTCTCGACCCACCATCATGTCTGGCGCTTCGAAAACGGCCTCGATGGGGGCTGCAGCTTCGAGGGCTGGGACCGGCTCTACATGCCGCGCCGCGCCGAGGTGACCGGTGCCGCCGATATCCACGACATCCAGGTGGATCGCGATGGACGCCTCCTGGTCGCCGTCACGCTCTACAATTGCCTGGCCGAACTCGATGGCCGGGCCAGCTTCTCCCCTGTGTGGCGCCCGCCCTTCATCGACCGCATCGTCAATGAGGATCGATGCCATTTCAACGGCTTCTGCCTGGAGGACGGTGTGCCGGCCTATGCCAGCGTGATCGGAGAAAGCAATGTCGCCGGAGGCTGGCGTGACTGCCGCGCGAGTGGTGGACTGGTGCTCGACATGCGCGACGATACGGTCGTCGCCTCCGGTCTCGCCATGCCGCACACGCCGCGCATACATCGCGGTGAGCTTTATCTGCTGGAGGCCGGCTCGGGCTGGTTCGGCCGGATCGACCGGGCGACCGGCACCTTCGAACGCCTCGTCTGGCTGCCGGGCTTCCTGCGGGGCCTGACCTTCCATGGCGATTACGCTGTCATCGGCCTGTCGAAGCCGCGCAATGCCGTCTTTAGTGGCCTGCCGCTCGACGAGGAACTTTCGCGTCGCGGTGGCGAGCCGGAATGTGCGCTCTACGTTGTCAATCTAGTCACTGGCGAGATCTGCCACAAGCTCGCGATCACCGGATCCGTCGAGGAAATCTACGATACCGTGATCCTGCCCGGTGTCAGGCAGCCCCTGCTTGTCGGCCTGGAAGGCGAGGAGATCGGCAAATATGTAGCCTTGGGCCCTGATCGCTCGGCAAGGACCGGCCCGGAAGCCACGTCCGATGAACCTCGACGGCGCGCCTCTGGTTAAGGGCTGTATGAGCAGGTAACCCCGAGCCCCGCCGATTGCCGCCCCCCGTGAAAATGCAGGGTTTGACGGCATTGGTGCTCACCTGTAGCTTATCGCGCCAAGCCGATATATTCCCAAAACTATATTTTTGCTGATCAGGATCGATCCGAATGAACCTGCATGATCGTCTGGCCGGAGAGCGAAAGCCGGTCCCGCACATGCGCTTTTCCACCGAGAGCGTCCGTAAGGAAGAGCAATTCGACGCGTGGTGTGAATTCACGTCTGCCATGGCCGACCTCGAAGCGATCACGCCACCGTCGCAGGGTTTTCGCGCAAGTGCAGATTCATATCACCTCGGCGCGCTGCAATTGACCTCGTTCGAACTGTCGCCGATGAACCTCCGCTATACCCAGGATATCGTGCGGCGTTCCGGCTTCGATCACTGGTGCATCAGCGTGGTCACCAAGGGGCCGGTGGGCTATGAAAGTGGGGATGAGAAATTCAAGGTCGCTTCCGGTGAACTGCTTCTCCATTCCTATGCCAGCCCTTTTGCCGGGGTGATGTCCGAGACGAATTTCAGCGGCATGTATTTTACGCGCGATGATTTCTGGGACATCGCCGACCACTTGGACAAGGCCTCGCATCGATTGGTGAATGGGCCGATGTCGCAGATCCTGCGGGATTTCCTCGTATCGCTTGCCAACCGTGCGAGCGGGCTGACGGTGCCGGAGGCTTCCGCCGTTAGTGATGCGTTCGGCCAGCTCCTGCGGGCCATGATCGTCAACTCGCCAAGCACACTGGAAGCGGCCCAGGCGCCCATGGCCGCGGTGCAGTTCGACAAGGCACGTCGCTACATCAATGCCAGCTTGCGCTCGCCCAATCTCAGCCCGGATCAGATTTGCGCAAGCGTCGGCATATCGCGGCGCCAGCTCTACTATCTGTTCGAGGAGCAAGGCGGCGTGGCGACCTATGTCCGCAACCGCCGTCTGGCTGCATGCTACGCCGAACTTTCGAAATCATCCGACGGCAAGCTGGTGAGTTCGATCGCCTATGAATACGGCTTCACGAACCTGCCGTCCTTCTATCGGCAGTTTCACGCCCGTTACGGCTTCAGTCCAAGCGAGGCGCGCTCCGCTGCCCGAAACGGACACCTGGCGAAGACCCCCACGGCCAGCACATTCGTGGACTGGCTGTTGCGCGTGGAATGACCCCCTCTCAATCGCCCTTCCCACATATTGCCCTGCTCGGCGCCGCGTGCTGACGGGTAACCACCGAGGTTCGCCGTGCTTATCGAAGTCGCATTGCCACTGATTGTGATCGTCATCATGTTTTCGCTCGGTCTGGGGCTCCGGATTGAGGATTTCACCCGGATCTTTGCCCAGCCGAAGGCTTTCGCTGTCGGTGCCTTCAACCAGCTTGTCATGGTGCCGGTTTCCGCTGTGCTTCTGGCGATCCTCTTCGGCCTGCCCACGGAACTCGCCCTGGGTCTGATGATCCTGTCGGCCTGCCCGGGCGGCCTGATGTCCAATTCGGCCACGAAAGTCGCCGGAGGCAATGTGCCCCTGTCGATTTCGCTCACCGCGATCATCTCGCTGATATCCACGATCACCCTGCCGCTCGTGGTCGCTGCCAGCGTCGGGTACTTCAGCGCTAGCGCGGTGCCGGCGATCGATGTGACTGCCCTTGGCCTCAGGATCTTCATCCTGACGACCGCGCCCGTGGCGCTGGGCGTCCTCGTCACCCGCATCTTCCCCGATTTCGTCGCGGCAAACGCGAAAGCGATCTCCCGGCTGTCCTTTTGGCTATTCATCGTGGTGATCGTTGCCGCCGTCATTGCCAACTGGCAGTCCTTCGTCGACAACATGCGCGCGCTGCTGCCGGTGCTCGTCGCTCTCAACGTCGTGCTTCTTGCGGTGGGCTGGCTCTCCACCCGCGCCTTGCGTCTGGGGCCAGAGGACGCCACGGCGATCGCCATCGAAACCGGTACCCAGAACGGTGCGCTCGGCATCGCCGTCGGTCTCATGATTGCTGGCACCAGCACCGGACTGCCCGAAACGACCTTGCCGTCCGCCATCTATTCGGTCAGCACCTTGCTCGTGACCGGCCCATTCATCTTCTGGCGATACAAGGTGACACACAAAAGCCTGAAGCGCTGAGATCCTGTGCGCACTCCAAAGGCGCAATTCCTCATTCAGATGTGAAAGCGAACGGCGGGGGAGGCGGAATGTTGTGTTTTAGCACGCAGCTTCCCCTCAGCGCGCTCCGCAGTCAGACCGTCTGTTGTCGGGCCGATTGCAGAATGATTCCCGCTATGGGCCTCCGATTCAGTCGCCTGCACTGCAAGCATCAACGCCCAAGGGTGGCCGTTCGATGCATACACACAGTAAGCGTCCGGGATGACCGCAGCGGACCATCCGGCCCGCTGCGGTCCTTCTTAACTACGCGTCTTTGAATACGTCCTCTCTGCCCCGTCGCATCGAAGGGGAGATTGCCACCACGAGTGCCATCATGCCGACTGCGAGGAGGGTGGCAGAAAGCGGCGATTGGACGAAGGTCAGCGGGTTTCCGTCCGAGATGATCAGCGACTGCCGCAGCTTCTCCTCCAGCAACCGACCCAGTACAAAGCCCAGGGCGAGGGGCGCTGGTTCGAAGTCCAGTTTGTAGAGCGCATAGCCGATGAAGCCGAAGAAGGCGGCCATCATCACCTGGGCGGCGTCATTGGCGATCGAATAGAGGCCGATGCAGCAAAAGCAGACGATGGCGGGGAAGAGCAGACGATAGGGAACGCGCAGCAGCTTTACCCAGAGCCCGATCAGCGGCAGGTTGATGATGACCAGCATCAGGTTGCCGATCCACATCGACGCGACCAGACCCCAGAAGAGTTCCGGATTGCGTTCGATGACCTGTGGGCCGGGTACGATCCCCTGGATCATCATCGCGCCGACCATCAGCGCCATGACCGCATTTGGCGGCAGACCGAGGGTGAGGAGCGGAATGAAGGAGGTCTGCGCGCCTGCATTATTGGCACTTTCCGGACCGGCGACGGCAGCAGGTGCCCCCTGGCCGAAGTCTTGCGGTCGCTTGGAAAGGCGCTTTTCGACAGCGTAGCTTGCAAAGGGTCCAAGGATGGCGCCGTTGCCCGGCAATACGCCAAGGATCGAGCCTAGGAACGTGCCGCGCAGGATCGGCGCGAGGTTCTCGCGAAGTTCGCGCAGCGTCGGCCACAGGCGACCGATCTGATTGCGCACGACATCGCGGGCTTCGGGATCGGCGAGGTTTTTGAAGATCTCTCCGAAGCCGAAGATACCCATGGCGAGCACAACGAACTCGATGCCGTCATGCAGCATTTCGAAATCGAAGGTCATGCGCTCGCGGCCGGTTTCCATGTCGGCGCCGACGCAGGACAGAAGGATGCCGACGAGGATCATGGCGATCGCCTTGATCAGCGAGCCGCGGGCAAGCACGACGGCGAAAACCAGGCCCATAATCATCAGCGAGAAGTATTCGGCCGGGCCGAAGAGCAGGCCCATACGGGTCATCGGAACGCCGAGGGCTGCAATCACGATGGTCGCAATCGTTCCCGCGATAAAGGAGCCGATGGCGGCTAGGCCGAGGGCGAGACCAGCCTGGCCCTTCTGCGCCATCTTGTGGCCGTCGATCGCGGTGACCACTGCTGTTGCCTCGCCGGGAATGTTGACGAGGATGGCGGTGGTCGATCCGCCATATTGGGCGCCATAATAGATGCCGGCGAGCATGATCAGCGATCCTGTCGGATCGAGTGACAGCGTCACCGGCAAGAGGATCGCGATCGTTGCGACCGGGCCGACCCCGGGCAAGACTCCGACCAGGGTGCCGATCAGGCAGCCGATGAAGCAGAGCGCCACATTGTTGAGCGTGAGCGCCACGGACAGGCCGAGGCCCAGATTGGTGAAGACTTCGAACATCTCAGTATCCTAGCAGCCAGGGCGCCACGGGGACCGAAAGGCCGAGCGCGTAGCGGAACAACCCGATACAGAAGGCCGTCAGCACGACCGCAAAGACGAGCAGTTCGGGAAGGCGGGAATCACGCGCGGCGAGGCCGGATGCGATGATGGCCAGCGGGCAGGCCACCGCCATCCCGAGACTCGGGATGGCGATCGGCCCCAAGGGGTAACCGCGGATCGTGACGGCGAACAGGATGACACCGAGAACCACCGGGATCGTCTCGCGGATCGCCCAGTGACCGGTCGAAGGACCTGGGTCCTTCAGGCTGAGGACAATCTGGAGAGCACCGAGGCCCAGGATCAACAGGGAGAGGATGCGTGGCATCAGCCCTGATCCCACGCCGTCGCTCGTCATGAAGGGGAGGTCTGCACCGCCCCAGAGGCCCAGTCCGCCAAGGGCCACCAGGACGAGGCCGGCAATCCTCTCCCTCCCCTGCCAGCCGTTCGCGGCTGGCGGTTCGCTATTCGTCGTCACGTCCTGCATGTTATTCGACCTTGATGTCGGCGGCCTTGACCACCTCACCCCAACGGGCGCGCTCCGTGGCCATGAAGTCGGCAAATGCCTGGGCGCCCATGCTGGACGCAACCGCACCATCGTTCTTCAGCTTGTCGAGAACCTCGGTGTCGCCGAGCGTTTCCGCAGTCGCCGTTTCGAGCTTCGCCTTGACCTCTGCTGGCATGCCCTTGGGGCCGACGAGACCATACCAGGCGGATGCTGTGTAGCCGGCCAAACCGGCTTCGATGGCCGTCGGAACATCGGGGAGCGTTTCGAAGCGCTTGTCGCCGGTAACGGCAAGTGCCTTCAGCGTGCCGCTTTCGATCAGGCCGATAGCGGACGGAATGGTGGTGACCATGAAATCGATATGGCCGCCGACGAGATCGTTCACCGCCGGGCCAGCGCCCTTGTAGGGAACATGCTTGACCTTGATACCGGCCGTCTGACCAAGAAGCAGGGCGCCGAGATGGCTTGCCGAAGCATTTCCTGCCGACCCGTAGACAAGTTCGTTGGACTTCGCAGCCTCTATCAGTTCGCCGAGCGAGTTGACCTGCAGACGCGGACCAACGACCACGACCAGCGAGGCATCGGCGATCATCGCGATCGGATCGAGCGCTTCGGCGGGGTCGGCTTTCAGATTGAAGATGTGCGGATTGACGACCATAGGACCCTGGTTGCCGATCAGCAGTGTGTAGCCATCGGGATCTGCGGAGGCCGCTACTTCCGTCCCGATATTGGCAGCCGCGCCAGGGCGGTTTTCGACGATAACCCGGCCATCAAGCGCCTTTTCGAGGCGTGCGGCAAAGACACGAGCGATCGCGTCGGTACCGCCACCGGCGGCGTAGGATACGACCAAGGTAATCGGCTTGGATGGATAGGCGTCCTGCGCAAGGCCGAGGCCTGCGACGGAAAAGGCAAGCGCTGTGCTGCACAGGGAAAGCACAAGGCGACGGGTCATTGTCATGGGCATTTCTGATCTCCTCCCGAGTCAAGTATGGCATTCACTTTGAGGCGACGCGATAGTCAGCAACCATAGGATCGCGTTTGCGGACAAGCGCCGCGCCTTCAAACAGCCGTCGGCTGGTTCTCATAACCGAGACCGTCGGACTGTTGTCCCCTTGGGCCTTCTCAATGCGCACGCGCAGAAGGCCTGTCGGATGTTCCCAAGCCAGCGACACCGGCAAGGTTATGTTTGGAAAGTGCTCCCCGACGAGGCTCGTGGGGATCGTGGCGGCAAGCCCGAGGCTGACGGCGCCGGTCGTGGCAAGCGCTGTGTGGCAGCTCGCGGGCGTGAAGTACCGGACGGCGAGATCGCCGTGACCCAGTGATGGGCCGATCAAGAGCGGTTTCGGCAGGACAGACTGGCTGACGTCGCCAAGCCCCATCATGCGACCTGCCTCGCGTCTCACGCTTTCAAGCCGTGTCATGAAAGCGCTGTCGCCATCCAACGATGCGGCCGGTTCAGACCCGGTGAAGCCGAAGTCGGAGGCGCGAAGGACCACCAGTGGCGTTGCCCCGTCAACAAGCGTTGCATCGAAGTCGAGCACCCGGTCGACTGCGTTTCCAGTCGGCAGCAGCTTACCCGTCTTGGCGCCGATAGCATTGCGGAAGGCCAGATAGACAGGCGCAGCGGTCCCGGGAACGCCGTCGATCTGCGCTTCGCCCTGATAGACCATCTGGCCGTCGGGAGTGCGCACCCGCGCCTCGATGATCTTGCCGGTGTTGACGTTGTGGACCCGGATGAGTGTTTCGCCGACCTCAGCCGCAATCAGCCCGGCCTCGATGGCAAAGGGGCCGACGGCGGAAAGCATGTTGCCGCAGTTGGGGGCCGTATCTACGGACTTCTCCAGAACTTTCACCTGAGCGAAGAGGTAGTCGACGTCTGCTTCAGGGTGAGACGACGGTCCAACGATCGCCACCTTGCTGCTCAGCGGATTGCCACCGCCGATACCATCGATCTGCAACGGGTGACCCGATCCCATGATCTCCAACAGCAGGCGATCACGTTCTACCGGATCCACCGGAAGGTCGCGGGACAGGAAAAACGGTCCCTTCGACGTTCCGCCGCGCATCATGACGCAGGGTATCCTGATCAGGTCGTCCATTCGGCATCATCCTCCAAGCCGGTCTCTGCCGGCTGCGGGAGGAGAGTTCTCACGTCGGAAATCAGTTGTGAAATGCAAAGAATTGCGTGATTATTTCGAAATGCGGAATAATTTCGAATTTCTCGACCTGAAGGCATTTCTTGCCGTCCTCGATCTGGGCTCGTTCAATGAGGCAGCCCGGCAACTGAATCTTTCACAACCTGCGCTTTCAAGGCGTATCAAAGGATTGGAAGGGGCGGTCGGCGCACAGCTCATCGAAAGAACCACGCGACATGTCGCGCCAACCCAGGTCGGACGAGAGCTTCTGCCCCTTGTTCGGCGTCTTGTAGATGAATTCGAGGATTCCATCCTGTCGATCAGCGATCTGGGCGGCCGCCATCGCGCGCAGGTGACGATCGCCTCGGTCCCGACTGCCGCTTTCTATTTTCTTCCCAGGGTTGTGCAATCTTTCAACGAAAAATTCCCCGGCATTCGATTTCGGATTCTCGATTTGTCGGCAAACGAAGGCCTGGACGCTGTGGCGAATGGTGAGGTCGAATTCGGCATCAACATCACCGGTGCCGCGCGCGCCGACCTGAACTTTACCCCCTTGATCGAGGATCCGTTCGTGCTTGCCTGCCGCCGTGACCATCCGCTTGCTACCGCAAAGTCACTGGTCTGGGCAGATCTCGCCGGCCATCCGCTGATCGGCGTGAGTAAGACTAGCGGCAACCGCGCAGTTCTCGATCGAGCTTTGACGACGGCCCAGGTGCAGCTCAATTGGTTCTATGAGGTCAACCATTTGTCGACCTCTCTTGGTCTGGTGGAGGCGGGTCTCGGGATCTCCGTAATGCCGAAGCTCGCCACACCGCAGGTGGAGCATCCCGTTATTGCGACGGTGCCCCTGACCGGGCCTCTGGTGAGCCGTACAATCGGCCTCGTCGAGCGGCGAGGCGGGCGCCTGTCTCCGGCTGCGATCCGCTTCCGGGAGATGCTGATCCAGGAATGGACAGACTGCTGAAGCGCATGGACGGAGGAACAACCGCCCGGACTTGGGGGGCTTAAGTTCGTAAGCCTCGTTGGCGGTCACAGACCAGCCCTCGCCAACGGAGCTTTCCGTTTCGTGGTCGGAATTTTCGAACCCCGTGGCGGACTACCATGACGAAGAAACCCTGAATCAGGCCCGAAGGTCGTCCCGTGCCGATTTCTGCATGGGCATCACGTTTGGGCATCAGGTCGCCAATGACACCAAAACGGGATCCGGCACGACGGAAAAACGTGGAAATCAGGGCTTTTTGGGAAAATTGGCGAGGAGGATAGATTATCACATGATTTCAGAGGCTTAACAAAATAACCTTTGATTTTCCTCTGTTTTCCTGCCGCGAGCGACCGTGGATGCGATCTTTGTGCCCTGGCGTTGGGCCGAGGTCAACACGCCGGAAGAGCGGCAATTATTTCCGCGACCCAACACCAAGCTCTTGTGCTAGGGCTACCGCATGCGGGCGGGCGATTTGCACTCTCATATTTGTCAGAAGCAAAGTGTCACGGCAGAAAGCGCCCGTGGTTCGAGCTCTACCTTTTGCTCCCACCGAAGATATTCTGGGCTCTTACCATTGAACCGAAGAAATCGAACTCCTGCTTCGATGGCTTCCATTTCGGTTCATGTCGACAAATAGCGACGTCACAGATTGCCTCGAAGATGCGTATATCCGCATCGCTCTCTAAGGCAGCAGGCTTCCGGGGCTTCGATCCCCTTTTCGGGTATGTCATTTGGAATTCTCAGACCTCATTGCCGCAGCGTGAGCCGATATCGTCAGGGTAATCTTCTGTGGCTCGTGGTGCCGGGATCCAAGCGTCGGTCGGTTGGCTTTAGAGGTGTGCACTACGTCAGTACACACTCGTCCGTACCTAGATCACCGCCTCTGAAACAGCATGCGGAGGTGAAAGTACCTCCGCATGCAATGCTTGAACTTATGCGCCCAGATGCTGTTCGAAAAACGTCTCGAACTTGTCGAACGGGATGATCTCCACCTTGTCGTAGAGATCAACGTGGCTTGCCCCTGGAATGATCAGCAGTTCCTTGGGTTCAGCGGCTGCCGCATACGCCGTTTCGCTGAAGTAGCGCGAGTGGGCGTTCTCGCCATGCACGAGCAGCAGCGGTCGCGGCGAGATCTCGGCGATATAGGAGAGGATCGGCATGTTCATGAAGGACAAGGGCGTGGTCAGTGACCAGCCGTTGCCCGAGTTGACTGCGCGTTTGTGGTAGCCGCGCGGTGTCATGTAGTAATCATGATAGTCGACCAGGAACTGCGGCTCGCCACCTTTCAGGACGTTATAGTCCTTCATGTATTCCGGGCTGCCGGCCTTCGCATCGATAGAGCGCTGCCGGCTCATCTGCTCAAGGCTTTGGGTCCGCTGTTCAAGCGTGACGACGTCGTTGTAGCCCTTCGACATGACGCGGGTCATGTCATACATGGTGCTGGCAACCACGGCCTTCACACGCTTGTCTACGGCAGCCGCATTGAGAGCCATGCCACCCCAGCCGCAGACACCGATCATGCCAATGCGCTCCTGGTCGACGTCGGGCAGGTTTCCGATGAAGTCGACCGCCGCGCTGAAGTCTTCGGTGTTGATATCAGGCGACGCGATGTTGCGCGGCTGGCCTCCGCTTTCGCCGGTGAACGATCCGTCGAAGGCGACCGTCACGAAGCCACGCTCTGCCATCACCTGTGCGTAAAGGCCCGAGGACTGTTCCTTGACGGCGCCGAAGGGACCGCCGACGACGATCGCTGGCATGTTGGTTCCGCGGCTCTTCGGCATGTAGAGATCGCCTGCCAGTTCAATGCCGTAGCGGTTCGTGAAGCGCACCTTCCGGTGGTCAACCGTGTCGCTCTTCGGGAAGACCTTGTCCCAGACGTCTTCGGTCTGAGCCGATGCGGCAGAGGCGTAGGGGATGAGAGCGGATGCTATTGCCCCAACAGAGGCAACCTTCAGGAGGTCGCGACGTGCAAGGTCCAACTGATCATGTCCGTTCTGCGTGGCGGATGCATTGCTGTTCATGTCGGGGGTCTCCGGATTGAAGTTGATTTCACCACCCTCAAGTGCGCGCTTACCGTCCCAAACATAAGTCCCCGCATGTCACTTGAACTTATCGGTCTCATCGATCAATCGTTGGGCGCTCATGAAATTCGCCGGGCAATCGGCCTTGCCGATGTCTGTTGGGCGAACAACGTGGGCACCCCAGCCGCATTCGCATCCGCGGTTCATGGTATCTAACGATAGGCGTCAGGCTGAATGAGAACTAATCATCTGCGCCGTCGCATGGCATTCTGCGTGAAGCGCAGCACCTCAGGATCGCAAAAAGGAATACTTATGGACATTCGCAGAGCTGGTAGTCAGGCTTCCGTGAAGGGACCGTCGGATTGGTTCACCGGTGCAGTCAGGATCGATCCCCTGTTCCCAGTGCGGGAACCAGCTTCGGCAGCGGGCAACACCGTCACATTCGAACCGGGTGCGCGGACCGCCTGGCATACGCATCCCCTGGGGCAGATCATCATTGTGATTTCTGGCGTCGGACGCGCGCAGCGCGAGGGCGGGCCTATTGAAGAGATCCGCCCCGGAGATGTCGTCTGGTTTGAACCGGGAGAAAAGCACTGGCATGGCGCGGCCCCCGCGACCGCGATGGTGCACATTGCCATACAGGAGAGCCTCGACGGAAAGGCGGTCGACTGGCTGGAGCAGGTCAGCGACGCGGACTATTCAGCGTCACCAACGTAAGTCTACGGATACTGAAGACCCGCCATGGGAAGGAGATGCTCTCACCTAGGGGCATGATATCAAGGATGGCTGCTGCGCAGATGCTCGCAGGCAGCTTTTGTGTTGGCGACACGTGAGACGGATGTTGGCCTTAATTGCCGAGTGTCTTCTCGCGGGCAACCGCCACGTCCGCCATTATGGAAATTGCCAGTGAGGTCGCACGACGGGCTGGGCCAAACATCCCGATGGGAGCCTTGACGCGGTCGATCACGGATTGTTCGTAGCCAAGCTCACGAAGACGAAGGATGCGTTTCTCGTGCGTCCGTCTGCTGCCAAGCGCGCCGATGTAGAACGCATTGCTTTCCAGGGCGACCTCCAGGAGTTCCATTTCCTTGTCCACGTCATGATGCATCAGGACGATCGCCGTGTAGCCGTCGACCAATTGTTTCACATCCGCGCTCTGAAATCTGTCCGGAACGGTGACGGCCTCCATCTCGGCGGCTCTCATCAAGGCGGTGAAGCGAGCCACTTCGAAGGATCCACCTGACACAAGTGTTCGGATCGGTGGATGATAGACGGTGGTAAAGATGTCGTCCTTCCACCCGGTCCCTTGCACAAGGTCCGAGTGGGTAAGGCTTTCCGCGTTCGGGTCATAGGAAAGAGCCGCAGGATGCCGCTCGCTGAGACGGATGACAGCCGATTGCAAACTTGCAACATCCTTCAACACATGAATGGCAACGGTGATGCTGCCGCCGCATGGCAAGACGATATCCTTGAAGGGCGAGTCTTTGCCAAAGCTGACGAGCTTGTCTTTCCGATCTTGGATCGCGAGGAGGGCTTCTGCGGCAATCGCCGCTTCCACACATCCTCCCGAGACGTATCCGGCATAACGTCCGTCGGCTGCGACCACGATGTGTGATCCCAGCGATCTGGCCGCGCCGCCCTTGATATCGACCAGGGTTGCCAGCGCACAGGGATGTGTCCGCGAGACCTCCAGGGCAAAGCCCAATAGCTCCTGCGGATCATCGCTGTCGAACGCCTTGTGTGGATGGATGAGCATTTTTGAGCCAAGTCACGCTTGATAAAGGTACATTCCCGCCACCGGAAATCATTTCCGGCAACGCTGATGAGTGGAGTCCGATTGTCTTTGCAAACAGCGCAGGCAGCAGCCGTTACAGTCGCAGCAGGGCCTTGACCGCCCGCCTTTCATCCATGGCACGGTAGCCTTCTGCGACATCGGAGAGCGGGATTTCGAGGTCGAAGACACGGCCCGGATTGATCTCCCGCTTGAGCACCAGCTCCATGAGATAGGGTAGGAAGCGGCGGACGGGGGCAGGGCCGCCCATCAGGCTCTTCTGGGCGAAGAACAGGTCCTGACCGGCGATCTGGACTCCATGGGGAACTCCGACGAAGCCGATATGGCCGCCTGGGCGGGCGCAACTGATCGCCTGGGACATGGATTCCTGCGTGCCGACACATTCAAGCACGGATTCGGCGCCGACCCCGTTCGTGATCTCCTTGATCCGCTTCACGCCGTCATCTCCGCGTTCGGACACGATGTGCGTGGCACCGAATTCGAGCGCCAGATCCTGGCGGCTCTTGTGGCGGCTCATGGCGATGATCCGTTCGGCCCCCATCTGCTTGGCGGCAAGAACACCCATCAAGCCGACGGCCCCATCGCCAACGACGACGGCTGTCGAGCCTTCCGAAACGCGGGCTGCATCGGCGGCATACCAGCCGGTGCCGAGAACGTCCGAAACGGCCAGCAGGCTGGGGATCAGATCCTCATCGGGCATGTGCGGGGTCGCGACCAGTGTGCCGTCGGCGAGCGGAACGCGGGCATAGGGCGCCTGCGCACCGGTCATGAACTCCCGTTGCTCGCAGGAGGACTGGAAACCGAAGCGGCAATGCGGGCAGGTGTTGTCCGAGAGGCAAAACGAGCCGACGACGAATTGGCCGGGCTTGATCGTCTTCACGGCCTCGCCGACCTCGACGACGACACCGCAATACTCATGACCCATGTTGGCGGGGCCATTCATCGGCTGAAGGCCGCGATAGGGCCAGAGATCGGAGCCGCAGACGCAGGAAGCCGCAAGCTTGATGATGGCATCGGTCGGCTTGAGGATCGTGGGTTCAGCGACCTCTTCGCAGCGGATGTCGCCTTTGCCATGGAGTATGGTGGCCAGCATGGGTCTTGTCCTTTCGCCGGGTTGTCAGGAAATACGGGTGATGCGCATCGGATATGTGCCGCGCGTGAGGATGGGTTCCACACTGCCATCAATCCTTCCGAGGCGAACGAGATCGCGGATCGACGAATAGTCCCCGTGATAGAGAACGAGATTGCCCCAAGGCACGTAGTAGCAGATGTCGCCAATTGCGGGATTGGGGAAGGGACCCCGTGCCTCAGGATTGAGCTTGCGCGGAAGGTAGGCAATCTTCTCGTTCGTCGAATAGTCCGACACCTCGACGTCGAGTGGCAGCATCGAAGCAAAATCGCGCGCCGATACGTTGTCGTATAGTGTGGCGGTGAAATCCTGGTCGCTGAAGCTGAAACGTATCTTCATCAGGTTGCGGTCCTGCGTATGGGTGACGTGAGGGAGGATCGGGCTCAGTGCCCCGGCCAGGAGCACTGTTCTGCGGGTCAGTCGGTGATCCCTGCTCATTTTGCGTTCTCCCAGTTGGAGCGCGCGGCGAAGGCCGCAAGCGCAGACCCGACAAGCAGGAGTGCAGCGAAGAGAAATGAACTCCACCAGCCAATATGATCGAACAGCAGGCCGCCGAGTGCAGCACCGAGCGTGATGGCGAACTGGATCACAGCAACCTGCAGACCGCCACCGGCTTCGGCGTCGTCGCTCAAAACCTGGGCGAGCCAAGTCCCCCAGGCGACGGGAGCGGCCGTGCCGACGAAGCCCCAGGCAGCCAGGAGGAGCGTCACGGCAAGTGGCGAGCTTGAGGCCGCCACAAGCCCGACGGCAAGAAGGGCCATGGTCAGGGGCATGCCGATCGCGAGCGCATAGAGCCAGTGCGGCAGCAGGCGGCTGATGCTCCAGGTTCCGGCCACGCCCGCCAGTCCCATCAGCAGCATCACAAGCGAGAGCGAGGTGACGTCGAAGCCTGAGGCGCTCTCCAGGTATGGTCTGAGATAGGTGAAGAGTGCGAACTGGCCCATGAACAGCAGCAGGATGGCCGTCATGCCGAGTGCGACCTGACGGCGAGCCAGCAAGCGGAAGACGTTGGCTGTCGGCTTCTCGTGCTCTGCCGGAAGATCGGGCATGGTCATCCACTGCCAGGCAAGGGCGACGAGCGCCAGTGGTACAACGAGGAAGAAGGCGCCGCGCCAGCCGATCAATTCGCCGAGAAAACTGCCAAGCGGCGCGGAAATCGTGGCGGCGATGGCGTTGCCGGCATTCAGTGCGGCCAGGCCTTTGGGCACCTGATCAGTCGGCAGGAGCCGCATGACGATGGCCGTCGACATGGACCAGAAGCCGCCAATCGCAATGCCAAGCAGCGCACGACCTGCCATGAGGATCCAGTAGTTCGGGGCAAAGGTCACCACCACGGCGGAAAGCACCAGCAGTACGGAAAACCAGGTGAGAACCGTCTTGCGATCGATGCCTGCCGTCAGCCGGGCAACGAACAGGCTGGTGACGACGGCGAAGAACCCGGAAATCGAGATCGCCTGTCCAGCCTGGCCCTCGAGCATGGTCAGATCGCGGGCGATTGGTGTCAGCAGGCTGACGGGCATGAATTCCGAGGCGATGAGCACGGAAACAGTCAGTGCCATGGAGCCGACGGCACCCCAGGCTGCCGGTGATTTCAATGTGTCGCGATAGGTCAGCTCGGCCATGGTCTACATCATCCTTCGAAAGCGGCGACATGCCCTCTCTCGCGTCCCTTGTAGCCAGTTTCAATTGGGTCGATTAGCGGGGCTGTCTCGCATGCATTTATCGATGGAGGCCATCAATGAAGATCTCCCGCCTTGCAGGGCAGGGCGGGAGATCGCGTTGTGGGATTTGGTGCGCATGGGTCAGCGCGTGGCGAGGAAGTCTATGATTGCCTTGCGTTCGTCGGCCTTGGCGAAGCGCTGTGTCATCCGGGTTCCCCTTACCAATCCGGCTGGATTGGTAAGGAAGGTATCGAGCTGGGCCGCATCCCAGGTGATGCCCGAGCTTTGCATTGCAGGCGAATAGCGGAAGCCTTCCACACTCCCGGAGGTTCTGCCCATCACGCCCTGCAGATGGGGCCCGACGCCGTTGCGCGTACTATCGATCTGGTGACAGGTGCCACAACGCTGCTGGAACAGCCTCTGTCCGTCCGCTGCATCCTGTGCATGAGCCTGAAGGGCCAGCAGGACGGTGGCGATGACTGCGGCGGCGATATGCTTGAAAGTACTCAATATCATCCCTGCTTCTCCTGGAATGTCGTCTTCGACAGCGGCAGGCTGCGCGGTCGTTCCGTGGCAAGGACAGCCACGGCATTGGCGATGGCGGGAGGCACGCCCGGAAGACCGGGTTCACCAATGCCGCCGATTGGTGCGCCGCTCTCGATGATGCGGACATGCACTCTCGGCATGCGGTCTGGCGTGAGGATCTGATAGCCGTCGTAGTTGCGGGCCTGGGGAAGGCCGTCGACATAGACGACTTCCTCCAGAAGTGCGGAGGAAACGCCAAGCGCGACGGCCGAGTTGACCTGATGCTCGATCACCCGCGGGTTGACCACGGTGCCCGGGTCGATTGCGACCCAGACGTCGTGCACCAAGACCTGACCATCCGACAGCGAGACTTCCGCGATCGTTGCCACTTCGCTGCCGAAGGGCGAGGCCATGGCCAGGCCTCGGGCGCGGCGGGTTCCATCCTCGGCTGCAAAGGGACCCCGCTTCCAACCGCCCGATAGCTCGGCCACCGCCTGCAGCAGCGTCAGATGGCGCGGACTGTTCTTCAGGAGCGCCAGACGCAGTTCATAGGGATCCTTGGCTCCGGCATCCGCCATTTCGTCGAAGAAGGTCTCCGAGAAGAAGTCGTTCATCGAATGGCCGACCGAGCGCCAGAAGCCGATGATCGCGGGATCGTCGACATGGATCTGGGCAATCCGCTTGTTGGGGATCGCATAGACCTTGCCCGCGATGCCCTCGACCGCCGAACTGTCGACCTTGTCGGGCTGGCGGCCATACCAGCGTCCCGTGGCACCTTCACCGACGGCGACCGCCGAGAACGCCGTCGGATTGCCGTCCTGGTCGAGCCCCGCGCGGAAGCGGACTGCCGCCATCGGACGTAGGGTGTCGCGCAGGAACTCCTCCTCGCGGCTCCAGACGAGCTTGATCGGACGACCGACCGCCTTTGAAAGCAGGATGGCCTGCGGATAGGGATTGGCGCTCTGGTAGAGGAAGTGGCGACCGAAGAACCCACCCAGCATCGGCGAGTGGATGATGACCTTCTCCGGCGCAATGCCGGCGACCTTGGCTGCATCGCCCTGGAACATTTCCGGTGCCTGGTTCGGAATCCAGAGTTCGAGCGTCCCGTCCTCATTCCAGCGGGCGACGGCAGACGGCGGCTCCAACTGGCCGTGGGCGAGGTGTGGCGCGTCATAGATCGCTTCAACAACCATCGCTGCCGATGAAAGGGCGGCAGCGGTATCCCCTTCTTCCTCGAAGGTCACGCCGTCACCGGTCGTCGCCTTCAACTTTTCCATATGGCCTGTGCTGGAGAAGTCAGCGGGCATGGCGTGCGCTGTCCCGGAAGCGGCTTCATTCCAGGAGACCTGTAGCGCTTCGACAGCCATGCGCGCGCGCCACCAACTATCGGCGACGACGGCGACGGCTCCGGGAAGCGTGTGCACCGAATGGACGCCTGTCCGAGCCTTGATCTCGGCCTCGTTCGTTATCGCGCCGGGTTCCTGACCGAGCCGCGGGCTGTGCTGGACGGCTGCAAAGAGCATGCCTTCGACCTTGGTGTCGATCGCATACTGGGCCTTGCCCGTCGCCTTCGCTCTGATGTCCAGCCGTTCGACCGGCTTTCCGATCCAGCGGAAGTCCTTGGATTCGCGGAGTGTGACCGTTTCCGGAACAGGCAGGCCGGCGGCGGCCTCGGCAATCTCGCCATAGGCGACACTGCGACCCGAAGCGGCATGCATCACGCGACCCGGTTCGGTCGAAAGCTCTGCAACCGGGACCGACAGTCGCTCGGCGGCGGCCTGAAGCAGCATGCCACGCGCAGACGCGCCAAGCTTGCGCATGATGTCGTAGCTCGAGCGGACAGAGAAGCTGCCGCCGGTGAAGCGGAAGCCGCCGATCAGGCCGTAGTCCGGGCCGGGCGGTGCTGCCTCGACCACGAAATTGGCGGGGTCGACATCGAGTTCTTCGCCGACGATCTGGGCCATCGCCGTGAAGATGCCCTGACCGCCTTCGATGAAGGCGCTGCGGAAGAACACCGTGCTGTCGGGCCGGATCTCGATGAAGGCCGGGACGCGGGTCCCGGGGACGACGGTTGCGGCGGCCTGAGCCATCACGGGGCGGATCGCACCGGGTACCGTCACGCCGAGTACAAGCGCACCGGCAACCGTGCCGAGGAAGCCGCGGCGCGAGATCTTGAATGGCTTGTCATCGCTGGCAGTGTTTGCAGGTGTATCGATATGAATCTGGTTCATCGTGATCCCTCCAATCAAGCCTGGGCCGCTTCGCGCACGGCGGCAGCGATCGCGTTGTAGGTTCCACAGCGACAGAGATTGACCATGGCAGCCGCAATGTCGTCGTCTGTCGGCTGGGGCGTCTCCTTGAGGAGCGCGGTCGCGGCCATCACCTGGCCGGACTGACAGTAGCCGCACTGCGGCACCTGATTTGCCACCCAGGCCTCGACCACCTTCTGACCGACGGGATCCTCGGTGATGGCCTCGATGGTGGTGATCTGCGTGCCAACCACCGTGTCGACCGTTGTGACGCAGGAGCGGGTCGGCTGCCCGTCGACAAGGACCGTGCAGGCGCCGCATTGCGCGAGACCGCAACCATATTTGGTGCCGGTCATCCCGAGTGTATCGCGCAGCACCCAGAGTAGGGGCGTGTCGGCTTCGACATCCACCTGCTGCGGTGTTCCGTTGATGTTGAGTTCCATGGTGGGGTCCTTCGATCGGTTCGGGGAGAAGGGGCGGGAACAGTCTGCGGACTATTCCATGCGACACACTATCAAGTGCATTTGATATGCATTAGTCGGCGTTCGTCGCTTAGATTTATCGACGACGACCATGAATGGCGAAGAGCGAGGATGCTGAATGGCCCGGGAAGACTTCAACGACCTGCTCTGGTTCCTGGCCCTGGCTGAAGATCGCAGCTTCACCAAGGCGGCGGCCAAGCTCGGGATCACGCAGTCGACTCTCAGCCACACGATCAAGCGACTTGAGACGCGTCTGGGCCTGCGTCTACTTACCCGGACGACTCGCAGCGTATCTTTGACGGAGGCGGGGGAGCGTCTCTTCAATGCGCTTTTGCCGCGCATCACGGCGATCCGTGGCGAGCTGGAAGCACTCTCGGACCTGCGTGACAAACCGGCCGGCACCGTTCGTATCACGCTGTCCGATCACGCGCTAGAAACAGTGGTCTGGCCGAAACTACAGCCAATCCTCAAAGACTATCCGGATGTCCGGGTCGAACTCAGCCGTGACAATGGCTTGCGCAACATCGTTGAAGACGGGTTCGACGCCGGCGTGCGGCTCGGCGAGAGCATCGAAAAGGACATGATTGCCGTTCGGATCGGCCCGGACTGGCGCATGCTGGTCGTCGCATCGCCGGCTTATCTCGCAGACAAAACCATGCCTCAGCACCCGCAGGATTTGGTCGGCCACAACTGCATCAACATGCGCCAGGCAACCGGCGGAGGGCTCTATGCCTGGGAATTCGAGAAAGACGGGCAGGAACTGCGCGTTCGGGTAATGGGCCAGCTTACGTTCAATACGTCCTATCCCATGGTTGATGCGGCCGTGAAAGGTCTCGGTGTCGCCTACGTTCCAGACGATCTGGTTGCTGCTGAACTTTCAGCCGGCACGCTCGTGACGCTCCTTGATGACTGGACGCCGCCCTTTCCGGGCTACTACCTGTATTATCCGAGCCGCCACCAAAACGCGCCCGCCTTCCGGGTTGTCGTCGACGCCTTGCGGCAGAAGTAGCAGCCCTTTGCCATGTTACGCAAAGGCGATGACCGGCGCACAGAACACCGAGTATGCGAGTGAACCGATGAGCCCGCCGATCATCAGGAGCCTCTGGAAGTGGCCGGCGTAGGCCTTCAGGAATTTGGTCATGATATGGCTCCGTCAGGTGTAGGGAAGCATCTGGCCCGCGAACGTCACGCCGGTCCAGGCTGAGATGGAGAGCAAGGCCGCGACACGTGCGAAAAACGGGGGCATCGAAGCCTCGCTCCATTGCGCCATGTCGCGACCAGCGCCGAAATGGAAGGCCAGCGCATTTGCGCCTGCCGCAACCAGAAGCCAGAATTTCCAGGGTGCCGCCCCGGAGGCCGCGATCATCGTTGCCTGGGCGCTCAGCAACGCGACACCCGTGATGAATGCCGTGATGAAACCGACATAGGACACTGGCAGCAGGTGCCGCATGGCTGATGTCACAGACACAGACTGTCTGCCGACGCCCAATAGACGCAGGTCGATAGCAAAAATCGACCCGATCAGCAGCCCTATCCCGAGGACGTGAAGGGTTTCGAGCGCGGCATACAGATAGCCTGCAGAACGAACGGTCTGGCCGACGATAGATGCCTGAAGCAGTTCGAGAGCTGAGTTCAACACGGGTTTCGGTTCTCTCTAGTGTTGGCATTTAGTCCGGCAAAGGGGCTCGTTCGGGGAGCGTGTTGCCAAGGACCTGGTTCACCGGTGTCGCGTCATCTCCGTACCAGAACACCACCGGACGAAAGAGACCTTCATCGCTGCGGTTGATATAACCGACGGCCTGGAAACGCTCGCCGACCCTCAGTGGCCGATCCAGCCCCCACCGCCCGGACCATGCCGGTGGTGCGATGACGATCTCCAGCTCCCCAAGGCTGCCGTCATACGCCAGAGCGCGGTTGACCCGCACGCTGTCTTCCGGATGCTGCAATTCTTCCGGTATGGGAAGCTCGGGCGTATCGGCTGGTAGGCTAGCATCCAGCTTTACATCGAACTCCGAGTGCGGATTGCCCCAAACGCCCTCGGACGAGACGGTTCCGGCGATGTAAACCAGCCTGCTGGTGTCGAAGGTTGGCCATCCATGGTGGGCCGACGCAGTGTTCAGCGCGAGCGGAACGCTGGTGAACGCGAAAGCCACGGCAAGTCCCAGAACAACCGACCATCGTTTTGCGCTGACAAGACTGACTGCCGCCATGTTTTTTCGAGGCATGGTTCTCAAACTCCAGATGAGAAATCGATTTCGTCATCAGGCGGGTCTGTGGGATTTGGCCTAGCCGGCCCTCGGTTCACCACCCCCTCTGATTTCGACAGTCATCCTAGATGCCGTGCAGACTTATGATTAGCCTGGGGGAACTCATCAGGCTTATGGGCCTGGGACATAAGTGGAGGTGCACATGTTCAGGCTGGCATGAATGCATAAGAGGCCGCCAGATGCATTCTTGTAAACTGCACCCCATCTCGCGCGGACAGTCGACATGAGAAGAAAGATTGATGCGCCTGATCAGACGCTGCGGCGAAGCACGACCTTTGGCGGAAAGAGAACATGCTGCGCGTCTTCACGGCCTTCGATGCGGCTAAGCAGCAATTCGCTTGCCCGGGCGCCGAGTTCCAATGGATCCTGATTGACGCTGGAGAGGCTGACCGCCGGCTGTCCGGCGAGCGAGCAGTCGTCGTAGCCGATGACGGCGAGTGTGCCGGGGACGTCGATGCCCAATTCGTGACAGGCCGCCAGCAGCGGAATGGCATCAAGGTCGGACCAGGCGAAGATCGCCCGCGGCCTGTCTTCCGAAGAGAGCAGGGCTGCCAGTTCGTTCGTCCTTGATTCGCTCGGATGGGGATGGCGGATGATCCGTGTCTTGTCTTCCAAGCCGATCGCAGCCATGGCCGCCTTGTAACCCGCCTCACGCTGCACTGCGACGACCGAACTGGGGCTGTCCGACCGGTCATAGCTCAGCATGGCGATGTCGCTGTAGCCCCGCGATGCCAGCGCTTCGACGGCCATCTGCGCCCCCGCGAAATCGTCCGAATTGACCGTGTCGTACAAGGTTGCCTGGGGTTCGTGATGGGCAATGGCGACGATGGGGATCTGTTTCGCATAGTGCGCCACCACGCTTCCCGAGATCTGCGGCCCGATCAGGACCAAGCCATCCATCCTGGTGTCGATCATCGACTCGATCATCGATGTCTCGAGCTTGGAGGCCGCGCGGCCAACGCCGACCATCGCTTTATAATTCGCCTCCGCCAGACCTGCGTCGATCCCTTCGAGGAGAACCGGCACAAACGGGTTGGTCAGTTCCACGACAAGGATGCCGACAGTGTACGTCCGGCCACGCATGGCGCGCGCTGCTGTGGAGGGACGATACTTCAAAAGGTCGATGGCGTTTTCGACCTTGGTCCGCAGAGCCTCTGAGACCCCGTAGGCATTGCGCAGAACCTTGGATACGGCGGCCACCGAGACGCCTGCATGCTCGGCGACATGGCGGATCGTCACGCGATCCGTCGGTAGGCCAAGCTTCTGTTTTTCCATGGGTAATCCCGTCTGCGCATCATCCTTGCATCTACTATATGCAAAAAGCGCTTGCGCGGCAAACGAGTTTGTAGAATGATATACATAGAACGATACACAAAATGACCGGTGCGGCCTGATGGGTATGCGCCGGCGGGAGTAGAGACACCATGGACAGGCCCTCTCTGGCAGGCTCGATTTTGGCATCCAGCAGTCAACCGTTTGCGCGGGCTGAGATGATTGCTCCCGAGATCGACAAGGGGCAGGGGGCAGCCGGCACCTTCGTACAGACGTCCTGGCAGGTGGATGGCCTCCCCTCGACGGCAACCTTGAGGATTTCTGCGCTCGGTCTCTACCGCGCCTTCATCAACGGCAAGCGCGTCGGTGAGGATTTGCTGACACCCGGCTGGACCTGCTATGACGACCGGATCGCCTATCAGGCCTACGAGGTGTCCGAGCTTCTTCAGGTCGGTGAAAACAGAATTGAGATCTGGCTTGGCGATGGCTGGTATCGCAGCCAGCTTCTCTGGGCTTCCAACCCGATCTTCAATTGCTGGGGTGACCGCGTTGCGGCCATCGCCGAAATCGAGGCTGACGGCGCAGCACTGCTGGTCACCGATGCGAGCTGGAAGAGCGGTCTCTCCCCGGTGACGCGCAACGGTATCTATTTCGGCGAAGATTATGATGCCCGGATTATACCTCGCGCCGAAGCCGGCATAGACCTGCTCGATTTTGACAAGCGCCTGCTCGTGCCGCACGAGGCAGACGCCGTGAAGGAGCTCGCACCGCTCGCGCCGATCGATCAGTGGCAGGATGCCGAAGGCAGACGCCTCTATGATTTCGGTCAGAATGCCGGTGCGTACATTCGGCTCCGCGTCAGCGGAAAGCCCGGCGCATCGGTCCGCGTCGAGCACTCGGAGATGCTTGGGCCGGACAAGGCCTTCGACAACCGAAACTATCGTAGTGCCCGTGCTGAGTTGCGCTACGTCCTGAATGGCGAAGGCGAGGAAACCTATGCCCCGCTTTTTACCTTCATGGGCTTTCGCTATGCCCGAGTGACGCTTGAAGGAGACGTCAGCCTCCTTTCCATCGAGATGGTGCCGATCAGCTCGGTACCGGTTGCTACCGGTGGCATCACCACAGGTGTTGCCGCGGTCAATCGGCTCGTTGAAAACACCATCTGGTCGCAGCGTTCGAACTTCATCGAAATTCCGACGGACTGCCCGCAGCGCGATGAACGCCTCGGCTGGACGGGGGACGCCCAGGTCTTCGCAGGCACCGCCTGCTGGCTTGCCGACAGCGAACGTTTCCTGATCAAGTATCTGCGTGATGTCATGCATGACCAGCGGGAGAATGGTGCGGTTCCGCACTTCTCGCCCGACCCGACACGGCTGCATCCGATCGATGCGCGCGGCGACTGGGCCGGCTCGACCGGTTGGGGCGATGCGATTGTCATCATTCCCTGGCAGCTCTACCTGCATTACGGCAACCGGGAGGTCCTGGCAGAATGCTTCCCGGCCATGATCAAATGGCTCGACTATCTCTGGGGCATTTCCAACGGCCCGATCATACGCCCGCCGGCCGAGTGGGGCGATCACGGCTTCACCTTTGGCGACTGGCTACAGCCCGTCGGCGATAACCGTAAGCCGCGACCGACCGTCGCTGACGATTGTGCCGCCACTCTCTACCATTTTATCTCGACGCAGCTCGCCGCGCGTATTGCTCGCATCCTCGGCCGTGACGACGAGGCACGGCGGTTGGATGAGCGTGTAGATGCAATCCGCGCCGCCTTCCGCACAGAGTTCTTTTCGCCCTCCGGTCGAATCGCGCACAACGATCAGACGTCCTGGGCGCTTGCCTTCCTGCATGATCTCGTTCCCGATGAATACAAAGAGGCGGGCAAGGTCTATTTCCGCCGCGTGGTCGAGGAAACCGATGGCGTCATCGGTACAGGGTTCATCGGCACGCCTGCGTTACTCCCGGCGCTCACGGAGCTCGGCATGCTCGATCTTGCGGAAAAGGTTTTTCTCAATCGCAAGGTGCCGGGCTGGCTCTATCAGGTCGAACGCGGCGCGACCTCCATTTGGGAGCGCTGGGACGCGGTGGCCGAGGACGGCTCGATCTACGATCCGGACATGAACAGCTACAACCATTATGCCTATGGCGCCGTCTGCCATTGGCTGTTTGAGGATGTCGCGGGCCTGAAGCTGACGGCCGAAGGGGCAGGGTTTTCAAACCTTGAGCTGGACCCGGCAATTCTCCCCGCGCTGTCGCCCGTCAAGGCATGGCACGATGTGAGGCAGGGCAGGATCGAAGCCGAGTGGAGCCTGGTGGGAGATCAGGTGACCTATCGCGTCGTGCTTCCGCAAGGGGTCTCAGCGTCGCTGAAGGCATCGAGCATTCGCAGCAACGTCTCGGTCAATGGACAGTCCGTCGAAAGCCAGATGGATATCAGCCTCAAGGCGGGTGCGCACATCATCACGTTCAGCATCTGATATGGCCGCGGGCGATGCCCGCGGTCAGTGAATGATCTAGTGGTCAATAGAGGAGGAAACGACCATGAGAATGACTGCAAGAACAATCCTGGCCGCATCGCTTGCCAGTCTTCTGGCGAGTGCCGCCCATGCCGACGTAACGCTCACCATCCTGGCTGATACCAATCCTGAAACAATTAGTTTTCTGGATGTTCTGACCAAGGCCTACAGCGAGAAGCGTCCTGATATCAGTTTCGACATCGAGAACCGTGCAGGGGGTGCTGAGGGGGACAACATCGTCAAGACGCGACTTGCAACTGGCGAGATGGCTGACATCTTCCAGTACAATACCGGTTCGCTCTTTCAGGCGCTGAAGCCGGAGAATACGCTGGCCGATCTCTCCGGTCTGCCGAACGCAGGCAATATCTCCGAGAACTTCAAACCGGTCGTCAGCGCGGCGGATGCCAGCGTTCGCGGCGTTCCCTTCGGTCCCGCCATGGGCGGTGGCATCTTCTACAACAGGAAGATCTACGCAGAACTCGGGCTGGAAGTGCCAAAGACCTGGGCCGATTTCATCGCCAACAGCGAGAAGGTCAAGGCGGCTGGCAAGGTCGGTATCGCTCAGACCTATGGCGACACCTGGACATCCCAGCTCTTCGTGCTGGCCGACTACTACAACGTCAACGCGGCGGCCCCGAGTTTTGCCAAGGACTTCACCGAGAACAAGGCAAAGTTCGCAACGACGCCCGCGGCCGCTAAGGGTTTCGAACGCCTTGAGCAGACCGGCAAAGCCGGACTGTTCAACGCCGACTTCGGTGCCGCCAAGTTCGATGATGGCATGCGTATGGTTGCGACAGGGGAGGCGGCCCATTATCCGATGCTAACCTTCGGTATCGGTAACGTCGCACAAAACTATCCGGACAATCTGGCTGATCTGGGTTTCTTCGCCCAACCGGGCGATGATGCCGCAAAGAATGGTCTGACTGTCTGGATGCCATCTGCGCTTTACAGTCCGTCCAGCGCGGAGAATGGCGAAGAAGCCAAGCAATTCCTTGACTGGATTGCCTCCAAGGAAGCCTGCGAACTGATGGCGAAGGCTGTCCCCTCGGGTCCCTATCTAATCAAGGACTGCCAGCTTCCGGCAGATGTGCCGCAGGCTGTCAAGGACATGTTGCCTTATTTCGAAGCTGAGGGTGGCACGGCCCCTGCGCTCGAATTCCTGTCTCCGGTCAAAGGCCCTGCTCTTGAGCAGATCACAGTAGAAGTCGGGTCCGGTATCCGACCGGCCGCCGAAGCTGTTGCACTCTACGATCAGGATGTCGAAAAGCAGGCCAAGCAGCTCGGCCTGCCGAACTGGTAACCTCCCGCCAGTCGAACCCCGTCCGGTCTCCCAGGTCCGGGCGGGGTCTGCATCGGAGAAGAGACATGGTCACGCAGAAATCCCCCTATCCCTATTGGTTCGTGCTGCCGGCTGCCGTCGTGTTTTCAGTGCTGTTCCTCGCGCCGACATTCGCGTCCTTTTGGTTCAGTCTGACGCGGTGGGACCTGTTCTCGGCTGAATTCATCGGCTTGGAGAACTACCGGCAATTCCTGCGGGAGCCTTTCCTGATACAGGGCACGGTCAACACGCTCATCTATGCGATCGCAACGTCCGCCACCAAATCCGTCCTTGGCTTGCTGCTCGCCGTGCTTTTGACATCGGGAATATGGGCTCAGGGGTTTCTGAGAACCGTCGTATTCTTTCCCGTCCTCGTGTCGACCATCGGAATTGGCATCACCTTCGCGGTGCTGATGCATCCGACGAATGGCATGATCAATGTGGCGTTGAATGCTATCGGGCTTCCAGGTCCCGGCTGGCTGACCGATCCTTCACTGGCGCTCTACTCGGTCATCCTTGTCGACCTCTGGAAGGGGGTCGGCCTTGCGACGCTGATCTATATTGCCGGTCTCGCAACGATCAGCCAGGACTACTATGAGGCAGCACGGATCGACGGCGCGACCCGCACACAGATGTTTTTTCGCGTCACGGTGCCCCTGGTGCGCCCGGCAACGGTCACCGTCGTGACGCTGTCTCTCATCGGCGGCCTGCGCAGCTTCGATCTGATCTGGGCCATGACACGGGGCGGCCCGGGCTTTTCCTCGGATGTGCTCGCAAGCGTCATCTACAAGCAATACCAGGCTGGCTTCTATGGTCTCTCAACGGCAGGTAACGTCATTCTCTTCCTGTTGATTGCGCTGATCATCCTGCCGCTCACAGCTTGGTTCAATCGCCGGGAGGTGGATCTATGACCCGTCGTCAGCTCTCCACGGGGATCATATCGCTCGCCCTTGCGTCCATCATATTCATCCTGCCCTTCGTCTTCATTTTCCTGACGGCAGCAAAAAACCGTCAGGACGCCTCGCGGCTGACGTTCACGTGGCCAGTTGAATGGCAATTGTGGGAGAATTTCCTGCAAGTGCTGGAGACCCGCAACTATCTGCTGCTGCTCGCTTATTTCAATTCGACGGTCATCACGGTCTTTGCGGTGACACTGCTCGTGCTCTTCGGCGCGATGGTTGGCTACGTCCTGCAGCGACGTCCGTCGCGCTGGAACAAGGTGATCTACGGCTTTGTGCTGGCTGGTCTGATGATCCCACCTGCGGTCGTTCCGACGATCTGGGTGCTGCAGTCGATCGGTCTCTTCAAGTCGATCACCGGCATGATCTTCATTCAGGTCGCCTATGGCCTCGCATTCTCGGTTCTCCTGTTCCGCAGCTTCATCGCGACGATCCCCCGCGACCTCGATGAGGCGGCACTCATCGACGGGGCCACGCCCTTGCAGATCTTCTTCCGGGTCATCCTGCCGCTCTTGAAGCCGGTGACCGTGACCGTCATCGTCGTCCAGTCGATCACCATCTTCAACGACTTCACCAACCCGCTCTACTATCTGCCGGGCCGCGAAAACGTGACGGTGCAGCTCACGCTCTATAACTTCCAGGGCCAGTTTCAGACCCAGTTCAATCTTCTCTTCATGAACATCCTGCTGGTCACCATCCCACCGCTTATCGTCTACATCTTCTTCAACCGACAGATCGTGGCCGGCATGACCGCCGGTGCCGTCAAAGGATAGTCGCATGACCAGTGTCGTTCTCAAGGACATCCGCAAGAGCTTCGGCAGCCTCGAGGTCATCAAGGGCATCGATCTGACGGTGGAGACGGGCGAATTCTGCGTCTTCGTCGGTCCGTCCGGCTGCGGTAAGTCCACGCTGCTGCGGATGATTTCGGGGCTGGAAACGTCGAGTTCGGGCCAGATCTTGATCGACGGTGAGGACGTGACCCATGCCGAGCCGTCAAAACGTGGCATCGCCATGGTCTTCCAGTCCTATGCGCTTTATCCGCATCTGACGGTGCGGGAGAATATTGGCTTCGGCCTGTCGCTCGCAGGTCGTCCGAAGAGCGAGATCGCCGAGAAGGTCGAAAAGACTGCGGAAAGCCTGCAGCTCACCCATCTCCTAGACCGTAAGCCGAAGGCTCTATCAGGCGGGCAGCGCCAGCGCGTCGCGATCGGGCGTGCCATCATCCGCAATCCCAAGGTTTTCCTGTTCGACGAGCCGCTCTCCAACCTCGATGCAGCGCTTCGCTCACAGATGCGCATGGAACTGACAGACCTGCACGCCAACCTCGGCGCCACCATGATCTACGTCACCCACGACCAGGTCGAGGCGATGACCATGGCCGACAAGATCGTCGTCCTGAATGCTGGACGCATCGAGCAAGTCGGCTCCCCGATGGACCTCTACAACAACCCTGTAAGCCCCTTCGTCGCTGGCTTCATCGGGTCGCCGAAAATGAACCTCTACGATGGCGAGATTGCCGCAGCAGAAGGTTGCGCCACCTACGGCATCCGCCCCGAGCACCTTGTCCTGTCGAAGAGCGAAGGCAAATGGCAGGGGCAGGTCCGCCATATCGAGCGGCTTGGCGCAGACACTGTCGTCTACCTCGATCACTCCACGCTGAAGCAAATTGTAGCCCGTGTGCCGGGGGATTTCGAGATCGCATCCGGAGACCTTGTCCACGCGTCCCCGATGAGCGGCAAGGAGCACAGGTTCGACTAGGTGACAGCGTGTCTGGTCCTGTGTCCAGGTAGCAAAGGCCAAGAAGTGTAGGCCACACAGACCATGAGTTAGCCTGAACAGTCCTGTTCGACTACGGACATGACGAAGACACCCTGTATCAGGCCCAAAGGTCGCCCCGTGCCGATTCCGGCTTGGGCATCACCTTTGGGCATCAGGTCGCCGATGACGCCAAAACGGGATCCGGCACGACAGAAAAGTCGCGGAAATCGGGGCTTTGCGAAAGGTTGGCTGGGGAACCTGGATTCGAACCAAGATTAACGGAGTCAGAGTCCGTCGTTCTACCGTTGAACTATTCCCCACCAGGGTGTCGCCGCGGCGACCGGTGAGCGGGCTTATAGCCAAAACATCCGGCATTGCAAAGACCGAATTTCAAAAAAATGACAGGAGGCGAAAAGTGGTCCACGCGCAGGCGTGTCGGAGGGGGGAGAGGCCGGGGCGGCGTCGCGCAGGCAGCCCTCTGAAGCGCTTCTGAAAAACCGTTTGGCGCGCGGGGCAGGCGCTGGTATGCTTTGTCCAACGAAACGAATGATGACACCAGCGGCATGCGTCGGTTTTGGCGCCTTGCGCGGTGCAGTGGATAACTTCAGTGACAGACCCCAATCGCGGCGGACAGCCGAACAGCGAGGGGGCGTCGACAGGCAAGCGCAAGGGCGGGTCTCCTCGCCGGCGCGGCAAGGGCAAGAAGTCGGGACCGGTCAGGAACGGTCACGATGCTTCTGCCTCGGCAGGATCGGCGGGCACGCCGATGGCCGAGCGACGTTCCGAATCAGCCTTTGCGGATGGTCCCATCCGCAAGCGAAAGCGCCGCAGGCGCGGCAAAGGCGGCGTTGCGCCGTCGGAACATCAGCGCGACAATCAGAACGTCAACACGGGCCTGGCAGGCCCGGGCGCAGGCGCGGCTTCGGCCGGTCCTCAGACTGCCGTGCCCGCTTCGTCAGCAGATCGCGGCGATGGCAGGCGTGGCGAGGGCGTCGAGCCCAGGCGCCATCAGCAGAAAGACATCGGCCACGATGCCGCCGGCCTGTCTGATCCGTCCGGCCAACGCTCCGGCCGCAAGCGCAAACGCAATCGCAACCGCCATGCCGCAGCCCCGAAGCCGGGCCATGTGCGCCCGCTCGCCGGTTCCGAGCCGCCATCGGCAGCCGTCGCCAAGCCACTCAGACCGGAGCCGCAGACAGCCCCCGCGTCTCAGCCGCGCTCGGTTCCGCAAAATGCCCAGATCCAGGCGCAGGGTCGCTGGCGCTCCGTCCAGGATGGCGCGCCGGATGACCTCTATGCCGCCCTTGATCTCGGCACCAACAATTGCCGGCTTTTGATTGCCCAGCCGACGCGTCCCGGACAATTCCGCGTCGTCGATGCCTTCTCGCGCATCGTTCGTCTTGGCGAGGGGCTGGCCGCCACCGGTCGCCTGTCCGAAGACGCCATGGACCGGGCGGTCGAAGCCTTGCGCATCTGTGCCTCGAAGCTCGCTGGTCGTGAGATCAGGCGCATGCGGTTGATTGCAACGGAAGCCTGCCGCGCGGCCGAAAACGGCGAGGTCTTCCTCGAACGCGTGACGGCGGAAACCGGTCTCAACCTGGAGATCATCAACCGCGAGACCGAAGCCCGTCTCGCCGTGTCCGGCTGCTCCTCGCTGGTCGGGCGTGAGGCGCGGTCCGTCGTGCTCTTCGACATCGGCGGCGGCTCGTCGGAAATCGCGGTCATCAAGATCGGCGACAATCGCTCCAGCCGGCTTGCCAATCACATCACCCACTGGACGTCGCTGCCGGTCGGCGTGGTCACGCTGTCCGAGCGCCATGGCGGCCGCGACGTGACACCCGACATTTTCGAGGCGATGACCCGCGAGGTCGAAGGTATGCTCGCCCGCTTCGATTGCCCGGACTTGCCCGCGGGTCCTGACGGCTTCCCGCAGGACTTCCACCTGATCGGCACCTCCGGAACAGTCACGACGCTTGCCGGCGTGCATCTCGATCTGCCGCGTTACGATCGCCGCAAGGTCGATGGCGTCTGGCTTTCCGATGCCGAGGTGACCGCCATGCAGTCCAAGCTCCTCTCCTGGGATTATGCCGGCCGTGCCGCCAATCCCTGCATCGGCCCTGATCGTGCCGATCTCGTGCTCGCTGGCTGCGCGATCCTTGAGGCGATCCGCCGCCGCTGGCCGTCGAGCCGCATGCGCGTTGCCGATCGCGGTCTGCGCGAGGGGCTCTTAACCGATATGATGGCTGATGACGGCGTCTGGCGCCGCGGCCGCAACCGCCGTCCTCCAGTTTCCAGGGAGCGCTGACCATGGCAAAACCACCCATTGCCGGTAACAGAACCGGCCGCAAGCTTGGCCAGAAGGTCAAGAAGGGCAAGCTCAAGGCGTCGTCGCGGCGCTGGCTCGAGCGCCACATCAATGACCCCTATGTCCAGCGCGCCAAGCTCGAGGGCTACCGCGCCCGTGCAGCCTTCAAGCTGCTGGAAATCGACGAGAAGCATCAGGTCCTGAAAGGGGCGAAGCGCATCATCGACTTGGGCGCCGCCCCCGGCAGCTGGTCGCAGATCGCCGCCAAGGTCACCGATTCCTCCGACGACGATATTCGCGTTGCGGCCATCGACTTCCTGGAAATGGCGCAGATCCCGGGCGTGAAGATCCTGCAGCTCGATTTCCTGGATCCCGACGCGCCGCGGCAGCTGATCGAGGCCGTCGGCGGTACGCCTAACCTCGTTCTGTCGGATATGGCGGCCCCCACCACTGGCCACCAGAAGACCGACCACATCCGCACCATGCATCTCTGCGAAGTCGCGGCACACTTTGCCGTCGAGGTTCTGGCCGAAGGCGGGCATTTCCTCGCCAAGACCTTCCAGGGCGGCACGGAGAAGGATCTGCTCAACATGTTGAAGCAGAATTTCCGCCAGGTGCTGCACATCAAGCCGGCGTCGTCGCGACAGGAATCGGTCGAGATGTTCCTGCTGGCCAAGGGCTTCAAGGGTCGCAATGGCCCGGGCGTGGTCGAGCTCGACGAGGAAGGTTTCGCCCGTGATCCGCGCGAGGATGTGCCCGCCACCGAGGATCTGGATCAGGACTGAGGCAGGGCCGGGCCCGGGATTGGGCCGAGGCCAAGCGGAGGGAGCATTCGTCATGTTTACCTACATCACCGTCGGCATCAACGATCTGCCCCGCGCCATCCGCTTCTATGATGCGGTCATGGCGATGCTCGGCGTCGAGCGTCGCGAAACGGACGAGAACGAGGCGGGTTATGCCCCAGCCGGTGACAGCCGCTGCCGGTTCTGGATCAATCATCCCTTCGATCGCCGCGCGGCAACCGTGGGCAATGGCTCCATGCCGGCCTTTGAGGCGTCTTCGCGGGCGGAGGTCGATGCCTTCCATGCAGCCGCAATCGCCCATGGCGGCACGGATGACGGCGCCCCCGGCATTCGCCATTTCCACCCTAATTTCTATGCCTGCTACGTGCGTGATCCCGATGGCAACAAGCTGTCGGCTCTTTGCGAGCGCCCTGAATAGTCACTTCACGCTGATCGTCTCGTCTTCGGGTGTCCGGCGATAACCGGAGACGGCCGAGCCGACATCGCGCGGCAGGCCGAAGAACGGCAGGATCGCGAAGATGGACAAGCCAGCGACGACGGCGAAGGCCAGGTGAAAGTCTGCAAGCGACAGCGCCTCACCCGTGATCCGTGTGCTCGCCTCAAGGATGGATGCAGCGGCAGCGACGCCAAGCGCAAGGCTCACCTGCTGCAGCACTGAGGTGAGCGAGGTCGCCTGCGATGCCGCCCGGTCCTCGATCTCGGCATAACCCAGCGTGTTGACCCCGGTGAAGAAGAAGGAACGGCAGAAGCCGCCGATCAAAAGCACCGCCATGATCACGAGGATGGGTGTCGCTGGCGTGAAGACGGCGTTGGCGGCCGTGGTGATCGCACCGAAAATGCCAGCAAGGATCAGCACGTTGCGGAAGCCGGCGGCGGCAAAGGCCCGCCTTGCGATGAACTTGGTGGAGATCGCGCCGACGGCGGCGATGAAAGTCGTCATGCCCGACTCGAAAGCCGACATGCCGAAACCGAGCTGCAGCATCAAGGGCAAGAGGAAGGGCGTGGCCCCGGCTGCAATGCGAAACAGCGTGCCGCCAATGATCGAGGCGCGGAAGCTGCGGTTGGCAAAGAGCGTGAGGTCGAGCAGCGGCGCCGGATGTCGCCGGGCATGGATCACATAGAGGATCATCGACAGGATGCCGACCACGGTCGCCGCAGCACCGACCCAGACGGGCAGGGCGGGCAGGCTCATGACCGACAGGCCGAAGACAAGGCCGGATGCGGCGGCGGCACTGAGCAGAAAGCCCGTCCAGTCGATCCGTCCCGTCTCGATCGGTTCGATCTCGGGCAGGTAGAGGCTGGATAGCCACAGGCCGACAAGCCCGATCGGAATGTTGATCAGGAAGATCCAGTGCCAGCTGAAGAAGGTGGTGATGAAGCCGCCCACCGGCGGGCCGGTGATTGGACCGAGCAGGGCTGGGATCGTGAGCAGCGCCATCGCCGAGACAAGGTCGCTCTTCTTCGTCGTGCGCAGGAGGACGAGCCGCCCGACCGGCGTCATCATGGCCCCGCCCATGCCCTGCAGGAAGCGCGCGGCGACGAAAGTGAGGAGCGAATCCGACATAGCGCAGAACAGCGAGCCCAGCATGAAGACGAGGATTGCCGCACGAAACACCCGCTTGGCTCCATATCGGTCCGCCATCCAGCCACTTACCGGAATGAAGATCGCAAGCGCCACCATATAGGAGGTGAGCGCCAGTTTGAGCGTGATCGGCCCGACGCCGAGATCGGTGGCGATGGTCGGCAGGGCGGTGGCGATCACGGTCGAATCCATCTGCTCCATGAAGAGCGCGACGGCGAGGATGAGGGGCGTGATGCGGTTCATCGGCATTCCGGACAGGACCGCCGAAGCGGTGGATACGGGTTCTCATAGCGCAAACGATCTGCGGTTGAAACCGCAGAGGTCGAAGCCGGGAGGCCTCTTTGCACCAGTGCTGTTCCGGTCTCGGGTTTCCATCCGCATCACGATGGTGTGAGGGCGCTACTCGCCGCCCCGCTTTCCCCTATGTCGAGGTCAGCCTCATCAGGGGCGAGGGAATTTGATTGAGGAGATTTCGATGATTTCGATGAAAAGACGTATGCTTCTGGGAAGTGCCGGTGTAGCGCTGGCGGCCCCCATGATCATGACCCGGGCTGCCGTGGCGCAGCAGTCGGGTACGGAGACCTCGATGGATATCGACCACGCCATGCCACCCGAAACCCACCGCTTCAATGTCGGCAAGTTCGAGGTCGTGGTGGTCAAGGATGGCGCGCGCCCGTCGGAAAATCCCCAGGAGACCTTCGGCACCAACCAGTCGCCCGAAACGGTCGGCGCGCTGCTTAAGGCGAATTTCCTGCCCTCCGACAAGTTCGTCAACAGCTTCGCACCCGTGCTCGTCAACACCGGTTCGGATGTCATCCTCTTCGACACCGGTCTCGGTGAGGGCGGTCGCGCAAACGGTCTCGGCAGACTGGTCGAAGGCCTGACGGCTGCCGGCTATAAGCGCGAAGACGTGACGACCGTGGTGCTCACCCACATGCATGGCGACCATATCGGCGGCCTGATGGAAGGCGGCCAGCCGTCCTTCCCGAATGCGCGTTATGTGACGGGCCAGGCGGAATACGACTTCTGGGCTGATCCGGCCCGCGTCGGCACCCCGGCTGAGAACGGCCACAAGGGTGTTCTGGCCAATGTCGCGCCGATGGCCGAGAAGATGACCTTCATCGGCGACGGTGGCGAAGTGGTCTCCGGCATCACCGGCATGGCGGCGTTCGGCCACTCGCCGGGCCACATGATCTACCGTCTGGAATCGGAAGGCCGCCAGTTGGTCCTGACCGCGGATACGGCGAACCACTTTGTGTTGTCGCTTCAGCGTCCGGATTGGGAAGTGCGTTTCGATATGGACAAGGCAGCAGCGGCAGCGACGCGTGCCAAGGTCTTCGACATGCTGGCGACCGACAAGCTCGCCTTCCTCGGCTACCACATGCCGTTCCCGGCCGTGGGCTTCGTGGAAAAGGTCGATCAGGGCTATCGCTTCGTGCCCAAGGCCTATCAGTTCGATATCTGATATCGACAGGCAGGACGGGGCCGCGGCAAAGCTGCGGCCCCTTAACCCTTGCCTTACTTGCCGGCGAAGATCTCGTCTGTCGCCTGTTCGATGAAATTGTGAATGCGGCTGTCGATGTCGGCGTCGCTCACATCAACGCCAGCGATGCTGAAGTCCTGGCGCAGTTGCTCGAGCAGCCGGTGCGGCTCGACGACCTGCTTGACGGCCACGGTGCGCGCATAGGCTTCGACATCGTCGAGGCCCATGGTATAGGCGGCCCAGCGGCCGAGCATCTTGCTGCCGCGAACGCGCGCCTTGAACTGGATTTCTGCCTGATGGGCAAACTGGTTTTCGAGTGCCTGGGCACGCTTCTTCAATGCAGTCATACTGGATCCCCTGGTCTTCTTGTTTTTGCTTGTGCCCCCAGCCCCGAGAGCAGGTCCCTTATATAAGCGAGGGCTTCAAAGACCGTGTAGGCGCTGTTTAAAATTCTAATGATCGTCGATTTTTCTGTATGGGCCGCGACGTGACCAATCACGGCGGCATGCCTCCACGTTTTGCTATTCCCTTCCTGTCATGAACGTGTTACCAGCCCTCGCCAACTTCCAAGCATTTCATGCAGAAGCGACCGAACGGGGATCCCCGTTTTCCGGGCGGATTCTGCCTATTCAAACGAAGGAATTGGCAATGGCACGCATCGTAATGTCGGCAACAGGCGCAGAAGCGCTCACCTTTGACGACGTCCTCCTGCAGCCGGGGCACTCTGAAGTGATGCCGGGGCAGACCAACATCGCGACACGCATCGCCCGGGACATCGATCTCTCGCTGCCGATTATCTCCTCCGCCATGGACACGGTCACCGAAAGCCGTCTCGCAATCGCCATGGCCCAGGCCGGCGGCATCGGCGTCATCCACCGCAACCTCACCCCCATCGAACAGGCCGAAGAAGTTCGCCAGGTGAAGAAGTTTGAAAGCGGCATGGTCGTCAATCCGGTGACCATCGGCCCGGAAGCAACGCTTGCTGAAGCCAAGGCGCTCATGGGCGCCCATGGCATTTCCGGCATCCCGGTCGTCGAGGGCGCAAGCCGCCCCGGCCGCCTCGTCGGCATCCTGACCAACCGCGACGTGCGCTTCGCGTCTGATCCGAGCCAGAAGATCTACGAACTGATGACCCGCGAAAACCTCGTGACGGTCAAGGACGGTGTCGACCAGCAGGAAGCCAAGCGCCTGCTGCATTCGCACCGCATCGAGAAGCTCCTGGTGATCGACAATGAAGGCCGCTGCGTCGGCCTGATCACCGTCAAGGACATCGAGAAGTCGCAGCTCAACCCGCATGCCGCCAAGGACGCCCAGGGCCGTCTGCGAGTCGCTGCCGCCATCTCCACCGGTGATGATGGCGTCGAGCGTGCCGAGCGCCTGATCGATGCCGGCTGCGATGTCATCGTCGTCGATACCGCCCACGGCCACAGCCAGAAGGTTCTGGATGCCGTCGCCCATGTGAAGAAGATGTCCAACGCCATCCGCATCATCGCCGGCAATGTGGCAACGGGCGAGGGCACCCGCGCGCTGATCGATGCAGGCGCTGACTGCGTCAAGGTCGGCATCGGCCCGGGCTCCATCTGCACGACCCGCGTTGTCGCCGGCGTCGGCGTTCCCCAGCTTGCAGCCGTCATGGCCGCCGTCGAGGAAGCCAACAAGCTCGACATCCCGGTTATCGCCGATGGTGGCCTGAAGTTCTCCGGCGATGTTGCCAAGGCAATCGCCGCTGGCGCCTCGGCCGTCATGGTCGGCTCGCTGCTCGCCGGCACGGACGAAAGCCCGGGTGAGGTCTATCTCTACCAGGGCCGCTCCTTCAAGGCCTATCGCGGCATGGGCTCCGTTGGTGCCATGGCCCGCGGGTCGGCCGACCGCTACTTCCAGGCAGAAGTGCGCGACACGCTGAAGCTCGTGCCTGAGGGCATCGAAGGCCAGGTTCCCTATAAGGGTCCGGTCTCGGCCGTCCTCCACCAGCTCGCCGGTGGCCTGAAAGCCGCCATGGGTTATGTCGGTGGCAAGGACATCAAGGACTTCCAGGAAAAGGCGACCTTCGTGCGCATTTCCGGTGCCGGCCTGCGCGAAAGCCATCCGCATGGCGTGACGATCACCCGCGAAAGCCCCAACTATCCGGGCGCCGCATGATCCTGGGGCAGTTGCCCGGACCGATCAAGGCGCCGCTCTTCTGGGCGAGCGGCGTCCTTTCGGCCGCGCTTCTCGCCTGGATGAACCTGAGCTTTGCATGGCCTTTCGCTGAAGTGACCGGCGGAAGGGCGATGCCCGATCTCGACATCGAGAGCACGGGGCAGGGGCTGCTTGCACTCAAGATGATGCTGGAGAGCAAGCCGGAGGCCGCAGCACTTCTGCGCGCCATGCATCTCGGCCCCGATCTCCTGCTGCCGGCGACACTCGGGCTGTTTCTCGTTCTGCTCATCCGACGCGCGGCGCCGGATGCCAGCCTTTACGGCCGACCGGCCGCGCGCCTGCTGCCGGCTCTTCTGGCCCTGCCGATCGCCTATGTCGTCGTCGACTATGCCGAGAACGTCGTCAGCCTCCTGCTCTTTCCGCCATCCGTGCCGGCGCCCGGGAATGCTGATCTTCTCGCAGAAGCGCATGCCTGGCTGACGCGCCTGAAGTTTGCCGCACTTGTCATTTCCGGCATCCTCGCCCTGCGACTGGCCTTTGGCCCGAAGCCGGCAAGGGATGAATGATGCCTTGCACGCCGCACATTTGAGGATTTGATTTTTCCATGACCGGTTTTGAAATGTTCTGGCCCCTCGTGGCCCATGCCTTTCTCGTCTTCTGTCTTTATGCCCTGCTCGTTATCCGCCGCGCCGCCGTGGTGCGAGCCGGCAAGGTCGAGCGCATTGCCTTCCGCGAGAACCTCGCCGAGCCGGAGGAAAGCCGCGTAGTCAACCGCGCGATTGCCAATCAGTTCGAGCTGCCGGTGCTCTTCTACGCCGTGTCGGTCCTGCTGTTCATGACGGAGGCAGACAACCTTGTTGCTGTCGTGCTCGCCTGGATCTTCGTCGTCGCACGCTATGTCCAGGCCGCGATGCAGCTCACTGGCAATCTGCCGCTGCGCCGCTTGTTCTTCATGCTGGGCTTTGTGTCGCTCTTTCTGCTCTGGCTGTGGCTCGCCGCCTGGATGGCCACCAGCTGAGGCCTTCACGGCAACGTGTGTGGGCGCAAAGGGCAGCGGCACTATCTTGCGAGGGCATCCAATTCGTCCCCCAAGGAGAGTGCCATGTCGAAGCCCGAAATCACGCAGGCCATGATCGAAGCCTATGACGAATACACCCACCTGACCCTCGACCGCCGTGGCTTCATGCAAAGGCTGACGGCGCTGGCCGGCTCCGGTGCCGCCGCCGCCGCCATCATGCCCATGCTCGCCGCCAACCAGGCGAATGCCGCCATGGTCGAAGAGACCGACGCGCGCCTCGAAGCCGCAGACGTGACCTATCCGGGCGCTGCAGCCGAAATGAAGGGCTACCTCGCGATCCCGAAGGACGCAGCGGAGAAGCTTCCGGCAGTCATCGTCATCCACGAGAACCGTGGCCTCAACCCGCATATCCGCGATGTCGCCCGCCGTATGGCGCTCGAAGGCTTCGTAGCACTCGCCCCCGATTTCCTGTCGCCGAACGGTGGCACGCCGGCCAATGAGGACGAGGCCCGTGCGATGTTCCAGTCGCTCGACATGGCGAATGCCACAGCCAATGGCGAGGCTACCCGTGCCTTCCTGGCTGGCCATGAGAAGACCAATGGCAAGGTCGGTGCGATCGGCTTCTGCTGGGGCGGTGGCATGGTGAACCGGATGGCAGTGGCCTCACCGGAGCTTGGTGCAGGTGTCGCCTATTACGGCTCGCAGGCCCCGGCCGATCAGGTGCCGTCGATCAAGGCCCCGCTGATGCTGCATTATGCGGGTCTCGATGAGCGCATCAATGCCGGCATTGACGCCTACAAGGCGGCGTTGGATGCCAATGGCAAGACCTACGAACTGCATATGTATGACGGCGTGAACCATGCCTTTAACAACGACACCTCGTCTGCCCGCTACGACAAGGCGGCTGCCGACCTCGCCTGGTCGCGCACGGTGGAGTTCCTGAAGAAGAACCTCGCCTGAGCATATATGTCGGGAGCCTCACTGAGGCTCCCGATCATGACAATCCGATGAAATCTCTGGCCGTTTGATACCGATCAACTGCTCGCACTCATCCCGCGCATACCTTCTCCCCATACCCGCCGCTCAAGCGCTGCGGGAATGACGAGAAACCCACGGGAGAGTGACATGGCATCGATGATGAAGGCTGCGGTGGTCCGCGAATTCGGCAAGCCGCTGGTGATCGAGGAAATGCCCATCCCGGATCCCGGCCCCGGCCAGATCCTGGTGAAATACGAGGCGACAGGCGTCTGCCACACCGACCTGCATGCCGCCAATGGCGATTGGCCGGTCAAGCCCAAGCCCCCCTTCATTCCTGGCCATGAGGGCGTCGGCTATGTCGCCAAGCTCGGATCCGGCGTCTCCCGCATCAAGGAAGGCGACCGCGTCGGCGTACCGTGGCTGCACACGGCCTGCGGTTGCTGCTCGCCCTGCCGCACCGGCTGGGAAACGCTCTGCGGCAGCCAGCAGAACACCGGTTACTCCGTCAACGGCACCTTCGCGCAGTATGGTCTGGCTGATCCCGACTATGTCGGTCGCCTGCCGGATAATCTCGAATTTGGCCCCGCAGCACCCGTGCTTTGCGCCGGTGTCACGGTCTACAAGGGCCTCAAGGAAACCGAGGTGAAGCCCGGTGAATGGGTTGTCATCTCCGGCATCGGCGGTCTCGGCCATATGGCCGTGCAATATGCCAAGGCCATGGGCATGCATGTGGTCGCTGCCGACATCTTCGACGACAAGCTGAAGCTCGCAACCGACCTCGGCGCTGACATGGTGGTGAACGGTACGGCGGCAGATGCCATCGAGCAGGTGCAGAAGGCGACCGGCGGCGTGCATGGCGCACTGGTGACGGCTGTCTCGCCGAAGGCCATGGAACAGGCCTATGGCTTTCTGCGCTCCAAGGGCACGATGTCGCTCGTCGGCCTCCCGCCCGGCTTCATCTCGCTTCCAGTGTTTGAGACCGTTCTGAAGCGCATCACTGTGCGCGGCTCGATCGTCGGCACGCGTCAGGATCTCGAGGAAAGCCTGCAATTCGCTGGTGAAGGCAAGGTCGCCTCGCATTTCAGCTGGGACAAGCTCGAAAACATCAATGCGATCTTCGACCGCATGAAAGAGGGCAAGATCGACGGCCGCATCGTGCTCGATCTCGCCGCCTGATCTCGGCTTTGAAACGTGGAGAGGCGGCATCCCGGATGCCGCCTTTCATGCATCTAGAGGCGTGGTTCAGTTGCCCGATTGAATGACGGCAACGCGCGGCAGAGCGCTGGTGCAGGCACTGTCTTCGCAGATGCCGGAAATCCACACTTCCCCATTGCCGATCATCACGCCCTCGGAATTGACGAAAAGATCGCCGTATTCCTGGTTGGACACGGCCTCGACAATCGTCTCGGTAAACACGGAATCATAGGCGTCGAGCAATTCCTGTTCCGAGCTGTAAGTGGCCTCGTCGCCGTCGATGTTCACGGTCAGCGGATAGTTGATGAGGCTGACCACGATGTCGGACTTCTCCTCCTCCAGCGCCACCTTGAAGGCGTAGAAGAGTTCCTTGTAGTCGGCAGCGTCGCCGAGCAGGTTTTCGATCTGCTGGTCGACAGAGGCCTCGTCGGCATAGGAAGGAGAGGAGGCGAGAAGAGTGGCGCCGATCAGGGCGGTGGCAAGCGAGCGGATCATCGGGCTTTCCTTGATGGAGAATGCACTGGCCATGTCATAATCCGAAACGGGATGAGCGCGTCGAATTTCTTTTGGGTCTGATGTGAAAGACATGCTGCAAAAGTGAACGCTGATTGAAGCCATCCGGACTGGCATCCCCGCCATGCTACGCCTATCTATTGCGCTGCAGCAATCATTGGGCGGGCACATGGCAGAGACTGGCGCCGACACCGGCACGAACACCGCAACCGATCGCATCTTCGTTTTCCAGGGCGGCGGTGCGCTGGGAGCCTACCAGGCCGGTGCCTATGAAGCCCTGCATGAAAACGAGGTCGAGCCGGACTGGCTGGCCGGCATTTCGATCGGAGCGATCAATGCGGCGATCATTGCCGGTAGCCCGCGCGAGCGGCGGATCGCCAATCTCCGGGATTTCTGGCACACGGTCTCTTCCAGCCTGAACTTCGGCTGGACGGCAGAGGACAACAGTCTGAGGCGCATCCAGAATGATGCCGCAGCCCTTGCCGCAACGGCATTCGGCATCCCTGGCTTCTTCTCGCCACGCCTTCCCACACCGTATCAATTGCTCACCAATCCGGATGTCCGCCTCAGCGCCTACGACACCGAACCCCTGATGCGGACACTGGAGCGCTTGGTCGACTTCGATCTCCTCAACGACTGCCAGACACGCCTCAGTCTTGGCGCGGTCGAGATCCGCTCCGGCAACTTCGCCTATTTCGACAACCGATCAACACGGCTGGATGCCCGGCATGTGGCGGCCTCCGGCGCCCTGCCGCCAGGCTTCCCACCGATCGAGATTGACGGGCGCCATTATTGGGACGGCGGTCTCGTTTCCAACACGCCGCTGCAGCATGTGCTCAACGTCAACGACGCCTCGCGTGATCTGGAGATCTTCCAGGTCGACCTGTTCAATGCGCGGGGAGACATGCCGCGCGACCAGTTCGAGGTCGAGAGCCGGATCAAGGAGATCCGCTATTCCAGCCGAACCCGCATGAATACCGACGATTTCTCCCGACGCCAGATCGTCCGCCGCGCAGCCAAGCGTCTGCTCGAAAAGCTCCCGCCGGAATTCCGCGATGACGAGGACGCGAAGATCCTGCGCTCCATCGGCCACGAATACGACGTCACCATCGTCCATCTGATCCACCGCCGTGCCTCGCATGCCACCCATGCCATGGATGCGGAGTTCTCCCGCACCTCCATCGAGGAGCATTGGAAGGCGGGCTACGACGATGCGACCTACACGCTCCAGCATCCGAAATGGCGCCGTCACGGTCGCCCGAAAGACGGCATCCAGATCTTCGACCTTGCGCGAGAGCGACATCTGCGCATCGAACGATGACGCGTTAGACCGACCTTTTTTGTGTAAAGGTTAAGAGGTCGGGGACGAAGCGCCAGTGTTAACCTTTTGGCCAGAACCGCTCCCTATCCCTTTAGCGACATGAAACCGCGGGATGATCCCTCGGACGGATACAGCATTAAGCGAGCACACCATGGACGGTCGACTGCAGCCGCGCAAAACCCCGCAACAGGAACGCAGCATCCAGCGGCTCGAGGCGATCCTCGATGCAGCGGTGGCGCTTTTCCTGGAAAAGGGGATTGCTGAGACGACCATGAGCGAGATTGCCCAGCGGGCCGGCGTCTCCATCGGCTCGCTCTACCAGTTCTTTCCCCAGAAGGTGGCGGTCATCAAGGTCTTGCATGACCGCTTCTCGGGCAAGCTCGAAGGCTTCATCCGGCAGATCTTTGCGGGCGTCCAGACCTTGGACGAGGCGTCCGACCGGGCATCCGAAAGCCTGTTGGAGCTGCATGCCATGTTTCGGGAGCAGCGGATCTACATGGCGCTCTGGCAAGCGATCGTCACGGATCGGGATCTCTCCCAGCTCTCGGGCGATTTCCACGAGCAGATCATCGCAAGCTTTTACCGCGATCTGTCACACATCATCCCGGAGAGCGATTTCGAGCGCTTCCGCGTCAATCTCAAGCTGATGATCCTGGCAACCGGCGAAGTCATCCGTTTTGCAACCCAGCAGCCGGAAGACATAGCGCGCGCCCATCTCGATCAATGGCGCCGCATCATCAGGTCATCGGTCTTCGCCTACTGAGCGGCGGATCTCACCAGCCGGGGATCATGTTGCCGGCACGAAGGCGCGGATAGTAGCGCGAATAGGTCTTCGGCTCCCCGTCCATGTCGTCTTCCACCTGCGCCGGCGTGATGTTGTCGAGGCAGGCGGTGATGTGGTCGGTGATCGCATTGACCAGCGAGGTCGAGAGGCCCGGACGCTTCATCAGGCCGATCTGCACCGGCGGTAGCGGCGGAAAGCCGTCATTCGCCGTCAGCACCTTCATGCCGGTCCGAAGCGCCGATTCCGGCAGGATCGAAACCGCCATGCCGGCAAGCACCGCCGCCGCAACGACGGTCGAAGACCAGCTCGTGAACAGGATCTGGTATTCGCGTCCATCCGCATCGAGCGCCGAGCAGGCAAGCTGCCGCCACTGGCAATCGCGACGTCCAACGGCAAGCGGCACGGGTGCATCGTCCTTGAGCGGATGGTTGGCAGACCCCACCCAGCAAAGCGGTTCGGTGCGCACGACATCGGACTGCCTGAGCAGCGGATTGTGCGTGACGAGCGCGATGTCGAGTTCGCCCTTGGCCATTTTGTCGGCTAGGTCCATCGAGGGTTCGCAGACAATGTAGAGTTCCACATTCGGATGCGTCTTGGCAAAGCGCCCGATGATCTCTGGCATGTAGCGGTCGGCATAATCATCCGGCGTCCCGATCCGCAGCGTGCCTTCCAGACGGTTGTCGTCGAAGGCGGCGATCGCCTCTGAGTTCAGCCGGATGATGCGCCGCGCATAGTTGAGCAGCTTGTCACCATCGGCGGTCAGGCGGTTACCGCGTCCATCCTTGATGAAGAGCTGCTTGCCGACCCGCTCTTCGAGACGGCGCATCTGCATGGAGACGGCGGATTGGGTTTTGAACACGCGTCCCGCAGCTTTTGTGAAGCTGCCGGTGTCGACGATGGCGATGAAGGTCTGAAGCTGATCGATATCGAGGGGAGCCGACATGGCAATTGTCCATCAGAAGTGTTGATGATTACCATTAGAAACATTCGTTGGACTGATCAATATGCTTTCGGCATCTTCGCGGTTGTAATCCTCACCGACCGGTTTCCGGCCAAGCTTCCACCCCCAAACCTCATCGCCTGTCCGCTTGCGCGGACGGGGCAATCTTCTCGTGCCCGCTGAAAGGATAACGCTATGCGCACGAACGATCGGATCCTCGATTTTGACCTCGAACTCGTCACTGAACCGCCGAGCCGGACGCTTGCCGCGCGCCTCGCCCGTCTGAACGTGTGGCTCGGATCCCTTCGCGTTGCGCTTCGCAATCGTCTTGCTGCGAACAGCCTTGCCGATCTCGACGAACGTCTGCTGAACGACCTCGGCCTCAGCCGAGGCGATGTCCAGGACGTGCTGCGCCGCCACGGTTTGACTGACGATCCTTCGCTGCAACTGACCCGCCTCGCGCGCCGCCGCGCCGAGCGATCCTTGCGCGGCCAGAAGAGCGACTGAGCCCGCCTCCCATCCCCGCAGGGTGACAGCCAATAGCCCTGCATCTTGCCCGGTTCCGATAATTTCGGACCGGGCTTTTTTGTAAACGCTAAAATAACGATGTGTGTAGTGAAATATGAAGGGATAAGCAGCGGGAAGTAACCTGTTGCTAACGGCCATATGTCAGCGATGAAAACGCCTGACGTCGCTACCTCTTGCGGAGACCCTTCATGCGTATATCGACAAAGCTGCCCCTGGCGGCCACGCTGTTCGCTCTCGTTATCCTGAGCGCCTCTGTGGCGATCGGCCTTGTGCAGCAAAGCCGGATCCTGGATGAACAGGTCTACCAGAAGCTCGAGGCGACCGCGGACGGCCGTCGCAACGAGGCGCGGCGTTTCCTGGAGGCCATCCGCCTCGACGCTCGCGCTACCGCCGCCGACATGATGACCCAGCAGGCTCTGTTCGGCATCACGGGTGCCTGGCCGAAGCTGGGTGACAATCCAGCCGCAGAGCTTCAGAAACGCTATATCGACGAGAATCCCAATCCGGTCGGCGAGAAGTTCAATCTCGATAGCGCCAAGAAGGACAGCTACGACCGCGCCCATCGTCAGGGCCACACGACCTTCCTGAAGCACCTCCAGGCGCAGGGCTACTACGATATCTTCCTGATCGATGCCGACGGCAATGTCGTCTACACGGTCATGAAGGAGCGGGATTTCGGCACCAATCTGGTCAGCGGACCCTATAAGGATACCGGACTGGCACAGGTGTTCCGCAAGGTCCTGGAAAGCGACGACCCGGAGACTTTCGCCAATTCCGAATTCGAGGCCTATGAGCCGTCCAATGGCGCCCCGGCGGCCTTCGTCGCCGTGCCGATCATCATGAATGAGCGCAAGCTCGGCGTGCTGGCCTATCAGCTGCCGAACGATCAGCTGAACGGCATTTTTGCCAATACGCGCGGCCTGGGTGAAACCGGTGAAACCGTGCTTGTGGACAAGAACGGTCTGCTCGTCTCTGACAGTGCGCGCACGCCTGATGTCGATAGCATGAAGGTCACCATGAGCTCTCCGCTGCTGGCAACCGTCATGGGCGGGCAGGATGCGAGCGGCGCCATTGAGGGCTATCGCGGTATCACGAGCCAGGCCGCCAGCGTGCCGCTCGATTTCGGCGATGTCCGCTGGTCGGTCGTTGCCTTGATCGGTGAAGAAGAAGTGACCGCGCAGCTGGTCTCCGCCGGCCTGAAATCCGTCGGCATCGGCGCGGTCCTGGTCCTCATTGGCTCGCTCGTCGGCTTTGTCTTCTCGCGCAGCCTCACCCGCCCGATTTCCGAACTGGTCACCTCCATGGGCCAGCTGGCGGAGGGCAATACTGACCTCGACCTCAAGGGCATCGACCGTTCTGACGAAATCGGTGACATGGTCCGGTCCGTCGCCGTCTTCCGCAAGGCCGAAATCGACAAGCGCGAGCTTGAAGCGGAAAACGAAAGCCGCCGCTCGGCCACCGAAAGCGAACGCCACCAGCGCGAGGCAGAACGCGCGGCAGCGCAAGCCGAGCTCACCGAAGCCATCGACGTTTTGGGCACCGGCCTGCAGAGACTGGCCAATGGTGATCTCACGGGCACGATCCGCAAGCCGCTGGCCGGCAATCTCGACCGGCTGCGCCTCGATTTCAACGCATCGCTGGAGCGCCTTTCCGACACGGTCTCCGCCGTCCACGGCAATGTCGCCGAGATCAATCGCAAGAGCGGCACGGTCAGTTCGGCGACGGCCGATCTCAGCCATCGCACCGAGCAGCAGGCGGCCGCTCTGGTCGAGACCTCGACCGCCATCCGCCAGATCATGGAGGCGATCCGCCATTCTTCTGAGCGCGCCGAGAACGCATCGCTCCTGGCTCGCGAGGCACGCTCCAATTCCGACCGCTCAGGCGAGATCGTAGGGGGCGCGATCGATGCAATGCAGCGCATCGAAAATGCCTCAAGCGAGATCTCCAAGATCATCAACGTCATCGACGAGATCGCATTCCAGACGAACCTCCTGGCGCTGAATGCCGGTGTCGAAGCAGCGCGAGCAGGCGAGGCAGGCAAGGGCTTTGCCGTCGTCGCGCAGGAAGTGCGCGAGCTCGCCCAGCGATCCGCAACCGCGGCCAAGGACATCAAGAGCCTGATCACCAAGTCTGGCGAGGAAGTCGCAAGTGGCGTCGGTCTCGTGCGTGAAACCGGAACCGTGCTCTCGTCGATCGCGGGTCAGGTCGTGCAGATTGGCGACCACATCCATTCGATCGCCTCGACCTCCAAGCAGCAGTCGGCGAGCTTGAACGAGATCAATGACGCCGTGGCGCGCATGGAGAACGTTACCCAGCAGAACGCGCGGGCTGCCGAACAGACGAATGCCGAAATGTCGGGTCTGACGCGCGACGCCGAAATGCTCTCGGGCCTTGTCGGTCAGTTCACCCTGGAGGCCAATGCCTCCACCATCCAGAACCGTTTCGCCGACCAGCGCGATACGAGCTTCGGTCGTCCGGCTCAGCCGACACCACCGCAGCCTGCGGCCAACGCGGCCTCCCGGTCTTTCCTCAAGCCCAAGGTAGCCCCGGCCGAAGCCGGCAACCGTGCCGTCGCCTCTCCGGCCCGCTCTCTGATGGACAAGATTTCGATCGGTCTCGGTGCCAAGCTGAACCAGGCCAAGGACAACAAGTCCGATGGCGAGTGGGAAGAATTCTGAGGTCAAACGACCTTTGAAATACGAAACGGCGCGGGAGACCGCGCCGTTTTTCGTTCGAGGATGGGAGAAGCGGAAGCGCGCGTCAGCCTTTCGGCTGTGGCGCTGCCGTCTCGTCTTTCCGCGAGGCCGTGAGATAGGTGTCGAAGATCTGTTCCATGCTCTTCTGGTAGCTCTTCTGCACTTCAAGCCCGCTGTCGAACATGGTGTTCATCATCGCGGCAAAGCCTTCCTGCGCTTCCTTTTCCGGCGTCTTTGCAGGCTCCGGCGAGGCCTTGGGCGCTTCGGCAGGTTGCCCGGTCATCTGCGCGGTATAGGCCGTCGCCATGTCCTGAAAGGCCTTGGTGAAGGGGTTGTCGAGGAAGGGGTTCGCAGCAGCCTGCGGTTCCGGCTTCTTCTGTCCGCCCATCATCTCCTGGAAGGCGCGCATGAACGGGTTGTCGAACATCGCGGCAGCCATGGCCGCCTGTTGCGGCTGCGGCTTCGGCTGCAGGCCGGTGCTTTCCAGCCATTGCTGTATCATCGCTGCCATCGGCGTCCCGGCGAATGCATTGGCACCCGGGAACTGTCCCGTCGTCTGCTTGAAAAGCCCGCCCATCAGCGTATCGGCCATGGCCGGCATCATCTGCTTGAGGATGTCCTGTCCGATGCCAGTCAGCTGCGCCGCCTGGGCTGCAACCGCACGCGAGACTTCCTTCGAGCCGAAGAGCTGCTGGAGAACCTGATTGCCGTCGGCGATGCCCTGGGGGGTGAAGGCCGAGCTCATATCCTCGAAATATTTGGCGTAATTCCCCGAGGTCATCGCCTGGACCAGGGCCGAGAAATCGTAAGGATTAGTGGTGTTGCGCTTGAAGCCCGAGGCAAAGGCCGGCATCAGCGCCGCAACGGCCTTGGCCGCCTGTTCATGCGCCAGGCCATATTGCTTGGCTATGGCGTCCATCGCCATCCCATTTTGCGCCTGCAGCATCATGTCGAACAGTGGCAGCATGGTAAATCTCCCCGGATGCGTGCAGATGATTCAGCACTATATCCGGAAAGGTCTCCAGGCAAACCGCTTTTTGCCACCTCGCTGAAATGCGCGAGGCGAGGGGGCCTATGGGCGCCTCAGTACTGATATTCTTCGAAGACGGGTTCCACGGAACCGTTCCAGCGGCCGTGATACAGCGCCAGCATGTCGTCCGCCAATGTGGTGCGCTTGGCGAGCACCTCGTCCAGCGTGTTGAGGAAAACGCTCTCGTCCTGTCCCTCGGAATTCAAACGGGCACGCGCCTTGAGGCCGGACCGTGACATCTCGACGACGTCGCGCGCCACGTCCATCAGCGGCCGTCCCGCGACCGAGGCCTTCAGCCCCTGAGCCGGAACTGCATCGCGCATCGCGATGACATCCTCGACGGTCCAGTCCGCCGTGAGGTCATCCGCAGCGGCAAGCGCAGTTTCATCATAGAGCAGGCCGACCCAGAGCGCCGGGAGCGCGCAGATGCGCCGCCACGGACCGCCATCTGCGCCGCGCATTTCGAGGAACCGCTTCAGCCGCACGTCGGGGAAGAGGGTGGAGAGGTGGTTCGTCCAGTCGCCCTGCTGCGGTTCCCACTCGGCGATCTCGCCCTTCAGCGCGCCGTCCATGAACTGGCGGAAGGTGATGTGGGTGCAGTCGTGATAGCGCCCGTCACGCACGATGAAATACATCGGCGCATCGATCGCCCAGGCGACGTAATCGCCGAAACAGAAGTCCTTCGAGAAGGTGAAGGGCAGCACGCCAGCGCGGCGGTTGTCGGTATCGCGCCAGATGTCGCCGCGCCAGGACAGAAGCCCATTGGGCTTGCCTTCGGTGAACGGCGAGGAGGCGAAAAGCGCGGTCGCCAGCGACTGCAGCTTCATCGACACCCGCATCTTCTGGCGCATGTCGGCTTCCGACGAAAAGTCGAGGTTCACCTGGATGGTGCAGGTCCGGTACATCATGTCGAGACCCTGGCTGCCGACCTTCGGCATGTAGCGGGTCATGATGTCGTAGCGCGACTTCGGCATGCGGGGCGTCTCGGAAAGCGTCCATTTCGGGCTGCCGCCAATGCCGAGGAAACGGATGCCCATGGGTTCGGCCACATCGCGCAGGACCGCGAGATGCTGGTTCGATTCCTTGCAGGTCTGGTGCAGCGTTTCGACCGGCGCGCCGGACAGTTCGAACTGGCCGCCCGGCTCGATCGAGATCGCGCCCATGCCATGCTGTTCGCCAAGGCCGATGATGTTCTCACCGTCCATGATCGGCTCCCAGCCGAGCTTGGACTGCATGCCCGTCAGCAGCGCCGAGATGCTGGCGTCCCCATGATAGGGGACCGGGCTGTTATCGCCCCGGAAGAAGGCGAACTTCTCGTGCTCGGTGCCGATCCGGAACTGCTCCTTCGGCTTTGACCCTGCGTCCATATAGGCCGCCATGTCATCGAGGGTGCCGAGAGGGGTCTGGTCGGTCGTGTCACGGGCCATGAAAGCTACCTTGCTGGGCGTCGCAGGAGGGCACGAGTAGGCCCGTCTCAGAGGCTGATTGAACCGGATTTATGTGCCGCGCAAGTGAAATTCTCTCAAGCACCGCTCAAAAAACCGGAACGTGGAATGGCGCTGCAGATGGCTAGCGCCAGTCACCGATGGCTGCTTGTACGACGGCCATCGCGGCAACCGCGGCCGTATCGGCGCGCAGGATCCGGGGGCCGAGCGGAATGGCCGTGACGAAGGGCAGGGAGCGCAGCAGAACCCGCTCGTCTTCCGAGAAACCACCCTCCGGCCCGACCAGCAGGGCCAGCGATTTCTCCTCGATCCGCGACAGTGCCGGAAGGGGATTTTGCGTCGCGCTATCCTCGTCGCAATAGATGATCCGGCGGTCCGCCGGCCAGCGCTCGAGCAGATCGCGCAGCTTCACCGGCTCGACGACCGTGGGAATGGCGAGGATGCCGCATTGCTCGGCCGCCTCCACGGCGTTCGCCTGCAAACGCTCGACGCTGCCGATCTTGCCCTGCACATGCTGGGTCATGACGGGCTGCAGAAGCCCGGCACCCATCTCGACAGCCTTCTGCACCAGATAATCCATTCGGCCCACCTTGAGCGGCGCAAAGAGGAAGTGCAGGTCGCAATCGGCAGGCTGCGGACGCGTTTCTTCCACAGGTGTGAGCAGGATCTTCTTGCGCGAAGGGAAATGCACGCTCGCCCGCCACTCGCCATGCCGCCCGTTGAAGACGAGAAGCTCGGCCCCGTCCTCGAAGCGCAAGACGTTGGCGAGGTAGTTGTACTGCTCCGCCGTCGCCTCGAAGGCCTGGGTTTCAGCGAGATCGGCGTTCACATAGAGCCGCTGCATCCGGTAATTGGCACGCATGGAAGTCTCGTCTCCGGGATCAAATGACGAGGTGAGACATAACCCAATACAGGACGGCTGCAAGGCCGGCAGAGGCAGGAACGGTGATGATCCACGCCGCGACGATCGTCATGAAATGCGAACGACGCACGAGATAGCGACGGCGGATCTCTTCCGGATTGCGCTCCGGCTTCGGCTCGATCTCGAAGCGCTCCGCCTTGTTGCGCATATAGGCCATGCGCCGCTTCGAATTGCGCGTGTACCATTCACGGAAAAAGCCGACGCCGAAGACCGCACCGACAGCGATATGCGTGGAACTGACCGGCAGGCCGAGTGCCGAAGCAACGATGACGGTGATGGCAGCCGAGAGCGATACGCAGAAGGCACGCATCGGGTTGAGCTTGGTGATCTGCTCGCCGACAAGGCGGATAAGGCGCGGTCCGAAGAGCAGCAGGCCGAGCGAAATGCCGGCCGCACCGATCACCATGACCCAGAGCGGAACGGCAACCTCGCCCGAGATCTCATGGTCCTGCGCTGCATGCACGATGGCCGAGAGCGGCCCGATCGCGTTCGCCACGTCATTGGCACCATGGGCAAAGGAGAGGAGGGCGGCTGCAAAGATGAGCGGCAGCTGGAAGAGCTTGCGCAGCGACTGATTGCGGTTGTCGAGCCCGCGCGACTGGCGGCGGATCAGGGGCACGCTCAGCCACCAGGACAGGATGCCGAAGGCAAGACCAATCAGGCAGGCCTGCATGAGGCTGATGGCGATGAGCTTGTTCAGGCCCTTGAGCGCGAGATAGGCCAGGAACGAGCCGGTCATGATCCCGATCAGCACGGGCACCCAGCGCTGAGCCGCCGCAATTTTTTCCTCGCGGTAGATGATGAATTCCTTGATGAAGGCAAGGAAGAGCGCCGCAATGATGCCGCCGAGCACGGGCGAGATGATCCAGCTTGCAGCGATGCCACCCATGACACCCCAATCGACCGCAGACATACCCGCCGCAGCAACGCCTGCACCCAGCACGCCGCCGACAACGGCATGGGTCGTCGACACAGGCGCGCCGATCCAGGTCGCAAGGTTGACCCAGAGCGCCGAGGATAATAGCGACGCCATCATGGCCCAGATGAAGGTATCCGCATCTGCCATCTTGCCTGGATCGACAATGCCGCGCGAGATCGTAGACACGACATCGCCGCCGGCGATCATCGCGCCGGCGGTCTCGAACACGACGGCGATCGCAAGAGCCACGCCCATGGTCATGGCGCGCGAACCGACGGCCGGACCGACATTGTTGGTCACGTCGTTTGCGCCGATATTCATCGCCATATAGGCGCCGATCGCCGCTGCCGCGATGATGACAGTAGCCCCCGGCCGGTCCATGACGGCTGCGCCTGCAAGCACGGTTGCAAGCACGAGGAAGATCAGCGCGATGCCGAGCGGCGCAAAGCCACGCGAGACGTGATGTGCCGCTTCCTCGACATGAGCGATCTTGTCGAGATCCTTGTCGAGGGTTGGCTTGACGAGTTTCGGCTTGGTCTTGCCCATGCTGTGTGTCTCCGGCAGAGGCCCTGTCCGGATCCTCAGTCTGCAGTCTAACGGGTGATGATGAAGCCTGGTCCGTGGGCAATAGGCCACGTGTGACGAATTCATCGAATTGCAGAAGCCCCTAGCGGCAAAGGCGCCGGCTCGCAATATGACAGTTTTGTGACAGTGCTTTTTAGGCTTGTCCTACAGCCTTTTTCATCGCCGGTGCTGCAGCGAGGGCCATTTTGGCAAAGTCTGCGAACAGCGATTTCAACTCCGGCTCGTCGACACGCGAGGCGGCTTCCTCGCAGCTGACCCATTCGAGACGGCGCGTTCCCTTTTCCGGAAATTCCTTCATCAGGTTTTTTACTTCGAGTGCATGAACCTGCACCCGCGTCGGCACCTTGTGCCCGCCGCGCATCTTTTTCATGTAGGTGTAATAGCCGATCGGCTCCAGCGACGCCTTGCCCTTGATGCCGGCCTCCTCGAAGGCCTCCCGTTCGGCAATGGCATGCGGCTGCTTGCCCGGCATGTGCCAACCCTTCGGAATGACCCAACGGCCCGTATCCCGGCTCGTGATCAGCAGAACCTCCAGATCGCCCGTCTTCTTCTTCGTGCGATGGCAGATCGCAGCAAATTGCTGCCGCGGCGGACGCTGCAGCATGAGCTTGAGGTCGGATGTGATGCGGCCAATGATACCCAAGGAATTGTCACCTCGATTCGTTGATTAGAATACGCCAAAATGCTGTCATAATACGCCTGATGTTGCCGCCTCACGACACTTCTCACGCGATGGTTATTGCTTGCCTATCAGGTGCGCGCGCGATGCGTTCATTACAATGCGACATTCTGTGCCCAAAAGTCGCTTTTTCCGACATTCAGGCCGCATCTGGCGACGCAAACACGCCAAGCAGGCTCAATCCTTCGATCACGCCCCAGGCAGCATTCCCCTGTGTTGCGATCATGCCGGCCCTTGCCTGTGCCAGGCTGGCGAGTTCCGGCAGCGCATTAGCTGGCAGGATCCCGCGCACTGAGTCCAGCTCGAACATGGCCCGGTCATTGCCGGTGTCCCCGGCGACGACCACTTCGTTGAGGCCGATATCGAGCCGCTGGCACAGCCAGGCAAGTGCCTGGCCCTTATCGGCGATATCGGGCAGCACATCGAGATCCCGCGCACTCGAATAGATGATGCGTGCGCGATGCCCAGAACGGACGAGCAATTGCTCCAGTTCCGAGATTTCCTCCGATGTCGCGTCATGCAGATACCAGCTCGACTTGTAGTCATGCTGGTATGGCGCCGGCTGCCGCTTCAGCCTTTCCATCATCACGAGCTCGGCCTCGATGAGGTCGACGTCAAAGCCTTCCCCGATCAGCGTCTGATATTCCATCGTCAGGTGCGGATGCGCGCTCGAATGCACCATCGTGCCGACGCCGCCGATGAGAAAGTCCGCTGCCGGCAATCCCTCTTCTGCCGTAAACTCGATGATATCTTCGATCAGGCGACCGCTATTGTAGACGAGAAGCGGTCGCGTCCCCTCGGGCAAGGCCTCCCACAGGCGCGCAAACTCGCGCGACGCGTCGCGGTCACCCGCAAGCGTCCCGTCGAGATCGGACGAGAAGAGGCGTATCGGTTTCAATCCCCGTCGTTCCATGGTTCTGCCCAGTCGCTTTCTTCGAGAGCTTGCGCCACCGGGCGGCCTTCCACAAGAGCGACAAGCTGCTGGGCAATTCCTGTCCAGGTAAACAGGCTGCGCGCCTTGTGGGCCCCCATGCGCGAAAGACGCCCGTAGAGTCGCGGATGCTTGAGCGGCTTCATCATGGTGATCCCAAGATCATACTTGTCGAAGGGATCGGCAAACAGCGCATGGCGACCGTAGCTGACGGCTCGGAACAAGCCGCCATGGATCGTCACGATCGTCGGCGTTCCGCTCGCCATCGCCTCAATCGCCGTCATGCCGAAGGGCTCGTAACGACTGGAAAGCACGAAGAGGTCGGCCGCCCGATACATGTCCGGCAGGTCTTCATCGGGAATGAAGCCGGTAAACTCGACCTTATCCGTCAAGCCGAGATCAGCGACCTGCTGCTTGAGCTGGTCAAGGATCGTCTCTTCCTGCGCATCCATGTTCTCGCCGCCGAGCGCCAGCCTGAGCCGCGCCTCCGGCACGCGCTCGGCCAGCACCGAAAAGCCGTCGATCAGCAGATCATAGCCCTTGTTGGTGGCCAGCCGCCCGAGCGCGAGCACGGTCGTGCCCTCGAAGCCGAAGCGCTGGCGGACCATCCGGCGTGAGGATTCCGACACCGGATAGAAGCGATTGTCGTCGTAGCCGGGCGGGATCATGTGCACGCGATTGCGCGGCAGTCCGTAGTCATCGGTCAGCATGTCCAGCTGGATCGGCGTCGTCGCGATCACCAGCTGGCAGCTGCGATAGACGATCAGCTCGTGCTGGATGCGTTCCTTGAAGTTGAATTCCTGCTCGAACTTGTCCGCCTGCTCCGGATAGTCCGTTTCCATCTGCCGCTTCTTCCACATGCCTAGCGAATGCGGCGTATGGATATGCGGCACACAAAGCGCCTCCGAAAGCCGCTGTCCCGCGACACCTGCATCCCAATAGTGGCTGTTGATGAAGAGGTAGCTCAGGCCTTCGCGCTTGATCCAGCGCAGCGCCTTCTCGTTCCACTCGTTGAGATGCCGGTGCAGATATTCCTTCGGAATGAAGTCGCGGCCGCCGCAGGGAATGCGAACGACGCGGACGTTTTCGTCCACCTCGTCAATCTCGGGCTGATCCTCGAAGCGGCGGGTGAAGATGTCGACCTTATGCCCAAGCTGTGCGAGTTTCTTCGCCAGTTCAAGGACGTAAACAACCTGGCCGCCAGTATCGGCAGCCCCGAGAGGCGGCTGTGCAGCCACGTAGCCATGCGTGGAAACGAGCGCAATGCGCGGCGTCTCATGCGGATCCGTTGGTAATGCCATAATCCCCACTCTTGAAAATTTCGTTCTGAACGAGTGGGAATGGTAACGCGATAAGGAGATAAATGTTTCGAATATGAGATGAAAATTTCGCGAACGGTGGAGTTTGTAGCAAGCGGGCTGTGGCCCGCCAACGATGCGGGCGCGCCATCCCGTCGCGATTCCAATCGCTTGACCGGTGGCGAGGATGGCGTGAATGCGGGCTTAAGTTTTCCCGTCAGTCCGGGAATTTGCGCCCGTCCGGGTCGCCCGCCCGCCGTCCCGCTGGATCAGCCGGAGCTTGGCGACGCGGCCCCATTCATCGGCGCGCGCGCTTTCGTCGGCAGAGCGCATGACGAAGTCGATATGCGCCTCGGCCGCAGCCTTGGCCTTCTGTGGGTCGCCTGATAGCACCGCATCATGGATGGCCACATGCTGTTCCAAAAGCCGTTCCCGCGCATTGGGCAGGGAAAAGACGGCCTTGCGGTTGAAGAAGATGCCTTCCGACAGGAGCCGATAGCAGGCACGCATCGTGTGCAGGAGGATGATGTTGTGGGCCGCTTCCCCGACCGCATTGTGGAAGTCCACATCGGCCGCGAGTTCGGCTTCGGGGTCGAGATCCTCATGCGCGCGGCGCATGTCGTCGATGATCCGCGTCAGCAGCGCCTTGTCGGTTTCCGTCGCGCGCTGCGCCGCAAGTTCGGCCGTCAGCCCCTCCAGTTCGCGGCGATATTCGAGATAGTCCCGCGTCGCCCGCGCATGCCGGGAGATGAGATCGATAATCGGCTTGGAAAAGACCTGGCCGATGATATCGGCAACAAAGGTGCCGCCGCCATGATGGCTGACCAGCAGCCCCCGGTTCTCCAGCTCCTTCAGCGCATCGCGCAGGATCGGCCGCGACACTTCCAGAGACTGCGCGAGTTCGCGTTCGCCCGGCAGCCGGTCGCCGTCGCGCAACACCCCGTCGAGGATCAGAAGCTCGATCTGCTGCACCACCTCGTCGGCCGTGCGGCTGTGGCTCACCCCTGAAAACAGTCTGTCGTCGCTCTCGCTCATCGCGGCCTCCATCGGGCCACTTAACAAGCCGGGCCAGAATTGGTCAAATAATTTGCCCAGTTGGCTCAGCAGCAACGTGCGACACCCGGTCCTGCCGCACTGTGACGAATGCGCCTTTGCCGTTCGCCCTCGTCGCTGCTAGCTTGAGGCGAGGGCAAGGGAGACGGTCGGCGTGGCAAAGGGTGATTTCGCATTTCCGATGGCACCGGAGCGCGCATTGGCGCTCGGGGAAATCCACGCGCGGCCCTATGCGCTGGTAAAATCCGGCCGGGTCATCTTCCAGCTCGCCTTCATGATGGATGGCGGATCGGCCGTGCATCATGCGGCCATTTCCGAACTGTCGCGCGCACGCGGCGTAGCACCCCCGGAAAAAAATGGACGTTATCATTCGCTCGCCTGGGGGCAGGGCACCCTTCGCTGGGAGCGCCACACCGAATTCTCCACCTGGTTCTGGGATGGGCCACTGCCGGAAAACTTTGGCGGCGAGGTGCCGATCCATCCCTTCGGCGACGGCTTCATCGCCCCTGGTCCGCTGATTTCGGGTATCCGCCTGGAACTGCGCCCCGATGGTCCGGAAATCGCCGATGCCCGCGCCGCCTTCGATCCGGCCAGCCTCTGCTACAGCGAACTCAAGAACGGCCAGGCGGCTGTCCTCACCGACTTCCGCCAGGATGGCCACGGCCTGACGCAGATCCTCGTCATAGATCGCGGCATGACCGAGGCCGGTCGCGGCGCCGTTGTCCAGCGCCTGCTCGACATCGAAACCTACCGCACCACGGCTATGCTCGGCCTGCCGCTTGCCCAGACGCTGTCACCGGAGATCCGCCGCATCGAGGATGGCCTGACCGCCGTCACCCAGCGCATGAAGGCCCATGCCCGCGACGAATCCGATGAAATGCTCTCAGAACTCACGCGCCTCGCCGCCGAACTGGAAGCCAATGCCGCCTTGAGCCTTTACCGCTTCGGGGCAAGTCGCGCCTATGACGGCATCGTGCGCGAGCGCATCAAGACGCTCGATGAAACGCCGGTGCCCGGCTACGAGACGCTTGGCGCCTTCCTCGAACGGCGCTTGGCGCCCGCGATGCGCACCTGCCAGTCGGTCGAGGAACGCCAGGCCAACCTCTCGCGCAAGCTGTCGCGCGCCACAGCGCTGGTTCGCTCCTGGATCGATGTCGAGCTGGAGCGCCAGAATTCCGACCTGTTGACCGCCATGAACAGCCGCGCCGAAATGCAGCTTCGCCTGCAGCAGACGGTCGAAGGCCTCTCCGTCGCCGCCATCTCCTACTATGTCGTCGGCCTCGTCGGTTATGCCGTCAAAGCCATCCCGCACGACGCCCTGCCGTTCGATCCCGCGATCATCACCGGCCTCTCGGTGCCGCTCGCCGTCCTCGGCGTCTGGTGGATCGTCAGACGCATCCGCCGTAGTCATGATCGGGAAGGCTGATCAGCCCTTGCTGCTGCGCCTCTCTGGTCGATATAAAGCCGCGAACGACGGCAGGTAGCAGGCAGAATGGCGAAGCAGACCAAGGCGAAACTCGACAAGAAGGGGCTATCAGGCCTTGGGCTCGAGAAATTGGTCGATATTCTCCTGGAGGAGTCCGCCGCAAACAAGGCGCTGAAGGCCAGGCTCCAGACGGCGCTCGCCGGCGAGACCGGTCCGGACGAGATGGCGCGGCTGATCGACAAGCGCCTCGACGCGATCGACCAGTCGACGACACGCATCAACAGGGCACGCGCCCGTGACCTGGCCGGTGAATTCGCAGCCCTTGCCCGCAACATTCTCTCCGAATTAGGATCAGCCGATCCCCAGGCCGCAGCCGAGCGCATTCTTCGTTTTCTCGGCCTGCGCTTCCCCGTTTCCGCCCGTCTCGCGACCGACAATGCCCGCCTCTGGAAGGTCTTCGAGGATACGGAACTCGCTACGCTCGAGCTGATCAAGACCGTTGGTGCCGAGGAGCAGGCGCTGCTGGTGCCGCATCTGGAACGCCTGCGGCTGCGGGATCGCTACGGCGAGCACACCGGTTTTCTGCGCGCTCTTACGGGCGTCGTCTCGGCCCCGGCATCCTCGGCCTGGCGGAAGGTCCTTGGCGCGCTTTTACCATCGGAGCCCCTGAAGCTCGGCGCGCTCGATCTCCTGCAGTCGCTCGCCTTGCATCAGGGCGATATCGACGACTTCCTGGCACTCGAACGCCAGAAGCCCGACAACCGCCGCGACACGCTGGCCGTCGCCGACATGCTGCATCAGGCTGGCCGCTTCGATGATGCACTCGAATGGGTGCGCGAGCGCCCGCGCGGCGTGCGCCTCATCCCGGTCAATGGCGTGCTGGCCTCCGTCGGTCCGGATTACGGCGCCCATGAACGCCGCCTGCTCGAAGCCGAGATCCTGGACAAGCTTAAGCGCCGCGAAGACGCGCAGGAACTGCGCTGGCGGGAATTCGGCGAAACCCTCGATCCAGCCGTCCTCAAGCTCTACCTGTCGAAGCTCGACGATTTCGCCGAATTCGACGAACTCGACCGGGCACTGGCGCTGGCGAAAGAACACGAGGACATCTATCTCGGGCTCGACTTCTTCCTCGCCTGGCCACGCCTCGATCTTGCCGCCGCCCATGTCCTGCGCCATCAGCATGATTGGGAAGGCCGGCACTACGACGACCTCGCCCCCGCCGCAGAAGCGCTGTCTGCCAAGGAACCGCTGGCCGCCGTGGTGCTCTACCGTGTGCTCGTCGAAGATATCCTGCGGCGTGGCATCGGCATGGCCTATCCCCATGCCGGGCGTTACGTCGGCGAACTGGCACGCCTCATGCCGAACCTGCCAGAAGGCCACGGCCTCTCGACCCATGCCGCTTTCCTCGCGGAGCTGCGGCGCAATCATTCGAAGAAGTATGGCTTTTGGAGTTCGGTGCCGGGTGGGTTGTCGGGCACTTGACGAGGCTCAGGCCTGCTGCTCGGCGGCCGCAGCCGCATAGGCGCGGGTTACGGCCAACAATTCTTCGAAGCGAACGTTGAGGTCAACGGCCGCCACGGCCAATCCATTCAGCCCGATGGCAGAATTGGCGCGGCGATTGAGCCGTGCGAGCCAGTTCAGGCCGAGGAGCGGCTCCACATCCGGATCGACGCGGAGGAGGATCACCCGCTGCCCCTGATAGGCGAAGGTGGATATGTCCCAGATCGAAGGCCATGGAATTGTCCGTTCGGAAAGTCGCCGGTCGAGAAGGCCTTCTGGCGAGATGACCAGCACATCACCACGAAGAGTAAAAATCCGGTACAGCAGCACGAGGGCGCAGGGGCCAAAGAAGGCGAGCGTCAGATAGGCGACATAGGCGCGCCAGTCTTGCAGGGGATCAAGATAAACAGCGCCGAAAAGGCCGCCGGCGACGAAAACGGCTGCGGCAAGCAGCAGCAAACCCGTCTTCCCGGGTGATTGCCGATAGCTGCGTGTGACAGTGGTGTCGATCCGGGCCATGGTGCTTATAGTCCTCGAAGTTCACTGCCGCGCAATTTGTCACCGCTCCCAATAGGGCACCGGCCCATACAACTCCGCCAGATAATCGATGAACAGCCGAACCTTGGCCGGCAGGAACTGGCGGCTCGGATAGACGGCCGACAGCGCAACGTTCCGCGAGCCCTCATACTGCGGCAGCACCTGCACCAGCTTGCCGCTCTTCAGTTCCGCCCCGACATCCCAGGTGGAGCGCAGCGCAATCCCCAGACCAGCGATCACGGCTTCGCGGAGCACCTCGCTGGAATTGGTAATCAGCATGCCCTCCGGACGCAGCGCCACCGGGCCGTTCGGCCCTTCCAGGCGCCAGGATTCGTGATTGTGTGCTGGCAGGCAGCGATGCTTCTTCAGGTCGTCGAGTGTTTCAGGCATTCCGTATTCGGCAAGATAACTTGGCGCCGCACACAGCACGCGACGCACCGGTGCCAGCCGGCGTGCGACGAGCGACGAATCGTTCAGTTCCGCGATGCGGATCGCCAGATCGAAGCCGCCGCCGACAATGTCGGTGAACTCGTCCGACAGCACCAGATGGATCGCGAGATCCGGGTGCGCCTCCATGAAGGGTTTCAGGTGCGGCGCGACATGCATGCGACCGAACGAGGTCGATGCCGAGATCTTCAGCGTGCCGTTGACTTCCGAGGAGCGCCCCGACGCGAAGGCCTCTGCCTCTTCCAGCCCGCCAAGCACGGTCAGCACCCGCTCGTGAAATCCCTGGCCGGCTTCTGTCAGCGAAATCTGCCGCGTCGTGCGCTGCAGGAGCCGCGTGCCGAGCTTGTCCTCCAGCCGCTTGATGCGCTTGGAGACAACGGCGGGCGAAAGGCCGAGATCGCGCGCCGCCGTCGACATGCTGCCGGCCGCGATCACCCGGACGAAGACTTCAAGATCACCGAGATTGGTCATGAGTGCGTGCTACTTTTTCCGATTTGGTCATAAGTGCATAGCATTTGCCCTGCGAAAGTCCTAGTGGTAAGAAAATTTGACCAGTTGAGCGCTGGCCTCGATGCGGCTAGGATCGCGGGCAATCAGGGAGGAGACCGACATGAGCGAGGCCATCGCCTTTTTGCCGCCGCGACCGGAGGTTCTCTCGCGTCGTGCGGAGATCCTCGCCGATCTGAAGGAGCTGGTGCCGCAAGGCCGCCTCGTCGAGGAGCGAAACGCGCTCGTGCCCTTCGAGACCGATGGCTTCATCGCGTATCGCCGCCGCCCGCTTGCCGTCGTCCTGCCCGAGACGACAGCGCAGGTCGCGGCCGTCATGAAATACTGTCATCGCTACGGCATCCCCGTCGTCCCCCGCGGCGCCGGCACGTCACTCTCGGGCGGTGCCATCCCGCAGGAAGATGCAGTCGTGCTCGGCCTCTCCGCCATGACCCGCATCATCGAGGTCGACTACGCCAATCGCTGCGCCACGGTCCAGGCCGGCGTCACCAATCTCGCCATCTCCGATGCCGTCGGTGGCGACGGCTATTTCTACGCCCCCGACCCGAGCTCGCAGCTTGCCTGCACGATCGGTGGCAACATCGCGATGAACTCCGGCGGCGCCCACTGTCTGAAATACGGTGTCACCACCAACAACCTGCTCGGCGTCAAAATGGTCCTCGTTGACGGCACGGTGGTCGATCTCGGTGGTAAGCATCTGGACGCAGAAGGTTATGACCTGCTCGGTCTCGTCTGTGGCTCGGAGGGCCAGCTCGGCATCGTCACCGAAGCCACCGTTCGCCTGCTCGCCAAGCCCGAAGGCGCGCGCCCCGTGCTCTTCGGCTTTGACAGCGCCGAGGAAGCCGGCTCCTGCGTCGCCGATGTCATAGGCGCCGGCATCATACCGGTCGCCATCGAATTCATGGACAAGCCGGCCATCGAGATCTGCGAGGCTTTCGCCAAGGCCGGATATCCGCTCGATGTGGAGGCTCTGCTGATCGTCGAAGTCGAGGGCTCCGAGGCCGAGATGGACGCTATGCTCGCCGCCATCGTCGAGATCGCCAAGCGTCATGGTGTGAAAACCGTGCGCGAAAGCCAGTCGGCCAACGAAGCAGCCCTCATCTGGAAAGGCCGCAAATCCGCCTTCGGCGCTACCGGCCGCATCGCCGATTACATCTGCATGGACGGCACCGTGCCGCTCAGCCAGCTCGCTTACGTCTTGCGCAAGACTTCCGAGATCATCGATCGATATGGCCTCCGGGTCGCCAATGTCTTCCACGCCGGTGACGGAAACATGCACCCGCTGATCCTCTACAACATCAACGACCTGGAAGACGCCGCGAAAGCAGAAGCCGCCGGGATGGAAATCCTCAAACTCTGCGTCGATGCCGGCGGCTGTCTCACCGGCGAACATGGTGTGGGCATCGAGAAGCGAGACCTCATGCTGCACCAGTTCACCCAGGTCGATCTCGATCAGCAGATGGCCGTGCGCTCGGCTTTCGATGCGGACTGGATCCTCAATCCGTCGAAGGTATTTCCGCTGGAGGGGAGGGGATGATGGATCGTTTGCACTACAAGTTTGCCCCTCACCCTGACCCTCTCCCCGCAGGCGGGGAGAGGGGACTGAGACGTTGCTGCATCCGCCCTTCTCCCCGTTCACGGGGAGAAGGTGCCGGCAGGCGGATGAGGGGCACTATGACCATGAAAGCTACCCCATGCTGACCCCCTCGACCGAAACCGAAGCGGCCGACCTTATCCGCGAACATGCCGCCAGCAAAACCCCGCTCCAAATCCGTGGCGGCGGAAGCCGTGCAGGCTTCGGCAATCCCGTGGTGGCCGAAACAGTGCTGTCCTCCGCATCCCTCACAGGCATTGCCGAATACAATCCCGCCGAAATGGTCATCACCGCGCGCGCCGGAACCCCCGTCGCCGAAATCGAAGCAGCCCTTGCCGAAAACGGGCAAGCCATGGCCTTCGAACCCATGGATCATCGTGGCGCCATGGGCACATCCGGCACGCCCACCATCGGCGGCCTCTTTGCCGTCAACAGCTCCGGCTCGCGCCGCTTCACGGCAGGTGCCGCCCGCGACCATCTGCTCGGCGTCCGCTTCGTCAACGGGGCGGGCGACGTGGTGAAGGCTGGCGGCAAGGTGATGAAGAATGTCACCGGCCTCGACCTCGTCAAGCTGCTCGCCGGTTCCCACGGCACGCTCGGCTTCCTCACTGAGGTCACCTTCAAGGTCCTTCCCGTGCCGAAGACGGCTGTTACCATCGTGATCTCAGGCCTGGAAGATGAAGAGGCCATGAAGGCGCTCGCCGCAGCCCTGTCGCTCTCGGTCGAGGTCTCCGGTGCCGCCCATCTGCCCGAAAGCGTGCGTGCTCGCTTCATCCGCGGCAAGCTGCCCGAGGGCGCTGCCACCGTCATGCGCCTGGAAGGCCTCGAAGCCTCGGTGGCCGTGCGTGCCGAAAAGCTGATGGCCGCCATATCGGGCTTCGGCCCGGTCAGCCGCCTCGACGCCGACGACACCAAAGCCCTCTGGGCTGAGATCCGCGATGTCCTGCCCTATGCCGACGGCACGGCCCGCCCGCTCTGGCGCCTGTCCATGGCGCCGTCACAGGCCTGGAAGCTGGTGGCGGGTCTTCGGCTCCGGGCTGGCATCGATGCCTATTACGACTGGCAGGGCGGCCTTGTCTGGATGCGCATGGAGGCCGATCCCGAGGCCGAGGTCTTGCGCCACGGCATCCGCACCCTGGGCGGCGGCCATGCCACGCTGCTGAGAGCCGCACCGCAGATCCGCTCCGAAATCCCGGCCTTCGAGCCGCCAGCACCCGCCGTCGCTTTGCTTTCCGCCCGAGTCAGGGCAAAACTCGACCCACACGGGATCTTCAATCCCGGTCTGATGACGTGAAGGAGTTTTGTCATGACTGATCCGCAATACCAGCCACCCACGACCTCTGGCGGCGAGGGCTGGTTCTCCCCTGGCCGCATGAATGTCCAGGTTGTCTATGTCCTTTATCTCGTCAGCTTCGTCGTCGGTCTCACCGGCATCGTCGGGTTGATCATGGCCTATGTGAACCGCGGTAAGAGCGCGGCCTGGATCGATACGCATTACACCTACGCTATCAGGACCTTCTGGATCGGTCTCCTTTATGCGCTGATCGCCTCCTTCCTGATGCTCGTGGCCGTCGGCGTCATCCTGATCTTCGGCGTCGCCATCTGGATCGTCGTCCGTTGCGTCATCGGCCTGCAGAAGGCGTCTGCCGGCGAACCCATTGCCCGTCCCACCAGCTGGTGGATCTGAATAGAAGTCGTGGGAGCGGCCATGCCGGCCGCTCCGGGGGAGGAAAAGCGTGCAGACCAATTTCACCGCCGAGCAGCTCGCCGATCCCCATGTCGCGGAAGCCGAAAGCATCCTGCGCAAATGCGTGCATTGCGGCTTCTGCACCGCCACCTGTCCCACCTATGTGACGCTCGGCAACGAGCTCGACAGCCCGCGCGGCCGCATCTACCTGATCAAGGACATGCTGGAAAACGGCCGCCCGGCGGACGAGCAGATCGTCACCCATATCGACCGCTGTCTTTCCTGTCTTGCCTGCACGACGACCTGTCCTTCGGGTGTCGACTACATGCATCTGGTCGACCATGCCCGCACCCATATCGAAAAGACCTATCGTCGCCCGCTGATGAACCGGCTGACCCGCAACATGCTGGCTATGGTTTTGCCCTATCCGGGCCGCTTCCGCCTGGCGCTGAAGCTCGCCGCCCTCGGCCGCCCCTTTGCCGGGCTGCTAGACCAGGTGAAGTCTCTGAAGCCCATGGCCGCCATGCTGAGGCTCGCGCCCACCAAGGTCGCGCCGCCCTCGGACTTCGCCAAGCCCGCAACCCATGCCGCAACCGCTGCGCGCCGTGGCCGCGTCGCGATCCTCACCGGCTGCGCCCAGCCTGTCCTTGATCCCGGCATCAACGAAGCGGCGATCTCGCTTCTGACCCGTCTCGGTGTCGAGGTCGTGGTGCCCCAAGGCGAGGGCTGCTGTGGCGCGCTCGTCCACCATATGGGCCGCGAGGAACAGGCGCTCGACAGCGCCCGCCGTAATGTCGACGTCTGGACCCGTGCCATCGATGCGGGCGGCCTCGACGCGATCATCGTCACGACCTCAGGCTGCGGCACGACCATCAAGGATTACGGCCACATGCTGCGCCTCGACCCCGCCTATGCCGAAAACGCGGCGCGGGTGTCGGCGCTCGCGAAGGACGTCACCGAATATCTCTCCACCCTCGATCTGCCGATCGCAGAAACCAAGGGCATGACGGTCGCATATCACTCTGCCTGCTCCCTGCAGCACGGCCAGAAGGTGACGATGGCGCCGAAACTTCTGCTCAAGGCAGCGGGCTTTACCGTCAAGGACCCGCCGGAAGGCCATCTCTGCTGTGGCTCCGCTGGCACCTACAACATCATGCAGCCCGAGATTTCAGCCAGGCTGAAGGCCCGCAAGGTGAAGAACATCGAGTCGACGAAACCCGATGTCATCGCCGCCGGTAATATCGGCTGCATGACCCAGATCGGCTCGGCCACCGGCATTCCGGTTGTTCATACGGTTGAACTGTTGAACTGGGCCTATGGCGGCCCGCGCCCCTCAGCGCTTGATCGCCGCGTCTCGGCCTGAGCGAATTGTTAAGCGATTTCTGCAATAACTGTCCTGGGATGGGGCATCCCGGGAGGCCTTCATGGCAAACAAGAGTCTAGTCGTCGCTTTCGCATTCCTCTGTCCGTTCGTGACACCGGCGGAGGCGATCGAGCGCATATACTGTGCCGCATCCGACACGGTGATCGACATGTCTCTGGAGAGCGCCTTCAGCAACAAGGACCAGGAAAAGCTGGTGCATTTCCGCGGCATGGCCGGCGTCAAGGACAAGGCGGCACCTTCAGGCTTCCGGCGCTTCCAGATCACCTCGGAAATGCTCAGGCAGTACTGGATCGACGATCGCGACCTGCGCTTCAGCATCCATGCCTTCGCCCCGCAAAGGGAGCCGCTCTACCGCGTCACCATGTCGATGATCACCGACCGCAGCTCCGACACCGCCATGCGCTTCAAGGGCCGCTACGCGATGAAGGTCGAGAAGCTGAAAATGGGCGGCAGCGCCGGCGCCGAGACGATCATTACCCATGAGGGCTCGATCTTCTGCGATGTGAAGCGTTGAGCTTCAGAACCTGTAGCTGACCCCGACATTCACCGCATTCGTCAGGATGTTGGTCTTCAGCGACGCGCCGGAATCGATGTCGACATCGACCCAGGAATAGTTGCCCTTGTACTCGACGAAAGCCGACCAGTTCTCGTTGAAATCATAGGCCACACCGGCCTGCGCCTGCACGGTCGCACCACCCAGCTGATATTCGAAGGTCCGGCCAGAGCCACGCGTCACCTCGACATGCGGCACGTTGATGCCGGCACCCGCGCCGACATAAGGCACGAACTTCGTCCCCTCGATCGGCATGCGATAGAGCGCGTTCAGCGTCAGCAGATTGATGCCATCTGAGAATTCGAAATGCGACCAGCCGGAGGAGGCTAGCGTCTCGCTATTGGCATAGACCTTGGCATGGGTGAAATCGACGGAGAGACCGAGATTGGGCTTGCCCAGATTGGTCATCCACCAGGTTCCGCGAACGCCGTAATAAGGCGGTGTCTGAAATGACTTGCCTTCCCAGCCGGCGCGGAAGTCCGGTCCGTCCGAGACCTCGATATCGCTGTGCGGCGCCGTCTGGAAGCCGCCATAGACGGAGACACCCATTTCAGCGGTCGCCGGCTCGGTGGCGATCAGTGTGAAGACCCCACCGGTGAGGGCGAGCGCAAGCAAACGATAGGTCATGAACGTAAGTCCCCGAAAACGATGCATGTCGACATCGGGGCCCCGAACCCCGTTGCCAGCGGAGACTGCACCGCGGAGGCAACAGCTTCATGACACGAAAAAGGCCGCGCTTAATCGGCGCGGCCTTTTCATGCATCGGAAAGGAGGCTGGTCTCAGCCGCCGAAGATCGTGCGCAGGATATCCACGCCCTTGTCGTCGAAGGACACGTCGCCCTGGCGGTTGCCCGGGCCGATCACGATGACCTTGGAGCCGATATCGGCGCGATCATAGAGATGCTCGACATCCTTGTTCATCATGCGGATGCAGCCGGACGACATGTTGAGGCCGATCGTCCAGGGCTGATTGGTGCCATGGATGCGGAAGATCGTGTCGCGGCCGCCCTTGTAGAGATACATGGCGCGCGCGCCGAGCGGATTGTCCGGTCCGCCTTCCTGCACGACCGGCAGGATATGGCCCTTGGCGGCTTCGCGGCGGCGCATTTCTGCCGGCGGGCGCCATTCCGGCCATTCCGCCTTGCGGCCGATCTTCACCACGCCCGACCAGCCGAAGCCTTCACGACCGACGCCCACGCCATAGCGGGTCGCGCGGTTGTTGCCCTCGACATAGTAGAGAAACTTGTTGTTCGTATCGATGATGATCGTGCCCGGCTTTTCATCCGTCGTCAGGCGCACGACCTTGCGCTTGAACTTCTCCGGTACTTCCTTGCGCTGCTGCGCAACAAGGGTCACATCACTGGTGGTCTGGATGCGGTCGAGGCTGATGGCAGACGCCGGCAGCGGCATGGCAAAGGTCACCGCCACAATGGCAGCGGTGACGCTCTTCGAAATCGTCTTGAGCATATTCTGTCCCCTGAATTTGCAGGGTTTGGAGCCTAGCTTCTTCCTTTTGCAAAGCAAGGGCTAATCCACGATATGTGATCTGGGTAGTGCCTCAGATCACAATGACCTTGGTGCCGACCTTCACGCGCTCGTAGAGATCGGTGACGTCCTCGTTGCGCATGCGGATGCAGCCAGAGGAAACGCCGTTGCCGATCGACCAGGGGGCGTTGGTCCCATGGATGCGGTACAGCGTGGAGCCGAGATAGAGCGCGCGGGCACCGAGCGGATTTTCCGGGCCGCCGGGCATATGTGCGGGCAGGAAGTGGCCCTTGGCCGCCTCGCGGGCGATCATCTCCTGCGGCGGACGCCAGTCCGGCCATTCGCGCTTGGATGTGACCTTGTGCGTGCCGGCCCATTCGAAGCCCGGCTTGCCGACGCCCACGCCATAACGCTTGGCCATGCCATCGGCCATCACGAGATAGAGGAAGCGCTCGCGCGTATCGATGACGATCGTGCCGGGTTTCTGCTCGGTCTGGTACTGAACCATCTGCGGCAGAAACTGCGGATCGATCTGGGTGCGCACCGGCTTGTCCGGCCGCATCGCGACCTGTTGTGCTGCCGGCTGCTGCTGCTGGGGGAAGAGCACGCGCCGCTGCTGCACGACCCGGCGCTGCTGCACCGGCTGCTGGCGAAGCACCTGCTGCGGCTGAACGACCACCCGCTGGCGGCCGGCCGGAACGAGCTGGCGCTGGCGCTGCGGCATCGCGGAACTGCGCGTTTGCGCGGGAACGCCACCAAGCTGCAACACCCAGGAGGCCTGCAGATCAGGGCTCACCATCACGGGCGGACGGCTCTGATAGCGGTCATTCGCATGGGCGGGCAGGGCAAGCGGCAGGCAGGCCAGAACGGCCAAAAGCAGGGATTTCTTCGACATCGGACAACTCATGAACTTGGGACCGGATGCGGCGGCAGGACACGCCACCAATTCTACCGGATCGTGCCAGAGCGGGGCCCGCCAATTGGTAAAGAGGCGTTCATGAAAATGCGATCGAGGCCGTAAACCTTTCGGAAGGGTTAGCGTCCGGTTTGGAAAAATCGTGAACAAATGGTAAACGCTTCCCCAATCGGGGAGAATCGCATGGACATGATCGCGGAAGGCCTGATCCGGGGAGAAGACGGTCTGGACCGTTGCTTCTGGCATGGCGGCCTTGAAGACTATCGCCACTACCACGACGAGGAATGGGGTCGCCCGGTCACCGACGATGTCAGGCTGTTCGAAAAGATCTGTCTCGAAGGTTTCCAGTCCGGCCTCTCCTGGCTGACAATCCTGAGAAAGCGCGAAAACTTCCGCGCAGCCTTTGCCGGCTTCGACTTCCATCAGGTCGCCCACTTCGGTGACGACGACATTGCCCGATGCCTCGCCGACGCCGGCATCATCCGCCACCGCGGCAAGATCGTCTCGACCATCAACAACGCTCGCCGCTCGATCGACCTCACGGCGGAATTCGGCTCGCTCTCTCGCTACTTCTGGAGTTACGAACCCGACGCCTCGGAACGCCCGCCGCGCATGGACTACGCGACACTCAGGGCCAATCCGACCTCGCCCACCTCGATCCGCCTGTCGAAGGACCTGAAGAAGCGCGGCTGGACCTTCGTCGGCCCGACCACCGTCTATGCCTTCATGCAGGCCATGGGTCTGGTCAACGATCATATCGAAGGCTGCTGCCGTCGCGCGCCGACCGAGGAGCTGCGGACCCGGCTGGTCGGCCCCTGATCAGGCAAGGCTCATCACGAGATCGGGCACATGCCCGAGATCCGGTATCTCGCGAAAGCGCGGCGCCTCCTCGGGCTTGTCGACATGCTCCAGCACCCAGGTCAGTTCATGCGGCACGAACACGCCCCAGGCACCGGCGGCGATCGCCGGCACAATGTCGGACTTCAGCGAATTGCCGATCATCATGGACCGCTCTGGTCCTTCGCCATGTTTGCCGAAGATCCGTCGATAGGTGGTCGCCGTCTTGTCCGACACGATCTCGACCGCATCGAAATAGTCGCCGAGCCCGGATTGCGCGAGCTTGCGTTCCTGGTCGAAGAGATCGCCCTTGGTGATCAGCACGAGGAAATATTTGCCCGAAAGCGCCTCCAATGCGTCGCGGGCATGCGGCAGGCATTCGACGGGGTGGCTCAAGAGATCGCGTCCGATCGCCAGGATTTCGCTGATCACGGAGGAGGGCGCCCGACCCTCGGTGATCTCCAGCGCTGTCTCGATCATCGAGAGGGTAAAGCCTTTGATGCCGTAACCGTAATGGGCGAGATTGCGCTTCTCTGCCTCAAGCAAACGCTCGGACACATGCTCCCCCTCGGCAAACTCGGAGAGCAGGCCGCGGAAATGGCTTTCGGTCAGCTTGTAATACTGCTCGTTCTGCCAGAGCGTGTCATCGGCATCGAAGCCGATCACGGAGACAGGGCGGTTGGACATGACGCCTCCTTATCGATCAGGAGGGGCAGACTAATCCGTCTCTCGGGCAAAGCAATGGCGCCCTTGAGCGCCATCGCAGTTTCGGGTTTGGGTAGAGCTTACTGGCCGTTCTTGGCCAGCCACGCCTTCATCATGGCGATCTCACCCTCCTGGGCAGCGACCACCTCTTCGGCGAGCTTGCGGATCTCGGGATCCTTGCCGTGTTCAAGCACGATCTTCGCCATGTCGATCGCGCCCTGATGATGCGGGATCATGCCCTGCACGAAGTCGACATCGGCATTGCCCGTGAGTGGCACGGCCATGTCCTTGTGCATCTTGGCATTGGCCTCGGCAAAGGCCTTGGATGACGGGCTGTCGCCCATCGCGCCGTGATCCATGCTGCTATGGTCCATGGAGGACATGTCATGGCCCTGGTGCATGGTGTTGTCCTGGGCAAGGACAGTGTACGTGGAAAGTGCTGTCGCAAGCGATGCCGCGACGAAAAAGGTCTTCAGCATTGATATCTCCTGTGCTGATCGATGATGGAATTGCGCGAAGCCAAAGGTCGCGCGGTGTCATCCGATCAGGCGCGGGGAGGGGGCGTTGCAGGTGCACGCAGCTGTGACACGAGCCTTGAGGGAAGCGCTGACGCTTCTGCAGCCCGCGCCGGCTTGCCGCTATCGGCAAGCACGGTCTCGGCGGGCAGTGTCAGACAGGCCGCGCAATGCCAGACCGTCTTCATTGGCTTGGACGGATGATCGAGATCGCCATCAGCGGTATCCGCAACGGAGAGTCCCGCAGCCGAATGCGGACAATCGACATCCGCCATCACCATTGATGCAGCGACCGGCTCGCCAAGATCGACGTCAGCGTCCATCGCATGCGCCTCAGTCATCGCCATGGCCGACATGCCAGTCATGGGCATGGCGCCATAGGCAAGGGCTGCGACCAGCAGCAGAAGGCGGGCGAGTGATGTCATGGAGCGAAGATGGGCTGCGATCGGGACGAAAGCAAGGCCGGCAGACTTACCGCGCAATCACATGATGCAGGATCTGGTAGTCCCGGCTTTCCTCGCCGAAGGGGATCACCGGCCAGTCCCATTCGGCCCGGACATCCCCCAGATCTGCTCCGTGCATCAGATCGACCGTTTCGTGACGTCCCCCGCTGCGGTCGATGGCCGAGTAGCTTACATCTGTGACGAGGCAGGTCTCGGCCGAAACCTGCGCCAGACCCTCGACATGTGCTCCGATCACCTGACGAAGGAAGGAGGCTTTGTCCGCATGACCGTCCAACCGCCGCGCGGCGCCAGTCCCGATCTGCGACAGCAGATTGGCGGAGACGACGAGGTCGAGATAAGGCACCTGCCGGAGAAACGCGAGCGGCTCCAAAGGTTGGCCGCCAAGCAGCGCATAGAGCCCTGAAAGATCCCGCTCGATCAGCCGGACATTCTTCAGCCGCTTGACCGAGAGCCAGCTTCTTACACTGGCGAGATGCACGAGATCGACGAGCACCACCGTGTCGAACAGCCGCGACAGCTCCATGACCGGCACGTCGCGCAACAATCCCGAACCGAGCACCACCACCGTCCGCCGCTGCCGGCATCCTTCAGCCGTCGCGAGAATAGCCGCCTTCGTCCGGCGCTCATGCTCGGCCCAGGCTGTGGCGCAACGATTTGCCCGCGCCCAGAGATTGACGGAGGAGCGTACAAAGGGACGATGCGCGGCCGAGGTCAGTGGCCAGCTCGCGGCATAGTTCAGGGCTTCGAGGATCATGTCTTACCGATAGACGGAGCTGCGATGGCCGATCTCGACCACGAGCACGATGAGTTTGCCGTCCTGGATATCGCAGATGATGCGGTAGTCACTAGTCGTTCTGTGGTTCCTCAAGCTCAAAAACGCTTCGCAGTTCCTCCATCGTGTAGGTTTTTCGATCGCCCGCCAGATACTCTCGCCAAGCTTGTTCCGCTATGGCGAGATCGTAGATGTCCGCCAAATGACGGCCGAGGGCCATTGTGGCATAGTCATCGGCATCCATGTCGTGCAGGCCGCCGAACTTGGACAAGAGGAAATACATCTTTTCCGGGATTTCGATTGTGACACGCTTCGTCATGTGCCCGTCCCTTCGCTAGAAGGCGAAGATACCACCCCGCCGGCCCATTTTCCAGCATCCGGCCTCGCCCCCGCCCGCCTTCGCCCTTGCCGCCAAATCCTTGATCCTCTAAGACACCGGCACCTTTTCGAAACGAAATTCCGGTTGTCATCATGAGCGATAAGAACAAGAAGCCCCAGAAGCTGAAGGCCCGCCTGCCGCGCGGCTTCGTCGATCGCGAGGCTGCCGATATCCGCGCTGCCAACCAGATGATGGAGACCATCCGCGAGGTCTATGAGCGCTACGGCTTCGACCCGATCGAGACCCCGCTCTTCGAATACACCGATGCCCTCGGCAAGTTCCTGCCCGACAGCGACCGCCCGAACGAAGGCGTCTTCTCGCTGCAGGACGATGACGAGCAGTGGATGTCGCTGCGCTACGACCTGACGGCACCGATGGCCCGTCATGTCGCGGAGAATTTCCAGGAAATCCAGCTGCCGTTCCGCACCTATCGCGCAGGCTACGTCTTCCGCAACGAGAAGCCTGGCCCGGGCCGTTTCCGCCAGTTTATGCAGTTCGATGCCGACACCGTCGGTGCGCCGGGCGTCCAGTCCGATGCCGAAATGTGCATGATGATGGCTGACACGCTGGAAGCCCTCGGCATCAAGCGCGGCGACTATGTGATCCGCGTCAACAACCGCAAGGTTCTCGACGGCGTGATGGAGGCAATCGGCCTCGGCGGCGAGGAGAATGCGGGACGGCGTCTGGGCGTGCTGCGCGCCATCGACAAGCTCGATAAGTTCGGCCCAGAAGGCGTTAAGCTGCTGCTCGGCGAAGGTCGCAAGGACGAGTCCGGCGACTTTACCAAGGGTGCGGGGCTGAACGAGGAGCAGAGTGCTAAGGTCCTCTTCTTCGTCGGCATCAAGTCCTATGCTGAAAGCGCTGCCGAACTGGCCGCTCTTGTCGCCGGAACCTCCAAGGGTGAAGAGGGCGTCGAGGAGTTGAACATGATCGGCGCGCTCGTCGCTGGCGCCGGCTACGATGCCGCGCGCATCAAGATCGACCCCTCCGTCGTCCGCGGCCTCGAATACTACACCGGCCCCGTCTACGAAGCCGAACTCACCTTCGACGTCACCAACGAGAAGGGCGAAAAGGTCGTCTTCGGCTCGGTCGGCGGCGGCGGTCGCTACGACGGTCTCGTCTCGCGCTTCATGGGCCAGCCGGTCCCGGCCACGGGCTTCTCCATCGGCGTCTCACGCCTGATGACGGCGCTGAAGAACCTCGGCAAGCTCGGTCAGGACGAAGTCTTGGGCCCGGTCCTCGTCACCGTCATGGATGGCGATGTCGAAAGCATGGGCCGCTACCAGCGCTTCACGCAGCAGCTGCGCGCTGAAGGCATCCGCGCCGAAATGTACCAGGGCAACTGGAAGAAGTTCGGCAACCAGCTGAAATATGCCGACCGCCGTGGCGCCCCGATCGCTATCATCCAGGGCGGCGACGAGCGCGCGCAGGGTGTCGTCCAGATCAAGGACCTGATCGAGGGCAAGCGCCTCTCCGGCGAGATCACCGACAATGCCGAATGGCGCGAAGCCCGCGTGGCGCAGGAAGTGGTGGCCGAGGCGGAGCTGGTTGCAAAGGTCAAGGAGATCCTTGCTGCTCAGGCGGAAGACCGTCGTCGGGCGAAGGGTCTCTGATGTCTGAGTTCGTGGATTTGCCCCTCCCCAACCCTCCCCACAAGGGGGAGGGAGCCGGTCGGCGCATTTCGCCCGCGTCGGAGTTTGCCTCATTGGGGCGTCTGGCTGTTGAGACGGGCGCCAGCCCCGAGTCTTCTCCCCCCTTGTGGGGGAGATGGGCGGCAGCCCAGAGGGGGTCTTCTCCCGCAACCGCAGGACCTACCCCATGCCCCTGACCGACATGCCGGATTTCGCCGGCACCATCCTGCAGGAATTCACATCACGCGGCACGACTCGCGTCGACACGCCCGTGATCCAGCCGGCCGCCCCCTTTCTCGACATGGCGGGCGAAGACCTGCGTCGGCGCATTTTCCTGACCGAAAACGAGCGTGGCGAAAGCCTCTGCCTGCGCCCGGAATTCACCATCCCCGTCTGTCTGCGCCATATCGAAACCGCGACCGGCACGCCGAAGCGCTATGCCTATCTCGGTGAAGTCTTCCGCCAGCGCCGTGAAGGTCCGCAGGAATTCTACCAGGCCGGAATCGAGGATCTCGGTGACATCGCTGTCGCCGCCTCGGATGCCCGCGCGATTTCAGACAGCGTCGCCATCCTGACCCGTCTGCTGCCGACAAAGCCGCTCGCAGTCACCCTCGGCGATCAGTCCGTCTTCGAGGCCGTCGTGAAGGCGCTTGGCCTGCCGGCCGGCTGGCAGAAACGCCTGATCCAGGCCTTCGGCAATCCCGAACAGATCGACCAGCTCCTGCGCCGGCTTGCGACCCCGACGCCGGTGCCGGGTCTTGATCCGCAAGTCTCGGCAATGCTGGCAACCGGTGACCAGGACGCCCTGATTGCTCATATCGATGCAACCATGCAGGAAACCGGTTATCTCACCAATGCCAGCCGCACGCCGGCCGAGATCGCTCGCCGCCTGAAGGAAAAGCTGGAGCTCTCGGAGACCCGCCTTGATGGTGCGGCCCTGCTGCTGCTGCGCGAATTCCTCTCGCTCGAGCTGCCGCTTGGCGATGCCTCGGCAGCCCTTGCCGGCTTTGCCGATGCCGCAGGCTTGAAGCTCGGCGCGGCACTGACCCGCTTTGACGAGCGCGTCGCAGCGCTCGCCAGCACCGGCGTCGATCTCGACCTGATCACCTACCGCGCCGCCTTCGGTCGTCCGCTGGATTACTACACCGGCCTTGTTTTCGAGGTGGCGGTGAAGGACAAACCCGCGGTGCTTGCCGGTGGTGGTCGCTTCGACCGGCTGCTGACGCTGCTCGGCGCCGAGACGCATATCCCGGCCGTCGGCTTCTCGCTCTGGTTGGATCGAATTGAGACCGAGAGGAGCGCGTCATGACCATCACCATCGGTCTGCCCTCCAAGGGCCGCATGAAGGACGATGCCTCCGCCATCTTCGAGAAGGCTGGCATGAAGATCGTCGCCGTCGGCAATGACCGCTCCTATCGCGGCCGCGTCGAAGGTTTCGACGATGTGGAGATCGCCTATCTCTCGGCCTCCGAAATCTCGCGCGAGATCGGCAATGGCACGGTCGATTTCGGCGTGACCGGCGAAGACCTGATCCGCGAGGGGTTGGCAGAGGCAGACAGCCGCGTCGAGATCTCGGCTCGCCTCGGCTTCGGCCATGCCGATGTCATCGTTGCCGTTCCTGAGGTCTGGTACGACGTCGACACCATGGCTGATCTTGGCGATGTCGCCGCCGAATTCCGCACCCGCCATGGCCGGCGCTTGGCGATCGCCACCAAATACTGGCGCCTGACCCAGCAGCATTTTTCGCGCCAGCACGGCATCCAGCTCTATCGCATCGTGGAAAGCTTAGGCGCCACCGAAGGCGCCCCCGCTGCCGGCCAGGCCGACATCATCGTCGACATCACCTCGACCGGCTCGACGCTGCGCGCCAACCATCTGAAGGTGTTGTCGGATGGCGTGATCCTGCGATCCGAGGCCTGTCTCGTGCGCGCCCGCAAGCCGGAGCATGACGGCAATCCCATGATTGGCCGCATCGTCGAGGCCATCAGCGGCGTACTCTGAGGGGCCCATGTCACACGCGGATGCCATCCCCGGATTGTATGCGCGTCACGCCGAAGCCTTTGATCGCGTGCGGGGGAAGAACGGCTTCGAGCGTCCCTGGCTGGACCTCCTTGTCGCGCCGTTGCAGCCCGGTGCCCATGTGCTCGATCTCGGATGCGGCTCCGGCGAACCCATTGCCGCGGATCTGATTGATCGGGGCTTTATCGTCACGGGGTTGGACGTCTCCGAACCTCTGATCCGCCTCTGCCGGGAGAGGTTTCCGGCCCATGATTTTCATGTCGGCGATATGCGGGATCTGGCGCTAGGGCGGACATTTGATGCGATCGTCGCCTGGCACAGCTTCTTCCATCTGACGCCCGAGGCACAGCGGGCGATGTTTCCGCGCTTTGCATCCCATGCCGCAAGCGGCGGCACTCTGATGTTCACGTCGGGCCCTTCAGCCGCCGTGGTCCTCGGCGAGTTCGAGGGCGAGCCGCTCTATCACGCGAGCCTCGATCCCGAAGAGTATCGGGCCCTCCTGTCGGAAAACGGCTTTGAGGTCCTGCGACACGTGGTCGAAGATCCCGCATGCGGTGGCGCGACTGTCTGGCTCGCGCAAAAGTCTTAAGTGGAAATGAGAGATACGAAAAAACCCGCCGGATCGCTCCAGCGGGTTTCTTTTTGCCTTGTGGGGCAGGGATATCAGGCAGCGACGGCGGAAGCCGAACCGCGGCGGGCGTCGATCGAGTAGGCGCCGGCGCCGGTGATGGCAAGCGCGATGTAACCGCCGGCCAGCGTGACGTTCTTCATGACCATGATCTGGTTCAGCGTGTTGATCCAGCCGAGCGCGCCTTCCGGCCAACCTTCGATGGCAACCGTGCCGGTGTGGAAGACGAGACCGGTGAAGACGCAGAAGAGAGCGACGGTCCAGGCAGTGATCTTGGTCTGGAAGCCGACGAGGATGAAGAGACCGGCAACCAGCTCATAGAGGCCGGCAGCATAGGCCAGGAGGTCGGCGGCAGGCAGACCGGCGCCCGAGATCATGCCGGCGGTGCCAGCCGGGTCGGCGAGCTTGCCGTAGCCAGCCATGATGAACATGAAGGACAGGAGAATACGAACGAGAACGAGAAGGCCATTATTGGTGGCGGACATTGGGGGAACTCCGTTTAGCGTTGACGCTGAAACCCCAGCCGTGGCGGTTCCAGTAACTGCCGCCTAGATGCCTGCTTTTTTGTCGCAGGCATAGGTTAACAGTCTTTGACTGTTCGTTCACAAAAACGAAACGACAGTGCTCGCCTCGTTCGCTATTCGGATTTAAGTTGCAACCGCGCGCATTGGCCGCCCAGCGGACATCCGCTCGTCAAAAACACCATGACTGCGAAAGCGGGTCGCTCAGACCGGCAATACGGAAACCGTCGGCGGGAGCTGGAAACGCGGGAAGATGAAGAGTCCGACCATGTTGCCGCTGCTGCCCTCGAAGCCGGAGGACTCGCCAATGCAGAACACCGGCTGCCGATGCTGCGATCCCGAGACGATCGTTGTCGAATAGCAGAAGCGCGACGGCTGCGTGGCGGCCTGTTCGAAAAGCCGCAGGATGTGCCCACGGTCACCCGGTTCGTAACAGCGCATGACCGTCAGCAGGCCGCATTCATGGTTTTCGAGGCCATGCAGGGTCTTGGCATGGTTCCCGAGCTTCAACAGCCCGTTGGTCAGGTCACCGGTCCAGTCTTCCGACAGGCCAAAGCGGCAGGCGTGCTGTCCGAGCAGGCCGTCTCCATCCTGTTCGCTCACCCTGAAGGTGGTCGCAAGATCTGCATTTGCTATTTTGAACAAGGCTTTCCCCAAGTCGATAGCCAGAACTGGCCCCAATTCCTACGGCTGGGAGTTTTCTACCCCTCAGCCGAACCCCCATCCGGCCAGGCCGGCACCACTTCAACGAACGGATATCCGTCCGCCATGCTCTGCAAGCGCTTCCAATAGGAACCGCTTGAACCATGCTCTCCCGCCCCTGTTCGGGAAGGCATGCCATCGAGCGCCAGACCCGACAGTCGACCCGACTGACAAAGCTGGACGGTCTGCATCGTCGCGTGCTGCTCCGGCCGCAGAGACGCACGTCATCGTGTGGTGCACGTTGCACCAACCAAGTTTTTCAACCTTCCCCCACAAGAAGGTTGAAGACGAACATCCTGAACACGCCGGAATTAACGACTTGGATACCACGATTTATTCAGCGTGAAAACGGTCGATGCCTCGTTTTGGTGCAGAACTCTCCCAAGTCTATCTTTGACGAGTATTAGAAATATATGAAATAATGATGGCGCGATGCCATGCATTGGTTCCTCACATCTCGCATGTTGCCTGCGATTCCCCATACTTTGTTATATTAGAGACTTTGGTGTCAACCGTCGGACCCAGCCAAAACCGATGCCAAATTTGGGCGCGGTGGCTGAGCCGAAAACGCAAAAAAGGGCGACCCGAGGGCCGCCCTTCCGAAAGACTGAACCGGATGGCTCAGATGTCAGACCCTATGGGTCTTACATCATGTCCATGCCGCCCATGCCGCCCATGCCGCCCGGCATGCCGCCAGCAGCTTCCTTCTTCGGAAGTTCGGCGATCATGGCTTCGGTGGTGATCAGCAGCGAAGCAACCGAAGCTGCGTTCTGCAGTGCAGTGCGGACAACCTTGACCGGATCGACGATACCCATGGCGATCATGTCGCCGAATTCGCCGGTCTGGGCGTTGTAGCCGTAGTTCTCTTCGTTCTTGTCGAGGATCTTGCCGACGATGATCGAAGCTTCGTCACCAGCGTTGGTGGCGATCTGGCGAACCAGCGACTGGAGGGCGCGGCGAACGATGTTGATGCCGGCTTCCTGGTCGTCGTTTGCACCCTTGACAGTGATCTTCGTGGAAGAACGCAGCAGAGCGGTACCACCGCCCGGTACGATGCCTTCCTGAACGGCGGCGCGCGTTGCGTTCAGCGCGTCGTCGATGCGGTCCTTGCGTTCCTTGACTTCGATTTCGGTCGAGCCGCCAACGCGGATGACGGCAACGCCACCAGCGAGCTTGGCAAGACGTTCCTGCAGCTTTTCGCGGTCGTAGTCAGAGGTGGTTTCTTCGATCTGGGCCTTGATCTGGGCAACGCGGCCTTCGATGTCGGTCTTGGAACCAGCGCCATCAACGATGGTGGTGTTTTCCTTGGTGATCGAGATCTTCTTGGCGCGGCCGAGCATTTCCAGCGTGACCGACTCGAGCTTGATGCCGAGGTCTTCCGAGATGACAGTGCCGCCCGACAGGATGGCGATGTCTTCCAGCATGGCCTTGCGGCGATCGCCGAAGCCCGGAGCCTTGACGGCAGCGATCTTCAGGCCGCCGCGCAGCTTGTTGACGACGAGCGTTGCAAGAGCTTCGCCTTCTACGTCTTCAGCGATGATGACGAGCGGCTTGCCGGTCTGAACGACGGCTTCGAGAACCGGCAGCATGGCCTGGAGGTTCGAGAGCTTCTTTTCGTGCAGGAGGATGTAGGCGTCGTCGAGATCGGCGACCATCTTTTCCGGGTTGGTGACGAAGTAGGGCGACAGGTAGCCGCGGTCGAACTGCATGCCTTCGACGACTTCGAGTTCGGTTTCAGCGGTCTTGGCTTCTTCGACGGTGATAACACCTTCGTTGCCAACCTTCTGCATGGCTTCCGCGATGTCGCGGCCAACCTGCGTGTCGCCGTTTGCCGAGATCGTGCCGACCTGGGCAACTTCTTCCGAGGTCGAAATCTTCTTGGCCTTGGCCTGGAGGTCCTTGACGACTTCGAGAACGGCGAGATCGATGCCGCGCTTCAGGTCCATCGGGTTCATGCCAGCAGCAACGGCCTTGTTGCCTTCGCGAACGATGGCCTGGGCAAGAACGGTAGCCGTCGTGGTGCCGTCACCGGCAATGTCGTTGGTCTTCGAAGCAACTTCGCGGACCATCTGGGCGCCCATGTTCTCGAACTTGTCTTCCAGTTCGATTTCCTTGGCGACCGATACGCCGTCCTTGGTGATGCGCGGAGCGCCGAAGGACTTGTCGATGATGACGTTACGACCCTTGGGGCCGAGCGTTACCTTCACGGCGTCTGCGAGGATGTCGACGCCATGCAGCATCTTTTCGCGCGCGGTGCGGCCAAACTTGATTTCTTTAGCAGCCATTGTCAAAACTCCCGGGCGTCTAGCCCATTGGTGAATTGGTTAAAAAGGAAGAAGGGTATCCGGCTCAAATCAGCCGATGATACCCATGATGTCGGCTTCCTTCATGATCAGCAGGTCTTCGCCATCGAGCTTGACCTCGGTGCCGGACCACTTGCCGAACAGGACGCGGTCGCCGACCTTGACGTCGAGAGCGATCTGCTTGCCGCTTTCGTCGCGGGCGCCCGGGCCAACAGCGATGATTTCGCCTTCAGCTGGCTTTTCCTTGGCGGTGTCGGGAATGATGATGCCGCCCTTGGTCTTGGCTTCGGACTCGACGCGCTTGACTACAACGCGGTCATGAAGCGGACGGAAAGTTGTGCTTGCCATTGTCTAATCCCTCGATCAAATGACATTCGCGATCCCTGAAAGGGCATCGCATCGATTTTGTTAGCACTCCCCCCTGGAGAGTGCCAGCGAGGCTGAGATAAGAACAGCCTGCAGACGAGTCAAGCGCGCTGGTGAAAAAAGGGACTGCTGCATGCCGGCGAAATCCACCGACATCCACGCAACCGAAGCCTCTATCGATGCCTCCGTTTCACCGACATTCTCCGAACTCGTCTCCGCCTTTGCCCGCATCGGCCTGATGTCCTTCGGCGGCCCGGCCGCGCAGATCGCGCTGATGCACAAGATCTGCGTCGAGGAAAAGCGCTGGATCAATGAGGATCGCTATCTGCATGCCCTGAACTACTGCATGCTCCTGCCGGGCCCCGAAGCCCAGCAGCTCGCCACCTATATCGGCTGGCTCTTGCATGGCGTGCGCGGCGGCATCGTCGCCGGGCTGCTCTTCGTTCTGCCGGGGCTCGCCGTCATCCTCGGTCTCTCCACGCTCTATGCGCTCTATCAGGAAACTGGCCTCGTCGCCGGCCTCTTCTTCGGGCTCAAGGCTGCCGTGCTTGCTGTCGTCGTCGAGGCCGTGATCCGCATCGGCAGGCGGGCCCTGAAGACCGGGTTCCATCAGGGCTTGGCTGCCGCAGCCTTCATCTCGCTGTTCTTCTTCTCTTTGCCGTTCCCGCTCGTCGTACTTGCCGCTGCCGCAATTGGGCTTGTCCATGCCCGGGGCGTTCCCCCGGCGGCTGGTGAGATCGTGGAGGAGGTAAGCGCGCGGCCACCCCTCCTGCGCCAGCTTGCGGCACTCCTGTTCTGGATCGCCGTCTGGCTCGCACCATTGCCAATCCTGTGGCTGACGCTCCCCGAAACCGCACTTCCCGAGATCCAGACATTCTTCTCGAAGATGGCGCTCGTCACCTTCGGCGGCGCCTATGCGGTGCTTGCCTATGTCGCGCAGGTCGCGGTTGACCACTATGCCTGGCTGAAACCCGGCGAGATGCTCGATGGTTTGGCACTCGCCGAGACGACGCCCGGCCCGCTGGTGCTCGTGCTCTCCTATGTCGGTTTCCTGGCCGGTTTCCGTCAAAGCGGTGCGCTCGACCCGCTCGTCGGCGGCCTGCTCGGCGGTCTCATTGCCGCCTGGGCGACCTTCATCCCGAGCTTCATCTGGATCTTCGCCGGTGCCCCCTATATCGAGCGCCTGCGCGGCAACCGAATGCTGAGTGCAGCCCTTTCTGCGATCACGGCTGCCGTGGTCGGCGTCATCCTCAATCTCGCCGTCTGGTTTGCGCTGCATGTCGTCTTTACCCGGGTGGAGCCGGTCGATCTGGTCAATCTTGGACCGCTGACGCTCTCCGTTCCTCAGCCGGTCTGGTCCTCGCTCGACTGGCAGGCTCTGGTCATCGCTGTCATCTCAGCCGTCATGATCTTCCGCTTCCATTTCGGCATCGGCAAGACGCTGATCGCAGCAGGCGCGCTGGGGCTGGCGGCCCGTTTCCTTCTCTGACGGTGAAGGCAACGGCTGCCATTTTCGGGCGTCGCGACGCTTGCCCCTTGCCTTGCCGCCCGTCCTTTGCCATGTCACCGGACACACATTCAGCAGTCAGGACAGATGATGACCCGCAGCATTACCACCCTCGGCGACGTGACCGACGCTTACGACGTCATTCTCTGCGACGTCTGGGGCGTATTGCACAACGGCATCGACGCCTTTCCGCTCGCCGGCGAAGCCCTGACGGCCGCCCGCGAAAAGGGTCTCACGGTCGTGCTGATCACCAATTCGCCGCGGCCTGCCATCGGCGTCATCCCGCAGCTGCGCGCCATCGGCGTTCCCGACACGGCCTATGACCGTATCGTCACCTCGGGCGATGTCACCCGCACCCTGATCGCCGCCGGCCCGAAGAAGGTCTACCTGCTCGGCCCCGAGCGCGACCTGCCGCTCTTCGACGGTCTCGACGTCGAGGTGGTGTCGAAGGAAGAGGCCGATTGCGTCGTCTGCACGGGCTTCTTCGATGACGAGGTGGAGACGCCGGAAGACTACCGCGACATGCTGACAGACTTCGTCGCCCGCAAGGTCCCGCTCATCTGCGCCAATCCGGATCTGGTCGTCGAGCGCGGCCACCGCATCATCCCCTGCGCCGGCGCCGTTGCCGCATTCTACACGGCACTCGGAGGCGAGACCCGCATTGCCGGCAAGCCGCACTCGCCGATCTATGAGGCGACGCTGGCGGCTGCCCGCGAAGCCCGCGGCGAATTCGACAAGTCCCGCGTGCTCGCCATCGGTGACGGCATGCCGACCGACGTCAAGGGTGCCGTCGATGCCGGTCTGGATCTCCTCTACATCTCCGGTGGCATCCACGCTGCCGACTACGCGACCAACAACGTGACCGACGAGGCGCGGCTCAAGCTCTTCCTCGACCGCGAGAAGGTCGCGCCGCAATTCTGGATGCACAGGCTGGCATGAGGCGGGACCTGCGATGACCGTCTTTCACCGCAATGAGAAGAAAGAACCACTGCCGGCTGCCTTGCGCGGCGGCGTGGTGGCGATCGGCAATTTCGATGGTGTGCATCGTGGCCACCAGGCCGTACTGAAGCGCGCGCTGGAGCGGGCCGAAACGCTCGGTGTGCCCGCTCTGGTGCTGACATTCGAACCGCATCCGCGCACCGTCTTCAATCCCGACAAGCCGGTCTTCCGCCTGACGCCGCCGTCCTTGCGCGCTCGCATTCTCGAAGCCATGGGCTTCCATTCGGTGATCGAATATCCCTTCGACCGCGAATTCTCGCAGCGCTCGGCCGAGGATTTCGTCCAGTCGATCCTCGGTGACTGGCTTGGTGCCCGCGAGGTCGTGACCGGCTTCGATTTTCATTTCGGCAAGGGTAGGGAAGGCGGCCCCGCCTACCTGATGCAGGCCGGAAGCCGCCACGGCTTCGGCGTCAGCCTTGTCGATGCATTCCGTGACGAGGGGGCCGAGGTCATCTCCTCGAGCCGTATCCGCGGCCTGATCGCAGACGGCGACGTTGCCCAGGCGGCCGGTCTCCTCGGCTATCGCTATACGGTCGAAGCGGAGATCATGAAGGGCCAGCAGCTTGGGCGGACGCTGGGTTTTCCGACAGCCAACATGCATCTGCCGCCGGAAGCCACGCTCAAGCCCGGTATCTATGCCGTGCGCTTCCGCCGCCCTGATGGCAGCATCCGCGATGGCGTCGCGAGCTTCGGCTATCGCCCGACGGTCACCAGCAATGGCGATCCCTGGCTCGAAACCTTCGTCTTCGATTTCTCCGGCGATCTCTATGGCGAGGTCTGTTCCGTCTCGCTCTTCGGCTTTCTGCGCGACGAATGGAAGTTCGACGGGCTCGATCCGCTCGTCGCCCAGATCCACAAGGATGCGGAGGAGGCGAGGGCGCTTCTCGCGGGCGTTTCGCCCATCGGTCCGTTGGACGCCGCAATCGCCTTCTGATTTAGGCCTTAAGCGTTTTCGGCGATGTGAGTTGCCGATCCGCTCAGCGTCACATATGCATGGCCATATGTGAGATAGGCCCGCGAACTAACGGGCGACGCTGGAGACCGCCTTGACCGAATTCACCCCCTTGACGTCTTTTGCCGGAGGCCTGCTGATCGGCCTCTCGGCGCTGCTCCTGATGCTGACCTGGGGCAGGATTGCCGGCATGACCGCGATCATCGGAGGCATCCTGCCGCCGCTCGGCTCGGACTGGTCCTGGAAGATAGCCTTCCTCGCTGGTGCGATCCTCGCACCGCTCGCGCTGTCGCTTGGTGGCTACGAGGTCGACTACGCGGTTCCTGTGTCCACCACAGCTCTCATCGTCGGCGGGCTGATCGCCGGCATCGGCGTCACCTTCGGCTCCGGTTGCACCTCCGGCCACGGCATCTGCGGCATGGCCCGCCTCTCGCGCCGCTCGATTGCGGCCACCGCCACCTTCATGGCCTTCGCCATCCTCACCGTGTTTCTCATCCGTCACGTCTTCGGGGCCACGATCTGATGCGCTTCCTAATCGTTTTCCTGATCGGTGCCCTCTTTGGAACCGGCATCGCCCTGTCCGGCATGGCAAACCCCGCTAAGGTCCTGAACTTCTTCGACCTCGCCGGCAGCTTCGATCCGAGCCTCGCTTTCGTCATGGCCGGTGCGCTGGCGGTGGCCGCCCCCGGCTACGCCTTGCTTTTCCGGATGCGCGAGAAACCGCTCTTCGACCAGAGCTTCCGACTGCCAAAGGCGAGCGCCATTGATGCAAAGCTGATCGGCGGCTCCGCCGTCTTCGGCATTGGCTGGGGCATTGCCGGCTTTTGCCCCGGCGCTTCGATCCCCGCACTCGGCCTCGGCCACGCGTCGGCCGCCATCTTCGTGGCAGCCCTGCTTGTCGGCATTTTGATCGCCCGAAGGCTTGCGAAGGCTGATTTCTTCGCCGACCTTTCACGCTCAGGCTGAGCAGTGCCCGGTGGAAACGCCGGCCATCACCGCTTGACGGTTAGGTCGCATTGCCGCCTAGTGCGGCCAGCAAAACACTTGAGACAGCCCGAAAGGCACCCCCATGGCCATGACGCCACGCAGACCCGTTAACCCGAAGGATGCCGCCGAGGCGCTGTTCAAGCCCGTGAAGAAGCCGGCAGCCCCGGTGGTCGAGCGCCGCGCGGCACCCGACGTCAAGGAACTCGTCTCGATCAAGCTCGACAGTGCAGTCCTTGCCCATTTCCAGAAGGACGGCCCCGGCTGGCAGGACCGCATCAACGACGCCCTGCGCGCGATCGTCGAGGCAGACGGCGGCGAGTAAAACGGGCGGTCTTATCGATCGCGGTCGGTCGGTGGCCACTGTCGTGACGTGTGGACGATCGCGAGGATGGCGAGCTGGCCGTTAGTCACCTCATAGATGAGGCGATAGCTGGGATGCGGCAGAAGTTCGCGGGTGCCAAGGACCAGGCCGATTTTGCCGGAATGGGGAAACTGGCCAAGCTGGATGGCGGCCTGTTCGAAGCTGTGGTCGATGGACAGTGCGGCCAGCGGATTTTTCGCCACGAGGTAGTCGAAGATGGAAGCGCGGTCACGAATGGCCTCACGCGTCCATCGAACGATCATGAGCGGCTCGCCTTGAGAGCCAGTTCCCGTCGCTCAGCAAACATCCGTTCGGCATCGTCTGCTGCAATGACCTCTCCGGCAGCCACGTCTTCGCGGCCACGCGCAACCTTGGCCTCGAGAAACTGACGATAGCCGCTATTGACCTTCTGCCGCTCGACATAATCCTGCACCATCTCGCGCAGGACTTCGCTTTCGGACGTCTGTGCGGATGTGACCGCCGCGGCAAAATCATCCGCGAGCTTGGCGTCGAGGTCGATCTGGAGCTGCGCTTTGCGTGTCATGCCGTCTCCGCCCTGATCCTGTGTGGCCCGCTGACATGGGGTGATGAACACAGTCTAGGCATGTCCCATCTGCCTGTCCATCTCGCCCATCTTGCCCCTTCCTTTTGGCGCGAAAAACCCCTAAAGAACGCGGCGATGACGTATCTTTCGGCGGCCCTGATCATTCGAATTATTGGCCCGGCCCTCCCGGCGGCTTGAAGAGCTGCGGGAAGGTCCGGGTTTTTGGCGTTGGGTCTGAAAGCCTTAGCGCCCGCTTGCCGCCAATCCATGACATAATTCCGCGACCGCTTGAGGTCGCCCCATTCGATGGCTGATCCATGACCGATACCCCTGAAAAGATCGACTACTCCAAGACCCTCTATCTGCCCGAGACCGAATTCCCGATGCGCGCCGGCCTTCCCCAGAAGGAGCCGGAAATGGCGGCGAAGTGGAAAGAGATGGGTCTCTACAAGCGCCTGCGCGCCTCGGCTGCCGGCCGCGAGAAATTCGTCCTGCATGACGGCCCGCCCTATGCAAACGGCAACATCCATATCGGCCATGCGCTGAACAAGGTGCTGAAGGACGTCATCACCCGCTCCTTCCAGATGCGCGGCTTCGATTCGAACTACGTGCCCGGCTGGGATTGCCACGGCCTGCCGATCGAGTGGAAGATCGAGGAAAAGTATCGCGAGAAGGGCAAGGACAAGAACGAGGTCCCGGTCAACGAATTCCGCAAGGAATGCCGCGAGTTCGCGCAAGGCTGGATCAACATCCAGTCGGACGAGTTCCGCCGCCTCGGCATTGAGGGTGACTTCGATAATCCCTACACGACCATGGCTTTCCATTCGGAAGCCCGGATCGCCGGCGAACTCCTGAAGATCGCCATGTCCGGCCAGCTCTATCGCGGCTCCAAGCCGATCATGTGGTCGGTTGTCGAGCGCACGGCGCTCGCCGAAGCCGAAGTGGAATATGCCGAGGTCGAGAGCGACACGATCTGGGTGAAGTTCCCGGTGTCGAAGGTTGAGGGCGCTGTTGGGGCCGACTGGATCAATCCGGGCGATGAGGTTCCTATCATCAATGATCGATCGGTGATGGAAGGTGCATCGGTCGTCATTTGGACAACGACGCCTTGGACCATTCCAGGCAACCGCGCGATTTCTTATTCGTCGCGCATCAAGTACGGTCTTTATAATGTCACTTCGGCTGAAAACGAGTTCGGTCCGCAACCGGGTGAGCTGTTGATCTTTGCTGACGCCCTGGCTGAGAGCGCATTTGCGAAGGCCAAGCTCGGTTTTGCTCGAGTCTGCGATGTAACTGGTGATGACCTTGCGGCCATCACCTGCGCCCACCCGCTCGCAGACCTCGGCTACACCTTCGAGGTCCCCCTCCTCGACGGCGACCACGTCACCGATGACGCCGGTACCGGTTTCGTGCACACGGCGCCCTCGCATGGTCGCGAAGACTTCGAAGCCTGGATGGCGAATGTCCGCGCGCTCGAAGCCCGTGGCATCGACGTCAAGATCCCGTTCCCGGTCGACGATGCCGGCTTCTACACGGAAGACGCTCCCGGTTTCGGCCCCTCGACCGAAGGTGGTGCGGCCCGCGTTCTTGATGACAACGGCAAGAAGGGCGACGCCAACAAGCGTGTCATGGACGCTCTCATCAAGGCGAACAACCTCTTCGCTCGTGGCCGCATCAAGCACGAATACCCGCATTCCTGGCGCTCCAAGAAGCCGGTCATCTTCCGCAACACACCGCAGTGGTTTGTCTACATGGACAAGGACCTGGCTGACGGCACGACGCTGCGCACCCGCGCACTCTCCGCCATCGACCAGACCCGCTTCGTCCCCGCCGGTGGCCAGAACCGCCTGCGCGCCATGATCGAGCAGCGCCCGGATTGGGTCCTTTCCCGTCAAAGAGCTTGGGGCGTGCCGATCTGCGTCTTCGCCGATGCCGAAGGCAATGTCCTGCAGGATGAGAAGGTCAACGCCCGCATCCTCGAAGCCTTCGAAGTCGAAGGCGCCGATGCCTGGTTTGCCGAAGGTGCGAAGGAACGTTTCCTCGGTTCCGAGCACGACGGCGACAAGTGGCAGATGGTCACCGACATCCTCGACGTCTGGTTCGACTCTGGCTCGACCCACACCTTCACCCTGGAAGACCGCCCCGACCTGAAATGGCCGGCCGATGTCTATCTGGAAGGCTCCGACCAGCATCGTGGCTGGTTCCATTCGTCGCTTCTCGAAAGCTGCGCCACCCGTGGCCGCGCGCCGTATAACGCTGTCGTTACCCACGGGTTCACGATGGCGGAAGACGGCCGCAAGATGTCGAAGTCGCTCGGCAACACGGTAACGCCGCAGGATGTGATGAAGGAATCCGGCGCCGATATCCTGCGCCTCTGGGTGATGAACACCGACTACTGGGAAGACCAGCGCCTCGGCAAGACGATCATCCAGACGAACATCGACAGCTATCGCAAGATCCGCAACACTGTTCGTTGGATGCTCGGCACGCTCGCCCATGACCATGGCGACGAGATTGCCTATGCCGAGCTGCCGGAACTCGAAAAGCTGATGCTGCATCGCTTGTCCGAGCTCGATCAGGTCGTCCGCAAGGGCTACGACGAGTTCGACTTCAAGCGCATCGTCCGCGCGCTCTCCGACTTCGCCAATGTCGAGCTCTCGGCCTTCTACTTCGACATCCGCAAGGATGCGCTCTATTGCGACGCCCCGTCGAGCCTGAAGCGCCGTTCGGCCCTCTTCGTCATCCGCAAGCTCTTCGACTGCCTGGTCCTGTGGTTTGCGCCTATGATGCCGTTCACCACCGAAGAGGCCTGGCTCTCGCGTGACCCGAAGGCGGAGTCGGTGCATCTCGAACAGTTCCCCACGGTGCCGGGCGACTGGTCGAACGAGGCCGTTGCTGAAAAGTGGAAGGGCGTCCGCGCCGTCCGTCGTGCAGTCACCGGTGCCTTGGAAATCGAGCGCAAGGAAAAGCGCATCGGCTCCTCGCTGGAAGCAGCCCCGGTCGTCCATGTCGCCGATGCCGAGCTCCTGAAGGCGCTCGACGGCCTCGACTTCGCCGAGATCTGCATCACCTCGGATATCCAGGTCGTGTCAGGTGAAGGCCCTGATGAAGCCTTCCGCCTCGACGATGGCACCAAGGTCGCCGTCGAGCCGAAGCTCGCCGAGGGCACGAAGTGCGCTCGCTCCTGGAAGATCACCCGGGACGTCGGCTCCGACGCTGAATACCCCGATGTTTCGGCCCGCGATGCCCAGGCGCTGCGCGAGCTTGCAGCACTCGGATAAGGAAATGTGACCGGATGATTTGCGCTTTCGTGGGTCATCCGGTAAAACTGCCTGAAATTGGCCGAAATCGACCGGCAGGGCTGGTCGCTAGCATTCGGCATGACTGATGTAACTGCGGCGAGGCTGGTAGGCATTCATGAATTCGGCATATTTGTTCAGAGTTGGCCTCGGTGTGGTTGGTCTCTTCGGCGTGACCGCTGGCCTGTCTGGCTGCGTCGGCAGCCCGACCTATGGCACCGACAAGACGGCGATGGAGCAGTTGGTGGACGACGTCGGCTCGGCCGTGTCGATCGCCCCGCGCGAGGCTGCCAACAAGGGCACCAAGTACAATCCGCGTCCTGACCTCGTGCTTCCCCCGGGCGGCACGCAGACCGCAGCGCTCGTTGCGCCGCAGGCATCCGTCGCCAGCCGCGAAAACAATCCGGAATGGGTGGAATCGCCGGAAGAGGCCCGCGAACGTCTCGTGGCCGAAGCCGACGCCAATGCCGATAACCCGCGTTATCGTTCGCCGCTGCTCGCCGGTTACGGCACGGCCGGCACGATGACCGAGACGCAGAAGTGGCAGGCCTTCCGCGACGCCCGCCAGCTGCAGAAGGGCGCCTATCTCGACCAGCGCCGTCTTCTCTCCGATCCGCCGACCGAATATCGCCAGACCCAGGACGTGGCGCTGACCGATCTCGGCGAACCGGAACAGAAGAAGGAAAAGCGCCGCAAGAAGGAAGCCAAGGCTGCCCAGCAGAACAGCTCCTGGTGGATGCCCTTCCAATAAGCGCATTCCGATTTCAAATTCTCCAGGGCAGGGCGGAAACGACCTGCCCTTTTGCTTGAGGTGTCCCCATGTCCTTCACCATCCGTCCCGCCGCGCCTGAAGACGCCGCCACCATTCTCGGCTTCATCACCGAACTCGCCGTCTATGAGAAGGCAGGCCATGAGGTGGAGGCAACCGAAGAGACGATCAGCGCGTCGATCTTCGAAGAAGGCTCGGTCACTGAGGCGGTAATCCTGGAAAGCGATGGTCGACCGGCAGGCTTTGCCGTCTGGTTCTACAGCTATTCCACCTGGCAGGCGAAGAACGGTCTTTATCTCGAGGATCTCTATGTCTCGCCGGACTATCGCGGCACGGGTGCCGGCAAGATGCTGTTGAAACACCTCGCAGAGATTGCCGTCAAAAAGGGCTGTGGCCGCTTCGAGTGGAGCGTGCTCGACTGGAACGAGCCGGCGATCCGCGTCTATGATGCCATCGGTGCCGAGCCGCAGTCGGAATGGATCCGCTACCGCATGACCGGCCAGGCGCTCAGGGATTTCGCCGGGATCGCCTGACCCGGCCAGGAGGCCGCGCTCCTATTCCTCGTTTTCGACCGTGCGCGCCACCAGCGCCATATGCAGCGCCTGCAAGGCTGGAGCGATGAAGGATATCCAGAGCAAAGCCATGTCGCGCTCGGCATGGTCATGGCGTGAAAACACGAAGATCAGCGCAATCAGCGTCAGCATGAGGGCCGGGGTCGCGGCAATCGCAACCAGCCGCGGTGCCCGCCAGTTGACGGTGCCGTTGGCCGACCATTGCATCGGCAGGCGATCGGTTTGGGGCGCCACATGGCGATAGGCCCAGACCGCAATGGCGACCATGCCGGCGACAGACGCAATGAGCGCAACGAAGATCATCAGTCCCTCCTTTCCTGGAAGAAGCCCCGAAGCATCTCGGCAGCTTGGCTTTCGCGAATGCCGGAATAGACTTCCGGAACGTGGTGGCAGGTCGGCTGGTGGTAAAAACGCACGCCATTCTCGACCGCGCCACCTTTCACATCACCGGCAGCATAATAGAGTCGCCGGATCCGGGCAAAGGAGATTGCCGCAGCGCACATGGTGCAGGGCTCGAGGGTGACATAAAGGTCGGCGTCGATAAGCCGTTCGTCACCCAGGGCGGCTGCCGCGCGCCGGATGGCGAGGATCTCGGCATGGGCCGTGACGTCGTTCAGAGCCCGCGTCTCGTTGCCGGCGCGCCCGAGGATCTCGCCGTCATGCACGACCACGGCGCCAATCGGAACCTCGCCGCGCTCGCCGGCGGCGCGAGCCTCCTCAAAGGCCGCTTCCATGAAGCCGTTTGTCTTCCCCATGCACGAACTTTCCACTTAACCAGAGCCGCGCGCTCTGATACGACAGCCCAAACGACAGGCAAACAGCAAATGACATTCAAAGACAAGTCCAGGCGTCCGGGGGGCAAGCCCTCCGACCGCAGCGGCAAGCCGCAAACCAGAAAGCCGTCCGCAGCCTCCGCAGACAAGCCCGCCCGCGCCCCGCGCGCCGAGGCGCCGGCTGGCGACGACACGATGAAGCCCGAACGCATCTCGAAGCTCCTCGCCCGCGCTGGCGTTGCATCGCGTCGCGATATCGAGCGCATGATCATGGAAGGCCGCGTGGCCGTGAACGGCAAGGTGCTCGAAACACCGGTGCTGAACGCGACCCTGGCCGACAAGATCGAGGTCGATGGTCAGCCGATCCGCGGCATCGAACGCACCCGTCTGTGGCTTTACCACAAGCCGGCCGGCCTGGTGACGACCAATTCCGATCCGGAAGGCCGTCCGACGGTGTTCGAGAACCTGCCGGAAGACCTGCCGCGCGTCATGTCCATCGGCCGCCTCGACATCAACACCGAAGGCCTGCTGCTGGTCACCAATGACGGTGGTCTCGCCCGCGTTCTGGAACTGCCGACCACCGGTTGGCTGCGCCGCTACCGCGTGCGCGCCTATGGCGATGTCGATCAGCCGGCACTCGATGCGCTGAAGGAAGGCATCGCCGTCGACGGCGTGCTCTACGGCGCGATCGATGCGACGCTCGACCGCAAGCAGGGCCACAATGTCTGGATCACCATGGGTCTGCGCGAAGGCAAGAACCGTGAGATCAAGAACGTGCTCGGCGCGCTCGGTCTGGAGGTCAACCGTCTGATCCGCATTTCCTATGGCCCGTTCCAGCTCGGCGATCTGCCGGAAGGCCAGGTGCTCGAAGTCCGTGGCCGCATGCTGCGCGACCAGCTCGGGCCCCGCCTGATCGAGGAATCCAAGGCAAACTTCGACGCCCCGATCTACGCCCATGGCGTGGAGACGGACGAAGAGGACGCGCCTGCCGCACCAGCCAAGAAGCCTGGCCGCGAGCCGAAAGCTGACTGGGGTCGTGACGAGCGCCCGGCAGACAAGAAGCGCGCCGCGCCGAAGGACTGGGCTGACAAGGGTGACAAGCGCGAGCGCGCGCTCGGACGTCTCGACACCCGCCGCGACGATGGCAAGCCTGGCGACAAGTTTGGCGATAAGGCGAAGCGCCCGGTGACCAACACCAAGGGCCGGACCGCAAACGTCTGGATGGCGCCCGGCGCCCGTCCGCTCGGTGAAAAGGCAGCCGCTGCCGCTGCCCGTCGCAAGCCTGATCCGCGTGGCGCAAAGCCCGCCGAGCGCTTTGACGACCGTCCGACCTCCACGGTCCAGATTACCCGCGCCCGTGACGAAGAGGGTGATTGGATCCGCGCCGACGGCCCGGACCAGAAGCCCGGCGGTCGCGATGGCGGCCGTGGCGAGAAGCGCGGTGGCTTCGGCGACCGTCCCGCCCGCCGCGACGGTGATGATCGTGCACCTCGTCGTGAGGGTGCAGATCGTGGCCCGCGCCGCGAAGGAACGGATCGTGGCCCGCGCCGTGATTTTGGCGACCGCGCAGAACGCGCACCACGCCGTGAAGGCGACGACCGCGCGCCGCGTCGTGAAGGTGCAGACCGCGGCCCGCGCAAGGACTTCGGCGACCGCGGCCCCCGCAAGGATTTTGGCGATCGCGGTCCTCGCAAGCCTTTCGGCGACAAGCCGGACCGTCCGCGCACGGAACGGTTCACGCCGGATCGCGCCCGCGATGACAGGCCGCGTGACGACCGTCCCCGTGACGCCAGACCCCGTGATGACCGCCCCCGTGATGATCGCCCCCGGGGCGAGCGTCCCGTCGGCGACAGGCCTTTCGGTGACAAGCCGCGCGGCGCAAGACCTGCGGGCGACCGTCCATTTGGTGACCGGCCCGCTGGCAAGTCCTTCGGCAAGCCGGCTGGCAGACCGGCTGGCAAGTCATTTGGCGGCAAGCCGGGTGGCGGCAAAAGCTTCGGCGGCAAGCCGGGCGGACGCCCTGCAGGTGGCCCTCGCTCCGGCGGCCCGGGTGGCAAGCCCTCCGGTCCCCGCACGGGCGCCCCCAAGGGCAAGAGGTAAGCCGTCATGCGCATCGTTGGCGGTGAGTTTCGTGGCCGCACGCTGGCCACGCCCAAGTCCAATGACATCCGGCCGACCGTCGACCGGACACGGGAAAGCCTGTTCAACATCCTCGCGCACGCTCATCCGGGCGTGCTCGACGGCACCCGCATCCTCGACCTCTTCGCCGGTACAGGTGCGGTCGGCATAGAAGCGCTGTCGCGGGGCTGCAAGTCGGCCCTGTTTGTCGAAAACAGCGTCGAGGGCCGCGGCCTGCTCTGGGAAAACATCGATGCCTTCGGCCTGCATGGCCGCGCGCGCATGCTGAGGCGCGACGCCACCGATCTTGGCCCGTCCAACAACATCGAAGCCTTCGAACTGGTCTTCGCCGATCCGCCCTATGGCAAGGGTCTCGGCGAGAAGGCGCTCACGTCGGCTCATCTGGGCGGCTGGATCGCGCCGGGTGCCCTCGTCATCCTCGAAGAGCGCGGTGACGTGCAGGTGTCAGTCGATCCGGTTTTTGCCTTCCTGGAAGAGCGCACCTTCGGTGACACGAAAATGTACTTCTTTTCCTATAGGCCAGCCTGATCCCCGAAACGGAGAAATGCTGGCCCATGGATCTCGTCGCTGAAACCCCGATCCCGTCAACAGCCGTGAAGGCCGATCCGACCATCGGCCTCGCCCTCGGGGCAGGCGGCGCGCGCGGCTTCTCGCATATTGCGGTGCTCGAGGTCTTCGACGAACTGGGCATCAAGCCCGCGCTGATCGCCGGCTCCTCCATGGGCGCGATCCTCGGCGCCGGTTACTCCGCCGGCATGAGCGGACGCGACATCCGCGACTATGCGCTCGAACTCGCCGATAACAGATCGCTGGTGCTGAACCGCTTCTGGAGCCTGAGGCCCGCCAGCATCCGTGCCCTTGGCGGCTTTCGCTTCGGCCAGTTCAACCTGCCGCGCCTGCTGCGGGCCTTCCTGCCGCCCCAGATCCCCGAAACCTTTGCCGACCTGAAGCTGCCACTGACGGTCATTGCCACCGACTATTACGGCCAGTGCGAGCTGATGCGCAGCGAAGGCGATCTCTACGAGGCGCTGTCGGCATCTGCTGCCATTCCCGCGCTCTTCGCCCCGGTCACCATCGACGGCCGGCTGATGATCGATGGCGGCATCTTCAATCCGGTGCCCTACGATCACCTGGTCGGCAAGGTCGACATCATGGTCGCCATCGACGTGATCGGCGCGCCTGAGGGAGACGGCTCGGCGGTCCCCAACCGCATCGACAGCCTGTTTGGAGCCTCGCAGCTGATGATGCAGTCGCATATCGCCCTGAAGATGAAGATCTGCCAGCCGGACATCTACATCCGGCCTGAGGTGAACGCCTACAAGGTCCTCGACTTCTTCAAGGCGCGCCAGATCCTCGAAATCTCCGATCGCCTCAAGGACCCGCTGAAGCGGGAGCTTGCCGCACGTATGGAAGATTTCGTGCGCCGCTGAGGATCAGGCGGCGGGGACCTCCTCTTCCGCTTCAACGGTCTGGATGGGCTTCTTCGGCTTGATCAGAGGCTCGGGCTTCACCGGCCGCTTGTGAATCAGTTCCCGGCCCGCGAGAATGCCCTCCTGGGCCTGAAGCCTCAGGCGCTCCTCGTCACGGCGGCGGATGTCCTCACCGATTTCATAGGCCTCGTCCTCTGTCGCACCCAGCCCTTCAAGCGTGCGGCGTCCGAAGAGCAGACCGGATTCGAGGGTTTCGCGCACTTCGTATTCCACGTCCCGAGCCCGCAGTTCCAGGCTGTGGATGCGGTCATAGGAACGCACGAAAAGGCGCACGTCAGGATATTCGGAGCGAATGAGATCGACGATCTTGTCGGTGATCTCCTTTTTATGGGTGCAGACGGCGACGATTTTCGCCCTCTCGATGCCGGCGGCGCGCAGCATGTCGAGCCGGGTGCCGTCGCCGAAATAGATGCGGAAACCGAAGGTCGACGCCTGTCGCACGCGGTCGGGACTGTCGTCGAGGATCGTGACATCGCGGCCGCTCGCCAGCAGGATCTGGGCGGCGATCTGTCCGAAGCGGGAAAAGCCGACCATCAGCACGTCGGAGCCTGCACCTTCGAAATCCTCTTCCATCTCCTCCTTCTCGCCCGTCTCCCGCACCAAGAGGCGCTGACCGATCTTCGCCGTCAGCGGCGTCAGCGCCATGGAGAGCGTCACGATCGAGATCAGCAGCGATGACTGTGCGCCGGAGAAGAGGCCGGCGGCTGCGGCGGTGGTGAAAAGGACGAAGCCGAATTCCCCGCCTTGGGGCAGAAGCATGCCGATCCGGATGGCGTCGTTGCGCGACGAGCCCGAGAGGCGGCAGATCGTATAAATGACGAGCGCCTTCACCGCCATCAGCACGGGCACGGCAACGACAATCAGAGCCAGATTGTCGACGATCACCTGCAGCTCCATCGACAGCCCGACGGCGATGAAGAAGAGTGCCAGAAGCAGCCCGCGGAACGGCTCGATATCGGCCTCCAGCTCGTGGCGATAGGAGGATTCGGCCAGCATGACACCGGCAAGGAACGCGCCCATGGCCATGGAAAGTCCGGCCACCTGCATCAGATAGGCGGATCCGAGCACGACGAAGAGGGCGGCTGCGATCATCACCTCGCGGGCACCCGTCCGACCGATAATCTGAAACATCGGCGTCAGCAGATAGCGCCCGGCAAGGATCATCCCGATCACGGCAGCCACGGCGATCCCGATTTCGATCAGCGGCGATTGCTGCGCCTCGCCACCCTGTGCGCTGAGGATCGTGACCATGGCCAGCAGCGGCACGATGGCGAGGTCCTGGAAGAGCAGGATGGAGAAGGAGCGCTGCCCGTAGCGGCTGTTCATGTCGCCATAGTCTTCGAGCAATTGCAGCGCAAACGCGGTCGATGACAGCGCGAGACCGAAGCCGGCAACCAGCGCGCCGCGCCAGTCGAGCAGACCTGCCGCATAGACCAGCGCCGTCACGACGAGACCCGTCAGCACCACCTGGCTCGTGCCCAGCCCGAAGATGTCACGTCGCATGTGCCACAAGCGGCTTGGCTTCAATTCCAGCCCGATGATGAAAAGCAGCAGCACCACCCCGAGTTCGGCGACCGCGAGGATTTCTCCCGACCCGCCGATCAGGTGCAGGACGGGGCCGATCACCACGCCGGCGGCCAGATAGCCGAGCACCGTTCCGAGCCCCAACTTGCGGAAGATCGGCGCTGCGATGACCGCTCCCCCGAGTAGAAGCAGCGGTTGGGCGAACAGGGCTTCGGTTGCGCTGGCCAAGGGTATTCTCCTCGTTTTCCGGGATCGAGCGGACTGGAATGGAGCCTATGCCGGGCAAGTGAACGGAAAAGCCCGAACCGCCCTTGATGCCCCATCTCAGGCACAATAAATGGAGCAGGAAGGAAAGGCCAACCCATGCCCAATCAAATCGATTCCGCCAATCTCCTAGAACGCGCCGAACAGCTTGTCGATCTCGCCATAAAGGCGGGTGCGGACAAGGCTGATGCGGTGGTCGTGCGCTCCCGCTCCAAGGGCGTCAGCGTCCGCCTCGGCAAGGTCGAGTCAACAGAAGCGTCCGAGAGCGACGACTTTTCGCTTCGCGTCTTCATCGGCCGCCAGGTGGCGAGCGTTTCGGCCAATCCAGGCTTCGACCTCACGGCGCTTGCCGAGCGCGCGGTTGCCATGGCCAAGGTTTCGCCCGAAGATCCCTTCGCTGGCCTCGCTGACGAAAGCGATCTTGCCCGCGACATCCCTGATCTTCAGCTCTTCGACGATACGGAAGTGTCGAGCGACCAGTTGCGCGAAAGCGCGCTCGCCATGGAAGAGGTGGCCCGTTCGGTAAACGGCGTCAGCAATTCGCTCGGTGCCGGCGCCTCCGCCGGCATGGGTGGCCTGGTGCTGGTCACCTCGCACGGCTTTTCCGGCAGTTATGCCGGCTCGCGCTTCTCCCGCTCGGTCGGCGTCATCGCCGGCGAGGGGACCAAGATGGAGCGCGACCACGACTATGACAGCCGCCTCTACTTTGCCGAGCTCGATGGCCCCGAAGAGATCGGCCGCCGCGCTGCCGAGCGTGCCATCCGCCGGCTGAACCCGCGCCAGGTGCCGACGGCATCCAACCTCACCGTCGTCTTCGACCCGCGCGTCGCGCGCGGCTTCGCGGGCACAATCGCCGGGGCCATCAATGGCGCCTCGGTCGCCCGCAAGACCTCATTCCTGCGCGACAAGATGGGCCAGCAGGTCCTGAAGGCAGGCCTCAACATCACCGATGATCCGCTGAAGGTCCGTGGCTCCTCGTCGCGCCCCTTCGATGGCGAAGGCATCTCCGGCAAGCCGCTGACGATGATCGAGGACGGGGTGCTCAAGCACTGGTTCCTGTCCTCGTCTGCCGCCCGCGAGCTTGGCCTGAAGACCAATGGCCGTGGCGTGCGCGGCGGCACCTCGGTGTCTCCGTCCTCAACCAATCTGGCGCTGGAACCCGGCGACATCTCGCCGGAGGAGCTGATCCGCAGCGTCAGTACCGGCCTCTACATCACCGACATGATCGGCCAGGGCGTCGACATGATCACCGGCGAGTATAGCCGTGGTGCCAGCGGCTTCTGGATCGAAAACGGCGAGCTCACCTATCCGGTGTCGGAGATCACCATCGCATCGAACCTCAAGGACATGTTCATGCGGATCACGGTGGCGAACGACATCGACCGCAAGTTCGGTGTCGCAGCTCCCACGCTCGCCATCGAGGGTATGACCCTTGCCGGGCTCTGATCGACAGACAAAGGACGGGCTGCGCTTCGACTGGCAGGCCGATCTCGCCCTGATCACCGATGCGGCCCGGGAAGCCGGCAAGGTGGCGATGGCCCATTTCGGCCAGTCGCCGGAAGTCTGGTGGAAGAACGAGGGCCGCTCGCCGGTCAGCGCCGCCGACTATGCCGCCAACAAGATCCTCGAGGAAATCCTCCGCCACGCCCGACCGAATTATGGCTGGCTGTCGGAAGAGACGGACGACGATCCGGCGCGCCTCTCCTGCGAGACCCTCTTCGTCATCGATCCGATCGATGGCACCCGCGCCTTCCTGGCCGGCAAGGATACCTGGTGCGTCTCGGTGGCTGTCGTCCACAAGGGCAAACCCGTCGCCGGCATCCTCGTGGCACCGTCGCTGGGCGAAGAGTTCACCGCAACAGCCGATGGGCCCGCCCGCCGCAATGGCCAGGACATCACGGTCTCCACGGCCGGCATAGAAGGTAGTCTAAAGGTCGCCTCGGCCCAGGACATGGTTGCCAGCTTCAGCCCGGTGCTGAGGCCCCGCATCGAACGCGTCGAGCATATCCCGTCGCTTGCCTACCGGTTGGCGCTCGTGGCCGACGGGCGCATCGACGCCACCCTGGTCAAGAAGAACTCGCACGACTGGGACCTGGCGGCGGCCGATCTGATCCTCGCGCGCGCCGGCGGTTCGATCACCGATCTCGACGGACAGGCACTGGTATATAATCGCGAAGACGTGACCCATCCGGTGCTCTGTGCAGCATCGGCGGAGCTTCTTCCGGCATTGCTCAAGAACATCACGCGAATTCCTCGGAGTTGACCTTTGCAGCGAAATCGCGCAGATGAAAGCCGACTGACTGAGAATGAGAAAAGGCCGCAACTATGACGGAAACCAACGAAAACAAGCAGCTTCTCCATCTGGTTTTTGGCGGTGAACTGTCGAACCTCGAAGAGGTCCAGTTCCGCGATCTGAACGCTCTCGACATCGTCGGCATCTTCCCCGACTACGCCAGCGCGCTGGTGGCCTGGAAGGCGAAGGCTCAGGCGACGGTCGACAACGCGCATATGCGCTATTTCATCGTCCACATGCACCGAATGCTGAACCCTTCGGACAAGTAAGCCGAAGGCCGGCGGTTTTCCAAAGACCGCCCGGACGACCCGTAAGGGTCACGTTTTGAACTCAGTCTTCTTGCATCTCTCTTGTTGCGTAGCGACGCCTCCTGACCGGGAAGAATGGCATTGTCGATGAAGATGAGCAGGTCCGATCGATGGCACTGAGCGATGGCCTAGCCTCCTTCGCCTTGAGATCCTACGGCTGGCTGGGCCTCGCGGCCTATCCGCTGTCGGGACCGATGCTCGCTTACCGCGCGGCCAAGGGCAAGGAAGACAAGGCGCGTCGGGCGGAGCGGTTCGGCCATGCGAGCCTTCCGCGCCCTGCCGGCCCACTCGTCTGGATCCATGCCGCAAGCGTCGGCGAAACCACAGCCGTCGTAGCCCTGATGCGCGAACTGCGCCGCCGCGATATCCACGTGCTTCTGACCACCGGTACCGTGACCTCGGCCGAAGTGGCGAAGAACCGTCTCGGCGACATGGTGCTCCACCAATATGTGCCGCTCGACCTCCTGCCATCCATCCGCCGCTTCCTGGATTACTGGCAGCCGGATATCGCCATCGGCGTGGAATCCGAGATCTGGCCGACGACACTCGCCGAGCTGCATCGCCGCCATATTCCGCAGATCCTCGTTAATGCCCGCATGTCCGATCGTTCCTTCGATCGCTGGAAGCGGCATCCGTCGATTGCTGAGACGCTGTTCGGCAAGCTGGCGCTGGTCATCGCCCAGTCCGATCTCGATGCCGAGCGCTTCCGGGATCTCGGCGCCTGGCCAGTCAGCGTCTCCGGCAATATCAAGGTCGACAGCGACGCACCGCCTTGCGACGAGCAGGTGCTGGAGCGCTACCGCCAGCAGATCGGCGACCGAAAGACCTGGGCCGCCATCTCCACCTTTGACGGCGAAGAGAAGATCGCCTCCATGGTGCATCGGGCGCTGAAAGCCCATACGGGCATGTTGACCGTGCTCGTGCCGCGCCATCCCGAGCGCAGCGACGAGATCGAGGCCATGCTGGTCGAAAAGGGCCTCGTGGTTGCCCGCCGCACGCGCGGCGATGTCATCACGCCCGAGACGGATGTCTTCCTCGGCGACACGATCGGCGAGATGGGCCTTTACCTGCGCCTGACCGAAGTCGCCTTCGTCGGCCGCTCGCTTGCCGCCGATGGTGGCCAGAACCCGCTGGAGCCGGCCATGCTCGGCTGCGCGGTTCTCTCCGGTCCGCAGGTTAGCAATTTCCGCGAAAGCTACCAGCGCCTCGTGCGCAAGGGTTCGGCCCGCATCGTCCGCGATGCCGAGATGCTGGCCAAGGCCGTCCACTTCCTCCTCAACAACGAGGTGGCGCGCTCGAAGATGATCGATGCAGGCCTTGAAAGCATGCAGGAGATGCGCGGCGCGCTGAGCGCGACGCTGAAGGGGCTCGAGCCCTATATCAGCCCTCTCTCCGTCAAGGCCAAGCTCGAGCCGCGCACCGCCAGCCAGAGCTGAACCTCCAACAGGATCTTCCCCATGCAGCAGAAGCAAAAGATTGCCGGCATCCTGTTCGACAAGGACGGCACGCTTCTTGATTTTGACGCGAGCTGGGGGCCGGTCAATCGCGAGGTGGCGCTGATGGCCGCCGATGGCGATGAGGGGCTCGCCGATCGTTTGCTGCTGGCCTGCGGCATGGATCCGTTAAGCGGTGCGATCGTGCCAGACAGCCTCTTTGCCGCCGGCAACACGGTCGAGATTGCAGAGGGCATGATCAATGCCGGCTCGCCCTTCGCGCTAGAAGCCCTGGTGCCGAAGATCGATGATTGCTTCGCCAAAGCCGCCGAACTCTCGGTGCCCGTGACCGAACTCCAGCCGCTTTTCGCCCGCCTGCACGGCAAGGGCCTTCGCCTCGGCATTGCCTCCAGCGACAATGAACGCTCGATCCGGGTCGCCGCCGAGCGCTTCGGCATCCTGCCTTATGTCGACTTCGTTGCTGGCTATGACAGCGGCCATGGCAAGAAGCCGGAAGCCGGCATGGTACTCGGCTTCTGCGCCGCGACCGGGCTCGCACCGGAAGAAGTCGCCGTCGTTGGCGACAACAATCACGATCTGCACATGGGCAAGAATGCAGGTGCCGGCTTGAAGATCGGCGTGCTCTCCGGGACTGGCTCGCGGGAGACGCTGACCCTGCATTCCGACATGGTGCTCGCCGATATCACCGAGCTCGAAGCCGTCCTCAACTGACAGCGCTCGTGCCATTTCGGCACGCCTGTGCTTGACGGTTCGGCGTTGCAATGGTTCTTGTTGCGCGCATGAGGCGGTGCCAGAGGGGCGCCGGGGTCACGACAGGGACGAGAATGGTATCCGAGGCACCACCCTTCTGGTGGACCAAGACCGGCTGGCAGGCGATCTACCTCTATCCGCTCTCCTTTGTGTATGGCCGCATCTCCGGCGCCATCATGCAGCATCGTCGCCGCCACGCTTTACCCGTGCCAGTCGTCTGCATCGGAAACTTCACCGTCGGTGGTGCCGGCAAGACCCCGACCGCCATCGCGATTGCCCGCGCCGCCAAGGCGAGAGGGCTGACCCCCGGTTTCCTCAGCCGCGGTTATGGAGGCTCGCTCGATGTTACGACCGTCGTCGACCCACATCACCATCGCTCCACCGCCGTCGGAGACGAGCCGCTGTTGCTCGCCCGCGAGGCGCTGACCGTCATTTCCCGCCGCAGGGTCGCGGGCGCTGAAAAGCTGGTGGCTGAGGGCGTTGATCTTGTCATCATGGATGACGGCTTCCAGAGTGCCAGGCTTCTGGTGGACTACGCGCTGATCGTCGTCGACAGCCGGCGCGGTATCGGCAATGGCTGGGTCGTGCCCTCAGGTCCCGTCCGCGCGCCGATCGAGGTCCAGATGCGCCATCTCGATGCGATCCTGAAGGTCGGCAAGGGCGACGCCGCAGACCGCTTTGTCCGCCAGGCGTCCCGCAGCGGCAAGCCAGTTCTGGTCGCCAATGTCACGCCACAGGCGGCGGACGATCTCGCCGGTCGGTCGGTGCTCGCTTACGCAGGTATCGCCGATCCGAAGAAGTTCTATCGAACGCTGGAAGAACTCGGCGCTGTCATCGTCGACCGCGCCGACTTTCCCGACCATCATCATCTCGCAGACGACGAGATTGCGGATCTGCTTTCCCGCGCCGAACGCCAGGGCCTGCAACTGGTCACCACGGCAAAGGACAGTGTCCGCCTGTCGGGCGGTCATGGCCGGTCGGCGGAGCTGTCGGAAAAATCGCGGGTGGTGGAGATCGACATGGTCTTCGACGACCCCAAGGCTCCGGACCTGATCATCGACCGGGCGATCGAGGCCTGCCGGCGCAGGCGCCTCGGCAAGAAGGCCTGAGGCTCAGCGGCGCTGGTTGGGAAGCGCGCCGGCGCGCTTTTCCGCTTCCAGCGAAGCGGCAGCATCCACATAAGCTTCCTGCCGTGCCACGCTCCAGTATTTCAGTTCGTCGACCAGCACCGGGCGCCCGGTGATCGCGCAGGTAACGAAGGTCCCTGGTGTCAGGATTTGGAAATCGGCATCAAGATAGCGGATCTTGGCTTCGCGGTTTCCGCCGCCTTCGAAACGGTTCATCACTCTTCTCCTGCGCCGCGTGTCACGGAACTGCAATACAGCGCCCTCCCGGCGAATGAAAGATGGCTCGCGTCAAAACCCGTGCGTGGCACGCTCAGCTCCGTCCGAACAGCCGTTCGATATCGGAGAGCTTGAGCTCGACATAGGTCGGCCGCCCATGATTGCACTGACCCGAGCCCGGCGTCTGCTCCATCTGTCTGAGAAGCGCGTTCATCTCCTCGACCCGCAGCCGCCGTCCCGAGCGCACGGACCCGTGGCAGGCCATGGTGGCCGCCACATGTTCGAGCTTGGCCGCCAGCCGGTCGGCCGTATCCCATTCGGCGATCTCGTCGGCGAGGTCGCGCACGAGCTGGGTCGCATCCATCTCGCCGAGCATCGCCGGGGTTTCGCGCACGGCAATCGCCCCCGGCCCGAAGCGCTCGATCGCAAGCCCTAGCTGCTCGAGGCTCTCGGCATGGACCATCAGCCGGTCGCAATCCTCTTCGGGCAAGTCGACAATGTCGGGGATCAGCAGACCCTGGGAGGGCAGCCGCCGACCCGTCAGCGCCTTGCGCATCTGCTCGAAGACCAGGCGCTCATGGGCCGCATGCTGGTCGACGATGACGAGACCGTCCTCCGTCTGCGCCACGATATAATTGGCATGCACCTGCGCCCGCGCGGCACCGAGCGGATAGCTCGCAATGGCCTCGACGGAAGCGCTCTGGGGGGCAGGGGAGGGGATTGGTTCGCTTCGAGCGGTCGGTACGTTGAGACTGTCGAATGCCGCCTGTGCCGCCTCGCCAAAACCGCGTGCAGCCGGTGCGCCAGCGGCCGCAAACCCGCCGCCAAAGCTCGGCGCTGCCCCATAGAGAGGTCGCGATGGCGAACTGGCCGGTGACCAAGCCTGGGCCGGCTGCGGCGAGAAGCCGGGGCGGAAAGCACGCAGCATGCCGCCGGCACCTGTCGTTGCCGCCCGGTCGCCCTCGCGCTGCAGGGATTGCCGGATCGCCCCGACGATCAACCCGCGCACCAGCGCCGGATCGCGGAAGCGCACATCCGATTTCGCCGGATGCACGTTGACGTCGACCAGCGCCGGGTCGAGCGTCAAAGACAACACTGCTACCGGATAACGACCCTGCGGGATCGTCTCGGCATAGGCACCGCGAATAGCCGACAGGATCTGCTTGTCCTGCACGGGGCGTCCGTTGACGAAGGCATATTGATGGGCGGAATTGCCCCGGTTGAAAGTTGGAACGCCAGCAAAGCCGGTCAGCCGCACATCCTCGCGCTCGGCATCGAGCTCGATCGCATTGTCCTTGAAGTCGGCGCCCAGCACCTGCGCGATGCGCGCCAGATGATCGTCGCCGGTGCCGGGGAATTCGAGCGTCGATCGGTCGGTGCCAGAAAGCACGAAGCGGATTGCCGGAAAGGCGATCGCCATGCGCTTGACGATCTCGCTGATCGCACCCGCTTCCGCCTTCTCAGTCTTCATGAATTTCAGCCGCGCCGGTGTGGCGAAGAACAGATCGCGCACTTCGACCGTCGTGCCCGGATTGGCCGCTGCCGGCCGGACATCCCCCACCTTGCCGCCGATAACCGCGATCTCCGCACCGCTGTCGGCGCCAGCCGGCCGGCTGGTGATCGTGAGTTTCGCGACGGAGCCGATCGAGGGCAGGGCCTCGCCGCGAAAGCCGAGCGAGCGGATGTCGAACAGCGTCTCGCTAAGTTTCGATGTGCAATGCCGGCGGATGGCGAGCGCCAGATCCTCAGGACCCATGCCGCAACCATTGTCGATGACCCGCAACAGCGTCTTGCCGCCGCCGGCCGTCGCCACCTCGATACGGGTGGCGCCTGCGTCGATCGCATTCTCGATCAGTTCCTTCGCTGCACTGGCCGGTCGTTCGATGACCTCGCCGGCAGCGATCTGGTTGATGAGGGTCTCGGAGAGTTGCTTGATGATCATGCGGCCATTTTCCCGGATTCGGAGCTCCTACGAAAGACGAAATCGTATCGAGGTGGCCGCCATGCCCATCATTAAGCGGGCTTTAACGGAATGTCTCTAGTTTGAACAATGACTTGCAATGTCTCTTCAGCAGGTCTGCTGGCGGTGGAATGAGGATACGGGCCGGAGTGTCCCTCGCATATCTCCCTGCCTGGAACGCGGTCCGGCATGTCTTCATCATGGCATCAGCCCCCCAAATTCTCGTCGTCTTCGGATGGCGAGGTTCCTAGAGGCAGCAGTGTGAGCGAGTTTCCACAGGCCCCCGGCCAGGACAAGCGACGGCAGGGGCCCGACAATTCGTCGGCCGAGACCGCTCTCGACGCTGCCCTGCTGGACGCCGTGTCGGAGGCCTTCTCCTCGGCCTTCATCGTTTATGATCGCAACGATCACCTGATCTTCGCAAGCCGCAGCGCCCGCCAGTTCCTGCCTTTGCCCGCCCCTTTCTTCGAGCCCGGTTCGCGCCTGAGGGACATCCTCGGCGCCGCATATGACCTGGGCCTCCGCCATGCTGCCAGCGGCCAGGCTGACGGTGCAGCACTCAGCCGTGAGGAATGGCTGACCCGCCAGATCGCTGCCCACTGGAAGGAACGCTACGAGATCCAGGCCTGCGACGACGACAAGCGCTGGACCAAGTTCTCCAAGCGTCGCCTGCCATCCGGTTTCGGCTTCTGCGTGATGACTGATATCACCGAGCAGAAGCGCCGGGAGGAGCAGTGGCGTGCGGATATCGAGCGCGTCCAGCTCACCGAGGAAATCCTCGACAATCTCGCCCATCCGGTCTTCGTCCAGGATCGCAATCTCCAGCTCGTGGCCGTCAACAAGGTCTTCTGCTCGGCCACGTCGGTGGGGCCTGACAATGCGCTCGGCGGCACGATCGCCACACTGTTTGAACCGGATGTCGCCGATCGGCTCGTCACCGTTTCGCGCCATGTATTGGACACCGGCGTCACATCCTCGCTCACCCTCCCGATGCGGCTTTACGGAGACCCGCCGCGCCCGATCCTTGTTCATGTCCAGCGCGTCGGCAAGCCGGGGCGCTATCTGGTGGTGGCAAGTCTCGGTGAGGTCGGTGGCGCTGCTGACCTGCCGGCCTCTCAAGAGGCGGCGTTTGAAGCCCCATCGCGCGATGAGGGCGCCGGTCACAGCCTGATCGATGGGCGCTTGAATGGACGCAAGGCCATTCTCGTCACTGCGGATCGCGACTTCGAGGCAAGAGCGCTCGACATCCTGCAACTCCTCGGCCTCGACAGCTGCTGTGTCCGCGATCAGTCGGAGCTCGACGCCTTCCTGACGGTGGCGCAATCGGTTGGCGTGGTCATCGACCTCGCGATTGTCGATGTCGACCTCGACATGCGGTGTCTTGAACTCCTGCAGGCGGTCGATGTCGACTACATCACCTTGCCGGTCTTCGACATCGCGAGCGACCTTGCCTTCAGCGTCCTTGATCGGTTGACCGCGCTGCGCCAGCCGCCCATGCCGACCGACGACTGGGAGATCACCACCGAAGAAGAGCCGGCAGCAGCGCCTGCAGCTGCACCGGCTGGTGTGTCGAAGGCAGCTTCTGCGCTGCAGCCTGCCGCTCCGTCGACGTCGTCGCTCGTCCTTGTCGCCGAAGACAACGAAATCAACCAGATCGTTTTCTCGCAGATCCTCGAGGGCCTCGGCTTTGCGTACCGGATCTGCGCAGATGGAGAGACGGCCGTTCGACTGCGTGCGGAATTGAGCCCCGCCATCATCCTCATGGATGTGACGCTGCCCGGTATCAATGGTTTCGAGGCCGCGCGCCGGATCCGCCAGTCGGCCGAGGACCTGAACCTGCAGACACCGATCATCGGCGTGCTTGCCCAGGCTTTCGATCGCGACCGCGAGGCCTGTTTTGCCTCCGGCATGAACGATGTCATCCTCAAGCCGCTCAGCCCTGATGTTGTCGATCAGGCGATCCGACGGCTCGTGCCGGACATTGCAAGGCTCGCGTCCACCGCCTGATTACCCGATTTTTGGGGAGGGCAGGGAGCCGCCTTCCGCAGTATCGATATGATTATTTTAATGTTTTAGACCCATTCTGGCACGTGCAAGGAACCGTACCAGGAAGCATGAATGGGTCCCGCCGGACGAGCGCCTGAGCCGCATGGCCAAGGCGACCAGAAGACGACAGGCTATACCGATCGATTGACCGGCCTCGGCAACCGCCACAGGCTGGGCGACAAGGTGCGCCAGCTCGCCGCCGACCGCGCCGCCGATCCCGCACCTTTCACCGTCGGCATCGTCAATCTCGATGGCTTCAAGCCGATCAACGATCTCTTCGGCCAGGCCTCCGGCGACGAGATTCTCTGCCAGGTCGCACACCGCCTCAAAGCTTGCGTGCCCGATGGGGCAATCGTCACCCGACATGACGGCGACGAATTTGCGATCGTGCTGCCGCTGGTCTTCGAGCGCCTGGGCGCCGAGCGGGCCGGCCAGTTGATCAAGGATGTGCTGTCCGCCCCTTACGATCTGGGCGACCGCAATGTACGCCTCTCAGCATCGCTCGGTTTCGCCGTCTATCCCTTTGCCGGCGAAGATTTCGAAGAGCTAATGAAGAGCGCCGAGACCGCTCTCTATCGGTCCAAGCGCCGTGGCCGCGGCCAGATTACCGTTTATTCCCGCGAGATCGCGCAGGAGATGAAACAGGCGACGCAGCTCGAACAGGCACTGCGCAATGCGATCATCAACGATACGGTGGATGTGCATTTCCAGCCGATCGTCCGCCTGCGCGACAACCGCGTCGTCGGCTTCGAGGCGCTTGCCCGCTGGATCGATCCGGATCTCGGTTTCGTCTCACCGGCCGTCTTCGTGCCGCTCGCCGAAGAACGCGGCTTCATCGATACCTTGTCTGAGACACTGCTGCGCAAGGCTGCCGAAGCCACGCTTGCCTGGCCGCGCGACCTCTTCCTCTCCTTCAACTTATCCTCGGTCCAGCTCATGGATCTGAGAACGTCCTTCAACACGCTTTCCATCCTCAACAGCGTCGGCTTCGACCCGCGACGGCTGGAGCTTGAGATCACGGAAACGGCCGTCATGTCCTCGGCCGATACGGCCCGGCGGATTATCAAGGAATTGAAGGATGCCGGCATCCGCATCTCGCTGGATGACTTCGGCACGGGACAGTCTAGCCTCGGGCGCCTGCGTGAATTTACCTTCGACAAGGTGAAGATCGACCGCGCCTTCGTGTCGGCGATCACCACGGATCGCACCTCCGAGCACATCATCAAGGCCATCGTCAGCATGTGCGAAGGCCTGGACCTCGAGGTCGTGGCAGAAGGCATCGAGACGGATGCCGAAGCCCGGAAGCTGCGCGAACTCGGCTGCGGCATGGGGCAGGGTTACTATTTCGGCAAGCCCGTCGATGCCGCCGCGACCCTGCGTTACCTCGCCGAGAACCATCACGATTTCGCGCTCGTCGACCGCGCAACTGCCTGATCCCTGAAATCTACGCAAACGAAAAGGCGGCGCCGAAGCGCCGCCCGTCAGGACTGTAACACGTCCCTCGTATCCGGATTAGTTGTCCGTGGACGAGGTGGTGGTGCCGTCAGTGGTACCCATTGTGCCGGCATCAGTGGCCTGGTCGTCCAGAGTGCGGAACTCGGGAGCGTTGCGCAGGCTGTCTGCTGTTTCGGTCGTGGTCAGACGAACTTCAGCGTCAGCGACTTCTTCCGCGTTGGTTGCGGTGTTGTCGGTAGTAGCCGTCGTTGTCGTGGTCGTCGTCGAAGTGCCGGTCGCTGCCGTACCATCGGTCGTCGTCGTGGTCTCTGCATCATCAACCACGCGGGTGATCGTGATGTTTTCGAACGGAACGGCGACATTCTTTTCGCCGATGCCGAGGAAGCCGCCAACGCCAACGACGGCTGCAACGACGCCACCTTCGCGATCAACGAGCAGGTCGTTGATGTCACCGATCGACTGGTTGTCGGCAGTGTAGATTGCCTGACCCATGAAGTCGGCCACAGAGATGTGGTTTTCGGCCTGTTCGGTCAGATAGGTGGCGGTGCCCGCTGCAGCGGTCGTGCCCATGGTGCCGGAAGCGGCGCCCGTGGTGGCGTCAGGTGCGACTGTACCAGCCGGTGCCGTTTCAGTAGCGGCCGGCGGCGTGGTGGCGGCACCCGGGGTGGCATCCTGGGCGACGGCGAAGGGAGCGATTGCGGTCGAGCCGAGCAGTACGGCGGCGGCGAGCGTCTTGAAGGACTTGTTCATGGTGGACCTACCTTTCCTCTGAGATGGTCTGCGACTGACGCTGCCTCGCACTTGAGTGGCTCGGCGGCGTCGGTTCGAGAGGAAAATGTCTGGCGGCCATGATCGTTCCGCCCGTTAGTCCTTGAATATTTTAGCAGATCGGCCGGAACAAAAAGCCGGAAAACTGGTTTGCGGGGCCGCTTGCGACCCCGCTCATGCTGTGTGGCGCGCGAGTCAGAGCTTGAACAGCGGCTCGGGTTTTCCCTTGACGCTGACGCCGAGATCGAAGGTCACGCCTGCCAGTTTGTCCTCGGCGCGCTCCTCGTCGCTCAGCCCCTCCCAGCAGGAGGTGATGGCGAGCCGATCGAGCGCCTTGCCGTAAAAGGCAGGGCATGTCGGACGACGGACCGGTGCCGCATAACGGGCAATATGCCGGCCGTCCGGCGAGTAACGGTCGACAGCGCCGCCATCCCAGTTCGAGTTCCAGATCGTGCCTTCGAGATCGACAACCGATCCGTCGATGACACCCTGTCGCTGCGACTGGTCGATGAAGACGGTGGGTGCAGCGACCGGAAGACCCGTCGCCGGATCGAGTGCGACCCGCATCATGTGATTGACCTTGGAATCGTTGAAATAGCCAACCGAGCCATCCGGCGAGAAGCAGATGCCATTGGGGATGCTGACCGCATCGAAGATCTTCGTCACCGTCGTGCCGCTCACATGATAGATCGCGCCCGCACCGGTCTCCGCCGTCCGGCTCATCGTGCCGATCCAGAGCGCGCCGCTCGGATGCACGCGCCCGTCATTCGAACGGTTCTGCGGTTTGTCTTCGATGGCGGCATAGGAAGACAGCGTGCCGCTTGCGCTGTCGCGCAGGAACAGCCCCTGATCGGAGGCGATCAGCTGCCGCTTGTCGTCGATGACCGCGATGACGCTGCCGAGGAAGGGCAGGGCGTGCTTCTTGAGCTTTCCACCTTCGACATCCAGTTCGCACAGTGTCTTGCCGAGGATGTCGAACCAGAAGAGCGAACCCGAGATCGGATCGTAGGACGGGCCTTCACCCAGTTCCATCACCTCTTCGGTGAGCATTCTGCCGTTGAAACTTTCGGTTGAGATCACGGATGTCCTCCTTGTCGCTATTCATTTTGACCTTGTCGTGCGACTAACGTCGCAGACAGGGGTTTACGGTAAAATTCATGGGGTATCTGGACCCTTGGCGCTTTACAAGTCTATGCTTCGGCAACCCAAGGGAACAGATTCGGCGTTGGTATCGCCTTTGGGTGTTCCTCACTCATTCTCTATGCAGGTCCGAAGAAGAATTACCTATGCGGGTTCGGAGAGATTGGTGGAAGCTCAAGCTTCGCCACGCGGTCCCGATCTTGGCCAATGTCAGGTGAAGCAGAAATTGACGAACACGTCTTGGACAATCTCCCCGATAATCATGGCCGGTAACCCGGTCAGGACGTGGATGTGATGACGACCCCGGATATCGCAACATCTGCACGCGTCGAAGGCCTGATCACGGATGTGAAGGGCTTTAAGACCCAGTTCGACGTCTTCCGTTTCATGAAACGCGTGACCGAGCTTTATGGTGCCCGCGCCTTCATGGTGCTGAACATGCCCGGCGCAACTGCCCAGGAACTCGGCAGCAGCTCCATCATCACCAACTGGCCCGCCGATCTGCTGACCGAATTCGATCAGGTGGCGCTTCTGTCCGGCAGCCCGGTGCTGGCCCATCTGCGCCGCGCTTCCATTCCGCTGCGGTTCGACATCGATGATGTGGCAACGCAGCGCGATCCCAAGTCGGCTGAGGTCTCAAAGGCGCTCTTCCACCGTTTCCGCATGACCCGCGGCGCCTATTTCCCGGTCCATGACGCGACCGGCGCACGCGGCGCCGTCTCGTTTATCGGTGACCGCGAGCTTTTCGACACGCTGGAGATGATGCAGCTCGCCTATATCGCCGCGCATGTCTTCAACCGTCTCGCTGAAATCCGCGAGATGGACAGCCGCAACAGCGACATGCTGACCGATCGCGAGCTCGACTGCCTCAACTGGACTGCAGCCGGCAAGACCAGCGTCGAGATCGCCGAGATCCTGACGCTCTCGGAACACACGATCAACCACTACCTGAACCGCGCCACCAAGAAGCTGGACGCGGTGAACCGCACCCAGGCGGTCGCCAAGGCCCTGCGCCTCGGTTTGATCAAGTAAGTGTAAACGCTGGTGCTTTTTTGTGCGGCTCTCTGTGTCGCCGCCCTTTTTCACGCCATCCCCTCCAGCTTTTGAGATCCTGCACAGCTCGAAACGCCTGTGCTGCGGGATATTCGCGTCTGGCACGCTTCCTGCATTCTCATTGTCAGTCCAGAGGGGACGTAGCGTGACACCCGTGAACGGGTGCAGCCTGACAAGCCGCCGCGGGGGTTGCTCTCCGCAGGCGGCTTGTCTGTTTCTGCGGCAATGGTCGCACCCTCGCCATCGCATTTGCAGTTGGCGAAAGCCTCCCGCTCCATTATCTGAACTTGCACAGATGAATGTCCGAGCGGAAAGAATATCGAAATGACCGAATTGTCGCGTGATCGGGTGATTGAGGCGCTGAAGGGGATCCGGGGCCCGGATCTCGAAGGCAACATCGTCGACCTGGGCATGGTCTCCGATGTCTTCATCTCCGACGCCAAGGTCTATTTCTCGATCAATGTGCCGGCCGAGCGCGCCCAGGAACTGGAGCCGCTGCGTCAGGCGGCAGAGCGTACGGTCAAGGCCATCCCCGGCGTGAACGGCGCCGTGGTCAGCCTGACGGCAGAGCGCAAACAGGGTTCCGCCCCGCCGCCGCGTCCGCAGCCGGCCGCTCCCGCCCAGGGCCACGGACATGCTCACAATCATGGCCCCGCACACAATCACGGTCCCGCTCCGAGCGGCCAGCAGCGCACCAAGGCGGGCGTCCCGGGCATCGATGCGATCATTGCGGTCGCCTCGGGCAAGGGCGGCGTCGGAAAGTCGACGACAGCGGTCAATCTCGCGCTTGCAATGAAAGCCAACGGCCTGCGCGTCGGCATCCTCGACGCCGACGTCTATGGTCCGTCCATGCCGCGCCTTCTCGGGATCACCGGTCGCCCGCAGCAGATCGAAAACCGCATCATCGTGCCCATGGAGAATTACGGCATCAAGGTCATGTCCATGGGCTTCCTCGTCGACGAGGGCACGGCGATGATCTGGCGCGGACCGATGGTCCAGTCGGCGCTCATGCAGATGCTGCGCGAAGTGGCCTGGGGCGATCTCGACGTGCTCGTGGTCGACATGCCGCCGGGCACCGGCGACGCGCAGCTGACCATGGCCCAGCAGGTGCCGCTATCAGGCGCCGTCATCGTCTCCACGCCGCAGGATCTCGCCCTGATCGATGCCCGCAAGGGGCTGAACATGTTCAACAAGGTCGAGGTACCGGTCCTCGGCATTGTCGAGAACATGAGCTATTTCATCGCGCCGGATACCGGCAATCGCTACGACATCTTCGGCCATGGCGGTGCAAAGGCGGAAGCCGAGACCATCGGCGTACCCTTCCTCGGTGAAGTCCCGCTCACGATCTCGATCCGCGAGACGTCGGACGCCGGCACGCCGGTTGTCGTGAGCGAGCCCGACGGTCCGCAGGCGAAGGTCTATCGCGATATCGCGACCAAGGTCTGGGAGCAGGTCAAGGCCCGTTCCGGCCGTGCCGCACCCGCGATCGTCTTCGAGTGATATCAGGCAACCAGGGCCGCAAGATTCGGTGCATGTAAGCCTCCAGCCGTGCGTCGGCTGCATTGCTGTGCTGCAGCAATTGATTTGGCTTTCATTCCGGGTCTATGATTGTGTCCACGACTTCAACGCGCGGCGTGCCATGAAGGTGACCAGTCCTTGATAAGGGCCTATCGAAGAGACGGAAGTGTCGAAGTCATCGGCATCGAGCCGACATTTGGCGAATTCCCCGAAGACATCATCTGGATCGACCTGATCAAGCCGACCATCGAGGAAGAACACCTCGTTGAGGGCAAGATCGGCATTCCGCTCCCGACTCCGGAAGAACTGAAGGATATCGAGCCCTCCAGCCGCCTCTATGTCGAGAACGAGGCGATCTACATGACCGCCTCGCTGCTCTACCGGGCAGATTCCAGTTATCCGCTGCTGACAGACGTCGCTTTCATCCTCTATCGCGGCCGGCTGATCACCATCCGCTATGCCGAGCCGAAATCCTTCGCCCTGTTCAGCGCCAGCCTGCTTCGGCTGAATGGCCAGTGCGACACCGGCGCGACGCTTCTCGGTCATCTGCTGGAGACCATCGTCGACCGGACCGCCGAGATCCTGGAAACGCTGGCTGCCCGCCTCGATGCGCTGTCGATCACCATCTTCGTCAATCGCAAGGCCGCCAAGCGCCGCCCGCCGCGCTTCCTGGAAGACAAGCTTCTCGATATTGCGAGCCATCACCAGATGGTCAGCAAACTGCGCGACAGCCTCGTCTCCCTGTCGCGTCTCGTCATCTTCCTGCAGTCGCAGCCGATTGTGCGACGGGAAGAAGATGCCGCCGAACTCTGTACCATCGTCGCGCGCGACATTCAGTCGCTCGGCGAGCACGCAGCCTTTGTCGGCAACAACATCACCTTCATGCTGGATGCCTCGCTCGGCCTGATCAATGTCGAGCAGAACGCCATCATCAAGATCTTCTCGATCGCCTCGGTGGTCTTTCTGCCGCCGACCCTGGTCGCTTCAATCTACGGCATGAACTTTGATTTCATGCCGGAACTGGGATGGAGCTTCGGATACCCCATGGCACTGTTCGCCATGCTCTTGTCCGCCATCATCCCCTTCCTGTTTTTCCGTTGGAAAGGCTGGCTCTGACGAGCCTGGAACCCCATGCAACAGATCGAGCACCAGCCGCAGGCTGGCCCGAAGGATGTACGCAGTCTTCTTCTCCTCTCTCTGGGGTCAGTCGGCGTCGTCTATGGCGACATCGGCACGAGCCCGCTCTATGCCTTTCGCGAGGCACTGAAGCCGATCGGCGTCGACGGCATCACCCGTGTCGAGATCATCGGCCTGATCTCGCTGATGATCTGGTCGCTGACCATCATCGTCACGCTGAAATACGTGCTCTTCCTGCTCCGCGCCGACAATGACGGCGAAGGCGGCACGCTGTCGCTTCTGGCCCTCCTGTCGAAGACGGCAAATGGGCACGGCCCGATCCTGATGGTGCTGGGCCTGATCGGCGCTGCCCTCTTTCTCGGCGATTCCATGATCACGCCGGCGCTTTCGGTTCTCTCCGCCGTCGAGGGCCTGAAGCTGGTTGCCCCGAACCTGTCGGACTTCATCGTGCCCATCTCGCTGGCGATCCTGATTGGCCTCTTTGCGGTCCAGTCGCGTGGAACGGGCGCGGTCGCCCGCTTTTTCGGCCCGATCACTGCGGTTTGGTTCATCGTCATGGCAGCCGGCGGCATCTATCACATCTTCGATGATGTCGGCATCTTCGCCGCGTTCAATCCCTGGTATGCCGCGTCCTTCCTGGCGCGCGAAGGCTTCCTCGGCATCGTCGTCCTCGGCGCCGTCTTCCTGACAGTGACAGGTGCGGAAGCCCTCTACGCAGACCTCGGCCACTTCGGACGCAAGCCCATCCAGCTTGCCTGGTTCGCCCTGGTCTTCCCGGCACTCGTCTTGAATTATCTCGGCCAGGGCGCCCTTGTCCTGAGCGACCCCTCGACGGCCTCCGATCCCTTCTTTCTGATGTTCCCGTCCTGGGCGCTGCTGCCGATCGTGATCCTTGCGACCTTTGCAACGATCATCGCCAGCCAGGCGGTCATCACCGGCGCCTTCTCGCTGGTGCGCCAGGCGATCCATCTCGGCTTCCTGCCGCGCATGCAGATCCTCTTCACGTCGGAGACCCAGACCGGTCAGATCTATCTGCCCTCGGTCAATACCCTGCTGCTGGTCGGCGTGCTGTCGCTCGTGCTGCTGTTCGAAAGCTCGGAAGCGCTCGCGACCGCCTATGGCATCTCCGTTACCGGTGCCATGGTCGTGACCACCATCATGGCCTTCGAATTCGTTCGCAAGAAATGGAACTGGAGCCTGCCGCTTGCGGTTGCAGTGCTGACCCCGCTGCTGATCCTGGAACTGGTTTTCCTCGGGGCAAACCTCCTGAAGATCCATGACGGGGGCTACATTCCCGTTCTCTTCGCGGCGGCCTTCACGGTCGTCATGTGGACCTGGCGCCGCGGTTCGGCGATCATCTTCCAGAAGACCCGTCGGGATGATGTGGCGCTTGAGGACTTCATCGCGATGATCGAGCGGAAGAGCGAACACGGCCCCGCCTGCGTGGCCGGGACGGCGATCTTCCTGACCAGCGATCCGACCCGGGCCCCTGCGGCGCTGATGCACAATCTGAAGCACAATCACGTCATCCACGAGCGCAACATCGTGCTGACCATCCGCACACTCGGACGCCCTCGCGTCGCCGAAGAAGAGCGGTTTGCCGTCGAGGAATTGTCCGAACGTTTTTCGCGGGTCGAGATCCGCTTCGGCTACATGGAGACGCAGAACGTCTCCAAGACACTCGCAAGTCTGCGCCGGGGCGGCTTGAAGTTCGACATCATGTCGACCTCCTTCTATCTCGGCCGCCGCAAGCTGGTTGCCGGTGCCGGCATGGGCATGCCTCATTGGCAGGACCGCCTCTATATCGCGCTCGCAGAAGCGGCCGCCGATCCCTCGGATTACTTCCGCCTGCCGGCCAACCGCGTCATTGAACTCGGCTCGCACGTCATCATCTGAGCGACACACCTGTGGATGACTACAAGGCCGCCGATTTTTTGTCGGCGGCCTTGTGCGTTTATCGGCTGCAGCTCCCGAAGCTGTGATCTGCCGTTAACCAAGCATCAAGGTTAACAGGAGATATTTCTCTAATGTAATCCTGTCGGGTTCCGGAACGCCGGACCCGTGTCGGTATGAGTTGGAGTGTGGCCTTGCGTCCCAAGTTTCGTCCTTCGAAGAAGGTCCTCTCCCGGCTGGAGAACTGGACCTCTCCCCTGGTCTTCGGCCTTGCTTCCTGGCTGATCTTCCCCTCCGTTGCCGCCCAGGCCGATCTGGCAGGGCTTCTGACCGGTGTCGATCGCAGCGCCAGCAACTGGCGCATGGTCATGACCACAACGCCGGCGGGCTCGATCCACGAAGCCAATCTCGCGTTCTCGGAAGGCGAAGCCTCGGAAGCGCTGTCCGGTGGCGCCGGCCTCATCCTGCCCGATGGCCGCCGCATCGCCTTTGACGGCGGCAAGGCGGATCCCGCTTCTCTCCCGGATGAAATGCGCATCACCCGCGATCAGAAGAAGGGCAGGGTGGTTGCCGTCGAGCAGATGCTCCCGCCGCGCGCCTTCTCTGCCGGTTCCATCCTGCAGCGCACCAGCTCTCTCATGGAGCCGGAACTGAAAACACCGTCCGTCTTCGCCCGTGAGGAAGACAAGACCAAGCCTGTGGAACTCGCCAGCTTCTATTTCAAGCGCGAAAAGCCCCCGGTCGATCCCTCGCTGACGCCAATGATCGCCGATCTCGTTACCAACAGCGTTCCGGATGTGCTGGCCACGGCCTATGCCCCGCCGCCGCCGGATTATGCCTCGGTTTCGCCATTCGACAGCATCCTCGCCGACAAGCAGCCGGATCAGGGTCGCTTCATTCCCGATATCGACCCGCTGGATCACGCCTGGGCGGCAACCCCGCTGCCGGCCAACGTCTTCTCCGACAAGGAGCAGAAGTGCCTGGCGGAAGGCATTTACTTCGAGGCCCGCGGCGAATCGGTGAAGGGCCAGGCAGCTGTTGCCCAAGTCATCCTGAACCGCGTGCGCAATCCGCACTATCCCGACTCCATCTGCGGCGTCGTCTATCAGAACGAAGATTGGCGCAATCGCTGCCAGTTCTCCTTCGCCTGTGACCGTATCCCCGATATCGTCGCCTCGCCACGCCACTGGAAGATCGCCAAAGAAATCGCGATGGCTGTCACCGCCGGAAAGATCTGGTTTAAGGACGTCGGCTCGGCCACGCATTACCACGCAACTTATGTACGCCCGGCCTGGGGCCCGACGATGAAGCGCGTGGAAAAGATCGGCAAGCACATCTTCTACCGCACCTATGGCGGCGGCTGGAGCTGATCCGGTCAGCGCAGCCGATCGAGCCAGCCGCTGAGAAGCGGCACGATCAGGAACGTCGCGAGATAGGTGAGCGGTACTGCGCCGAAGAGGTAGAGCATCGGGGTCAGATTGCCCTCCGGCCCAAAGGCGAAGGCCGCCTGCACACCGATCATCCAGCCAATCACGATGCTGATTCCAATGCGGATGAGGAAGCGTGTCATGGTCGTCTCGGGGCGGGCAAGGTCACGCAGCCTCCCATGTCGGTGCATCCCACGCAACCGTTACTGCCAAACGGCCTGCCATCGCGGACGTGATGCGCGCCCGTTCTCCACCAATGTGGCAGATTCTGGCCCAGCCTTGCGGCCAATTGACCGGAATTGCCGTCCGTCATCTGCGATGAATCGGCGTCGTGGACTTAAGTCTATGATTTTTCTGGGTTAATTTGTGGTGAAACTTGGTGCTGTCACGCCTTGACTATGCAGGGCCTCAAAATTATGGTGCGGCCGACTTCAAAGCGGGCCAGAAGGCTTTCTATCTCGCCGTTTCTGCATTCAAATCGGGCGCATAAACGGCCCCTGAAACAGGTAACGGACGGAGAGAGCCATGACGGACCACCGGGAAGAAGATCTGGAAGAGCGCCGTAGACGATTGGCCGCCGAACTCGCAGTGCGGGATGGCAAGGTCAGGGACGAGGAACGCGCCGAGGTGAACGCCGATCAGACCCGCAAGGGCTATGGTATGGCGATGAAGATCTCGAGCGAGTTCATCTCTGCGATCATCGTTGGTGCGATTCTGGGCTATCTTTTCGACTACTTTGTGGGTACGGGGCCTTGGGGCATGATCATCATGCTGCTGATTGGCTTCTGTGCCGGCGTGTTGAACGTCATGCGCGTTGTCGGGATCGTGGCCTCGCCGCATCCGGCCGATCGCAGGATGGACTTTAAAGACAAGGGCGACGGCCGCTAACGCGCCAGCCTGAATGAGAATTGACCGCTTCGGCGGCGAAAGCGAAAGAGCAGAACGTGGCAAACGATCCTACTCATCAGTTCCTGGTTCAGAAGATTGTCCCGATCGAAATCGGCGGAATTGATTTCTCGTTCACCAACGCTTCGCTTTTCATGGTTGCGACTGTCGCCGCCGCTTCCAGCTTCCTCTATTTCTCGACCTCGAATCGCGGTCTGATCCCGACGCGCATGCAGTCGGTCGCCGAAATGGCCTATGAGTTCATCGCCTCCATGCTGCGCGAAGGCGCCGGCTCCAAGGGCATGCACTTCTTCCCGATGGTCTTCTCGCTGTTCATGTTCGTGCTGACCGCAAACCTGCTCGGCATGTTCCCCTACTTCTTCACGATCACCAGCCAGATCATCGTCACCTTTGCTCTGGCGCTCTTCGTGATCCTGACGGTCCTGATCTACGGCTTCTACAAGCACGGACTGCACTTCCTCTCGATCTTTGCGCCGTCTGGCGTGCCGGTAGCGCTTCTGCCGCTGGTCTCGACGATTGAGGTCGTGTCCTTCCTGTCGCGCCCGATCAGCCTCTCCGTCCGTCTTTTCGCCAACATGCTGGCCGGTCACATCACGCTCAAGGTCTTCGCAGGCTTCGTCGTGTCGATGAGTGCTGCCGGTGCCGTCGGCGTCGCGGGCTCCATCCTGCCCCTCATCATGACCGTCGCCATGACTGGTCTCGAATTTCTCGTTGCCTTCCTGCAGGCCTACGTCTTCGCGGTACTGACTTGCATGTACCTGAACGACGCTGTGCATGGTGGTCACTGAGAATAAAGTCGCTGGCCCCGGCCAACCGGGCGTCAAAAACAGCCGCAACAACCCATTCGAAGGAGTATCCATATGGAAGCGGAAGCAGCAAAGTACATCGGCGCGGGTCTCGCATGCCTCGGCATGGCTGGTACCTCCCTCGCTCTCGGCCGTATCTTCGGTGACTACCTGACGGGCGCCCTGCGGAACCCGTCGGCTGCCGACAGCCAGTTCGGCCGTCTGGTATTCGGCTTCGCCGTTACGGAAGCTCTGGGCATCTTCTCGCTGCTCATCGCTCTCCTTCTCCTGTTCGCCGTCTAATAACGGCTGGAGTTTGGGATCACGGCGCGCCGACAAGGCAGCCGTGATCTCGCGCATTTGAGCATACACCTGGAGGTGAGCATGTTTGTGACCCCCGCCTTTGCAGAGGAAACTCCGGCAGAAGGCCAGCTTCACACCGAGACCGGCGTGGCCCAAGACGCGGGACATGGCGGCGGCGTGTTCCCGCCGTTCGATTTCTCGACCTATCCGTCGCAGCTTCTGTGGCTGGTGATCACGTTCGGCGTGTTCTACATGCTCATGCAGAAGGTCATCGTTCCGCGGGTCGGCGGCATTCTCGAAAACCGCCACGACCGCATTGCCCAGGATCTCGACGAGGCCGCTCGTCTGAAGTCCGAAGCCGATGCAGCCATCGAAACATACGAGCGCGAGCTGACCGCGGCCAAGGCGAAAGCCGGCCAGATCGCTTCCGCCGCGCGTGATGCATCCAAGGCCAAGGCCGACGCCGAGCGCGCAGCCATCGAGACGGAACTCTCCGCCAAGATCGCTGCTGCCGAAAGCCGGATCGCCGACATCAAGGCCCGTGCATTCGCTGAAGTCGACACGATTGCCATCGACACCGTCGGTACGATCGTTGAAGAACTGATCGGTACCAAGTCGACCGCAGCCGACATCAAGGCTGCCGTCTCCGGCATCGCCAAGCAGGGAGCGTAAGCATCATGGACGCTTCATTTTTCGCACTCGTTGCCCTCGTTCTCTTCTTCGTCCTGCTCGCCTACCTGAAGGTTCCGGGCATGACGGCGAAGGCCCTCGACGAGCGTGCGGACAAGATCCGCGACGAACTCGCCGAAGCCAAGCGCCTGCGTGAAGAGGCCCAGCACCTGCTCGCCGAATACCAGCGCAAGCGCAAGGAAGCCGAAGCCGAAGCTGCAGCCATCGTCGCTGCCGCCGAACGCGAGGCCGCTGCCCTGACCGCCGAAGCCAAGCAGAAGACCGAGGAATTCGTTGCCCGCCGCAACGCCCTTTCCGAGCAGAAGATCAAGCAGGCCGAAACCGAAGCCGTGAACGCCGTTCGCGCTGCTGCCGTCGACCTCGCGATCGCTGCTGCTGAAAAGGTTCTCGCGAAGAAGGCCGATGACGGCGTTCAGCAGGCGCTGTTCAAGGCCTCCATCGGTGAGGTCAAGTCGCGCCTGAACTGAGTTCAGCCGACCTAAACGACGATACTGTCTATTTGACGCCCCGATCGAAATCACGGTCGGGGCGTTTTCTATTGGTGCAGGTCAAATGGCCTGTTGGTAATGGCGGTTGCTCCTTCAGGCGAGCCAGACATCTCGACCGTCAGTCTTGCAGGGGCTCGCTGTCAGCAGCCACAACGGCCTTCAGCGGCCGGAAGCTCATGCGATGCAGCGGGCAGGGGCCATGGGTGACGATGGCACTCCGGTGGCGGTCTGTGCCATAACCGGCATGCACCTCAAATCCATAGTCCGGATAGACGAGGCCGGCCCGGGCCATCATCCGGTCACGCATGACCTTGGCGACGATCGATGCCGCGGCAATCGACACCGAACGCGCATCGCCCTTGACCACCGCTTCTCCGCTGCAGATGAGCCCCATGGGCACGTCACGCCCGTCGGCAAGCACATGACGCGCCTCCAGCTGAAGGCCGGCAACCGCCCGGCGCATGGCATCTAGGCTCGCCTTGCGGATGTCGATGAGGTCGATGCGTCGCGGTGAAGACGACGCGATGGAGACGGTGGCATCGAGAAGGATGCGCTCGTAAAGCACCTCGCGCTGGGCGGCAGAGAGCTTCTTGGAATCGTTGAGGCCTTCGGGGATGCGCTTCGGGTCAAGAATGACGGCTGCTGCCACGACAGGGCCTGCCAGAGGCCCGCGTCCGGCCTCGTCGGTCCCGGCGACCGGCCAGAGGTCCTTTCGCTTCGCGCGGCTCTCCAGCGAGAAATCCGGGACGAGCGGCAGGTCTGGAAAGAGGACAGGAGAATCGGGTGGCGTGCGTCGTTTCATGCGGCAGAAATCGCACGCGCACCCGACCTCCTGCAAGTCCCCGGTCCCGATCGCCGATCATGGCGACAGGGGCGGCTTACCAGGGACTAAATCCGGTGCGAGGCGGCGGACAACAGCACCGGAATACGAAAACAAACCCAGGTCAGAGCAGCGAGAGCTGCACGCCGTCGCTATTGGGCGAGATGAACAGGTCTTCCCGCAGATGCAGGCTGCGGCGCATCAGGCCGAGCCGCTTGGTCGCCATTTCGAACCGGCGGCTGATCTGCCAGGCATACGGCCCGGCCCCCTTCATCCGCTTGCCGAATTCGGCGTCGTAATCCTTGCCGTCGCGCATGGAGCGCACCAGCGACATCACATGCCGGTAGCGATCCGGATAGTTCTGCAGCAGCCAGTCGCGAAACAGCGGGCTCACTTCCAATGGCAGGCGCAGCAGCACATAGCTTGCCTCGGACGCGCCGGCAGCCTTGCCGCTGTCGAGAATGCGTTCGATCTCGTGATCGTTGAGTGCGGGAATGACCGGCGCCATCATCACGGCCACAGGGATGCCGGCCTCCGACAGCGTCTTGATTGCTTCCAGCCGTTTCGCCGGCGTCGAAGCCCGCGGCTCCATCGTCCGTGCCAGCTTGCGATCGAGCGTCGTCACAGAGATCCCGACCTTGACCAGGCCGCGCTCGGCCATCGATTTCAGGATGTCGATGTCGCGCAGGATGAGCGCCGACTTCGTCACGATCACGACAGGGTGGTTTGCCTTGTCCAGCACTTCGAGCACCTGGCGCATGATCCGCCATTCCCGCTCGATCGGCTGGTAGGGATCGGTGTTGGTGCCGATCGCGATCGGTTTCACCTTGTAGCCCGGCTTCGACAGCTCCCGCTCCAGCAGACGCGGTGCATCCGGCTTGGCAAAAAGCTTGGCCTCGAAGTCGAGACCGGCAGACAGGCCCATATAGCTGTGCGTCGGCCGGGCGAAGCAATAGATGCAGCCGTGTTCACAACCCCGGTAAGGATTGATCGAGCGATCGAAGGGAATGTCAGGTGAATCATTGCGGGTGATGACCGTGCGCGGCTTTTCGACCTGCACCTCGGTCTTGAAGGGCGGCATGTCCTCGAGCATCTGCCAGCCGTCATCAACGGCGACACGCTCGAGTGTCTCGAACCGGCCTGCTGGATTGATGCCGGCCGCGCGTCCACGACGCCGATCGATCTCGATCCGCATGCCCGAAGCGCTCATCAGGGCATCGGCAATATCTGCCGTATTGCCGGGCTGAAAGGCAGCCTGGCTCACAAGAGACAGCTCGTTCATGTTTGCTCCTCGCAGGTTTTCCGCCCCGCTTGATGACTTTATTCCTAGCGCCGAAACGAGAACAATGCAAGAACAAACTTCAAGAAACTGTTTGTGGCAAAACTTTGTGCAATGCGATAGATGTAGGCAATGCTGACAGTGATCATGGAATGCCACGACCAGGAACCCGAGCTCGCACAGACCTTGTCCGTGCTGGTTGCCGGTGCGGTCGAAGGCCTTGTCAGCGATGTCATCGTGCTGGATCACGGATCCAAGGACGGTTCATCCCTGGTGGCTGACGCTGCCGGTTGCCGCTTTTATCAGCAGTGGGACATGAAGCACGTGCTGGCGACGGCGCGTGGCGAATGGCTGCTCCTGATCGAGCCGGGTGCCCGTCTGGGGCAGGGCTGGGTGGACGAGGTCGCGGAATATGTGGCGCTGAACAAGGCGCCTGCGCGCTTTTCCGAATCGCGCCTTTATCGACTGCCGTTCTACCGTCGCCTGACGCGCAGCCGTCCGCTCCTCGAAAACGGTCTGCTCATTCCCAAGCGCCAGGCCCAGGGTCTGGCAGGCGAGGGCAGGGAACTGCTTCAGCTGGCAAAGGGCCAAAAGCCGCGTCGTCTCGCCTCCGAGATCATCCCCTCCTGGGTTGCCCGCGAAGCGCGTCGCTGATCAGCCCTGTCCACCGCGCCGCAGATGCTCGTCGAGCCTCGGCATGATTTCCACGAAATTGCAGGGCATGTGGCGATAGTCGAGCTGCAGCTTGATGATCGCGTCCCAGGCATCCTTGCAGGCGCCCGGCGAGCCCGGCAGCACGAAGATAAAGGTGGCATTCGCCACGCCGCCGGTTGCCCGCGACTGGATCGTCGACGTGCCGATCTTGTCATAGGAGATCCGATGGAAGACTTCCGAGAAGCCATCCATTCGCTTTTCGAACAAAGGCTCGAGCGCCTCCGGCGTCACGTCGCGGCCGGTAAAGCCCGTGCCGCCGGTCGTGATGACGACATCGATCTCATTAACCTTCGTCCAGGCTTCGACCTGACTGCGGATCTCGGCCTTGTCGTCCTTGGCGATGGCGCGGGCGATGAGCCGATGCCCGGCCTCTTCAATGCGTGCGACGAGCGTATCCCCCGACTTGTCGTCGGCAAGGCTGCGCGTATCCGAGACGGTGAGGACGGCAATGCCCACGGGAATGAAGGGACGGCTCTCGTCGATGCGGCTCATCAGGCGTCTCCCGGAACGGTGCGTGTGAGCAGCACATACCAGTTCGGCCGATAGACCGATAGCGCAAGCGCTGCCTTCATCGCCGCAGCCTCGGTCTCGTACAGCCCGAAACAGGTGGCCCCGGAGCCGGACATGCGCACATATCCGGCAAGACTTTGACGAAGCAGATCGCAGGCCTCGGCGATCTCCGGCACCAGCGCCTCCGCCGGCGGCTGCAGGTCGTTACGCAGGACCGAGAGCGATTGCATCCAGCCGGATACATCGGCCGCCATGGACATCTCGCCGATCGGGTCGTTGTCGCGCCGCGTGAGGCTGCGGAAGATCTCCGGCGTCGACACCGGCTTCAGCGGATTGACCAACACCAACGGTACGGAGGGCATGGCAACTGTGTCGATCGCCTCACCGATCCCCCGCGCGCGCAGTGGTGTGGAAGCGAGACACATCGGGACATCGGCCCCGAGCTGGAGCGCCATCTGTTGCAGTCTCTCGGCCGGCAATTCCGCTTTCCAGAGCCTCAGAAGCCCCCGCAGCGTCGCCGCCGCGTCCGCGGAGCCGCCGCCGATGCCGGATGCAATCGGCAGGCTCTTGTCGAGGGTGATGGAGACAGGGCCATGCGGCTGGCCGTTTTCATCAAGAGCTGCCCGCAGCAGGTCGCGTGCCTTCAGAACCAGATTTTCGTCCTCAGAGAGTTCCGAACCAAAGCGCCCAACGACCCGGAAACTGTCGCTGCCGGATGCCTCGAAGACCAGCTCGTCGCCGTCTTCTGCAAAGGTCACGAGACTGTCCAGCAGGTGATAGCCATCATCCCGCCGGCCCGTCACATGCAGCGCGAGGTTGATCTTCGCCGGAGCCGTCTCGACAACACGCTCCGGCCTGCGCTCTGAAACGGGGTTCATGCGGATCAGGTCTTCTTGTCGTCTTTCTTGGGCTCTTCAGCCGGCTTGGCGTCAACCTTGGCAGCATCGGCCTCGATCGGCGGCAGGCCCTTCTCGATCTTCGCCTGGATCTTCGGAACCTCGGTTTCTTCCGGCTCCGAGGCCAGCGCCCGCTTCCACTGATACTTGGCTTCGAGCTTGCGACCGACGCGCCAGTAGGCGTCGCCCAGGTGATCGTTGATCGTGGCATCGCCGGCGCGCAGCTCGATTGCCCGTTCCAGCTCGACCACGGCTTCTTCGAAGCGGCCGAGGCGATAATAGGCCCAGCCGAGCGAATCGACGATGTAGCCATCATCGGGTCGCAGTTCGACGGCCTTCTTGATCATCTCCAGGCCTTCCTGGAGATTGCGGTTCATGTCGACCCAGGAATAGCCGAGATAATTCAGAACCTGCGGCTGGTCTGGGTTCAGCTCCAGAGCCTTGTTGAAGTTCGGTTCTGCCTTGTCCCACTTCTTCAGGCGCTCATAGGCGATGCCGCGCTGGAAGAACACCGACCAGTGGTTCCGCGCCGGATTGGGTCCGATGATCTCAACGGCCTTGTCGTAATTCTCTGCCATCGCCGCATAATCCTTGGCGTCGGAGAGAACGCTGCCATAGGCGAGGTAGCTGCGGATGTCATTCGGATCAGAGGCAATCAGGCCCTGCAGATGTTCGCGGGCTTCCTTGACCTTGCCGGTTTCGGCAAGTGTCAGGCCAAGCTGCAGCTCGGAAATGCGCCGCATTGGCGAAGTCTCCGGCACCTGACGGTAGAAGGCGATGGCCTTTTCCGGCTGCTTGGCATTCTCGGCAATGCCGCCGAGCAGGATCAGCGTGTCGGCCGCGTCCTTGTCCAGTGCCTGCGAGAGCTGCAGATAGAGCATGACCGTGTCTTCGGCGCCTTCGCGATTCAGCGCACCGCCGATCGAGAACAGCACGCCGGCTGCACCCTGTGCGGCATTGGCGACAACCGGCTTCGGCTGGCGACCGGCCTCGATCTCATCGCGCAGTGCCTTGAAGGGCGCGAAATTGGTGATCAGTTCGTCACCGGCGGCAAGCGCATCGAGCGCCTTCTGCTTGTTGCCGGCGCCGGCCTCGAGCGTGGCAAGCGCAATGACGGCACGCGCAAAGGTGTCGGGCGCCGTGGCCCCGCCATTGCGATCGGTCACGGTCTCGGTCAGAGCCTTGCGGGCCGTATCGAGATCGCCGCTCATGGCAGCCATGATGCCGAGATTGTAGTTCTGGAAAATGCCGTACCAGCTCGGCCCGTTCAGATCCTGAACGAGCTTCAGGGCATCCTTGCCCTTGCCCTCGCCGACCATGGTCCAGGCGATCAGAAGCTGGTTCATCAGGCGGTCGAGATCGTTCGGCCCCTCATACTTGAAGTGATTGAGCGCCTCGGAATAGTCGCCGTCACGGATCGCGCGGAAGCCAAGCGCGACCGAGGTCACCCGTTCCACGGCCGGGTCCTTCTCCAGGACCTCGGCAAGCTCTGCGCCCTCGTCGAATTCGCCGTTCATGATCAGCGCGATCATCAGGCGCTGCTGCAGCTCCAGCTCATTCGGCGTGATATCAAGCGCCTTTTTGTAGAGCTTCACCGCGTTTGCGTAGTCGCGATCGGTTTCAGCCGTCCGGGCCGCCAGAAAGGCGCCTGCGAAGGAATCGACGCTGTCGACATCGAAGCTCTCCGTCTCTTCCGGCGGAGCGGTTGCCTGGGCGGCCGCCATCGGAACCTGCGAGACGCTGAGGAGCAGCGCGAGCGCTGTGCCGGCGAGATAGCGAAGGGCGGAGCTTTGCCGCATGAAAGAGCCTTTCAACAACCGAAGACGAGCGCGTGTCGCCCGCGCACGGACGATACGCGATGATTCACGAATAGAATGGCTTTTTTGAAGCAGCCCCGCAAGGCGATCGCAGTGTCTGCGTCAATTCACGCGGGAAATGCAGAAATCGATCACATCGTTCAACGCGCTCTTCCATGGCGTTTCCGGCAGGGGCGCGAGTGCATCCCTGGCGATCGTGCCATAATGTTGCGCCCGCTGGATCGTGTCGTTGAGCGCGCCATACTTGCCGATCAGGCCGAGTGCCTTTTCAAGCCTTGCGTCGTCGTTCTGCCCACCTTCGATCGATTCCTTCCAGAAGTCCCGCTCCGCCGCCGTGCCCCGGCGATAGGAAAGAATGACCGGAAGCGTGATCTTGCCTTCGCGAAAATCGTCGCCGACATTCTTGCCGGTCTCGGCTGCCTTGCCGCCGTAATCCAGCACATCGTCGACCAGCTGGAAGGCGAGGCCGAGATTCATGCCATAGGATTTCATCGCGCTGCGCGTTGCGCGATCCGTGCCGGCAACGATCGGGCCGACTTCGGCGGCCGCTGCAAAGAGCGCCGCCGTCTTGGCGCGGATGACGGCGAGATAGTCGTCTTCTGTCGTCTCCATGTTCTTGGCGACGGAAAGCTGTAGCACCTCACCCTCGGCGATCACGCAGGCCGCCGTCGAGAGCACGTCGAGCGCCTCGAGCGAGCCGACTTCGACCATCATGCGAAACGCCTGGCCGAGAAGGAAGTCGCCGACCAGCACGCTTGCCTGATTGCCCCAGATGGTCCGGGCCGTGTTCTTGCCCCGGCGAAGATCGCTCTCGTCGACCACGTCGTCATGCAGAAGCGTTGCCGTGTGCATGAACTCGACCGAGGTCGCGAGCTTGATGTGGTGGTCGCCCTCGTAGCCGAACATCGCCGCTGTCGCGAGCGTCAGCATCGGCCGCAAGCGCTTGCCGCCGGACGAAATCAGGTGGTTGGCAACCTCCGGGATCATCTGCACATCGGAGCCCGCCTTCGACAGGATCAGCTGATTGACGCGCTCCATGCCGCTTTTCGTCAGGTCCACCAGAGGCTTGACCGATGCCTGTTTGTTTTTGCTTTCCTCAAGCGGTATGACTACGCCCACGCACCGGACTCCTGTTCAGTTTGGTCGCCGACAATAAAAAGCCGGGAAGGCCACGGCAAGGGGCGAATTGCCTCGGTTGCAGGCTTGAACACGGTTTTGCCGTTAACAGTGAGTTCTGAAATCGATGCATGAGATCATTCGCAGCAACGACGTCGTCCTGCTCTCCTTCGCCGAAAGCCTGATGCGCGACGCCGGCATCGCCTCGATGATCGCCGATCAGTCGATGAGCATCCTCGAAGGTTCGCTCGGCATGTTGCAGCGTCGCCTGCTGGTCGATTCCGATTGCGTCGATCAGGCCCGCCGCATTCTCACCGATGCTGGCCTCGGGGCAGAACTGCGCGACCGCGAGATGTGAGTGTGCCATGGCGGCAAGCGTAGACCCCATCTTCGACAAGTCCGTATCCGAGACGATCGACGCCTTTCATCGCGGCCGCTTCCATCTCGTTCAGCCCGTCGGGCGCGGCCACCGTGCCGGCATGGATGCCATGATGCTTGCCTGCCTGGTGGATGATGATCGGCCGATCAGGATCGCAGATCTCGGAGCAGGGGCAGGGGCAGCGGGGCTTGCCGTGGCGGCCCGTCTGCCGAAGGCCTCGGTCGTGCTCGTCGAACGCTCCGCCGACATGGCCGGTTTCGCCCGCAAGAGCCTGGCTCTGCCCGAAAACGCCGAGCTTGCCTCGCGGGCCGAGGTCATCGAAGCCGATGTGACGCTGACCGGCCGGGCGCGCCTCGCAGTCGGGCTTGCCGACAACAGCTTCCACCACGTCATCATGAACCCGCCCTTCAATGATCCCGGCGACCGCAAGACGCCGGATATCCTGAAGGCCGAGGCCCATGCCATGACCGAAAACCTGTTCGAAAGCTGGATCCGCACGGCCGGTGCGATCGCGATGCCGGGTGGCCAGCTCTCGCTGATTGCCCGTCCCCAGTCGATCGGCGAGATCATCGCGGCCTGCGGCAGGCGCTTCGGCGGGGTCGAGATCACCGCCATCCATCCGCGCGAAGGGGAAAACGCGACCCGCATCCTCGTCACGGCGATCAAGGGATCGCGGGCCCGTCTGCAGATGCGCGCACCGCTCCTGATGCACGACCGGGCGGACAGCCACGCCTTCGCTCCCGTGGTCGACGATCTCAACAATGGTCGCACCGGTTATTCACGGCTACGTTGAAAAGGCTGATTTTTCGCCCGAACCATTGTGTTCGGCCCCCGGCTCCTTACATCTCGGGTCAGATTTGAGATTGTGAGGAGTTGAAACGCGACCATGGCAGACTTTCTGAAACGGCTGGTTCCCAAGCGCTTCCAGAAAAAGGGCATCGTCATTCCGGTCGTCAGGTTGCACGGGCCGATCATGAGCGGCGGCTCCCGCTTCCGCCCGGCACTCAACCTCGCCTCCATCGCCGGCCAGCTGGAAAAGGCCTTCTCGATGAAGGACAGCCCTGCCGTGGCGCTCTCGATCAATTCGCCGGGCGGCTCTCCCGTCCAGTCGCGCATGATCTATGATCGCATCAGGGCACTCGCCGAAGAGAAGAACAAGCGCGTCATCGTCTTCGTCGAGGATGTCGCGGCCTCCGGCGGTTACATGATCGCCATCGCCGGTGACGAGATTATCGCCGACGCGACCTCGATCGTCGGCTCGATCGGTGTCGTCTCCGGTGGCTTCGGTTTCCCCGAACTCCTGAAGAAGATCGGCGTCGAGCGCCGCGTTTACACCTCGGGTGAGAACAAGGTGATCCTCGATCCTTTCCAGCCGGAAAAGGAAAGCGACATCGAATATTTGAAGACCCTGCAGGCGGAGATCCACGAGATCTTCATCGACATGGTCAAGGCGCGCCGTGGCACACAGCTGGCGGATGATCCCGCCCTGTTTTCCGGCCTGTTCTGGACCGGCCGCAAGGGCCTTGAGCTCGGCCTCGTCGACCGTCTGGGCGGCATGCGCGAGGAGATCAAGACGCGTTACGGCAAGGACGCACGTCTCGAACTCGTCGGTGCACCGAAGGGCCTCTTCGGTCGCCGCGCCCCTGGCATCGGTGCCTTTGCCGCTCCAGACGAGATCGCGGTTCAGGCCGTTGCCGGTCTTGCCGAGACGCTTGAAGAAAAGGCACTATGGGGCCGCTACGGTCTTTGACCGCAGCAGAGGACGAGGGCTGACAGGCGAGGGGACATGGCGCAGCTGATATTTATGACGATCCTGGTGGGCGGCGCCTGGCTGCTCTACCGCCGTTTCGTTTCCGATGCGGAGAAGCTTGCGGCGAAATCGCGGGCCGAAGAAAAGGAACGTCAAAATGATGCCGTGGGAACGCTGATCGAGGATCCCGAAACGGGCGAATATCGCCCGCGTCGCGAGGATGACGACTAGGCTGGTTCGCCAGACAAGAGTGCCCGGACTTTTTTGACTTGGCGATGGAACAATTTCTAACTGGGCGCTTTATAGGCTTGCCATAAAGCGTGACGCGGGAGTTTGATGAAGATCGGCGAGGAGTTCCTGGGCGTCAGATGTGGCGTCGCGCGGCATTTGAATGCGGTCGATTGGTCTGCGACGTCCCTCGGACCTGTCGAAGGCTGGCCCGTTTCACTCAAATCCGTCGTACGCACCGTGCTCTCCACGCGCCAGCCCATGTCTTTCTGGTGGGGCGATGAGTTGCTGCAGTTCCACAACGACGGCTACGCGCCGATGCTCGGCAATCGCGTCGATCACGCCATGGGCAGACCCTTTCGCGAAGTCTGGTCCGATGTCTGGGACGCCGTTTATCCCTTCATTCAGACAGCGCTCTCAGGCGAAGGCACCTGGCAGGAAGATCTGCCGCTCGTCATGCAGCGCAACGGCTATGACGAGCAGACCTTCTGGACCTTCTCCTACAGCCCTCTCCATGACGATGACGGCAAGATTGTCGGTCTTTTGAACACGGTCACCGAGACAACCCAGGCGGTTGTCGACCGCAATGCCCTGGAAGAGGCCTATCACGAGGCCCAGAAGCATCTGGCCGAGCGTGGCCAGTATGAAGACGAGCTGAGACTCCTCAACCGGGAGCTTGCCCATCGCATGAAGAATACGCTGGCCATGGTGCAATCCATCATCAGCCAGAGCCTGCGCGGCGCGACGTCGATTTCCGAAGCGGCAACGACGATCGGTGCGCGCATCCAGACATTAGCAAAGGCACAGGACGTTCTCACCGGCATGAGTGTCACGGCTGCCGAAATTTCGGCGATCGCGCGAACCGCGGTTGCGCCGCATGTCGATGGTGACGACCGGATTGCGATCGATGGCCCGCAGGTCTACCTCTCTGCCCAGCAGGCGCTCGGCCTGTCTCTGGCGATCCACGAACTTGCGACCAACGCCACGAAATATGGCGCGCTGTCCCGTCCGGAAGGCCGCGTGACCATTCAGTGGGACAAGCAGTCGGAAAATGGCTTTACGTTCGACTGGCAGGAAAGCGGCGGCCCGCCGGTCACCGAGCCGACCCGCCGCGGCTTCGGTTCGCGCCTGACGGAACGCGTCGTATCCGTGCTTTTCCAGGGCCAGGCAGCGATCCGCTTCGAGCCCATGGGCGTGGCCTTCTCCCTGGTCGGCAAGCTTCAAAACGCGGACGAACTCGACGTGTGATCGGCACTGGCGAGGACGCCGGGAACCGAGACGCTTGACCCTTCCGCCCACTCATGGCACCAGACGGGCCTCGACATGAGCCAAGCCGATGGATAGCCCGATGAACACGCCCCTTGCCCCGCACATGGACCCTAAGCGCTCCTTTCAGGCGCTGATCCTGACGCTGCACGCCTACTGGGCAGACAAGGGTTGTGCTGTGCTTCAGCCCTACGACATGGAAGTCGGCGCAGGCACCTTCCATCCGGCAACCACGCTGCGTGCGCTGGGCCCGAAGCCCTGGCGCGCGGCCTATGTTCAGCCCTCGCGTCGTCCCTCCGACGGCCGCTACGGCGAAAACCCCAACCGCCTGCAGCACTACTACCAGTATCAGGTGATCCTGAAGCCGAACCCGTCCAACCTCCAGGAGCTCTATCTCGGCTCGCTGAAGGCGATCGGACTGGATCCGCTGCTGCATGACATCCGCTTCGTCGAAGACGACTGGGAAAGCCCGACGCTCGGCGCCTGGGGTCTCGGCTGGGAATGCTGGTGCGACGGCATGGAAGTCTCGCAGTTCACCTATTTTCAGGCCGTCTGCGGCATCGACTGCTCGCCGGTCGCCGGCGAACTGACCTATGGCCTCGAGCGTCTGGCCATGTATGTCCAGGGCGTCGACAACGTCTACGACCTCAACTTCAACGGTCGCGAAGGCGAAGAGAAGATCTCCTACGGCGACGTCTTCCTGCAGGCCGAGCAGGAATACTCCCGCCACAACTTCGAATTTGCCAATACCGAAATGCTGCATCGTCATTTCATCGATGCCGAGAAGGAATGCCAGGCCCTGCTCGCCGCCGGCGCCCCGTCGGATACGGAAAACCAGCGCCTGCACAAATGTGTCTTCCCGGCCTATGACCAGTGCATCAAGGCCTCCCACATCTTCAACCTGCTCGACGCCCGCGGCGTGATCTCGGTCACCGAACGCCAGGCCTATATCGGCCGCGTACGTGCGCTCGCCAAAAGCTGCGGCGAGGCTTTCCTGCTGACGGATGCCGGTGGCGCCAATTTTGGCAGGGCGGCTTAAGCTGCGAAGCGGCTTCGCGGCCGCTTACGCGCGAGCTGTTGATCAACCTTGAATTGAAACAGAAGTCGGTTAGCATCCCTTCGATTCGTGGAAAGGGAATTGATGAATACGGCTCGCTCTCTTCTGACTATGGCAGTTTTTTCGGTCGCGCTCATCTCTGGCGCCGGCTTTGCGAATGCCGAAACATCCGACTGGATGTCGGGCAAGGTCGTTTTCAAATACGCTGACAAGCTCGGCGCTAACGGCCTGATCGTGACCAAGATGGAATGCAAGGACAGTGGCGAACGTGGCCTCGGCGTCGAGAGCGCTTTGGTGCGGTTGCATTACCAGCCGAACAGCCAGAACATCGACTGGCGCATCGATGGCTGGAACAACCTCGAAGAGAACAAGAAATACTGGGCAGGCAGAGGCTTCGAGCTAGCCTCCTATACCGTGTTCAAGCGCGCCAAGTCGGGATTGCGACTGTTCTGCACCGTCTACAACGAGAAGTGAGGCCACGCCGGCGCGCATGGCCAGATGTTTGGTGCGCGCCTAAAGTCGCCCCTTAAAACTCCAGCCCCGCCGCCACCCGGTTCTCGATCCGGACCACGAGGCCGTTGATCTTCGCCATCAGCACATCGAAGTCGATCGGTTTGGTGAGATAGCTCTCGGCACCGGCGCCGAGCCCCTCGATCATCTTTTCCCGGTCGGCCAGTGCCGTGAGGAACAGGAACGGCATGTTGGCGAATTGCGGGTGGTTGATCTGCAATTCGCCGAGCATGGAGATCCCGTCCATTTCCGGCATGGTGATGTCAGATATGACGATATCGGGACGCTGGGTCAGGATCTTGTCGAGGCCCTCCTTGCCGTTTTCCGCCTGCAGCACGCGGATGCCGGCCTCCTCGAGTTCCTCGACGATCAGTTCCCGGACGTCTCTTTCGTCTTCAACGCAAAGCACTGTGATCATGGCATTGTCCTTTCTGATCACGACACATCAAGCGACGCTGACCTCCGGCGCCGGTTCGATTGTTTCTGGGATGACCGGTCCCTGGACCGGCAGCACGAGAGTGAAGCAGGTGCCCTTACCGCGTTCGCTTTCGACGAAGATGTCGCCGTCATGCAGTGTCACGATCTGCTTGACGAGGGACAGGCCGATGCCTGTGCCGGCAATGCCGGTCGAGGTGCGGGCGCGGAAATAGGGCTGGAAGAGTTTGGGCACATCCTCGGCGTCGATGCCGACGCCTTCGTCCTTGACCGACAGAAAGACAAAGCCATCCTCCTCCCAGCCGCGAATGGTGATGTCGGGCGCGCGCGGCGCATATTTGACAGCGTTGGACAGTAGATTGGTGAGGACCTGCGAAATTCCAAGCGCGTCGCAACGGATCACCGGCGGCAGGTCTTCGATCTGGGCATCGAAGCGGTGATGCTGCGATGAAAGCTTCTGCCGCTTGAGCGCCTGCTCGATCAGCTTGTGCAGCGAGCAGTCGACGAGCGACAGTTCGATCTTGCCGGTATCGATCCTGCCAGCCGACAGGAAGCTCTCCATCAGCTCCACCATGCGGGCAACTGCAGAGCGGACCTGCTGGGTCTTGTCGGTGAGAAAGCGCGCGTCCATCTCGCCCTTCTTGCGCTGGATGCGCTGGGCGGCGCCGTCGATGATCGCAAGCGGCGTGCGGAACTCGTGGCTGGTCATCGCTACGAACTGCCGCTGCATGGCGTTGATGTTCTTTTCCTGCTGCAGCGCCTCTTCGAGCGCCGCTGCCTGGGCCGCGATCTCCGCCGTGCGCTGGCGCACCGTCTTTTCCAGCTCGTCGCGGTTGCGGATCAGCTCCTTTTCCGCCCGCTTGCGCAGCGTGATGTCGCTGTAGCTCAGCACATAGCCGCCGTTCGACAGAGGCTCGGATCGGACGGTCAGCACCTTGCCGCTCTTGCGCTCGCGCTCGAAACTGTAGGGAAGCCCAAGGGCTGCCTGCTCGACCCGCTCGCGCACCATGGCCTCGGGGTCACCATCGCCCCATTCGCCACGGCTAGCATTATAACGCAGGATGTCCTCGAACTTGGACCCCGGCGGAAACATCTCGGGCGGAATATTCATCAGGTCGTAAAGCCGCCGGTTGGCCATCAACAGCCGCGAGCGATTGTCGAAGACGCCGATCCCGCCCGGGATCGCATCGAAGACCTGCTCCAGCAGCCCGAAGGCCTTGCGCTGGTCGGCGGTTGCGATCGCCACCTCGGCGAACAGGTCGGAGGAGGGGCCGCGGATGCGCCAGACATGCACCTTCACCGGATAGACCGTTCCGTTGCGCCGCCGCTGAATGGCATCGAAGGTGATGCTGCGGGCACTGCCGTCGACCAACGGCATCAGCTTGGCGCGGTAGTCGAGCTCCGATAGCCCGACCTTCAGCGAGGCGGGTGTCATGTCGCACAGCGCCTCCGCCGAATAGCCCGTGCGCACGCTCGCCGTCGCATTCGTTCGGCTGATCGTGAACCGCAGCGGATCGAAGATGTAGATCTCGTCGGTCGACAACTCCACCATGTCGATCAGAGAGGCGGTGCAGCCATTGCGCTGCTGGATGATCGGGCCGAACTCCTGGGCAAGCACTCTGAGCGCAGACAGGCTCTCGACATTGATCGGCCTTTCACTGCGGCTGAAGAAGACGGCCGTGCCGAAATCAGGATCGCCGGCAACCGAGATCGGTATCCAGTAGGGGATGAGATCCTCGCGCTCGGCGATGCATTCGGGCATGCGTGCGCCCGACGGCAGGTCGAGCGGCAGTTCCATCTGGTCTGCCGTATTGTTGTGAAAGAGCCGCTGCCGATCCTGACCCGCCTCGCGGATATAGATGGCCGCCATGTCGGAGAGATCGAGCTGCGGCAGTGACGTCAGCACACCGAGAATGCTCTTCAGCGTGTCGCTGAGCCGTCGTTCGGGGATCGCCGCCTTGAGAATGTCTCGGCTTGCGAGCAGCGCCCAGATGGGCAGGTTGTTCCAGGTCGTTGCTTGCATGCGACAGCTCCGCTGCAAAACCTCTTGGAATCCCATATTAGTGGTTGCGGATTAATGGAGCGGTTCCCGATTCCTCTCAATTTGAACCATCGGCCGTGTCATTCCCGCACGCTTTCGGCTGATATCGAATGAAACTTGCTTCATGACTTTGCATCGATGACCGGCTAACGTGCGGCCAATTCAGCTGGGGAGCCTTGCACACCATGTTCACGACACTTGCCATCCTTGCCGCCATCGGCGCCTACCTCGTCTTCATCTATAACGGCCTGGTCAAGGCCCGGCAGATGGCCGAGGAAGCCTGGTCGGGCATCGATGTGCAGCTGAAGCGCCGTGCAGACCTCATCCCCAACCTGATCGAGACGGTGAAGGGTTATGCCGGCCACGAAAAGGGCACGCTCGAAAGTGTCATCGAGCTGCGCAACAAGGCCCAGGCCGTACCCGCAGGGGATGTCGCCGGTCGTGCTGCAGCCGAAGGCCTGCTTGGAGCCGCGCTGGGCAAGATCATTGCGCTCGCCGAAGCCTATCCGGATCTTAAGGCCAACGAGAACTTTCTCGAGCTGCAGAAGTCGCTGGAAACCGTCGAAGGCGAGATCCAGATGTCACGCCGCTATTACAATGGCGCCGCCCGCGATCTGAACGTCAAGGTCGAGAGCTTCCCCAACAACCTCGTCGCCGGCCAGTTCGGCTTCTCGAAGAAACCCTATTTCGAGATTGCCAACGAGGCCGACCGTGCGGTACCGACGGTCAAGTTCTGACGTCCGCTAGAGCGGGTTCCGGAAAAGTGTCCTGAGGTTTTCCGACCAGAACCCGCGACAGAAGAAAAAACGAGGCAGGCTTATTCGCAAGCCTGCCTGGGACGATGCATTGAGACTGGGATCCATGACGACTGACAGTGTGACCATCCTTCCGCCCACCCATGCCTTGACCGGCAAGGTGAGCCCTCCGGGTTCGAAATCCATCACCAACCGTGCGCTTCTGCTCGCCGGCCTTGCCAAGGGGACGAGCCGGTTGACCGGCGCCCTGAAGAGCGACGACACCCGCTACATGGCGGACGCGCTGCGCCAGATGGGCGTGACCGTCGAGGAGCCGGATGTCACCACTTTCGTCGTCACCAGCTCCGGTGAACTCAAAGCGCCTTCCGCCCCGCTCTTCCTCGGCAATGCCGGGACCGCCACCCGCTTCCTGACGGCAGCACTGGCACTGGGCCATGGCCGCTACGTTGTCGATGGCGACGAGCATATGCGCAAGCGCCCGATCAAGCCGCTGGTCGAAGCGCTGCAATCGCTTGGCGTGGCCATCGCCGCGCCCTCGGGTTGCCCGCCGGTCGCGATCGACGCCAATGGCGCCTTCAAGAAGAACCACGTCGTCATCGATGCCGGTCTGTCGAGCCAATATGTCTCGGCCCTCCAGATGGCAGCGGCCTGCGGTTCCGAGCCCTTTACCATCGAACTTGCCGGTGCCGATATCGGCGCCCGCGGCTATATCGACCTGACGATGTCGGCCATGCGCGCCTTCGGTGCCAGGGTCGAGCAGCCGACACCGGCCTCCTGGCGCATCGAGCCGACGGGCTATACCGCAACCGATTTCCACATCGAGCCGGATGCCTCTGCCGCAACCTATCTCTGGGGCGCGGAAGTGTTGACCAACGGCCAGATCGACATCGGCACGCCGTCGGACGCTTTCACCCAGCCGGACGCCAAGGCCTATGACGTGATCGCCCAGTTCCCGAACATGCCGGCAGTGATCGACGGCAGCCAGATGCAGGACGCGATCCCGACGATCGCCGTACTCGCCGCTTTCAACGAGACGCCGGTGCGTTTCGTCGGCATCGAGAACCTGCGCGTCAAGGAATGCGACCGCATCCGCGCCGTCTCGACTGGCCTCAACAACATCCGCGAAGGCCTGGCGAGGGAAGAGGGCGACGATCTGCTCGTCTTCTCTGACCCCTCGCTCGCAGGCCAGTCGCTGCCGGCTGACATCGACACCTTCGCTGATCACCGCATCGCCATGAGCTTTGCGCTCGCGGGACTGAAGATCCGCGACATCACCATTCTCGACCCCGGCTGCGTGGCCAAAACTTATCCCACCTATTGGGATGCGCTCGCCTCGCTCGGCGTCGACCTCGTCAGGAACGACCAGAAATGATGTCTCTCCTCCGCCTGTGCTCCGCTTTCCTTCTTGTTCTCTGGATGGCATGCGGCGCGCAGGCCGAGGAAGTCATCCGCGATTACCACGCCGATATCACGGTCTTTCCTGATGCCATGATCGAGGTGATGGAAACGATCACCGTCTATGCCGAGGGTGACAAGATCCAGCGCGGTATCTTCCGCGATTTTCCGCTCTACGCGCAGGATGCACGCGGCTTTCGCCAGAAGGTCGACTTCGAACTGATTTCGGTCGAGCGGGACGGCCGCTCAGAGAACTTCCACACGGAAAACATCACAGGCGGGATACGGATCTATACGGGGTCCGCGGATGTTTTTCTGCGTCCAGGCGAGTACGTTTACACGCTCACCTACCGGACCGGGCGTCAGATCCGCTATTTCGACGATCACGACGAACTCTACTGGAACGTGACGGGCACAGGCTGGCTGTTTCCTATCGATCGTGCCGGGGCCACAGTCGTATTGCCCGACGGTGCTATGCCGACAAAGACCACTTTCTTCACCGGGCCTGCTGGCTCGCAGGCCAAGAACGCCCGCGAGGTCCCAGGATCGGATGGGCTTGAGTTTCAGACCACACGACAACTCGGCCCAGGCGAAGGCATGACCATCGTGCTCGCCTTCGCCAAGGGCGTGGTCGCAGCCCCCTCGTCGGAAGACAGCACCTGGTGGTTCATCCGCGACAACCTGAACACGATCATCGGCTTCGGCGGCTTGGCCGTCATCTTCCTCTACTACCTGCGCTCTTGGGCCACCGTCGGCCGCGACCCGCCGAAGGGCGTCGTCGTGCCGCGCTGGGATCCGCCGGAAGGCATCTCGCCAGCGCTGGTCAACTACATCGACAACAAGGGTTTCTCCGGGGCCGGCTGGACGGCACTGTCCGCGGCCGCGCTCGATCTTGCGGTCAAGGGCTATGTCGAGCTCGACGATCTCGACAGCCGCATCACGATCCGTCGCACGGGCAAGCGCATCGAGGGCAAGCTTCAGGCCGGCGAAGCCGCCCTCATCGCCGCCATTCCCTCGGCAGATGATGCACTGGTCATCGACAAGGCGAACGGCAAGAAGGTGCAATCGGTTGGTAATAGCTTCCGTCAGGCCATCGAAAAGGAACACCGGAACAAGTATTACAAAGGCAATGCCGGCTACACCTCGTTCGGCATCGGCCTGTCGATCGCCGTCGTCGCCTCACTCTTCATCTTCGGTGACCTGAGCGAGGACGTCTACGCGCTGATCTTCGTCCCGACCTTCTTCTCGATCTTCTTCGGCACCTTCACCATCGGCCTCGTCAACCTGTTCCGCGGCGGTCGCTCGCTGTTCAGCAAGATCATCGCCGTACTCGCACTCGCACTGATCGGTTTCGTCGCGCTCTCGACCCTCGGGCTGATGCTGATCTCGATGTGGATGGATCTTGAGGCGACCCACCAGTTTCCGGTCCTCATTGCCTTCGGCGGCATCCTTCTGATCAACATGCTCTTCTTCTTCCTGATGGGGGCGCCGACGCCGCTCGGTCGCAAGCTGATGGACGGCATCGAGGGCCTGCGCATCTATCTGACGCTGGCCGAAAAAGACCGCATGAACATGGCCGGCGTCCCGACCATGTCGCCCAGCCATTTCGAAAAGCTCCTGCCTTACGCGGTGGCCCTCGGCGTCGAAAAGCCCTGGTCGCAAGCCTTCGAAACCTGGCTTGCCACGGCTGTAGCCGGCGCCGCAGCCGCCGCCTACAGCCCCGGCTGGTACCACGGCAGCAATCCCGGCGGCTTCGGAGACCGCATCGGCGGCTTCTCGTCGTCCATGGCCTCCACGATTGCCTCCACCATCCCGACGCCCCCGCCGTCCAGCTCCTCGTCCTCCTCAGGCTTCTCCGGCGGTTCCTCCGGTGGCGGCGGTGGCGGCGGTGGCGGGGGAGGATGGTAGTCCTCGACAAATGTATCGCGACATGATACACTTGTGATCTCGGAGGCGTAAGATGATCCGGTCTTATGCGAGTGCAATGACGGAGACTGTGGCCTCTGGGAAAGCTCCGAAGGGCTTCCCTGCAGATCTTCTCAGGCGTGCGGTCGTCAAGTTGACGCTGATCGACAATGCAACCTCCCTGACAGATCTGATGCGCCCACCCGGTAACCGGCTGGAAGCTTTGAAGGGCGACCGGGCTGGGCAACATTCGATCCGGATCAACGACCAATGGCGGATATGCTTCGTCTGGTCCGACAACGGGGCCGATCACGTCGAGATCGTCGACTATCACTAAGAAGGAGAGATGCGATGACAATCGTCCTGCCGCCCGTCCATCCCGGTGAAATTCTGCGCGATGAGTTTCTCGAGCCCATGGGGCTGAGCGCCGGCGCCCTTGCACGCCTATTGAATGTGCCACGCACCCGGATCGAGCGTCTGGTCGCAGAGCAGACGTCACTGACGCCCGATACCGCGCTTCGCCTCGGTCGGTATTTCGATATGTCGCCGCAGTTCTGGATGAACCTGCAGACGAGCTATGACCTGAAGACGGAAGCGACGGCAAAAGCCGCAGAGCTGGCTGCCATTCCCGTCCGGACCGATCTGACCGCCGCCTGATCCCCCGCCATTTTGCACGCATCCATGGATGACTTTTGTCGCGCGGCTTGCTAAGTCCGCCGCAGCCCTTTGCAACAGCTCAAAAAGTCAGACCCGATGCCCGATCTCCTGCTCGAACTCCGCTCCGAAGAAATCCCGGCCCGCATGCAGCGCAAGGCGGCTGGCGATCTGAAGAAGATGGTCACCGATGCGCTTGTCGATGCGGGTCTGACCTATGAGGGTGCGCGCGAATACTGGACGCCGCGCCGCCTGACGCTGGATATCCGTGGCCTCACGGCCCGCTCGGCCGATATCAAGGAAGAGAAAAAGGGCCCGAGCGTTTCCGCGCCTCAAGGCGCCATCGACGGCTTCCTGCGCGGCGCGGGCCTCACCTCGATCGACCAGGCCATCGTCAAGACTGATCCGAAGAAGGGCGATTTCTATGTCGCCTACATGGAAAAGCCCGGTCGTGCGGCCGAAGAGATCATCGCCGATGTCATGCCCGGTATCATCAGGGCCTTCCCCTGGCCGAAGTCGATGCGCTCTGGTTTTGCCTCCATGCCCAAGGGCTCCGGCTATGGCGGCATCGAGGGCAAGGGCATGGAAAGCCTGCGCTGGGTGCGCCCGCTGCAGTCCATCGTCTGCACCTTCGGCCCCGAGCATGACGAAGTCCAGGTCATCCCCTTCGAGATCGATGGCATCGTCGCCTCCAACGTCACCTATGGCCACCGTTTCCACGCGCCTGAGGCCATTACCGTCAAGCGCATCGACGATTACGTTTCGAGTCTGGAACGCGCCAAGGTCATCCTCGATGCCGAGCGTCGCAAGGACATGATCCTGCACGACGCCCGCGACATCGCCTTCGCCAACGGCCTCGACCTCGTCGAGGACGAAGGACTGCTGGAGGAAGTCTCCGGCCTCGTCGAATGGCCGCAGGTTCTGCTTGGCACGTTTGAAGAGGACTACCTCTCGATCCCTGCCGAGATTATCCGCCTCACCATCAAGACCAACCAGAAGTGCTTTGTCGTTCGCCCGCAGGGTGAGACGGATAAGCTCTCCAACCATTTCATCCTGATCTCCAACATCCAGGCCACCGACGGCGGCCGCGAGATCATGCATGGCAATGGCAAGGTCGTGCGCGCCCGCCTTTCGGATGCGCTGCATTTCTGGAAGCGCGACCAGGGCGACCTGCCGGATCTCGAGACGCTGAAAGCCTCGGCCGCAAAGTTCGACCTCGACCTCAAGAAGCCGCTCGACCAGCGTATGGCGAAGCTCGATGCGCTCAACGTCACCTTCCATGCTAAGCTGGGCACGCAGGGTGAGCGCGTGGCGCGTATGCTTGGAAAGGTCAACGATCTCGTTGACGTGACCAAAGTCGATGGCGCCATCGCAAGGAGAGCTGCCGTCCTCGCGAAAGCGGACTTGCGAACCGAAGCAGTCGGTGAATTCCCCGAACTTCAGGGCGCAATGGGGCGTAAGTATGCCCTCTTACAGAATGAGGACGTTACAGTTGCTGCCGCCATCGAGGACCATTGGAAGCCGAATGGCCCCTCAGATCGCCTGCCGGAAGACAAGGTCGGCCTGACGGTTGCCCTCGCCGATAAGCTCGACACGCTCGTTGGCTTCTGGGCGATTGACGAAAAGCCGACCGGCTCGAAGGATCCTTATGCGCTGCGACGTGCAGCACTGGGTGTTGTTCGCATGATCCTTGAGAGGAGCCTCCGTGTGAACCTGATCGGGCAGTTGGCCGGTGGTCTCCAACTCTACAGAAACCAGAAGGGCCAGTCGTTCGGTTCAGACGATGCGATCCCCGACCTCCTCTCCTTCTTCCACGACCGTCTAAAGGTCTACCTGCGCGACCAGGGAGCCCGCCACGACATCATCGATGCCGTGCTGACGCCTGAGGCTGACGACCTGCTGATGGTGGCCCGCAAGGCCGAAGCCTTGACCGCCTTCATCACGTCGGAAGACGGCCTGAACCTGCTCGCCGGCACCAAGCGCGCCACGCAACTGCTGGCCGCCGAAGAGAAGAAGGGCACCGTCGTCGCCGATGGCGTCTCGGAAGCGCTGCTGAAGCTCGACGCCGAAAAGTCCCTCTTCGCTGCCATCCAGTCGGCGTCGAAGTCGGCTGCTGAAGCCGTTGCGTCGGAGGACTTCCGCTCTGCCATGCAGGCGCTCTCGACGCTCCGCGGCCCCGTCGACAAATTCTTCGAGGACGTCCTGGTCAATGACGAGGATGCCGCCATCCGCGCCAACCGCCTGGCGCTCTTGAAGGCGATCCGCGAAGCGACGGCCACGGTCGCAGACTTCTCCAAGATCACGGGCTGACGATGTGAGACCCCGCTTCGGCGGGGTTTTCTCTGTTGAGGGTGGTGTCCTATATGGTACTATCGCGCCATGGAGATCCGTGAGTTCCTCGACGATCAAGGACGTAGTCCCTTCGGGCTGTGGTTCGAGGGGCTGGACCCCATGGCGGCCGTGAAGATCACGACGGCCATCACGCGAATGTCGCTTGGGAATTTCTCCAATGCCAAGGGCGTAGGCGACGGTGTTCTGGAATACCGGATCGGCTATGGCCCTGGCTACCGCATCTATTTCGGCAAGGACGGCGATAGACTCGTCATCCTGGTCGCCGGCGGAACCAAGAAGCGACAACAGGCAGATATCAAGACGGCGCATGCTCGTTGGGCAGAATACAAAAAGCGGAAGGCAGGCTGAGATGGCTTTGACGAGAGACTTCAAGGAAACCGTTCGCGATCGAGCACAATCGGATCCAGCTTTTCGCGCCGCACTGCTGAGCGAAGCGATCGAGCTCCTGCTGTCGGGTGACGTCGAAGCCGGTCGCGCGCTTTTGCGCGATTATATCAACGCCACCATCGGCTTTATCGAGCTAGGCCAGAAGTCCGGCCTGCCGCCAAAGAGCCTGATGCGGATGTTCGGTCCCTCCGGCAACCCGCGTGCCGACAATCTCTTTGCCGTCATCCGCCTGCTTCAGGACGAAACCGGCGTTCAGATCGCAGTTAAGGCTGCGTGAGCATCTTTGGCAGCGTGCGCAATGGTGATAATGTCCAGATCCTGGAGTCCAGAGGAAGCCATCCGTATGAACAAGCCCGTCCAGGTGACCATCGCTGAGCCTTTTGACAGCTTCATCGACGCCCAGCTTGAAAGCGGCCAGTTCAAGTCGGCGCAAGAAGTGGTCGAGGCCGGCCTGCGACTTCTCAAGGAAGAGCAGGCGCGGATCGAATGGCTGCGTAATGCGCTGATCGAGGGGGAGAACAGCGGTCCGTCCGTGCCATTCGATCCTGAAGACCTGATGACGTCCGTTCGCGAAAGATGGGAAAGCCGTGGCTGAGATCCGGCTCAGTCCCGCCGCACGCCAGGATTTTCTGGAGATCGGTGACTACACGCGGGATCGATGGTCTGATGCTCAAGCCGAACGGTACCTGAGGCAGATTCTGGCGATGCTTACGGAAATCGGAACCTATCCGTTATCAGGCAGTGAGGTGAAGTCATTGCGGCCCGGGTACCGTCGCCGCCGGTCCGGCTCGCATCTGATCTTCTATGTCATTCTGGAGGACGGTACGGTGGAAGTCGTCCGTATTATCCACGAGCGAGCAGACGTCTCACGCCTGCGGGACGAATCACAGCAATGCCCTCAATGCCCGCCAAAATCCTAATCAGCGCCTGCCTTCTCGACCGCCCCGTCCGTTACGACGGCAAGGGCAAACCCCTCCACGATCCATTGATTGACCGTTGGAAGGCCGAGGACCGGCTCGTCGGCTTCTGTCCCGAACAGGCCGGCGGCCTGCCGACACCGCGTCCACCCGCCGAGATCGAAGGCGGCATGAATGGAGAGGATGTGCTGGCCGGTCGCGCCCGGGTGCTGGAAGTCACGGGCGGCAATGTGACCGAGGAATTCATCCAGGGTGGGAAAAAGGCCGTGGCGTTTGCCCGCGAGCAGGGATGCGCCGTAGCGCTCCTCATTGATGGCAGCCCGTCCTGCGGATCCGGCTTCATCTATGATGGTTCGTTTTCCGGCACCCGCCATCCCGGCTTCGGCGTCACCGCAGCCCTGATGCGTGAGGCCGGCATCGAGGTCTTTTCCGATCGCGAACTCGATCGTCTCGCGGCCCACATCGATAGAGCCAGCTGAAACAAGAAAGGCCGCCGGATTGCCCCGGCGGCCTCTTTGTTTCCAATATGGTCCTGGCCTCAGCTTGCCATGCGATACTGCTGCTGACCAGCGCCGGCCTGGCTGGTCTTGAAGCTGCGGATCAGGCTCAGCAGGTCGCCGGTGTCGTTGGCGAGAACCTCGGCCGAGGCCGTGGTTTCCTCCGCCATCGCGGCGTTCTGCTGGGTGGCCTGGTCGAGCTGGTTCATCGAGGCCGAGATCGAGCGCAGGGTGGTGTCCTGCTCCTGGGCGGAGTGCGAGATCTTCGAGACGATGTCGTTGGCGCTAGCGATCTGGTCGGAGATGCGCTTCAGCGCCTCACCGGTCTGGCCGACCAGCTGCACGCCCTGTTCGACCTGAGCCGACGAGCGGGCGATCTGGTCCTTGATCTCCTTGGCAGCCGCCGCCGAGCGCTGGGCGAGTTCACGCACTTCCTGCGCAACAACCGCAAAGCCCTTGCCGCTTTCGCCTGCACGTGCCGCCTCGACGCCGGCGTTCAGGGCCAGAAGGTTGGTCTGGAAGGCGATCTCGTCGATCACGCCGATGATCTTGGTGATCTCGGCTGAAGACTGCTCGATGCCGCTCATCGCATTGATCGCCTTGCCGACGATCTCGTCGCTCTGGCGAGCTTCGGCGCTGACCGTGCCGACGCGGTTGGCGGCTTCCCTCGCACCATCCGCCGTCTGGCGAACCGCGACGGTGAGCTCGTCGAGAGCTGCGGAAGTCTCTTCGAGGTTCGCTGCCTGGCGTTCGGTCCGGGTCGCAAGTTCACCCGAGGCGCGACGGATCTCTTCCTTCGAGACGGCGATGTCGTTGCCCTTCAGGTTGACGCGAGCCATGGCTTCCTCGAGGCGGGCGAGCGCATCGTTGAAGTTGTCGCGCAGGCCGGCATATTTCGATCCGAGATCCGCGCAGCGCACGGTCAGGTCACCATGGGCGAGCTGCTCGAGCGACTGTCCGATGGTGGCAACCACATGCGCCTGCTGGCGGGCTTCGGCGAGCTGCGTCTCGGCATTCTGGCTGCGCTCGCCGTCGAGTTCGCGCTGCTGTTCTTCCTGGCGGGCAGTGAGCGCATGGCGCTCGCGCACCTTGTCCTGAAGGCTCTTCGTCGCCTTGGCCATCATGCCGATTTCGTTGCTCATGTCGGTATGCGGAATGGCGATGCTGACATTTTCGTCTGCGACCGCCTCCAGCGCATCATGGATAGCCTTCAGCGGCGTCGTGATGTTGCGAATGACGATGTAGGCGGCAATCAGCGCCAGCACGAAGATACCGGCAGACCAGCTGATCGTCTTGATCACGCTGGAGCGGATTTCCGCCTTCAGGTCGTCGGTGTAAAGGCCCGTCACGATAACGACCTTCCAGGGTTCAAAGGCCTTGCCGTAGGATGCCTTCGGATAGGAGCGATCCTCCGGATCCTTGCCCGGCTTCGGGCCGATGAACTCGACGAAGCCGCCGCCCAGCTGGCCCAAACGAACCAGTTCGTCACGATAGGCAAAGCCATTGGCATCGGGCTTGCCCTTGTTGCTCTTGCCAACGTCCTTCGAGGTCGGATGGAAGAGCATCACGACGTCGTAGTCGTATCCGAAGAAATAGCCGTCCGGCTCGAACCGCATCTTGTTCAGCATGTCGTAAGCGCGGGTCTTGGCTTCCTCGACGGTGAACTCGCCTGCGACCGCACGGTCGTTGAAGTCTTTGAGAACTGAGAGTGCGGTTTCGACCTGGGTGCGCAGAAGTTCATAGCGCTGCTGGTAGATCGTCGTCGTCGACGAGCGGACCTGGAAATAGGTGGCGGCGGCGAAGGCCGCCATAAGACCGCCGATCAGCAGGATCAGCTGGAGCGATATCCGGAGGTTTTTCATGAGCGAGAGAGCTTTCGTCTGTCGAGCGGTTCGGGCGCCAGTGAGATGGATCAGTCGAACGGATCGGCACGTCATGTCCCGAAGATTTGGGACACAGTCTCGCCCTCAAAGATTGAGAGGGGTTTAAGCACCTTCGAATATCTGGCTATAAGAATGGATGGGTGAATAATTGGGGGGGTAACGGCATAACGCCCGGGACTGGGCCGGGCGTTATGTCCGTGTCGACCACGAGAAACCGCCGCGCCCGGATCGTTTGGCGGGCGGATGGGGATCAGTTGAGACGAAGCTCGAAGCCGGCGAGCGCAGGCGCGGCCTTCTCGTCAGCGGGGACATCGACAGCAGCGGTCGTTGCGTCATGGTCGATCTCGCTCGGCGCAGGCAGGGCGCCGGCAACGACCATCGAGCCGTCGGTGGCCCAACCGGCAGCAGAGCTGTAGACAACCACGGGCGAACCGCCAAACCAGCTTTCGACGCGCTTCAGTTTCTTTTCACCATCGACATCGACCACTTCGGCGGTCTGGTTGCCAGCCGGGATGGCGGGTACCGTGTAGTCCGACTTGCCGATCCTCTGTTCCGGAGCCGGGCAGTGGCCACATTCAACGTCAAGAATGCTCGGCTGGGTCGTCGCAAGTCCTGTGACGGTCAAGATCGAGCCTGCCATGGCGGGCATGGCCAGCAAGCTGGCGGCTAGGATCATGGATGTCGAAACGATACGGCGCATCACGTTTTTCCCCGATTGTTGGGAAGAACATTAGCAACCGTTTCTTTCGATCCGGTCAGAAGCATCGATAAAATTTGAACGAACAGCCGAATTCCCGATCGAAATCCGACTGAAACCCCGCGATATCAGGCCTTTTCGCGGGCGATGGCCTGCCAGCCGATGTCGCGGCGGCAGAAACCGTTGTCCCATTGGACCGCGTCGACCAGTCGGTATGCGGCAGCCTGGGCTTCCGCAACCGTCGCGCCGCGCGCCGTGGCGTTCAGCACGCGCCCACCGGTCGCAACAAGCTGGCCGTCCTTGAGTGCGGTTCCCGCATGGAAAACCTTGGCGCCCTGGCCGGCTTCCGGCAGAGCAGCGATCGGCGTCGCCTTTTCATACGAAGCGGGATAGCCCTTGGAGGCAAGAACGACGGTCAGCGCCGGATCATCGCTCCATTCGGCCGTCACCTGATCCAGCGTGCCGGTGGCAGACGCGTAGAGGATCGGCAACAGATCGCTCTTCAGCCGCATCATCAGCACCTGGCATTCCGGATCGCCGAAGCGGACATTGTATTCGATCAGCTCCGGACCCTTGGCCGTGATCATCAGTCCGGCAAAGAACACGCCCTGGAAGGGATGGCCCATCTCGGCCATGCCGCGCATGGTCGGCTCGATGATCTCCTTCATCGTCCGCTCGACCATCTCTGCGGTCATGACGGGGGCCGGCGAATAGGCGCCCATGCCACCGGTGTTCGGGCCGGTATCGCCATCACCCACACGCTTATGGTCCTGGGCAGTGGCAAGCGGCAGAAGAGACTTGCCATCGGAAAGGCAGAAGAAGCTCGCCTCCTCGCCATCAAGAAACGCCTCGACCACGACTTCCGCACCGGCCGCCCCGAAGGCGCCCTCGAAGCAGTCGTCGATGGCAGCCAGCGCCTCTTCCATCGTCATCGCAACCGTCACGCCCTTGCCGGCGGCAAGCCCGTCGGCCTTGATGACAATGGGCGCGCCCTGTTCGCGCACATAGGCTTTTGCCTTCGGCGCGTTATTGAAGCGCTGATAGGCGCCGGTCGGAATGTTGAACCGGGCGCAGACATCCTTGGTGAAGCCCTTGGAGCCCTCGAGCTGGGCAGCGGTTGCAGACGGTCCGAAGACCGCAAAGCCGGCCTCGCGCAGCCGGTCGGCGATACCGGCGACCAGTGGCGCTTCTGGCCCGACGACGACGAAGTCGATGGCCTTGTCCTTGCAGAACTGCACGACCGCACCGTGATCCTCGGTATCGAGCGAAACAAGCTCTGCCTCTTCCGCAATGCCGGGATTGCCGGGGGCTGCATAGAGCTTGGTGAGATCAGGCGACTGGGCAATCTTCCAGGCCAGCGCATGCTCGCGTCCACCCGATCCGATCAACAAAACCTTCATCACCAGCCTCCAGTGCCACAAGGGAATGCCCGGCGGTTAAGGGGGAAGGGGGCAAAGGTCAAGCCGAATTGACCTTCAAAGGCCCCGCTTTCCTGTGAAGTGGGCCGCATGCCCGTTGCCTTGCCGCATTCGCCCGCTATGGTCCGCCGCTTACCAGATCAGACGGATGACCCATGGCCGACGACATCAGATCCATTGCCGCCCTTATCGCCACCGAGATCAACGCCCGGCCCGACCAGGTCACATCGGCCGTTGGCCTGCTCGACGAGGGTGCCACGGTTCCCTTCATCGCCCGCTACCGCAAGGAAGTGACCGGCGGTCTCGACGATACGCAGCTGCGCAATCTCGCTGAACGGCTGATCTATCTGCGCGAGCTTGCCGCCCGCCGCAAATCGATCTTCGAAAGCATCGACGGCCAGGGCAAGATGACCGACGATCTCGCCCGCAAGATCGCCCAGGTCACCACCAAGGCCGAACTCGAAGACCTCTATCTGCCCTACAAGCCGAAGCGCCGCACCCGCGCCGAGATCGCCCGCGAAAAGGGTCTGCAGCCGCTCGCCGACGCGATCCTTGCCGACCGCACCAGCGATCCCCAGAAGCTCGCCGCAGCCTACATCACCGAGGAAGTCCTCGACGTGAAGGCCGCCCTCGAAGGCGCCCGCGACATCATCGCGGAGCAGATCTCCGAAAATGCCGATCTCATCGGCCGCCTGCGAAACGACATGAAGGATCGCGCGATCCTCTATTCGAAGCTCGTCGACGGTAAGGCTGAAGCTGGCGCGAAATTCTCCGACTATTTCGACCATTTCGAACGCTGGGCAACGGTGCCCGGTCACCGGGCGCTCGCCATGCTGCGCGGCTGGAACGAGGAGTTTCTGTCGCTCTCCATCGAAGTCGACCGCGACGACACGTCCCCGATCAAGACCAGCCAGCGCATGATCGCCAACGCCTACCAGGTTGCGGCCAAGGGCCCCGCAGACCAGTGGCTCCTTGAAGTCGCCGGCTGGACCTGGCGCGTCAAGCTCTCCGTGTCGCTGTCGCTCGACCTGATGCGCGAACTGCGCGAGCGGGCTGAGGAAGAGGCGATCCATGTCTTTGCCCGTAACCTCAAGGACCTGCTGCTCGCAGCACCGGCCGGCTCCCGTCCGACCATGGGCCTCGATCCCGGCATCCGCACCGGCGTCAAGGTCGCCGTCGTCGACGGCACCGGCAAGGTGGTCGAAACGACGACCGTCTATCCCTTCCCACCGCGCAACGACATCAGGGGCAGTCAGACCGAACTCGCAAGCCTCATCCGCAAGCACAATGTCGAGCTGATCTCGATCGGCAATGGCACCGGCAGTCGCGAGACGGAAAAACTGGTGGCCGACATGCTCGCCCAGTTCCCCTCTACCGCGCCGAAGCCGACCAAGGTGATCGTCTCGGAAGCCGGCGCCTCGGTCTATTCGGCCTCTGAAACCGCTGCCAAGGAATTCCCCAATCTTGACGTCTCCCTGCGCGGTGCCGTCTCGATTGCGCGGCGCCTTCAGGACCCGCTGGCCGAACTCGTCAAGATCGAGCCGAAGTCGATCGGCGTCGGTCAGTATCAGCATGACGTCGATCAGGGACGCCTCGGCCGTTCGCTGGATGCCGTCGTCGAAGACGCGGTGAATGCCGTCGGCGTCGATGTGAATACGGCCTCCGCCCCGCTGCTGGCCCGCGTCTCGGGTCTCGGCAAGACGACGGCCGAAGCCATCGTCGCCCATCGCGACGAGACCGGCCCCTTCGGCAGCCGCAAGGATCTGCTCAAAGTCCCGCGCCTCGGCGCCCGCACCTTCGAGCAATGCGCCGGCTTCCTGCGCATTCCGAACGGCAAGGAGCCACTAGACGCCTCCTCGGTCCACCCGGAAGCCTATGGCGTAGCCAAGAAGATCGTCGCTGCCTGCGGCCGCGACCTGCGCTCGCTGATGGGCGACAGCGCGACGCTGAAGAGCCTCGATCCCAAGCGCTTCATCGATGAACAGTTCGGTCTGCCGACGGTCAAGGACATCCTCGCCGAACTCGAAAAGCCCGGCCGCGACCCGCGCCCGTCCTTCAAGACGGCGACTTTTGCCGAAGGCGTCGACGAGATCACCGACCTGAAGATCGGCATGACGCTCGAAGGCACTGTCACCAATGTTGCTGCCTTCGGCGCCTTCGTCGATATCGGTGTGCATCAGGATGGCCTGGTCCACGTCTCCCAGCTCGCCGACCGCTTCGTCAAGGATCCGCATGAGGTGGTGAAGGCCGGCGATGTCGTGAAGGTCCGCGTCGTCGAAGTCGACGTCAAGCGCAAGCGCATCGCGCTTACCATGCGGAAAGACGGCGGCGAGGCGCAACAACCCTCTATGCGCGGCGATGCCAAGGGCAATGCCAATGCCATGAAGCATTCCAACGCCCGCCCGCCGAAGCCGGAGCAGCCGGCGATGGGTGGCCTTGGTGCCGCACTCGCCGAAGCCATGCGCAAGAAGTAACCGCAAAACAGAAACAGGCCGGAGCTCATCACTCCGGCCTGCCCTTCGCCCCTCGAAAACGGCCTCTCAATGGGAGGCTGCACAGTCCTTGCAGAATGGCGTGTGCGGTACGGCCTTCAGCCGTTCGACCGAAATCGGCTCTCCGCATGTGACGCATTGACCATACTGCCCTTTGGTGATGCGATCCAGCGCGGCGTCGATTGCCCTTAACTCCTCTTCGCCGACCTGACCGAACTCCTCCAGCACTTCGTCGTTCTCCGCCTCGGTGGCGCGCTCCGCGCTATCGGCGCTTTTCAACGTGCCGAGGTCGGTATCGATCTTCTTCAGCCGCCGCTCGATCTCGTCGTTGCGAGCCAGTAGGATGCGTTCGAAATGGGCTGTGTCCATGGCCTGTACCGGGTTGTCCATCATCTCACCTGTCGACCAGCACGGAAATCTTGGAGTGACGGACCAAGCGGTCGGCCGTCGCGCCGATGAAGTAGTTGGAGAAGTCGGGCACATGCGAGCCGACGACGATCAGGTCGGCCTTGTGCTCCTCGGCTGTTGCCAGGATCTCGCGGGCAGGGGCACCCGAGCGGATCTCGATATGGGCTGCAACACCGGTCTTCTGCTTGAGCGTGACCAGCTTGGCCTTGGCATCGTTGATGGCGCCCTCGATCAGGTCGACGGGCACATCGATCGCGAGATAACCCGGAATGTCCTCGATGATGGTCACAAGCACGATCTCGCCACCGTCATCGAGCAGGGACTTGGCCTTGGTCAGGATCTTCTCGCCAATGGCGATGGCAGCCGGATCGACTGGAACGATGATCTTCTTGTACATTGTTCTCTCCTTTGTCACCCGCCGGGTGTTTCCTCATTATGGCGAGACAATGCGTCCGGGCAGCGGGCGACGCATTGATCAGGATCAACTTTGACGCGCCCGTCGTCGTCAATCTTTATCGAACGATCTTTCGAGAAAATGCCCGCTTATGTGAACGATGGTTTGCACCATATAAGGAGATATCGCCGCCAAGCGGCAGATGGAGAGACCCGATGAACGCCGTATCCGAACACACCGAATCCTTTGCCCTAAGCCGCCCCGTCCATGTCGGGCGTGCCCATCTCGTTGTCCGCGACCTCGAAACGATGGCTGGCTTCTACGAACAGGCGCTCGGCCTGAAGCGTTTTGAACAGAGCGCAAGTGGTGTCGAACTCGGCGCCGGTGACCGCGTTCTCCTGACCCTGACGACGCGCGGCGATGCTGCCCCGGCACCCCGCAATGCCGCAGGCCTCTTTCACAATGCCTTCCTCATGCCGGATCGCGCCGAGCTCGCCCATTGGCTTGCCCACGCCGCCCATCTCGGCCTGCAATTCGACGGAGCGAGCGATCACCTGGTGAGCGAGGCGATTTACCTCTCCGACCCGGAAGGCAATGGCATCGAGGTCTATCGGGACCGCAGTCCGACAGAATGGACCTACCACGCCGATGGCACGGTGGAGATGGCAACCAACCGCCTCGATCTGCAGGCGCTTTACGACAGCGCCGCCAAGACTCCATGGTCCGGCATGTCGCCCGAGGCAGCGCTCGGCCACATTCATCTCCAGGTCGGCAGTGTGCCGGAGGCGGACCGCTTCTATGAAGGCGCGCTCGGTCTGAAGAAGATGGCGAGCTATCCGGGGGCGAGCTTCTTTGCGGCAGGTGACTATCACCACCATGTCGCCGCCAATGTCTGGAACAGCCGCAACGCACCCGCCCGCACCACGGCCATGGCCGGCTTGCAGGACTACACGCTCGCCTTCAACGACAAGCGGACCCTCGACAAGGTGCTGGCAACGCTCGAAGGCCTGGAGATCAAGGTCGACCGTAGTGCCGAAGGCCATCGTCTCACAGATCCCTGGGGCATCGGCATCACTCTCGTCGGCGGAAACGCCTGACCTGACAGGGGCCGGAATCGGCCCCTTGCCACGCTCTATTTCCCCCAGTGGAACGGAAATTGTTCCCGAACGTTGAGAGGCATCTCGAAGGGGGAACGACGTCGTGTTCAAGTCAACTCAGCCTGCCAAGTCTCATCGGAGGACGACCGGTGAACATTGAAGTTCCTCAAGACGCCAAGCCGTCCCGCAAGGTCCGTTTCCACAAGACGGGCCTTGATTACGTCGTCTCCTGGAGCGTCGTCGGTCTCTTCGCCATCTTCGCCCTGATCTCGCTGCACCTCGCCTCCTTCGTGCTGATCCCGCTCACCATGGCGATCGTTGTCGGCCTGATCCTCGGGCTTGCGGCTGACCGCCTTGGAAACCTCGGCGTTCCCCCGACGCTGACGGCGATCATTCTCTCCAGCCTCTTCCTGGTGATCATCCTGTTCCTGGTCAGTATCGTCTGGACGCCGGTCAACATGTTGATCGAAAACGGGCCTGATATGATCAACCGCACGGTCGAGTATCTGCAGCAGATCCCGTGGCTGGAGCGCCCGATGGCAGCCCTCTCGCGTGGCCCTGACTCGATGGAGGCCATGCTGGAAAACTCCGGCACCATTCTGTCGACCGTGGCGACGGGTGTCGGGCCGGCACTGGTCCAGCTCTTCATCTTCATCGCGGGCCTTCTGCTGTTCCTGTCGTCGCGCCTGCCACTTCGCCGCGCCCTGATCCGCGCCTTTTCGCGACGCGATCGCCGCCTGAAGGCGATCCGCATGCTGAACGAAGTCGAGGAATCGCTCGGCTACTATTTCGCAACGGCCGTCATCGTCTACGGTCTGTTCGGTGCGGTAGCCGGCGTGGTCGCCTTCGTCGGTGGACTCGGCAATCCGGTGCTCTGGGGCGTTGCGGCCTTCCTTCTGAGCTTCATTCCCTTTCTCGGCATCGCCATGGTGACCGTCGCCATGGCGGTGAGCGGGTTGTTGGTCCATGAAGGGGTGCTGATCGGCCTTCTGCCAGCCTTCATCTTCTTCATCCTCGACGGCGTTCTGGAAAACCTGCTGATCCCGTCCGTCATGGGCAAGCGCCTGGAGATGAACGCATTCATGCTCTTCATCGCCATCGTCTTCTGGACCTGGCTCTGGGGTGCCGTGGGCGCGATGCTCGCCGTTCCGCTCACGCTGATCTGCATGACGCTCTATTCGGGCCTCATGCCTCAGACCAAGCTCCAGCCCAATCTGCCGGGCTAATTGTCATCCGGTCGTCATGGGCCATCCGTAAGGCTCCGCCCCGAACAATGAGCGGTGCAACCATGACGACTGACACTCCCCGCCTGAGGCTCGGCATCATTGCCGATCCGCAATATGCCGATCTCGACCCCAATCCCGTCGCCGATCGCTACTTCCGCCGCTCGCTCGATAAGCTGCGCGCCGCTGTCGACCATTTCAACAGCCAGGATCTGGATGCCATCGTGGTTCTGGGCGACCTGATTGATCGCGGGTGGGAGAACTTTGAGCCCGTCCTCGACATACTCGACGGTCTGAAAGCACCGCGTATTCTCTTGCCCGGCAATCACGACTTCCTGGTCGAACCCGATCGCCTGGCGGATGTCCATGCAGCACTCGGCATGCCCGCTCCCTATTACGAAACAGAGCTCAAGGGCGTGCGTCTGTTGGTGACCGATGGCAGCGAGATCTCGCTCTTTGCCCCGCCGGAAGGGGATGAACGGCGTGTCGAGGCTGAGAGGCGCCTCGCTGAGTTGAAGGAGAAGGGCGCGCCGAACGCCCATCACTGGAATGCCGGCATTTCCGATCGCCAGATGATCTGGATTGCCGAGCGGCTCGCCGACGCCGAGGCAAACGGCGCAGATGTCATCCTCCTCGGTCACTATCCCGTCTATCCGCCGTCTGATCACACGCTCTGGGATGCCGAGGAGCTTGCCGCGCTGATCGCCGGGTCCTCATCCGCCCTTGCCTATCTCTGCGGCCACCATCACGTCGGAAATTACGCCGAGCGGAATGGCGTCCACTTCGTCAATTTTTGCGGCATGGTCGACACGGAACATGAAAACGCCTTCGCCGTCCTCTCGGTCTTCGACGATCGAATTGAGATTGCCGGACATGGCCGCGAGCCAAATCGACGTCTTGCATTGGAGGCGACAAAGGCGCGGGCAAGCAGCCTTTCCTGACAAATCGCTGACAGCAAGTTGACGCAAATTCGTCATAGATATCCGAAAGTTGCCTGGGCTGGCGCCTATCACTGCTTTGTGACTTCAAACGGCAGTTCCGAGGTTGCAAACATGTGCGGCTCGCTAACGATCGCCGGTGCGCCCGGCGGAACTCTGGAGAAAAGCTGATGAAGTTGAAAGTCGTTCTGTCCGCCGCGGCGGCGATCTGTCTTGGCGTGTCCGCAGCGATCGCTGCGGGCGAACCGCAAGTCGTCCGCCAGGAAGAAATGAAGAAGGTCGGCGGTGCCATGGGCGCGCTCGGCGCCATCGCCAAGGGCGAAAAGCCCTATGATGCAGCAGCCGTGACGGCCGCTCTCACCACACTGGCCGAAGTCAGCAAGACCTTCCCTGACCACTTCCCCGCTGGCAGCGAAACCGGCATGGACTCCGAAGCTGCCCCCGCGATCTGGCAGAACATGGATGACTTCAAGGCCAAGTCCGCCAAGCTCACCGCCGCTGCCGAAGCACAGCTGGCATCGATGCCGGCCGACCAGGCCGGCGTTGGCGCTGCCATGCAGGCCGTTGGCGCCACCTGCGGTGATTGCCACCAGACCTACCGCCTGAAGAAGTAAGAACCTCCCGGCGGGCGTCATCCGGCAATCCGGATCGCCCGCCGCATTGCGCTCGACCGGGCGCAGCATTGAGATGATGGAGGCCGGGATGGCATCGACTTTGGTCAAGGGATTGGGCACGCTGGCCGCGCTCGGTGTTGTCGGTTTCGGTGCGTTCCTGCTGATAACAGCGCCTGATCGCCAGGATGCTTCCGTCTGGGCCAATCTTGGCGAGCCTGATCTGGCCCATGGTCGCGAGGTCTTTTTCGCCGGTGGCTGCACAAGCTGTCATGCCCCGGCCGGTGCGACCGGCGATGCGCGGCTCATCCTTTCCGGCGGTGCGCCGCTGAAGAGCGATTTCGGCACCTTCCATGCCCCCAACATTTCCAGTCACCCGGAAACCGGCATCGGCGCCTGGACACTCGCCGAATTCGGCGATGCGATGACCCGTGGCGTGGGCCGCGAGGGCGAACATCTCTACCCGTCCTTCCCCTACGGCTCCTATGTGCGCATGACGCCTGAGGATATCAACGATCTCCACGGCTTCATGAAGACGCTGCCCGCCAGCGACGCCGTGGCCCCGCCACATGAACTGGGCTTCCCCTTCAACCAGCGGGGCGTGCTCGGTGGCTGGAAGTTCCTCTTCTTCACCGATGCCGCGCGCGTCGAGCTGGCCGATGCTTCCGACATGGTCAAGCGTGGCCAATATCTCGTCGAAGGCCCGGGCCATTGCGGCGAATGCCACACGCCACGCAACGCGCTCGGCGGCTTCCTTTCCGGCCAGTGGCTCGCCGGTGGGCCGAATCCGGAAGGCGAGGGCTCGATCCCGAACATCACGCCCGGTTCAAAAAGCATGGGTTCCTGGAGCGAAGGCGACATCGTCACCTATCTGGAGAGCGGCTTCACGCCGGATTACGACAGCGTCGGCGGCTCCATGGTCGAGGTCCAGAAGAACATGGCGGAGCTGACCGCCGCTGACCGCGAAGCCATTGCCGCCTATCTCAAGGCCATTCCCGCCGTGCAGTAACCTCTCACGATTCTGTTCAGCATCGCGCAAGCCTTGCCTGTCATCCTTCTGTCGTCGAAAAGACTGTGGAGGGGATATGAGCATTGAACGCCGGCGGATGGAGTATGCGCTCCGGTCCCTGCTCGACAACTATCCCGATCCCGCTCTGCATCGATGGGTGCATGAGACCGTCGGCGCCTTCGAAAAACGCCTCTCGGCCATCGTCGATCCGCGCGAGCGCGATCATGCCCAGCAGGCAGCCCTGATCCTGATCAAGACGACACTCCAGAAGTGGTCGGAAAACCCGCCCGTCAGGCACTGACGCGGGGCATTTATTCAGCGGCGATGTTCGGCGGCAAAGGCTGCCAGCTCAGCTTCGGCCTCTGGCCCATAGAGATCCAGCGCCTTCAGCACCTCGATCGTGAATGTATCCGGCGACGAGCCCGCTGCCGTGACGATCTTCCGATCGCCCACTGCCTGCGGCTGATCGATGTAACGGGCCTCGCCGCGATAGCCTGGATACTTCTTGTGCGAGGCGAGTGAATTGCCGGTATGTGCCACTCCATCCAGCACGCCGGTCGCGCCAAGTGCGCTGGCGGCCGCACAAATCCCGCCCAGCACCTTGCCCTTGTCACGAAACGCTGTCGCAAGCGCGGTAAAGTCAAACGCGACACCCTTTTCCCAGGCATAGCCGCCCGGAATGATCAGCGCGTCGAACTCTTCGGCATCGATTGCGTCAAAGCTTATGTCGGGCGACACCTTCAATCCACCCATTGAGATCACGGGCCGCCCATCCGGGCTCGCCGTCACGACCTCGCAGTCGAGCCAGTATCGCGTGGCCGCCATCAGGAGCGCAGGCTCCCAGTCGGCATAGTCGTTCTGAAGGGCAATCACGATGCGGGCCATGATCAGTCTCCTCGCGTCTGTCAGTTACGGCTCAGCTGAGTGCCTGCAGGTAACGCATGCCGGTCACCGGCCGCGGAATGAAGTCCATGTTCTCGTAGAAGCGATGCGCGGCGAAATTGCCGGTAGCGGCGGAGACCGAAAGGAAGTCGCAGCCCGAGGCGCGCGCGATCTGCTTGGCGCGGTCGACGAGATGCTGGCCGATGCCGTTGCCACGCTGGCCGTCACGCACGAAGAGATGATGAAGCTCCATGCCGCGTTTGCCCTCTTGCGCCTTGTAGAGCGGCACGAGGATGGCGTAGCCGATCAACCCCTCTTCGCCGCTGTCGGCAACCAGCGCCTGGATCCAGGGCATCGGGCCGAACAGGTCGCGCTCGAGCACCTCTGGCGTCATCGCCGAGGCATCGCCGTGATGCTGGGCGAGCGCCAGGATCATGGCGTTGAGTTCTGGCAGGTCGCGCGGCTTGGCGTGGCGGATGGCCACGATCGGCGGACGGGGGAGGGTTAGGTCTGTATCTTCGGTCATGTTACTTTCCCTTGGTCTCATTTCGTGCCGTCAGGGGGAAAGTCGTCCGGAAAACAACAAGGCCGCCTGACGGCGGCCTGTTGACAATGTGATCTTGTCAGGCCGCCGGTTACCGGTAGGCCCAAAAATACGTGCAGGTGATGTTTGCGCGAATGTCGATCATGGCGGCTGTGATGCGCCGAATTGAATCGATTGTCAACGGGGGGAGGCGAGGTGTTTCCGGCTTGTTGTTATGCTATAGTTCAGACGATAGGAGATCGCAGATATGACGATCAGTCTGAAGCTCGATGATAGTGACCGCGAGAGGATCGAACGCCAGTTGGCGAGCGGTCGTTTTGCCGATGCCTCTGCCGTGGTCAGTGCTGGGCTAGAACTCCTCGAAGAGCTTGGCGGTGCGAGAGACCACTGGCTTGACGTTGAAGTTCCCGCCCGTTTCGCCGATGCGGAAGCAAACCCTGATCGCCTGATCTCCGGCGACGAGATGTTCGCGCGACTTGAGGCTCGCCACCACAGCCGCCAAAGCGACCGATAGCATGACGCGGCCGCTGATTGTCCATCCGGATGCGGCCGAGGAACTCAATCAGCTCTATGATTACATCGCCGAACAGGCGGGACCGGCGCGCGCCTGGATGTATGTCAGTGCCATCAGGTCTTTCCTAAACGATCTCTGTACCTATCCGGAACGCGGGAGCCTACGTGGCGGCGTTGTGCAGGGACTACGCATTATCGGCTTTCGCCGGCGCCTCAGCATTGCCTTCGTGGCGCGAGAAAACTATGTTTTGGTCCTCGGCTTCTTTTATGCGGGTAGAAATATTGATCCAACCCTCCTGACTGAGCGGGTTAGGTCTACCACGAGCCGTTGAGCTTTCCCTGTTGGTCGCCCCGAATTGCAGCCGCGCTCAATGCTCCTGCTCGCACAGCCCGTGATCCGACAGCGCCCGGATCACATAACAATCCCCCACCGTATGGCATTCGCCATGCGAGACGATGCGGGCGAGCTCCGCTTCCAGCTTCTTCAGCCGCGCGATCTTTTCCCTGACATCGTCGAGCTGTTCCCGCGCGATGTGATCCGCCCGCTCGCAGGGCTCCTCCGGGTGTCGGCTGAGTGTCAGCAACTCCCGGATCGCATCGATCGGAAAGCCGAGATCGCGGGCATGGCGGATGAAGGTCAGTCGCTCAAGGTCACTCTTCTCGTAACGTCGCTGGTTGCCTTCCGTGCGGTCAGGCGCGGAGATCAGGCCCATCTGCTCGTAATAGCGGATGGTCGGCACCTTCACGCCAGCGCGCTTGGAGAGATCGCCGATCGAATACATGAAAAAACCTCTTGAACCTCTAGTCACTAGAGATCCTAAGGTTGATGCGTGACCACATCAAGACCTAAAGGATGAATGATATGAGTGCTGCCTGCGGCCATGACCACGCCCCTTTCGACGGCATGTCCGAGACCTATAAGCGCCGGCTCTGGCTGGTGATCGCCATCAACGCCGGAATGTTTGCCGTCGAGATGACGGCGGGACAGCTCGCCCGCTCCCAGGCGCTGCAGGCCGATGCGCTGGATTTTTTCGCCGATGCCGTGACCTATGGCATTTCGCTTGCCGTCATCGGCGCGTCCTTGAAGACCCGCAGTATGGCTGCCGCTGCCAAGGGCGTCAGCCTCTTCCTGATGGGCCTCTGGGTCTTCGGCGCCACCATCTGGCGTTTCTTTCAGGGCGGCGTCCCTGAAGCGCCGGTCATGGGAGTGATCGGCTTCCTGGCGCTCGCGGCCAATGTCGCAAGCGTGCTCTTGCTGATGTCCTACAAGGACGGTGATGCGAACGTCCGCTCTGTCTGGCTCTGCTCGCGCAATGATGCGATCGGCAATGTCATCGTCATGATCGCAGCCGTCGGTGTCTGGGGCACAGCCACCGCATGGCCGGACCTGATCGTCGCCGGCATCATGGCGGGCCTGTTCCTCAGCTCCTCGGTCCAGATCCTCTCGCAGAGCCTTGCCGAATGGCAGGCCGGTGAGCCGGTCACTATGTCCTCGTCCTGCTGCGGTGTCGGCGAGACCAGTCATGGACATGATCACAAGGGCCACGCCCACTCTCATGGAGAGGCGTCAGATCACAAGCATGGCCTGAAAACTGAAGGCTGAACGCAAGAAGGCCGGCCTGGCATCATGCCGGCCGGCCTTCTTGACCACATCGTCAGATCAGAATTCCTGATAGGCCGAAGGGGATATCTCGTATTCCCGGTAAGCCGCCTCGACCGCCTGAATGCGCGAGGTGTCTTCAAGCCGGCTGCGGTTCTGGTTTGCGCTGATCTCGACCGCAGCCTTGCGCGATCCTTCCACGGTCCACAGTGCCGAGGCGAGCTGGTTCGACAGGAGGGTGCTGGAGAAAGTGCTGGCACCGCTCGCGCGGGGCGCGCTGGTGTTGGACGTTTCGGGGGCGACATCCTCCGCGCCGGCCGTGTTCGGCACGTATCGGCTTTGGTAGGAGTAGCCGCTTAGGCCGCTTTCGATCCTCATGGCGGACACCTCGGTTGAAGAATTAACCTTTTGTTAACCTTTCAACCTTGCGCGAAGCTTGCGTCTCGCATTGCGTCATGACGATTGGCCCTTGCGAAACGGCCCGAGTGAAAGTACGCGCGCCGAATCATGATCTTCAGCCATCACTGTTTCAGGCATTGCCGAAGCAATGCCCAAAACACACCCGTTATTGCTTGGAGAATGTGATCAACGTCACCGCCCTCACATCTTGCCCGCCACCTTGATCGCATAGGCATATTCGAACGCGATCTCCTCCAGCCGCTGGAAGCGTCCCGACTTGCCGCCATGGCCGGCGGCCATGTTGGTCTTTAAGAGGAACGGTCCGGCATCGGGAGCGGTGGCACGCAGCCGCGCGATCCACTTGGTGGGCTCCCAATAGGTGACGCGCGGGTCGGTGAGGCCCGAAAGCGCGATGATCGGCGGATAGGTCTTGGCCTCGACGTTGTCGTAGGGGCTATAAGCCGCGATCCAACGATATTCCTCTTCCGACTCGATCGGGTTACCCCATTCCGGCCATTCCGGCGGGGTGAGCGGCAGGGTGTCGTCGAGCATGGTGTTCAAGACATCGACGAAGGGCACGGCGGCGATGATGCCGGCGAATTTCTCCGGCGCCATGTTGGCAACCGCCCCCATCAGCATGCCGCCGGCAGACCCGCCTTCGGCGATGATCCGGTCGTAAGCGGTGAACTGCTCCTTCACCAGATGGTCGGCAGCCGAGATGAAGTCCTTGAAGGTGTTGACCTTTTTTTCCATCTTGCCGTCTTCATACCAGGAAAAGCCCTTGTCCTTGCCGCCGCGAATGTGCGCGATGGCATAGACGAAGCCCCGGTCAACGAGCGAGAGGCAATTGGTATTGAAGCCGGCGGGAATGGTCATGCCATAAGCGCCGTAGCCATAGAGCAGGCAAGGCGCGGAGCCGTCGAGCTTGGTGTCTTTCCGATAGAGCAGGGTGACCGGCACCTTCTCGCCGTCATGCGCCTCGGCAAACACCCGGCGGGTGATATAATCCTCCGGCTTGTGACCGGATGGCACTTCCTGCGTCTTCAGAAGCGTGCGCTCGCGCGTTGCCATGTTGTAGTCGAACAGCTGGCTTGGCGTCGTCATCGAGGAATAGGAGAAGCGGATGACGTCGGTCTCGTATTCGGCAGCCCCCTGGAGCCCCAGCGAATAGGCTTCCTCGGCAAAGGCGATCGAATGCTCCTCGCCAGACTTCCGGTCGCGGATCATGATCACGGGCAGGCCTTCGCGGCGCTCCAGCCAGACGAGATGGCGGGCAAAGGCCATGTGGTTGAGGATCAGCCGGCCCGGCTCGTGCGGCACGACCTCTTTCCAGTTCTCCCTGCCGGGAGCCGTCACCGGCGCCTCGACGATCTTGAAGTCCTTGGCATCGTCGGCATTGGTCAGGATGTAGAAGACGTCGCCGCCTTCGGTCATCGAATACTCGACGCCTTCCTCGCGCTCAGCGACCAGTTGGGGCTCAGCCGTCAGGTCCTTGGTCGAAAGCAGGCGATATTCCGAGGTCTCGTGATCGTGGATGTCGATATAGATGAAGTCGTCGAGCAGGGAGCCGCCGACGCCCATGAAGAAACCGGGATCCTTCTCTTCATAAACCAGGCGGTCGGAGGATTGCGGCTGGCCGACGATGTGGTGGAAGACCTTGGAGGGCCGGTGGTTCTCGTCCTGCAGGGTATAGAAGAAGCTCTTGCCGTCGGGCGCCCAGACGCCACCGCCGGCGGTGTTTTCCAGCACGTCGTCGAGATCCTGCTTGGTGGCGAGATCGCGAATGCGCAGCGTGTAGTATTCCGAGCCCTTGTCGTCATAGCCCCAGATGCCGAAGCTGTGGTCGCTCGTATGGTCGATGCCGGACAAGCGGAAATAATCCTTGCCGACAGCCTCCTTGTCGCCGTCGAGCAGCAGGTCGCGGATCGTCTCGTCCTTCGGGCTGCCGTCGCGCGGGATGCGGAAATAGCGCGGCTGCTCGCCCCCGGTGACGAAAGCCGAGCCATAGGCAAAGGGGCCATCCTTCATCGGGATAGATGAGTCGTCTTCCTTGATGCGTCCCTTCATCTCGGCAAAGAGCTGTGCCTGCAGCTCTTTCGTGTCGGCCATCGCCGCTTCCATATAGCCGTTCTCGGCTTCCAGATATGAGCGGATTTCCGGGTCGAGGATCGAGGTATCCTTGAACATCGCCTGCCAGTTGTCGGCGCGCAGCCAGGCATATTCGTCCGTGCGTGTGATGCCATGACGGGTATCGGAAACGGGCTTCTTGGCAACGACGGGCGGGGAGGGCAGGTTCTTGAAGACGGACAAGGGATATCCTTCCGGGAATGGAAACATTCAGCTTAGCGAGAGATAGAGAGGCGAGGGGCCGCGATCAAGCGGCCCAGAGGCGAAGGTCGGCGCGTGCCGATCAGCCGTCGGTGCCGGCCGTCGACTTTGCCCAGTCCATGTAAAGGTCCAGCGCCTTGCGGGTGACGGGCCCTTCCTGGAACTGCGCGTCATCGAGACGCGTCACCGGCACCACCTTGGAATAATTGCCGGTCTGGAAGATCTCGTCGGCATTCATGAAGTCTTCGACCGAAAGGGTTGCCTCGCGCACCTCGAAGCCCGCCTCGCGCAGCAGCCCCATGACGCGGGCACGCGTGATCCCGGCAAGGAAGGTGCGGTTGGCAGCGGGCGTGTAGACGACGCCGCCCTTGACCATGAAGACGTTGGAGGAGGCGGTCTCGACCACGTTGCCATTCATGTCGCGCACGAGCGCATTGTCGAAGCCGCGTTTGCGCGCGTCGATGATCATGCGGCCGGAATTCGGATAGAGGCTGCCGGTCTTGGCGTCGGTCATCGCGCATTCCGGCGTCGGGCGGCGGAAGGGTGAGAGCGTCAGCGAGGAAGGCTTGGCGGTGTGCATCGGCGCTTCGAACAGGCAGAGCGCAAACCGTGTTGATTCCGGATCGGCCGCAACCACCGAGCCCATCTGGCCGTGTTCTGCCCAATACATCGGCTTAATGTAGATCGCCGTCTTGCCGTCAAACTTGGCGATACCCTCCCAGGCGAGGCGTTCGATTTCCTCGGCGGCCATCACCGCCTTCATGCCCATGTTCTCGGCCGAGCGGTTGACGCGCTGGCAATGCAGGTCGAGATCGGGCGCGATGCCGTCGAACCAGCGCGCCCCGTCAAACACCGTCGAGCCCAGCCACATCGCATGCGACACAGGGCCGATCAGCGGCGGATTGCCGGTAAACCAGTCTCCATCGACATAGGTGAAGGTAGGTGTGCGGGCGGATGTGTCGACGGCCATGATGGTCTCCTGTTCTCGTTGCTTTGCAGCAAAGTCGCAGCCGGCGGCGAGGTCAAGGTGAAACACGCCATGGAAACACAAATCCGCAGACAAGAGGGTCCGCAGGCCGGGAAAATCCCGATTTCGACGTAAATCCAGAAACTTGCCTGATGGAACGATCAAAGCGGCTGATGATGTCGCCTGTCTTTTGTCGGCGGGGCAGGCGGTGACGTGGTTAAAGTTCCCGTAACGCATTTCTGAAATATTGAACGAAGATGAAGTCGTGATCTGCGGGTCATGTGTTCTGCGTTTTCTTGGGGGTCATCATGAACAAGGTGCGTCTCGTCGCCCTTCTTGCCGCGTCGACTGCGGTTATATCTTCGCCAGTACACGCTGAAGGCTTCTTCTCCGGCAACTGGTATGTGACGCTCGGTGGCGCCGGCATCTCGGCCCCGACCTTCGAAGGCGCCAAGGACAACAAGTTCTTCTTCTCGCCGATCATCTCGGTCGGTCGCGGCGGCGCGCCGCGCTTCTCCTCGCGCAACGACAATCCGAGCTTTGCGATCTACGACACGGACGTGCTGCGCGCCGGTGTTGTCGGCAAGTTCGTGCCCGGCCGCGACGATGGCACCGACGACGCCCTGCGCGGCCTCTCCGAAGTCAAGTGGGGCGGTGAACTCGGCGGCTTCGTCGATGTCTATGTCACCGACTGGATGCGCGCCCGTGGCGAACTGCGCCAGGGTATCCGCGCCCATGATGGCCTCGTTGCCGATATCGCAGTCGATGCCTTCACCGATATCGCCCCCAATCTGCGCGTCTCTGCCGGCCCGCGCATGACCTTTGCCACCAGCGGCTACACGGACGCCTATTACGGCGTGAACGCAGCGGAATCCGCTGCCTCCGGCCTCAGCCAGTATGATCCCGATGGCGGCATCACCTCTTACGGTGCCGGCGGCGCGATCACCTGGGACGCCACCGACAAGATCTCAATGAGCGCCTTTACCGAATACAAGCGCCTCTCGGGCCCGGCTGCCGATTCGAGCCTCGTCGAAGAGCGCGGCTCCAAGAACCAGCTGCTGTTCGGTGTCTCCGCCAGCTACAAGTTCGGCGTCAGTTTCGACTGACGAAAGGCCGCAGCCGATTTTCGACGCGCGAGGGCAGGGGGCAGTTTTCTTGGCCCCGCCCATGCTCTATCAACAGGGGCATGAGCACCGCCGATCAAAACATCGACCGCGTCATCGACGCGCCCTCCGACAATTTCGTCTATCGCATCCTGCCGCGATGGCTCTGGCCGCATGCCCAGCTCGCCCGTTGGGATCGCCCGATCGGCTGGCAGCTGTTGATGTGGCCCTGCTTCTGGTCCTCGGCACTCGCGGCCAATGCGCTAGCGGCCGAAGGCCGTCTGAACCTCGCGCTCTTCGCCTTCCACCTTTTCCTGTTTTTCGTCGGCTCGGTCGCCATGCGCGGCGCCGGCTGCACCTACAACGACCTCGTCGACCACGACATCGACAACCTGGTGGCCCGCACGCGGTCCCGCCCGCTGCCGTCAGGCCGCATCTCGCGCCGCAATGCCAAGATCTTCATGGTGGTGCAGTCGCTGGTCGGGCTTGCCGTGCTGCTCTGCTTCAACACCTTCTCGATCCTGCTAGGCATCCTGTCGCTGGCCATCGTCGCGATCTATCCCTTCGCCAAGCGCTTCACCGACTGGCCGCAGTTCTTCCTCGGCCTTGCCTTTTCCTGGGGTGGGTTGATGGGCTGGGCCGGACTGCACGGCAATCTCTCGCTGGCCGCGATCCTGGTCTATGTCGGCGCGGTCGCCTGGACGATCGGTTACGACACGATCTACGCCCATCAGGACCGCGAGGACGATGCACTGGTCGGTGTGCGCTCGACCGCACGGCTCTTCGACCGCGACACCAAGATCTGGCTCACGGGTCTTTACGGCCTGACGCTGGTATTGCTGGTGTCCGCAGTCATTGTCGCCGGTGCCGCCTGGCCCGCGATTGCCGGTCTGCTTGTGGCCGGTGCCCTCTTTGCCTGGCAGATCAAGGTGCTGGATATCGACGACGGCGCCCAGTGCCTTGCGCTGTTCAAGTCCAACAATCGCGTCGGCCTGATCATTTTTCTCGGGCTTGTCGCGGCCATCCCGTTCGCCTGAACTCTCTTCAGGCCGAGCTAATAAGCTTTGTCCGCTCGTGTCATTTCGGCACGGAAGTCTGCAAAAGACCCTCAAAAGCAGAGGCCCGGAAGTCGCCTTCCGGGCCTCTTGAATGTCCAGTCCTGGGACAGGATCAGTTTCTTGCGATGATTTCCTTTCCGGAAATCTTCATGGTTACACCGAGCTTGCCGGTAGTGCGGCGAACCAGGAAGCGCGGACGGCGCTCTGCGAAATAGGAATGGCGGCGACGCGGCTGCGTCTCCTTGGTGCGAACTTCGCCAAGATGCTCTTCGAGCGGGCGGGCAACGCCATCGGCTTCCACCATCAGCATGGGGATCCGGAAGGCATCAGCCCAGCCGCGCCAGTCGGCGGCGATATCGCAGAGATCGTGGGCGACGAGCAGCGGAATGCAGAGATCCGGGTCCTCGTGATGCAGTTCCAGTGTCACGGTGACTTCGCCGTCGCCGTGGTCGATGGCACGCGCAGCAACGCCCTTGAAGGCGCGGGCCGGAAGAGCGAAGGAAAGCGGCAGTCCGCTGCCGGGAAGGATCTTGCGCAGAACGGCGCCGCGCTCGTCAATCGTGATCGTGACGTCGCCCAGTGCACCGCGCAATGCGTACGTAACCTGCTGGGGGAACCGCGACGGATCCAGACGCAGAGTGGCGCCGGCCCATGCTGGCTTCAAAACGGTGTTCGTCATCTTCATGCTACCCTTGTTTTACCCGAGAGCGCGTCATGTGCTCGTCTGTTCGGGACTTTTCGTCCTCTGTGGGTTGGAACATAGCCAGCCGCTGTTGGAGACAGCTTAAAAGATGCGGTAAAGAAAACCTTGCGCGGTCAAATGGTTAGTTTTGTCGTACCGGTCACGGTTTCAAAATGGTGAAATATGCGGGGGGTCTGTTTCATCCCGAAACGATCAAGGGCTGACGAGGGCCGAAGGCACCGATCGGGCGCCAGACCGACCCTTCGCTTCTTCATGATTTCATAAAGCTTGAGGCAAGGATTTCGCGTCATACTGTGATTCGCGCGCGTTCCGTCCTGCAGGGAAATCTGATGGTTTCGACCTATCTGAGCTACAATCTCGTCAATCGTGACATCAAGGCGAGTCTCAATCGCACTGAGTCCGACCCGGTGGTTGCGCGCCAGACGGAGTATTTCAAGGAGAACATTAGCAAGGTCACGACGCTCGAGGAATTCCTCGACGACTACCAGCTCTATTCCTATGCGATGAAGGCCCATGGTCTCGAAGAGATGACCTATGCCAAGGCCTTCATGAAGAAGGTGCTGGAAAGCGACCTTTCGGATGATGCCAGCTTCGCCAATCAGCTGTCCGACGAGCGCTATCGCAACTTCGCCGCCTCCTTCCAGTTCTCGGCGGAAAAGACCGATCTGCAGACCGACGCACAACAGGCCGAGATGCTGGAGAAATACGAGGCCTCGCTGACCGCCCAGGGCGACACGCTTGAGGCCGAGGCCTTCTATTACGAGACGATGATCGACAAGGTCACCAATGTCAGCGGGCTGGTCAACAACAGCCGCCTGATGACGTTTGCGCTCGATGCCTACGGGATCGATGGCACCTATTACACGAAGGATCACCTCACCCAGATCCTGACCAGCGACACCTCGGATCCGGACAGCTACGTCAATCAGATGGTCGCGAACGGCGCGTCCAATGCGTCAAGCTTCCTCAAGCTCGCCCAGGCCTTCAGCTTCAATACGGACGGCACCCTGTCGGGTACGACCGCCCAGACGGCGGCTCAGAAGGAAGCGATCGTCTCGCTCTATGTCGAAGAAGAGCAGATCTACGTCACCGACTACTATCGTCAGCGCGAGCGTGCCTATTACGAGCAGAAGATCTCGACCATCACTTCGGTCGATGAGCTGACCGCGGACACGCGCCTGTTCAACTACGTCAAGACGGCTTTCGAACTCGGCTCCATGGGCGCCTCGACCTTCAAGCTGATCGTCACGAGCGACACCTCCGACCCGGCCAACTATGCCGCCACCAATGGTGGCGATGCCTGGGTCGCCATTGCCGGGAAGTTCAACTTCGGCACCGATGGCACGGTCGACTCAGGCATGACGGCCCAAGGCTCGACGCAGCTTGCATCGACCAATTCGGGCTTTGCCACCTTCTATGACGACGCCGACCTTGAGCGCAAAGACGCGCTGACGGAACTCTTCAAGACCAATATCGCCGAGGTCGAAAACGTGGATGCGCTGCTCGCCGACACGACCATGCGTCTTGTCCTGCAGCGCACCTTCGGCTTCGAGGCCAACGAGTTTTCGGTTCGCGAGCTGAAGCAGGCGCTGACCAGCGATTTCACCGATCCGAACAGCTATGCCAACAAATCGAAGGACAGCCGTCTGATCGAGATGTCGAAGCTCTTCAACTTCGACAGCGAAGGCAATGCCGCAGTGCCGCTCGCGCCCCACAATACGCTGACCGCCACGATGATCGCCAAGCAGTATGTGATCAACGAGGTTCGCTTCCTCGAAGGCACCGAGAAGACTTCGACACAGGAAGCCGCGACCAAGAAGGCAGAGAATTACCAGGAGAAGATCCAGTCGATCGACACCGTGTCCGAGCTGCTCGCGGATCGCGAAGTGCTCGACGTGGTGATTGGCGCCTTCGGTCTCGATCCCGAAGAGGTGACCGACGACTTCCTCAAGCAGGCCTTCGCTTCCGATCTGTCCGACCGCAAGAGCTTCGTCAACCAGCAGACCGACAATCGCTGGGCCGAGCTCGTCGCCTCCTTCAATTTCGATGCAAGCGGCAATCTGACACGCCAGACCATGGGCACGATCCAGCAGCGCGGCGAGACCATGGAGACGGTCAACAAGTATCTGCGCCAGACACTGGAAGAGACCGAGGGCGAGAGCAACGAAGCCGTGCGCCTGGCGCTCTATTTCCAGCGCACCGCACCGACCATCACCGATGCCTACGGTCTCATCGCCGACGACGCGCTCATGGCGGTCTTCCGCACCACCTTCGGCTATTCGGACGAGTTCTCCAACATGGATGTCGACCAGCAGGCGCGCATCATCGGCGAGAACATGGAACTGTCGGATCTTCAGGATCCGGCCAAGCTGGAACGCTTCCTGCAGCGTTATTCCGCCATGTACGATACCGAAAACGCCACCTCCAACAGCCCAGCGCTTTCCATCCTGAGCGGTGGAAGTGCCGGCATCTCTGCCGATCTCCTCTTCAGCCTGGCACAGCTGAAAGCCTGATCACGACCTCTCAACGCGACCCGCCGGCTCTTGTCGGCGGGTTTGTTTTTGGCTATCGATATATCCATCGGGATATGTCGAATGGGAGGCGAATTTGGTCAGGTCTTTCACGCCAATCACCGTCGCATTGCTAACAGCACTGGGGGTAGCAGCGGCAACAGCATTTGCAGCACCCGCCCGCGCGCAGGAGCCTGTGACCGTCTTTGCAGCCGCCAGCCTCAAGGAAAGCATCGAGCAAGTGGCCGCAGCCTGGAAGGCCGCTGGCGGTGAAGATGTCAGGTTCTCCTTTGCTGGAAGCTCGGCCCTTGCCAAGCAGATCGAGGAGGGTGCACCGGCGGATATCTTCATTTCGGCCGATCTCAAATGGATGGATCACCTCGATCAGGTAGGCCGGATCAAGACCGAAAGCCGCACCGATCTCCTGAGTAACCGCATCGTGCTCGTCGCCCCGAAGGACTCGGCCCTGACGACGACCATCGCTCCGAATTTCCCGCTCGCCACCCTTCTCGGCGATGAGCGCCTCGCCATGGCCAATGTCGATGCCGTACCCGCCGGAACCTATGGCAAGGCAGCACTCGAAACCCTCGGTGTCTGGGACGGCGTTAAGGACAAGGTCGCGCAGGCGGAAAACGTCCGGGCCGCCCTGCTGCTCGTCTCACGCGGCGAGGCGCCGCTCGGCATCGTCTATGAGACGGACGCGAGGGTCGACCCATCTGTGAAGATCCTCGACCGTTTCCCAGAGCAGAGCCACCCGGCAATCATCTATCCGGCGGCCCTGACCACGGACGGAAAGAGCCCTGTCGCAGCGGACTTCCTGGCTTACTTGCGAGGGGCAGACGCCCATGCCATCTTCGCGGCCGCCGGCTTTACCGTGCTTGCCAAGACCAACTGAACCCACCTCGACCACGCATCCGGGATGCCCCTTTTTGACCCTGACGGCTGAAGAATGGACTGCGATGCTGCTGAGCCTGAAGGTTGCGGCTGTTGCCGTCGCCTTCTCGCTGCCGCTGGGGCTGCTGGTGGCCTGGCTGCTGTCGCGCAAGGAGTTCTGGGGCAAGTCGCTTCTGAACGGCCTTGTGCATCTGCCGCTTATCCTGCCGCCTGTCGTCACCGGTTATCTGCTGCTCATCACATTTGGCAGACGAGGCACGGTCGGCGCCTTCCTCGAACAGACCTTCGGCCTCGTATTTTCCTTCCGCTGGACGGGGGCAGCGCTGGCCGCAGCCGTCATGGGCTTTCCGCTTCTGGTGCGCTCGATCCGCCTGTCGATGGATGCCGTCGACCGCCGCCTGGAGGCGGCTGCTGCAACGCTCGGCGCCCCGCCGGCTTATGTCTTCTTCACCGTTACCCTGCCGCTCATCCTGCCCGGCATTGCGGCCGGCGCGATCCTCGCCTTCGCCAAGTCCATGGGCGAGTTCGGCGCGACAATCACCTTCGTCTCCAACATCCCCGGCGAAACCCAGACGCTCGCGTCGGCAATCTACACCTACACCCAGGTCCCGGGCGGTGACCTCGCCGCCATGCGCCTGACCGTGATCTCCATCGTCCTGTCGCTGGGGGCCCTGATTGCCTCCGAATTCCTCTCGCGGCGCATCGCCGCCCGCATGGGAGCCACCTGATGCTGGAGCTCGCAATCCACCACCGTCAGGGCGACTTCACGCTCGCAGCCGACCTGACGCTGGGCGAAGGTTTGACGGCCCTCTTCGGCGCCTCCGGCTCCGGCAAGACGACGCTGATCAATATCGTCGCCGGCCTGATCCGACCGGAGGAGGGGCGCATCATCTTCAACGGCGAGAGCTGGAGTGACGCTTCGACCTACCTGCCGCCACACCGCCGCCGCATCGGTTATGTCTTCCAGGAAGGCCGTCTCTTCCCCCATCTGACGGTTCTGCAGAACCTACGTTACGGCGAACGCCTCCTGCCGCGCACTGAGCGTCGCGAAGACCTCGACCGCATCGCCACCTTGCTCGGCATCTCCGACCTGCTCACTCGCCGCCCGGCAAATCTCTCCGGCGGCGAAAAACAGCGCGTGGCCCTCGGCCGCGCCCTGATGGCAAGTCCTAAGCTGCTGTTGATGGACGAGCCGCTGTCGGCGCTGGACAGCGGCCTCAAGGCGCAGATCCTGCCTTATATCGAGCGCATCCGCGACGAGTTCGGCGTGCCGATCCTCTATGTCAGCCATTCCGTCGAGGAGGTCGCCCGCCTCGCCAATGCGGTCGTGACCTTTGCCGATGGAAAAGCGCAGGCCGTCGGCAGACCCGACGAGGCCTTGGCGACCGTGGCCCGCGCTTCCGGCGATCTCCCCGCCGGCAATTTCATCGAGGCCGAAATCACCGGTCACCACGAAGAGGATGGCCTCACAGAAGCGCTTTCCCCGGCGGGACCCCTTCTTCTGCGCCGAACGCATCTGCCTGTCGGCACCCGTGTACGCGTCTTCGTTCCCGTGTCCGATATTGTGGTCGCCACCGAACCGGGAGAAGGCCTCTCGGCCCTCAATCGCCTTTCTGGTCATGTTTTGGCAGTGGGGGAGGGATCGGGCGGAAGTGCAACGCTGACCGTCGACTGTCAGGGGCAGACGATGGTGGCCGAGGTCACGCGTCGTTCCCTGCGCCAGCTGGCGCTTGCCCCCGGCAAGCCGGTGCACCTGCTGTTCAAGACGGTCTCGATCGCTTCGGAAAGTCTGTTCCGGCGGGCCCTGGGCTGAACGAGCCTGATAAGCTCTCAGCCGTCGTCTTCGACCTTGCGTCCTTCGGCAACGAAATCCACGGCCTCGACGCTCTGGAGCCAGGCGAGATCCGCCGCCAGCGCCTTGCGGCTCTCCGCATCCATCCGTTGGCAGGCGCCAAGCAGCGTCTCGCCGAACGGCGTCAAACCCGCGCCGCCACCGCTCTTGCCCCCGTGCCGGGTGAAGATCGAAGGCTCGCGGAACATGCGGTTGATCTCGTCGGCCAACAGCCAGGCCCGCCGATAGGACATGCCCATCGCGGCACCCGCGGCCCGGATCGAACCATGCTCCTCGATCAGCGCCAGAAGCTGTGCCTTGCCCGGCCCGAGCCGGGCGCCATTGGAGAGATCGATCCGGAGCGAAAGGCGAGGGGAGCCGGTCATCGGATCAGCCGATCACCTTGCCAGGGTTCATGATCCCTGCCGGATCAAAGGCCTGCTTGATGCGCCACATCAGCTCGGTCTCGATGGCCGGACGGCTGGCCGCAAGCTCGTCACGCTTCAATTGCCCGACGCCGTGTTCCGCCGAGATCGAGCCGGTATGTTTGTGAACGACCGCATGCACCACGGCATTCACCTCGCGCCAGCGCGCGATGAAAGCTGCCTTGTCGGCACCAACAGGCTGGCTGATGTTGTAATGGATGTTCCCGTCGCCCAGGTGCCCAAAGGCGCAGATGCGGGCATCCGGCATCAGCGCATGCACGGCGGCGTCGGCCTCCGCGAGGAAAGCCGGGATGCGCGAGATCGGCACGGAAACGTCGTGCTTGATCGAGCCACCCTCGGGGCGCTGCGCCTCCGACATGCTTTCGCGCAGGTGCCAGAAGGCATCCTGCTGGGCGATCGAGCTGGCAATCGCCGCATCTGACACCAGTCCAGCCTCATGCGCCTCAGCGAGCAGTTCGTGCATCATCGCGTCTGCAGCCTCGGCGGAATCCGAGGTCGAGATGTCGACCAGCGCATACCAGGGATGGATGGAGGCCAGCGGATCGCGCACACCGGGGATATGCTTCGTGGTGAATTCAATGCCGATGCGCGGCATCAGCTCGAAGCCTGTCAGTGCCGATCCGCAGCGCTGCGAGGCCTTTTCGAACAGTGCGAGCGCCGCATCCGGCGACGCAAGCCCGACATAGGCAACCTGCCGCCCGCGCGGGCGCGGTACCATCTTCAGCACGGCGCCGGTGATCACGCCAAGCGTGCCCTCCGCGCCGATGAAGAGATCGCGCAAGTCATAGCCGCTATTGTCCTTCTTCAGGCGTCTGAGGCCATCCCAGATCTCGCCCGTCGGCAGCACCACTTCAAGCCCCAGGCACAGCTGGCGCATATTGCCATAGGCGAGCACGGCCGTTCCGCCGGCATTGGTGGCGAGATTGCCGCCGATCCGGCAGGAGCCTTCAGAGCCGAGCGACAGCGGAAACAGCCGGTCATGCGCCTCGGCCGCCTTCTGCACATCGGCCAGGATCGCCCCGCCATCGGCGACGATCACGTCGGCGACCGGATCGACTTCGCGGATCCTGTTCATCCGCTCCAGCGAGAGCAGCACGTCGTGACCGTCTTCGCGCGGTACTTGCCCGCCGACAAGCCCGGTGCGACCGCTGACCGGCACGATCGATGTGCCCGTCTCGGAGGCGAGCTTGAGGATGGCCGAAACCTCCTGGGTCGAACCCGGCTTCAGTACCAGCGGCGAGGCTCCGTGATAGAGCCCGCGGTTCTCCGTCAGATAGGGCTTGATATCATGGGCGGAGGTCAGCGCATTGGCCTCGCCGACGATGTCGACGAAGGCGCGCAGACGCTCAGCAAGGCTCATGGTCACGGTCATCTCAGTCATCCCTCTGTCCCACGCGGTGCAGCCGCCCGCATCAGCCGGTCGTTGATCGCTTCGCCCAGGCCATCGTCCGGGATCGGTGCCACGGCAATGCCCGCAGCCCCGCTCGCATCCGCACGCTTCAGAAAGTCGAAGAGGTTGCTGGCGGCCTCGGCAAGGTCGCCATCGGGGCTGAGGTTGAACACCGCCGTTGCGGTCGATGCTCCGGATATGTCGTCTGTCCCGAAGGCGATCAAGACCTCCGTGCTCGACACCTCTGTCGCATTCAGTCGCACCGAAGCGTTGGGCGCATAATGCGAGGCGAGCATGCCCGGCGCCTCGATCGCTGCAGTGCCGGACGCCTTGGGCCGGATGACGGTCTTGCCCGTCACCCCTTCGATCGCCTCCGCATCGATCCCGCCCGGACGTAGCAGCCGGATCTCGCCGTCTTCGACCTTCACGATCGTCGATTCCACCCCGACGGGGCAGGGGCCGCCATCGACGATGACCTCGATCTTCTCGCCGAGATCGGCCTCGACATGCCGGGCCATCGTCGGGCTTATGCGCCCGGATGAGTTGGCGCTCGGTGCAGCAAGCGGGCGCCCGAGGCTGCGGATGAGCTCTGCCGTAAACCCGACGGGCACGCGAATGCCGACCGTGTCGAGACCCGCCGTCGCCAGCGGGTGGATGCCGCAGTTCTCTTTCAGCGGAAGCACCAGCGTCAGCGGTCCGGGCCAGAAGGTCTCGGCCAGCTTGCGCGAGATCGGGTCGAACACGGCATAACGCTCCGCCATGGCAAGATCCGCCATATGGCAGATCAGCGGGTTGAAGCGCGGGCGCCCCTTGGTCTCGTAGATGGAGGTGATGGCCGCCGGATGGGTGGCGTCGGCGGCAAGCCCGTAAACGGTCTCCGTCGGGATGGCCACAGGCCGGTGGCGTAACAGCACGTCGGTGGCAGCTGCGATCGCCTCCGCTCTGTCCGTATCCGTTGCGATCGGGATGATCCGCGCCATGTCTCCGAGCCTTCCAGTCTGCCTTTGCCCGTCCATATCCCGAGCCGGGCAAGGCGGCAAACCTCTTTTTCAGCGCAAGCAACCCCAGGTTCCACCCTATTTTTTTAAGGGTGTGCGCAAACCGTTCGAATTTTAACTACCGGCGTAACCGAAAGAAAGAATTGTTCGCCTATGGTTTAGCCAAGAGACGGAAAAGCGTCATTCGGGGAAGTGGACAGATGCAGCAAGTCAAGAATCCGGCCGCAAGCATTGCGCTACGCGTCGCGACCGCCATGCATCAGATGGGCATAGACGGTCTGCCGCGCAATTACGAACTGGTCTACGAGGCCTATTCGGGCAGCAATCCGGAGCTGGTGCGCGAATTCATCGCCCTCGGCAAAATCAAGTCCCAGGAAGCGCTCGACGAACTGGGGCGCAAATATCTGCCGCATCACCACGAAGACGGGCTGCTGAGCCGCCAGAATGGCCAGGTTCGTGCCGAGATGAGCAACTTCATCTCCCTCCTTAACGAGGAGAAGATCTCGCTCACCGATTACGGCCGCGTCATCGGCCATGCCTCCAAGACCATCCTGACGGAAGCCGATCTCGAAGGCACGCCGCTTGGCCAGTCGATCAAGATGCTGAAGGCAGCGACGGAAAAGCGCGCCCACCAGAACAGCAATGTCGTGCGCGCCGTGGTCGACAAGACCGCATCGCTGGCCGACCTGCAGCGTGAGGCGGAAGAGGCCGAAGCCGCGAAGTTCGTCGATCCGGTCACCCGCCTTGCCAGCCGCCGCGCCTTCAACAAGGCCGTCGCCAAGATCTATGCAAACCCGGAAATGCCTGTGCTCTGCGGCGTCGCGATCGGTGAGATCGACGACTACGCCCGGATCCAGGAGCAGATGGGCCCGGCCGTTGCCGAGCGCTTCCTGATGCAGGTCGCCAAGGTGCTGGAAGCCGTGTCCGGCGGCGGTGACCTCGCCTGCCGCTTCGATGCCGGCCGCTTTGGTCTGCTGCTCTACACGTCGGATCAGGAAGAGATCAGCCGCGTCGTCGATCTCGTTCGCGCCAAGCTCAAGGCCACCAATTTTGTCGGCTCGTCGACCGGTGCCCGCATGGGCCAGCTCGGCATGTCCTTCGGCATCTGCTTCTCCGAGCAGGCCCCGAACGCCTTCGACTTCACCAACTTCGCCGAAAAGGCGCTCGCCACCTCGAAGGCAGCCGGCGGCGATACCGTGACGATCTACGGCGCAAGCGATTACGTGTCGAAGGATTGGCTCCTCTACAAGAAGAAGCCGGTGGGCGGTTTCGGCGCCTGAGCGCCGCAGGCCACTCTCAAAGCTTTGCGATGATCTTTCTGAGCTCGGCGTCTCGTGCGCCGAGCATCAGCACGTTCCGCAGCGCCTCTTTCGGATCCACCGTCTGGAACAGCAGGCCATTGTTGCGGAACGAACGGTCGATCGCCATCGACTTGGCCTCCGCCTCGGGCTTGATCGCCACAGCGAAATACATCCGTCCGTAATTCTGCTTGATCTGCTCGAAGAACACCTCTTGGCCGCCGAGTTCGGCAAAGAAATTGGCGATGTAGAAGGCCCATTTTACATCGGCATATTGCGCGAAATTCGTGCGCGCCGCCGTCACATGACAGTAGCCGAGATGCGGGCTGTTGTTCAGCGTGCGGTGGAAGATGACCTTGGGGAACTTGATCGAGCGATGGAAGCCGTTGATCCGCTCATGGGTCGTCTCTGCCGCCCGCTCGAGCCGCCGACCCGTCCGTGCCGCCACCTCTTCGTAGGAAAGATAGCGTCGCTCGTCCGGCAGCCAGTCCTCGCGGCTGCGCGAGATCCGACCGGTTCTGAGGAACTCGGTATGGACTGCCTTTGAGGATGGCGGCGTTTTCGTTTCCGCTTTGGGAGCCGCGTAGTATCTCAGTTTCTGCATCTTGACGCTCTGACGTACCCGGACTGATTGCTTGAGCTTAGCGCAGCATGGTTAATCATGATTTGATGGTATTCTACATGAGCGAGGTTTCGCGAGGCTTGCCGCAGTGCAAATCTTGAAAGTCGCCCCCCTGATCGCGCGTTTGCGCCATCCCGTCTTCGGGAATTTCTTTGCTTCTACTCTACGCCACGGAAATTACAGGAGAATTCGTCTCCCTCTGTTTTCACGGGCATTCTGTCGCCATGTCGCAAACGATTTCGGGCGTGTCGTTCCGCAATGCAGCGTCGGCCTGCGCCCTGTGATTAGATGATGATGAGCTCGAGGTGCTGCCACTCTAGGGAGGGCGGGAAATCGGGAAGCCGGTCGAAATCCGGCGCTGCCCCCGCAACGGTGGTGGAGAATGCGTTTTGGCAAAAGGCCACTGGGGGCGACCCTGGGAAGGCGCCGACGCGGTCCGCAAATGGACCACTCCTGAGCCCGGAAACCAGCCTCGGCAGATGGACATTTGAGGTTGCGGAGGGCGACCGGAGATAGCCATGCAAACCGCCTTCCCAGGGCGATGGCAGGCTGTGCTCTTTTCTCCCCCGAGTTTTGAAAAACGAGGACGACATGGACCTGCAGGCCAACGTGCTGCGCCAGCTGAAGAACCGCCGCGAAGGCTTCTCGCTCGAGCAGCCCTTCTACATCGATCAGGATTACTTCAAGCTCGACATGGAGATGATCTGGTATCGCGACTGGCTGTTCATCGGCCATGACTGCGAGATCCCGCGCGCCGGCAACTATTTCACCGCCCAGATCGGCGATTACCCTGTCGTCATCGTGCGCGGCAAGGACCAGGCCATCCGCGCCTTCCACAACACCTGTCGCCATCGTGGCCACCGCGTCTGCACCAAGGACAAGGGCGCCGCGGCCAAGCTCGTCTGCCCCTATCACAACTGGACCTATGACCTTGACGGTTCGCTCGTCTTTGCCCGCCAGATGGGCGAGAACTTCGACAAGGCCGAGTTCGGCCTGAAGACCGTCCATTGCGAAAGCGTCGGCGGCTACATCTTCGTCTGCCTCGCCAATGAGGCCCCCGACTTCGCCCCGATGCGCGCTTCCATCGAGCCGTACCTCGCGCCGCATCGCCTCTGGGAAGCCAAGGTCGCCCACAAGAATACGATCATCGAGAAGGGCAACTGGAAGCTCGTCTGGGAAAACAACCGCGAGTGCTACCACTGCGCCAGCAACCATCCCGAACTCTGCCGCACCTATCCGGAAGCCCCGACCGCAACCGGCGTTCAGGGTGCCGGCGATGACCCGTTCATCTCCGAGCACTGGGCCCGCTGCGAGGCCGCAGGTCTGCCGTCCACCTTCAGCATGGACCCGACAGGCCAGTTCCGCACCGCCCGCATGCCGCTGATACAGGATGCCGAGAGCTACACCATGTCCGGAAAGCGCGCCGTGAAGAAGCCGCTCTCCGCCGACGTGCCGATCAGCCATATCGGCACCATGCTGCTCTTCCACTACCCGACAACCTGGAACCACATCCTGGGCGATCACGCGATCTCCTTCCGCGTCCTGCCGCTTTCGGCCGAGGAAACGGCCGTTACCACCACCTGGCTGGTCAACAAGGATGCGGTCGAAGGCGTCGATTACGACCTCGAAGAGCTGACCCATGTCTGGAACATGACCAACGATCAGGATCGCTCAATCGTCGAGGAAAACGCCTTCGGCATCCGTTCGCCGGCCTATGAGCCCGGTCCCTATTCCGTCGATCACGAAGGTGGCGTCATGCAGTTCGTCGAATGGTATTCCAACTTCATGACGGGCCGCCTGCAGGGCGACAAGGCCCGCCTGTCTGCGGTGGCTTGACCATGAACATCGCTGTCACCCAGTATCGCCATGTCGACGAGATGCGCCCCTGGTCCGACCGGGAGCATCTCCTCGAATGCGTCGCTGTCACGCCGGAAGCCGCCGACGTGATGACCTTCACCTTCAAGCCAAACAAGCCGAACCTGTGGTTCCGCTACATGCCGGGGCAGTTCGTGACGCTCGAGATCCCCGTCGGGCCAGAGCCGGTCATGCGCACCTACACGCTCTCCTCCAGCCCCTCGCGGCCCTATACGGTCGCCGTGACGGTCAAGGCGCAGAAGGACAGTATCGGCACGCGCTGGATGTTCGACAACCTGAAGCCGGGCATGGCGCTGAAGGCCTTTGGTCCGTTGGGTGACTTCTCCTATGCCAAGTATCCCGGCAAGAAGTATCTCTTCATCTCGGCCGGCTCCGGCATCACGCCGATGGTGTCGATGACCCGCGACATGAGCGACCGCGCCCCCGACAGCGACATCACCTTCCTCAACTGTGCCCGCTCGCCCGACGATATCATCTTCCGCTGGGAGCTTGAGGCCAAGGCCCGTGAGATGCCGCATCTGACGCTCGGCTTCATTGTCGAGCAGGTCTCGCGCGGCCAGCTCTGGTCGGGCCTGAAGGGTCGCATCGACAAGGCGAAGATCGCGCTTCTGGCACCCGACTTCCTCGAGCGTACCGTCTTCTGCTGTGGCCCGGCGCCCTTCATGGCGACCGTGCGCGAAGCGCTCGAAGGTGCCGGCTTCGACATGAAGCAGTATCACGAGGAGGCCTTCCAGCCGGTCAAGCCGGAACTGCCGGAAGTCGTCATCTATGCCGATGGCGAGCAGCCGACCAAGGTCACCTTTGCCATGTCCGGCAAGGACGGTCTTTGCGCGCCGGGCCATACGGTCCTGCAGGCGGCCCGTGCGGCGGGCGTTCGCATCGGGGCGGCCTGTGAATCCGGTCTCTGCGGCACCTGCAAGGTGATGAAACTGTCAGGCGAGGTCGAGATGGACCACAATGGCGGCATCCTCGATGACGAGATCGACGAGGGCTACATCCTCGCCTGCTGTTCGCGGCCCAAGGGCGATATCGAGATCGACGTCTGAGCCGACGATCTTCGATCAATTGCGTGTGAAAAGAGGGCGGAACCGGAGCGGTTTCGCCCTCTGCCCTTTGCATGATGGAGCGACGGCGCACCTGCCACTTGCAGCCGCTTCTCTGGCCGTTTAGCATCTTCTGGTGGAGGCTGCCCGACCGCTGTCGCGGTCCGGCCAGACGTCGGCCATGAGGGTCGGCGCGGGCGATGGGTGGCTCCGGGTCAAGGGGGATCACGCATGAAGCTTGTTTCTGCTCTCGCTGCCGCATGCCTCGCCGTGACAGGTGTCATGGCATCGGGTCCTGAGGCGCATGCCGGCGGTATCGAAGTCCGCATCTATGAAAGCCACACCAGCTATCGGCATTATCAACGCGTCACCGTCGTGTCGCGCCATCAGGGCTATCGCGCGCATGGCTATCGGCTACACCGCCCGGGCTATGTCTATCACAATGGTCTCTGGATCTCGCCGCGCTCCATGCGGTCAGGCGTCATTGTCGACCGACCGATCCCGCGTCGCCATGTGGTGAATTACGCTGGTGGTATCAATCCGCGTCACCACAGCTGGTGCGCCGAACGCTACCGGTCCTACCACTGGCGCAGCAACAGCTTCCAGCCGTATCACGGCCCGCGCCAACAGTGCTACTCGCCCTATTATTGAGGCTCTAAGGAACAAAACCTGGCTTTCTCCGTTGACGGTCACTTGCGCGCGCAAGTGGCATCAAAGCCTTGGCGCGCGAAGCGCGGGTCATGAACGACATGTTAATTTTGAGTTCAGGCTGGCTCCAATAAGTTGATTTTCATAGGTCGAGGGACGGGTTTCGCCCGCCCCGGACGACCCTGAAAACATGCAGGGAGAAACACCATGAAGACTGCATTGAAGACGACGGCCATAGCAGCGCTCGCGTCGATCCTCACCATCACTGGCATGGTCCCGGCCCAGGCCCAGGTCATCCGCCCGGTGGCTCCGATCGCCGCGACCACCGATGCCACAACCGTGCAATATCGGGACCGCTATGAGCGTCGTTTCGACCGTCGCGTTGAACGCCGCATCGATCGACGCATCGACCGCTACGAGCGCGCGCGCTACTGGAATGGCCACCGCGGTTACAGCGATCGCCGCGCGGGCTACCGTTACCACAACGGTTATTGGTATCCGCTCGCAGCCTTCGCAGCCGGCGCAATCATCGGCGGTGCGATTGCCCAGCCGCGTCCGGCCCCCGTGGCTCCCCGCGCAGCAGGTCTCAACCCGCGCCACTACAGCTGGTGTGAGGCTCGCTATCGTTCGTACGACAGCTATTCGAACACCTTCCAGCCGTATAACGGCCCCCGCCAGCAGTGCCTGTCGCCCTATTATTGATCGACTGTGCTGACTGACCGGCTTCCTCAAGAAGCCGGAAAGGGTTAACATCGAACCGCCCCGGCTCCGCGCCGCGGGCGGTTTTTTCGTAGGCCCGATCCGCCTGTTTCCTAACGGCAAAATCACCGCGTTAACCATTTGTTAACCAAATCGGCGCTACTCCTTTCATCAACGATTTGTTTACGTAGATGACCAAAGTGCTAACCGAACCCCGCTCCATCCGCATCAAGGGTAGATCCTTCCTGGCCGTCGTTCTGACGCCGGATCCGCCGTTCGACGACTGGCTCGTCCGGCTCGACGATCTCGCGGCCCGCTCGGCCGGTTTCTTCCTCGGTCGTCCCGTCGTGCTCGACGTGTCCGAGATCGAGATCGACCGTCCGCAGCTGAAGGCGCTGATCGCCGAACTCGCCGCGCGCAACGTCTCGATCATGGGCATCGAGGGCGGTCGCCCGTCGCTGGTCGAGCCGGGCATGCCGCCGCAGCTGAAGGGTGGCAAGCCCGCCGCCGACTACGAGGTGCCGCGCGAAGAAGCGCCTGAAGCCTCGGCCGCCAAGCCGAAGGGCAAGGCGGAGAAGCAGCAGGCAGAGCAGGCGCCGCCGCAGGTGACGGTAGCGCAGAGCCCGGTTTCGGCGCCGTCGATGATCGTGCGCGAAACCATCCGCTCCGGTCAGTCTGTCATCTACACCCAGGGTGACGTCACGGTCATCGGTTCGGTCCAGTCTGGCGCCGAAGTGATTGCCGGTGGCTCCGTCCATATCTACGGCGCGCTGCGCGGCAGAGCACTCGCCGGATGCGTTGGCAATGCCGACGCAAGGATCTTCTGTCGTAAGTTCGAATCCGAGCTGGTTGCAATCGACGGCGTCTACGCGATGACCGACGACATGGATCCAGAATTGAAAGGGCATCCAGTTCAGCTTTGGCTGGAGGGGGATGCAATCATGACAGAGAGAATGACGTGAACTTGAGCGGGGACAGACAGGAGAACCACATGGGCAAGGTTATAGTCGTGACATCCGGCAAGGGCGGGGTCGGCAAGACCACCTCGACGGCCGCTCTCGGTGCAGCGCTGGCACAGCGCAATGAAAAAGTCGTCGTCGTCGATTTCGACGTCGGTCTTCGCAATCTCGATCTGGTGATGGGCGCCGAGCGCCGCGTCGTCTACGATCTGGTCAATGTTATCCAGGGCGATGCCAAGCTGCCTCAGGCGCTGATCCGCGACAAGCGGCTGGAAACGCTCTTCCTGCTGCCCGCCTCGCAGACCCGCGACAAGGACAACCTGACCGCCGAAGGCGTCGAGCAGGTCATCAACGAGCTGAAGAAGTATTTCGACTGGATCATCTGCGACAGCCCGGCCGGCATCGAACGCGGTGCGACGCTTGCGATGCGCCATGCCGACATGGCTGTCGTTGTCACCAATCCGGAAGTCTCTTCGGTCCGCGATTCGGATCGCATCATCGGTCTGCTCGATTCCAAGACGCTCAAGGCCGAGCGCGGCGAGCGCATGGAAAAGCATCTGCTGCTCACCCGCTACGACGCCGTTCGCGCCCAGCGCGGCGACATGCTGAAGGTCGATGACGTGCTCGAGATCCTGTCGATCCCGCTGCTCGGCATCATCCCGGAAAGCATGGACGTGCTGCGCGCCTCCAACATCGGCGCTCCGGTGACGCTGGCTGATGCCCGCAGCGCGCCTGCACTTGCCTATTTCGACGCTGCCCGTCGTCTGGCCGGCGAGACCGTTCCGATCACCATCCCTGGCGAGAAGCGTGGCCTCCTCGACAAGATCTTCGCGCGGAGGGCCGCATGAGCATTTTCTCCCTGTTCCGCAAGCAGCGTTCCGCCCCGATGGCGCGCGAGCGACTGCAGGTCCTGCTCGCCCATGAACGGGCGTCGCTGGAAAGCGATCTGGTGGCCATCCTGCGTGAGGAAATCCTCGCCGTGATTGCCAAGCATGTCGAATTCGATCGTGACAAGGTGCAGATCAAGATGGACCGCGACGAAGACGTCTCGATCCTTGAGATCGACGTCGAGATCCCGCGCAACGCCCAGCGCCTCGCCGCCTGACAAGACCATTCTCTGCAATGAGAAAGGCCGCCGCCGGTATCCCCGGTCGGCGGCCTCTTCGTATGCTTTAAGGGCAGGGCGGTTATCCGCCCTGCCGCCAATCCCAAGATCAGCCGATCAGCGCATTGTCGTCATGCTTGACGGCAACAATCGTCGAGCGCGGCAGCTTGCCTTCGCCATCCGGGAACGGTGCGGAGGGGTGCTGGATGCCGACGAACATGGTGCGCTTGTCGGAAGACCAGGTCATGCCGGTTACTTCGCCGCCCTTCGGGCCGGTGAGGAAGCGCTCGATGCGGCCCGTTGCCGGATCGCCCGCGAGCATCTGGTTGTTGCCCTGGCCGACGAAGTCACCTTCGTTCGAATCTTCGCCGTCCGTCTGGATCCAGAGCAGGCCGGTGGAATCGAACATCATGCCGTCAGGCGAGTTGAACATGTTGCCGGAATTGATGTTGGACGAACCCGCATAAGGGCTGTCCTTGTGCACATCGGGATTGCCGGCCATGACGAACAGGTCCCATTTGAACTTGCCGTCGGCATGGTCGTCATTCTCAGGATACCAGCGCACGATCTGGCCAAACTCGTTGCCTTCGCGCGGGTTGACGGCATTGATCTCCATCACGTCACCACCGGCATTCGTCCGCATCTTGCCGTCTTTCAGAACGGCGCGGTTCGAATTGTTGGTGAGCGCGCAATAGGCTTCGATGGCCACCGGATTGACCGCGACCCATTCCGGACGGTCCATGGTGGTGGCGCCGACCTTGGACGCGGCCTGGCGGGTGAAGACGCAGATCTCGTCCATCTTCATGCCGGTCGTCTCTTCCGTCAGTGCCAGCCATTCGCCGGTGCCTTCGTCGGAGAATTTGGCAACATAGAGCATGCCCTCGTCGAGCAGCTTGGACGTGTCGCCACCCGGAACATAGATGCCGTTGGAGACATACTTGTAGAGGAACTCGCCACGCTCGTCGTCGCCCATATAGACGACCACGCGACCGTCACGGGCAACGACCACGGCGGCGTTTTCATGCTTGATGCGGCCGAGTGCGGTGCGCTTGATCGGAGTCGAAGATGCATTCGACGGATCGATCTCGACGACGTAACCGGCGCGGCGTGGCTCGTTCGGGTTCTTCGAAACGTCGAAGCGCTCGTCGAACTTCTCGTAGCCGTAGCGGGTCTCGGCCACGATGCCGTAGCGCTTGAAGTCGTCGGGCATCGCGAAGTCGGCGACGGTCGAGCCGAAATAGCCGTTGAAGTTTTCTTCGCAGGTGAGGTAGGTGCCCCACGGCGTCTTGCCGGCGCCGCAGTTGTTGAAGGTCCCGAGACAGTCGACACCATTGGGATCGGCAGCCGTCTTGACCAGTTCGGAGCCGGCAGCCGGACCCGAGAGCTTCATCGGCGTGTTGTGATGGATGCGGCGGTTGAACGGGCTGTCGACAACGATCTGCCAGCCGTCGGCGCCTTCGGTCACTTCCATGACGGTGACGCCCTGCATGTTCTGCAGGATCTTCACGTCGTCCATCGACTGCGGCATGCCTTCCGGCGCGTGCGGCAGGTTGGTTTCGTTGTTGACGTATTCGTGGTTGACCGCGATCACCTGATGATTGCCGATCGCAAAGGCTTCCATGCCGTCGGTGTTTTCACCGAAGACCTTGTCCGAATTTTCAAGCGAAACACCCTTCATCGGATCGATGTCGGAGGCGGTCGAAAACAGCGGCTGGCCCCACTTGGCAAGCGGCTTCCAGCTATAGCCTTCAGGCACATGCACGGTCGCGTCCGTCTGGGCGGCGATCGGCTTGAACGGGAAGCGCGAAGCTGCTTCCTGTGCGACGGCCGAGGTCGAGCTCATCAGGTTGCCGACGGAGCCCATGGCAACGGCAGCCGAGCCCATGGCCAGCACGCCGAGGAAGCCACGACGCGAGATCGCGCGTTCGACGACGCGGTCGAAATCGGTCACGGCCGGCGGCGGGTTGTGCAGCTCGTCCCACTCGTCCCAGGACAGGTGATTGGTGTTGGTCTCGGTCATCGCTGAGCCTCCTATGGGTTGAAGTTCACCTCCGACTAGCCATCGCGGGTAACAGTGATGTGACGAAATCCGGGCAAGCCAGTGCATCGCAAATTGCTCATGGAGGAGACCCGGGGATGGCAGGGGTCCGCTCGTCTTCAAGTCCTTGTCGCTGTTTGTCTTTCCCTGGCGCCGTCGTCGATCCGCGCTTCCGTCGCTGCGCAGCTTTCACGCATCTTTGTTTGAGGCTTCGCCCGTCAGCTTTCGGTGCCTTCGTTCCGATGGTGGACGAGACCTCCTGCCGCATCCAAAAGATTTGACGTTTACGTAAAAATCAATTAGCCAAAGGGAAGAATGTGCCGCGCTTCCTGGGTGGAGACTGGGCGTGGCTTTGGACCATACGCCAGTTGGAGGAGCACGTCATGTACAAGGCGCCTGTTGAAGAGATCGCGTTTACCCTGAAGCATGTCGCAGGCCTGACAAAGGCCATCGAAGACGGCAAGCTGGGCGAGTTGAGTGACGATCTCGTCGATGCCATCCTCTCCGAAGCCGGCCGTTTCGCCAGTGATGAAGTCGCACCGCTCGCCGAGATCGGCGACAAGCAGGGCGCCCGCATGGTCGACGGCAAGGTCATCGTTCCCGACGGCTGGGACACTCTCTACCGCGCCTGGGCCGAAGGCGGCTGGAATTCGCTGACCGCGTCCGAAGATTTCGGCGGGCAGGGGCTCCCGCATATGCTGAACGTCGCAGCACTCGAAATGTGGAATTCCGGCTCCATGGGCTTTGCGCTGGGCCCGACGCTGACCATGGGCGCTGTCGATGCCGTCACCGCCCACGGCTCGGACGACCTGAAGGCAAAGTACCTGCCCAAGATGGTCTCCGGCGAATGGACCGGCACCATGAACCTCACCGAGCCCCATGCCGGCTCGGATCTCGGCGTCATGAAGTCCCGCGCCGAACGTCGCGATGACGGCACCTATCGCATCTTCGGCCAGAAGATCTACATCACCTGGGGCGAACACGAGATCACCGAGAACATCATCCATCTCGTTCTCGCGCGTCTTCCGGATGCGCCGGCCGGCACCCGCGGCATCTCGCTCTTCCTCGTGCCGAAGTATCTCGTCAACGACGACGGCTCGATCGGCGCCCGCAACGACCTCCACTGCCATTCGCTGGAGCACAAGCTCGGCATCCACGGCTCGCCGACCTGCACCATGATCTATGGCGATGGAAAATATGGCGATGAAGCCGGCGCAATCGGCTGGCTGATCGGCGAGGAGAACAAGGGCCTCGCCTGCATGTTCACCATGATGAACAACGCCCGCCTCGCCGTCGGCATGCAGGGTGTGGCGATCTGCGAAGCCGCCACCCAGAAGGCCGTGCAATACGCCAAGGACCGCACGCAAGGCAAGGCTCCCGGCTGGGCCGGCTCCGGCATGTCGCCGATCATCGAACATCCTGACGTCGCCCGCATGCTGGTGACGATGAAGGCGCTGACCCAAGGCTCGCGCGCCATCTGCTATGTCTGCGCCCACGCGACCGACATGAGCCATCACGCAGACGGCGACGAGGCCCGCCATTGGGCCGAGCGCGCAGCCTTGCTGACCCCGATCGCCAAGTCCTTCGCCACCGACGCCGGCGTCGATGTCGCCTCGCTCGGCATCCAGACCCATGGCGGTATGGGCTTCATCGAGGAAACCGGTGCTGCCCGCTACTGGCGCGACAGCCGCATCGCCCCGATCTATGAGGGCACCAACGGCATCCAGGCCGCCGACCTCGTGACCCGCAAGCTGCCGCTGTCGAACGGCAACCACGTCCGTGGTTACATCACCGAGTTGAAGCAGGTGGTCAACGCCGTGCGCGCCTCCAATCTCGAAGGTTTTGGCGACACCGCCGCCCGCCTCGACGCGAGCCTGTCTGATCTCGAAGACACCACCGAGTGGCTGCTCTCGCAGCTCGCCGCTGGCAACGCGTCTGCAGCGCTCGCAGGCGCCACACCGTACCAGCGCCTCTTTGGTCTCGCTTTGACCGGTGTCTACCTCGCCAAGGGCGCCCTTGCCGACGAGGACCATGGCCGCGACAACCGCTTGGCACTCTGCCGCTTCGCCGCCGAAAACCTGATCGCCGAGACCGCTGCCTTGAAGGATCGTGTCGTCAACGGCGCTGCTAGCCTGGAAGCAGCACGCGCGCTGTTTGCATAAGCCCACCTCCCCCTTGAGGGGGGAGGTCGCCGCAAAGCGGCGGGTGGGGGTGACGACATCTCGGCCGGCTGTGATCGCCCCTCATCCGCCTGCCGGCACCTTCTCCCCGCAAGCGGGGAGAAGAGCGAAGGCCGCAGCGCCTCCGGTCCCCCTCGCCCCGTGTACGGGGAGAGGGAGCGCCGAGCGAAGCGGAGGCGGGGTGAGGGGCCTTTCGCAGACGGATAGAATTGAAGGGGAAAAGAATGACCGACCACATCCAGATCACCCGCCCAGAAGCCCATCCCGGCGTCCTGGTCCTGCGCTTCAACCGCCCGGACAAGAAGAACGCGATCACGCAGGCCATGTACCAGAAGCTGACCGCAGGTCTCCTCGAAGGCGAGCAGGACGACACGATCCGCGCCATCGTCTTCCTCGGCACCGAGGGCTGTTTTTCCGCCGGCAACGACATGGCCGATTTCTTAGGCTTCGCCATGGCCGGCGCGGTCGGCGAACCCGCCGCCTTCGGCCTCCTGCGCGCGCTGACCGAAGTCACCAAACCTCTGGTCTCCGGCGTCGATGGTCTGGCGATCGGCATCGGCACGACGCTCCACATGCATTGCGACCTGACGGTCGCCTCCGACCGCAGCCTGTTCAAGACCCCCTTTGTGGATCTGGCGCTGGTGCCGGAAGCCGCCTCCAGCCTGATTGTCCCGCGCATCATGGGCCACCAGCGTGCCTTTGCCATGCTCGCCGCCAGCGAAGGCTTCTCCGCTGAACAGGCCCGCGAGGCAGGCCTCATCTGGAAGGTCGTCGCGCCGGATCAGGTCGAGGCTGAGACCCTGAAGATCGCCTCCTCGCTTGCGTCCAAGCCGCCGGCCGCGATGAAGATCGCCCGTGCTCTGGTCAAGGGCAGCGCCGACGAGGTGCGAACCCGCATGCAGGAAGAACTCGTACATTTCGTCGCCCAGCTGAAAAGCGCCGAAGCCCGCTCCGCCTTCGAGGCCTTCATGAAGGGCCGCGGATAAACCAGTCGGCCGTAAGTGAGGCCTACTTATTTTTCGGACTTCGCTTAAACACCCGTTAAATCCTGCGGGGTATTTGTGAGAGAGCGGCAAATCCACCGTTCCTGCACCATGATGGTGCCGTGATCACACAATGCCCCGTGACCCCTCCCGCCGAAGTGGCGCGAAGAGTTTTTGCAGGACCGTATCGTGAAGACCAGTTCCAACCTGATGACCAAGATCCTGGTGGTTGCCTCCCTCGTGGTGGTGGCTGCCCTCTCCGGTTTCTCTTTCTATATCGACAGCCTCCAGCGCAACGCGACGAGTGCGGCCGTCAAGAGCGAGATCGATAGCTCCGGTCTCCAGGCCTCGCAGAGTATCGCGAACTGGCTTGGCGCCCGTGTGATGCTGACCGAGCTTGCCGGCAATGCCGCTGCAAAAGCCCCGGATGCAGCCGCCATCATCGCCGCCTTCGACAATGCGGTCCTGATCCGCGAATTCATGTCGACCTATGTCGGCGACGAGCAGGGCGTCTTCACCAGCGTCCCCAACCAGCCGCTGCCGGAAGGCTACGACCCCCGCAAGCGCCCGTGGTACCAGGACGCCGTCAAGGCGGACAAGATGGTCCTGACAGACCCCTATGCCGACGCCTCGACCGGCAACCTGATCATCAGCGCCGCCATTCCCGTCAAGAAAGACGGCAAGCTCTATGGTGTTGCCGCTTCCGACTTCTCGCTGACGTCGCTCGTTGCTATGGTCAACTCGGTCGACATGGGCGGCAAGGGCTCCGCCTTCCTCGTCAAGCAGGACGGTACGATCCTCGTGCACCGTGACGGCAACCTCGTCACCAAGACGCTGAAGGATGCCTTCCCGAACCAGACACCCGCAGTTGGCGCCGGCATCACGGAAACCACCTTCGCCGATGCCAATGTCCTCGTCTCCTTCCTACCTATCAAGGGCCTGCCGCGCGAAGACTGGTATCTCGGTGTGCAGATCGATCGCGATCTCGCCTTTGCCGCGATCGGCGAGTTCCGCACGGCCGCCGCTGTTGCCACCCTCGTCGGCGTCGTCGCGATGATCGGCATTCTCGCAGCCCTGCTGTCGGGCCTCGTTGTTCGTCCGGTGGTCCAGATGACCGGCGTCATGGGCAAGCTCGCCGGTGGTGACGTCTCCGCAGAAATCCCGGGGACGGCACGCAAGGACGAGATTGGCCAGATGGCCGCTGCCGTCGCTGTCTTCCGCGACAACATCATCGAGCGCGGTCGCCTTGCCCGCGAAGCGGATGAAACCCGCACCATGACCGAGCAGGAGCGCCGTGAGCGCGAAGCCGCAAGGACGCGTGAAGCTGAGCAGGTCTCGTTCGCGGTCCACTCGCTGGCTGACGGCCTCGGCCGTCTGGCAGATGGCGACCTCGTCTCGCGCATCGAAACGCCCTTTGCCGGCGACCTCGACCGCCTGCGCGTCGACTTCAACGCCTCTGTCGAAAAGCTGCATGATGCGCTCGCCACCGTCGGCCGCAATGCCCGCGCTATCGATGGCGGTGCTGCCGAAATCCGCTCCTCTGCCGACAATCTCGCCCGCCGCACAGAGCAGCAGGCAGCCTCGGTCGAAGAAACGGCTGCAGCCCTTGAAGAGATCACCACCACCGTCAAGGACAGCGCCCGCCGCGCCGAGGAAGTCGGCCAGCTGGTGACCCGTGCCCGTGCCGGTGCCGAAAAGTCCGGCGAGATTGTTGAGAAGGCCGTCGATGCCATGCAGGGCATCGAGAAGTCTTCCGGCGAGATCTCCAACATCATCGGCGTGATCGACGAAATCGCCTTCCAGACCAACCTGCTCGCCTTGAACGCCGGTGTCGAAGCCGCACGTGCCGGTGAAGCCGGCAAGGGTTTCGCCGTCGTTGCCCAGGAAGTCCGTGAACTCGCACAGCGCTCTGCAAACGCTGCAAAGGAGATCAAGACCCTGATCAGCGCCTCCGGTACCCAGGTCAAGCACGGCGTCGAGCTCGTCAACGAGACGGGCAAGGCGCTCGACGTTATCGTCCGCGAGGTCCAGGAGATCAACGGTCACGTGAACGCCATCGTTACCGCATCGCGCGAACAGTCGACCGGCCTGCAGGAAATCAACACTGCGGTGAATACGATGGACCAGGGCACGCAGCAGAACGCCGCCATGGTCGAGGAACAGACGGCCGCCAGCCACGGTCTCGCCCAGGAAGCAGCAGCCCTCACGGCACTGCTCAACCAGTTCCGCATCGACGAACGCGCTTCGGGCACATCGTCCCACCGTCGTGCCGCCTGATCAGGCGCACTTACCCAACCCTGGAACGGCGCCCGCGTGGCGCCGTTTTCCGTTTCTGGTAGGACATGGTTCAGCCTGTGTTCAGTCTTTGCCGCTAGTCTCTGCAACTCTGGGCCATCTCGGGCGTTCGGTTTTAGCTGCGCGTCCCATCTGATCGCGGTCCGTCGAAATCGAGCCGTCCTATCGAGGTTTTCATGTTGCGTTTGTTCTGTGTCGCACTCAGCCTGCTGTTCATCGTCTCCCCATCATCGGCCGAAACGCTGGCAAGCGGCCACGCTCCCTATGTGCTGATCAATGATGCCAATGGCGTCATCATCGAAAGCCAGAAGACCCCGCGTCAGACGCAAGGCGTCCGCCCGCAGCGGTATGTCTGTGTCGTCGATCAGTCCGGCAGCGTCGGTGGCGGTGGGCAGGTGTCTTGCCCGGCAAAACCCGGTCGCGTCGGCGGCCGCTGCCGCTGCGCCAACGTCACCGGTTCCGGAACGCTTCTGACCTACTGAATGGCCATACGCGGGTTCTCTGTTTCTGGAAGCCCGCGACATTCGTTAGGAACCTGCTGCGGGTAGCAGCCGTTCGTCCTGTCTAGAAACAGAAAAGGACGTGACCATGCCCCGCATCAAGACCCGTGACGGTGTTGAACTCTATGCCAAGGACTGGGGGCAGGGCCGCCCTGTCATCCTCCTGCATGGCTGGCCGCTGACCGCTGACACCTTCGATGATCTGTCGATGGCCATCGCCGATGCAGGCATGCGCGCCATTGCCTATGATCGCCGTGGATTTGGCCGGTCGGAACAGCCGTTCAACGGCTACGACTATGACACGCTGGCCGACGATCTGGCTGACGTCATCGCCTCGACCGGCGCCAACGACGCGACAATCCTCGGCTTCTCCATGGGCGGCGGCGAGGTGGCGCGTTACATGTCCCGCCACGGTGGCGCCAACCTGCGCTCGGCCGTCCTGGTAGCTTCCGTCGTGCCCTATATGCTGCAGACCGAGGACAATCCGAACGGCACCCCGCAATCGACCTTCGATGAGATGACAGAGGGCATGGTCGAGGATCGCGCCCACTTCTTCGCCGGCTTCTTCAAGGATTTCTACGGCGTTGGCATGTTCGACAAGGCGGTCAGCTCCGAGGTGCTCGACTGGTCCGTCCGCCAGGCGATGATGGCGGGGCTCAAGCCGACGCTGGCCTGCGCCATGGCTTTCGCGACCACCGACTTCCGTCCGGATCTTGCCGCCTTCAACGTGCCGACCCTGATCATCCACGGCACGGACGACAAGACAGTGCCGATCGATGCCGCAGGTCGTGCCGCGGCAGCCGGTATCAACCAGTCCACGCTGATTGAGTATGAGGGTGCGCCCCACGGGCTCTTTGCAACACACAGGCAGCGCTTCATCGATGACGTGCTGGCATTCCTGCGCAGCTGAGCCATTGGGCCTCCCCGGTCATGCCGGGGAGGCCCCCAGATCAATCTTCCCCCCTGCCGTCACCGACCGGATTGATGTCGTCGACGAAGGTGACGAGATCCGCCATGGTGAAATGCCCGGGCGTCTTGGACGGCAGGTGCGGCGTCCAGTCGGATCTCTGCCAGATGAAGGAATTCTGATCGCCATGCACCAGCCCGAGAAAGGTCTCGGCGACGATCGTTGATCCGACAGGCCCGAGCCTCAGGCCCTCATGCAACTGCTCGGCCTCCTTCAGGACGTAGTACCAGAGCGGCGTCGCCTTGAGGAACCCGTTCTGCGCGGCAGCCTCGCCGTCGGCACCGCGCGAAAGCTGCATGTCGCTCAGCGGCTCGAAACCGATGGCTCGCGCCACATCCTGGCCCGAAGGCAATCCGATCTGCGATCCGCGCCTCAGGTTGCGGAAGGGCAGCACGAACTCCCGGGCGGCAACAGTCTCCATGTCGTCCGGATGGCCGGGCAGTGTGTGGAGCGCCGGCACGATGAGCGGATCGAGCCTGCGGGCATGATTAAGCGTGAAATCGGCTTCAGGCGGCGTTTGGAGATCGAAGAAACGGCGCCAGTCGATCACCCAGTTGGAGGGGAGAGACCGTAAGGGGCCAAGCGGCGAGGGCGGATCCTCCGGCGCGAGTTCGCCAACGATCTGCCCGGACTTGCCGGTGAAGTTGAACATCAGGCCGAGCGTACCGTTCGCGCGACCGCCCGGCCGGAAGACCGCGTTGTGACTGTAGGCTTCCCGCACCATGGAATGCCCGAGGCGATAGGCGGCCGCCGCGAACTCCGCCGGCATATAGGGCCGACTGCGGAAACGATAGAAACGCCGCCCCTCATGCTTGATCTTGCGGACCAGGCCCGTCTCCGTCAGGCGCTCCACGAAGTCAAAGAGCACGATCCATTGATAGTGCCAGGTGACAATGCGCCGTGCTTCCAGAAAGAGCGCCATGCCCTTCAAGCCGGCATTCGTATCTTCCAGATGCTTGACCACCGCATTGTGGAACTTCAGCATCAGCAGATGAAACTGCGCCACCAGCAGGTTCTCGTCATTGCGCTCGTCGAAGATCAGCGCCCGCCCATGCGCGTTGCGCGGCAGGTCGTTGTCGAGCTGCCGGATCTTCTTGTCAGTTTCCGGATCCTCTTTGCGAAATGCTTCGGAGCGCAGCGCTTTCCCGATCAGAAATCTCGGCCCCGGCGGTTTGCCGACCGCCTCCTTGGCATAGAGATAGGGATGAAGGCCCGGTCCGTCCCCATAGAGGGAATCGAGATCCAGCGCCGGTGTGCGGAAGTTCTGTGTCGCCAGCGGATCGGCGCGCTGCTTGTCGAGCGGTGTCGTGTCGAGCGTAATGTCGTGGTCGACGAACTGGCCGAGATAGGTATAGCCGGCCGGCAAGGTCGGGTGATCGCCCGTGCCACCCTTTTCGTCCCGCATCGCCTTGGCAAGCGCGAAGAGAGCATCATCCTCGGCATGCAGTGGTGCCAGCCGCGGAAACATTTTGCCGAATTTGCCCGGATCGGCATTGCCGGCAAGCGCCTGCAGGGATTCACGGCTCATTCCGCGAACGCCATGCCCATGGGCTGCGATTTCAGACATCGTCATTCCCCCTTTGATCCCATTATTTATGAATAGCGAGATCAAAGAATAAAATCAGGAATGGCGCAAGAAACCGAAGGCAACCTTTGATTGCAGTTGCGGATTAGCCCTTGCTCAGCGTCGCGACCGCCTCGACATGCGGAGACCAGAGGAACTGGTCGATCGGCGTCACCTTGTCGACCCGGTAGCCGCCGGCGATCAGGATCGACAGGTCCCGGGCAAGCGTCAGCGGATTGCAGCTGATCGCGACGACTTTCTTCACCTGTGACCTTGCGAGTTCCGCACACTGCACTTCGGCACCTGCCCGTGGCGGGTCGAAGACGACGGCGTCAAAGCCCTTGAACTCCGAGGTCATCAGCGGACGACGGAAGAGGTCGCGGCGCTCGACCGTCACGGGCTTCAAGCCTTGCGTATTGCGGGCGGCAAGATCCAGCGACTTCACAGCCTTCTCGTCGGATTCGACCGCGAGCACGGAGGATGTGCGGGCAAATCGAAGCGCAAACGTGCCGACGCCGGAGAAGAGATCGACGACCTTCTTCGCCTTGCCGATATGGGCACTGGCAAGTGCGGCCATATGCTCTTCGGCCTCGTGCGTCGCCTGGGTAAAGCCACCCGGCGGCAGGACCACGCGGGCGCCGGCAAAATCGAGCAGCGGCTTGTGCGGCTCGATGACGATCTCGCCATTGGCAGACACACGAGCGATGCCCTTGAGCTTGATCACGGCATTGGTGACCGCGCGCCGTTCCTGGTCGCCCAGCCCGCCGCGCAGACCGTCGAGTGAGATGTCGAGGCCGGTCGTCGTCTCGGTCACGGTGATGCGGAAGTGCTCGGCCCCACAGGCATTGGCAATGATCTTGATCGCGTCCAGCCGGGAGATCAGCCCGTCCGACGCGATGGGACATTGCTCGACCGGCACGACATGATGCGTTTCCGCTTGCATGAAGCCCATGACGAGACCCTGTTCCCGCCGACGGGCGGTGAAGACGAGGCGGCGCCGCTGATGCGGATGGGCCTCGAAGATTTCGCCCACGGGAGCCTCGATCCCCTTCGACTTCAGCGCATCGATCAGCACCTGCCGCTTGAAGGCATTGTAGGCGGGCTTGGCCATATGCTGCAGCGAACAGCCGCCACACACGCCGCCGACGCCATCAGGGCCGAAATGCTTGCAAGGCGGCTGAACGCGATCAGGCGAGGTGGTGGCAAAGGACATGATCGTGCCCTCGTTCTTCACCTTCGCTATCGAGACCGTTTCGCCGGGCAGTGCGAAGGGCACGAAGACCGGCCCATCGGCGCCATGCGCCACCCCGTCGCCCTTGGCGCCGAGGCTCGATATCGTGACGGTTTCGGCGCTCATGCTGCGTCCTCTTCGTCGTCCTGATCGTCGTCGCCATCGTCGGCATCATCAGGCTTTACGCCGGCAAGCAGGAATTCCTCGTTCCCATCGCCACCAGCGATCGGGGAGGGGATGAGACCGAGGCTCGTCCAGCCCATGTCTTCCGTCAGCCAGCGCTCCAGTTCGGCGGCGACCACCGGTGCGGTCTCCGGTTCTTTCAGCAGCCCCGCCTTGCTGATCGCCTCGCGGCCGGCCTCGAACTGCGGCTTGACGAGGAGCAGGCAATGGGCGCCGGGCTCGGCCTGCTCGAGGGCAGGGGCCAGTGCCAGCTTCAGCGAAATGAACGAGACGTCGGAGACGAGGAAGTCGAAGGGCTGATCGTCATAGTCCTCGGGCTCCAGGTAACGCGCGTTCAATCCTTCCAGATTGGTCACGCGTGGATCGCTGGCAAGCCGCGGATGCAGCTGGTCGTGGCCGACATCGATCGCCGTCACGTGGGCAGCGCCACGCTTCAACAGGACCTCGGTAAAGCCGCCGGTGGAGGCGCCGACATCCAGACAGTGGCGGCCTTCTGGCGAGAGGTTGAAATGGTCGAGTGCGGCGTCGAGTTTCAGCGCTGCGCGCGAGACGTAATCCTGGGCAGGATCATCGATATCGAACTGGTGCGTGGCGGCAAAGACGAGGCTGGGCTTCGCCACCACCTTGCCGTCCACCTTCACCGTGCCACGCTGAATGGCGTCACGGGAGCGGGACCGGCTGGCGAAAAGGCCGAGGGCGACCAGGAGCTGGTCGAGGCGCTGGGGTTCTGGGAGCTTCTTCATGCCCCGTCAATGCGGTGAGATGCGCCGCCGCGCAAGTCTTTTTCGCGGTCGGGCCTCAGGACCCGTCCATCAAGGGCAAAGAGGGTTGCGATTTTCAACGCGACGGCCATTCCAGGTTTTATTAGCGATGCTTTAAGCAATTGCAGCTAATGTTCACTGGCCGGCGCGATGCGATCATCCCCTCCCAAGCAGCGCGCTCCGACAAAACACTGCGGGCCCTCCTCCTCCTCCTTCAGGCCTGCAGGATTAGAAGCCCTCCGGTTTCGGGCCCGGGGGGCTTCGTTTTTTGCGGTATTGGCTTCTGGTGGATCTCCCTGTCGAAATGTCCCAACGCAGAGCAGAAACTGCATGCTGCTCTGCAAGTCTCACGTGTTTTAGTTATTCGTTAATTACGATAGACTACCGTAAATCCAAGTTCGCGTGGTTGAAACTGGCCAGTGCATACGAACGATCATGATATGCGCAGCTGCAAATGCGTTCGGACGAACGCGGTGTCTCTGAAAACGAGATCGAATGCATAAACGCAAGCAATTGATCCGGATGCTGCCAAGGCCGCTCTAATCCAGTGAAGCGCTTATTCTTCAAAACTACTCGACGGGCTGCTTGTGGGCGGGCCGAACGAACAACATCGTCTGGAAACCTCCATGAAGCTATTGAACAACCTTGGAACCTTGACGAAAATGATCGCGGCCTTCGGGATCGTTATCGCGATCAGCATCATCGTCAACGTCATGAGCTGGTCGTCCCTTAACTACCAGCAAACCTCAAACGGCTGGACCGTGCATACCTATGAAGTCTTGGATCGCGTCGACGCCATCGTCGCAGCCATGGTCGATCGCGAGACAGGCGTCCGCGGATACCTCCTCTCCGGAGACGAGAAATTCCTCGAGCCTTATGACGGCGGCTCAAAGAACTATAAGGAAGCCTTCGACAAGGCGGTGCAGCTGACCTCCGACAATGCGACACAGCAGAAGCATTTCGCCGAGCTTGACGTTCTGGTGAAGGGCTGGGTGACCGAGATCGCCGAAAAGGAAATCGCGCTGATGAAGGATCCGGCGACCGTCGAGCAGGCGCGCGCCATGGAGATCGGTGGCGCCGGCAAGACTTTGATGGACGGCGTCCGTGCCAAGGCGGCCGAAATCGCCGGCGAGGAGGCAGCGCTCCTCGAAATTCGCGCCCGTGATGCAGCCGATGCCGCCGACAAGGCCCGCTTGACGCTCATCGAAGGGGCCGCCGCAACCATCGTGGCTGTCATTGCGATCCTCTTCATGCTGCAAAAGACCCTCGTGTCTCCGCTGCTCGGCATGGCAGGTGCCATGCGCAAGCTCGCCGGCGGCGATACGGCGAGTGCCGTTCCAGGTATGGGCCGCCTCGATGAAGTCGGCCAGATGGCCGAGGCCGTCGAGGTCTTCCGTCAGAATGCCATCACCGCACGCCAACTGGAGCAAGAGGCGGAAGCCAGCCGCGGTCAGACAGATGCGACACGCCGCGAGAACCAGAGGCGCATGGAGCAGGAAGCCGAAAAGCTTCGCTTCGCAACCTCCACACTCGGTGGGGGCCTGAAGCGCCTGGCCGACGGTGATGTCTCCTTCCAGCTCAATGAACCCTTCTCGGAAGACTACGAGCCTTTGCGGCAGGACTTCAACGCCTCGCTGAAGCAGCTTGGCACCACGCTCTCGTCGGTCATGCAGTCGGTCGAGAATATCGACAACGGCACCCGTGAGATTTCCTCCGGCGCCAACGATCTGTCGAAGCGCACCGAGCAGCAGGCTGCCTCACTCGAAGAGACGGCAGCCGCCCTCGACGAGATCACCGTCAACGTTTCGACCTCGTCGAAGCGCACTGAAGAGGCTCGCACCGTCGCCATCCTCGCCAACCAGAACGCTGCGAAATCGGCTGAGGTCGTCTCCAATGCAGAAGAGGCCATGCGCCGGATCGAGGAGAGCTCGCAGCAGATCTCCAACATCATCGGCGTGATCGATGAAATCGCCTTCCAGACCAACTTGCTGGCTCTCAACGCCGGTGTTGAAGCGGCCCGCGCCGGTGAAGCCGGTAAGGGCTTCGCCGTCGTCGCCCAGGAGGTCCGCGAGTTGGCTCAGCGCTCGGCAAGCGCTGCCAAGGAGATCAAGGGCCTCATCCAGAACTCGTCGACTGAAGTCGATAACGGTGTCAGGCTGGTGCGTGACACAGGTGTCGCGCTGAAGGCGATCGGCGACTACGTTTCGCAGATCAACCAGCTCATGGATGCAATCGCCACCTCGGCCCGCGAACAGTCGACCGGCCTTGCCGAAGTCAACACGGCGGTCAACCAGATGGACCAGACCACCCAGCAGAACGCGGCGATGGTCGAGGAATCGACGGCGGCTTCTGCAGCCCTCGCCCAGGAAGCCGCTCGCCTTCGCTCCCTCGTCACCCAGTTCAACCTCTCAGGCCGCGCCACGGCGGCTGCTCCTGCGGATCGTCGCCCGGCAGCAACCCAAGCCCCGGTTCGTCGGGCGCCTGCGGTTCAGGGCAACGTGGCCGTCAAGGAGGAATGGAGCGAGTTCTGATCCTGATCGACCGAGCCAACACTTCGAACGCCCCTGTCGGTCCGGCAGGGGCGTCTGTCGTTTTAGGCGCTAAGCTCCGCGCTCAGGGAACGTAGCGATAGAGCCAGTCGCGTATGTCTTCTGGCAGCGCGACCGGCTCGCCGCTGTCTGCGTCCCGCGCGGTCCAGGTGACGTCGATCTCGGCCACCGTCTGCCCGTCCTTTTCCATCGTGACTTCGAAGCCGACAGATTTGCCGCCAATCTTGTCGACCTGGACGATCATCCGCACGGCATCCTCGACCCGCAGCGGCTGGTGCAGGCGGACCTCGAACTTGGCGGGGCTGTAAAGTGGCTCGTTTTCCAGCGGCGGGCGATAACGCCAGAAATGCCGCAGGGCTTCCTCGGCATGGTCAACATAGGCCGAAGCGCGCATCTCGCCCGTCGGGCCGATGTCACGATAGGCGACGACAAGTGCGCTCACCTCCACCCGTTCCATCTCGTCCATGCGCGCCCCCAATCTTATCCAAGTGTTAGCGGCATCTAACGGCATCGCCGTCGCCTTCACAAGGTCTGCGCCGCGGCCCTGTGCTGGCGTGATGCCGCAGTGGGTTGGGTAAAACCGGGATGCGAGGTGGAAGATGACGGCCGAGCGCATTATGTTGCCCCCGACCCAGGAAGGATGCCCCATGGCCACCCGTCTCTACGAGAACCCGATCTTCCTCGAGCACAACACGCCCGAGGGCCATCCAGAGCGCGCCGACCGCTTGCGTTCGCTCAACATCGCGCTGGAGCATCCGAACTTCGCCCGTCTCGAGCGCATCAATGCTGTTCAGGCGAACGAGGATGCGGTGACGCTCGCCCATCCCGAGGAGCATCTCTTCGCGGTGATGCGCCAGATCCCGGAAGAAGAGGATCGCATCAACCAGCTTGAGGCCGACACCTATGCCTCGCAGAAGAGCCTGCAGGTGGCGCTGACCGCGATCGGCGGCGCCATGGCCGCGGTCGACGACGTGATGACCGGCAAGGCCGACAACGCCTTCGTCGCTGGCCGTCCGCCGGGCCACCATGCGGAAAAGTCAAAGGCGATGGGTTTCTGCCTGTTCAACACTGTGGCGATCGCCGCCCGCCATGTGCAGAAGACCTATGGCGTCGAGCGCGTCGCGATCGTCGACTGGGACGTGCATCACGGCAACGGCACCCAGGATATCTTCTGGGACGACCCCTCCGTGCTCTTCTGCTCGACACACCAGATGCCGCTCTACCCCTATACTGGCGCCAAGGACGAGACGGGCACGCATCGCAACATCGTCAATGCGCCGCTGTCGCCCAATGTCGGCTCGGATCAATTCCGTGAAGCGTTCAAGAGCCGCGTTCTCCCAGCTCTCAACGATTTCTCGCCCGACTTCATCCTGATCTCCGCCGGCTTCGACGCGCATCACCGCGACCCGCTGGCGCAGATCAATCTGGTCGGCGAGGATTTTGACTGGGCGACGGGCAGGCTCTTGGAAGTCGCCGACCGTTTCGCCCATAACCGGGTCGTCAGCCTGCTCGAAGGCGGCTATGATCTCGAAGGCCTCGCCGAATCGGCAGGCCTGCACATTCTGAGACTGATGAAGGGTTGAGTATGTCCGACGCCGCCGTTCCCGCCGATTTGACCGGCATTTCCTTCGAAAAGGCCGTGGCCGAGCTTGAGAGCATCGTGGCGCGGCTGGAACGCGGCGATGTGGCGCTCGACGAATCCATCGCCATCTACGAGCGCGGCGAGCTTCTGAAGAAGCATTGCGAGCAGCTTCTCTCCGCTGCTGAAAACCGCATCGAAAAGATCCGCCTCGACCGCGCCGGCAAACCGACAGGTGTCGAGCCGCTCGACGGCGCGTGATCGACGGGCGGCTATCACGTGGCCGATCACCAAAGACTAAGCCGCACACAGCAGAATGGCCCCTTTCGGGGCCATTTGTCGTTTTCGGGTGCTGAGATCCGAGCTTACTCGGCCGGGTTTTTCGCTTCCACGGCCTTGGGGCCGCTTGTCTTCCACAGCGAGTAGCCGACGCCCACGCCGAGGATGAGGAAGGTGATGCCGAGCGACCACTCCGGCGGGAACTTCTCCCAGCCCATGCCCCAGGCGATGAAAATCTTCGAGCCGATGAACATCAGCAGCACCGACAGGGCATACTTCAGATAGGCGAAGCGGTGCAGGATGGCATCCAGCGCGAAATAGAGGGCGCGCAGACCGAGGATCGCGAAGATGTTCGACGTGTAGACGATGTACGGATCGGTCGTGATCGTGAAGACGGCCGGCACGGAGTCGACGGCGAATACCAGGTCCGCTATCTCGATCATGACGAGCGCCAGCAGGAGCGGCGTGGCGAAACGCTTGATCTTTCCCGTCACCGGATCCGGCTTCTTGACGATGAAGGCGTGGCCGTGGATCTCCTCCGTCACGTTCATCCGGCGCTTGAGGAAGCGGATCAGGGCATTGTCCTCGATTTTGTGTTCCTTGTCGGCGACGAACAGCATCTTGACGCCCGTCAGGATCAGGAAGCCGGCGAAGAAATATAGCACCCAGTGATACTGGTCGACGATCGTCGCACCGAGCCCGATCATGATGCCGCGCAGCACGATGACCCCGAGAATGCCCCAGAACAGCACGCGGTGCTGATATTCGCGCGGGATGGCGAAGAAGCTGAAGATCAGCGCGATGACGAAGATATTGTCCATCGCCAGCGTCTTCTCGACCACGAAGGCGGTCAGATACTGCGCGGTCGCCGTCGTATCCATCTGCCAGTAGATGAAGCCGGAGAAGAGCACGCCCAGCGTGATATACATCGCCGAAAGCTGCAAACTTTCGGCGATGCCGATTTCATGGTCCTTCTTGTTGAGGACGCCAAGGTCGAAGGCAAGAAGTGCCACGACGAGGAGAATGAACAGCAACCACATCCAGAGTGGCTTGCCGAGAAACAGAATGAGCAGGAGTTCCAATTGTGTGACCTCTGTTGCATTGACCGGTGCTCGATGCAACGCGCGCACGGTCTCGCTGAAGAGAGGTCCGGTCCGGGCATGGCATCGAGCGTGCTCGATGCGGTCCGACATCACGAGGGTAATCCGTCGTCAGAGGGGCCCGGTCCGCAAACCCTCAAATGGGGCCTGTCATCCGGAGTTCAAGACCGCCGACGAGAAAAAAACACACGAATGACACAATTGGTCATTTGCCGGATGTCAGCCTAGAGAGCGATTACGGTGCGTATCTCGTCATAGCCCGTACTCAGCGCCAGACCGTCTCGTGCGATTAACCCGGCTGCCGTCAAAAGCTCGACATCCTCGTGAACGCGCCGGTAGTCTCGCTGCAGGTTGCGAGCAAGGGCCGCGACGCTTTCCTGCGGATTTCGATGGAGATAGCGCAGCAACTCCAGCCGTTTTGCCGTCATGGTACGCGCAAATGCGTCCCAGTCGACGAAGGTCAGATGATCCTCATGGACAGTCTCGCCATCCCGGTGCCGACGCAAGGCGTCGCCGACCCGTGCCTGCAAGGCATCAAAACCGCCGCCGACATGAACGTCCAGTTCTCTCGTCATATCGTTTCTCCTCGCAGCCGTTCTACGTCGGCCCGGAAATCTCTGAGAAGCTGCTCAATGCCGGCGAACGCATAGGGTGTCTCGATCGCATCATGATGCTGATGGTCACCCTTGCCACGCTCATTGTCGTAGCAAACAAGTCGCTCGCCCGGATATCCGTAGAACAGCGCATACTTGTATCGATGCGCCGAAGGCGGCACCGGATCGGGCACTGACCAGATCCGAACCTCTAGAATAGCGCCGTCATTGAAGACGATGCGTTCTCGGATGACCAGATCTGCCTTCATGGCCAACTATGACACTGCATGCCATAGCCGTCAAACCAGCGGCCTATGCCCGGGCCCGAAGCGCGCCCGCTACCCGGTGGATATGCTCAGCCCCGATCCCGCAGCAGCCGCCGATCATGGTCGCGCCAGCTTCGGCCCAGTCGCAGGCAAAGCGCGAATAGACGTCGCCGGTCAGGTCACCGCGGGTATCGTGCAGCCCTTCGTTCGCGGCCTTGTCGTCGGTGTCGGTCTCGAAGGCATTGGCATAGACGCCGATCTTCAGCTTCACTCCCTTTTCGGCAAAAACGGCCGCTGCAGTCTCGACTGCCTTTTTCATCACTTCGGGCTTGGCACAGTTGAAGAGCAGTGCCGAGGCACCCGAGCCTGCCGCCCACTCGGCAGCCGCCCGCACGGTCTCGCCCGAGCGCAGCTTCGGCTCGCCCCCGGCGATCTGGGCGGCATCGTCGGCCAGCGTAAAGGAGATCCAGAACGGCTTCGGCTGGGCCTGGATCGCCTTGCGCACGGCCTCGCCCTCGGCAATCAGGCTGAGCGTTTCTCCGAGCCAGACGTCGACATGGGGGGCAAGGTTCTCGACCAGCACCTTCAGATAGTCCTGCACCGTCGACGGGTCGAAATTCTCAGGCTCATAGGAGCCGAAAATCGGTGGCAACGAACCCGCGACCACGACCTTGCGGCCCGCCGCATCCGCCGCTTCCCGCGCCAGTTTGCCGGACAGCGCGATCAGCGCCGGCCCCTCCGTGCGGAAGCGCTCCTCGCCGATATGGAAGGGCACCAGCGCATAGGAATTGGTGGTGACGACGTCGGCACCGGCGGCGATGAATTCCTCATGCACCTGGCGGACGATCTCGGGGCTGTTCATCAGGGCCAGCGCCGACCATTCCGGCTGCTTCAGCTCCGCACCGAGCCTGAGGAGTTCGCGGCTCATGCCGCCGTCGAGGATCATGGTGTCTGTCATGGCTAAGTCTCCGTCGGATGCGGTCATGGGGTAAGGGCCTGGTCGAGGTCGGCAATGATATCTGCCGGGGTCTCAAGGCCGATCGACAGGCGGAAGAGCCCGTCGCCGGCATAGGCGCGGTAATCGGTGAGGGCTTCGCCCGTGAGGCGGAAGGTCGAGGTCATCATCTCCTCGGTATCGAGCAGCACCACGAGGCTGCGCTGGTGACCGAGCGAAAAGGCATAGTGGGCGACCCGCAGCCTTGTCGCCAGCCGCTCGGCGGCGGCTTTCGGGTTGCGTGTGCGAAACGCAATCATGCCGCCGAAGACATCCATCTGGCGTTTGGCGAGATCATGCTGCGGGTGGGAGGCGAGACCCGGATAGATCACACGCTCCACCTCTGGATGCCCCTCCAGGAAACTGGCGATAGCAAGCGCGCTGTCTGAAACCATGCGCAGGCGCGGATAGAGCGTGTCGATACCGCGCATGATCAGCCAGGCGGACTGGGCCGAAAGTGATGCCCCGAGATAGACGCCGGCACGTCCTCGAATGCGGGCAATCAGGCCCTTCCGCCCGATCACGGCCCCGCCCAAAACGTCGCCATGTCCGTTGATGAACTTGGTCAGAGAATGGATGACGAGGTCGACGCCGAGCGACAGCGGGCGTGTGGCAACCGGCGTGGCAAAGGTCGAATCCACCGAGATCAGCGCGCCATGTTTATGGGCGATCCCCGCCAGTGCTTGGAGATCGACGATGCGCAGGATCGGATTGACGGGGCTCTCGCAATGCACGAGCCGCGTATTCGGTCGCATCGCTGCCTCAACCAGATCGAGACGCGTCATGTTGACCGGCGTCACCTCGATGCCGAAATCGGGAAGCACCCTCTGGGTGAGTTCGACGGCGCCGGCATAGCAGACATCCGAGACGACGAGATGGTCGCCGGCCTTGAGGAAGGTGAAGAGCGTACCGGCAATCGCCGCCATCCCCGTTGCCGTCGCCAGCGCATCCTCAGCCCCCTCGAGGGCGGCCAGCCGCTGTTCCAGCTGCCGCACGGTGGGGTTCGTCCAGCGGGCGTAGAGATAGGGCAGATCGGCGAGGTCAGCGACGCCATCGGCGGAGAAAGCACCATCGCCCGGCATCAGCGCATTGTTCACCGACATCGAGATATTGGGCGCAATCGCCCCGGTCGCGGGATCGATCACCAGGCCGGCATCGAGCGCCCGGGTTTCAGGCCCGGCAGACGCGGGCAGGGGATGGGTCACGAAGACTTTCGTCATGGCATTGCACTTTCGGGCCGCCTCAGCGGCGGATCGGCACCTGCGCTTCGACCACCCCGAAGGCGCGGGTGATGAGCGCAGTCAGCGCGACATAAAAGAGGGTGACGACGAGCAGCGGCTCGTAGACGAGAAGCGTGTCCTGGCGGACCTTGAAGGCGACCGCGTAGAGATCCATCACTGTGACGGTGAAGGCGAGCGGCGTGGCTTTCAGCTGCAGCACGATCTCGCCGGCAATCGTCGGCAGCGCCGTGCGGATCGCCCGCGGCAGCCAGATGCGCCGGATCAGCATGAAGGGGCTCATGCCGAGCGAGCGGCCGGCTTCGAGCTCACCCTTCGGCACGGAGAGCAGCGCACCGCGCAGCACTTCCGACTGATAGGCAGCAAAGTTGAGCGTGAACGAGAGGGCGGCGAAGAAGAAGCCTTCGCGCAGGATCGGCCATAGGAAACTCTGGCGAAGTCCCGGCACCATCGGCAGCAGCGAGCCCACGCCGTAGTAAAGGAGCCAGAGCTGGATCAGCAGCGGCGTACCGCGAAACACGGTCGAATAGCCAAGCGCGAGATTGCGGGCGATTGGCCCACCGCTGACCCTGGCAAAGGCGAGCCCCACCGCCAGCACGAAGCCGAAGCCGACCGAGATGACCAGCAGCGCTACCGTCTGGAAGGCGCCCTCGATCAGCAACGGCCAGTATTTCGCGATCCACTCGAAATTCATCTGCGCCCCTCCCTTAATGCGCCGGCCGCTGGCCCCGGCGCACGCGGCGCTCGATGCCATGGAAGACGAGGTTGGAGAGAAGCGTGATGATCAGATAGAGGACGGCTGCCGCCAGGAAGAAAAGGAAATATTCCTTGGTATTGGCACCAGCGAGGCGCGTCGTCAGCGCCAGTTCCTGATAGCCGACCACGGCGACCAGCGCGCTGTCCTTGGTCACCGACATCCAGAGATTGGCCATGCCGGGCAGGGCGTTCGGCAGAAGCGCCGGCAGCGTCACCCGGCGAAAGCGCAGGAGCGGAGACATGCCGAAGGCCCGCGCCGCCTCGAGCTGTCCGGCGGGGATTGCCAGGATCGCGCCGCGCAGCACCTCGGTCATATAGGCGCCCTGCACGAAGCCGAGCACGGCGACGGCCGCAACAAAACCATTCACCTCGACCGGCGGCAAACCAAGTGCCATCAGCAACCGGTTCAGGCCGTCGGTGCCCGCATAATAGAGCCCGACGATCAGGATGAGCTCCGGAACCGCCCTGATGACAGAGGTATAGCCCTTGAGGATCAGTCCGACCGTCCGGTTGTCGGAAAGCTTGCCGATCGCGCCGAACAGACCGATGACCAGCCCGATCGAAAAGGCGCAGGCCGAGATGGCGACGGTCGTTGCGGCACCGGTCAACAGCGCGCCGCCCCAGCCCGGAGGCTGAAGCGCCAGCAATTGCCATGCCGTCATCGATCCGGTCGCCATCTCGTCCGAAATCCCTGCCGATTACTGGCCGTAGACGTCGAAGGTGAAGTAAGCCTTCGTGATCTCGTCATACTTGCCGGAGGCGCGGACGGCGGCGATCGCCGCATTCAGCTTGGCCTTCAGCTCTGTGTCTTCCTTGCGCAACCCACCGCCGATGCCGGTGCCGAGAACGGACGGATCAGCCGCCACGTCGCCCATGTCGGCGCAGCAATCCTTGCCGAAGTCGGTCTTGAGGAAGTCGGCAAGCGGTATCGCATCGCCGAAGACATAGTCGATGCGGCCGGCGGAAAGATCCTGGAAGGCTTCGTCCAGGGTGGCGTAGGTCTGCTCCTCGGCCTTGTCGGCGAAGTGCTTCGCATAATAGGCCGACTGCACGGTCGAGACCTGGATGCCGATCGTCTTGCCGTCGACGGCTTCAGGCGTCGCGCCCGGCGTTGCATCCTTCGGGCCGATCAGCTTGCTCGGCGTGTTGTAGTACTTGTCGGTGAAATCGATGGTCTTGAGGCGCTCCTCGGTGATCGACATCGACGACCAGATGACATCGAACTTCTTCGTCTGCAGTGCCGGGATCAGGCCGTCCCAGGAGACGTCGACGACCGAGCAGGTCTCCTTCATTTCCGCGCATACCGCGTTCATCAGATCGATTTCCCAGCCCTTCCAGGTGCCCGAAGCATCCTTGGCGAAGAAGGGCGGATAGGCCTCGTTCATGATGCCGAAGCGCACTTCGGCCTGGGCGGTGACGGCGGTGGCAGTAAAGGCGGCACCGGCGAGAAGAAGGGAGATCAGTTTCATCGTCGTTTTCCCCGATTGGTTGGATGGTTCTGGATTTTGGATCAAGCAGTCCCGCGCCCACCAAGGCTGCGGGTGAAGTCACGGCAACGGGCGCTTTTCGGGTCGCCGAAGACCTGGTCCGGCGATCCCTCTTCCTCGACGCGGCCCTTGTCGAGGAACATCACGTGGCTGGAGACCTCGCGGGCAAAGCTCATCTCATGCGTGACGAGCAGCATGGTGCGGCCCTCTTCGGCCAGATCCCGGATGACCTTGAGCACCTCGCCGACAAGCTCCGGATCGAGCGCAGACGTCGGCTCGTCGAACAGCATCACGGCCGGATCGACGCAGAGTGCGCGGGCGATCGCGGCGCGCTGCTGCTGCCCGCCGGAGAGAAAGGCGGGATAGGCATCGCGCTTGTCGTAAAGCCCGACCTTGGCAAGCAGCGCTTCCGCCTTCTCCACGGCCTCGCGGCGCGGCATTTTCAGAACGTGAACGGGGGCCTCGATGACGTTTTCGAGCACCGTGCGATGGGCCCAGAGATTGAAGCTCTGGAACACCATGCCAAGCCCGGTGCGCAACCGCTCCAGTTGCTTGCGGTCGGCGGCCTCCAGGCTCCCCTTGCGGGAGGGTTTGAGCTTAAGCTCCTCGCCACCCACCACGATGCGGCCGCGGTCGGGCGCTTCCAGGAGGTTGATGCAGCGGAGGAACGTGCTCTTGCCGGATCCGGACGAGCCGATGATCGAAATGACGTCGCCACGATGGGCCGTGGCCGAGATGCCCTTCAGAACCTCAATGCCGGCGAAACTCTTGTGGATGTCGTGCACGTCGAGCGCGGCCGGGGCAGTTCCTGTCATCTTGATCCCAGGTAGTTTGGCAATTCCGAGACCATGGGAGGCCGAAGCTGCGGATTTCGAGCGCATTTCCGCTATGTGACGGGAAAATCCTGCATGAATGCGTTGGATGCTGCGGAAAGATGGCGCAATCCGTCGCAATCGGTTATTCAGCGAAAAATGCGGTGCGCGAGGAGGGAGAACGCATGCCGGACAAGCTCGATCAATTCGACCGAAGCATCCTCGAAGTGGTGCAGCGGGACTGCCAGCTGAAGGCGGAGGCCATTGCCGACAAGGTGGGCCTGTCCCCCTCGGCTGTACAGCGCCGCCTGCGCCGGTTGCGCGACGAGGGCATCATCACCTCCGAGATCGCGGTGGTGAATCGTAAGGCGACGAGCTTCCCAATGACCTTCATCACGGGCATGGAAATCGAGCGTGACAACTATGATGCGCTTACCCGCTTCCGCGCCTGGGCCGACAAGCAGGAGCATGTCCAGCAGGTCTATTATGTGACCGGTCAGGTCGATCTCGTCGCCATCATCACCGCCCGCGATGTTGAGCACTATGATGACATCAGCGCCCAGCTGATGGCCGAGAACCCGCAGATCCGCCGCATGCACACCAATGTCGTGCTCCGCGACGTGAAGGTAGGCCTGCACATTCCGGTCAAGGAATAGCCGTCTCCTCCGTTCCGACGAAAGCTGAACGATGCGTCACCGCGCGCACAGTCGATCCGTTCTATGATCCTCATTGAGACCTGTTAGTCTTCCCTGGATTGAACGAAGAGGTTTCCCATGTCCTTCTTTCCCGGAAACGATCCCGTCCCAGGTGACGCCTTTGCCTGCGACGCCATCGAACATCTGATCATTCCCCGCTCCAGTGATATCGGCGGCTTTTCCGTGCGCCGCGCGCTGCCCTCTGTCCGCCGCCGTCTTGTCGGCCCCTTCATCTTTTTCGACCGCATGGGGCCGGCGATCCTGAAGGCGGACAAGGCCATGGATGTGCGCCCGCATCCGCATATCGGCCTCTCCACCGTCACCTATCTCTTCGACGGGGAGATCAAGCATCGCGACAGCCTCGGCACCGAGCTGGTCATCGCCCCCGGCGACATCAACCTGATGACATCAGGTCGGGGGATCGTGCATTCTGAGCGTACGCCGGAGAACCTGCGCGGCCGTCCGCTCTCCATGTCCGGCCTGCAGACTTGGATCGCGCTGCCCGACCAGTTGGAAGAGATTGACCCGGCCTTTGCCCATACGGCAAAGCGCGAGCTTCCGACCTTTCTCGATCGCGGCGCCTCGGGTCGGGTTGTCATTGGATCCATGGGCGGATTGCGCTCGCCGGTGAAGACTTTCTCCGAAACGCTCTATGTCGATCTGACCCTAGAAGCCGGTGCTCGCTTCCCCTTCGACGCCACCCAGGAAGAGCGTGCTCTTTACATCCTGTCAGGTGAAATCGAGATCGCCGGAGACCGCTTCGCCCCCGACCAACTGCTCGTTTTCCGCCCCGGCGACGAGATTACGCTCATCGGCGGCGCGACCGGTTGTCACGTCATGTTGTTCGGTGGTGCTGCACTCGGCACGCAGAAACATATCTGGTGGAACTTCGTTTCCTCGTCCAAGGAGCGCATCGAACAGGCCAAGGAGGAGTGGAGAACTGGCCGATTCGACATCGTTCCGGGTGACGAAGAGGAGTTCGTGCCTTTGCCGGAGGGCCGTTGACGTCTATATAACAGCGTGGTGTCGGATATTTGCCCAGTTCGTCTTGGGATGCTATCGCGCACCCAAACGAGTTGAAGAGGCAAGAGCCCCGTGACATCCATGCCCGATACGCCGCTGCTGGACAAGGTCGAGTTTCCGAGAGATCTGAAGGCCATCGAGGACCGCGATCTGCCGCAGCTGGCGCGCGAAGTGCGCGACGAGATGATCGATGCCGTGTCGAAAACGGGTGGTCATCTGGGGGCAGGCCTCGGTGTCGTCGAGCTGACGATCGCAATCCACAAGGTATTCGAGACGCCGGATGATCGGCTGATCTTTGACGTCGGACACCAGTGCTATCCGCACAAGATCCTGACCGGCCGCCGCGAGCGCATCCGCACGCTGCGCCAGGAAGACGGCCTCTCCGGCTTCACCAAGCGCGCCGAGAGTGAATACGATCCCTTCGGCGCCGCCCACTCGTCCACCTCGATTTCCGCCGGTCTCGGCATGGCAGTCGCCGCGGAACTGTCGAAGACCGACCGCAAGGTAATCGCCGTCATCGGCGACGGCGCCATGTCGGCCGGCATGGCCTATGAGGCGCTGAACAATGCCGGCGCCCTCGACGCCCGTCTGATCGTCATCCTCAACGACAACGACATGTCGATTGCCCCTCCGACGGGCGCGATGAGCGCCTATCTCGCGCGTCTCGCCTCCGGCCGCAGCTACATGGGCTTCCGTGAGTTCGGCAAGAAGCTGACCGCCTATCTCGGCAAGACCGTCGACCGCGCGATCACCCGCGCCGTCGAGCATGCCCGTGGCTATGTCACCGGCGGCACCATGTTCGAGGAACTCGGTTTCTACCATATCGGCCCGATCGACGGTCATTCCTTCGATCACCTGCTGCCCGTGCTGCGCAATGTCCGCGACAATGCCAAGGGGCCCGTGCTGATCCACGTCGTGACCCAGAAGGGCAAGGGCTATGCGCCCGCCGAAGCCGCTGCCGACAAGTATCACGGCGTCAACAAGTTCGACGTCATCACCGGCACCCAGGCTAAGGCCAAGCCGAATGCGCCGGCCTACACCGCCGTCTTTGCCGATGCGCTGGTCGAGGAAGCCCGCCACGACGACAAGATCGTTGGCATCACCGCCGCGATGCCCTCTGGCACCGGCCTCGACAAGCTGCAGTCGCTCTTCCCCGAGCGCACCTTTGACGTCGGCATCGCCGAACAACATGCGGTGACCTTTGCAGCTGGTCTTGCTGCCGAAGGCTTCAAGCCCTTCTGCGCGCTTTACTCCACCTTCCTGCAGCGCGGCTACGACCAGGTCGTGCATGACGTCGGCATCCAGGGTCTACCGGTTCGCTTCCCGATCGACCGCGCCGGTTTCGTTGGCGCCGATGGCCCGACCCATGCCGGCTCCTTCGACACCGGTTTCCTCGCCGCACTCCCGGGCTTCGTGGTCATGGCCGCAGCCGACGAGGCGGAGCTGAAGCACATGGTCCGCACGGCCGCCGCCTATGACGAAGGCCCGATCTCCTTCCGCTATCCGCGCGGCGAGGGCGTCGGCGTCCCCATGCCCGAGCGCGGCGAGATCCTCGAAATCGGCCGCGGCCGCATCGTCAAGCAGGGTTCGAAGGTCGCACTCCTCTCCTTCGGCACGCGTCTCGCCGACTGTCTGCTCGCTGCCGAAGACCTCGACGCCGCAGGCCTCTCGACCACTGTCGCCGACGCCCGTTTCGCCAAGCCCCTCGACCACGACCTGATCCGCCAGCTCGCCCGCCACCACCAGGTGGTCGTGACAGTCGAAGAAGGCGCCGTCGGCGGCTTCGGCAGTCATGTCATACATTTCCTCGTCAACGAGGGCCTGCTCGACAACGGCCTCAAGGTCCGCTCTCTGGTGCTGCCCGACGTCTGGATGGACCAGGCCAAGCCCGAAACCATGTATGCCAAGGCCGGACTGGACGCCGCTGGCATCCTGAAGACGGTGTTTGCGGCGTTGGGGCAAGACGTGCCGGGCGTGATTGCGGCGGGCTGAGGCGGCAAGGTTGATCTTTGACGCAGCGTGCGAGACAATCTTGTATGAGCAACAGAGACCGGCCAGGCAACAGCACAAGCAACTGCGAGCTTCATTTCAGCAGTGAGCATGTCACAGTGCTCAAGCCTGAGGACCATGCGGTCTTCTTTGACGCAATAGACAACCCGCCGGCACCGACCGTCGCGCTTCGGGATGCTTTTGTTCGGTACATGGAACGTATCACTTCAAATCATCAGGGCTCAGAGGCAGACGTCCAAAGCCTCTCTCTGGACTTCCCCCGATCCCCCCGTTAGACCGGGCCTTCCAGCATTAGACCCTGAACAAGGGTTCCGGAGGCTCCATGCATACGGCTCACACCACGGATATCGCACCCGACTTCGCGCCCGACTGGGCGGCGATCGCGGTCGTCATCCTTGGGGTCACCGCCTTTGCGGTGGGGCAGGGGCTCACCTATCCGCTGATCGCGTTGATCTTGGAAAGCCGGGGTGTCTCCTCCAGTATGGCGGGCTTGAACGCCTCGGTCTTTGCGCTCGGCCTTGCCTCGTCGACGCTGATGATCGGAACGCTGACGCAGAGGATGCGCGGCGACAGGCTGATCGTCGCCTCACTGCTCGGCGTCTCCTTTTGCCTTGCGACATTCTCGGCCTTCGACCAGCTCTGGATCTGGTTCGTCGCCCGCTTCCTGCTCGGCTTCTGCACCAGCATCATCTACACCGTCTCCGAAGCCTGGCTGAACACCGCCTGTCCGGACCGCCTGCGCGGCCGCGTCTCCGGTGCCTATAGCGCTGGCATGTGCGCAGGCTTTGCAGCCGGCCCGCTTGCGATCCCGCTTGTTGGCATCGAGGATGGCTTTGCCTTCGCGCTGACGGCGGCTTACGTGGCACTCGTCGCCTTCGCCTCCGTCATGCTCGGCCGTTATGCCAAGACCAAGCCGGAAGCCTCGGAAGCCGGCGGTCTCCTGACCTTCGTCAGGATGGCGCCGGTGCTGACCCTCATGGTCGTCGCCTTCGGCTTTTCGGATATCGCGGCGATCTCGATGATCCCGCTCTATTTCGTCGAGCGCGGCTACAGCCAGAATTTCGCGGCCTTCGTCGTCACCATGGTGGCCCTGCCGACGGCACTCGCCCAGCCCTTCGTCGGCTGGCTGCTGGATCGCCTGTCGAGGCCCGTCATCGCCGTCTCCGGTTCAGCCATCGCCGCTGTCGCCTTCTTGGCTCTGCCCTTCATGACGTCCCAGGCAGCGCTGCTGATCACCATCTCGATCCTCGGTGCGGCGAGCTTCTCGCTCTACACCGCAGCGCTCACCCTGCTCGGCGAACGCTTCCGTGGCGGTCTTCTCGTCTCGGGCAGCGCGGTCTTTGCGCTGGCTTATGCGATCGGCAGTGCGGCCGGCTCCGGCACCACGGGCCTCACCATGGATCTGATCTCGGTCGATGCCGGCCCCGTCTTTGTCGGCCTCTTGATGCTGGTCTTCACCGGCTTCTTTGCCATGAACCTGATGCGCGTCCGCGCCGCGAGGCGGTGAACCCATGCTGGAAACCTCTCCGCCCGAGATCTTCGACTGCCAGGCCTGCGGCGCCTGTTGCGCCTATTCCGCAGACTGGCCGCGCTTTTCCATGGAAAGCGATGAGGAAATCGCCGCCATTCCCGAAGCGATGATCGCCAAGGATGAGAGCGGCATGAAGTTCGAGAATGGACGCTGCGCGGCACTGACCGGCGAGGTCGGCAAGCATGTCGGCTGCGCCGTCTACCTCGTGCGCCCGCATGTCTGTCGCACCTGCATGCCCGGCGACGAGGAATGCAAGATCGCCCGCGCCGAGTTCGGCTTCCCGATCGACGGCCTGCCGGAACCCGAGGTCTACGAGGCCTGAGGCTTAAGGGACAGTGATCGTCACCTGCTCGGCCGGCAGCTCGCCGCCGATCTCTGCCGCCTGGCTCTTTCTGTCATAGACGCAGATCGAGCTGACGACCGCATCCGCCCCGACGGCCTTGCCCGTCAGGATCGCGGCTCCGTAGCTCTCCGTGCCGAAGGGATCTACGACCACCTTCGGCTGTTCGATCCGCCCCGCGGCGAGCGCTGTGCATTTCGCCGCAACATCCTTGGCAAACGCGTCCCAGGCATCGCCCGACGAGGCGAGCGCCGGCGAGGAAAGGCTGATCAAGGCTAGCGCGGTAGCCGCGAGAGGCGGGCGGGAACGGAACATGGGGTACCTCGGTTGGGTGCATTGTGGCGCGGAGCGTCGGCCGGAACGCCAAGTCACGCAAGTCCAAAAACGGAAGACATTTCTTTCGCTTGAAGGCCGGATTTTGGAAGAGCGAAGGTTGCCTGAGCGATGTTCCGCACCTATGTTCCCGTCACCTGCCAAAACGCAATCCATTTGCCAAAAGGAGATCTCACATGGCCTTCGAATTGCCCGCCCTCCCGTATGCTTACGACTCGCTGGCACCGTTCATGTCGGCTGAAACGCTCGAGTTTCACCACGACAAGCACCACCAGGCCTATGTGACCAATGGCAACAACCTCCTGAAGGATTCGGGCCTCGAAGGCCTGTCGCTCGAAGAAGTCGTCAAGCAGTCCTATGGCAAGAACGCCGGCCTCTTCAACAATGCAGGCCAGCACTACAACCACATCCACTTCTGGAACTGGATGAAGAAGGATGGCGGCGGCAACAAGCTTCCGGGCAAGCTGCAGGCTGCAGTCGACAGCGACCTCGGCGGCTATGACAAGTTCAAGGCCGATTTCGTTGCAGCCGGCACCACCCAGTTCGGCTCCGGCTGGGCCTGGCTCTCCGTCAAGGACGGCAAGCTCGAAATCTCCAAGACCCCGAACGGCGAGAGCCCGCTGATCCACGGCGCATCCCCGATCCTCGGCGTCGACGTCTGGGAACACTCCTACTACATCGACTACCGCAACGCCCGTCCGAAGTACCTCGAAGCCTTCGTCGACAGCCTGATCAACTGGGACTACGTGCTCGAAATGTACGAAGCCGCGACGAAGTAATCGTCCAGCATTAGACGCTTCCCGACGCCCGGTGCCTCGCACCGGGCGTTTTTCGTTCCAGACGCGCTCTGACATTCTGCATATGGAACCATCCGGCATTCGCAACGTTTCTTCGGCAACAACACGAACAACGGAAAGGGTATCACCATGGCGTCTTCCAACCTCCAGGCAGAACTTCGTGAACTGCGCGAACAGATGAATGATCTCAAGGACATGATCAGCCGCGAAGCAGGCCGCAGCAGCCGCAACGTGCGCAACCGTGCCTCCGAAGCGCTGGATGAAGCAGGCCGCGCGGCCTCTTCCGTCACCGGCTACGATCGCGATGACATCCGCAACCGCGCGTCTGATGTCGTCAACGGCGCGACCCGCACGGCCCATGTCGTGGCTGATTACGCCCGCGAAGGCGCAGACACGGTCGCTGGCGTCGTGCGCCGTCATCCGGCTGCCGCCACCTCCGCTGGCCTGATCACGCTCGGTATCGTCGGCGGTGTCGTCGGCTACCTGCTCGCGAACTCCACTCCGCCGGCCCGTGACAGCCGCTGGCGCTGGAACTGAGACCAGCCATGGTCAAGGTGACCTATCACGTCGTGGAGCATGACGAAGGTTATGCCTATCGGTTGGGCAACGTCTATTCGGAACCATACCCCACGCACGACGAAGCGGTGGTTGCAGCCCGCAAGGCCGCAGGCGCCCAGCAACTGACCGATGGCGATGCCGAAATCAGCTGGCAGAATGCCGAAGGCGAGTGGATCCACGAACATGCGGACGGTGCGGACCGCCCCATGACGGACGTCGTCGATGATGTCGAAGACGACCGGTAAGCCTGATCGTTTTTGAGTTCAGGCCAAAGGAAAGCCCGTGGCGCGAGCCACGGGCTTTCTCATTTTTATGGGGCCGGCAATGACGCCTGTCAGGCGGCCCGGCGGTGTCCGTCACGCGTTGATGGCAGCTTGAAACGCTGGATCATCTGGCTGAGCGAGCCGGCCTCTGTTGCAAGCCTGTTCGCTTCATTGCTTGACTGTTCGGAGACCTGTGCGTTCTGCTGGGTAACGATGTCGAGTGTGTCGACCGCCCCGCCAATGTCGCGCAGATTGCTCGCCTGGTCCTGGGTGAAGTCGGCGATGGCGTCCATGTGCTCGTTCATCGTCTGGATCAGCGCACCGATTTCCAGCAAGGTCTCACCCGTGCCATGCACGAGGCGCACGCCGTTCTCCACCTGAGACGTGGAGTTCTGGATCAGTGTCTTGATCTCCTTCGCTGCATTCGCCGAGCGCTGGGCGAGCTCGCGGACCTCCTGGGCCACCACGGCAAAACCCTTGCCGGCTTCGCCTGCACGGGCCGCCTCGACACCGGCATTCAGCGCCAGGAGGTTGGTCTGGAAGGCGATCTCGTCGATCACACCGATGATGTTGGAGATCTGCTGGGCGCTTTCCTCGATGCGATGCATCGCCTCTTCCGCCTCGGTCACCACCTTGCCGGAGGTGAGCGCGCTGCCATTGGCCCTCTTGGCAACGGTCTGCGCTTCCGCCACCCGCTGGTTGGCGGCAGCAACGGTCGCGTTGATTTCCTTCAGCGATGCGGCAGTCTGCTCGAGCGATGCCGCCTGGCTTTCGGTGCGGCGGGCGAGGTCTCGTGCGCCACCGGCGATGGTCGCGCTACCACCATCGATAATGCCTGCCGTCTGGCGGATCATGTCCATCGTGGCTGCGAGTTCTCGAACAGACGAGTTGAAGTCATGCCGCAGCGCCTCGAAGCTCTCGGCAAAGGGCTGTTCGATCTGGAAGGCGAGATCACCGGTCGCAAGACGACGAAGCCCGCCGGCAAGTCCGGCCGTTGCCACACGCAGCCGTTCGGCTGCCTCATCCTCGGCGCGGCGCTCGACTTCGAGACGGTGCGCCTCGGCCTTTTGCCGGGCTTGGTCCGCTTCGGATTCCAGGGCCTTGTTGCGTCGCAGATTGTCACGAAAGACTTCCAGCGCCCGGGCCATGATACCAAGTTCGTCGCGCCGCTCGCGGTTCTCGATCTCGATGTCGAGTTGGCCGCCCGCAAGCTTCTCCGTCGCCTGGGTCAGGTTGCGAAGAGGGTTGATGGCCGTGATGCGCAGCATGGCGACCACGAGTGCGATCATCAAGCCAATGGCACCGGCGCCCATCCATACCCGTGTCCAGACGTTGTCGCGCCAGGCGGCGAGTTCCGGGGCGAGATTGACCTCGGCGCTGTAGACGCCAACGATCTCTCCCGGCTGGATGTTCATCTGTGCGGTATGACAGGCCGCGCACTTTTCGTCGGAGGCGCTGCCCTGTCCGAGCACGACCGGGCGGGTCATGCGGAAAGTCTCGCCTTCGAGGCTGTTGAGCGTCTGCAGCTTGTCGATCGTCTGCTGGTCGAGCGCGTCACGGGGGCTCTCGAACGCGGTCTCTCCTTGCGCCCTCTGGAAGTCGATGACCTTCGGGCCCATCACCAGCCAGATCTTGACGCTGCCGCCTGCATTGGAGAACTGCTCCATCGTCCCATCGAGCGTCTCGATTGCTGGATCGTCCTCGCCGACTTCCTTGCGGTTCAGCATGGCCTGGGTGTGCACGGACTCGAGCATATCAAGTGCAGCGTCGCCGCGCATGGCCGCCTTGTCCGTCAGGCTCAGCCGTTCGGCGGAAATTTCATAGGCTGCGGTGCCTGCCTGTATGGCGGCCACCGCGATCCCGATCCCGAGCACCATCTGTACCGAGAGCGGTATTTTCTTCAACGAATTCAGCATGTTTTGTCCCATCCCCACGGCCGCTGGTACGGCCCCGTCAATCGCGGCAGGATGGCGAGATATCGTTAATTCTTTGGGCAAGAACCGCTAAATTTTGCGGTATTTCTTAAACCCTCATTGAGGATAACGGCACGCCTGCGGGAGACGGCCGGGCTTCGCAGCCCGGCCTTGAAATCAGAATTCCGTCCAGTCCTGCTTTGCCGGTTCGCCGGGTGCCGCAGAAGCGATGCCGAAGGCCCGACCGAGCTTGCCGGCCAGCGCCCGGGCAGGCGAGGGGGCGGGGTTATGCGAAGCGGAAGCCGCGGCCGGTTGACGGAGAGCGGCGTGTCGAACAGGGGCGGGCGAGGGTGCGGCGACACGATGCTGCGCCATTCTTCCTGCAGGCGCTGCACCAGACTGACCGAGCCGGAACTGCGCAAGCAGCGTGTTCAGCGAGTCCGCTTCCGCTGCCAGCGTATGCGAGGCCGCCGTCTGCTCCTCGACCATGGCTGCATTCTGCTGCGTGCCCTGGTCCATGGCGGTGACCGCGAGATTGATCTCCTGTAAGCCGGTCGACTGTTCGCGCGCTGCAACCACGATCGCGCCGACGTGGTGGCTGATCTCCTGGACGGCGTTGACGATCTTATCGAGCTCCGTGCCGGTCTCACCGACGAGAGCCACGCCATTGCCGACTTGGGCGGTCGATTTCGAGATCAGCGCCTTGATCTCCTTTGCTGCATTGGCGGACCGCTGGGCAAGTTCCCGCACTTCCTGGGCAACAACCGCAAAGCCCTTGCCCGCCTCTCCAGCGCGGGCTGCCTCGACGCCGGCATTGAGCGCCAGCAGATTGGTCTGGAAGGCAATATCCTCGATCACGCCGATGATGTTGGAGATCGACTGGGAAGACTGCTCGATCTCGGTCATGGCAGACACGGCGTTGCGCACCACCTCGCCGGACCGCTCGGCGCCGGACCGCGTGCTCTCGACCAACTGGCCGACATCTTCGGCGCGCTTGGCCGTGTCGCGCACGGTCTTGGTGACCTGCTCGACGGCGGCGGCGGTTTCCTCGACGGAGGCCGCCTGCTGCTCGGTGCGCTTTGCGAGATCGTCCGCCGAAGAGCGGATCTCGGCTGCGCCGGCATGGATCGCCTGCGCATTGGCACCCACTGTTCTGAGCGCCGCATGCAGCTTCTCGAGCGACTCGTTGAAATTCCCCCGCAGGCTGTCGAGATGAGCCGCGAAGGGTTTCTCCAGGCGAAACACCACGTCACCGTCGGACAGCGCCGAAAGCCCCTGCGCCAGTTCGGTCATGGCAAAGCGCACTTCCTCGGCCTCGCGGGCCTTCTCCGCTTCCGCCCGTTGGCGGTCGGCCTCGGCCTGTTCGCGCAAGGTACGGCGCTCGTCGGACATGCGCGCGCTCTCGATCGCGGCATCCTTGAAGACCAGTACGGCCTTGGCCATGCGGCCCACTTCATCGCCACGGTCGACAGCCGGCACATCCACGGCGTGGTCGCCGGCGGCCAGCCGCGTCATGGCATTGGTCATGCCGGTGATGGGCGTGACGATGGAGCGGGCTAGCAGCCAGATCAGGCCGACGGCAAACACGCCGGCAACGCCCGCACCGAGCACCAGCGCCATCTCCAGCGCCAAGTGTGCAGCCTCGAGACGCGCGCGGGTCGCAGCCGTCTCGGTGGCCAGCACGCCCTTGATATCCGTGGCGGCAGCCCGGAACGTATCCAGAGCACCGGTCGCGTCAGACGTGCCGATCGCGGCGATGTCTTCAATGGCCGTCTGACCCGCCTTGCGGGCGGCGATCTGCGGATCGGCCACTTTGGTGGCGTAGGCGTCTGCAGCAGAGCGCATGGCATCCACGCGCGCCGTAATGGCGCTGTCATTGCCGGCAAGCGTGCGGGCTTCGGCAAGGGCTGCCTCGAGCGCCTTGCGCTCTGTCGCAACCGCCGCCAGCGTGCTTTCGCTGCCGAACAGCAGATAGCCGCGCTCATTGGCCGCCTGCTCGGCCATGGCAGTGGTTGCAGCATCGACGAGGTTGACGATGCGTTGTGCCCGATCCTGTTCGATCAGGGTGGTCTTTGCCGTGTAAGCCTGGACGAAGACGACGACGGAGGCCAGGAAACATCCGGCCATGATGGTGCAAAAGGTGAGGATCAGCTTCTTGCTGAGAGAAAGGTTGTTGAGAAACATGTCGTGACTTTCGGGCGCGCGAAATGGGCAGACGGCCGGAGACCCGGCGTCGCGATGCAGCGGTGACATGATCCGTTCGGGCGTTTGCGTCTCCGTCATGGAGCGCTCAGGGGGACACCGGAAACGACCGATCAGCCAGGATCCTCTTCGAAACGATTTTACAAGCCGTTACCAGATCATGCGCGAATTTGCCTGACCGGTGAGATTCGATCGCAAACGTAACTGTTACGGTTGGCCCTGCATCGCGATCTTGTTTGTAACGACCAGCAGGATGTTGAGATCGTTCGACGGATAGTAATCCTTTGCCCGCATTTCGAAGGTGGTCGGCCCTGTTTTCTTCACGCCTTCTCCGCAGAAGCTGACGATCGAATCCTCATTCAGCTTGTCGACGGTCAGGTGGAAGTCGCCGATCGGCCCGTACCAGTTGTTTCCGGTGGTCAGGATGTAGGAGAGCCACTGCTCGAAGTAATAGACGCCGGCATCGGGGTTCTGCTTCTTTTCGAGCTTGATCGCGGCGTTGAGGAAGTCGTCGTCGACGCAGTAGCGCTTCTGGTAGTCGGCATAGGAATCGGAAGGCTTGCCGTCCCACATGAAGACGAGGCCCGCGCTTCCACCGACGCTCGGGCGATAGCGGTGTTCGACCTCGACCTCGGCGCCGGCCGGGAAGGTCGTCTCCCACCAGTAGATCGATTCAAGCTCCCAGACCGGCACATATTCCGGCTCGGACGTGCCGCCCATCCCGAAGTTGAGATCGACGATCAGTCCCTTGGCGAGCCAATCCTTGATGACTTCGGGTTCCAGCGTCTTCAGCGCTTCCGTCGTCTCCTTCAGAAGCGGCTGCAGCGGGATCTGCTGTTCTTCGACGTCAGCGGTAAAATCGATGCCGCGCACCAGCACGCGCTGCTGCAGGTTCGGCTCGATCGCCTCGCCGTCCTGCACCACGGAGAAGTCCATGAAGTTGTCGCTCTGCTCGTCGGGGACTGCCGACATGATCTCCACCGGCCCGCCGATCTTCGGCATGGGGAAGGCGACGATCGTCTTCACCGGCTTGTCCGTCGTGTTGCGGTAGAGATATTTCACCTCCACCTTTTCCGGCGAGATGTAGAGATCTTCCCGCGCCATGGTGATCTCTTCGCTGCGCGTGAACACCAGTCCACCGGCCTCCAGCGTGGCCATGGAATCGTTTGCCATCGTGGACGTGGCGGCAAGTGCCTGGAAAGCGAAGGCGAAAAACAATTTGGCAGTCGTTGACGTCGTCACGGTTCAAAGTCCCCCGGAACCTAAAACGGAAAATGCCACCTTAGCGGTGGCATTTCGATTCTTGAACGACGCTTTCTGGGTGTTACGCGCGCGCCGGCAGAAGCGGATAGCCAACGATCACGGCGCGGGCTGCAAGCGTGGCGATGGCAGCCTTGACCAGATCGCCCGGGATGAAGGCGAGCGAGCCGAGGACCACCTTGTCGAATGGCGTGCCGGCCACGACCGAGAGCCACGGCATGCCGCAGAGATAGACGATACCGATGCCGCCGACGACGCTCGCCACGAAGAAGCCGGTCATCTGCTTGACGGCCGACTGGCCCTCACGGACCAGCTTTTCGGCGAGGAAGCCGGTGACGAAGGCACCGATGATCCAGCCGAAGATATAGCCGCCGGTCGGCCCCATCAGCACGTTGAGACCGCCGCGACCGCCCGAAAGCACTGGAAGCCCGACTGCGACGAGCACGACGAGCAGCGCGTAAGACAGCGCCCCACGCTTGGCACCGATGATGCAGCCGGCCAGCATGACGCCCATCGACTGGGCCGTTATCGGAACCGGCAGCAGCGGGATCGGCACCGGCGGAATGAAGCCGAGCACAATGATGATGGCGGTGAACAGTGCGGCGAGCACGAGGTCTCTGGTGGTCATGGAAGGTCCCCGAAAAAGATCGCCCCGTTACTGGCCCCGAATGCCCCGCGCGTCAATCGCTTCAGCAATCCTGTCCGCATCCTTCAACGTCGAAATGATCAGCGGCCCGAGCATGCGCGACAGCTTCACTGGTATCCCGCGCGCCGCATGCGCCTCCTTCAGCGCCTCGTAGCGCCCGGCAATCTCCGGCACGAAACGCAGCACCAGCCCGAGCGCCAGCCCCAGATCGGCGGCTTTGAGGAGGCCGAGCCGCTCCAGCGGCCGGGCGAGATCCGTGACCGCCGCCATGAAGTCGGCAATCGTCGTGGACGCCGTCACGGCCGCCGCCAAAAACAGGATCGCAATGAGCCTGAGCGTTGTGACCAAGGCCTCGAGCGGCAAGAGCAGCAGGAGATTGACCGCCGCCAGAAAGGCGATCGTGAACAGCACGGGCCGGAGCCGCCTGAAGCCCTCGGCCAGTCCGACACCCGTGGAGAGGTAGAGCAGGCCGGTCAGCACCATGGCCGCCCCGAGCATGACTGGCTGATCGACGAAATAGAGCGCGAGCCCAAAGGCCATCAAGCCGAAAAGCTTCGGCTTCACCGGGATGCGATGCAGGAGGCTTTGCCCCTCCACATGCAGGCTCGTCAGCATGCGGCGATCTCCCGGTAGCGGGCGATCGCGTCGCCTCCCGGACCGTCGAAAGCGAGCGCGCCTTGATGGAAGACCAGCACGCGGGAAAAATCCGCCACGAGCTCCAGGTCGTGGCTGATGACCACGGCCTGTTCGCCAAGGCCGTCGATCGCCGCCTTCACCCGGGCACGGTTCCTGAGGTCGAGCTGGTTTGTCGGCTCGTCGAAGATCACGACATCAGGCCGGTTGACGCATACGGAGGCGAGTGCCGCAAGCTGCAGCTCCCCGCCGGAGAGCTCATGGGGCCGCCGCGGGCCGAGATCGCTGATGCCGAAGCGGGCGAGCGCCTCATCGACCAGCCGCTCGACCTCCGCGGCATCAAGCCCCCGCGACTTCGGCCCGAGCGCCACGTCATCGCGGATGACAGGCAGGATGATCTGGTTGCCGGGGTCCTGGAAAATGAACCCCGTCTTCGCCCGCGCCGCCTTCTCGTCGGTGACGGTATCGAGCCCATCCAGCGTCACGCGCCCGGAGGACGGCTTGGCGAGCCCCGCGATCAGCCGCGCAAAACTCGTCTTGCCGGAGCCATTCAGCCCGATCACGCCGATCCGCGGCTCGACAAGCGACAGCGAGAGCGGCTGAAGCGCCACGCGTTCGCCGAAGCGCAGGTCTGCGTTATCGAAGCGGATGTGCAATGTGTAGGGTCTCCGGGGCAGTTGGTGATCCTATAGACTGACGAAGATGGCGGTGCCAGAGGTCATCACTCTGACCCGCTAGCGCGGCGGGGCAGCCTTCAGCCATTCACAGCACCTGCAATCCACAACCTCCGATAATCACCCATTGAACAAACCACGAACATGTCCTAGCCTGCCCCCATGTCGATTCCGGTCCCCAACACGCTGGCGCGAAAAATCTTCCTCGAACGGCAGGGCCTGTCACGCTCGCCGACGAAGGCGCTCGGGCGCGAGGGGCTCTATGACCTGATCCATGATCTCGGCTTCGTTCAGGTCGACAGCATCCAGTGGGTCGAGCGGGCGCATCACCAGATTCTCTTTTCCCGCAACCAGACCTATCGCCAGTCCGATCTTGCCCATCTGGCCGAGAAGGATCGCTCGCTGTTTGAGCACTGGACGCATGATGCCTCGGTCATCCCGTCTGCCTTCTTCCCCTATTGGAAGCACCGCTTCGTCCGCCGCGAGGAGCGCATCCGGCAGAACTGGGCGAGATGGCAGGGGGAGGGCTTTGACCAGGCCTTCGAGGAGACCTATACCCGCATCCGCGACCACGGCCCGGTCATGGCGCGGGATGTGAAGGCCGAGGACCACAAGTCCGGTGGCTGGTGGAACTGGCATCCCTCGAAGACCGCACTCGAATTCCTCTGGCACACCGGCAAGCTTGCGATTGCGCGGCGCGAGGGTTTTCAGAAAGTCTACGACCTCGCTGAACGGGTGATCCCGGCCGACCATCACGCAGCCGAAGTCGACCACGAGACCTTCGTCGACTGGGCCTGCCGGGCAGCTCTCACCCGCCTCGGCTTCGCCACCTCGGGCGAGATCGCCGCCTTCTTCGACATCGTCACGCCGGATGAAGCCAAGGCCTGGGTGGTCGCCCATCGCGACGAGCTGGAAGAGCTTGCGCTCGAAACCGTCGACGGAAAGCCGCGCGCCTCCTTCGCCCTCGCCGCGCAGGTATCGACGCTGCTCGACGCTCCCGAGCCGCCGGGGCGCATCCGCGTCCTCTCGCCTTTCGACCCCCTGATCCGCGACCGAAACCGCACCGAACGCCTCTTCGGCTTCTTCTACCGCATCGAGGTCTTCGTGCCCGAGCCAAAGCGCCAATACGGCTATTACGTTTTCCCGCTGCTCGAAGGCGATCGATTGATCGGCCGCATCGACATGAAGGCCGAGCGCAAGGAAGGCGTCCTTGACGTGCGCCGCCTCTGGCTTGAGCCGGGCATCAAGCCGAGCGCCGGCCGTCTGGAGAAGCTGGAAGCCGAACTCCAGCGCGTCGCCCGCTTTGCCGGCATGGAAGCCGTGCGCCTGCAGCCCGGCTGGCTCGGCTGAACAAACTCTAACACCATAGACAGAAAGATCCGACGTGACCGACAACAGCGCCTACCGCATCGAACCCCGCGTGCCCGCCATCGACGATTACATGTGCCTGCGCCTGCAATCCGGCCTCACGCCCTTTTCCCGTGAAGCCGCCGAAAAGGGCCTGCCCAATTCCATCTTCGGCGTCTGCCTGATGCTGGGCGACGAGACGGTCGGCATGGGCCGCATCATCGGCGACGGCGGCTGTTTCTTTCAGGTCACCGACATCGCCATCCTGCCAGATCATCAGGGCAGGGGCCTCGCTAAATGGATCATGGCAGCCCTCTCCGACTTCATCGCCACCTTGCCGAAGTCCGCCTATGTCAGCCTGATCGCCGACGTCCCCGCCAACCGCCTCTATTCGCAGTTCGGCTTCGATGAGACAGCCCCACGCTCTGTCGGCATGGCGCGTCGGGTGGTCTAGCCACCCCGCGCGTCTCCCGCATCGTCAACGTGTCCAAAATATGCATGCAACCTTTGGAGTTGTGCAGCAGTCACAACTCACACAGTTCTTTCGCATAACAACCGCCCACGGCCGTCACCGTGCAGCGGATCAGTCCTTTGCGAAAGATCTGTTTCATGCGCTCATTGCTCCCCCTCCGCCCGCTGCCGCATCTCTGTGTGCTCCTTGCCGCGTCTGCATTGTCGACAGGCCAGGCCCTCGCTGCCGATTTCGGCTGGGAGCAGATCGAAAACAATGTCGGCACGGCGACCTCTCGCGCGATTGCCATCAGTGGCGACGGACGTTTCGTCGTCGGGAATGTCAGTTACACGGATTCCAGCGGCCCGATGAACGTGGCCGCGAACAGAGGCTTTGTCTGGCGCGCTGCAGACGACACCTACGTGCTCGACCAGTACTTCGATCGAGATTATTCGAACCTGACGGACATCGACGATGATGGCTCAGTCATGGTGGGCACGCTCTTTGGGTCCCTGTCGACCGAAGCCTTCCTCATCTCGACCGCCGACAGTGCCATCATGTTGCTTGGCAATCTCGGAGGTGCCAGTTCGCGGGCGACGGGTGTCAGCGGTGATGGCCGGATTGTCTCCGGTTGGGGGGACCTCGCAGATGGATCTCTGCGCGCTTTTCGCTGGACTTATGTCAGTGCCGCGAGCCCTGGCGTAATGGAATTGCTCGGCACACTCGGCGGCTCAGACTCAATTGGCCGGGGCATAAGCCGCGACGGACACGTGATCGTCGGCAGTGCCCAGACCGCTGCGGGCGTGACAACGGCCGCCTATTGGATCGACACGGGCCCGGCGGTTGAAATCGGCATCCTTCCGGGCGGGGGCGCTTCCGCAGCGAACGCAGCCAGTGCGGATGGCTCCGTCATTGTCGGTGAATCCGAAGCCGGCGGCCGCTACAGGGCGTTTCGCTGGACATCTGCGACAAACGCGATGGTCGACCTCGGAACGCTGGGTGGTCTCGAATCGTCAGCCCTTGGCGTCAGCGACGATGGCTCGGTGGTGGTCGGTCAGGCGGGCCAGGGACTTGGCGTCTACAATGGCTTTCGCTGGACCGAAGCGTCAGGCATGCTTTCCGTGGACGACTGGTTGCGTCAGAGCGGCGTCGAACTCGCCACCGATATCACCAACACGGCCAGCGCAGTCTCCGCCGACGGTTCCATCGTCGTCGGCACCCTGCGCAACAACACGGCCTTTGTCGCCCGTGGGGCGTCCACGGATCCCTCCGGTCCGACCGCCGGCATCATCGCCGTCGAGGACTACATGCAGAGCTTCAACGGTCTGTCTCGCCACATTTTCGTGCCCCAGCAGGTTGCCGATCTCGCCATGAATGGTGCCAATTCCTCGCCCATGTTCCACCGTCTCTCCGCGGGGCAGCGTGCGCTTTGGGCGACGGGAGACCTCGGTGCGGTCACCAACGACTTCGGCACGGGTCCAACCGGGACCGGCGAGATCGGTTTTGCCTATGCGCCGACAGACGAGATCACCCTGCGTCTCGCTCTCGGCACGTCCTATTCCAAGGCGGATCTCGATCTCGGCGGTTTCAGCCGGGTCCAGGGGAGCTACATATTGCCCGAGATCAGCATGGCTGTCTCACCGGCCGTCTATGCCACTCTGACAGGCTTCGCCAGCGTTGGCGAACTGTCGATGCGACGCGCCTATCTCAATGGGACCGGCACTGATCTCTCCGAGGGTGCGGCCGATACTCGCACGCGCGGTTTCCGTGCGCGTCTGGACTGGCTCGACGCCTTCGCCTTCCGGGATGCCACGTTTACGCCCTATGCCAGCTTCACCCACCTCACGACGAAAACCGATGGCTACAGCGAAACCGGCGGCAGCTTCCCAGCCCGGTTCGATACGATACAGGGCGCCTCCAACACTGTCCGCCTTGGACTTGATGGTCGCCTCGACCTCAACTCGACCGTCAGCCTCGTATCCCGCGCCGAAGTCGCACACCGCTTCGAGGATCAGGCACCGAACACCACGGGCGAGATCATCGGTTTCACCAGCTTCGATCTGCCGGGCGCACCCGTAGAGCAGAACTGGCTACGCGGCGGCATTGGTATCCAAACGAAGTCAGGCCCGCTGGAAGGGCAACTCATGTTGAATGCCTCAAGCCAGGATAAAGGCAGCTACTGGCTGAGCGCCAGCACGCGTGTGGTCTTCTAAGGCGAGCGTCCAACACGCCATCCTTGAATTGGCCCTCAAATGACGTATATTGAGGCTATCATTTGAGGGAGCAATCATCGTGCTCAACGCTGCCCAACAGTCTCGCGGTCCAACATCTTCACTTCCTGGCTTTTCGGATGAAGGCAGCCGCAAGCGGCTCTCGGCTGCAGCGCTAAAGGCTTTTCGCCGCCTCGTGGTCCAGTGGGACTTGACCAGTCAGCAGGCGGCCGCCCTGCTCGGGGTCTCCCTCAGCACCTGGGAGCGCTTGAAGCCGGAGACCGTCACAAAAACGCTGAGCCAGGATCAGATGACCCGGATCTCGGCGCTTTTGGGTATCTACAAGGCGCTGCATCTGCTCTTCGTTGACGCCATGGCCGATCGCTGGCCGAGCCTCGAAAACTCCGGCCCGCTCTTTGATCGTCGCTCCCCCGTCGCCGCCATGATCGAGGGTGGCATTCCCCACATGCTTGAGGTTCGCCGCTACGTCGACGCCGTGCGCGGGGGGCTCTGAGTGCAGATCGCCGGCCTGCCGGTGTCGACGGTTGCTTATCCGCGGACCGTCCGCCTCGTCTCCACCGCGCGCCTGCGCCCGCCGGTGCTGGCCCCGCTCGCCGATACCGCCGAAGAACTGGCTGAGCTTGCCGAAATCGAGGCCGCAACATCGAGCCGCATGCAGGCACAGTCGACCGGCATTTCCGGTCTGGCGGCCAAAGAGCTCGTCTACGACGTGCCCCATGCCCATTTCATCAATGCAAGCTTCGCCTATGCCAAGCCCCGCGAGGCCAATCGCTTCAACGGCGAGACGCGCGGTGCCTGGTATGCAGCGCTAGCGGTTGAGACCTGCCTCGCCGAAATTACCTTCCACATGACGGAATTTCTGGCCCGCACCGGCGTCTATCAGGCGGTGGCCGACTATGCCGAGATGGTCTGCAGCGTCTCCGGCGCGTTTCTCGACCTGAGCGACGCGCCGGGACATCTCGCGCTCTCGCCGGACAAGTCGATCGGCTACCCGCAGGGAAACCACCTGGCGCTTGAGGCGAGACGCGCAGGCCTGAACGGGATCATCTACCCTTCCGTCCGCCATCAAGGTGGCACCTGCTTCGCCATCCTGCGCCCCGCCGCCGTTCAGTCTGTCCGCCAGGGTGATGTCTGGCGGCTGAGCTGGAAAGGCAGGCCGGAGCCGGTGGTCGAGGGGCCGATCGAGTCTTGATCCGTCTTCGTGGGATTCCTCTGAGCGTTTTGGCGTGCCCACGGCACACGGGTCACCCCCACCCGACGCTGCGCGTCGACCTCCCCCCTCAAGGGGGAGGTGGGTGGCCGCTGCTTGCGGCGGCGACATGCTGAAAGGTCGGCAAGAGCCCTGCGGCAACCCACCCTCCCCTTGAGGGGGAGGGTCGGACCGCAGGTCCGGGGTGGGGTGATCAGGCGGCTTTGAGCCGCCACATGGCATCAATCGAGAGGGAAGACCTACTGGCGCTCAGACGATCTCGGTCGCAGCAATGCGAATGCCGAACCCTTCGAGGCCCACGTAATGGCGCTCGCGTGATGAGAAGAGCCGGATCGAGGTGACGCCGAGATCCTTGAGGATCTGCGCGCCAAGGCCGATTTCCAGCCATTCGCTCTCGCGGGCCTGGGCTTCCGAATGATCTTCGCGGTCATGCTTGCCGCCGCGCGCCGTGGTCGAGACGCCGACACCGACGGAGCCTTCACGCAGATAGACGATCACGCCGCGGCCCTTGTCGGCGATCCGCTTCATGATGCCGTCGACCTGCCGGTTGGTGCCGAAGACGTCCTGGCCGACATGCTCGAGATGCAGGCGCACCGGAATGTCCTCGCCGTCCCTGATGTCGCCGAAGACGACAGCCAGATGCTGCATCGGATCCCAGGGAAGAGAATAGGCATAGGCCGTGGCCGGACCATAGGGGGTCTGCAGGTCGAACTTGGAGACGAGCTGGATCAGCGTCTCCTTGCGCTGGCGATAGGCGATGAGATCGGCGACCGAGACCTGCTTCAAGCCATGCTTGACGGCGAAGTCTGCGACCTGCTGGCCACGCGTCACGGTGCCATCGTCATTGACGAGTTCGCAGATCACGCCGATCGGCGGCAGGCCGGCAAGCTTGCAGAGGTCGACGGCGGCTTCCGTATGACCCGAGCGCATCAGGACGCCGCCTTCGCGGGCAACCAGCGGGAAAATGTGCCCGGGGCGCACGAAATCGGCAGGACCGACATTCGGGTTGGCGAGATTGCGCACCGTCAGCGTCCGGTCATCGGCGGAGATGCCGGTCGTCGTGCCGTGCTTGAAGTCCACCGAAACGGTAAAGGCGGTCGTGTGGGCACTGTCGTTTTCGGCCACCATCGCCGAGAGGTTCAGGCGCTTGGCCTCTTCCTTCGGCATGGGCGTGCAAACGATGCCCGAGGTGTGACGCACGATGAAGGCCATCTTGTCGGCCGTGCAGTGGACGGCAGCAACGATCAGGTCCCCTTCGTTCTCGCGGCCGTCATCATCGGTGACGACGACGATTTCGCCGGCTTCAAAGGCGCGGATCGCCTCGACGACGCGCTTCTGGTCATAGCTCATGGGGAAGTCCTCATCTGGTCCGGCCGTTCTGGCCGCGGTCTCTCAGGATATGGTCGAGAATGATGCAGGCGAGCATCGCCTCGCCGACAGGCACGGCGCGAATGCCGACGCAGGGGTCGTGGCGGCCCTTGGTGCGCACATCGACCTCATTGCCATCGGCATCGATCGAACGCTTCTCGGTCAGGATCGACGAAGTCGGCTTGATGGCAAAGCGCGCGACGATCGGCTCGCCGGTCGAAATCCCACCCAGCACGCCGCCGGCATGGTTCGACAGGAAGACAGGCTTGCCGTCGGCCCCGATCCGCATCTCGTCGGCATTTTCCTCGCCGGTGATCTCGGCCGCCTGGAAGCCGTTTCCGACTTCGACGCCCTTCACCGCATTGATCGACATGAGGCCGGCTGCGATCTCCTGGTCGAGCTTGCCGTAGACGGGAGCGCCGATCCCGGCCGGAATGCCCTCGGCCACGACTTCGATCACAGCACCGACGGAGGAGCCGGCCTTGCGGATGCCGTCGAGATACTCTTCGAAAACGGGAACCATCGCAGCATCAGGGCAGAAGAACGGGTTCTGGTCGACCTGTGCCCAGTCCCAGTTGTCGCGGTTGATCTTGTGCGTGCCGATCTGCACCAGCGCGCCGCGAATGGTGACGCCAGGCATGGCGAGGCGGGCCAGCGCACCGGCGGCCACGCGCGCCGCCGTCTCGCGCGCGGACGAGCGCCCGCCGCCGCGATAGTCACGGATCCCGTATTTCAGGTCATAGGTATAGTCGGCATGGCCGGGGCGATAGCGCTTGGCAATGTCGCCGTAGTCCTTGGAGCGCTGGTCGGTATTCTCGATGAACAGCGAGACCGGTGTGCCGGTCGTGATCATCGTGCCGTCTTCCTGCGGCATGACGCCGGAGAGCACTTTCACGATATCGTCTTCGCGCCGCTGGGTGACGAAGCGCGACTGGCCGGGCTTGCGCTTGTCCATGAAGACCTGCAGGTCTTCTTGGGCGAAACGGACGCCCGGAGGGCAGCCGTCGACAACAGCGCCGAGCGCCGGCCCGTGGCTTTCGCCCCAGGTGGTGACGCGGAAGAGGTGACCGAAGGTATTGTGCGACATGCGTGAGCTACCGTTCCATTCTCTCCCGCCGGAACATCGTCCGGCAGGCCTTGCCTTGGATGGCGTCACTCATAGAGCAAATCCACAATTTCTGTGAAGCGCTTTTGCGCCCGTTGCCGCCGATTTGCGACAACACTGTGTCACCACGGGCGGCATGATCCACCGCCGCGTGTGCTTACGAGGCCTTGCGCTGCGGCAGGCGGTCGACGAAACGGGTGAAATCGTCAAACGAGAGCGGCTTTGCAAAGGCATAGCCCTGCAGATAGTCGCAGCCAAGCTGGCGCAGAATGCCGGCATGTTCCTGCGTTTCCACGCCTTCCGCCACGGTCTCGATGCCGAGAGAGCGGGCAATCTCGACGATGTTGCGCACGAGACTGCGTTCCTGCGGCTGGACCGTCACTGGCATGACGAGCTGACGGTCGATCTTCAGCCGCTTCGGCTTCAGCTTCAACAAACTGACGATCGAGGTATGGCCGGTGCCGAAATCGTCGATTTCGATGTCGATGCCGAGCGCCTTGATCTTCTCGATATTTTCGGAGGCGAGCGTGTCGCTCTCGTCGAGGAAGATCGATTCCACCAGTTCGAAACAGATCGAGCCGGGCGAAATCTGAAGGCCCCGCAACTGTTCGATGAGATTGTCGTCGTGCAGGCGCTTCGAGGACACGTTCACTGAAATGCGCGGTACCTGCATGCCAAGCGCCGTCCAGCGCATCTGATCCTTCAGCGCCGTCTGCAGCACCAGTTCGTCGATCCGGGCCATGACGTTCAGATCTTCGGCGACCTTCAGGAAGTTGCCGGAAGCAAGAATGCCGCGATCCGGGTGACGCCAGCGGATCAGCGCTTCCGCGCCACAGAGCTGCATGTTCGAAGCCTCGAACTGCGGCTGGTAGTAAACGATGAACTCGTCCCGGTCGAAGCCCGCGAGAATGTCGTCGGCCATGCGCTTCTTGGCAACGATATTGGCCTGCAGATCGGGCGTGAAGAACTCGTAGCAGTTCCGGCCCTTTTCCTTGGCCTGGTAAAGGGCGATGTCGGCGTTGATGAGGACCTTGCGCGCATCGGGCGAGGCACCTTGTGCCTGTGCAATACCGATCGACACGCCGCAGCGACAGTCGAAACCTTCGAAGTCGAGCGGCTGTCGCATTTCCTCGATGATCTTGTTGGCCAGTGCTGCCAGCTCATCCACGGTGGTCTGACGACGAGCGAGAACGACGAATTCGTCACCGCCGATGCGGGCGACGAGATCACCGCGCGGCACGTGTTTCATCAGGATCCGCGAAGCATGCACGAGCATGGCGTCGCCGGCTGCATGTCCCAGGGTGTCGTTGATTTCCTTGAACCGGTCGAGGTCGAGATGCAGGAAGGCGAACTTGTTCGCCGGCCGGTCGCCATGACGGACCAGCAGGTCGAGTTCGAGATCGAGTTTGCGACGGTTGGCAAGCGAGGTCAGCGGATCGTGGAGCGCGTTGAACTCGATGCGGTTCTTCGCGAGCTCCAGCTCGATGTTGCGCATGTCGGTTTCCGCCTTGGCATTGCGCAGCTGCTCGGCAAGCAGCGCATCGGCGGTGACGTCGAAGGCAATCCCGATCAGCTTCTTCTTGCCGTCACGACCGATATGCGGCTGGCCGACGGAGCGAATGTAGCGGATCTCGCCATTCTGCAGGACCACGCGCTGGGTCGTGTTCATGACCTGGTCGAGTGTCACCGCGCGCTTCGTGGCGAGCTGGATATCGCCGCGATCATCGGGGTGGAGACGAGAGAGCCACACATGTTCGGGAACGGCCTTCTCGCTGAATGGCACGCCGTAAAGCTGGTGCATGCGCTCGTCCCAGTTGGCGCTCCGGGTCACCGGATCGCCTTCCCAGGTGCCGCAGCTATAGGAGCCAAGCGCGAGATCCAGGCGCTGCGAGGCTTCGGCCAGCTGGTGTTCACGGCTCGAGAGTTCTTCAAGCGCAAGTTCCAGCTCGGCATTCTTGATGTCGCTGTTCTCCTTCGCCCGGCTGAGCGACTGGGTGACCAGCGTATCGGTCGTCACGTCGCAGACAATGCCGGTGATACTGCCGTCGAGCGTGCGGGCGCCGACGGAGCGAAGGTACCGGAAACTGTTGTCGGACAGAGGGATCCGGTAGCTGACGTCCCACTGGTCGGCCGTGCCGGCAACGACGCAGTCGAAATAGAACTGTTCGGCCTTGCCGATGTCATCGGCATGCAACGAGGCGAACCAGTCGGCAAGCCGATCCTCGTCATCGGAAAGGCTCTCCGGCAACCCATGCAGGCCGGCACTGCGGCTATCCCAGATCAGGGCATGGGTCGTGCTGTCGATTTCCCAGATGCCAATATTGGACGTTTCGAGCGCCAGCTGGAAACGCTGCGACAGCTCGAGCAGCCGTTGTTCGCGGCCCCTGAGGCGGGCGATGTTCATATTGCGCTCGCTGAGCAGGAAGACGGCGAGCAGCACCGAGATCATCATCGCCACCACGCCCGCCAAGACCAGCAGACGGCTTGGCAGCAGACGGTTCATCGCCGCGTCCCAGCCATCGCCGGGCACGCCATAGATCTCGAAGGGCAGGCCTGTATCCTCGACAGACACGGTGACAGGCTGTTCAGCGAAGATCGACGCATCCCCAAAGATGCGTTCGGTGCCGGAGACCGGCGGCAGCGTCACCGCAAGCTTGGTGTGGTCATGCTCTTCATGGTCGGGCAGCTCGGCGTCAGTCAGCAGCTCATAATGGGCAAAAAACCGATCCACGTCGACTTCTGCGACCAGCGAGACCCATTCGGTCGTCGTCTGCCAAGGCAGGGGAGGCACGGGAACGTCGATGAGGAAGGTTCGATCTCGGTTGCTGATCGAGGCGGTGAAAGCCATGCGCCCGGGATCATCAAGCGGCAGGAATTGAATCGCTTTCATATGGGGATTGTTGGCGAGGATCTGCCGGATCGTGCGGTTGAGCTCGGTCGGGGACAAGGCGCTGTCATCTGCGATGTCGTCTGCGAGCGACAGGACCAGATCCCGGTCCAGTTGAACCCTGTTCTTGATCTGGGACTTCACATGCAGCAGGCGATCCAGCACTGTATGCTCGATACGGCCCCGCTCGCTGAGCGCGGTTTTCCGATCGATCATCAGCCCAACCGATACGATCAGGACACTCAGCAAGGCGCCGCCAATCAGCCAGAGCATGCCGTTGCCCCATCTGCTCTCGGCCCGCGGGTCCTTCATCAATTTACGCAAGTCTAGGTTTCCCCTGATCCCAACTGCGCTAAGTGTATGGTGTGGCGGTTAATTTAGGATTTCGGTAGACGCGAGCTTTTTCCCCTCCCTGTACTTTGTCGATCGCCTTGGCATTTCTTCGGATCCAGGCTTTACAGAGCTTAAACCGAACATTCCCCCAAGGATAACCACCTGATAGCGCTTGATCCCGGCTGCCATTCGGGTCCACAATCCCCTTGAAATGTCACTATCACGGGCGAATTCCGCCACATTCGGGAGGCTATTTTGCAGTCGTTTTCAGCATCGATTTGGTCGAAGGTGGTTCGCATGCGTGTCGTGATATCCCTGCTTCTTGCCACGGCAAGCTTCCTTTCCCCCGTCGCTGTGCTTGCTGGCAGCGCCGATGTCGAGTCGACGATCCGTGACGTGAATGTCGATGGAATGAGCCTCGTCCTCGAGGACGGCAAGACCTATGCGGTTCCGGCGGAGTTCAACTTCGAAGGGCTGGAGCCCGGCCAGAAGGTCATCGTGTTCTACACGGAAGTGGACGGCAAGCGCGTCGTCGACGATCTGGAAGTCCTGCAGTAATGCAGGCGGTGGCCGCCTGAAAGGGCGGTCGGGATCGGCGATCAGAGCCAGCCGATGGTCTTCTGATCGCGGTCGATCTTCAATATCCGGTCCTGCGGGATGTTCATTTCGCAGGCCTCGTCCTCGCTGACATCGCCGATCAGGCGGAAGCAACTGCGGATGACGCCACCATGGCTGACGCAGACGGTGGGCCGCTCCACAGATTTCAGCCAGGCACCAATCCTCCATGACAGGATCTCATAGCTTTCCGCATCGTCGCCGGGAGGAATGAAACCCCATTTCTGCCGGGCCCGTTCAGCGACGCGCTCGGGCGAGACCTCGGCCAGTTCAGGCAGCGTCGATCCTTCCCAGGCGCCGAAGGACAGTTCCTTCAGCCGGTCATCGAGCCGGTATTCATGAGGGGCCAAGCCCATGGCGGTGCGCGCACGTTCCATCGTATCGCGGGTGCGTCCGAGCGGGGAGCTTACAAAGTCAAAATCCCCGGCATGGCTGCCGAGGATTTGCGCGAGCTTGCGCCCGTTTTCGGAAGCCTGCTGGCGACCGATATCGTTGAGGCCGATATCCTTCTGCCCCTGCATGCGGCCTTCGGCATTCCAGTCGGTCTGGCCGTGACGGATCATGTAGATGAGCACGGCGCAGTCTCCGATGTCAGTCCTTGCCGAGCACGATGTCGGGCGCGTCGACCGACTTCATGCCAACTGTGTGATAGCCGCAGTCGACGTGGTGCACTTCGCCGGAAACCCCGGTCGAAAGATCGGACAGGAGATACATGCCCGACTTGCCCACCTCGTCGGTGGTCACGTTGCGCTTCAGCGGCGAGTGATACTCGTTCCACTTGAGAATGTAGCGGAAGTCGCCGATGCCGGAGGCCGCGAGCGTCTTGATCGGGCCGGCCGAGATCGCGTTGACGCGGATACCGCGGCCGCCCATGTCGACGGCGAGATAGCGCACGGACGCTTCGAGTGCGGCCTTCGCCACACCCATGACGTTGTAGTGCGGCATGACCTTCTCGGCGCCGTAATAGGTGAGCGTCAGAAGCGAGCCGCCATCGTTCATGATCTTTTCGGCGCGGGCAGCAACGGCGGTGAACGAGTAGACGGAGATGTCCATCGTCCGGGCGAAGTTGTCACGGCTCGTCTCGATATAGCGGCCGGTCAGCTCGTCCTTGTCGGAGAAGGCGATCGCGTGCACGACGAAGTCGATCTTGCCCCAATGCGCTTCGATATTGGTGAAGACGGCGTCGATGCTGTCGAGATTGGTCACGTCGCAATCGCCGGCGAGGAAAGCGTCCAGTTCCTGGGCCAACGGCTCGACACGCTTCTTCAGCGCGTCACCCTGCCAGGTCAGCGCGATCTCGGCACCCTGGTCGCGACAGGCCTTCGCGATACCCCACGCGATCGAGCGATTGTTGGCGACACCCATGATGACGCCGCGCTTGCCTGCCATAAGGCCGGAACCTTGAACCATATCGGGACCCTTTGATGCTTTCTGTGGAATTGCCTATGGCATAGGCCGTTCCGGCGTTCAAGATTGCAGCCCGACATCCGTCGATCGGTCCCTCGACAATCGCCGCCTCCGTCAGAAATCCTTCATATGTCAGGCAAAAACGCCCCACGGGTAGGCTAGGTGAGGCCGTTTAGATGTAGAGCCCCTCGCGCATAAGGCGCATGAGGTCGGTCACCTTCTCGTCCGGCTTTTCCCACAGCATGACGCGCAGCTCGACGACGAGCGCACCGCGTCCACCTTCACCATTGGGCAGGCCGAGGTCGTCGATGCGGATCACCTGGTCGGAATTCGACCAGGCCGGCACCGTCACGGGAACCATGGTTCCGTCAGGTCCCTCCACCTGGCTTTCGCAGCCGAGCACGGCGTTTTCGAGTGTGATCGGCAAAACCGTGCGGATGTCGAACTGGTCGACGAGGAAGCGCTCTGCCTTCAGAACCTTGATGGTGACTGCGACATCGCCGCGCTGCAGGCCCTGGAACTTCAGCCCCTGGTTCTTCAGGCGCACGACATGACCCTCGGTCACGCCGTCGAGCGGCACGCGCACTTCGCGGCCGTCATTGAGCGTGATCGACACGGATTTCTGTTCGAGCAGGTCGGCTATCGCGACAACGGCATCAGCAAAGATGTCCGGTGCCTTTTCCGGCAGGGGCGGCGGGGCGCCGCGCAGGCGCCGGACGAACGAGCTCAGAAGTTCGATTGGCGCGAGCAGGGGAGAGGCTGCCGGCTTGAGCGGCATGCCCTCTGCGAGGTCAGCCGCTTCCTGTTCACGACGCAGGTTCTCGGCGGCCGCCGCAGCTTCCGGGCTGTCGCCAAAAATGCGGGAGACCGTTTCTTCGGGGCCGGATGCCGTGCCGCCTACGGAAGCGCTCGGACCGGCGGTCGAGCCGCCTGTTGCCCCGGAAGCCGTACCCGTCGCCTTGTCGGCACCGCTTGCAGAGGCGCCGGCAGCTGCCGCGTCCGCCGTCTCTTCTTTCACGCCGGTCTGGCCCTGAGCCTTGGCTTTGGCTTTGGCTTTGGCTTCTGCGGCCTGTTCCTTTGCGGCCTTCATCTTGGCGGCCTGGGCGGCATCGGCCTTGGCCTTCTCGGCCTCGGCGCGGGCAAGTTCCTCCAGCACGCGTTCGGCATTGGCCTTGGCCTGCTTGGCCTTTTCGGCTGCCTCCCGCGCCGACTGGCGCTGCTGCATGATCGTCTGCTCGCGTTCCAAGGCTTCCACCTTCATGCGTTGTTGATCATACCGGCTGCGTTTGGCCGGATCCTTCAGCACTTCATAGGCCCGGCCGATCTCGGCAAAGCGATTGTTCGCCAGGGGATCGTCCCGGTTCTGGTCCGGATGCACGGATTTCGCTTTCGTGCGCCATGCAGCCTTGATTTCGTCCGCGCCCGCATCACGCTTCACGCCGAGGATCGAGTAGAAATCACGCATCGAGGACACCAACACACCTCAGGCGGCAAGGCCCGATCATGGCGCCTTGTCCGCGAACTCTCATGCCGTCCCGTCTGATACATGCGGGTCCGGTCGCTACAGTTGGGAAAAAGCCTCGCACGCGAGTGCTAATTGAAGGTTACGCTACGTGAGGGCAGGGAGGCCTATTTCTTCGGGTTTGCTTAAGCAATTCTTTCGAATGCGACCGAAATCGCCCCGCCGTTTACGATTGGCGGTCGAAGTTCATCAACTGCCAGCTGCCCGAGCCTGCCGTGCAGGTCTTGCCGGAGAAGTAGGCGATGCCTTCGTAGGAATGGCGCGTGGTCGAGAAGTTGCGGCAGATCACGCCATCGCCTTTCTCTTCCTGAATGGCGGTCACCACGCCGGCGCTGCCCGTGGTCGCGTTTGCCCAGGGGAGCGGCTTGCCTTCGGTCTTGGAGAGATCGGCCGACGACACAGCGCTCTGCACCGTCAATTCGTCCGAATGGCTCGTTCCATTGCCCTTCTTGGCAACGGTGGAGGTGGAGATCGAGCTATCGACGGTGTCCGAACCGAACAGGTCCATGCTGCTGCCAAAGCATCCGCTGAGCGGAAGTGTCGCAGTGATGATGAGCAAGATCGAGCTTCTACGCATGCACCAACCCTTTGTACGCTCGACCGACTTTGCTATGTCTTTCAACGGGCCTACGATCCAGTGCTTCGTCATCGGCGGCCAATATGCATATCGGGAGCATTTTACACAATATGTCAGATATCGGGTTAACAACTGGTGACTTCACGGAAGAGAGCGAACCCTTTGCCCTCTTCGCCACCTGGCTGAAGGACGCCGAAGCCTCGGAGATCAACGATCCCAATGCGGTGGCGCTCGCCACCGTGGATGCGGATGGTCTACCGAATGTGCGTATGGTGCTTCTCAAGGGGTTCGATGTCAGAGGCTTTGTGTTCTACACGAATTTCGAGAGCCAGAAGGGACAGGAAATTCTCGGCCAGAAAAAGGCGGCAATGTGTTTTCATTGGAAATCGCTGCGCCGCCAGATCCGCCTGAGAGGAGAGGTCGAGGTCGTCTCCGACGCGGAAGCGGACGAGTATTACGAGTCTCGCCCGCTCGGCAGCCGCATCGGTGCCTGGGCGTCGAAACAGTCCCGTCCGCTCGAGGGCCGGTTTGCGCTGGAAAAGGCAGTTGCCGAATACACCGCAAAATACGCGCTCGGAAATGTGCCGCGCCCACCCCACTGGTCGGGCTTCCGCATCATTCCAAGCTCGATCGAGTTCTGGCACGACCGCAAGTTCCGCCTGCATGACCGCATCGAGTTTCGGCGCGATGGAGACGGCTGGTCGAAGGTCCGCATGTATCCTTGAGGCGAGGGGAGGGGTTCAGCCGCCGGCGAGTTTCGACGGCAGCCCCGATGCCAGAGCCTCGACATAACGACCCTTCTGGTAGAGCCCGTTGAGCGAGATCCGCGGCAGGAGCTGCGGGTTCGCCATCGAGGCCGGTGTCAAGGTGCCCGGCCGCGTTGTCACCGAGAGCTTGAAGCCCGCCCAGTCGGCATAGCCGGCCGTGCGGACCGTCGCGCTGCGGGCATCTCCATAGGGATAGGCGAAGGTCACCGGTCGCTCTCCGGTGATCGCCCCGACATATTCGGCGCTTTCGTTGAATTCGGACAGAAGCTCGGTATCGGTCAGTTGGGCAAGGCCCCGGTGGCTCACTGTATGGGCGCCGTAGGAGACAAGCGGGTGGCTGGCCAGCGCCGCGAGCTCCTGTCCGTCCATCACAGCTTCGGCGACGAGGGCATGCGGATTGATCCCCGCAGCATTGGCTGCCGCATCGAGCAGCGCAACGCCTTTTGCCTCATCGCCCGCCATCAACGCACGGGCGACGGCATCGAAAGCGGCTGACTTTGCACGCGCCGTACCGCAATCAAGGTCGATCCGGCCTGCCGGCAGGCAGAGCGCCACGCGAGACTTCGCCGCGATCAGCGCCTCCGCCGTATCCCACCACATGGTGTGGCTTCGCTCGGAAAGCCCCTTGCAGACAAAGATCGTGAAGGGAACGCCGTGGCGCTCGAACACCGGCAGCGCATGATCGCGATTGTCGCGAAAGCCGTCATCAAGGGTGAAGACGGCAAAGGGAGCCTCTCCTTCGGGGGCGGCAAGGGCTGCCGGTACATCCTGCAACCGCAAGAACCGATAGCCGCGTGCCGCAAGCGCCCGGATGGCGCAATCGAGAAACTCCGGTGTGATCGACAGATGCCGGTTCGGTTGGAAAGCGCCCGCCTCGTCTGGCCGGACATGATGCAGCGTGAAGATCACCCCGCGCCCTTTGAGACCTCGGGCAACCCCGAGCCGCGACATCAGAAAGGACGCCTCCAGCCCGGCGGTAATCACCGCCTGTTTTACCCGCTGTCCGATCCGTCCCGCCATCGCCCTGCCTGAAATAGCCTTGGTCACAATGGCCGGGAGGCTACCCGTTAAGTCTTTAAACTAGGTTCAACAGGTCGCCTCAATTTATGCTGAAGGCGGCAAAACGCCCTCGGCAAGCCGGGTAGAGCGCCTGGCGAGCAGAACGGCGGGGACTGTCCACAGGGCGGGGATCAGGAAGGTGACAGCAAATGCGATGTTCGTCGTCTCGTTGGTCGAAGCCTCGGCAAGGCCAAGGCTGTTGCCGGCAAGTCCGGCAAAGGCGGCCCCGATCGCGAAACCGGCCGATTGCAGCGTCGGGATCAGGCCCGAGGTCTTGTCACGCTCGCCAGTGGCACTTGCCTCCATCAGCATCTGGCTGAGGAATGCCCAACTCGCGCCGAAGGCCGCACCCACGACGATCTGCCCGACAATCAGGAGTGCCAGAGACCCCTGGTGAAAGCCGAGGGCCACCAGGATCATTCCGATGCATTGGAGGACGGGACCCGCCTCGATGGCTCGCCGCCGGGCCGACCCCGCTCCGATATGGGCGATCATGACGGCAACCAGGCTCCAGCTCATCGCCATGACGGCGCCGAGACCGCCCGCCGCCATCGGACCGAAGCCGAAGCCGCGCTGCAGGCCGAAGACGAAGTAGACGCTGCTCGTAGCCTGGGCGACCGGCATCAGAAGGACCAGCCAAAGACCCGTGCCGACCGTAGAACGGAGACCAAAGGCGCTATGCGGCATCAGGCTGGATGGGGAGAGGCGGTCCCTGATGACGCTGAAGCCGAGCAGGGCGAGACCCGCAAAGACCAGGGCTGCCGACATCAAGGCCTGCCCGACGATGCCGGAGTAGAGGACCATCAGCATGCCGAGCGACAAGAGCACCAGCGGGGAGAGTGGCAGCCCCGAAGCCTCGAGCCCCTTTTCGCGTCTCGTCGCCGTAAAGGCGGCAAGCACGATGAAGATGAGACCGAAGGGGACATTGATCAGAAAGGCCATGCGCCAGGAGAAACTCTCGGCCATCCAGCCAGCCGCAAACGGGCCGCCGAAAGAGGCGCAGGTCCAGACCAGGGCTTCGACCCCGAAAACCTTGGGCACAAGCCGGGCAGGAAAGAGCGCCGGGATCAACGCATAGCAGATCGCCGCCACGACGCCTTCGCCCAGCCCCTGTCCGACCCGACCGACGAGCATCTGCTCCATGGACGTTGCCATGGCGGCAACCACCGTGCCGCCGATGAAGAGGAGGGTGGCTACGATCAGCACCTGCCGCGCGCCGAAGCGCTGCTTCAGCTGGGCAGCCGTCACCCCGGCCACAATAGAGCCGATCAGGTAAAGCGAGACCGACCAGGCGATGAGGTGCCCGCCGCCGATCTCAGCGATCGCACTCGGCAAGACGGTCGAGACGAAGAAGCCGTTGAATGCAAAGAGCGCGACACCCATGCTCAGCATCAGGGTCGTGGCGAGATGGGCAGGCTGCAACAGATCGAGCCAGCCTCCTTCGTCTACGGTCGCCGATTGGGCTTCCCCGGTGCGGTCTCCTGCTGTTGCGGGCGTGCCGTCGAGGCTCTCGGTCGTATCGGTCATGAAGGAACTCTCTCTGCGGGATGCGATAGAATGCGATTTCCGACCATGCTACAACCTCAACCGAAGTTGAGGTAAAGCCATGGCGAGCCAAAAAATGCATCTGACCGTCGGAGACGTCGCCCGCCGCAGCGGACTGGCGGTCTCGGCCATCCATTTCTACGAGCGCAAGGGCCTGATCTCTGCCGACCGAACCGGCGGAAACCAGCGCCGCTATGGCCGCGACGTCCTGCGTCGTCTGGCCTTGATCCGCGCTGCGCAGGAGGTGGGGCTGCCGCTGTCGGAGGTCGCGGACGCCTTGTCGGCCCTTCCGGCAGGGCGGACGCCAACGCCCGAAGACTGGCGCCGTATCGCGACAGGATGGGCCGAAAGGCTCGATGCCCGCATCCGTGTCCTCCAGCGCTTGCGCACAGATCTCGACGGATGCATCGGCTGCGGCTGTCTGTCTCTTCAGCGCTGCCAACTCGTCAATCCCGCAGACAGGCTGGCAGAGGAAGGCACAGGCGCAGTATCGCTTGCCCGCTGACGGCTTCGTGACCGTCACTGCGAGCATTCGCCCTGTGGATTAACCCTCCATTCACCATGATCGGGCGACCTTCTGTGGACTGATGGTTGCATTTGATTCCGATCGGCTGATTGTCGCCCCATTCTTGCCATAGGGCCTCAACCACAAGACGGCGGGTCGATCGAGTCGGACCAGTCTCTGTCATCATTGAAATCCGGCGGCATTGGAGTTTTCATGAGCAAGTTGCTGATCGCGTTATCGTTTTGCGTAGCGATCCTTTCCCTCTCGAGCACAGCTCATGCCGGCAGCGCCCAACTCCTCCTCGATGCCCGCACCGGTGAGGTTCTCGCCTCCGAAAACCCCGATGAGCTCAATCACCCGGCCTCGCTCACCAAGATGATGTCGGTCTACATGGTCTTCGACGCCATCCGCGCCGGAAAGCTGAGCTGGGACAGCCCCGTTCCCTTTTCGAAACACGCAGCCTCCCGCCCGCCGACCAAACTCTTCGTCAAGGCAGGTGACAGCATCACGGTCCGCGAAGCCGTGCTCGCGATGATCGTCAAGTCGGCCAATGATGCATCCGCCGCAATCGGCGAGAAGCTTGGCGGCAGCGAAGAAGGCTTTGCCGCCTTGATGACCCGCAAGGCCCGCTCGCTCGGCATGATGAACACCACCTTCTTCAATGCCTCAGGCCTTCCGCATGCACAGCAGTTCACTACCGCCCGCGACATGTCGACCCTAGGCGTCGCCCTGATGCGCGACTTCCCGAAGGAATACGAACTCTTCGCCACCAAGAGCTTCAAGTTCCGAGGCAAGACCATCAACGGCCACAACAACCTGATGTATCGCTACAAGGGCATGGACGGCATCAAGACCGGCTACACCAATGCGTCGGGCTTCAACCTCGTGAGTGCAGTCGAACACAATGGCCGCCGCGTGATCGGCGTCGTCATGGGTGGCAGAACAGCGGCAAGCCGCGACAAGATCATGGAACGCCTCATCGACGCCAACATCAAGAAGGCCTCGTCGGGCGAGCAATTGCTGGTTTCCCGCTCGACCGGCGTTCAGATGGACCTCGCCCGCCTCGGTGACGACATTCCCGTTCCCGCCTCGCGCCAGTCGGCAGTCGCCGCCGTGCAGGGCATGGCCGGCGCCACCGGCACCGCGGCCCCGGAAACTGCTGCCGCCTACGCCCCATCGGAAACGGCCGCCGCCGAGCTGGTCGCCACTCCGGCGAGCCGTTTTGCTCCCGTCGACCCGCAGCACACGGCGAGCACGCCGACGGCAACGGATAACAAATGGCAGATCCAGATCGCCGCCGCCACCTCCGCCCAGGCCGCCATGGATCTCCTCTCCCAGGCCCGCCAGAAGGTTGGCACTCCGCTGCAGCATCTCGACACCTACACCGAAATGGTCACCCGCAACGGCATCACCTTCTACCGCGCCCGCTTCACCGGTTTCGAGACCAAGGAAGAAGCCCGCATCGCCTGCGACAAGCTGGTGCGCCAGCGCTACGACTGCGTGCTGATGCCGGCCCGGGGGTGAGTTGACCGTCTAGGGCTGGGAGCCATCGCCAGGTGTATCCCGTTCTTGACGTCAACCCACACCGGACTAGGTTTACTGGAGCGGATCCCTTGCCATCTGGATCAGTTCTCTTCTGAGCTTCCTTGGCATATCGCGACGCACGTCGAACAGCCTGAGCACACCCAGCCTGTCCTCGGGGAGTCCCCGGAAGAACACGTAGTGCATGCGATAGCGTGAGACATAAATCGGTTGATCGGTTTTGATCAGAACGGTGAGCCGGCTCGAGAGAGGTCGCCAGAGGCCTGGCGATTGTGCGAGCAGCTGCAGATGAGCGTGTAGCCCCGTCAAGTAGGCGGCCGCTTGGCCTTCACCCCAATTTTCAGCCGTCCATCGATAGATTTCGTCCTGATCACCGTCGGCAATCGGGTGAAACAGGACGGCGCCCATGTCATGACTTTGCGTTGCGGCGAAGAACGTCTGCGGCACTCACTGAGCGAAAAGACTGGTCGCCATCCACAAGGGCCTCCGACAGCAGCTTGTCGAGAAATTGTGCGGCGTCGGTATCTTCCGCCATGTCCCTACGGATCAACTCACCGACATAGTCATCGGCTGACCTGAACACGCCATCACCTTGAACCCTGCGATCGAGATGCGTGGCGAGATCATCATCGAGGATGATGTTGAGGTGGCGGCGCTCCATGATGGACACACTCCGTGGTTTGCGAGGCAAGGTGGCAGTCTGCCATGCGGCCAGCCGCTTGCCAATGATTTGGCTGCTCAGCCCACCTCGGCTGCCGCAAAGAACCGCATGCACTCGGTCAGGTCCCGCGCCACATGCGCGCAAAGCGCCTCGATCTCCTCGGTCGGTGCCAGCAGATCCGGCACCATGACTGCCATCATCCCGGCGGCATGCGCCGAGCGGATGCCGTTGTGGCTGTCCTCGAGCGCCAGGCAATCCTGTGGCGCCACGCCCAGCCGCTCGGCCGCCACGAGATAGGGATCAGGCGCCGGCTTGCCCCTGGCATAATCGCCTTGCGCCACCACCGCATCGAAGCGCCGATGCAGGTCGAAGCCCGCAAGGTGATGCTCCACCTGATGATGCGCCGACGACGTGGCGATCGCCCGCGGAAGACCGAGCACATCGAGCAGATCGAGAAGTTCGACCACGCCCGTCTTCAGCCTGAGATCTTTGTCCAGAAGCGTATGGAAATGCTCAAGCCATAAGACTCGGAAACCATCGGCGTCGAAATCGTCACCCCAGGTGCGCTTGAAGAGCGTCGAGATCCCGGCCCAGGGCTGGCCCAGCATGCCTTCATAGACGCGTTCATCGATCGCCAGACCAAGCTCCCTCGCCGCCGAGATCACCGAGGCGCGGTAGTGGATCTCTGTATCGAGCAACAGGCCGTCCATGTCGAAAACGACGGCCTTGGGCGGGCGCGGGAGCTTCAAGAGTTTACCTGTTCAGCGGGGCAGGGATGGTGTCGCTCAAGCCTTCGTCCCGCCCACGGTGATCTGGTCCATCCGCAGATGCGGCTGGCCGACGCCGACGGGGACCCACTGGCCGGCCTTGCCGCAATTGCCAATCCCGGTGTCGAGCTTCGTGTCGTTGCCGATCATCGAGATCCGGCGCATCGCGTCCGGCCCGTTGCCTATCAGCATCGCGCCCTTGACCGGGGCGCCGATCTTGCCGTTTTCGATGAGGTAAGCCTCGGTGCAGCCGAAGACGAACTTGCCCGAGGTGATGTCGACCTGGCCGCCGCCGAAAGAGACGGCGTAGATGCCCTTCTTGACGGAAGAGATGATCTCTTCGGGGCTCTTGTCGCCGGAAAGCATGTATGTGTTGGTCATGCGCGGCATGGGCTGGTGGGCGTAACCCTGGCGGCGGCCATTGCCGGTCGCCTTCATGCCCATCAGCCGGGCGTTCTGCCGGTCCTGCATGTAGCCAACCAGCCTGCCGTTCTCGATCAGCACGTTATAGGCCGATGGCGTGCCCTCATCGTCGATGGTGATCGAACCGCGCCGATCGTTGATCGTGCCGTCGTCGACCACGGTGACGCCGGGGGCAGCCACCATCTCGCCCATGAGGCCGGAGAAGGCCGAAGTCTTTTTGCGGTTGAAGTCGCCTTCAAGCCCGTGGCCGACAGCCTCGTGCAGCATGACGCCCGGCCAGCCATTGCCGAGCACGATGTCCATCGTCCCAGCAGGCGCTTCCTGAGCCTCGAGGTTGACGAGCGCTTGGCGCAATGCCTCGTCGGCCCCGCGCTGCCAGCTCTCTTGTGTGAGAAAATCGTTGAAGCCCATGCGGCCGCCGACCCCGAAGGAGCCGCTTTCCTGGCGGTCGCCTTCGCCTGTCACGACGGAGATGTTGATGCGGGTCATCGGCCTGGTATCGCGCACCCGGTGTCCATCGGCGCGCAGGATCTCGACCACCTGCCAGCTGGCGCCGACGGTCGCGGTCACCTGCCGCACCTTGGGGTCCTTGTCGCGCAGATAGGCGTCGATCTCCGACAGCAGCTTCACCTTCTCTTCGAAGGTCGGCGAACCGATCGGATTGCCGTCGCCATAGAGCTTGGCATTTGTCCGCTGCGGTGCGGCCGCATAGGAGCCGGAATGGCCATGGGTCACGGCGCCGACGGCATCTGCCGCGCGGGAGAGGGCGGAGAGCGACAACTCGCCGGCATGGGCATAGCCGACAGCCTCGCCGGCCACAGCGCGAAGCCCGAAACCCTGGTCAGTGTTGAAGGAGCCACCCTTGAGGCGACCATTGTCGAAAGTCAGCGATTCCGCCTGGGCATGCTCGACGAAGAGCTCGCCATCGTCAGCACCTTTCAAGGCATCCGCGACGCGCCGCGTCAGCGTGCCTTCATCGCAATCGAAGAGGGAGAGAAGGTCCTGGGTCATGCGGGTCTCCTTGGGTCGCTGGCTCTGCATGTAGGCGCGCAACGAAAAAGGGGCAAGCCCGCCGGACTTGCCCCTCATCTATAATGTCATCACGATCCGGCGACCGGCCCCTTACGGCAGCTTGTCATAACCTTCGCCGAAGCCGGCAAGCTCGATCGGAATACCGACACGGTCCTGGTCGGCGGATTCGCGCAGAGCAAACACGGCGGCCTTGCCGGCGCGCAGGATCTTCATCAGTTCCTCGTCGATCTCCACTTCCACATAGCAGCCTTCGGAGAAGCAGCGGGTGAAATAGGCGCGGCCGATATTGTTGCCGTCGACGAAGAGCTCCATGCCATCCTTGAGGAGAACACCGAGCGGGGCGAGGATGCGCAGGATGCGCGCCTTGCGGTCGGCGGTCTTCAAGACGACGACGGAGAGCCCGACTTCCGGACGATCCTCGGCAATGACGTTCTGCATCAGTGCGCATTGCTCTTCGGATGCACCGGCCGGCTTGTCGCAGATGACAGACCAAGCCCCGTGGTTGGAGCGGATCGAACCCGGCTGTTGTTGCGGTTGCTGGCTCTGCGCCGGCGTCGCGAGAGCGGCGATCAGCACGGCGCTCGCGGTCAGGCTGGACCAGGCAAGTCTAGGCAGACCCATGAAAACCTCTGGAAAACGAATCATTGCCGACATTCTTGTCGTCGGGGTGCGCAAATGGGAAGCCCCGACGCCTGTTTTAAGGCCGACTACGGCATAATTGGGACTGCGTTTTGGATGTGGAAGCGCAATCATGCGCCTCATGGTGCCCCAACTGGTTAAAGCCTGTGCATCGAGGTCGCATGTATTTGATGAAGCGCAAAAATGCCGCACCGGCTTTCGTCCGGGCGTATTGCGATTGCGGCCAATCTGTGATTTGAAACGGCGACACTAGCATGATTTTTGCGCTATGGTTTGATGTGGATCAAGCGCTTGTGGGAGACCAAACCGTGATGAAGAGAACCTATGCAGCCTTGGCCGCTTTGGCCTGTCTGCTTTTCGCTTCTGTAGGCTTCGCCGATCAGCCGAAGCCCTGGCAGATGGGTATGCAGGAACCAGCCACCTCCATCATGGAGTTCAACAGCTGGTTCGAGCAGTACACACTGTGGTTCATCGTTCCGATCACCATCTTCGTTCTGATTCTTCTGATCCTCGTGGTCGTCAAGTTCCGCGCTGCCGCCAATCCGGTGCCGTCGAAGACGAGCCACAACACAGCGATCGAGATCGTCTGGACGGTTGCTCCGGTTCTCATTCTCTTCGCGATTGCGATCCCGTCCTTCAACCTGCTGACCTACCAGCTCAAGATGCCGGAAAACCCGGACATCACCATCAAGGCAACCGCCACCCAGTGGCTGTGGTCTTATGAGTATGAAGGCGAGCAGGCCGTGTCCTTCGACAGCTACATGCTGAAGGAAACCGACCGCGCTGCCATCGGCAAGGAAGACGTTGCCCGTTACCCGCGCCTTCTGGCTGTGGATAACGAAGTCGTCGTTCCCGTTGGCAAGACCGTTCGTCTGCTGGTCACCGCAGCCCCGACCGACGTCATTCACGCCTTCGCAATGCCGGCCTTCGGCATCAAGATCGACGCGATCCCGGGCCGTCTGAACGAAACCTGGTTCCGCGCTGACCGTGAAGGTCTGTACTACGGCCAGTGTTCGGAGTTGTGCGGCAAGGACCATGCGTTCATGCCGATCGCGATCCGTGTCGTGACCGACGAGCAGTACGCGACCTGGCTGCAGGCCGCGACCTCGGATCTCTCCGGCGCCAATCGCGCTCTCATGGCTGCTGTCGATGGCGCTCCCGCCGCCGTCCAGACAGCTGAAAACATCACGAACTGAGAGGAGTGAGGTCAATGGCTGGCTCTGTTGCCCACGACGAACACGCGCACGGCGCACATCACGACCATAAGCCGGGCTTCTTCGCCCGCTGGTTCCTGTCGACCAACCACAAGGACATCGGTACCCTTTACCTGATCTTCGCGATCGTGGCCGGTATCATCGGTGCCGCTCTCTCGGTTGCCATGCGTATGGAGCTCCAGGACCCGGGCATCCAGATCTTCCACGGTCTGGCCCAGATGGTCTACGGCTTCGAAGGTGATGCTGCCATCGACGGCGGCAAGCACATGTACAACGTCTTCACGACGGCCCACGCTCTGATCATGATCTTCTTCATGGTCATGCCGGCGCTGATCGGCGGCTTTGCCAACTGGATGATCCCGATCATGATCGGCGCTCCGGATATGGCCTTCCCGCGCCTCAACAACATCTCCTTCTGGCTGATCGTCCCGGCCTTCCTGCTGCTCGTGCTTTCGATGTTCGTCGAAGGTCCGGCAGGCGCTTATGGCGTCGGTGGTGGCTGGACGCTCTATCCGCCGCTTGCGACCTCGGGTCAGCCCGGTCCGGCTGTTGACCTTGCGATCTTTGCGCTCCACGTCTCCGGTGCGTCCTCGATCCTCGGTGCGATCAACTTCATCACCACGATCCTGAACATGCGCGCTCCGGGCATGACGCTGCACAAGATGCCGCTCTTCGCCTGGGCCGTTCTGGTCACTGCCTTCCTGCTGCTGCTGTCGCTCCCGGTTCTCGCCGGTGGCATCACCATGCTGCTGACCGACCGTAACTTCGGCACGACCTTCTTCTCGCCCGAAGGCGGTGGTGACCCGATTCTCTATCAGCACCTGTTCTGGTTCTTCGGTCACCCGGAAGTCTACATCCTGATCCTGCCCGGCTTCGGCATCGTCAGCCACATCATCTCGACCTTCTCGAAGAAGCCGGTCTTCGGTTACCTCGGCATGGCCTATGCCATGGTCGGCATCGGCGCCGTCGGCTTCGTCGTCTGGGCACACCACATGTACACGGTCGGCCTGTCGCTTTCCGCCCAGCGTTACTTCCTCTTCGCAACCATGGTCATCGCGGTGCCGACCGGCATCAAGATCTTCTCCTGGATCGCGACGATGTGGGGTGGTTCGCTGACCTTCAAGACCCCTATGGTCTGGGCGATCGGCTTCATCTTCCTGTTCACCGTCGGTGGCGTGACGGGCGTCCAGCTCGCCAATGCGGGTCTCGACCGTTCGCTGCATGACACCTATTACGTCGTGGCCCACTTCCACTACGTTCTGTCTCTCGGCGCCGTCTTCGCGATCTTCGCCGGCTGGTACTACTGGTTCCCGAAGATCACCGGCTACATGTACAACGAGTTCGTCGGCAAGCTGCACTTCTGGGTCATGTTCGTCGGCGTGAACCTCGTGTTCTTCCCGCAGCACTTCCTCGGCCTCGCCGGCATGCCGCGCCGCTACATCGACTATCCGGATGCCTATGCCGGCTGGAACTATGTCTCGTCGATCGGCTCCTACATCTCGGCCTTTGCGGTTCTCGTCTTCCTCTACGGCGTCTTCGAAGCCTTCGCCAAGAAGCGCGTCGCCGGCGACAACCCCTGGGGTGAAGGTGCGACCACGCTGGAATGGCAGCTGTCTTCGCCGCCGCCGTACCACCAGTGGGAACAGCTGCCGAAGATCAAGTAAGCCGGAAGGCTCACTGAAAAGAGTTCGGGCGCCGCGGTCCAGGGGATCGCGGCGCTCGACAAAACAGCAAGCAAGACGGAATTCGAGAGTATGACGGTTATCGACAGTGGCGACGTTTTCGGCATGGAAGGTGAGGTTCGCCTCTCCGAGGCCGGTCCCCGCGATTTCTTCGCGCTTCTCAAGCCGCGTGTCATGTCGCTCGTCGTCTTCACGGCGCTGGCCGGCCTGCTGCTGGCACCCGGCGAGATCAACCCGGTCCTTGGTTTCATCGCGATCCTGTGCATCGCGGTTGGCGCTGGCGCGTCCGGCGCGCTGAACATGTGGTACGACGCCGACATCGACGCGATCATGACGCGCACCGCGACCCGTCCGGTTCCGGCCGGCCGCGTGACGCCGCATGAGGCGCTTGCCTTCGGTCTCGTGCTCTCGGTGTTTTCCGTTGGCATTCTTGGCCTTGCGGTCAACTGGTTTGCCGCCGGTCTGCTCGCCTTCACCATCTTCTTTTACGCTGTCGTCTATACGATGTGGCTGAAGCGCTCGACGCCTCAGAACATCGTCATCGGCGGTGCAGCCGGCGCCTTTCCGCCTATGGTTGGCTGGGCCTGCGTCACCGGTGGCGTCGCCCTCGACAGCGTCATCATGTTCATGATCATCTTCCTCTGGACGCCGGCGCATTTCTGGGCGCTCGCCATGTTCAAGATGAAGGACTACGGCGCCGTCGGCGTGCCCATGATGCCGAATGTCGCCGGCATTCCCTCAACCAAACGCCAGATCGCCGTCTATGCCGTGCTGACCGCCGTCACTGGTGTTCTGCCGACTTTCACCGGCCTTGCTTCGCTCGGTTACGGCGTTGTCGCCGGTCTGCTCGGCGCCTATTTCGTGCACTGTTCTATCGCCGTCTGGCGCATGGCCGACGGCGACGAAAAGATGGTGCCGGCCAAGAAGCTCTTCGCCTATTCGATCTTCTATCTCTTCGCGATCTTCGCGGCCCTGATGATCGATTTCTACCTCGCGCCGTTTGTCGGCTCGCTCGGAGGTGCACTGTGATCGAAACCGTTCAACTCAACGACAAGCAGCGCAAGTCGCGCCGTGGCCGCAACATTGCCCTCGGCGTCGTGCTCGCGGCTCTCGTCGTGATCTTCTATGTCGTGACCATCATCAAGATCGGCAACGTGGGCTGACGAGGCAAAGATCGTGACCGAATCGAACGACCATATCCAGCAATCCAGCCGCCGCAATCTCGGCGTGGCGAGCGCCTGTGTTGTCTTCGTTGGCGCCATGGTCGGCATGGCCTATGCGGCTGTGCCGCTTTACCAGCTTTTCTGCCAGGTCACCGGTTACGGTGGCACGACCCAGCGCGTCGAGCAGGTGTCCGACGTCGTGCTCGACCGCACGATCAACGTGACCTTCGATGCCAATGCCTCTCCCGGTCTGAACTGGGATTTCAAGGCGGTCGACAAGAAGGTGACGCCGAAGATCGGCGAAACCGTTCAGATAACCTATACCGCGACGAACAATTCGCCCCATCCGGTCACCGGTGAGGCGATCTTCAACGTGACCCCCGGCGAAGCCGGTGCCTACTTCAACAAGGTCCAGTGCTTCTGCTTCACCAAGACCACGTTGCAGCCGGGCGAAACAATGGAAATGCCGGTCGTCTTCTTCGTCGATCCCGCCATCGTCGAGGCGGAAGAGACAAAGGGCATCGGAACGATTACCCTGTCTTACACCTTCTATCCGCGCGATGATCAGGAGCCGGTGGCCGCATTGTCGGTCGGTGAAGACAAGGAACAGCCGAAACTGTGAGAGGGCTCCGGTTCGCCGGAACTCGTAATGAAATTGACATTCGGGGATTGCTGAAATGGCCGAAGCGCACCAGAAGAACCACGACTACCACATCATCGATCCGAGCCCATGGCCGCTCCTGGCCTCGATCGGCGCCTTCGTCCTCACCTTTGGTGGCGTCGGCTACATGCGCTACCTGAATGGCGGCTCGCTGAACCTGTTCGGCATCAACTTCGCCAGCCCGTGGCTCTTCTACATCGGCCTCGCCATCGTGCTCTTCACGATGTTCGCCTGGTGGGCCGATACCATCAAGGAAGCCCACGAAGGCCACCACACCCGCGTTGTCTCGCTGCATCTGCGTTACGGCATGATCATGTTCATCGCTTCTGAAGTGATGTTCTTCGTCGCCTGGTTCTGGGCCTTCTTCGACGCCAGCCTCTTCGCCAACGAAGCGATCCAGGCGAGCCGCGTCGAGTTCACGGGTGGCACCTGGCCGCCGCAGGGCATCGAGGTCGTTGATCCCTGGCACCTGCCGCTCTACAACACCGTCATCCTGCTGCTGTCGGGCACCTGCGTGACCTGGGCGCACCATGCGATGCTCCACAATGACCGCAAGGGCCTAGTCTCCGGCCTCGCACTGACGGTCGTGCTCGGCATTCTGTTCTCGTTCGTCCAGGCCTACGAGTACATGCACTCGCCGTTCGACTTCAAGAATTCGATCTACGGTGCAACCTTCTTCATGGCGACCGGCTTCCACGGCTTCCACGTTCTGGTCGGCACGATCTTCCTGATCGTCTGCCTGTTCCGTGCGCTCGCCGGCCACTTCACCCCGCAGCAGCATTTCGGCTTCGAAGCTGCCGCCTGGTACTGGCACTTCGTTGACGTCGTCTGGCTGTTCCTCTTCTTCGCCATCTATATCTGGGGCGACTGGGGCGCACCGCTCGCCCACTAATCCGGGCAGGTTTTGATCAAAGGGCGGCGAAAGCCGCCCTTTGTGTTTTCAGCGATGCGACGATCGGGCACTGGGACGGAACCCTCTCATGCTCTATGGGTTTGCCGGGGACGAGCAGCATCACACAGGAGAGAGCCTATGACCGAAGACGAAGCGAAATTTCCGCCGGTAGATCCGGTCAAGGCGGCGCTGACGGCGTCCTGCCCCCGCTGCGGCAACGGCAAGCTGTTTGACGGTTTCACCAAGCCGAAGGCCCGCTGCAATTCCTGCGGCCTTGATCTCTCCTGGGTGGATGCGGGCGATGGCCCGGCAATCTTTGTCATCCTGCTCGCCGACCTTCTGGTTGTTGGTTTCGCCGTATGGGTGGAACTAACCTATCAGCCCTCGATGTGGCTCCACATCCTGGTCTTCGCGCCGCTCGGCGTGGCGCTCACCCTCTGGCTGATGCGCTTCCTGAAAGCCCTGCTGATTGCACTCCAATACAAGCACAACGCATCGCAAGGGGTCATCGACCGTGGCTGACACGCGCATGCACGAGGACGGCGAGACCGGTCGCCGCACCTGGCGTTTCTGGGCGGCCCTGGTGCTCGTCCCCGTTGCCCTCGTGATCCTGCTCACGCTGGGCACCTGGCAGGTCAACCGCCTGCACTGGAAGGAAAGCCTGCTCGCCGACATCCAGCAACGCAGCACGGCCGCCCCCGTCGATATCGCGGAACTGGAGCGCCTGCTGGCAGCGGGCGAAGCGGTCGATTATCGCCATGCAACGGCGAGCGGTCGTTTCCTGAACGACAAGGAACGCCACTTCCTCGCAACCTTCCAGGGCCAGTCCGGCTTTTACCTTTACACGCCGCTCGAGCTTACCGACGGGCGTTTCCTCTTCGTCAACAGGGGCTTCGTCCCCTACGACCGTAAGGATCCTGCAACCCGCCCAGAGAGCCTGGTCGAGGGCGAGCAGACGATTACGGGTCTCGCCCGGGCAGAACTGACCGAGAAGCCCTCTTCGCTGGTTCCGGACAATGACGAGACGGCGAACATCTTCTACTGGAAGGACCGCACCCGCATGGCGGCTTCCGTCGATCTGCCGGCAGACCGCGTCCTGCCTTTCTTCCTCGATGCCGATTCTACGCCGGTCGCGGGCGGCCTGCCCAAGGGTGGCGTGACCCAGATCGACCTGCCCAACAACCACCTGCAATATGTCATCACCTGGTACGGCCTTGCCTTTGCGCTGGTTGCGGTCGTGCTGGCAGGCCTGATCCGTCGGAAATCCCGATAGAGCCACGGAAGATTTTCCGCTAGAAGGACCGAATGAAGACGGCGAATAGACCGCCGTGTCGGGGAAACTGCATGTCCTATCTCGCCTCTACGCTGGTGGCGCTCGTCGCGCTCGAACACATCTACATTCTGATCCTCGAGATGTTCCTCTGGACCACCCCGACCGGACGCCGCGCCTTTGGCATGAAACCCGAGCAGGCGGAAGCGACCAAGGTCATGGCGGCGAACCAAGGCCTCTACAATGGCTTCCTCGCGGCCGGCCTTCTCTGGGGCCTGCTGCACCCGGATGTTGCAGTCGGCTATCAAATTCAGTTGTTTTTCCTTGGCTGCGTGCTGGTCGCCGGCCTATATGGAGGTGCAACGGCCTCCCGGAAGATCTTCGTCATCCAGGCTCTTCCCGCCGCCCTCGCCATTATCGCTGTCCTGATTGCCGGTTGATCCGATGAACATGCACCTGAACCGACCCCCTCTGACGATCAGGCTTTGCGGCCCGCGCGGCTTCTGCGCCGGCGTCGACCGTGCCATCCAGATCGTCGTGCTCGCTCTCAAGCGCTACGGGGCTCCGGTTTATGTGCGCCACGAAATCGTCCACAACCGCTACGTCGTGGAAGGCCTGGAAGCCAAGGGCGCCATCTTCGTCGAGGAACTCGACGAGATCCCGGCCGAGCATCGCGAGCAGCCGGTGGTCTTCTCCGCCCATGGCGTGCCGAAATCGGTGCCGGAGGATGCGGCAAGCCGCAACCTCTTCTATCTCGACGCCACGTGCCCGCTGGTCTCCAAGGTCCACAAGCAGGCCATGCGCCATGAGCGTCTCGGTCGCCATGTCATCCTCATCGGCCATGCCGGGCATCCAGAGGTGATCGGCACCATGGGACAACTGCCGGAAGGCACGGTCTCCCTCGTCGAAACCGTCGAGGACGCGGACGCCTATCAGCCGCTCGACGCCGATAATCTCGGTTACGTCACCCAGACCACGCTCTCGGTCGATGATACCGCCGGCGTCATCGCTCGCCTTATGGAGCGCTTCCCGAACCTGACTGCACCATCGGCTGACTCGATCTGCTACGCGACCACCAACCGCCAGGAAGCGGTGAAACACGCAGCCCCCGGCTGCGACCTCTTCATCGTCGTCGGCGCGCCGAATTCGTCCAACTCCAAGCGCCTCGTCGAAGTGGCCTTGAGGGCAGGGGCCACCCGCTCGCTGCTCGTCCAGCGCGCCTCCGAGATCGATTGGGACTATGTCGGTGAAATCGGCACGCTCGGTATCTCCGCCGGCGCCTCCGCACCTGAGGTCATCGTCGACGAGATCATCGACGCCTTCCGTCAGCGCTTCGACGCCAAGGTGGAGCTGGCGATCACGGCCGAGGAAAACGAGCATTTCCTCGTCAATCGCGAACTGCGCGACGTCGAGCTGACGCGCGAGGACATGGCCTGGGTCAACGGCTGAGCTCGGGTGACCTGCGCGTCTAGTGGAAGCCGGTTGCGCGCATATCCCGGTGAAGTCCTGCCGTCTGCTGATAGAGCGACAGCGCATCCCGCGCCGGCATGGGCCGACCGAAGAGATAACCTTGTCCCTGCAGACATCCCATGGCCAGGAGCACGGCGGCCTGCGCTTCGGTTTCAATCCCCTCGGCCACAGTGTCCAGACGCATTTCGCGGCTCATCGCAACCAGGGCGCGGGTGATGGCAGCATCTGACGGGGACGCCTGGATATCGCGGATGAACCCCCGATCGATCTTCAGCGTCGAGAGAGGATAGCGCTGCAGCGAGGACAGCGAGGCATAGCCGGTTCCGAAGTCGTCGAACGCGACGCCAACCCCGATGTCGCGGATGGCCTTCAGCGTCAGCAGGCTGACTTCGTCGTCATTCAGCGTCACCTCTTCGGTGACTTCGAGCTCCAGCCAATTGGCAGAGATGTCGTGTCGCTGCACGGCCTCGACCACCCGATCCCGCAGGTTCGCGGCACGGAACTGTTGCGGGAAGAGATTGACGGCGACCTTGCAATCTCCGCCACTCGCGTTGAGTGACTTCGCCATCCGGCAGGCCTCGTCGATCGTCCACCAGCCGATTTCGGCAGCGAGCGTGCTTTGCTCCAGCGCCGGCAGAAAACGACCGGGCAGCAGCAGTCCGTGCTGCGGATGGTTCCAGCGGATGAGCGCTTCAAAACCGACGATCCGCCGCGAATTCAGCTCCACCTGCGGCTGATAATAGAGCTCCAGATCGCCATTGCGCATGGCGTGACGCAGCTCGTCGCGCATATCCCGCTTCGCCTGGCTCTCGCTGCGCATGGCAGGTTCGAAGAAGCGGTAGGACCGTCCCCCTGCCGCCTTGGCGCAGTAGAGTGCAAAATCGGCCGAAGCCAGTAGCTCGTCCGCATCAGCTCCGTGCTCAGGTGAAATTGCGATGCCGAGGCTCGCCCCCAGTTCTAGATGCATCCCGCCGAGGCTGAACGGTTTTCGAAACGCCTCAAGGATCTTCACGGCCTCCTGCTGCACGAGCAGCGGATCGCTGCACGGCGCATAGAGAATGGCGAATTCATCACCGCCGAGGCGTGCAACACGCGCCGTATCGCCCAGCAGATAGGGAATGCGCACAGCAATCGCCTGCAGCAGGCTGTCCCCCATCACATGCCCATGGGTGTCGTTGACCTCCTTGAAGCCGTCGAGATCCATCAGGATCAGACTGCATGGCTCGCCAGAAGCCATCTTTTGCGCAAGCACGGTCATGAACTCGTGACGGTTCTGCAGCCCGGTCAGGGTGTCGTGCGAGGCAAGACGCATCAGGCGGGCGTCCCGCTCGCGCCGTTCGGATATGTCCTTGATCGCAGCACCCGCCCAGAAACCGTCCTCGGCCGTCCAGGTGGAAAGCGTGATCTCGATCGGAAATTCAGACCCGTCGCTCCTCAGCGCGGAGACTTCAACCGGCTTGCCACCGAGCCCCGGCTTGGCGCCGCCTGCAACATTGGCCATGCCCACCGTATGGGCACCGCGCATGCGCTCCGGAATGATCATGGTAACCGGATGCCCCCGGATCTGATCCGGTTCGTAGCCGAACATGCTGCAGAACGCGTCATTCGCAAAGCGGATGTCGCCGTGACTGTCGACCACAATCAGCGCGAGGCTCATGGCCGCGGCAAAGTCATGCGCCATGCGGGCGGTTGGCGGAAGGTCCATTGCGTCATTCCGGTCATTATTTGAGGGAATACTACAGGAATAATATTAGCGAGCTGTAAAATTTGCGTCGGTTTGGGACAAGAGGGACGGCTAGCCGATTCTTGTGGCGTTCCCTGGGGCTGGGTCCGACTTTGTCCGCAGCCCTCCATTTCCTGTGCCCCGTGTCGTTCCAGGGCTGGCATGCGCGCCGCACCCGTTATAGGACTCGGCCCATCCCTGAAGCGGCACGGAACCTCAAAGCTGTGGCAGTTTACACCGATATAAACGAAATCGATCTCAAGGCCTTCCTCGCGCAGTATGACGCGGGCGAGTTGCTGTCCTACAAGGGCATCGCGGAGGGCGTCGAGAACACCAATTTCCTGCTGCACACGACTAAGCAGCCGCTGATCCTGACGCTTTATGAGAAGCGCGTGGACCGCAACGATCTGCCCTTCTTTCTCGGCCTGATGCACCATCTGTCGGAACGTGGACTGTCCTGCCCGCTGCCCTTGCCGCGCAAGGATGGCGCGCTGCTTGGCGAACTCTCCGGCCGCCCCGCGGCCCTCATCTCCTTCCTCGAAGGCATGTGGCTCCGCAAGCCGGAGGCTCAGCACTGCCGTGAAGTCGGCAAGGCGCTCGCCGGCATGCATGTGGCCGGTGAAGGCTTCGAGCTCACCCGTCCCAATGCGCTTTCGCTGGAAGGCTGGCAGACGCTCTGGGCAAAGTCCGAAGCCCGCGCCGACGAGGTTGAGACCGGGCTGGAAGACGAGATCGGCGCCGAACTCGATTTCCTCGCCGCGCATTGGCCGAAGGATTTGCCATCCGGCGTCATCCATGCCGACCTCTTCCCCGACAACGTCTTCTTCCTTGGCGACGATCTCTCGGGCCTGATTGACTTCTATTTCGCCTGCAACGACTTCCTCGTCTATGACCTGTCGATCTGCTTGAATGCCTGGTGTTTCGAAAAGGACGGCGCCTACAACATCACCAAGGGCAAGGCGATGATCGAGGGCTATCTCTCGGTGCGCCCGCTGTCCGCCGACGAGATCGCGAGCCTGCCTGTGCTCTGCCGTGGCTCGGCGCTGCGCTTCTTCCTGACGCGCCTCTATGACTGGCTGACGACGCCGGAAGGCGCGCTGGTGGTCAAGAAGGACCCGCTCGAATATCTGCGCAAGCTACGCTTCCACCGCGCCGTCACCAATGCCTCCGAATACGGACTGATTTCATGAAACATGTCGACATCTTCACCGACGGTGCCTGCTCGGGCAATCCCGGCCCGGGCGGCTGGGGTGCCGTCCTGCGCTATGGCGAGACCGACAAAGAGCTCTGCGGCGGCGAGGCGGATACCACAAACAATCGCATGGAACTGCTTGCCACCATCACGGCGCTGAACGCGCTCAAGGACGCCTGCGAAGTCGACCTCTACACCGACAGCAAATATGTCATGGACGGCATCTCCAAGTGGATCTTCGGCTGGAAGAAGAACGGCTGGAAGACCGCCGACAAGAAGCCGGTGAAGAATGGCGAACTCTGGCAGGCGCTCGACGTCGCCAACCAGCGCCACAAGGTCAAGTGGCATTGGGTCAAGGGCCACGCCGGCCATCCTGAAAACGAACGCGCCGACGAGCTTGCCCGCAAGGGAATGGAGCCCTTCAAGAAGACGGGTGGTTTTCCGAAGTCGTTGCTGGTGAAGTGAGCGTCGGGCGAGGATGGCGCGCCGCGCCGCCCTCTTGCCCTTTCCCCCGTTCACCCTATGCTCCCCGCAAAACAACACGACGGGAGGCATCCATGATCCAGCACTGCGTATTCCTGCGCTTCAAGGCGGCAGTTCAGGAAACCGAGAAGCAGGCGATCTATGCCGCAATTGCGGCCTTGAGGGACGTGGTCCCGGGGATGCTGGAGGTCAAGGCAGGGCCGAATGTCTCGCCCGAGGGCCTGAGCGGCGGTTACAACGATGGCTTCATCGTCACCTTCGAGGACGAGATGGTGCGCGACTACTATCTCAAGCACCCCAAGCACATTGAAGTCGGCGAGCGTATCGTCAGCGCCACCGATGGCGGCCTGGCTGGCATTCTCGTCTTCGACCTCGCCCACTGATATCGGGACATACGAAAAGAGGCCCGGTTTCCCGGGCCTCCGAAGTCTGAAGAGAGCTGCTGCCACTCAGGCGCCGAGCTGCTCGATCATGGTGGCAGCTGAAGACACGGTCGCCTGGCCGGGATTTTCTTCGATGTTGAGGCTCTTCACCACGCCGTCTTCGACCAGCATAGAATAGCGCTTCGAGCGTACGCCGAGACCGCCGCCAGACAGGTCGATGTCGAGGCCGATTGCCTTGGTGAAACCGGCGTCCCAGTCGGCGAGGAAGTGGATCTTGCCCATGCCGCCCGAATGCTGCGCCCAGGCGCCCATCACGTGCCAGTCATTGACCGAGACCACGGCAATCGCGTCGACGCCGCGCGCCATCAGCGCATCGCGGTTTTCCAGATAGCCCGGCAGGTGGTTCAGCGTGCAGGTCGGGGTAAACGCGCCGGGGACGGCAAAGACGACGACCTTCTTGCCGGCAAACAGCTGTTCCGTGGTGACTTCCACCGGGCCGTCAGCGGTCTTTTCCTTGAAGGTGGCCTGGGGCAGCTTTTCGCCAATGGCAATGGTCATGAAATCGTCCTCGCTTGCGTTGAACCGCCCGAAACCCCTCCGGACGGCGGTCGAGGCGAATATAGGTGGAGGTCATTCAAAGGCAAGCACGGTTTCCATGGCGCGGCTGTCGCTGACGACGAGGATGCCCCACTGTTTGCCGGCAATCCGATACTTCTTCGGCAGCTTTTTGATCGGCAATGTCAGCACCGTTTCCCCCGAGACCCCCGCAGTCATCGAGGCCTTGACGAAGACATGCCCGCTCGGACCGCTGACAAACACGCGCGGCACCTCCGCGGAAACCGGCATCTTCAGCCGAACCACAAGCTCCTTGCTGTCCAGCTTGAGCTGATGTCCGACCACATGGAAGTCCGGAGAAGGGCCGGGCGGTACCTTCGACTGCGCGGAAGCAATGAGTGCCGCCTCCACCGGATTGGCGATGCCGCCTTCATCCGCCGGGACAGTCAGATCGGCCTGGAAGGGAATACAGATGTTCTGGCAAACGCCGACAAAGGCACTCAGGGTCACGCCGGATGTGTTCGGCGCGTCCCTCAGCGTAAGCGGCAATGTGACGGAATGGTCGTAGCCGACATCGATCATGTCACCATTCATCAGCACCTTGGGCACCGGAAAGCCGACGCTGTTGACCGTGTAGGAAGCGCCCGGAGCCGGCGTGATGGCGGGTGGGATCCCGACGTCGCCGGGTTCCTTCCAATAGGTGATCCAGCCCGGCTTCGGCTCGATCACCAGGGCTCCGTGGCGCACGCCGTCGCCGGTTTCGGGCAGCAGGATCAGCCGCATCCGCCCACCTTCGTTCACGGCCCATTCGCTGCTGGCAGCCGACACGGGTCCCGCCGTGACCAGCGAGGCAAGCCCGATCGCAAGGGAAAGCACCATGAGCCGCGCGCTGCGCAAGCCGCATGACAGGCTGAAACGAGACATGTCTACTGCCGTTTTTGAGTTCATGTAACCGGCTCTAAAAGATCACTCTCGCCTTGGCCAGTCACGCTTGCTTCATGCTCATCATTTTGGGTTGATCACAATCCGCTTCTGCCTCATCTTGGATAAGAGACTACATCTGAACCACGCATGAAGCCGATTGCCGTCGAGGCAGCCAAGGAGGCGGGCATGGCATTGTCGTCTAAAACCAGTCTGAGAGAACGCGGTTTCCTGGATGGCAACCTGCTGATCGCCATGCCGGGCATGGCGGACGGCAATTTCGCCCGCGCCGTCGTCTATATCTGCGCCCATTCAGATGCCGGCGCCATGGGCTTCATCATCAACCGCTCGCAATCGGTGACCTTCGCCGATCTACTCCTGCATCTCGAACTCATCGATCGCAACGATGCGATCATGCTGCCCGATCACGCCCGCCATTTCCCCATCCAGTGCGGTGGCCCGGTGGAGCAGAACCGCGGCTTCGTCCTGCATTCCGATGACTATCTCTCCGACAGCTCAATCCCCGTCAGCGACGACATCTCGCTCACCGCCACCCTCGACATCGTCCGCGCCATCTCGGACGGCCGAGGCCCGCGCCACGCGACCATGCTGCTCGGCTATGCCGGCTGGGGACCGGGCCAGCTGGAAGAAGAGATCGCCCAGAACGGCTGGCTGCATTGTGCAGCCACCGAAAGCCTGATCTTCGACCGCAGCCTCGACAACAAATACGACCGGGCGCTGGCCCTGATGGGCATCAACCCGGCCATGCTGTCGATGGATGCGGGGCACGCTTGATCCGTGGCCTCGCACTGGCCATTGTTGTGGCCGCGATCGTACCGATGGCTCCCAGAGCTGACGAACGAGCAGGGAGCAAAGACGCGTTCGGTGCCGCAGACGTCGAGAATGTTGTGCGGCTACTCGAAGCGAAAAAATGTGATCAGGCTTGGCGTTTGCTTTGGAATGCGGCAGTGGCTGGATCGAATGGCGCCTCTGCTACGCTAGTCTGGGAGGCCTCCTACGGAAGGCTTGTGCCACCATTTGCACCCATGACAGAGCCAGAGGATCCAAACCAGCTGGATCCAGCATGGAAGATGATGATGTCCTTCCTGGCCGATGTGGCGTTCACCCTCCAACCGGAGCAGTTTTCGGCGGACGAAGATGAGCAGGAGCGTGCCTTCGAGTTCAAGGGTGCGGTCTTGGAGAACAGTTGGTCGTCATCCAGTTTCCAGCGTTACAAGGCGTACGGCTGTCTGGCTGCCGGAGCGTCTAAGGCCTGCACCGATCCGGGCGCATGGAGTTCCGACGTCCGAGACTTGGCGCACTGGGACGCGCTGTGGCGAAATGGAAAGACACCCCGTGCAGTGGCATCCTGCAAAGATGCGTGGCATGCGTACCGCGAAACACTCCCAGTAGAGTGACACCGGCGGGCACACACGTGTTTGCTGATAGAGTCTTGCCTCGGCAGAGACTGCTTGCGTGTACTCGGTAGTGAGTGCAATCTTGGCTGTGCCCGCCATCGTGGTCGGCCTGAAAGTGAAACCACCCCATGCCCTCCACCGACATCCTCATCGCCTTCTTCATCACCACCGCCGTCTTCGCCTTTATCCCAGGCCCCGCGATGCTCTATGTCGCGGCCCGCACACTCGCAGCGGACCGCCGTGCAGGGCTGATGGCGACATCAGGTATTCATGTTGGCTGTTACGTGCATGTGGTGGCCGCAGCAGCCGGTCTGTCGGTGCTCTTCCATGTGGTCCCAACGCTCTATCTGGCGGTGAAGCTGGCAGGGGCGGCTTACCTGATCTATCTCGGCGTTCGCATGTTCCGCGCTGCCCGGGCGGTTGGCGCAACGCCCGGGGCAATGCTGGCGCAGAAGTCGACGGGCCGTGCTTTCCTGGAAAGCATGCTGGTCGAGGTGCTCAATCCCAAGACGGCGATTTTCTTCCTCGCCTTCCTGCCGCAGTTCATTGATCCTGCTGCGAGCTTCCCCGTCTGGCTGCAGTTCGTGATCCTCGGGACGTTGGTCAATGTGATGTTCACGATCGCCGACGTGGCCTGCGTTATGGCCGCCAGCACCGTCACCAGACGCCTGGCCCGGGTTTCATCACTGCAACGCAATCTGCAAAGGGCAGGGGGCGCAATCCTCGTCGGCCTCGGCCTTCACGTCGCCCTCCAGCGCACGTGAAGACCATCCGCCTCACGCCCGCTTCATCAGCGGAAAGCGTTCTTTGAGCAGCCTCAGAACCGATTCCGACCCGAGCGGCGGTCCGAACAGGTAGCTCTGGCCGAAGTCGCAGCCCATCATCGCAAGATCGGCAGCATCCTGGTCGGTCTGGATGCCCTCGGCCACCACCTGCATGTCGAGCCCGCGCGCCATCGAGACGACGGAGCGCAGGAGCACGGACTTCTTGTCCGACTGGTCGCAGACCAGCGCCTTGTCGAGCTTGATGGTGTCGAAGGGGAAGCGGGTCAGATAGGCAAGCGACGAATAGCCGGTGCCGAAATCGTCGAGCGCCAGGCTGATGCCCGTATCCTTCAGCTTCTCCAGCATCAGGCGCGCTTGTTCCGGGTTCTCCATCACGACGCTTTCGGTGAGCTCCAGCTTGATCCGCTTCGGATCGCACTGCGTCTTTACCAGCATGGCGCGGATGTCGTTGTAAATTTCGCTCGAAATCAGCTGGGCCGACGACAAGTTGACCGAGACGAAGATCGGCAGTTCGCCCGTCTGGCGTTCCCACTCCATCAGGTCGCTGGATGAACGCTCCAGCGCGAACATGCCAAGCGGCTCGATCAGGTCCGACATTTCGGCGATCGGAATGAACTCGGTCGGCGAGATCGTGCCGCGCTTCGGGTGATCCCAGCGCATCAAGGCCTCGAAGCCAGCAATCTCGCCATTGGCGAGCCTGACGATCGGCTGATAGGCCATCGACAGCTCCTTGCGCTCGATGGCACGGCGCAGATCCGTTTCCAGCTGCAGGCGGTCAGTGCTGACGGTGCGGAAGGCCGGGCGGAAGGGCTCGACGCGATTGCCGCCGGTGCGCTTCGCCCGGTACATCGCAAGCTCCGCATCGGCGAGCAGGCTGGCAGCACTCTCCTGCTGGTCGACCCAGGAAACGAGGCCGATCGAGGCCGTCAGGCTGATTTCGCGATTGGCGAAGTTGAGCGGCACCATGATCGCCTTGGACACCGCATCGGCAAAGTCGGCGATCTTGGCTGGGTCCTTTTCGGAGACCAGGATCAGGCCGAACTCATCGCCGGAAAGCCGCGCCAGCGTGTCCTGCGGCTTGAGCAAGCGGCGCAGGCGCCGCGTGATCGCGATCAGGATGTTGTCGCCGGCAGCGATGCCAAGTGCGTCGTTCACCTGCTTGTAGCGGTCGATGTCGATAGCAAGCACGGTCGGTCGCACGCTCTCGGATGTCGAGGCGAGCGACAGGATCGCCTGCAGCCGGTCGAGGAAGACCTCGCGGTTCGGAAGCCCCGTCAGGTTGTCGTGCATGGCATCGACCAGCAGTCGGTCGATCGAGTTCTTCTGCTCGGTCACGTCGATGATCGTGCCGACGCATCGGATGACCTCGCCGTTCGATCCCAGCACTGGCCGCGCGCGGATCTTCAGCCAATGGAAGTGGCCATCCTCGGCGCGAATGCGGAATTCGTGGCTGAGGCGTCCCTTGCGGTGTTCGAGCAGCACGTCGAGCGTGGCGCGGAAGCGGTCGCGATCGTCGGGATGCAGGCGCGGCAGCCAGTTGCGCGCCGGTCCATGCATCGTGCCTGGCGACAGGCCGAGCCTGATGGAAACATCCGGGCTCGTCACCACGCGGTCGCGGGCCACGTCCCAGTCCCAGACGGTATCGCCGGAGCCGGTCAGCGCCAGCGATTGGCGCTCGAGGTCGGAGAACAGGCCTTGCTGATAGGCGCCGCCGGCAAAGGCGTGCTGCATGACCGTGAACCCGATCAAGAGAACGATCAACACCAGTCCGCCACCGAGCGCCGGCTGGATGATGTCGTTATCGAGCTGGCCGGTAACCGTCATCCAGCCGCCGAATAGCCAGACCAGGATCAATGCCCAGGTGGGCACCAGAAGCACGGCGCGGTCATAACGGTTGATGCCGAGATAGATGATCAACCCGATGCCGACCACGCCCGTCAGCGCGAAGGAGACACGCGCAATGCCGGCTGCGACCGATGGGTCGAAGATCGCCACGCCGAACAGCACCGTCAGGCCCAGCATCCAGGCGAGCGTCGCATAGCCGAGATGCACGTGCCAGCGGTTGAGATTGAGATAGGTGAAGAGGAAAATGACCAGCGACGAGGCAAGCGCAACTTCTGCCCCGGCGCGCCATATTCGAACATCCGAAGCAGTGAGCGAGATCAGCTTTTCGAGGAAGCCGAAGTCGACGCAGATATAGGCGAGCACGGCCCAGGCGAGCGCTGCCGCCGCCGGCAGCATCGAGGTGCCCTTGACGACAAAGAGGATGGTCAGGAACACCGCGAGCAGACCGGCAATGCCGAGCACGATGCCGCGATAGAGCGTGAACGCGTTGACCGTGTCCTTGTAGGCATCAGGTTCCCAGAGATAGATCTGCGGCAATTCCGGCGTCGCGAGTTCGGCGACGAAGGTGATGACCGTGCCGGGGTTCAGCGTGATGCGGAACACGTCGGCATCCGGGCTCGGCACGCGGTCGAGCGCGAAGCCTTCCGATGGCGTGATCGCCATGATGCGCTGCGAGCCCAGATCCGGCCAGAACATCCGCGAGCCCGACAGGCGGAAATGTGGCGCGACGATCACGCGCTCGAGCTGCTCTTCCGAGACATTGGCGAGCGCGAACACGGCCCAGTCGCCCTGGTGCCCTTCGGTGGACGAACGCACCTCGATGCGTCGGCGGATGCCGTCTGCACCGGCGGCGGTGGAAACCTGGAAGGCCTCGCCCTGGTTCGTGTAGATCTCGGTCGTCGCCGTCAGATCCAGCGCATTGTCGTCACGCGCGATCTTGACGGGCTCGACTGCAACTGCCGCCGAGGCAGCGAGCCCGACATAAAGCGCTGCGAACGCAGCCATGCAGAGAGCGGCCAGGCGAGGCACGGCGCGCAATCGGTTTGCGGTATGTGTCATGAGGACGTCTTGCCGTTCCGCGCCTTCGGAGCGCCGATCCGGGAGTAGAGCAGATGGTCGCGCCATTCCCCGTTGATTTTAAGATAGTCGCGCAAAAGACCTTCCCGCTCAAATCCCGTCTTTTCGAGTAGCCTCAGGCTGTTGACGTTGTCCGGAATACAGGCTGCCTCGATACGGTGCAACTCGAGTGGCCCGAAGATGTAGGGAATAGCCAGTTGAAGTGCGGCAAACATGTGGCCTTGCCGCGAATGGCGCTCGCCCATCCAGTAGCCGATCATGCAGCTTTGCGCAGCACCGCGCCGGATAAGACCGATGGTAAGGCCGCCCAGCAAGGTGTTTTCCTCCCGGTCGAAGAGGAAGAAGGGCACCGCCATGCCGGAGTGAAATTCTTGTTCATTACGCAGGACGCGCTGCCGGAAGGCCCGCTCGGTGAGTTCATCCGGACGCCACAGGGGTTCCCACGGCTGAAGGAAGGCACGGCTCTCCCGTCGCAACTGGTGCCATGGCTCGAAATCGCGAAAGCGCGGCAGGCGCAGCATATGCCGGTCGCCGTAAAGCTCCGGCATGTCCGACTGCCGGGACAGAAACCGAAAGACCGAACGCGTCATGGTCAATCCCCGAGCGACAACCGGCGAAGATCCCGCCGGTCCAGTTCATTGGATGCGGCGTTCAGCCGACAGCCTTGCGGATACCGGCCGGCTGTTGGGTGAGGGCGCCTGCGATTTCATCGAGCGAAACCAGGTGGTCGACAGGGCCGATCGCCGAGAGTGTCGGGGCCGTATCGAAGAACAGGCGTCCGGCGAGGTCGGTCAGGCGTTCGGTGGTGATGCCGGCGAGCCGCTCCATCATCTCCTGGTTCGGAATGGTGCGGCCATAGAGCATCATCTGCCGGGCGATCTGGCCGGCGCGGGCGGCCGGGCTTTCCTGGCCCATCAACAACTGCGCACGGATCTGCGCCCGCGAGCGCTCGATTTCCTGCTGGTCGATGCGCTCGGAAGACTTGCGCAGCTCGTCGATGATGACGGGCACCAGTTCCGGCAGGTTCTCGCCACCGGTCGCGGCATGGATGCCGAAGATGCCGGTGTCGGAAAAGCCCCAGTGGAAGGCATAGACCGAGTAGCAGAGGCCGCGGATCTCACGCACTTCCTGGAAGAGCCGCGACGACATGCCGCCGCCCAGGATATTGGCCAGGATCTGCGAGCAATAGAAGTCGCGCATGTGGTAGGCCTTGCCCTCGAAGCCGAGCAGGACCTGGGTATCCATGAGGTCGCGTTCGACGCGTGACTCGCCGCCCGTATAGCGGGCCGCATCCATGACCGGCGTGGCCGATGGGGTCGTCGGCAGTGAGGCGAAGCGCTGCTCGACCTGCTTGACAAAGGCGTCGTGATCGACCTTGCCGGCGGCGACGACGAACATCCGGTCGGTGGTGTAATTGCGCGAGAGATAGGCGCGGATCTGGTCGCTGGAGAAGGACTGCACCGTTTCAGGCGTGCCCAGAATGCTGCGCCCGATTGTCTGGCCGCGATAGGCTTCCTCGGAGAAACGATCGAAGACCACATCGTCAGGCGTATCGTCGGCAGCGCCGATTTCCTGCAGGATGACGTGTTTTTCGCGTTCCAGTTCCTCTTCGTCGAAGACGCTGTCGGTCAGGATGTCGGCGAGAATATCGACCGCGAGCGGCACATTGTCCTTCAGCACGCGGGCGTAATAGGACGTGGTCTCGGTCGAGGTCGCGGCGTTGACTTCGCCGCCGACATTCTCGATTTCCTCGGCGATCTGCCGGGCGGTCCGCTTGTTCGTGCCCTTGAAAGCCATGTGCTCGAGCAGATGCGCGATGCCATGCTCGCCCTCCGTCTCGTTGCGCGATCCGGATTTGATCCAGGTGCCGAGAGCCACGCTTTCCAGATGCGGCATGTTCTCGGTTACAACAGTCAAACCCGAGGCAAGCCGGGTGCACTCAACATTCATGGTCCGTCTTTCTGCGCTTCTCAACTGTCCGCACGGGCATGTGCGCCGACAAAGCTTTCGACGGCTTTAAGGTCCGCGGGCAAGATTTCGAAGCGCTCCTCCCTGTCCATCAGATCAGCAAGCCATGTCGGAAGCGCGGGGTCAATACCGGAGGCCGATTTTACTGCCGCCGGGAATTTCGCCGGATGAGCGGTCGCGAGCACCACCATCGGGCTCTGCGGCTTCTCGAATTTCTTCGCGACGTGCACGCCAACGGCGGTGTGCGGGTCAAGCAGATAGCCGGTCTCGTCGAGCACGGCCTTGATCGTCTTCGCCACCTCCTTCTGGGTGGCCCGGCCGGCGCGAAAATCCTTGCGGATGAACTTCAGAGCTTCCCGCTTGATCTCGAATGAGCCGGACTGCTTGAGCCCTTCCATCGCCGAGCGGATGGCGGATGCATCGCGGCCATAGGCCTCGAACAGGAGGCGTTCGAAGTTCGACGAGATCTGGATATCCATCGACGGCGAAGTGGTCGCCGACACACCCTTCATCTCGTAGCGGCCTGTCTTCATCGTGCGCGCCAGGATGTCATTGTCATTGGTGGCAATGACCAGCTTGTCGATCGGCAGGCCCATCTTCTTGGCCACGTAACCGGCGAAGATGTCGCCGAAATTGCCTGTCGGCACGGTGAAGGACACCTTGCGGTCCGGTGCGCCGAGCGCGACGGCGGACGTGAAGTAGTAGACCACCTGCGCCATGATGCGCGCCCAGTTGATCGAATTCACGCCGGAAAGCTTGACGCGGTCGCGGAAGGCGACGTCGTTGAACATGGCCTTCACGAGGTTCTGGCAGTCGTCGAAATTGCCTTCAAGTGCGATGGCATGCACGTTCGCATCCTTCGACGAGGTCATCTGGCGCTGCTGCACCGGCGAGACCTTGCCATGCGGGAAGAGGATGAAGATGTCGGTGCGGGCGCGGCCGGCAAAGGCGTCGATGGCAGCGCCACCCGTATCGCCGGAGGTGGCGCCGACGATGGTCGCCCGTTCGCCGCGCTTCTCCAGCACATGGTCCATCAGGCGCGCGAGCAGCTGCATCGCCACGTCCTTGAAGGCGAGCGTCGTGCCGTGGAAGAGTTCGAGCACGAAGGCGTTCGGCCCGGTCTGTACCAGCGGCGCGACAGCCGGATGCTTGAAGGTCGCATAGGCCTCGTCGATCATCCCACGGAAGGTCTCAGGCTCGATCTCGCCATTGGTGAAGGGAAGCAGGACTTCGAAGGCGACCTCTTGGTAAGACTTGCCGCGCAACCCGCGGATCGTCTTTTTCGACATCTGCGGCCATTCGCGCGGCACATAGAGCCCGCCGTCCCGGGCAAGGCCTGCCAGAAGTGCGTCACAAAAGCCGAGGCTCGGAGCCTCGCCGCGGGTCGAGATATATTCCACGTCGCTCATCCCTATCGTTCAAAAAGTCGGAGCCGAAGCCGCCGTCAAATCTATGGCGTTTCGGATAGTGAGGTTTGCCCGTTTGCGCCAGTGCGCTCGCCAAGATTTCGCAAGCCCGGCAATCCCAGGCGGCCTTGCGGGAGCCGGCCCGCAGGCCTGAGGTTGAGGACCGGTTGAAATTTGACGCAAATTGCCGGCTACCCAATCGATTTTTGTCGTGGCCGCTGGTATAGACCATCCGCGAGGGCGCTGAAAAGCCTCAAGTTTGACTGTTTTTCGGCCTCTGGCCGAGCATGCGGAAGGTGAAGTCTCGTGTCTGTAAACGTGTCGCGCGGTGTTGTCGCCGTTTCGCTGATGATGGTTCTTTCGGGTTGCAATGCCGGCAGCCTCGGTGGCGGTCTTGGGCTTTCGTCCTCTGAACCGGCTGCCGCGACGCCCGCCGCAGCGCCGGCCCAACAGGCTTTCGTACAGGGTTTCTGCCCCCAGATTTCGCTCCGTGACGGCACGGCTGTCTATCGCTCCTATGCCCGTGGCAAGGAAGGCGATGCCGAGCAGGTCGTGTTCCAGGCCTCGCTCGCCGACTCGACGCGCTCTTGCGCCCGCACCGAGACCACGCTCACCGTCAACGCACTCATCCAGGGACGTCTCGTCTCCGGTCCGCAGGGCAAGGCCGGCACGATCAACCTGCCGGTGCGCGTCACCGTCACCGATGGCGGCCAGGAAGTCTTCAACGAACTCGAGCAGTATCCGGTATCGCTTGCCGACGTGAATACGCCGACCCAGTTCGTCTACACCAAGGCGATCAACGTGCCCGGCAATGTCTCCGGCATGACCCGTGTGTTCATCGGCTTCGAACAGCCGAAGAAGAAGTAAGTTCCTAAGGAAAGGCGCCGGACTTCAAGATCGGCGCCTACGCCCGCCGCATCAGCGCCACCAGATAGCAGGTCGGCGATGCGTCTTCAGCCGAGCGACAGCTTGCTCTCGACCACGATCAAGCGGGTATTGACGTCCTCAGCAATGCGGAATGCATTTGAGGCATCCTGTAGCGCGGTCAAAACTTCATTGTATTGGCCGACGACTTCGATCTGGGTTCGTTTGAGGTCGCGGGACCGTTCATCGAGCAAAGTCTCAGCTTCGTCGATTCTGGAGATGATTGCCCCGAGCCTTGTCGTCGTCTCACCATGGTGCAAAGAAGCAAGCTCGTGCAGCGAGTTCATTTTGCGATTGAGCTTGGTGATTTCCGTCTCAACCGTGCTGAATTTTTCAATGGCCGCTTCGACCATGTTCAACGTCCGTTTTTGACCGTTAAACAGGGCTTCAATGAGTGCAAGCAGCTTGGTGTCTTCCGGGCCAGTCATGCTCATTTCCTCACGCTCTTACGGAATATGCCATCCTCTCGTGCGAAGGACAAGAATTGCAGCTCCAATGCTGCTTTCGCCCGCGCCTAGACCCGCCGCGTCAGCGCCACCAGATAACGGATCGCTCGGTCACTGCCATTGATGAAGACGCAGTCAGCGGGTGCTCCGAGCTGCAGGCAGTCGCCGGTCGAAAGCCGATGGCTGCGTGCGCCCTCGATGAAGTCGAGATTTCCCTCGAGAACATAGATCTGCTGATGCTGGAAGCTGAAGGCGGAGGCCGGGTAGGGCACCTTGACGCCAGCCGGCAGTACCACTTCCAGGAGTTCCAGCTGGCCGCCATTGGCGGGAGACAGGGTCCGGCGCGTATAGCCCGTATCCGGGTCGGTCCAGACCGGCTGCTCCGCATGGCGGGCCAACTGGTCTCCCTCCCGTTCGGCCAGCGCCAGCAGCACCGACAGCGGCAGGCCGAACGCGCCCGACAAGCGCCCCAGCACCGTGGCCGTCGGGCTTGCCTCGCAGCGCTCCACCTTGCTGATCATCGCCTTCGACACGCCTGACCGGACGGATAGCTCCGCCAGCGACCAGCCGCGGCTATCGCGTTCCAGCCGCACACGCTCGGCGATGGCCAGTGCCTGGCGATGCTCATCATGGCTCTCGAACTTGCCTGCCGTATCGTTCATCTCAGCCCTTGCCAAATCTGTCTTGTGCGTCTTCTATAGTGGACGGGAACATAAGATAGATGACGGGGCGTCCACAAGCCATCGGATCTATCGAGCCATGGAAGAGGGATGAAACACAAGTGGCACGCGAGATCCATTTCAACGCATTCGACATGAACTGCATCGGCCACATCCAGCAGGGCCTCTGGTCGCATCCGCGCGATCGGTCGATGGAATATAACAGCCTCGCCTACTGGACCGATTATGCCAAGCGCCTGGAAGCCGGCCTCTTCGACGGCATCTTCCTCGCCGATGTCGTCGGCATCTACGACGTCTTGAGCGGCAGTCCGGCGCCGGCCTTGCGTGGTGCAGTCCAAGTGCCGGTCAACGACCCGATGATGCTCGTCCCGGCCATGGCCTCGGTCACGAGCCATCTCGGCTTCGGCGTCACTGCCAACCTCACCTATGAACAGCCCTTCCTGTTTGCCCGCCGCATGGCGACGCTGGACCACCTGACCGGCGGCCGCATGGGCTGGAACATCGTCACCGGCTATCTCGACAGCGCGGCCCGCGCGATCGGCCTCGATGGCCAGATGGCCCATGACGATCGCTACGATCTCGCCGATGAATATATGGAAGTTGTCTACAAGCTCTGGGAAGGCAGCTGGGAAGATGCAGCCGTCGTCGCCGACAAGGCCGCCCAGATCTATGCCGACCCCTCACGTGTCCACCCCGTCCACCATCATGGACGGCAATATCGGGTGGATGCCTATCATCTGAGCGAGCCCTCGCCGCAGCGCACGCCGGTGCTCTACCAGGCCGGCTCCTCGCCGCGCGGCCGGCAGTTTGCCGCCACTCATGCCGAATGCGTCTTCGTCAACGGTCAGAAGAAGGAGGGCGTGCGCGAGATCGTCACCGATATCAGGGCAAGGGCTGAAAGTTTCGGCCGAAGCGGAGACGACATCAAGGTCTTCCTCGGCGCCACCATTGTCACTGGCCGGACCGAAAAGGAGGCGCAGGACAAGTTCGAGGATTACAGGCGTTACGTCAGCTCCGAGGCCGCACTCACCCATGCCGCCGCATCCATGGGCATCGACTTCGATAAGTTCGACATGGACGAGCCTGTCGAGACCGGCAAGAGCCAGGCGATCACCTCCAACATAAAGGCCATGGACCGTGCTGCTGGCCCGCAATGGACCAAGCGCAAGCTGATCGAGCAGATGGTGCTCGGCAGCCGTCAGCCGCCGCTGGTCGCCTCGGCGGATCAGGTGGTCGAATGGCTGGTGAACTGGATCGAGGATACCGGCGTCGACGGCTTCAACCTCTCCCGCACGGTCGTGCCGGAATGTTTCGACGACATCATCGAACTCGTCGTCCCCCGCCTGCAGGAGCGCGGCCTCTACAAGACGGAATATCGCCAGGGACCGCTGCGCCAGAAGCTCTTTGGCGAACCACGTCTCAGCAGCCGGCACATCGCCGCGACGCACAGGTGGCAGGAGGGCTGAACGCCTGTCGAACCCTGTGCAAGGCATAGTCCGGGTGAGCCGGCTCGCCTTGCTCTCGCGCCTCGCCGAATGCTAGTTTGCGACCCGACGCTTGCCGTGGGGAACATTCGCAAGCCGGCATTTGCGCGCGTGGAAGTGCCCCAGATGGGGTGCCTTCCAGGGGAGACCTGATTGAAAATTGCAGTCGTGAGAAACCCCATTGCGGGCGGTCGTCTGGGCCGGAAGCAATGGGCGCCGTTGTCCGCCGCCTTCCGCAGACAATTTCCCGATATGGAGATCCACGAGAGCCGCTCCAGTGGCGACGCTCGCAGGCTTGCCCGCGAGCTTGCAGCGGGTCCTTACGATCTCCTGCTGGTCGCGGGCGGTGATGGCACGATCAGCGATGTCGTCGACGGCGTGCTGACATCCTCGCGGCCCGATATGCCGCTCGCCTTCCTGCCGATCGGCACGGGCTGTGATTTCGTCCGTAACTTCGCGCTTCCGGCTGATCCAGCGGCCCTTGCCGACCATGTCGCCAACGCGCCGCTGCGCCGCATCGATGCCGGTCTCCTCACGAGTCATGATGCCAATGGTCACGAGCAACGCCGCTACTTCGCCAATATCACCAGTATCGGTATCTCCGGCGAGATCGTCGAGGCCGTCAACGCGCCGGGTCGCATGCGCATCCTGAACGGCCCGCTGCGCTTCCTCGTCCATTCAGCACTCGCGATCCTGCGCTACCGGCCCTATGATTTCGAGGTGCTGATCGATGGGATGCGGGTGCATCACGGCAAGCTCGCCTTGACGGCGATCGCCAATGGCGGCTGGTTCGGGGGCGGCATGCACATCACGCCGGACGCCGATGTCGCCGACGGCCTGTTCGACATTGCCGTCATGCGCGAAGAGAGTGTCTTCGGTCTTCTGAATTTACTGGGACGCCTGCATAAGGCCGGTCATGTCGGCCATCCGCTCCTCAGTTTCCACAAGGGCCGTCGGGTGGAGGTTCGGCCGCGAGACGCCGCCCGCTTTCCGATCGATGTCGATGGCGAGGCTCCGATCCGCGGCGGCTTCGTCGCGGAAATCATGCCAGGCGCCCTGACGATCAGGACGTGATGGGCAAGCTGGCCTTGATCAGAAAACGCCTTCCCATTCGGCCATGGCAGCGATCACGCCCGGCAGGTCCTGCATCCGGGCAATCACCGTTTCCGCGCCCGCATCGGTCAGCTTGTCTGCATGCGATGGATAGGTGTGCGAGGCGCCGGTAAAGCCGATCACCCGCATGCCGGCTTCGCGCGCCGCATGCACGCCATGCACGGAATCTTCGATCACGATGCACTTGGATGGGCTGACGTTGAACTGTGCCGCGCCATGCAGGAAGATGTCGGGCTTCGGCTTGACGCGGTCGGCGCCGAGATCCTTGGCCGAATAGATATGCGGCGCGAAGAATTCCTTGAGCCCGACCTTCGTCAGCATCATGTCGAGGCGATGCGAGGACGAGTTCGAGCAGATGCAGCGCGGACCTGATATCCGGGACAGAGCATACTGCACGCCCTCGATCGCCTTCACCTCACGCGCCAGCTTCTGGTCGAGCAGCTGTTCCGACTTGTCGATCAGGCTCGCCGACAGGGGAATGTCGACTTCCTTCTCGATTGTCAGAAGAATGTTCTTCCAGGTCATGCCGGCAAAGCGTTCGCCCATTTCCTCGACCGAGATCGGGTAACCGGCTTCCGTCAGAAGCTTCGACTCGACCTTGGCCGCGATGATCTCGGAATCGACGAGCACGCCGTCGCAATCGAAAAGGGTGAGGTCGAAGCCGCTCATGGAAACATCCGTCATGTGGTCCAGGGAAAGTCGCTCCCTACACGATCGGAAGGGCAAGGACAATCACGCGTCATGCAGGTCTGCCGTGCGGAAGGTCGCTGGGGTCCGTCTGGTCTCAAGCCTCAGCCATCGTCAGCAGCACGCCCTCGAAATCCTGAGGGTAGCGCTTGAGCCCGCCGTCCTTCTCCATCATGTCGGCAAGCCACACACCGTCGGCCGCGAGCCGCACGGCAACGAGCCTCGGATCGCCGTCGGTTTCGGCATGCCGCGCCATGCGCCCGTCGAGCCAGGCCGACCAAAGCGCGCGGAGCGCCGGTTCAGACACGATCGCCACCGACAGCGCGCCCCAGAGGCTGCGGTCGCCGAGCAGCCGGTCGGAGAAACAGGCGCGCACATAGGCTCGCGTGAAGCGTCCGCGTGATGCGGGATCATCCGCAAGCGTCCGGTCGATTTCCTGATCCATCTTGTCGAGCAGATCCTTGAAGACGGCCGCCAGGAGTGCCTGCTTGCTGTCGAAATGATGCAGCAAACCGCCCTTGGTCACACCCGCCCGTGTCGCCACGGCCTGGATGGTGATCGCGGCTGCCCCGTCTTCCGCCGCGATCTGGGCGGCGCAATCGAGCAGCGCCCGTCGCACCTGCTCCGGCTGCTTCTTGCGGTGATGGGCAGACACGGTTCCGTCGGCAGGCGAAGGGGAGGCTGCCATCAGTGCGACACCGTGCTCGACAGCGTGTTCATCACGATTACGCCCGTCACGATCAGGGCGATACCGGCCAAGGCTGCGAGATCGAGGCTCTGCTTGAGATAGAAGACGCTGATGAGAGCGGTCAAAACGATGCCGAGCCCGCCCCACATCGCATAGGCGATGCCGAGCGGCATGCCCTTCAGTGCTTGGGAGAGCAGATAGAAGGAGGCGACGTAGAACATCACCATGCCCGCCGTCGGCAGCAGCTTGGTAAATTGCGCCGACTTCTGCAAAAGCGTCGTGCCGATGACTTCCAGTACGATCGCGGCGGCAAGCGCGCCATAGGCGGTGAGGGCGGGGCTCATGACAAAGGCATCCTTTGGTCGGGTTGAGAATGAAACATACCATACGGTAGGTTTGTATTGAAAGCGCCTTCTGGATGCAATGGAAACGCATTCCCGCAACCTCTGAGGCGCAAAACATTAATTATAGATCATAATATTGACATATCACAATTTCGCCGGGATCGGCGAGCGACCTTGCCCTCGGCCGTCCGGCCACCCCATCATCAACAGGACATCCAGCATGTGCCAGGAATGCGAAACGCAAGGCCTTAACCGTCGCAACCTCTTCAAGCTCGCCGGCGTCGGCCTGACCACGGCCGCCCTTATCGGCAGTGCGCCCGCACGCGCCGCGGCGACAGCGCCCGCGACCTCACCCGTGACGACGCCGGCAGAAGCGCTGGCGCGGTTGAAGCAGGGCAACAGGCGTTTCGTCGAGGACGCCGAGGCCTGCGCCTCCAATCTTGTCGCGGTCCGCGGCGAACTGGCCGGCGGCCAGCATCCCTGGGCGACCATCCTCACCTGTTCCGACAGTCGCGTCAGCCCTGAACTGGTCTTCGGCGGCTCGACGCTCGGCGAACTCTTCGTCATCCGCAATGCCGGCAACGTATTGGACACCGGTGCGCTCGGCACGATCGAATACGGCACCGAACATCTGAAGTCGCCGCTGGTCGTCGTCATGGGCCACAGCAAATGCGGCGCCGTCACCGCCGCCTGCGACGAAGTCACCAAGGGTGCAGTGCCCGGCGGCTCGATCGGTAAGATGGTCCAGCCGATCCTTCCCGTCGTGCTTTCCGCCAAGGACAAGGGGGAGGGGCTCGTCGCAGAGACTGTCCGCCTGAACGCAATCTCCGGCGCTCGCCGCATCGCCGATGAAAGCCATATCGTCAGCGAACTGGTGACCTCGGGCGCGGTCCGTGTTGTGGCAGCCGTCTATGACATCGCCAGTGGCGAAGTCGAATTCATCGAAGACATCTGAACGAAGAGGGCAGGGGGCAGCAATGCCCCCTCCAAAGCCAATGCGCTAGCCTTTTTCCCCGTTCAGTCCGCTGCCGGAAACATCGCCAGAAACCGCCGCTCGCCATCAGGCGAAAACCGGATGATCCGGCTTTCCTCCAACCGCCTTGCATGGCCCCGCTCAAGAAAATGCGACAGCAGTGCCGCTCCGAGAGCGCCTGCCAGATGCGTGCGCCGCTCGCTCCAGTCGAGACACGCCCGACACAGCGGCCGCCGTCTGGCTCGAAGGCTGCCGATATCGAGCCCCTGACCCCGCAGCAGGCTCTCGCCTTCGCCTGTCAGCGTCAGCGCCTCGTCCTCGGCGCGGATCGCTCCTTGCGCGATCAGGCTGTCCAGCATGCGCACGCCATAGTCGCCGGCCAGATGGTCGTAGCAGATCCGCGCCTTGCGCAGCTCCGGCTCTTTCGGACCCGCACGATGGCGCAGATGGCCGCGCGTCGCCGAAAAGCTCATCAGGCTCTCGATCATCGCGCCGACATGACCGTCGGCCAGAGCGAAATAGCGATGCCGGCCCTGCTTGCGCTGGGCAAGCAGTCCGCCCTCTTCGAGCTTGGAGAGATGCGAACTCGCCGTCTGCAACGTCACGCCCGCCGCCCCCGCAAGCTCCGTTGCCGTCAGCGCCTGACCACCGAGCAATGCCAGCAGCATGTTCGAGCGCGCGGGATCGCCGATCAACGAGGCAAGCCGCGCGATGTCAGGTCCTTCCGCCATGTTCGTCTCCTTGGGTGGCATTATTCTGCATGTCGAGTGTAGCCGATGCTTCGATCCCGGTCGAACTATGAAGCATGGAAAGCGCCAGCGAGACTTCGACCACGATCGAAGCATCAGCTCTCGGCGCCGTGGCAAGACCCAGCTCGTCAACCACGAGGAGCACCCCATGATCACCTGCATCATCCGCTATCGCATCGACCCCTTCGGCCGCGACGACTTCGCCACCTATGCCCGCAATTGGGGCGAGGCCATCCCGCGCTGCGGCGCCGATCTCATCGGCTATTTCGCCCCGCATGAGGGATCGGCGACCACGGCCTATGGCATCTACAACATCGAAAACCTCGCAGCTTACGAGGCCTACCGCGCAAGGCTCGCCGCCGATCCGCTCGGCAAGGCCAATTACGACTTCGCGAAAAACGCCCGCTTCATCCTGGAGGAAGACCGGCTCTTCCTGAAGAACGTCTCCAGCCCGCCGTCCCTGAAGGTGCAGCCGTGATCGCCGTCATCTTCGAAGTCATCCCCTTCATCGGCGAGCGCCACCGCTATCTCGATCTCGCCGGCGAGCTGCGTGACCATCTGGAAGCGATGGACGGCTTCCTGTCCGTCGAGCGCTTCGAAAGCCTGACGACCCGCGGTAAGCTCCTCTCGCTCTCCTTCTGGCGCGACGAAGAAGCCGTGCGCCGCTGGCGCGAAACGGAAGAACACCGTGCCGCCCAGGCCGCTGGCCGCGGCGGCGTCTTTGCCGCCTATCGCCTCCGCGTCGCCGATGTCCTGCGCGACTACGGCCTCGACGATCGCGCCGAGGCGCCGGAGGATAGTCGCGCGAGGCATGGGTGAGGGGAAGGCTTTGACAAACTTTGCCATCGCCGCCATCTTGGTCGCATGACCGGAGGCAGACCATGGCAACGATGAATGTATCCCTTCCTGATCCGATGAAGGCCTGGGTCGAGCGTCAGGCCGAGAGCGGTCGCTACGGCAATGCCAGCGACTACATTCGCGACCTCATTCGCAAGGACCAGGAGCGGTTGGCCGCGTTTGACCAACTCCAAGCCGCCATCACCAAGGGTGTTGAAAGCGGTCCCCCCGAACCCTTCGATCCCGAAGCCTTCAAACGCCGGATGCGCGAAAGCCATGGCGCCCGCTAATCGCGGTTATACGATCGCGCCTGAAGCCCTGCGCGACCTGGAAAGCGTCTGGGCCTATGGCGCTGAAACGTGGTCCCCCGATCAGGCCGATCGTTACCTCGACGAACTCGTGCTGGCCTTCGACCGGATTGCGCGATCTCCGGCGTTGTTTCGCGAACGCTTGGAATTCACGCCACCAGTCCGGATTTATCCCTATCGCAGCCATCTGATCGTCTATCTTGGACTGGAGGGGCAAGTGACCATCCTGCGCATTCTCGGCGGACGGCAGGACTGGCAGGCGATATTGCGGGCGCTTGACTGACGCGGGTGCCGCCACTCCCTCGACAAGCCGGCAGCCGCTGACTATGCAGGAACCCATGCCGAAAAAGCCCGAAGATTCTCCTGAGGATACGATTGCGAGCCGCATCAGCCGTGCGCTGGCGGAGCGTATCATCCATGGCGAACTCGTGCCCGGTTCGCGCCTTGCCCAGGACCATATCGCCGAGGAATTCGGCGCAAGCCATGTGCCCGTGCGCGAGGCGTTTCGACGGCTGGAAGCACAGGGCCTCGTCGTCAGCATTCCCCGTCGCGGCGTGCGCGTGGCAAGCTTCGATCTGAAACAGGTGCGCGAAGTCGCCGAAATGCGGGCCGCCCTCGAAGTCCTGGCGCTGCGCCACGCTGCCCCGAACCTCACGGCCGATGTGCTGGCCGCTGCCGAACAGGCCGCGGCTGATGCCGACAACGCCAAGGATGTTCGCACCTGGGAGGATGCCAACCGCCGCTTCCACCGCCTGATTGTCTCCACCTGCGGCATGCCGCGCCTTCTCTCCGTCATCGACGACCTGCACGCCGTCTCTGCCCGCTTCCTCTTCGTCGCCTGGCGTGCCACCTGGGAAGCTCGCACCGACCACGACCACCGCGCTATCCTCGAAGCCCTTAAGGCTGGCGACGCGGCTGAAGCCGCCCGCATCCTCGAGCGCCACGTCCAATGGATCGGCCGCGCCCCCATGCCGGTGCCGGGCCGCGCAGAGACTGAAGGCTTCGCCATTGTCGGGTGAGCTTCGCCGAGCCGTTCCGGGGCGACCCGCCTCCCCTTGAGGGGGGGGCGCCGCGAAGCGGCGGGTGGGGTGAAGCTTTCGGCCTTGCCGATTGGGAAAGGACGGGTAGCCCGGTTCCCACCTCTCCCCTTGTGGGAGAGGTTGCAAAATCGAAGGTTTAGGTGAGCGCAAGCCACCTAAACTTCAGATTTTGCTGGTGAGGGGATCGGTGCTGCGGGCACGACATAACCGACCCCCTCACTTGCGATTTCTGATGTTTAGGCGGCTTGCGCTCGCCTAATTCATCGAAATCGCTTTCTCCCCCACCAAGGGGGAGATGGGTGTCGCGCTTGCAGCTGTCGCCCCTCACTCGCCTGCCGGCACCCTCTCGCCCGGGGATAGGGAAGGGTGAGCGGGGAGGCTCATTCCCCAGCGAAAAAGTATAGATAAAATTGAATAGCTGATGCCAGATCGCGCTGCGATCAGCAAATCTGATCCCTGATTCAACAACTTTCCCCCGAGATTCCTCAATCCGCCACCTTGGCAGCACCTAATTCCATAGATAAAAGACTCCACGCCACTTCAAATTATCTATAAAATGGAGATTGCCCATGACGACCATCCTCGCGCCCGCCGTCCGCGGTTTCGATCCGCTCGGCATTTCAGGCCGATCGCTTCCCATGCAGGCCGCGCTTCTCCTCTTCGGCACAGGCGTGCTCGCACTCGCCTCGCAGGTATCGGTGCCCATGGTGCCGGTGCCGATCACCCTGCAGACCCTCGCCATCACGATGATCGGTGTGCTCTATGGCTGGCGCCTCGGCGCACTGACCGTGCTGGCGTGGTTGGGGGAAGCCATGATGGGCCTGCCGGTTCTGGCCGGTGGGAGCGGCGGTCTCGCGCCTTTTGTCGGCCCGACGGCCGGCTACCTCGCAGCCTTCCCGATCATCGCAGCACTTGCCGGTTATCTCGCGAACAAGGGCTGGACGGGCAGCCATGTGGTCAGGAGCTTCCTCGCCCATCTCTCCGCCAACATCCTGTGCCTTGCGATCGGCGGCGCCTGGCTTGGCTATCTCATCGGTGCCGAAAAGGGCTTGGCTCTCGGCGTCACACCCTTCATCCTCGGTGCCGTCCTGAAATCCGCACTCGCCGCCGCCCTGCTGATGGCGCTTGCCCGCCGCAACACACAGCCGCTCGAACTCTGAGCTCCTGGTAACCGACTGAAACACGCATGACCGTCCGGCTCCGCGCCCACCATCTGCTCTGCGTGCTGACCTATGTCGGCAAGGGCTATTCTCCCGCCTTCGTCGAGAACTACGAGGCGATCGCCGCCCGTCTCTCTGCCGGCGAGGAGATCGAATTGGTGGCGGGACCGGACGACATCTGCGGCCCGCTGACCGAGGACCCTAAGGCCCATTGCCACGGGCCGGGTGTCATCGAACGGGATCGCGAAGCAGCAGACGCCGTCTCCCGTCTCGTCGGCAGCCCACTTCCGCCGGGTGCCCGCATCATGCCATCAGCCGCACTGCTCGCCCGCCTCCGGAAAACCTTCGCCACCGGCGAGATCCGTACCGCCTGTTTGGGCTGCGAATGGTCCGGCCTTTGCGATCATGTCGCGGATGGCGGCTATCTGGGTGTGCGCATCGCGCCCTGAGGTCGGCGGCTGCTTCGACCCGCAGCTGAGGACAAGGTGGCGCGGCGCGCCGGAGGAGGGGCGTTTCAGCAGCAGATGACAGGTCCCGCAACCTCTGGCAGACTTCCCGTCCGGAGGCCCCACCATGATCACCCTCGAGACGCTCCGCCAGATCATCCTCGCTCTGCCGACAACGGAGGAAACCACCTCCTGGGGAGCCGTGTCCTTCAAGGTCAACGGCAAGGCTATGCTCTTCTGGAACCCGATCCATGACTGCCCGGTCTTCAAGGTGCCCTTTGAGGAACGCGACCACCTGATCGAGATGGACCCCGACACCTTCTTCACCACCGACCACCACCGGCCCCATCGGCTGGTACTGGCTCGCCCGGATCGGCTCGATATCGAATGGGCGCGGGAAAACCTCGCCCGCGTATGGCGGGCGCAGGCGAAGAAGGCGGTGGTGAAAGCCTGGGATGCGGAGCGGTAGCGGTCCTCTTCTCCCCACTGCGTCAGGGACCCAGCTGCGCCTAGAGAGTCAGAGGATGAGCACAGCTAACACAAGCGACAACGTGAGCCCCACCGCCCAAATGCGCCGGCTGCCTGCTCTCGGTCGCATTTCTCCCGCTGTGTGCAACATCTGTCGCTCGGTGCGGTCCTGGAAAGCCAAGGGCACTTCTGCCGGATTTGCGATTTGTGTCCGAGCCGATCCGGCGTCCCGCGCGATCGCCTGCGCGGCGCCCTCTGTGATGGGTGGTCGAGAAGAGCTTTGAGGCAAGCGGTTCTCCTGTCGCTGCTTCCAATGGCCACGACAACAGTGCTTTAAGCAATGGTTGCCTGCAAGCTGAATTGCCACTTTTCGGGATGGCATGCCCCCACCACATCCCACCCCCACACAAATTCTCGCCCCCTCTTCACGCTTCAGTAACCAAGTTCGGTAACCATAAGCCTCACATCCCGTGCTGCGTCAGCGTAAGAGTGAGTAACCAATGGCTTCTGTATTCCCGATTGCCGAACTCCGCCGTTCGTCCGACCCGCTGGCCTGGGTCGACAGCATCATCAAGGGCGATTGCGTTTCCGCCCTCGAAGCCCTTCCCGACAAATCCGTCGACGTCATCTTCGCCGATCCGCCGTATAACCTGCAGCTCGGCGGTGCCCTGCATCGTCCCGACCAGTCGCTCGTCGATGCCTGCGACGACGAATGGGACCAGTTCGCCTCGTTTGAGGCCTATGATGCCTTCACCCGCGCCTGGCTCTTGGCCTGCCGCCGCGTGCTGAAGCCGACAGGCACGATCTGGGTCATCGGCTCCTACCACAACATCTTCCGCGTTGGCGCCACGCTTCAGGATCTCAACTTCTGGATCCTCAACGACATCGTCTGGCGCAAGACCAACCCGATGCCGAACTTCAAGGGCCGTCGCTTCCAGAACGCCCATGAGACCATGATCTGGGCCTCGCCCGATCCGAAGGCCAAGGGCTACACCTTCAACTACGATGCGATGAAGGCCTCGAACGACGACGTCCAGATGCGCTCCGACTGGCTCTTCCCGATCTGCTCGGGCGGCGAGCGGCTGAAAGGCGACGACGGCAAGAAGGTCCATCCGACCCAGAAGCCGGAAGCGCTGCTTGCCCGCGTCATCATGGCCTCGACCAAGCCCGGCGATATCGTGCTCGATCCCTTCTTTGGCTCCGGCACGACAGGGGCCGTTGCCAAGCGCCTAGGCCGTCATTTCGTCGGCATCGAACGCGAGCAGGATTACATCGATGCGGCGTCTGCCCGCATCGCCGCCGTCGAGCCTTTGGGCAAGGTCGAGCTGACCGTCCTCACCGGCAAGAAGGCCGAGCCCCGCGTCGCCTTCAATGTGCTGCTGGAAGCCGGTCTCGTGAAGCCCGGCCAGGTTCTGACCGATGCCAAGCGCCGCCACTCCGCCATCATCCGCGCCGACGGCACGCTGACGGCAAACGGCGAGGCCGGCTCCATCCACCGCGTCGGCGCCCGCGTTCAGGGTATGGATGCCTGCAACGGCTGGACCTTCTGGCACGTCGAAGAGAAGGGTGCCCTGAAGCCGATCGACGACCTGCGCGCGGTCATCCGCAGCCGCATGGGCGGCCTGGAATAAGCAGTTTCACACAGCGTGCAGCCGGCGCGTCTCCACGCGCCGGCAAACTGCTATGACAAAAATATTAGAATAACATCACATACTTGTGATCAGCTTCGTGCAAGTCGAGCACTTTATCTGGGCTGAATTCGATCTCTTGAGATCGATCTGGCGCGGGCAGGGGTCCGCCAACTCCACCCGCGCCAGAGCCTCGCTCTCAGGCCGTCACGCCCAGAGCCCGGTGTTTCCCGACCCCCTTCATCTTCCCCTTTCGTCCCGGATCTTGCTCTGCATGCCGGAAACGCATGCCGAGTGATAGGAAACACTTGATCAGGCGTTGTGCACACGTCACCATCCGGCCGGGCGGCAGGCCATTGGGGGATTGCCCGGTCAGAGGTGCAGCATGGTCCGGCTTTCCAGGAAATTCCTCGCCATTCTTGTATTCGCGCTTCTGGGATTGGCGCATAATGCATCCGCGGAAACCTGTCCGACCTTGGACGGGTTTGCCCCGCTTGAGGACATGGCCGTCTACGAAGGTGCCTGCCTCTACGGCGCGGAAGACGCCGGCTTTGTGCGCTTTGATCTGCCAGTCGGCCCGATGAAGGGTCGGGCCCCTTCCGAACTCAAGGCGGTCGAAGGTCAGTTGCAGCGTCGCCTCTATGTCGCTCCGGAAGGCGCAAGTGCTGCCGACGTCTTTCTCAACTATCGCACGTCATTGATAGGCGCCGGTTTTTCGCCCCTGTTCGAATGTGCCGGCCGAGCCTGCGGCAGCAACAATGCCCTCTTGGGCAAGGTGGTCATCTATCCGGCAAATCGGAGGCTGCGCAATCTGGGGACTGCCTCGGAGTTCGCGCTCTACATCAAGGATGGCGAGCATTACATGGCAGCCGTTTCGGCGGATGGTACGCGCCATCTAGCGCTCTACGTTGCGCAGAACCAGAAAGCACCACTTGCGGAAAATGCATCAGAACGCACGGCTGTCCATCTGGATTTCGTCACGTCTTCCGCACTCGAAACCCGCATGATCGATGCCGCAGCCATGGCCAAGGGCATCTCGGACGAGGGGCATATCGCGCTCGACAACGTCTATTTCGACTTCGGCACGGCAAACCTGTCGCCGGAAGCCGCCCCGGCGATCGCCGAGATGACAAAGCTCCTGACCTCTAACCCGGGGCTGAAGGTTTATATCGTCGGCCACACCGATTGGATCGGGGATGCCGAGACGAACCTGTCGCTGTCACAAAAGCGGGCGCAAGCGGTCATGGCAGCCCTGGTGTCGGCGGGCATCTCGAAGGAGCGCCTCGCCGCTGCGGGAATGGGCATGCTGGCACCGCGCGCCAGCAACCAGACCGAGCCGGGCCGCGCCATGAATCGCCGCGTAGAGCTGGTCGAGCGACCCGGCTGAAGCACAGGAGCGGCCGCCTCAGCCGCCGCCCGATGCGCCTTCGTGTGGACGATTAAACGCTGATACCCAGCCCCTGCAGATCCGCCTTCAGCTTTTCCGCACCGGTAAAATGCACCGCATGCCAGCCGGCAGCGCGCGCGCCTTCGACGTTGGGCAGACTGTCATCGATGAAGACGGAATGCTCTGGCGACAGGCCGAAATCCGCGACATGCCGCTCATAGATCGCCACGTCAGGCTTGATGAGCCCGACCTCGCCCGAAACCGTGACGCCGCGCGGCAGGTTGAGGAACGGATACATCTTCCGCGCCTCGGTGAAGGTATCGGCGGCGAAGTTGGTGAGCATGGTCACGTCGCGACCGGCATCGATGAGGCCGGTCATGATGGCGACACTGTCGTCATAGGCGTGAGGCACCATCTCGGCCCAGTATTTCCGGAAGGCGCGGATATGCTCTTCCCGTTCTGGAAACTGTTCGATCAGCAGCGCCTCGGCATCGGCCCAGCTGCGGCCGCGATCCTGCTCGATGTTCCAGTCATGGGTGCAGACGCGCTGAAAGAAATCCGCCCGCTCGTCGGCGTCCGGGATGATCCGCGAGAAAGGCAGGTTCGGATCGTAATGGATGAGCACCTTGCCGATGTCGAAGACGATATGGCGGATTTCGGTCATGTCTTAGCCCTTGGCTGTTGGAAAGGCGGTTGGAATAGCGGCCGTAATTGCCTTCTTCATGACAGTCGGCAGCGCTTCCCCATCAAGTTCGGTGACCGGCACCCAGAAACCGTGATTACCAGATGGACGGTCGATCGGCCCGACGCGAAAGATCGACAGCCGGAGCTCGAAATGCGTGAAGACATGGGAGATGCTGCCCGCTCCCTGCCAATCAGCCGGGAAGGGGGCTGCCTCTGTCCCGGTCTCCCCGTCCTGCCGCGAGGTCCAGTCCGTTGTCGGCACCTCGGTCATGCCGCCCAGCAGTCCGCTCTCCACCCGCTTGCGCAACAGAAGCCGCCCCTCGCGATCCACCGCGATAAAGGCCGCCCCCAGCCGCACGGGCTTCGCCTTCTTGGCGGCCTTGACCGGGAAACGTTCAGGCTCGTCGGTGGCCAGCGCCAGACATGCATCGTTGAACGGACAGAGCGCGCAGGCCGGCCGCTTCGGCGTGCAGATCGTGGCGCCCAGATCCATCATCGCCTGGGCAAAGTCCCCGGGCCGATCGGTCGGCGTGAGTTCCGCCACCTTCGCCTTCATCTGCGGCTTGGATCCCGGAAGCGGCGCCTCGATGGCGAAGAGCCGCGAGATCACCCGCTCCACATTCCCGTCCATAACAGCGGATGGCCGGTTGAAGGCAATCGCCGCAACCGCGGCCGAAGTATAGTCGCCGATGCCGGGAAGCGCGCGCAAACGCTCTTCGGTATCGGGAAAGACACCGCCATGCTCTGATGCCACGGCCTCCGCGCATTTCTTCAGGTTTCGGGCGCGGGCATAGTAGCCGAGCCCCGCCCAGGCGGCCATGACATCCTCGCTCGGAGCCTCGGCAAGATCCGTGACCGTCGGCCAGCGGGCGATGAACTTGGCGAAATAGGCCTTCACTGCCGCAACCGTCGTCTGCTGCAGCATCACCTCGGACATCCAGATGTAATAGGGATCCGGCGTCACGCCGCGCTTGGCAGCCGCGGGCGAAATCCGCCACGGCAATTCCCGGTGATGCCGGTCATACCAGGCAAGCAGTGCGGGCGCCGTCGGTCGTGTCAGGGCTTTGCTGGGGAGCGTCAAATCGGTCATTTGCGAAAAGAGGGCGAGATGGCCTATATCTGGCCAAAGCAGTCGCCCGTTCAAGGGCCGATGTGAAGGATCCCCAGACGCAATGGCCACCTTCAAGGGCGCAAACCAGATCGCCGACATCGCCAACGGGATCGTCGATCCCGTGCTGGCGCGCCGTGCCGGCATCAACACCGCGCTGCTCGGCTCCTGGGAAGATATCGTCGGCGAAAACTTTGCCGATTGCACCCGGCCGGAAAAGATCGCCTGGCCGCGCCGTTCGGACCTGCCCGAGGATGGCGGGCATCGCCCCGGCGTGTTGACGATTGCCTGCGAGGGTGCCCGCGCGCTCTTCCTGTCCCATGCCCAGGGCGAACTGATTGCCCGCATCAACGGCTTCTTCGGCTATCCCGCCATCGGTCAGGTCCGTATCGTCCAGAAGCCGGTTTCAACGGCAAGCGTCAGGCCGCGCATCCGCAAGCTCGAGGGCGAAAAGGCTAAGCGGCTGGAGGCGATGATGGACGGGATCGAGAACGAGAACCTCCGTCGCGCCGTCGAGCGCCTCGGCACTGCCGTCCTGCAGGCCAAGCGAAAGTAGCCCTTTGGTCCAGCCACCTGGCTAGATCCTTTGAAAGACATGGATTTTCCGGGTTCCTGCCCACGTATCTGCTGACCTCTGCGGCCAAGTTTGGGCCGATCCGGATCGTCGCGTTGCCCGCCACTCCTGCCGGGTCTACCACTCGTGCGATCGGACTTCGATGTCCGGCCACGAATGCCTTCCAGCAGCAGGAAAAGCCGTGAACCTTCACAATCCGACCCCCATCCCGGATCGCAAAAGCGCGATCGCTGCCGTCCCACAGCGGCAGGGATGGCGTTTCCCGCTCCCGGGCATATCTGCCCCCTTTATGGCGCCTGTACTTTTCGCGGTTATTGCCGGCATTGATGGCCTCGGCACCAGCATTGCCTTCGCCGCGCTGATCTTTGCGGGCCCGCTTGCGGCCGGCTTCGGCATGGGCGTCGGCGTCATCCTCCTGTCGAGCATCGTGATGGCGCTCTGGATTGCGCTACGCAGCCGCTATCCTTCCAGCATCGGTCAGGTGCAGGAGGCGAGCATCGCCATCCTGGCCACGGCAATCGCGGCGAGCGCTGCCCATCTGGAATTCGCCCCGCAAGAGGTCAAGGTCGCAACGGCATTTGCCATCCTCGGCGCCAGTGCCGTCGTTACCGGCCTCGTCTTCTGGATCTTCGGCCTCTGCCGCTTCGGCCGGCTCGTGCGTTTCATGCCCTATCCGGTGGTCGCCGGTTTTCTCGCTGGCTCCGGCTGGCTCTTGATCCAGGGCGCCGTGATGATGGTCGTCGGCGACCGCGCCATTGTCGACCTTCTGGTCCGACCGGATGGCCAGCAGGCGCTCGCCAACCTCTATGTATCCGTCGTTTTCGCGGTGGTGATGGTCTTTGCGCTGCGCCGCTCGACAAGCCCGCTCACCATGCCGCTGGTCCTGCTCGGCGGAGGTCTGCTGTTCTATGCCATGCTGGCCGTTATCGGCGTCGACAGCGACCAGGCGCGCGCCATGCAATGGCTGCCCGCCCTGCCACCCGGTGACGGGTTTGCCCTGCCGCAACCGGCCCACGTCGTCATGACGGCGGATTGGGCGGTCGTCCTGCAGGCCTTGCCTGCGATCATCTCCGTGGCCCTTCTCGGCATGGTCGGCCTCCTCCTCAACACCAGCGGGCTGGAAGTCGCGACCCGCCAGGAGATCGATGCGGATGCGGAACTGCGCACCACCGGTATGGCCAACCTGGTTGCCGGCGGCTTCGGCGGGGCCCCCGGTTTCACCGGGCTTTCCATGACCCTGCTCGCCAACCGCATGGGCGCGAAGGCCCGCTCCGTCGGCGTGGCGACCGCCCTGATGCTGGCAATGATGCTGCCCTTTGCCGGTGAACTCGCCGGTGCCATGCCGACCTTCGTCGCAGCCGGACTGATGATTGCGCTCGGTGTCGAACTGATCCACGACTGGCTGTGGCGCACGCGCCGGCAATTGCCGCGCATGGAGTGGCTGGTCGTGCTCGCCATTCCGCTCGGCATGGCCGCCTTCGGCTTCATGGGCGGCATGGCGCTCGGCCTCGGCCTCTCCATCGTCACCTTCGTCTACAATTATGCCCGTCTCTCGGTCATCCGCGTCAATGCCTCGCTGCGCGAGCGCAAGAGCAGCATCGATCGGCCCCCGGCAGAAAACAGCCTGATCGAGCTCGAAGGTGAGCAGGTCCAGGTGCTGGAGCTGCAGGAATTCCTCTTCTTCGGCACCGCCGAACAGGTGGTCGAGGCGATCCGCCAGCGTTTGCTGGATCGAACCCGCCTGTCGCTCCGCTTTGTGGTCATCGACTTCCGCCGTGTGAGCGGCATGGATGCCGCCGCTGCCGCCACCTTCGTCAAGATCCGCAACCTGCTTGCAGGAAGCGAGGTGGAACTGATCTTCAGCAGTCTGTCACCGGATATCGAGCAGGCCCTGGCGAGAAACGGCATCGATTTTTCCACCGACCCCTCAGTCGGGCGAGAACGCGACCTCGACCATGCGCTGGAGCGCTGCGAGGATCGCCTGCTAAGCGCGATCAGTCGCGAAGAAACCTGGCAGGATGTCGAGGACTATCTGGCCCAGACGATCGGCCCGAGCACGCGGCTGAAAGATCTCGTCGCCTCGATGCAGGAAATCCGCCTCCAACCCGGGGATCGCTTCATCCGGGCGGGGGAGGTGGGTGACGATCTCTTCCTGCTCTGGACCGGCCGCGCCAAGGTGGAGGCAGTCCTCGGAAACGGCAAACGCCTTCGTCTGCGCACGGTGAAGCCCGGCGTGGTGTTGGGGGAGATCGCCATCTATCGTGGCGGTCCGCGCACGGCAGACGTGGTGGCCGAAGTGTCCTCGACCGTCTACCGCCTTGCCCGCCGGCAATTGCGCTACCTCGAACAGTCAGATCCGGAACTGGCGCTTCTCGTCCACCGCCTCTGCGCCACCACACTTGCCGAACGCCTGACGATCGCCAACCGGGTGGTCCAGGCACTGCACGAGTGACAGGATCGGACGGACCGTGAGCCTGCAGGATACCTCCCTATCGCCACAAACGGCTGCACTGCCGGGTGGCGCACATCCAGTGTCCTCCGGTCGTCCGCGCCCGGCAACGGTCACTACGCTCCTCGCGCCACTGCTCTTTGCGGTGATCGCCGGCATTGACGGTCTGGGCACCAGCATTGCCTTTGCCGCTCTCATCTTTACCGGCTCGGTCTCCGCCGGTTTCGGCATGGGGGTGGGCGCCATCCTCATGTCCAGCATCCTGCTCACCCTCGTGATTACCATCGGCAGCCGCTACCCGGCCAGCATCGGCCAGGTTCGAAAGCCGAATGTCGCGATCCTTGCCGCCGCGATTGCCGCGGCACTCGCCTCTCCGACGCTGCTGGACGCGCCGGATGAGGTCCGCATCATGACCGCCTTTGCCATTCTCGGCACGAGCGCCATCGCAACCGGCCTCGTTTTTGTGGTCTCGGGCGCCTTCGGCTTTGGCCGGCTGGTGCGCTTCATGCCCTTCTCGGTCATCGCTGGATTTCTCGCCGGCTCCGGCTGCCTGATGATCCAGGGGGCGGTGAACATGCTGCTCGGAGCCCATGCGATATCAGACCTGTTTGCCACGGTGGACGGTCGCCAGGCCTTCGCCAATCTGCATATCGCGCTGATCTTCGCCTTCATCCTGAACTTCTCGCTCAGGCGATCCTCCAGCCCGCTGATCGCACCGGGCATCATGATCGCTGCAGCCCTGCTGTTCTATGGGCTTCTGTCAGTGCTTGGCATCGATCCAGAGGCCGCACGCGCCTTCCACTGGCTGCCGGCGCTGCCACTCCAGACGGGGCTGGAACTGCCGTCTCCCTTGTCGATCTTGTGGCAGGCCGACTGGTCTGCCGTGGCCCATGCGGCGCCGGCCATTGCCTCGGTGGTCCTTCTGAGCATGGTCGGGCTTCTCCTCAACACGAGCGGCCAGGAGGTCGCCACGCGCCGCGAGATCGATGCGGATTCGGAACTGCGCACCACGGGCCTCGCCAACCTGCTTGCCGGTGGCTTCGGCGGCGCGCCCGGGTTCAGCAGCATGAGCATGACCCTGCTTGCAACCCGGATGGGCGGCGCGAGCCGCCTGGCGGGCTTTGCCACCACGCTGGTTCTGGTGCTGATGCTGCCGTTTGCCGGACAGCTTGCGGGTGCCATGCCAACCTTCGTTGCCGCCGGTCTGATGATCACGCTCGGTTATGACATGGCGGAGGAATGGCTCTGGGGCGCCCGCCGTCAACTGCCGCGCAATGAATGGCTGGTGGTACTGACCATCCCCGCCGGCATGCTCGCTTTCGGCTTCCTGACCGGGATGATGATGGGGCTTGGTCTCGCCATCCTCTCCTTCGTCTATAACTATGCCCGCCTCTCGGTGATCCGAAGCGACACATCACTCCGCATCCGCCGCAGCAGCATCGACCGTCCGCTCGTCGAAAGCGAACGCCTGGAAGCCGAAGGCGATCAGGTCCAGGTTCTCGAACTCCAGGAATTCCTGTTTTTCGGCACGGCAGAACAGGTGGTGGCAATTGTGCGCAACCGCCTGAAGGATACCGCCCGCCCGAAACTGCGTTTCGCCGTCCTCGATTTCCGTCGGGTGAGCGGCATGGACACCGCCGCTGCTGCCGCCTTTGTCAAGATCCGCAATCTCCTCGCCACGGAGGACGCCGAATTGCTGCTGAGCGGCCTCTCGCCGCAAGCCGAGGCCACGCTCCGCCGCAATGGGCTCGACGGGCAGGGCGACCCCACCACGCGGTTCGCGCCTGATCTCGATCACGCCATCGAATACTGCGAACAGCGACTGCTCGGCGAAATCGCCCGCGAAGAGACCTGGCAGGATGTCGAGGACTATCTGGCGCAGACCATCGGCCCGAGCACGCGGCTGAAAGATCTCGTCGCCTCGATGCAGGAAATCCGTCTCCAGCCCGGTGATCGTTTCATCCGCGCAGGGGAGGCCGGCGACGATCTCTTCCTACTCTGGACCGGTCGAGCCAAGGTCGAAGCGGTGCTCGGAAACGGCAAGCGCCTGCGTCTTCGCACGGTCAAACCCGGCGTGGTGCTCGGCGAGATCGCCATCTATCGCGGTGGTCCGCGCACGGCAGACGTGGTGGCTGAAGTGCCCTCGATCGTCTACCGCCTTGCCCGCCGGCAGTTGCGTTATCTCGAACAGTCAGATCCGGAACTGGCGCTTCTCGTCCATCGCCTCTGCGCCACCACACTTGCCGAACGTCTTGCTATCGCCAACCGGGTGGTCCAGGCACTGCACGAGTGAGTTACGGGGACTACTTGGCGTTCGCGGTGAACACGCCATCCCAACCATCCGGCGCCGTCTCAGGCAGCGTCTCAAGGCGCTCCTGATAGAGCTTATGCGTGCCGGAGAGTGGATTTTGCGGCAGGGCCTGTAACACCCGCAGATGCTCGCGGGCAGCGCTGAGGTCGCCAGCCTGCCAAGCGGCGAGGAAGCTCCTGTGCCGTTTGAGCAGCTCGGTCTGCCCACCGGCGGTTTCCCCCGAAGCCCCCACCAGCGCATGCAGCGTCACCGGCGCCTGCCGTCCGACCACTCGAACCCGGTCGACTTCGGCAAACAGCAGGCCCGTCGTCCGCACCCGCACCTCCTCGGTCACCAGGATCGAGACGTCGTAGAGCTTGGTCATGCCCTCGACACGCGAGGCAAGATTGACGCTGTCGCCGAGGCAGGAATAGCTGAAGCGCTGGTCGGAGCCGAGATTGCCGACACAGGCCATGCCGGTATTGAGCCCGATACCGATCTTGAGGCCCATGCCGCTCTCGCGGTTCAGCCGCTCCAGCGCTCCGACCATGTCGAGTGCGGCAAGGCAGGCCTTTTGCGGATGGTCGGTGATGTCGAGCGGCGCGTTCCAGAAAGCCATGACAGCATCGCCGATATATTTGTCGATCGTCGCCTCGCGCTGCAAAAGCACGTCGGTCACCGGCGTCAGGAAGTTGTTGAGAAGCCCGGTAAGCTCGGTCGGGGTCAGCTTTTCCGACAGCGTGGTGAAGCCGCGGATGTCGGAGAACAGGATGGTGAGCTCCCGATCCTCGCCGCCGAGCGTCAGGCCCTCCGGGTTTTCCGAGAGCCGTTCGACCAGCGTCGGCGAAAGATAGCGCCCGAAGCTTTCGCGCACGAAGCGCTTTTCCCGGTGAGTGAGCATCAGGAGGAGCGGCAGAGCCGTGAGCAGCACCGCGCCGAGGCCCGCCAGCGGCAACAGCGGATCGAAGAGCGTCAATGCCTGAGAGAAGGCAAGCCACGACCCGCCGCCAACGAGCCCCGCGAGCAGAAGGCCGGTCATCACCGAAAGGGCAGGGGTGGCGGTCGCCAGCACCAGAAGCAGCACAAACCCGACGGCGATGGCCACTGCCCGCTCCGCACCGATAATCCAGTCCGGACGCTGCAGGAAGACGCCGCTCGCGATCTGGTCGATGATCTCGGCATGCGCCTTAACACCCGCCATGGCCGGATCGACGGGCGTCGCCACGATATCGCGCAGACCCACCGCACTGGTGCCGACCAGCAGGATGCGTCCCTGGATCTGGCCCATCAGCGCAGCGGCCTTTGCGGGATCGAACAGGTCGGCCGCCGAAATCACCGGCATGTTCGGCAGGCCGGAATAATAGATCCAGATCTCGCCATCGGCGGACACCGGAATGTCGAGCGCGCCGACCCTCAAGTCCGTCATCGCCGAGCCCTCGGCCGTGCCGGCAGAGCGCAACACGAAGGACCCCGCCTGCTGGGCAATCCGCAGCGTCTCGATCGACAGCGCCGGATAGAGCCGGTCACCACTTTTGGAGATCAGCGGAAAGGTCCGGATGATGTTGTCGGGCGTCGGCGGGAAGGAGAAATAACCCATCGCCGTCGCCCGCTCGTTGAGCAGGGAGAGATTGGAGAGCGCGCCGGAATAGGGCATGAGCCGCGCTTGCGGATCAGGCCCGACAAAGGAGAACCCGGCCTTCGGTTCAGGGGCCGGCGCCGACGTCTCGTTGGTGAGCGCGATCCCGAGAGCCACGGCATTCGCGGCAACCGCGTCTGCCAATTGGGCATCCGGATCCGGAAGATCAGGCCCGACCTCGATCGCAATCCCCTGGCGCCGCATCTCCGCCACCAGCCGTGCAGGTGCTGTTCTATCCGGTTCGGAAAACACGATGTCGAAGCCGATTGCCGCGGCTCCAAGCCCGCTTGACCGTGTGACGATCTCGGCGACCGTCCGGCGCGACCAGGGCCATTGCCCGAGCGTGCCGATCGAGGCCTCATCGATATCGATGACCGCGACAGGCGGATCGGTCGCCTCGCGCGGCTTGATGGTTTGATATGTATCGAACACCAGCGCCGTCAGCCGGAAGGCCTGCGGAGCAAAGGCTGCATGCGCAGTGATGACCGCAACGAGTGCAGCCACCCCCATCAGCATCACGCCGAGCTTGCGCCGCTGCGAGGAGGAAAGGCGACGGCGCGGGCTGGGGGGCTTGGCCATCGTCGGGCGCCCCGGTGCCGCCGCTGTCACTGGGTGACGCCCGAGGTGCTCCCGGCGAAGATGCCGGTGGAGGACCAAGTTCCGTCAGTTGCCGTGAAGTTGCCCATGATGCCTTTGACGGGGTCTGCGCCATTGGAGGCGAAGGCGCCGGTGACGCTGGTGGCAATCCCGATCATGGATGTGCTGGTCATTGTCGAGACAGCATTGGCACCGGATTCGAAACTGACTTCCGCTCCGAACACGTCACTTCTGCCGTCGAAATCACGGATCTCGATTGTTCCGGTGCGGTCGCCGAAGTCCATCGTGGCGGACAGAAGGCCGGTTGCGATGTACTGCGATCCACCATTCACGACGGTGCCCACGGCATGGCCGGAATAGGTGGCGGTGCCGGTCACTGAAGAGGGGATGATTTCCACCTGCTTGCCGACAATCCAGTTGCCGAGATGCGCTTCGGAACTGCTTTCAAACCCGTTTGCCTTGCCCCACCAGCCCCAAGTCATGAAGCTGCAGCCTGTGCAAATCTCGCTGGTGCGAGGCGAGTTTGCCCCGCTGGTGGTCCGAAAAATCTCGACCGGGACGACGTCGGAAGAGACGATGTAGGAACCGTCCACGTCACTTGCGGCTGCGATTAACTGATCCGTCAGGTAGGCAGTCTGAGAATTGCTGGATGTCAGGTAGATCTCGTCACGGTTGTCCGTCGTCTCGACGTCGATGACACCAGTGAAGCTGTTTGTTTCACCATCAAATGTCATGGATGCCGTGCCGGCGGCGAGTTCCATCGTGCCGACCAACTGTTCGTTGGCGTCTCTCGTGTATGTGGTCACGGCTCCCGAAGAAAAACCCGAAACCGTTTTATCGGCAAACTCGCGGTCACCGTTCTCTTCCGTCAGCGAGTCGTTACGGCTGACGACATTGGCCCCAACGTTAAAGTTGATAGCCCCCGCGCCCTGATTGGCGTTCTCGTCATAGGTCTCGCCGCTGCCGACAATCACCATGAACTCGCCGTCGTCGCCGAACAGGTGGTCGTCGCCCTCACGGCCTCCGATGGTTTCCACAACGGACTGCTCGTTCACCACGCCGGAAGAGGCGCTCGCCAGGTAACCGCCTGAACTCAACGCGTTCAGACCATTGCCACCTCCGCTCAGCTGGGCAAACGTTCCAGCCGTGACGTTGATTGCGCTCTTTTGACCGGAGCCGTCACCGCTGATCGATAGCGAGGCCTGGATCGCCTTGCCGACGATCGCATTGTCGTCACCGTCTACACCTGACGCGGCGACGACCAGCAGATCACTCTTCACCGTGCCGCTTGTGGCAAGCGCCGCTGCGAGGTCCGGGTTCACGGCGCCGATCGAAAACGCACCTGTCGCAGGATCGGCCTGCACAACATAATGCATCACCCCGCTGCCGCTGAACGTCGAGGCCATGCTGGCCGCCTTGCCGCCGACCACGTAGAACGGAGTGTTATCGTCTGAGCGCATGAGATAGGCGATAAAGTCGCCACTGCCCGCATAGGCCATGCCGTTGAGGTTGCTATCCAGTATGGAACTGTATCCGGCGACATCGGCCCAGTTCAGTGCGTCCGATTTGGCGATACCCTCCAGTGTCAGGGTCTCACCATCATCATCGACGCCCTCCCAACTGCCGTCGGCCTGCTCTGTCAGTTGTCCAAAGGTCTCATAAAGCGATCTGTAACCCGGCTCTTTGTAGACGACACCGATCGACCCATCCCAAGGCTCTTCCGGCTCTGGGTCAACAGGATCCACCGGCACCTCCGGCCGCGGCCCCACATCCCGCTGCGATTCTCCCGCCGCCTCCTCCACTGGCGTCGTCACGATCGGGCGCGGTTGCGGCACCGGGATCGTGTTTTCCGAAGGCAGCTGCGCCGAGTTGCTTTGGCTGACCGTGCTGCTCGCGACCGTCTGGTCCGTCGGCGCGTTGTTGGTGCCACCACCCTGGCCCGGGCGGCCGGCGAGGGTCTGTTGCAGGCCGCTCACCCATTGCGGCGGCGTGCGCTGGACACGCGGCTGGCCGTCGCCCGCGACGATCGAGAAACCCTGTTTGAACAGGCGCTGCGGCTCGCCCCGGCCGGTCAGCTGCACTTCCTTGCCATAGACCAGCGTCATATGCGGCGGCAGCGGCTGGCCGTCCTCCGTCTGGCCGTTGAGATTGATGTCGACCACGGCACCACGAATGCCGGCAGTCCCGATCGGCGTGTCGATCTTCACATTGCCGCTCGCCTTTGAGGCCTTGCCACCGATGAAACGCAGGGCGCCCTTGGTCATGGTGGCCGCCAGCGAGGCCGTGTTTTTCTCGGGATCGTAGACGAAGCTGTCGATCACCACGGAGGAGTTGGGCCCGACGGTAAACGATGTCCCGTCGGCCAGCAGGATCTGCACCAGGCCTTCACCGCTGGTCTCGATCCGGTGGTTCCGGATCACGGCATCGCCGAGCGAGATCAGGCGCGGCTTGCCTGAAGCATCAAAGGCGGTTGCCTGCGGATTGACGGCGGCGGTGACGCCGGCAACGTCGTTCTCGGCTTGTACCGGAGCCCCTGCGAGCATCAGCAGCGCGGCAGAGGTGCAAAGCAGGGCATGACGCGTATTCGTCTTCATCGTGATGCTCCTAGAAAGCCGTCTGGATGCCGATCGACACCGAGATGTTGTCGAAGGACTTGATGTCATAATTCGACCAGACCTTGCGGTAGCCGGCCTCAGCCACCAGCGCCACGCGCTCGGTAAAGGGCGTGATCTGCTTGAGGTTCAGGCTGAATTCGGTGTCGCGCTGGCTCTCGCCCGAATTGATCATGCTGTCAGGGTCGTCATAACCGCGCCCGGCCACGGCCGCTTCGAGCCCCACGATCCAGGCCGGTCCATCGCCGATCAGCGCCGCATAGCGATAGGTACCCGAGATCGCGCCGCCCACTTCGGTGGACGAGAGATAGCCCGTCTCGGCATCCCGCCGTGACGCGAGCAGCCGGCCAGTCAGGCTGAAATCTGCGGTCACATTGTGCGACCAGGAGACTTGCGCATCGAAGCGGTTGCCGCTCTGCAGCTCCGCCGTCTTGCGCGACTTGGTGTTGGAATAGTCCTCATAGCGATATTGCAGGCTCGCCGAGAGGCTGTCGACCGGCGTCACCTGCCAGTCGAAATTGGTCGAGATGCCGGCCGATGCGAGATAGCGATCACCCTCGATCAGGACGCCGCTGGTCAAGAGCATGACGGAGACCGACCGGTCGTCCAGCCCGAAGCGGCCGAGATCGAAGACGGGTCCGGCATAGGCTTCGGCCGCCCCCGTGTTCAGCGTGTCGCGGTCACGATATCCCGCCGCATAGCCGGATATCCCGGCTTCCAGTGCAAGCCCCTGGATGTCGGTGTCGTGGCGATAGCGGACGGCCCCGTTGACGAAGGCGTTGTAGTCCTCGCCAGCGACGCTCAGATTGTCGAGTGTGTAGGAGAGGCCGTTCAGCGTGACCGTGGAATTGCCCGGCCCGGCATTGGCATTGCTCTGATAGCGCAGCCCGGCGCGCAGCATGCCTGAGAACTGCGACGGATCACTCTTCTGGTCGATCGCGGCAAGATACTGGTCGACCTTGGCGGCAACCTCGGGCGGCACATCGCCGGCAGCCTTCGCCCCATCGAAATACTGCCGCGCCGTCTCATAGGCGCCGAGTCGGTAGTAGAGCACGCCGAGTTCGAGCTGCAGCCTGGGCAGGCCCGGCGCATAGATCAGCATGCGCTCCAGCGTCGAGATGGCCCCCTCAAGATCGCCCGCCTGAGACGAGAGAGCCGCATATTCGAAGGCCGTGTCGAGATCGTCGGGTGCCTCCATCATCCGCGCAAAGAGCTGGCGGCGCTGCGCTTCGATCTGCTCAAGCGAGGTTGCACCCGCCCGTGGCGCGACGTTCTGCGACTGCTGGGCAGCGGCTGGAACGGTCGTGACGGTCAGGCAGAGCGCGGCAAGCGCGAGGCTCAAACTATAGGCGGGGAGGGGTGCGATCCCCCGGCTCTTCGGCAACAGCATCTGAAAAGCTACTTTGACAATGAATGGATGAATTCCCTTAAGCAGGTTAACCTCTTGTTAGAAGGTGTAAAACATGAAGCCACCGGCCAACATTGGGTTTTTCCCATGCCTTTGTCAGCCAGGATGACCGCTATCCATCCGAAGCCCTGACGGCGGATCAGATCTGTCTGTCACTAGCATCAGAGCGCCAGTTTCTGTCTGGCAAGTGCCGCCATCATCCGCTACGCGTGGCGCTGGCGGCAAGCGAAATTCGCAGGCCGTTTTCCCACGCCCGGCCAAGAACGCGCATCCTCCTCCGGGGCTTGCAGTGAAAAGGTCACGGAACTTTGATTTTTCGAGGGGGTGCCTGCCTTGTTTGGCGCCTTTTGCCGTTATAACGGTGGACCCATCCAAGACCCTTGCAAGCAGGTAACTGACCCATGTCGACTTCCGAACTCTCGATCACCAAGCGCCGTTTGCTCGGCGGCATCGCCATCGCCGCCGTCGGCATCGCGCTCACCGCCTGCAGCGACGCTGAAGACAAGGCCGCCAGCGCTGAAGCACAGCCGGCCGTCAGCAACGAGACCACGGCCTCGACCACCTCTGCCGAGATCCCGACCGCCGACCGCGATGTCGATATGGAAGCGGCGCTGAAGCCCGGCTCGCTGAAGGAAATGGCGCTCGGCGATCCAAACGCCCCGGTCAAGGTGATCGAATACATGTCGATGACCTGCCCGCACTGCGCGCATTTCCATGAAAACACCTTCGAGGCGATCAAGACCAAATATGTCGACACTGGCAAGGTCTATTTCGTGCTCCGCGAGTTCCCGTTCCCGCAGGACACCGCCTCGCTCGCCGCCTTCATGCTGGCCCGCTGCACGACCGAAGACAAGTTCTTCCCCTTCGTCTCCATGCTGCTCAAGCAGCAGCGCACCTGGGCGGCACCGACGGATGGCGACGTCCGTGGCGCCATGCTGCAGCTTTCCAAGCTCGGTGGTTTTACACAGGAGACCTTCGACGCCTGCTTGACGAACGCCCAGCTTGCCGGTGATGTGTCGGCAGTCCGCGATCGCGGTGCTGAGGAATTCGGAGTTCAGTCGACCCCGACCTTCCTGATCAATGGCAAGGCCTATTCGGGGGACATGTCGGTTGACTCCATGTCGGCCCTCATCGACAGCCTGCTCTGATCGACGTTCCGTTCTGACGACGGGCGCCGGGGAAACCCGTGCGCCCGTTTTTCATGCGATGGCGCGGGGCATGGCACCATGAAATTCAACCGCCTCCGTGTCGTCGGGTTCAAGTCCTTCGTCGAACCCTCCGAATTCATCATCGAGCGTGGCCTGACCGGCATTGTCGGGCCGAATGGCTGCGGCAAGTCGAACCTCGTCGAAGCGCTCCGATGGGTCATGGGCGAGAATTCCTACAAGAACATGCGTGCGTCCGGCATGGACGACGTCATCTTCTCGGGCTCCGGTAATCGCCCCGCCCGCAACTCGGCGGAAGTCGGCCTCTATCTCGACAATTCCGACCGCACGGCACCTGCCGCCTTCAACGATGCCGACGAGATCCAGGTGACGCGCCGCATCGAGCGCGGCAATGGCTCGGTCTACCGCATCAACGGCAAGGAAGCCCGCGCCAAGGACGTCCAGCTTCTCTTCGCCGATGCCTCGACCGGCGCCCGCTCGCCCTCCATGGTCGGTCAGGGCCGCATCGGCGAGCTGATCCAGGCCAAGCCCCAGGCCCGCCGGCAACTGCTGGAAGAGGCCGCTGGCATTTCCGGCCTGCATTCGCGCCGCCACGAGGCGGAACTGCGCCTGCGCGCCGCCGAGACCAATCTCGAGCGCCTCGAAGACATCACCGCCCAGCTCGAAAGCCAGATCGAGAGCCTGAAGCGCCAGGCCCGCCAGGCCAATCGCTTCAAGCAATTGTCTGCCGATATCCGCGCCCATGAGGCCATGCTGCTGCATATCCGCTGGGCGCAGGCCAAGCAGGCCGAGGGCGAGGCCGAAAGCGCCTTGAACCAGGCCATGTCCACGGTCGCCGAAAAGGCGAACCACCAGATGGAGGCCGCCAAGCTTCAAGCCGTTGCGAGCCTAAAGATGCCGGAACTGCGAGAGGAGGAGGCGAAGTGCGCCGCAGCGCTCCAGCGCCTGCAGATCGCCCGCAGCCAGCTGGACGAGGAAGCAAGCCGCATCCTGCGCCGCCGCGACGAACTCACCCGTCGTCTCGCCCAGCTCGACGAAGACATCCGCCGCGAGGAGCGTCTGGTCTCTGAGAATGCCGAGGTCATCAATCGCCTGGCTGAGGAAGAGGCCGAACTCGAAGAAATCCTCGCCGATGCCGGACGTTTTGCCGAAGAGGCAAAGGAGGCCTTCGAAGCCGCTGCCGCAACCCTTGCAGACAGCGAGCGTGATTTCACCCGCCTGACCGCCGAACGCGCCGAGGCCGCCGCCGGCCGCAACCAACTCGAACGCGCCATCCGCGATCTGACGGAGCGCCGCGCTCGGCTGGAGCGCCAGATCTCCGAAGCCTCCCGCGAACTTTCCGACATCTCCGACCGCATCGCGGCCTTGCCCGATCCGGACGAAAAGCGCGAAATGGTCGAGATCGCCGAGCAGGCCGTCGCCGATGCCGAAAGTGCCGCCATGGAGGCGGAAGCAGCGCTCACTGAAGCGCGCCGCACGGAAAGCCATTTGCGCCAGCCGCTCGAAGCCGCCCGCGCCCGCGTCAACGGTCTCGAAACCGAAGCCCGCACCATCGCCCGCATCCTGGCGAGCACGACCACCGGCGACTTCCCGCCCGTCGCCGACGACCTCTCGGTCGATCGCGGCTACGAGACCGCGCTGGGTGCCGCCCTCGGTGATGACCTCGACAGCGCACTGGACCAATCGGCGCCCGCCCATTGGCACGGCAATGGCGACGGGGCAGGGGACCCGAGCCTGCCGTCGGGCGCAAAGCCGCTGATCGCCCATGTTCGCGCACCCGCAGCACTTACCCGAGCGCTCCGCCAGATCGGCGTCGTTGAAGAAGCCGATGCGCTTGCCCTCATGTCGAAGCTCGCCCCCGGCCAGCGCCTAGTCACTCGCGACGGCGCCGTCTATCGCTGGGATGGCCATGTCACGGGCGCGGACGCCCCAAGTGCCGCGGCGCTTCGCCTTGCCCAGAAGAACCGGCTTGCCGAAATCGAGATCGAGACCGAGGAAGCCCGCGACCAGATGGTCGAGGCCGAGGATCGCTTGAGCGAGGCCGCCGATACCATCCGCACCGAAGAGGCTCGCCTGACCGATGCCCGCGACCGCAGCCGCCTGACGGTCCGTGCGCTCGCCGAAGCCCGCGATGCCCTCGCTCAGGCCGAGCGTGCCTCAGGCGATCTCATCCGCCGCCGCGAGGTGATCGAAGAGGCGGTCAACGGTCTGAAAGCCCAGATCGAGGAGATCGTCGAGCAGGAAGAAACCGCCCGCATCGAGATGGAGGAGACGCCTGACCTCTCCGCCCTCGATGCGCGTTTGCGTGACGCCGAAGCCGTCGTCGCCCGCGATCGTGGCCTGCTCGCCGAAGCCCGCGCCCGCTTCGAAGGTCTTGCCCGCGAAGACGAGATGCGCCGCCGCCGCATCCTCTCGATCCGCCAGGAAAAGCAGAACTGGCAGAGCCGCGCAAAATCCGCCGAGGAGCACATCGCGACGCTGCGCGAGCGCGAGGCCGAAGCCCGCGAGGAGATCACCGATCTCGAGATGGCGCCCGACGAATTCGAGGACAAGCGCCGCAACTTGATGACGGCACTCGACAAGGCCGAAAAGGACCGCCGCGACGCCGCCGACCGCCTGATCGAGGCCGAGACCCGCCAGCGCGAGGCGGACCAGAAGGCCGCCGCCGCCTTGGCCGAACTTGCCGAAAGCAGAGAAAAGCGCGGCCGTGCCGAAGAACGCCTCGTCTCCGCCCGCGAATGGCGTGTCGATGCCGAAGCCCGCATTGCCGAAGCGCTGAACGTCCCCCCGCATGAGGCCTTCCGCCTGACAGGCCTGAAAGACCCCTCCCAGATCGGCGATCTGCGCGAAGTCGAACGCAATGTCGACCGGCTGAAGATGGAGCGCGAGCGCTTAGGCGCTGTGAACCTGCGCGCCGAGGAAGAGCAGAAGGAACTGTCCGACAAGCTCGCCGCCATGATCAAGGAGCGCGACGACATCATCGATGCGATCCGCAAGCTGCGCGGCGCAATCCAGAGCTTGAACCGCGAAGGCCGCGAACGCCTGATCGCTGCCTTCGACGTGGTCAACGCCCAGTTTCAGCGCCTTTTCACCCACCTGTTCAACGGTGGCACGGCAGAACTGCAGCTGATCGAAAGCGACGACCCGCTGGAAGCCGGCCTCGAAATCCTCGCCCGCCCGCCGGGCAAGAAGCCGCAGACCATGACGCTGCTCTCGGGCGGCGAACAGGCGCTGACCGCCATGGCCCTGATCTTCGCCGTCTTCCTGACGAACCCCGCGCCGATCTGCGTTCTGGACGAAGTCGACGCCCCGCTCGATGACCACAATGTCGAGCGCTACTGCAACCTGATGGACGAAATGGCCGCCTCCACCGAGACCCGCTTCGTCATCATCACCCATAACCCCATCACCATGGCCCGCATGAACCGCCTCTTCGGCGTCACCATGGCCGAGCAAGGCGTTTCCCAACTCGTCTCCGTCGATTTGCAGACGGCGGAGGCGCTGCGCGAGAGGGATTTGGTTTGAGGCGACTCCTGATCACGTTTGGCGTGTTGGCTGCCATGAGCGCCGCCCCCCTCCACGCCCAAACGGCCTCCACCTCGCTCGCCGGCAACTACCTGCCGAGCGTGCTCGCCACGTCCCCGGCCCATCGCGACAGCCTGATGGAGATGCTCAAGGGCAAGCCCGGGCTGCCCTTCTGGGTGCGCGCGCTGGTTCGCCAGCCGCGTTATGTCGCGCTCGCTTCCGAGGAGGTCGCGGTCAAGGATAGGCGCATGCAGCTCTTCCGCGCCTGTGAGCCCCGGACCTGCGAAACGAGCTGGATCCGCGTGCTTTATTCCGAAGATGGCAAGCGGGCACTGCTCTACATCTCCGACGCCAAACTCGGCATCAAGATCTTCGGCGATCCGACACCGGAAGAGCTGACCTTTCTCACCCGCTGAGGGTCAAGCCGCAACCTTCTCCCGCCGAGCCGGTCCGACCGGAAGCGCGCCGCTCGCAAGGATCGATCCGAGCACCAACGGCAGGCAGACGATGTAGGCGTTGCGGATGCCGAAGGCTTCGGCCACGAAGCCGAGCAGCGGGGGGCCGAGGAAAAAGACAACGAAGGCCATCTGCGCGATTGCCGCGACATTGATCACCGCCGGCCGGTCCGTGCGTTGGGCAGCGGCCGAGACGGCCATCGGATAGACCGCGCTGCAGCCGGCGCCCATCAGCGCAAAGCCGAGAAGTGCCACCGCCGGTGTGGGTGCAATCCATGCCAGGGCAATGCCTCCAGCCGCGACCGTGAGCAGCACCCGCCCGACGAGCCGCGCCCCATAACGGTCGACGATGGGGTCGACGGTAAGCCGCGCCAACGCCATGAAGAAAGCGAAGAGGGTCAAGCCCGAACCCGAGATGAAGGGCGAGACGTCGAAGACCTCCTCCATGTAGATCGTCGACCAGTCGATGCCGGCGCCTTCGATCAGGAAGGCCGAGGTGCCGATGATGCAGAGTGGCAGCAGAGCCAGGGTCGGCAGCGCGAAATGCGGTGCCTTGTCCTCGGCTCCGGCAGTGGTGAGGACAGGCGCATTCTTCATGCCGGCGATCGTGATCGCGCCAATGACGAACATCAGCCCGAGCAGCACATGCATATGCACCTGCATCGTCACGCCGGCCTGCCGTACCAGAGAGGCGGTCACGGCGGTGACGAAGAAGCCGAGGCTCCAGCAGCCATGCGCGCGGTTCATGATGCCGAAACCTGCCTGCGCCTCGATCCGACCGATCTCGACATTGAGACAGATCTCCAGCGCGCCGGCCAGAAGCCCGACGGCAAAAAGCGTGGCAAAGACGAAAGGGGCCGACGGCAGGAGCGAGATGAGGGACAAGAGCGCCATCACGCCGAGCAGCGAGATGGCAAGCGTCGTGCGCGAGCCGAGCCGGACGATCAGCGGGGAGGAGAGGGTGAGCGAGATCAGCGAGCCGATCGCCATGCCGATCAATGTCAGCCCCAGCTCCGCCTTGTTGACGGAGAGCTGCACCTGCAGGTCCGGCAGCCGCGAGAACAGCGATCCCGTCGACATGGCAAAGAGAAAGAAGGCGATATAGACGCGGTACTGCGGCTGAAAATGCATCGGGAAGACTCGATTTGTCTGATGACCAGTCATCCCTGACTGCCAGCAATGGTGAACCAAGTCCAGCCGTGCAAACCGGCGATCGGTTCGCCCCCGGAAAAGGCCCCTTCTCGACGGGGCGGCTCACGTTCAATGGCTGGCACTGCCGGGCCCATACGCGCCGTCATCCTCGGGCTTGTTGTTCGGCCCTGATACATAGCTGACAGATGTTCGTAGACATGCCTGACACTTCCCGGATCGGATCTGGGAGGTGGCGATGGCTTGGGAAACAAAGTCTGTGGTGGATTAACGATTAGAGTTCTGCAGCCTTGCCGAGCTTGAAGGGGCGAATGTCTCGGAGTTGTGTAGACGCTTCGGGATCAGTCGGCAGACGGGCTATATCTGGTTGAAGCGGCTTGGATCCGGCGAGCCGCC